>Ga0335072_10000002_pt1 | contig 789108 bp, 623 predicted proteins | sample Lox_Sample_21_FD_206725 | JGI IMG/M metagenome (GOLD analysis project Ga0335072, IMG submission 206725) | Soil microbial communities from Loxahatchee National Wildlife Refuge, Florida, United States - Lox_Sample_2.1 | ecosystem: Environmental > Terrestrial > Soil > Wetlands | place: USA...
AATAGCGGACTTTTGGCTGCTCTCGTCTGCTCTAAGTTGTTGATTTTATTGGCTCCTCAGGTAGGACTCGAACCTACAACCCTTCGGTTAACAGCCGAATGCTCTGCCATTGAGCTACTGAGGAGTGAGTGAGCCGAATTGTCTGAGAAAAATTATAACAAAGGGCCGGTGCGCGGCTCAGGCGGCCGGGCTCAGGATTTCGAGGGTCCGGTGTCGCGGGCGAGCAGGATGGCCAGGAGAAGTCCGAAGAGCATGACGGCTTCCTCGACGTGCTCGGAGCGGACGTGGAGCTGGTCGAAATCGGCGTGGAGCGGGTTGCTGCGGGGGACGGCGTCGATGGCGCCGCCGGCCGCGATGCGGTCGTGCTCCATGCGGGGAATGATGGAGAACTGCGAGTAAGCGGTGAAGCCGAGCATGGCCAGCGTGACGATGACGCCGAGGATCATGCTGCGGCCGTAGACGCGCAGCACAATACCGAGGAGCAGGATGAGGACGATCCAGCAGCCGGCCACGAGCCCCCTTCATGGTGGAGGGTGGTGAGGCAGTGGGCGACGATGGTGCCGGCAACGTGGGTGTCGGCAATGGCGCCGAAGGCTGCGGCGGCGACGATGGGGAAGAAGAAGAGGCCGCCCAGCCAGATCACGAGGGCGATCCAGACGAGAAAGCGGATGAGGGTTTTCATGGCCTCACCAGCGTACAGCGGACTGCGGACAGCGTACAGACAGCCGGGCGGGAAAGGCGGAGTCGGGAGTTTGGAAAACGCGGATCAGGGATTGGTCAGAGCGGCGGCGGTGAGGACTTCGGGGGCGGCGAGGACTTTGAGGAACGCGTCGGGGATGCCGTGGCGCTGCTGGAGCCACGCGGGGCTGTTCCAGGAGATCTGGACGGCGCCGGAGAGATCCTGCGAGACGAGGATTTTCAGAGGCAGGTCGAGGGCGGCACTGGGCGAGGCGAGCATCACGGGCGTGCCCGCCGCGGGATTGCCGAAGATGAGGAGTTTGGTGGGCGGCATGGCGAGGCCGGCTTTTTCGGCTTCGCCGCTGTGATCGACGAAGGCAAAGAGGCGGATACCTTTGGCGGCGAGAACTTTCTGCAGGCGGTCGAGGGTTTCCTGAACGCTGAAGGGGCTGGGCCGGCTGACGATGCCGCGGTCGGTCTGGGTCATTGCGCGCCTCCGGGTTGCAGGTTGCAGGTTACAGGTTACAGGTTGCAGGATACGGGGTGCGGGGTACGGGGTACAGGTGGTTCAGGCGAGCACGTCCAGGTCGGGCTTTGGGCCGGGGTCGTTTTGTTCGGGTTCGGAGTCTTCCGGCTGGTCTTCGACTTCAGGTTCGACCTCAGTGACAAAACGGCGGCGGCGGAGTCCTTCGCGGTTCCAGGCAGGGGTCCGCTGGGGTGTGACCGGTCCCATGCGTCCTACGCGATCGACTTCCACGGCTGCCACCTCCGTCGGTTTGCGCTCAAGGGGGGTATCGGCGGCGAGCGGCGAGGTTTCAGCCGGGCGGGCGCAATCGGTTGGCCATGGCCCTCGGCGTGCGCGGGAGATATCGATCGGACCGGTTCTCCACCGTTGGGCCCGGAGTCTGCACAGCGCGGCGAACGGTATCCTTGAGGCGAGCATGGGACGGATCCGCGTACTTTCCGATCAGGTTGCCAACCAGATTGCCGCCGGCGAGGTGGTGGACCGGCCTGCGTCGGTGGTGAAGGAACTGCTCGAAAATGCGCTGGATGCCGGCGCGACGCGGATTCGCGTGGAAATTGAGGCGGGCGGGCGGAAGCTGATCCAGGTGACGGATAACGGCTGCGGGATGGTGCGGGACGACGCGCTGCTGGCCTTCGAACGCCATGCCACCTCGAAGATCCGCTCGTCGGACGATCTGCTGTCGATTGCGACGCTCGGGTTTCGCGGCGAGGCGCTGCCGTCGATCGCGTCGATTGCGCGGCTGGCAATGACGACCCGGCCTCCGGATACGGCAACCGGGACGCGGATTGAGATTGCCGGGGGCAAAGTGCTTGCGGTGGAGGATGCGGGCGGGCCGCAGGGGACGACGATCGCGGTGCGGGACCTGTTCTTCAATACGCCGGCGCGGCGGAAGTTTCTGCGCGCGGAGACGACGGAGCTGGCCCATGTAACCGCGCTGGTGACGCATTACGCGCTGGCGCACCCGGAGATGCATTTCGAGCTGCACTCGGCGACGCATGCGCTGCTGACAGCGCCGCCGGTGCGGGACCCTGCGGAGAGGATTTACCAGGTTTTCGGACGGGACACGCTGGACCAGCTGCTGCCGCTGGCCGCGGAGCGAAAGTTCGAACATGCGGGGCTGCCGGAGCCGCCTCCGTGGAAGCGGGACGAGCATTATCAGCCGCCCGATCCGGGGTTCCTGAGGGCGAGCGGGTTTGTTTCCCGGCCGGCGCTGCAAAAGCTGAACCGGAACTCGATCTACGTCTTCGTGAATCAGCGGCTCATTCGCGACCGGCTGATTCTGCACGCGATCACCGAGGCGTACCGAAACATCATTCCGCCGACGTCGTTCCCGGTGATTCTGCTGTTTCTGGAGATGCCGCCGCACGAAGTGGACGTGAACGTTCATCCGGCAAAGACGGAGGTGCGTTTTCGGCAGCAGGCGCTGGTGCATGATTTCGTGCGCGAGTCGATTCGGGTGGCGCTGATGAAGGCGCGGCCGGCGGCCAGCTTTGTGGATGCGCTGACGGCGAGCCCGCGGGCGGCATCGTCGCTGGTGCCGGACTCGGCGATCGATGAAGCGCCGTCGGATCTTTCCGGATCGGACCCGCCGGCGCAAAGCGGCGATGCCGAGGCGTTTGCGCTGGCGCCCCCGGCGGTGCGGGCTGAAGACGTTCCACTTCCCTTTTCCGGGGCGGGCGCGACGGATGTGACTGGCGTGGGAGCGGCGAACGGCGCGGCTTCGGCAAACGGCCATGCCTGCGGCGCACCGGCGCTGCCGGAGGGAGGCGAGCCGGCGCCGACGCTGCACTCGCTGGCATCCTTAAAGCCACTGGGGCAACTGCGGGAGTCGTTCATTCTGGCGACGAACGATGAGGGATTGTGGATCATCGACCAGCATGTGGCACACGAGCGGGTCTTGTTTGAGAAGATCCTCCGGGAGCGGCAGACGGAGCGGGTGGAGCGGCAGAGGCTGCTGATGCCGATGCTGATTGACCTGCTGCCGGCGCAGATGGTGGTCTTTTCGACGCTGGCCTACGAGCTGGAGCGCAACGGCTGCGAGGCGGAGCCCTTTGGGCCGCACACGATCGCCATTAAGGCCGCGCCTTCAGGCCTGAGCGGGACGGAGCTGGAGCGGATGATTCACGAGGTGCTGGAGCAGCCGGGGGCGGCTTCGCAGTCAGAAAACCTGGAGACGGCGCGGACGCGGATTGCGGCCTCGATCGCCTGCCACGCGGCGATCAAGGTGAACATGCCGCTGGACCCGAGACGAATGGAGTGGCTGCTGGAGGAGCTGGCGAAGACCGATCATCCAACCAGCTGCCCGCACGGGCGTCCCATTGCTTTACGATATTCATGGAAGGACATTCAGCGCGCGTTCCAGCGGATCTAGCCCACCGTTCAGCGTCACACCGGACGAACATTTTGAATCAGCAGCAATTACAAACCGCGCGCGCAGCGCTCTGGCACCAGACCGCTCCGCTGGAAACCGCCGATGAGGCGACGAGGTGGCTGGAAGAACTGGGGCTTTGCCTGTTTCTGCCGCGGCATGCCCAGCTGCCCGCACCCGCGCCGTCGCTGGTGGAGGCGGTGCACGGAGGGGCGAGCGCCGCACCGCCCGCGGCGGCCCTGCAGCGTGCGGCGGAGCTGGCCGCCGGGCTGGTGGACGAGCGCAGGGCGGTTCCGCTGAATCTGCTGGGAACGTTCTCTGAGCAGCCGGATTTCCTCATCACGCCGGAGGTTCTGCCGTGGGTTGCGGCGATTCGCGGCGACCGGCAGTGGAATGCCGCACCTGGCGGACGCACTGCCCCTCTGGTGGTTCGAACGTGGCAGGTGCTGGATCGCGAGGGCGAAGCGACGGCGGTGGAGCTGCGCGAACTGCTGGGCCGGGAGCTGACCGAAGCGGCGGTGCTGCGCGCGCTGACTGAGCTGTGGACGACGGTGAGAGCGATGCCGGTGGCCAGGCGCGGGGAGCCGACGCGCTGGACGCTGCTGAAGAATCGCTTTCCGGCGCAGCTGGCCACGGGAGGCAACACTTCACAGGCGATGGCGGTTTCCGCACTGCTGTCGATCTACCTTCGGGCGGCAGTGGCGGCGACGGCCGCGGAAGCGGAGATCTTTTTGTCGCCGATGACGGCGCGGTCGCGGATTCGGGAAGTGATTCACGGCATGACGGCGGCGCGGCAGTTCGGCAGCATGAGCGTCGGGTCGCAGACGCTGCTGTTTGTAGAGGGATCGCTGCCGGAGAATCTGCCGGTGGAGGAACCCGCGACACCGGAGCGGGCGATGGCCGAGCCGGCGAGGAGAGGGGAACGTCCGCCGAGGCCGCCGTTCCGGAAAGAGCCCCGGAAGGAGTTCCGGCAGGGATTTCAGGAAAGGCGTGGGCCATCGGGGCGGCCTGATACACGCCGGCCAGGGCCTCCGCGCTTCCAAAAGGCGCGGCCGGATGAACGAGGCGGAGCGAAACCGTGGCAGAAGCGGCGGCCTTTTGTCCGGCGGGACGGCACGCGCGAAGAGCCGCGTCCGGCAGCGCAGGCCGGAGACGAGAAGCGGCGGGAGTCGCGCCCCTGGGAACGCAGGGAGAGGCGGCCGGGCGATCGCGGGCCCACGGGCGCGAAGCCCTGGCAGCGGCGCGAAGGATCCGGGGCGAATGGACGCAGCGAAGATCGCCGTGAGAACCGCGGGCGATTCGATCGCGAGACGGGAGAGCGGCGGCCGAGGACCGAGGGCGAGCCGCGGGGCGCAAGAGCGTTTGAGAGGAAATCGGAACAGAAGCCCGGGCCAGGGTCCGGACCGAAGTTCGGACCGAAGTTCGGGCAGAAATCCGGGCCAAGGTCCGTCGGCCAGAAGTTCGGGCCGAAGTTCGGACAGAAATCCGGGCCGAAGTTCGGGCAGAAGTTCGGACCGAAGTTTGGAGAGAAATCCGGAGAGAAATTCGGACAGAAGTTCGGGCAGAAATCCGGGCCAAGGTCCGTCGGGCAGAAGTTTGGAGAGAAATCCGGAGGGAAATTTGGCCGGAAGCCGGGAGGCAAGCCAGGCTATCGCTCGTTTGGTGCGAAGAAGTCCGGAGGGGATAAGCCGGAAGGCAAGCCGTTCGAGAAACGCTTTGGCGGTGCGCGCGGGAAATTCGCGCCTCGGCGCGAAGAGGGCGGCGCATCGGCAGCAGGGCGGGGACCGGCCGGCGATCGACGACCCCGCCTGGGCAAGCCGCAACGGCGAGAGGATTCGGGACGGCCGCCTGGGCGAGGTAAAAACTTCAAAGGGCAGGGCGGGAAAAATTTCAGAAAAGCCGGCCCCGGCAACCGAAATCCGCGCAAGAATCGTAAACAGGAAGAGAACCCCGAATGAACCGCGGCCCTATCATCGCCATCGACGGACCCGCCGGCGCCGGGAAGAGCACTGTCGCGCGACACCTGGCGCAGCACTTCGGTCTGCTGAATCTGGAGACGGGTGCGATGTACCGCGCGTTTGCGCTGAAGGCGATCTGCTCGGACGCGGACTTTGACGATTCGGCGGCCCTGGAGCGCCTGGCGCGCGACACGGAGATTACGATCGAAGCCGATCGCCACGGCAACCGTGTGTATCTGGACGGACAGGATGTGACGGAGCGGATTCGCGACTCCGATGTGACGCAGGGAGCGTCGCGGGTGAGCGTGCATCCGCCGATTCGCCGCTGGATGGTCGATCTGCAGCGGGAGCTGGGACGGCCGGGCGGCGTGGTGATGGAAGGCCGCGATATCGGGACGGCGGTATTTCCCGACGCGGACGTGAAAGTGTTTCTGGACGCGTCTCCGGAGGCGCGGAGCCAGCGGCGCTACGAGCAGAACAGCGCGGCGAACGGCGCGCCGCGAAACGATGCGGCGGCGGTATCGCAGGAACTGCGTGAGCGCGACGAGCGCGACCGGAATCGGGCGACGTCGCCACTGCGTCCGGCGCCGGATGCGATCGTGATCGATTCGACGAATCTGCGGCTGGAGGAAGTGCTGGCGCGGATCGAGGATCTGGTGCGGCCGCTGCTGGCGAGCCGCGCGTCTGCGACTCCGGTGGGGTAGCCGCCTACTCCTCTTCGGTCTTCACTCCCGGGGGACCCTTGAAGTGCTTCGGCGCGCCGGGCGGGTTGGGCGGAGGCGGCGGAGTCAGAGCCAGCGTCGCGTTCTCGCCCTTGCGCAGTTCCAGATTGCCGTGGTCGGTCTCAAGCTGAAGCTGCACGCCGCCATGGCCGACCGAGCCTTCCAGCGTCTGACGCCCGTCATCAGTGGTCATCTTCAGCGGGAAGTCGGTGCGGATGGCTTCGTCGCTGCTGGTGCTGCCGGTCACGGTGAAGTTCGCGTTCTCCGGCATGGAGACGATGACGTTGCCGGTGTGGTCGGCGATCTGCACATTGCCAAGCGGGTTGGCGAGGGTCATGTTGACGTCGCCGTTGCTGTCTTCAATGTGGGCGTCGCCGGCGATCTGGGTGAGGTCAATGTCCTTGGAGCGCGCCACGACACGGATGGGTCCCATGGCCTGGCTGATGGCGAGGTCGCTTTTGTCGAGGGTGAGCGCGCCGACCAGATGCGGGATGTCGAGGGTGGTCATGCTCGACTGGTAGCGGACCGGAGCGGCGATCTGCTCAAGATGGATGTCGCCGAAGAATTCGCCGTTGATCGTGACGGCGCCCTGAATCTGCGAGAGGGTGACGTCGTCGCCACGGCCATCGACGAGGACGCGGCCCTGGACGTTGTGGGCGGCAAAGTCGCCGTGATCGACGTGGCCCTCGGCATCGCCGCCGATGTCTTCGAGCTTGATCTCCCCGTGACTCCCGGTCACCTGCACGCCGCCGTTCAGGCCGTCGACGGTGACATCGCCGTGTCCGGCGGTTACGGTGGCGTAGGCCGCGGCGGGCAGCTCGACGGTGAGGTCGACGCGCGCGCCTTCTTTCTCGGGAACGCTGAGAACCGCGCCGCCGCCGGAGGCCTCGATCTTCGGCTGGAGCTCGGTGAAGATTTTGCGCGCTTCGGAGTCGGAATCGCGGTGCACCATCTGGTGCGCGCGCACGTGCATCGTGTTGTCGCTGGAGGTAGTGATGGTAACGTCGCCGGCCGGGTCGTCGATGGTGACGACGGGTTTGGCCGCGGTCAGCGCCTGGTCCATCTGGACGTCGTTGTCGTGTTCGGCGCCCATCCAGCTCCAGAAATTGTCGCCGCCATTATCGCCGTTGAAATCCCAGGAGAAGGGGCCGACGAGGCGCCCCTCGCGGGAGATCCAGCCGAGGCAGATCATGAGGATGACGAGCCAGACGATGCCGCCCATGGAGCGGCGGGCGGGCCACGGATTGCGCCAGTCGAGGAAGTGCTCGGCGAGGAGCAGGGAGCCGAGGATGATGAGGAGCATCGGCCACCAGTGCGCATACCAGGACCAGAACTCGACGGGGTCGATCCGGCCGGTTTCCATGAGCAGGGCGATGACGCCGATCGCGAGCAGAATGACGGGTCCGGTGAAGGACGGCCGGCGCCAGCCGCGCCAGTAGGACCGGTAGTAGTCCTTCTGGGCGCGCGCGGCGGCGCGCCACTGATCTCGCTGGGCGCGGGCGGCCTGTTTGGACTGCCAGCGCGCTTCTTTCGAACCCCAGGACGGAGGTGTGGCTGCCATACTTACCTCCTCTCCTCTTCGTGGGACGTTGCGTCGTACGGCACGATGGAGGTGCCGGGAGGAGTGGTTTCAGGCGAAGGCGTGGACGCTGCAGGGGGAGCAGCATAGCCCGGGGCGCCGGGCCAGGAGCCGGGCATGGGCGGATGCTGGGCGAGGATCGCGTTCTCGGCAAGCTTGAGCAGGCCCCAGACGATGATGTAGAGCGGCCAGCTGCGCGAGTAGCCGATGCCGGCGTACTCATCGAGAATGGCGGTGATGCCGAAGGTGAGCAGGATAATCGGCCCCCGCATGCGGCGCAGGAAAAGGTACTGATTCATTGCGCACCTCCTGCCGGCGGCTCCGTCGTGGACGCGGGCGGTGGAGGCGGCGGCGGATAGTACCCCGGAGGCGGCGGTGGCGGCGCATGGAAGCCGCCCCTCGCCCGGGCCAGCAGCCACACGGCGATGGCGACGATCAGGATGGGCCATCCATGGCTCACCCAGCCGAAGTTAAAGAAGCCGAGGGTATTGAACAGGAAGAGCATGCCCAGCAGGATGAGGACGATGGCGCCGATGGGTTCGCGGCGGGCACGCTCCAGCTCCCACTCCGGCGGAGGCACGGGAGCAGCGCCGGGAATCGGAGGCGTCCACCCTGAAGGAGGTGGAGGCGCGTAGCCTGGTCGCGATGGAGGCTGGACCGGGGGAACCGCCCAACCGGCAGGTGGATAGGGCTGGCTGGCCTGGTACGCCGTCTGATGGGTTTCATTGACGATGCGCTGGCGGAGCTGTTCGCCCCACTGGCCGGCCTGCTGTCCGAAGGCCTGCGCCTGCTGACCAAAGGTCTGCGCGCCCTGCTTGATCTGATCGGCCCAGTCGGGCTGCCCGGGCACCGGACCGGGAGCAAAACCGGACGCGACGCCCGGAGGCGGAACGGGGCCGGCTCCCGGAGGAGGAGGGGGCGGAGTCCAGGGGCGCGGAGCCGAGTGGCCGCCGATGGCGTTGCCGAGCTCATTCAGGCCGAAGGGATCGGGCAAAGGCATGCCATCGCGCCGGGCCTTGGCGGTCTGATGGGCGTCGAAGACCTGATAGATCACCCAGGCGCCGAGGAAGAGTCCGAAGAGGCCGTAGTGCTCGGTGATGCCGATGAGGACGACAAAGACCAGGACGTGGATGACGGCCTTGATGTACTGGCCGTTGTACATGGCGCCGACGCCGGGAATGAAGCCCAGGATGGCCGCGGTGCCCGGGTTGGGGGCGCCGGCGGGGGGCATTCCTGGAGGAACGGCCCCTGGGACGAACGGGCCCGGAGGCACACCTGGACCTGGGGCGCCCGTGACACGGGCGGCGAGGCAAGGCTCGCAGAAGATATTCCCCTGGACATCTTTTGCGCATGCCGCGCACAGGGCCTTGCCGCAATTCTGGCAAAAGGCGGTAGCCGCCGCCTCGGGATGGTTGACGCAGTTCATACCAGGCTCCTTCTGTCGTTCACCTGCAGCCCGGCTCTGAGTTGATCCAGGGAATCGGAATTCGAATGACCCACAAGCACTTCTACATCTACCTCTGCTTCTGTAACGGCCTTCGTGGCTCTTGCGGAACGGATCACGCGGAAGGCGGTGCGCTGCTCGACGGGCGCCGGCCGGAGGGTGTTGGCGGACTGGCGGCGCGCGTTGAGCACCTCGCCGCGCGGGCCGCTCTCGAGGCTGCCGCTCTTGTCACCGCTTTGTTTTGAAGGCTCCTGCTTCTTCTGTTGCGGCTGGCCTGCGCCGGGGGTGGTTTCCACAGTCCGGCGCAGTTCCCGCATGCGCGATTCGAGCTGATAGACGAAGCGGAGATTGTCGTAATAGCGCACCACCGAACCGCGCGCCGCGTAGAACTGGCGGGACACGGTGCTGCCGATGGTGGAGGGCCTGAGATCGGCGAGACGCAGGTCGCTGACTTTGACGCCGATCAGGTTCAGCGTGAGGGCGATGGAGAAGAAGGCCATAGCAACCGTCATCAGCAGGCGCGTCTCGTGGAAGTTGCGCCGCCACGGCATGGCCATCGCCACCGCGCCGCCGCCCGCGCCCGCGGCCACCACCGGCAGGGGCATGCTGCCCGGTCCGACGGTGCGGTCGAGGATCTTACCGATGAGGGCCGGGGGCACGTCGGGCTCGGCATGCAGATAGCCGAGCCATTCCCTGCCCTGCTCGGCGTGGGCGAGCAGATCGCCGCAGTTGGCGCATTCGGCGCTGTGGGCGCGGAAGGCGGTTGCCCTGCCCTCGGGCAGAAGGCCGTCCAGGGCATCGGCCAGCAGAGCCTCCCACTCCTCGCAGCGGAGTGCAGCGTTTGGCTTATTTCCGAATTGGTTGTATTCGGCCATCGCTACACCACTTGACCTTTGTTGCGTTCGAGGATGCGGGCCAGCTCGGCACGTCCCCGGCTGATTCTGGATTTCACGGTGCCTTCGGGAATGCGCAGGACCTGGGCGATTTCCTTATAGTCCAAATCCTGCAGATCGCGCAGAATAACAGCTTCCCGCAGCTCCGGCGAAATCTTCGTCAGAGCTTCCTGCACCATCTTCTCAATCTCTTTCTGCACTGCCTTGTCATGCTGGGTTGGCCCGGAATCGGCCAGCCGCTGCATAAGCGGGATGTCGTCGTTGTCGCCTTCCCAGCCCGCGTCCATGGAATCGGTGACGCGCTGCGCCCGCGAGCGGCGGAAGTGATCCACCAGAAGGTTGCGGGTCATGGTGGTGAGCCAGGTCTGGAAGCTGCCGCGGTTGAGGTCGAATCCCGCAAGATTGCCGTAGACCTTGAGGAAGACTTCCTGGGTGAGGTCTTCGGCATCGGTGGCGGACCCGGTAAAGCGATAGCACAGGCCATAGACACGCCTGTGATGCGCCTTGACCAGTTCTGTCCAGGCGAAGGAGTCCCCTTTCAGGCACCGCTCCACCAGGACCTGCCACTCGGCTTCCACAGGCTTCTCCCCAAACCGATCGCCGGCGCGCTCGCCCCGATCGCCAATTTTTGCAGGCGGTTGGCGCCGCCAGCGCTCGGCCGGCTCGCCGTTGCCGGGCGCCCGGTACTGCCCTGGCCGTACGGCCTCGGCCCGGGCGGCACGCCGGCCCGCGGGCAGTCCGGGAAGCCCGAGTTTCCCCAGGTTCCAGGTTCCGTCCCACGTAATGGTTCCGGCTGTGCTCATGGGCAATCATACGCACTGGAGGGGCATTTGGTTCCGGAAAGCTGCAGCGATTCACCCCGCGCATGACGGGGTGGAAATCGCGGACTCGCCTGCGCAGATGGCGGGAAGAGAGCCGACGATGCGGAGGGGATCTTCGGTGTAGACGGGGCGGCGGATCAGAAAGATTCGATGATGTCGGCTACGGCGGATCGGGCAAATTCCTGGGCAAGGCGATGGGTCGCGGCGGAGTCTTCCTGGATGAAGCTGGCCAGGTCCTGGATCTGCTCGTACTGCTGGCGGAAGACGTAGGAGGGGTTCTGCCAAAGCACCTTGCCCTGGCGATCGACCAGCTGCAGGCGGGTGGTGATGGTGACCAGATAGCTGGAGGTCTGGCCGGTGGTGGCGTCGTAGGTGAGGGGGATGATCTGGAAGGTGGTGATGGTACCGCGCAGGGTGGCGTCGGCGGAGGGATCCTCGCCGCTCACGATGCGATAGGAGGTGCGATTCATGAATTCGTGGATGACGGCCTGGGTGAACTCCGCCTGGGTGCGATACGACTGCGTGTTGTTCTGGAAGGTGGGAATGGCCAGGGTGTGGACGGCGGCAGGCAGGTGAACCGCCGAATCGACGGTGTGGTAGTTGCAGCCTGTGACGACCAGGATCGAGAAAAGAAGCGCCAGGCGGAGCAGCGCATGAAGATGAGACGGCATGACTGGAAACATTCTCGCAGAAGAGCGTCAGGGGTTGAGCGGATTGATCCAGCGAAGCCCGGGGAACTGGGCAAAGTCCCGGTCGGTCGTGTGCAGAACTCCTCCATGCTCGATGGTGATTGCCGCAAGCTGCGCATCGGTGACGCGCGGACCGCGGACCTGCCCGGTCAGCAGCAGTTCGCGCAGCAGCAGCCAATGGCGGCTGCCGGGAGCCAGGAGTTGCACGTTCGGTAGCTCAAGCCAGGAGTCGACGATCTCGGAAGCTTCCCGCATCGCGAGCCTCGCGCCTCGCAGGGATGGATTGGTGGCGATCCGAAGAAACGCGCCCACCGTCTGCCAGGGAAGCCCCACCAGTGCGTCAGCGGAAAAAGCAGCGGCCACCCAGTCGCGCGCCTTCGGCCAGAGGTCTGCCGTCTCGTCATACGCATACAGCAGGATGTTGGCATCGAGCACGATCATCGATGCAGCGGACCCTCGAGATCTTCGAGAAGCTGACCGATACAGTCATAACTCATCCCGGGCGGCAAACCGAGCTTCCTGGATTTCACCTCAAACGGCTTCCGCGCCAGGCCGCGCTTTCCCTGGACGATCCCAAGGCGAAGATAGTGGTTGACCATCTCCTTAAAAGACAGGCCGGAGTTCCCCATTTCTTTCCTGAGGAGCGCCGCCACATCGTCGTCGAGGGTCAGTGTTGTTCGCACATCATGATGCTAACACAATAGGCATCATGATCTCATATGGAATCCAAGACAGAAAGGGCAGCTCCGAAGAGCTGCCCCTGATTGGAAAGCAGGAACGATTACGCCGGCGAAGGACTGCCTTCGGGCAGGCTGCCGGTGCGTCCGGGCTCGGGCTTGAGGACCTGCTGCACGTCGGCATTCGGCGAACCGGGTCCGCCGGAAGGTCGGAGCGGCGGGAGTTCCTTGCCGTCGATGATGGCGCGAATCTCGTTCGCGTCCAGCGTCTCGCGCTCCAGCAGAGCCACAGCCAGCCTGTGCATGATGGGCTGGTGGCCGTTGAGGATGTCCCAGGACGCCTTGTAGGCCTCGTCCACAAAGCTCCGCACTTCGGTGTCGATCTGGCGGGCGGTCTCCTCGGAGAAGTCGCGGTGCTGCGCGATTTCCCGGCCGAGGAAGATCTGCTCTTCCTTCTTGCCGAACGTCAGCGGACCGAGGCGGCTCATGCCGTACTCGCAGACCATCTTGCGGGCCAGGTCTGTGGCACGCTCGATGTCGTTGCCCGCGCCGGTCGTCATCTGCTTGAGGAAAATCTCCTCGGCGATGCGTCCGCCCATGAGGATGGCCAGCTGAGTCTGGAGATAGTCCCGGGTGACGGTGTGCTTGTCGTCTTCCGGCAGCTGCATGGTCACGCCCAGGGCCATGCCGCGGGGGATGATGGTGACCTTGTGCAGAGGATCGGCGTGGTCGCGCATGGCCGCCACCAGCGCGTGGCCGGCTTCGTGGTAGGCGGTGACGCGCTTCTCCTCGTCGGTAAGCAGCATCGACTTGCGCTCGGCGCCCATCAGGACCTTGTCCTTGGCCTGCTCGAAGTCGAGCATGAGGACCTGCTTGCGATTGGCGCGGGCGGCGTTCAGAGCGGCTTCATTGACCATGTTGGCCAGGTCGGCGCCGGAGAAACCCGGTGTGCCGCGGGCCAGAACGCGGAGATCGACGTCGTCGGCAATGGGCACCTTGCGGGCGTGGACGCGGAGGACTTCCTCGCGGCCGCGCACGTCGGGGCGTCCCACGACCACGCGGCGGTCGAAACGGCCGGGGCGCAGAAGGGCGGGATCGAGGACGTCGGGACGGTTGGTGGCGGCGACGAGGATCACGCCGTCGTTGGACTCGAATCCGTCCATCTCGACGAGCAGCTGGTTAAGGGTCTGCTCGCGCTCGTCGTGTCCACCGCCGAGGCCGGCACCGCGATGGCGGCCGACCGCGTCGATTTCGTCGATAAAGATGATGCAGGGGGCGTTCTTCTTGCCCTGTTCGAAAAGGTCGCGGACGCGGCTGGCGCCGACGCCGACGAACATCTCGACGAAGTCGGAGCCGGAGATGGAGAAGAACGGGACATTAGCCTCGCCGGCAACCGCGCGGGCCAGCAGGGTTTTGCCGGTTCCGGGAGGCCCCACGAGCAGGACGCCCTTGGGGATACGTCCGCCGAGCTTCTGGAACTTCTGCGCCTCGCGCAGGAACTCGATGATCTCCTTCAGCTCTTCCTTGGCTTCGTCCACGCCGGCAACATCTTTAAATGTCACCTTCTTCTGCTGCATGGAAAGCAGGCGGGCGCGGCTCTTCCCAAAGGAAAGGGCTTTGTTTCCACCACTTTGCATCTGGCGGATCATGAAGAACCAAAGCAGGGCGATGAGGATCAGCGGAGAGAACTGGAGCAGCCAGCCCCACCAGCTGTTGCCGTTATCGTTCTTAACGGTGACGCTGACCTTGTTCTGGTCGAGGATGTCGTAGAGGTGCGAGTAGTTAGGCGGAACGACGACGTGGAAGGCGCTTTTGTCGGCGCGGAAGTGGCCGCGGACTTCCTGGCCGGTCATGGTGACGTCGGCGATCTGGTTGGTTTGGACGTCGTCCAGGAACTGCGAGAACGTGAGCTCCTGCTCATGGCCGCCCATGGCGCCGTTCTTCTGGAACAGCTGCCAGAGCACCAGCAGGCACGCAATAATCAGCACCCAGAACAGGATTTGTTTAACGGTCGAATTCACCTGGGAAAACCCTCTCTCTTCTCAGACACGCCTCTCCACTCATTCCGGACGGGCCGTCCGCACCAATCCGGATCGGAATCCCCCAATAGCATTAGACGCCGCAAAGCGGCCCGCGGAGTCAGCCAATTCTTAGCCGGGATCCCTGCTTCCGGATCCGGGGGGCGGGCCGAACGCGTATCAGGTATTGTACTCCCCGGCCTGCAGCCGGCTGTGGAACTTAGGTGGTAGAGGAGTGCCCGGTCCTGGGACACTCGCGACCAAATCGTGCCCTGTTTCACAGGAGCAGGCTCCGTCCCGACGGGTCTTCGGGGCGGGAGATTGGCGGCGCGCCGGGCAACGCAGTAGTCTGTCCTTCATGTCTCTGGATCGCCGGGAGTTCCTCGCTGTCAGCGGCCGTTTCGGTCTTGCCTCCACGCTCTTCCCCGGCGCCCTGTACACGCTGGCGACCCAGGCCCAGGCGCAGTCCGGCCCAACCGGAGAGCCAGTCGACGCGCCGAAGCTGCCCCAGATCACGCCGGAGATGATCGACCAGGCAGCGGCTCTGGCCGGCCTGAGCATTCCGGCGGAGGATCGCCAGGTAATGCTGGACGGACTGAACGAGGATCGGCAGGGCTATGAGAAGGTCCGTAAGCTGCATATCCCCAACAGCGTCGCGCCGGCGTTTGTGTTTGATCCGCTGCCGCCGGGGGTAAGCGTGGACACCGACCGCCAGCCGGCGGTGTACAGCCAGGCTCCGGCGGCGCTGACGGTTCCTGCGAATCTCGAAGAACTCGCCTTTGCTTCGGCAATGGAGCTGGGCGATCTTGTACGGCGGCGGAAGGTCTCGTCGGTCAATCTGACGGAAATGTATCTGACGCGGCTGAAACGCTACGATCCGCTGCTGCACTTTGTGATCACGCTGACGGAAGAGCGGGCGCTGACGCAGGCTCGCGAGGCCGATGCGGAGATCGGGCGCGGACACTATCGCGGACCGCTGCATGGGCTGCCGTGGGGCGCGAAGGATCTGCTGGCGGTGAAGGGGTATCCCACGACGTGGGGCGCGGGCGGCTTCGAGCATCAGGTGATCGACGAGGATGCCACGGTGGTGAAGCGCCTGGACGCGGCGGGAGCGGTGCTGGTGGCCAAGCTGAGCCTGGGGGCACTGGCCATGGGCGACTGGTGGTTTGGCGGCCGGACGAGGAATCCCTGGAACCCGAAGCAGGGATCGAGCGGGTCGTCGGCGGGTCCGGCTTCGGCGACGTCGGCGGGCTGCGTGGCGTTCTCAGTTGGATCGGAAACCCTGGGGTCGATCTCCTCGCCGTCGACGCGCTGCGGGTGCACGGGGTTGCGGCCGACGTTCGGGTTCGTTCCCCGAACGGGCGCGATGGCGCTGAGCTGGACTCAGGACAAGCTGGGGCCGATTTGCCGCGCGGTGGAAGACTGCGCTGCCGTGCTCGAGGCGATCTACGGTCCGGACGGCGAAGATCTGTCAGTTCGCGATGCCGCCTTCAACTGGAATGCGGATCTGGACTGGAAACGCCTGCGGGTTGGTTACATCAAGGCAAGCTTCGATGCGGATGAGGCTCCGCCGCCGGAAAAGCCGGCGCCGGCCGGCGAAACGCCGGAACAAAAAAAGCAGCGAGAGACGCGCGAACGGCAGCAGGCTGCGTATCGGGCGCGCCGGGACTATGACCGGAAGTACGATCTGGCGGCTCTGGACCGGCTGCGCTCGCTGGGATTCGACCTCATCCCGCTGGAAATTCCTCACCTGCCCTACGGGGCGATGGTTCCGGGACTGAACGCCGAGGCCGCAGCGGCTTTCGACGAACTGACGCTGACCGGACGCGACAAGCTCCTGACCCGGCAGACGCCGGACGACTGGCCCAATATCTTTCGCGTGGCTCGCTTCATCCCGGCCGTGGAATACATCCAGATGAACCGAGCGAGGACGCTGGCGATCCGCCAGGTGTCGGCGGTCTTCGATCAGGTGGACGTGATCGTGGCGTCGACGAACAGCGAGCAGCTGGTGGTGACGAATCTGACCGGGCATCCGGCGTGCATTGTTCCGAACGGCCTGCGCGGTGAGGACGCACCCAGGCCGCCGGCGGTGGATACCGGGGAGGACGACCAGATCGGAGGGCCCGGTACGCCGGTGAGCATTACCTTCCTGGCCAATCACTACCAGGATGCGAAGCTGTGCGCTCTGGCGCGGGGCTATCAGCGGGCCGCCGGATTTGAGAAGCTGCACCCGAAGCTTGCGAATTGAGACGCCGTCCGGGAAACGGACGATCAACGGCGGAAGTTACGGCACAAGGGCAGAATTCCGGCTTTGACCGGCGTTGCCCGGTGACTTTTCAGGTTACTTTAGCAGTCACTGGCAGCGCGAAAAGATTCACTGCTGATTACCTTGACGCTGCCCTGGGTGGTGGTTATGATTCACGCACCATTGCAACAGAATCGCGATAACCGCCACTCATCGCGCTGACGGGCGAATCCCCTTCCCCAATAGTCCGGAACAGTGGAGCGGCACCTGGCCAAATTCCGCACGAGGAGTTCGTTGCGCATGGGAGCTCCGGAGGGGTACCTATGACATTTGTAAATTCGCGTCTCAACCTGCGTTTGGCGGCCCTGGCCGCGAGCGTCGTCCTGACTTTGTCGGCTGGCTCAGCCTCGGCGCAGCAGGTTACGTATTACAACTTCAATACACCGGCGACCGCGAATCCCCTCCAGTATTCGTACGGCTGCTCCACGAGCAATCCTTCGTCGAACCCATTGTTCTGTTTCAACTTCCCTGTTGGGCCGACGGCTGTGGGCACCACGCAGAACCCGACGTTCATCCAGGATCCAGCGCCAGCGTATGCCGTGCAGATGACGCATTCGGAGGGAAGCCAGGACGCGAGCATGTGGTTCTCCGTCCCGCAGAATGTGGCGAACGGTTTCAACATGTGGTTCGAGTTCAGGATCACGCCCAACGCGAGCGCCTATGCCACGGCCGATGGCCTCGCCTTTGTTATTCAGAACGCCCTAAGCGGGGGATACGATGCGACAGCCGGCTGCACCGCCACGGGACAGGGTCCGACGGCACTGGGCGGCGGCGGTGGGTGCATGGGGTATGGCGGCATTCCCAACAGCGTTGCCCTGGAATTCGATACTTATAACAACGAGCCCTGGGATTCCGCCGATTACGGAAGCGGCAGCAACTACGCCAACCACATTGCCCTGCAAAGCTGCGGCCTGAATGACGGCGCGCCGCTGCCCAACTCGCCGGCGCATATGGGCACAGGCAACTGCCTGGTCAGCCTGGGGGGACAGAACGGCGTGCCAGTTTCCACGCTGGTCTCGAACCCGCAAACCTCTCAAGCGAACTCGACGGCGGTCACGCTGGCCGACAGCAGCGTGCATCAGGTTGTGGTTGTCTATAACGGCCCGCTGGATACACCCAAAAATACATTGTCGGTGTACCTCGACCCGCAGTTCGTCACCGGAACCCTGACGCCCGTTGCCGGCTCGACGCCGATCTTCACGGGATCGTTCGACATTACGCAGTACATGAACCTGACCAACGGCCTGGCCTATATCGGCTTCACGTCGGGCACCGGCTCGGCCTATGAAACGCATGAGGTCCTGGGCTGGACGTTTACGCCGCACAGCACGGTGAGCCAGACGCAGCCTCTGAACACATCAGGGCCAACGACTTTCAACTTCGGGACGCACAGCTACACGACGAGCTTTCCCTCGAGCGTCGATACGAGCGGCATCAGTATGGGCGTGATCGCGAACACGATTACACCGGCTCAGTTCAGCTCACTGCTGAACATCGGGCCGACGCAGTACGCGGGCTCGGCCTGCCAGGTGTACGACGACACCGGCGGCAACTGCATCATTTACTCCACATACTGCTATGTCACCAACACTATGGCTCCAACCGCCTGCCCGGCGCCGTCAACGCCGCCCAACGATTGTTCAATGCTGAGTGCGGGCGACTGCATCGATCTGACTTCGGCCTACAACAACTCGATTCAGCCCACGTCGCCGGGCTATCTGCAGGGGGATCCGCTGTTCAGCCCGATCAGCTCAATCAGCACGAGCGGCGGAACGGCGACCGTGACCTGCCTGGGTGAGTGCGCGGTTACAGCGGGTCAGACAGTGACCATCCTCGACCAGAGCGATAAACCAGGTCCGACGATCACGGTGGGGGCGGTGACCGCGGTAAATTCGTTCACCTTTACGACCACCTCAGCGATCACCCAGACGGGCGGCTTCCTGACCTCCAACAATGTGCAGGACATCTTCATCGCCTACAACCCGCAGAATATCGATGGATCGACCACCGGACACGCGACCGGCTGGTCGGACTTTGTCGTGACCAGCGCCACCAATACCGGCGGAAGCTTCGGACTCTCCGGAGCGAACAACAATACGGCCACTGTCGGCCAGCCGGAACTTCTCACGGCGACCTACAAGCTGCCGAGCCCTGTGAATGCCAACGGCCTCGGCAATCTGCTCACGCTGCTGCCTGCGGGAAGCCCGGGACTCATGCCGAGCGCAACCGGAACCGTCAACTTCTATCAGGGCACCGACACCACGTCGACGCCCATCTGCACCAGCGCCCTGACCCTCAACAGCACCATTTATCAGGCGACGTGCAGCTTCACGCCGACGGCAACCGGGCCGCAGACCATCACGGCGACCTACGTCAACGACCCATTCCACACGGTGGGATCGCAGGCGGTGGTGCTCACGGTGAATCCGGCTTCCACCGTGAACGTCTCGCCTGCGGCGATCGACTTCGGCACGTTGTATCTGGGCAGTATTGTGACGAAGATCGTCACGATCCAGAACATCGGAACCACGCCGCTGTCGGTTACCGATCCGCGCATCGCAATCGTCCAGGGAGGCAATTCGAACGAATTCATTACCCTGAACCTCTGCCCGAAGAACCTGGCGGCGGGCAAGAGCTGCTACATGACGGTGACGTTCATCGCGGGACCGTTCTACACGGCGCCGCAAACCGCGACGCTCACCATCAACGACAGCTCCCCGAACAGCCCGCAAACGATTCCGCTGAAGGCAACAGTGATCAATCCGCGAGTGGGATTGAGCGCCGGGAGCCTCAACTTCGGCAGCCATAAAATCGGCACCAGCACCACGACTTCGCTGAAGATCACCAACGTCGGAGCGACGTCCCTGTCGCTCACGAATATCACGGTGAAGGGAGCGGATCCGGGGGACTTCCCCATCGGGAGCTGTTCCTCGACGCTGAACGCCGGGGCCAGCTGCACACTCCCGGTCACCTTCACTCCGACGGGCACGAAGGGACGGTCGGCGGTTCTGGTGATCACGGATAACGCACAGAACAGCCCGCAGAGCGTCTCGCTCTCGGGAACCGGAACGAACTAACAGCAAGCGGGGCACGGCCGCAAGCAGGCCGGGCCCCGCCTGCTTCTTTCTCTAATCATTGCCCGCGAGACGATCCACGGATGCATGGGCAGCCCGCCTGCGGGTGACCTGCGTTTGAGCGGGCCCGGCTCGCCGGAGGAAGCGGCCTCTAATGGCTGCCCTGGAGCGCCTTCTGCGCGCCGGCGTACATACCCTTCAGGTCGGCGCGGTTCAGAATCAGCGATGAATTGTCTTCCTTGCTGATCGTGTCGAGGATGCGCACGGCTTCGCGATCGTGGATGACCGCGTCAGAAGCGTGGCCGCTCTTTGCCAGCAGCGTTCCCTGCAGGGCCTGCACCTTCGCCTGCAGGATGCGGAGGCCGAGGTTCTCGGCGCGGGCCTGGGTGAGACTGAGATCCTGCTGGGCGGCGGCGGCGCCTTTGGTCTGCGCCATGGCCTCGTCGAGATAGAAGGCGCACTCGACCGAGAGCGACTTCAGACCGGCCGCATCGGCATCCTGCGCCAGTTTTTTGAAGTCGGGGATGACGGCCGCGGCATGTCCCATGGCCAGATCGGTCTTCGCGCGATTCACCTTTGACAGCAGGATGGTTTCTTTATCGGCGGTCTTCAAGGCAATCGCGAGGGCCTGGTCATACTGCTGGCGCGCGCCGGCGTAGTCACCCTGATAGAAATACGCATCGCCAATCCAGTTGGTGGCCAGCGCCGCGGCCCAGTTGTTCTGAATCTGCTGGGCGATGTGAAGGGCCTGCTCCAGGCTGGCGCGTCCGTCGGCACCGCGGCCCACCTGCGCCAGGAGATCGCCCCAGCCGCCAACTACTTCGACGGTCAGAGACGTAGTCTCCTTTGACTGCTGCAGGATGTTCAGGGCTTCCTTCATGGCGGCGAGGGCCGCGCCGTAACGACCCTGGGCGGCGAAGATTTTGGCCATGCCGTTGTCCTCGATGGCCACGCCGCGCTGATCGTTGGCGGTGCGGTAGGTGTCAATGGCCTTCAGGTAGTCGGAGAGCGCGGTGTCATACTGCCCGAGCTTGACGTTGACCTCGGCCAGATTGTGCAGCGAGTCGGCGAGGTCGTCGGGGACATTGAGCTTCTGCCGCAGCTCATAGGCCTGCTCCAGATAGGTGAGGGACTCCTGATAAGCGCCCTGGTCCATTTTGATGGAGCCAATATTCTGCAAACAGAGCGCCTGGCTGGCAGGATCGCCCAGCTGCCGCTCGATCTGCAGCGCTTCCATGTAATTCTTCAGAGCATCTTCGGGTTTGGCATGGTCGTGATAGAAGTTGCCGATGTTGATGAGGGACAACCCAATGCCCACCTGGTCGCGAATCTGACGCCGGAGGGCCAGGGCCTGCTGCATCATGGCCAGCGCCTGGTCGGGTTTGCCCTGCTGGTCTTCGATGTAGGCGATCTGGTCCAGGCTGGAAGCCTCGCCGCGCTCATCGGGAATCTGCTTTTTGATGGCAAGAGATTCCTGGTAATTGCGCAGAGCGTCGTCGACACGGTTCATGGAAACGTACGCGTTGCCGGTCGCCTGCAGGATGGAAGCCTTCTCCTCCTGGTTGTCGAGTTCAGTGGCCAGGGGCAGGGCGCGGCTCAGGAAGTCCAGACCGCCCTGCGCGTCGCCGCTCTTGATCTGCACTCGGCCGCTGGCGAGGAGGGCTTCGACATTCTTCGGGTCATTCGCGAGCACGGTCGCGAGCTTCTGTTTCGCCGCCTTGTAATCGCCCTGCTGCTCGTACAGTCCGGCCAGCGCAAACTGAACATCGGTGTCGGACGGATCGGCGGCGGCCAGCTGCCGATAGGCGTCGATGGCTTTCTGCGTATTGTTATTGATCCGCGCATTGTCGGCTTCGATCAGATAGCGTTCCTGCGGCGGCAGGTTCTCGCTGAGCGTCACCGCGCGGCCCGATGCCATCTGCGCCAGATCGTCGTGGCCCTGATCGGAATAGGCATCGGCGAGCTTCGCCCAGGCCAGGGCAAAGTTGGGATCGGCGGTGGTGGCGGTCTGGAGTTGCTGCTGGGCCTGGAGGTCCTTGCCGTCGCGCTCCAGAGCCACTCCGGCTTCATAGGCGCGCAGCGCGTCCACGGAGCTGGTGGTAGGACGAACGGCATGCGCCTTCAGATCGCTGAGCACTTTCGGGTCGGAGGAGAGCTTCTGCCGCAGGTCGGCGGCAAGCTTGTCGACTGACGTGAGCAGCTGATTCTGGTCCGGCACGTCGGTGGTAACGGAGGACTGCGTATCGTGGGCCAGATCGCGGACGGTGGTGGTGATGCGGATCTGGCTGCCGGCCTGGATGTACTGGCCGTAGATCAGCGTCTGGGCATTGGTGAACTCGGCGACCCGGCGCAGCATCGTGGGGTCAGGCTGCGAGTTGGCGGAGACGTGCAGGTCCTTGAGAACCTGCTCAAGACGGTCGCCGGAGACCATGCGCACCTGGGCCGACTGGCCGATGTCGCTGTTCAGCATTTCCGCCATGCTGGCGCTCAGCCAGTCGAGCGAAGTATTACCGGAGGCGTTGTAGAAGGGGAGAATCGCCAGCGAGACGCTGGGTTTGACCACGGCTGCAGGAGCGGAAGATGGCGCGCTGCGGAAGTAATGCAGCACGATGGGAATGCCGGCCGCCAGGGCAATGGCGACCACGCCTCCGCCGATGGCCAGCAGCCAGCGTCCGCCGATGCCCTGCGAGGGAACGTTGGCGGTGAAGCGCAGACTGGCCGCCGCGGTTTTTTCCCGCCACTGCTCCAGATCCTTCAGGATGTCGCCAACGCTTGCGTAACGCTGCTCGACGTCAGTCTCGAGGCATTTGGCGATGATTCCGGTCAGCGCGCCGGGCAGGGTCGCGTCCAGCTGGGAGATGGGCGCTGCCCGCTCGCGGGTGCGCTTGAGCAGGCTGGCGATGGCGCTCTCGGCTTTGAAGGGCATGTCGCCGGTGAGCATCTCGTAGCCGATGAGCCCGAGGGCGAAGATATCGGAGCGCTGGTCCAGCTCCTTGCCGAGGGCCTGCTCGGGCGACATGTACTCCATGGTGCCGAGCAGGGCGCCGGACTGGGTCATGCCGTCGCCTTCGATGGTGCGGGCGAGGCCGAAATCCATGACGACGACGCGCCCGGCGTCCTCGACCATCACATTCTGCGGTTTGAGGTCACGGTGGAGGATGCCGGCGCTGTGCGCGGCTTCCAGAGCGGTGCAGATCTGCTGCAGGATCTGGACGGCTTCGTCGGGCGGCATCTTGCCGCGGTCTTCCAGAATACTGCGCAGGTCACGGCCCGCGACCAGTTCCATGGTCACAAAGCGCATGCCCGCGTCTTCGGAGAGGTCGTACATCCGCACCACGTTGCGGTGCGTCACTTTATGAGAGAGGCGGATCTCCTGCTTGAACCGATCGACGATGGCGGCGTTGCGGGCCAGCTCCGGCCGGATCACCTTCAGTGCAACGAGCCGTTCGAGTTCCCGATCCTGTGCCTTGTAGACCGAACCCATGCCGCCGGTGCCGAGGACGGTGAGAATCTCGTAGCGCCCGGCCAGAACGGTGCCAGGCTCGAGCTCAACCTCGCTCTCGGCGAAGCCGCCGGCAGCCGGGGTGCGGCTGCGGCCCGCCCCACCGGTGGCAGGCGGGGAGGAGGCTGGCGTCTCTACCCCGGCCAGGGTAGGCGCGTCGGTGCGCGACCCGGGAACCATGGTCTCTCCCGGCCGCACGTCGCCGCTGGAGCTGCTGACGGCCGTGGAAGGGCCGAATTGCGTCGGCGTATCGCTTGCCGGTCGCCTGGGGCTGTCCGCCATAAGAGGTTGACACGTAAGTCTCTCCTCCGTCGCCGGGCGGGGAACAGCCTGAGGGGACACGACACATCGGAATGAGGGACTGTGAGCACCAGCATATACCGCAAGGGAACGGTCTGTCGCTCGATTCCGGAGCAGGCCGCCACTCGGGAAACAACCCCGTCCGCGAGAGCGCTTCCGCGCAAACCGCGAGAATCGTGCGAGAGGAGTGCGTCCTTTCCATCTCTATCTACGTCGAATGAAATCGCCGTTTTTCTTCTGGTAATCCCTCTTGAAATTGAGTATTCTCCTCGAAAATCTGAAGAACAGCCAGATCCTGGCGGGTACGCTTCGAGCAACGTCGCTGCGGACCCGAAGCCTGGCGTGAGAAGCCTGTCAGTCCGCCCCAGCGAACCCGGCAGGCCAGCTGGATCTTGTCGGAACCTGCTTCTCGTTTCAGTTCTTACGCCCCATTTGTTGGGCCCAAGAGCATTGCACGGCAGCGAAACTCATCCCCATCGGCTGCCGACTTCAAAATGAGGGATAAGTCCGATTATGCCGGTCCCTGAGAATTCCCGCTGCCTGGTCGATTACTTTCGTTGTCCCCCGGAATTCGTGCCTCTGGAGGTCAGCAGCAAGCTGAGCGGCACGCCTGGCTATTTCCGCTTCGGCGACGAGGCGGTTTGCTTTGGCCGCGTGGCCGGTGAGGCGCCGCCGCGGTCCCCCTCCGCCGCACCCTCACTCCGCGACGCTGCGGCTCAGTTGCGCGTCGAGGATGGAACGGTCGCTCTGCCTTTCGATCCCGGCGAGGTGGCCAGGAATCTTCGTCTGGAGAACTACACGGCCACGCGGGGCTCCGGATCCTCGTCGATGACGGGCCGTTTGTACTATATGGTGCGGCCTTTGTTGCCGGTGCGGGCGCGCCGCCATCTGCAGAAGCTTCGCCTGCGCAACTGGGATCAATTGCCGTTTCCTCACTGGCCGGTGGATTTCTCAGTGGACGCGCTGATGGAAAGCCTGCTGCTCGCGGTTTCCCGAGCTTCCGGCCGGCCCATTCCGTTCATCTGGTTCTGGCCCGAAGGGCATTCGGCCTGCGTCCTGATGACTCACGACGTGGAAGAGGCGGCGGGGCGGGACTTTTGCTCCACTCTGATGGATCTGGACGCGGCTTATGGGTTCAGGGCGTCCTTTCAGGTCGTCCCGGAGAAGCGCTACGAGGTCACCCCGGAGTTTCTGGACGAGATCCGCTCGCGCGGATTTGAAGTCGACGTTCACGATCTGAACCATGACGGGCACCTTTACCGTGAGCGTTCGGAGTTTCTGCGGCGCGCAGAAAAAATCAACGAGTACGGGCGCAGGTTCGAAGCGGAAGGATTTCGCGCCGGCGTTCTCTACCGCAATCAGGAATGGTTCGACTCGCTCGACTTCTCGTACGAGATGTCGGTTCCCAATGTGGCCCATCTGGATCCCCAGCGTGGCGGCTGCTGCACGGTGATGCCGTATTTCATCGGCAAGATGGTTGAGATCCCGGTCACCTGCGTGCAGGACTACACGCTGTTCAACATCTTCGGCGCTTTTTCGATCGACCTGTGGAGAGAGCAGACGCGCCTGATCCTCAACCGGCACGGCCTGATGAGCTTCATCGTTCATCCCGATTACGTCATCGCTCCGCGGAACCGGGAGGTTTTCGAATCGCTGCTGGCGCATCTCAGGTCGCTGGTCAAAGAGGAAGGAGTCTGGTCGGCGATCCCTCGCGAGGTGAATCGCTGGTGGCGGGAGCGGTCCGCGATGCAGCTGGTGGAGCGCAACGGCGCCTGGCGGATTGAAGGCCGGGGCAGCGAACGGGCCCGGATCGCCTGGGCCAGCGAACAGAACGGCCGCCTGACCCTGACGGTGGAGGGTGCGGATGGCGACTCCGAGGGGTGGACAGAGCCGGTTGTGAACGCGCGGCGCGTCAGCGGCTAAAGCTTCAGCGGGGGATCAGGCTCGATTCCACAGCCAGTTCCCTCTTCAGGCTCTCGATCTGATCCAGTTTGCGCAGGCTCATCTCCTGAAAACGGAATTCCACTCCGGCTTCCCGCCGTTCGACCAGATGGGCCAGGACGCGCAGCGGCATCCGCTCCGTCCTCATCCACAGCTCGACGGTCGTCCCCGGCTCCAGACGGCACTTTGATTCGATCAGGCATCCTTCCGAGCTGAGAAACGCGATGCGGCCGGGGTATTGCAGGCCACGCCCAGGCAGGACAATCTCGGCGTCGCTGGGTGACGCATCCCGGGACGCGGACTCATACACCGAAACCTTGCGCCTCTCGGTCATGCCCGGGTTATCGGCGGAGCGCCCGACGGCATGAGCCCCAATCCCGCTCGATGCGGGAAACGGTACAATCCCCTTTCCCGCTATGAATTGTTCCCCAATCCTCCTTGTCCACGGCGGCGCATGGGATATCCCGGCCGATCAGCTCGATGCCCACGAACAGGGGGTGTTCGACGCACTCCAGGAAGGCTGGCGCATCCTCGAGCGCGGCGGATCGGCCCTCGACGCCATTCAGGCCGCGGTGACCGCGATGGAAGATGACCCCGCCTTCGATGCGGGGCGCGGCAGTTTTCTTACCCGCGACGGGCGCGTCCAGCTGGACGCCCTGATGATGGACGGCGCAACCCTGCGGGCCGGAGGCGTCGCCTGCGTGGAGCGGCTGCGCAATCCCATCCAGGCGGCGCGCCTCGTTCTCGAGCGGAGCCCGCATGTCTACTTTGTGGGCGCGGGCGCCGAAGCCTTCGCCCAGTCCCACGGCATGCCCCTGATCGACAACGCGGAGCTGGTGCTCGAACGGGAACGGCAGCGGCTGGCGGAAGCGCAGGCCCGGGAGCGCAGCGGTACGCCGGATCGCACTTTCTCCGGTCTTCCGCCAACGGACGCGCACGACACCGTCGGGGCCATTGCCCTGGACGGCGATGGCCGCCTGGCCGCGGCGACCTCGACGGGGGGCACGCTGAACAAGGAGCCCGGGCGCGTCGGTGATTCTTCTCTTATCGGCTGCGGATGCTATGCCGACAACGCCGCAGCCGCCGTTTCCCTGACCGGGTGGGGCGAGCCGATCATGAAGCTGGTTCTCGGCAAGTGGGCGACCGACCGCGTGCTGGCCGGCCAGTCGCCGGAACAGGTGGCCCCGGACGCGATCGCCTACCTGCATCGCCGCCTCGCCGGGCACGGAGGCATCATCCTTCTCGCACCGGACGGGCGTTACGGGCTGGCCCACAACACGCCGCGGATGGCATGGGGCCTGCACACCGTTGACGGTCCCCGGGTAGGAACCGAGATTCGCGCGGAGCACACGGAGGAACAGGAATAAGGCCGCCTTAAACCCGGGAGCGCTCGCTGACCTGCCGTGCTACATTCGGGGTACGCTGCGGCTGAGCCTCTTGATTTGCTCCTGTTCGCGCCCGCCGATTTCGCACTCACCGCATCAGATCTCTATCGTAATCGGGGAGACTATCGTGCTTAAGGGTTTTCGTGATTTCATCCTGCGCGGCAATGTCGTCGATCTCGCAGTTGCCGTCGTGGTCGGGGCTGCATTTACCGCCATCGTCAATGCGCTGGTCAAGGACCTCATCAATCCGCTGATCGCCGCCATCGTCCACAAACCGGACTTCTCGGCGCTGATCCTGGAGGTGCACGGCGGAAAGGTCCTCTATGGGGACTTCCTCAATGCTCTCATCTCGTTCCTGCTGATCGCGGCCAGCGTCTATTTCCTCTTCGTGCTGCCGGTGAACGCGCTGCTGAAGAGATTTCACCCGGCCAAGGCCGCTCCTCCGACCACGCGCCCCTGTCCCGAGTGCCTTTCGGACATTCCGCTGGCGGCGAAGCGCTGCTCCCACTGCGCCCAGCCGGTACAGCCGGCAGCGGCCTGACGCGCGGCTCTCCCCCACCGCGCAGCGCTGTGGCGCTCAGTGATAAGCTTTTTTCTTCGGTTCGAACCCCAATCTCAAATGCCGGGAGCAGCCCCTTTCCATGCGATCGCGCGCTTTGATCCTTTTCACCTCGCTTCTTGTCTCGTCGCTGGCTCTGTTGGGCGCGCAAACCGCGTCGGAACCCGGCTCTCTCTTCGGTTACAAGGATTTCGCCGCGGAACAGGCGAAGACCGATCAGGCCTTTATGGCCGTGCCCAGCGCGCAGCTTGCAGGCGAGGAGCTGAAGACTCTGACCGCCGAGCCGCATATCGCCGCCTCGCCTGAGGACTACAAGACGGCGCAGTACGTGGCGTCGAAGTTCAAAGAGGCGGGCCTCGAGACCCAGATCGTCCCCTATAAGGCCTGGCTGAACATGCCGAAGGAGGTCAAAGTCGAGGCCTGGGACGCCGACGGCAAGCTGCTGATGACCGGACCGGTCAGGGAGCACGTGGACAGCAACGAACCCTTCCAGAACGATCCCCGGGTCACGCCGGCCTTCAACGGCTCATCGCCTTCGGCCGACATCACGGCGGAAGTGGTGTACGCGAATTATTGCCGGCCGGAGGACTTCAACAAGCTCGCCGAGATGAACGTCGACGTCGCGGGAAAGATCGTGATGTGCCGGTACGGCGGCAACTTCCGTGGCGTGAAGGTGTATATCGCTCAGGAAAAGCATGCTGCGGGGGTCCTGATCTACTCCGATCCGATGGAGGACGGCTACTATCGCGGCGACATGTATCCCCACGGACCGTGGCGCCCGGCAACGGCCGTGCAGCGCGGATCAGTCCAGTACATGTTTAAGTATCCCGGCGACGCGCTGACACCGGGCATCGCTTCGCACCCTGACCTGCCCGCCTCCGAGCGTATCAAGCCCGACCAGGCCACCAGTTTGCCGACAATTCCCTCCGAACCGCTCTCGTATCACGATGCGGCGCCGATTCTCGAACACCTGGGCGGACCGGACGCGCCGCGCGAGTGGCAGGGCGCGCTGCCGTTCACGTACCACACAGGACCGGGCGTCAAGGTTCACCTGCTGCTGAAGATGGACTACGAGTACTCGACCATCTGGGACGTCATCGGGAAGGTTCCGGGCACTGAGTTTCCCAATGAGTGGGTGGTCGCGGGCAACCATCGCGACGCCTGGGTGTACGGCGCGGTCGATCCGAACAGCGGCACCGCCGCGATGCTCGAAGCCGTGCATGGGGTCGGCGCGCTGCTCAAGACCGGCTGGAAACCGAAGCGCACGATCTTCTTCTGCAGCTGGGACGCGGAGGAGTGGGGCCTGATCGGCTCGACAGAGTGGGCCGAGGACCACGCGGATCAGCTGGCTCACGCCGTCGCGTATTTCAATACCGACGTGGGTGTCTCCGGTCCCAACTTCGACGCCTCTGCGGTGCCTTCGCTGAAAGACTTCGTGCGGGACATCACCAAAGAAGTCCCCAGCCCAAAGGGCGGAAACGTCTACGAGCAGTGGAAGAAGACGCAGGCCGAAGCGGAAGCAAGGCACCACATGGGCGTGCAGGAGCATGCCAGCCAGGAAGCCTCGCCGGTCGATCGCGATGTGCGCATCGGGGATCTCGGCAGCGGCTCCGACTTCACGCCGTTCATTCAGCACCTGGGGGTGCCGGCCACCGACGTCGGCTCGGGCGGTCCGTATGGGGTCTATCACTCGGTCTTCGACGACTACGCCTGGTTCGTCCAGAACGCCGACCCGACCTTTGCGTATGAGCAGGAGATGGCCCGCATTTTCGGCCTTGAAGTCCTGCATATGGCTGACGCCGACGTGCTGCCCTATGACTACGTCACCTACGGCAAGCAACTCACCGCCTACCTGGAAGCTGCGCAGAAGAAGGCAAACGCGGCGGGCATGGAGAACCTCGATTTCGCTCCGGCGCTGGCGGCGGCCCGGAAATTCACCCTTCTGGCGCAGCAGGTGAAAGACAGGCAGGAGCAGCCTGGGCAGATCGACGATCTGCGCTCGTTCAACAACCAGCTTCGCAATGTTGAGGAGGGCTTCCTCAACCAGGCGGGACTGCCGGGACGCCCCTGGTACAAGCACACCATCTACGCGCCGGGCGAATACACGGGCTACGCCGCGGTGGTGATCCCGGGAGTGAATGAGGCGATCGACGCGAAGAACGACACGCGCGCCGGGCAACAGATGACCGCACTGACCGACGCGCTGAACCGCGCCGATGACACGCTGGAGGCGCTGGCGAAGTAGCGCGTGACATTTGTCATCTGCGTTCGCTGACAATGCACACTACAGGCCGCCCTTTCATTCGGGCATGATCCGGAAGAGCAGGAGGCCGGCCATGGCAGCCGGATCGAACAGCGTTGCAACTCGCTCCCTGACCATCGCCGACGCCCAGCGTGATGTTCGGACCACCTTTATCAGAGGCTCGGTCGGCCAGCTGGTCGTTGCCGCCGTCTGGCTGTTCTCCGCAATTCTGGCTACGTGGGGCTCGCGGCGCGGCGCCATCCTGATGCTCGGAATCGGCGGAATCTTCATCTTCCCGCTGACGCGGATAGCCCTGCGCCTGATGGGCCGCTCCTCTTCCCTGCCGAAGGGACATCCCATGAACTCGCTGGCCCGGCAGGTCGGCTTCATCGTCCCGCTCTGCCTGCCGCTCGTGGCTGCGGCCACGCTCTACCGCCGCAACTGGTTTTATCCGGCATTCATGATCGTCGTCGGCGCGCACTACCTGCCGTTCGCTTATCTGTACGGGATGTGGGAATTTGAAGTCCTGGCCGCGCTCCTCATCGCAGGCGGGCTCCTGATTGGTTTGTATGTGCCCATCTTCAGCGTGGGCGCGTGGGTGGCGGTTGCCTTGTTTCTCGGATTCGCCATCGTCGCTCGCAGAGCGGCGCGAGCGAACTGATCGTCTTACGCAATGCCCCACTGCAGCACTTGCTCGTAATGCTCCACCACAGGCGGCTCTGCAAAGAAAGACCCAATATTCTCTCGCCACTTCCCGAAGGCGGGCGACTGGCGAAAGCCGACGGTGTGCGCCTCCAGCGTTTGCCACTGGACCAGCAGAACATAACGGCGCGGCGTTTCCAGGCAGCGCTGCAACTCGTGCGAGAGATAGCCAGGCGAGCCGGCAATCACCGGCGCCGCTTTGGCCATCGCGGCTTCAAACGCTGGCTCCTGCCCCGCGTGCACACTGAGCATCGCAACTTCGAGGATCATGGCCGCAGTGTACCGCGGCCGCTCAAAGCTGCTTTGGCGTGGGCGGCTCCGCCTCTTCGGCCTTCTCGGCGTCTTTCTGCGTCCGGTAGTCGATGATCCCCTGCCGCGCCCCGGACACCGACAGTGGCCCGGGCCCGACGATCAGCAGGAAAATCAGGCCCAGCAGCATGCTGAAATCGGTGCGTGCGTCGTGCAGCATGAACCACACGCCCTGATTGACGCGAAATAACTCCGGAATCTTGGTTGTGCCGATCGCGGTAAGAATCACCGCCAGCAACGGCAGCGTGGCCAGGCGCGTGAGCACGCCGATAATCAGCAGCGCGCCGCAGAAGATCTCCACAAAACCGACAAAGGGCGCGGCAAACTGCGGCAGGGGAATGCCGATGGCTTCGAAACGCCCCACGCCCAGGGCGTTGGGGAAGAGGAATTTCTGAATCCCTTCAGAGATGAATACCCAGCCCACCAGAATCCGAATCAGAATCACGGCTTTCATGAACTGTCCTCCGTGACAACGAAGCCAGAACGTTTGGCCCAGGCGGACCCTGAGCACTGCCTCGAATCCGGTTAGATGCAGGAGAAACGGGGGAATCGCCGAACGCGGGGGTTGCTAGCGGGCCTCTTCCTCTTCGATCACATCGCCTTCGCCCGGCGCCAGGAAAAGATTCTCCTCAAGGCCGTGCTGTCGCGTGTACAGGTCATAGTACCGCCCGCCCAGCGCATACAGGCTCTCGTGGGTGCCCCGCTCAACAATTAATCCGCCCTCGACGACCAGGATCTGGTCGGCACGGCGGATGGTCGACAGCCGATGGGCGATGACAAAGGTGGTTCGCCCCTGCATTAAGTAACTGAGGCCATGCTGAATCATCGCCTCGGATTCGGAATCCAGCGACGACGTTGCCTCGTCGAGAATGAGGATGCGCGGGCTGGCCAGGATGGCGCGCGCGATCGAGAGCCGCTGCCGCTGGCCGCCGGAGAGCTTCACCCCGCGCTCGCCCACGATGGTGTCGTAGCCTTCCGGGAAGCGCTCGGCAAACTCGTCTACGCGGGCGATCCGGCACGCTTTCAGGAAATCCTCCTCCGTCGCGTCCGGATGCGAGAACATCACGTTCTCCCGGATCGTCCCGTCGAACAGGAACGACTCCTGCAGCACCACGCCCAGCTGGGAGCGGTAGCTGTCCAGCCGCACGGTCGACAAGTCAATACCGTCCACCAGGACGCGCCCCGAGATCGGGGTATGGAAGGCGCACACCAGGCTGATGATGGTCGATTTCCCTGAACCTGACGAGCCCACCAGCGCGGTAACCGTGCCCGGCTGCGCCTCAAAGGTGATGCCACGCAGCACCGGCTTCTCGGGATCGTAGGCGAACCGCACGTCGTCGAACTGCAGGTCGCCGACAATGTCGCTCAGGGTATGCACACGCGCCGGATCGGCGAACTCATCGTGCTCTCCCAGGATCTCCATGGTGCGATCGATGCCGGCCACCGCCTCGGTGAGCTGGGTCCCGATATTGACCACCTGAAAGACGGGAGCAATCATGAAGGCCAGAAAAGCGCCGTACTGCGTGTAATCGCCGGCCGTCATATGACCGTTCAGAGCGAGATGGCCACCGAGGAGCATCACCAGGCCGCCCACCACGCCCAGCACGGTGGTTGCCGCCATCGACAGCAGCGACGTCGCCGTGAGCGAATGCATGACGTTATCCAGCAGCCGCAGCACGCCAACAGAGAAGACGCCTGCCTCGCGCTTCTCAGCGTGGTAGCCCTTCACCACGCGGACGCCGCCCAGCGATTCGGTCAGCCGTCCCGTCACCTCGCCGGTGATCTTTGCCCGCTCGCGGAAGATGGGGCGGATGGTCTTAAAGGCTCGCTGCAAAACGACGACGAAGACCACGACCACCGAGAAGACGATCAGCGTCATCTTTGGCGCGCGATGCAGGAGGAAGAAAAAGGCCATGAACGCGGTGAGCAGGCCGCCGACAAACTCCACCAGGCCGGTGCCTACCAGGTTGCGCACGCCCTCCACGTCGTTCATGATGCGCGACACCAGCACGCCTGTCCGATTCGCGTCGTAAAAGCTGACGGCCAGCCGGCCCACGTGCTGCTGGACCTGCTGCCGCAGATCCGCAATCATCCGCTGCGCCGCCTTCGACAGCAGCTGCGTATTCGAGAAGGACGTGACCGCCTGGATCAGCGTGGCCAGAAAGACCTCGACCACCAGCCGCGGCAGCAGGTTGCCGTGATGCTTCGTGATCACCTGATCGACGAAAGGCTTGGTGAGGAAGGGGAGCACCAGTCCGGCGACGCGATTGATGGCGACGAGCAGCAGCCCGATCAGCAGCAGCCATTTGCGCGGCTGGACCAGCTTCCAGATCTCCGGCATGGCTTTTTTGAAGTCGGTTTTCTTTTTGGGCATTTCGGCACGGGCTCGCGCACGCGCGCCACCGCCGCGTTCGGCGTTCATTCTCGGAATGGAGCCCATGGCCATCGAGAGAGGAAAGGCTACTGGCTACCCGCTGCGGGCTGCTTCCTTGCATTGATGAACGAGCGCACGCAAAGAAGCACATAAATCAGCATCAGCGCCGCCATCCACAGCTTGGCCGTCTCGGCGGAGATCAGGTACGGGCCGGGCGTTGGTTTGCCCCAGCCGCGAATCCCCTCCACCAGGCCGCCGATAAAGCCCAGCAGTCCAATGGTCACATTGACGTGCATGAAGAGCTTGCGGCGGCTCTCCTTCGGGCTGATGGCGAGAATGCCAAAAATGCCCAGCGCCAGCCCCCACCAAAACGGGATGAGCGCCGTAGGATGCTGATGGCCGCTGCCCAGATATCCCGCCAGACCCAGCGCCATCATCAGCAGAGCAAACACGAGCGTCACTTTCGCCATTGCACCCTCCGAACTGTCGATTCAGTCTACCGGACCCACCCACCCTGAACGCAAAAGGGCCGGCGCACTCGCGCCGGCCGCGCTGTTCCCCTGTGCTGCGTCTTTATCGCTGAATCCGCGCCGAGCCGCCCCTGGCAAACGACTGCACCTGCTCGAGCGTCGCCATGGTGGTGTCGCCCGGGAAGGTGGTTAACAGCGCGCCATGCGCCCAGCCCAGCCGGGTCGCTTCTTCCGGATCGGCGCCGCTCAGCAATCCAAAAAAGAATCCGGCCGCAAAGCCGTCCCCGCCCCCCACGCGATCGTAGACGTCCAGCTCCGCGGTGGGAGCGGTGCAGGTCTTTCCGTTCACCCACGCCACCGCGCTCCAGCTGTGCCGATTCGTCGAGTGGACTTCGCGCAGCGTCGTCGCCACCGCCTTCACCTTCGGATACTTCTTCACGACCTTATCGATCATCGCGACAAAGGCGCTCGGGTCCAGCTTCGATTTGCTTTTGTCCTCGACCTTCGGGCCTTCCACGCCCAGGCCCTTCTGCAGATCCTCCTCATTGCCGACGAGCACATCGACGTGCTCGACGATCCGCCCGATGGTCTCGACCGCTTTGTCCGCGCCGCCGGAAACCTTCCACAACTTCTCGCGGAAATTGAGGTCGAATGAGGTCACGGCGCCCGCTGCTTTCGCGGTTTGCATCATCTCCACAGCCAGATCGCCGGTGGTGGCCGAGAGCGCCGCAAAGATGCCGCCGCTGTGCGCCCACTTCACGCCGCGGCCGAAGATCGCTTTCCAGTCGAAGTCACCCGGCCTGAGCTGCGCCGCCGCTTCGTTGCAGCGGTTGTAGAAGACCACCGGAGGCCGCACGCCGTATCCACGATCGCTGTAAACCGTGGCCATGTTCGGGCCGTTCACGCCATTGTGCTCAAAATGCTTATAGAAAGGCCGCACACCCATCGCCCGCACGCGCTCGGCGATCAGGTCGCCGATGGGGTAGTCCACCATCGCCGCGGCGATCCCCGTCTTCAGGCGGAAACAGTCCGACAGATTTGCCGCCACATTGAATTCGCCGCCGCTGACGTGGATTTTGCACTCCGTCGCCTTGCGGAACGGGACGATGCCGGAATCAAGCCGATGCACCAGCGCTCCCAGGGACAAGAAATCCAGCTCAGCCTCTTTACGGATGGTCAGCGCGCTGCTCATCGTCTATTTTGCCCTTTCCCTTCCCTCAATTGCTTTCACCGATGAGATGTCGCGCAGAGCAGGATTGTGGCATGGATTGCGCCGCGCCCTGTTTCAAGCCGTGGCCGGTCACGGCTCCCCGGCACATCGTACCGGTGTCAGCCGGCCAGCTTTTGCACGTCCTGAAGCACCTGCTCCGGCGTCCATTCGTTTCCCGGGTACCATTTGTACAGCTTGCCATCCGGCGCGATCACCACGGTCGACAGCGAATGTGTGATGGTCTTGTTCTGTTCCGGCGTCGCGCCAATGTCGAAAAAGTGCTGGACTTTCGGCAGTTCCTTCTCGCTTGGCGCGGCAAAGTCCCAGTGCGCAAAAGTCTCTTTTGAGAAGTTGCCCGTGTAGGCGCCGCCGTAGCTGCGCAGTACCTTCGGCGTGTCGTAGGCGGGATCGAAGCTCACGCTCAGCAGGTGGGTCTTCGCGTAAAGCGCGGGATCCTTCTGGAGCGTCTTGTCGATTTTTGCGAAGTTCCGGCTCATGCGCACGCAGAAATTCGGCAGCGGGCACCGCGTATAGATGAACGTGAGCAGCAGCACCTTGCCTTTGAACTGCGCCAGATGGATCATGCGGTCGCTCTGGTTGCGAAAGGCAAAGTCGGGAATCGCTTCGCCGGGCTCCAGATCGTTGAAGGTCACCGCCGGCTTATAGTCGGGCCTGGCCTGTGCGATCACGTCAATCTGATCGAGATAGTCGGCCGTGTCGGTTGGCGTCAGAACCGCCACGATGGTATCCCCGGTGTGCAGATCGGTGGCGACGTTCGGCTGGCGCAGCGTGTAGGGCATGGTCATCGCAGGCATGTATCCGGGGATGGCCTGGGTATCGACGACGACCTGCCCGGTCTTCGCGTCGCTGGAGACCACCACGCCGCGGATGTTGTATTGCTTCACCGCGGCCTGCTGGCCGGACGCGTTCCCGGCGCCGGCTGGCTGCGCGCCGCGGCAACCGCCCAAAAACACGATCACCGCCAGAACCGCGGCGGTGGCCAGAGCAGTGGAAATGTGCGTCCGAATCACTGTCACCCGCCAGTTTACACTGGATCAGCGACTCCCCATGCACCTGCCCGCGCCCATCGCCGACGCGCTCCGGCGCGGCGCAGCCATCGTCGCCGCCAGCCCCCGCACCGCCCGAGCTCTGCAGCTGCGCTTCGCTGAATCGCAGCGCGCCTCCGGCGTCCGCGTGTGGGCTTCTCCGTTGATCCTCGACTGGGATTCCTGGCTCCGCGACCTCTACCGCGATTACGCCTTCAGCGCGGCGAACGCGCCCGTGCTGCTCTCGCCCCTCCAGGAGGAGGCTCTCTGGACCCGGGCGCAGGGTGAGGATGCCGCCCGCGTCCTTGCGCCTGAGGCCCTGGCAGGCCTGGCTGCCGAAGCCTGGTCGCTGCTCTCCGCGTATGACGCGCACCCCGCACGCCGCCAGAGCTGGGAACAGGCCGATGCCGAGCGGTTCCGCCACTGGGCAGCGGAATTTGAGCGCGAGTGCGCGCGCAACCGCTGGCTCAGCACCAGCCAGCTCGCTTCGTTTTTGAAAACGGAAATCGCGGATCTCGCATTGCCGCCGGAAGTGCTGCTCGTGGGATTCGATCGCATCCCGCCCGCGCATCGCGGCTTTCTTGAGGCTCTCGAAGGCGGCGGGGGCCGGGTTGGTGAATATCAGCCTGAGCCGCATTTCGCGCCGGACCTGGCCGCTCGCTCATGGGTGGCTGCGCCCGACCAGCGCGCCGAAATCGACGCCTGCGCTGTGTGGGCGCGCGATCTTCTCCTCGCCCGCCCGGACGCCCGGATCGCGGTTCTCGTTCCCGGCCTGACCGCGCTGCGGAACCCGATCGATCGCGCCTTTCGGCGCACCCTGATGCCGTCCAGCGAAGACCTGCGCCGCCCGGTGGGCGCGATGCCCTGGGAATTCTCTCTCGGTCAGCCGCTGGCCGATGTGCCGGTGGTCCGCGCGGCTCTGCTGCTGCTGCGCTGGGCGGCCGCGCCGTTGCGAGAGGAGGAAATTTCCTGGCTGATGCTCTCCGGATTTGTCGCCGACACTGCGACCCATTCGCTTGCGCTCGCCCGCTACGACGCCCGGCAGCGCCGCTCCGACCTGGGTGTGCTGACCCCCGAGCGGCCGCTCGCGAGCTATCGAGCCGCGCTGACCGGCGCAACCGGCCTGCGCGGACTGTGGACCGCTCTCGGCGCGGTGCAGCAGGCGGCAGGCGCGAACCGGCTTCTCGACACGCAGCGAGATCCTTCAGCTCTCGCCGAGTTCGCCCATCGCCTGCTCGACACCGCAGGATGGCCGGGCGAACGATCTGCGGACTCCGTGCAGTATCAGGCTCTCCAGCGCTGGCAGCGTCTTCTGGACGAAGTCTCCGTGCTGGATTTCGACGGCACGCGCCTGGGCTATTCCGATTTCGTCACGCTCCTCGAACGCGCCGCGCGCGAGACGATCTTCTCTCCCGAATCCCACGACGCGCCCGTCCAGATCATGGGCCCTTTTGAGTCATCCGGCCAGCAATTCGATGCCATCTGGTTCCTGTCCACAGGCGAGGCATCCTGGCCACAGCACGGGCGTTTCCATCCCCTGCTGCCATCCGCGCTGCAGAAACAGTTCGCCATGCCGCACAGCACGCCGGCTGATGACTGGAACCTCGCCGAGAGGGTCACGACGCGCCTGCTCGCCTCAGCGGCCACCATCGTTTTCAGCTACGCCGAGCGCGACAAGGAAGCGGAGCTGCGGCCCTCGCCTCTGATCGCCGGGCTTTTTCCCGGCCGGCAAAGAAGCGAGCCTGCCGCCGGTTTTCCATCCGCAGGAAATCCCTTCCGGACCGAGCTCATCCCCGATGAAAGCTCGCTGCCCTGGCCGGTGGAGCAAAATGCCGGTGGCGCCGGCGTTCTTAAGGCGCAGGCGGCCTGTCCCTTCCAGGCGTTTGCCCGGCGCCGCCTGGGCGCGGAGCCGCTCGATATCGCCGCGAAGGGCCTTACGCCCTCTGACAAGGGCCGGCTGCTGCACGAAGTTCTGCAGAGCCTGTTTGGCGGCCGATCGCCGGAGGTCTCCGGCGACGGGCCGGCTCTCCCGGTTCTTCGCACCCGCGACGAGATTGTCACCGCAAGCGCAACAAAACTGCTGCCCGGCATTCTGGACGGCCATATTGACGAGATCTTCCGGATTCACTTCGACGGCACATCCGGCGATCTCTGGCAGCGCGCCTATCTGGCCGCGGAAAGGCGCCGCCTGCAGGCGCGGCTGACGGAGTGGCTCGCCTGCGAGGCCGGCCGCCAGCCGTTTACCGTGGAAGACTGTGAGCGTCGCCTGCCCGACGTCCACGTTGGCGAGCTTCGTCTCAATTTGCGCGCCGACCGCGTCGATCTCCTTCCTGACGGCTCGCGTCTGCTGCTGGATTACAAAACCGGCAACAACATCTCGACTGCAGCCTGGAAAGGCGATCGCCCCGACGATCCGCAGCTTCCGCTGTACGCCGCGTACGGCAACGTGGAGAACCTGAGCGGCGTGCTCTTCGCAAAGATCCGCGCCGGGGAAACCGGCTTCGAAGGCCGGGTTCGCGACGCCCGCGCTCAGCTCTCCGCGGACTTTGGGGCCAAACAAGTCATCGTCACGGATCCTTATTCCGATGCCATGCGCGACGGCTGGGCGCGCGCCCTGGAAAATCTCGCCCTTGAATTCCTGCAGGGGGTGGCCACGGTTACGCCGCGCGAGCCGCAGGTGTGCAAATACTGCGCGCTCCCCGCCCTGTGCCGCAAGGCAGAGCTCGAGCTCGTGTCCGTTGGCGTAGATGACGAGGAGGAGGGTTCCGATGCCTGACATCCTCGTCGATGCCCCCGCCGATCAGGCTGCGCGCGAGCGCGCTCTGGATATCCGCCGCTCGGTGCTGGTTCAGGCTCCGGCCGGCTCGGGCAAGACGGAACTGCTGACCCGCCGTTTTCTGCGCCTGCTCGCCGTGGTCGACGAGCCCGAGGAGATCGTTGCCATCACCTTCACACGCGCCGCCACCGCGGAAATGCGCAACCGCATCCTCTCCGATCTGGAAGCGGTTGCCGGCCGTCGCCCCGCCGGACCCGAGGAGATCGAGCGCCTCGGCCCCGCGCAGGAAGCCTGGGCTCAGGCCGAGCGCCGCGGATGGGATCTCCTGCGCCAGCCGCAGCGTCTGCTCATCGAAACAATTGATTCTCTCTGCCTGCGCATCGCGTGGGATCGGCCGCTGCTTGCCGGTCTCGGGGGACGGCTCCAGCCCATCGACGACGCGACCCTCCTCTACCATCAGGCCGCGCGCCGCACGCTCGACCGCCTCGGCACAGCGGATCCCGCGCTCGACGCCGGCCTCGCCCACCTCCTCGATCTTCGCGACAATCGCCTGCAGGACGCGGAAAGCCTCCTCGCCGGCATGCTGGAGCGCCGCGATCAGTGGCTGCATGCCTTCCCTTCGCCGCGCGCCATGACCGAGGACGACTGGGAGCGCCTGCGCAGCACGCTCCAGGCGCCGTTCCATCGGGAGATTCGCCGCGTCGTGACAGAAACCCACGACCTGCTCGCAGCCCAGCCGGCCATAGCCGGCCAGCTGATCCACCTCGTCAGCTACGCGGCCTCGCAGGGGAACGACAAGGTCGCCCTGCTCGCAGGCGTCAGCGAGTTCTCTGTGGACATGCATCCGGACCAGTGGCGTTGTCTCTGCGATTTCCTGCTCAACAGCAGCCATGAGTGGCTGACCCGCGTGGACAGGCGCCACGGCTTTCCCTCGCGCACGCGCGAAGAAAAGGCTCGCAAGGATGAAATGGATCGGGTGCTGGCCTGGCTGCGGCACCGGCCCGACCTCCTCGCGTCCTTCAAAACCCTGCGCAGGATCCCGCCCGACCGTTACAGCGAAGAGCAGTGGACCACTCTGCGCCACCTTTTCACGGTCCTCCGCCAGGCCACGGCCGAGCTCCGCGTGGTCTTCGCCGAGAAAAACACCGTCGACTTCACCGAGGTCTCTCTGGCCGCCATCGACGTGCTCGAGCATGCGCCCGATCGTCTGCTGGCGATCGGCGGCAACCTGCGCCATCTCCTCGTGGACGAATTCCAGGACACCTCGCGCATTCAGCATCGGCTGGTCACCCTGCTGCTCTCCGCCTGGGATTCCGATCCCGCCGAGCATCGCTCGGTCTTCCTGGTGGGCGACCCCATGCAGTCCATCTACATGTTTCGCCAGGCGGAGGTCGAGCTGTTCACGCACGTCCGCAATCACGGCATCGGCTCCGGTCCCAACAGCCTCCGCTGCGAGCCCGTGCAGCTCTCCGTCAACTTCCGTTCCCATGCCGGGCTGACTCGCCCGCTGAACGGCATGTTCACGCGCATCTGCGCAGGCGAGCCTCAGCCGGGCTCCGCGGCCGTTCTCTTCGCGCCGGCCACCGCTCGCGATCCCGCTCCCGCTGAGATCGCCCTGCACGTTCACGCGCAGATCCTCGGCAGCCCGCAGCGCCGCCCGACGGTCGAGGAGGGGCGCGAGGCGCAGCAGGACGAAGCTGAAGAGGTTCTCCGCATTCTCGAGGAGCAACGGCCCCTCATCGAAGCGGCCCGCGCTGAGGGGCGGGAATACCGGGTCGCCGTGCTCGTCCGCGCCCGTCCCCATCTTGCCCAGCTTGTGCCCCTGCTTCGCCGCCGAGGCATTCCCTTCCGGGCGGTCGAAATCGAGCGCCTCTCAGAACGCCAGGAGCTGCTCGATCTGCTTTCGCTCACCCGCGCGCTCGTGCATCCCATGGATCGCATCGCGTGGCTCGCGGTTCTGCGCGCGCCGTGGTGCGGCCTCTCGCTCGAGGATCTGCATCGCCTGACCGGCGCCGACAACCCGGCGTTCAGGAAACTCTCCGTTCTCGAGCTGATCGAACTGCACCAGCACCTTCTCTCCCCTGACGGACAGCATCGCCTGGAGCGGACGGCCGGGATTCTTCGCCGCGCTCTGGAGCTGCGCTGGCGACAGGCGGAGGTTCCCAGCTTCGCCTCGTGGATCGAGCGCGCCTGGCGCACCCTCGGCGGCCCCGCCTGCCTCGATGTGGCGGCCTACGAAAACGTTCAGGTCTTCTTCTCCCTTCTCGACGCTCTTCCGCCCGACGGTTTGGCGCCGTTCACCGGCGACTTTGCGGCTGAGCTGGACCGGCTCTTTGCCCAGCCCGATCCCTCGGTCAGCGAAACCTGTGGCATCCAGCTCATGACCATCCACAAGGCAAAGGGCCTCGGCTTCGATGTTGTGCTGGTCCCCGGCCTCGACCGCAAAGCCTCTGATGATGACAGTCCGCTGGTCTGTTCGCTGGAGCGGATCGATCCCTGGCGGCCGGGGGAAACCGAGTTTCTCGTGGCCCCGATCGGCCTGCATGGGGAAGACACCGAGCCGCTCTATCGCTGGGTTCGCCGCCAGCGGCGCATGCGATTCGAAGAGGAACGCAAGCGCCTGTTTTACGTGGCCTGCACCCGCGCCCGGAGCGAGCTGCATTTGTTTGGCGCCGCGGTCTACGGCGCTTCCGGCCTTCGCCCACCCAAAGACAGCCTGCTCGCGACCGCCTGGCCCGCGCTCCAGGATGACTTTGCAGCCGCCGCCCGGGCGGATCAGCCAGACACCGTCCCGGCCCGGGTGCTGACCTTCCCTGCGCCTGGCGTGATCGGCGATATGGCCGCCGCCCCCGGCTCCCGGCCCGGTCCACGCCGCCTGCTCCTCGATGTCGAACCGGTACCGGCAGCAGCCAATGTGACGGTCAGCGGCACTTCATTCGGCGACTCGCCCGATGCGCCCAGCGCTCGTCCCGAAGGCTCACGCCAGGCTCGTCTGGTGGGTTCCGCGGTTCATACCATGCTGCAGCGTCTTGGGCCGGATCTCCCCGCCATGCCGTCCGCCGATCTTCGCGCGCGTGCCACCGGCCTGCTCCGGGCCGCCGCTCTCACCGGCGACGCGCTCGCCTCGGCCATCGCGACGGTGACGAAGATGCTGCGCGCCTGCGCCGCCGACCCGGTGTGCCGATGGATTCTGGCCGATCATCCTGATGCCCGGTCGGAGGTCTCCTGGTCCGGCTACGTGCCGGGAGAAGCGGGGTCCCGTCTGCGCACCCTTCGCGCCGACCGCGTCTTTCGGGCCGGCCCTGCGCCGCTCACCGAGGGCTCCGAGGTTTACTGGATCATTGACTACAAGACCAGCCCGGGCCCTTCCGGCGCGCTCTTCCTGCAGCAGGAACGCTCCCGCTACGCGACCCAGCTCGAGGGGTACGGGCGTGTCCTCAGGGAAATTCATGGACAGGAGATCGCCCTGCGCCTCGGTCTCTACTATCCTGCGCTGTCTGAGCTCGACTACTGGGATCCGGCCGACGGTTGATTGTTATTGCCCTCTGCAGCGACCGACGCCGGGGTCCCCATGTGGTGCCGCACGTCCGCCGCACGCACCCAGAAGATCACGTCTTCAGCGATGTTGGTCGCGTGATCGGCTACCCGTTCGAGCGCCCGCGAAATCATCAGCGCGTTCAGCGCCTGCGGGGCCAGCTCCGGCTCCTTTTTCATCAGGTTGAGCAGCGCATAATGGGCCGCGCCGTTCAGCTTGTCCACGCCGTCGTCCATCGACAGCACCGTCTCCGCCATTTCCGCGTCGCCCTCGATGAAAGCCTGCAGCGCCTTGCGCACCATGCCGCTGGCCAGGTTGGCGATACGCGGGATATCGATGGGCAGCTCCACGGCGGGAAACGCCTGCAGCTCGCGCACGCGATCGCTGATGACCCGCGCCGAGTCCCCTACCCGTTCCACATCCGCGTTGATCTTGATCACCGAGAGGATGAAACGCAGATCGATGGCCATCGGCTGCTCCATGGCCAAAAGGTCCAGGGCCATCTGGTCGATCTCGCGCTCCAGCCGGTTGATGGCCATCTCCCCGCGATCCACCAGGTCGCAGATCGAGATATCGCGCACCCGCCAGGCTTCCACCGCGCGCTGGATCGACTGCTCGGCCATGCCCGCCATTACCAGCAGCTTTTCTTTCAGATCGTCCAGGTTCTGGTGAAATCGAATGCGCGCCATTATCCAAACCTGCCCGTAATGTAATCTTCCGTCCGCTTGTCGCCCGGATTTGTAAAGATCTTGTGGGTCGAATCGAATTCGATCAGCTTCCCGTTCAGGAAGAATCCCGTCTTCTCGGCCACGCGCGCGGCCTGCTGCATATTATGCGTCACGATGACGATGGTGTACTGCGATTTCAGCTGAAAGATCAGATCCTCGATCTTCGCCGTGGACACCGGATCCAGCGCCGACGCCGGCTCGTCCATGAGCAGCACCTCGGGGTCAACCGCCAGCGCCCGCGCGATGCACAGCCGCTGCTGCTGGCCGCCGGAAAGGCTGGCTCCGGACTTCTTCTTCAGATCGTCCTTGACCTCGTCCCAAAGGGCCGCGTGCTTCAGGGAGCGCTCCACTACGTCATCCAGAATGCGCCGGTTGCGATAGCCGTTCAGCTTCAGTCCAGACGCAACGTTGTCGTAGATCGACATGGTGGGAAAAGGATTCGGCCGCTGGAAGACCATGCCGATCCGCCGCCGCACCTCGACCGCCGAAGTATCGCTGTAAATATCCATCCCGCCGACCTTGACTTGCCCCGTCACTTTCGCCACCGGGTTGGTCTCATGCATCCGGTTCAGGCAGCGGACGAAGGTCGACTTGCCGCAGCCTGAAGGACCGATGAGCGCCGTCGCCTCGTTGGCCGGAATGTGCAGCGAGATATCCAGCAGCGTGTGATTGCTCCCGTACCATGCGTTCAGGCTGTTCACTTCAATGCCGACGCCCATTGTTTAATTCGCCCCTTTCAGCACGCCGCGGGTTGTCACCCAGCGAACCAGAGCAACCGCGAGAACAATTAACGCAATCAGCACCAGCGAGCCGGCCCAAGCCAGCCGGTGCCACTCATCGTAGGGGGAGAGCGCGTAAACGTAAATCTGCAGCGGCAGCGCTTCGATCGGCTGGTTCAGGCTGGTACTCCAGAAATCGTTGCCCAGAGCGGTGAACAGCAGCGGCGCGGTCTCGCCTGCCACGCGCGCGAAGGCCAGCATGCAGCCGGTAATCACGCCCGGCAGCGCCGTCTTCAGGGTGATCGACAGCATGGAGCGCCAGTTGGGGACGCCCAGCCCCAGCGCCGCCTCGCGAATGGAGTGCGGCACCATCAGCAGCATCTCTTCCGTGGTCCGCGCCACCGTGGGGATCATCATGATGCCCAGCACCACGCCGCCCGCGAAGGCCGAGAAGGTCTTCTCCGGCACTACGATCAGCGCGTATATGGCAATGCCCATCACGATCGACGGCACGCCGTTCAGCACGTCGGCGGTAAAGCGAACGAGGTTCGACAGCTTCGTCCCGCGTCCGTACTCCGACAGGTAGATTCCCGCCGCAATTCCAACCGGCACGCCGATCGCGCTCGCCAGGCCCAGCAGCACCCCCGAGCCGACGATGGCATTAGCCATGCCGCCGCCGGTTTCGCCCACCGGCGCCGGCAGCTTGGTGAAGAAATTCCAGTTCAGCGAAACCGCGCCCTTGTAGACCAGGTCGACGAAGATCGCCACCAGCGGCGCAATCACCAGCAGGGTCGCGCCCACCGCCAGCACGCTGGCCAGATGGTCGGTAAACCAGCGCAGCTGCCGGTTGAATGCGCTGGCGCGTAGAGGAATCGTCGCTCCGCTCACTTAGCTCACCCTCGCCGGCGCGCCCCGGGTCACCGCCCACACCAGCAACCGCGCAAAAATGTTCACCACAATCGTTACGAGAAACAGGGCCAGCCCAATCTCAATCAGCGCGCTCCGGTAGGTATCGTCAGAGGCCTCGGCAAACTCGTTGGCGATCACGCTGGCCATGGTGGAAGCCGGCGCCAGCAGCGACCGCGAAATCGTCGGGCTGCTTCCGATCACCATAGCCACCGCCATGGTTTCGCCCAGCGCGCGGCCGAGACCCAGAATGATCGAGCCCACGATGCCGATGCGCGCGTTGCGCAGCACGCCCATCCGGATCATCTCCCAGCGCGTCGCGCCCAGCGCCAGCACCGCCTCACGCTGCGTGTGCGGCACCGCCGACATCACCTCGCGCGTCAGCGAAGAGATGATGGGCAGGATCATAATCGCCAGAATCACGCCCGCCGCGAACATTCCAATCCCGAAATCCGGCCGGACAAAGAGTCCCGTCCATCCCAGAGCTTTAATCAGGAGCGGATTGATATAGGTGCGCAGCAGGGGCACCAGCACAAAGATCGCCCACAGTCCGTAGACCACGCTGGGGATGGCCGCCAGCAGCTCGGTGAGAAATGACAGGCCGCCCCGCATCGCCCTGGGGCACATCTCTGTCAGAAAGACGGCTACGCCGACCGCCAGCGGCACCGCAATAATCAGCGCCACGATCGACGTCATAATCGTTCCGTAAATGAACGGGAGCGCTCCGAAGTTGTCGTTTACCGGATCCCACGCGCTGCCCACGAAAAACTTCAGGCCAAACTTGTGCAGCGTGATCTGCGAATGGATCACCAGCTCGGTGGCAATCAGCGCCACGATGGCGAAGATGCTCAGCGCGCACAGCAGCATCAGCCAGCGGAAAGTCGAGTCCGCCAGGCTCGAGTTGCCCCGGCTTTGCAGGTAACTACGAATCTGCGACACCGGGGCAGGAACGGCCACCCGGACGCTCCCATCCACCGGAAGCGCTGCCTCGGCATTTTTGGGGGCGCGGGGCTCCTGAATACGCAGGTTCACGATTCGTCCACCCTATTCCGGCTGTTTGAATGCCATGTTAAACGCCATGAAAAATAAGGAAATAAAAGCAGGATCCGGCGGTCAAAACTGCCTTCTTCAGCCGCGGGGAAAACAGGAGGGGCGCGCCGCGCCCCTCCCGGTTCCGTCAGGTTCCAGGTCCGGTTTAAGGCAGTTTCGCCACCGCGGCCCGCACCTTTTCCGCAACGTTGGTCGGCAGCGGCGCGTAATCCAGCGACGACACCTCGCTCTCGCCGTGGTCCAGCATCCAGTTCAGGTAGTCCTTGATCACCTTTTCCTTCGCCGCATCGGTCGGATGCGTCGGGATCAGCAGCCAGGTAAAGCTTGAAATCGGATAGGCATCTTTCCCGGGTGCGTTCGTGATCGAGACGCGGAAGTCCGCCGGCATGGTTTTGACGCTGGCCGCCGCCGCCGTTACCCCCTCGATGCTCGCCTTGAGCCACGTCCCCGCCGCATTGCGCATGTAGCCGTAGGGGATGTGGTTCTGCAGCGCGTAGATCAGCTCCACGTAGCCGATCGCTCCCGGCATCTGCCGTACCAGGCCGGCCACGCCCTCATTGCCCTTGCCGCCGATGCCCCTCGGCCATGCCACTGCGGTACTCTTGCCAACGCCGCTCTTCCAGTCCGGGCTCACCTTCGACAGATAATCCGTAAAGATGTAGGTTGTGCCGCTGCCGTCGGACCGGTGCACCACATAGATTTCCTGGTTGGGCAGTTTCACTCCCGGATTGTCTTTCGCGAGCCGGGCGTCGTTCCAGTTGGTGATCTTCCCCAGATAAATGTCCGCCAGCACATCGGGAGCAAAGTGCAGATCGGCGCTCACGCCCGGCAGGTTGTAGACCGGCACCACCGCGCCCAGCACCGTCGGGATATGGATCAGCTTCACCTTGCTGGCCGCCAGCTGCTCGTCGCTCATCGGCCCGTCGCTGGCGCCAAAGTCCACAGTGCCTGCCGTCACCTGGCGGATTCCCCCGCCCGACCCAATCGACTGATAGTTGATCTGCACCCCTGGATGCTGGGCGCTGAATTCGCTGAACCACTTTGAATAAATCGGATACGGGAACGTCGCCCCGGCCGCATTGATATGTTGCGCAAAGCAAGGCGCCGCGCACACAGCCAGCGCAGCTGCCAGAATCAGACTCTTTCTCACGGCTTTCACCCCTCGGAAAAACTGAGTCGATTCTGGTTCCCGATTGTTAATGCTGGTTTACGTAACAGTGAAAAGACCAGGAAAGGCGGCCGTCGCCGCCCCGCGCCCGTGCAGCATCCGCCTCTCGCTGCGCGTCGCGCCGATCCTTGCGAATCGGCGATCCCCGGCTGGCCGGAAACCGATTTGCCGTCTCTAGCTGGCGGGAAAAACCAGGTACTGTTCCAGCTTCCCGTCCGGCTCGGTGTAGGTCGTGATCGTGACCGGCTTCGCGCCGCCGGCAAACTCCACGCGAAACACCCGGAAGGTCATCCCTCCGCGCAGATTCTCGCGCACCTGCTGCACCTGGGAGGGCTTGCCCAGCGGCGCCAGGCTGGTCTGATAATCCCTGAGCGCCTGCTCGTCGAAATAGGCGTTGCACCAGGGGGTAAACAGGCTGCGGTCGATCTTCCCCTTCTGGAAGCTCTCGAACAGCTGCTGCGCCTGCGCCTCGGCGGCCGTCGGCGTCGTCTGCGAGACGCCCAGCAGCAGCGGCGCCAGCTCCTGTCCGATCACGCCCGCCGCCCGCGAGGCGTCCTGGTTCGTGAGCACCGCGATCGCCACCTTATCCTTCGGGAAGACGATGTTCTCCGCGACAAACCCCGACACCTCGCCGGAGTGCTCGAGCTCCGGGTGCCCGTCCAGATTCCGAATGAACATGCCCAGCCCGTAGTGCGAGCTGCTCCCGTCCTTCAGCAGGACCGGTGTTTCCATCTCGTCGTACGATTTCGCCTCGAGCAGGCTGCGGTCCATCACGCTGATGTCCCACTGGGCCAGGTCATAGGCAGGCATCGCCAGCTCGCCGGCCGCAAACATCCAGCCCCGCCCCTCTTTCGGCGCGGGCCGCAGCGGCCCCAGCGCGTACCGGATATACCCCGCCGCATCCGTGTCGCCCAGTTTCGTCAGATCGGAATTCCACACCTCCTTCATCTCCAGCGGATGAAAGATATGCTCCTCAAGAAACTGCATCAGCGGCTCGCCGCTGACCTTCTCGACAATTTTTCCCGCAATCACATAGCCGGTGTTCGAGTACTGCCACTTCGTCCCCGGCGGAAAATCCAGCGGTTTCTTTCCCCAGTTGTCCAGAATGTGCTGGGCCGTGGTCGGCAGCGACATCGGCGGCATCAGGTAATCTTCCGGCCAGTAGTCCTCGTAGCCCGAGGTGTGCGACAGTATTTCGCGGATCGTCACCTCATTCGCATCGGTCAGCTCCGGCAGATATTTCCCCACCGGATCGTTCACTGACAGCTTGCCCTCCTGCTGCAGCATCAGCACCGCGGTCGCCGTGAACTGCTTGGAGATGGAGCCGATCGAATATCGCATGCGCGGTTCAGCCGCCTCATCCGGATTCAGGTGGGCATCTCCGTAAGCTCTGGTGTAGGCAATTTTCCCGTCGCGAACGATGGCCAGCGAAGCGCTGGGCACGCCCGTAGCCGCCAAAGCCTGCTGCGCCACCGCATCCACCTTCTGCGCAAGGTCCGGCGGCAGGGTATTCACCGTCAGTTGTGCTCCGGCCACAGCGGTGATCGCGGCCAGGCAGGGCCACACCCATAACCCGCTTGCTTTCATGCTCGTCCTCCGGAAAACAGTCAAGATTAGCATTGCTCCGAGGTTACAAATGGCCTATGCTGGTGCCCCCAGGAGCTTTCCATGCTGAATCGCAACCTCTCGCTGAGCCTCCTTGGCCTTCTGGTGCTGCCGTTCGCATTTGCCCAGCAGCCATCTACCGGCGCCCCCGCACAACAGGCCGCCGCACCCCCTCTCGCCTCGCGCCCGGCCCCGTCCGCCGCGCCCGCCGCGCCCGCCGCTGCGACGGAAACGGTTTTCACCCCGACTCCCGCCGATAAGACCCCGAAGCCGGCCCAGTTCTCCTACTACGGAACCGAGCAGAGCGATCTCCAGAATCAGCTCCTGCCCATTCCCGCCACCGACGCCGACCGTTTCAAGCGTCTCCAGGACGCCTTCGCGAAAAACAACTGTACCCCCGCGCGCATGCATGTGGAGGCGGTGCAGGATAAGCACAGCGATCTGCAGAATCTGGTCTGCACCTGGACGGGACGCTCTCCCGACACCATCGTGGTCGTGGCCCACTACACCCTCGAAGGCAAAGGTCAGGCGGCCATCGACAACTGGACCGGCGCCGCCATGCTTCCCTCTCTCTTCCTCGCGATTCAGAATCAGCAGCGAGCCAATTCCTGGGCTTTCGTGGAAACCGCCGGGAAAAAGGGCGACTCCGAGTATGTCAAATCCCTTTCCCACGACGACAAAAAGAACATCCGCGCCGTCATTGCCGTAGAGGGCCTGGGCGTCGGTTCCGGCCTTCGCTTCTACAGTCCCTCAGACACGCCGGATCCCAGCCCCGCCGCCTACCACCTGCAGCTCGCGCTGCTTTTCTCGGCGACCTCCGATAACGAAGTCTCCTCTGCCCAGCCCACCAACCCCAGCCGCTGGCTCGCCGTCGACGACACCACGCCCTTCCGCTACAGTGAGGCGCCGTCGATCATCGTCCACTCCGTTCCTCAGGACGAAGCCGATCTTCCCGGCTCTGCCAAAGACGTTGCCTCCGCCATCGACCTCAATGCGTACGACGCCAACTACAAAGCGCTTGCGATTTTCGTGGTTGCCCTCGACAGCGTCGCGGACAAGCTCAACAAGGACGACAAGCTCTGGGGCACTCAATCCGGTTATCGGCTGAACATCAACGACCTGCCCTATATCCACTAGGAGCCGTTGTGGCCGTCGCGCGCCGCAGTCACGCAGGACTTCGTCGCCAATCCACCGGAATTGCCCTCATCTCCGCGGGCGCCTTCGCGCTCGCGACCTGCTGTGCCCATCCGCAGACGCCGGCCGCGCAACCCCAGGCAGCGCCGCAAACCCGCTTCTACTACTACAAAACCCCAGAGAGCGACCTCGACGCATTCGTCCACGCCGTTCCTGCCACCGATGCCGACCGGCTCACCGCTCTCCGGAACGCTTTTACCAAGGTGGATTGCACCGGCGATCGCCTGCGCACCGAGCCGGTCGACGAGAAGCATGATGCCGGTGCTCAGAATCTCATCTGCACCTGGCCTTCGGCCTCACCGGATTCCATCGTGGTGGTCGCTCATTACACTCGCCACGGCAAGGGCGACTCCGCCCTCGACGACTGGTCCGGGGCGGCTCTGCTGCCCGCGCTCTGCCTCGCCATGCAGGTTCAGGCCCGCCGCAATCAGTGGATCTTCCTCGAATCCGCCGGAGGGCGCGGCGATGCCGCCTTCCTGAAATCTCTGCCCGCATCCGCCAAAGCACATATCCGCGCAGTCATCGCTCTGGATGCCCTCGGCCTCGATCCCAGGCTCCGCTTCTTCACCCCGTCAGACAACCAGGACCCGTCCCTCGGTGAAATCCACCTCGAGATGGAGGTCCTGGTGGCCTCTCTTCTCGATCGGGGCATCTCTCAGCCGCAACTCATCGATCCCGGCCGCTGGCTCGACACGGATGACACCCAGCCTTTCCGGTATGCCCATATCCCCGTCATCCTCCTGCACTCGGTTCCTCCCAAACAGGGCGACGTACCCGACTCGAAGAAGGACCTCCCTTCGGTGATCGACGCCAACGCCTACGACGAGAATTACCGCGCCATCGCGGTCTTCATGGTCGCGCTCGATCGCGACGCCGCCATGCTGAACGTCGCCGACGACAAATTCTGGAATTCCGGCCCCGGCTACCGCCTGAACCTCGACGACCTGCCTCACCTCCACTGACCTCGGCGGCGCTATCCTGCCGAAGGGTGTTCCTGAAATCCGGACCTCAACCCAAAAACCCTGCGCCCGGTCCCCCGCACCCTGTACCCTGTTCTGCATGACATCGCGGCGCGATTTCCTCTCGCTCGGCGCGCTCACCACCGCCGGCATCGGCCTCACCTCGGCGACCCTCCCCGACGCCTTCGCCCAAACCGCTGACTCCGTGAAAGCCCTCAGGCCTCCGGCTCAGCCCGTCATCGTCACGCGCGTCACCGGCGACCAGACCATCCAGGAAGCTCACCAGATGCTCCTCGATGGCGCCGATACCCTCGAAGCGGTGCACCACGTCTGCCTTGGACGCGAGAACGATCCCAAAGATCACTCCGTCGGTTATGGCGGCCTGCCGAATGAGGAAGGTGTCGTCGAACTCGATTCCTGCTGCATGCACGGCCCCTCACGCTCTGCCGGATCGGTCGGCGGCGTGCGCAATATCAGGAATGTATGCCTCGTCGCGCGCAAAGTCTACGAGCACACCGGCCACGTGATGCTCTGCGCCGACGGCGCTTACCGTTTCGCTCGCGACCTCGGGTTCCCCCACGAAGACCTGCTCACCGACGACGCCCGTAAAATCTGGATGCTGTGGAAGGAGAACAACTCGCAGATGGACTGGTGGGGCCCCGGGATGAGCGACCCCGGCTGGAAAGACCCCTACGCCGGCCGCCCCGCCCCGAAACCCACCATCGACCTGCACGGCATGTCGCTCAACTCCGGAGCTCCCGCGACGGAATTGAGCGATCCTGAGCACAGCGGAGGATCCCTCAGGGCTGGCCGTGTCCCGCGCCATCCCACTCCCGACTGGGCTGAGACCATCCGCGTCCGCACGCAAAAGCTCATGCAGATGGCTGCGGACCTCGGAGTCGCGCCGGAAAACCGCCTCTACGCCGCCGAGCAAATCCTCTGGCCCACCACCGGCACCATCCACGTTTCGGTCGTCAATACCAAAGGCGAAATGTCCGGCGCCACCACCACCTCCGGCCTCGCCTGGAAACTTCCGGGACGGATCGGCGACTCGCCCATCATCGGCGCCGGTTCGTGGACCGATCAGGATGTGGGCTCTGCCGGCGCCACCGGCTCCGGCGAGGAAAACATCAAGGTTGTCGGCGCGCACACCGTCGTCGAACTCATGCGCCACGGCATGGATCCGAAAGACGCCGGGCTCGAAGTCATGCGCCGTATCGTTCGTAACTACAACGGTGACATGACCAAAATCCGCCTTCTCGACATGGAGTACTACATCCTGCGCAAAGACGGCGCCTATGCCGGCGTCTCCCTGTGGAGCACCGGCCCGACAGGCAAGCCGCGCGTTTTCGCCGTCGCCGACGGCAACGGCTACCGCGTGGAGAATTGTGCATACTTACTGGAAGGCACCCTGCTGGAGTGGCCGCCGTTCTGAGCCCCGCTTACCAGGTCACTCCCGGATACAGGCTCCCCAGCCGCTCTGTCCGGTAATCGTTCGTGCCCTCCACGTGCATGTGCCACACCGACTGCGGATCGATCATCCGGGTCACTTCCCACACGTCTGAGTCATCGCCCTGGCTGCATAAATCGATCTGCACATTGCCATTCGGCAGATCCTGCACCGCTCCGCCCCAGTACGAATACTGCTTTGGCGGAAAGACTTTATGGAATACCAGCGTCGCTGTCTTTGCCGCCTCGTCGATCCGGAAAATCGGCACCGTTGTGTAGCACGGCCCCGCACCCTTTGTGCCGCACATCTTACCGTCGGCGAGGATGCGCCCGTAGCCGTTGTCCATCATGCCTATGTCGAAGACCCCGGCATCGCGGTCGCCGAAGATCTGCGGATTGTGCTGACCGTAGTTCCAGTCCTGCGGCGCCTGGCCGTTGATCAGCCGCAGATCGCCGTCCTTGCCCAGCGTCCACACAATCTTTCCCGTCCCCTGCCCGTTCCGGTAATCGATTTTCATCACCCAGCTCTGCGTCCGCGACGAGACAATCAGGTTCCCGTCATCCTTCGTGTAGATGACTGCGTTCGAATGCGTCCAGTCAGGGAAATCCTTTGGATGGCGGTCGACGCTCAGATGATCGAACTCGCTCCACGTCCATCCCGGCTGCCACTGCGGGTCCAGATCCACCAGGATGTCGCCGATCACCCGCGTCGTTCCCGGATACCCCGGTAAATTCCTGTAGTCCCGCGTTGCATTCGTCAGCACGATCATGTGCCCGTTCGGCAGGACCTCGACGTCGTGGTGCATCATCTCCAGCGTCGGCCCCTGATAGCCGTGCGCCCGCAGCCGGTCGTTCAGCTGCTGGATGGTCATATTCCGCACCGTGTCGCCTTCCAGATTCACCTCGCGCAGCGCCAGCGTCGTGTCCGGTGGCGGCGCGCCATCCGGGCTGTCCAGCAGCTCGTGCGATCCGAGACTGATCACCATCAGGAAATCCCCGTTCGGCAGCGGCTTGATGGGGTTGATGATCGTTCCGAACCGGCGCGTCTTCGACGTCGGCACCCAGGCATGGGGGTGGAAGTTGCCATGCAGCCATCCGCTCAGCATCAGATAGACCGAATGCAGATCCTTGTGCATCTGCACCATGGTGGACGACTCGCGATCGGAGTAGTCGTACGCCCACAGCACATGACCCTGCAGATCCGTCACGATCGCTTCGTACCAGTGCCCGATGGCCGGATTCAGCAGCTCCACGCCCGGCTGCGGCGTGCCAAATGACTCGGCGGTGATCTTTGGGATCATGTGGCTCTTGTAGTGTCCCGTTGTGAACGTGTGGTCTGCGTCGCGCACCACCGTCCCATCGGCAAACTGTGCCACCGCCTGCATGTGATACGTCGTATCGCCGCGCATGCCCGCCACCAGAATCGTCGCCGGTTGTCCCGCCGCGGCATGGAGGGTCCAGGTCCGCAGGCCATAACCCGTGGTCGGACCGAAATCCACGCGAAGCTGCGCCGCGCTGCGCGGCTGGATCGTGTACCGGGCCACCTGGGCGTTCCGCGTGTGTTCGACGCTGCCGCCCACCAGCGCATCCGCGCCCTGGCCAACCACGGCCGGCGCCTGTTGCCTGCGGCACCCTGCCACGGCCAAACTCAACAGCACGGTCAGGGCGCCGCACACCATCCGGGGCAGCGCGCGCCCTTGCTTCCAGCGACTTTCAGTCATTCTGATTTTTCCTTTTTGGGAGAGATGGCCCGGCGAGACAGAGGGCTCCGTCCTGTGGATTGGCCGTCCCGGCGCCATCCGCGGAAGTCTTCACTGCCAGCATCATCAGCCTGAATCTTAAGAATAAATGAACGTTGGACGTCAGGGCTCCTGCTCAGGACGCAGCTCGTTTTCCTGGAGCGCGGCCCGGTCATTTCTCCGGCACAAATCAGAAAGGGTCGCCGGCCAGGCGACCCTTCCTGCTGCCTCCCGCCTCTTGCCTGTCGTTTTCATTCTGTCCGCAGCGCCTGCATCGGTTCCACGCGCATCGCGCGCCGCGCCGGCAGGTAGCATGCCAGCAGGGCAATCGCGCCCAGCACCAGCGGCACGCCCACAAAGGTCACTGGATCCGTAGCGCTCACCATCATCACGTGGCGCAGCAGATGGGCCGCTCCGAAGCTCGCCGCCAGTCCCACCGCCAGCCCGATCCCAACGATCCACAGACCCTGGCGGTAGACCATGCGGAGAATGTCGCCCCGCTGCGCGCCCAGCGCCATGCGCACCCCGATCTCTCCCGTCTTCTGGCTCACCACATATGACAGCACGCCGTACAGCCCGACGACGGCCAGCACCAGTCCCAGCGTGCCCATCACTCCGGCCAGGCCCGCCACCACTTCATACAGCAGCAGTCCGTTGGGCGAATACAGCGCCTGGTGCAGCGTCGTAACTTCGAAGAGCGGCAGTCCCGGCGTCATTTCATGAATCGCCCGCTCGATCGGCGTCGCCATCGCCGCCGGATCGCCCTGGGTCCGTACCTCCAGCGCCAGCAGCGTATTCAGGTCGTGCTGCGTGTAGGGTGCGTAGAAGTAGGCGCTGGTGTCCTGATCCAGCGTTCCGTACCGCGCATCTCCCACCACGCCCACAATCGTCATCGGATGCGTGGGATCGTAACCCGCCGCGAAGCGCCGTCCGATCGGATCCTCGTGCGGCCAGTATTTCTTTGCCATTGCCCGGCTCACGATCGCCACATACGCGCCCTTCTTGTCGTCCGCGTCGGTGAAACTCCGCCCCTCCACCACCGGAATTCCCAAAGTCCGGAAATAATCCGTCCCGATATAGTTGTTGCCGATTGGCTCCGGCGCGTGGCCCGGCGGCGGCGTATACCCATCCACCGTCACCGTATCCGAGCCGTTGTCGATCAGCCCCATCGGAATGGAGATCGCCACCGTTGCCGATACCACGCCCGGCAGGTTGCGCACGCGCTGCAGCATCGCCTTGTAGAACTCCACGCCCCGCGCCTGGTCGTATCCGATCTCGCTCGGGTCCATCATCATGGTCAGCACGTTGTTGGGATTGAACCCCAGATCCGCATGCTCCGACTGCTGCAGTCTCCGCAGAAACAGGCCCGCAATCACCAGCAGCATCAGCGCCGCCGCCACCTGGACCGTCACCAGCGCATCGCGGAATCTGTGCTTGTGCCCGGCAATCCCGCGTCCGCCTTCGCGGAGCACCAGATTCAGATTCGCCCGCGCCAGGCGCAGCGCCGGCACAATTCCCACCACCGTGCCCGCCGCCACCGCCAGCACCGCCGAGAACACGAACACATGCCAGTCAAAGCTGAAATCGAACGCGATGGGCAGATCCGTCTGCAGATTGATCGACATCAGCAAACGGCTTCCCGCCAGCCCCAGCGCAATGCCGCCGGCGCCGCCCAGCACGGCCAGCAGCACGCTCTCCGTCAGCATCTGCCGGATCAGCCGGAACCGCCGCGCCCCCAGTGCCGACCGGATCACCATCTCCCGCTCCCGCACCGTCGCCCGCACCAGCAGCAGATTCGCGACGTTCACGCAGGCCAGCAGCAGCACCAGTCCCGCCAGGCTGAGAAAAATCGCGGACACGATGTCGAGGGAGTTGTCCTGATCGATCGATCCGGACAATCGCCCTGCTGCCAGAGAAAAAGCCCGCATCTGCGCATCCCGTTCTTCCTTTGGATACGCCGCCGTCAAATGACGGGCCGCCACCGCCAGCGCCGCATCCGCCTGCTGCGCCGTCACTCCGGGCGCCAGGCGTCCGTACACTCGCATGGCTCGATTCGTCGCGTTGGTGCTGTAATCCGACACCGGCGTGTTCTCGATCGGCACGATCATGGCCATGGGGAGGTACGCCTGCCCGTCCAGGATGCTGTTCAGCCCGTGAAAGCTCGCCGGGCCCACCCCGATAATCGTCATCGGCGTCCCATCCAGCGCCACGCGCCGCCCAATCACGTGAGGATCGCCCCCAAAGTGCGACTGCCAGTAGCCGTAGCTGAGAACAATGTACGGATCGGCGCCCGGCGTCACCCCCTCCGTCGGCTTGAAAAACCGTCCCAGAGCCGGCTGCACGCCCAGCGCCGAGAAGTAATTTCCCGTCACGTATTCGGTGAACAGCCGATCCGGCTGGCTTCCCTGGACCGTCAGTCCGTCCAGCCCGTACTGCCCGGCAAAGACCGAAGAGAACACGCCTTTCGTCTGCGCCGCTATCGCATCCATCTCCGGCTTCGACAACTGCGGCTGATACGGGCCGCCCTTTTGCCGAATCCCGATGGTGCGCACCTGCGACTCATCCTGAATGTGCAGCGACCGGAACAGCAGTCCGTTCACCATGCTGAAGATCGCGGTATTGACGCCGATGCCCAGCGCCAGAGTCACAATCGCGATCGCCGCAAATCCCGGATGGTTCATCAGCTGCCGTACCGCGTAACGCAGATCGCGCCCCAGCTCCTCCACCGATACCAGACTGTTCATCTTCCAGATCTCCTCGCGAATCGCCGTCGGATTCCCCAGCCTCAGATAGGCCTGCCGCCGCGCCTCCTGCGGCGACATTCCCCGCGCGACGTTGTCGTCGATCTCGTGCGCCAGATGCGCCTCCAGCTCGCGCAGCCGCTCTTCATCCCACGCTCGCCGCCGCCAGTATTTTCTGAGGCTCATAACCCAACCTCCCGACTCCTGGGTGCCCCATCCTTGTCGCCCGCTGTTGGCGACAGGTGGGAGACCTCACTCCACCACTTTCCCTGCCTGCCCCAACACCCGCCCAATCGCTTCCACCATCGACTCCCAGCGGTTCGTCTCCACCGTGAGCCGCTTCCGCCCCGCCGCCGTCAGCTTGTAAAACCGCGCCTTGCGGTTGTTCTCGCTCGCGCCCCAGTACGACGACACCCACCCGCGATCCTCCAGCCGGTGCAGCGCCGGATAGAGCGAGCCCTGCTCAATCTGCAGCACGTCTTCCGACGTGTGCTCGATCACGTGGGCGATGGTGTGCCCGTGCGCCGCCCCCATCACCAGCGTTCGCAGGATCAGCATGTCCAGCGTTCCCAGCAGCAGTTCCTGTTCCTTCTTCGACAAGCCATGTCCTCCCGAGTCTCTACGCAACTGCAACTGACTTAGTTCCCCAAGAACCTCTATGGGAAAGAAGCCTACCACCCCTCGAACCTCTATGGGAAGCCCTCCAACCTTCTTCGACACCTCCGTGCGAACCGCCCGGCGCAATCTCCCGTGGCCTGTGGCCTGCTGCCTGTGGCCCGTTAGTGGCAAACTAACTTCATGAAGGCGCTCGTTCTCGAGGAATACAGCCAGCTGGTTCTGCGGGAGATACCGCCTCCCATCCCCGCTCCGGGCGAACTGCTCGTCCGCGTGGCCGCCTGCGGCATCTGCGGCAGCGATGTCCACGGCTACGACGGCTCCTCCGGGCGCAGGATTCCGCCCCTCGTCATGGGCCACGAGGCCGCCGGCGTTGTGGCTGCCGTGGGCGACGGCGTCACCGCCTTCAGCCTCGGCGACCGCGTCACCTTCGATTCCACCGTGTTTTGCGGAGCCTGCCCCTTCTGCCTCCGCGGCGAGATCAATCTCTGCGATCGCCGCGAAGTCCTCGGCGTCTCCTGCGGCGAGTACCGCCGTGCCGGAGCCTTCGCCGAATTTGTCACAGTCCCGGAGCGCATTGCCCACCGTCTCCCCGCTTCGCTCTCCTTCCCCGAAGCCGCCATGCTCGAGCCCACAGCCGTCGCCCTGCACGCCGGCGCCGTCAGCCAGGTGCAGGGTGGAGAAACCGCCCTTGTCCTCGGAGCCGGCATGATCGGCCTGCTCACTCTGCAGGCCGCCCGTGCCGCCGGCTGCTCCCGCGTCTTCATCGCCGACATCGATGCCACCCGCCTCGACCTCGCCCGCAGGCTTGGCGCCACCGACGTGCTCCATCTCTCCGGATCCGATCTCACTCGGGAAATCCTGTCACAGACCGGCACTGGCGTAGACGTAGCTTATGAAGCGGTCGGCCGCCAGGCAACCATCGACACCGCGATTGCAGCTGTGCGCAAAGGCGGCACGGTCACCCTCATCGGCAACATCGCGCCTCAGGTCACCATCCCGCTCCAGATTGTCGTGAGCCGGCAGCTGCGTCTGCAGGGCACCGCCGCTTCCTCCGGCGAATACCCTCAGGCCATCGACCTCATCGCCCGCGGTGTAATCCAGGTCAAGCCGCTCATCACGGCGATTGCTCCCCTCGAAGACGGCCCCGCCTGGTTCGACCGCCTCCACGCGCACGAGCCCAACCTGATGAAAATCGTCCTCACACCGGAGGCCGCGCAATGACCGACGCTCCCTTCGACCTCACCGGCCAGGTCGCCATCGTCACCGGCACCAGCCGCGGCCTCGGCCAGTACTTCGCGCGCGCCCTCGCCCGCGCCGGCGCCGACCTCATCCTCACCAGCCGCCGCAGCAAAACCCTCGCCGCATTCGCTGATGAGATTCACGCCCTCGGCCGCCGCACTGTCTCTCTCGACCTCGACGTCCGCGACCCCGACAGCATCCAGCAGTTCGCCCGTGAAGCTGAGTCTGCCTTCGGCGCGATTCACATCCTCGTCAACAACGCCGGCTGCAACGTCCGCAAGCCCGCCCTCGACGTCACATGGGACGACTGGAATCTCGTCCTCGACACCAATCTTCGCGGCAGCTTCTTCGTCGCCCAGGCCATCGCCCGCGGCATGATCCAGCGCAACTACGGACGCATCATCAATATTGGATCGGTCACCAGCCTCTTCGGCTACTCCGGCCTCGCGCCCTACGGCGCCAGCCGCGGCGGCATCCGCCAACTCACCATGAGCCTCGCCAGCGACTGGGGCCCCCACGGCGTCACCGTCAACTGCCTCGCTCCTGGATGGTTCAGGACCGCCCAGAACCAGGTCATGTACGAGGACCAGGAGTGGGTCAGCTCGCTCGTCGAACGCATCCCTCTCCGCCGCCCCGGCGCGCCCAACGACCTCGACGGCGCCATCGTCTTCCTCGCCTCGGAAGCCAGCCGCTACGTCACCGGGCAAACGCTGCTCGTCGATGGCGGCATCACCACCGGCTCCATGCGCGGCGTTCCAAAGCAGAATCCGTCATTCTGAGCGAAGCGAAGAATCCCGTGGGTGCCAACATCACAGAAGGCTCATCGAGTTTCTCACCGAATCCCTCTGTGCTCTCCGTGTTCTCTGTGGTGAGAGTTTTTCCGGACTAAGCCGCCATCGGCTCCACATCCCGCAGCAGCACCAGTCGTCATTCTGAGCGAAGCAAAGAATCCCGTGGGTGCCAACATCACAAAAGGCTCATCGAGTTTCTCACCGAATCCCTCTGTGCTCTCCGTGTTCTCTGTGGTGAGAGTTTTCCCGAACTAAGCCCCCATCGGCTCCACATCCCGCAGCAACACCAGTCGTCATTCTGAGCGAAGCGAAGAATCCCGTGGGTGCCAACATCACAAAAGGCTCATCGAGTTTCTCACCGAATCCCTCTGTGCTCTCCGTGTTCTCTGTGGTGAGAGTTTTCCCGAACTAAGCCCCCATCGGCTCCACATCCCGCAGCAACACCAGGTACGCCCCAATGCCCACCACCAGATAAGCCGCCGCCACGGCGAAGGCCATGGTGAAGGCATGCCGCGCCTCCACCAGATACCCGGTCACGATGGGCGCCGCAATCCCGGAAATCTGATTCGAGAAATTCAGAATCCCGCCCACACGCCCGACACTCCCTCGCGGCGCAATCAGCGATGGCGCCGACCACCCCACCGGCGCCGCCGCCGACAGCCCCCCAATCGACAGGCTGATCCACGTCAGGGCCTGAGCCGCCGTGTGCGCCCACGCGCATCCGAAAATCCCCAGCCCCATCGCCGTGCCCCCAACCAGCACCGTCATCCGCACCCGGCTCGCATTCCATCCCCGCTGGATCAGCCAGTCCACCAAAAGCCCGCCGATGGCCAGGTCCATCGCCGTCGCCACCAGCCAAGGAACCCCGGTGTACAGAAACGAATGCAGCAGATCGATGTGCAGCGCCGAGGACAAATAGCTCGGCAGCCACGTGAGGAGCAGATAGAAAACATAGTTGTAAGAGCCGAAACCGATCGCCAGTCCCAGCACCTTCTGCTTCCGCAGCAGTTCCCCCAGCGACAGCGCGCGCGCCGGTGCCTCCCCCTCATGGCGTCCCTGCCGGATCAGCGCCATCTCCTCCGCCGTCAGTTCACGATCCTCTTCCGGCTCGCGATACACGGCAAAGAACAGCGCAAAATACAGCAGGCTCACCAGCCCCGTCGCCGCAAAGCTGATCCGCCATCCCAACCACAGCAGCAGGCCGCCGATCAGCGGCACGCCGACAGCGGGCGCAAACTTCGCCGCCGCGTCAAACAGACTGGTGGCAAAACTCCTCTCCTCCTGCGGAAACCAGTTTCCAACCGCCTTCGCATTCGCCGGAAACGTCGGCGCCTCGCCCACCCCCAGCACAAACCGCGCCGCGAAGAATCCCGGAAGATTCGGCGTGATCGCCGCCCCAAACGAGGCCAGGCTCCAGATGAACGTGCTGATGCGCCCGACCTTCTTCACGCCCAGCCGATCGAGCACCACCCCCACCGGCAGCTGGCACATCGCGTAGGTCCAGTTGTAAGCGCCCGACAGGTAGCCGAACGCGACATCGGAAATTCCGAAGGCCCCGATCAGCGCGCCGTGCGAAACCGAAAGATTCACGCGATCGAAGTAGTTGATGAGAACGCCGAGCCCCAGCAGCCAGCCAATCCTCCACCGCCGCCGCGCTCGCACAGCGCGTTCTCGCCTCTCGAATTCACGCGCGTTCGGCTGCACCATCACACTCTTCCGGAAGTCTCACGCCTTCCACCCGACCACCCTACCAGACCCCGTCCGCCTCGGATCCCCTTTGAGCACTCGGCGCAAACTTCGCCCTCGCGGCCGCGGGCCGGGCTCCGGCGAGCTCATTTCCGGCTGCCTGGCGTACTATGCTTCTGGTCCGGAAAAGCGCTTTACTTCAGCGCCCCCGGACAAACACGCAGATGGAGCCGACACTGATGACTGGCCGGACGAACTTGCTGAAAACGGGACGGCTGCGCTGGACCGCCCTCGCCCTCTGCACCGCGATGTGCATGCCGCTCGCGGCACAACAACCCGCGCAGCCCATCATCGTCACCATCGACGCCGCCCAGACCAGCCGGCCTGTCTCGAAGTACGAGTACGGCATGTTCATCGAGCACATCGGCCAGCTCATCTACCGCAGCCTCTGGTCCGAGATGCTCGACGATCGCAAATTCTATTTCCCCATCCAACCCGAGCCGCCGCAGTCCGCCGCTCCCGCTCCCGCCGGTCCCTTCCGCGGCATGCAACTCCGAAAGTGGCGTCCCATCGGCCCGGCGGATGCCGTCGTCATGGATAAGGTCCAGCCCTTCGTTGGCGACCAGAGCCCGCGCATCGTCCTCGACGCCTCCTCGCCACACGGCATCCGCCAGTCCGGCTTCGCGCTCGTAAAAGGGAAAAAGTACACCGGCCACATCTGGCTCCGCGGAACACCCGGCGCAAAGGTCAGCGTCGCGATCGTCTGGGGCGACAGCGCCACCGACCGCCAGACCGTCGCTCTTCCCGCGCCCTCCGCGACATACAAACAGTTCCCGATCTCCTTCACCGCCGGCGCCGACACAGACTCGGGCACATTCGAAATCACCGGCAGCGGCGCGGGCGACTTCCACATCGGCGCCGTCGCCCTCATGCCCGCCGACAACCTCGACGGCTTCCGTCCGGAGATCATTGCGCAGCTCCGGCAGCTGCATTCCGGCTTCTGGCGTCTCCCCGGCGGCAACTTCATCTCCGACTTCAACTGGTACGATTCGGTCGGGCCGCGCGACAAGCGCCCGCCCGACTTCGACTACGCCTGGAACGCCATGCAGACCAACGACGTCGGCATGGACGAGTTCATGACCTTCTGCAAACTCATCGGCGTCGAGCCCTACATCACCGTCAACGCGGGTTTCGGCGACGCGCATTCCGCCGCTCAGGAAGTCGAGTACATGAACGGCGCAGCCACCACGCCTATGGGCGCTGAGCGTGCGCGCAACGGCCACCCCGAGCCGTATCACGTCAAATTCTGGGACATCGGCAACGAGCCCTATGGCCCCTGGCAGCTCGGCCGCACCGACCTCAAGTACTACCTCCTCAAGCACAACGAATTCGCCAAAGCCATGCGCGCCGCCGATCCGTCCATCACGCTGCTCGCCTCGGGCTCCATGCCCGAAGAGGCCATCCTCGAAGGCGTCGCCGCCGACTGGCACAATCCCATCGATCAGGCCGGCATCTGCTCTGACGCCGACTGGACCTGCGGCTTCCTCCAGCACGACTGGGGCAACTTCGACGGCGTCACCGAGCACTGGTACACGCGCGCCGACACGCACTGGGATCGCGAGCGCGCGGAAAAAGGAATCAAAGTCGGCCGCCTCGAAGCCGGCCTCGTGCCCGATCAGGAGACGACCCTCCAGTGGGTCCGCCGCCCCTCCGATCGCGTACACCTCAAAGGCCAGGAGTGGCAGGCCTACGAGCAGCGCTTTCCCGAGATGAAGACCAAACACATCTTCATGTCGAATGACGAATACGCCTACACCGGCGGCCCGCCCGACCTCAAACTCGCGCTTGCCTACGCCATGGTCTTCAACGAAATGCTCCGCGAATCCGACTTCCTTCGCATGACCGCCTTCACCATGGGCATCTCCACGCTCGACTTCAATCAGACCGCCGCGACCCTCAATACCAACGGCCTGCTCTTCAGGCTCTACGGCGAACACCTCGGCGCCGGCTCCATTCCCGTCAGCCTCACCGGCAACTCACCGCAGCCCGCACCCATGGAGCAGATCGTTCCCAACCTGCAGCAAACCAGCGCCGGCAGCCCCACGTATCCGCTGGACATGTTCGCCACGCTCTCGCCCGACCGCAAATCCCTCACCCTCTCCGTCGTCAACGCGACCGACGCTGCGCAGCACTTCACCCTGAATGCCTCGGGCATCCATCTTTCCGCCGGCGCAACCCTCTGGACCATGACCGGCCCCGCTCTCGACGCCGCCAACCACGTCGGCCAGCCGCCGCAGGTGCAGGTGAAGGAATCCTCTCTCGCTGCAGCTCCCGCCAACCTCTCCGTCGCGCCCATCAGCGTAACCATCTTCCAGTTTCCCGTAGCGCAGTAGCGCCAGGAGGCCCACGAAAATGCAATACTCCGGATGGATCGTCGTATCGCTGGCTCTGGCCCTTCCCATGGCTGTTCCTCTCCGTGCTCAGGTCCAAACCGAAGTCCCGCCCGTCATCCCCGGCGCAAAGCTCGTCACCTTGGAGCACATCAAAGTGCACTCGCCTGCCGTTGAGGGCAATCTCGAAGGCGAGTCCGCCGACCGCGACGTCTTCGTCTTCCTCCCGCCCAGCTACAACAAGGACAAGCATCGCCGCTATCCCGTCGTCTACGCGCTGCACGGCTTCTCTATCGGAGCCGAGCAGTGGACGCACGAGATTCACGTGCCGCAGACCATCGAAGGCGCCTTCGCCCAGGGCGCGAAAGAGATGATCGTCGTCCTCCCCGACTCAAAGACCGCCTATGGCGGCTCCATGTACTCCAGCTCCGTCACCACCGGCGATTTCGAGACGTTCATCTCTCACGACCTGGTCGCCTACATCGACGCCCACTACCGCACCCTGCCCAACCGCCTCAGCCGCGGACTCGTCGGTCATTCCATGGGCGGCTACGGCGCATCCCGCATCGGCATGAAGCATCCCGACGTCTTCGGCAGCCTCTACATCATGAGCCCCTGCTGCATGTCGCCGCGTCTCGCCGGACCGCCTCCCGGCATGGACCCGCAGAAATTCGCCGACTCCGAAAAGCAGTTCGAGCAAACCGTCGCTAACCTCAAATCTCCCGCCGACGCCGCCAATCTTCCCTTCTTCACCAAAGCCCAGTTGGCCAGCGCTGCCGCCTGGTCGCCCGACCCGAAAAACCCGCCCCTTTATTTCGACCTGCCCATGAAAGACGGCGTCCCCCAGCCCGATGTCCTCGCCAAATGGACGGCCAACGCCCCGCTCGCCTTCATCGACCAGTACATCGACAACCTCCGCGACTACCGCGCCATCTCCATCGACGTCGGCGATCAGGACGGCCTCCGCTTCGACACCGAAAAACTCCACCAGATCCTCGACAACTACGGCATCAAAAACTCCTTCGAGCTCTACCACGGCACCCACACCAGCGCCGTCGCCGACCGCTTCCAGAACCACGTGTTGCCCTTCTTCAGCCAAAACCTCTGTTTTACGAAAGAATGCAAGTAGAGACGTGCTGATGAATTGCGCTCGGACAGTTCCTGGCCTGGCATTGAGCCACGGCTTCAGAACCTGCATAAAGATACTGGGCTTTGTCGGATGAATGACTTCACAATCTTGCGGCACATCTCCGGTTTTGTATCAGGGCATGACTTCAGTCGTGCCGCCACAACCGCGAAAATCAGGAGGGCTTTAGCCCCTCAGGGTCGCTCTCAATGAATCTCTATTGGCTCAATCACTCGATGAACTGGATAACCACGGGGGCAGGCCAGCCATGAAAGCCGTCATCATGCACGGTCCCGGCGACGTTCGCGTCGAGACCGTTCCCGATCCCACACCCCGGCCCGGCGAAGCCCTGCTGCGCGTTCGCCGCGTCGGCCTCTGCGGCACCGACCTCAGCTCCTGGCGCGGACGCAATCCCCTCGTCTCCTACCCGCGCATTCCCGGACACGAGATTGCCGCTACCATCGTCGATCCCGGCCATTCGAATCTAGCCGCCAGTACCCACGTCACCCTCTCGCCCTACGCCAATTGCGGCCAATGCTCCGCCTGCCGCAACGGCCGCCCCAACGCGTGTCGTGACAATCGCACCCTCGGCGTGCAGCGCGACGGAGCCCTCGCCGAATTCCTCACCAGTCCCACGGATAAATTGCTAACCGGCAACCTCCAGCTCGAGGAGCTCTGCCTCGTCGAGCCGCTCACCGTCGGCGCCCACGCTGTCGCCCGCGCCCAGATCAAGGCGAACGACATCGTCGCGATCTTCGGCAGTGGCGGCGTTGGCCTGGGAGCCGTCGCTGCTGCCGCCTTCCGCGGCGCCACCACCATCGCCATTGACATCGATGACGCCAGGCTCGCCATCGCCCGCGAAGCTGGAGCCACCCACGTCCTGAACTCCACCCGCGAGAATCTCCCGGAAGCTCTCAAGGAATGGACCAGCGGCCACGGCCCCGATGTCGTCATCGAAGCCGTCGGCTCGCCCGAGACCTTCCGCGCCGCCGTCGAGCTCGTCTCCTTCACAGGCCGCGTCGTCTACATCGGCTACGCCAAAGAGCCCGTCACCTACGAAACGCGCCTCTTCGTGCAGAAAGAACTCACCATCACCGGCTCCCGTAACGCCCTTCCCGCCGACTTCGAGCAGGTCATTCGCATGCTCGAGCAGCACCGCTTCCCCGTCGCCCGCGCCATCACCACCGTCCCCATGGACCAGACCCCCGACATCCTCCGCGCGTGGAACGACGACCCCGCCCGCTTCACCAAAATCATGATCAATCTCGATTAGACTGCCGTCGATCGGGACGATTTTCGCGGTCTCCGCTGTACCCTGCCCCCTGTACCCTGTACCCTGTCCTGGACCCGCCCATGATCCCAGCCACCGATGCTCGGCCCCAGCTCCGCAAAACCATGGGCTTCTGGGATGTCCTCCTCTTCAACATCGCCACCGTCCTCGGCCCCCGCTGGATCGCTGCCGCCGGCCACAACGGCACCTCCTCCATCAGCCTCTGGGTCATCGCCGCCGTCTTCTTCTTCGTCCCCGGCGCCCTCGTCATCAACGAGCTATCCTCGCGCTTCCCCCACGAAGGCGGCCTCTATATATGGGCCAAAGAGGCCTTCGGCGACTTCCACGGCTTTATCGCCGGCTGGACCTACTGGATCTACACCGTCTTCTACTTCCCCGGCCTGCTGCTCGCCTCGGCCTCCATGTCCGCCTACATCATCGGCCCCGGCGGCTCCGCCCTCTCGCAGGATCGCGCCTTCCAGCTATGGGTCTCTCTCGGCCTCCTCGCTGTCGCCGTCGGCCTCAACATCATCGGCCTCAACATCGGCAAATGGCTCCAGAACGCCGGCGGCGTCGGCACCTTCGTCCCTCTCTTCATCCTCGTCATCGTCGCCGCGCTCGTCGCCTTCCGCCACGGCCCCGCCTTCGGCTCCGTCACCCACTTCACCGTCCGCAATATGCTCCCTGCCTGGAACTGGGACACCGTCAATTTCTGGTCGCAGATCGCCTTCGCCTTCACCGGCCTCGAACTCGTCTCCGCCATGAGCGACGAAATCCGCGATCCCCGCCGTGTCCTGCCCCGCGCCGTCTACGGAGCGGGCGTCCTTATCGCCTTCATCTACATCGCCGGCACCTTTGCCGTCCTCGCCCTGGTCCCCGCGCCGGCCCTCGACCCGCAAAGCGGGGTATTTCACGCCATCACCATTGGCTCCGTCGCCCTGAAGATCGGCTTCCTCGGCATCCTCGCCGCTGTCCTCGTCACCGTCGGCAACGCCGGCGGAGTGGGATCCACGGTCGCCGGCATCGCCCGCGTCCCCTTCGTCGTCGGCATCGACCGCTACCTTCCCGCCGCCTTCGGCAAAATCCATCCCCGCTGGAAAACCCCCTGGGTCTCCATCCTCGTGCAGGGCTCGCTCTCCGGCGCCATCCTCCTAATCTCCCAAATTAACGACACCACCCGCGGCGCCTACCAGGTCCTCATTGACGCCGCCATCATTCTTTACTTCATCCCGTTCCTCTATATGTTTGCCGCAGTCATCCGCCTCGGCGCGCGCCCCGACCGCGCCTCCAACCCCCACGCCATCCTCGTTCCCGGCGGCCGCGCCGGTCTCTGGATCTGCGGCGGACTCGGCTTCCTCGTCGTCCTGCTCGGCATCGCCGTCTCCCTCATCCCGCCCGGCGACTCGTCGAGCAAGCTGGGCTTCGAGCTCAAACTCCTCATTGGAACCATCGTCTCCGTCCTCATCGGCCTCGCGCTCTACTGGCGCGGTGCCCGCACCAAACCGCAAACTCCCGCCATTCCCACGCACTGAACACTCGTGACGACGGGCACAGCGGCGAACAACTCCCAGGAGTACCCTGTCGCAATGGAGGGGCCGCACAAAGCGGATCCGGCGACCTATTCGATGCTGCGTCGCCATGCGCTTGAGTCGCGCCTGCCCCGCATCCCCCCTCGCGCCATCCAGTCTGTCCTCATGGACTTCCACATCGACCACGGCACCGCGACCGTCGTCGCCTCCGCCGATGGCAGCGCCAGCCTCTATCTCAGCTCCGGCGGGGGATTCCTCGGCGGCAGCCAGCGCTTCCCCGCCATCCGGGACGCCGCGCTCCACGCCGTCGCCCTGGCCGGCGCCCTGCAGTGCCACTTTGTTACAACGGAAACCAGCGCCCTTCCCCCGCTCGGTGACGTCACCTTCTACGTCACCACCGGCGTCGCTGTCCGCATGGCCGTTGCCTCCCAGGCCCGCCTCCGCGCTGCCGCCGATCCCCTCGCCGGGCTCGGTGGCGCCATGCAGAAAATTGTCACCGAGTACCGCCTCTATTTCCCGAAACACCCGCCCGCATCCGCAACTCCGCCCACCGAATCCACCCGGGAGTCCTCGGCCTTTTGACCCTTGCCCCTCCCTGCGCGTTGCAGCCCCGGCCTTTCTCCGCGCGTGACCCAGTACAATCCAAAAGACGGGGTCCCCGAACGCCACGATGGTGAACTTCTTCCGCAGAAAACAGGACGACGCGGGCCGGGACCGGCCCACACTGCTCACCGGTCCACGCATCCCGCGTCATTCCAGTGGGTGGGAAACCCTGCTGAAGCACCTCAAGGCGAACCCCGGCCTTCGCGTCCTCGACATCGGCCCAACCTCTTCCCAGAACATCAACTTCCTCACCGAGCTGGGCCACAGCGTCTACATGGCTGACGTCGTCCACGAGGCCCTCAAAAGCGACTGGTCTCTGCCTCCCAAAGAAGAAGGCGGTGAGCCTGGATTTAATGCCGCGGCCTACTTCGAGCAGAATCTCAATTTCCAGGGCCGCCAGTTCGACGTCGTCCTGCTGTGGGCGACGCTCGACTACATCCCGGAAGGCCTGATCGCCCCGCTCGTCGCCCATCTCAAGGACGCGACTCTGCGCGACGGCAAAGTCCTCGCCATCTTTCACAGCAAGCTGCAGGGACCCTATACCGCCTACTGCCGATACCACCTTACCGACGGCTCGCAAATTGAAATGCAGGAATCCGAGCCGTACTCGGTTCAGCGCGTCTACACCAACCGCAAGATCGAGCAGCTCTTCCACGGCTGGTCCGGCTACAAATTCTTCCTCGCCAAAGACAATCTCTACGAAGTCATCCTCACCCGCTGAGCTCAGCCTGAGCCGTCGACACCCAGACAACTCCATCTTCTCTGCGCTCTCTGTGTTGGATTGTCACTGCCGCGCCTACTGATCCAGCGGCGGTGACGGCTTCGCGTAATACCCGGGCCGGTACCGCAGGTTGTCTGACGGATTCGATTTCAGCGTCACCTGGATCCGCCGGAAATCCGTCTCCGTCCGCCGCTGCACCGGATAGTACCCCAGCAGATACTGCGTCCGCAGATCCTCGGAGATCTGCAGGAACGCCGGCCCCAGATTGCCGTACTCGGCGTAAGAGTATTTCCCGCCCGTCTCCTGCGACATGGTGATCAGCGCGTGCTCGCCGCCCGTGTCGCGTCCCGCATCGTTCAGTATCGGCAGATCGATCAGGCTGTAGACCATCACCTCGCTGCGGATCGCCTCATCCAGCGCCTGCGGGAAATTTGTGTCTCCCGCGGTGTTGCCTCCGTCCGAGATCACCACCAGCACCTTCCGCCCCGAGCGCGGCGCCAGATTCTGCGCCCCCAGATAGATCGCGTCGTAAAGCGCCGTCGCCGGCCCGAAGTCCAGATTGTCCAGCCCCCACTCCAGATGCCGCAGATCCGAGGTGAACGGCACCACCTCGCGCACGCTCGAATTGAAATCGATCAGATCCAGCCGGTCCACCGGCCGCAGCATCCCGCGCAGAAACTCCTTCGCCGCACGCACCTCGATCCCGGTATCCTTGCGCACCGATCCGCTCGTGTCGATCGCCAGCACCATCGACAGCGGCATGTTGGTTTCGCGCTCGAAGTAGGCGATCTTTTGCGGAACGCCGTCTTCCGTCAGCACGAAATCGTCCTTCGTCAGCCCGCCCACCGGAGCCCCATGCGCATCCGTGACGTTCACGAAGACGTTCACCAGGTGCACGTTGACGTGAAACCGCGGCGTAGGCATGCCCGGCACGGTCGGCGCCTCCTGGGCCAAAGCCGCCGCCGCACCCGCCAGCGCGACGGTCATCACCGTCAGAATCCGCCGCCGCCAACTCCACTGGCTCACCGTCAACGTTCTTCTCCGCCTCCGCTCGGCTTCAGCTCCCCGGGAAACGGATCGCCATCCGCCCACACTGCCCCATCCTCGAAGAATTCCTTCTTCCAGATCGGCACCGTCTTCTTCAGCGTATCGATCAGCGACCGGCACGCATCGAACGCCGCCGCCCGATGCTCGGAGAACACCGCGATCAGCACGCTCGATTCGCCAACCTCCAGCCGCCCCAGCCGGTGCACCAGCGCGACATTCCTGATCGGATAACGCCCCATCGCCTCAGCCGCCAGCTCCTCCATCTTCTTCAGAGCCATCTCCTCGTAGGCCTCGTATTCGAGATACCGCGTCGTCCGTCCCCGCGAGTGATTGCGCACGATCCCGTCGAAAATCGTGATCGCCCCATCCTCCGGCCGCTCCAGCGCCGGAATGATCTCGTCGGGCACAATCCGCTCATGCACAATCCGGATAAAAGGAGCATCCCCGGCCCCGCCGCTCACCGGCGGGAGCAGCGCCACCTCATCGCCGTCGTTCAGCCGATGCCCTGCCCGAACGTACTCCTGGTTCACCGCCACCGCCACGCTCGCCCACAGCCCGTCCTTCTCCGGAGCCAGCGCCCGGCACCGCTCCAGCACATCGCCCACCGTCGCCCCGGCCGGCAAATCCAGCGGAGCCGTCGCTTTTCCCAATAGTTCCCGAAGCATGCCGAAGGCGAGAAGCGTAACGCGCATGAAGAGACTATAACCGCCGGGTCGCCACTTGCTTGGACGCCCCCGGCCCCGGAAAAGGTAGGGTCCCCCCACCCGCAGAAATCCTTCGCAGAGTGCCACAAATGTGGGACACTCCTCCCAACAGCGCGAAGGCCCCTTCCCACGAGGTTCACGATGAGCTACATCGACAAAACCCTGGTGCCCGGCGAAAAAGTCGTCTACACCACAAAGCTCCACTGGATCGTCATGCTCGGCCACCTGATCGGCGCGCTGCTCCTCCTTGCCGTCTGCGGCTACCTGCTTGACTACCTGTACGAAAATCGGGCCACCCTGACGCCCGCCTCGCAGCGCGGCCTCGAAATCGGCGCCGCGATCGTGTTTCTCCTGGGCCTCATCGTCTTTCTCATCGGCAGCCTGCGCCGCAATGCTACGGAAATGGCCGTCACCACCCGCCGCGTCGTCGTCAAAACCGGCCTCACCAGCCGCCGCACCATCGAAATGCTCCTCAACAAGATCGAAACCATCGAGGTCGAAGAGCCCACCATGGGCCGCCTTTTCGGTTATGGATCGATCACCATGATCGGCACCGGCGGCACCTCCGAGCCCTTCCACAAAATCGCCCACCCCCTGGAATTCCGCAGCTTCGTCCAGCAGGAAATCGAGCGCCTCACCCCCGGCGAGCCCACACCCCGCGCCGTTTAGCCAGCACTCGTCATTCTGAGCGAAGCGAAGAATCCCACAGATACCTGCGGCGGAACGACCTCGGCAGGCTTCTCACCGGATCCCCCCTTGGGTTCTCCGTCCCTCCGTACCGAATTTGAAAGAGCCCGGTAATAAGCCCCCCCTCCCACGCTCCAGCATTCCTCATTCTGAGCGAAGCGAAGAATCCCGCGGCGAACAGGGGCGGAACGAACCCACAGGGTTTCTCATTGGATCCCCTCTGACTCCCCCGTGACCGCTGTGCCGAAAAAAGCGCCAATTTCTGCATCCTTTCCCTGCCTCTTGACATATTCCTATATAGGAATATATTGATCCTCATGACGCGCATGGCCCACCCCGAAGACGTCTTCACCGCGATCGCCGAACCCCGCCGGCGGGAGGTCATCTCTGTCCTGTCCGACGGACACGAGTACGCCGTCAACGACATTGTTGTCCGCATGAAGATCGCCCAGCCTGCTGTCTCCAAGCACCTGGGCGCGCTGCGCAAAGCCGGAGTGGTCACCATGGTCAAGCGCGGACAGCACCGCATCTACCGCCTGAATGCCGAAGGCCTCAAGCCCGTGCACGACTGGGTGAAGGTTTTCGAACGCTACTGGACCCACCAGATCGACCAGATCAAACAGCGCGCCGAGCGTAAAGCGCTCGAGCGATTGATTCGCCTGGACGACGACACCAACCGCAAAAAGGAGGAGTAATGCCAGCTATCGCCAGGGAAGGCGTACTGCAGGCCTTCGAGATCATCCACGAAGAAGAGATCGCGGCGCCCATCGAGATCGTCTTTGAAACCATCCTCGAACAGATTGGCCCGCTGAACGCCACGCCGGAAAAACTGATGCCCATGATCCTTGAGGCGTGGCCCGGCGGGCGCTGGTACCGCGATCTCGGCAACAATACCGGCCACTTCTGGGGAACGGTGCAGGCCATCAAAGCCCCGTCTCTCCTTGAAGTCTCCGGGCCCCTTTTTATGTCCACTCCTGCCGTCTCCAACCTCCAGTACCGGCTCACCGAGGACCGTGGCGCAACGCACATGCGTTTCGTCCATCGCGCCCTCGGCTGGATGGAAGGACACGAGCAGGGCGTCGAAGAAGGCTGGAATCATCTCATGGGGCGCATCCGCGCAGCCGTCGCGGATCGCGCAGGGAGGTAATCATGTGTCCCTTTTGCGTGGCAACCGCTGTATGGATCGCGGCGGGCGCTGTCTCGACGGGCGGCATCTCCGCGCTCGCCGTCACCAAAATCCTCACCAACAAAACGCGCGAGCGCGTACCGGGAGAAACCCATGACAAGTAATGAGCAGATCGCAGCAATGAAGAAGCCTCCGGTCGTCTCGGCCGAGGAATGGCAGAAAGCCTGGCAGGACATGCTGGTGAAAGAGAAGGAACTCACCCACGCCCGCGACGCCATGGCCGCGGCCCGCCGGCGCATGCCCTGGGTCGCCGTCGAGAAGGAGTACCTCTTCGAAGGCCCGCGGGGGAAAGCCTCCCTGCTCGACCTCTTCGAAGGCCGCCGCCAGCTCGTTCTCTATCGCGCCTTCTACGATTCGAACGTCCACGGCTGGCCCGACCACGCCTGCATCGGCTGCTCCATGGGCGCCGACCAGGTCTCGCATCTCGCCCACCTGCACGCACGCGATACCACCCTGGCCTACGCCTCGCGCGGCTCCCAGGAGAACCTGGCCACGCTGAAAAAGCGCATGGGCTGGGAAAAGATTCCCTGGTACACCATCACCGACGACTGGGACAAAGACTTCGGTGTTGACCTGTGGCACGGGCACAATATCTTTTTCCGCGACGAGAACAACAGGATCTTCCGGACATACTTCATCAACAATCGCGGCGATGAAGCCATGGGCACGGTGTGGAACTACCTCGACGTCACGCCCCTCGGCCGCCAGGAGGACTGGGAAGATTCGCCGGAAGGCTATCCCCAAACACCTCGCTACAAGTGGTGGCGCTGGCACGACACCTACGGCAACGAAGATGCCAAATGGGAAACGGTCGTCGATAACGCCGCCGTGACTCTGAACCTCTGATGGGCAACGGCGCCCAACTGCGGCGCAGTTCGTTGAGAATCACCTGGGTGCCCCATCCTCGTCTCCTCGCGCTTTTCGAGGAGACAGGGTGGGAGCCGCCAAATTGTATTCAGCCAATCAGCTCAGGCTTGCCCGAGTTGGCGCCAAACCCTCCACGCCGCCCAGCCGCAAACAGCGGCTCCGGCAGCAATCCCGGCGACCCCACAGACGAGTTTGCCGAAACTGCCGCGCTGCTTCTCCTCAGCGCGTTCCCGCACATGTTCCGGCCGCGCGCCCACGCCCACCGCGTAGCCCAGCGCACGATGAATCCCCGGAATGTGCATCGCGACCTTCATCTGCCAGGGAGCGTGAATCGGTTCCTCATTTTCAAACACGCGGGCAAATCCGCGATGCGCCGCAATCTGGATCGCCTGCGTCACCCGCGTGGGAAATTCCCGCCGCTCCTGTACCGCCGCCAGATCCGCCTCACACACGCGCCCCTCCTTCAGCGGCTTCGCCAGCAGGTTCGTCGTGGCCACGCTGTCCTGAATGGCCAGGTTAATTCCTACGCCTCCCGCCGGCGACATGGCATGCGCCGCGTCTCCGATGCACAGCAGTCCTGGCCGATACCAGCGCCGCAGCCGATTGATCTGGACGGTCAGGATCTTGATCTGCTCCCAGCTCTGGATCTCCTCCACGCGGCTGCCCAGCCACGGAGCAATCCGCTCCACCGTGGCGCGAAACCCGTCGATCCCCCGCCCCTGGATTTCGCCGTACGACCCCTTGGGAATAATGAGCCCCGTTTGAAAATAGTCCGAGCGATCGATGAGGATCATCGCTTTTCCGTAGTTGACATTGCCCAGCACCTCCGCCGGATCGTCCGGCCGCCGGCTGATGCGAAACCACAACACGTCGATCGGCACGCCATGCTCGATCACTTCCAGTCCCGCTGCCCTGCGCGTAATCGAATGCCGCCCGTCGCAGCCCACCACCAGATCCGCGCGAATTTCCAACTCCTGCCCATCGCTGCGAGCCATCACGCCGGCGATGCCTCGATCATCGTGGACAAGATCAAACGCCTCGTGCTTCATCATCAGTCGAAAAGCCGGAAGCTTCTTTGCGTGCCCCGCCAGGAAATTCAGGAAATCCCACTGCGGCATCAGCGCTACGAACTTGCACCGCGTCGGCACATGCCGAAAATCGGCAACCCGGAACGCAGAGTCCCCAATCCTGACCCCCACCGATTGCACCTTCTGGTGCGGCAGGCTCAGAAACTCGTCCAGCAGTCCGAGTTCCGCCAGCACGTCCAGAGTGGAAGGATGCACCGTGTCCCCGCGGAAATCGCGGAAGAAATCCTCGTGCTTTTCCAGCACCGTGACCTCAACACCCTGGCGCGCCAGCAGGAATCCAAGCATCACGCCGGCGGGACCGCCACCCACCACACAGCACGTCGTTTGAAGAACATTCGCTGCCATCCCGACGAAGCCTCCGCTTTCTGACGTTGGATGCGGCCCCGAAGCATCGTCCTGCCCGGCCCGGGGCACCAGCCCATCAGTTTCATGTTCATCCCGTACCCGCCGCCGCCGCAATGCGCGACAATAAAAGGTCATGGAATTCGTCGACCTGAAAGCCCAGTACCAGCGGCTCAAGCCCCGCATCGACGCCCGCATCCAGGCCGTCCTCGATCACGGCCGCTTCATCCTCGGCCCCGAGGTCCAGGAGCTCGAATCCCTCCTTGCCGCCCGCACCGGCGCCCATCACTGTATCGCAGTCGCCAGCGGCACCGACGCGCTCCTGCTCGCGCTCATGGCTCTCGGCATCGGCCCCGGCGACGAAGTCCTCACTACCCCCTTCACGTTCTTCGCCACCGGCGAAATGATCACCCTGCTCGGCGCGACGACCACATTCACTGACATCGATCCCGTCACCTATAACCTCGACCCCGCTCGCGTCGAAGCCGCCATCACCCCGCGCACCCGCGCCATCCTCCCCGTCAGCCTCTACGGCCAGCCCGCTGACATGGACGCGATCAACGACATCGCTCTCCGCCACAATCTCGCCGTCATCGAAGACGCCGCCCAGAGCTTCGGCGCCCTCTACAAAGGCCGCGCCTCCGGCAATCTCAGCACTATCGGCTGCACCAGCTTCTTCCCGTCAAAACCTCTTGGCGCTTACGGCGACGGCGGCGCCTGCTTCACCAACGATGACGCGCTCGCCACCGCGATGCTCGAGCTGCGCAATCATGGACAGTCCGGCCGCTATCGTCACACCCGCATCGGCATCAACGGACGCCTCGACACTCTCCAGGCCGCCATCCTTCTCGCCAAGCTCGAAGTCTTCGACGAAGAGCTTGCCGCGCGCGACCGCATCGCCCAGCAATACACCGCGCTCCTTGGCGATGCCGTGCAGACCCCGCGCGTTCTGCCCAACCGCACCAGCGCGTGGGCGCAGTACACCATCGAGGTCTCCGATCGCGACAGCGTCGCCGCCGCTCTTCACGAATCCGGCATCCCCACCGCCGTCCATTACCCAACGCCTCTGCATCTTCAGCCCGTCTACGCGGAGCTGGCCCGCCGCAAACGCTGGACTCGCGGCAGTTTTCCCGTCGCCGAATTCGCGGCCGAGCGCGTCCTCAGCCTGCCCATGCATCCGTACCTCGAGCCCGCGCACGTCGAGCGCGTCACGCATGCCGTTCTCGCCGCTGTAACATCGTCCGCATCGCATCCGTGAACCTCGCGAGATAACAGTCACCCAAACTCGTCATTGACTTACCTCTTCGCGCCACTGAGAATGGCGACAACTGACGGGCTGCTGCGATCCGGTCGTCCGCATCTCACCGGATCAATGCGACTGTCGAGACGCCGCCTGTGATGCCCGCATCTGCATCGAGCACGAGCCAGGCCGCCGCCCCCAGGGCGCATACACCAGCCGTTTTTCTCATGCGCGCTCCGCGCCACCGCAATTCTTTTCTCTCCTTCGGGTTTCCATCATCAGACGGTTCCTGCGTCCGCGTGCGGCTTACTCCGCGCGTCCTCGAGAGGAGGTTCGCCAAAATCTCCGCGCGGTAACATCTCAGTCGCACTGGTCCGGCTCCCAGATCCGGACCGCCCAGCACACACGATCAACCATCACAGGAGGGAGTCATGCAGGAAGATCTTCAGAGGCTGGACGAGTGGATACCGGAACAGATGGAACCTGGAACGCTCTTCGTGCTGGAGAATCCATCGCCCATGGGCGATGCGCGCAATCCCTTCGTAGCCGTTTTAGCCTGTCCCTCGTGCGGAACCCTCGGACTCATCACCCGCGCCCAGTTCGCCGGGCTCGAATCCATGATCTGCGGCGCCGACAACTGCTCCGCCGAATACTACCTGCGTGGCGAAGACATCATCTATCGCCAGCCCCACTAAACCCGAGTCAACCTCCCCCGCCAAATAAAAAGCGTGCCCGTGGGCACGCTTTTTTATCTCTCATCTCCGCAGCCGCTACTTCCGGCCCTTCTCCGGCGGCACAACCACCGGCCGCCGCAGCGGCACCATCGCCGCCCCCGGCTGCTCGTTCATGTGCTGCATGCGCGACAGCATCTCGGTCCGCACGTACTCCACAAACCCCTGCATCTGCCGGTTCATCTCCTCCATTCGCTCGCGCATCTGCAGAATGATCGCGATGCCCGCGATGTTCACTCCCAGATCCCGCGCCAGATTCAGAATGAACTCCAGCCGCTCCAGATCCTCGTCCGTGTACAGCCGCGTGTTCCCGTCCGTGCGCGACGGCTTCAGCAGCCCCTCCCGCTCGTACAGCCGCAGCGTCTGCGGATGAATGTCGTACATCTCGGCCACCGCCGAGATCATGTACGCGCCTTTGGATTTCCGCTTCGTTGGCATCGTCGATTCACATTATGCACGGCCCTGGCTCGCCCGGCCATGACAATCCTGCCGTTCCCGGGCCCTTCAGCCCGCCCCAAAAATCCGGCAGTCCGTCTCCTCCACCTGCACCTTCCCCACCGAGATCCGCCGCGGGATCAGATTCTTCAGCTGCCCGCCGTAAATCCTGTACGGTACCGTGACCTCCATTGCCGAACCGGTGTCCTGCTCAATCTCCAGAACCACCGCATCGGCAAAACCCTCGGCCGACGGCTCCGCCAGCGTCACGTTCGCGGCCATGGCAAACGCCTTCACCCGCCCGCGCCGCACCTGCTCCTTCATATGTTCCGCCAGCAGCTTCCACAGCCGCCCCGGATCCCGCGGCAGCCGCGGAATCTCCACCGTCTCTCGCGCCACCTGGCCCTCGCGGTCGATCGCAAACCCAAACGGCCCCAGCTCGCCATACTGCTTCAGGATCAGCCGCGCATACGACATCGAGGCATTCAGCAGCTGCGTCGCCCGCCGATAGTTCTCATCCGCCGGCTTGTCAAACCAGCTCTGCTCGTTCCGCTCCAGTTCCGACTTCATCGCACGGCCTCTCCCTGCACATCCCTCCGGTCCGACCGGTACACGCAGTGATCGTACCCGCGCCAGAAAACCACCCGGTCCATCCGAAACCCGTTCTTCTCCGCCACCCGCCGCGACGGCCCATTTTCCGGGCGAATCAGCGAAATCACATGGTCGCTGTCCAGCGCGCCAAACGCATACGCACGCACCGCGCGCGCCGCTTCCGTGGCCAGCCCCTGGTTCTGGCAGTCCCGCCGCACGTGATACCCAATCTCCAGCTCCTGCGCGCCGTCCACATCCTGCCACACCGGGCCGCAGTCGCCCACCAGCGCGCCCGTCTCCCGCAGCTCCATCGCCAGCAGCCCGGTCCCGCTCGGATACCGCGCAATCTGCCGCCCCAGCCAGTCCTCCACCTCCGGCGCCGACAGCGGCCGCGGATAATACCGCATCGTCACCGCGTCGCCCCAGATCGCCAGAAGCGCCGGCGCATCCACCGGGGTCAGTTGCCGCAGAACCAGCCGCGCCGTCTCCAGTCGCACGGCTACACCTTCGCCCAGATTGGGGTCTTCCTAACCCGCACGCCGCTTTCCCTTCCGCTGAGCGCTGGCTTGTGCACTCGCCCGGAGTACGACTCGAAGAGCGGCATTGACCGCGACCGAATCCGGAAAGACCTCCGCCACGTCCGGTGCAAGTGCAACCAGATTGGTTCCCTCGGCAAAGCGTTTGGCATAACGCCCTCGTTCCGCACCACGGAAATCGATTTCCGCAGGAATGTCGTCGTCAGAATGATTTGTCTTTTTCATAGGTCCTTGTCTCTCTCGCTGTCGCTCGCCGTGCGCTGATGATCCGAATCGTGTTTCCGCTCTCAGTATGCGCCACGGCCATCAGGCGACCGCGAACGGTTCGTCCGATGCTGAAGAAGCGTTCCTCCCCGTTCGAGTGCTCAGGGTCGGAGCGGGTCAGAAGCAAGGGATCTCCAAAAACGGTTGCTGCTTCTTCAAACGTCACTCCGTGCTTGCGCAGGTTCCTTGCGGCCTTCCGCTCATCCCACTGGAAAGAAAGACCCATCGCCCCTCACACCTTCGCCCAGATCGCTTCCCGCGGATCCTCCGGGTTCAGCTTCGCAAACTCCCGCAGAATCTCCCGCGACCGCTCATCCCGCACCTGCGGAACGGCAACCTCCACTGTGACAATCTGGTCGCCGCGCGTTCCCTCCCGCGTCGCCGACGGCACCCCGCGTTCCCGCATGCGCAGCTTCTGCCCGCTCTGCGTGCCCGGCGGAATCCGCAGTTGCGCACGCCCGTCAATCGTCGGCACGTCGATCCGCCCGCCCAGCGCCGCCTCGCTTACCGTTACCGGAAGCGTCAGCTGAATGTCATCCCCCTGCCGCGTGAACACCGGATGGGTTCCGCTCCGAATAATCAGATACAAATCCCCGGCCGCGCCGCCGTGTACCCCCGCGTTGCCTTTACCTGCCAGCCGAATCCGCTGACCGTCGCGCGTCCCCGGCTTGATTCGGAATTCCAGCGGCTCGGTCCGATACACCACGCCTTCCCCATGGCACGTCGCGCACGCGTTCTGCACCTTGCCGCTGCCGCCGCACCGCGGGCACTGGATGTTGAATTTCATCCGCCCGCCCATCTGCGTCACCTGCCCGGTCCCCTGGCATTCAGGACACGCCTGTGCGCCGCCCGTCGACGCGTGCCCATGGCACGCCGGACAAACTTCCTGGCGCTGGATCTCCAGCCGCGCCGTGCCGCCCCGAATCGCAGTCCAGAAATCCACATTGACCGCGTACTCCAGATCCGTCCCGGGCTGCGGGCCCTGCGGCTGACGCTCCCGGTTGAACATCCCCGAAAAGATGTCCCGAAAACTGCCCCCCCATCCGCCCGCGCCCGCTCCCGCCGACGGCGCCTCTTCTGAAAAATCGAAACCGCCAAAGTCGAACGGAACGCCCTGACCCTGGCCCTGTCCAAAGCCCGCGCCTCCACGGCCCTGCGACGCACGCGCCGCGGCCTCTGCCGCAGCCGGGTCGATCTGGTCCGAGTAGAACCCGAACTGGTCGTAGATCTTCCGCTTCTTGTCCTCGGAAAGAATATCGTTGGCCTCGGAGATCTCCTTAAAGCGCTCCTCGGCCTTCTTATCGCCCGGATTCACATCCGGGTGATATTTGCGCGCCATCTTCCGAAACGCCTTGCGGATCTCCTCCGGCGTGGCCGTCTTCTTCACGCCAAGCGTCGCGTAATAGTCCTTGTGCTGAGTCGGTGACATGTTTCCCTGTTCCTTACGCGCTTGCCTTTTCGCGGTGCCTGCGCTCCACAACTGCGGGTTGAACTTCGGCACGAATCCTCGGCAGCAACTCTCGCTTCGCGACCCCGATCTCCCAGGCTTTCTGCATATTGATCCAGAAATCAGTCGACGTACCGAAGTACTGTCCAAGTCGCATTGCTGTCTCCACCGTTATGCCGCGCCGTTCCCGAACGATCTCGGAAATTCGAGTCACCGGCACCCGGAGCGCAATCGCCAGTGCATTGGCCGAGAGACCCATTGGCTTCATGAAATCTTCGCGGAGAAACTCCCCGGGATGAATCGGGATGCTGTGTTCGTCCGGATTTCGTGGAATCGCCATCGCTCCCCCTCAGTGATAGTCCGTTATCTCAACATCGAAGGCATCTTTCGATTCCCACCGAAAGCACACCCGATACTGGTCATTGATCCGGACGCTGTATTGCCCCGCTCGGTCTCCGCGCAGCCTCTCCAGTCGATTGCCCCCGGGCTGATTCAGATCCTCAACACGACTCGCAAAGTCGATAGCCTGCAGCTTGCGAATCGCCGCACGCAGAATGTTTCCGAACTTCCTGCTTCGTCCGGTAAGCCACAACTCCCGCGTTTCTTTGTCCGCAAACGACCGGATCACATTCTTTACCGTATCACGTTTAACGCTTCACGTTAAATGCCGTCCGTTATCAAAAAGCCTAGTTCCACACCCCCTGAGCCTCCACCGCCTCCACCCGCCAGAACAAATCCGGCTCAACCCGGCTCATTTGCGACACAAACTCCCTCGCCTGCCGCTCCGTATCGAACACGACCTGGTTCGTGATCTGTCCCGCCCGCAACTGCTCGCACTTCCAAAGTGTGTTCCTCATCCCCGATACTCCTGTGGCTTGTGGCTGGTGGCCTGTGGCCTGTGGCCTGCCGGACCCTTTATCCAACTTTGCGGCCTTCTGTGGAAATCTTGTCAACCCTTACTTTCGTTCCTGTGTTCCACCTACACGACTTACAACCCAAAACCCCTGGCAGTAAATCCGTCAAAACATGTCATACTGAACTTATAGAGTGAAAAAAGAAAAAGCCCGCCACGCGCGGGCTTTTTCTTTGCAGCCGAATCCATGCCCGGCATCCTGAACAATTCGCTCCAGGCTCCTGCCTCCTGGCTCCGCGCTCCCGGTCACGTGACCTTCGCAACGTTACCGATGCGCCCCAATGCAATGAACGACTTGATCCTGGGGACCCCCCCAAAAAAATCGTCTTTTCTGAGGGGATCCCGGCATCATCCATTACTTCTTGTCGTCGACGTCCACGTACTCGGCGTCGATCACCTCGCCGTTCGGCTTCGTGTCAGCGGTCCCGGCCGATGCCGCCTGTCCGTCCGTGGGAGGCACCCCGGCTCCAGGATTCGCAGCGTTGGCCTTGTACATCGCCTCGGCCAGCTTGTGCGAAGCCTGGGTCAGCTTCTCCCGGGCAGCGTTCATCTCCGCCGGGCTCGGCTGGCCTTCCAGCGTCTTCTTCGCATCCGCCAGCGCCGACTCGACGTCCGCCTTCTCCTGGCCGGAAACCTTATCGCCGTTCTCCTTCAGCATCTTCTCGATGTTGTAGACGAGCCCGTCGAGCTGGTTCCGCGCCTCGATCTCCTCCCGCTTCTGCTTGTCTTCGGCGGAATGCGCATCGGCTTCCTTCGCCATCCGCTCCACCTCTTCCTTGCTCAGCCCCGAAGAGGAGGTGATGGTGATCTTCTGGTCCTTGCCCGTGGCGTTGTCCTTCGCCGTCACGTTCAGGATGCCGTTGGCGTCGATGTCAAACGTCACTTCGATCTGCGGCACTCCACGCGGAGCCGGAGGAATCCCGCTCAGCTTGAATTTGCCCAGCGTCCGGTTCTGCGCTGCCATCGGCCGTTCGCCCTGCAGCACGTGAACCTCGACCTCAGTCTGACTATCGGCTGCCGTCGAGAAGGTCTCTGTCTTCTTCGTCGGAATGGTCGTGTTGCGCGGGATCATCGGCGTCGCCACCCCGCCCAGCGTCTCAATCGACAGGGTCAGCGGCGTCACGTCCAGCAGCAGCAGGTCCTTCACCTCGCCGGCCAGTACGCCCGCCTGCACCGCGGCGCCGACGGCGACGACCTCATCGGGGTTCACACCCTTGTGGCCTTCCTTGCCGAACAGCTCCTTCACCATCTGCTGGATCCGCGGCATGCGCGTTTGTCCGCCGACCAGCACGACCTCGTCGATCTTGCTGGCATCCACGCCGGCATCGGTCATGGCCTTCTTGCAGGGCTCAATCGACCGCTGCAGGATGTCCTCAACCAGCTGCTCCAGCTTCGCCCGGGTCAGCTTTTTCACCAGGTGCTTCGGACCGGTCGCGTCCGCCGTGATGAACGGCAGGTTGATCTCGGTCTCGATCGCCGTCGACAGCTCGATCTTGGCGCGCTCCGCGGCATCCCGCAGACGCTGCAGCGCCATCTCGTTGCCCTTCGACCGCAGATCCAGCCCTTCGTCCTTTTTGAAGTCGTCAATGAGCCAGTCCACGATCCGCTGGTCGATGTTGTCACCGCCCAGGTGCGTGTCGCCGTTGGTCGACTTCACCTCGATGACGCCTTCGCCGACCTCGAGGATCGAAATATCGAACGTGCCGCCGCCGAAGTCATACACGGCGATCGTCTCGTCCTTCTTCTTGTCCAGCCCGTACGCCAGCGCGGCTGCCGTCGGCTCGTTCACAATGCGCTTCACGTCCAGACCGGCAATCTTGCCGGCATCCTTGGTCGCCTGGCGCTGCGCGTCGTTAAAGTAGGCAGGCACCGTGATAACGGCTTCCGTTACCGTGGTACCAAGATGATCTTCCGCAGCCTTCTTCAGCTTCTGCAGAATCATCGCCGAGATTTCGGGCGGCGTGTAGAGCTTGCCCTGCGCCTCGATGGCAACATGGTCGCCCTGCTGGACGACCTTATAGGGCACCATCTTCATTTCGTCGCTGACTTCGTCAAACCGGCGGCCCATGAACCGCTTGATCGAGTACACCGTATTCGCCGGGTTGGTAATCGCCTGGCGCTTGGCCACCTGGCCCACCAGCCGCTCCCCGGACTTGGTAAATGCCACCACGGAGGGCGTCGTTCGGCCGCCCTCTTCGTTGGCGATCACTTTGGGCTCACCGCCCTCCATCACGGCCACAACCGAGTTGGTCGTGCCGAGGTCAATTCCAATAATCTTTGCCATTGCTACCTGCTCCTGAATGAGTGCCTGCCCCGCTAGCTTCGCACTTGAGTCACTTATTGTCAATCTATCTGATGCGAAAGGAGGAACACGCGATGCACAAACAGGAATCCCTGTGTTATGAATGGTTTAACGAGCCGTTTCGCGCCCCTCAGGCGGCCTGTGGATTCCCGCCTGCATCTTCCACCCCACCTCCCGTATCCAACACGAAGATCAAGGCTTCGGGACCCAATCGGATTTCTCCACAGCAGACTTCCCTCCCCACCCCTTTCTGAGAGATTCTGGCAAGCTCATGGCGGACGACAGCGGTCAGCAGGCGCAAAATTTCGGGGTCAACCCCTGGCTCATCGCCGTCTCGGTGATGCTGGCGACCTTTATGGAGGTGCTGGACACCGCCATTGCCTCGGTCGCCCTGCCCTACATCGCGGGCTCGCTCTCGGCTTCGAACGACGAGGCCACCTGGGTCCTGACCAGCTACCTGGTCGCCAATGCCGTTATCCTTCCGGCCAGCAACTGGTTCTCCCTGCGCTTTGGACGCAAGCGCTTCCTGATTACCTGCGTCATCATCTTCACGGTCGCCTCCTTCTTCTGCGGAGCCGCGCCGACGCTCGGCTTCATCCTCGTCGCCCGTGTCATCCAGGGCGCAGGAGGCGGAGCGCTCCAGCCGCTGTCGCAGTCCATCCTTCTGGAAAGCTTCCCGCCGGAGAAGCGCGGCGCCGCCATGGCTCTATTTGCATTCGGCGTCGTGGTCGCGCCAGTTCTCGGGCCCACCCTCGGCGGCTGGCTTACCGACACCTACAGCTGGCGTTACGCCTTCTACATCAATATCCCGGTGGGCGCGCTGGCGGTCTTCATGATCAGCCGCTACATCCAGGATCCGCCTTATATCAAGAACGCGAAGGCCAGTAAGTTCGACAACATCGGCTTCGGCCTGCTGGTTGTCTGGACCGGCTGCCTGCAGATCATCCTCGACAAGGGCCAGGAAGACGACTGGTTCGGAGCCACCTGGATCCGCTGGGCCGCCTTCATCCTGGTCGTCGCCCTGATCTGGTTCGTGGTTCATTCGTGGAGGAGCAAAACGCCCCTCGTGAATCTGCGAACGCTCAAGGATCGCAACTTCGGCATTGGCTGCGGGCTCATGGTCCTCTTCGGCCTCTGCATTTATTCCATGATCACGGTCCTGCCGCTCTTCTACCAGGAGCTGCTCGGCTACACGGCGTTTGCCGCAGGCCTGGTCGTCGGCCCACGCGGCATCGGCTCCATTCTCGGCATGCCGGTCATCGGCTACCTCGGCAACAAGGTCGATCCGCGTTACCTGCTCACGTTTGGCTTCGTCGGCTTCGGCATTACCTCGCTTGTGTTCGGCAACCTCAATCTTGGCATCAGTCCCTGGACCCTGCTGGCGCCCATTGTCATTACCGGATTCGCCCTCAGCTTTGTCTTCGTGCCCATCACCACTCAGGCCTACAGCACGCTGCGCAACGACCAGATCGGCAACGCCAGCGGCATCTTCAACCTGGTGCGCAACATCGGCGGGTCCATCGGCATCTCCATCGCCCAGACGCTGCTGGTCCGCCGCAGCGATCTGCACCAGACGGAGATAACCGGGTACGTGTCCCGGACGCAGTACTGGTTCGAGCAACAGATCAGCGCGCTCACGGGATACCTGACGCAGCGCACCGCCGCGCCCAACGCACGGCATGCCGCCCAGCAGGCGCTCTATCAGCAGCTCGGGCAGCAGGCCCTGCTGTGGGCGTTCGTCGACGTCTTTCGCTGGATGTCGCTGATCTGTTTTGTCTGCGTCATCCTGGTTTGGTTCTTCAAGAAGACCAAACCGGGACGCGCACCCGCCGGCGTTCATTAGTGGCGCACGCGGCCTTTCGGGGCCGGCGCTCACGCTGCGATCTTCACTCTGTGCTGTCGTCGAGGGGCAGAAACCGCCGCTGAACCTCGTCGTACCTGTCGATCGCGCCGGTAAGGATGTCGTAGTACCAGCCGTGCACCTGCAGCTTTTCCTGGGCGATCCTGCGAGCCACCTCCGGGTGGGTCTTCAGGTTCTCAATCTGCGCGACCACGTTCGCGTGGATGAGAGCCGTGTGCAGCGCGCGCGTGTCGTTCCGGTCGACGCCGGGGTCCAGGTGCCTCCACACCGGCTCGGCAAAACCGAGCCATCTCGCGGTCAGCGGCAACCGCGAGAGGTCTCGCTGGTCCATGACCGCCTTCATTGCCCCGCAGTCGGAGTGGCCGCAGACGATGATGTGATGAACGTGGAGCACCTCGACTGCATATTCCACTGTCGAGGAGACGCCGCCGGGCAGCGTTCCGTGGGGCGGCACGATATTGCCGACGGTGCGACACAGGAACAGGTCGCCCGGTTCCGTCTGCAGGATCAGATCCGGCACCACGCGCGAGTCCGCGCAGGTAATGAACAGGACATCGGGCTTCTGCAGCTCGGCCAGCAGATGAAAGTGGTCCTTCTTCTGCGGAAAGACTTCGCGGCGAAAGCGGCGATACCCCTCAAGGATCTGTTCCATCGGGTTCCAGTGTAGCGGTTCTGCCCCGCAACACGGCTCACCCTGTCAAAAACAAAACCCGTCGCGCTCTGTCCGGAAGAACGCGACGGGAAGAAAGAACAAAACAGAAAACTACAACATGCGACAAACTACTTCGAGTTCCCCGAGCGAAGATCCGGGTTAAAGACCTTTTGCTCTTCGATCGCCGCCTGTGCCGCCGCCAGCCGCGCCGTGAGCAACCGGAACGGCGAGCAGGAGACATAGTCGAGACCGGCGCGATGGCAGAACTTGACTGACTCGGGTTCGCCGCCGTGTTCGCCGCAGATTCCGATCTTCAGATCGCGACGCGCCGCCCGGCCTTTGTTGGTGGCCATCTTAATGAGCGAGCCGACGCCTTCCTGATCGAGAACCGCGAACGGATCCTGCTTGAAGATGCCCCGCTGCAGATAGGCCGGCAGGAATTTGTTGCAGTCGTCGCGGGAGATGCCGAACGTCGTCTGCGTGAGGTCGTTGGTTCCGAAGCTGAAGAATTCGGCTTCGGCGGCGATCTTGTCCGCGACCAGGCAGGCGCGCGGCAGCTCGATCATCGTGCCAACCTTGTAGTCCACGACCAGGCCCTTCTTGATGAAGACGTCGTGCGCGACCGCATGAATGATCGCCGCCTGGTTCTTCAGCTCTTCCGGACCGGAGGTCAGCGGAATCATGATCTCGAGGTGCGGATCGACGCCGCTCTTCTTCACCGCGGTCGCGGCTTCGAAGATGGCATGCGCCTGCATCTCGGTGATCTCGGGGTAGGTGATGCCCAGCCGGCAGCCGCGCAGCGCCAGCATCGGGTTGAGCTCGTGCAGCTCCTCCACCCGCTCCAGCATTTTGCGCAGGTCCTTGAGGCGCGGCGAACGTGGCTTGGTCAGCTCGAGGCTGTTGATCTGCAGCAGAAGCTCTTCCCGCTTGGGCAGGAACTCGTGCAGCGGCGGATCGAGCAGGCGGATGACCACCGGCAGCGAGCCCATCGCCTTGAGCAGCCCCTGGAAGTCGGCGCGCTGCATGGGCAACAGTTTCGCCAGCGCGGCGCGGCGCTCTTCCTCGGTTTTGGCCAGGATCATCGCCTGCATGTGCGGCAGCCGATCCTCGGCAAAGAACATGTGCTCGGTACGGCACAGCCCGATGCCCTCCGCTCCGAAGGCCTGCGCCTGCTTCGCGTCGCGCGGGATGTCGGCATTGGCCAGCACCCGCAGCTTGCGCCGCTGATCGACCCAGCCCATGAACTGGACCAGATCCGGATTGTCGGGGTTCACAGGGATGGTATTCAGCTGGCCCCTGATGACGCGCCCGGTCGTTCCGTCGAGCGAGATCCAGTCGCCCTCATGAAAGACCCTGCCGCTCACCCGCATCTCTTTCTTCTTTTCGTCGATGGTGACGTCGCTGGCGCCGGCCACGCAGCACTTGCCCATGCCGCGCGTGACCAGAGCCGCATGCGAGGTCATGCCGCCGCGGGAGGTGAGAATGCCGGCTGCCACGTTCATGCCGGCGATATCCTCGGGAGACGTCTCGGAGCGGACCAGAATGATGGATTTGTACGTCCCCTTTTCGAAGCACTTCACGGCTTCCTGCGCGGTGAAGACAATCTGACCGACTGCGGCGCCCGGCGACGCCGGAAGCCCCTTCGCCAGGACTTCGATCTTCCCCTTCTCGTCGAGACGCGGGACGAGGAAGTCGAAGATCTGGTTCGGTTCGACGCGCAGCACAGCCTCGTCGATGGAGATGAGCTGCTCGCGCACCATGTCGATGGCGATGCGCACCGCGGCCAGGCCGGTCCGCTTGGCGTTGCGCGTCTGCAGCATGTAGAGGCGGCCGTCCTGGATGGTGAACTCGAAGTCCTGCATGTCGCGATAGTGCCTCTCCAGCCGCGAGGTCAGGTCGCGGAGCTGTTCGTAGACATGCGGCATCAGCTTCTGCAGTTCGCTGATTTCGACGGGAGTCCGGATGCCGGCCACCACGTCCTCGCCCTGCGCGTTCATCAGGAACTCACCGTAGAATTCCTTCTCGCCATTGGCGGGGTTGCGCGTGAAGCCGACGCCGGTGCCGCTGGACTCGTTGAGATTGCCGAAGACCATGGCCTGCACGTTCACCGCGGTTCCCAGCCAGTCGTCGATGTTGTTCAGCCGGCGATAGGTCTTGGCGCGCTCGTTGTTCCACGAGCGGAAAACTGCGTCGCGCGCCATGGTCAGCTGCCGGTCGGGATCCTGCGGAAATTCCGCGCCTGTGTGGCGCAGCACCAGCTTCTTGTAGCCGGCGATGACTTCCCTCAGGGCGACCGGCGTCAGCTCGGTGTCCTGCTTCGCGTCGTACTTTTTCTTCGTCTCGTCGAAGATGTGCTCGAAGTCGGCTTTGGGGATGTCGAGGACGACGTCGCCGAACATCTGGATGAGACGGCGATAGGAATCGTAGGCGAACCGCGGATTGTTGCTCTTCTTCGCCAGCGTCTCGACCGACTTGTCGTTCAGGCCGAGGTTCAGGATCGTGTCCATCATGCCGGGCATGGAGAATTTCGCGCCCGAGCGGACGCTGACCAGCAGCGGATTGTCGCCCGCGCCGAGACGCTGCCCCTGCAGCTTTTCCAGCCGCTCCAGCGCCAGATCCATCTGCTCGGTGACCTGCGGCGCCAGCGATCCGCGCATGTATTCGCGGCAGGCTTCCGTCTGGATGGTGAAGCCCGGAGGCACCGGCAGGCCGGCGTTGGTCATCTCCGCAAGGCCGGCGCCTTTGCCGCCGAGGACGTCTCGCATCTTGCCGTTGCCCTCGGCAGTGCCGGCGCCGAAGAAGTAGACGTACTGGGCCGGTGCTTCGACTTTCGAGGCTGCGACTGCCTCCTGGTATTCGAATGTGGATGGATTCATCGGGATTCTCCGTTCCGCCGCCTGGGGCGCATTTCGTTATCGGTGATCAGTGCGTTGCGGTGCTGGCGGCCGTTGCTGAGCGGAAACCGTGAAAGACGATTCGCCATCCGCGCTCTCAAAACACACCAGTCTCGTTCCGGCTGGCGGGGGCTGTATGTGCCAGGCGTCACAGGGAATCCGGAGCCGGCTGTGACCTGCATCACAGGCGGTTCAGCGGGTAATTTCGCGGCTCCGGCGACTCCCCGAGGGCTGCGCTCGAGCTGGCGGCGGAAGTGGATGAACCCGCCTGTGCAGGCTGGAAGGGACTGGTGGCGATTCCTCCCGCATCACTCATGTTTATTATTTTGTGTAATTTACAGTCTTATCGATGATGTTAGCGTTATACGCTCATATTTTATGCATCATTTGTGCTATAGTTTCATCAGATGTTGTGATGGCTGGCTTCCTGCGACCAGGACGCGCCGGCTCCAATTTCGAAATCTGTGTGGAGGAACTTTCGTTATGGCTATCACTCGTTGGGATCCCTTTCGCGATGTGCTCGCTTTGCAGAACCGCATGAACTCGCTTTTCCAGGAGTACAACCGCGGTCAGAACGAAAACGATGCTCTGTCAACGGCGGCCTTTGTGCCCCCGGTGGACATTTATGAGGACGAGCACAAGATCGTGCTCAAGCTCGAGGTCCCGGGCATGCAGGAGAGCGACCTCGATATTCAGCTCGAGAACAACGTGCTTACCGTGCGCGGCGAGCGCAAGTTCGAAAAGGAAGAGAAGGAAGAGAACTTCCATCGCATCGAGCGCCGCTATGGCAGCTTCTTCCGCTCGTTCACGATTCCGAACACCGTGAATCCGGAGAGCGTGAAGGCCAGCTATGAGGCCGGCGTGCTGCGCCTTGACCTCGAGAAGCGCGCCGAGGCGAAACCGAAGCAGATCAAGGTGGAGATCGGCAAGGGTCAGATCGAGTCCGGCAGGAAGGAAGTGAAGCCGGCGGCCTGAAGGCAGCTAAAAGCCGGGTAGCTAAAAACCGGACAGCTAAAGTCCGATCAGCTAAGAACCGGTCAGCTATAAAGCGGTCAGCGCTTGATTTCGGGTCGCTGGCCGCTTTTTCTTCCATGGGAAATGCAGGGTTGAATCAGAAGGTGCAAGATAACAGCAAATGCGAATCGGGCCGGTTGCAGCTGACCGCTTTTTAGCTGCCCGGTTCTTAGCTGACCGGACTTTGGCTGACCGCTTGTTCGCTACACGGAGTTTTTATGGCAATTCGTTGGGATAAATTCACAGTCAAATCGCAGGAGGCCGTGCAGAACGCCAGCCAGCTGGCCGCGGAGAACGGCAATCCGGAGATCCTGCCGCTGCATCTGCTGGCTGTTCTGCTTGCGGACAAAGAGGGCGTGATTCCGGCCGTCCTCGAAAAGATCGGCGTGCCGACCGACCAGCTCGAGTCGCGCGCTCTGGATGCCGTGAGCCAGCTGCCAAAGGTGAGTGGGGCTTCCGCGCAGCCTGGGGCATCAAACGGGCTGAATCAGGTTTTTGATCAGGCTTTCAAAGAGGCCGAGAATTTCAAGGACGACTACGTGTCGACCGAGCACCTGCTGCTCGCACTCACGCGCCAGAAGAACGATGGCGCGCAGCTGCTGCTGGCCTCGCTCGGCGCGACGCACGACGCAGTGCTGAAGAGCCTGGCCAGCGTGCGCGGCAGCCAGCGCGTCACGGACCAGAATCCCGAGGCGAAATACCAGTCCCTTGAGAAATATGGCAAGGACCTGACCGAGCTGGCGCGCCGCGGCAAGCTGGATCCGGTCATCGGCCGCGACGAGGAGATTCGCCGCGTGATTCAGGTGCTTTCGCGCAGGACCAAGAACAACCCCGTCCTGATTGGCGAGCCCGGCGTGGGCAAAACAGCCATCGTTGAAGGCCTCGCGCGACGCATCGTCCACGGCGATGTGCCGGAGATTCTGCGCGACAAGCGGGTGATCGCGCTCGATCTGGGCGCGATGCTGGCCGGCGCGAAGTATCGCGGCGAGTTTGAGGATCGCCTGAAAGCGGTGCTGAAGGAAATCGAAGAGTCGAACGGGCAGATCGTTCTCTTCATCGACGAGTTGCACACGCTGGTCGGCGCCGGCGCCGCTGAGGGCGCCATCGACGCGTCCAACATGCTGAAGCCGGCGCTCGCGCGCGGCGAGCTGCGGGCCATCGGCGCAACCACGCTGAATGAGTACCGCAAGTACATCGAAAAGGACGCGGCCCTCGAGCGCCGCTTCCAGATCGTCTACGTCGGCGAGCCGAACGTCGAGGACACGATCGCCATCCTGCGCGGGCTGAAGGAGCGCTACGAGGCGCACCACAAAGTCCGCATTCGCGACTCGGCCATCGTCGCCGCGGCGACGCTCTCGCATCGCTACATCTCCGACCGCTTCCTGCCGGACAAGGCGATCGACCTGGTCGATGAGGCCGCGGCTTCGCTCGCGATTCAGATCGGCTCCGTGCCGACCGAGATCGACGAGCTGGAGCGCGAGGCGACATCGCTTGAAATCGAACGCGAGGCGCTCAAGCGCGAGAGCGATACGAATTCCAAAGAGCGCCTGCAGCAGGTGGAGCGCGAAGTCGCCCAGCTGCGCGAGAAATCCACTGCCCTGCGCGCGCGGTGGCAAAAGGAGCGCGAAGCCATCACGCGGATCAGCGACCTGAAGAAGCAGATCGAGACGCTCCGCTTTGAGGCCGACGAGCAAACCCGCCGCGGCAATCTGGAGCGGGCGGCGCAGATCCAGTACGGCGAACTGCCGAAGATGGAAGCCGAGCTGAAGCAGCTGAACGATCTGCAGGACGGCGCCAGCGCGACGCCGCGCATGCTGAAAGAAGAGGTGGACGAGGAAGACATCGCCCGCATCGTGAGCAAGTGGACCGGGATTCCGGTCTCCCGCATGCTCGAAGGAGAGGTGAAGAAGCTCGTCCAGATGGAAGACCGTCTGCGCGAGCGCGTCGTCGGACAGGATGCGGCGCTCTCCATCGTCGCCAACGCGATCCGGCGTTCGCGCGCAGGGCTGAGCGATCCGAAGCGCCCCATCGGCTCTTTCATCTTTCTGGGTCCGACCGGAGTTGGCAAGACCGAAACGGCCCGCGCGCTGGCTGAGTTCCTCTTCGACGACGAACAGGCCATGGTCCGCCTCGACATGAGCGAGTACATGGAGAAGCACGCCGTCTCCCGCATGATCGGCGCGCCTCCGGGATACGTCGGCTACGACGAGGGCGGGCAGCTCACCGAAGCGGTGCGCCGCCGGCCGTACTGCGTCATCCTGCTCGACGAGATTGAGAAGGCGCATCCGGATGTGTTCAACGTGCTGCTCCAGGTGCTTGACGATGGCCGTCTGACCGACTCGAAAGGCCGCGTCGTGGACTTCAAGAACACGGTGCTCATTATGACCTCAAACCTGGGGGCGGCGTTCCTGCAGGGCGACTCGCTGAAGGACGAAACTGCCTTCGGCCATGCGACCGAGAGCGTGATGCGTGTGCTGCGTGAGCACTTCCGTCCGGAGTTCCTGAACCGCGTAGACGATGTCGTGGTCTTCCGGCCGCTCCAGGAGGAGCAGCTGCAGCACATCGTCGATCTGCGGCTCAAGGATCTGGAGAAGCTGCTGGCCGACCGTCACATCACCGTCGAGATGACGCCGGCGGCGCGACATCAGATTTTCACCGCCGGGTACGATCGCGCCTACGGAGCGCGTCCCCTTAAGCGGGCGATCCAGCGGCTCATCCAGGATCCGCTGGCGATGAAGATCCTCGACGGCGAGGTCCTGCACGGCGATCACGTCCGCATCGACGCTCATAAGGGATCGGGCACGCTGCAGTTCGAGGTGGTCAGCCGTGCCGGCATCCCGCTCGAGCATGGCATGGCCATCGGGCAGGCGTAAACGTCTGGATCTAAACACCGAAGGCTCGCTGAAACGAGATTTTGCGAGTCTTCGGTGATGATTTAAAATTGACCAGTCGTTTTGACCGGTTGATAATGTCTCTATGACGGAAGTCCAGGCATCGGAAGCGAAGACCCGTTTTCTCCAGTTGCTGACCCAGGTCGAGCGCGGAGAGAGTTTCGTGATCACGCGGCATGGAAAGCCGGTAGCTCGGCTGTCTCCTGAGGCCGAGCAACGCGGTGCGGAACGCCAGGCGGAAATCGACAGGGTCATTGCCGAAATCCGCGAGTTGGGCCGTCGCAATGGCCCCATCACGGTTGCCGAAATTCTGTCAGCGCGTGACGAGGGTCGGAAGTAGGCATGCCCCTCGTTATCGATGCCTCGATTGCAATATCCTGGGCCTTTTCCGATGAATCTTCTCCCGAGGCTGCAACCGCACTGGCTGCCCTCGCCCGCGACACAGCCTGGGTTCCGTCGTTGTGGTGGTTCGAGATTCGAAATGCTCTCGTGGTGAATGAGAGGCGGGGCCGCCTTACGGCTGCCAAAACCGCTGAGTTCCTGCGGCGCCTTTCCAGTTTGCAGATCACGCAGAAGCAGGATCCAAACGAATCCGAGGTCCTGCGTCTCGCCCGCACGCATCGTCTCACCGTCTACGATGCCGCTTATCTCGAACTGGCGCAGAGGGAGATTGTGCCGCTGGCCACGCTCGACTCTGCGCTTATGGATGCAGCGAAGATGGAAGGCGTTCCTCTGTTTGGCGCAATCGCCTGACCTTGTCTCTCCTGCCTACTTCTTCCACTTAATGTTGCAGCCGATGCTCGGCCGCTGATCCTGGCTGACCGGCTCGGCCGCCAGCAGTGCTTTCATGGCCGCACGCAGATCGCGCCCGGTCACCGGCAGGTTGTTTCCTGGCCGGCTGGAGTCGAGCTGGCCGCGATAGACGAGCTGGCCCGCGCCATCGAACAGGAAGAAGTCCGGCGTGCAGGTGGCATCGTAAGCGCGCGCTACTTCCTGCGTCTCGTCGTAGAGGTAGGGGAAGGTGAATCCGTTGCCGAGCGCCTGCTTCGCCAGACCAGCGGGCGCGTCGCCGGGGTAGTTCTCCGCGTCATTGCTGCCGATCGCGGCGATGCCGATACCGGAGTTGCGAAAATCCACGCCCAGCTTGCCCAGTTCTTTTTCAATGTGCCGGACAAACGGACAGTGCGCGCAGATAAACATGACCAGGAGGCCCTTAGGACCCTGGAGAGAAGCGGTCGAGTGCTCGCGATTGTCGCGAACATCTCTCAGAGTAAACGCGGGCGCCGAGGTGCCCAGCGCGAGCATTGCGGATGCGGTTTCAGCCATACGACCTCCTGCCCTTCCAGGATAAACCCAGTGCGAGTGGCGATCCTTCCTCCGTTTTCGGTACAACTGGTGGAGCGCGCGAGCGTCGATTTCCGCTGGGAGGTGTGCCGATGGGACAGGGTGAGAAGGGCCCTCTTCCCCGCCGCGAATTTTTGAAGCAGGCCGCCACGGCACTCGGCGCGGTGACCCCGGTTGGCCACTGGGCCGAAGCCGAGGCAGCGACCGTCCCGCCGAGCGATCCAGCATCGGTTGCTCCTACAGCCGCGCCGGAAACCATCACGTACCCGCGCGTCTTTCGCGGATCGAAGCTGAAGATGATTTCCTTTCCTCTGGGCGGCGTTGGAGCGGGCAGCCTGGGCCTGGGCGGACGAGGGCAGCTGCGCGACTGGGAAATCTTCAATCGCCCCAACCGCGGCTTCTCGCCGGATTACGCCTTCCCTGCCCTCTGGGTGCAGTCCGGCAGCGAAGCTCCCATCGCCCGCGTCCTCGAAGCAAGAATTCTTCCCCCCTACGAGGGCCAGGACGGACTTGGCTCAAGAAATTCTCCGGGCCTCAGCCGCCTGAAGGCCGCGACCTTTACCGGCGAATATCCGCTGGCACACATCGACTTCGAAGATCCCGCCGTTCCCGTCACCATCGCGCTCGACGCCTTCTCGCCCTTCATCCCGCACGTGCCGGATGACTCCGGCTTGCCAGTCGCCGTGCTGCGCTATCGAGTGCACAATCCCGGCCCTGCGCCTGCAAAGGTTTCCATCGCGTTCTCCATCGACAATCCTGTGCTCGACGGCAGCACCAGCTCGGCCACCGGACGCGGACTTCAGGAGAAGCGGCTCAACGAAGTTCGCTCCGATTCGAATTTGACCGGCCTGCTCATGACGAATCCCGGCATCGCTGCCGATGATCCGCTGCATGGAAACTTCGTGCTTGCCGGAATTCCCGCGCCGGGGGTCAACCTGACGCACTGGCGCGGATGGCCGAAGGGCTCGTGGTGGAATTCCCCGCTGCTGTTCTGGGACGCCTTCTCCAAAACCGGCCAGATGAACGACGAGCCTGCCGAACACAACAAGGTCGGCGTGTTTTGCCAGTCGCGAACGCTCGCCGCCGGGCAATCCGGCGACTTCACCTTCCTGCTGGCATGGCATTTCCCCAATCGCACGCCGGAGTACTGCGGCTGGGACGCTCCAAAAGGCAAAGAGAAGACCGTCATCGGCAACTTCTACTCCGCGCGCTTTGCCGATGCATGGGAAGCTGCGCTCTACACGGCCCGCAACCTCGAGTCTCTTGAGAGAAAGACGCGCCAGTTTGCGGAAGCCTTTCGCGACAGCACGCTGCCGGCTGTGGTCCGCGAAGCGGCCAGCGCGAACCTCTCCACGCTGGCTTCCACCACCTGCTTCCGCACCGCCGATGGCGAGTTCCATGGCTTTGAAGGAAGCGACGACCAGTTGGGCTGCTGCTACGGCAACTGCACCCATGTGTGGAGCTATGAAACCGCGACGGCCTTCCTGTTTCCATCGTTCGCGCGCTCGCTGCGCAAAGCGGCGTTTGGATACTCCGAAGACGAAGAAGGCGGCATCCACGCGCGCCAGCTCCTGCCGGACGGCGAGGCGCGCGACGGGATCATCGCCACCGATGGCCACATGGGTCAGATCATGCACGCGTATCTTGACTGGCGGAACTCCGGGGACGACGCCTGGCTCAAAAGCCTCTGGCCTCGCGTGCGCCAGGCGATCGCCTTCGCATGGGTGGCCAATGGATGGGACCCGCAGAAGAGCGGCGTGACCACCGGCGTGCAGAACAACACTTATGACGTGGCTTTCTTCGGCCCCAATCCGCTGTGCAGCATTTATTACCTCGGCGCGCTGCGCGCGGGCGAGGAGATGGCGCTGGCCGTAGGCGATTCATCCTCCGCCCAGCAGTATCGCGGCCTCTACGAGCAGGGCCGGCAATGGATCGAGGCGAACCTCTTCAACGGCGCGTTCTTCATCCAGCAAGTTCGCCGCTACTCTCTCAACGACATCCACCCCAGCCTGCGTATCGGTACCAGCGGATTTAATCCGGAGGATCCTCAGTTTCAGCTGGGCGCGGGATGCCTGATCGATCAGCTCATGGGCGAGTACCTCGCCTCGGTCATGCAACTGGGCCCGCTGCTCTCTCCGGAGCACACGCGCACGGTCCTGAAGTCCATCTACCGATACAACTACAAGCGCACCCTCGTCGACCATGACAACGTGGAGCGCACCTTCGCGCTGAACGACGAGGCTGCGATGGTCATCTGCGACTACGGCACCGCGCCGCGCCCGCACATTCCCTTCCCATACTTCGCTGAGGTCATGACCGGCTTCGAGCACGCGACCGCCGCGCTGATGATTGGCTCGGGTATGCGGAAGGAGGGCGTCGAGTGCATCGGCAACATCCGGGCCCGTTACGACGGCGAGAAGCGAAATCCGTGGGACGAGGCGGAGTGCGGCCATCACTATGCGCGCGCCATGGCATCGTGGTCGAGCGTCGTGCTGCTCAGCGGATTCGACTACGACGGCCAGCACAGCGGTATCCGCGCGCTTCCGCCTGCCTACAACGACAGCTTCCGCAGCTTCTGGTCGAACGGCACCGGCTGGGGCGTCTTCTCGTACAAGCGCATCGCAGGCGCAGCTCATTTCGAGCTCACGGTCCTGACCGGCACACTCTCGTGCCGCTCCTGCGAGATCCACGGTTCGGGGAAAATCACAACTGCCTCCTTGGGTGGGAAACAGCTGTCGAGCACGGTGCAGTTCTCGCCCGCCACAACCACCTTCCGCTTCGATCAGCCCGTTCTGCTGAACGAAGGCGACGCTCTCCAGCTCGAGGTGCGCGCGTGAGCACTCGACCCTGGGTGGTCCTGGTCGGCGGGTTTCTGGGGGCCGGCAAGACCACGCTGCTTCTGGCGGCCGCCCGCGAGCTGGAGCGGCGCGGCCTGCGCAGCGCCATCATCCTGAACGATCAGGGAGAGGCGCTGGTGGATACGGAGCTGGCTGCGCTCAGCGGCATCCGGCGCGGCGAAGTCACCGGCGGATGCTTCTGCTGCCGCTTCTCCGATCTCGTGGAAGTGATCGGCCGGCTGCGCGCATATGCGCCGGATGTCATCTTCGCCGAGCCCGTGGGCAGCTGCACCGACATCTCCGCCACCACGCTGCACCCTCTGCTCGCCGAGGAGCGACTTCGCGTGGCGCCCTACACCGTCCTCATCGACCCGGAGCGGGCCACAGATCTGCTGAACGACAATGCCGATCCGCACCTCGCTTTCCTCTTTCGCAAGCAGATCGAGGAAGCGGATGTGGTTTGCTTTACCAAGTCCGACCTCGGACACCCGTTGCCGGCGCTCGGTGTCTCGGGCGCGCGGCAGATCAGCGCCCGCACCGGCCAGGGCGTAGCGGCGTGGCTCGATGAAGTGCTGTCGGGAGACTTATCGAGCGGTCGGACCCTTCTCGACATCGACTACGAGCAATACGCCCGAGCCGAGGCAGCGCTGGCCTGGATGAACTCCGAAGCGACTGTTGAATGCTCGCCGGCCCTCTCGCCGGCCATGGTGCTCGGCCCGCTCTTCGACCAGCTTGACACCGATCTGACGGCGGCCGGCGTTCGCATCGTCCATCTCAAGGCGATCATGCGCGCCCCGACTGGTTTCGTGAAGGCGGCCATCTGTGCGAACGAACAGGCGCCGATCGTCGAGGGCAATCTCGACGCCTCTCCGGCGAACCGCCACCACCTGCTCATCAATTTGCGCGCAGCCGGATCAGCCGCCACCGTTCAGGCTGTGGTCGAGGGCGCTCTGGCAGCCATGCAGCACCAGGTTACAGACGTCCGCATCACCTGCTTTCATCCCGCTCCGCCTCGGCCGGAGCGCAGAGTCACGACGACGTCCGGATCATCCTTCCAGCCGGCCGCAGGATGATCCGTCAGCACCCTCAATGGGACTCTCCGGCTCGCTGCATCGCCGCGCGCAGCCGCGCCTCAGCGTCGTCGCTCCAGTATTTGCAGTTGAGCTGCAGGAAGACGGACGTGTAGGGCACCGTCTCGTTGGTTTTCAGGATGAGCACCTTGTAGCTCTTGCTGACGTCCTCGACCTTTTGGAGCAACTGCTCGTGAAGCAGGCGGGTCACAGGCCGGTTGCCGAGGATGCTCTTCAATTCACTGCGAGCCTGCGTGGCTCCTGGAGCATCCTGCTCGGGAACGAAGGCCAGTTCCGCATCCATAAAGACCACCGGCCTTACATGGATCGAGTGGTCCACATCCCCGAGAACCTCGCGTAACACCTCTGACTCGCTCGCACCGGTTTCGACCGTCTCGATGCCCGACGAATTTTGCTCGGGATAGGCCGAATCCACGACCAAAATCCAGTTGCGATGCCCCAGCAGCGGCAGGCTCTGCCGCACCTTCGCCTGCCAGTCCGCCGATCCGTCCGCCGAACCCTGAGCATGGCCGCCGCACGCAAAGCCTAATCCCAGCGCGATCCCGACCATGGCGACACGACAGGCAAATGCCTTCTTCATCTCCTCACCTCTCCCTCTGATCTTGTATCAGGGACGCCAGTTCAGCAGCACGTTCAGCGACGAAGTGCTGCCTGCGTTGGGGCTGATGATCAGGAAGCGCTTTCCATCCGGCGCGACATCCCAGCTGATCGGCCCTGTGCGAATCCCGGTATCCACCATATCCGTGTCGAACAGTGCGTGCGGCGTACCGCTCCGGAACGTATCGCCGGTGCTTACGTCCACCGCCATCATCTTCCAGTCCGGCGAGATATAGAACAGCTCTTTGCCGTCGCGACGCCAGCGAGCCTGCACGCCGCCGCCTCGCGACACCATCCATTTCCCACCGTTTGGATTGGACGGAAAGGGAATCACATAAATCTCGCTTTGGCCGGTTTCGTTCGATGTATACGCGATCCAGCGTCCGTCGGGCGAAAACTGGCCCTGGTCCTGATTGCCGGGGCCACTGGCAAGAGCCAGGGGTTTCCGGTTTCCTTCCAAAGGAAGAGCGAACAGCTTCGCGCCGTTGATCGCGGTGATTTGGTCGAAGGCGATGGTGCGCCCATCGGGCGACCAGCTCTTCGGGATCGTCAGTGTCGTGACCGGCAACAGCAGCTCTTCCGGTCCCGCTCCGCTCGCCAGCCTGCGCACCAGCCGCTGCGCGACGTTGTTGATATAGGCGACGTACCGCCCATCCGGCGACCAGATCGGATTCAGAATTCCCCGGTTGAATGTCAGCTGCGTCGCCGCGCCTGTGTCGAAGTCGATGATCCAGACATTCCCCCCGCGGTCGCCCACCAGCCGCTTGCCGTCGCGCGAAATCGAGACCATACTGCCTGCCCCGTCGATGGCGCCCAGGCGTTTGCCCTGCCGGTCGCGCCACACATACTGCCAGTCGTTGGACTGTCCGCTCACCCAGGCCAGCACTCCCTGACCTGATGTTGCAGCCAGCCATCGGTTCTCCATAGCAGGAGTGATGCCCTGGGCCAGCGGATACGGCTCGCCTGTCGCTACCAGGCGCTTCATGTCGAAGGGCAGCGCCATCAGTGTTCCTGCGCGGCTGAACAGGATGGCTCCCACGCGACCGCCCGCCGGCGGCGCTTCGACCGCGGCATTCGTTACATCGGGCAGGATCTGCCGTGCCTCCGCGGATTCCATCGAGTCCAGCCATATTCCGGCGTCCGCCCCCGCGCGCGTCGCTACATAGTGCCGCCCGTCCGGCAGAAAGGCAGGCCACATCTCGGTGGGGATGTGCGCGTGCCCGGGAAGGGCCGCAACCGCTCCGTCGGCTGGAGACACTTTCTGGATTCCCATCAGGGCTCCAATCAAAATGTCACCGCCGCGGTTCCATGTTCCTCCCAGCGCGCCCAGCGCATTGCAGAGTGTTTGTACCGGACCGCCCACAGAGTCAATCTTCTTCAGCCGCGCATCGGCAAAGAACGCGACCGACCGGCTGTCTGGCGACCAGAATGGATTGGCCGCGCCGTCGGTTCCCTCGAGCGGCGCCATCCCGGGCGAACCCAGCGCTCGTACCCAGATCTGCTGCTTGCCGTCCTTCACCAGTACCACTGCGATCCTTCGCCCATCCGGAGAAACCGCCAGCGACAACACGCGCGCCTTCTCCGGCAGCAGCACGTTCACCCGTGCCAGCGGCGGCAGGACCGGCCGCTGCCGGTATCGCATCCAGGCCAGCCCCACCGCGAGCAGGACAGCCACTCCCAGGGCGGCCGCCAGCAGCGCGTTCCGCGACTGTGCCCGGCCGCCGGCCACTCTAGCTTCTGGCGGCGCCTCCGCCAGCGCGCTCATCGACTCCAGTTCCCACTCGAGATCGCGAGCCGACTGCCAGCGATCGTCCGGATCGATCTCCACGCACCGCTTCACCACCCGCTCCAGAGCCGGCGGCAAACCCGCCGGATCCCGCGAGCGCCGGCCCGTGGCCATCTCCTCGAGGATCAGCCCCAGCGCGTAGATGTCCGCGCGCGCATCCGACTCCTTTCCCTCCAGCCGCTCCGGAGCCATGTAGGCCGGCGTTCCGATCCTCTCCCCCGCCGCCGTCAGCCCCGGATCGACCGCCGACTTCGCCAGCCCGAAATCCAGCACCTTCACGCCCGCCTTCGTCAGCATGATGTTGGCGGGCTTCAGATCCCGATGCGCGATCCCCCGCGCGTGGGCCACCGCCAGCGCTTCGGCAATCTGCGCCCCGAAGCGCAGCGTCTCCTTCAGCGGCAGCTTGCCGCGTTTCAGCCGCGCCGCCAGCGTCTCGCCCTCCACCAGCTCCATCACCAGGTAGTTGGGGCCGGCGTCATGCAGGGTGCAGACGCGCGGGTGGTTGATGGCCGCGATCGAGCGGCGCTCCTGCTCGAAGCGATCCAGGAACTCCGGATTGCAGATCTTGATGGCCACCGGCCGTCCCAGGCGGGTATCGGTCGCCCGAAACACCTGGCCCATGCCGCCTTCGCCGAGGCGCGCTTCGATCCGGTAGGGCCCGAGCTGCGATCCCGGTGCGACCGGCGGCTCGGCAGAATCGGATCGCCCTGCCCCGGCACGCGAGCCCGAACCCATCGGTGCGCGGAGGGGAGACTCGCCCAGGAATCCCGCGAGGCGATCATGCTCCGCGAGCAGCGCGTCTACGCGGCTTCGCAGCGTGGGCTGGTCCCGGCAGGCCTCATCCAGAAAGGCCCGCCGCTGGTCGCCTTCCAGCTCGAGAGCTTCTCCAAAAAGCTGCTCGGCGGCTTGCTCGGGCTTCTCCATGCGGGGTCCTGCGAGGGATTCAGTGGGGAGGTCGAAACCACACTACCACCGCGCTCCTGGCGCAGGCGAATTCACCACAGCAAAAAAGAACAGGAGTTCCCCGGAGGCAATGGGGAACTCCTGGTTGGGAGGTGAAGCGAACCTTCACTTGCCGAAGGCGCCTTCGGGAAGCAGGGCCAGAGCCACCTGGGTTGCGTCCTGGCCGCGGGAGGCCAGTTCCTGAGCGGCCTGCCGTTCCGCCTTCGACTCGTAGACGGAGACGCTGGTGCCGTTGCCGGCGATCTGGACGTTCTCCAGGAACCAGCGGTCGCCATACTTTTTGAAGGTGACCAGGCTGGCGTCGGCGGGAATGGGGCTCTCGTCGAGGCGAGCCAGGACCATGGCCGACTGACTGGTCATGCGGTTGCGGACCAAGAGAGCGTCGTCTCCGCTCATGGTGATGACGTAGGTGCCGCGGCTGAAGTGGGTCGTCCCGTAGTCGAACGAGAAGGGCACGTTGACCCGGGCGTGGATGATGCTGTTCTGTGCGTGCAGCGCCGGCGCAAGAGACGCGGCGGCGACGAGGGCGGCAAGAGCGATGTTCCTGATCTGAGATGTCATGGCGGTTCTCCTGGGGAAGGCGCTTCACAACCGCCTTCACTTGAGAACGCGGAACGACCACGGAAAAGGGGCAACAAAATCCGGAATTTTTTTTTGCCGCCGGTTTTGGGCCTTTCTTTGGCTAACCGCTTTTCTCCCGGCTGTCCTCTTTCTGGCCGCTTTGTTCCGGGCTGCTCTCCTCCGGGACTGGCTCGCCTGGGCGCAGGGTCCGGTAGAGCCAGATCCGGGCCAGCGACCAGTCGCGCTTCACCGACCGGGGGGAGACCTCGAGGATCGCCGCAATCTCATCGACGGAGAGGCCGCCGAAGTAGCGCATCTCGACGACCTGGGCCTGGCGGGCGTTTTCGGCAGCCAGGCGCTGGAGCGCGTCGTCGAGCCAGACCACCTCGTCCAGGCGCTCGGGGGCAATGGCGAGGGCGTCCTCCATCTCCACTCGCTGCATTCCGCCGGCGCGCCGCTGGGCGGAGTGGGCGCGGGCGTAGTCAACGAGCACTTGGCGCATGACATGCGAGGCCAGGCCGACGAAGTGGGCCCGGCTGTTCCAGTCGATGTCCTCACCGATGAGCCGGATGTAGGCTTCGTTGATGAGGGCGGTGGCTTGTAGGGTGTGGTCGGGGCGCTCGCGGCGCATGTAGGCCTGGGCAAGGCGGTGCAGCTCGTTGTAGACCAGGGGCAGCAGGTGCTCGGCGGCGTTGGAGTCGCCGCCGCGCATAGCTTTGAGCAGTTGCGTGACTTCTCCGGAGGCTGGATCCATGGGCGCTCCCTCGGGGTGCGAGCAGGATACAGCGAGAAGGCAGCTGGGAGCTCGGAGCTCGGAGCCGGTAGCGGGTAGCTGGTAGCTGGTAGCTGAATGGTGGAGCGCTCTTGCTTCTCGGCTCGGGGAAAAGGCGCAAAATTCTGATAGGTCAACGTTTTGCGTAAGTCATTCTTTATGTTCGATTTGCATGGGGGACGATGGGGCCTCTCGGCACCAGTTGATTGAATCGAGATCACTTGCGAGGGGGCTTCTTGCAAGAGGGAGGAGGGAGGAGGAGGAGCTGGGAGGTCGCCGGAGAAAAAGATCTTTGCCGGATGTGCATGTGTTTGAAAAGAAGATAGTTGGTTATGGCGGACGACGTGTTTCCAACGGAGCATTCACGGAATCGCATCCTCGGGAAGAATCTGCGATGCTTCGTCAAAAACCACGTAGTCAAAGATCCCGGTGGCGCCGATCAGGCAGACGAGGCCGCTCAGATTCCCTCGCTATGAGGCCGCGGCGAGAAACTGCGCACCAGCAGCGGCATGATAAACAGAATGGCGAACACGGTCGTGATCATGCCACCAACCACAACCCGCGCCAGCGGTTGTTGCGCCTGTGCTCCGATGCTGGTGGCTACAGCAGCCGGCAGCAAGCCCAGCCCGGCGGCCATGCATGCCATTACAACCGGGCGCATCTCGTCGAGGCATCCCTTCTCCAGGCCCGGGCTGAAGCCCTCTTCGCGCTGCGCCCGTCGGATCCCCGACAGAAAGACGACCGCTCCCAGCGTTGCCACCCCGGTCAGGGAAGTGAAACCCACCGCGGCGGATATGCTGAATGGCGTTGCGGTGACGAACAGCGAAAGCACACCTCCAATGGCGGCAAACGGCAGGGTGGCCATGACGATGAAAGCATCGCGCCAGGTGCGAAACTGGATGTAAAGCAGCATCAGAATGACCGCCAGGCTGACCGGAATGATGAACGCAAGCCGGCGCTGCTCCTTTTGCAGGCTGTTGAATTCTCCCGCCCAGGAGTATTCGTAGCCGCTCGGCAGGTGAACCTCGACGGCAAGGCGGCCCTGCAGATCCTGAATGGCGCTGGCCAGGTCGCGGCCGCGCACGCTGAATTTGATCGGGATATAGCGGCGTCCGCCCTCGTGGTAAATCATGAAGGCGCCGTTGCGAATGCTCACCTCGGCGACCGAGCCGAGCGGCACTTCGTTGCCGTCGGGCGTGGGCAGCAGGATCTGCGAAATCTCTTCCGGTGTGCTGCGGAACTGCGGCGCGTAGCGGACCGAAAAGTCGAAGCGGCGATCGTTGTCGATGATCTGGGTAACGGGCGCCCCGCCCACAGCAGCCTGCACGGCGTTGTTGATGTCCTGAGGCTGGAGGCCGTAGCGCGCAGCTTTCAGCCGGTCGATCGAAACCATCAGGCTGGGCTGTCCGGTGACGTCGAAGACGCCGACGTCGGTGATGCCGGGAACCTTCTTCATGATGGCGGCGATCTGGTCGGCTATACGGGTCAGTTCGTCAAAATCGTTGCCGAACAGCTTCAGCGAATTCTCCCCCTTCACGCCGGACATCGCTTCTTCTACGTTGTCCTGAATGTTCTGGGAGAAGTTGAAATCCACGCCCGGGTATTGCTGAAAGCTCTTCGAGATGGCGGCAATGAGCTTCTCTTTGCTGCCGTGAAACAGCGGCCGCCACTGGGATGAGGGCTTTAAGTCGGCGAGAAACTCGATGTTGTTGAACGTGCTCACGTCGGTTCCGTCGTCCGGGCGCCCCATTTGGGAGACGATCTGTGTTATCTCGGGATAGGACCGCAGAGTCGCACGAATATCATCGGCCATCTTTTCTGACGCCTGAAAGGAGATGTCCTGCTGCATATCGGCTCGGATCCACAGGTTGCCCTCTTCGAGCGCAGGCATGAATTCGCTTCCCACGAAATGGAAGATGACCCCGGCGCCGATGAGGGCAAGCAGCGCGATGATCCAGGTGGCACGGGGGAAGCGCAGAGCCCGGCGAAGGCCGCTGTCGTAGCGCCTGCGGAAAAACTCGCTGAGCCAGGTATCTTTTGGTTCGCGGCGGATCTGTTTGGGGACAGCGAGCGACCCGAGAACCGGGGCAAAGATCAGCGCGAAGAAAAGGGCGCCGGTGAGAGCAAAACCGTAGGTGACGGACATGGGCGCGAAGATCTTGCCGGGAACGCCCTCCATGGTGAACAGCGGGATGAAGGCGACCAGAATGATGAGCGTCGCGAACAGAACGGGTTTGGCGGAATCGGCCACGCCGGCGAGGATCAGCTCGCCCGTCTCTTCTCCCTCAACGCGCCGCGAAACTCTGCGGTGGACGCTCTCGAGGACCACGATGGAGGCGTCGACGAGAATCCCGAAATCGATAGCGCCGATGGAGATCAGATTGGCCGACTGATTGGTGAGCACCATCAGGCTGAACGCGAACAGAACCGCGAAGGGAATGGTAACGGCGGCAATGAGCGTGATGCGCCAGTCGCCGAGCATGCTGAGCAGCACCAGCGTCACGAGAATCAGACCCATGATGACGATGTGACGCACGGTCTCGGTCGTGATATCGATCAGCCGGGTGCGGTCGTAGATGGTGCTGATGTGCATCCCCGGCGGAAGCAGGTTGCCCTGATTCAGGGCATGGATCTTTTCGCGCAGCGCGGCCAGCGCGGGCAGCGACTTTGCCCCCTTCTGGAGCAGCACGATTCCTTCAACAATGTCCGGATCGTCATGTCCGTTGGCATCGCGGCCCACCTTGCCGAGTCGCGGCTGATGCCCCTCGCGGACTTCAGCCACGTCGCCCAGCAGAACCGGAACCCCGTTGTGCTCAGCAACCACGATATGCCGCATATCGTCGAGCGAGTGCAGCAGCCCGATTCCCCTCACGTTCACGCTCTGGCTGCCCATGGTCAGGTAATTGCCGCCCGCATTCGCGTTGCTGTTCTGAACGGCGTTGACCACCTGGGTCATCGTGACGCCATAGGTGAGGAGCTTGTTGGGATCGACTTCGGCCTGATACTGCCGCGTTGTTCCGCCAAACGTGGCGACGTCAATGATGCCTGGCACCTGTTTGATTTCGCGCACCAGGAGCCAGTCCTGGGTGGCTTTGATCTCGTTCAGCGAATAGCCCGGGCCGGTGAGCTGATACCGATAGATTTCGCCAACCGGCGATTCCGGTGAAAGTTGCGGCTGCAGGTTGTTCGGAAGCGTCACCTGCGCGATTCGGTTCAGCGCCTCCTGCCGATCCACAAAGTAGTTGCTGTCGAAGGCGAAATACATCTTCACATCGCTGAGTCCGAAGATGCTGATGGAGCGGATCTGATCGAGTTCCGGAGTACCGTTCAGTCCCGTCTCGAGCGGGATGGTCACCTGCTGCTCCATCTCTTCCGCGGACCAGGAGGGATTTTGGGTGATGAATTCGACCATCGGAGGGGATGGGTCGGGATAGGCCTCGATGTCAAGCTGAGTGAATGCGTAGCCTCCGATGATCAGGGTCGCCGCAAACACGATGAGGACCACGTTGCGATAGCGGAGCAGTGTGCGAATGAGCGCCTGCATGGCTATTGATCCTCCGCCTCGCGCAGCAGTTCGGCTCCCTGGCTTACGACACGATCGCCGTCGCTGAGACCCTGGGCCACGTCGTCGGTTTCGGTTCCTGTATCTGCCAGCGTCACGTTGCGGCGCTCGTATTTACCCCGCGCGGTTTCGATGAAAACGAAGGTCTCGCGGCCATTCTGAATGACGGCTGTCGCCGGCACGGGAATGACGTTTTGCTCGGCGCCGGTCAGGGTCATATTCGCGAACATGTCCGGTTTCAGGCGATGCTGCGGGTTAGGCAGAACGACGCGGACCTTGAGCGTCAGTGAAACCGGATCGACGGCGTCGGAGATGTTGCCCACAGTACCGTGCAATGACATTCCCGGGTAGCCATTCACAGTGATGGCCGCGGGCTGGCCGACGTGCACCTTTCCCTGGTCACGCGGGTACAGGTCGCCGATCACCCAGATCGAATTGATATTTGCAATCGTCGCGATCGCCGTCGCGTTGTCGAGAGACCGCTGCAACTCGCCCGGCCCGGTGCCCACGTCAAGAACGACACCCGAAATGGGAGCGGTAATCGGCACGATGTCGCTCGTGTCGTTTTCGCTGAATCCGAGTATGTGCAGAGTCTGCCGCGCCCGTTCCAGTTCTGAGTGGTCCGCGGCGTCCAGCGCTTTCAGGTCGTCGTAGTCCCGCTGCGCCATCACATCGTGTGCCAGCAGTTCCCTGGCGCGGTTCAGCTGCAGATCGGCGCGATCCGCCTCGATCCGTGCCTTCTCAAAATCGGATCGCGCCTGCGCGGCATCGCTGCTTTGCAGGGCGCCGATCGTCTCCCCCTTGCGCACTTCCTGCCCGGGCAGAATTCGAAGCGACAGAACGCGGCCGCTGATCAGGGGATAGATATGGACCATCTCGGTAGGGTTCGCAGCGATTCGGGCCGGGAGCACGAGTTGACCGGCAGTCTGCCGGCGATGGACGGTATAGGTTTCTATCACCTGCTGTTTCGGCGTGGCCGCGGGTACGGCGGGTGCCGTGCCGTGACATCCGGAGAGCGAGATCACCGCGGCAATGGCGGCGGCATTTAAGACATTCCTGTTCATCGAACAATCTCCGTGGCGGCGGCGAAGCTGAGTTGGTCCAGGCTGAGCCAGACCTGCTGATTGGCCGCCAGGGCATCCAGATGGACCTGGCGGTAATCGCGCAGCGCGTCGAGGTAGTCCAGCAGGGTTGCGCCGCCGTGCCGATAGCTGAACTCCAGATTGGCGCGGACACGCTCCGACTCGGCAACATAGTGGCTGTTGTATCGTCCGGCGACATCGAGCGCCGCCAGGTAGGCGGCCCAGGCCTGATCCACATCATTCAGTACCTGGTTACGCGCCTCGGTGGCGGCCAGACGGGACGACTGCGCTTCGTACCGTGCTCGCTCCTTTTCCCCCTGATTCCGATCGAAGATGCGGACCGGAATCGAAATCTGAAAGCCGGCACTGTTGAACACCCCCAGGCGCTCGTACTCGGCTCCGAGCGTGGGATCTGTGGTTCCATCGGCAGCCGCCAGCTTCACATTGGCATCGGCGAGAGTGACGGACTCGCGCGCCGCCTGGTAATCGGGTCGCGCGGACAGAGCTTCCTGTTCAATCTGCGCAAGGCTTTGGGTCACGGCGGGTGGTTCGAGCGTGCCCGTGATATCAAAATCCGGCGAAACTTTCTCCACCCCCATCAGCAGCTGCAGCGAATCGCTGGCCTGCACCAGATTGAGCTTCGCGTTGTCGTCGTCCGACTCGAACTCGGCGAGCTGCAGGTCGATGCGTTCAAAATCTGTCCTGCTGATGTCGCCCGCACTGAGCCGCACCTGGCTCAGATCGACCGTTTTGCGATAGCTGTCGAGGTTCTGCCCGGCCACCTGCAAAGCGGCCTTGGCGGCCAGCATATTGGTGAAGGCATCCCTCACCTGCAGCATCAGCTGCCGCTCCTGATCGTTGTACTGACTCCGTGTCACCGAGGTCGTCGCCGTGGCCTCTTCCAGCCGCCAGCGGCGCTTTTCTCCGCGTTCAAACAGGCGGGAGACATTTCCCACGTACGTGTAGGGGCTGCTGGGATTGCTGGCCGGCAGCGTGGTATTCGCTCCGGAGACGGTGAAGGTGGGGTTCTGGCGCAGGCCCGCGGTGATTTCGGAAGCCCTGGTCGCGATCACATGCTGTTGAGCGGACAGCAGGCCGGGGTTCCTCGCCCGGGCAACGGATAGTACCTGCTGCAGGGTCATAGGGGCCGGCGCCTGCGCGTGTGCGGACACACCGGCAAGAAGCAGGGCAACGAGCCCGGGCCCAATCGGTCGGAGTCTCATGATGCACATCCACGGATCGCCCCGCGGGCGATCATGTTTTGAAAATGGAAACGGGAGAGAGAGGAGCGCGCAGCTCAGGCAGCTGGAGGGGGCCTGGAGGCAAACACGCAGTCGTGCGGGAGCTGGGGGGTGCGCTGGCGAGTTGAAGTGCGCAGAAACGTAATCGTGCGTGGAGAGGCCAGCAGAAAACAGCTGATGACGAACGCCAGCGCCGGGGGCGCTGGTTGTGCCGCGTCACGCCGCACCAGGTGCTGGTCGCTCCTGACAGATGTCCGCTCGACCTCAGCCGGATTATGGGACTGCTGGAGGTCATCCGAAACCGAGATTACCGGCAGCAGAATCATCGTCAGCACGGCGAGTGCTGTCACCTGGACGCTCAGGGTCATGCGCGGCAACCTTGCACACCCGCGACCCCGCTCGCGCAGCCACAGACTCCAGAGAGCAAGGGCGACGGCGATCCAGGCAAGGTTGGAGAGTAGTTCCACCGTGACTTAGCCGCATTATACGATCGGCCAAGTCTTTCAATAATAAAGCTGCCCCCGGGATGCTGAAGATTTCGCATTTTGTCTTTCGGAGGCGGGAAGCGCGAAGGCGCGACGCGGCTCAGGGTTCAGGGAGCGGCAGTAGACTGGGCTTATGGGTGACCTGGGGCGGGTGCTGATTGGCGTGGGGCTGGTGATTGCCGCGGTTGGCGTGGTGATCCTGCTGGCCGGGAAAGCCGGGCTGCCGCTGGGGCGGCTACCGGGGGACTTTGCCTGGCGGGGGAAACACACCACCGTCTACTTCCCTCTGATGACCTGCATCGTGATCAGCGTGGTGCTGAGCGTGGTCGCCTGGCTCATGCGAAGATAGCTGACAGCCTTCATCAAAACCACTTTGGGAGACGGCCGGTGAAGCCGATCGTGAAGTTTCTGTCGTCGCGCCTGAGCGTGAAGTTTTATAAGCGCGCGCTGACCTATGCTCTGCTGCGGGAGCAGTTCCCCGAGGTCGCGTCGCTGCGCGAGTACCCGGACAAGCCGGCAATCTGGACGGCGGCGATGGAAGCCGCGGGCGGACGCGAGGCGGCGATCACCTATGTGGAGTTTGGCGTCTACGAGGGCGAGTCGTTTCGGTGGTTCCTGGCCAACAACACGAATCCGGCGTCGAAGTTCATCGGGCTGGACAGCTTTCGCGGACTGCCGGAGGCGTTTGGGAAGATTCCCGCGGGGTATTTCGATCTGGGCGGGAGGGTTCCGGTCATCGACGATCCGCGGGCGGTGCTGATCCCGGGGTGGTTCAAGGACACGTGGGATGAGCTGGCGCGGCAGTTGGCCGGGCGGGAGAACATCGTCGTCAACCACGACGCGGATCTTTACTCGTCGACGCTGTTTGAGCTTTCGCGCATGGATTTGCTGGGGAAGCCGTACCTGTGCGTGTTCGACGAGTTCACCGGGCCGGAGACGCTGGCGGCGGCCGACTACCGGGAAGCCTTCGGGGCGAAGGTCGAGCTGATGGGGAAGATCACGGTAAACGGGTACGCGGAGCAGGTGCTGAGCCGGATTGTGCCGGGGGGAAGCAGGGATTAGGGATTAGGGTGTCGAAAAGCAGGTCCCTCCATTTCCCCTTCGCTGCGCTCAGGGTCCGGTCGGGATGACAATTAGGGGCAAAAAAAGGGCCCCTCGGGGTGAGGGGCCAATCTGCCTTGGTTCTCTCGTTGTGTGAGAGCTTGTTGCGACCTGGCCTATCGCTGAGGCCCGATCCGGTTGGCTGCGACGCAGCACCCTTGAGGGGAGGGCTGCGCGGAAATTACTGCTGCGTCGCGCCAGTCGGTGAGCCGCCATTCGGCATGCTCAAGGACGCTAAACTGTTGGCCATCAGGCTGACGCGAACCACGCTGCCCGGCTTCGCCTGTTCGGCGTTGTCGGAGCTGAGAGGCGCGTTGCCCATGGCGATCTCGTGAATCCGCCAGACCGGGATCTGGTGCTCAGCCAGGTACCGGACGACGGCGTCTGCCATACGCTGCGAGTGCTCGATGCCCGTCATGCCGCGCATGCGGGTGTAACCGGCGACTTCAACCACGTAGCCCTTCTGCCCCTGCATCTGGGAGACAACCTGATCCAGAGCGTCTTTGGCTTTCTGGTTCAGCATGGTCTGGCTGGCGCGGAAGTTGATGTCGACGTTGGTGATGGGGTGGTACTGATCGATGCCGGCAACGGTCTGACCGAGCTGCTCGGTCTTCTGGCTGGCATTCTGGGCGACCTGGGTGGCCTGATTCGCAGTCTGGCTGGCCTGGCCGGCGGTCTGGTTGGCCTGGTCGGCGGTGGACTGCGCGGCGCGGATACCGTTCTGGGCGCGCTGATCGACGTCCTTAATATCGTTGGCGTTCTTCGCCTGGAGCTGGTCGAGCTCGTTGAGCCGATCCTTCACAGGATCGAGCTGCCTGTTCACCCACTTTTTACGGGCGAAGGGGTTCACGTGACCCCAGAAACCTTCTTTATCGACGGTCGGCAGAGGAGCTTTGCCGGTGCCGGTTTCGGGGGTGCCATTCTGGCCTTCGGGCGCGTTGGCGTTCGTAGAGGCGCCGGTCTGGACCTGAGGGGGATTCTGAGGCGTGTTCTGCGCAACCGCTGGCAAACCCAGACTCGCCGCCAGCAGCAGAGCGCTGATCGATCCGGGATTCAAGATGCTTTTCATAGGTTTGGTTTCCCTGTCCTTATTTCAACGAATGCGGGAACGCTGCGCAGCACCCCGTGTGGTACGCGGGAGAAAGAGCACATGCTTTGCCAAACCGAAGGCTGCCGGCTGTGTTGTGTAAACTATTTAGAATCAGCGATTATTTGGCTCTGTTTGGAGGCAGGAGGGAGGAGGGAGGGGGGTGGAGTGCAGCACTTGCAGGGGGGTTGAGGAAGAAATTACCGGGTCGGCATTATTTACCAGCGACGTCGATGACCCGGACCTCGGGGTAATTCTGGTTCCAGTTCTGGGAGACGTGGTCGAAGATGAGGCGAAAGTCGCGGGTCTGGTTGGGGAGGATGGGGTCGGCGCGGACGGGCTCGGTATCGACGTAGGGCTCGCGGGTGCGGATGAGGTTGAGGGGCATGGTCTCTTTCTGGACGAGCTGGTTGGCGACGTCGCGGAAGGCGACCTGGACGGTGATGGCGGTAAGGGTTTCTGAGCCGTGGTTGGTGATCTGTCCGTCGAGGTAGGTGCTTTGGCCGCCGATGGCGTTGTTGGCCTGGCTCATCTGAAGGTTACTGACGGTCAACTGGGCGGCGTAGGGAGCGGGAGGGGCGAGGCCGGCTCCGCCGGGATTGGAAGGCGCGGGGCTGTGATTCAGGAAGATGATGGCGGTGAGGATGAGGATGACGACGCCCCCGGCGATGATCCAGGGCAGAGGGGAGCGGGGCTCGGGAGTCTCGGGGTGCTCGGGCGGAAAGAGACCGGGACCGGAAGGTGCGCTCATCGAGGCGATTGTACATCCGTGAGGCAGCGGTGAAGGAATATGGGACGGAGTGCTGACGAAGGAGTGACGCCCCGCAATATTTTGAAAAATGTCCTCGTTTTCCGAATCGGATTTGCCGAAGAATGTGTCTAAGCAGGCAGTAAAGAGCAGCAGTTGTTCTTCACTTTCGCGAGGCCGCGTATGAAGACTCCCCCGAATGGACCGCTGAGTTCCAGCCGCAGACAGGAGACTGCCTATCGGATTGGTGCGATCGCAGCGGCGCTGATTTTGATTCTGAGCTGGCTGAGCGCATAAGGCGAGGCCGGCGTGCCGCGACGCGATCGCCGCGGCCTGACGCCTGATTCTTTTCCCTATTTTGTTGCGGATTCGCGAGCGAGAGCTCGTTTGAGGAGAACCTCGAGCGCGGCTTTGTGCTCGGCGTATTCCGCGTCGGTGATCTTGCCTTCGAGGCGTTCGGTTTCGAGGGCGAAGAGTTCTTCCTTGAGAGCGCCGAGGGTTCCGGTGGCGGCGGGTTTGGCGTGCGCACCGTTGGTGACGGGCACGGGGGTTCCGACGATGCCGGCCCGGACGGCGGTGGCCTTTACTCCTGGAGGCAGCGTGGGCATGAGCGGATTGGGCGCCGGAGCGCCGCCGGCAGCGATGGTTTGCTGACCAGGTTTGGCGCGGAGCATGAAGGCGGCTGCGATGACGAGCGCGAGGCCGACACCGGAGAGGATCCAGTACTTATATTTCTGCAGCGGGTCGGGTGTGTCGATGGGGTTGCCGAGGCCGCCGCCGGGCGTGCTGGGCATGGCGCCGGACTGAGCTGACTGGTCGGGCGCGGCGCCGGACTGATCGGGCGAGGCCGCTCCCTGGCCGGGGCCACCCTGACCCTGGGCCTGCTGCTCGCGCGGCATGGAACCGGTGCCGCCGACGGTGAAGGCGACGGGCGTGGCTGCTTTGACGTTGGTGGCAAGCCAGGTCTGGCTGCCGGGGCCACTGGCATCTCCCTGGAGCTGCTGAAATCCCTGGCCCGAGAAGGTCATGGATTTGGGCAGCATAACGGCGAGGTTCTCGGCGGGCAAGGAAACCTGAGCGTGCAGCGTGGCGCTGCCGCTGTAGGGCAGGTGGTAGCCGATCTGGAAGCGGGTTTCACCGGGGCGGAGTGGAAAGATGAAGGCGTAGTGGCCTTTTTCCCCGGCAGGGACGGGAGTGCTTTCGACGGCCATGCCGCCGGGTCCGGCCGCGGTGGCGCCTTCGAGAGTGGCGTCAGTGGGCAGATAGACTTCAAAGCTTTTGGCGCTGAGTTGGGTCTTCGGGGGCTTCGACTCGTTGCGAACGAAGTAGCTCTCGGTGACGCTGAGGCCCTGCTGATCGGTTTCCATGCGCTCGACGTCGGCGTAGACGTGGATTCCGTCGACTTTGGGGGCGACGTCGTAGACATCGACGTTGACGCTGGTGGTGTTGGGAGGAACCGGACCGTAGTAGGAGGCCTTCTCATGATCCACGCGGACCAGGTGCATGCCGTTGGTGTCGGGGACGGTGAAGGAGTAGCGGCCCTTCGCGTCGACGGTGGTATGGGCGGATTCGGTCATGCCCTGCTGCAGATCGAGAAGGACGACGGTATCGCCGGAGGCGGGTTTGCCGGTGGTTTTGTCGATGACGTCACCGGAGATGGTGGCAGCCGCGGCGAGCGAAGCAGTGAGTGCAAAAAAGGAAATCGGTGCGGCGAAAAGTGCGAGTCGAGAGTACGGGTTCTTCATGGGGTTCCAGTCTTGCTCAGCCGTGCTGCGGGGCCTGATACGGGAGGAGCGCATCGGATTCGAGCAGATCGATTTCGGCCACGGTTTCGGCGGCCTCGTTTTCCAGCATCGCGCGCTGCGCGGCGTAGTCTTCTTCAGGATATTTTCCGGCGCGGTATTCGAAGTTGAGGTCGCGCAGGTTTTCGTAGAGGACCTCGCGGCGCTCGCGCAGGTATTCCAGACGCGTCTTTGCGTGCTGGGCTTCGACGTGGCGCTCGGGCCAGAAGACGTAGAGGAAGCAGCCGATGAGGAGAAGGGCGGAGGCGATGATCATAGGGACCCTCCGGGGTGCGGGGTGCGGGGACCAGAGCTCAGAGCGCAGAGCTCAGAGCTCAGGGAGAACTTGCCTGGACGGATGGTGCAGGTCATATTTCGGTCTCCCTGCGGATGCGTTCGCGGAGATCGCGGGAGAGGGGGTCGTCGGGCACTTCGGGCATGGAGGCGACGCGGAGACGCCACTTTTTCACGAGGAAGAACGTTCCGGCGAGGCCGAGGAGGAGGAGGAGCGGCGGCACGACCCAGGCGACGATGTTGAACTTCGTGAGCCAGGGAGCGGCGAGGGCGGTGGGTCCGTATTCGTCCTGGAAGGCAGTGAGGATGAGGTGGTCGCTATCGCCGCGATCGACCATGGTGCGCAGCTCTGCGCTTTCGCGGCCCATGTTGGGGCAGCCAATATGGTCGCACTCGAGGAGGATCTGGTTGCAGCCGCAGGTGCACATGAGCTTGTGGCCCATGTCGCTGAAGCGGGCGTCAGTGGCGGCTGAGCCCATGGTGAAGACGCCGAGGACGAGAAGCAACGGGAGCAGGGTGAAGCGTGTGATTCGACGCATCAGTCCCCTGCCCTTCCCGCCGGAACGGCTTCGGCGGTTTCCTCGACCGGCGCGGTGACGCGGCGCTGGGAGGCGATGGCGGCGCTCATATTAGGCAGCAGCGCGATGCCGGTGCCAAAGATGGTGACGAGCAGGCCGATCCAGATCCAGGAGACGAGTGGATTGAGGAAGGCTTTGATGACCGGCTGGCCGGTGGAGGGATCTTTGCCGGCGTAGATCACGTAGAGATCCCACGCAAGCGTGGAGTGGTTGGCGACGATGGTGGAGGGCTGCTGGCTCGCGGTGTAGAAGCGGAGCTCGGGCGCGAGTTTGGTGACGAGGTGGCCGCCGCGATAGACGTTGAGCATCGCGAATTCGGTGTCGTAGTTGGGATTGGAATCCTGGGAGTAGTCGAGGCACTCGACGCGGTAGGGACCGAGGTTGAAGCTCTGTTTGTAGCTCATGGTGCGCTCAATGCTCTGATTGAACGCCTGGCCGCTGATCCCGATGAAGATGAGGACGATGCCGAAGTGAACGATGTATCCACCGTAGCGGCGGGTGTTGCGGCGGGTGAGCTGAACCGCGGAGGCGAAGAGGTTCAGGTGGGTGTGGCGCTGAATGACTTTTGCGCCCTGCAGAAATTCAGAAGAGATGGCGGTGAGGACGAAGCCGGCGAGGGAGAAGGTCATCCACGCGTAGAAGGCGCCTTCGTGGTCGGTGGTGAAGATGGTCCAGGGATGCACACCGAGGGGGATGACGGCGATGGCCACGAAGAGGGCAACGATGCCGGGCACGACGAAATTTTTGCGGATGCTGCGCATGGAGGTGCTGCGCCAGGCGAGCAGGGGTCCGATGCCGGTGAGGAAGAGCAGGAACACTCCGATGGGGACAGCGACGCGGTTATAGAACGGCGCGCTGACGGTGACGCGATTGCCCTGGACGTATTCGGAGAGCACCGGGAAGAGCGTGCCCCAGAGAACGGTGAAGCAGGCGGCGAGGAGGACCAGATTGTTGAAGGCGAAGCTGGACTCGCGCGAGACGAGGGATTCGAGCTTGTGCTCGGTACGGAGGTGATCGCGGTTGAGGATGTAGACGAAGATGCAGACGGCGAGAACGATGACGAGGAAGACCCAGAACCAGGTGCCGATGGCGGATTGAGCGAAGGCGTGGACGGAGCTGACGAGCCCGGAGCGGGTGAGCAGCGTGCCGAGGATGGAGAGCATGAAGGTGGAGAAGATGAGCCAGACGTTCCAGCTCTTCATCATGCCGCGCTTCTCCTGCATCATGACGGAATGGAGGAAGGCAGTGCCGGTAAGCCAGGGCATGAGGGAGGCGTTCTCGACGGGGTCCCAGCCCCAGTAGCCGCCCCAGCCGAGGACTTCATAGGCCCAGTGCATGCCGAGGAAGATGCCGCAGGTGAGGAAGAGCCAGGTGACCATGGTCCAGCGGCGGGTGATGTGGATCCACTTCTCGCCGGGGTAGCGCATCATGAGCGCGCCGAGGGCGAAGGCGAAGGGGACGCTGAATCCGACATAGCCGAGGTAGAGCATGGGCGGATGGATGACCATCTCGGGATACTGCAGGAGCGGGTTGAGGCCGTTGCCATCCGGAGGAATCGCGCCGCCGGGCACGAGCGAGAACGGCGTGGCGGCGAAGTTGACGAGGAGGAGGAAGAAGACCTGGATGCCGGCGAGGATGGTGGAGGCGTAGGCGAAGAGCTTGACGTCGACCCTGTGGCGGAGGCGGAGGACGAATCCGTAGGCGGCAAGGAGGAAGGCCCAGAGGAGGAGCGAGCCTTCCTGTCCGGACCAGAGGGCGGCAAATTTATAGGCAGCGGGGAGGGCGCGGTTGGAGTGTTCTGTGATGTAGGCAACGGAAAAATCGTTGGTGAAAGCGGCCCAGACGAGGGCAAAGGCGGCGCAGGCCGTGGCGATGAAGCTGGCGATGCCGGCACGCCGGGCGGTCTCGGCCAGGCGTTCGGGAGCGACGACTCCACGGGCGCCGGTGGCCAGCTGACGCAGGGCAACACCGCCGGCCAGCAGGTTATAAGCGCTGAGAGCGAGGGCGACGAGGAGAGCAAAGCTGCCAAATGCGGGCATAGGAGATCAACCTTCTGATTGTCGCACTTTTGGGGAGCCCAAACGGCGTGGCGACCACCAGGGGACAGTTCGATCTTCTCGTCACTGCCGGAGAGCCGCTGTGACAAATCTCACACTGGCGAGGGGGCGTGTGGCAATCGGCAGAAAGGTGGAATTTGCGGGGTGGCGCGGGGAACAGGGTGCGGAGGGCGGGATCAGGCGGTGCGGCTGAGCGGATCGTGGAGGACGGAGTGGACCAGGCTCAGAAGCTGATCGGGGGGAAACGGCTTGACCCGAAACATGACGTCGAGGTGACGGTATTCGTCTTCGGCATCCGCGAGACCGCTGAGGACGAGGACCGGCAGATTGGGGTAAGCGATGCGGAGTTGGGCGACAAACTCGGGGCCGTTCATGCCGGGCATGAGGTGGTCGGTGACGACCAGACCGACAGGATGGGAACGATCACTCTCTCTGAGGAAATCGAGAGCCTGGCGGCCGTCGGAGGCCAGGGCGACACTGCGGCCGGAGCGCGCAAGAATCGCCTTTCTGGTGGTCGCCTGGATACAGTTGTCGTCCACCAGGAGGATGTCGGTAGCCATTGGGATGGAGGATTCCTCGACTTCAGTAAAGGTTGCCTGGGACAGGTTCCGAAAGTATGCAGGCGTACTACTTTAGCTACCCCTGCAATTCCCAGAAAACCCTTTTACCCGTCCTGGGCTGTGAGGTGCAAGTGCAAAACCCGAAAATCGGTGCCACTTTCGTTCGCAATTGTTACTTCCGTGTGACAGACGGCGGGGAGCCTGAGCGGAACAAGGAACGGGCGGAGGTCCTGAGGACCTCCGCCCGTGAAAACTGTCCGACCGCTGGAATTTTCCCGGCGGCCGGAGGTGGAATTTAGAAGTCGACGCGAGCGCCGAATTCCATCTTGCGGGGCGAGTTGCCCTGCGTGGTCAGAACGCCCCAGGAGGCGGGCGAATAAAGAGCCAGGCCTGGATCGTTGAAGATGCGGTGGTTGAGGATGTTGGTCGAGATGAAGGAGAACTCGAAGGTCGCGCTCTCCGCGATCCTCACGTCCTTCTTGATCTGCGCATCGAGGTTCCAGTAGGTCTGGCCGGTAAAGGGACCGACGCCAGGGTTCTTGGTATCCATACCGAGGATTGGAGGCCGCACCTGGTTCCATACCGCTTCAGGATTGCTGAAGAGGTTGACCGGGGTAGCGGAGGTAGAGGTGCCGATGCCGTTCGAACCGGTTACGCCAAAGTGGGCGGAGTGACCGGCGGTGTACGGGCTGGTGAAGACGCACTGCTCGTTGTCGAAGTAGTTGTTGCCATCACCACCACCCCAGCTCTGAGCGTCGGTCTGCGTATTGCAGTAGACTGGCGCGCCGGAACCGGCGGTGAAGATGGGAGCAGCCGTCCAGCCACCGGCGACGCGGCCAAGGAGGCCGTTCTGGCCTTTGAAGAACGGGTCCTGCGCCACGACGTAGGTGTTGTAAACGATCTTCCTCTGGAAGTTCTGGATACCGTACATGGCTCCCAGATTGTAGGGATCGTTCGGGGTGTATTCGGACGAGGCCTGGACGAAGGCGCCGGTACCGAGGGCTTTGCTATAGGTGAAGTTGTGCTGCATGGTCAGGCCGTGCCAGCTACGCGTGCCGAAGCTGATGAAGCCGGCGTGGTAGTTGCCGTAACCGATGGAAGCGTTGTCCGCCACGCCGCTGGAGTACTCGGCGCCGTACGAGCCGCCCGGGACGGCGGTGTTTTCCATCGAACGCGGGATGACCATAGTGTTGAATCCGCCATTGTCCATGTCGGACCACATGCTGAAGACGGCCTGATTCTCGAGGTTGCTGAGTTCCTTGTCGAGGACGGCCGCGGTGCAGCTGGCGTATCCGGTGCAGTAGCCGGTGCCGGCCAGAGCGGTTTCAAAGAAGCTCTGAGCGCCAACGGCGTTGACGTAACTGGTGTAAGCAGCGGTTCCGCTGGTGGGCACGTTGGCACCGCAGGCGGCTTCCGAGGTGGCGCAGCCGATGTATTTCTCCAGCTGCAGGTAGGCATTCTGGAACTGCTGGCCGCCGACCGACGTCATGTAGGGAACGTTGTTCAGGTCGAAGGGCTGGTATTCGTGGTGGATAAAGCGGCCGATGTAGCCAATTTCCAGCAGCGACTTCTGGCCGACCTGGCGCTGAATGGTCAGATCAAGCGAGTCGATGTCGTTGGGCCGGAAGTGGGGATCCATGGCTTCCTGGGCGGACCCAGTGACCGCGTTATGCCCGGGGTAAACGGGCTGAGGCAGAGTGGGCGAGGCGGCAGCCAGAGGAGCTGAGTTGCCGTCGACGCCGATGCGGAAGGCGGTGGTCGCGGTCGGATTGTCGGGGCCGCAGGCACCGGAGGCAAGAGGCTGGGTGCACTGGACCGGCTGAATCAGACCGTAGCCGAGGAGCGGAACGAGGACGAGGTCGACGCCGTTCAGACGGCCATAGATGCGGCCATAGCCGCCGCGGAGGACCGTCGCTTTGGAGAAGCTGGGATTCCAGGCAAAACCAACGCGCGGGCTGAACGATCCGTAGTACGGGTCATAAGGATACTTCTGACCCGCGCCGACATCGCCGACGACAGCGAAACCGAGTTCGGGGTTGTAGACCTGACCCTGTTCGGCCGCGGCTTTGCGAGCGCCCAGGAAGTCCTGGGTGACGATCGGCGTATCCGAGGCATCGACCAGGTCCATCTGCTTGCCCTGGGCTTCGGTGGGGGGCATTTCCAGCGTCCAGCCCAGACCATAGGTCAGGGTGAAGCTGGGCTTCATGTGCCAGGTGTCGCTGAAGTACGCGTTGTAGAAGGGAATGGTGCTCTTGTCGAACGCGTGGGTCAACGGTGGCTGAAGAGCAAGGGTGGGACCGACACGGGTGTAAGCGATCTGGGAATCAGTGACCATGCCGTAGACCGCGGCCGCATCGCGCTCGGAGGTGGTGGTGAGCGGATAGCCGCCGCCCAGACCCGAGAGATCGATGGTACCGGCGCCAAGGGCGTCGCCGAGCTGATAGGTCTCGGTGAAGTTGATGCCGCCGCCGTTGTCAGACCGCTGGTGGTAGTCCCAGTTGTGCTGGTACTGACCGCCGTACTGGAGGAGATGGTTGCCCTTCAGGGTGCTGACGTTGTCGCTGATGAAGTTGTCATGGCCATCCCAGAAACGGGTACGGATGTTCTGGGTGTTGACGTTAAAGGGAGCGAGAACGGTGGTTTCCTGCTCGCCGAAAGGCTCCAGAGCGCCGCCGAGGCCGGAAATCTGAGCCGGGGCGTTCTGATCGGACCAGGACCAGTAGTTGCGCAGGAAGCTGTAATGGAAATCGTTGGTGGTGTTAGCGGTAATGCTGGTGGTAAGGCCGGTGACCAGGTACCAGGGCTGCTGCGGCCGGCTGGACGTAGCGGTCGGAGTGCCGAGTTTATCGCCAGGGAAGAAACCGCCGATGTCGACCTGGCTGCTGGTGATCAGGCTTTCCTTGTAGTAGCGATAGCTGGCGAACCAGTGCCACTTGGAGTTGAAATCGTGGTCGATGCGGAAGGCCATGTCGTTGCTGGAATTGGGCAGCGACAGATTGGCCTTGAAGCCGAGCTCGTTGACGCCGTCGCAGCGGGCGCCGAGGAGGCTTCCGCAGCTGGGGTCGTTGCCGGCGGGCATGTATTTGGTCCACATGGTTTGAACGTCGGGGTTGATGCCGATGCCGCGCGGATCGATGGCCTTCATGTCATAGTTGGTGCCATTGAAGGTCAGGATGCCGTTCTCCATGTTGGTGGACGGGACGGCGCGTTCCCATGTCTCGGAGTCGGGGAAGCGGTAGCCTTCGTAGAAGCCGAAGATGTACCAGCGTCCGCCGAGCATGCTGGGGAGGAAGAAGCCGCCGGCCTTGGCGCCGAACCGGCTGTAGTGATAGCTGGTGAGCGGGGTGCCGGTCTGGTTGTTGTCCCAGGTGTTCGCGTCGTAGTTGTTGTCGAGGTAATACTCGTACACGCCACCATGCCAGCGGTTGGAGCCGCGCGGGGTGACGAGTTCGACCTGAGCGCCGGCGGAGTTGTCGAAGTCGGCGGTCTGGTTGGCGGTGTTGACCTTGAACTCTTCGATACTGTCGGTGGGTGTGGGCATGACGCCGGTCGGACCGGCATCTTCGGCATTACCCGCAATACCGGTGGGATCGCCCGCGAAGCTGGGCGTGTAGACGGTCATGGAGCCGTCCATATCGTTGGAGTTGTTGCCGCCGTCGAGGAGGAACGTGCTCTGGTCAACGACCGCACCGGCCACGCTGCCACCGGGGCTGACGCCGGGCTGGAGCTCGGTGAAGGTATTGACGTCGTGGTTGAGACTGGGGAGCGAGCTGATGGCTTCCTGAGGAATGGTCTGGCCGACGGTGGAGTTCAGCGTCTGGAGCTCGGTGCCCATGACCTGGACTTCGACGGTCTCATGTCCGCCGCCGACGGTCATCTTGACGTTGGCGGTGGTCTGGGTGCCTACGCTGACCACGACTCCGGTGGACTTCACATTGTTGAAGCCGGATTTGTTGGTGGTCATGTCATAGGTTCCAGGGGGCACGGCGGAGAAGATGTACTGCCCCGTGGCGTTACTGGTAGAGGTGAGCGTCGTCCCGGCGGACGGGTTGCTCAGAGTCAGAGTGGCTCCGGCAATCACAGCGCCGCTGGGATCGGTCACGTTGCCGACGACCGTACCTGTGTTTGTTGCCTGACTGAATGCATGCGGGGCGCCTGCGCACAGCCAGAGCACAGTTGCGACCGCGGCGATCAGCCACCGAAATCTGAATTGCATCATAGACAGCTCCTCCGTAAGGTGTTCCTCAAATGGCTTTGCTTTCAAGAGCCAGGATCCACGGGGCCTGGGTTCCAGATGGTTCGTCACTCGCGGGAAGGGGGGAGTGAACTCCCGGTTCCCTGCCGCTTAGAGAAAAGGCCTGAACAGGTACAAAAGAAGGGGACAACCTTAAGAAAAAGAACCGAATGAATGAGAAAAGGACATTGGGGAAGGCTTTGGGCGGGATTAAAGCAATTCACAGGCCATTTGCAATCGACGAAAAATCAGACACTTAGCAGGGTTTTTCATCCATGGCTTGGAAGTGGCATTCCAAAAAACATAGGTGGGAAGCCGCTGACTCCCGCATTCGGTAGCCGGGGGTACCTAAAGTACCGAAAGCGCGAGGCTCCCGGCCCGGGGCTGGGTGGCTGGGGCGGGGCCGGCCAGATCGGGGCGTTTCGGGGCAAAGAGAAGGGGCTGCCTGAGCAGCCCCTCGTGGGTGGAAGGTCGTGTTGTGGTGATTCGGGTTAGAACTGGAACCGCAGCGCGAGCTGGACGTTGCGACGCTCATCGCTGGAGGAGGGGATCCCGCTGAAGGCTCCCTTGATCACGGTCACGGCCGGCTCTTCGGCCAGATCCGCGACGTTTCCAACGATGTAGTAGTTGTGGTGGTTGAGGACGTCGTAGAACTCGCCACGAATCTGGATGGAATAGCGCTCGTTGAGGGCGAAGTTCTTGTAGGTGCCGAGATCAAAGCTGACATTGCCGGGACCCTGCCACTGGTTCCTGCCCAGGCCGGGGTTCTGGTAGCCGCCGGGGGAAGAAGGCAGATCGGAGATGCCGAAGGCGTCGACGTAAGGATTGGCGGCATCGGCCGGAATGGTGAGGTAGTTGAAGCTGTTCACGCCGCCATTGTTCACCGCGGTGCCTTTGAACTTCAGGTCGGATGCTGCGACGACGCGCGGGCAGGCGTTATAGCCGTTGGTGCAGTCGTAGAGAGTGAAGTGGCTACCCGTTCTGAGCGTGGCGATGGGAGCAAACTCCAGGCCGCCAAGAACGCTATGCATGAGGTGACTGCTGTTGAATTCGAGGAAGGGAGGCTGATAGACGCCTCCAATGCTGACCCGGTTGCGCACGTCGTAATCGGCGTTGCCGCGATCGAGGCTCGGGTCAAAGGGGTTCAGGAAGCCGAGGTTGAAGTTGTTCTCCGACTCGGAGAAGGTGGAACTGAGATTGTCGAGGGCATGCGCCCAGGTGTAGTTGAACGACATCTGCAGTCCATATTTGCCGTAGTTGTTGTCAGCCACATGGATGTCGAGCGCGTCGTAATAGCTGTCGCCGTTGGCCTCGCGCATGTTGATGCTGCCGTACTGGTAGTTGAGGCGGTTGCCGGGGCGGGTGTCACCGAGGAAGGCATTGCCGGAGTAGAACTCGTTGTCGTTGGCAATGGAGTACTGGTGAATGCCGCGGGTTCCGGAGTAGGTGGCCTGGAGCAGGGTGTTGGCGGCGATCTCATGCTCGATCACCATGTCCCACTGCTGACCGTAGGCGGTGGGCATGTTCTGAGCGAGGGCGCGCAGTGACGGCGGATGGAAGGGGACGGATCCGGAGCTGGCGGCGAAGGGACCGAGGTTGGCGGTGTAGACCGACATCTGGCCGACGCCGCCGGAGTTGCTGTTGAGCTGCACGCCGGCGTAGTTGGGCGGGTTCTGAATAACGTTATAGGTGACGTTGCCGAAGTTGCGCTCGTAAGCGATTCCGTAGCCGCCACGCAAAGCCCACTTGCCATCGCCGAACGGATCCCAGGCAAAGCCGATGCGGGGGCCGAAGTTTTTCTTCTGCTGCGCGATCAGTCCGCCGACAGGAGATTTCGGAGTGGTCGCGACGAAGCCGCTGCGGATCTGTTCGAACTCGTTGCCGGAGCCCATGAAGAAGTTGGATTCGAGGCTTGGATTGTGATTGTGCTGGACGCCGTAGTATTCCCAGCGCACACCGAGGTTCAGGGTGAACTTACGGTTGATCTTCCAGGAATCCTGGGCATACAGATTGCCGTCGTTGAAGGTGTTCTCGCGCTCGAAGTCAGGCGAGTTGAGCGGATACTGCAGAGTGCAGGCGGAAGTCTGGACGAGGGCGCCGGTGGTTCCGTCCACGGAGCAGGGGTATTCTCCCTGCGGGTCGATGGCGACTTCGAACTGATACAGATTGCCGGCCTGCAGATCCTGGAGCGCGGTGGCTTCCGGAGTGCCGGATTTGTCCACCAGCTCGCTGGCTGTTTCGTAAGCGCCGAAGACGCGGTTGTCGCGGAGCTGGATGAAGCCGCCGCCGAACTGCAGCGTGTGCGGGCCTTTGGTCCAGGTCAGATCTTCCATGAACTGATAGAAGTTCTGCGGACCGCCGAAGGGGATCGCTCCGCCAGGGCTGAGAGGCAGATAGCCGGGAAAGGCGATGGGCGTTCCCGTGGCGGCGTCAACGCTGGCGACGTTGGCCTGGTTGAGGTAAAGAGCGGGCGTGATTCCGGCCGGCCCCAGAGGCTGTTCCTGATGCAGGCGGTTAAAGCTGACGCGGGAGGAACTGACCAGGGTGGTCGTAAACAGATGGGTGAAGCTGTAGAGGTACGACTGATTCAGATCTGTTTCCGAGGTGTTGTATCCGTCGTAAGGGCTGAAGGAAACATAGCCGGGGAAGAACGATTCGCTGTAGACCGCGTCGCGGAAGAACATCGAGTTCCTGCTGTTGACGTTGAAATCGACGCGATCGTCGCTGTTCCAGGTGTTCTGCGGCGAGCCCGCGCCGGAATCGATGGCGGCGGTGGCGTAGACCATCTGCAACGGATTGGAGGTGAAGCCGGCAACCGGCAGGGTGGGCCCGAGGGTGGTCCCGGATGCCGTTTTACCGTAAGCGCTGAAGTAAGCCTGCGTGGCCGGCGCCGCTGCGGCGAGAAAAGACGTAGAGGGAACGGCGAAGGACTGGACGCCCGAGCTGCGAATACGGGTCCACTCGGTATTGGAGAAGAACATCAGCTTGTCCCGCATGATGGGGCCGCCCACGGAGTAGCCGAACTGGTTCCGCGTGAAGTGATCGGCAGGCAGGGGCGCCAGGCCGCCGGCGACGTTGCTGACGTTGATCGCGTCTTCGTTATAGGTATTCGCGGCGAGCGCGGAGATGCGGTTGTACTCGTAGAGAGAGCCGTGGAACTCGTTGGTACCGCTCTTGGTGACCAGGTTGACGATGCCGCCGGAGGCGCGGCCATACTCGGCCGGGAAGCCATCGGTGATCACGCTGTACTCCTGGACGGCGTCGAGGGGAATGGTCTGGCCGACGGATGCGCCGAAGGCATCGACGTTCTCGACACCATCGAGGAGGATTTCGGTGGAGGCTGCGCGCTCACCGCTGAAAGAGACGCCGACGCCGCGTCCTGTGGAGCCGCTTGGATCCGAGGCGACGTCACCGGAGAGGGTGACGAAGTCGTAGGGATTGCGGGTGAGGCTGGGCAGCTGGGTCACTTCCAGGGGCGTGATGGTGGAGGAGATCTGCTGATCGGTGGTGTTGACCGCAGCGCCGACGTCAGAGCCGCTGACCAGGACGGTTTGTTTGCTGGCCTGGATGCCGAGCTTTGCATCGACGGTGACGATTCCGCCGACTGTGACCGCGGCCGAGGTGGAATAGGGGCCGAAGCCGGAGGCGGTGACGGTCACGGAGTAGATTCCCGGTGTGAGGGCCGGGACGAGAAAGCTGCCCTGACCATTGGTCTGCACGGAACGATTCGCGCCGGTGGTGGGGCTCTGAACCGTGATGGTGGCCCCGGCGATCACGGCTCCGGAGGTGTCGGTAACGACCCCGTTGATCTGGCCGGTATTCACCTGCGCGGCTCCGGGTAACGACATCATGACGATGCCAAACACCGGCAGTAAGAGTGCAAGCAGTAGCTTTCTCATCGGGTCCCCTTTGCTACGGTGCGCCGGAGAGAAACAGCAGGGCTGCTTCCGCAACGTAGCGGTCCTGGATTTGAGTGATCTGAGAGGGGCAACTGGGAGACCAGAGAGGGGGTTGCAGCGGGAAAAGGGAGCGTCTGGTGAGGCGTTCAGGCTCTGATCGACATAAGTCGTTGAATCTTTATCATTACTTTCGTACTAAAACGATTAACTTGGGAGGTAATCGCCTGGATCGTACGTATGGCGGAAGAGTGAACACTCAGCCCGGATTCGCTCCATCTTTTCATATTCGACGGCTTGTAAGCGTATGGTATGTCACAGCTTAAGTGTGACGGCCATCACAAAAACTGCATGGCGATCGAAGTGAAAAGTCGTAGCGACCTTTGCGACCTGAGCGCCTGTGGCGCATCTTTCAGCGTGGGAAAATAGAGTTAAAGAAGCCTCGACGAGGAGGCCACGATGAACGCACTCAAGACGACTTTTCTGCTGACGGCGCTGACTCTGCTTTTGGTTTTGATTGGCAGCCGCTGGGGAGAGAACGGCGCCATTATCGCGTTTGTGCTTGCGGCGGGCATGAACTTCTTCAGCTACTTTTATTCGGACAAGCTGGCGCTGGCGATGTATCGGGCGCAGCCGGTGACGCGGGAAGAGCTGCCGCGGGCCTATGCGGTTGTGGAGCGGATGACGCAGAAGATGGGCATCCCCATGCCGAAGATGTACGTGATTCCAACCGATTCGCCGAATGCGTTTGCGACCGGGCGGAATCCGCAGCATGCGTCGGTGGCGATGACGCACGGAATTCTGCAGCTGCTGAATGACGACGAACTGGAAGGCGTGCTGGCGCACGAGCTGGGCCACGTGCGCAACCGGGACATCCTGACCAGCTCGATTGCGGCGACGCTGGCCGGGGCGATCACGCTGCTGGCGCGGATGGGCTGGTGGGCGGAGATGTTCGGCGGCTACGGCGGCGGCGGGCGGGACCGGCGGGGCGGCGGCATCAGCGCGCTGTTCATGCTGATTTTGGCGCCGATTGCGGCGATGCTGATCCAGCTGGCGGTGTCGCGGTCACGGGAGTATGAGGCGGACGCGACGGGCGCGAAGATCACGGGGAATCCTTACGCGCTGGCCAGCGCGCTGGAGAAGCTGGATACGTATTCGAAGCGGCTGCCGATGTCGGGATCGCCGACGACAGCGCACCTGTTTATTGTTGAGCCGCTGCTGAGCCGGGAGACGTTTGCGAATCTGTTCTCGACGCATCCGCCGATTCCGAAGCGGATCGAGCGGCTGATCGGGCGGCCGAGCATCTACGGCGCGCCGCAGCGTTAGTAGAAAACAATCGCAACGCGGTAGGTGGTAAAGGCTGACTGGCTGGCGGAGGGAGCGCAGGCTCCCACCGCTGCTTTGCGGAAGTCGCGGCTGTGAATGACCTGGACGACCTGACCCGGCAACTGGCTGAGGTCGGGCGTCTGGAAGCGCACAATGGAGCGGGCTCCCTGCGGCATTCCCTGCGATGAGGCGCACGCGGTTTCGGCCGGAGCGGCGGGAGACGACGCATCGACGCCCTGCTCGCGGAGAAGCGCGCGCACGCGCTCTTCCACCTCAGAGCGGTTGAGGGCTTCGTTGGCCTGGGAGAAATCCTCGACGGCGTAGAGATCGGGTCCGCGGCGGATGATGGCCACGCCGAGAGCGTTCATCTTCGGATCGAGGATATTAGTGCGGTGCGGCGTGGAGTGCATCCACTGATTGTTGAGCGAGTCGGCGGTGGGGCCGATGGCGATGTTCTCGGCAATGGCGCGGAAGTGAGCGCCGGCACGGGCGGCGCGCGTCATCAGGTCGGGCTCGCCGGAATACTGGTGGGAGAGGGCAGGCTCGCGGATCATCCACTGGGCGTGGGCCTGGGCGGCGGCGGCGAGGGTGTCATTCCAGACAAGCGGCGGAAGGCCCTGCTGCTGACGGTCCTGATTGGTGAGGTTGAAGACGCGACGGGCGGCGCCGGAGTCGGCCTGGGCGCGGAGGCACGGCGCGGAGGCTACGAGGAGGGTGAGAGCGAGCGCGAGGTGGCGCAGTGTGATTCGCGAAGTCATGTCGCTTCCCTGCCCTGTTCTTTATCGGGCGAAGTCTTCGGGGCGGTCCTGCTTCCAGTCGAGGAACGCCTCTTCGAGAGTGTAGTGCCAGCGATAGCCGAGCTGCCGCAGGCTGGCGGGATCGATTGAGGTAGAGCGGAAGAGCTTGCGGACGCGCACGGGGCTGACGGGCTGGCGAATGCCAAACGTGCGGGCGACCGCGTCGATGGGATAGGAGACGCCAAGCAGCAGCGCGCGCGGGACGCTCATGGGCTTGCGGCGGATTCCGGCCACTTTGCGAATCGCGTTCACGTAGGTCTCGAGGGTGGCGGGCGGATCCATGGAGAAATTGAGCAGCATGACGGGCTCACCGCCGCGGTCCTGATGTTCGAGGCCGAAGCGAATGGCGCGGCAAAGCTCCTTCACGTAGCCGCCTGCCTTCCGGGTCTGGCGATTGCCCATGTAGGCGAAGTAGCCTTTGACAATGCTGCGGACGAGGCGCGTGACGTTGCCGCCCTCTCCGGGGCCGAAGACGACGCCGGGGCGCAGGATGAGAAGTCGGCGCGAAGGGCTGGCGGACTGCCATCCGATGTGCATTTTCTCGGCGGCGAGTTTGGAGCTGCCGTACGGCGTCTCCGGTACGGGCAGAGAGGATTCGTCCTTCAGATCCTCGGAGGGCCCATAGGGAGAGATGCTGCTGGTGAAGACGATGCGCGTGCAGCCCACGGCGGACGCCCACGCACAGACATTCTCCGCGCCGAGAAGATTCGTTTCGAAATACTCGTGAGCGGCGTGGCCGGGTTCGCGGTGAATCGCAGCAAGGTTAAAGATCAGGTCGGCTTTGGGCAGGAGCGACGCGGGGATGGGCTGGCGGACATCCCAGCGGATGAATTCGACGCGACCGTTGGCCAGGCCCTGCTGCAGAAGCGCGCAGTACGGTTCGTTGCGGGGCGGGAGCAGGTCGACGAGGACAATCTTCTTCGCGAGGCCGGCGCGCAGCCATTCCTGGGCGAGATGGGTGCCGATGAAGCCGGTGCCGCCGAAAAGGACGACGGTGGCTTCGTCCGGAATACCTGCGGGGCTCTCCGCGTTCTGCGTGTCGCTCACCAACGCGCGGTATCTCCGGAGGCGAGTTTGGCCTCGGCAGGGGCGGCGACGGGCGCCGGGGCTGCGCTGCTGAGAACGGAGAGGAAACGATCGGCGATGGCCGAGATGGAAAAATGGGCTTCAGCCCAGGCGCGGCCCTGGACGCCGAAGCGGGAGACGCGCTGCGGATCGGCGAGCAGGCGCTCGGCAGCGGCGATGAAGCCGGCGGGATCGTCGGGCGAGACAACAAAGCCGGCGCCGGCACGCTCGACGACGCGGGCCGCCTCATTCTCTGCGGGAGCCGCGACGATGAGAGCGCGGCCGGCGCAGAGATAGGAGAGCGTCTTGGAGGGCACGGCAAAGGCGCCGGCTTCGGAGTCGAGAAGGGTGATGAGGACGTCGGAGGAGGCGAGAACTTCGGCGATGCGCTCGTAGGGCTGGAAGGGCAGGAGCGTGAGAGCTCCGGAGCTGACCTCGTGTTTGTGGGCGGCGAGCCAGTCAGCTCCTGCGCCCCCGGCGATGACGACGAGGCGTGCGTTACCGGTGGCTTCGAGGCGTTTGGCGAGGGCGAGCAGCAGCTCCGGGCGGTGCTTCATGCCGAGAGTGCCGGAGTACATGAAGCAGAATTTGTCCGCGACGCCGTTTTCGCGAGCCCAGGCATTGTCGCGGGGCAACGGAACGACCTCCTCGAGGGGCGCCCAGTTGGGGATGACGGCGATTTTCTCTTCGGGTACGCCCCAGCGTTGCACGAAGTCGGCGAAGCCGGGAGCGATGCAGATGACCGCATCCGAATGATGCAGCAGGCGCTTTTCCAGACGCTCGAAGTACGCGCCGCCGAGCGAGGCGAGCAGGCGGGCTTTCTTTTGCAGAACAAAGCGAGCGGCGACGCTGTAAACGTCCTGAAGCCAGAAGACGAAGCGCGCCTTGTGGGCATGGGCGGCCTTCTGCAGGAGGTTCTGCGCATCGAGGGGCATGTTGGCGGAGATGACGACGTCGGGGCGGAAGCGCTCGAGGCGCTCCGCGGTGACGCGGCCGTATTCGAGATCGGCCTGGCGACGGGTGAGCAGCGAGTGCTTGGCGAAGGCGCGCGTGATGTGCAGGCCCTCGATGGTGAGGCCGGAGACCTCAGCGGAGGTGGGCCCCTTCGGAGTGGAGTGATTGTCCGCGAAATAAACGTGCAGGACCTGATGGCCGCGCCTGGCCAGCTCGCGGCTCAGCTCGATCTGAAAGGCGTGCCCGCAGAACTCGTTGACAAAGATGCGCATGCCGGCCTTAGAGAGAACGGGCGCCAACCAGCATCTGGCTTTCGATCCACTCGTAGGTTTTAGCCATGCCGTCGCGCAGACGGATGGAGGGTTCCCAGCCAAGCTTCTCGAGGATCAGCGTGTTGTCGCTGTTGCGGCCGTTGACGCCTTTGGGGGCGCTGAGATTGTAACTGCGTTTGAGCTTAATGCCGGCGATGTCCTCGACAATGTCCACCAGCTGGTTGATGGTGACCAGCTCGCTCGAGCCGAGGTTGATGGGCTCGTCGATATCGCTTTCCATGATGTCGAGGGTGCCTTTGGTGCAGTCGTCGATGTACATGAAGCTGCGGGTCTGATGGCCGTCGCCCCAAATTTCGATCTCGTGTTTGCCGGAGGCTTTGGCCTGGATGACTTTGCGGCAGATGGCAGCCGGAGCCTTCTCGCGGCCGCCGTCCCATGTGCCCCACGGGCCATAGACGTTGTGATAGCGGGCGACGCGGCAGGTGAGGCCGAAGTCTTCTTCGAAGTGGCGGCACATGCGTTCGCTGAAGAGCTTCTCCCAGCCGTAGCCGTCTTCCGGCAGGGCGGGATAGGCATCGGCTTCCTTGAGAGGAACGACGTCGGGGTTGGTCTGCTTCTCGCCGTTGTAGACACAGGCGGAGGAGGAATAGAAGAAGCGGTGAACGCCGGAGTCGCGGGCCGCCATGAGCATGTGGGTGTTGATGAGCACGCTGAGCATGCAGAGGGCTTTGTTGTTCTCAATAAAGCCCATTCCACCCATGTCGGCGGCAAGCTGAAAGACGGTAGTGGCGCCTTCGGTGGCGCGGTAGCAGCTGTCTTTTTCTTTCAGGTCCGTGACGAGGTTTTCGACGCCTGGGGTGACCTGGTACCAGTCGTCCAGAGGCTTCTGGTCGATGGCGCGGACGACCTCGATTCCGTTCGAGAGGAGGTATTTGACGAGGTGGCCACCGATAAATCCGCCTGCGCCGCAGACGGCTACCTTTTCACCTTTGAGCTTCACTAAAAGACTCCTGTCCGTTTGGACGAACGATTGTAGCTGCGTCTTTGATTACAGCCGAGGCGGGTGCATTGCACCAGAGGGAAAGTGCGCAACAGCCGCAATCGGCTGTTAAAAAAATGCGAAGCAGGCCGGGCAAACGTAGGTTTATTGTCTGGACGGTTACTATGGTTGTCAAGCCAGGGCGGGAGCGCATCAAGCGAGCAAATCTCCTGTTTTCCGGGAGTTGATTCAGGTGGGAGCGAGTGCAATCAATATGGATGCGGCGCCGCGGTGGACGGCCGGGATGGGGGAACGGCTGCGGCGGCAACCGCTGGCCTTTATCGGCGTGGCGCTGATCGTGCTGTTTGCGGTGATGGCGCTGTTTGCGCCGTGGCTGGCTCCTTGCAATCCTGCAGCGCTGGACCTGCTGCATCGGCTGGCGGGGCCGAGCCGCGCGCACTGGCTGGGGACCGATGAGCTCGGGCGGGACATCCTGTCGCGCGTGATCTATGGAGCACGGCTGTCGCTGACGGTGGCGATTTCGGTGGTGAGTTTATCGCTGTTTCTGGGGCTGGTGTTTGGGGGGATTGCCGGCTATTACGGCCGCTGGACCGATGTGGTCATCAATACGTTTCTGATGAACGCCTTCATGGCGCTGCCGGGGATCTTGCTGGCGATTGCGTTTGTGGCGTTTCTGGGGCCGGGGCTGCTGAACCTGATCCTGGCGCTATCAATTGGCGGGTGGGTTGGGTATGCGCGGCTGGTGCGGGCGCAGGTGCTGGCGGTGCGCGAGCGCGAGTTTGTGGAGGCGGCGCGGGCGCTGGGAGCGAGCGATTTGCGGATTTTTGTGCGGCACATTTTGCCGAATATTTTGCAGCCGCTGATCGTGCAGGCGGCGATCGGGATGGCGGGCGCGGTGCTTGCTGAGGCGACACTGAGCTTCCTGGGCCTGGGGGTTCCTCCCCCGGCGGCTAGCTGGGGATCGATGCTGAACGACGCTCGACCGTTCCTGTTTGAAGCGCCGCATCTGGTCGTCTTCCCGGCGATTGCCGTCGCGCTGTGCGTACTGTGCTTCAACTTCCTGGGCGACGCGCTGCGGGATTACCTCGATCCTCGGACGCGGATCGCCATCGGGTTGTAGATGCTGATCGGAGTGATTTCCGACACGCATGGGCTGCTGCGGCCGGAAGCCCTGCAGGCCCTCGCCGGCGTTGAGGCGATTCTGCACGCGGGCGATGTCGGAGATGCGGCGATTCTCGACGCGCTGCGGGAGATTGCGCCGGTGACGGCGATTCGGGGGAACATCGACCAGACGGGACCGTGTGCGGCGCTGCCGGAGACGGAGTGGGTGGAGCTGAGCGGGGTTGTCTTCTACCTGATCCACGACCTGAAGGCGCTGGATCTGGATCCGGCGGCTGCGGGGATCGGCGTTGTGGTGAGCGGGCACTCGCATCAGCCGAAAGTGGAGCGGCGGAAGGGCGTACTGTACCTGAATCCCGGGAGCGCGGGGCCGCGGCGGTTTCGGCTACCGGTGACGCTGGCGCGGGTGACGGTAGAGGGTGGAACGGCTGAGGTGGAGATTGTGGGGCTGGACCAGATGCGGGGCTAGCGCTTGCAGGGTTGCGGGTGGTGAAGGTCCAGGCCATGGCCATTGAGGCTGTGACGGGTTCCGAGATGCAAACAAAGAGATGGTGAGGACGACCGCGGGTCCGAGGTCGTGGTTGGAGCTTCGGCGCCGATCGGCGCGATCTGGCTAATAGCGCTTGATGGTCGCCGGGGGTGGCGGGCCGGAGCGGTTGCTGAGGAGCCAGTTCACCGTTGTCTGGACGTCGGTGTCGCGGGCTTCGCCCTGGATGCGAGTCACGATGTTTCCGTCCGAATCGAGGATGACGGTGCCGGGGACGACTCCGCCGAGGCCGAAGCTGGCGAGGGCGTAGGAGGTACCGCCAGTCCAGACGGAGAAGTTGGGGGTGGGCGCGACGTGGAGGCGGTCGAGGTCGGGGCGGATTTTGGCCTGGTCTTTCGGCTCGTCAATGGAGACGGCGACGAAGCGGACGTTCTGAGCGGCGTAGTGCCGGGAGAGCGCGTCGAGACGCGGGAGTTCTTCCTGACAGGGGCCGCACCAGGTGGCCCAGAAATTGACGATGACAATATGGCCGCGGAGGTCGCTGAGCTTCTGCTTCGATCCGCTGAGGTCTTTGAGGGCGAGGTTAGGGGCGCGCTCGGCGAGGGCGGAGGGGAGGCAGAGGGTGAGAGCTAGAAGAGCGAGGAGCGAGGGACGCAGGCGCATAGGCTGAATATTTCCTAAGTGTCAGTGCAACTCGGAAAGAGTACGAAAAGCAGCTCCCTCGGCTCCGTTCGGGATGACAGGCAAAAAATCAGAAGCGATACGTGTAGGTCGCCAGCCAGAGGGTTGTGGCGAAGGCGGCATCGCCGTGCGTGCCGTAGACCGAATCAGGATAGCTGGAGGTGCGGTCGCGGTGAATGGCCTTGTCGATGGTGCCGCTGAAGATGCTGTTGCCGTAGGTGTACTCGAAGCCGGGTCCCGCGGAGACGGCAAAGCCGGGGCGGCGGAATCCATCGTTGGTGTTGGGGAAGAGATTGCGGGCGGGGACGCCTTCGTCGCGGGGGCCGACGGTGAGGGCGAGTCCGCGGACGGGTGAGATGGGGATGGCGGCGCCGGCTTCGAGAAGGTATTGGTCGGAGCGGGCGACGTAGTTGTTGAGAGGCTGGGTGGTGCTGAGGGTGGCGCCGCGCTGGACGCCGTTGGTATCGCCCTGGGAGGCGATGTAGTCGCCGTCGGTGTAGAGGATCATGCGGTTGCCGATGAGGCGGAAGCCCTGCCACTGGGTGGCCATGCCCCATCCGCCGTTGCCGGGCTGGATGGAGTAGTCGACGGGGGCGGTGACTTCGACGACGGGACCGACGCCGGTGGTGTTGGTGTTGACGGTGTTCTGGACGTCGTCGTTGCCGGTGGGCATCATAACGCCGATGCCGAGGGAGAGATTGCCTTTGTGCTGGGCAGCGGGCGAGAAGATCCAGCTGTTGACCGCGAGGATGATGTCACCGAAGCCCTGGGCCTGGTATTCGATGGGGGAGTTCTGCGATTTGCGGGAGGCGAAGAGGAGGGGCGCGTTGAATTCGAAGCTGATTCGCGGCGTGTACTGGTAGAGAACGTCGAAGTTGAGGAGGTTGATGCGGTTTTCGACCTGGGTGTGCTGCTGGGCGCGGTACTCCTGATAGACGTCGCCGACGAAGTGCTGGTAGGAGAACTGGTGGCGCTCGCCGATGGTGACCTGGAAGTGGCCGGGGAGAAGGTAGCCTCCCTGGTTGGTGGGCAGCTTGCCTTCGATGCCGGGAATGACCTGCTCCGGCGAGCGGGCGACGATGCAGCCCTGAGCGTAAAGGCCCGGCGCGGCGAAGAGTGCGAGAGAAAAGACGGCGAGAAAGAGTGCGAGGGAAGGAACAATAAAACGCGGGCAGGGCGCACCGGTGCGGATGCGGTTCGTCAAGGAAGCCTCTTGTCCAAAGCCGCTCTGGGGTTGGATCGGGCGATGCGAGCGCCTGGGGAATCTGGAGCTGGCTTGCTGATCCGGCGGCAGACCCACTCTAAGGAGTGGAAGGAGGTTTGCGCATGAGGACAGGGATGGATTTTGGAGTCCACCCTGGGATGGAGGGGCCAGCTACGTCTGCAGTGAATCAGGAAAGATTGCGAACATCGCTCGCGCCGCGGCCGTCAGCGTTTGCAGGGATGGCGGGTGGTGAAGTTCCAGGCCATGGCCATCAGGTCGTGGGCCAGTTCGGGGGTGCAGTGGGCGAGGCGGATTAGCACGCCGTCGAAGCCGAGGTAGTGGTCGGGGGCGTAGTAGAGGTCGGGGGCTTCGGTGAGTAGGGCGGCGCGGTCTGCCCGGGCCACGCGGATGAGGAGGGAGTTGGGCTCGGCGGATTTGTGGGTAGGGACGCAGGCCATCATCTGTCCCCGGAGCTTGAGGGCGGGACTGTTGAAGTACGTGGACTCCTCGACGCCGGGGAAGGTGCGGCCGACTTGGAGGGCCTGAGCGAGGGTCAGGGGCATGGAGAGAGGATAGCGCGCAGATCAACCAGGGCGATGCTTCGGGCCGCGGCGATCGGGTGCTCGGTGGTTCCGACGATGCGCCACCGATCCCTCCGCGCAGGGCGTATCGATGGCGCACACATTCCGTTTCGCGACGGGGGTCCCTCCACTCCGCGCGGATCGTGTTTCCCGCACCGCGGGATGAGTCATCGGCCGCGCTTCGGTCGGGATGACGGTTTTTCAGTCGTAGTACTCGAGGCCGAGGTGCGTGATCAGCTCTTCGCCCATGATGTGGCGCAGGGTGTTTTTGAGCTTCATGGACTGGATGAAGAGGTCGTGCTCGGGGTAGAGGCCGGGAGCGGACTGCGGCGACTTGAAGTAGAAGCTGAGCCACTCCTGAATGCCGAGGTGGCGGAGCTCGGGTGTGCGCTGGGCCAGGTCGAGGAAGAGGACGAGGTCGAGGGCGATGGGAGCGGCGAGGATGGAGTCGCGGCAGAGGAAGTCGACTTTGATCTGCATGGGATAGCCGAGCCATCCGAAGATGTCGATGTTATCCCAGCCTTCCTTGTTGTCGCCGCGGGGCGGGTAATAGTTGATCCGGACCTTGTGGTAGATGTTGCCGTAGAGGTCGGGGTACTTCTCGGGCTGGAGGATGTAGTCCAGCACGCCGAGCTTCGATTCTTCCTTGGTCTTGAAGCTCTCGGGGTCGTCGAGGACTTCGCCGTCGCGGTTGCCGAGGATGTTGGTGGAGTACCAGCCGCTGACGCCCAGCATGCGGGCTTTGAACGTCGGCGCGAGGACGGTCTTGAGCAGGGTCTGCCCGGTCTTGAAGTCCTTGCCGCAGATGGGGGCGCCGGTCTGGCGCGAGAGCTCGATCATGCAGGGCAGATCGACGGTGAGATTGGGTGCGCCGTTGGCGAAGGGCACGCCTTCTTTGAGCGCGGCATACGCGTAGATCTGCGAGGGCGCGATGGCGGGGTCGTTGTCCGTGAGGGCTTTTTCAAAAGCGGCGAGGGACTGATGACAGGCAGCCGGCTCGAGGAAGATTTCGGTGGAGCCGCACCAGATGACGACGACGCGATCGACCTGGGATTTGAATTTCTGGATGTCGGAGCGAAGCTGCTGGGCGAGATCGCACTTGGATTTCCCGGTCTTCACATGCGTGCCGTTGAGGCGCTTGACGTAGTACTGGTCGAAGACGGCGGGCATGGGCCTGATGGAATGCAGGAAGGGCTTGATGGATTCGAGGTGGTCCTTGTCGAGGACGGCGGCGTGCGCGGCGGCCTCGTACATGTCGTCAGGGAAGATGTCCCAGCCAGTGAAGACGACGTCGTTGAGGTCGGCGAGGGGGACGAAGTCTTTGACGAGGGGCGTGCGGTTGTCAGTACGCTTGCCGAGACGGATGGTGCCCATCTGCGTGACGGAGCCGATGGGCTTGGCGAGACCCTTGCGGACGGCTTCAACGCCGGCGATGAGGGTGGTGGCAACGGCGCCCATGCCGACGGTCATAACCCCGAGCTTGCCCTTAGCCGGCTGAATCGCCGGCTTTTTGTTTTCAGTCATACGAATGCCTTTCTTTTTTGAGGGGGGAGAAAAATGATGAAGTCCAAACAGGTAGTGTCTCGCGGGGTCGGCGGAATGGCAAATGACGGAGGTGACGTGTGAAGCTTGAATGCATTCAAGGACCGCCCGGGCCTGGAAGGCCGCGGCTTTTGCTGATCCTCGGTCCACGGCCTGAAGGCCGTGGCTTTCTCCGTCGCCGCGCTGCGCACGGCCTTATGGGTATCGCGGCCTTCGCTATGCATGGTCTTTAGGGGAACCGCGCTTTAATGGCGTGCATGAACAAATGTGCTCATGATTGTGACGTTCATTCTTCCCTTTTCATTTCACGGTTCAGAGCAGGTGAAGCTGGGGGCTTCATTCGGGTCGCCGGAGCCGTTGTAGCGGGCGACCTTCGGCCAGGCGCAGAGGGGGCGGGTGAATTCGGTTTCCATCGCGCCATTCGCGGCCTTGTATTTTGTCGCAATGACGGTGGCGTCGGGAGAGCCTTTTTCAACCCAGTTCTGGAGGGAGTCGAAGAGGCCGTACTTCGGGCCGGCGGCGGATTCCATGCCGAACTGGCCGAAGGCGCTGGCGCCGGGACCCTGGGCGCAGTGCTCCATGCCGGGGATCATATAGAGGCGGGCGAAGGAGTCGACTTTGCCGGCGCCCATTTTTTTCTGGACGCTTTCGAAGTACTCGACGGTGTTGTATGGGGAGATCGCGGGGTCGTTCCAGCCGTGATAGAGGATGAGCTTGCCTCCGCGGGCGGCGAAGCGGCTGAGGTCGGGATTAGTGGCGTCGAGATTGGCAGCTTCCTTGTCGCGTGACTGGCGGAGGAGGTCCTCGAGGTTGTCTTTGAGAACGTCGAAGGTGGGATCGCCGCTGACCATGTAACGGAAGTAGTTCTCGACGAAGCGGGGGCCGAGGGCGGAGCCGGGATCATCGCCGATGAGCCAGACTTTCCAGCTCGTTTCGTTGCCCGGGGTGAAACCGGGGAAGATCAGGGCGCCGTGCTCGTCTTTGGCTCCGGCGTAGAGAACTTTGACGGCATTGATCTGCGGTTGGGTGAGGCAGTCGGAGGCGTCTTCGCCCTTGCAGAGGAGAACCTGCGGGTCGAAGTGGCAGGCTGAGGGATCGCCGATGACGTGATCTTTTACGCCGTCGTTCGCATCGCAGGCCGCGAGCGAGGCCTTTTGCAGGAACGCGAGCTTGCGGTCGGGGATGTAGGCGCGCGGGTCGTCCATGAGAGCCTGCATGGCTCCGGCGCCGGCGGCGACCATGGTGGACCAGGCATTGGCGGGGGCGCCGGCGAGGATGCCGTCGTAATCGCCGGGGAAGCGCTGGGCTTCCATGAGGGCCTCGCGGCCGCCGTCAGAGCAGGCGTCGAAGTAGGACTTGTCGGCAGGCTTGCCGTAGAAGGCGTCGGTGATTTGCTTCGCGGCTCGGGCGGTGAGATGGATGGCGCGCCAGCCGAAGTCCGTGATCTTTTCAGGATGGTTGAAGGCCCAGCTGGCGTCGGTGCTCTCGGCGTCGTGGCCGGCGTTGGTACCGGAGACAGCGAATCCGCGTTTGAGGTAGCTGGCGAATTGCTGGTAGTAGATCGCTCCGGCAAAGCCGCCGTTGCCGGTGCCGAGGATGCGGCCGTTCCAGGTGTCGGTGGGGAGCCAGACTTCGAAACGAACGCGGGAGTCGGCGGCCGGGCGCATCTCGCCGGCGACGCGGCAGAAGGCGGGGAGGCCGTGGAGGGGCGGAGCGTCCGGGAGTTCGATTGTGCCGGAGGTGACGGTCTCGGCGAGGCTGATCGTGGCATTGGGAAGGGTCAGGGTTTTGAGGCTGGAGCAGTCGGCGGCGAAGAGCGGGGCAGCGAGGAGGCAGACGGAGGCGGCGGCAAGCCAGGACGCGATCCGGGACATGGAAGGACTCCTGAGGGGGGAGTTTACACGGGCGACCTCGCTTCGCTCAGGACGACGCGGGGGTTTCGCGGATGCGGTTGCGCCAGTGGGTCCACACGAACCAGACGAAGGCGGCCAAGAGGATGAGTTCCATGCCCAGGTGAAGGCGGTGGAAGGCAGCTTTGAAGCGGGGGTCGGTATCCCAGGCCTGTCCGAGTTTCATGCCGAACCAGGCAAGGACAAAGCACCAGGGCCAGGATCCTATGAAGGTGTAGAGGTGGAAGCGAAGCTGGGGCATGCGGGCGATGCCGGCGGGGAGGGCGATGAAGGTGCGGACGATGGGCAGGAGGCGTCCGAGGAAGACCGTGATGCCACCAAAGCGGGCGAAGAAGCGCTCAGCGCGGGCGAGATCGTGGGCATCGAGGAGGACGAAGCGGCCGTAGCGGGTAATGAAGGGGCGGCCACCGTACGCGCCGATCCAGTAAGCGATGAGGGAACCGAGATTGCAGCCGAGGGCCCCGGCGGTGGCGACGCCGATGAGGGAAAGGCGTCCTGTGTGCACGAGGTAGCCGGCGAAAGGCATGATGATCTCGCTGGGGAGCGGAATGCAGGCAGACTCGATCGCCATGAGCAGGGCGACTCCCGCGTAGCCGGAAGCAGAGATGACGGCGATGATGAATCGGGCGAGGTCGGCGACTATCTTTTCGGACATGCAGTGGTTAGGTTACAGGGTACGGGGTACAGCAGGGTTTACGGTTTGCGGTCTGCGGGTTATCGATGGAAGAACTGGTGTTCGCCGCCTGAGATCTCCTGCGACGGCTTCTATTGGCTCAGGGTGCGCTTCTCGATGCGTTTTTCGTAGTGCCAGCCGTGGAGGATGCGCTGAACGTAGATGCCGGGAGTGTGGATCTGGTCGGGATCGAGGGAGCCGGTGGGGACGAGCTCCTCGACTTCGGCGATGGTGATGCGGGCGGCGGTGGCCATCATCGGGTTGAAATTGCGGGCGGTGTGCCGGTAGACGAGGTTGCCGGCGTGGTCGCCTTTCCAGGCTTTGATGAGGGCGTAGTCGGCGCGGAGCCAGCGTTCGAGGAGGTAGGGGCGGCCGTCGAAGTTGCGCGTCTCTTTGCCATCGGCGACGAGGGTGCCGACGCCGGCGGGGGTAAAGAAAGCGGGGATGCCTGCGCCTCCGGCGCGGATGCGTTCGGCCAGCGTTCCCTGGGGGATAAGGCGAAGATCGAGCTCGCCTTTGAGGACCTTGTCTTCGAGGAGCCTGTTTTCGCCGACGTAGGAGCCGGTGTGGGAGACGATCATGCCGGCCTGGAGCATGAGGCCCATGCCGGTTCCGTCGATGCCCATGTTGTTGGAGATGGTGTGGAGGCCGGTGAGGCCGCGGCGGTGGTGCTCGTCGACGAGGGCGGCGATGAGGTTTTCGGGGATGCCGCAGAGGCCGAATCCGCCAAACATGAGGGTCGAGCCGGAGGGGATGTCGGCAACGGCGGCAGCGGCGGAGGCTACGACTTTGTTCACGGGGTACAGGGTACAGGTTTCAGGGGAAAGGTGGCAGGTTGACAGGTTGAGGGAGACGGGCTTCCAGAGTGGCTGGCAACGCGCCGTAAGGAACAGGGCATCGCACAAGGCAGTTCCTGCGCAGCGACAAAGGATCTTCGGACCCGGTTTTTCGCCGGACAAAGCCGCCGACGGAACCACCTGGACAAGCCATGCGGCCCTCCCTGGCTGAAGCCATTGCGCAATCCTGGACGCTGCCGCTGTGGCCCACACTCGGCGTGCTGGCGCTGGGGGTGCTGTACGGGCGTGGCTGGCGCCTGGCGCGGACCACGCGGCCCCGGGAGCTGCCGCGGTGGCGTGCCGCCTGCTTTTTCGGTGGACTCCTGACGCTGTGGCTGGCGCTGGCTTCGCCGCTGGACGCGCTGAATCCCTTTCTGCTCGTAGCGCACATGACGCAGCACATCCTGCTGATGTCGATCGCGCCGCCGCTGCTGCTGCTGGGCAATCCGGTGGTGCCGGTGCTGCGGGGGCTGCCACGCAGCTTCGTGCGGGAGGAGCTGGCGCCGTGGATGCAGTCGCGGGCGATACACGGGGTGCAGCGGCTGTTCACCAGCGCCGTCTTTGGATGGGTCGCGATGGATGTGCTGGTGGTGGTGTGGCATCTGCCGGCGGCGTACGAGCTGGCGCTGCGGTCGAACTTCTGGCACCAGGCGGAGCACGGATGTTTCTTCTTCGCGTCGCTGGCGTTCTGGTGGTATGTGATCCGGCCGTGGCCGAACCGGATCCGCTCGACGCGGTGGGCGATTGTTCCCTACCTGTTCTTCTCGCACATGGTGCTGTTTCTGGTGGGACTTGTGATCGCGATCAGCGGCGAGGTGGTTTATCCGAGCTATGAGCATGTGCCGAGGCTGTTCGGCATCAGCGCGATGACGGATCAGGCGCTGGCCGGGGGCGAGATGATTCTTGTCGGGCTGCTGGTGATGCTGGCCTCGCTGGTGCCGCTGCTGATGCAGCTCGTATCGGAGGAGAAGCCTGGGAAGGCAGCGGGCGGGCAGGCGGCGTCAGCGGCTGCGAGCGCGCGGGCCCCGTTCGATCTGCTGCGCGCGCCGGTTGTGGGAGTTTTGCTGCGGCGGCACAGTGGACGTCGCGTGCTGCAGGTTTTCAGCCTGCTGGTGATTGCCGCGGTGATCCTGGACGGGCTGTTTGGGGTGCAGGTGGGCGGGCTGAATCTGGCCGGAGCGCCGGTGTGGAACATTGTGCGGCCGGTGAGCCTGGTGTTGCTGCTGTTCGCGGCGAACGTCTTTTGCATGGCGTGTCCGTTTACGCTGCCGCGCGAGGTGTTTCGGCGGTTCGGGATTCCGCAACTCCGGTGGCCGGAGCGGTTGTCATCGAAGTGGCCGGCGGTGGCGCTGCTGGTGTTGTTCTTCTGGGCGTACGAGCAGTTCTCGCTGTGGAACTCGCCGCGGGCGACGGCGCTGCTCCTGCTGGGGTACGTGGCGGCGGCGACGGTGATCAACGGGGTATTTCGCGGAGCAAGCTTCTGCCGGTATTTGTGCCCGGTTGGGCAATTCAACTTCGTCGCGTCGATGTTTGCGCCAGCGGAGCTGGGGGCTCGCAGCCAGGCGGTGTGCAGCCAGTGCTCGACTCACGATTGCGTGCGGGGCAACGCGACACAGCGCGGCTGCGAGATGAAGCTGTACGTGCCCAACAAGGTGGGGAATCCGGACTGCACGCTGTGCATGGACTGCGTGCACGCCTGTCCGCAGGACAACGTGGCGGTGACCCTCAAGTCTCCTCTGCGGGAACTGGCGCGGGATCCGGCGCGATCTCCCGTGGGGCGGATTGCGGAGCGGCCCGACTGGGCGGCGGTAATGCTGGTGGTGATCTTCTCGTCGATCGCGAATGCGGCGGTGATGACGGGGCCAGTGGCGCGGGTTTTGCAGGATTTTCAGCAGAGGCATGCGTGGGCCGGAAGCTGGGCAGCGTCACTAATGGGGACGTGCCTGTTCTGCGCGGCACTCCTGTTGCTCTATGTTGGCGGGGCGAAGGCGATGCAGGCGCTGGCGACACGGAAGACGCTGCGGACAGTCTTCTGCCGTTTCGCCCTGGCGCTGCTGCCCCTCGGGCTCTCGATCTGGGTGGGGCATCTTGCATTTCATCTGGCGAGCGCGTGGCCGGCGGTTCCGGCGATCGGGCAACATCTGTGGGCGCAGGTTGCTCCGGTCCATGCGGCGACGGCCGGAGTCTCCGCAAGGAGGGGAGCGCAGGCCGGCGTCATGCAGGCTCGTTCGTCGTCGATGTTCAGCCCTTTGCTGGGAACGAATGGGATGAATCTGTTCGACGTGCAGGTGTGGATCGTCAATCTGGGTCTGTTTGTGTCGTGGTATGCGGGCGGGAAGGTGATCGGGCAGATGGCGCGGACAGCGCGACGCGCGTGGGCGATGGCGGCGTTGTGGGTAGTGAGCAGCACGGCGCTGTATGCCGCGACGGTATGGATCTTCCTGCAGCCAATGGCCATGCGTGGAATGACGATGTGAGGGAGCGGAGATGAGCGCGCGGCGGTTCCAGGGAACGGTTCTTGCAGGATTGCTCTGCCTGGTCTGCGCGCGGACGGCACTGGCGGATGGAGGGCGTTTGAGGTTTCGAGAGCCGGCCGGGCCGTTTGTAGTGACGCTGTTTACGACGCCCGATCCCCTGACAACGGGGCGGGCGGATTTCAGCGTGGCCGTGGAACGCGCGGGTGAGCCGGGCCTGGTGCAGGACGCGCAGGTGGAGCTGATTTTGACTCGTGAAAATGGCCCCGGGGGAACGCTCGTGCTGCATGCGTCGCACGCGGCGGCAACGAGCCGGTGGCTGCAGGCGGTGAATTTTTCGCTGCCGCAGGCGGGGCTTTGGCGAGTCGCGGTGCGGGTGCGGCAGGGCGCAGAGACTGGCGACTGTTCGGGTGAAGTGCAGGTGCGCGGGGCGAGGGCCCAGCCGTGGATATGGGACGTGCTTCCGGTACCGCTGGCAGGGTTGTTCCTTCTCGTCCACCAAAACCGGAAGAGGAAATACCGCAGGGAGCGGCGGCGGCAGGCAGCTGTGTAAGGGAACGCTCCTTTGCAGCCGCCGGGGAACAGTCTTACTTCATCGCGTGGAGAAGCTTGATGAGCCGGGCGAAGGCCTGTTCGCGGGCGGTTTTGTTGGCGGGGTTGGTGTTGGTGGGATCTTCGCCGGCGCGCATGAATCCGTGGCCGGCGCCCTGGTAGGTGACCGGCTCATAGACCTTGCCGGCGGCCTTCATGGCCGCCGTTGTTGCGGGAACTGTGGCTCCGACGCGCGCATCGTTACCGGCATAAAAGCCATACACCGGGGCGGTGATGGGCGTGATGTCGGCGGGGCTGGTGCCGTAGAAGACGAAGGCTGCGCTGAGGCCTTTGCGGTGGGCGGCGAAGGCGAAGGATTGGGTGCCCCCCCAGCAGAATCCAATGACGGCGATCTTGCCGTTGGCGGCGGGGATGGTTTTGGCGTAGTCGGCGGCGGCATCGAGATCGGCGAGGACGCCGGCGTGATCGAGCTGGGAGACAGCTTTGACGCGTTCGTCCTGTCCGGCAAACGCGTCGGATCCGCCGCCGTTGGGGCCGAAGCCGCTGAGCAGGTCAGGCTCGACAACGATGTAGCCCTGGGCGGCCAGCTCGTCGGCCATCTCTTTGGCCCAGTCGGTAAGGCCGAAGATCTCGTGGATCATGACGATGACGGCCGCCTTGTGGCTGACCTCGGGATAGACGACGAAGGCCTGGACGGCGCGGCCGTCGTGGTGGAGAGTGACGTATTCGCGATGGCGAGGCGAGGCGTCGAGGCGGGCTTTGGCCCAGTCCTGCGCGTGGGCGGGCAGGCAGGGCAGGAGCAGGAGGGTTGCGAGGGCGAGGGGCGCGAGGCGGGCTTTCATGGCGAGCAGCAGTTTAGCCCTGTGGAGTGCGGGTGACAAATTCGTAGAAAAGACAACTCCCCCCAGAGGGCATAGAGGAATCCGGGCGACGGGTCAGACCGGTTCGTGGGGGAGGAGGTCGCGGTCGCGTACGCCGATTAGGTAGAGCAGGCCGTCCAGGCCGAGCGAAGATACGGACTGGGGAGCGCTTTGGCGAACCAGCGGCTTGGCGCGATAGGCGATGCCCATTCCGGCAAGGCGGAGCATGGGGATGTCGTTGGCGCCGTCGCCGACGGCGACTACCTGGTCGAGCGAGATGTCTTCCCGCTGGGCGATGAGGCGCAGGAGGGCGGCTTTACCTTCTGCGTTGACGATGGGAGGCACGACGCGGCCGGTGACGACGCCGTCGGCGATCTCGAGCTCATTGGCGTGGACGTGGTCGATGCCGAGCCGCTGTTGCAGGTGGCGTGCAAAGAACGTGAATCCGCCGGAAAGGATGGCGGTTTTGTAGCCGAGCAGGCGGAGGTTGCGGATGAGTCGCTCGGCGCCATCGGCGAGGGGGATGGTTTCGATCAGAGTGTCGACGCGGCTGGCGGGGAGACCGCGGAGAAGGGCGACGCGGCGGGTGAAGCTTGCGTCGAAGTCCAGTTCGCCGCGCATGGCGGCTTCGGTAATGCGGGCGACCTGCTCGCCAACGCCGGCGAGGCGGGCCAGTTCGTCGATGACCTCGGCCTGGATGAGGGTGGAGTCCATATCGAAGACAAAGAGGCGGCGGTTGCGGCGGAAGATGCTCTCGCGCTGGAAGGCGATGTCGATGGAGAGGGCCTGGGCGGCGGCGAGGAATTCCGCACGCATGGAGGGCTCGCGAGAGCCATCGCCGCTGGCCGCCAGTTCCACGCATGAGCCGGCTTCGGGATCGTTGGGGGAGAGCTGGCCGGAGAGGCGATCGATGCGATCGACGTTCATCTGGTGCGAGGCGAGAATCGCCGTGACGCGGGCGAGATGGTCCGCAGTGAGGGAGCGACCCAGGAGGGTGATGATGAAGTGCTGCTGATGCAGGCCGGAGAGCCAGTGCTGCAGAGAAGCGGGCCGCACGGTGGAAAAGCGCACGTGCAGGCCGAGGTCGTGGGCACGGGCCTGCAGATCGGTTTTGAGCGAGGCGAACGCGCTGTCAGGCGGGACCTCGATCAGCATGCCGAGGGAGAGAGCCTCATGGACGACGGCTTGGCCGATGTCGAGCAGGCGGACGGAATGTTGGGCGAGCGTGCGAGTCAGTTCCGCGGTTAGCCCGGGATGATCGTGGCCGGAGAAATGAATGAGGATGGCTTTGGGGGCGTCGCCTGGGAACATGCTGATCCGAATATAGTGCACGCGACGGCCGGGCCGGCGATGCGGTTGAGGACCGTTACACTGGAGTGTCCTGACGGTTGCGTCTCGCCGTGTAGCGGACGCAAGCACATCCTGAAACCTGAGCTAACTTTGCGGAGGAACGTTCGCTGATGATGGATCGACTGCTCGGCTGGATCTGCGGCTGCATTGCGCTTTTGTTCTCGACGGTCGGCGGCCCGGCTTTTGCGGCGACGCACGCAAAAGCGGAGGCGATGCCGCCGATCCGGCATGTGTTCCTGGTGGTTCTGGAGAACAAGAGCTTCCCGGCGACGTTCGGGCCGCATTCGGATGCGCCGTATATGGCGGAGACGCTGCGGGCGCAGGGCGCTCTGCTGCAGCAGTATTACGGGACGGGGCACAACAGCCTGGACAATTACATTGCCATGATGGGCGGGCAGGCGTCGACGCCACAGACCTCGAACGACTGCAGCAACTTTGCCGATTTTCATCAGACTGGCATGGCAGCCGATGGGCAGGCGGTTGGGCAGGGATGCGTGTATCCCGCGAGCGTGAAGACGCTGGCGAATCAACTGATGGCGGCGGGCCTGACGTGGAAGGGCTACATGGAGGACATGGGCAACGATCCTGCGCGGGAGTCGGCGACGTGCGGGCATCCGCCGCTCGATCAGCCGGATCTGACCGAGGAGGCCGAGGGACCGAGCGCGGCGGTTCCGCTGGGAGATATGTATGCGACGCGCCACGACCCGTTTATGTACTTTCACGCCGTGATCGATGAGCCGGTTTGCAAAAGAAACGTGGTGAATCTGCGGGAGCTGACGACGGATCTGCGGTCCGTCGCGACAACGCCGAACTTCAGTTTCATCACGCCGAACCTGTGCAACGACGGGCACGATTCTCCGTGCGCCAATGGGCAACCAGGCGGGCTGAAGTCGATCAACACCTTTCTGAAGAAGTGGATTCCGGCGCTTCTCGATTCGCCCGCTTATAAGAAGGATGGGCTGCTGATCATCACCTTCGACGAAGGGGGCAATGGAAAGATCGAGAAGACGATGACTGGCGTGGATGTGACGGTGGATGGAGCCTCATGCTGCAACGAACAGGAGGGGCCGAATCTAAAACGGACCTATCCGACGGTGAGACGACAGATGTCACGTCATGGCCTGGTGACGATCCGGACGCTGAGCTTTGGCGGGGATCGGCCGGGGGCTCTGCTGCTGTCGCAGTACATTCGGCCGGGGACGGTGTCGAACGTGCCGTACAACCACTATTCGCTTCTGAAGTCGCTGGAGATGATTTTCGGCGTTCACGAGTATCTGGGGTATGCCGGGCAGAAGGGGCTGGTCCCGTTTGGGGCGGATGTTTTCACCGCGAACTGAACGAAGGCGGGCGGGCAGAGGATACGCCGTGGGACTGCTCTCTTTTCTCGCCATCGGGGCTTTGGTTTGTGCCCTGCTGCTGTGGGGAGCGGGTACGGTGCGCGCGTCTGCAACGCCTGCGCAGGATGCTCGAACGACCGCCATGTCGGCGCTTGGCAAAAGGATCTTTTTTGACCGAACGCTGTCGGCGTCCGGACGGATGGCGTGCGCGACGTGCCACGATCCGTCGTTCGGCTATGGACCGCCGAATGGATTGCCGGTGCAGTATGGCGGTCCTGAGCTGAAGAGTCCCGGGTTTCGGGCAGTGCCGTCACTGCGCTACATCCTGAACTACGTGCCGGCGTGGTCGCATGCGATGGCGACAAATCCCATTGAACAACTGACGGAGACGAATGAAGTACCGGCGGGCGGGTACACGTGGGATGGGCGCTACAACTCGCTGCACGCGCAGGCGATGCTGCCGTTGTTTTCACCCGTGGAGATGGACAACCGGGACGCCAAGACGCTGGCGGCGAAGCTGAGCCGGGCCGCTTATGCGGGTCATTTCCGGACGCTGTTCGGCGCGAAGATCTTCGACGATCCCGCGCTGGCGGTGCGCGAGGCGACGGAGGCGCTCGAGGCGTTCCTGCTGCAGGATTCGAGTTTTCATCCTTATTCCAGCAAGTTCGACCGATGGCTGGACGGGAAGGCAAAGCTGACGCCGCAGGAGCTGCGCGGCAAGCGGCTGTTCGACGATCCCAACGGGGGAAATTGCGCCATGTGCCATCTGGATGAGGAGGGCGCGAACGGCAGACATCCGCTGTTCACGGATTTTCAATTTGAAGCGGTTGGGGTACCGCGCAACGCGGCGATCCCGTGGAACCGCGATCCGCATTATTACGACCTGGGGCTTTGCGGTCCGTATCGCACGGATGCGGCGAGCCACAACGCTGCGTATTGCGGGTTATTCCGCACGCCGTCGCTGCGCAATGTCGCGACTCGGAAGGTCTTCTTCCACAACGGGGAGTTTCACACGCTGCGCCAGGTGCTGGAATTTTACGTGGAGCGGGATACGAATCCGGAGAAGTGGTATCCGCGGGGGGCGAACGGCAAGGTGGACAAGTTCAACGACCTGCCTGCGAAAGACCGCGCTAACGTGGACACAACGGACGCGCCGCTGGATCGCAAGCGTGGCGAGGCTCCGGTGTGGAACGAGCATCAGATCGACGATGTGATCGCGTTTCTCGAGACGCTGACAGATGAGGACGCGGCCGCACGAGAAACGGGCGCGGGTCGGGGTTCGGCCGCGCCGACGGCATCCGGACGCTGAGAATGGCCGCCAGCTGAGCAGATCTGGGTCGGGCTTAAATCCTCTGTCCCGCCATTTCAGACAGCCACTGGGGTTCGCGGTTGCCGGATCCGGCAAGAATCACTTTGGGCTCGATGGGCTTGTCCGACAGCTCGAAGCCCATGATGATGACCTCTTCGCCCTGGTGGATGAGGTGGGCGGCGGCGCCGTTGATCTCGATGGCTCCGGAGCCGCGCGGTCCGACTATGGTGTAGGTTTCAAGACGCGCGCCCGAGGTGTTGCTGACCACGAGAACTCTTTCGCCGGGTTCGAACCCGACCTGCTCCATCAGGTCCTGGTCGATGGTGATGCTGCCTACGTAGTGGAGATCGGCCCGAGTGACGGTAGCATTGTGAATCTTGGAACGAAGGAACCAGCGCACAACTTCCCTTTCCAGCCTGCCGCTCCGCGAGGGGATGCAGTGGCTGCTTCTATGGTAGTCGTGGCGCCTGGAGTGCGAAAGGGCTCGACCCGGGGCAAAGAGGCGCGGAGTGAGAGGTGTGTAGCATCTGAGGAGCCATGAGCACCGAACTGAACTCGGGGCAGAGTTTTGGAGCAAAGTGGATCCCGGATCGCCTGAGCCTGCTGCGGGAGACGCTGCTGTTCGACTGGACGCAGTGGAATCCCCAGGTGGCGTGGCGCTCGATGCCGGCGATGGCGGGAGCGCTGGCTGTCGGGATTGCGCTGGGGAGTCCACGGGCCGGGCTGCTGGTGGCAGCGGGCGCGTTCACTGTGGGGCTGGGATCGCTGCATCGGATTCGCGGTTCGTGCCTGCTGCCGATGGCGCTGGCGGCGGTCGGCATGTCTGTGGCTACATTTCTGGGCATGCTGCTGGGGCACGAGAGCGTGCTGTTCGTCGTGCTGGCGGGTTTGTGGGCGGGAATCTACGCGCTGCTGACGGCGATGCGCGGCGGGACGAGCTGGGTAGCGCAGCAGTGGACAGTGTGGTTCCTGGTCAGCAGCGCCTTCCACACCAATGCGCGCGGGGCGCTGACTCGGTGTGCGTTAATCCTGGCAGGCGGCCTGCTGCAGACACTGATTTCCTGGGCAGTGATGCGGTGGTCGCAGCGAGGCTGCGCGACCGACGAGCTGCCGAACGGGCCGGGACTTTGGGAGAGCCTGGGCGGCCTGCGGCACTGCCTGAGCCTGCGATCGCCGGTGTGCCTATACAGCCTGCGCATGGCGGTGATGGTGACGGTGGCCGCGGAGGTGTACCGGCATGTGAACTTCCTCAGCGGCTACTGGATTCCGATGACGACCCTTCTGGTGGTGCGCGCCGACGCGGTGCAGACGCTGACCCGCGGCATGATGCGGGTGGCGGGAACCCTGGTGGGCGCGGGGGTCGCAGGGCTGATTGCCGCGCATCTGCATCCGAACCCGGCGGTGCTGGCTGCACTGCTCGTGTTCTTCGCGTGGTGGGCGTACGCAGTGCTCAACGTGAACTACTCGCTGTTCACGCTGAACCTGACGGCCTATGTGGTGTTCCTGCTGGCGCTGTCGGGGCTGCCACCGGCGGAAGTGGTGCATCGGCGGGCAGCATACACGGCGCTGGGCGGCGCGCTGGCGCTGCTGGCGTATCTGGACGTCTACCGGAAGACGCGGCTGTGGATTCGGGCCGACCGGACGGAGATGCCTCGGGCGGCGTAAGCAAACGCTCCTCACCACAGAGGACACAGAGAGCACAGAGCGCCACTCGCGGCGCGGATGTGTGCCGAGGGTCTGGTATAACGGGCGCCAGGAATTCTGACTGTTGGCAGGGCCCGGTTCTATCAGGAGAGATCGAATGAGGCGAATTCGCTGGAGTGCGGTGTTGGCCGGAGTGCTGGCGGGGTGTCTGTTGAGCGGGGCCGTGAGCTCGCGGGCCGAGAAGACGAAGAAGGCTGGTAGCCAGACGGCGCAGGCGGCTGGAGCAGAGGCGACGCCCGAGTCGGTCGGATTCTCGAGCGAGCGACTCGAGCGGCTGCACACTCTGATGAAGCAGGCGGTGGATAAAGAAGAAGTGGCGGGCGCAATCACCCTGCTGGCGCGGCATGGAAAGATCGTGGACTTTCGCACCTACGGCGACCGGGACCTTGCCACGGGCGCGCCGATGACGAAGGACACCATCTTCCGCGACTACTCCATGACCAAGCCGGTGACCGGCGTGGCCATGATGATCCTCTTCGAGGAAGGCAAGTGGCTGCCCAGCGATCCTATCGCGAAATACATTCCTGAGTTCGCGCACCTCAAGGTCTACAACGGCACCGACGCCGACGGGAAGATGATCCTCGTCGATCCGGTGCATCCGCCCACCATGGCGGAGCTGATGTCGCATACCGCAGGGTTCACGTATGGATTCTTTGGCAACACGCCCGTGGACAAGATGGTGCTCAAGGCGGACGTCTTCGGCGCGCCCAACCTGCAGGGCATGATCGACCGGCTGGCAAAGATTCCGCTGCTCTACCAGCCGGGCACGGAGTGGAACTACTCGCTCTCGATGGACATCGAGGGATACATCGTCGAGAAACTCTCGGGCCAGTCGCTGCCCGACTTCATACGCGACCACATCTACCAGCCGCTGGGCATGAAGGATTCCGGCTTCTGGGTTCCGGCCGACAAGCAGAGCCGATTTGCCACGCTCTACTGGTGGGATCCGGAAACGCACATGGTGACAGCGCAGCCGCATGGGTTCGTGAGCCCGCATCCCTACGATGCGCCGCCGGCGGTGCCATCGGGCGGGGGCGGAATGGTCTCCACCATAGGGGACTATTACCGCTTTGCGCAGATGATGGCCAACGGCGGCGAGCTCGACGGACAGCGCATCCTCTCGCCAGAGACGGTGAAGCTGATGACCGCGAATCATCTCGCGCCCGACCTGGTCAGCGGAAAATTCGGCATCGGATGGCAGCACATGCGGCCCGGGTTCGGCTATGGCTACAACTGTGCGGTGGAGTACAACCCGCAGGAAGCGAATTTGCCCGACGGAAAAGGCACGTTCCTGTGGGACGGCGCGGCGGGGACGTGGTTCTGGGTCGATCCGACCAACGACATCGTCTTCGTGGGCATGATCCAGCGCATGAACGGCGGCGAGCCGAACCTGCAGTACCTGAGCCGGTCGATTGTGTACGGGGCGCTGGTGGATCCGGCGAAATAGGCGCGCAAAAAAAAAATCAACGAGGCCGGCCGGTGTTGCATGGGAGGCCTCGTTGTCCGAGGAGAGTTGCTGTGTGAGAAGCCCGCCGGGGCCACTCACGCTTCTATGGACCCTCGTGGGCGGCGGAAAGTTGCGTATTCCCGGAAAAATTTAAGTCCTGTGTATTGAATAGTTAACAAGCCTGATGCTGCCCTGAGCGGGGCAGATCGACTACTAAAGTGCTATTGGCCGAGGGGTTAAGGGAGAGGAGACTGGCGGAAGGATGCCGGCGAGTCGCTGGCTTGAAAGTAACCGATTTCAGCATGCGCGACCTTCTCTTTGTCCTGATCTATCTCGCGATGGTCGTGACACCCGCAGCGGTGGCGATGCGCAGCGGCCGGGAAACCGGCACGGACGAGTGATTCTCGGTCGGCCTGCCTGGCTACTTTAGACAGCGCGAACCGCTTCCTTTCGTTTCTCCCTTGGTAACCAAAGCCCGGTCGTCCTTCTTCGACTTCGCGAAAACCATCGCTTACACTAGGGTTTTGGCGAAGGTGAGGTTCGGCGATGCTCGTCGTGATGAAGGCGCAGGCCACTCGGGAAGAGATCCAGGCAGTTTGCGAGCACATTGAGGCGCTGGGATACCGGGCGCATCCCATGCCGGGAGCGCAGCGAACGGCGATTGGCATTACCGGGAACCAGGGTGAGGTCGATCGCGGCAACATCGAAGAGCTGGCCGGCGTTGCCGAAGTTATCCGGGTTTCGAAACCCTACAAATTAGTGAGCCGGGACGTGAAGGAAGAGGACACGGTGATCCGCTTCCCGGGGACCGACGCGACGATCGGCGGCGCGGCGCTGGCGATGATTGCCGGACCGTGCTCGATTGAATCGCGGGAGCAGGCGTTTGCCATTGCCGAGCAGGTAGCGGCGACGGGCGCGCAGTTCTACCGGGGCGGAGCGTACAAGCCGCGGACTTCGCCGTACGCCTTTCAGGGGCTGGGCGAAGAGGCGCTGAAGATTATGGCGGAGGTTCGGGACCGCTTTGGGCTGCGGATCGTGACCGAGGCGATCGATCACGAGGCGCTGGAGCTGGTGGCCGAGTACGCGGACGTGATCCAGATTGGCGCGCGGAATATGCAGAACTTCTCGCTGCTGAAGGCGGCGGGCCGGAAGCGCAAGCCGGTGCTGCTGAAGCGCGGGCTGGCGGCGACGCTGGACGAGTTTCTGATGGCGGCCGAGTACATCATGAGCGAAGGGAACTATGAGGTGGTCCTGTGCGAGCGGGGCGTTCGGACGTTCGCGGATCACACGCGGAACACCCTCGACCTGAGCATTGTGCCGGCAGTGCAGCGGCTGAGCCATCTGCCGATTCTCGTCGATCCCAGCCACGGAACGGGTAAGCGCAATAAGGTTCTCCCGCTGGCGCGAGCCGCGGTGGCCGTGGGCGCGGACGGGCTGATCGTGGAAGTGCACCATGAGCCGGACAAGGCTCTTTCAGACGGGCAGCAGTCGATCGTGCCGGAGCAGTTCACCCAGTTGATGGATGAGTGCTCGCAAATCGCGACGGTGCTGCATCGTCGGGTGCCGCGGGGGATTCACATCGACGAAAGCGCGGGGGTCGCGGCGGCGCGGTAAGTGCGGCTGCGGCTCAGAATGCGACCCGATTCTCTCACGGCGGCCAGGCGGGTATGCTGATCGCGATGCGCCGCAGCCCGGATTCTTCCACCGACAAAATAAGTGAGCGTAGCCGCGCGCGGCCACTCCCGGCTGTGACGCTGTTGCTGGCCTTGCTGCCGCTGGGCGGATGCACGCGGAAGCACTTCCCTAAGTATCCGGCGAATTTTCGCGAGTATGCGTGGGTGACGAACGGCGGCGGCCGCTCGGTGACGGTGCTGGACCTGGTGAACATGCGGACGGCGGCGACGATTCCGGTCGGCGACCAGCCGGTGGCGCTGTCGGTGAATCCGTCGAAAGACGAGGTGTACGTGGTCAACGCGGGAAGCGGCACGGTCAGCGTCGTCTCCGCAGCGGAAAACCGTGTAATCGCGACGATCGGGGTTCATCGGCAGCCGGACTCGATCGATGTGGACGGGGATGGGCGGCGGGCGTACGTGGCGAATGCCGGATCGAACAACGTCTCGGTGATCGATCTGGAGAGGCGTCGGGAGGTTGCCGCGGTGGGGGTAGGCGAGTCGCCCGCAAAGGCGATCATTTCGCCCGACGGCAAGACGCTGGTAGTGACGAACCGCGGCGGGGGCAGCGTGACGGTCATCGATGCGCGCTCGCTGAAGGTGCGGGCCGTGTTCGGTGGGTGCCCGGGCGCGTCGGACGCGGTCATCCTGCCGGATTCTTCGAAGGCGTTCGCGGCATGTTCAGGCGGACATCAGGTGATGGCCATCGGGCTGGCGCGTCCGGAGAGCCCGGTGCCGGAGGAGCGTACGGATCAGCTGCTGGACCTGATGGACGTGGGAGCGGGTCCGGCGCATCTGGCGCTGAAGCCGGACGGCGGCGAGATTTTCGTTTCGAATTATGGCGGCGACACGGTTTCGGAGATCGCAACGAACGCAGATAACGTGGGAGGCGCCTACGTGATGGGGGCGAATCCACTGGGCGGCGTGGTGACGGCGGACAACTCCATTCTGTGGGAGAGCAATTTCGGCGACAACACCGTCGGCGCGTATTCGATCGACGACGGGACGCGGATCAACACGGTGCAGGTGGGCGAGGGGCCGGGGCCGCTGGCGCTGGCCAGCGGGGGATTTCTTCTGCTGGCGGTGGATCGGGCGGCGGGCGACGTCTCCGTGCTGAGGACGGTGAGCTATACGCCGAAGGGCGAAGCGGTGACGGGGTCGCTGTTCACCGTGCTGTCGGCGGGGAAAGATCCGAACGCGATCGCGGTCAAGAGCTTTACGGTGCGATAGGCAGCTGAGGTGCGGGTAGCTAAAGTCCGCGAAGCTAAAAACCGGGAAGCTAAAGTCCGGTTAGCGATAGAACCGGTCAGTTAAAAAGCGGTCAGCGGGCATGCGGCTGGTTAGAAAGTCGCGTTGACTGCCAGGAACTCCAGCCCTTCACAATTGTTGGCCGTCTCTGCGCTTCCCGATTTTTAGCTAACCGGTTCTGTAGCTGGCCGGACCTTAGCTGACCGCTTTTAGCCTTCTCGTACCAGGCTGACTTTGGATTTGCGCCAGACGATGGTGAGTTCTTCGCGGTCGAGGATTTTGCGGACCTGCAGGCGCGCGTGGTTGGACCAGGGTCCGATGGGGTCGAGCTTGACGTAGGCGCGCCAGTGGCGGAGGGCGCGGCGACGCTCGTTGCTGCGTTCGTAGGCGAGAGCCAGATTGTAGTGCGCGTCGGCGTAGGTGGGCGCGAGACGAATGGCGGATTTATACGATTCGATGGCCTCGGGCAGGCGCTGCAGCTCGTCAAGGGCGTTGCCGAGGTCGAAGAAGGCCAGAGCGTAATCGGGATTGGCGAGGGTGGCGCGGCGGTAGAGTTGTTCGGCGCGCTGGAACTGACGCTGGTTATAGAGAATAGTGCCGAGATTGATGGCGGCGGGCGCGTGCTCGGTGACGGCGAGCGTCTGCTCGTAGAAGGCGACAGCCTCGGGGATCTTGCCCTGCTCTTCGCAGCGGACGGCCTGCAGGAAGAGATTGTTGGCGTTAGGCAGGCGCTGGAGGGTGGGGCCGGGCGCTTCATCGACAACGGCCAAGCGGCTCGATTCGCCCTCGAAATCAAACTCAAACTGGCGCGCGACCGGGTCCATGGAGGCGCCGGAGTGGCGGAAGATGAGGCGCGGGCCGCGACGCGCCACGCCTGCTTCGAGCAGTGGGTTCACCATGCCGGAGACGGCCTTCATGGCGGTCACGCTGTTGCGGATGCTCGCCGAGGAGATGCGGGAGGCACGCAGGTCGCTCAGCTTGCGCAGCTGAACCAGATCCTGGAAGCCGTAGTCGGAAGAGAAAGCGATGAGGCCTGCGCGTTCCCAGGCGCTGAGTTGCCGGGAGGAGATGCGCAGTATGCGGAGGACATCCTGTCGGCTATATCGGTTCACTTGGGTCGAACCACCGCCCTCTGCTCTTCGATTATCCCGGGGCGATGTGCATGGAACAAGGGCGCGCGGGAAAAAACCCGTGGATAAGGGGGTACGAAACAGATACCTGCTGCAGAGGAGTTACGGGCGTGTGAAAGAAGGCTTCACCACGGAGAACACAGAGGCGTGATCGGTGCGAGCGGCGCGGTCAATGGGACGACGGTGACACGCCGCGCTTTGGCCGTCGAAGCGGTCCTGGGCGGAGATGAGTGGAGCATGGGGGCGCGCAGAATAAGGCGGCGAAAGTTAAGATTGACACGCATATACGACTTATATACGCTAAAGAATGTGGATGTCCGGTACGTCTTTCGCGGACTGCTGTTCGAGTGGGATGAGGCGAAGGCGCGGATGAACCTGAAGAAACACGGCGTCTCCTTCGAGACCTCCTGTGAGGTTTTTCTCGACCCGCTCCTGGTGTTGAAGAATGCCGGCGATCCAGATCGAAAGACTCAGGTCGTGATTTGGGAGACGATGGACGAGCGTTTGCTTTTTGTAGTGCACGTCGTCCGAAATGGCGAGGTGATCCGGATCATCTCAGCGCGACCGGTCACGAAGCCAGAGAGGCGAGAGTATGAGGGATAAGAAAAAGCCGGAACCCGTGCGATCAGAGGCCCAGCGTGTGTGGAAACGGCTTCGCCCGGATCGGCCGATGACGACGATCAGCATCCGCATGCCTGCGGACGTAATCGAGGACCTGAAGGAGATTGCTCCGGCGCTCGGCTACGCTGGCTACCAGCCGCTGATGCGCGCCTATATCGGCCGAGGACTCCGCAAGGATCTGGAGAAGCTGGATCGTTCGCCGGGCCAGGCTCTCGTAGAAAGCCTGCGCAAGCGCGGCATGAGCGAGAGTGTGATTGCCGAGGTGATTGCCGAGGCAAAAGTGAGCTGAAGCCGAATCACTTCCCCTCTCCGCTCGAGGTGGTTGCCGGCTCCGGCGGCGTGGCCTGCGGCGCGGGCCGGATGAGCAACGCGGTGCGCGGGAAGGTGAAGTCGCCGCCGGCGTCGTCGATGACGTTGATCTGGCAGATGTAGGTGCCCGGCTTCAGGTGATCGAGAGGCACGTCGAACTGGAAGGCGATGGCGTCGCGGTCGGGCTCATTCAGCTGGGTCGCCTGGATGAGCGGGGTCTCAAAGGCCTTGGCGGAGCCAGAGAGAAACTCAATGCTGGTCATGACGCGGACCGGGTGAGCTTCGGGCTCCTTGCCGGATTTTTCTCTTTTGGAAGCGGCCTTTGCATCAGGGGCGCTCGGCGCGCTGGTTTCGGCTGTCTTTTCCGCAGCGGCTTTCGCCGGGTCATAGACCTCGTAGATCAGGTAGAGGTGCTGATCCTGGCGGAAGACGTGCGGCAGGTTGGGAACGAACTGCTCGCCGTCGCGGACCAGAGGATTGTTTTCCTGCTTTTTGGCGGCCGGCATGCGCTGGCTGGCGAAGACAACGGAGCTCATTTTGAGCGGGACTTTTTTCAGGTCGGGCACGGTGAGGTCGGTTTCAAAGGAGCCCATGCGCCCGGTCTCATTTTCGCGGACGACGAATTTGACGTGGTACTTGCCGACCGGGAGGTTGAAGCCGGTGGTGTACTGCACGTTTTTCTGGCGAACCTGCTGCGACTCATCGACGGCCAGCTTGACGGTGTCGCGGACGTCGCCGATGTCGTGGCCCGCGGGGTCGCGCACCTGTCCAATGATGTCGAGGGTGGCCTTATCGCGATCGCCGCCTTTGACGAAGGGGATCTGCGAACCGGGGACGACCAGAGAGATGGGCACGTAGAAGCGATTGTCGCCAAGGCGGAAATACCATGCCTGAAGGAAGACCGGGATATCGGTGGCAGGCAGGTCGCTGGCCAGTTCGTCTTCCAGCTGGCGCTCGCGCTCGTCTTTGTTGGCGTGCCGGAAGTCGGCGGGGGCGTAGTAGCCGGGACGGTACTCCAGCTTGACGTCGGAACGATCGACCTTGATGGAGATGCGGCGGTAGCGTCCGTCGCGGCGAAGGTCGGTGGAGTGATAGCCGATGACGTAGTACGCCGAGGTGTCGCGCTGGATGCGATCGAAGGCGGGGGAGAAATCGTTGGTGTCGAAGAAGGCCTTGCCTCCGGTATCGGAGGAAAGATTGGCCATGACTTCCTGGGTGTTGAAGTTGGAGTCGAGGTTGTTCTGCAGGGCTGCTCCGTTAAAGGAGTTGGCGCCGCGCAGGTTGCCGGTGGTGGCGTCGCCCAGGGGTGAGATGGCCTGGAGGCCGCGCGCGTCGACGGAGTAGATGGAGACGTTGGCGCGAACGGAGGCGTTGATGGCCGCGTGTAGAGAGGCCTGGTTTTCAATGCCGTCGCGCTGGATGCCGCCGGAGAAGTAAAGAAGTGACTTCTTCTCGTTGAGGTAAGCGAGGGATTTTGAGATGTCCTCGATGGCGTAGAGTTCGCGGTCGGTGTTCAGGTCGTTGTATTCCGATTCGTCGGGGGAGAAGGAGCTGGCGTCCTCCACCTGGTTGGAGGTGCTGGTAGCGCCTCCGCCGTAGCCCTGGCCCTCGGTGCCGGAGTAGCTGTTGACCGCGTGCAGGAGGAGATCCTTGCTGGAGGTGAAATCCTGGTCGAGCGATAGAGTGGCGTTGAGCGATACGACCGCGACCACGTCGGCGGGGTGCATCTGCTTGTTGATGTAGTTGCGGGCAGAGTCCTGCGCGCGTTCGATGTCCTCGGGCTGCATGGAGGTGATGTCGAAGAACATCACGATGAGGCGGTGGTTGCGCAGCTCCTCCTGGGTGGCGGTGCCGGTTTTCGCGCCAAAGATGCCGTTGGGTGCCGACGCGTTGATGGTGGCCTCGTTGAGCGCTGCGGCCTGGTCGACGCTTTCAAAGTCGAAGCTGATGATGTGCTGCGGCTTGCCTTGCTCGGTGACGGTGAAATCTTTGGCGGTGAGACCTTTGACGATCTCTCCGGTCTTTTTGTCGCGGACAACGATGTTGGTGAGGACGAGGTCCGAGTTGACGCGGAGGGTGAAGGCCGAGGTTTGCGGGGGCGGAGTCTGATCCTGAGCGGGAGACGGTGGGGTTGAATTCTGCGGGCGCGCGGGCGCGGCCAGCAGCAGGGCTGCGAGGGCAGTGGCGGCGATGCGGCGCGTGCTCATATCTAGAACCGGTAGCGTCCCATAAAGCTGAACTGGCGCATGGAACTTCCCTGTCCGCCACCGGCCGAGGTGACCTGGCCGTAGGTGGCGGAGCCTAAAGTTGAATCGACCCCCTGGTACTGCACGGTGTTCAGGACGTTGTCGGCGGTGGCGCGAAGCTCGAGATTCTTCATATCGCCGAAGCGGATGCTCTTGGAGATGGACGCGTCAAAGGTCCAGGAAGCGGGACCGGGAATACTGAGTCGGGGCGCGGTACCGTAAGCGCCAGCGGGCGGGGCGAAGGCCTCCTTGTTGAACCAGTTGTCGAGGCTGCCGCCTCCCGCGGTGAGCGAGGTGCCGGGGACGCGATCGGGGCGGAGAGAGTTCGTGGTGCCGCGAGCAACGTCTTCTACCGTGGCTTCATAGACCGGCGTGAGCGGGTTGCCGGTGGCGAATTCAAAGTTGCCGGAGAGGTTCATGTTGGCGAGGACGTGCCCGAACCAGTCGGCGGTGAGCAGGTGGGTGTCAGGGCCGAAGGGAAGCTCGTAGACAAAATTGCCACGGACCATGTGGCGAACGTCAAAGGAGGAATTGGATTCCTCCGCGGCGATGTCCTGCCAGTTCTGGGCGAGGCAGTTACCGCCGCAGGTGGTGCCGCCGTTGCCGCCGATGGTGCTGGCATCGTCGATGGAGTGCGAATAGGTATACGTCGCCTGAAGGGCGATGCCGCCGCTCATGCGCTTGCGGGCGCTGAAGGTGAGGGCGTTGTAGTTCGAGAAGGCGAGGGCGTCTTCGTAGTCGTAGGCGACGGTCTGCGAGGGATCGCTGATGGCCGTCGGCAGCGTGGTGGTCTCGACGCCGTTCACGGTGGTCACGAAGCGGCCGGGAGCGTCGATGACGTCGAGGCGCGAACCCTTCGATCCGTTGTAGCCGAGGTTGAAGACGATATTCCAGGGAATCGTGCGCTGCAGGTTGACGTTCCACACCTGCACGTAGGGCAAACGGTAGTTCTTGTTGACCGCGTAGTTGCCTTCCGTTTGCGGGGCCGGAAAGCCGTTGGCCAGAGAAATGGAGGCGCCGCTGGTGGCGAGGTTCGTCTGAACATCGGCAAAGGGCGGCTCGAAGGCGAAGTTCTGAACAAATTTTGTGTACTGGCCGACCGTGTAGTTGATGCCGTAGCCGCCGCGAAGAACGGTGTCTTTGATGGGGTGCCAGGCAAAGCCGAGGCGGGGGGAGAAATTGTTTTTCTCGGGATAAATGAGATCGCGGGGATATTTGCCGGTGAAGGGGGCGACGCCGTTGGGAACGACCGTGGCAACCGTGGCGAAGTCGTTGCCCGTGTCCAGAGTGGCGAGGCGGTCGTTTTCTTCCGAGTACGGCGAGTAGTAGTCGTAGCGGAGGCCGATGAGGAAGGTGAGGTTCTTGCCGGCGCGCCAGTCGTCCTGGCCGAAGAAGTCGATTTCGTTCTCGCGGAGGTGGGTTTCCTGGTACGCGGCCTGGAGCGTGGTCTCCTGAGGCAGTCCGAGAAGGAAATCGGCCAGCGAGGACCCGCTGAGAGCGAGGCCGCTGGTACCGGTGTTTGTGGTGCTGTTGGTGCCGGGCTGCTCAGTGAAGAAGCCGGTGAAGACGTAGGTGCCGGTGGAATTGGTGTTGCCGATTTCGTCCTGATAGACGCGGCGGAAATCGGCGCCGAAGCGAATGTTGTGCTTGCCGTGGATCCAGGAACTCATGTCGCCGACGGAGACGGTCTCCGCCAGCTGGAAGTCGGGCTGCTGCTCGCTGAGGCTGGAGAACTGGTTCAGCGTAACGTTGGGCAGACCCCACAGCTGCGGCGCGCTGGGCAGGCCGTTGAGGCCGATTTGCGGAGCGATGTCGGTGAGGTTGCTGAAGTAATTGCTGACCTGGGTGTGGCTCTGGTTCCAGTTGGCGGTGAGGTTATTGGTGAGCCGCCCTTTGCCAATGGAGTAGCCGAGTTGCAGGGAGTACTGGTGGGTTTGATTCTTGCCGCCGAACTCGGGGAAGAGGTTCAGGCTGTCTGAGGCGGAGTGCTCGTAGTTGAAGTTGCCGAAGAGGCTTTGGGTGATGCCGCCGTTGCCTTGTCCGAGGAACTGGCGCGCCATGCGAAGGAGCGGACTCGTGCCTCCCTGACTGCCGAAGGAGTGCATGAGGCGGACGCCGACACGCGTGCTGTTGGTGCCGGAAGAGATGAGGCGCTGGTAGTTCTGCGTCGAGCCCGGAAGGTTGGGGGCGGGCACGTAGTTAAGCAGCGCGGTGGCCTGGGGCTGGATTTCGGAGGCGGGAATGCACTGCGAGTTTGGATTGCCGGCGTCGGGTCCGCCCGTGCAGGGGCCGTAGGGCTGGCCGGTGGAGGGATCGTAGAGGGAGATTTTTTGTCCCCCGGGCGTGGTGAGGTTAGTGAAATCGCCCGTGCGCTCAGCGGCGATGGGCACAGTGCCGTATTCATCGAACGGCTCGGTGGAGTGTGTGCCGGATAAGGTGAAGAAGAGGAAGTCGTTTTTATCGTTGGTGAGGATTTTGGGGATGTACGGCGCGGTCATCATGGTGAGGCCGAACCGATTCGAAGAGTAGGCCGGCTCCTGAATGGGCTGTCCGCGCAGAGAGAAGTCCTCGGCATTGAGCGCACCGTTGCCGCCGTTCCAGAAAAGCGCGCCGTGAGGCTGGTTTGGCTTGAAGTTGCGGAAGTTGCCGCGGCCGCCAAAGCCCCCGCCGCCGCGCATGCCGCCACCGCCACCACCGCGAAATCCGCCGCCACCACCGAATCCGCCACCGCCAGCCCCTCCCCGGCCGCCACCGGAATCGCCGTTGAGAGACTGGTTCAGCTCGGCGTTTTCGCGCATCTGGCTGAAATCGACGCCGGCGAAGGGATTGGTGGTACCCATCTGACCATTGACCGCGACCGATTCGCCGGAGGAGAAGTCAGAGTTGCCTGCGAGCGAGGGGAGCTGAGCGCCGGCTTCTTCCCCGCCGCCTCCCGCCTGGATGAGGTCCGACGCCTGGCCCATCAGGCTGAGGCTTTGCGCTCCGCCGCCATTCAGGAACTGACGCGCGGCGCCGGCGAGATCGGTCTGCTGCTCCTGCTGCTGCGCGCGGGAGGCGAGCATCAGCGTGAAGTCGACCTTCAGGTCGTGCGCTGCGCCATTGAGGAGTGCCTCCTGCGTGACGGGCGCGAAGGCGGCGAAGCTGGTCTTGACGACGTAGCGGCCGTCCTGGGGGATGACGAGCGTGTAGCTCCCGGTGATGTCGGTGGTGGTGCTGTACTTTTTCCCGGTGAGGGAATTGCTGGCGGTGACGCTGACGCCAGGCAACGGGATATTGCCGTCCTTTACGGCGCCGTGGATGGTGCCGCCGGCGGCTGCTGGAGCAGAGGGTGGCTGAGCAGCGGCGGATTGCGGGGCCGGCGCACCGGGGACGGATGTGGGTGCGGCTGCGGGGACAGCCTGCCCCAGGGCAGTCGCGCTCGCCAGCAGGAGAGAGACACCAAGGGCACGGAAATCGATCCGGTCGTTCATTGCGCTAATTCTGCGGGCTGGCCTGCGGTTCGGATCCTGCGGGCGCATCCTGGGGCGGCCCGCCGGGTCCGCGACCCCGTCCATAGCGACCCTGACCCGGTTGTCGCGGCGGCATGACAACCAGTGAGGTGGCCAGGAATTTTCCGCTCTGCAGCGCGCCGCGTGCGGTCACCATGTCCCCCACTTTGATATCGGGAAAGGTGATGTCTTCGGCGGTGCCGCGACCACCTTTGCGGAAGGTGGTGTTTTCGTCGACGGCGATCGTCTGGCTGACTTTGTCCGGCCGCTCGACGGTGACGGTGAGGTCGTTAATGGCGGTGACCTTTCCGGCGGTCCAGGTTTTTCCGAATTCGGCGCGCATCTGCTCCATGCGCTGGGCCTGTTCGGGGGTCAGGACGACGACAAAGACCGCGCCGACGGTCTTTGCCTGATCGTCGAGATTGCCCGCGGCGACGATGGTGTCGCCCACGTGAATGTCGGCAATCTTCGACTCTTCGCGATCCTTGCGGAAATGCGTGTTAGGGCCGGTTTCGACGGTGTAGACCTGGCCCTGTTCGTCCTTGATGGTGAGGTTGTTGCCGGAGACAGCGGTGACCACCCCGTGAGCGCTGTTCCCGCCCATCATGAACATGCCGCCGCCACCCATGCCGCGGCCGCCGCGGCGCTGACCCGGCTGGGCGCCCTGGTCCTGACTCTGATCCTGCCCCTGATCCTGCCCCTGGTCCTGAGCGCGAAGAACGGGAGCAACGGCGAGAGCAGCCAGCGCAGCACAAAGCAACAATCCATGGAACCGAGAGATTCGCATACTCATCCTTCAGAAACGTGCCGGGCGGTGTCCGGAAACCGTGTCTGGATTATGCCCGAATAGACGCAAGGCGGCGGCGAAAGACGCGTTCTGTGCGAGATTGGCGGCGCAGACGTCCGCCAGGCGGACCGGAATCATCCATTGAAAGAGGAGGACTTATGCTGGCGAGCTTTTCGGTGGTGCCGCTGGGCGTAACCGGCGGAGTGAAGCGACTGGTAGCCGAGGCGCTGAAGATTGTCGATGAATCGGATCTGGACTATGCGCTGAGGGCGATGCAGACAACGGTGGAAGGCGATCCGGAGACGGTAATGAAGACTCTCCTGGCGTGCCACCGGCGAATACTGGAGCTGGCGCCGCGGGTGCTGACGCACATCGCCATCGACGAACGCAAGGGGGCGGCCGGACGGCTGGAGGGCAAGGTGCGGGATGTGGAAGAGATGCTGGGCAGGCCGCTGCGGCGCACCCGAAGCCGCCGGACCGGCCAGAAAACGACTCGATAAAAGTGAAACCGCAGTAAAAGTTCAGGCATCCTGTGAGGGAGAAGGCGTCAGTCATACAGGAGTGGTACCCTGACGGGCAACCCCAGCCCTTCGACCGCTCTTCTTCTGCAGGAAGGCAAAACACAGGGACAAGTCGATGAGCGTACTCGCACCTCCATTACTGACCGAGGAATTTTGTCGCGTGCGGAGCCGCAGCCTTCAGCTGTGCGCCCCGCTCACCCCCGAAGACATGATGGTGCAGTCGTGCGCCGACGCAAGCCCGGCGAAATGGCATCTGGCGCATACGACATGGTTCTTCGAGACATTTCTGCTGCGTGAGTTCCTGCCCGGATATCGGCCGTTCCATCCTGACTTCGTGTGGCTGTTCAACAGCTACTACAACGCCGTGTCGGCGCAGCCGGAGAAGAAGCTGCGGGCGTCGTTTTCTCGGCCGACGGCGGAGGAGATTCTCGCTTATCGCCGGCATGTGGATGCGGCCATGGAGAAGCTGACCTCGGGCGATATCCCGGACGAGGCGAGGACGCGCGTGGTCCTGGGGCTGAACCATGAGCAGCAGCACCAGGAGCTGCTGCTGACCGACGTCAAACACGCCTTCTGGTCGAACCCGCTGCATCCGGTGTATGCCAGGGGCGGCCTCGGCGGGTCACCCCAGGCTGCGCCTTTAAAGTGGGTGGAGTTCGCCGGCGGCCTGGTGGAGATAGGCTATGCGGGCCGAGACTTCTGCTTCGATAACGAGACGCCGCGGCACCGGGTTTTCACGGAGCCGTTTCGGCTGGCCTCCCGCCCGGTAACCTGCGGGGAGCATTTGGCTTTCATGGAGGATGGCGGATACCGCCGGCCGGAGCTGTGGCTTTCTGAGGGCTGGACGACGGTGCAGAACGAACGCTGGGAGTCCCCGCTGTACTGGCGGAAGACGGAGAGCGACGGCTGGGATGTTTTCACAATGGGCGGGCTGGTTTCGCTCGAAGCCCTGCTGGCCACTCCGGTGTGCCACGTGAGCTATTTCGAGGCGGATGCCTTTGCGCGCTGGGCCGGGCGGCGGCTGCCCACCGAGGCCGAATGGGAGACAGCGGCGGCGGGGCGTCCGGTGGCGGGAAATCTGATGGAGGGCGAAAAGTTTCACCCCAGGGCCGCTGAGGGCGCATCCAATCGGGAGCAACTATACGGACTCTACGGAGACGTGTGGGAGTGGACGGCCAGCGCGTACCTGCCCTATCCCGGGTTCGCGCCGCTCCCCGGAGCTTTGGGCGAGTACAACGGCAAGTTTATGTGCAATCAAATGGTGCTGCGTGGCGGATCGGTGGCGACCCCGGCTTCTCATATTCGCGCGACGTATCGCAACTTCTTTCCGCCCGCGACCCGCTGGCAGTTCTCCGGCGTGCGCCTGGCCGGCCAATAACACCGGAGGCTCGACTCTTCATGCATGCTCTCTCTTCCCTTCCCTGCCTGCCCGAGGCAGCCAGCACCCCTCTCGGCGCAGAGGTGTATCTCGGCCTGACACAAATGCCGAAGCGGCTGTCGCCGTGGCTGTTCTACGACGCGCGCGGCTCGGAGCTTTTTGAGGCGATTACCGAGCTGCCCGAGTACTACCTGACCCGGACCGAACACGGGATCCTGACCGAGCGCGCGGACGAAATTCTGGAAGCTGCGGGCGCGAAGACGCTGACCCTCCTGGAGCTGGGCGCCGGCACAGCGGCGAAGACGGGCGTGCTGCTGGAAGCCGCGGTGCGGCGGCAGGAGCAGGTGACCTATGTGCCGATCGATATTTCGGAGTCGGCGCTGGAGGAGGCACGACGGCGCATTGGCGAACAGCTGCCGGATGTGACCGTAAGGCCCACCGTCGCGGACTACACCCGCAGTCTACCGGCGATTCCTGCCGACGGGCATCGGCGGCTGACGCTGTATATCGGGTCAAGCATCGGCAATTTCGATCCGCCGGAAGCGGCGGCACTGCTGCGCAAGCTGCGCCAGCGGCTCAGCCCGGGAGACCTGCTGCTGCTGGGCGCCGATCATGTGAAGGACCGCACCACGCTGCTGAAGGCGTATAACGACGGCGCCGGCGTGACCGCGGAGTTCAATCGCAACATGCTGGTGCGCATCCGCCGGGAACTGGGCGCGGAATTTCGCCCCGGGCTCTTTCGTCACAGAGCGGTGTGGAACGAGCGGGAATCGCGAATGGAGATGCATCTGGAGAGCCTGGTGATGCAGGAAGTGGCGATCCCGGCCCTGGAGCTGACGGTCAGCTTCCGCCGCGGGGAGAGCATTCACACCGAAAACAGTTACAAATTTACGCCGGAGACGACCGGGGCTCTGCTGGGACGCGGCGGTTTCCAGGTGAAACAGAGCTGGACCGACAGCCGCGGGTGGTTTGGCGTGTATCTGGCAGAGGCGGTGTAAGAGGCAGAGCTTAGGATTTGGAGTTTGGGGTTCAGGGGCGAGCGGCTGCTCGCCCTTTCCTTTTGGGCTCGGGTCCGCATTCGGGGCTTATGCTGGGACGCATGGATGCGGAGAGCCTGCGCACGTTTCTGCTGTCGCTGCCCGATGTGGTGGAGACCATGCAGTGGGGCGACAACCTCGTCTTCTGGGTGGGAGACAAGACGATCGGCGGCAAGATGTTCGCGTTGGCCAGCCTGACCCCGGATCACGGCGGCGTGCTGTCGTTCGCGGCCGGGCCGGAGCGTTTTGCTGAGCTGGTGGAGCGGGAGGGCGTGTTTCCCGCGCCATATCTGGCTCGCGCTCACTGGGTGGCGATGGAGAGGTGGAGCACGCTGCCGATTTCAGAACTCAAAGAGCAGCTGAGGCATGCTCGCGACGTGGTTTACGAAAAGCTGCCCAAACGCACGAAGGCCGTGCTGGCGATGGCTCCGCGGGAGAAAAAGAAGCTGGTCGCTGCGAGGAAAAAGGCAACCGTTAGGGGATAGGGTTTAGGGATTAGAAAACTAGACCAGCAGCAAATCTCAAAACGTGCGGTCAGTGCTGGCTGGAGGCTGCCGACATCAGGCTGGCTCGCTTGTCGGGCGTCATGGGGCCCGAAGCGCGCCACAGGATCTGGCCCTGGCGGTTCACCAGCAAAGCGACGGCCTGCTTTTGGTTGGGAATGGCCAGGTCCTGCTGGAACTGATGGCGATCGACAAAGAGGGGTACGATCCAGGGCCAGGTTTCCGGATCGGTTTGATCGCTGCGGATCGAGGAGGTCTCCCACCAGCGGAAAACAAAGTTTTCCTTACTGGAGATGGGAAGCTCGTACCAGCGGAACTGGAAATTCGAGTGCTGGAGGGCCTGAGCGGCGGGCAGCCAGGAGTCGATGTCCTTCTGCTGTTCGGGGGCGAAGGAGATAAGGAGGAGGTCGGTCTGGCCCGCCATCTCTGAGGGAAAGGTGACCTTGTCTTTATTGAGGTTGTAGCCGACGACAGTGGGAAAGGCTGCGGGCTTTTGAGGCTGGGCCGCCTGGAGTGAGATCAGAGAGGAGGACAGCAGCAGAGCGACCATCCATGGAATTCGCGGGCGCAATCGATTCGTTCCAGGAGCCTTCGCAGATGCAAAGAAGGAAATCAGAGAATCTGAAGGCATGGTATCACCCGCGACTGGCGCTCCGAGGGCCAGCAAGGGGCTCGCGTACCCGTTGAATTATCATAGGAAGAGATGAACGAGCATCCGTTCCAGACCGACGACCCGCGCCTGCGGCCCATCGCCGACAGGGTGATTGCCGGCGAGCGACTGAGTGGTGACGATGGCCTGGCGCTGTACCGCTCCGGCGACATCCTTGCGGTCGGCTGGCTGGCTAATCTCGTCCGCGAGCGGTTGCATGGCGACGTGACGTACTTCAACGTGAATCGCCACATCAATCCGACGAATGTATGCGTGGCGGCCTGCCGGCTGTGCGCGTTCGGGCGGACGAAAGGCGCGGCCGGCTCCTACACCATGGCGCTGGAGCAGGCCTGGGAGACGGCGGCCTCCGGTTACAGCGAAGCGGTCACGGAATTTCACATTGTGGGCGGACTGCATCCCGACCTGCCGCTGGAATATTTTCTCGACCTTGTGCGTGGGCTCAAGGAGCGCTTCCCCCAGGTACACATCAAGGCTTTCACCATGGTGGAAGTGGCGTTCTTCGCGAAGCGCGCGAAGCTCACGATTCCCGAGACGCTGGTGAAGCTGAAGGCTGCGGGCGTGGATTCGCTCCCCGGGGGAGGCGCGGAGATTTTCGCGGATCGCGTGCGGCACATCATCTGCGATCACAAGATCGACGGAGGCGAGTGGCTGGAGACGGCGCGGGCGGCGCATCAGCTGGGGCTGAAGTCCAACGCGACCATGCTCTACGGCCACATCGAGAACGACGAGGACCGCATCGATCACATGCTGAAGCTGCGGGCGCTGCAGGACGAGACCCAGGGATTTCAGACCTTTATCCCGCTGGCGTTTCATCCTGACAACACGCCACTGGATCATCTGCCGCGGACGACGGGACTGATGGATATCCGGCAGATCGCAGTGGGCCGGCTGATGCTGGACAACTTCCCGCACATCAAGGCGTACTGGCAGATGGTGACGGCGAAGATGGCTCAGATCGCGCTGCGCTTTGGCGCGGATGACATTGACGGCACGGTGATCGAGGAAAAAATCTACCATGACGCCGGAGCGACAACGCCCCAGGGGATGCGGCGCGACGAGCTGATGCGGCTGATCACCGCGGCGGGGCGCGTGCCGGTCGAGCGCGATACCCTGTATCGCTCGGTGACGCGGACCGAAGAGACGTTCACCGTCGCGGTGTAGCGGGACAGCCGGTGGCAATCTCCGCAACTTGATTCCCGACCCGAAAAACTCTGCAAGCCCGGATTAGAACCTAGGATCTACCGGGCGACTTCGGCAGGTTCGCTGCGGGGCGCGAGCGGCGAGGGAGCTGTCTCTACGCTTGCCGGCGGAAACGGTTGAGAGGGATCGGTGGGCGAAGCTGCCGCGGCGGCAGCGGCCTTCTTGGCCTTCGCGGCATGGCGCTTGCGCACCTCGCGGGTGGCCACCCAGAAGAGCGAGAGGAATGTAACTGCGGTGAGGCCGATTGCCGTGGGCCAGCCCAGTTGCTCCATATCTCCGTAGAGCAGAGCCAGTCCGATGAAGACAAAAAACAGGTGGGCGCAGAAGACCTGCAGCGATGCCTTGCCCATGGTCAGGAACGGCTCGCGCTTGATAAGCAGAACCACCCAGCGCCGCAGCCAGAAGAAGAAAATAGCGAAGGCGACCAGGTTGACGACGCGCAGCGGTCCCTCCTGCCACTTGTCGACCCACAGGCCGAGAGCCGGCCAGTCCAGATGCGGGCCAAACCATCCAAAACGGACGATGGCAAAAAAGACGCAAAGGACGCCGCTGAGGGCGATGGCCCAGCGCGGCACGCGCGCCAGAGGAACGTTACCCTGCGCCGAGGCAGCGCCCATCCAAAGGCCGGTGACCCACACGGCCTGCCAGGCAAACATGTTGAACGCGCCGGTTTCCTGCAGCGGAATGTGCAGGTGAGTGACGTGCACGATGAGGTTGTGGAAGGCATCGCGCAGACCGACCTGAGCGCCGAGCCAGAGAAGAATACTGACCGTGAGAACGGTCTTCCAGCGGAAGCGAGTGGCGGCGGAGAGGATCAGCGGTGAAAGAAACAAAAACGTGACGTAGAGAGGAAGGACGTCAAGCAGCGGCGGGCAATAGATGAGGAAAATCGAGCCGACGATGGCCGGCCTGGGATGGTGCAGGTAGAAGTTCAGAAGGTTGGTGAGCGCGGCGCGATGGGTGTGAACGGCATAGACCGCGAGGATAGTGAACGCGAATGCCAGCAAGGCCATGTGGTAGGCGTAGAGCTTGAACGAGCGGCGCCACAGGTGGGCGCGAACGCCCTTCTGGTCCAGCATGTGCTGCCGGTAATAAATGCGTCCGACCAGGACGGCGGAGAGGAAGACGAATCCTTCAGCGGAAGAGACGAAGCCAAACGGCTGATCGACCCAGGCGCTCAGATGCGTTGGCAAATGAACGAGGATCATCCAGGCCAGGAATATCCCGCGCAGTGCATCGAGTTCCGGAACCCGCTGTAGTTTCGGCAAATGCATGCGAAGGAGACACTCCTGGGCGATCGCCCCGGGGGCACTCTAGAGTTAGACGCCAGTCCGAGATACGGGTTGCGGTCCGATCTCAATTCCCTGCTCAGCGACCGCACGCGTGCGGTTGCCGTTCGGGCAGAGAAATGCTGTGGGCTGGTGTCAGAATGATGAACGTTTCAACGACGGGAAGCAATGCCCTTAATAGGCAGGGATCCCCGTAACGCTCTGGCCAATGATGAGGGTGTGAATATCGTGGGTCCCCTCATAGGTCTTCACGGATTCCAGGTTCATCATGTGGCGCATGACGGGGTAGTCATCGGTGATGCCGTTAGCGCCCAGGACATCGCGGGCCAGGCGCGCGCATTCCAGAGCCATCCAGATGTTGTTCCTCTTGGCCATGGAGATGTGTTCGTGGCTGACCTTGCCCTGATCCTTGAGACGGCCCACCTGCAGCACGAGCAGCTGCCCCTTGGTAATTTCGCTGATCATCCAGGTCAGCTTTTCCTGGACCAGCTGATGGCTGGCGATGGGCTCGTCGCGGAACTGCTTACGAATCAGGGAGTACTGGCGAGCTGTGTCGTAACACGACATAGCGGCGCCAATGCCTCCCCAGGCAATGCCGTAGCGTGCCTGGTTCAGGCACATCAGCGGAGACTTGAGGCCGCCGGATTTCGGCAGCAGGTTGGAAGCGGGAATGCGGACATCCTGCAGCGACAGGCCGGAGGTGACCGAGGCGCGCAGCGACCACTTGCCGTGGACATCCCAGGAGCTGAAGCCGGGGCGGTCGTTTTCCACCAGGAAGCCGCGGACCTGGCCGTCTTCGCCGCCGTCGCCGTAAGTCTTGGCCCAGACGATGGAGACGTCGGCAATGCTGCCGGAGGTGATCCACATCTTTTCGCCGTTCAGGATGTACTCGTCACCCTGGCGATCGGCGCGGGTGCGCATGCCTCCGGGATTCGATCCGAAATCAGGCTCGGTGAGACCGAAGCAGCCGAGCTTCTCGCCGCTGGCCATCTTCGGCAGCCAGTAGTTCTTCTGCTCCTCAGAGCCGAAGGTGTAAATCGGATACATCACGAGGGCGGACTGGACACTGACAAAACTGCGCACGCCTGAATCGCCGCGCTCGAATTCCTGCATGACCAGGCCGTACTCCACGTTGGACATGCCGGCACAGCCGTAGCCCTGCAGGTTGGCGCCAAAGAAGCCGAGCTCGCCCATCTGCGGGACCAGCTCGCGGGGGAAGCGGCCCTCGCGGTTGCATTCTTCGATGATGGGAACCAGGTTATCTTCGATGAACTGGCGGGCGGTATCGCGCGCCATGCGCTCGTCGTCGCTGAGAAGACTGTCAAAACCGATGAAATCCACACCTTTAAAAGGAAAGGCCATAAGGAAAAATCACTCCGGGAACAGGACATGATACCGGGCGGGAACGGGGGGTGGGAAGCCGGCACGGGCCTGGGATGGTTACCGGTGGGTCGCCCTCCAAATCCTGGGGCCAAAAGGACCCGGTGTACAGAATTCGCAGAATCAGGGAATATGGCATTAGCAGTGGAAACGAGGACCACGACCATGGCTGGAGATCTGCAACTCACCTGTAGCGACTGCGGGCGAGAGTTTACCTTTACGAGCGAAGACCAGGCGTTCTTCCAGGAGCGCGGGTATTCGGCCCCGAAGCGCTGCAAGGCCTGCCGTCAGGCGCGGAAGAACGATCAGGGAGGTGGGGGCGGCGGATACCAGCGGGGTGAGTCCCGGGGAACGTCCGTGATTTGCTCCGGGTGCGGACAGCAAACCACCGTTCCCTTTGAACCGCGCGGCGACCGGCCGGTGTACTGCCGCGACTGCTACCAGGCGCAAAAGGGTGGCGGCGGCGGCGGCCGGCGCGAGAGCGGCGGACGCGGGCGCTACTAGGGCACGCTCGACAATTCAGGGAAACCGCGAGGGCGCCGGGCGCTCTCGTCGCCGTGTTGCGTCCAGGTGCAGCGGATCGGGGTGGGCGTTCGCTCCGCCGCATGGGCCAGCGCTGGAAAGGCGCAGCGTCGTTAGCGCAGAGGACTGGCGACGGGAGGCTCCTGATTCAGCATGCTCTTCAGAACTTCATAAAGGCGCTCGGTGATCTCCTCCGGGGTGTCGGAAGGGCTGAATTGGATCGCCTCGCCGACGCGGATGGTGAGGGCTCCTGAACGGAACCAGCCCCTGCCCTTTTCCTTCAGTTCGCTCAGGCCTGCCAGGGCGACAGGAACGACCGGCGCCTTCGACTCGCGCACGAGGATGCCAATGCCGGGGCGGAAGGGCTGCAGCCCGGTTTCCGTACGATGACCCTCCGGGAACACAAGCACGTTGTAGCCGCGGTCCAGCGCCTCGCCTGCGTGCTGGAAGGAGCGGCGGAAGCCGGCGCTCCGAGGGAGTGGGAAGACGTTCTCCAGCGTCGTGACGAGGAACCAGGTCAGGGGCCCCAGCGGATCGAGCATCCGGGAGAGGAAGCTGCGTGTGGGCCCAACGTTGCGCATGTGCCGCCAGTCCCACAGGATGTTGCCGGCCATCGCGGCGGCAACGTGCCGGCGCATGCGGCCGGGGAGACCATAAAGAACCAGCGGCATGTCGTACGCGGTGACGTGATTCGCAATGAGAAGAACTGGCTGGCTGGGGCGCAGGTTTGCAGGCCGTTCGACGCGCGGCTTGCCGAGAAGCCGGACGAGCGGCTGCTGGATGAGCTCCGTGTAAACGGCGCGCCCGAACCAGACCGGCCCCCACCATGGCCAGTGCGGGTAGACGTCCGTCTCTCGTGACTGCACTGGGGACGCGGTGGGCGCTGTCGCGGAGCGGCTAGCCGAGGTTTCGGGAGCGGTTTCGAAAGAACCCGCGTGATCGAGGCCGAGCGCACTCCGCAAATCGCCCAGGGTGACGACCTGCTCCAGAGTCGCGTCGTCGGGGGCGAGGCCGAGGCGCTGTTCCAGCTCGGACTGGAGCTGCACGCGTCCCAGGCTGTCGAGGCCCAGATCTTCAGACAGGCGGGAGTCATCGCCGGCGTGATCGGCCGAGGCGTGGCTGATAGAGAGGACGAGGGCGAGAAGCGGATCGGCACTCGCGCCACTGGAATACGGCGCCTGCTGCGCGTTCACCCACTCGGTCACCTTCGGCCTGCGGATCTTGCCGGTGGATGTGCGCGGCAGATCGAGTTCCGGCCAGACCCGCCACTGGCGGACCTGCTGGTATTCGGCAAGCCGGCGATTCGCGGCGACGACAGCCTGCTGGGCCTCATCGCGCGAACCGCGAAAGAGCAGGACGGCCATCGGCTCCGTTCCGGCTGAGGTGAGCAGCGGGACCACCGCGGAAGCCTGGATGCCAGGCTGCGAGTTGAGCGCCTCCTCGACGTCCTCGGGATGGATGTTGACGCCCGCGGGCGTGACAATGACCTGGCTCTTGCGGCCGACGAAGCGGAGCTGGCCCTCGTCATCGCGCTGCGCGAGATCGCCGGTGGCCAGCCACTCCGATTCGTTCGGGCGAAGAGTTCCCTGCTGCCATGTGGCGCGCGACACCATGTCGCCGCGAACGAGGATCTCGCCTTCGTCCGTAATGCGCACATCACGGCCTGGGAGCACTTTGCCGATGGTTCCCTGCCCTGGCTTGAACGGGTGATTGAGCGTGATGAGGGCAGAGGTCTCGGTCATGCCATAACCCTGAACGAGGGCGAACCCGAGGGTCGTCCAGAAGTTCTCCAGATCTGAGGAGAGCGACGCGCCGCCGCAGACAAAGGCCCAGAATTTGTAACCGAAGAGGCGATGAATTTTGCGGAAACGCCACCAGCGCTTCCAGACACTCTGGCCTGCGGCTGCCTGGATGCGGTCCGCAAGGCCGGGATCGACGGCGAGCAGGTGGGCGCGGAGCAGGTCCAGCACGCGCGGAACCGAGCAGACGACGGAGATACGCTCGCGACGGATCATCTCGATGAGTCGCTGCGCCTGGAGGCGGGTTTCAAAATGGACTTCGGCCGCCATCAAAGGCGGGATCCACAGCCCCATGAACTGGCCGAAGACATGGCTGAGCGGCAGCGTGTGCAGGAAGCGGATGGGGTGAAACGGGCGCTCGTATTTCAGATACTTCTGCATCTCGCGCTCGATGGGATCGAGGCTGGCGAGAACATTGCGATGGGTGTGGACGATGCCCTTCGGCTCCGCCGTGGTACCGGACGTGAAGAGAACCTGAAACGCCGTGTCGAGGCTGAGAGCGGGATCGCGGAGGTCGCGGCCTGGAGAGGGCGGAAGCTGTTGCGCGAAATCCTCAAAGGCGAGGAGTGGCGTTTCGCCGGTGAGAGCCTCAAGCCGCTCCCGATCCCCCACGATGAGCCTGGGACGGGTGTTTTCGATAACGCGCTCGGCAAAGTCGAGAGCCCCGGCTGGATCGAGAGGCACGACGATGACCCCGCGCTGCAGGCACCCGAAAAAGGCCGCCATCCATTCGAGGCCATTCGAACCCCAGAAAACAACGCGCTCACCCATGGGAATCTGGCGGCGCATGAGTTCGGCGGCGCAGCGGTCGGAGAGCGCGGCCAGGTCAGCCCAGGTTGAAGCAAGCCGGCGGTTGCCGCGATACGCAACCATGGCGACTGCATCGCCGTGACGGCGGAAATCGTCGAGAAACGTGGCGAGGCTGGAGCGCATGCGGCTGCCGCAAATGCGGCCTGTGTCCTTAGATTATGCGCGGGCGAAGTCGATATACCCCTGCCCAGGGTCGGTGCGGACCAGGGTGACGTGCACGCGGTCGCCTACATCCACGCCCTGCTGGCCGCGAACCAGCATGCCTTCCACCGGCGGCTTGAGCGTGCGCACGAAGGAGCCGTGCTCGTTGACGCCCGTGACGATGGCGTCAAAGGACTGGCCGACGCGATCGCTCATCGCGACGGCGGCGATGCGCTTCTGCATTTCGCGCGAAACTTTGCGCTCGGCGTCCTCCATGCGGGTGCACTGCGCGGCGACGGACGCTAGCTCGTCATCGGAATACGGCGAGGGGCGTCCGGCGATCATCGCCTTCAGCAAACGCTGGCCGACCAGGTCGGCGTAGCGGCGGTTGGGCGCGGTGGAATGCGTGTAGTCCTGAACGGCGAGGCCGAAGTGGCCCTGAGGCGGATCGCCAGGGCGCATGAGCACATATTCGCCGGGGCCGAGGAGCTTCACCACAGCGACAGATAAATCCGCGAAATGGTCGGGATCTTTCTTCTGCTGCTCGCAGAGGAAATCATGCAGCGGCTTGGGATCGGGCTCAGCCGGGAGTTGCGTGCCCATCTGGCGCGCCAGCTCGACGATGCGGTCCCAGCGTTTAGGTGTTTTGACGATGCGGCGGATCGCCGAGAAATGATGCGCCTCGAAGGAGCGCGCGACCACGCCGTTGGCCGCGATCATGAAGTCCTCGATGAGCTGCGTGGCCAGGTTCTTCACCTCGGCTTCGACATCGATCTGCCCGTCGGTCAGGCGGATGGGGTGCGTTTCGAGCGTCTGCAGGTTCAGCGCGCCGTGCTTCGCTCGCTGGCTTCGCAGTTTTTGGGCGATGTCATTCTGCAGCCGGAGCTGTTTTTCCAGATCGCCTGAAGCGGCGACTTTCGCCGGTGCCGCGCCCTTGCCGCCGAGCCACGCCCCGATAGACGGATAAGCCAGCTGCGCTCGGTTGACGACCCGGGCAAGATAAATGTCGCTGCCGGTAATGTCTGCCTGCGCGTCCACGGCGAATTCAACAATGACGGCGCCGCGTTCCTGGCCTTCGAGAAGCGAAGTTGAACCCGTCGAGAGCTCCTCGGGGATCATGGAGAAATTCTCGACGCCGGTGTAAACCGTCGTGGTCTCGCGCAGCGCGTGCTGGTCAATGGGCGACCCTTTGGGAACGAAAGCATCGACATCGGCAATGCCGATCAGGACGCGGAACCCGCCGTCCGGAGTGCTCTCGACATATTCAATCTGGTCCAGATCGCGCGACGTGTCGTTGTCGATGGAGGACCAGAGAAGGCTGCGGAGATCGCGAGCTGAGGCCTCCGGTTGTGGCGGATGCTCGCGCAGCTGTTCGAGCTGCGTTGCGATGGGCGGCTGGTAGTCCGGCTCAAAGCCATGCGCCATCATGGAGCGGCGGGCGGCGGCAGCAAGATCGAAATGCAGCTGATGGTTCATGGTTGCCCCGAGGGTGGATTCAAAAGGGCAAGGCTATCACGGCGGCAGTTTTGAGGAGTGCCGCCCCGGCCGACCGGTGACAGTCCGGCAGAAAGTAGTGCCCAGCGAACCAACCTCGCGCGCGCCGCCGCCTTCCAAGGCACGCATGCCGCTGCGCGACATCAAAATCGAGTCGGAAGTGAAAGAAGCGCCGCCCCAGTCGAAGCAGCGCGATCTGGACCGGCCCACCGCCAACGAGATCTTCGAGCAGGTTTCGCGGAACGCGCGGCGCGAGCTGCTGCGCCCGGTCAAGGCGTTGGCCATCTCCGGCATCGTGGGCGGGCTGACGATGGGGCTCACGGGACTGGCGGTTTCGGTGGTGGGTGCAACCCTGGGCAATGCGCCATGGGCGCAATTTGTAGCGCTGCTCTTCTACCCGCTTGGCTTTTTGGCCGTAATTCTCGGCCGCGCTCAGCTGTTCACTGAAAACACCCTCTATCCCGTCGCGCTGATTCTTGCCGAGCGGCGCCACGTGTGGAAGACGCTGCGCCTGTGGGCCGTTGTGCTGCCCTCGAATGTCCTCGGCGCCTTTCTCTTTGCGCTTCTGGCAGCGAGAACCAAAGCACTGCACCCGGAGACCCTGCATTTTCTCTCCCAGATGGGCGTGACAGCCGCCGCCCCGGGGATGCGCCATATCTTCTGGAGCGGCGTGGTGGGGGGCTGGATGATCGCCCTGGTCGCGTGGATGGTGAGCGGGAGCCACTCCATCACAGGATCGTTCGCGGTGATCTGGTCGCTCACTTTCGTGGTGGGTATGGGGCATTTCGCGCACTGCATTGCCACCAGCGGTGAGATCTTCGTGGCCGTCCTGACCCACGGCGTCTCTGCGGGAGCTTATTTCCGCTGGCTGCTTGCCGCCACGCTGGGCAATATCGCCGGCGGAGTTGTATTGGTCACATCGCTCGAATACGGCCAGGCCAAGCTGGATGAAGGCGACCGAAGTTCAGGACAGCTGCCGGAATTCGGCCCTTCGAAGACAACGCAGAGGCTTTCTGCATCCCAAAAAGAAGAGGGGGAAGTAAGCCTGCATGCTCCAGTATTTTCAACAGCATTGGCACGATTATCTGTGGTCTGGAATCTATCTGGGTTCGGCAATCATCCTGTCACTGATCGTGCGGGCGATTGTCTTCTGGGTGCTGCGCCGGTTGACGCGCAAACATGGCAAGGTCATCGGGCACTCGCTGGTGCAGCACGGCCGCGGGCCCACCCGCTGGATTTTCCCGCTGCTGGCCTGCCTGATCGTGCTGCCCGGCGTTCCTTTGCCGCACACGCCGATGGTGGTACTGGAGCACATCGTGGGTATCGGCCTGATCGCGGCCTGCGCATGGCTGGTGATCCTGCTGGTCGAGGTCGTCTCGGATATGCTGTCCGGGCGCTATCGCATCGACGTATCCGACAACCTGACCGCGCGGCGCATCCAGACGCAGTTTCAGATGCTGCACCGGGTGGTCGTCGTCCTGGTGATCGTCGTTGCACTGGCCATCAGCCTGATGACCTTCCACGAGATACAGCGATTCGGCGACAGCCTCCTGGCTTCGGCGGGGCTGGCCAGCCTGGTGGTCGGGCTGGCGATGAAGGGAACGCTGTCCAACCTGGTGGCTGGCGTGCAGATCGCCTTCACCCAGCCGTTCCGCATCGAGGACGCGGTCGTGATCCAGGGCGAGTGGGGATGGATTGAAGAGATCGGCACGATGTTCGTGGTGGTGCGGATCTGGGATCTCCGGCGCCTGGTCATCCCGCTCTCGTGGTTCCTCGATAACGCCTTCCAGAACTGGACGCGAAACAGCGCTGATCTGCTCGGCCACTGTTACATTTACGTGGACTACACCGTGCCCGTGGAGCCGCTGCGCGCTGAGCTGAAGCGGATCGTCGAGTCGACGAAATTGTGGGCGGGCAAGGTGTGCGTGCTCCAGGTATCGGACTTCTTCCAGAATGTAATGCAGCTGCGCGCTCTGATGGACGCGCGGAATTCCGGCGACGCCTGGGACCTGCGCTGCTACGTGCGCGAGCACCTGATCGACTTCATCCAGAAAAATTATCCGGGCGGCTTGCCGCGCTATCGCGGCGAGCTTGACATGAATCAAGGCCCCGACGCGAATCGGCGTCCAGAGCTGCCCGAGCACTCATCACGGGAAACGTCGAAGAACGGCACAGAGGCAGCGCCGCTGCCGGGCGATCCGCTCCGGCCCATGAAATGACGGGCGACCGGACGAGGACCGCGCGTGAGAAGATAGTCGGTTCTCAGCGACTATGAGAGATCTTCAGACATGAGCAGGCGCGAGAGTGTCCTGGTGTGGTTCCGGCAGGATTTGCGGCTCAGCGATCATCCGGCCCTGAACGCGGCGGCGAAAACCGGGCTGCCGCTGGTTCCGGTCTTTGTCCGTGATCCTGAGGAGAATCGAAAAGAGGCGGCGGGCGCGGCTTCGCACTGGTGGCTGCACCAGTCGCTGACAGCTTTGGACCGGTCGCTGCGCGCGCTGGGCTCGCGGCTGATCGTGCGCCGGGGGCCAGCCGCGAAGACGCTGCTGCAGCTGGCGGCGGAGACGGGGGCGCGGCGCATCTTCAGCAACCGGGTGTACGAGCCGGCGGCGCTGGCAGCGGAACCGGAAGTGAAGGCGCAACTTGAGGCAAGAGGCATCTCCCTCGAGAGCTTCAACGGGAGCCTGCTGTTCGAGCCGGGATCGATCCGGACCGCCGCCGGCAATACGTTCCGCGTATTCACGCCGTTTTGGCGCGCGCTGTGGAATGAACGCGGGGCTCTGCGGCAGCCGGCGCGTGTGCCCAGGAGTCTGCGGAGTCCACGGTCGTGGCCCAAATCGCTGAAGATCGCCGATCTGGCGCTGGAGCCGACGATTGACTGGGCTGCGGGAATCCGCGAAGCCTGGACGCCGGGCGAAAAGGCTGCGCTCATGCGCCTGCGGCAGTTTGGGCAGCGTTCCGTCAGCCGCTATGGGGGAGATCGCGATCGCACCAGCGAGGATGGCACCTCGCGCCTGTCGCCTCATCTGCACTTTGGGGAGATCAGTCCCATCCAGATCTGGCACGGCGTGGCCGACCACACGGGAGCGGAGCCGTATCTGCGGCAACTGGCGTGGCGAGAGTTTGCTTACCACCTGCTGGTGGAGAATCCGGAGACGACCCATGAGCCGTTTCAGAAGGAGTTCCGGCATTTCCCCTGGCGCAGGAACGCCCGGCGTTTGCGTGCGTGGCAGAAAGGACAAACAGGTTATCCGTTTGTCGACGCGGCAATGCGCCAGCTGTGGACGACGGGATGGATGCACAACCGGGCGCGGCTGGTCGCGGCTTCGTTCCTCGTAAAGGATCTGCTGATTCCGTGGCGGCAGGGCGCGGCATGGTTCCTGGATACGCTCGTGGATGCCGATCTGGCGAACAATACGATGGGGTGGCAGTGGGTGGCGGGCTGCGGCGTGGATGCAGCGCCCTACTTCCGCGTCTTCAATCCGGTCACACAGGCAGAGCGATTCGATCCCGATGGCAAATATGTGCGGCGCTGGATCCCTGAGCTCGCCAGCCTGCCCACGGAATGGATTCACAAGCCTTGGGAGGCGCCGCCGCAGGTGCTGGCGGCTGCGGGAGTCAAGCTGGGAAAGAGCTATCCCGCGCCGATCGTCGATCATGCGCAGGCACGGCAGGCGGCTCTCGAGGCTTTTCAGGAGATGAGGCAGGCGCGGCGCCGGAAGTCATCGCCGCGGAATTGAGTGTCCGGGCCATTACCGGTGACGGTTCTTATCCTTCATGCGCTCGATGACGAACCTGGGAACGAGGCCGTCCACGGAGCCGCCCAGCTGGAAGACCTCCTTCACCAGCCGGGAACTGACGAAGGAGTACTTGGCGTCGGGCATGAGGAAGATGGTCTCGACGTCGGGAGCGAGGCGGCGGTTCATCAGAGCCATCTGGAGTTCGTATTCGTAATCGCTGATGGCGCGAATGCCGCGAACGACGGCCTGGGCGCGCTCCTCGCGGGCAAAATCGACGAGGAGGCCGTCGAAGGTGGAGACCGAGACGTTGCCGAACTCCGCCGTGCCTTCCGAGAGCATCGACACGCGCTCCTCCACCGTGAAAAGGGGATTCTTGGCGGAATTGCGGAGAATGGCGACGACCAGATGGTCGAACATCTTCGCGGCCCGGGCGATCAGGTCGAGGTGGCCGTTGGTCACCGGGTCGAAGCTGCCGGGGTAAATCGCCTTAACGGTGTGCACGCCAGTTGCATTCTAGTGCATTTTCCCCGGAGCCTGAAGCGAACCGGCAAAGGGGGCCTTATGCGGCGCAGTGACGGTCGCTGGCCGGCGCCGGTCCGGTCGAATCGCGCACGATCAGTTCCGGCTCCATGACGATCTCCGGCGGCCCTTCCTTGTCGGGCTCGGCAATGCGCGCCAGCAGGACCTGCGCGGCGCGCGTCCCCATCTCGCGCAGCGGCTGCTTGACCGTGGTCAGCGGCGGCTCGCAATAGGCGGCGGTGATGATGTCGTCGAAGCCGATCACGGAGATGTCTTCGGGAATGCGCAGGCCGATGTCACGGATGGCGCGCATGGCTCCGATGGCCGAGATGTCGTTAAAGCAGAAGATGGCGGTGAAATCGCGCGATTTTTCCAGCAGCTCCCGCGTGTGGCGGTGGCCGGCTTCCGGCGATTGCGTCACTTCGCGGAGCTGGATGGTGAGTTCGGGCCGCACCGGGATACCCATTTTCGCGGCGGTAGTGAGGATGCTCTCCCAGCGATATTTCGCGTCGGTGATGCCCGGAGCGCCGCGCATGAAGGCGATGCGCTCATGACCGAGCTGGCGCAGATGGTCCAGCGCCAGGCGCGCCGCGCAGTCATGGTCGAGGACGACATTGACCACTCCGTTCGCCTGATTGTGGGAAGAAACGGCAACCGCCGGAATCGGCACTTTTACTTTGGCCGGGGTGTCGAGCAGCAGTAACCCGTCGACGGAGCGCTCCAGCAGGCGCAGCGAATACTCTTCCACGAGTTCGGGGCGACGATAGTGGCTGGCCGTTACGTAGAAATAATGCGCCTTCAGCAGCTGCTTCTCGATGGCGTTCATGACCACGGGAAAGTAACCGTCGCTGAGATCAGGGACGATCACGCCCACTGACATGCTGCGGCTGTTGCGCAGCGATTTGGCAAAGTAGTTCGGACGGTAACGGAAGCGCCGAGCCGCTTCCAGCACTCGATCGCGCGTGTGCTGCGGTATGGAGCGTCCCGCCGGAGAGTTGTTCAGAACGAGGGAGACGGTGGTTTGAGAGAGCTGGAGATGCTCGGCCAGCTGCCGGAGGTTCAGAGTTCGTGGTTCCGAGGTCGTTTCCTTGCCCTGCGTCATGCGTAGAAGAATTCGCCTTCCGAACAATATCAGATTCGGCCCTGTCAGGCCTCTTCCCATCCGCCGAACACGTCGGAGAGGGCGCCGCAAATCTCTCCCAGGGTGCAATAGGCTCGAACGCAATCCAGGATGAACGGCATGGTGTTTGCGGCGGAAATACCCCCGGATCGCCCCTCGGGCTGCGCTTCGGCGGCACGCTTCAGCGCATCGAGAGAACGCCTCACAGCTTCCCCGGAGCGCTCCGCGCGCAGCTTCCTGAGCTTGGCCGTCTGGTCGTGCCGAACGGTTTCGTCGATATAAAGAATTGCCTGCGGCGGCTCATCGATGGCGTGCTGGTTCACGCCCACAATGATCTTCTCCCCCGCCTCCACAGCGCGCTGGTAGGCGTAGCTGGCCTCGGCAATCTCCTTTTGCGGATAGCCGGCCTCGATGGCTTTCACCATGCCTCCCATGGCATCGAGCTTCTCGAAGAAGCCAAACGCCCCCTGCTCCATGTCGAGAGTCGCCTTCTCCACGAAATACGAACCGCCCAGCGGATCGATGACATTGGCCACGCCAGATTCGTAAGCGAGAATCTGCTGGGTGCGCAGCGCAATCCGGGCCGCGTCTTCGGTAGGCAAGGCGAGGGCTTCGTCAAAGCCGTCTGTGTGGAGCGACTGCGTTCCACCGAGAACGGCTGCCAAAGCCTGCAGCGCCACGCGGGCGATATTGTTCTTCGGCTGCTGGGCGGTGAGGGAAACGCCGGCCGTCTGGGTGTGAAAGCGCATCCACGTGGATCGCGGATTCTGCGCGTGAAAGCGCTCGGTCATCACGCGGTACCAGATCTTGCGAGACGCGCGAAACTTGGCGATCTCCTCAAAGAAGTCGTTATGGGAATTGAAGAAGAAGCTCAGGCGCGGGGCGAACTCATCGACAGCCAGGCCGCGGCGGAGAGCCCACTCGACGTACTCGACACCGTCGTAGAGCGTGAAGGCCAGTTCCTGCAGCGCGGTCGAGCCGGCTTCGCGGATGTGGTAACCGGAGATGGAGATCGGGTTGAATTTCGGCGTCTCGCGGGCGCCAAACTCCAGCGTGTCGACCACCAGGCGCATCGACGGCTCGGGAGGATAGAGATACTCCTTCTGCGCGATGTACTCCTTCAGAATGTCGTTCTGCAGCGTGCCGGAGACGTTCTTCCACGCGACGCCCTGTTTCTCCGCGACCACCAGATACATGGCCCACAGAACGCTGGCGGGCGAGTTGATGGTCATCGAGACGGTCGTGCTGTCGAGCCGAATGCCGGAAAACAGGGTCTCCATGTCGTCGAGAGAGTCGATGGCGACACCACACTTGCCCACCTCGCCCTCGCTCCGCGGATCGTCGGAGTCGCAGCCCATCAGCGTGGGGAGGTCGAAGGCCACGGAAAGGCCGTTCGCCCCGCCTTCGAGCAGATATTTGTAACGGAGATTGGTCTCTTCCGGCGAGGCAAACCCGGAGAACTGCCGCATCGTCCACAACCGCCCGCGATATCCGGTGGGATGAATGCCGCGCGTATAAGGCGGCTGGCCCGGCTGGCCCAGATAAGCGTCCTGATTCCGATCCCAGTCTTCAGGCAGATCGGCGTCCGTATAGAGCCGACGCACCGGGGCTCCGGAAACCGTCGTGAATCGAGCGTGGCCGGCGTCATCGCGATTGATGCCTGTTGGCGCGCCGATGGGATGCTCCGGATTTTTCGCAAGCGCAGGCGTGAGCGTTTCCTCCGCCCAGCGCAGCTCCGCTGGGGAAGGATGGCGGTTCTCGGTCATATCCGCATGCACGGCATCCCGAACTTCAGACGACTTTTCAGGCATGATTCCCAGCGCTCCCGAGACGCATCAGGATAGGCGACCGAGCGGAGATGTGGCAAACCCGAGCCGTCCTAGGATCGCCGCGAACGCTCCCACGCCTTGGCGTATTTCCAGCTCACATAGGCCGAGTGGTACAGGTGCAGCAAAAAGCCCTCGCGGCCGTCCAGAAAGCCCAGGCGAAAGAAGTAGTTGTACTTAAATGTGGCCGCTGGCGCCAAAAAGACGTTCCAGAAGAAGGACAGCGGATTCCGGCTGGTTTTGCCCCGCGCGATGGCCTGTGCAGCACCCAGCGAGCTGTAGCGATTCATGTGTTCGATGTAGGACTCGAGCGTCGGATAAGCATGGTGCAGGAGATCGCCGCGCAGCTGGCCCGTCGAACCCGTCGGCCGAATCGTTTCGTGCACCACGCGCTCCTCAAACTGCGCCTTTCCCTTCCGAAAAAGCCGCAGCTTGGGATCGGGGTAATAGCCCCCGTGGCGGATCCAGCGGCCCAGGAAAAGGTTTCGCCGGGGCAGGAAATACGCCTCGTGCAGCAGAGGGCCGCCGAGAAGCTGGCGAATCTCGTCCGCCAGCTCCAGGCTCACTTCCTCATCGGCGTCCAGCGCCAGGATCCACTCGGCGGAACACTTCGCAATGGCCGAGTTCTTCTGCGCTCCAAAGCCCTTCCATTCCTCCACGAAGAACTTTGCCCCGAACGACCGCGCAATCTCCTCGGTTCGGTCGGTCGATCCGCAGTCGACGATCACGATCTCATCGGCCCAGCGGACGCTGTCGAGAGTGCGCGCCAGGTTGGCTTCTTCGTTCTTCGTGATGATCGCGATCGAGAGGATGAGCGGCATGCAATCCGGTGGGCGAGGCTCCGTCGTCCTCGGCCGTTCTGCCGGAAGTGTAACAAGCCTTTCGCCTCATCCCGCCGTTCAGCGACCCCTCTCGAACGCGCGCGGATCAGTCGAGGCCGGAAGCCCGTGGCCCGCCCCTGTGCGTTCCGCCCGCTGAATGCCGCATCCGCTCCCGGGCTGATGGTTTTTGCCCCATGGATCCCGTGGCCCGAAAAAGCAGAAACAGGCCGAATAACAACAACAGGATGACAATCCCCGCAATGGCAACCATCTGAAGTCTCCCTGCTTGTTGGATGGGCCCGGAGGGGCCCGGGGGTTGCCGTTTCCACAGAATTCCGGAAGGCCGGGAACGCTTTATCCGCCTGCCGTTTCGGCGGGCGGCGCTCCCTGCGGTTCTTCGGCGACGGGCGCCACGTAGCGCGCCAGCGCCTCCCGCGCCTGAGGCGAGGTGATCATCACCAGCCGATCCTCTGGCTCCAGCAAAGTGTCTCCGTGGGGCAGGAGCAGGTGCTCGCGGCGTCGGATGGTAACCACTTCAAAGTCGTACTGCGCCAGTTCGCTATACAGATCGGCCAGTCTGCGGCCGGCGATCGGGCTCTCGTCCTCGATGATCCCCATGGTCAGTTCCCGGCCGCCGGGCAGATCGAAACGCACGTGCGAGCGGAGCAGGCGCAGCAGATCGAGGTGGCCCACCTTGTCCATGAGAGGCAGATTCCTCTTTCCGAGAAGCTGCAGGGCAATCTGAATGTGCTCAAGATAGTGGGCCGGCGAATCCTGCCGCGTCGGCACCTGTCCTTCGTAGAGGCTGCGATAGCGGACAAACGAGGAAAGCTGGATCTGGAGCAGATACGCGATCATGACGGCGAGGCCAGCGGGGACGAGCAGGTGATAGCCGCCGGCCATTTCAGTCACCATCAGCATGGTGGCAATGGGAACCCGGGCAGCCGCCCCAAAAACCGCCGCCATGCCCACGACCACAAAAATGGCAGGCGCTTGATGGAAGAAGACCGCGAACGCCCCGCCCAGCATGGCCCCAACAAAAAGAGAAGGAGCAAAGACGCCGCCCGACCCCCCGGAGCTGACGGTCAGGGCAAAGGCCGCCATCTTGGCAAACAAAAGAAGGATGAGCAGGCGCAGAGCCAGCCTGCCGTCGATCGCCATCTGGATCCAGCCGTAGCCGCCGCCCAGGACCTGAGGCAGCGCCAAGGCGAGCAGCCCCAGCAGCAGTCCGCCGATGGCTGGTTTGATCCAGAGTGGAACCGGCAGAAGCCGAAAACCATCGCGCACGCGGTAGAAAACCTCAGGAAGAGCGGTGCCCACCAGCCCGGCTGCCACTCCCAGGCCCGCGTAAATGGCAAAGGTGGAAAGAGCGGGCGTTGGAACGACAGGCACCCGGAACAGCGGCCGGAATCCGACAAAGAGGCCGTTGACCGTGTACGCCACCGCCGACGAAATCATGGTGTAGAGCAGCGCGCCGACCTCGAACTCCATGCTCCCGTAGAGCACCTCGATGGCGAAGACACCCGTGCCCATGGGCGTGCGGAAGATCGCGGACAGGCCTGCCGCCATCCCCGCCAGCAACAAAAGCCGGCGATCTTCCTCGGAGCGGTGCGCGAGTTTCGCATAGACAGAGGCAAGGCCCGCGGCGATGAGGGCGATTGGGCCTTCCCGCCCGGCCGATCCACCGGATCCAATGGTGATGGCCGAGGCGATCATCTTGATCGGCGGCACGCGGGGCCGGATGATACCTTCGCGCCGGTGGAACGCATTGACCACCGTATCCGTACCGTGGCCCTCGGCTTCCGGCGCAAAGCGATAGACCAAAAATCCGGAAATGAGGCCGCCCAGGGTTGTGACGATGGGAATGAGCCAGAGTCCATGCGGGCCAATGATCGGGTGATCCGGCCCAAACTCCGCGCCCGGCGGCTGATACCCGGCGATGCCGGTGAGGAGAAGGCGGCTGCACCCGTGCAGCATCCACATAAACGCCTGGGCGCTCAGCGCGCCGGCTACGCCCAGCAGCGCCGACTCCAGCATGAGCCGCGGCTCGCGGTCGCGCAGGATGGAGCGGTTCTGTCTTTCCGCCTGCATCAGGTTTCTGTCGTCCGGGCTCGCGCCGACCGCAGGCGCGGGCCGGGACGATAGCTTAGATGACGAGGATCGGGTCAGGAGGGACGAGAAGAAGCGGTTTGTGCCCGCCTCTGCCGAAACTGGGCGCAAAAAGATGCAATTCCGGTCCGCAGGTTGTTCCGCTTCCGGGGTAACCGCTAAAACGGAATGTCGTCGTCGGTGATTTCGGTGGACTGGACCAGGTCGTCCCCGCCCGCAGGCGGACGCTGATCGTACTGGTTGCTGGAGCGGGAGTAGCCGCCCGATTCGCCCTCGCCGCGTCCCGAGAGCAGCACCAGATCGTTCACGATGATCTCGGTCCGGTACTTCTTCTGCCCTTCCTTGTCATCCCAGGAACGGGTCTGGATGCGGCCTTCCACGTAGAGTTTCGAGCCCTTCTTCACGTAATCGCGAATGATCTCCGCCGTGCGCTGGAAAGCCACCAGGTTGTGCCACTCCGTGCGATCCGTCCAGTTGCCGCCCTGGTCCTTGGTGCGATCGCTGGTGGCCAGCGAAAAGGTGGCGATGGACGCGCCGCTGCCGGCAACTTTAATTTCTGGATCCTTGCCGACGTTGCCCACGAGGATCACTTTATTCACGCTTTTCGCCATAACGATGTCTCCCTGCAAGTACGGATTCCCATGCAGCATAGCAGGAATGCGGGGCTGCCAGCAGCAGACCATGACCAACGTTTCGTTACGATTGGCAGGGGTCAAAGAGCCGCGTTGATCTGCTCGATGAGCGCCTCAGCGGCGCTGGCCGGTGGCAGGCACGAGGTTCCTCGGCACACCAGGGCCAGCGGTGTCTGGGTCGCAGCCGCGAGTCCAGGCAGATGCGGCAGCGTCTCGGCCAGAAGCGGCGGCAGATGCACGGCCGTGACTTTCTCCGGCGTAATCATGATCACCGCCTTGTTGACCGCGTAGCGGGCGTTCGCGATGGCAGCGAGCTTCTGGGCCGCCTCACCCTTCCCCGCGATCACGACCTGGATGGGATGAAGCAGCAGCCGCTCCAGCGCCAGCCCGTAGCTGCCGGCGTAAAGGCCGTAGTGCTCGATGACGCCGGCAAAAGTGGCCAGCGTGCCTTCGGCGATTGCACGAAAATCATCCCTCCCGCTGAGCGCGTTCAGCCGCAGCAGGGCGCTCGCCGCCGTGGCGTTACCCGCCGGCGTCGGAGAATCCTGCATCGGCTTGCGGCGCGCGGCGAGGGCGCCCAGCTTGTCTCCGGCATTTTTCTCGGTATCGAAGAAGCCGCTGCCATCGGCGTCGTAAAAACGCTCGACCATCGCTTCGGCGATCTGCACCGCAGATTCGTAATAGCGAAGCTCGCCGGTGGACTCCCAGGCGTCCACGCAGGCGTGGACGAGCAGCGCGTAATCGTCGAGAACTCCGGCAACCCACTTCGCCGTGCCCGGCTGATCGGGATAGGCAATCACATGCGCCAGGCCGTCCGCGGCGCTCCAGCCCTCGCGCAGGATGCGCTCGAGAGTGCGGAGCGCAAAGACGCGTGGCGCCTCAAGATGTAGAACGCGTGCCGCATCGAGATACGCGGAGATCGCCATCGCATTCCAGCCCGTGTAGATCGTCCTGTCCACAAAAGGCGTGGGACGCTCGAGACGCGCCGCATAGAGCTTCTGTTTGGCCGATGCCAGATCGCGTTCGACCGAAGCGGTCTCGCGTCCAAGCTTCTGCGCCACTTCCTCCACGGTGAAGTTGCGATGGAGGACGTTCTTCTTCGGATTGTGGTGCATGTCGCCCAGGTCGCCGATGTCGTAAAACAGTTCAGCAACGGCCATCTCCTCAGGCGTCAGAGCGGCCGCAGCTTCGTCGCGCGTCCAGGTAAAATAGTCGCCGTCATCGTCCAGGGAGATGTCGGCGTCCTGTGAAGCGTAAAACCCGCCGCGCTCCTGGTCGCTGAGCCACTCATTCATCCAGCGCAGAATGTCGCGTGCCGTTGCCGCGAACTCCGGCTCCACGAACGTCTGGAAGGCGTGGACATAATTCGCCAGCAGCCCGGCATTGTCGTAGAGCATCTTCTCGAAATGCGGCACCACCCAGCGCTCATCGACCGAATACCGGTGAAAGCCTCCGGCCAACTGGTCGTAGACGCCGCCGCGAGCCATCTTCTGCAGAGTCACAGTCGCCGCTGCCCTCGCGGCCTCGTTGCCGGTGCGCGCCGCCACGTCGATCAGCAGATCCAGAGCCGCCGGATGCGGAAATTTCGGCTGCGATCCAAACCCGCCGTGCCGCGGATCGAACTGGCCGACGGCGCTGGCGACCAGCTTGTCCACGATCTCCAGAGAGAGGCTGTCGCTGCGCGCGGAAAACGTCTCGCCATGTTCGATCGCGGCGATCACGCTTGCCGCCGACTCCAGCACCTCGTCGCGCCGATTCTGCCAGGCATGCGCCAGCGTCAGCAAAACGCGCTCGAATCCCGGACGCCCATAGCGGTCTTCGCGCGGAAAATACGTCCCCGCAAAGAACGGCCGACCATCCGGCGTCAGGATCGCTGTCAGCGGCCAGCCGCCCTGTCCGGCAATGGCCTGCGCCGCGGCCTGATACCGAGCATCCACGTCGGGCCGCTCATCCCGATCCACCTTGATGGCGACAAAATGATCGTTGATCGTCTGCGCCAGCGTCGGGTCCTCGTACGATTCCCGATCCATCACGTGGCACCAGTGGCACCACACCGCGCCCACGTCCAGCAGCACCGGCTTGCCGCTCTGCGCGGCCAGCGCAAACGCAGCTTCGCCCCACTCCTGCCAGTACACCGGCTGGTGCATAGCAGATCGCAGATAAGAAGAAGACGCCTGATCGAGAGTATTGCGCGATTGCACAGCGGTGCTGGTGGGTTCAGCCATACTTCCAGCCTGGAGCATCGGGGCGCCTTCTGTCGAATCGGTGCTGCCTTAGCCCGGCTCGTTCACCAGACGCCGCGCCACGTCAACGTAGAGATCCACCGCCTCAAACAGTTCCTTCTTCGCAAGCTTTTCGTGCGGAGTATGCGCGACATGAATCGAACCTGGGCCCAGAAGAACCGGCTCGCCCCAGCTGCCGAGCCACGGGATGTCCGTCGTGAATGCAGCAATCATCGTCGGCAGCCCTGGCAGCGAGCGGAATCGCCGGAAAGGGATCTCCAGGGTGAAATCGACAGTCGCCAGGCCTTCGGCCGCTTTCTCAATTGCCCGCCGAGTCTCGTCCGACGGCCCTACAAGCCGCGTCATCACCTGCGCTTCCGCGTGGTCGGCGATCACGTTAGGAGCGCGTCCCCCGCTGATCATGCCGATATTCAGCGTGCTCGGCCCCACGTCGTCGAGAGTTGGCAAAGGAATAGACAGGATGCGATGCAGCACCTCGATGAGCTTGTTGATCGCGCTGTCGCCCAGTTCCGGATAAGCCGAATGCGCCATCCTGCCGCTTGCGCGAATCACGGCGCGCAGCGATCCCTTTGAGGCCAGAGCCACGCGATTGTCAGTAGGCTCGCCGTTGATGAGAAACCGGCTCCCCCGCGGCTGGGCGTTAGCGGCCTTGGCTCCTGCGGAATCCCGCTCCTCGCCGGCGACAAACAGCAGCCCCACCTGCACGCCCTGCTCGCGAAGCCGCTCCGCAGCCGCGATCTGCGCTGCGATGATGCCCTTGGCGTCGCAGGCGCCGCGCCCATAGAGAAAATCATCATCTTCGCGAAAAGGAATGAACGGCGGCACCGTGTCCATATGCGTGGAGAGCACGACATCCGGCGTCTGGCCCGGAGCGCATGCGTACACATTGAACCGCTCGCTCGTGGATCCGCTCTCCTTGTGCTGCTCCACCGGCATCTTCTCGACCGCATACCCCTCGCCGGCGAGGAACTCCGCCAGGAATGCGCCCACCGCGCCCTCGTTGTAGGTGATGGATTCAATGTCCACGAGACGGCGGGTAAGCTGAATCGGATCGACAGGCATGCTCAGCCAGAATACCCCGAGCCGTCTTCGTACAATGAAGAGCGATGACGCAATCGCATGTTGGCTCCGCTGTGTTGCGAACCGTGGACGACCTTTGCGGACCGGCGGGACAACTGGAAGCTCTGCTCAATCCCGGCAAGCCGGACGCGCCATACGCTGCGCTGGTCTGCCACCCGCATCCGCTCGGCGGCGGCACGCTCCACAACAAGGTTGTCTACCACGCCATGAAAGCCCTGCAGAGCCTCGGCCTGCCGGTGCTCCGCTTCAATTTTCGCGGAACCGGCCTGAGCGAAGGCATTCACGATAACGGCCGAGGCGAGCAGGACGAGGTCCGCGCCGCACTCGACTGGCTCGATCAGGAATTTCACCGGCCACTGCTGCTCGCGGGCTTCTCGTTCGGCGCCTGGGTGGGACTGCAGGCGTGTTGCGGCGACCCGCGCGTGGCTGGACTCGTCGCTCTCGGCCTCCCCGTTCATGCCGAAGGCCGCGACTACCAGTACGATTTCCTCCGCGTCTGTCCGCAGCCGAAGCTCTTCATCAGCGGCGATCGCGATCAGTACGGGCCCGTCGCAAAAGTGGAAGCCGCGGTGCGTCTTGCCGCCGAGCCGAAAGAACTGGTCTGGATCGCCGACGCCGATCACTTTTTCGCTCCGCCAACAAGCGACCCTTCAGCGCCGTCGCCGCAGCACCCGGGGAGTAAATTGGAGGAGATGCGATTTGCCCTTCGCGCATGGGCGCAACGGCAGTTCCCCGCGCTCCCCAGCCAATGACCACCCTCGATCAACTGCATACCATTTCCCGAGAGATCTTCGATGAGGCGCTGCGCGCGTGCGACATCGCCCAGGCGTTCGATCGCCACCTGCACTTTGAAGGGACGACACTGATTCGTACGCCGTCGTCGCGGCTGCCCCCGATCACGGTGCCCTTCGATCGCTACAAGGAAGTCTTTGTTCTGTCCTTCGGCAAGGCCGCCCTGTCGATGCTCGACGCGTTGCTGGCGCGCCTCCCCGAAAAGACTCGTCTCCACGGCGTTTGCTCAGCGCCTCGGATTCCAAAGGAGCGCCGTCGCAACATCCGCTACTTCGCCGGCGGCCACCCGTTGCCCAACGACGATTCTTTCGCCGCTGCTCGGGCCGCTCTCGATCTGCTGAAGCACGCAAAAGCCGACACGTTCATCTTCTTCCTCATCAGCGGCGGCGGCTCGGCCATGCTGGAGCTGCCCCGTGACCGGAAGATCAACCTCGACGACACCATCGCCTTCCATGAAACGCTGGTCGCCAGCGGCGCCTCCATCACGGAAATCAACACCGTCCGCAAATATTTCTCCGCGGTGAAAGGCGGCCGACTGGCGCTGACCGCGCCTCGGTCGGAAAAGCTCTCTCTGCTGCTGGCCGATGTGCCTCTCAAGGATCTCGCCGCAGTCGCGTCGTCACCCACCCTGCCCAACTACTCCACCTTCGCCCAGTGCTCCGAGATTCTGGAGCGCTTCCACCTGCTGGAGAAGTTTCCTCCTGGTGTGCGGAACTACTTTGAAAAGCTGAAAGGCACCGAGGCCTCAACCGCGGGTCAGCAGCCAGCCGCCTTCGAGAATGCGCAGTTCGATACGCTGCTCTCGAACCACGACTTTGTGAATGCGGCCCGCGATCACGCCCAGTCGCTGGGCTACAAGGTCGTCATCGACAATGCCTGCGACGACTGGGACTACGCCAAAGCAGCGCAGTACCTGCTCGGCCGCTTTCACGAGCTGCGCAACCAAAACGAGCGAGTTTGCCTGCTGTCCAGCGGCGAGGTCACGGTCAATCTGGAAAAGAACCCAGGATGCGGCGGACGCAATCAGCAGTTTGCGCTCGAAGCCGCGCTCGACCTGGCACGGTATGAAGGCCAGCCGCTCGTCGTGCTCAGCGCCGGCTCCGACGGCATCGACGGCAACAGCCCCGCCGCCGGCGCTATTGCCGATACAACCACGGTTGCGCGCGCACGCAGTTACAATTTCGACCCGGAAACCACGCTCCGGCGATTCGACGCGTGCACCCTGTTTACGGCGCTCGGCGACGCAATCGTCACCGGGCCCACCGGCAACAACCTTCGCGACCTGCGCATCCTCATCGCCGGTTAAGCGTGGGGCCGAACGCTAGAACTGCACCTTGGGCGCCTGCTGCGAAGCCGCACTGGCTTCGAAATAATTGTTGTTCGGCTGGAAGCCCGCCATCCGCGCCCAAATGTTGTTGGGAAATTGCCGAATGTAGGTGTTGTAGTCGCGCACCCCATCGTTGTAGCGAATCCGCTCGACCGCGATCCGGTTCTCCGTTCCTTCCAGCTGATCCTGCAGTTGCAGGAAATTTTCATTCGCCTTGAGATTGGGGTAATTTTCGGCAACGGCCAGCAGCCGTCCCAGCGCGCCATCCAGCTGTCCGTTCGCCGCGATCTTGCCCTGCGGATCGTGAGCGGCCAGCAGCGCCTCGCGCGCCTTGTCCACATCGGCAAAAACGGTTTCTTCATGCGTAGCGTAGCCCTTCACCGTCGCCACCAGGTTGGGGATCAGATCGGCACGCCGCTGCAGAACGGTCTGCACGTTGCTCCATTGCTCGCTGACGGCTTCCTGTTTGGCCACCATCTGGTTCCGCGCGCTGACGTAGCTGCCAAACACCAGCAGCCCCGCGAGCACAATCACGCCAATCACCGCCACCGCGATCCACAGCCCACGACGCATCATTGGGTCGTTCTCCTTAGGAAATCCGTATCGATGTTACCAACTGCCGCCGGCTCCGCCGCCGCCGGTGCCGCCGCCGCCGAATCCGCCAAAGCCGCTGCCGCTCCCACCGCCGCCAAAATCTCCGCCGCCGCCGAATCCGCCACCGCCCCAACGCCCGCCCCCGCCGAAGAACATGCCCAGCAGGAATCCCAGCATGCCGGTTCCGCCGGCCCAGATGAGGAAAATGACGACGAAGATCAGGAAGACGATGCCGCCAATCACCTGCCCCACCGTCGCGTGGGGCTGCTGTTGCTGCTCCTGCGCTCCCCAGCGCGTGAGCGGTTGCAGATGCACCCCGGCATCCTGCGCGATGATCTGAGAAATCTCGTCCACCGCCAGCGTCACCGCGCCGTCAAAATCGTTGTTGCGCAGCATCGGCACCATCTGCCGACCGATGTCGCCCACTTTCCCGTCAGGCAGAATGCCCTCGAGGCCGTAGCCGGTTTCAATAAATCGCCTGCGATCCTGCACCGCCAGCAGGACGATCACGCCGCGATCCGACCCCTTGGGGCCGACCTTCCAGGCGTCTTCCAGCTCGACCGCGTACTGCTCGATCGGCTCCCCGTTCAGTGTGTTGATGGTCACGACCGCGATCTGCGCGTGCGCTTCGTGATCCACCTCGCCGCACAGCCGGTCCAGCTGCGTCTTCGTCGAGTCCGACATCACGTGCGCGAAGTCGCTGACGTAGTCGGTGGGCTGGGGCAGGTCCTTCACCGCCTGGCCGAAAGCGGGCGCCATCGCGCATACGAAGACAGCGATGCAGCCGGCGGCCCTCATTCTCAGACGGAGCATTGCCCTTATTGTAGTCGCGCACCAGCGCCGCGGCAGCCTCGCATCAGAAAGACAGAGCCTTCTCCATCACCAGCGCGTCGATGCGGCCGAGGTAATAGCCAGGAATGCGGCCGGTCTTCACAAACCCATGGCGCGCGTAGAACTCCTGCGCGCCCCGGTTATCGATGGCGACTTCGAGGAGAATCGCGCCGGCGCCCCGGGCACGCAACTGCTCTTCAATCGTTCGCATCAGGCGATCGCCGATGCCGACCCGGCGCAGCGATGGATCCACATCAATGGTGATGAGCCGTCCCACCAGCGCTCCCCGGCGCCTCTGCATCCCGGCAATCGTAAAGCCCGCAATCCGGCCATCGTGTTCCGCGACCACGGCAATATTTCCGGGATAGCGCAGAAAGTACTGCAGCTCCGCCTGCGTCCATGAGATCCCCGGCGCAAAGCACGCCTGGTCCAGCGCGTAGAGCGCCGGAAAATCCTGCGCAACGGCGGCGCGAATCGTCACAGCCACGAATTATTGTCGCGCGTCCGGAACGTACGCTCCGCTGCGGGCCGCTTCCATCTGCGGCTGGAACACGACCCCGCTGAACAACGAGGCAGCCGCCAGGCGTCCGTTAACCAAAGCCGCCGCTCGCACGGTCCAGCCTGTATTCCACCAGTGCCACGTGCCGTCGTGCGGATCGACCGCATAGATCACGGTACCTTCGCGCGAGGTCACGATCAGCCGCTCCAGCACAGCGCTCCACGCAATACTGTTGACGGCCACCACGGGCAGTCGCCGTAATGGAGCCCAGCTGGCTCCGTCGTCTTTGGAGTCGAACACGCCTTCGCGCCCGCCGGCCCACAGGGAGCCATCCGGCGCCAGGGCCAGAGTGGCCAGGGCCGTAAGCCCCGCTGGAAGCGGGACCGCTCGCCAGCTCGCGCCCGCATCCTCTGAGACCATGATGCCCGCGCGGCGTCCCGCAACGATGGTCCGGCCGGAAATGGCCAAAGCCAGGGTTTCGCCGTCGCGGAAGAACGAGTTTGGATCCTGCGGAGCAAGGATCTGCTCCCAGTGCTCGCCCCGATCCTCGCTGTGGAACACACCCTGCCCGCTGGCCGCATACCACGCATCGCCCGACGCCACCAGCGCGGTCACCCGTCCGTGAATCTCCTGCGGCGCCGGTGGCGCCGGCTCCGGGATTCGGTGCCTGCGCCGGCTCCGCCGAGCACGCACCTCCACTTTCGCCGGAACAGGAGGATCGGGAGCCGTCACCGCATTGGCAGCGACCCACGTCGTCCCTTCCAGGCGGAAAATGCCGTCGCTGGTCCCGGCCAGCACCGTGCCATCTCCGCTCTGCGCCAGCTCAAAAACGTCGCGCCCGCGCAGGCCGTCGCTCTGCTGCTTCCACGTGCGGCCCTCGTCGGTGCTGGAGAAGACGCCTCCGTAGATCTTGTCGTTAATCACGCCGGCATACAGAGTGCCGTGCGCCTGGTTGTCGGCCAGCAGCGTGCTGACCTGCCGCTGCGAGAAACCCGTATTGGAAGACTCAAATCCCACGCCGCCGTCCTCGCTCGCCAGAATGCCGCTGCGATCCGTGGCCAGAAGCACGTGCTTTGGGTTGCGCGGATCGATATAGACGTCGTTGACGATCACGTCGGGGCCCGTCGTCCGCGTCCAGTGCTCGCCTCCGTCTTCGGTCTTGTACAGGCCTTCGGTGGTTCCGGCGTAAACCGTGTTGCGATCGGCCGGATCCATCCGCAGCGAGCGGGTTCGCCGCGCCGTCGCCGGAATGCCCTCCACCTTGCGGAAGTCTCCGCCGTAATTGTCGCTCCGGTAGATGCCCGAGCAGGCGCTCAGAAACATGACGCTGGGACGGGAGGGATCGACGATCATCGAGAACACGTCGGAGTCGTCAATCACTCCTTCCTTGATGTTGCTCCAGTGCGCGCCACCGTCCATCGTGCGCCACGGCAGATGCCACGTGCCGGCGTAGATCGTCTGCGCATCGTAAGGATCGATGGCGACGGATTCCACTTCATGAATCTCGCTGCTGCCCGGCGGACTGATCTCGTGCCAGTGCTGTCCGCGGTCGTCGGTGCGGTAGACGCCGCCCAGCGTTCCCGCCACCAGCACCCGCGGATCGGACCGCGCCTGAGTGAGCGACCGTACCGACTGGCCGTGCATCTCCGGAGCTTCCTTCCACGTGCGCCCTTCGTCGCGGCTGATGTAGATGCCCCCGTCCGGGTGATCCATCACCCAGACCCCGGCGTACAGCGTATGAGGGTCGCTTCGATCCACGACCAGGCTGTCGACGACCAGATTGTCCTGCTGGCCCAGGTGCGCCAGCCGCGCCCAGGTCGACCCGCCGTCGTTGGAGACATAAATCCAGCTGTCGGTGGTGCCCACGTAAATCCGGCTCGGATCCTGCGCGCTGAAGGCGAAACGCCGCGCATCGCCGCCGTCGGGGCCGGCCGGATTCCAGGAAGAAACCGCCGCCGCGAAGCAGCTGCAACCAGACAGAAACGCGGCCAGCGCCGCAAACCACAAACAGAACCGCTTTGATTTCATATTCACTGTGGGGGCGGCCTCGGGCAATGCCCGAAGTCTCATCCCATGCTACCTGCTTTTGCCCCACTTTTCGCTCGTGGAGCGTCCTGGCGTTCCATCATTGGCAACGATGGCTGACCCTGCAAAAAGGCTCTCCGAGCCCTGCGTCGGGCCGTCTTCATCCTCAGGCAAAAAAACAGGGCCGACCCTTAAGGTCGGCCCCTTTGTAGTTCGGCTTGCTGTTGTTCTAGTGAGCCGCCTTCTTTGCGGCCGCGTGGTGGTGATGGTGGTGCACCGGATTGCGCGGTTGCGCCTTCACCGCGTTCTCATCGACCGGCGTCGTGCCAGGCACGTCGTTGTCGAAGTTGGCGCCCGCCGGAACCAGGTAATTCTCCACCTCGTTCTGGCCGCTTGTTCCCGTCCGCACCTGGATACGGCTGGCGTCAATGCCCTTCTCCGTCACCAGGTAGTCCTTGGTGTTCACCGCGCGCTGCGCTGCCAGCTTCTCGGCAGTCATCGCGTGGCGGCGAGCGTACTTGCTCCTTGGCATTGGCACAGGAGCCGAGTTGCCCACGACCACCAGGGAAGCATCGGCCTTCTGCTGCGCGTTCAGAGCAACATCGTCCAGGCAGGCCTTGGCTTCATTGTCCACCCGCGTCGGACGCCGCTTGTCCTTGTTGAACTGGATCGAGCACAGGGTCTGGCTCTTCGGAGCCGGCGGCGGCGGCGGCGCTTCCACATCCACCGTCGTCGTAGCCGAAGCCGTCTGTCCCTTGTCGTCCTGCACCGTCCCCGTCACCGTGATCGTTCCCGACGGCGCTCCCGTTGTGGAGAGCGTCGCGGTGTTGCCGGTACCGTTGATCGATCCCGCCGAGGCCGAGTAGCTGTACGTCAGCGGCCGATTCTGCGGGCTCACCCCGTTGCAGGTGATCGTCGAGCTCTCGCCCGGCTTCACCGTCGCCGGATTGGCCGTGCATGCCACCGTCGGCGGCTCAAACTGCTTCACCGTGAACTGCGCCGTGCAGTCCGCCGACTGTCCGGGCTTGTTGCCCTCGGTCACGTGACCCGTCACCGTGTAGGTTCCAGGCTGCAGGTTGGCCGTATCAATCGTCGAGGTGGTGTTGGTGCCGCCCACCGTTACACCCTGGCCGCTCCAGCTGTAGTTCGCGGTCTTCTTCGGGTTCAGGTTGGTGGCCGTCCCGGTGACGGTGACCTGCTCACCCGGAAACACCGACGACGGATTCATGGAGCAGGCATACTGCACCGGCGGCGGCGGAACCAGGCTGCCGAGGTGAATCAGAATGCCTGTGCTCAGACGCGCCGCGTTGATGTTGGCCCGCCCGCCGGTTCTGATCTGCGGTCCATAGTCCGCATGCATGTATTCGTAGTCCGCCTGGAAGAGGCGCAGGCCAAACCGATGGTCCATGAACGGCAGGTCGTAATCGAGCCCGCCGCCGGCGGTAAGAGCCGGTCCCCAGGTGTACGGGTGCGCCACCAGATCCACGCCGCTGGGAAAGTTCGGACCGCCAATGCGCGCCGCGCCCGCCAGTCCGTGCACGAACGGCGTTATCCCCTCGTCCATGGGGTAGCGAAAGATCAGTCCCCCCTGAGCCGTCGAGATTCCGTCGTTCTGCCCGTTCGGGCCGTTGGCGTATTCGAACTGCCCGCCCACATAGCGATTGAAGTAGTAGGCGAAGCTGCCGATCGCACCCAGATCGATGGACGAGAAATTGTCGCTGTGGATGGTGCCGTTCGCCAGATCGGTATTCACCGTTGCATGGGGAGCCAGATACGAGTAGCCCATGAAGATGTCCGCGCGTGAAATCGGCTGGCCCGTTTTCGCCGCAGGCGCCGACGGCAAAGAGGACGAAGTCTGCCCGGACAGCGCCGCAACACCCAACCCGAAAGCGCATCCCACAAGCAGCGTCCGGCCCACAAAATTGAATGGACGAGAAAACATGCGTCTATCCTCCGCAACCACTGATAAGAGCTAATGAATGTCGATGACTGGCCAGTACTATCTGGCAACTATCTGATGAAAAGAAAAAAACTCCGCGCTAATGAAATTACCACAGGAATACCCGTCGGAGGGTAATTGTTTCAATCAGTTGGCCGCATTCAGGCAGATTCCTGTGAATTCACCGTTAATACAACCCGAGCGCTTGCCGCCGTTCGCAGAATTGTCCTGATATTACCGGGGGATTGGGCGCCCGATCCTCGGCCGCCTGCAGCCGTCTCTTACTCAATAAGTTAACCAGGCCGCTACACTATTGCAAGTTGAGGACCCGCTTCAGGCTGCCGCGCTCGTGCTGGATTTTCTCCTGCAGCAGTGTGATGGCATACAGCAGCTGCTCCGGCCTGGGCGGACATCCCGGCACATATACATCCACCGGGATCACCTGGTTGACGCCCTGCACCAGCGCGTAATTATTGAAGACCCCGCCGGAAGTGGCGCAGGCTCCCATCGAGATGACCCACTTCGGCTCGGGCATCTGGTCGTACAGCCGCCGGATCACCGGCGCCATCTTCCACGAAACCCGGCCCGCAATCACCATCAGATCCGACTGCCGCGGCGAAGGACGGAATACCTCCGCGCCAAACCGAGCCACGTCAAAGCGCGAAGCCCCCATCGACATCATTTCGATCGCACAGCAGGCCAGACCGAAGGTCATGGGCCAAATGGAGTTCTTGCGAATCCAGTTGATCGCCGAATCCACCGTGGTGAGGAACACGCCCTCGGGCTGCTCGTAGCCATAGCTGGCCTCGAAGACCTTCTCCCGATTCTTCGCGAGGCTCTCCACGTTTCCAAAGAGCCGCCGATCCTGCAACGCTTCGCTCATACCCTTATGATACCCGCCGCTGAGGTCCGGTTTCGCCTTTCACCGGACTCCCCTCCGCGTTGGTAATGCACCCCGAATCGAAGGCCTGCGAATCCTCGCAGCGGCCCCTTCCGGCCCCGGGACGCGAGCCGCGCTTTTTCCGCAGCTTCGACGCCCGTGTTTTCCTCCAAAATTCTCTGTTTTCGCCGGAAGAAAATCATGTAAAAGTAGGTTTCAGGACCGTTATCCAACCTGATTCGCACCTGGCCACGCCGCCGGCTGCTTCCCCGCGTCACCCTGTCGTGACATAAACCGTGCACCACCTACGGAGTGTTATGCCTTTTCGACGCTGGACCCGCCTGTCTCTTTTGCTGCCCCTCTTCTGTGCCCCCGCCCTGATGGCGCAGACTCCCGCCGCCGCGCCCGCCATCTCCTCCGGCGATAACGCCTGGATGCTCACCAGCGCCGCGCTCGTGCTCATGATGACCGGCCCCGGTCTGGCCCTCTTTTACGGCGGCCTGGTACGCCGCAAGAATGTGCTCTCCACCATGATGCAGAGCTTTGCCATGATGTGCATCATCACCCTGCTCTGGGCCATCGTCGGCTACAGCCTGGCCTTCGGCCCGGGCAACAGCTTCATTGGCGGCTTCCATTACCTCTTCCTGCACAACGTGGGCCTCACCCCCGATGCCGATTACGCCGCCACCATCCCCGCCCAGACCTACATGATCTATCAGCTGATGTTCGCCATCATCACTCCGGCGCTCATCTGCGGAGCCTTCGCCGAACGCATGAAGTTCAGCGCGATGTGCCTCTTTCTCACCCTGTGGGCCATTGTTGTTTATTCGCCCATGGCGCACATGGTCTGGGGCAAAGGCGGCCTCCTGAACGCGTCCCTCGGCGGCAAAATCCCCTGCCTCGATTTTGCCGGCGGCACAGTCGTCCACATTACCTCCGGCGTCTCGGCCCTCGTCTGCGCTCTCTATCTCGGCAAGCGCGTGGGCTATCCCAAAGAGCCCTCGCCTCCCCATTCCGTCGTGCTCAGCTTCATCGGAGCCTGCCTGCTGTGGGTCGGTTGGTTCGGCTTCAACGCCGGCTCCGCCGTCGCCGCCAACGGCCTCGCCACCAGCGCCTTCGTCAACACCCACTTCGCCACCGCCACCGCGGCCATTGGCTGGAGCCTCGCTGAGTGGATTCGCAACGGCAAGCCCAGCGCTCTGGGCGCCATCTCCGGCGCGGTCGCCGGCCTGGTCGCCATCACCCCTGCCTCCGGATTCGTTCAGCCCATGTCCGCCCTCCTCATCGGCTTCATCGCCGGCATCTTCTGCTTCTTCATGGTCACCACCGTGAAAAGCTGGTTCGGCTATGACGATTCCCTCGATGCCTTCGGCGTCCATGGCGCCGGCGGCACCATCGGCGCCCTGCTCACCGGATTCTTTGCCTCCAGCGCCATCAATCCCATCTTCGGCGCCGGCAAGCCCACCGGAGCTATCGACGGCAACTGGCATCAGGTGCTCAATCAGCTGGTCGGCATCGCCATCGCGTGGGGTCTCGCCATCGTCGGAACCCTGATTCTGCTCAAGCTCGTCGACATGATCATTGGCCTGCGCGTCACCCGCGAAGAGGAGATCGAAGGCCTCGATGTCACGCAGCATGGCGAGGAAGGCTACGACTTCGCTTCCTGATTCGCTGAACGTATACTCTGTTTGCCAGGATTGAGACCTTATGCAAAAAATTGAAGCTGTCATTCAGCCGTCCAAGCTCGATGCCGTCAAGGATGCGCTGCTCGAGGCCGGCATCGAAGGCATGACCATCCTCGAAGCTCGCGGCCACGGCCGCCAGAAGGGCCACACCGAGTTCTATCGCGGCCGTGAATACACCGTGGACCTGCTGCCCAAAATCAAAATCGAAATGGTGGTGCGCGATGAAATGGCCGATCAGGCAATCCAGGCCATCGTCTCCTCGGCGCGCACCGGCAAAATCGGCGACGGCAAGATCTTCATCTCAAAGATCGACGACGCCATTCGCATCCGCAACGACGAGCGCGGTCCCTCGGCGCTCTGATCCATGCTGGCTCGCCCAGGAAGCGCCGACGCAGCGATACCCGCGCGAGCCGACTGAATGACCGGTTGAGTTTTCTCCATGGTGGCTAACCCGCTTCCGCTGGGGCGTCTCCGCAGTCGTTATGAAGACGACTTCACCCAGCTGCGTCAGAACTTCGAACGCACCGGCGACGGCTCGGCCACCATCCGCCGCCGCTCGCAGATCGTCGGCGCGCTGCTGTGCGAGCTCTGGAGCCAGCTGGTTCCCGGCTCTGCGCAGAATGAGATCGCCGTCGTCGCCACCGGTGGATTCGGCCGGCGCGAGCTCTTCCCCTGTTCCGACGTCGACGTCCTCTTCCTCTGCGCCAATGAGAAAGTCGAGCCCGCATACGGCGATTCCATCCGCGCCTGCACCCAGGCCATGTGGGACATCGGCCTCCGCGCCAGCCCCGCCACCCGCACCCTCAGGGAATGCGAGCGCGTCCATCCCGATAATCTCGAGTTCACCGTCTCTCTGCTCGATCGCCGTTTCCTCGCCGGCAGCCGCGCGCTCTATGCCAAATTCGAAACCGACCTGCTGCCCGTCGTCATCCTCCGCGAGTGGGACACCATCGTTCAGAATCTCGCCGAGATGGCCCGCGCCCGCCACGCCAAATACGGCAACACCATCTTTCACGTGGAGCCCAACGTCAAGGAGTGCCCCGGCGGCCTGCGCGACTACCACCTCGCCCAGTGGCTCACCCTCCTCAACTCCATGCGCGAAGAAAAAGCCTGGCCCCGCGCCGCTGCAGACGACTTCTACGGCACCCACGACGAGCCCGAGTCCGCATACGACTTCCTCTCCGCCGTGCGATGTTTCCTGCATTACCGCGCCGGCCGCGACGACAATACCCTCGACTGGCACGCTCAGGACGAAGCCGCCGCCCGCTCCATCGGCCTTGAAACCCGCGGCACCTCCGATCCCGCCTACTGGATGCGCACCTGGTATCGCCAGGCCCGCACCGTCTACCGCCGCGCCTCGCTGCTCATCGACGCCGTCCCCCCGCCCCGCCGCTCCTTCTATAAACAATTCCGGCGCAAGCGCACCCCGGTTCCGGGCACCGACTTCTTTCTCGAAGACGGCCGCCTCGATCTCGCCGAAGGCGCAAGAGTCCACGACGGAGACAGCATCCTCCAGATCTTCGGACTGATGGCCAAACATGGCTATCGCCTCAGCCACTCCACCGAGGACCGCATCGCCGATGCCCTTCCGGTTCTCGCCGTGCAGATGCCCGAAGGCCCGTTTCTGTGGAACTGCCTGCGCGAGGTCCTCCTCGGCCCCTGGGCCGCTCACGCGCTGCGCACCATGCATGCTCTCGGCATCCTCGAACTGCTCATTCCCGAATTCCACGGCATCGACGCCCTCGTCATTCGCGACACCTGGCACCGCTACACCGTCGACGAGCATACCTTTCACGTCATCGACAACGTGCACCGCCTGCGCCAGCCCCAGCACGACTGGGAGAAACGTCTCGCCGGTCTGCTGCCCGAACTCGATCGCCCCGACCTCTTCTTTCTCTCCCTGCTCATGCACGACACCGGCAAGGCGCGGCGCAACGGCAGCCATGCCTCGGCCAGCGTCGAGCTGAGCGAGAGCCTCTTTGCCCGCCTCGAGCTCGACGCCGACGAGCGCGAAGTCGTCCGCCGGGTCATCCACAATCACCTCGAGATGTCCGCCGCCATGCGCCGTGACATCTTCGACACGGAAACCGTGCGCGCCTTCGCCGAAAAGGTCGCCACGCCCTCCCAGCTCAAGATGCTCACCCTGATGACCTACGCCGACATCGGCGCCGTCTCACCCGAGGCCCTCACCCCCTGGAAAGCCGAGAGCCTCTGGCAGCTCTACATGAGCGCCTCCAATTTTCTCGACCGCAGCGTCGACGAAATCCGCTACCACGCCGCCGCCGATCCCGCCTTCTTCAGCCGCATCACCGCGTTGATTCCCGCACTGCCGGCTGCGCCTTCAGCCGCGTCCGGGCGCCCACCCGCGGCCTCTGCGGTCCACACTGAAGAGCTTCGCAGCTTCCTCGAAGGCCTGCCCCAGCGTTACCTCAATACCCGCTCCCCCGAGCAGATCGCCTCCCAGTTTCGCCTCGCCCAGGCGCTGCGCGACCAGCCGATTCAGGTCGCCTTCCGCCCCCTCCGGCAGCTCAACGAAATCACCCTCGTCACCCCCGACCGCCCCGGCCTGTTTGCCGATGTGGCCGGCGTTCTCTCCGCCTGGGGCATGAATATCGTCAAGGCCGACGCCTTTTCCAATGCCGCCGGCATCATCGTCGATACCTTTCAGTTCACCGACACCTATCAAACCCTCGAGCTCAATGTCTCTGAGGTGGAGCGCTTCCTCCAGAACATTCGCGACGCTCTGACGCACAAAGTCTCCGTCGACCACCTGATGCGCTCGCGTAATCACAAGCCAGCGCGCCCGCGCGTCGCGGTTGACACGCGCCTCGAGTTCGACAACGACGCATCCTCCCACAGCACCCTGCTGCAGATCGTCACCCAGGATACCCCCGGCCTGCTCCGCGAAATCGCCCTCAGCTTTACCGCCGCGCGCTGCAACATCACGGTTGCCCTCATCGATACCGAAGGCGAAGCCGCCATCGACGTCTTCTATCTGACCAAAGGCGGCCTGAAGCTCGACGACGCGGCGCAGTCCTCTCTCAGCGCCTCCCTCGTCCACCGCCTGGCCCAGCTGCGCTCCTAGCACAACTTGTCATCCCGACCGAAGTGGAGGGACCTGCTTTCTTGTCATCCCGACCGAAGTGGAGGGACCTGCTTTCTTGTCATCCCGACCGAAGTGGAGGGACCTGCTTTTCGTCACTTCAGATAAGCCCGCACCAGATCGATCAAATCCTCCGCCAGCTCGGCCGTGGTCGCCGCGCTCTTCTCCGGCGACAGCATGTGCAGCCGGATGTGATCTTCCAGTACCTCGGCCATCAGACTGTTGATGCCGCCCCGCACGTTGGCCAGCAGCATCAGCACATCCGCGCAATCGTCCCCGCTGCTCAGCGACCGCTCAATCGCGCTCACCTGCCCGCGAATGCGATGAATCCGCGCGATCAGCTTCTGCTTCTCCGGTTCCAGCTTTGGGGGGCGCGTCGTCTTGCTCATATATGGTATGGGGATATAGTATCAATCCAGCGCTGCATCCGTCGATCCCGGCCTGCTGCCCTCCATTTTGCACGGCCGCTGTAACAAATCCGCAAAACTTCGCGGCGAGAATCACTTCTGTATCTGAAACCATGAAGGGAGAGGCATTTGCTGAGTCGCGCGTTCCTGTTCTGCCTGCTGCTCGGCGCCTCCGCGGCATGCGCGCAGTCCGCCGCGCTCCCTGACGCTCCCTCGCCCCTCCTCGCCGCAATCCAGCAGTCCGGAACCGCCCCCCAGTCTCCGCCAATCACGCCAACGCCACCCAATGAAGCCCCCCAGCTCACCATGTTTCCCCACAGCGCCACCGCCCCCTGGTGGATCTCCGGCCAGGTCAACGTCATCTTCCAGGGCAAACCGGGCTTCCACGCTCCCTATCAGGGGCCGAACAGCCTCGACAACGCCCCCGAGTACAAGACCTCGATGGTCGAAACGCTCTTCCTCGGCTGGGAGCCCCACCGCAACCTCCGCTACAACACTGACCTCCTGCTCGATCTCGAGAGCGCCGGGGGCCGCGGCCTCGGCCAGGCCCTGGGCCTCGCCGGCTTCACCAACCTCGACGTCGTCCGCAACCCCAACCTCGGCTCCGCTCCCTATCTCGCCCGCGGCGGCATTCACCAGACCATCGGCCTGACGAACCACATGGTGGACAACGATCGCGGAGCCTTCTCCCTCGCCCCCCAGGTCCCCGACCGTCGCTTCGAAATACGCGTCGGCAAGATGGGAGCCAACGACATCTTCGACCAGAACGAAGTCGCCAGCGACAGCCATCTCCAGTTCATGAACTGGACCGTCGACGACAATGGTGCATGGGATTACGCCGCCGACACCCGCGGCTACACCGTCGGCGGCACGCTCGAATATGACGACCACGCCTGGAGCGCCCGCTACGGCCTCTTCGCCATGCCCACCGTCGCCAACGGCATCGCCCTCGACTGGGCCTTCTCCCGCGCTCACGCTCAGAACTGGGAATACGAGCTGCGCCACTCTTTCATCCCCGGCCGCAAAGGCACCACGCGCCTCCTCGCCTACGTCAACACCGCCCACATGGGCAACTACCGCGAGGCGGTCCAGCACTTCGAGGCAGGAATCACCCCGCGTCCCGACATCCTCTCCGTCGAGCGCTTCGGCACCAACAAATACGGCTTCGGCTGGAACAACGAGCAGGAGATCACGGCCAACTTCCGCATTGGTACCCGCTTCGGCTGGAACGACGACCAGGAAGAATCCTTCGCCTACACCGAAGTGGGCCAAACCGCGCTGGTCGCCGGCGACTACAACGGAACGCGCTGGCATCGCCCGGCCGACAAGATCGGCGTCGCCTTCGCCAGCAATGCCATCAAGAAAGACCACCAAGAATATCTAAGAGACGGCGGCCTCGGCTTCCTGCTCGGGGACGGCCGCCTCACCTACGGCCGCGAGAACATCGTCGAGAGCTACTACACGTGGCACGCCTGGAAAGGCCTCTTCTTCGCCCTCGACGGCCAGCACATCGACGACCCCGGCTACAACCGCGATCGCGGCCCGGTCTGGGTCGGCGCCGTGCGCGGACACATCGACTTTTGATCGGGCCTGAACCCGGTCCGCGGGCGGCAGCTCGATCAGCGGTCAGTCGCTGTTACGATTCACATTCACCGGTGCTGCGGCCCCGCATTCCCGGGACCTCCCACCATCTGCAGTGCGGGCAGCCGCTCCTCCACCGGCGGCAGCGGCGGAAACGGCATATGCGGCTCCGCCTGGTACCAGTACGCTACGGAGTAGTAGTTGTCCGACCGATGATTCGCGTGCCCATGCTCGATCGTGGCCTTCATCGACGTCGTGAAAGGAATCGGCGAATCCAGATGGAACCGGTACACGCTCCATCGCCCTCCCGCCAGTTCATCTCCGATAATCGGAGCCCCGTACAGGGGATAGTCAAAAGGCTGCCCTCCAAAGTCCCACGCCCCTAGGAAGTAATCCTCTGAGCCGGTTCCTCCCGGCATATAAGGCATCTTCGCGTTGTCGATGAAGAACATCGGATCGCCTTCACCCCACCACCCGTCCTGATTCTCCAGAACCGACAGCGTCACCCCCACAAACTGGCCGTGACCCTTCGCCTCGAAAAAGACATAGTTGTCCCTGCCGTCCAGGTTCTTCTTGTCGTCCACCAGCGAATCGCCGTTTTCCTGCCAGTCATTCGTCCAGCCGTGGTTGGGCTGCGCCTGCCGATACTCTGCGTGGAAATACAGCGTTCCCGCCGGCAGGGGATGATCGTAAGTTCGGTAATCGATGTTGTAGTACAGGCTCCCGATCGCCTCTTTGCCCTCATTCGTAACAGTAATGCGCGCATGTTTGGCGAACGGCATGGGGAAGAAACAGTTCAGAGCCCTGGTGCTTCCCACAGAAAGCAGCTCCGAATGCCAGTCGTGATAGATCCCCAGGCCCAGGCCGAAAAAATCGCCGATCGGCGCTTCCACGCTCGGCGACGTCTCCCCGTCCCAGTACATGCGCAGCACGATGCGCTTCAGGTGATACGGCCCCGGGTCGCTGATCGTAAACCATACGTGCGACACCATGCCCGGGCCGTCCGTGTCCAGCACCGTCGCGGTCGCACCCGGCGCCACGCTGATCCAGTCATGGTTCCCGCCGCTTCGATCCTGGCTCGAAGCGTGATGCCACGTGTACGTCTGCTGCTGCGTCACATCCGGCATCCACGCGCCGGCCTGTCCGTGAAGCCAGAGGGGAGCCATGATCGCCATCGCGCAGGCCCAAAACACTCGCATCATGTGGTTACCCTTGTCGGAATGTCGCCGCCCGCGATCCACCCGCGCTCGCGGCAACGTGCAGCATACCAGAACCGCGAACGCAGCAGCCGCACCCGCGTATTCGCCGGATCAGCTCATTCCGCGCCGATGTGCGGGAACCAGCCGGGCGGCTAGCTCTCCTTCCGGTACAGCATGTCCCGCATCACACGGCGCCGCTCCGCATTCGCCTCACGATCGTTCCCGAAGTGGCCCGCGCCGGCCACCCCCGGCTGCCCAGCCGCATCGTCTTCCGGCTCACTGCACGCAGGGCACCGGTTGGCGAACCCAGGCTTATCCGGTCTCAGCTCAAATTCTTCCCCGCATACGCTGCATATACGAATCGGAAATGCCATGTCCAATGGTAAAACTCGCGCCAATCGTATGAAAACCCCCGCCATCGCCCAGGCCTCCAGCCAAGAGTGGGAACAGGCACCGATCGCGACCGTGCAGTAACCCTCGTCGCCCAGCGAACTCACCAACAGAAAAAGGCCGCTCCCGGAGCGGCCCAGTCTTTTTCTAATCCCTAAACTCTAACCCCTAATCCCTAACCCCTAATCCCTGCTTCTCAGATCCCCGCCCGTCATCTGCTTCGGCTGCGGCAGCCCCAGCAGCGCGAGGATCGTCGGCGAAATATCCCGCAGCGATCCGCCCGGCTTCAGCGTGGACTGCCCCGCATCCTCGCCCACATAAATCAGCGGCACCGGATTCGTCGTATGCGCCGTGTGCGGCCCTCCGGTCACCGGATCCACCATCAGCTCCGCGTTCCCGTGGTCCGCCGTGATCAGCCACGCCCCGCCACCCCGCTGCTTCATCGCCTGATAGATCTGCCCCAGGCACGCATCCACGGTCTCTACCGCTTTCACCGTCGGCTCCAGCTTGCCCGAGTGACCCACCATATCCGCGTTCGCGAAATTGACCACCACCACATCGAACGCCCGGTCATTGACGGCTTTGATCACCGTATCCGCGATCCCCGCCGCCGACATCTCCGGCGCCAGATCGTACGTTGCCACCTTCTGCGACGGAATCAAAATCCGATCCTCGCCCGGAAACGGAGTCTCAATCCCGCCATTAAAGAAATACGTCACGTGCGCGTACTTCTCCGTCTCCGCCACCCGCAGGTTCCGCAGATTCGCCTGCGCCATCAGGTTCGCCAGCAGGTTCTCCATCGACTCCGGCAGGATGACCATCGGCAGCGTGAAATTCTTGTCGTACTGCGTCATGCACACGTAGTGCAGGTGGCTCGGAATCTCGGTGCGCGGAATCGTCGCGTCCAGTTCCTCCCACGACGGCAGTTCCCTGCCCGCTTCCTTGCTCAGCCCGCTGTTCCGCGCCAGCACCCGCGTGATCTGCCGCGCCCGATCTGCCCGGTAGTTGAACATGATGCAGACATCGTCGTCGCGAATCACGCCCGTCGGGTGCCCGTGTTCATCCGTAACAACAAACGGCACAATAAACTCGTCGGTCACGCCGTTGTTGTACGACTCCTTCACGCGAGCAATGGCATCCTTATACGCCCCGCCCTCGGCGTGGCCCAGCACCATCGCATCGAAGGCCTTTTTCTCCCGCTCCCACCGCCGGTCGCGATCCATCGCGTAGTAGCGCCCCGAGACCGTGGCCAGTTTGCCCGTGGTCTCGCGCATCTTTTGCTCCAGCGCTGCCAGATACCCCGCCCCGCTCGTCGGCAGCGTGTCGCGCCCGTCCATGAACGCGTGGACGAACACCTTCTCCACTCCCTGCTGCTTCGCCGTCTTCAGCAGCGCATACAGGTGCTCCTGGTGCGAGTGCACGCCGCCGTCCGACACCAGCCCGAACAGATGTAGCTGCGTCTTCCGCGCCTTCTGCATCGCTTCCAGAATCGTCGGATGCGCAAAAAATTCCCCGCTCGCAATCAGCGCATCGATCCGCGTAATGTCCATCTGCACCACGCGCCCCGCTCCGATGTTCAGGTGCCCCACCTCGCTGTTGCCCATCTGCCCGTCCGGCAAGCCCACAAAGTGATCCGACGCATGCAGCAGCGTGTTGGGATACTCCCGCAGCAGCCGGTCGTAGTTCGGCTTGCGCGCCAGGGCAATGGCGTTGTTTTCCGTCTGCGGGCGATAGCCCCATCCATCCAGAATGGTCAAAACGACAGGCTTGTGCTGAGGCACGATCTTCTCCAGAAAATATGCGAAAAACGGCGCAGCCGGCAGAAGGCCGCCGCGCCGCCAGTCAGAAAACTACTCGCCGTAGTTCACCGATTCCAGGCCCAGAAACTCCGCCGCCTGGCCCAGCTCTTCTTCAATCCGCAGCAGCTGGTTATACTTCGCAATGCGATCCGTCCGCGACGCCGATCCCGTCTTGATCTGCCCCGCGCCCGTCGCCACTGCCAAATCGGCGATGAACGTGTCTTCCGTCTCGCCGCTGCGGTGCGAGATCACCGACGTGTATCCGTACCGCCGTGCCAGCTCGATGCACTCCAGCGTCTCGCTCACCGTCCCAATCTGGTTCAGCTTGATCAGGATCGAATTCCCCGCGCCCTCTTCGATCCCCTTCTGCAGCAGCTCGGTGTTCGTCACGAAAATATCGTCACCCACCAGCTGGATCTGGCTGCCCAGCTCGCGCGTCAGGATCTTCCACCCTGCCCAGTCGTTCTCCGCCAGCCCGTCTTCCAGCGACACGATCGGGTACTGCCGCACCCAGTCGGCATAGAACGCCACCATCTCTTCCGGCGTCCGCTCGCTCTTGTCGCCCTTCTTGAAAACGTACTTGTTCTTGTCCGCGTCGAAAAACTCGCTCGACGCCGGATCCAGCGCAATCGCCACATCCTCGCCCGGCTTGTACCCGGCCTGCTCGATCGCTTCCAGAATCAGCTCGATCGCCTCGGAGTTCGACTTCAGCGACGGCGCAAACCCGCCCTCATCGCCCACCGCCGTGTTGTAGCCCTTCTTCTTCAGCACACCCTTCAGCGTGTGGAACACCTCAACGCCCCAGCGCAGCGCATCGCTGAACCGCTCCGCCCCTACCGGCATCACCATGAACTCCTGGAAGTCCACGTTGCTGTCCGCGTGCGCACCGCCGTTCATGATGTTCATCATCGGCGTCGGCAGAATCGACGCATTCACCCCGCCCAGATACCGGTACAGCGGCACCTTCAGCGCCGCCGCGCACGCCCGTGACGCCGCCATCGACACCGCCAGAATCGCGTTCGCTCCGATCCGGCCCTTGTTCTCCGACCCATCCAGCGAAATCATCGTCGCGTCCAGCAGCCGCTGGTTCGACGCGTCCATGCCCGTCAGCTCCGGCGCCAGAATGCTCTCGATGTTCTCCACCGCCTTCAGCACGCCCTTGCCCAGATAGTGGCTCTTGTCCCCGTCGCGCAGCTCCACCGCCTCGTGCTCGCCCGTCGACGCGCCGCTCGGCACCGCCGCCCGCCCCAGCGTGCCATCCTGCAGAACAACATCGGCTTCCACCGTCGGGTTTCCCCGGGAGTCCAAAATTTCCCGGGCATGAATCGCAGCAATTTCAGTCATATCGCTCCTCACAATGTGGTGCTGGATGCGCTCGTTGAGTTTCGGCCGTCGATCCACACGAATCGCTTCCCCGGTGGCTGCGGCAATGGTTTCCAGAAAGGTCATCGAAGGCAGACCGCCTTCGCAGAAATGCGGAGTTCCACTCAAAAGTTTAGCAAAGCCGCGCCACGCGCACCGGTGACGAACGTCACGGCAAAATGAATTTGCCCCGGCACTCTCGTGCCGACCGCCCGCACATTCCCTCATCCCACTCCGCCGCCCCGCCGTTACACTGTTGCCGGACGTTCGCCACCAGGACGGCGAAGCAGGCATGAACCGGCCCGACAGGAGACACCCCTTCCGGCGCATTCTCCCCGCAATGATCTTTCTCGCGATCATTGTCGTGGTCGGCATCCTCGGCTACGCCCTCATCGAGAAGTGGTCGCTCCTCGACTCCGTCTATATGGTCGTCCTCACCCTCTCCACCGTGGGGTTTCAGGAGGTCCACCCTCTCTCCCCGGCAGGCAGAATCTTCACCATCTTCATCATCGTCGGTGGCGTTGGCAGCGCCATCTATGCCGCCGGGCAAATCGTGGAAATCACCGTCGAAGGCGAGATGACCGGCTACCGCAGGAGAAGAAAAATGGACAAGACAATCGCCGAGATGAAAGACCATTACGTCATCTGCGGATTCGGCCGCGTCGGCCACCAGGTCGCCCAGGTCTTTGAAACCTGGCAGGTCCCCTTCCTCGTCATCGACCCCAAAAAAGAATCGCTCGACGAGCTCGAGACCCGCGGCATCCCCGTTCTCATCGGCGACGCCACCGACGACGCCGTCCTCAGGGCCGCGGGCATCGATCGCGCCAAAGCCCTCATCGCCTGCTCTGACTCTGACGTCGCCAACGTCTACATCACCCTCTCCGCCCGACAGTTCAATCACAGCCTCAACATCGTCGCCCGAGCCAGCCAGAAAGAGACCGAGAAGAAGCTCACCCTCGCCGGCGCCAACCGCGTCATCTCGCCCTACTTCCTCTCCGGCGTGCGCATGGCCGCCATGGCCACGCAGCCGGTTGCCGTCGACTTCCTCGATCTGGTCACCCACAGCGGCCTCGCCGACTTCAGCCTCTTCCAGATCGCCATCCCCCCCGGCTCGCCCCTCACCCGCAAAACCATTGCCCAGGCCGACATCCGCAACCTCTCCGGCGCCATGCTCCTCGCCATCCGAAAATCCGACGGCGCCTTCGACCTGCAGCCAAAGGACACCTCCACCATCGACGCCAACGACGTATTAGTCGTCCTCGGCACCCAGGACCAGTTCGACGCCCTCCAAAAAATAGTCCAGTGACGATTCGCTCTACTCGAAACCTTCGGGTTCTCGGCAGATGCACGAGCGCAAGCGGCCCTTGGCTTCAGCCACTGAGGCTTTGTATCAGGGCACGACAAATGGCAGTGCTGAAAACACGTAACTTACAGAATCTTCAATTGCCAGGATTGCCACAATTGCCACGATTGCCAAGTTGGCCGCACAAAAACGCACAAATCTCAGCAATGAACGGCTGCGTACTGACAGACCGAAACGTTCGGGACGCAGACTACTCGCCCAGGACGCGGGCCCCGTTTTGCCGAACAATCAAAAAAACCTGCTACGATGGCCGCCAACAAAGGCTGACGCAGTGGAAAAGGTCCCCAAAAAATAGTTGAGCCGTTGGCGTCGAGGTTTCGTGGTATGCGGCTATGCTGCTCTCGCTTTGTCCATCTTCCTCCACGTCGCGATGTGGGTCCGCGCCGAGCGACTGCATGGATTCTGGGGCCATCTCAACGAGACTTCTCGCTGGTTCCAGGCGATTGACCTCACCTCGTTGTTCGCAATCGTTCTGTGCCCATTTGGGATTGGGTGGCGCAGGTGGCTCGGTTCGGCACTCGGCCTGCTTTCGTTTTTGTTGTGCTGCGGATACGCGGCGGGGCTCTGAATTTTTGCAGAATGCAGCGTGTCATACGGGCTGAAGGCTCGCGGGGGTGGTTGGTTGATCCGAACGCGGAATGCGCTCTCTCTTGTCTACCTGATATTGTTTGTTTTCTTTGAAGCCTACTCGGCGGCTGCGACGGCTCTCGACCACTCCGGTCGCTTCCCAGTTTGGGAAGCAAGACTAGGGTGGTGGCTGTTGACTCTTCCGTGTTCACTCGTGGCTGGATTGGTTCTTCTGCTACGGAGGGCACGAGAGAACGTCGGATTTTCCTTGGTTGCACTGAGTGCCCTCCTGTACCTGTCATTCATCTCCCTCGAGGATGCGCTAAGCCCTGAGCACATGGATAAGAGCGGTTGGCTCTTCACCGGCATTTGGATCGCGCTGTGCTTCGTCGCAATCTTGGCGGCGTGGTCGCTCAAACGAAGGCGCACGTCCGAAGTGGACGCGTAACCGGCTTTACGGAATGTATGGTCCGCCGCCGTGCTGCAAGCGAAAAGTGAAGATGGCGGTTGGTCTGCGCCAATGTATCCGGTCTTTGAGTGAGCCGAGGCTCGGGACCTTGATGGGATGCGCTGCGCTCTCGTCCTACTTAGTTTCGCAGCCTCGAAGGGCTTTTCCGTACAACAGGTTTCGAGAGCGCCGGGTTCGACCGTTTTGCCATCTCGCCTTCGCCAGCAGACCTGGCAGATAACGGGTAATTGATCGTCAGCAGGCCACGGGGTCGGCCGGGCATGCCAGCAGCGGAGGACGATAGGCCTCTCCTTTGGTGAGCACCGCCCATATGGTGCGCGCCGTTTTGTTGGCCGATAGCGTGCCTTTTCCGCAAGCTGTTCAGCCGTGCCGAGAAGGCCCCGGAAGGATCGGGCTTCAGCCCCCGAGGGATGCCTTTCTGTCACGCGATGCCACCAGTCTTCCCGGTGGCGTCTCCTCGCAAGCGAGGAGACGCCAGGGCATGAGGGCGGGCAGCCGGGGTCCTGGCGAAACATCGTTTCGCCGGGGTGGCTGTGCCGGGGGCTGAGAAATCCAGCCTTCAGCCCGCGCGGCCCGTGGCCCGTGGCCCTTTATCGACTTTTACCCCGGTTTGTGGAAATCCTGTCAAGCCCTCTCACCCAGGTACGAAGGTAACAGTGCCTGATACAAAACCACTTCCACGCCAAAATACCCGCCAAAATCTGGCAGTAAATCCGGCTGAACTTGGTATTCTGAACTTATAGAGTGAAAAAAGAAAAAGCCCGCCACGAGCGGGCTTTCTTCGTTGGAAGCAATGACCGTTCAACTCACCAAACTCGATGGCTCGAATCTGCCCTCCGGGCTCCTGCCTCCCGACTGCAACGCATCCTGCAACTACCGTGGTTTGACACACTTACGCATTGCGAGTTTTACAACTGCCGCCTTTTCACACACTTACACATCTTGTGCAACTTTTTATTTCCGTAGCGACCGTCGAGCCTCAAGCTGCGACCTACGGCCAGGCGGCGATCAGCTACCCACCATCGGCGCCGCAATGGTTACCCATGCGCACGAGTGGAATCAACAAAGTAGCCGAAACATACCCTCAAAAACGAGCCCTTTTTCGGCCGCAACCGCCCCACTCCCGGCTCCTGCCTCCTGCCTCCCTACTGTTCCCCAGGCGTCAGCGTCGCCGCCTCCACATTCCACCCCGACACCTTCACGATCGGGTTCGCCGGAGCATCCGCCGGCAGCTTCGCCGTCAGCGTGCGCGACTCGCCCGGATCCAGCTCAATCCAGTTATCCGACCAGTACACAGGCGCGATCAGACCGCCGTCCGGCGTCCGAACCGCCGCCTCCACCTGGAACGCCAGCCCATCGGACTTGTTGTCCAGATGCAGCACGATCTCTCGCCCCTGCGCCGTCGAACGAATCTCGGCGCTGGAACTCACCGTCGCCGGCGGCAGATGCGTCATCGCCGTCAGATCCGGATAGCGCTCCGCCGGCGTGTACGTGTACTCGGTCGCGCCCCAGTCGAACCGGGTCAGCGTGTACGGAACCCAGTAAAAATTCCGGCTCACGGTCTTGCCCGCGGAGTCGGTGAGCGTGAGATCGATCAGGAAGATCCGGTCCGTGCCGTTCCACAGGCTGCCCGGCAGCCGCACGATCTCCTGTGAGCTGTCCGAGGCGACTCGAACGGGCATCGCCGTGTGGTACAGCTCGTTCCAGTGGAGGCCGCGAACGTCGACAGTCGCATGCAGTCCTTCGACCGGATGATACGTGCTGTTGACCACGACAATGCTCTGATCGTCGTAGGAGTACTGGATGTGCAGCGGCGCGCACGCGTTCTTCACCGCGTAGTAGCCCGCATCGGCTTCGAGATTGTAATCGTAGAGGTGCCAGATCATCGAAGGCCACGCGTTGTTCAGCATCCACTGGATAACGCCCGTCGACTGATACTTATTCCGGCTGTACGACTCGTACATCGCCCGCTCCGAGTCGTATTCCATGGTGGAAGCCATGCGCGTGTAATCGGCGGCCGACGTGGGTTTCGCGTACATCGCCGTCATCGATTCATCCATGTCTTTCAGCGTCATAAAGCCACCGCCGCCGTTGTGCAGATCCCAGTCAGCAGTCGGCGGCCACGCGTTGGGATCGGAAAGGAACTTCGCCCGGCTCGCCTCCGAAGGAATCGCCGGCCCAGGACTGGTCTCCGTGTTGTAACCCCACGCGCCGCCGTGCGTGTGATCCACATACCAGTAGCTCGGCTCGACGTAGTCGTAAGGCCCGGTCATCTTCACCCCGCTGTCCCCGGTAACGGTCGTCGGAGTAGAGGAAGCAGACGAGATGATCGGATTCGGCCAGTGCGTCTGCGCCTCGACATCGAGGTAAGCGCTCTCCACATGCGCCGGTGGAGGATTGTCGCTGCCGTTCAGCCAGACAAGAATGCTGGGGTGATGACGAAGCCGCAGCATCTGCGAGTGCAGCGAAGCCGTCGCCACGGCAAGCGTATCGGGAGTCCAGTCGCGCCAGTGCTCCCACTGGTCGCAGCAGCACCAGCCCGCCATGATGAGGATCCCGTTCCTGTCGGCCAGATTGAAGAACTCGTCGGTATCGAGCTTGCCTTCGAGGCGAATGGTGTTCAGGTTCAGATCGCGCACCAAACGGAACTGCTCCTGCAGCCGTTTGGAATCGGTGCGCAGCATCATGTCCTGCGACCAGCCACCGCCGCGAATCAGAATCGGCTTGCCGTTGACCCGAAAGAGCCGAGCGCCCGTCCCGGTCAGCTCCGAGGTGATCTCGCGGATGCCGAACTCGACGCTCTTCTCGTCCGTCACCTGATTCTGCACGCTGAACCGCATCGTCAGCGTCTCCAGATGCGGCTCGCCCATTTGCCACGGCCACCAGAGCTTCGGGTTGTGGATGCGCAGCTGCGGAAACTTATCCGGAGTAAAGACAACCGTCCGTGTTTCGTGGGCGGCCAAATCCACCGGCTGCTCGAAACTCGCACCCGCTGCCGATCCCGAGACGGTTCCCTGGACGGAATGATCCGTAGCATTCTCCACTTCGCCGTAGATGGTCAGATCGGCAGTACTGAGATCGTCGCTGGGAAAATGCGTGACCGCCATGGGCGAGCGCACCGCGACGGTTCCGGTAGCAACCAGGTTGACGTCGCCGATCAGCCCCATGTCCTTGTCCGGCGGCGCCGGATTCCAGTCGACCCAGTTGATGCCGAGATCCTCCGGCTTGGGCGCGAAGACCTCAACGGCAAGAACGTTGCGGCCGCCGGGCTTCAGATATGCGGACACGTCGAGGTTGTAAATGCGATAGGCGCCGGCGATCTGCGAAGTGTCGGCGACGCGATGGCCGTTGAGCCAGATATCGGCGTGATTATTGATGCCGCCAAAATGCAGCCAGAACTGCTGCGCTCCCGCAGCCGAGGCAGGCGCGGTGAACTCGTCGCGATACCACCAGCCGCAGTGGTACGGGCTGTCGTCGGACATGGCAATGTTGGAGAAGTTCTTGCCGATCGGATAAGAGGTGCCCGGGATCTTCCGCAGGTTGTCGCCGAAATAAGGATCGGGCAGCAGGCCGGCCGCAACCTGGGCGGCGAGCACGGTCGTGGGCACGCTGGCCGAGATCCAGCCCTCCGTGGAGAAACCAGGCGCGGAGATGGCATCGCCGGTTCCGGTGATCTTGCAGGCGGATTGCAATCGCCATCCGGAGCGAAGCGGGGTCAGGTTGGCCGCGTGCAGCGATGGGACCAGCAGGGCGGCGGCAACCAGGCAGGGAAAAAGAGGGCGATTCATGGCTGGTCTCCATTTCGCACGCGCGGTGCGAGAGATTGATGGTTCGGCGGAACAGGGCCGGGGAGCGATTTCAATCGTTTGAATTCGATTATTCGAAACAGTTTCATTTGTCAACGAGACCCGGTGATTTCTGATTCGGTTCGGCTTTCCTCATCGCCGCGGACGAAGTGCGCACCACCAGTTCGGGCGCGAGTTGGTGCAGCCGGCCCTTCGTCCCCGCCGCGCTTCGATGATCGAGAGCCTTCAGCAGGCTGCGCGCGGCGAGCAAGCCCATTTCGTGCAGCGGCTGGCGAATCGTGGTGATGCCCGGCGTGGCGACCTCCGCGGGCAGGATGTCGTCGAATCCCACTACCGAGCAGTCGCCCGGAACGCTCAGGCCCGCATCCGACAGGCCCCGCACCACGCCCAGCGCGGTGAGATCGTCGAACGCCAGGACGCCGGTAAAAGGGATACGGGAGGCAAGCATCTCTTTGGCGAAGCGAAGTCCGCCTTCGAATCCTGAACGCGGATCGACCTGGTTCGGCAGCTGGAAAACCAGCCCGGGATCGAGCCGCAGTCCGGCGGCACAAGCCGCGCTCTGAATCCCCTGCCAGCGCGGCTCGCTGTCGAACATCTCTTCCGGGCCGCGAATCACGGCGATGCGCCGATGACCCAGTTCGAGCAGGTGGCGCATGGCCAGCGATCCGCCCACCTTGTTATCCACCAGGATCGAAGGAATGCGTCGCGCGGTCAGATCGCGGCCAACGATCACGATGGGGACGTTGTTCTTTTCGATGTCGGCCAGAAGATTCGTTTCCTCAAACACCCAGCTGGCAATAACGATCACGCCTTCCGCGCGCCGCTCCAGCAGCATGCGCAGATAGCGGTCGAAGAGCATGCGCTGGGTTTGCGCGTTCACCTGCAGAGAAAAGTACTGCGCTGCCTGCAGAGTCTCCTCAATGCCGCGGACTACAGGGATGCAGAAGGGGTCGGACATGTCGAAGGCGAGCACGCCGATCGTCTGGGTGCGGCGGCGGCGCAGCGACCGGGCATGGACGTCGGGGTGATAGCCAAGGCGCGCAGCCATGTCGCGGATGCGCTGGCGAGTGGTCTCGGCCACATGGTGCGACAATGGCGCCTCGCTCAGCACGATCGACACCGTGGAAACAGACAGGTGACAGGCCCGGGCAACGTCGGACAGCCTTACGTGACCGCCCTCCCTTTTCGTCATCTCTCTGCCTCTGTATCCCTGCCCATTTTCCATTCAGTGTGCGCCGGATCGCGAAGCCGCGCGACCCCGCTGCTGATTCGCCACTTGACAGTCGGTGTAAATCTGCCTACATTCATATACCATTCAAACGTTTGAACATCAACAAATCAAAGGGGCGGCCATGAAATTAAGAAATCTGCAGATTGCCGGTACCCTCGCCTTCAGCTTCGTTTTCCTTCTCTTCCCGGGCGTCCGCAGCGCCCGGGCTCAGGCCGGTCGAGGCAGCATCAGCGGAACCATCACCGATCCCACCGGGGCAATCGTACCCGGCGCCAGCGTCACGCTGCTCAACCCGGCCACCGGCGTCTCCTTGCACACGGCAACCAGCGGCGCCGGACTCTATACGTTTATCTCGCTCAACCCCGGCGTCTATCAGATCACGGCCAGCCAGAGCGGCTTCACCACCTCGCAGCGGGACAATGTCACGGTCACCGTCGACCAGACAACGATTGTCGATATCGCTCTGAAGGTGGGCAGCGTCAGCACCGTGGTGAAGGTGAATGAAGAGACCAACCTGGTGGAGCCCAGCAATTCGACCGTGGGCCAGCTGATTTCCGCCGCGACCATCGATCGCGTCCCCCTGCTCAATCGCGACGTGTATGACCTCACCCAGCTCAGCCCCGGCGTCACGCCGGCCAACGGCTCGCCCAACTCCTCCAATTCCCAGGCCATCGCCAGCATCACCAACGGGCGGCCGGGAATCGATGTCTCGTCCTACACCATCAACGGCGCAATCGTGGGGTCGGTGTACTACATGGTGGACGGCAGTCCCATCGGCGTCGCGGAGAACAACGCCGCCGCCATTCTGCCCGCGATGATGATTCCGGAAGACGACGTGGACGAGACCCGCGTGGAGACCCAGAACACGCCCGCGTCCTACCAGAGCGGCGGAGCGGGCGTAATCAGCCTCGTCAGCAAGTCAGGCACCGATAAATTCCATGGGGACGTGTTTGGGGTCTTCCGTCCCGACGTCCTCGCCTCGAACGAATACTTCAACAAGCAAAACGAGATTGCCAGCGGAACGGCCAACACGCCGCCCTCGTTTCACCGCTATCAGGAGGGCGGTTCGATCGGCGGCCCGATTCTGCATCACAAGCTGTTCTTCTTTGCCGACTACGAAGACACCCAGCAGCAGTTGTTCGACGGATCCAACGTCTTTACCGTGCCCACCAGCGCGGAGCGCACCGGAGATTTCTCCGCCGACGGCTTCACCATTTACAACCCCATGGTGCCGGACAATCCTGATGGCACGCGGCAGCCCTTTACCAACAACATCATCTCCAATCCGAACCCGATCGCGGTGAAGTTCCTCTCGGAGATGCCAAAGTGCAATGTGCCCAGCCCCAGCACCTGCGATTCCGACACCAGCGGCGCGGTGAACAATCTGTATGTGCCGGGAACCGATCCCATGACCGCGCACAAGTTCGACGTTCGCCTGGACTGGGACAAGAGCGAGAGGCAGCACATCTACGGACGGTTTTCCTTCGACCGGCTGTACAGCGCACTGGTGAACGCCTTCAACAACCCGTGGGATCCCTTCTACGCCCAGAACGTGACCAACGGTCGCAACGTGCTGCTGGCCGATGACTACACGATCAACTCCAATACGGTGCTCCAGCTGCGCTACTCGTTCACCCGGCACTATGAGAGCCAGACGGGCGACCCCGCCCAGAACAGCGTGGACGATCTCAGTTCGCTGGGATTTACCACTCCCACTGCGGCGGATGAGGTCTACAAGACCCTCCCCTACGTCCTCTTCGACGATGTGGGCGGCGGCGTGGGCGGCACCGCGAATTACGACACCTTCGTCTATGCCAGCGAAAACAACGATGTGAGCGCCACCCTGACCAAAATCAAAGGCAGTCACGAGCTCAGCGCCGGCTTCGAGTGGATGAAACGCTTCCTGAACGTGGGGCAGCCGCCTTCACCCTCCGGCGCCTATGGTTTTGATATCTCGGCAACTGACCAGAGCGTCGACAGCCAGAATGGCGGCAGCGACTTCGCCTCGTTCCTCATCGGCATGGGCGAGACGCCCGGCTCGGAAGGCAACGACGCGCCCAGCTTCACCAAGGATCTCTTCGTCGCCGAATCGAATCCCTACTATGCCGCCTTCGTTCAGGACAACTGGCACGCGAGCAAGACCTTCACGCTGACGGCCGGACTGCGGTGGGATATTTTCGGCGGCCGGACAGAACGGCATAACCGGCTGGAGTACTTCGATTCGAACGCGTCCTCTTCCGTGAGCGGCGTGAACTACCAGGGGGCCGAGGTGTACGTCGACGGCAGCAACCGGTCGCCGTTCACCACCAACCTGAAGGATTTCGGACCGCGCGTGGCACTCGCCTGGCAGCCGGTGAACCATCTGGTGGTGCGCGGCGGCGGCGAGATCAATTACGGGCCCAGTCCGGAAATGGTCGCCGGCGCCGGGCAGGACAGCGACGGCTATTCCACGTCCACCAACTGGGACTCCACCTGCTTCAACGATGACGGCAACACCGTCTACAACGGAACCTCGGGATGCTCCGGGGCCGCGCCGGGCAGCCCTGCTCCCAGCCCGACGGGTATTTATTCCCTGAGCGATCCATTTCCCAACGGCGTCGTGCCGCTGATTCAGTCGCCCTCGGGTCTGGGCAACAATCTGGGAACGACACTCAATACGGTGCTGCATTCCCAGCGCACACCGGCCGCGTACAACTACAACTTTGGACTCGAATATGAATTCCCGCGGGAGATGGTGCTGAGCCTGGGATACGTGGGCAGCCGCGGGCTCTTCCTTCCCTTCGGTGCGATCGATCTGAACACGCTGAGCATTGAGACGATCCAGAAATACGGCGCCTCGCTTTGCGTGGACACCTCGGATCCATCCTGCCAGATGGTGCCCAACACATGGGCGCCGATCCAGCCGGCGACGAACGCCAATTATGGATCCTCGACCGTGCCGCTGTGGGTAGGGCTGCAGGAATACCCCCAGTTCGGCGGCGGCAACTACGGCTCCGGCAACGGCGTTCTGATCAATGGCGCTCCCGTCGGCGACTCCGATTACAGTTCGCTCCAGGCCAAGCTGCAGAAGCGGCTCACCCACCACTTCACCACGCTCACCAGCTTTACCTGGGCCAAGCTGATGACCGACGACGGCAATCCGCCGTTGGGATTTGTGGGAGCCCACCTGGGCGGCGCGCAGGATACGAAAGACCTGCGGTACGAACACTCGGTGAGCCCGCAGGACGTGAAGTATCAGTTCACCGGCGAAGCCTCCTGGGACCTGCCTTTCGGCAAAGACCGCGCCGTGCCTCTGCATGGGGTGGGGAATGTGGTTCTGGGCGGGTGGACGACGAATGGGATCCTGTACCTCAGCACCGGCATCCCGATTGCGTCACCTGGCGCCGGCACCCTGCCTGGGCAAAATGTCACCTACTTCAATCAGCGCCCCAACCTGACATGCAATCCGGGCCAGAATGCTCCGCACACGACGGCCAGATGGTTCAACGCGGACTGCTTCGCGCTTCCGTCCAGCCCGTTCGTACCGGGCAACGCGCCGGCTTATCTCGATCACGTGCGGACCATGGGAGCCCGGGACCTGGATCTTTCCCTCTACAAGAGCTTCCCGATGGGGGAAAACCGGAGCCTGCGCCTGGAAGTCTCGTCCTACAACCTCAGTAACACACCGCAGTATGGAACGCCGGGTACGCCCTCGATCGCGGCCGTGATGAACCAGCCCGATCAGGCGGCGGTCTTCGGACAAATCACCAGCACCGTGAATACCCCGCGGCAGTTCCAGTTCGGGGCACGCTTCGCATTCTGACCGTCTGCTTCACAGATCTCAACCGCCGGCGACCCACCCCGGGTCGCCGGCTTTTTTTTGCGCGCATTTCTCACCTCGCTGAAAACACACAAGAGTGCGCTTTTGTGACGTTACAGTAGCCTGTTGAGACTTCCGCGCAGGCGCGCTTCGGGCCAGTGTGTCCTCCAACGACGCCCCGCTCCGGCTGATTTGCCCCAACAAGTTGGATCCGGATCTGGCTGCCGTACCAAATTCAACTTGCTTGTTCTGGAGGATCCAATGAATCGACCCGCCGCAACCTGGGCGCATCTGCGGGCAGCTGGCCGCTGTGCTGTAACAGGAATCCTTGTGAGTCTGCTGGCGGTACCGAGCTTTGCGCAGGGCGCGCAACCGGCAACTCAGGCAAATCCGGCCACGCTGGCAACTGCCGGCACAACCCTGGCCACAACCTCCCACGCGACGAATCTTCCCCTGATCGCCGCCGCCGAGGTACCGGACCTGAACCTGCTGGGACAGCCGGCGGACTCCGCCCCCGAGAACCCGGAGCCCATCGCCACCAGCTCCCTGCCCGACCTGCACAGCGCCATGAAGGATGCCGTGGCAAACCAGGGCCAGCAGCTCACCAGCACGACGCAGCACCGCGGCGTCCAGCGCCCAGGATTTCTGGTGCTGGGCATCGTCGGCGCGGCGGCCATGGGCATGGGCGCCTATATCTATGCGCTGCATGGCAGTGGCAGCGCGCGAGCGATCCTCGGAACGATGTTCATGGCGCCGGGCGCGGTGGCAGCCGGATTCGGCTTCACATACGCCTTCAAGCCGCACAACAATTAACCCTCCTCCTCCAACTGCACGAGCCATGGGGGTTTCCGCCCGGCGGCGGAAACCCTCCGGCTCCCGCTCTGCTGTAAGCCCCGTCGGGAGCAAAGCGCATGCTTTCTGAATCCCGTCAATCTCGTTCTACCGGCCATTTGCCGGCGCGTGGTAAACTCATCCAACTTCCCCGCATCAAGCCCAGTATGCCGGGCACCATTGAAACCTTCGCCGCTTCGCGCGCACCGGAAGGTCGCCTCGCGGAGATTCGCGCTTATCTGGCTCAGCTGCTCGATACATCGCAGTTTTCTGCCTCGAGCCGGCGCGGACAGCTCCTCCAGTATCTGGTGCGGGAAACCCTGGCCGGCAACGGCGACAAGATCAGCGAATACGGCATCGGCCTTGAAGTCTTCCGCAAGCCGGACTCGTTCGATCCGCGCATCGAGTCAGTGGTGCGCACCGAATTCAGCCGGCTGCGCCAGCGCCTGAAATCCTGGTATGCGGAAGAGGGCCGCCGCGATCGGATCGTCATTGATTTCCCTCCGCGCAGCTATGCCGCGACCTTTGAGTTCCGCGATCCGGATGCCCTCGCTGAAGCAGCGGGCGCTCCGCAGCTCGTTCCCGAAGCAGCTCCGCGGCGAAGCGCCGCATCGCGCTTCTTCTGGATTCCCGCCGTGGTTGTTCTGGCTGCGATCGCGGCGATGAGCTTCTGGATGTGGAGGCGGCAGACGCAGGCGGCCCTGCACCAGCCGATTCGCTCGCTGGTAGTGCTGCCCTTCGAGAATTACTCGCCCAACCACAGCGACGAGTATCTGGCCGACGGCATGACCGACGAGCTCACCAACGACCTCGCGCAGTGGCGCGACCTGCGGGTAGTGGCGCGCACCTCGGCCTTCGCCTTCAAGGGCAAGGGCGAGGATGTCCGCCAGATCGGGCAGCAGCTCAATGTGGATGCGGTGCTGGAAGGCAGCTTTACCAGGGAAGGCGATCAGATCCGCATTACGGCCCAGCTGAATCGCGCCGCCGATGGCTACCATCTGTGGTCGCACTCCTACGAAACCCAGTCGAAGAACCTGCTGTCGCTGCAGGAAGAGGTCGCGAATTCAATCACCGCCGCCATTCGGACCGTGCGCGGCGGCGGTGGCGGCGCGGCGCCGGTCATCCACATGGCGACGCTGAATGCGGAGGCAGAGGATTTCTACCTGCAGGGGATTTACCAGTCCTATCTGGGCACACCCGATTCAACCCGCAAAGCAATTGCGCTCTTCCAGGCGGCGATCCAGAAAGATCCCTCCTTCGCCCGGGCCTGGCTCGGAATCGGCGATGCCGAGCTCAACCTGATCTCGATGACCGCCATCACGGCGCAGCAGGGGCTGCCTTCGCTTCGCGAAGCCGCGCAAAAAGCCATCGATCTCGATCCGAACCTGGGAAACGCCTGGGGGGAACTGGGTCTGATCAGCTACACCTGGGACTGGAACTGGCCAAAAGCGGAGGAGGAATTCCACCGCGCGCTGGAGCGGGGCGCCGGCGCCGGCACGCGGGAGAACTACGGCTGGAGCCTCGCCACGCGCGGGCGTTTCGCCGAAGCCCATGAACAATTGCACACAGCCGCCGAAGAAGATCCGCTCTCGTTTGCCCCGCCCTTCGATGAATTCTTTACCTATAATTTCGAACGCGACTTCCCCGGCCAGAAGCGCATGCTCGCCCGGATGGACGAGATGGGCCCCGGTTTTCTCGGCGGCCACGCACTGGCGGTCGTCACGGCGGTGCAGGAGCATGACTGCACGACGGCCAAGCAGCAGGCGCAGTGGCTGAACCGGAAATATCCCTCACTGGCGGCCACCCAGTCCGTACTCGCGTATGCGGCAGCCTGCCGGAACGATCGCGCTGCGGCGCTCGAGCACATCGCCCGGATGGAGGCGCTAAAAGCTCCCGCCTATCAGCTGGCCATCGCCTGGGCGATGCTGCACGACAAAGACAAAGCCATCGCCGAGCTGACCCGCTCGGCGGATGCCCAGGAAGGTCAGATTCTCTATCTCCGCTACGACCCCTTCTTTGACGAGATCCGCTCAGACCCGCGCTACGTCGCGCTGGAGAAGCGCATCGGGCTGATCTAAGGCCTGGCATCTCAGCCCTGCAGCCGTCACTCCGGCAGAACTTCGATCCCCGTAATCGTCGCGTAGCCCCTCACAGGGACAAAGCTCAGCAGCAGCTTTCCCTGTGCATTGGGCAGGATCCCCTGAAACGTTCGCACCACCGTATCCCCCTCGCGCGCTTCGCGGGGCAGATCGAAATTCTCCAGCAGGGCGCGCCCGTTGCAGAAGATGCTGAACACATGCCCCACCGGGGAGCCGGCCGCTTCTGCCGAGGGCGGCTGATTCCAGCCCCGGTGCCGCACCGCGAAATACAGGCGCACCGTGTAGCTGCCGGGCGCTACAGGAATGGCATAGGAAAAATTGCCCCAGCGCTCGGTCTCGTACAGATCCGGATCGTCGGTGCCGCTGACGGGATCGGCATACGACGCGATCTGCCCTCCCTGAAAGTCATTGTCCGGACTCCACCACTGGCTCTCGTTGGAGTAGTAAGGCGTCTGCCGCGCAAGAATGCGGACCGGGCGAATGCGTCCGCGAACCCCGGGAAGGATTTCGATGGCCGAAACCGCGGCGTCCTTGCCGTCTTCCCCGGCAAACTCCAGATGCAGGCGCCCGTCGCGTGCCGGAGACAGGTCCGGGAAGACCCGGTCGTCGGCGGTATCCCCGCCCCCCGCATCGGCGAGGATATCGAACCGCGTGAGCAGCGCCTTGCCGTTCGCGCGCACTGAGAACAGCCGGCTGCCCTCTCCACCCAGCCCGGAGTTGTCCGGGCCGTAGACCGTCTCCGCGAAGTGAAGATGCAGTTCGTAAACGCCCGGCTTCAGCGGAATGTCATAGTGGAACTGGCCCTGGCGGCTGCTGCGATAGAAGCTCGGATCCTGAGTCCGGTCGATGTGGCGGGCATCGCTTTTAACCGCTGTCCCGCCGGAAAACCAGGTGTCGGCGTTCCAAAGCTTGCCCGCGTGGTCCACGTAACTCCGAGGCGAGCCCGCAAGGATGCGAACTTCGTCTCCCGGAGGAAGGCCGATCGTCGGCTCCGCAACCGCGGCCTGGGGCGTCGGAAGGGGCGCCGCCGGCGGCGGCTGCCGGTGGCTCCGCATGAAGAGAAGAACCGCCAGAGCCGCCCCGAGCAGAAGAACCGCGGAGCCGCCCGCGAAGGCCGCCTGGCGAAATCGGGGCGAGTGCGCTGCCGGCGCCGCAGGGGGCGCAGCGGTCTCCTCCGGTTGAACCGGATCCGGGACCCCCGTCTTCTGAAAGTCCGGGACATATTGCCCCACCGGGATGCCGATTCGGATCCGGTGCGACGCGCCTTCCTGCGCATAGTAATCGGAGAGTCGTTTCCGCAGGCGATTGATCTCCACCCGGACGATCGAATCCGCTTCCTGGTCAAAGTCCGGACCGCGGCGAAAGACATCCACCCCGATCGAGTATTCCTTGATCTGGCTCGCCTCGCCGGCAAATCGCTTCTCGCAGAGGTACGAAAGCAGCCCGGCAAGGGTCGGCGCCTGACGGAACGCCTTCGCCTGCAGGACTGCCTGCAGTTCCTCCCGCGCCGCATCCACATCGACCCTGTCCAGGTTCTGTACCGGCATCGCCTCTCAACCTGCTCTCCTATATACGCTGCAAAGCCCGCGATGTGATCCCTTAACGGTGAAATGGGGTTTGCCGGGTGATGTAACGGGAGGTAACGCCGGCTCCGGGTCCCGTACGAACCGCTCCCGGGCGGTTTCACCGGAAAGCTAAGTTGCTGATAAAACAAAGCTCCGTCGCGCCCCCTGCCGCCGGAAGAGGATGTAACCGCCGGGTAGCGGTTCTAGCGTTGTGCGGCGGGCCGCCAGGGTCTTCACTGGGATCAGTTGCGGTATCGGGCCGGTGGAGTGCGACGTGGTGGGCGTCTCCGGCCCGGTCCTCCGCAAAGGAGGGATGTATGAGAACCCTGATCCTCATGTTGGCAGCAGCGAACCTGCTGGCGGTGCCGGCAAGCTATGGCTGGGCCCATGCGGCGAATGATCAGCTGAAAGCGGCGGCGGCCCGGCAGACCGCCAAAAACTATGAATTCAAGGGCGACGTGGCCCGTGCGCGGAATGAGGACGCCTCAGCGGTGGCCTGGTACTCCGCGGCCACCCGCTACGATAACCACAACGCCGTGCTGTTCAATAAGCTCGGCATTGTGCAGCTGAAAGCCGGGGAGATGGACGCCGCGCGGAAGTCCTTCAGCGAGGCGGTCAAGCGCGATCCCGGTTTCGTCGACGCCCTGAACAACCTCGGCGCGGCCTATTGCCTCGAGCGGCGCTACAAGCCGGCCGTGAAATACCTGAAACTGTCGCTGGCGCTCGACGAAACAAAAGCCTCCGCCCACCTGAATCTGGCCGAAGCATGGATGGGGCAGAAGCAGCTGGAACGCGCCATGACGGAATATGCGCGCGCCCTTGAACTGGACGCCGACATTCTCAGCAATGCCGATAAAGAAGGCGTCTTTGCTCAGATTTCCACCCCGGAACAGCGGGCGCTGATCTCCTTCCTCATCGCGAAGGCGTATGCGAAACGCGGCAACATGGAGGGGGCCCTGGACTACCTGCAGCGCGCCAAGCAGGCGCACTATCGCGAGATGGCCAGTGTCTACACTGACCCGGTCTTCGCCCCGCTGTGGAAGGACCCGCGGCTCACCTCGATTGTGAAGCCGTAGCCGGCTCTCTCTTCGCAGCCAATCCGCCCCGGCGTGGATCCCCACGCCGGGGCGTTTCCTTTATGTCTCGGCAGGCGCCGGAGTCGCTGTGGTCAGCGCCCGGTATTCGAGGAACATCGCGGCCCGCCAGCGAAGAATCATGCCGAACGCCAGGATAAAGAACAGCCCGCCCGTCTGCTCGATGGTCATGATGGTGTCGAAGTAGCCGCGAGCGAAGAATCGAACCGCGGCCAGCGCAATGATGACCAGCAGAAAGGCGCTGGAGCGCTTCATCATGATCGCGTCGCCGTCGCGCTGCAGCTTCGTTGTGGCCAGCAGCGGCCACGCCAGCAGCACCGCCCCGATCAGGAACGCGACCAGCGCCCACAGCCACGGCACACGAAACGCCGGCACGATGAACATCGAAAATCCCGTGGCCATGCCCAGGGGCGGAAAGAGGATCTTCTTCACCGTCACCGCGCGCCGGCCTTCCTGGATGCGCCAGACAATGACGGCCAGAGCGCCGAAAGCCGAAGCGACGGCTGAAGTTGTGGCGGAAATATGCATGAAGCCTTTTTTCGGCGCCGCAACAGCGCCCTGATGGTCGCAGGGAACCTGCCGGGCAGGCCCATTCCAAGAATAGCGCGTTTGCTTCGGCCGCCCCGCCCAGCTCTGTGCGATCCGTCACCGACCAAACCTCCCTGCCAGGCCAACGAATCAAGCCGGGACGGCCATCTAACTCCGTGGCTGCACTAAGTCTCTGATCAGGGCGCTCGCGCCCCGTTTGGCCCATCCAATCTGCTATGAACGTTCTCTCCCCCAGGGCTCCTGGGTGGTCCCGCGCTCCCAGGACCCTCCGGCAGCTGCTTGTCGCTCTTCTCCTGAGCGCCTTGCCGTTTCTGCTCGGCCCCTCGCGCGCCTGGTCCCAGGAGGATCTCGCCGCCACCCTGCCGCCCGTCGCGGGCCTTCCCAATGCTCCGGCTCCCCAGGGAACCAGCGCGCTGTCAGGCACGGTTGTCGATCAGAATGGCGGAGCCGTGCGGCGCGCCACGGTGACCGTCACCGGGACAAACGGCTCTGCGCCCGTAACCGCGAGGACGAATCGCCGCGGCATCTTTCATTTTGCCGCGTTGCCTCCAGGGAACTACACCGTCCAGGTCACCGGGGCGGGCATCGAGTCGATGACTCCCCAGCCGCTGGTCCTGGCCCCGGGACAAACCCGGCAGTTTCCTGTCTCGGTCACCCGCCTGCCCCAGGTCACCTCCACCGTCAGAGTCACCGCGTCTCCCGTGCAGATCGCAACGGCTCAGGTGCATGTAGAGGAGCAGCAGAGAATGCTCGCCGGCACGATTCCGAACTTCTACACCAGCTTCGAATGGAACGCCGCGCCGATGACGCCGAAGCTGAAGGTCCACCTCGCGCTCCGCAGCACCTTCGATCCCTTCACGATTCTGACCGACGCCGCGCTCGCGGGAGCCGAGCAGTACAACGACACCTACCCCGGATACGGAGCGGGCTGGGAGGGCTACGGAAAGCGCTTCGGCGCAACCGTCGCCGACAGCTTCGACAGCCGCGTGATCGGCGGAGCCCTGCTGCCCGCGCTCTTCCATCAGGACCCGCGCTACTTCTACCGCGGCCGGGGCAGCATCGGCCGGCGGCTGGTGTATGCCCTCGCGCAGACGGTGGTGATGCGCGGCGATCGCGGCGGAGAGCAGCCGGCCTACTCCCGCATCGGAGGAGCCTTCATCGCGGCCGGGATCTCCAACCTCTACCACGCGCCCGGGGATCGCTCCGCCGGCATCACCGTTCGGGACGCATTCGTCATCCTCGCCGGCAACGCCGGAGAGAATGTTCTGCGCGAGTTCGTCTCCCGCTCCCTCACCTCGCATCGCCCGCCCGGCGCCAACGGCAAGCCCTAGAGCTGTCTCGGATCCTGGCTGGCCTGTGCTGCTGAAGCAAGGGCGGAACCATCGAAAAATTTTCTTCGCAAAATTGCTATGTGTGAGAAACAAAGCACTTCGATGGGGCCCCTGTGTCTATGTGCGGCAAACATTCGAGTTATCCGCACTTAATAGAAGAGAAACGAGTTATGGCCACCCGCCACGGGCTGGATATCGCCGCACGAGCAACAGAAAAGCCGCCCGTGGGCGGCTGTTTTGCTTTTTTTTACCCTATAAGTTCAGAATACCAAATCCACCTGGATTTACTGCCACATTTTGGACCTGTCACGGTTACGAATGATCGGATGATTCGGAAGAGGTTGGGGGAAAAAGGGTACTTTGGTCAGGCCCAGGAGGGGTTGACAGGATTTCCACACTGACGGCAAAAGGCGATAAAGGCGGGATTCCGGGGCACGGGCTGGGGGTTAGCAGGGGCGGAGCAGTTCCGGCTTGCGGAATCAACGCCTGAGGGCTCGGGCAGCCGGCCCGGTCCACAGGAGCAGGGCTATGGCTGTGCCCCACATCAGAATTCCAGTACCGGCAGTGACGGCAATGACCAGTGTGCCGGACCGGAAAAGGACCCAGCTGACGATGCACCACAGCGAAATCAGAACGCCCAGAGCAGCGAGTTTGGGCGCTCGAAAGATTTGCGCGAGCGGGATGTAGTGGAGGCCGATGATGAGGGCGCAACCGTCGGTCACAAGATCGGCGCGATGGGCCTGTCCAGCGCCGAGCAGGATCACGAGAACGATAGCAAGACCCTCGATGATCAGGACGATGGTGAACGGCCTTGCGGGGAAGCGCGGTTCCAGGAGAGACGAGACCGGAGCCTGGCGGCGCAAAGCACGGCCCGTGCGCATGGCGAAGATCGACCACGCCCAGAGTGCAATCGTGACCAACCCAAAAACTGGAGCGACAACGGCATTGTAGGCATGAGCGACGCTAAGTCCCCAGCCGAGCCAGCCCGCACCCGCCATCGCAAGGATCAATGCGCCTCGACCGGCTCCGATCACGCGGCCAGGTTGCAGTGGTTGCTCCATCTCTGGACATGAATACGGAGAAAGCGGTTCGCCAGTTTCCCCTGAGTGGGCGAAATTGGAGCAATCCTGCGCAGCAAAAAGGCGATCACGGCGGGACTCCGGGGCACGGGCTGGCGGTTAGCAGGGGCCGAGCAGTTCCGGTTTGCGGGTGATCCGGTCGAACGGGCGCTGGGAGTCTGGAGGGGTGCGCCAAGCTGACTTTTCGGGACAGACCGGTGCCTCCATGAGTGACTCGGCGATTTACCCTAAATGGAGCTCCTGCGTCGGGCCTCAATCGTATCCGGGAGCATCTCTGATTTTCATGGCCCGATGGCCGTTTGCTGAGATCGATGGGAATTTTCGCTCTGGCCTGCCCAGGTCGTCAGCTTCGCCGCATGACGCCGGTATTACGGGGAAGAGCTGCGTCAAGCTCCGCGAGATCGGTGGCAAACCGAGCAGCCAAGGTCACGACCATCGGGGCGTCTTTGTCGATGCGAGGGTATTGCAGTTCATAGTCGGCCAGCTCGCGTTTTTCCTTTAACCGCTTTGCGTCCTCGGCGAGTTTCCGGCATCGATGATCCGGACTGTCGGAAAATTTTTCCCATACCTGTTTGTGCGCGTCACCGCGACTGAGAGTGAAGCCATTGTCCCAAACCCTTTTCCTGCCGAGATGAAAGATGTAGTAGTAAGCTCGGCTGATTGATGTGCGGAGGTAGGCCTCCTCTGCATGACCGCTGAGTTCGGTCGCGACTTTGTAGTATTGAGCCCAATCGAACGGCTGCGTCGCCATCACACCAACCTGTAGGTAAAAGTCAGATTGACGCCGGCCGGATAGGAATTGTTCAGCCACCACGAGGCGTCGAAGGCGTTGAGGGCATCGACGGCATCCTCTGGTTCACCGGGCCATTGAACCGTGGCATAAAGCATGTCCCATCCCTGCTCATCGGTTGTGGCACGCAGAGCGATGACAGCATCGTGAAAACATGCTCGAAGATGCTTCTCAGCTTCGGTAAGGATGGGTGAAACGGTGCGGTGTCTCAGAAGGAATTCAGAAACGGTGGTTTCGTCCTGGAACACGTAATGCGTTCGGACTGTTTCGATCATCTTCTGATGGTCGGCTTCGTAGCGTGTCATCTGCGCTTCAATATCCGCGAGTTCCGCGAGCTGAACGGCCGCAGGCCGAGCGGGAGCGTATCGTTGCCGGTGATACTGACGCGAACCTTGCCGCGGGTTCCAGTCGTAGCCCGAGGTCTGGTTGGCTGAAAGAAGTCCGTTCATGGGCGAACCTCTTCAACTCCGAGTATCGAGAACAGCATTTGCTCGTCGCCATAAATCTGCTTGGCCATGTCTAGCAAAGCAATTTCGCCGGGAAAATCCCGTTCGAATTTTAAGAACACAGCGTTGGCGAGCTGGGCTGAGCCGTCCACGGTAACGCGTCGGCCATCCCAACGGAGCACGGTGGCGAAGGCTGTGATCGGCGAGTCTTGAAGCTTGGCTAACGCTGGACTGGCGAAAGGCTTTAGCAGAGCGACGAATGGCAATGACTTCGGTTGGAGATGGAGGGCAACGGCGGTTTTGAACTTCGAAGGGTGCACATTGCCATGTTTTGCGAGCGCGTCGAGGCCGATGGCAAGAACTTCAACTGTTTCTTCAGATGTTTCCCAATTCGCGTCATCCCAAGTCAATCGCGCATGCGCCGCGCTGAAGAAGAACGCCGTCTGACGTTTCGGAATTTTGAACTTGATGCCTTGTTCGGATGGCTTCCCTTCGCTGATGACTTCAAGATCATCCACCGTAATGTCCCAGCGACTGAATCTCTCGAAGAGGTCTTCTACGATGTCGGTCCGCGTCATCGCAAGCCGCAAGTTGGGCTTCGAATACTCGATGACCACGTCGAAAATGGAGATCGGTATTGTTATGCCTTCGGCCATATACATTGACACTTTATATCGGCAATTCGAGGCTCGTCATCAACCCGAAGGGGGGAGAGAAGAAATGGCGAATCACGAAAGAGTCCAAAACTACTCATCGAGAGCGGCTTGATGCCCAATTCGGCGGATTAGTCAAACGAGCTTATGCGCGGCGATTTCGTCACGCTGGCGGTCCGAAGGTTTCGGTCGCCCGAAAGGCACAAACGCGAGCGCAGACCCTCGTTTCATGAGCAGGATTCAGCGTCGCTGCGTCTGGTGTGATTGCGGGGCATGCCCATGAACTGTGTGCCACGGCGCGCCGAGCCGTGCCGTCGCCACCCGGAATCCGGGATACGGAGCCCCTGCTTTTGCGGTAGCATGAACGTCGGCGGAAGAATTTCAACCATGAAACAAACCCCTGGACGGCGGCGTTCGCGGCAGCGCGAGGCCGGCTTTACCCTGATGGAGCTGCTGATCGTCATCTCGATCATGCTGATCCTGATGCTGATCGCCATTCCCAACATGCTGAACCTGACGGCCACGGCGAATGAGACCTCGGCCATCCAGTCCCTGCGGACGATTCACGAGGCGGAGATCCAGTACAACACCACCTATCCGCAGAACGGCTATGCGTGCACGCTGGCGGCGCTGGGCGGCAATGCCAGCTCGGGTCCTCCTACCCCGCAGTCGGCCCAGCTGCTGCAGCCCGATCTGGCCAGCGGCGTGAAGTCGGGGTACGTCTTCAACCTGACCAACTGCACCAAGACCACCGTCAATAACCAGGACATGTACACCAGCTTCGAGGCGACGGCCGTGCCCCAGGCCGTGGGCAAGACCGGCCATAACGGCTTTTGCCTGGATATGACCGGAGAAATCAAGAAGGATCCCTCGGGCGGAACCAATTGCACGGTGCCGCTGCGTTGAGCGCGGGTTGCAGGAAGAATCGCCGCCGGAGTGCGCCGCGCCTCCGGCGGTTGTTGTTTGCGGCGGCGGCGTTTTTGCCGGGACTGGCGCTTTGCGCGGCGGCATCGGCGCAGAGCGGGTCGAGCGCGGCTGCGGTCGCGGCGCGGGTCGATCGCCACTACAACGCCCTGCACTCGCTCGAAGTGCACTTCGTCCAGAATTACGACGGGATGGGGATGCACCGGCACGAAGCCGGGGTCCTGCTGCTCAGGAAACCGGGGAAGATGCGCTGGACCTACACCGATCCGGACGGCAAGCTCTTCATTCTCGACGGACACGACGGGTATTTCTACTCCCCGGGCGATACCGAGGCGCAGAAGGTTCCGGAAAAGCAGCTGGACGATCTGCGCTCGCCGCTGCAGTTCCTGCTGGGACATACCGAGCTGGAAAAAGAGCTGAAGGGCCTGACGGTGACGGATGCGGGCAGCGGGCTGTTTGTGCTGGCCGGTGTGCCGAAGGGGCTGGAGCAGCGGGTGGCCTCGCTGAAGATCACCGCAACGAGCGATGGGACGATCCGGGCTATGACCATCGAGGAAACCGATGGGGTGACGAACGCCTTCGCCTTCAGCGGCGAGGCCGACAACGTGCCGGCGCCCGGCTCGGCGTTCGTGTTTCTGCCTCCACCGGGCGTGCATGTGGTGACCGGAATGTCCCCGATGTAGGGCTTCCGCCAAAAGTGGCTGCCTCACAAATGGTGCACTCGAAGAAGGTAATACCCAAAAGGTATTACCTTCCATGTCCTTATTTTTCTATTAGATGCATTTCGCGCATATGGGGGGGGTGGGGGTATAGCCTTCTCAAAGCGCTCGCCGCGCTCGCCGGTCGGCTATGCTTCTGGCGTGATGCGTCGGCTCTGCTGGGTCAGTTTTCTTCTTCTGCTAACGCCCGTTTTGGCCGTCGGCCAAAGCCTGGGCGAAACTTCCGGACCGTGGGAAATGGAACGAAGCGGAACGACCTCGGGCTTCCGCGGAATTCATGCGGTCGGCGGCGGAGTCGCGTGGGCCAGCGGATCGAATGGGACGGTTCTGCGCACAGAAGACAGCGGTTACGAGTGGCAAAGCTGCGCGATGCCTCCAGGAGCGGAGAAGCTGGACTTTCGCGGCATCTGGGCCTGGAGCAACGAGGAAGCCATCGTAATGGCCAGCGGACCAGGAGAAGCGTCGCGCCTCTACGAGACCACAGACGGCTGCTCGCACTGGAGGCTGGTGTTCACGAATCCCGATAAGGATGGCTTTTGGGACGCGATGGTGTTCTGGACTCGCAGGCAAGCCCTCGCGGCGCTTGGAGACGAAGAAGGCGTGCTTCTTGGCGATCCCGTTCATGGGCTGTTCCAGCGTTTCGACCTGAGGAGACGAGGCGATGACATCATCCCGAGCAGGGATCGGAAGGAAACGCCTGCGCCGGCTGGCGCTGGAGTCTTCGCGGCCAGCAATTCATCCGTTGTCCTGGGAAAGAGGTTTGAGCCTTTCACCCATCCCATTCTCTGGTTTGGAACCGGGGGAAAACCGGGTCCTTTTGTCTACCGTCTGGAAGGCATCTACGCAGAGGTCTCCGAGGATTACCCGGCACTGTCGAGTCATCGCTGGAGTCGGGCGCGTGTTCCAGTCGCCGGCGGGACAGATTCATCGGGCGTTTTCTCCCTGGCCTTTCGCGACGAGCAGCACGGCGTCGCAGTCGGCGGCGATTACACCAAACCGAACGTCTCCACCGGAACCGCGGCCTGGTCGGCGGATGGCGGGAAGACGTGGACGGCAGCGGAGAAGCCTCCGCATGGGTATCGCTCGGCGGTCGAGTGGGATCCTGAGGCCAAGGCCTGGATTGCGGCGGGGACGAACGGCTCCGACATCAGCTATGACGATGGAAAGACGTGGGTTCCGCTCGATAACGGGAACTGGAACGCGCTAAGCCTGCCGTGGGTCGTCGGGCCGCACGGGCGGATCGCGAAGCTGGACGAGGGGAAGCTGAAGGGGAAATAGGACTCCCCCATGTGCCGAAACCGGGCAGCCGGGAGGCATCTGCCTGGCGGGCCACCGGAGGCAAAAGCAACCGCAGATTCTTCTCTTACCGCCCCCAAACTGAAAGACGTTTGGGGCCCCTTGCGCTCAGAATGACAGCGTCTGCGGAGAGGGATGGGCCATGGCGGTGCGCGCAGCATGGCAGCCCCTCTCTTTTGAGCGTTCGGGGCCGGTGACACGTCCAGTACACGAATTGCCGCATTTCCGCGTCCAAAGGCGTGAACTGCTACGCTTAGAAGAGGTTTCTCGAGCGCCGGTCGGCTCCCGCAGGGCTGGCGGCGAACCGATCCATGGCTGAATTTGTCATCAGGCTGGCCGATGAGCGGGGCCACGTGCAGGAGCAGGTGCAGTCGGCGGCGACGGCCGACGAGCTGCGCCAGCGCTTCTCGCAGGCCGGGTACTTCGTCTACTCGGTCAAGCCACGCGGCCTGACGGGGACGGCGCGCAAGGCGAAGCTCGAGACCTTCCTGATTTTCAACCAGCAGTTTCTTACGCTGATCAAGGCCGGCCTGCCGATTCTGGGCTCGCTGGAAATGCTGGCCAAGGGGCAGAAGAATCCCACCTTCTCCGGGCAGCTGCAGAACGTCGCGGCGCGGGTGCGGACGGGTGAGCCGATTTCGCAGGCGTTTGAGGCCCAGGGCGGATTTCCCCTGATGTACACGACAACGCTGCTGGCCGGCGAGCGGGCGGGCAATCTGGAAGAGGTTCTGGGGCGGTATCTGTCTTTTCAACGCATCTCGCTGGCCTTCCGCAAGAAGCTGCAGGCGTCGCTGATTTATCCGGCGCTGCTGATCACGCTGGTGTGCGGGATGTTCATCTTCCTCGTGACCTTTGTGGTGCCGCAGTTTGCCAAACTCTACGCGCAGATCGGGACCAAGCTGCCGACCATCACCCTGATGATGCTGGCGCTGGGCAAAGGCGCGCAGCATTACATCCTCTATATCCTGCCGTTCGCGGCGCTGATCGTCTTCGGCATCTGGCGCTGGAGCCGCAGCGACAAGGGCGCGGAGCGGATCGACCGGGTGCGCATTGCGCTGCCCCTGTTCGGCAAGATCTGGCTGAAGTATCAGGTGGCAATGTTCGCCCGCACCCTGTCGACCTTGCTGAGCGGAGGCATTCCGCTGGTGCCGTCACTGGAAACGGCAGCGCGCTCGATCACCAGCAAGCGCATCAGCAAAGCCGTCTCCAGTTCGGTGGTGAGCGTGCGCGAGGGCAAAGGGCTGGCGAAGAGCCTGGAGGCGACGCGCGTCTTTCCCGAATTGTCAGTGGAGATGATCGAGGTAGGCGAGTCGACGGGCGCTCTGCCGCAAATGCTCAATTCGGTCGCGGAGTTCTTCGAAGAGGATGTGCAGACGGCGCTGACCGCGGCGCTGGCGCTGATTGAGCCGGCGATTCTGATCGTGATGGGCGTGGTGGTGGTGGTGATTCTGATCGCGCTGTATCTGCCCATCTTCTCGATGAGCAACGCCGCAAATTTCGGCGGCTGAAGCGGTTCGGCCGGCCCCGATCGACTCCGGTCGCTCGGGGTGACGGCAGCAAGGATTGGAGAGGTAACAGGTATGGCCCAGGCTCCCCCCATTCCGATTCCGGCTGAGCCGGACGAGACGCTGCAGGCGCAGATGCTGGCGCGGCGGTATCGCTGCGAGTTTGTCGACCTGCGGAACTTCCGCATCCAGCATGAGGTGCTGCGCTCGGTCCCGGTGGACATGATGTTCCGCTACAACTTCGTTCCGCTGGAGCAGCCGGACGAAGAACGGCTGACGATCGCGGTGAGCGATCCCAGCAAGCTGATGATGCTGGACGAGATCAGCGGGCTGCTGGGCAAGCGGATCATCACGCGGGTGGCGACGCTGTCACAGATCACCGACCTGCTGAAGAAGACCGAGCAGAGCCAGCGCGTGCTGGACGAGGCCTCGGAGGGTCTGACCTTCGATGTGCTGTCGGCGAGCGACGACTCCGACGAGAGCATCTCGATCGAAAAGCTGACCTCGGAAGAGGACATCAGCCCGATCATCCGGCTGGTGGATACAACGATCTTTACGGCGCTGGAGCGGCGCGCCTCCGACATCCATATCGAGACTTACGACGATTCGGTGCTGGTGAAGTACCGCATTGACGGCGTGCTGCAGCCGGCGATGGCCCCGATCGCCCGCGAGCACCACACGACGATTCTGTCGCGCATCAAGGTGATGAGCGAGCTGGACATTGCCGAGCGGCGCGTTCCGCAGGACGGGCGTTTCCGGGTCCGGTACAAGGGGCGGCTGATCGACTTCCGCGTCTCGATTATGCCGACCGTGCATGGCGAAAACGCCGTGCTGCGCGTGCTCGACAAAGAGTCGATGAGCGAGAAGTTCCGCCGCCTGACACTGGACGTGGTGGGTTTTGCCGATGACGATCTGAAGCGGTTCCGCCGCTACATTCGCGAGCCGTACGGGATGGTGCTGGTGACGGGCCCGACCGGATCGGGCAAGACGACCACGCTGTACGCGGCGCTCAACGAGATCAAGAGCGACGAAGACAAGATCATCACCATCGAGGATCCGGTCGAGTATCAGATTCGCGGCATCACGCAGATTCCGGTGAACGAGAAGAAGGGGCTGACCTTTGCGCGCGGACTGCGGTCGATCCTGCGGCACGACCCGGACAAGATTCTGGTGGGCGAGATCCGCGACCAGGAGACGGCGCAGATTGCCATCAACTCGGCGCTGACGGGCCACCTGGTGTTTACCACCGTGCACGCGAACAACGTGGTGGACGTGCTGGGGCGCTTTTTGAACATGGGCGTGGAGGCATACAACTTTGTCTCGGCTTTGAACTGTATTCTGGCGCAGCGGCTGGTGAGGACGATCTGCGAGTACTGCGTGCAGGAGGTGCGGTACGATGACGAGACACTGGCGCAGAGCGGGCTGGAGCTGGCGGAGTGGCGGGGCTTCCCTTTCCGCGAGGGCCGCGGCTGCATCGAGTGCGGAGGAACGGGGTATCGCGGGCGAACCGCAATTCACGAGCTGCTGGATTTGACGGACCCCATTCGTGAAATCATTCTGGAGAAGAAGCCCAGCTCCGAAGTACGAAAGTTGGCGCAGCAGGAAGGGATGCACTTCCTGCGCGAGAGCGCGCTGGATCGGGTGCGGCGCGGGCTGACCACGCTGAAGGAAATCAACAAAGTGACGTTCATTGAGGCTTCGCGCTAGTGGCGGATCGGAACATCCCTAAAACGGCGGCCGCCATGCGGCCGAAGCTGGCGTGCGAGATCCGTCCCGAGGGCGTGATTGCGGCGCGCGGCTCGGGGCATCGCCATGGCGGGGAGACGGTGATGGCGTTTGCCCCGCTGCCAGCAGGCGCGCTGACGCCGGGGCTCAAGGTGCCCAACGTGTCCAATCGTTCCGCGGCGGCGGCGGCCGTGGAATCGGCCCTGGGCGAGGTGAATGCGAAGACGAGGGATCTCACCCTGGTGATTCCGGATGCCGCGGCGCGCGTGCTGCTGCTGGATTTCGATACGCTCCCGGGGAAACGGGCGGAGGCGCAGCAGGTGGTGCGGTTCCGTCTGCGCAAGATGGTGCCGTTCGACGTGGAGTCGGCGGCGGTGAGCTATCAGGTGATGGCCGAGCAGGCCGGGCAACTCAGCGTTCTGGTAACCGTGATGCCGGGCGATGTGCTGGCCGAGTACGAGGCCGTGGTGCGGGACGCCGGATATACGCCGGGCGTTGTGCTGCCCAGCACGCTGGCCGTCGCTGCCGCCATCCAAAGCAGCGATTCGGCGCTGATGGTCAACCACGGGGGTTCCCTGGTCACGACTGCAGTCACCCAGGGGGATGAGATGCTGCTCCACCGGCTGATGGAACTGCCCGCGGACCAGCGGGGCCACAACCAGGAGATGGCGCAGGCCGTGATTACCGCGCTGGCCTGGTATGAAGACACTCTGCGGAAGATCCCGGACGTTCTCTACTACACGGGTCCAGGCGGAGCCGCCGCGGCGCGGATGGCTCCATGGGCGGCGATGGTGGAACCGGCTCCGCGGATTGAGGACCTTGCCCTTCCTGAGCGGGCGTCGACGATGACCAGCATCCCGGCTGGCATGGGGGCGGGCGTGGCGGGAGCACTGGCGGGCTGATGCGCATCTCGGTCAATCTCGCGAGCCATCCATATATTGAGCTGCGGCCGGTCTATGCCCGGCTGCGGACGTGGACGCTGATCCTTGCTCTGGTCGGTATCGCGGTCTGGTTCCTCTACCACAACGAGCGCGGCCAGGCGGAAGAGGCGCGGGCGCGCGTGACGAACGTGGAGAACCGGGTACAGCAGCTGGAGCGGCAGCAGCAGAACTATCAGGCGATGATGCAGGAGCCGAAGAATGCAGCGACGCTGCGCCAGTCGGATTTCCTGAATGGGTTGTTTCGGCAGAAGGCGTTTTCGTGGACGGCGACGATGACCGATCTGGAGACCGTGCTGCCGACCGGCGTTCAGGTGCTCAGTCTCGACCCGATTGTCGCGCCGGACGGACATGTGACGATTCGGCTGCGGGTGACGGGGGATCGGGACCGCGCGCTGGACCTGGTGCGGAATCTGGAGAAGTCGCGGCACTTCGCTTCGCCGCGGGTGGCGTCGGAGACCCTGGCGACGCAGGGGAATCAGGGTGGCGTCCAGAATGCGAGCACGGGGAAAGACGTGAACTTCGACATTCTGGCGGACTACCGGCCGCTGCCCATTGCGTCGGCGGCGAGTGAAAAGGAAGAGGAGAAACCGCACGCGGAAAGCGGCCATCATCGGCGTAGTCGCGAGGTGCACGGGAAGAAGCCGTCGGCCGGGGTATCGGCGAGCCGGGGAGAGGGGAAGCCGGCGCGATGAAACGCGGATCCCTCCTCACGAAGCTGAACCTGCACTTCGCCCTGCTGGGGCTGGTGCTGGCGGTGGACGTCTTTTTTGCGGTGAAGTTTGGCCTGGCCTGGGAGGCGATTCGCTCCGGACAGTCGGGCGCTTATGTGCAGCAGGAGCTGCGCTACGGGCAGCTGGAAGCGCAGATGCAGCACCTGAACGGATTGCCGGCCAGGGTTGAGGACGCGAGAAAGGGCGCGCAGGCGTTTTTCGATGCCAGGATCGCGCCGAACTACTCGACGATGCTGGCGCAGCTGATGGACAAGGCCGAGAAGGATCATGTGCAGCTCTCGCGCTCGGGATACACGCCCACGCCGTCAGTCGATGGGCTGACGGAGGTGCGGATCGACGCGGGATTGAGCGGGCAGTATACCGACCTGATGCACTTCATCAACGATCTGGAACGCGACAAGGATCACGTGTTCTTCATCATCGATGGAGTGACGTTCACGGGTCAGCAGGGGGGGCTGGTGAATCTGCGGCTGCGGCTGCGGACGTATCTGCAGGCGGGGGCGACCGACCTGCCGCCGGCTTCAGGCAACGGAGCGAGCCTCGAACCGACCGCGGGCGAGGTGCAGCCATGAAAGCCGGCCTCGACAACAAGCGGAATGTCATTATTCTGAGCGTTCTCGCGATCATTTTGATCGCGGCCATCGTCTATTTTGTCAGGTCGGTCTTTGGCGGGGGGAGCACCCCGCCGGCTGCACCGGCAGCGGCCGCGGAGCCGGCGGCTGGAAGCAACGGAGAACATGCGGCAAAGAAGATGCCTTCCCTGGCCAAACTCGATCCGACCCTGCACCCGGAGGTCATGGCCGGGGCGGAGTCGCTGCTCTACAGCGGGTCGGGGCGGAATATCTTCTCGATGACCTCGACGCCGGTGAAGATCGAACAGCCGATCGGACCGGTGCGGCCGAAGGAAGTGGCGCAGGTGCACCAGGGACCGCCGCCGCCCCCGCCGATCGACCTCAAATTCTTTGGGTACGAAGCGGAAGGCGGCGCGAAGAAGGCCTTCCTGCTGCACAACGACGATGTGTTCATTGCGTCGGAAGGGGACGTGGTGGATCACCACTACAAAATCATCAAGATCAACCCGCTGTCGATTCAGGTGACGGACCTGCTGTACAACAACACGCAGACGCTGCCCTTGTCGCAGAGCTGAGCCTTTCCATGCGGTCTTCCCCCAAAACGAACCACCATGACGCCGAAGCCGGATTTGTGCTGCTGGCGGCCATTTTTCTTTGCGTCCTGCTGCTGATCAGCGTGGCCATTGCCGCGCCGAAGATGGCGCGGGCGATCCAGCGCGACAAGGAAATGGAAACCATCCACCGCGGCGAACAGTACCGGCGCGCCATCCAGCTGTACTACCGCAAGTTCGGCCATTATCCGACGTCGATCGACCAGCTGGTGAACACGAACAACATCCGCTTTTTGCGGAAGAAGTATTCGGATCCGCTGACCGGCAAGGACGACTGGAAGCCCATTTACTTTGGCCAGGCGCACGTGCGGCCTCTGGGATTCTTTGGACAGCCCCTGCTGGCGATGGCGGGGTTGGCGGGCTCGATGGCGTCGATGTACGCGCCGGTAGCGGCGGCGACGGATGCCAACGGCGTTCCGGTTGCCAGCACCGACGGTTCCAGCGATACCAGCTCGACTTCCCCGGCGAGTGGCAGTTCGGGAAGCGGGTTGTTTGGCAGCAGCCCCAGCACTCCAGGCTCAGGATTCGGCAACACGCCGGGTTCGTCGCTCGGATCCGGGTCTTCAATGTTCGGCAGTAATTCGCCGATGGGCTCGAGCTCCACATCTCCTTTTGGCGGCAGCTCAACTTCTCCCATGGGCGGCAGCACCATCGGCGCGACCTCGGGGTCGCAGGGGTCGGGCACGTCGGCTTCGACTTTTGGCGGAGGAGGACCGATCGTTGGCTTCACCCTGCCCGTCAACAAGCCGTCGCTGATCGACTACATGAAGCAGACCAGCTACAACCACTGGGAATTCAATTACGATCCGATGGCCGATCAGGCCAAAGCAATGGCTGGAATGAGCGGGGGCGCCGCTAATCCGAACGGCCTGCAGAATACGGGCAGTCCCACAACCTTCCCCCCCAATAACGGTTCAACGCTGATGTCGCCGGACAACTCCACCACGAACTCGCAGGACAATTCGACACCCCAGCCGCAATAGAACAGGCCCGCCGAATGGCGGGCCCTGGCTGCTGATTCCGGAAAAACTTAGACCTGGAAGGAAGAACCGCACCCGCAGGTGCTCTTCACCGTGGGGTTGTCGAACTTGAAGCCGGCGGCTTCGAGGGTCTCGACGTAGTCCACAACGCAGCCGTTGAGGTACATGAGCGAGGTGGCGTCGACAAAGACCTTCAGGCCGTTGAAGTCGTAGACCTTGTCCATCATGCCGGACTGGTTCTCGAAGGACATCGAGTACTGGAAGCCGGAGCAGCCGCCGCCAACCACGCCAATGCGCAGGCCGGCAGGGAGCGGATCCTGCGTCGCCATGATCTCGCGCACCTTACTGACAGCACTGTCGGTGAGCCGAACCGGTGTGGTCTTAGGCGCTGGGACGGCTTCGGGGGTCGCGGTGGTCGTAACGGTGGAAGTAGCCATAGGCTTGAATCTCCTGGAGAACGTCTCTGCCCTGAGTGTACCGCAGGCGGCAGGCAGAGCACACCCTTTCCAGTTAGATGACCATCCCGCGTCCCCAGTCGCACGGTTTGCAACCTGAACGGGGAGTTCAGTTTCCGCCGGGCTCGCCGGGGCTGGGCAGTTCCTCATAGCTGACGAAGGCCAGGTGGTGGCTGTCGGGCGCCCAGGACCGGACGTTCATAGTGCCGGAGCCCCCGGTGAGTTGGACGAGGACCCGGATTTGGCCGCCGTCCAGGGACAGGAGGCGCAGCGCAACGGGCTGGTTGGCCGGGTGGCCGGTCGTTCCCGGCTCATAGCTGATAAAAACGACCGATTTGCCGTCCGGCGAGACATGGGGCGTCCAGTTGACGAACGTATCGTGGGTGACCTGCTCCGGAGCGCTGCCGTCAGTGTGCATGCGCCAGATCTGCATGCTGCCCCCGCGGTCGGAGTTGAAGTAGATCCACTGGCCGTCGGGGGAGGCGTCAGGGTCGTCGCTGATGCCGGTGCCCGTGGTGAGGGCGTGCTCCTCTCCGCCGCTGGCCGAGATGGCATAGATGTTGCTCGCGCCGTGGTCGGGACGGGTGAAGATGATGGTCTTGCCATCCGCCGACCAGCTGTGAAAGTAGGAGTTGGGGTGTTCGGTGACCAGGCGCGGCACCCCGCCGGCCGCGGGGACGATATAGACGCGCGACTCAGGCTTGCCGGGCGTGCTGCAGCTGATCGCCAGCCATTGGCCGTCGGGCGAGAGGCCGTGGCTGCCGTTGCACCGGGTCGCGTCGCCGATGTTGAGAGGCTGCGGGGTTCCTCCGTCGGCGGAAACGGCCATAATCCTGCCGCCCTCGTCGAAGAGCAGCGTCTTGCCGTCGTGCGACCAGTTAGGCGCTTCAAAGTGCGCTGGCGCGGAGTAGACCGCGATGGCCCGGGCAAAATCTGAATCCGTATTGACGACCTGCAGCGTGCTGTTCAGCGTGAGACTGGCGGGGAGGGGCGCAGGCCTTTCGAGGCTCACGTGCGAAAAGACGGCCTTCTCGACGCGAGCGGGATCGTGCGAGCAGACCCCGATGCCGACGTAGAAGGGCTCCTGCAAATGAAGCCGGATGGACGTGCCCACCGGATGCAGCGGCTCATCCCCCATGCTGAGTTCCATGGTGAAGACGTCGCCGCGCTTGATGAGGCGCAGACGCCGCGGCGCCTGTTCGACAGGCAACTCGATATCGTCGGTGGTTGCGTCCTGCGACGGCCGATACTGCAGCGCCATCAAGCCGACGCCGTGCTGCGCGGCATCCACATAGGGGCTGCCGGGAGTGAGGTCCTGGCGAAAGATCAGGACGGCTTTGCGGTGCGGGTTGTGTTCGCCGGCAGTGACCGGAAAGGTGATGTCGGCGGTGAGAACCGCATCGCCCGACATTTTCTTCCAGATAAAGTGAAAGGCGTCGGTTCGATCCCAGAGATTCGCTCCCGCGGCTGTGAGAGTGTAGGTGCCCGCGGCTGAATCGTACGATCCGCTTCCGGGAGGAGTGACCGAGCCGACATCCGACTGCGCTTCAAAGAGCCCGAGGGACGCCTGAGCTTCCTGCGCCCGGAGCCCGGCAACGGGCGTGAGAAGGACGCTGCCGATCGCGAAGATCGCAAGGCGTGAGAGAGAGCGCTGCAGCATCGTCGGGCCTCCAAACAGACGTACGCATCGTTGCGATTGCAACGAGAGAACTATATCTGGAATGGAGGGAAAGCGACCGGGATCCAGCCTTTGAGAATGGTGCGCCCGGAGAGATTCGAACTCCCGACCTGATGCTCCGGAGGCATCCGCTCTATCCAGCTGAGCTACGGGCGCGTTCTCTCAGGATACTACGAGGCGGTCGCCGGGAAATCGACGCGCGGCTGGCCTCGGCGACCGCGGCAATACAGGCAGGACGCGTACGGCAGCAGCCACCGATGGCCCGCGCTCCAGCCGCTGGGTCGTCATCAGAAGCACGGGTAAGACCGGGGAAAAGGACGCGCCATGACCCGCAGCCCCGGCGCTTCACAAAGGTCCCACACCGGTGCAGCCCTTAGGAGTCCTGCGTTTGCCCGGCCTCCGCGACTACAGTAGACTGGAGAAACGCAGTCGGGGAGTGGCTCAGCCTGGTAGAGCACCTGGTTCGGGACCAGGGGGTCGGAGGTTCAAATCCTCTCTCCCCGACCATCTATTTTCAATGGTTTAGCGTCGTTTTCAAGCCCGGCAAATGACCCGATGTAGACGATTTTGTAGCGGTGCAAGCCTCCAAATCTCTCGAAATCGAGATCTGACCCGGACGGAAACATCACGAACGACGGCGTTTATTTGTACGCCTATGATGCAGAGGGCCGCGTCTGTGCCGTTCAGCAGACGGTGAGCGGGTACACCACGACGACGGGATATATCTACGACGCCGATGGCAATCGTGTTGCGAAAGGCAGCATCAACGCATCGGTCTTCTTGACCTCCTCGGTCTGCAACCCCTCGTCCAATGGGTTCCAATTGACTGAAAGCTACGTGGTTGGGCAGAGCGGGGAAGAACTTACCACGCGGGATGGGAGCAATAATTGGCAGCGCACCAATGTCTACGGTGCCAGCGGTCTGTTTGCGACGTACGATTCTCTTGGCCTGCATTTCCAATTAACCGATCCGCTGGGTACTCGGCGCATGCAGACCAGCTCGGTCGGTCAACCCGAGCTCGATTGTCAGAGCCTTCCTTACGGCGATGGGCTTTACTGCTTTGAGGACGCGAACGCGCCAGCGACGGCAGACGATGCTACCCCGCTTCACTTCACCGGCAAAGAACGAGACTCCGAATCCGGCAACGACTACTTCGGCGCCAGGTACTACGCATCTCCGATGGGCAGGTTCCTCAGTCCCGATTACAACGACACTGGTGATGGGCCCGATCCGGTTCCTTATGCAGACTTTGGAAACCCGCAGTCGCTGAATCTTTACAGCTATGTCCTGAATAACCCATTGAAGCGGACCGATCCCACAGGACATACGCACCAAGAATGTGCTCCTGATACGACATCCACGGACCCGACGACTGGCACCGTGACCGTCACAGCAGGAGCCTGTCATGACGTTCCGGATTGGTGGAATGTCTGGACCAATTTTATGAATTGGCGCCAGAACATGGCGAACAACTGGAATCAGAGAATTGCTGCCCATCAGCCGCCTCCGCAGCAGAACAATCCTCTTCAGGCACTGCAGGATATCAACAATGTCATGATGGGCCTGGTACCCGCCGGTGGCGTTCATTTTCCGGACAACGTCATAAGGTCTCTCGAGACTCTTGATGCTTCAGGCAGCACCGGTCCCGGGTATGAGGGTGGAAGAAGTTTCCAAAACGACGGCAGAGGCGGGGGTGAAGTGCTTCCAAAGACCGACAGCAATGGCAACCCAATTAGCTATAAGGAGTGGGATGTCAATGCGAAACAACCAGGGGTAAACAGAGGCTCCGAGCGCCTCGTAACGGGAAGCGACGGAAGTGCATACTACACGAATAATCACTATCAAACCTTCCAGACCATAAGAACAGGAAGATGAATCTATATTCGACAGAAAAGCCTCGCCTGCACGTCATCGCCGGGACTAGCCAGGACGTGGACCAGTATTTGGCGAAACTTCGCTACGATAGCCGATCCCGGCTTGCAATCTGTCTGTTGCGAGGGCAGCATATGCAGGACATGCAGGGCCTGTACAACGAGATGGGAGCCGCCCTTCAGTTCCCTCTGTATTTCGGCAGAAACTGGGCCGCTCTGGATGAATGTCTCGCTGACCTTGAATGGCTGCCCGCAACAGGATATGTGCTGGTGTTCGCTGACGCTCCAATGATCCTGAAGTCGAGTGCCAAAGAGGATCCCGGTGCATTTTTCCAGCTACTGACCCGAATCAGCGGTGAGTGGGCTGAACGATCAGGTGAAGGACCGGAACGCGGGCCGAAGTCGTTCCACGTGCTCTTGCATGCTGAAACTAGCGAAGCCGAGCAGTTTGCGCAGGTCGTGAATGCGGCTATTGGCGAGGCCGTTTCGACGGTGCCGTTGAAGTAAGTGACGGCGGAACCGGGCTAGACCAGCCCCACATCGTGGCCGAAGGGTCCATCCAGCGAGCACGCCGCCTGCGGCGTCGGAATAGGGTGACACGTCACCCCCGGCGGGTTGCTGCAGGCGATTTGCCAATTCACAACTCTGCGTGACAGTCTGTTTGATTTGGGTGCACCGCTTTTTCACCCCTGCAGGGCTGCCAGTAGTTGGGATGGTGCTGTAGATGATTTTGCGTCGGTCAGAACCTCGAGAATCTATAACCATCTACAGGAACCGATCCTCCGTCCGCATCACTTTGAAGAAAAAGCTATTGCAGCTCCGAAATAACAACAGATCTCAACAGGGCCTGGAGTGCGGTTCGGGACCAGGGGGTCGGAGGTTCAAATCCTCTCTCCCCGACCATCTATTTCTCCTTCAGAATGAGCAGCCACCACGGTCACGGAGCCGGATAGGCGGCGCCCGAAAACACCGGAATCAGGCGGTTCAGCTTCGGATTGTTTTTCTCGAAGTCGTCAGGATAGTACCCAAGGTTCAGCGCGCCTTGATCCTGCAGCACGCGCATCTCGTTGTCGAACAGGTCCGTTGGAATTGCTTTCCTGGTGCGCCAGTCCACCGACTGCAGCTCGAACACCGTGTCCCGGGTCCCGTTCGGCTGCGCGGCCACCAGGCGATACAGCCGGTTCAGCCAGGCATCCGGCTTCTTCGCATTCTCCAGTTCCGGCATCGCCATCAGGGCAACGGTGTTGTAGCTTGACAGGAACGCCGGCAGGGACTGCGCGTACCACGTTTCCGCCTCCGGATTCAGCACCGGCTCGGCAAACAGGTTCCGCGCCGTGGCCAGTTCCGGACTCCAGACCCGAACCCGCGCCGCCAGTTGCTCGGTTAACGCAATCAGTGACTGAGTTCTCTGCGGCCCCGGCGGAGGGGCGTTCGGTCCAAGCTCGTCCGTATCCCGCAGAATCGAGTCATCGCTGAAAAGGATTCCCGCCATCGGAGCCGCTCGTCCCAGATCCGCGTAGATTGCGCCGACGATCTTTTGTGTCTCCGGCAGGTAGGGGTTCAGGCGCACGGGGGTTTCCATCGAAACGCCCGGCTTCGGCCGGATTTCCAGCCGTGCCTGCAGGGCCTTGTCCGGCAGCTGCCACGCCAGCACCGGCATCCACGCGTAGACTTCCACACCGCAGCGGGTTCGCAGTTGCCAGGCGACGCGCGAGAACAAGTCCGCACGCATGGGCAGCTCATGATTCGGAAAATACAGCTCACCCGGCGCGCCGGTGCCGTCCGGATCCGCATACGCCTGCAGCCAGACCTGGGTCGCGCCGATCCTGCGGATCCGATCCAGCAGCCTGCCCAGGTTCCGCTCCTGCTGCTGCGGATTCGGATCGTACACGTAGTCGAGGTCCACCTGGACCGCGCGCACGTTGCCCCTTATGTCCAGATGATGGAGCGCCCAGATCAGGTCGCCCACCGTGGGATTCTTCGTCATCACCAGCCGCGGAATCGCCTCCAGCCCGGTTACGCCGAACGGTGTGTTGGGAAACGTCACCGGCAGCCCCAGGGTGAACGTCACCGGCATGCCCAGCGATGCCGCAATCGAATCTGCCTCCTGGGTATACGCTCCGTAGGGCCACATCACGGCCCGCGGCGCACGGCCCAGCTGTGCCCTGATCTCCTCGGCGCTGTGCGTCAGATCTGCGCGGAGACGCGCCTCATACTCCTGGTCCGTCTCGTAGCGGCCGGTCTTCGCGTTATACGCATGAACAAGCACCGCGGGAATCACATTGCCCTGGGGATTGGCCATGGTCCCGTGGTGCTGATCCCAGGTGTGCGATGCAATCTCCACCAGCCCGCTGTTCTGCATTTCGCGCAGCTCCGGCCAGGTGGCGAAATCGGCTCGTGTAAACAGCCGGAATCCGTAATCCACCGTTCCCCCGGCGGGCAGATCGGTCCACGCGCCGACTACAGCCACCACGGCGTGATACTGATAGGCCTTCAGCAGGGGAAAGACCTTCGTGTAGACGCTCTGCAATCCGTCGTCGAAGGTGAGCAGCACCGGCTTGTCGGGCAGCCGCGCTCCCTTCGTCCGCGCGTCAATCAGCTGCTGCAGGCTGATCACGTGGTATCCATGCGCCCGCAACCAGTCGAAATGCGATGCCAGGTTGCGCGTACTGGTCGCGTACTGATCCGGGTCGAGTTGCCGGCTCCCTCCGGCGCTGATTTCAAGCGACGGCTCGGCGCTGCCGACAGCCGGGATCGGCGCGCCTCCCACATCGTCCCGCACATCGTGATAGCAGAGCACCACAACGTTCGAGTTCTGCCCCCACGCGGAGAGGCCCGCAAGAAACAACATCCCGGCCAGCGCGATCGCCTTCATTGCGCACCCCATACCAGTCCGAACGTCAGATCGGTATACGGTTCGTGGCTGCCGTCGTAAGGCTGGCTGTTCCACATCATCTTTCCGAAGAAGCCCAGCCGGTTGCTCACTTCCCAGTGCTGCCCGTAGCTGGCGGAGAATGCCGTACCGAATCCGTAATTCTGCTGCCAGTACGACGCGGTGTTCACCGTCACTTCCTGGCGCAGACTGCGCTCATAGCGCCGCCAGGTCGTCCATTTCACCGTCGTCTGAGGACCCAGCGAAAAATCCCGCGCGGGATTGAAGTAGACCCGGTCCTCATTCTCAGAGTTGGACGAAGTCCATACCTGCGGAGCAATGTCGATCTGCAGCCGCGGACCCGTCCATACAGCCTGGTTCCATCCCCCTGAGAAGGCCGTCCGCTGGTTCCCGTCGCTGTACAGCTGCCTCTGTACCTCCGCGGTAGCCGAACGCAGCTCGTTCTGCCTCCACTCCAGGGTCGCGCTGCCGCCGCGCGCGTGAACATCCGCCAGCTCGGAGATCAGCTGCACATTCGCAATGTCGTCGGTGTCTGCCTGCGCCCGCAAAGACCAGTGATCCCCGACGTTCAGCTCTCCTCCGGCGCTGACCGCGGCCCGGGATCCCGTTGTGCCGCTGTCCCCATCCAGCTCCACCCAGGCTGACTGCCGATCGTAGTTGTAGCTGAGTCCGGCGCCGGTGCGCGCCCGATAATCGTTGCCCTCCACAAATTCACCCCTCTGAACCAGCGCATGGCCATACGCTCTCCAGCGCGCGTCGGCCAGCGGGCTGTAGAGGTGCGCCTCCCACTGCGACGAATTGCCGAGGTACTGTCCGTTCGACCACTCGTAGCCACCGGATACATCGGCCTGCCAGCCATATTCGATCGTCCGGCCTGCCAGGAAGTGTTGCAGCGCCAGACTGTTGCCTTCCCTGAGCAGCAAAGGTCCCAGCAAAGCGGTTGCCGCATCGCGCCGTCCCGCACCTTCCATAATCTCTGCGTCCTGCAGAACGGGAAGATCGTCGGGCTGCTCGAAGCTGTCGGCAATACGCTCCTCACGCATCGCGAGCAGCGGCCACCCGCGCGCAAGATAGGTTGTGGCCATCGCCCGCCTCACCCCTGGATTGCCGGGCGCCTGCGCCAGCAACGGCGCCAGCCGCCGCTGCTCCTCGTCGGGCATGCCGGCAAATCCCCGCATCTCCGCGGCCTGAATGCCGAGATTCGTGTGCAGGCTGTTACTCTGTGCAACCTTCAGGCCCGCTGAGCGAACGGCCGCCGGCGCATCCTCGTAGGAGCTGTCGATCGTTCGGAAGCTCTGCGCGATGTGCTCCCCTTCGAACTGCGCATAGGCGAGGCTGCCCCGCAGATCGCCGTCGTTCGGGGAACGCGCCACGAGAACCTGATACAGCGCCTCGGCCTCTTCCGGGTGACGCAGCGCCAGATAAGCCTGGGCTACCCGGCCCAGCGCGTAGTCCGGGACCGTCACTTTCATCTTCTGTAACTGCTCCCACGACTGCACGACGTCCTGCATCCGATGAAGGTCGGACAGGACCATCAGCCGATCGCTCTCGGCCTGTCTCCAGACAGGCTCCCCGGGACGGGAGCGAGCGATCACATCGTCCAGCTGCGCCAGCGCCTCGTTTCCTTCAGCCTTCCGCAGCGCCCACTTCTCGTCGCTCGAATCCACCCATCGCACCCGTTCGGCGCCGGCCGCTGCTTCCAGCCAGAGGTTCTTCGGCGCACCCGCCTGTTCGCAGAGCTGATTGCCCAGCGTATTGCCGCCCGCTTCTGACACCGCCTCGGCGAGCTGGCACTTCAAAGCCGAGCTCTGTGCCGGCTCCTGCTCCATCTGCTGTTCGTACATCTTCATCACGCAGGCGAAGTCCAGCTGCCGGTTGCACAGGTACGCTTCTCCTCTTTCCACGTCCGGCTCGCTGCCGTGGTCGCGCATCAGGGGCTGCATGAGCGTATTCGCCTCGCGATAGCGGCCCTGGTCCGTCAGGACCATCGCGAATCCCAGCTGCGGCTGCCAGCGTTCAGGAGAGGCGGTCTCGGCCTGACGAAAAAGATCCAGAGCCAGCTTGTACCGGTGGAGGTTCCGCGCCGAACGCGCCGCCGCCTCCACGACTCCGGCATCGTCTTTTGGCGTTCGGGAGCGCTCGAACAGTTCCACCGCGTACTCGTCGTTCCCGGCCCAGTTCGCCACGATCGTCGTATCCGCCAGGAGCCGCGGATCGTCGGGATAACTCCGCACCAGCCCCCGCAGAATTGCTAGGGCGCCTTTGGCATCGCCGTCTCTGGCTTTGGCTACGGCTGCTTCCCGCTCCGCCCGCGGCGCTGTTGCTGTTACCGGCGCGGCCTCGGCCGCGGCCACAGCCAGAAGCAGGACGAGCGCCGTCCACGGCGTCACCCGCATCCTCATCGCTGGTCGCGGTTCTCTGAAACGAACCAGCCTCTCTCCGGCATGCGTTCGGCGTGTCATGCGACGTCCCGCCGGATATGCCACGTCTGCACCTTCGGAGGTTTCCGGATCATCGCCGGAATGGTGTAAACCGAGGTGATGACCGCCATCATCATCCAGTAAATCAGCGGATAGAACACGGCATCCGGCGCTGACCAGAGGATGTCCCGGTCGTACCGCTGATCGACCCACGCGCCGATAATCAGCTGCACCAGGCAGGTCGTGGCGATTGCCATACCCCAGAAATTGGGGAAGGGCGAGGCCCCGCGCGGGTTGTAACCGATCGATATGCAGAAGATCCAGAAAGTCGTCATCAGGACGAACACGTACGACCACAGAATCGACCCACACGATTCGTAGTAAATGGGCCACATCCGCCGCATCTTCCAGGTAAAAGGGATCTGCCGGTGCCGGATCAGAGCCTGGGCCAGCCCCCGCGTCCAGCGCCGGCGCTGCTTCCACAGATCGCGGATATTCAGGGGAACCTGCATCCACACCACCGCACGCGGTTCGTATCGGATATCCCAGAACTGCATCTGCAGCCTCCAGGTCAGATCCATGTCTTCCGTCGCCATGTGCGACGAGAATCCTCCCAGGTCCAGCAACGCGGTCCGGCGAACGGCGAAGATCGCCCCCGAGACCGTAAGGATGCGGCCCAGCACCCGCTGCGCTCGCCGCTGCATGGAAACGATGGATGAAAACTCAATCGCCTGCAGATGCTGCAGCAGCGATGTCCGGTTACGAACCCTTGGATTTCCCGTTACCGCCGCCACCCGTGTTCCCAGAAAGTGCGGGACCATATGCTGGAGCACGTCGGGCGAGACGATGATGTCGCCGTCGATGATCAGCAGGATTTCCCCGCGACAGACGGGCAGCGCGTCGTTCAGGCCCATCGCCTTGCCCTCATTGGTGGTTTTGTTGAGCAGGCGCACCCGCGAATCGTGAAGAAACTTCCGCGTCTCCTCCGCGGTGTTATCGGGGGAGTTGTCGTTGACGATGATGACCTCGAACTCCGGATAGTCCATGGCCAGAAGCGCGCTCAGCGTGTGCCGAATGGTGGCTCCTTCGGCGAAGCACGGAACGATCACGGATACAAATGGATAGGGCCCTTCCATCTTCATGGGCGCTTCTTCCTGACGCCGGCGAAAAAACAGAGACAGGGAAATCCACAGCCAGCTCATGAAGATCGGATACGCACCGTAATACTGAAGTGCGATGGTGTAGAGCGTCGAGTGATCGATAGCTTTGAGGTAGGGCCACAGCGACCTCAGCAGTTCTCCCATGGGACCGGCTACCTATCCCTCGAGCGCCGCGGCGTAGACCTTGCAGTCCCCGTTGATCGAAACAACAATCTCCCTGCTCAGCAGGGAGCTTGCGTCCAGCAATAGCTGGCGTCCCAGGTGATCCTGCGAAAAAACCGGAGAAGTGTACCGGGTAGCCAGTCCGCGCCTGCCTTTTGCCGCGAGGCGGTTGTTGTGTGCGATCCAGGAGTGAATGCCGACGTGGATCAGGAGCAGGCTCGTTACCAGGATGATGACAAACACAATTTGTTCCTTTCCCGGAGTCTGGGCGGAGACGTGGACCCACTCGTAGCCAAACAGCAGCCACCCGATTCCGGCTGTGAGCCGGCGGAGAAAGGAGTACAGCCCGGCTTTGCTCGCTTCAACTGCTGGCCGGGTTAGACTTCCATCCCCAGGGGCGCAGACTTCTCCTTGCGTCATGTGCTGTGAAACTCCACTTCGAGGGGCAACTCGTTGAATCCTAGCGTGCACACAAAGGTGTGCAAATAACGACCTGGTCCTATCGCTGTGACACTTATGTGCGGACCTCCATCAGAAGTTGCAGAGTCGACAGGGGTCGGAGGCACCGCAGCGGTGCGCAAACTCGCGGATTTCAGCTGCATTCCCCGAAAGGGTCTCCGGTTCGCGCGGCGAGCCCATGGGAAGGAAGGAGCTGACGCAGCCGGGCCCGCAGGACGGACACAGGCGCCAGGCCGGGGCGCCCATTGACCACGAAATGAAAACGGCCGCCACGCTGCACCGATCACGGCAAGGACCGCTGCACCGTCAAATGACGGCCGGATCAGCCGAGATGGGAAGACTTTTTCCCAGCTTCAGGGCAGGGTGCCAGCATCCCAGGCGCAGATATTTACCGTCAGCGCCGGGCTAACCCAACCGATGTAGAGGGGGGGATATTTTCACCCGGGCTCCATCCGGCCAGCTGCCTGGCCAGGGCCGGGTGAATCTCTCTGGCTTAATCCGCTGTCACACCACGGTCTGGCACGCGGGGCACGGGTGAATGATACAGCTATAGGGTCCGTACGACTTAGGCGGGGAGTGCTTCCCCGGGTCACCATTGTGGTAGAGAAGGACATCAAATTCAATTCGCCCTTCCTTATACAGGTGAAACACCACCGGGCTGTTCAATGTTCCGGAGTACCGGGCGTCGCGCCTGCATTCGGTAACATCCGGCGGCTCGCACCTGAGGATGACTACCTCGAAGAACGGGTAGTTGGGTGTTTCGCATCTCACCTCCAAAGTACCGTTAACCTCTGCGTAGCTGGTGGTCAGCAGCTGATCGGGATCCGGCGTGGTTTGGATCGCGCATGTTGGCCTGTTGGTTGGCTTCGTGGTTTCCATTTATCTCTCGCTTTCTTTCGACATTTCACGTCTCCTGCGGACTTTACCCCGGTCAATGCCGGGAAATGTTGCCAGATACTTATTTCCCTGCCGGCAGGCCGCCACCGTCACGAGCTGTCGCTCATTGCGGGCTTCGCAGGCGCCATCTTCAGGTAGGTTGGATCCCTTCGCAGCAACTCCATATCCGGGAAAGGAGCTACCTGGAGCGCGCTGGCGCCGCGCGCAAAACACGCCGCCAGGGTCGCCAGCGCCTCGCTGCGCCGGCCCAGAAGCTCCAGGATTCTCGCCTTGTACAGTTGCGAGTCCATATCCCGGGCCCCCAGGCTCTCGGCCTTCTTCACCAGAGACAGCGCATCCCGCGGATTCCCCGACTTCACGTGGTAGAGCGCAAGCAGCATCAGGCCCGGACCGTTGGTCGTGTCCGTCGCCAGATGACTCTCAGCCTCCCTTGCGGCGCGCTGGTATGCGCCTTTCGCTGCGAGGTCATCGTGCAGTGACACGTAACAGTCACCGAGCTCCATCCAGTTCGAATCGTCGTATGGATTGAGCTTTGTGGCGGCCAGAGCGAACGGAAGCGCCTCTGTGTACCTGCCCTGGTAACGCAGCGCCAGAGAAGTGTTCTCCGCTGCCTGGTCAAACGCGGGAGCCAGAGTTCGGCTCTTCTTCAAACTGTCGTTTGCGTCGGCAAAGTTGCCGATCTGCAGATACTCCACGCCCAGATTGCTCCAGGCCAGTGAATTCCCCGGCGCTGCAAGGGTCGCGTCCCGGAAGCACTGAACCGCCTTCTGATATTTCCCCTCGCCATGCAGAACAAATCCCAGCTCGTTGTAGCCCAGCCAGTAATTTGGCCGTTCTTCGAGGACTCTTCGGAACGTCGCTTCGGCGTCCGGCCACCGGTCCAGACGGCCGTAGAGCTGCGCCTGCCAGATAAGCGCCTTCGGGTTGGAAGGATCGAGCGCAAGCGCCTTTCTGAATTCATCCAGTGCGTCCTGTTCGCTTCCCGTCTGCTCCAGCACCCACGCGCGGGCGAGATGGCCGTCCACCAGGCCAGGATCCAGGGCCAGTGCATGCTCGCAGTTTCTGCGCGCCAGATCGAGAGCCGCGGCGTCGCGTCGAAGGCCATAGAGATGTCCATAGGCAATGCCGAGTTCGGCGTGAGCGATCGCATATTGCGGGTCGAGATCCACCGCCTGCTTATATTTCTCGATGGCCGCGTCGAGACCCGCATCATTGGGCTGCTTCATCAGGGTCTCCGCCTGCTGGAAGGCCGTGAATGCGGCAGCCGAACTTGTACCGGGCTGCGTCTGCTTGTTGTCCCGAAGATAGCGGCTCACATTCAGCAGCGACGCTGCCGCCTGCATGGCCCTGGCGGGCAGCGCGGTAACGTTCTGAAAATCGCCCTCGACGCTGCGTGTTCTGAGGGCGTGGCCCGTGGTCGGATCGAGCACGCGCAGATGAAGGTCGAAGCGCTTCCCATTGGGCTCGGCGGACGCGGCCAGCACGAGGTTGGCTCCCAAAGGATCGCAGACCTCCTTCAGGCTCGCCGTCCGGGCGATTTCCTGCTCCACATCCTCCGGAGAGATGACAAAGAGATTGTGGTCCCACGCCTCGATACGCGTCAGCTGACCCTTAATGGCCGCCAGAACTCCGGTCAGCAGCGGCGCGACCTGGCTGTCGGATGTCTTCGGCCAGTTCAGCAGGGCCACGAACCGCTTCCCCGGCAGCGGATGCAGCAGATCGTAAATCGTCTCGCGCTCAGCCCAGCCGCCGGCCCCCGCCACGCAAATCCCGGCGGCCGCGACGCCGATAAAATGCCGCCGGGTCCACGCTGCCGTGCCCTGCCGATGCAAACCCAGCGAAGGCAGCGCCTGTTCGAACGCCTGGCACCGTCGTTCCGGATCAGGATCGAGACACCCCCGCACCAGGCTGGAACACCAGGAGGGCACGGTATTGTTCAGCAGAGGGCTCACCGTGACCGAGGAGCCATCCGGCGCTATCGTTGGCTTCCTGCCAATAAAGACCTCGTGCAGCACGATGCCGAACGCATAGAGGTCGCTGGCTTGTGAAGGCGGGTGACCCGAATACAGTTCATGAGCGATATAGCCCGGCGTCCCCGCCACCCCGGGCTTGCTCTGTACCGTCGTTTCCGATTCATGCGCGCGCGCCAGGCCGAAATCCGTAATCCACAGTCGCACCTTCTCACCGCTGCCCTCCAGCATGATGTTGTTGGGCTTGATATCCCGGTGAACGATGCCCTGATCGTGGATCGCGGCCAGCCCGGCCGCCATCTGCCGCAGAATCTCCAGGCCTTCTTTTACCGGGATCGCCTCCGGCTGCCGCAGGCGCGCCGCCAGTGTTTTGCCCGGCAAAAGCTTCATCGTCAGGAAGAAAAAAGCCGGGGGCGGCTGGTCGCTGTGAAAGATCTCATAGATGGGACAAAGATTAGGATGAGTCACCTTGCGGGCCAGCAGAACTTCCCGCTCGAATCGCTGCTTCAGCGCGGGTTCATCCGCGAAGCGCGGCAGGATCGTCTTGAGCGCAATGTGAACGCCCTGAAGGAAGCTGTCCTCGGCCTCATAGACCTCGCCCATGCCGCCCTTCGCGATCAGCCGGACGATGACGAAGCGATCGATCAACGTTTGCCCGGGCTGCAGGGACTGCGGCAGCGAACCGTTCCCCTCCACGTTCACCACGGGGGCCGTTTCTAACGAGGAGGGAGAGCCTGCCGTCGTCTCCTGGAAATGATTCACGGCAGGGTGTTGCAGGAAGCTTCCCGCCCGCGCATCCTGAGCCAGCAGTTCATCAACCGCCCGCCGCAGCGACGGATCCTGGCTGCAGGCCTGGTCGAGAAAGGCTTCCCGCCGGGACGCCTGAACAGACAGAGCGGCCACGAACAGTTCCGCCACCGGATCTCGTTGGCTGGCCATAGTTGCCCATCCAGGAAAGCGCCGAGTCAGGAACCTTCTGCGATTGCTTTGCTTGCCAAAGAACTACAAACCTTAACAATGCCTGGGGAACTTTGGGAGAGAAGCCTGTTTTCAGCAAGTCCGGGAAACCGCTTCTGCCCTTTGGGGAAACGCAATCAACCCTTCGAATCCGCGGAATCCAGCAGGTGGCACTAAGCTTATACCAACATCAAACCGTCCGGAATTGCGAAAAATGGCTTCCTATGGCCATTGCGAGGTCCTGGGCGAAATCCTGGGTTTGTCGCATCGAAACCACGTTTTCAGCAGCGGCCGGATTGGGGGCCCGGCGCGTGCCGGCCAGCAGCCCCACACCGGGCCGGCGCAACGGGAAGGCAAGCCTGCCGGGGTCTGTCGCAAAATCTCCAACCTGTGGAAATCCTGTCAAGCCCTTCCCGGCCTCACGAAAGTAACTGCCGTTGATACACAATGACTTCCACGCCAAATTTCCTGTCGTTGTCTGGCAGGAAATCCCTCCGAAACTGGTATTCTGAACTTATAGAGCAAAAGAGAAAAAGCCCGCGGCCAGCGGGCTTTTTCATTGGCTGTGAAAGGGAGGGCGATCCCACATGTCCGTCTCGCGGAGGTTCGAACGCCCTCTTTTGACGATCTCTCTAAGTACCGCGTTTCCGTCGTGCTCTTCGGAGACGCCGGTTTTGGAGACCTCAAAACTTACCCGGGGATTCAATTACTTACCGTTTGGCGCGCTTGAAAAAAATTGCCACTTACCAGCAAACAGGGTACTTAGCCAAAAAGATATCCCCCCCGGGGGGTGGCGCCACCAGGCGCAGTCCTACCGAATCACCTTCAGTGCGCCCCGGAACAGCTCGTCGAAGTCATCCGCCGCTGCCTTGTTCTTCTCGACCGTGGTCTCAATCGCCTTCTGCGCCGCCGCTCGCTGGTACCCGAGATTCGTCAGCGCCGACAGAACGTCTTCGGTCGCCGCTCCAGCCACCGCCGGCGCCGCTGGCGCAATCGCCAGGTCCTCGAGCTTCTCCTTCAGCTCAACGACCAGCCGCTCGGCCAGCTTTTTTCCCACGCCGGGAATCCGCGTCAGCGTCGCATGATCCTGCGCCCGAATCGCCGCCACCGTCCGCTCGGGATTCAACCCGCTCAGAATCGTCACCGCCAGCTTCGGCCCCACCCCGGAAACGGTGATGAGTCGCTCGAACAGCCGCTTTTCGTTCCGCTCCATGAACCCGAACAGCGCCAGCGTATCCTCGCGCACATGGGTGTGGATGTAAAGCGAAACTTCGCCGCCCTCGCCCGGCAGCGCGGTAAACGTCGGCACGCTGATGGTCACGTCGTAGCCGACACCGCCGGCCTCGACAATCGCCTGCCCCGGAGATTTGGCGAACAGCTTTCCTCGCAAATGCGCAATCATGATGGTTACATTATCTCAACTGTCGGCTCTGTTTTATAAACTCTAATCCCTAAACCCTAATCCCTGCTCCTGGTCCACTGATCGCACCAGTCATTCACGGTCTGGTACCAGAGCTGAGAGTTCTGCGGCTTCAGAATCCAGTGGCCTTCGTCGGGGAAGTACAGCATCTTCGACGGGATCTTCATTCTCTGCAGCGTGTCGAAGAGCTGATAGCCCTCGGAAACATCGAGCCGGAAATCGAGCTGGCTGTGAACCACCAGCGTGGGCGTTTTGAAGTGCGTCTCGGCCAGCATCGGCGACCAGCGGCGATACAGCTCCCGGTTCGCCCACGGCGTGCCTTTGAACTCCCACTCGTTGAACCAGAGCTCATCGGTCGTTCCGTACGCCGACTCCGGATTAAACATGCCGTCATGGCTCACGATGCACTTAAAGCGATCCGTATGTCCGAGAATCCAGTCGGCCATGTAGCCGCCGTAGCTCGCGCCCAGCGCGCACTCGCGGTTCCTGTCGATGAACGGATAGTGCAGCTCAGCGTAGTCGAGCCCGCGCATCAGGTCGATGAACGGCCTTCCGCCCCAGTCGCCATTCACGCGATCGACAAACGCCTGTCCGTAGCCCGTCGAACCGCCGGGATTGATCATGACGACGACGTAGCCGTTCGCGGCAAACAGCTCGGGATTCCAGCGATACGACCACGAATCGCCCCACGCGCCCTGCGGCCCGCCATGAATAAGGAACTTCACCGGATACTTTTTGTGAGGATCGAAATCAGGCGGCCGAATCAGAAATCCCTGAACGCGCACGCCGCCAATCGACGGAAACCAGAACGACTCCATCTTCGGCAGATCAAGCTGGGCCAGGAGAGCGGTGTTGAGGTTCGTCAAAAGCGGAGGCTCGTACGTTTTCGCAGCGACATTTCGCGAGGGACCACTATTCTGTCCACCGGCTTCGAACTTCCGCGCAGTATCATCCATCTCCAGCGGGTCGGCAATCACAATTTCCGATGGACGATCCACGCGCATCAGGTTAGCGATGATGGCCTCTCGTCCGTTCCGGAGCAAGGTATGGATGTCACTCCATTCCCCCGTGGCCTTGCCCATTCGGTGGAGATCGTCGCCGGTGATGTTCACCCAATAGATCGGTTCCTCGCCTTTGTCTCCGGCGGTGAAGGCGATGTGCTGGGAATCGTCGACCCACGTCTCCTCATCGACCCAGCGGTCGAAGTTCGGCAGCACCTCGCGAATCGAATGCGTCTCCCGGTTATAGACGACCAGCCGAAAACGATCGCTCTCATACCCGGCGCGCTTCTGCATCCGCCACGCGATCCACTTTCCGTCGGGCGAGTAACGGGGAGTGAAATCGCCGCCCGGGCTGGTCGAGATCTTGTGCGGCTTCGCGCCCCATTCGGTTTTGCCCTCGTCGTTGAACAATTTGAGGGTAAAGATATCCACGTTCGTCGACAGTGCCGGATCGTCGACCTTCTTCTCTTCGAAGGCGAGCTCGTGGCCGTCCGGCGAAAAATCCCATCCATCCGGCTCGCCCAGCGAAAACGGCGGCACGTCATGGTCATCGCCCGGATTCAGATCGCGGTAAACGCCGTCATCGACGGACATCAGGAACAGGTGGCTGCGCTTGTCTCCCGTGAACGCGTTCCAGTGCCGGTAGAGCAGATGCGTGAAGATCTTCGCCTTCACCTTACTCTGCGCCAGCTCCTCGTCCTTCTGCCGATCGCAGGAGTCCTCAGCCACGCCGGAAACGTCAGCGCCATCCGGTCCGGAGCTGCACTCCGGATACACATCCGACGTAAACAGAATGTGCTTCCCGTCGGGGGACCATGTCGCGTTGTCGGCTTCGGTCGAGAGGTACGTGAGCTGGCGCGGCTCACCGATGGTGCCAGTACTGCTGTCGAAATCCGCCAGCCAGATCTGCTGGCCATCGTGGCGCGATGTCTCAAAAAGGATCTGCTTCCCGTCCGGCGAAAAGCGTCCGCGGCTTTCGCCCGCCGCCGCATCGGTCAGCGGCTTTTCCGCGCCGCCGTTCACCGGCACAATCCAGAGATGCGAAGTCCTCGTGTTCTTCGCCAGATCGACATCTGTGGCTGAAAACAGAACCCACTGCCCATCGCGAGAAACATCGATGTCGCCCAGGCGGCGCATCTGCATCATGTCTGCAAAGGTCATGGGACGCCTGGCAACAGCAACTGGCGACGCGTCGTTTGGCAGAGTCTGAACCTGCGCAAAAGCAGGCGTGACAATTCCAGCCAGCAGCAACGACGTTGCCCAAACCACGTTTCCCCTGAACCCGGTCATGACATTGGCCCTCTGGATTGCAGCCTTATCCTAAACTGCGCGTGCTTCGCCGGAGACAGATTCTTCCGGTTGTCCGGAGGAGTCCGCGGGCAGGTCGATGACGACGGCAGCCCCGTGGGGACGGAGGTTTTGGGCCGTGATCGTTCCCCCATGCTCTCGGACGATCGAATAGCAGACGCTGAGGCCCAGACCCACGCCTTCGCCGGGCTGCCGCGTCGTAAAGAAAGGATCGAAGACGCGCGCCGGCTCGACAAAACCAGGCCCATTATCGGCAAAGGTAAGCTGCACCCGATTTCCGATCGATGCGATCTCAATGCGCAGCCGCCGGGGCGCGTCGGTCGGCGCTTCCTGGAGCGAGGCGATTGCATTCTTCGTGATCTGGAGAAAAACCTGGCGCATCTGCTCGCCATCGGCTTTTACGCGGGGCACCTCGCGGGGAATGCGCAATTCCAGTTCGACACCGGCCGATTCGAGCTCATGGCGTGCCAGCTTCTCGATATCGCGGAGCAACAGTTCGGCGGCCAGCGGCACCTTGCCCGTTGAGGAGGCCTTGCGAAAGCGCATCAGGCTCTCGATGATCTGCTTCATGCGCCGGGCCTCGTTCAGGATGACAAGGGCCTGATCGCGGGCCGCGGCATCTCCGTCCTCGGCCATCAGCTCGGCGTAGCCCGTCACAACCGTGAGGGGGTTGTTCAGTTCATGGGCCACACCCCCGGCGAGCTGGCCCAGACCGGCCAGCCGCTCCGCCTGCAGAAGCTGCCGCAACAGAGTCTGGTGCTCGCGCGCCGCGCCGATGCGCGCCACGAGGAACTCCAGAGGCAGCACATCCTCCGTAAGCAGAGGATCTTCCGGATTGCTGAGGCCGGCCAGCAAAAGCGCGCCCAGCAGGCGTCCCTCGCGGGTACGAATGCCCATCACATGGCCCTGGCGGAAATTCATCTGCAGCAGTTCGTCGCCGGGCTCCATCAGGGGCCGCAGGTCCATGAGCACCAGATGCCCGATTTGCTGGGGGAAGTGCTGGCCGGCCGCGATCTCCTGAACCCTCTCTTCGCTGGTGCGGCGAGCCAGTGCATCGAGCGCGCCCTCCAGCGCGCCGTCGAGGCCGGCGCGCCCTGCCAGGCGGAATCGACCATCGGGCGTGCGTACGAAAATGGCCGTCTGGCGGAAGCGGCTCGCCGAAGCGATGGTTGCGCAAAGGGGGTCGTATTGGCCGCTCTCTTCCTCGAAGGGAATGTCTTCGAGGTACACCTCCGTATACTTTTCCATCTCCTGGCGGGCACGGCGGTCACGGTCCTGCGCGGCTCGGTTGGAAGCGATTTCGTCTTCGAGGACGAGGACCACCATGCCGACCGCTGTGATCACTTTGGTGAGATTGATGATGCGCACCAGAAGGGTTGTGGCTTCCGAGCCGGGAGCCAGGGGCGCCAGCAGAACGGGCAGAGACCAGAGCGCCAGGCCGCCCGCGGTAAAAATCACGCCCGCGGTCAGGCGGCGAAAGGCGGCGGCGAACAACAAAGCCGTCATCAGCAGGACCCCGCTGTGCACCAGCGCCAGCACGGCAACGTACTGATGGTTCCAGGTGAGCCACAGGCAGGCGCTGCCGACGGCGGCCACCACCGAGAGACTCAGCCATTCAGGAATCAGATTGCGGTACAGGCTCCAGCGCGCCGCGACAAAGGCGGCCCAGAAAGCGCAGGCCAGCAGAATCCCCTGCGCGACCGGCCCGGGGTTCGGGTTGAAGGAAAGCATGCTTGGGAAGACAATCAGCGGCGTCCCAAACGCCACGACGTAGTGGATACGCGGTTTGCGGCTGAAATACTGCGGGGCCAGCGAGCCCAGGAACATCAGGGGTGCCATCTGCATGGCGCTGCGCTCCACGGCCTGCCAAAGGCCCGACCCGCTGGAACCGGCGACCTGCATCTCCATTTGAATTGCCGCGAACATCCAGCCCACGAGCCAGAGCAACTGGCGGCGCCGCGCGGGGGGAGAATTCTGCGGAGCGGGGCCTCGTTCCGGATAGCGGCCACTCTCCAGCCAAAGCGCGCCAAAGACAGCGACCAGGGCGGTCAGCAGGATCAGCGTCGGGATGCGATAAAGCTCGGTACTGCCGGCCATAGGGCTCGCCGCAAGTTTAATCTTTTCAGCGTCCTGTGAAAACACAGAACGGGCAAACAGAGATTCGATGCGGCGTTGCGGCCTCCGGATCGCCCGGCTCCTCAACGGCAGGCGATTGCGTCTATCCTTACAGCACAGGAGCTGAATCGTGTCCTTCCCGTCGTTTCGCCGCCTTTCATCGATCGCCTTTCTTGCCGTCGCGATTCCGCTCCTGGGGCCGGGGCTTTCCGCTCAGGTGTCCTATACCTCCATGCCGCTCGATGCGGGGTTCGGCCCGCTTGATCCGAGTGCACCGGCCATCCCGGTGCCGCAGATCATCCAGGAGTTTACTGCCAAAGAATCGGTCTTCAAGCAGGCGCTGGATAACTACACCTGGCAGCGCAGCGTTCGCGTGGACACCCTGGATGACGACAACAAGCCCGACGGGGAGTATTACCAGGTGGTGGATGTGCTTTTCGATTCGCAGGGGCACCGGACCGAGCAGGTAGTGGATGCCCCGGAGTCGTCGCTGACGCGGGTGATGATGTCACCGGCGGATTTCTCCGACATCGAGGAGCGGCTGCCGTTCGTGCTCACCACCGAGGACGCTCCTCAGTACGACATCACCTATCTGGGCAAACAGAGGATCGACGAAATTGAGACGTGGGTCTTCGACATTAAGCCCAAAGTGATTGAAAAGAAGCACCGCTATTTTCAGGGGCGCATCTGGGTGGACCAGAAGGAACACCAGATCGTGGTGACGAATGGCAAGAATGTGCCCGACGACACACGGCCCGGACACGAAGACCTTTCGATCCCGTTTGCCACCTATCGGCAAATGATTGACGGGAAGTACTGGTTCCCGGTGTACACGCATGGCGATGGCGTGCTGCACTTCTCCGCCGGACACGGATATTTGAGTCAGGATGTCCACATGCGGGAGACGCTGAAGTACACGAATTATCGCCAGTACCACACGAGCATTCGCGTGATCTACGGCGGCCAGGACATCACCAGCAATCCGCAGAAGGGGTCGGGGAACCAGACGCCGCAATCGACACCGCCCTCAGCCAGCCCGTCGGGAAAACCCCAGTAGGATTTCCGGCTCAACTGCCCTGGCGGTTCAGGGGTTGGGGTCGTGCCGATTCCCTGCCCGCAATCGCCGTTCCCTGCGGGTTTTCCCGTTTGGCTGCAAGTATTTCCCCGCTGTCCGGCGGTCCTGGTACCATAAGAAGAGCAATCCCACCGGATCCTGCCCCCGTTCGCGTGAGGCGGTCCGCATTCCTCTGGAGGAAGTTCCTTGCCAGCAGCCGAACGTTTTCTGTTTACCTCGGAGTCCGTCACCGAAGGTCATCCCGACAAGATCGCCGACCAGGTTTCCGACTCGATCCTTGATGCCTGCCTTGAGCAGGATCCCTACAGCCGCGTGGCGTGCGAGACGCTGACCGCTACCGGTCTTGTCGTCATCGCGGGCGAAATCACGACCAGCGCATACGTCGATTTCCAGTCTCTGGTTCGTGGCGTGGTGGCCTCGATTGGCTACGACAACGCTACCTACGGATTCGACTCGAACACCTGCGCGGTGATCTCCACGATCAACAAGCAGTCCGGCGACATTGCCATGGGCGTAGACACCGGCGGCGCCGGCGATCAGGGCATGATGTTCGGTTATGCGACGAACGAGACCCCCGAACTGATGCCGACTCCGATTTCGCTGGCACATAAGCTCACGCGGCGACTGTCGGAAGTCCGCAAGAACGGCCGCCTGCCTTACCTCCGCCCGGATGGCAAGTCGCAAGTGACCGTCGAGTACGACGCCAACCACAAGCCGGTGCGCATCGATGCGGTGGTCATCTCCACCCAGCATGCCGAAACCATCACAAATGAGGAACTGCGCGCGGACATTCTGAAGCACGTGATTCAGTTCGTGTTGCCGGCAAACCTGCTCGATGAGAACACGAAGTACCACATTAATCCGACGGGCCGGTTTGTCATCGGCGGTCCCATGGGTGACACCGGCCTGACCGGCCGCAAGATCATCGTGGACACTTATGGCGGCATGGGTCGTCACGGCGGCGGCGCGTTTAGCGGCAAGGATCCGACAAAGGTGGACCGTTCGGCGGCTTACATGGCGCGCTACATCGCAAAGAACCTTGTGGCCGCGGGCCTGGCCGAGCGCTGCGAAGTCCAGCTGGCCTACGCCATTGGCGTGGCCGAGCCGGTGAGCGTTCTGGTCGAGACCTTTGGCACCTCCAAAGTCGACGAGAGCAAGCTCGTGGATCTGGTGCGGAAGAACTTCGCGCTGACGCCAAAAGGCATTATGGAAAGCCTGAACCTGCGCCGGCCGATCTATCGCAAGACGGCGGCCTACGGGCACTTCGGCCGCGTCAATGAGCCGGATTTCACCTGGGAAGCCACCGACAAGGCGGCGGCTCTGAAGGAGCAGGCCGGGGCCTCCGCGAAAGTAGCAGTCGCTGCGAAGTAGGCCTCTCAAAGCGGAAACAGAGGGCAGGTCTTCGGACCTGCCCTTTTGCTTTACGCCTTACCCGGCTTGATAGCGAAGAGCTTTATCAGTGGCCGTGGTGCGGGCTCTGGTGCACTTCGTTACCGTGCCCATCCCGCATTTCATGCCCATGGAACTGCTCATGCGGATGGCCGTTCCAGTGGCCGTTGTTCCACTGGTCGCGCTCGCCGCGATGCGGCAGGGATCCGTGGTAGCCGTAGCGCGGGTTGTAATGCCTGTCGACCCGGCCGTGCCAGTCGTGCGGGCCATGGAACCAGGGTCCGGCGCCGATAAAGATGCCGTTGCTGAACCACTCAGGTCCGTAGTAACCCCACGGTGCGCAGTTGTACGGCGCGTAGGCGAAGTAGCCGTAAGGGCAAACCGGCGCGGCGCCGATCTGGACCGAGATCTGACCCTGAGCGCGTGGCGCGGGCGCAAGCAACAGCAACAGAGCCAGCGCCGTGCCCACGACCACGGACGGCTGCCACAGGCGAGAAAGAGATGTCAACCGCGAAGAATGCATCCTGAAACTCCAAACCGCTGAATTTCAATCCATCCGTTGGGATTGGCGATTCTTCAGGAAACGTTGTGCGCCAAATGGGCGGAAGCTGTATTTTCCTCGCCGGTTCCGTCATCAGACAGGCAACTCTCCGCCTACAAACCCCATCCTCCGCCACCCGGCGTTTCCAACCGGAGGAGGTCGCCGGCAGTCAGATACGTACTGCATTTACCCGGCAGGTCTGAGGCTTTGCCGGTAGCTGCTTCGGTAACAACCGCCCGACCCGGCGCGCCTTCTCCTCCGCCGGCAAGACCCCAGGGGCGGTTACGACGTCGATCCGCGAGGAGCGTGACCTGGGCCGGAGCGAGCAATTCAATCTCCCGAACCAGACCATTGCCGCCGCGGAAGCGACCGGCGCCACCGGACCCCGCGCGGTAGCCGTAGCGACGCACGCGGAACGGATAGGCATACTCGAGCGCCTCGATCGGCGTGTTCAGCGAATTGGTCATGTGGGTGTGCACGCCGGAGATGCCGTCAAGCGTGGGGCGCGCGCCCATGCCTCCTGCGGTGGTTTCGTAGTAGGTGAAAGGCTCTCCGGTGCGCGGATCGATTCCGCCGATGGTGAGATTGCTCATGGTTCCGGCAGACGCGGCGGGAACGCGATCGGGCGCAGCCTGGGCCAGCGCGCGCATGAGGGTATCGACGATGCGCTGCGACGTTTCGACATTGCCGCCAGCCACGGGGGCCGGCGGTCGCGCATCGACAATACTGCCCTGAGGCGTGATCAGCGTGAGCGGACGGAGGATCCCTGCCGTGGCGGGCGCATCGCGCTCGAGCAGGCAGCGAAGCACGTAAAAGCAGGCAGAGAGCGTAATAGCGCGAACCGCGTTGATGCTGCCCTGTACCTGCTGCGATGAACCGGTGAAGTCGGCTTCGAGAGAACCGGCCTGGGGATCGATGGAGAGCCGCACGCAAATCCTGCAGGGCATGTCGCTGACGCCGTCGTCGTCCAGGGCGTCTTCCGCAACGAACGATCCGACGGGCATGCGCCGCAGCTCGGCGCGGACCAGGCGTTCGGAGTAATCCAGGAGGCCATCAATGAGATCGAGCAGCCGCAGTTCCCCATATTTCTTCACCAGATCCAGAACGCGCTGCTCCCCCACGCGGCAGGCTCCAATTTGCGCCGCCAGATCACCTTCGCGCTCCTCCGGCGTGCGCACATTGAGCAGCAGGAGCGACATCGTCGCCCGGTCAGTCACGCCGCCACGCGCGATGCGAACCGGGGGAATCCGCAGGCCTTCCTGGAAGATTTCGCGCGCAGGTCCCAAGGAGCCGGCGAACGTCCCACCAACATCGGCGTGGTGAGCGCGGTTCGATACGTAGAACGCGGGCTTCGAACCTCCGGGTAAAAACACCGGCAAAACCATGGTGATGTCGGGCAGATGCGTTCCGCCTGCATAGGGATCGTTGAGCACAGCGATGTCGCCGGGGCCGAGCGGGAGCGCGCGGACAGCGGCTTCAACCGACATGGGCATGGAGCCGAGGTGAACCGGCATGTGATCGCCCATCGCGATCACGCGCGCCTCTCCGTCGAAAAGCGCGCAGGAGTAGTCGCGGCGCTCCTTGATGTTGGGAGAAAGCGCGGTGCGGCGGAGAGCAGCGCCCATCTCTTCGGCGATGGAGTGGACCGCGCTGCGAAAGATGGCGAGTTCAACCGGATCGGGGGCGGTGGGAGTCATGGCGCGGGCTTCACATCGATGATGAGGTTGAGGAGCGAATCCACAGTGGCGCGGCAGCCTGGCGGCAGGATCGTGGCGGAGGTGTATTCGGTGATCATCGCCGGGCCGTCGAGGACGTCACCGGCAGCAAGTTGCTCGCGGCGATAGAGACGCGATGGGAGAGACTGGCCATCGAAAAAGATGTCGCGCACTCCAACGCAGGCGGCATTGCCGTCGCCGGGTCTCGAGTCGCGGCGACGCGGCTCCCACGGATCGGCCGATGTGGTCATGCGCAGGCGCAGGCTGACGATCTGGACCGGTTTGTCAGGAGCCGAGAAACCGTATCGCTGGCGATGCAGGTCGTGAAACTTTTCGACTGAGTGCGCGGGATCGGTGGCATTCCAGGGGACATTCAGTTCATAGCCCTGGCCGCGATAGCGCAGGTCCACGGAAAAAGCGGGCGTGCCCTCCAGCCCCTCTTCGGCAAATTCCCGGCGTGCCTGCTCTTCGAGGACGCGGAACTCATCCGCAAGGCTGTCAATCGCATCGCCGGGCAGCATTACGGTGCGCGCGTGGTCACGGACGATGTCGGCAAGCAGGATACCGAGAGCGGACAGCGCGCCTGGCATCATGGGCACCATGACTCTGGGGATGCGCAGGGAGCGCGCAAGCGAGCAGGCATGCAGCGGGCCGCCGCCGCCGAATGCCACCAGGGTGAAGTCGCGCGGATCGTGGCCCTGCTCGACTGAGATGACGCGAATGGCCTTATCCATTTCGGTCTCGACGACACGGAGGATACCAGCGGCAAATTCCTCGGCGGTGCCCAGCGGTCCCTTTTGCTCGCGCAGGCCGGCTTCGGCACGTTCGCGATTAACAGAAACGGTTCCGCCGAGAAAGCTGGAAGGATCGAGACGGCCCAGAACCAGGTTGGCATCGGTGACCGTGGGCAGAGTGCCGCGACCGAAACAGATGGGGCCGGGATCGGCTCCTGCCGATTCGGGTCCGACGCGCAGCAGGCCGCCGCGATCGAGGCGCGCGATGGAGCCGCCCCCTGCGCCCGCAGTGTGGATCTGCAGCATCGGCACGCTGACCGGGATTCCAGCCACCAGCGACTCGCGCGTGCGGCGAACGCCGCCCTGCGTCGCGTCGGAGAGAAATACATCGGTCGAGGTACCGCCCATGTCGAGGCCGATGATCCGCTCGAATCCCGCTGCCTGAGCAACGCGCATCGCGCCCATCACGCCGCCGGCCGGGCCGGAGAGCACGGTGCGTACTGGTTCCTGCGCAGCAAGACGCGCTGACACGATGCCGCCGGACGATTGCATGACATCGACGCGGCCTCCCTGATGCTCGGCGGCAACGCGCTCTTCAAGGTGGAGCAGGTAGCTCTGCATGCGCGGAGCGAGATACGCGTTGACGACCGTTGTGGAAGCGCGCTCGTACTCGCGAAACTCGGGCAGGATGCGGCTGGAGAGCGAGACCGGAATGCCGAGCGGAGCCAGAGCTTCGGAGAGCCGGCGCTCGGTGGCCGGATTTGCAAATGAGAACAACAGCGAGACGGCGACGGCCTCCGCGTGGCTGGCGCGGACCGCCTCAGCAAGGGTGCCGAGTTCAGCCTCAGTGGGCGAATGGAGGATTTCTCCTTCCGCGCTGACGCGTTCGGGAACGCCGAAGCGAAGCTCGGGCGGAACAAGGCACTCGGGAGCGGGCGCGAACCAGTCATAAAGGTCGGAGCGGGCCTGGCGGCCGATCGCGATCGTGTCTTCGAAACCGGCCGTCGTGACGAAAGCAACGCGGCCGCCGCGACGCTCCAGCATGGCATTGGTCCCGAGCGTCGTGCCGTGGCGGAGATCGACGCGTCCGTCAGCGGCAATCTGGCGAAGAGCCGAAAGAACAGCCTGCGCCGGATCGGCGGGCGTGGAAAACACCTTCAGGACGCGCAGCTCGCCGCCATCCAGGTAAACGCAGTCGCTGAAGGTACCGCCCGTATCGATCGCCGCGCGCAAGGCTGGTTCTCTCGTATCGTGGTATGACAGATTCCCTGACCAGTAAAACACCTGGAGCGGACTTGAACGAAATCTACGGCTGGTTCACCCAGGCCTCACGCGAGCAGAAGCGCACTCTGCTGGCCGCCGGCCTGGGCTGGATGCTCGACAGCATGGACGTGATGCTGTACGCGCTGGTGCTGGGCCCGGTGCAGCGCGAGATGCATCTGTCGGCCGGAACCAGCGGCGCGCTGATGTCGGTCACCCTGGTGAGCGCCGCTGTGGGCGGCATCTGGTTTGGCTGGTTTGCCGATCGCGCCGGCCGCGTGCGCGCTCTCTCGACGAGCGTTCTGATCTATTCGGTGGCGACGGCGCTGTGCGGATTCACGCATACGGCGGTGGAGCTCATGCTGTGCCGTCTCGTGCTCGGCCTGGGCATGGGCGGCGAATGGGCCTCGGGCGCGGCCCTGGTGGCGGAGACCTGGCCGGCGCGGCATCGTGCCAAAGCGCTGGCGCTGGTCCAGAGCAGCTGGGCCATTGGCTATGCGCTGGGCGCGGCGCTGGTGGCCGTGATCCTGCCGCATTTTGGATGGCGGGCGGTCTTCTTCGTCGGAGTGGTGCCTGCGCTCATTGCTTTCTGGGTCCAGCAGAAGCTGCACGAGCCTGAGGTTTGGCGGAAGGAAAAGGCGCCAGGCGTGGCCATGGGCCAGCTCTTCCGCGGCTCCCTCGGGCGGAGCACGCTCATCTGCACGACGATGAATGCCGCGACACTCTTCGCCTGGTGGGGGCTGTTCACCTGGGTGCCGCGCTTCCTCTCGATGCCGAAAACGCAGGGCGGACGGGGGCTGAATATCGTCATGACGTCGGAGTGGACGATCGTCATGCAGATCGGGACCTTTCTGGGCTACATCAGCTTCGGCTACATCGCCGACCGGTTCAGCCACAAGCGCTCATACATTGGATACCTTGTGGTGGCTGCGGCGCTCGTCCCGGCATTTGCCTTTGCCGGCAGCACCGGCTCGCTGCTGATCCTTGGCCCGATGGTGGGATTTTTTGGAACCGGCTACTTCAGTGGATTCGCAGTGATCACGAGCGAACTCTTCCCCACGGCGCTGCGCGGTTCGGCCATGGGCTTCTCGTATAACCTGGGGCGAATTCTGAGCGCTGTCGCTCCGTGGATCATCGGGCGCGTCTCGGAGCAGGCGGGCCTGGCCGCCGCGCTGTGCCTCACGTCGGGAGGTTTCCTGCTGGCCGCCGTCATCGCCCTGGGCCTGCGACTGCCCCGACCCCCGAACGAAAGCTCCGCAGCCTGAATACACCCAGACCGTGAGACGACGCGGCGTGAGGAGGGGAATCTCCTGCATGCGCGTCTTTTTGCGGCACGGCACATCTCTTAGGCTGTACCCTCAGAGGACGCATGAAGATCGGAATCACCTGCTATCCCACGTACGGCGGCAGTGGTGTGGTGGCAACGGAACTGGGGATTGAACTGGCCGCCGCCGGCCATCAGGTGCACTTTATCGCCTACTCGCAGCCTTTTCGGCTGCGCGGCCGCGAGCAGGACATCGCCTTCCACGAAGTACCGGTCTCGAATTACCCGCTGTTCGAATATCCTCCTTACGACCTGGCCCTGGCGACGCGTATGGCCGAGGTGGCCGCGTATTACGATCTGGACCTGCTCCACGTGCACTACGCGATCCCGCACTCCATCTCCGCGTATCTCGCGCGGGAGATGCTGGCCCGCCAGAATCGGCGGCTGCCCTTCATCACAACCCTGCACGGAACCGATATCACCCTGGTGGGGCTCGATCACTCCTACTTGCCCATCACGCGTTTCGGCATCGACGAGAGCGACGGGGTCACGGCAATTTCCAGCTACCTGCGGGATAAGACTCTGCAGGAGTTTCAGCCGAAGCGGGCGATTGAGGTGATTCCGAATTTTGTGAACTGCGACGTCTACCTGCCGCTGAGCCAGTCAGAACGCGAAGCGGGAAGGGCGCGCTATGCCCAGCCTGACGAGAAGATCCTGATGCACCTGTCCAACTTTCGTCCGGTCAAGCGAACCGCTGACGTCGTGCGGGTTTTTTCTCGTGTCGCCCACGAAATCCCCGCCCGTCTGCTGATGATCGGCGATGGTCCGGATCGATCCGCGGCCGAGTGGATCGCCCACCGGAAGGGCATTCAGGACAGGGTCCACTTCCTGGGCAAGCAGAGCAATGTTTCGGAGATTCTCCCCCTCGCGGATCTGCTGCTGATGCCGAGCGAGCTCGAATCGTTTGGGTTGGTCGCTCTAGAGGCCATGGCCTGCCGGGTTCCCACCATCGCAACCCGCGTTGGAGGCATACCCGAGCTGATTGAGGACGGCGTGAACGGCAGGCTCTTTCCCGTAGGCGACGTCGAGGCCATGGCTGGAGCCGCTGTCGAACTGCTGAGCGACTCCAACCGCTACAACGCGATGGCTGATGCTGCCAGACGCACCGCCCAGAGCCGCTACTGCGCTTCGAAGATCCTTCCGCTCTACGAGCGGTTCTACGAGCGGGTTCTGGGCGGTGGCTCTGCGGCCGATGCTCAGTGAATCATGTTCAGCGTGTCCTGTGAGATGGTGTCGAAGGTGGTGATCGCCTTCGAACTTGCATCGAACGCCTGCTGCTCCACAATCAGGTTGGAGAACTGGGTAGAGATGTCCACGTTTGAAGCCTCCAGCGCCGCGTCCTGAATCGTGCCGAGTCCGGCCGATCCCGCAACCCCGATGCTGGCCGATCCGGAAGCCAGCGTGGTCCGATAATTGTTGCCGGCCACGAGTTCCATTCCCTGCGGATTCGTGACGTTCGCCAGAGCGAGCTGTCCGACCGGCGTGGTCATGCCGTTGGTAAACGTGGCGGAGATGATGCCGCTCGAATCGATCGTGAACCCGTTCGATTCTCCACCTGCATAACCATTCTGCGTGGTTCCGGATACGCCCGACGCCTCGGCCACCTGGCTGATGGTCGGTTGATTGTTTGCGCCATAGAGATTCCAGGTGAACGCCAAAGGCGTCGCGCCGTCCGATAACCCGGTGAAGGTGATTCCGTTGAGATTTCCCACCGGAGAAATCAGGTTCCCGTTGCCGTTGAAGCTCAGCGTACCGGAGGAGTTGGCCGATACCGGCTCCTGGACTACATTGCCCGACGTGGAGAAGCTGTCGCCGGTGATTGCCAGGGTGTTGCCACCCGCGCCGACACTCACCGCGGCGCTGGTGCTGAGAATGCCGGCGGCGGACAGCGCGCTGGTCAGGTCGGCGGCGTAAGTGCTGAGAGACTCTCCGGCGGTAATGGTCGGAGCCACAATGGTCGCGGTGCCGCTGGCGGTCTTGCCGGAGATCGTGAAGTCGGTGGAGGGATCGACCGTTGCCGTGGTGCCGCCGCTTTGAGCAAAGGTATAGGTGTTCGTGGTTACTGGCGGCGTCACGGTCGAGTCCGTCGTGGAGCTGGCTGTGAGCGTGTCGGGAAGCGACACGTTATAGGACCAGTTGCCGCTGCCCTGATCGGTGAAATTAATCGTTGCGACATGCGCCACACCCAGCGAGTCATAGATCGTGACCTGAGCGGGAACCGTTGTCCCGACCGCCGACGAGGCGTCCAGGTTCGCCGTAAGCGACAGCGTCGTCGTGGCCTGAGGCTGTTCGACCGCATTCGCAGGGATGACGACCGGAACCAGAGGCGCGTTGGTATCCACGGCTCCGTTCACGACGGGATAACCCATGACGTTCTGGCCATCCTGCGTGATCAGGTGACCGTCGTTGCTCTGCGTAAAGTTGCCGGCTCGCGTGTATTCGGTAAGGTTGCCGTCCTGAACAACGAAGAATCCGTTTCCGTTCAGATAGACGTCGGAGTTGTTTCCCGTCTCCTGCACGCCTCCCTGGGTGAAATCCGTCTCGGTCGATCCGACCTGGGTTCCCGCGCCCACCTGCAGGGGGTTGCCGGAACCGGTGGTCCCGATCTGCTGGTAGAAAAGATCGCTGAAGCTCACACTCTGGCTCTTGAAAGCCGTCGTGTTCATGTTGGACAGATTGTTGGCAATCGTGTTCAGCGCTTCCGACGAAGCCTTGAGCCCGCTGAGCGGAATGGAAAACGATGACATAGCTCCTCCTCAGGAGAATGGTCTGCGCGCTCAACGCGCTGTGCCGGGGTTGATCCGTGCGGCGCCGGGATACGTTCCCGTCCTACGGATGAAGTTTTGCGGATTCGTTGCGGATGCCGGCTCGCTGGGGAACTGGAGCGAGTCTGCCACTCGCGCCGCGGCGGCCGTAATGCCGGACTGCGACGGGCTGGCTGCCGGCGCGCTGCCGGCGCTGACCTTCTGTGCCGCGGAATCCTGCGCCGTCGCGGCCACCCCGGCTGCGGGCGCATTCACGCTCGAGCCTGAGGCGCCGTCGCTCGCCGACGCGCTGCTGCCAAGATCCTGATTGATCTGGACCAGTTGCTCCAGGCTGTTCACCTGCACCAGCTGGCTGATGTATTCATTGGGGTCGGTGTTGGCGGTCGGATCCTGATTCTTCATCTCCGTGACCAGTAACTCGAGAAAATCGTTGGCGGTGACCGTCGCCGAGCTCGTGGTGCCGGTAGTCGACGAGTTCGAGCCCGATGTCGACTCCGCACTCGCCGGCAATGGCCCCGTTCCGAAAGCGGCTGCCTGACCGATCGACGTTTGCATATTCGCTCACTTTCTCCTGGCCTGAAGCGTTTCAGACCCGGACGCTGATGTAGGACAGACTCTCTCCCTCGGCCTCACTTCGGGGAGAAGCGTGCTGCCCTTTGGGTTTCACAGAAGATTGGCGAGGCGGTGTTCCTGATTCGGGCGTGCTGGATGCCGAACCGCCGCCGGCGGAGGTGGGAAACCGCTCCGCGGCAAGACTGTGCAGCGCAATCTGTTGACTCGTCAGAGCTTCCCGAATTGCGGGCAGTTCCGCTGTGATGGCTGTGTGTGCCTCACTTGAGCCGCTGGCCAGCGTCGCGGATACCTGACCCGTAACGGCATGGGTGCGAATCTCAATCCATCCCAGCCCTCCATCGCGGATCCCTACCGCCAGGTTCTGCGGCGAACTCTCAAGGACGCGAACCGGTTCAGCGGCATCCATCCGATCGAATGCGGCCGACGGCCGGAGACTCAGATCAGGAGATGTCAAGGATCGATGCGGTGCGGTCGCAACCGGGCCGATGATCTGCGGCGAGACCGCACCCTGCACAGGGGTCGGCGCCGCCATCGGACGCGCGTTCTGCCCATCCGCCGCACCCCACCCCACGGAACGGAGCATCGGAGACATCCGCTGCTGAGCGGCGGCTGTTTTCTCCGCCTGCGCGTCGTGGGTCGCCGCGGGCGAACCCGTCGTGTCGGATGTCCCGATCCCAGCCTCTTCCACTCGGTGATTCGCACGGCCTCCCGGCTCCTGCTCGGCGCGCGGAATTAGCGGCTGGAGTGATGCCGCCGCAGGATTCCGAACCGCCTGCGCCTTTGAATCCTCCCCGGACGTTCCACCGGTTTCGCAACTGGCGCCAGTGACGGGGGATTGCGAAGGGGCGGCGGCTGGAAATTCGGCTTGTCCCGGCACCTGCGCATTGAGAAATCCGTCGGCGTGAATCAGGTGCGAATCCGGATGCGACCGGACGGCATCGCCTTTTCCGGTGGTTTGAGACTTAACAGTTTTCGGCGTCTGGGCCTTTTCGCCGCACCTGGCATGATCCTTCCCGCCAACCGGCGCCGGTTGTGCAGCCTTCCGATCGGCGGCCAGGGAGGCGTCCAGGAATGAGTCGGAAGTGGACTTCGGTCCGGAGATTCCGGTGCCCGCCTCAGCCCTTTCGCTGGCATTCGCTTCCGTAGCCGACGTACCCAAGACCGGGAGCGGTTCCCCGGACTCCGTCGCTCCGGCGGCTTCCGCACTGTAAGCGGGCCTCGTCGCGTCGTCTCGGCTCGCGGGCGTATCGCTCGACTCTGGACCGCGGCCCAGTGGCGCAGCCAGCGGCTGGGCTGCCTGTCCCGTAGCTGCGGGCTGCTTTTCCTCGCTCGCGAACGCTTTTCGATCATCAGCGGGCTTCTGCTCCGCGGGATCCGATGCAGGGATCGTCGCGAAGCTTTTTCCAGTCGGCAGCGCAGATTCCGGCTGAACCGAGGAAGTGGTTGCTTTCCCGGACTCGGACGACATCTGCCCGCGCAGAAGCAGACCAAACCGCGCCGGATCGACAGAGTCTTCACCTGCCGGATGATTGCCCGGAACCCCTTTGGGCAGATCGAACGTCTTCATGGCCGACAGATTTATGGAAGCGAAGCGCAACGGAGCCGATCCTCGTCTGTCCCGGAACAGTGCAGATGGTTCGCCAATCGCGTCCACGCGAGATTGGGAAACCCTTACTTTGAGCGGCGCGATCCGGGCGACGGTCGGCTCTGGAACCAGTCATCCAGGCGCTGTTGTTCCCGGCGGCCGCGCTCCCGGTTCAGCTCTCGCTCGGCGTCTCTCAACAGAGCTTCCGCCTGCTGCCTCTCGGTGCGCCGCGCCATCCTGAACTCATGGAGGGCTGCAACCTCATCGCCGGCTCGGTGAGCCATGGCTTCGAACCGCTGTCTTCTCCACGTGAAGATCTCCGCATCCGTCATGCCCAGCCACGAATCAGGTTCGGGAGCCTGGCGCAGGGCGCTGCTGCGGGCCTCGGCCGCCAGGCTGCGCTGTCCCTCCGCCGCTGCTTCAAGGCGGCGCAGCTCCGCTGTTTTGATCTGCAGGTCGCGGCCTGCGCTCTCTTCAAGAAGCCGCCGAACCTGCAGCACGCGCAGAAGGCTTTTTCTCACGATTTCCGCCCCGGCAGAAGCTTTTGATCCTCGGTGGAAGCTGCCAGCCGCAGCAGCTCCCGGTACCCGTCAGCGAAGGTGCCCCTCTCGCCGGCTCCCTGCACCAGATATTCACGGATTGCCGGGCGGCAACGGATGGCTCGATCCAGATCCGCGTCGGCTCCCGGCTTGTAGGCTCCAATGCGCACCAGGTCCTCCGAGCGCGCCCATGTGGACAGAAGCCGGCGCACGGTCCTCGCGGCGCTGCGATGATCCTCGCCCGCAACCGCGGGCATCAGGCGGCTCAGAGATTCCAGCACATCGATGGGTGGATACCAGCCCTCCGCCGCCAGCGCCCGGGACAGAACCACGTGGCCATCCAGAAACGATCGCACCGCGTCCACCAGTGGATCCTGCAGATCGTCGCCTTCCATGAGAACCGTGTAAAACGCCGTCACGCTGCCCCTCCGGAACCGTCCCGCCCGCTCGACCAGCCGCGCCAGGCGGTTGAAGACCGATGGCGTGTAACCCCGCGTCGTGGGCGGCTCGCCGGCCGCCAGCCCGATCTCTCTCGCAGCCATGGCAAAGCGCGTCAGCGAATCAAGCACCAGCAGCACATGGGCGCCTTTGCCCGCAAAGTACTCCGCAACGCTGGTGGCCCCGAGCGCGGCCCGCATGCGCAGCAGCGGCGACTGGTCGGAAGTCGAGACCAGCACCACCGAGCGCTTACGCCCCTCCGGGCCCAGGCTGTGCTCGAGAAACTCGCCGACTTCGCGGCCTCGCTCACCCACCAGCCCGACCACAATCACGTCCGCATCGCTGTTGCGCGTCATCATGCCGATCAGAGTGCTCTTGCCCACCCCGGATCCGCCGAAGATTCCAATACGCTGGCCCCGGCCCACGCTGAGCAGGCCATCGACGGCGCGGATGCCGGTGCCGAGCGGCTCCTGAATGGGTTCGCGTTCCAGAGGGCCCGGAGCCAGCCGGTCCAGAGGCGCGACTGCGTGCAGGATGGGTTTCCTCCCGCTGTCGAGCGGTTGTCCGGTGGCATTCAGCACTCGCCCGATCAGTCCCTCGCCAACCTCAATCTGTGGCCGCTGGTTCATGGCCATCACCATGTCCCCGTAGCGGATCCCCTCCGCCGCCGCCAGCGGCATGGACACGACCCGGTTGCCGCGGAATCCGATGACCTCCGCCGCATGGTATTCCGCATGGGAATCCCGGATTTCGCAGCACTCTCCCACCGAGCACGGGGGGCCTTCCGATTCGATGGTCTGGCCCGCGGCTTCGACGACGCGGCCGCGCCAGCGGATCGGCGATCGCTGCTCCAGCCGCGCGAAATAGGTTCCCAGCAGCGTCACCGGGCTTCCTCTGCCTGCGCCTGGCCAGCCCCAACGCCGCGGGGCCCTTCGTTGCGGCTTTCTCCCCGATCAAAGAAGCTGCGCTCGATCTCCCTCAGTTGCGCGGGCACGCTGAGATCGACCGTCCCAAGGCTGCTTTCGAGAATCAGCCCGCCGGCGGGCAAATCCGGATCGGTCACAACCTGCGGACGCAGCGCGAGGCCCGGCATGAGGCGCACGACGTCAGTCCACAGTTGCTCGTTCGCGGATACCCGCAAACGCACCTCGGTGGAATCGGCCAGCTGCCCCAGCGCCCTGCGAACCGCGCCCGACAGCAGCAGAGGATCCATCTGCGATTCTCTGTGCAGGATTCTTGCCGCGATCCCCAGAGCCAGCTGGACCACCTCCTTTTCCAACTCGATCAGATACTCATCCCGGCTGGCGCGGAAGGCCTCCGTGGTCCGGGCCAGTTCCTCCGCTCGCTGCTGACGCCACGCCGATGACTCCGCGGTCGCCATCCGTTTTCCCTGCTCGATCGCCTCCCGCCGAGCGGCGTCCAGCTGGCGCGCTAAAGCCTCTTCCCGCTTCGCTTCCTGTTCCGCGGCGGCCTGCTGCCCATCCGACGAGCCGTCCACGGCCATTCCCGGAAAAACCGGATACTCCATCGGCCGAATGGCAGACTCATCCCCGGCCCGAATTCCCTGCGGCCGCTCACACGATGAAATCATCGCCCTGCTCGAGTTTCAGGATGACCTTGCCCTCTGCCTCGAGGGTCCGCGCCAGGGCCAGCACCTCCTGCTGGGCACCCGCCACCTCGCGCGCCCGGACCGGACCCATCACTTCCATGTCCTCCTTCAGCATCTCCGCAGCGCGCGACGACATGGCCGCAAAAACATGGGCTCTGAGCTCATCCTGGGCTCCGCGCAGCGCCAGGGCCAGCTGGCGCTTGTCCGCGGCGGAGACGATTTCGCGAATGCTGGCCGGAGGAATTGTCACCAGATCGTCAAAGGTAAACATCAGATTCCGGATGCTGAGGGCCATGGCCGGATCGGCTGCCTCGATTTCATCCAGCATCCGGGTGGTTTGTTCCGATTCCATTCGGTTCAGGAGATCGGCAACCGCCTTGAAGCCCGAGTAGGCCTTGCGTCCCGTCTCCCCCATGTTTTCCAGACGGCGATGCAGAACCATCGCCACCCGCTGGGCCATCTCCGGAGAAAACTGTCGCATCGCCGCAAGCCGGCGAACCGCCTCCACCCGGCGTTCCTCGCTCAGGCTGTCAATCACAATCGAACCGCGGCGGGCATCCAGGTGAGCGAGGACAATCGCGATGGTCTGCGGGTGCTCGCTCTCGAGGAACTTCCCCAGCTGCTGTGGGTCGACCTTCTCCAGCATGGCCAGGTCGCTCTGGCTGGCCTCCTGCGCCCGTTTCACCAGGGCCAGCAGGTCCTCCGCCCTTTGCTTGCCGAAGGTATCGACCAGCAGCTTGGTGGCATAGTCAAGACCTCCATGCATCATGTACTGCTGGGTTTCCAGCATCTCGTGGAATTCTTCGACGATCTCCGTCGAAACCTCCGGAGCGATCGCCCGCAGCTCCGCAATCTCCTCCGTCAGCCGGCGTACGTCCGGCTCCGACAGATTCTGCAGAATCTTCCGCCCCAGCTCGTCGCCAACGGCCACCAGAAAGATCGCCGCCTTGCGGACGCCGCTCAGGCGCTGGTGGTGGTGCTCGGAAAGCTGGGGAACAGAGGAAGCCATGGTTCACTCCGACCGGATCCAGCTCTCCAGCAGTCGCGTGCTCGGCCCGGGATCGTTCTTCACCCGCTCTGCCACCTGATCGAAGAGGTTCTGGGCGCGCTGCTTTTTCTGTGCCTCCTGCAGCTGCTCGGCGCTCATTTCCAGCGGTTTCGCGGCGGAGGGAAGCTGGCTTGCTCCCTGAGGCGCCAATCGGGTACGACCGGGGGCTGCCGAGACGAGCGAGCGGACCACCGGCCGGGCAATCAGCAGAAAGAATGCCAGCAGCCCGGTCAGAATCGTTCCCGACCGCACCAACCCTTCCGACTGCGCCGTCCAGCTGAGAACGCGGGTCGTAAGAGCCGGAACCGGAGGCGCAGGACTCTGGTCGAAAGCGAGCTCTTCGACGCTGACCTGATCCCCGCGTGCAGCGTCAAAGCCGATGGCCGACTCGGCCAGGTCGGTAAGCCGTTTCATATCGCCGGCGTCGCGCGGCTGCCGGACTGCCTGGCTGCCCTGGCCGCTGCGCCGGTAATTGATGAGAACGGCCGCGGTCATACGACGAACGCCGCCGGGCTCTTCCACCGTATGACGAACCTTCCTGGAAACCGCGTAGGTTCCGCTCTCCTCCCGTACACTCTCCGCGGATGGGCTTTGAGTGGGATACAGAGGCGGTTTTGCCTGTGGAGAGTTGCTGGCGGTGCCAGGAATGCCGGAAGCGGCCCTCGCCCCGGCTGTCTGCTCCGATCGCTGCATGGAGAGGGTCGCCGTTTGCGCCGGATCGTAGGTCTCGTCCACTTCGTCGGCCGTATTCAGGTCGTAGTCGACGTTGACCGAAGCGCGTACGTTCCCGGCTCCGGCAACCGGCTCCAGGGTCTCCACAATGCGGGAGGCCAGTTCCTGCTCGTGTTGCGCCACGGCCGCACCGCCGCTCCGCCGGCCCAGCAGGTCGCCGGTCTCCGCGTCCACCAGCGTCACCTGTTCCGGGTGCAGGCCATCGACCGCGCTGGCCACGAGATTGGCGATGCCCTCGGCTTCGTCCGCGGAGATGGTCCTGTGCCGCAGCCGCAGCACCACCGAGGCCTTGGCCTCTCGCTCATCGGCCGCGAACAGCGAGTCGTGTGGAAGGACCAGATGCACGCGAGCCGCCTCCACAGAGGCGATGGTCGCGATCGTGTGCTCCAGCTCCCCCTCCAGCGCCCTCTGGTAGTTGACCTTCTCATCGAACTCCGAACCCATCCAGTTCGGCTGATCGAACAGCTCAAATCCCATGCGGCCGCTCCTCGGTCCTCCTTTGGCCGTGGTCGCGAGCCGGGCCTTGTCGAGATTCTCAGCCGATACGCGCAGAAGCGACCCGTCGGGCGAAACGTCGAAGGGAATGCCGGCCGTCGTCAGCTGCTGCGCCATCTGGCGCGCGTCGTCGCTGTCGAGGCCGGCGTAGAGCGTACGCCAGTCCGGGCGCGAGGCATACCACAGCAGCGCCGCAAAGCATCCCGTCACAAGGAACAGCGCCGCCATCATGCGGAAGCGCCGGCCCGGCTCCAGGTTGCGCCATCGGCTCCAGGCCTCGGTTGCCAGTTGCCCCGCGCGTTGCTGCGCGGTCAGTGCCAGGGACGTTTTGTCGGCGGATTCAGCCATCGTGATCGATCGATTGACACCGGTTTCCCGGTCAGAACTGCATGCCCATCACCTGTTGATACGCCGCGACGGCCTTGTTCCGGACCGCCAGCGCCAGTTCAAATGCCATGTCGGCTTTCTGCGTCGCGATCATCGCCTGGTGCACGTCCACACCGGTCCCCTGCAGGAGTCCTGCAACCGCCGTCGAAGCCTGCTGTTCGAGGCCGTCGACGCCGGCAACGGCATTGCGCAGCGCATCGACGAAGGGCGCGGCGGACGGCGCGCCGCCGGAGGGCGTCAGGCCGTCCGCTGCGGAGATATTGGCTGGGAGAGAGACCTGCATGGCGAACCTCCTATTTGAGAATGTCGAGCGAAGAGGAGACCATGCTCTTCTCCGCCTGCACGGCCGAGCTGTTCAATCCGTAGGCGCGCGTGGCCCCCATCAGATCCACCATCTCGGTCAGCGGATTGATGTCCGGGTACGATACGTAGCCGTCCTTGTCCGCGTCGGGATTGCCCGGATCGAAGCGCCGCAAAGGGCCGCTCGGATCGGTGACGACCGCGGAGACCCGGACCCCGCCAATCGGCGGATCCGATGTCCCTGAAGGCAGCGAGAGCCGCGACGCGAACGCGCCCGGTTGAGCGTCCGACGAAAAGACCACTTCCTGGCGCCGGTAGGGACCGCCTTCGGCAGTCCGCGTCGTCTCTGCGTTTGCCATGTTGGCCGCCACCACCTCCGCCCGGATTCTCTCCGCCTGCAGCGCCGATCCGCTGACCTCCATAAGCCCCAGAAGATTCATTGGCTGTCTCCCTCACCGATCCTCACTTCTGGTCTTCGTGGATAGCGTCCATGACCCGGGTGAATTCGTTTCGCAGCAGTCCCACACCGGTGCGAAACTGCAGCTGAGCCTCGGCCATTTTCAACCCTTCGCGATCCATCGAAACATTGTTGCCGTCCGGCCTCTCGATCAGCCCGTCAACCGGCCCGGTCGCCGGCGCCGGTCCCTCGCCGCTTCCCCGGGACAACTGCTGAAGCGACTGGCCCATTGCCTCTGCAAAATCGAATCCCACCGTGCGGTAGCCGGGCGTGTCGACATTCGCCATGTTCTGGGCAGTCAGCTTCAGTTCCAGCGACGAAAGATCGAGATATCGGCTCACAGCATCGGCAACCGGTGTTGTGATCTGCATATTTCCTCCCGGCAGAGCGCCGACCATGTCCGAGCAGGCGGAGCGCCCGAGCCGCCGGGGCGACATTAGAAATTTCTCACTGCAGCTCATCCAGCTCGATCTCCCCGGCGTCGATTCGCGGCCGATCCTCGGCAAGAATCCACGCACGCTCCAGTACATGCTCCAGCTCCCGGACGTTGCCGGGCCAGGAATATTCGCGGAGCCGTCCCATCGCTCGCTCGGTCAGTGCCCGGGCCGGGCTCTCCGCGCTCAGTCGGTTCAGAAAGTGCCAGGTCAGAGCTTCGAGATCCTCCATATGCTTTGCCAGCGGCGGCGTATGAATGGCAAAGACGGCCAGACGGTAGTAGAGGTCCGCCCGGAAGCCCCCCTCGGCAGCCAGTTTGGCGAGCGGCCGATGCGTCGCCGCCACAATTCTCACGTCCACCCGCACCGGGTCGTTCTCACCGATCCTCTGCAATTCACCCGCTTCGAGGAACCGCAGCAGTTTTGCCTGCAGCGCCAGCGGCATTTCACCAATCTCATCCAGAAAAAGCGTCCCGCCGTGGGCGGCCTCGATGCGGCCCGTACGCCCCTGCACCGCTCCGGTAAAGGCTCCGCGGGCGTGCCCGAAAAGTTCGGCTTCCAGCAGCGTCTCCGGAATCGCCGCGCAGTTCAGGGCCACCAGCTTGTTCTTCGCCCGCGGGCTGAGCCGGTGGAGAGCGCGAGCGACCAGTTCCTTGCCGCTGCCGGTTGGACCCTCGATCAGAACCGTCGTCTTCCGCGGGGCTGCCAGGCGAATGCGTCGGCTCACTTCGAGCATTGCCGGATGAGACCCGACGAACTCCGGCAGCGGGCTCAGCAATACCGGCATCGGCGGACGATCGGCGCCTGTGGCTCGCGCCGGAAGGGCGCTCTCGTCCGCAGGCCCTCGCCGTTCCAGCGTGCCGAGGCCGTGGAGGCCACTCTCCGGCCCCGTCATCCCGGCGGCGCCCTCGCCCTGGGCCCGCCGCAGCGCGAGCAGCACCTCGTTGCGGCGCGGGCCCCGGGCCGTGCCTTCGGGCGCGTCCGACGCATCCGCCAGAATCAGGTCCACCTCCGGGTGCAGGCGACGAAATTCAGCGATGAACTCCCGAATTTCGAGGTCCGGCAGCCAGGAGTCGAGCACCACTGTTTCAGCCGGCGCGCGCTCCATGCATGCCAGTGTCTCCGCTCCTCCCGAGGCTTCCATGACCTGCCAGCGGAGATCGGTCAGGGCGTCGCGAACGCGCTGGCGAAAACAAAGATCGGTGCTGGTCAGAATGGCGGTACGGGGAGCCCTGACGAAGGCAGAATGCGCTGTTGTGCTCATGGGAAAAACCCTCCTGCTCGGTGTCTTCAGCGATCGCGGTTTAGTGAACGAGTCCGATGGCGTAGCCCTGGCCTCGGATGGTGCGGATCAGCGCAGCGGTTTCCGAGGCCGGCGCCTCGCAGCCCGCACGTTCCGCGCAATGGGGAAACGTGTCTCCGAGCTTGCGGCGCAGGTAATTCACATAGACGTCCACCACATTGGTCCCGCAGTCGTGATCGATGTTCCACACTTCGCGCAGCAGAGTGGTCCGCGGCACCACGCGCCCCTTGTGCAGCAGAAGTGACTCCAGCAGGGAGAATTCCTTGTTGGTCAGCGCGATGGTCTGTCCGGCCCGGGTGACCGTACGATCGACGCGATTCACCTCCACGTCCGCATGGCGCAGGATCAACCCTGGTGAACGCCGGCGCCCGAGAGCCCGGCACCGGGCTCGCAATTCTGCGAAGGAGAAGGGTTTCACCATGAAATCGTCGGCCCCGATCTCGAGGCAGCGCACACGAACCTCCGGCTCCTGGCGGGCAGTGAGGACCAGAATCGGCAGATCGGCGGTCAGGGAGCGCAGGAACTCAAGCACTTCGACGCCGTCCCGCCGGGGAAGATTCAGGTCCAGAACCGCCATCTCCGGCAGATCCTGCCGGGCAGCGGCCATCGCCATCTCCCCGTCGGTGGCCAGTCTCACGTCGTGGCCTTCCTGTTCCAGTCCTCGAACCAGAAAACTTCCGAGCGATGGGTCGTCGTCGGCAATCAGCATGCGCATGGCATCCTTCTCCTGCGCTCACCTTCTCGCACTCTGCCGGCGGCGAACAGAGCCTGAATGAGAAAAATCCAGGAGTCCTGCCAAACAGGGAAACATCGCAGCTGGCAGTACCAAAAGAGAACCAGCCGCGAAATAAAACTTGCCTAAGTTCGCTTTTTATTCGCTATAATGCCGCACATGGCCATCACGCGCCGCCAAAAAGAGGTACTCGACTTTATTTCCGGATTCGTGCAGCGAAACGGTTATTCCCCGTCTTTCGAGGAGATTGCCCGCGGCCTGGATCTGCGTTCCCTCGCCACCGTTCACAAGCACATCACGAATCTGCAGAACAAAGGGCTTCTGGCCCGCGCCCACAACCGCAGCCGTTCTCTCGACGTTCTGCCCCCCCGGAACAAGGCCCGGGGAGTGGACCGGCTCCCGCTGGCGGGCCGCATCGCGGCCGGCTACCCGGTTGAGGCGCCCGAAATCCCGGAGAGCATCTCGCTCGGCGACATCATCGGCAACCGCGATGTCTTCGCTCTGCAGGTGCGCGGCGAGTCAATGCGCGACGATCACATCGTGGATGGCGATTATGTTCTGGTTGAACGCACCAGCACCGCGCGCACTGGCGAAATCGTCGTCGCTCTGGTGCGCGGAGCCGAAACTACCCTGAAGCGCTACTTCCCGGAAGGGCCGCTTGTCCGCCTGCAGCCCGCCAACCCGGAAATGAACCCGGTCTTCGTTCCCGCCTCCCAGGTGGCAATCCAAGGTAGGGTGCTCGGCATGCTACGAAAGTACTAATTCCTGAGAAAGAAAAGCCCGGCTTTTGCGCCGGGCTTTTCGCAACGGTCTTGATCAATCGCTCACGAGATGACGCGGCTGATGCTGCGCGTGATCGTTTCCTTCGGCACGTAGCCCACGATCTGATCGGCCACTTTGCCGCCTTTGAACAGCAGCAGCGCCGGAATTCCACGGATTCCGTACCGCATCGGCGTCGCCTGGTTGCGATCCACATCCATCTTGGCGACTTTCAGTTTGCCGCTGAATTCGGTCGCCACCTCATCCACAATCGGCGCCAGAGCGCGACAGGGGCCACACCACGTAGCCCAGAAATCTACCAGCACCGGCTCATTCGACTGCAGCACCTCCTGATCGAAGGTGGCGTCGCTTACCTCGGCAATACCCACTGCGGCCATGTCTTGTTTGTCTCCCCCGTGCGTTCTGCACGCTCCAGTTTACCTGAACTCTATAGATGCAAAACGGCCTCGACGGTCGCAGGCGCGGAGCCAGTGGACAAGTACGGCACAAAAATTAAGGCGCCCGGATTCTGTAAAGAATCACGGACGCCGGAGCAGCCCTCCCCCAGAACTGCCCACGAATGCGAAAATAGGGCCTCTGACCGTCGAAGGCAAGGAATCTTGAGTAATTTTTGGTAATGCCTTCAATGGGTTACGACGGGGATGAAAACCGTATTACCAATGTCGCATTCTCCAAATCGACGGTCATTCGCCCCCGCGATCCCGGGTTGAGCAGGTTGCCGGAAGAGCTTCCAGCCCGCACAGCAGGATTTCGACCGGGTCTCGGCCCGCTAAGACTCGCGCAACGGCTTTCTCCGCGGTCGCCGCCTCCTCCCGACTGGCCAGCAGGAGCACAACCGCAGGACCCGCTCCGCTCAGGGCCACCCCCGAGATCCCGGAAACTCCCGCCAGGGGGAGCAGCGGCTCCAGCAAAGGGCAGGCTTTGCTGCGGTAAGGCTGGTGCACCCAATCCTGCATCGCTATCCGGAGCAATTCCCCCCGCCCGGCCGCAAACGCCGCCGTCAGCAGGCTGACCCGCTGCAAATTCGCGACCACAGCCGCCCGCTCGTAGGATTCCGGAAGCAGACCACGCGAGGCCGTCGTTGCCAGAGGGCGAGCCGGCAGCACCAGCAAAGCGCACCAGTCAGCCGGAGGAGCCAAGGAGATCGCCCTGACCTCATTCTCTTCCAGAGCGCTCGCGACGAACCCGCCCATCCAGCAGGCTGCGGCGTTGTCCGGATGGTTCTCCAGGCGGCAGGCTGCCGCCAGAATCCGTTTTCGATCCCAGCTCAATTCCCCAAAGTGGGAGGCCATCGCCACGGCCGCCAGGCGAACCGCAGCCGAGGAGCCGCAGCCCATGCCCAGCGGAATCTCGTTGTGCATCCGCAGGCTCAACGGAGTGACCGGCCGCCCCTGCTCGGTGAGGACAGCTCGATACGTATTGAGCAGGAGGTTGTTCTCGACCGCGCCGCACACCTCCGGATTCCGCCCGGATGCCTCAATTCGAAACGTCGCCGCCGCTTCGGCCTGCACCTCCAGATACAACTGAAGCGCCAGCGCCACAGCATCGAACCCGGGTCCCAGGTTGGCAGTGGTTGCGGGAAGCCGAAGGTGGAGCGCGCTCATGCTCCCACCCGCTCCAGCTGACGAAGAACTGCGTCGACCGAGGCCTCGAGCTCAACCGTGCCGCGTGACGTGGCCGCAATTTCCGCCTCCCGGCCGGACATCTCTTTTTCCGACAGAAGCTCACCGCGATGGTATTGGATCGTATAGTCCGGATCCTTGAGAGTGTGTCCGGTCAGGAGCAGAACAACCGACGCGTCGACGGAGATTTTCCCCTGCTGCCTCAGTTTCTTCAGCCCGGCCAGAGTCACAGCAGAAGCCGGCTCGCAGCCGATACCCTCCGCTCCAATCTCGGCCTTGGCCAGCGCGATTTCCGCCTCGGAAACCTGCTCCACCCAGCCGCCGGTCTCCCGAATTACCTTCACGGCCTTCCGCCAGGAAGCGGGATTCCCGATGCGAATGGCGCTGGCCCGGGTGCGGGCGGTCACCGGCTCCAGCTTCTCCCCTCCAAAATCCTGCAGAGAACGAACCAGAGGATTGGCTCCCTCGGCCTGAATCACCGAAATCCGCGGGACATGGGTCGTCAGCCCCAGAGCCTTCATTTCGAGGAAGGCCTTGCCGAGAGCCGAGCTGTTCGCCAGGTTGCCGCCAGGTACGACCAGATGATCCGGAACCTGCCACTCCATTTCTTCGGCAATCTCCAGCGCCGGTGTTTTCTGTCCCTCCAGCCGGTAGGGATTCACAGAGTTCAGCAGGTAAACCGGCAGACGCTGCACCACCTCCGCCAGCACCCGAACGCACCCGTCGAAATCGGTGCGGAGCTGCAGCGTCAGCGCCCCATAATCCATCGCCTGCGAGAGCTTGCCCCAGGCGATCTTGCCCTCCGGCAAAAGCACCAGACTGCGCATCCCCGCCCGCGCCGCGTAGGCCGCCATGGCGGCGGAGGTGTTGCCGGTCGAAGCGCAGGCCACCCAGGTGAATCCGCGCTCCCGCGCCACAGAAAGCGCCGCGGTCATACCCGCATCTTTGAAGGAGCCGGTGGGATTCATGCCCTGATGTTTGGCGCGCAGATTCTTCAGGGCCAGTTGCGCCGCGGACCGAGGAAGATCGTACAGAGGCGTATTCCCTTCCCCCAGCGTCACAATGTTCTTCACATCCTGGAGCACGGGCAGCATCTCTCTAAAGCGCCAGACCCCGCTCCGGTCAATGCCCTCATTTGAAAGGCGCCTGTCCTTCCACAGCCAGCGAAGCGCGCTCGGATTGGGCCGCGTGTGCGGCGGCCCGCTCCAGCCGGGATAAATGACCTCGAAAAGCTCGCCGCAGACGGAGCAACGGAAATCACGGCTCAGGGCCTCTGGATCGATGCACCGGGCGCAGCCGACACAACGCAACTGATGGATTTCGTTCATCATTCCGTCGAGTAACCTCAGGCTACCATCCGGCCGGTCCTGAACGGATCGTCTATTTCCGTCCAGATTCGCAACCCATTTCGTATAGAATCGTCCAATGCCGACGCTTCTGACACCACGGGAAGCCGCCATGCGCCTGGGCATCTCCTATCCGGCGATCAAGCAGTGGATCTACCGAGGAAAGCTGAAGGCGATCAAAACACCCGGCGGCCATTACCGCATTCCGGAAGGCGAGCTCGATGCCCTGTTGTACAAGGCAAAGCGCCCGGAAACCCCGAAGCGGCAGTTGATGCGCACCGTCAGCGGCCGCAATCAGCTCGTTGGCCGCATCGTCGACCTGAAGATCGAAGGGCTGCTCGCGCAGGTTCGCCTCTCCATCGGCGGTCAGATCATCACGTCGATCATCACCGCCGACGCGGCGCGGGAGATGCGGCTGGCGAAAGGCGAAACCGTGGCCGCTCTCATCAAATCCACTGAGGTGATGGTGCTGCGTGTCTGACCGGCGACGACTCGTTTTCACTCTGCTGCTTCTGCTCTCCGCCAGTTGCCTGCCTGCGCAGCGGCCCGCCCCGCTGTCCTCCGCGCCCCTCCGCATCGCGGCCGCCGCCGACCTGCAGCCGGTCCTCCCACCGATTCTGCAGGCATTCGCGCGGCAAACCGGCATTCGCGCCGATGCCTCGTATCAGTCATCGGCGACTCTCGCCACCCAGATCATCAACGGAGCGCCCTTCGATCTCTTCCTGGCCGCCGATACATCTTTCCCGCAGCGGGTGATCGAAGCGGGACGCGCCGAGGAAACCCAGCCCGTTCCTTATGCCAGGGGAACGCTGGTGTTGTGGACGCGCAATGACTCGGGTGTACCTGCGCTCAACCCCGAAGCCCTGACCAGCGGCGCGGTAAGGTCGATTGCCATTGCGAATCCTGAACACGCCCCTTACGGCCGTGCCGCCCAGGCGACGCTCGAACACTGGCACATGCTGAACGCCGTTCGCCCCAAACTCCGGATCGCGGAAAATATCGCCCAAGCTGCCCAGTACGCTGACTCCGGCAATGCTCAGGTTGGCTTCATTTCCCTCACCTCGGCTCTGACCCCTCGGCTCAAAGCGGACGGACACTTCACGCCCATTCCGCCCGACGATCATCCGCCTATTCTGCAGGGCGCGATTGTTGTGCGTGGCGCCGCCCAGAGCCAGGCCGCCCACCGCTTCCTCGAATTCCTGCGAACCCCGGCCATCGCGCACACCCTGGCCGCCGAGGGGCTTGAACCGGCTTCCTGATGGACCTGCAAGCGCTCTGGCTCACGCTGCGGCTGGCAGCCACCACGGCTCTGGTGCTGATGGCGATCGCTGTTCCCGTCGCCTTCTGGATCACCACGACGCGTTCGCGATGGCGCCCCCTTGTGGAAGCGCTGACCACGCTTCCCCTGCTACTTCCGCCAACGGTTCTCGGATTCTATCTGCTCGTGCTGCTCGGCGATCGAACCTTCGTCGGTCGAGCGTTCGCACACTGGCTCGGCCACCCGCTGGCGTTCTCGTTTTCCGGCCTCGTGGTCGGCTCCGTCATTTACAGCCTGCCCTTTGCCGTGCAGCCCCTCACCGCCGGCTTTCACAGCGTCGATCCTGCTCTTATCGAGCAGGCAAGACTCCTGGGCGCCGGGAGGCTTCGCCTGCTTCGCGAGATCCTGCTCCCTTTATCGATCCGATCCGTCGTTGCCGCCGCGGTCCTGTGCTTCACGCACACCGTGGGCGAATTTGGCGTGGTGCTGATGATTGGTGGCGACATCCCGGGCGCCACCCGCACTCTTTCGATCGCTATTTACGACCAGGTGCAGGACTTCTCGTATGCGGCCGCCAACCGGACCTCTCTTCTCCTGCTGGCAATCTCTCTCGTTGCGCTGATTGCCCTCTATGCGCGCCAGCATCACCAGGAGCGCTCGCGTGCTTGAGGTTCGTGTAGGCCACCATCTGGGCCGCTTCGCGCTGGCGGCGGAATTCTCTCTGCTCACTCCGTGGACCGTCATCTTCGGTCCCTCCGGCGCCGGCAAAAGCACTCTGCTGCGCATTCTGGCCGGCCTGGCGGTGTCGGATGTCGGTCTCATCGCGCTCGATGGCCGGGTGTTGGTCAACAGCGAACGTGGCATCTTCGTCCCAGCCCACAGGAGATCGATCGGCTTTGTCACCCAGCAGGCGGCGCTCTTCCCCCACCTGACCGCCCGTGAAAATATCGCCTTCGGCGTTCGGGAACTGAAGGGGGAGGAACGCCATCGCCGCGTCCAGGAAATGCTGCACTTCTTCGGAGCTGAAGCGCTTGCCGACCGCAAACCGGCGCAGCTCTCCGGCGGAGAGCGCCAGCGGATTGCGTTAGCGCGGGCTCTGGCCCCGCGTCCGCAGCTCCTCCTGCTAGACGAGCCCCTCGCCGCGCTGGACGACCCTTCAGCCGAGGAGATTCTGAGCCGGCTTCTCACTCTCGATCTGCGGGTGGTCTATGTATCGCACGACCTGGCGGAGATCTGGCGCATTCCTGCGGACGTGATTCTCCTCGAAAACGGCCGCGTTACCGCGACCGGCCCGCTCCAGCAGGTGCTCGCCCCGCGCCGGGAGCTGTTGCTCCGGCAGCTGGGCTCGTCTCCGCATTAGGCGCCCACACGCTCTGCAGGAACAGATAACGGTCGCGATCCTGTGAGGCTCCAGCCTCCGAGTGCGCGTCGAGATGCATCACCTGCCAGCCGTCTCCAGCGCCGTATTGCGGCCACTTCGGCGCATCGCCGCCGTTGGGATCGCCCGTTTTGGCGAAGTTCGTCCAGTACGTCTCGATCAGGTCGCTGAGTTGCTGGTCTTCCGGCTGCCAAACCGCGCCAGGACGCGAGTCGAGCGTCCCAAAGACATACTCGATCTCATCGGAATGAAATGCACCGGATCCAGCCGGATGATATTTATCCGCCGGCGACGGCCGCTCGAAATGGTAGCGATAGACCGGCTGGCCTCCGGTGGCCACCTGCGCCTGCAGCCACTCCCACGTGGAGAAGGCTATGAAGCTGTCGCCGGCAAAGTTGATAGCCGACCGCACCGCCTCGGCATCCGAGTTGTCCGGATACACCTTGAGAAAATCGTCCGCGCGATCCCCAAAGGCTTTTTGCGCCATTTCGTGGAAGCTCTGCACGGTTGGCGGCTGCGGATAGTTCACGACAAGCGCGCTGGGCTCATCGCGGTTCCATCCGGCGAGCAAAGGAACGTGCGCCTGCTTGCCCTCCTTGTAAATCTGCGGAACGCTCTCCGGCAGGAAGTAGCCATCGACGTCTGGTCCGATGGGCGCCCGTGAAGTCGGCGGCTGCGCACTCATCTTTGTCAGCAGATCCTGCGCGCTCATCCCTCGCAGCGCGGCCAGATCCGACGTTCCGAAGGTTGCCAGCGTCCAGGCCGCATCCTTCTTTTCCTGCTCCGCGGCGGGCGGGAACGAGAGCCCCCGGCTGTCGAAGGCCGCGCCGCTTTCGCCAATGGCGTGGACAAAAAGGCCCTGCGCCAGCGGAGACGCCATCTGCGCACTGACCGAAAACGACCCGGCCGATTCGCCAAAGATGGTCACGTTGTTCGGATCACCGCCGAAAGCGCTGATGTTGCGCTTCACCCATTCGAGCGCGGCTGTTTGATCCATCAGCCCGTAGTTGCCGGCAGAATGCTGCGCCGATTCATCGGCAAGACCGGGCAGAGCGAGAAATCCAAACAGCCCCAGCCGGTAGTTCATTGAGACGACGACTACACCCTTGTGGGCCAGATGCGCGCCATCCTGCCGCGGCTCCGAGGTGGCTCCGGCGACAAAGCCGCCACCAAAAATCCAAACCATCACAGGCAGCTTCGCATGCTTATCCTTCGCCGGCGTCCACACATTCAGATTGAGGCAATCTTCGCTCGCTCCCGGATCGCGGAAATGCATGTCGTGGTAGATATCCGGCTGCATGCAGTGATCGCCAAACTGCGTCGCCTCGCGCACGCCCTTCCATTTCGCCTCGGGTTGCGGTGGCTTCCAGCGCAAAGGTCCGACCGGCGGCGCAGCAAACGGGATGCCCATAAACATGCGCACCTGTCCGTCGTCGCTGAGCTTGCCAGCCACCTTGCCTTTATCGGTTTTGACTTTCAGCGAATCAGCAGCGCGGCCGGTGAGCGGAAGAGCCAGACAGCAAACGGCCAGAGCGAACGACAATGTACGGGCAACAGGGCGCATAGACGACTCCTTCTGCGGCAGCTTTCACAGCAAAGCTAACAACATATCACCGCAGCTGCCGTTCCGGCCCCAGGATGTCTTCCATGGTCTCTCGCCGGCGGATGAGGCGAGCCCGCTTTCCCTCGACCAGCACCTCTGCCGGACGCGGCCGCGAATTGTAATTCGACGCCAGGGACATTCCATAGGCGCCGGTATCCAGCACCGCCACCAGATCGCCTTCCTTCACCTTCTCCAGCGGCCGATCCCGCGCAAAGAAATCCCCCGTCTCACATACAGGACCCACCACGTCGACCACGACCTTCCGCCTGCCCCGGACAACGGGCACGATCTCATGGAACGCCTGGTACAGAGCCGGGCGGATGAGATCGTTCATCGCCGCGTCGGTAATAACGAATGTCTTCGCGCCGTTTTTCTTCACGTACAGCACACGTGCTACGAGCGCTCCGGCCTGCCCCACAAGAAAGCGTCCGGGCTCCAGCAGAAGTTTTAAGTCGCCGGCGGCCTGAACGGCCTGAACCAGCGCTGCCGCGTATTGTGCTACTTTCTCTGCCGGATCAAAAGGCTTGTCTCCGTGATACTCAATTCCCAAGCCGCCGCCGATGTCCATGAAGTGGATTGCGTGACCGTCCCGGCGCAGATCGGCAACGAGCTTCGTGACCCGCTCAGCGGCTGAACCAAAGGGCTCAGCGTTGCGGATCTGCGATCCGATATGCACGCTCACTCCCGCCGCTTCCAGGAATTTTTCCGCTTTGCGGTAAACGCCGCGGGCCTTGCGAATATCGATTCCGAATTTGTGTTCACGCATCCCCGTGGAGATATAAGGATGCGTTTCGGCAAACACATCCGGATTTACGCGCAAAGCAAAACGCGCCCGTTTGCGCCGCTTTGCGGCACGTTCCGCGAGCAGTTCCAGTTCGCCTTCACTTTCCACGTTGAACAGCAGGATCCCGGCACTCAGGGCGAGATCCATTTCCCCGGCGGTTTTTCCGATCCCCGAGAAGACCACGCGCTCCGCCGCGCCGCGATCCGCCTCCAGAACCCGTTCCAGCTCGCCCCCGGAAACGATGTCAAACCCCGCGCCGCGCCTGGCCAGCAATCGCAGAATCTCCAGCGACGAGTTCGCCTTTACGGCATAGCAAACCAGGTGCTCAACCGATCGAAACGCAGTCTGGAATAATTCGAGCCTCTCGAGCATGTGCCGAGCGGAATAGACGTAGAGCGGGGTTCCGTACTTCGTCGCGAGAGCGTCGAGAGAAACCCCGTCGCAATGCATCGGTGCTTTGGCGTTCGGCCAGAAAAAGGGGCGGGCGTTGATGGAAAAACCTCGAGGAGGGATTCTTCCTGAGAGTATCGGGCTGGCCGTCCCCCGTAAAGATCAGGAGCTGGGCGAGAACCTGCCAATACCTCGTTCAGACTTCGCCTTACGGATGTACGTCGAGTTCGAAGCTGAGCGTGCTGCCGCCGCCGGCCATCGCAGTCACTGCCAGCCGGCTCGGAAGCCCAGTCGGTTGGATCGGTGTGACCGTCACGGTTCCGTCCAGCTCGGACGTCGCCTCCACAACCTGCTCGGCGAGCGTCGGTCCCGGATCGCAGCTCTGCCCGGTCGGGCAGGGCGCCGTCCAGGCGGCGAGCCTTTCTGCAATCGTGACTGTCGCTCCGACCAGCGGATGACCGAATGCATCCGTAACCAGCAGGCTCACAGGCGCAAAGCTCTCGCTCCGCGAGATGTACTGCACCGTCCCGTTCCAGGAAGCCAGCACCGCTGTTTCCGGATGCACTGGAGTCACTGTAAACGTTGCACAGCTGCTGGAGTTCGGCAGGCACGCAACGGCAGTCGCCGCCACACTTGTGCTGAAGGGACCCGCCGCGATCTGGTTAGGAGCGATACCGTCACTCCCGCTGCCGGTTGATCCTGAGGAAAGAATGACTGCCGCACCCCCCGACGACCACGCCACACTCTGACCGCTGACTGGAGTCCCGGACGTGCTGACCACCATCGCCTGGATCGGCCACTGCGCCGTCGCTCCCAGCGCCAGATACAGCGAAGGCGTCAGCGCCGCAATGGCAGGCGGCGCCGTCCCCGTGAACTCGGCCACAACATTGCTCCCATTCGTCAAAGAAGCGGTGATCTGGGCTAGTGCGGCTGAGCTGGCTGTCACCGGGAGCGTGGCGGTCCCGTCGCCTCCCGTCACCGTGCTGCACGAACTGAGCCCGCATCCAAGACTGGCTGTCCCTTCGGTTATCGACCAGGTCACCGTCACTCCAGCAGCCGGCCTCTGGCTCGCGACGTCCAGCGCTCGTACCATGAACAACTGTGGCACGCCGATAGGGACGGGACCATGAGGACCCGTGACCAGCGAGATCGCGTCCTCGCCCAAGGCGTCGTAACCAAATCCCGCAGCGATCGCCGCGATGCCCAGCGTTTGCAGGTCCTGAATCTGCAGGACAACGTCCCCCGTAACGCCGCCCGAAGCCGGCGCAATGGCAACAATCGTGTTCGGCGTCACGCTGGTGACCTGGGCAGCTTTTCCTGCCACCGAGACCTGGACCGACGGCCGAAAACCCATTCCCTGAATCACGATCGTTCCGCCCGTTGCGGGTAATCGCGCCGGACTCACGCTGTCGGCATACAAAATGCGGCCACGATACGCGTAATCCGGCCGCCCGTCGCCGCGAAAATCTGCCAGCCCCACGCGTACCTCGCTGTCGACGACCGTCAGCACCGGCAGCGTCGTAACCCCGATCTCATTTCCGTTGAATGCCTGCACGGTGCCAGTAACCGGCAGCGATCCGGGAAGATCGCTGCCATTCCACGCCCCCACGACGATCTGCGCCTTTTGTGCCGTTGCATTCCCTGTTTCGTCCAGAGCCTGCGCTTCCACCGTAAATTCCCGCGCGCCGCGCGCCCACCACTGGACCCAGCTGGTGTGGCCATAGCCCGTCAGCCGAGCCGTCCACTCTCCGGTGACAGGCAGATTCGCCGGCGCAGTTTCCGTTCCATCGGCGCCACTCTCTGTTTCATCGGCCGCATCGCTGATCACCACGGTTTGCGTCACCGTCGAGCCAGCCTGGAGCGTTCCCAAATCAATGATTGGCATCGTGCCCGAAGGCTCCGTCTGGCCCGTTGTGTAGGGCCCCACCGAGATCGCACCCACATACAACGGATTTACAGACTCAAAGGTCAGCTGATAATCAGCACTGGTAACACCGGGTGGCAACGGTACGCCACTCAGATCGAAGAAGCCTTCGAGCAAAGTGTCGTCGCTTCCAAAACGGTTCAGCGAATTGCCGCTCGCATCCATCGCGCCTGTTACCGAATTTCCCGCATTTCCCTGGAAGAAAACTCCGCTCACCGCTGTCGCCGTATAACGCACATCGGGCGCCCCATTCAGTACCGGCCTCAAGACCACGTTGACTCCCTGCATGCCCTGTCCGCGCGGAAACTGAATCGTCCCCTGCACTGAGATCGTCGCTGAAGCAGTCAGTACCTTGCCCGTCAAGCTGCCGAGATTCGAAGAAGTCACTGGATAAAGCCGGTTGAGGGCCGCGACATCGTCGATCCGCAGCTGCGTCGGATTCGTCATGCACAGACCCGTGCCGCCGTTGCACAGGCGCTCGATCGGATGCATGATCGGCCATCCCTGCAGGCCGTTCGCGGTCGGCGCATTTGCATCGAACATCTCCTCGTTTGTCTGCGACCAGTCCAGGCCGAGCACCTGACCGAACCCTCGAATCATCTGATATTGCAGATTGGCAATCTGCGTTGTGGTTGTCGCGCAAAGCCCATTCACCAGCATGACCGCGTGAACGATATTTCCCGAAGTTGCGAGATTATCCACTCTCACCAGAACGCCGTTCGTCGGGCAAGAGGCCGACGAGCTGGCTCCCGAGCCATACAGCGCATTGATCACCGAACCGTCCCGGTCGTACACCACCGCCACCGGGCGATTCGTCGCCGAAAACTGAATGTCCGCGGGCAGAGTTACGCCACCGGAGCCAACCGTGACATTGGAACCACTGACATCTTCCGCCAAGCTGCCGCCGGACTGGATCAGCACGGCCGCCGTCGGAACCGCGCTCCAGACCGACGCAGCCGTCGCCACCATCGTGTTTGCCTGCGCCTGGCTCACCTGCGTGCTGAGCGCGCCGAGGTCGGTGAAATAGGTCACCTGCCCGTTGGCCCATACGACCGGCATCCCTTTCGCAGCCGGCGCAAAATAGCTCGAGCCCGCCACCCACCGCGGCCCTCCCGCAAGCGCAGCCGGTGCGGCGATCAGCGGCATCAGCAGAAGAATGATCAGGTTGCATGGGTGAGGGTTGAGAATTCCTGATTCCGGACGATCGGGCGCGGAGCCCATGGCAGGCCTTTCGGAGACCGCCAAGGCACCTCAGCGGCGGTTCCGGTTCCATTTCCACATGCCCTCGCCCCATCCAGGCCGTGAATCGCACACAGCCCGGCGATCATCTTTCCAATTCGGGCCTCCTCGTTGCCGAGGTCCCGGATTGGAACTCCGAACCTGCAGGCATAGCCGCAGCCATCGCCACAGGTACAATTCGAAAAGTCCCGAAACTATGGCAGAAACCATTTACGACACCGTCATTCTCGGGTCCGGATGCGCCGGACTCACCGCCGCGATCTACACCGCTCGCGCCAACCTGAAGCCCCTGGTTCTGGAAGGCCACGAACCCGGCGGCCAGCTGTCGATCACGACCCTGGTAGAGAACTTCCCCGGCTGGCCTGAGGGCATCCAGGGGCCGGAGCTGATCGAGAACATGCGCAAGCAGGCCTCCCGCTTCGGCGCGGAGTTCCGCCTCGGCCATCTCGCCACCGCCGATCTCACAAAGCATCCCTTCAGCCTGAATCTCGGCAGCGAAACGATCCACGCCCGTACGCTGATCATCGCCAGCGGCGCTTCCGCCCGCTGGCTGGGACTACCCTCCGAGCAGGCGCTCATCGGCCACGGCGTCAGTTCCTGCGCCACCTGCGATGGCTTCTTCTTCTCGGGAAAGGAAATCGCGGTAGTGGGCGGCGGCGACTCCGCCATGGAAGAAGCTCTTTTCCTCACCCGCTTCGCCTCGAAGGTGACCCTGCTCCATCGCCGCGAGCACTTCCGCGCCTCGCGCATCATGCTCGACCGGGCGATTGCTCATCCGAAGATCCGGTTCATGACGAACGTGACCATCCAGGAAGTGCTGGGCGTCGAAGAAAAGGAGGTCACCGGAGTTCGCCTGCTGGATACGGTAACCGGTGTCGAGTCGGACCTGAGCATCAGCGGCCTGTTTCTCGGCATTGGCCACATTCCCAATGCAGCCATGTTTGCGGGGCAGCTCGATCTCGACGAGGATGGCTACATCAAAACCCACAGTTATGTCTTCACCCGCGTGCCGGGCGTCTTCGCCTGCGGCGACGTTCAGGATCGGCGCTACCGCCAGGCAATCACCGCCGCCGGCACAGGCTGTATGGCAGCCCTCGAAGTGGAAAAGTACCTCGAAGACCACGGTAGGTGAACCGCGAACACCGGTGAACGTTGCATGTAACTTCCGATGATCAATCCGGGGGCATAATCTATCCGCTATTGCCAAGTCGAATTGGGAGAGACAGCATTGCGTAACATCGGTTGAATGCCAAATGCACCGCGCCGGAGGTGAACTTCTTTTCAAAAACGTCTCTCGATGCCAGACGCATTCTCAATCGAAGAGCACTGTTAGAAAGGATCGTCTCTAGAGCCGCAGCCAAGCCTTCGATGTCGCGCGGCCGTACTACGAAACCATTCACACCGTTGGCCACAACTTCGCGACAGCCAGGCACGTCGGTCGTCACCACAGGCAAACCGGCAGCACAAGCTTCTACAAGAACTCGGGGTAGCCCCTCCCGATAGTAGCTTGGCAGGCAAAAAAGTGTCGTCTCCGCCATCAGTGCAGGCACGTCATCGCGTTGTCCAAGCCACCGGACGAAACCGCGCGCCACCATCTCCTCCAATTCTTTCTCTGGAATAGCAGATGGACTTTCAGTGTGGGCTTCACCCGCAAGCCACAGCTCCAGATCAATACCCCGCCGTCGCACGATTTCGGCAGCCGCCACAAGATCCAATATCCCCTTTTCTCGAATCATTCGAGCCGCACATAGAATCACAGGCCTCTGAGAATCGGGTTCCGGGCAGGCCTGAATTTCCTCCAGATCGACACCAGCCCCCGGAATCACGACGGTTCTTTCCGCGCGAATAACTCGGCTTGCAACAAAGTATGCCTGGTCGTCACTGTTTTCGACCGCCAGAACAGAATTCGGATGCCGGAACCCGAGCCGCAGGAGCCAGACCACAACCTTTCGAGCAAGACGATACGCCACCCGATCCCGAGCGAACAACAGACCCATACCGGTAACTGCTCCTAGAACTGCCGGAGTTCGGCTTGCCCGGGCAAGAACGGCACCAACCATGACATTTCGGAGATAAATGAAATGAACGATGTTTGGACGCACATCTCGAAGAACAGCATACAAACTGGCGGCAGAACGGGCCGCCCCAATGATGCTCCAGTTTCCTCCCTGTGCTTTGAGCTCGATAAAATTCATCCGGGCATCGGTGATGCGCCGAGGATCCAGATCTCTTTCGGCGGCAATCCACACATCCCAGCCGGCCTCTTGGATTGCCACCGCCAATGGCCAAAAATGGCTATAAAGAAATCGCGTATTCTTGATGACAATAAGATAACGACGATCCGATCTTAAGAATGGCTGTCGGCGACCCGTCGATTGACTCATGCTCTTCATGGAATCGTGGTGTAGCGAACTCACACTACGCATTTTTCTCACAGAGAGAAATAGCTTGTCAGGCTCTCCAGATCCGGCCTTCCGCCTCAGAGGGCATCCCGTCCGGAACCTTCTCCGCCCTTTTCTTCACGCCTGAATGTCGCAATAGAAAACAGGAGATCAAGTCGGCTTCTTAGTTGATCGATTCGCGTTTGCCGCCGGTGAGTCATACCAGTCACATTTGCGCTATGCCTTCTATATCGCACAAGCTGGTCATCGATGTAAACAGTTCTTCCTCCCGACAGACGGTTGCGGGAGCCAATCCAGATGTCATGGAGCACCCGGGTACCTAGCGGAAAGGGTAGTATTTTGGGCACCAGGCTAGACCGAAACGCCATGACACAGCCGTGGAACTTACTGCGGAATAAGTTAGAAAAGAAACCATCACGGAACTCCCCCCTCCACGCAAAGTAAGAATCCGCCACTTTCTCACCCCGATCATTAATTATGGAAGCGTCACTGATAACCAGTTGGACTTCCTCATTGTCCTGAAACGCTCGGAGCACGATCGATACCTTCGTTGGTTCCCATAAGTCATCCTGATCGCTGAGAAATATTACCGCACCCTTCGCCAATCGGACGGCACGCTCGAATGCGCACAGGACTCCGCGATTCACCTCTTCAGTGTAAAGCCGAATGCGTCCATCCCCTATTGAACGAATCCTTGCCGCTGTGCTATCTGTTGACCCATCATCAACGATGACCACCTCATCTCCTGAAGCGAGCTGAGGTAAGATCGACGCGATCTGCTCTTCAACAAAGCGCTCCCCCTGAAACGTTGCCATGCAGACACTAACGTTTGGCCTCGTTGCCACGGGACCGCTGCTACGAGAAGGTTTCGCGCCTGCGACCACCAGCACGCCTCCATTCTGCGATGCGACTCTTCTTCGATCTGAACACTCGCCTCTTAAGCATCTCGAAGGTAATACGACGTATTGCCGGATCGTCGCCGCGACGCCAATGCTTATAGATGCGATATACAAGGCTCGCAGTATGATAAAGACCAGCCAATGTCCCAAGCTCGAGATCCCAAAAAGCACATCCAGCGTTGACTATATTCTGATAACGTTCGGCGTTCACGCGGTTGCGGATATCAAACATTGAGAACTCGTGCTCAACCCTTATGTCCCCAGCAACAAATGTTCGCTTCCCTCGTTGATTCAGCTGGTGGTATATGTACGCATCACTATTATCCAGCCAAAACAACGGGCTATACCCCCCGACCTCAGATAATGCGCTGACCCTCAGCGTCGAGGCGGAATTAAATGCATAAGTCGGCTTGGGAGCAATCCCCCTGAAGCCGCTTTTGTAAAACCGTGGAATAGCATCAAACAAGAAATAGTTAGGGGACAGCATTCGGCCTTCGCCGACAATTTGCGGCACAACCGAACAGATATCGCAATTCCGTTCCACGGTCCCCAATATCTCCATCAGTCTCGCAATGAAATCTAGCGGTAGGGTCGTGTCCTGATCCAAAGTCAGAAGCCATTTGTAGCCGTCTTTCACTGCGAGCTTGAGTGCATAGTTGTATGCACCAGATAAGCCGTCATTTGCCGATGCGGCCGCATAAACAGCTCCATCGGGAACGCCCTCAGGGGTTAAATCGCCCGGCGAGTTATCATATAGCAGCATCCCGATCCGTGATTTCACGGACTGGAGGTGTGCGATCGACGCACACAGGGTCCGCACGCTGACCGATTCGTCGGGTCGGCATTTATACAGGACTATTACCGCCAGGACCCGGATCGGGGTCTCCGTCGCGAGCTGCCGACCGCTAGGCATGCGCAGTCCCCGGTTCATTGATGGATTCCACTCCTGCCCTCCGCGGTCGCCCGAAACTGCGCTGTCTCTGCGCAGCATGGAGACATAGTATGACATAACTCCAATAGTAGTAGCGAGGTTGAATAATTAGCGTAATCGACATTGCCACGACACTTACCAAGAACAGATAATACCAGTCAGAACTGATCGTGAATGTACGCTTCTTTCCGATGACCAAGAGAACAATAATGGTTGCGACATTATTAAAAAACAGGATGTAGGAGTCGGCGACGTCCTGCAAACTGAATGCACCCTTGGCGCTAATGTAGAACGCCTGTACTATTAGATTCTCCAAAGTCTTAGGAATAATCGTAAGGAAGAACAGGTAGTGCATTTCGAGCCAGTCCAGAGCCACAATCGCACCACCCGCGCTCGCAGCCTCATAACGAGTCGCCAGGCTATGACCCATTGCGACCGGCAACAGCACGCTTAGCCCAAGGGCGAGCCACAAAAGTGTGGCCCATCGGCGCCTTCGCCATGGATTCAGATGGCCAGTTAAAATCAGGTAGAGCAAAAACGCCGCACATACCTCATAGCGATTCACCAGAGCAACCAATAAAGTCAGTGCCAAGGCCCATTTGTGCCTCGTGGTCAGGTAATAGCAGAACAGCGCGACCTCAAAAAGATCGATGATCTCCTTGTTGACGGAAATAAGGCTTATCGCTGTCGTGGGATTCAGCAGCAGCAGGAACACGAGGAGAAGTACGTCGATGTCGGATGCCTTATTGAAAAGCATGATGGACGCACAGAACAGAACAACATCGAAAAGACCCATGGCCACAGTGCTTTTCAGGAGGTACGCGATCAGAACCGGCATCCAAAGAGTGTTAGGAAATGTTGCCAGCGCCGCTTCGGCGAGGGGGTCGGTATACTTTCCCTCCAGAACTTCCGCCAGATATATGTAGGTACTGGAGTCCGCTGCAATATGCTGATCCGAGTCTCCAGTTAGCGTTGGATTGACCCAATAAAAAAAAGAAAATAGACATACCGTCATGTAACCGACAAGAAGCACCAGGCCAATCCACAGAAGCCACCGGTGAGGCGTGAGTACGAGGCGAGAAATGCTTTGCATTTTTACCGCCCCTCTCGGGATATCATGGTTAGCCGCGCCATCTGGACGACTGCCTCTGCTTTCAGGAGGAACATTCTCTGAAATGCAACGTATAGCCTTGCAACCCACAGCGGCGCTTTGATGACAGGATAAACCAATAGCAAATACCTGAAGTTGCCCGCGAACAGCGGACGAAGAATGGCATGATAGTCATCAGATAGAAAGTCCCCGGCCACATTTTCTCGAAGAGAAAGAATGGTGGAGGGAAACCAGCACCGAAGGGCGTTGTTGATGATTTGCCTGGCAAGATCTTGTCTTTCAGCCAGCAACTCCGAAGTGATGGCGCTGAGATTTACGCCGAAGACTCCGATCAGACTATAGCCACCCGAGTTGGCGCTTCTGCCGGCAACGAGGCCGCCGAATACAATGAGTGCCAGCCTGCAGTTTGCGAGAAGCGGGAGGGTCCAGCCAAACTGGATCAGGCCGGTATCGATAAACTTGGCAGGGTCAGGGGCCGAGATGTTTTCGAATCTCTGCTTATTAACAATGACGGCGCTTATAAAAGTGAGCATTATTCCCGCGATATCGGCAAATAAGCGAGTATCTCTGACGACAGCGGCCGTTCGTCGAAAGCGATCCCGGATTGGCCTGCCGTTAAATCGACCGCTAAATCCGTGTGGTCGAACAAAAACAAGATCATATTCGCGGTCCCTAAGCAGCTCAACTATCTGGGGGATGGCACCCGGGACCAAAATGTCGTCGTCGCCGACAAGCCACACATAGCGGCCCCGTGCCTCACGGAAGCATTGCAGAAAGTTGGCGTCCGACCCTATATTCTCAGCGTTACGCAAGGTCCGGAAACGGGGATTATTTTGACAGAATCGCATCACTACTTCCGCGGTGTCGTCCGGTGACGCGTTATCGGAGATCAACAACTCCACCGAAGGTTCATTTTCCAGTTGCGGAATCAACAGGCCCAGCAATTCGCCAAGAAACCGGCTGCGGTTATAGGTCGGAATCGCAATCGTCAGCAGCGGGCGCTCAGGAGGCATGCCACAACCTCCGATACTTGACAAAAATGTATGTGCCCAGAGGAAACCCCATGAACAGCCCGATCAGCAGTGAGCCGAGTACCACACCCGGAGCCCCGTAATACTTTCCAAGGAAGTAAGTCGACAGTGCCATCAGGGTAGCCCCAAGTACGGAAACCAGCAGAAACTTCTCCTGCTTGTGAGCCCGCAAATAGGTTGCTTCCCCAAAAACCACCACATTCAGCAAAACCGTAACCAGAAGAAGCCCCACAGAAACCGGATCCAGCAGACGGTGGGCAAAACGAATGTGAGCCCAGTTGATGTAGATTACACCGCCCCAGACGACGACAGCTCCAAAGCTGCAAACAGTCATGGCCTGGCGGAGCGATTGAAAGAAAAGCTTATCGAGATGGCCAAACTCCCGCCGCGCAATGAGGGACCCAAATGGAGCAGCCTTGGTGTTGATCCACGAAACCGCAACCGCCTGCAGTGCGTTCGCCAGGCTCAGCGACATCCCCATCTGCCCTGCAACTACGGCTCCGCGAAAAGCGAACAGGACGGGATTGTATAGCTGGAAGATGAAGTAGCCGCACAGCCAGCTCACGGCAATTCGCCATTGAAACGGCCAAACCTCACGAAACCAGGGAATTCGATAGCCACCAGTTCGATAGCGCAGCAAAGACAGCAGCAGTTTCCTGTGCCGGGAGAGCCAGAGCAACGATACCGCCGCATTGCCCGCAATGATCATGGACGGCGCAAACAGCCCGTGATGCAGGGCCAGAGCCGTCCAGGCCATCACACTTCCGGTCGCCGCCTGGCAAAACCGAACTCTCGCCACGTTAGCAACGAATCCGCACCCTTCCATAAAAGAGAGAACAGGATCGACCTGAAAGGTGATTGCGGCGGCGACGGCTGCTGCCGCCCACGGCAGGTGCCAGTGAACATTCACACCCACCTGCTCATGTTTTGAGAAGAAATAGCCGCCGGCAATCAGGAGAAATATTGCCAGCAGGACGGCGGCGCTCGTGTACCAGCGGATCGCCTTCTGCAGCACTGACGCCAGCCGGGCATGGGCCACAGGATTGCCAGTAACAGTTCCATCCGCGGCGATCTCAAGATGGGCGCGCTCGTGGCTCGCCATTTGCAGGATGACAAAGGAAAAACCCAGCTCGAAGATGATCTGCAACGCAACAAGGCTGCCAAAGGTGTAGTAATAGCCCTGCTCCGCGGGAGTCAGGAAGCGGGCAATCAGCGCAACCGTCACCAGCCCCGCGAAGCTGGCCCATCCTCTCGCCAGAATCGTAAAGGCAATCGGCTTGTCGATTCCCAGCTTCGTTCGCAGCCATTGCCGCGTGCGGCGTCCCTGCGTCTGGAACCAGCCGACCGGCGCCGCGCCGTCGGAAATTGGGGCCATCAGAATGCCTCGAGATCAGAAGGATTGGACGGCCCGGGATGAACGTCGGCTGGTGTTCTGGGGGCGCGGATGTCTCTATTGTAATGGGACATCTTCAACGGGGTCCCAAATCACTGAGCCCGCAACCGACCCGAGGTAACGCCGCCCCGCGCTTCGTAATCCGCAATCTGCTTCATGGTTTCGTCGCGCATCTCTCCGCCATCGTGCCACACACGATACCAGCGAACCGTCCAGTCCAGAGTCTCCTGAATTCCCAGCATCGGCTGCCATGCCAGCTCTGCCCGCGCCCTGCTTGCATCCAGGCGCAGCGTTCCCGCCTCGTGGGCGCCGGCCTCGGGATCCCGAATCCAGTTCGCGCCGTCGCCCCATGTCCGGGTCAGAGAATCGGCAATCTGTTCCACCGTCCACGCACCGTCATCCCCGGGGCCAAAGTTAAAAGCGGTGGCAAACCGGCTTTCCCCGGCCAGCAGCTTCTCCGCCAGCAGAATGTACCCATGCAGCGGCTCCAGCACATGCTGCCAGGGACGAACCGCCCCGGGCCGGCGAATCAGCACCGGCTTGCCCGCCTGGAATCCGCGAATCAGATCGGGAATCAGTCGATCCTCCGACCAGTCTCCTCCGCCAATCACATTGCCGGCCCGCGCCGTCGCCAGCATCACTGCAGGCTCTCCGGGCCGCTCAACGGAAAAAAAAGAACTGCGATAAGCCGCGCTCACGATCTCCGCGCAGGCTTTGCTCGAGGAGTAAGGATCGTGGCCGCCCAGTGCATCGGTTTCCCTATACGGCCACAGCCACTCCCGGTTTTCGTAGCACTTGTCCGTCGTGACGCAGACCACCGCGCGGACCGACGGCGCCTTCCGCACCGTCTCCAGCACATGCGCCGTCCCCATTACGTTCGTCGCATAGGTGCCCAGAGGATCGGCATACGACCGCCGTACCAGAGGCTGAGCGGCCAGGTGAAACACGACTTCCGGGGCAAACTCCCGAAGGGCCGACTCCAGCCGCGCCCGATCCAGAAGGTCTCCGCGCACATCTTCGAGTACGTCTCCCACGGCGGCCACGCTGAACAGGTTGGGTTCGGTGGCCGGATCAAGCGCGTAGCCGCGAATTTGCGCTCCCAGTTTGGCCAGCCATAAGGCCAGCCATCCCCCCTTGAATCCCGTGTGTCCCGTCAGGAAGACCCGGCGGCCCCGCCACGGCTTCACCAGGTTTTCCACGGCGCTCTCCCGCTCGACCACAACTCCTCCAGGCGGTATTTGTCGCGGAGCGTATCCATCGCCTGCCAGAATCCATTGTGGCGATACGCATGCACCTGGTGTTGCCTTGTCAGATTCTCCAGCGGCTCCCGTTCGAACATCCAGCCTTCGTCGCGAATTCCCGCCAGGACGGCAGGCGACAATACAAAGAAGCCGCCGTTGATCCATCCCCCCTCACCCAGCGGCTTCTCCTGGAATGACGTGATCTCGGATCCCTCGAAACCGAGGGCGCCGAAGCGAGCCGGGGGCTGGATGGCCGTCATCGTCACCCACCTCCCATGGCCGTGATGGAAAGCGATCGTCGCGCTGATATCCACATCACTCACGCCGTCACCATAGGTCATGCAAAACGCCTCTTCGCCCTCCAGATACTTCCTCACGCGGAGCAGCCGGCCGCCCGTTCCCGTGTTGTCGCCCGTGTCCACCAGGGTCACCCGCCAGGGCTCGGCCACGCTCTGATGCACTTCCATCCGGTTCCCCTGCATATCGAACGTTACGTCCGACATGTGCAGGAAATAATTGGCGAAATACTCCTTGATCATGTAGCCCTTGTATCCGCAGCAGATCACGAAATCATTGATTCCATGCTGCGAATAGATCTTGAGAATGTGCCAAAGGATCGGACGCCCGCCAATCTCCACCATCGGCTTCGGCCGAATTCCGGTTTCTTCGCTGAGCCGAGTGCCCAGCCCGCCCGCCAGGATAACCGCTTTCATTTCAGCTCTTCAGCGCTCCTCAAAAACAGGCCCGGCTGCCATTGACTCCATCGCTTCACCCCTGCCGGATCGTTCCTCCCTACAGTACACTGCGCCTTTTGGATTGTGTATCCTGAGTTCACCGGACCTCGATGACAGATCAGGCAACTCAGCTTCGCCAACAAATTCTTGCCCTCTGTTCTCAGTACTTTCAGGAGGCCTTCCCGCCGGGCGACTTCCAGCCTGGCGTCTCCTCCGTTCCCGTCTCCGGTAAAGTCATCGATGCTTCTGACCTGAGCGCCGTCGTCGACTCGGCCCTCGATTGCTGGTTCACCACCGGCCGCTTTGCCGAGGACTTCGAGCGCAAGCTGGCCCGCTTCGTTGGCGTCCGCTGCGCCTCCCTGGTCAACTCCGGCTCCTCCGCCAATCTGGTCGCTCTCACCGCGCTCACCTCGCCGAAGCTCGGCGAACGCCGCCTCCTGCCCGGCGACGAAGTCATCACCGTCGCAGCCGGCTTCCCAACCACGGTCAACCCCATCATTCAGAACCGGCTCATTCCCGTCTTCGTGGATGTCACCGTCCCCAGCTACGAGATGGACACCAGCCAGCTCGAGGCGGCACGCAGCGACAAAACCAAAGCCGTCTTCGTCGCCCACACCCTGGGCAATGTCTTCAACCTTGATGCCGTCTCCGCCTTCGTCAGGAAGCACAACCTCTGGCTCATCGAAGACTGCTGCGACGCGCTCGGCTCGACATGGAAAGGCCGCAAAGTCGGCACCTTCGGCGACATCGCCACCGTCAGCTTTTACCCCGCCCACCACATCACCATGGGCGAAGGCGGCGCGGTACTCACCGATAAGCCGAGCCTGCAGCTGCTCATCGAATCTTTCCGCGACTGGGGCCGCGACTGCTGGTGCCACACCGGCAAGGACAACACCTGCGGCAAGCGCTTCGAGTGGCAGCTCGGCTCGCTGCCCTGCGGCTACGACCACAAATACACGTACTCCCACATCGGCTATAACCTCAAAGCCACGGACATGCAGGCCGCCCTCGGCGCCTCGCAAATCGAGAAACTCCCGACCTTCATCGAACGACGCAAAGAGAATTTCCGCTACCTTCACGCCGCTCTCCAGCCGCTTGAGGAATTTCTGATCCTTCCCGAAGCCACGCCCGGTTCCGATCCTTCATGGTTCGGATTTCCCATCGGTGTCCGCGAGTCCGCCACCTTCCGCCGCGATGAACTCATCCGCGCCCTGGAAGCAAATAAAATCGGCACGCGGCTCCTCTTCGCAGGCAATCTGCTCCGCCAGCCAGCGTATGAAGGCATCGAGTACCGCGCCATCGGCAACCTGCCCAATACCGACTTCGTGATGAACAACGTCTTCTGGATCGGCGTCTACCCCGGATTGACGAAGCCCATGCTGGACTACATGGCCGGGACGATCGCAGCCTTCATAACCGAACGCCGGGCCCATCGCACAGAGCCCCAACCCACCCTCGCCCAGATTCGTTGAACAGGAGAAAGAGAGAATGCGGGATCTGAATCGCCGGCCGCTCTTCATCTACGAGATGGCCAACAATCACATGGGTGATGTGGACCACGGTATCCGTATCGTCCGCGAACTGAAGGCGGCCTCTGAAGGCTTCCCCTTCGGCTTTTGCGTCAAGCTCCAGTACCGCAATATCGATACCTGCATTCATCCGGATTACCAGGGCCGCTTCGATCTGAAATACGTGAAGCGCTTCTCAGAAACCCGGCTCTCCTGGGATCAGTACCTGCGCATCAAGGAAGCCATCGTCGAAGCCGGCTTTCTCTCCATGTGCACTCCCTGGGATGAGATCTCGGTCGACAAAATCGCCGAGCACGGCTTCGATTTCATGAAGGTCCCCAGCTGCTACATGACAGACTGGCCGCTCCTCGAGCAGATCGCCAAATACGACATGCCCATCGTGGCCTCCACCGCCGGCGAGCCCCTGGAGGAAATCGATCGGGTGGTGAGCTTCTTCCAGCACCGCAACAAATCCCTCACCGTCATGCACTGCGTCGGCGAGTACCCGGCCCCGGACGATCACCTCCATCTCGGTCAAATCTCCCTGCTGCGCAAGCGCTATCCTGACCTCCCGATCGGCTACTCCACCCACGAGCGCCCCGACAATTTTGAGGCGGTGAAGATAGCCATCGCGCTGGGCGCCGTCATGTTCGAGAAACATACCGGCGTCGCCACCGACAAGTACGCGCTCAACGCCTACAGCGCCAACCCGGCCCAGGTGCGGCAATGGCTGCAGTCGGCCTCCGACGCCCTCACCATGATGGGTGATCCCGAAACGCGCTACCCCGCCCCTCCGGGAGAACAGATGGCCCTCGCCGATCTCGCCCGCGGAGCCTTCGTTCGCGAGGCCGTAGCTGCCGGCGAAACCATCCGTCCTTCCAACATCTTCTTTGCCATGCCGAACGTGAAGGGCCAGCTGGTGGCGCAGGATTTCTCCAAGTACGCCGAGTTTGTCGCCGGCCAGGCAATTCCCGCCAATGGACCGGTGATGCGCGAGCAGGTCCGGGCCATGAACACGCGCGAAGCTGTTTACGGCATCGTCCAGGATGTCAAAGTTCTGCTTCGCAAAAGCAAGGTTCAGGTTCCCGGTCAGTGCGACCTCGAGATCTCGCATCACTACGGCCTGGACAAGTTCCGCGAATTCGGCCTCACTGCAATCACAGTCGTGAACCGCAACTACTGCAAGCGCCTCATGGTCGTCCTGCCGGGACAAAAGCATCCGGAACAGTGGCATAACCAGAAGGACGAAACCTATCACGTCCTCTATGGCGATGTGACCGTGGAGCTGGACGGAGAACAGACCAAACGAAAGGCCAACGAGATCCTGACGATTCCCCACGGAATCAAACACTCGTTCTGGACAAAGAACGGAGCCGTCATCGAAGAGGTCTCGTCCAGCTACTCATCCGACGATTCCTTCTATACGGACCCCGCCATCGCCGCGAACCGCAATCGCAAAACCTTTGTCACTTACTGGCTCGCTTAATGCGCACCCTCGTCTGGGATGTGGATGACGTCCTGAACGACCTGATGCTTCAGTGGTTCTCGCACGGATGGCTGACGGAACATCCTGCCTGCGCGATTTCCTTCGAAGATCTGACCTGTAACCCGCCGCATACGATCCTCGGCGTGGACCGCGCCGCTTACCTCGAATCGATGGACCGCTTCCGACGAACCGAACGAGCCCTCAACATGACCCCCAACGCCGAGGTCCTCACCTGGTTCCGCGAGCATGGACACCTTTTTCGTCACCTGGCTCTGACCTCACGTCCCCTTGAAACCGCGCCGGATGTCGCCCACTGGGTCATGCGCCACTTCGGCGCCTGGATCCGCTGCTTTGGCGTCGTCCCGTCCCGGCCTGAAAGCGGCGTCCCCGTCTACGACCAATCCAAAGGAGATTTCCTGACGTGGTTGAAGCTGGGCGATGCTCTCATCGATGATTCAACCGAGAATATCCGCCAGGCTGAATCGCTGGGGCTGCGAACCTTCCAGCCCGCTCAACCTTGGAATGACAGCAGACTCACCATCGGAACTGTTTTGCAACAGCTGACCCAACTGGCAGGTGAACCTTGATCAAGCTCTCGGACTATGTGGTGCGGTTTCTTTACGACGCCGGCGTGCGCCGCATCTTCATGCTCACGGGTGGCGGATGCATGCACCTCGTGGATTCCGTCGGCCGTCAGCCCGGCCTGGACTACGTCTGCTGCCTCCATGAGCAGGCAGTCGCATTCGCCACGCAGGCGCATGCCGAATACACCAGCAGCCTCAGCGCCGCCCTCGTCACAACCGGCCCCGGCGGCACCAATGCCGTCACCGGCCTCGCCGCAGCCTGGCTTGACTCCTCTCCCTGTGTCTTCCTCTCCGGCCAGGTCAAGCGCGCCGATCTGCTCACGACCCGCGGCGTTCGATCCATGGGACCGCAGGAAGTCGATATCGTCTCCGTCGTCACGCCCCTCACCAAATACGCGAAGACCCTGGTCGAGCCCAACGACGTCCGTTATGAACTGGAGCGGGCTGTCCATCTGGCCACCACCGGTCGCCGCGGTCCCGTCTGGCTCGACATCCCTCTCGATGTGCAGTCCCAGATGATTGACGAAAGCGCCCTGCGCGGATTCACACCGCCGCCGCATCAGCTTCCTGCCAGCCTGAGCAGTCAGGTTTCCGCCACCGTCGAACTCCTCCGCCAGGCAAAGCGTCCGGTGCTCTTCATCGGCAATGGCGCCCGTGCTGCGCATACCCAGGGCCTGGTCAGAAAAATCACCGACCTCCTGAAGATTCCCGTTCTGCTGACCTGGAAGTCCATGGACATGCTCCCCGAGGACTATCCCTGGTTCGCCGGCCGTCCCGGATCGGTCGCCTCCCGCGCGTCGAACTTCACCCAGCAGAACGCGGACTGCATCATCGTCGTCGGCGCCAGGCTGGACATGCCTCAGACCGCCTTCAGCCACAAAAACTTCGCCCGGGCGGCGAAAAGAATCATCGTCGATGTCGACCCGCTCGAAATGGCAAAGTTCGAAATGCCCATTGACGTGCCCATCATCGCCGATGCCGCCGACTTCCTTTCCGCGCTGATCGATCAGGCCAGCGGCACCGCCCTTCCTGATTCCAGTGGCTGGGTCGCGAAAACGAAGGAGTGGTCCCGCAAATATCCCGTGATCCTCCCCGAATACCGGGACCAGAATCCCGGCTTCGTAGACTTGTATGTTCTCGTCGATGTCCTGTCGGATCTCTGCACGCCCGAAGATGTGCTGGCTCCCGGCAGCTCAGGCGCGTGCAGCGATGTCTTCCTGCAGTGCTTCCGCCTGAAGCAGGGTCAGCGAGTCGTCAACTCCCCTTCTCTGGGAGCCATGGGAACGGGCCTCCCCGGCTCGATCGGCACCTGTCTCGCCTCCGGCAGCCGCCGCACCATCTGCGTCAACGGCGATGGCGGATTCCAGCTCAACATCCAGGACCTGGAGACGGTGCGCCGCCTCAATCTCCCCATCAAGTACTTCGTCCTCTGCAACGGCACCTATGCGTCGATCATGGCAACGCAGCGCAATTACTTTGAGGGCCGTATGGTCGGCAGTGATCCCTCCAGCCATCTCACTCTGCCCGATGTCCGTCGGGTCGCTGAAGCCTATGGCATCCCCAGCCGCGAAATCCTCGACCACACCAACATCCAGGCAAACGTTCAGGCCGTTCTGGATGCGCCCGGGCCCGTCGTCTGCGCCGTCCACGTTTCGTCCACTCAGATCGTGGCTCCCCGCGCTACATCGTCCGTGCGCCCCGATGGCACCATCGTCAGCCTCCCCATGGAAGACATGGCCCCGCGCCTGCCCCGCGATGAATTTCGTGCGAATATGCTCTGGGATGAGTCGGAAATCCCGGCCGATCCGCACGATTCCTGAACTTCGGACGCTCCGTGCATACGGCCGGCACGCGACCGCGGACAATCGTCACGAGCAAGGAGAAATATGAGAAGGTGCCCAGTCTGCAATGGTGAGCGCGCAGAGGTACTGCACCACCAGTCGCTGGTCGTAATGGACGACTACCCCCTGCCGCCGGCGTTCGATGTCGTTCTCTGCTCCGATTGCGGCATGGCCTTCAATCGGAGTGCCGCGACCCAGCGGGACTACGACATCTTCTACACAAAATTCTCTGTGCACCAGAATCCCGCGGAATCCGCCGACGGCGACATCCCCGTCTGGGAGGTCTCTCGGCTGAAGAATCTGGCCGAAATTGCGGCTGCTTGTGCTCGCTCCAAAGACAGCCCCATCCTCGATGTTGGCTGCTCCAGCGGCGGCCTCCTCGCCGATCTTGCCGCACGAGGATTCTCTCGACTCACCGGAGTCGATCCTTCCCCGGTTTGCGTCGATCACGTCCGCTCCAAAGGAATCGACGCCTGGCAGGGCGGAGCCGAGGCCGTGCCTTCATCCGCGGATGCCTTCGGCCTGATCACCCTCACCGGCGTGCTCGAACATATAGAAGATGTCCGCGCCGCGATCGCCTCCCTCGTTCGGGTGTGCGCCCCGGGGGGCAGAATCCTCCTCGAAGTCCCCGATGCTATCCGGTATGCCGAGTTCCTCCATTCCCCGTTCCAGGATTTCAACACCGAACATATCAATCACTTCTCCTGCGAGTCGCTTTCGAACCTGATGCGCCAGTTCGGCTTTACACTCTTTCGCCAGGAATCGATTGAGATCAGCGGTCCTTCCGGCCTTCCGCTTCCTACACTCCTCACCGTTTTCGAGCGGATCCAGGAAGAACCGCTCGGCGGCCCATGGATAATCAACCCGGCCTTTCGGGAAAGCCTGCAACGATATGTGAAAGGCTCGCGCGACCTCATAGCGCATCTGAATCAACAGATCCTCGATCTCCTCTCTTCTTCCCCCGAAATCATCGTCTGGGGTACCGGTCAGCTGGCCATGAAGCTGCTCTCCGATACAGCATTGGCGGACGCGAAGATCGCCGCATTCATTGATGCGAATCCGGTTCACGCGAACCGAACTGTTCGCGGGATTCCCATCCTGCCCCCTTCGGGCTGCCGCGACCGGAATCTCCCCATACTGATCACCAGTCTTCTGCATGCCGAGGGAATCCGCGCCACGATTCGCAGCCTCGGCCTGAGGAATCCGGTCGTCAGTCTCCACCTGCCGCCCACGTCTGCGGTCTTCCAGCCGGCAGGGTCCTGAAATGAAGAACACCGTGTGCTCTCTAAAGCAATCCTGGCGTAGCTCCGCGACTGTGTGAGTTCATCTACTCGTAGCTCTTCACGGTTCGCCAGAAGCCTTCCTCGATTCCCGTAGCAGGCTCCCATCCAAGCTCCCGTATCTTCGCCAGATCGAAGTGACCGCCCGCCACCGCGCTGGGGATATATTGATCCCCCGCGGCTCGCTCCTGTCGAATCACGCGGCATTTGCGCTCCGGGAAGAGCCGCGTGAGCGTCAGCGCCAGGTCGAGAACTGATGTCTCAATGTCACTGCCGACGTTGTACGCTTCCCCCCCTTTGCCCTGCAGTAAAACCGTAAAGAAGGCCGCGGTGGCGTCGGCCAGGTAGCAGAAAGGTCGACGCGTACTCCCGTCACTCTTCATCACGATGTCCCGCCCGGCAACGAGATCGGCAACGAAATCCGCGAACACTCGCCCGTCATCCATTTCCATGCCGGGCCCGTACGTGTGAGAAAGTCGAACAATCTTCGCCGGAATTCCATACTGCTCATGCCAGCAGGTGCAGAGCGTTTCGCCGGCGCGCTTGCCCTCTGCATAGCATGACCGGATATTCAGAGGATCCAGATACCCGTAATCCGACTCCCTGACGGGGATCTCGGGATTCTCGATCCGTCCGTACACCTCGCCGCTGCTGAAAAACAGAAATCCCTCGCTCCCGGAATTCCGCGCCACTTCCAGCATGCGTCGCGTTCCAATCACATTGGACTCGAATGTCCCGGCCGGATCCGTTCCGTAAAAGCGCGGGCTGGCCTGGCTCGCTGCATGAATGACGAAATCTGCCCTTGCTCCCCGGTATTCATCCCGGACGTCCTGTACAACCAGCGTGAGATCTGCGCGCTCGACGAGGTGGCCCAGCCTTCGCCTGGCTTTCTCCGGGTTTCTGACCAGCGCAATAACATGCAGATTGGCGTCCATTGTGTCATTCAGATACAGAAGGGTCTCCAGCATGTACGCCGGCACAAACCCGTTCGCTCCGGTGATTAAGACGGTCTTTCCCGCGAACCTCTCCCATGGGAGAGGACAAGCGACAATCTTTTGCAGATCCTCGCTGACGATACGGTGTCGGCCTGGCTTCAATGATTCCGCGCTCCCCTTCGACTATAGTCGATCGCAAGTCAGCGATTAGCGCGCCATAAGTGTCCAGTCACCCCGGGACTTTGCATCTGGCAGAAACACCAAAACTGTATTATGGTTCTGATACTCGGGCAATCTTCAGGCTAATCCGGGGCGCTCAACGGCGACCTGCCGCCTGATTTTTGCGTGCGTGATTGAACCTCAAGTCGCAGGGGGCCATGCACGACCACCTCTTCAAAATAGCTTCCGTCGATCGATCGCTTACCCGTCGATCCTTTGTGTTGAAGGCGGGATTGCTCGCTGCCGGCTCAGTCATCGGCACGCCGCTTCTGGGCTGCGCCGAATCCCAAACCGAATTACCCTGTCTCGGACCCGCAGCGGCTCCTGTGCCTTCCCCGGGGATGACCTACATTCGGGCGTCGGAGATCGGCTGCGCTCTGGACTGCGACCTCAAAACCGGAGGCAACAAGTACCATGACGGCCCTGCCACCGACGATGGCCCCCGCATCAACGCCGCCATGGCCGGCGCATCATCCACGAATCCCCTTACGCTCATTATTGACGGGAGCGCGCTCATCTCCGGCCTGTTCATGCCTGCCGGTGGATACTGGAGCATCGCCGGTCTGGGCTGCGGCACCGGGTTCTTCGTCCAGTCGGGCATCAACAACGATGGCATCCACAACGGGCCGCCCAATGCGGTGACTATCACCGACCCAGGCCCCCCGGCGCCGCCCAGGGGAAAGAACGTCTCGCTGAGTAATTTCACGCTCAATGGCAATCAGGGAAACGGCCACACCGGCGTTTCCACCACCGGCCAGCCCCATGGCAGTGACCTGGTCTGGTATTTCGGCATCAACCTGATGAGCCTGGACAACATCACGATTGAGAATCTGGTCGTCGTCAATACCGCGGCATATGAAATTCGCCTGTCCAATGTCGGGAACGTCACCGTTTCGGGTTGCGTGATCCAGGGTGTCGGCGTCAATACCGACGGTCTCCACTTCGACGGACCCTCCAACGACATCGCCATTTCCAATTGCAGTTTCGCGACCGGGGACGATTCCATTGCGCTGAACTGTCCCGAAGGCTACAGCGGCAACATTTCTCGGGTTACCGTTACCGGGTGCACCTTCAACAGCCTGTCTGTCATGCGGCTCTATACCGCATCGGCTTCGGCTCGATTCGAAATCGACAGCGTAACCGTAAGCGATTGCACCGGCACACTGGCGGAAGCCGCCTTCCCCATCGGTTTTATCGTCAACGGTAACCCCGGTGCTGTCGCTTCCCTGTCCGTTTCCAGCTGCACCTTTACGACGCCTGTTGTCTTTGGGGTGGCGGAGAATTTCGGGGCTCTTTCCGCCAGCAACGTCACATTTTTTCCCATGGCTCTCGACTGGCTGACTCAACCCAACCATTCAGCTGCTTTTCTCCGTCCTTCTCCGGCGCCCAACGGCCTGAACGCCTGGGGCGGGTCGAGTCTGATTCTGAAGAACTGCAGAGCCATTCGCCGCGAGAATACCGGATTCGCGGCGATCGTTATGGAGGAGCAATCGAGTATCGCCAGCCTTGAGTTCGACGGTTTCACGGTTCAGCAGGCGAACTTCACGGATCCCGCCACGGCTCTGCTCAACCTCGGACCCGGATCCGTTCAACAACTTGTCCTGAATTCCGTCGACAGTAGCCATATCGTTGCTCCGGTGGACGCGAACGGCTTCACGGGGATCGGAACCGTTTCCGGAACCGGCGTCCTGGCAACACAGTGGCGATTCCCGGACGCGGTCATGGCTAACGGCGTGCCCTATATATCCGCAACAACCGGACAGCCGTCGATCAAAGTGAATGGAGTGGTGGAAGCTTACACTCCGTAGCAATCGCCTCTGGATTCCCGGGCAATAGCGGACGCGGAGAGTCACTTTCGAGGCGTCGCAGTCCTAAATGGAAGCAAGGGCCATAGCCTCGAAAAGCCCGGGCACGGCGAATGGTGGACGCGGAAGGAATCGAACCTTCAACCTGTCGATTAAGAGTCGAATGCTCTGCCAATTGAGCTACGCGTCCACGAACGGTGTCTGCAGGCGGAAGGGCTTCCGCGCCGGCTGGAAAATCAGCCGCACCTTTTTCACTATAGCACGCGAAAAACGAGCGCTCGGCCCGGCCGGCCCCGCGCACAGAGCCCCGTGAGCCCTTTGCTCCACGCGCTCCAGGTCCTGGAAGCTGTTCTCAGAAGGTGAACGAGAGACCGCCCTGCACGCATCGGGCGGCTTCGGCAAAATAAAGCGTGCTGCCGTCGCGCGACACGAACGGCCGATATCCTTCCGCAAACAGATTCCTCACGTCGACCAGAGCCTCGACGCCATTCGGAATCATGCGCCGGTAGCGGAGCGGCTGCCGCACCAGCACGCTCATATACGCATCCGGCACGCCCGTCGCAAACGCATCCACCGGGGTCAATGTGCGCGAGTCCTGCCACCGGTACGACGCCTGCCACTGCGTGCCCGAGGCCGGAATCTTGCCCCGCACCCGCGCGCTGTACATCGGCGTCTCCCGCCCCTTCATGCCGGTCAGCACCTCGCCCAGACTCTCGGCCCTCGGCGCCACATCGCCCATCGCCAGCGCTTCGCCCAGCGCCACATCGAAGGCAATCCATGTGCTGCCGTTCACCCGCTGCTCCACTTCGCCCAGCATCCCGTCGCCCGTCAGCCGTCCGCCCGCTGCCCGCAGCAGATCGCTCGATTCGTCGTACAGCAGATTCCCTTCGGCCCAGTCTGCCGGTGTGATCGTTCCTCCCCCGCTCATGACCGCATGGTCCATGCGCTCATGCCACATCGTCACTCTCATATGAGTGTTCCCGGCTTCCCGGGTAATCCCAAGCTCCTGGTGCAGACCCTGCTCCATCACCAGCCGCCCGTTCTGCTGCGCCAGCTTCGGCTCCACTGTTGCTTCGCGGTCCAGATCATCGACCTGCTGGATCCCCGGTGAGGTCGAGACCCGATACGCAACCGCCGTATTTCCCCGCCGGACCGTCAGTGTCGCAAACGGGTGATTGGCCATCAGCATCTCGCCCAGGTGGATCGCCTCGGCGTCGTCCCCAACTTCCGCCTGCACGGCCTCGCCAAAGCTGATCGTCTGCCCGGAGCGCATCTCGATCGCCTGCAAACCCTGCACTCCCGGACCGGCAAGAATGTCCGGCCGCGCTTCCACCGCCGCGATCGTGCGGAACGTATGCCCCGGCGCCAGCTGCTGCTCGTAGCCGACCATCGTGTTCAGAGACGGCTCCTCCGCCTGGCTCAGGTCCGCCCGGAAAATCATCGCCCGCCCATCGTCCGGCGCGCGTTCCATTTCAAAGTCGTTGTGGATGCCGCCGTCTCCAAATCCGCTCTCGCCGCCCCGCACCGTCACCCGCGCTTTCAGCGAGGGCGCCGATCCGTCTCCGTTGGTCACCACCACCAGCGGACCATCCTGCAGCAGCCGCAGCAGCGGTCGATTCGCCGACAGCCGCAGCGTCCATGTCCAGTCGTCTTTGGGTTCATCTGCCTGGCGAGGCTTCGCCGGCAGCCATCGGAACGCCTCGTACAACGTATCCAGCGTCAGGTTGACCACCATCTTCGACCCGCTCAGCACCCGCAGGTTTTCCCGCAGCGTCGGCAGGAACAGGGCTCCGGATGCCTTCACCTCGTACACGCCGGGAAGGATCGCTTCCATCCGATAGCGCCCACGGTCGTCTGTGTAGACTTCCGACACCACCGAGAAGTCCGGCCGCAGCAGTTCCACTGCCGCGCCGATCTGGGGCGTACCCCGGCTGTCCCGCACCACGCCGGTCAGGGTATTGGGCTGAGCGTCCGCCTGCGCCCCCGCCGCGCACAACACCACTGCAGCCATCAGGAACGCGCCGGAAATGGAGATACGTCGTCTCACTCGAATACTTGCGTCATCGTCTCCCTGGCTTCTCCCAAATCGTTTTCCACCCCGCCGCTCTTTCGGCTGCTGGGATGCGCCCCGCGGCTTTAACCGCCCGGAGCCTGCCTGGGCCTACTGCTCTACCGTAAAGGGCGCCGACTGTGCGATCTGTTGCCGCGTCACGTCGTCATCCACGCTGATCTTCACGATGTATTTGCCAGGCTCAAGACTTGCAAGGGGGAGTGATTTTTCCAGCGTCAGCTGATCCGAGCTGGCGCCGAGCTTCTTCGAGTCTTCCTGCGTGTTCAGAATCGCCTTGTTCGTCGCCGCGTTCACGATCTCGTAGTTGATCGTGGCGTTGTTCTGCTTGCTCTTGTCGTCCAGGCCGAGATTATAAACCTGCATCCAGAAATTCAGGCTCTGGTTGCGATGGAAGATCACCGGCGCGGCCGCATTCGGCGTTACCCGCGGCCGCACATACGTGTTGCCGATAATGAATGCTCCCGCCCCGATCTCCTTCGACGGCACTCGCTCCATTTTGTCCGCCAGGATCAGCGATGACGTCGACAGACGGTCATCGTCGTAGCGCGGCACTGTGATCGCCTGCGCCCACACCCCGACATGATCCGGATTGTTCACGTCCTTAATCGCAATATCGATGCGATACCGCCCCGGCCGCAGCGGCAGCGCTTTCCAGTACAACGACACGTTGTTCAGCGTCCGCGGCAGCAGCTCGGCAGGCTCTTCCACTTCCACCGGATCCTCAAAGCTCTGCACCACCCGGTCCGTGATCGTCGAAACCTGTCCGATGATGCTCACGTCGCCGCGCGCCACACCATCCTTGGTGTTGAACGTAATGTCCCGATTCCTGATCTGCAGCGTAATCGGCACCAGAACCGTGTCGTCCGTTACCTTCACAAAATCCGTGCGCACCTCAAAGGGGAAGAACGGCCCATTCATCACCTTGTGGGTTGACAGGAATGACGCCAGATCCATGTCCTTGAACTTGATCGGCGGCGGCGCCATCAGCTTCGCGTACTGCTCAATCCGGTCAAATTCCTTTGACTGGTTCGCCGACGAATCCGGCCCCGGCCCCAGATTCTCCAGCCCGCCGTTGAACCGCTCCGACTTCTTCGCCATGCCCATCTCTTCGTAGAGTGTCTGGCCGGCGTTCGGAACATGCAGCAGCGCGTCCTTCTCTGAGCGGTCGATCGTCATGTGGTAGTCGCCGCACATGCAGGTATCGACAAACTCAATATCGATGTTTTCGCCGATACCCTCCAGATACCGGTAGTGCCAGACCTCGAACGGGAAGGTCGAAGTCTCGCCGCCGCCCTCTTCCAGCGGCCGCTCATAGTTACCCCCCGCCGGATGCGCCTCGATGCTGTCCGGCGGTCCGAAGGCGATGTAGATGTGCCCCCGGTCCGTCATCCACCCCGGCTTGCCCGCCGCAAAGTGCTCATTCGCATAGGCGATGCGCCGATAATGCTCTTCCCGGTACTCGTTTTCCGGCGAATCCGGGTTCGGATTCCGCCGCCGCCAGAACTGCTCGATGAATGCGTCCCGCTCCTCATCGTTGCTCAGGCTCAGGAACGCCTTTCGCTCCTGGTCGGTGATAATCCAGCGGACATCTTCGTCCAGCCACTTTTTGTAAGTCTTGCTGAGCTCCTGCTTCAGCTCCTTTTGCTGCTTAAACCGCTCTTTATCCGAAAGCTTCCTGTGCAGCGGATCCTGATTGTCCTGAGAGCTTTGCGACTGATCCTGCGAGCTTTGTGCCTCGTCCTGCGAGGCGTGTACCCGCGCATGCGCCGCCTGGATTCCGGTGCCGGCCAACAATGCGATCAGAAGCGTGGAGGGAAGGGAGAACCGGTGCCTGCACATACGTCGACAGCAACTCCTTCGGGGGCGCCTTCAATTCTAGAGATCGTAACGTGCCTTTTCAAGCAATTCCTGCTCCGGCTGCTGACCTTTTGGACGTCCCAGCCTCCCTTCCGTAGGCAAATGACCGCTCTCAGTTTGTTATCATGACGTGGAAATCTCTTCCGGCAATCAACCGGCCGCTGCGCCAGGCGTCCAATCCGTGGGGCTATCCCTCCTCCCCCGGCAGACGGTCTCAGGCGCGGGGAGCCAGGAACGGAACCGCCGGATCCCGGGAACCGCCGATCCCGCATATGCGTAATCCTTCGCGAAGGAAGCAACCGTCTTGAAAAAGTTCCTGATTATTGCTGCTGTCGTCCTGGTTCTCGCCGGTGTGGTTGGGCTCACCATCGTGCGCGCGCAGTCGGGCTACACCAAAGTCCTCATGGGCACTGTAGCGCGCGAAAATCTTGTCTCCGTGGTCAACGCCACCGGCCAGATCAAGCCAAAGGAAATCGTCAATATCGGCGCGAACGCCATGGGCCGCGTCACCCACTTCTACGTGGCCGAGGGCGACCACGTGACGAAGGGTGAGATCGTCGCCACCATCGAAAACGTCCAGCAGGAAGCCAATGTCGCCGCCCAGCAGGCCACCATCTCGGCGGCCCGCACCGACATCAACTCTTACATCGCCGCGGAAAAGACTGCCCAGGCCAACGTCGAGCACGCCCAGGCCGACCTCGAGCAGAAGAAGCTCGACTACCAGCGCGCCCAGGCCCTCTATAAAGACCAGGTCATGTCGCAGCAGAATTTCGACGCCGCCAAAGCCGCCTACGACCTCGATGTCGCCAGTCTGGCTCAGGCCCGCGCCGGCCTCGCCCAGGCCCGCGCCCAGACCTCTTCCGCCCGCGGCCACCTCCAGACCCAGCAGGCCGATCTCAAGGTCCAGCAGGATCTCCTCAGCCGCACCATTGCGGTTGCGCCATTCAATGGCGTCGTCACCAACGAGCCCATCCGCCAGGGCGAAATGGTCGTGCAGGGCATCCAGAACACCGAGGGCTCCACCCTCATGACCGTCGCCAACATGTCCGTGGTCACCGCCGAAGTCAAGGTCGACGAAACCGACATCGTCAATGTCGCCCTCGGTCAGATGGCTGACGTGACCGTCGACGCTCTCCCCGGCAAAACCTTCAAAGGCCACGTCACCGAAGTCGGCGATCAGGCCCTCCTGCGTTCCACCGGCGTCGCCACCAGCCAGTCCACCAGCGGCGTCGAAGAAGCCAAGGATTTCAAGGTCGTCGTCACTCTCGATCACCCCACCGACGAGCTCCGCCCCGGCCTTTCCTGCACGGCCAAGATCATCACCGCGCAGAAAAATGACGTCGTCGCCATCCCCATTCAGGCTCTCGTGATGCGAGACCCGAAACACCTTAATGAGACCAGCGGCAGCACCCAGACGGTCTCGGCCGCCAGCGAGAACCCGCTGCAGCCGTCGCAGCTGGTCCAGGGCGTCTTCGTGGTCAGCAAGATCAAAGGGAAGGAGCGCGTCCACTTTGTCCCGGTCACTACCGGCATTACCGGCGCGACCGATATTGAAGTCACCGGCGGCATCAAACCCGGCGACCGCATCGTCACAGGCACCTATCGGATCCTCCGCGACCTGAAACAGGACGCTCTGGTCAAGCAGGACACATCTCTGGCCGCGCCCCAGCAGAACAACTCATCTACATAAAGAGAAGAGCCGGGTCCGTATCCCCGGCTCTCTCCGAACTTCAACAGCAGCTCCTGGAGGAGCCTTCATGGCGCCGGAAACAACCACCGAAGCGGAAATCGGAACCGCATCCAGCCCCTCGACCAACGACATCATCGTCGTCGAAGACCTCTGGAAGACCTACGATATGGGCTCCGAGCAGCAGGTTCACGCCCTCCAGGGCATCTCCCTGCGCATCCGCCGCAATGAATATGTCGCCATCATGGGTCCCTCCGGCTCCGGCAAATCCACGCTGATGAACCTCATCGGCTGCCTCGACACTCCCTCCAACGGCAAATACTGGCTGAACGACCACCTCGTCAGCGAGCTCAACGACGATGAGCTGGCCCGCATTCGCAACAAGGAAATTGGATTTGTCTTCCAGACCTTCAACCTGCTGGCCCGCGCCACCGCCCTGCACAACGTCGAGCTGCCCCTCATCTACAACGGCACATCCGCCGACGAACGCCTCGAGCGCGCGAAGAGCGCTCTCACCGCGGTCAATCTCGAAGCCCGCATGAACCACAAGCCCAATGAGCTCTCCGGTGGACAGCGCCAGCGCGTCGCCATCGCTCGCGCTCTGGTCAACAACCCCTCCATCATCCTGGCCGACGAGCCCACCGGGAACCTCGACTCCAAAACCGGCGTCGAGATCATGTCTCTTTTCGACGATCTCCACCGCCGCGGCAACACCATCGTCCTCGTCACCCACGAGCCCGATATCGCCGAGTACGCCCACCGCGTCGTCCACATCCGCGACGGCAAGATTTTCTCTGACCAGCCCTCGGCCCGCGCCGCCAATCCGCTCGCCCCGCACATTCCCCACGCCCCGTCCGTTCCCTCGGCGTAGTCCGGCAACTCCGCTCACAGTTCAAAAGGCAGGCCCAGGGGCCTGCCTTTCGTCTTCTCCATGAGCCGCGAATCAATGCGGCTTCTCCTCCGGATGCGGGTGGCTCTCCGGCCGCGCCTGGGGGTGGGGAGCCGGTCGCGTCTCCGGCCGCGGAGCGGCATGCTCTTCCGGCCGCGGAGCGGCATGCTCTTCCGGCCGCGGAGCAGCATGCTCTTCCGGCCGCGGAGCAGGCCGCGTCTCCGGACGTGCCGCCGGACGTTCTTCCCTCTGCGGCGCCGGACGCGTCTCTGGCCGTGGAGCCGCCTGCCTGTGAGATTCCGGCGTCGTCGCCGGCCGGCTCTCCCGCTGGGGAGCCGCCTCGCTCCGCGGCGTCCGGCTTTCCGGACGCGCCGGTGTGCGCGTTTCAGTCCGCCCCTGCGGCCGTGCCGTCTCGGCCGGCCGTTTCACAGTCCGGCTCGTCTCAGGACGCGCCGGCCGCGTCTCCTGCCGCGTTGCCGGCCGTTGTGCCGCTTTGGCCCCGGCCGAATGTGCCCCTCGGCTCTGCGCCTCCGCGGCCCGAGCCTCTGCTGCGCTCGGCCGATTCGTCGCCGCCACCGCCCTCTGGCCCACCCGCGCCATTGCCGCTGCCCTTGGCGCTCCAAGGTTCGCCGCAAAGCGAGCCTGCGGATCTCTCCGCGCCTCTGTGATCCTCTGCGTCTGCGCCGCGGTCCGCTCGAAATGCCGCTCGTGCATGATCTGCTCGTCCCGTTCCGTCGGTCGCGACGTCGCCCCGCCCGGCCCGTTAAAGCTCGCGCGCGGTCCTCCCTCGCGCCGCATTCCGCTTCGGTTCACATACACGTTGTGGATCACCGCCGTGTTCACCCGCACCACCGCCGTGTTGTAGCGGAAGACGTTCCCGGCCCACATCCCGCCCACAAAGCCTGCGCCGTCATAGCCCCACCCGTAATCGACTCCACCGTAATAGCCGACCTGGGGCGCCCAGTAACCGTCATTCCAGCCATACACGCCGTTGTTCCAGGCCCAGTACCCCGGCGTCCACAGCAGCCCGGGCTGCGGAGGCGCCACCCATACTCCCGGCACCCAGTAATAACCGTAGTCGGGATCCCACGCCCAGTAGCCCGGCGTCCACAGATACCCCTGCTCCGGACACAGCGGCTGTTCATAGACCGGCAGCGGCGGCGGCGCGAAATTCACGCTGATTCCAATCCCGATCTGTGCCTGCCCTCGCGCAGGCGCAAGGCCCAAAACCAATATGGGCAAAATCGCCAGACTCATCAGTTTCTTCATCGTTGGCTCCTGTCAGCCGCGGGCCGAACGTGGATTCCTCGCCCGAAATCCTGGGATGCGCTTCCATCCCGGAGGGATAGCGCCGGCCTGGCAAAATGTCGTTTCGCCCGAACTTGTCCCCCCCCTTGAACTTCCTGAGTTTTCTGCCGATGACACCTGCAGCAGGATGGAAAGCACCGTGGCACCCGATCGCACCGCTGCACTCGCGCCCAAAACCCTCGCCCCTGCGGGGCAGCTGGTCGCCGAAGCTATCGACCTCGAAACGCTCGAACCCGAGGCACTCCAGCCCGAACGATGGATGCTCGGGGAGATGGCCGGCCGCAGCCTCGCCATGCAGCAGCTCTTCACCCGCATGCGCTGCACGGCTCCCCACTTCCGCCTGGTCTCGATTGAAGGTGAATCCGGCACCGGCAAGCTCCTCACCGCTCAGACCCTTCACCGCCTCGGCCCCTCATCCTCGGGTCCGTTCGCGCCGGCCCTCGCTTCTGACTTCCTCGCCGCCCCCCAGGCCTTCTGGACTGACGCCGCAGGCGGCCTCGCCTACCTTTCCCGAGTCGACGAGCTTTCCCCTGACCAGCAGCGGCTCCTCCGCGACTTCCTCGAGCGTGCTGCGCACGAGCGCCTGCGCAACCTTCCCGGCTCAGGACCCCGCCAACTCGTCGTCGGCGCCTCCCAGTCCCTCCGCCGCCTCGCCTCCACCGGCGCCTTTCGCTTCGATCTCGCCAGCCATCTCTCTGCGATTCGCTTCTTCCTCCCCCCTCTCCGCGATCGCCGTGACGACCTGCCCCTCCTGGCAGGCCTCTTCCTCCGTCAGTCGAGCCTCCACCTCGGCAAACCCCTCCGCGGCTTCGCCCCCGGGACCCTGAGCCGCCTCGCCGCCCACCCCTGGCCCGGCAATGTTCGCGAACTCCAGGCTGCCATCTCCGCCGCCTCCCTTGACTGCCCCGGCCAGTGGCTCCGCCCCATTGACATCCCCCGTCTCCAGTGGCCAGCCGCCGTTCCCCCCTCCGCGCCCGCCGAATTCCCCGTCGAAGACCCCAACCTCGACCGCGCCATCCTTCGCCACGTCACGCGCGTTCTCGCCCGTGTCAGCGGAAACAAGGTCCGTGCCGCCCGCATGCTTGGCATCAGCCGATCCACGCTCTACCGCCTCCTCGATTCCGCCCCCTCCCTGCCCCCCGCATCCGGCGAAATCCTCACTTCCTGAAACCCCCGCACGCCCCCCGTCGCAGACAACTCCTGCTCATCCCCTTCGCATCGAAATTTCGAGTTTTTCTTTGACGCCCGGCTCCTTGCCGACGCAGTCCCTTATTCGGAGAGAAGACAGGTGAACTCCCTGCCCGTTTCCACTGGGTCCCGCAGAGCCGCCCCCAATGACCATCGCCCGGGCCCCTTTAGCCCCTCCAGCCAGCGCCTCCAGACCGGCGTCCCCGGCCTCGACGACATCCTCTTCGGCGGATTCCCCCAGGGCCACCTGTACCTGATCGAAGGAGACCCCGGTACCGGTAAAACCACCCTGGCCCTCCAGTTCCTTCTCGAGGGCATCCGCAACGGCGAGCGAACCCTCTACGTCACTCTTTCCGAGTCGCGTGAAGAGCTCGGACAGGTAGCCCGCTCTCACGGCTGGGATCCTGAACCGCTCGAGATTTTCGAGCTGATTCCTCCCGAGGAGGACCTGAAGCCGGAAGCCCAGTACACCGTCTTCCACCCCTCCGAGGTCGAGCTGGCCGACACCATCTCCAGCATCCTCGGAAGAGTCGACGAAGTCCGGCCGCAGCGCCTGGTCTTCGACTCTCTGGCCGAGCTGCGCATGCTCGCCCGCGATCCGCTCAAATACCGCCGGCAGATCCTCGCGCTCAAGCGCCATCTCTCCGGCGGCAACATTACCGTCCTGCTCCTCGACGATCGGACATCCAACAACAACGACGACCTCCAGCTCCAGAGCATTGCCCACGGCGTCATCGTCATGCAGGGCATCGGCCGCGATTACGGCATCCGCCGCCGCCGCATTGAAATCCATAAGCTCCGCGGCTCCGCCTTCCGTGAGGGCTACCACGACTACATCATCCGCACCGGAGGCCTCGACATCTTCCCCCGGCTGATTGCCGCTGAACACAAGCCCGGCTTCCAGCGCAGACCGGTTCCCAGCGGTATCCAGGAGCTCGACGATCTGCTCTCCGGCGGCATCGATACCGGAACCAGCACCCTCCTCACCGGCCCCGCCGGCTGCGGCAAATCCACCATCGCAACGCGCTACGCCTGCTCGGCAGCCCAGCGCGGCGAAAAAGCCGCCATCTACACCTTCGACGAATCGCTCGGCACCCTCATCGAGCGCGCTTCCGGGCTCGGACTGGATCCTCGCCCCTTCCTCGCCAGCGGCCGTCTCCAGGTCGAGCAGATCGACCCCGCCGAGCTCTCCCCCGGCGAGTTCATTGCCCGAATCCGCAGGTTGGTCGACGATCAGCAGCTCCGCGTCGTCGTCATCGACAGCATGAACGGACTGCTCAACGCCATGCCCAATGAGCAGTATCTCGCTCTGCAGCTGCACGAGCTTCTTTCCTACCTCAGCCAGCAGGGCATTGCCACCATCATCACTCTGGCCCAGGCCGGCGTCATCGGCTCCTCCATGCAGTCTCCCGTCGATGTCAGCTATCTCGCCGACACCATCATCCTGTTCCGGTACTTCGAACGAACCGGCCAGATCTGCCAGGCCATTTCCGTCGTGAAGAAGCGCAGCGGCCCCCACGAACGCACGATCCGCGAGCTCTTCCTCCGCCAGGGCCAGGTCAGCGTCGGAAAGCCGCTGAATCAGTTTGAGGGAGTCCTCACCGGCGTCCCCAGATTCCTCGGGCTAACCGGCGCGCAGGAGGATTCCCCTGTTTCCTGAACCACAGGCCTCGACTCACGACCACCGGACGATCATCCTCGCGCCCACCGGGAAAGACACTCTCCTCATCGCGGGCCTCCTCGAACGCTGCGCCATGCCCTGTCATGCCGTCGGGTCAATCGACGAGCTCTGCGTCGAAATCAACCTCGGCGCAGGCGCCGCCATTCTTTCTGAAGAGGCGCTCAGCGGCAGCGCCATCACGAAACTGCGCCGGGTCGTCGAGCAACAGCAGCCCTGGTCCGATTTCCCCCTCCTCCTTCTCACCATCGGCGGCCAGGTCTCCGCGGAAAGCGAGCGCCTCCGCGAGCTCCGCCGTCCCCTCGGCAACATCCTCCTGCTCGAGCGCCCCATCCGCCCGGAAACCCTTCTCAGTACGCTCGAAATGGCTCTCCGCGGCCGCCAGCGCCAATACCAGATCCGCGACCAGATCCAGCAGTACGCCCGCGCCCAGGACGCCCTCCGCCGCTCCGAAAAGCTGGCCGTCACCGGGAGGCTCGCCGCAAGCATCGCCCACGAAATCAATAACCCACTCGAGGCCGTCACCAACCTCCTCTTCCTCATGCGCTCGTCTGAAAATTCCGCCGACTCCCGCCGCTACCTCGCCGAAGCCGACCAGGAGCTCGCCCGTGTCGCCGAAATTACCCGCCAGACCCTCCGCTTCTATCGCGAGCCCAGCCATCCCGTCGAAACCGCAATCGCCGGCGTCCTTCGTTCCGTCCTTGTCCTCTTCAACTCACGTCTCGCGGCGGCCAATATCTCCGTGGACGTCGACGATTCCGCTCCTGAAGCCAACGTCCTCTCCAGCCCCGGCGAGCTCCGCCAGGTCATCGCCAACATCATCGGCAATGCCATCGATGCCATGCGCCGCGGCGGCCGGCTGCACGTCAAAATCTCCTCCATCCGCGACCGCGGCGGCCTCCTGCGCACCCGCCTCACCATTGCCGACACCGGTTCCGGCATCCCCGCCGCCCTCCTGCCCACCATCTTCGAGCCCTTCATCACCACCAAAGGTGAAACCGGCACCGGCCTCGGCCTTTGGGTCACCAGCGAGATCGTTCGCCGCAACGGCTGGACCATCCGCGTTCGCAGCCACTGCGGCCCCGGCCGCTCCGGCACTGTCTTCTCCATCTCCATGCCGGTCACCGTCGCCGCTCACAATCCGATCGTCCCCCAGGCCGCCGTCGCCTGAAAGCCGTACCCCTCGACTGCCCCGTAAAGCCCCTTCCTATTGACCGTCTATAAGAGAGAATGCTAATCTCCTGCAGAGATTCGATAGGAGCATGCATCGAATCCCGCTCCCGCGAGAGACCAGTTCCTCCCGGAGGTCTCCATGTTCAACCGCTTTCGTTCGCTGTGGAACAACCTCTTCCATCGGGACCGTCTCAACCAGGATCTCGACGACGAACTCCGCGCCTGGGTGGATCTTGCCTCCGCGGAAAAAGTCCGCTCCGGGCTGTCCCCGGAAGCGGCATCCCGCGTGACTCGCCTTGAATTGGGTGGCCTGGATCAGGTCCGGCAGGGCGTCCGCGATATCCGCAGCGGCGTCTCGCTGGAGAGATTCGCCCAGGATCTGCGCTATGGCCTGCGCGCTCTGGCAAGGAATCCCGGCTTCACCCTCGTCGCCGTTTCCACTCTGGCGCTGGGCGTCGGTGCGAACGCGGCCATCTTCTCCGTCGTGGATGCCGTCCTGCTCCGGCCGCTTCCTTACGCCGACCCCGGCCGGCTGGTCAGCCTCTCCGCCGAAGAGCCCAAAGCCAAAATTGCCGACGTGGGAATGTCCTGGCCGGCTTTCACAGCGTTGACCCAGGCCGAGAGCCCTTTCAGCGCCATTGCCGGCCTGGCCAGCCACGCCCTCACCCTCACCGGCCGCGGAGAACCCGCCGATGAGAGCACCATCGCCGTCACCCCTGACTTCTTCACCCTCTTTGCTGTCCGCCCGCTGCTCGGTCGCACTCTGCTGCCTCAGGACGGCAGCGATGGCGCGCCCCCGGCCGTCGTCCTCAGCGAGAATCTTTGGCGCACCCGTTTCGGCGCCGACCCCGGCATCGCCGGCCACACCATCGCCCTCGATCGGCGCAGCTTCACCGTCGTCGGCGTCCTCCCCGCCGGCTTCCGCACGCCCTTCGTCGGCCAACCCGACCAGGTATGGATCCCCCTCGCCCAGGACCCTCTGTTCAGCCACTGGAGAACGCGCCCGCCGCAGGCCCACTGGCTGCCCGTGATCGCCCGCCTGCGCCCCGGATTTTCCCTCTCCACCGCACAGGCCGACCTGCGCACGGTCAGCGCCAACCTCGCCCGCCAGCTTCCCGATGAGAATGGCTGGCAGCTCCGCATCCAGCCCCTCTGGCAAGCCATCTCCGGCGATCTGCAGCAGCCCCTGCTTCTCCTCATGAGCGCCGTGGGCCTCGTCCTCCTCATCGCCTGCGCCAATATCGCCAACCTGCTCCTCACCCGCGCCACCGCGCGCTCCCGCGAGATCGGCATTCGCGTGGCGCTGGGCGCCACCCGCGCGCGCATGACTCGTCAGCTTCTCACCGAAAGCGCCCTCCTCGGCCTCCTCGGCTGCGCTGCGGGAGCCGTTCTCGCCTGGGCCTGTGTTGCGCTCTTTGCCTCGGCCCTGCCCCTCGAGCTGCAACAGCTCAATCCCATCCGCGTCAACAGCTCCGTCCTCGCCTTCGCGTTTCTTTTATCGATGGCGGCCAGTCTCATCTTCGGCCTTGCTCCCGTTCTTCTGGCGGCGCGCTCCGATCCTCAATCCGCTCTCCGCGATGGCTCCCGCGCCGGAGAAGGCAAAGGCGCCCATCGCCTGCGCAACGGCCTCGCCATCGCCGAGATCGCTGTCGCCATGGTCCTGCTCACCGGCGCCGGACTCCTCCTGCGCAGCTTCGCCCATCTCCTTTCGACCAACCCGGGATTTCAAACCGAACACCTCTTCAAGGCCGAAGTCTCACTCCCGCGCTATCAGTATGTGAAGCCTGAAGAGTGGGTCGCCTTCGCCGATCAGCTCATCACCCGTCTGCACGCCCAGCCCGGCCTGCAGGATTCCGCCCTCGGCATTCCGCTCCCCATCTCCGACAACGCCGTCACTTTGCCTTTCACCATCGCCGGCAACCCGCCGCTGCCCCAGGGCCAGGCCAATACCGCCGACTACGTCTCGGTCAGCCCGCAGTATTTCTCGGTAATGGGCATGGCGCTCAACCGCGGCCGCCTCTTCTCTGCGGACGACACGGCGATGACTTCGCCCGTCGCGCTTATCAGCGAAGCCCTCGCACGCCGCTATTTTCCACACCAGAACCCCATCGGCCGCCACATGGTCTTCGGCTTCCCACCCTACGGCAACGTCTCGCGCGAGATCGTCGGAGTCGTCAGCGATATCCGCGATGTCTCCCTCGCCCGGAAGCCCGGTCCTCTCATGTATGTCCCCTTCGCGCAGGCGCCCTTTTGGGGAGCCGAAGTCGTGGTCAGGAGCAATCTCGCTCCTGCCGATCTTGCAGCGGCGATTGCCACCCAGACCCACGCCGTCGACCCCGGCGTTCCCGTCACCGAAATGGAGACTCTCCCCGAGGCGCTGCATACCTCCGAAGCCGAGCCCCGCCTGCGCACCACGCTTCTCGCGATCTTCGGCGCCATGGCTCTCCTCCTCGCCATGATTGGCATTTATGGTGTCATCTCCTTCTCCGTTTCCCGCCGCACCCGCGAAATCGGCGTGCGCATCGTGCTCGGAGCCTCCCGCGCCAGCCTGCGCCGCCTTGTCCTTCGGCAATCGGCCACGCTCGCCCTGCTCGGCCTCGCCGCCGGCATCCCTGCCGCTCTGGTCTCCGCCCACTTCCTGTCAGCCCTGCTCTTCGGTGTCCCGCCCACTGACCCGATCACGTTCGTCGGCGTAGCCGTCCTTCTCACCCTCGTGGCTCTCCTCGCGGGACTCATCCCCGCCCGCCGCGCGATGCGCATCGATCCCGTCGCCGCGTTGCACTGCGAGTAGTTTCGCCGCGGGCGGGCTCGCTCTGCCTCCGGAAAGAACGCCCCCGTCCGCTCTCGTCTTTTCCCTTCCCGCGTGGCAAGATGGTGGACCATGCAACCGTACCGCTTCACGGCAAAGATCGAGGCCGCTAACGGCGGCGGCGCCTATGTTCTCTTCCCCTTCGACGTCCAGAAGGAATTCGGCACGAAGGGCAAGATTCCGATCAAAGCCACCTTCAACGGCGTCCCGTACACGGGGACGATGATCCGCTACGGGCATCCGCAGCACATGCTGCCGCTGCTGAAAGCGATTCGGGAGCGGATCGGCAAAGGACCGGGCGACAAGATCGATGTTGTGGTCTGGAAGGACGAATCCGTTCGCACCCTGGAAGTCCCGGCGCCCTTCCTCACCCGCCTGAAGCGCGAAGGCCTGCTCGCCTCGTTCGAAAAGCTCAGCTATACGAACCGCAAGGAATACTGCCACTGGATCACCGAGGCCAAAAAAGAAGAGACCCGCGTGAAGCGCCTCGACAAGGCCATCGAGATGCTCCACAACGGGGTGAAAACTCCCGGTTAAGCACGACAAAGTGGCCGGGGAAAGGCGAGAGGGCCAGCGTGAGCGGCCCGCCTTAGTCCAGCCAGCCCGCAAACACGACCAAGGCCAGCCCGATCAGCGTCACCTCGTGGTGGTGAGTGATCGCGCCTCCGAAGCAGAGCAGCACAACGCCCACCGCCATAATCCAGTGCGAATCGGAATGACACGTGTAACGGTAGGGCGGCGGCACAGGTTGCGGCGGGTACGGCTGCGGATTCTGGGGTCCTCGGGTTTCCATGACTGAATCTCCCTCACAGCCTCAGGATCGCGCCGTCGCGCCGAGTCCGGCAGTGCCCTTCGTCAGCAATCGCCCATGACAAATGTCATCGCTATACTCGAAGCAGAGGCCCCGTTTGCTCCACCTCGACCGCATCCTCGCCCAAACCCGCGCCGATCTGGCCGAGCGTCGCCAGCGCGTGTCGCTTGACCTGCTGGAAAGGGCCGCAGCCCTGCACACCCCGCGGGGATTCGCGGAGACGCTGCGGGACGACGCAACGTCAGGCCCCACGATCATTGCGGAGCTGAAGAAGGCGTCTCCGTCGAAAGGGCTGATCCGGGAAGATTTCCATGTGGCCCCGCTCGCGCACGAGCTGGAATCCGGGGGCGCCAGCGCGCTGTCCGTCCTCACCGACGCGCCGTTTTTCCAGGGCAGCCTGACGAACCTCGATCTTGCCTCGGCCTCAACCGGGATTCCCTGCCTGCGCAAGGACTTCATCGTGGACGAGTACCAGATCGTCGAGGCCCGCGCGCACCACGCCGATGCGATTCTGCTGATCGCCGCTGCGCTCACCGACGCCGAGCTGGCCCGCTTCACCGCAGCCGCCCGCACGTTTGAACTGGACGTACTCTGCGAGGTTCATACCGCTGAGGAACTGGCGAGGGTGCGCGACCTCGGGTGCGACTGCTATGGCGTGAACAACCGCGATCTTCGCACGTTCGAGGTTCGACTGGAAACTTCTCTCGACCTGGCGGCGCAGCTTCCGGCGAACGCCGTGCGCGTGGCGGAAAGCGGCATTCACACGGCCGCTGATCTCAACCGCCTTCGCGAGGCGGGCTTCCACTCCTTCCTCATTGGGGAGTCGCTGATGCGCGAACCGCATCCTGGAGCCGCGCTCAAGGCGCTGCTCGTTGCTGCGGCCCAGCCTGCGGCAGCCATCTGAATCGCTATGTGGATCAAGCTCTGCGCCAACACTACCCTCGCTGACGCGCAACTCGCCGCAGACGCCTGCGCCGACGCGCTCGGCTTCGTCTTCGCTCCCAGCCCGCGCCGTGTTGACGCCGCGCAGGTCGCGGCCATCGTCCCGAAGCTTCCGCCGGACATTACGCAAATCGGCGTCTTCCAGACGCACGAGTTTGACGAGATCTCTGCAACGATTCGCGCCACCGGCCTGCACGGAATCCAGCTCCACGGCAATTCCCGCGAGCCGGACCTCGCGCTGATCGACCAGCTGCGCGCGGCCTTCGATGAAAAGCAGTTCCTCATCCAGACCCTCCACTGGCCGGTCGATCAGGATCCCGCGCAGACCGAGCAGAACCTGCGCGCGGCGATCCGCACCCTGCGCACCCACGGCGGAATCGACGCCGTTCTTCTGGACGCAAAGACTGCGACCGCGTCGGGTGGCACCGGCAAGGTGTTTGACTGGAAACGCGCGCAGCAGGTGCTCGGCGCGGAAACCGGCAAACTTCGCATCATCCTGGCCGGTGGCCTCAAGCCGGAAAACGTCGAGCAGGCGATTCGCACCCTGCGCCCGTGGGGCGTGGACGTGGCCAGCGGCGTCGAGAAGCGCCCGGGCCAGAAGGATCCTGCGCGTGTCGCCGAGTTCGTTATCGCAGCCCGTGCAGCGTTCGCCGCAATCGAAAACACCTCTCCGATGGGCCTCGTTCCGCGGTAGCGACGATTCGCGGGCCTGCTCCAGCCGCCTCTGTACCCTGTCCGCTGTAACCTGTCCCCTGTCTCAGCCGCCTTTGTAACCTGTAACCTGTACCCTGTACCCTGTTTCCATGGCTGCCACTGCACCAGCACGCGTTGCCGGGCGCTTCGGCCCCTACGGCGGACGCTACGTTCCTGAGACGCTCGTCGCCGCACTCGACGAGTTGGAGCACGCCTACGCCGAGGCCCAGGCGGATCCCGACTTCCATTTGCAGCTGGATTCGCTTCTCCGTGACTATGCCGGACGGCCGACGCCGCTGTACCAGGCGGCGCGTCTCAGCGCGTCGCTGGGCGGGGCGAAGATCTATCTGAAGCGCGAAGACCTGCTGCACACCGGCGCGCACAAGATCAACAACTGCCTGGGCCAGGCGCTGCTCGCCGTTCGCATGGGCAAAAAGCGCATCATTGCGGAAACCGGCGCGGGGCAGCATGGAGTGGCCACGGCAACCGTCTGCGCGCTTTTCGGCCTCGACTGCGTTGTCTACATGGGCGAAGAGGACATGCGCCGCCAGGAACTGAACGTCTACCGCATGCGCCTGCTGGGCGCGGAGGTCCGCGGCGTCTCGTCGGGTTCGCGCACCCTGAAAGACGCAATCAACGAGGCGATGCGCGACTGGGTGACGAACGTTCGCACCACGCACTACCTGCTGGGCAGCGTGCTGGGCGCGCATCCGTACCCCATGATGGTGCGCGACTTTCACCGCGTGATCAGCCGCGAGGCGCGGGCGCAGATTCTGGAGAAAGAGAATCGACTGCCCAGCGCGGTGATCGCCTGCGTGGGCGGCGGATCGAACGCCATCGGCGCCTTCTACGAATTCATTGCGGACAAGGACGTGCGCCTGATCGGCGTCGAGGCCGGAGGCAGCGGCCCACAACTCGGCGAGCACGCGGCCCGATTCAGCGGCGGTAGTCCTGGCGTTCTGCAGGGGACATACTCCTACGTTCTGCAGGATGACAACGGGCAAATCGCGCTGACCCACTCGGTTTCGGCGGGACTCGATTACCCCTCGATCGGCCCTGAGCACGCGGCTCTGCACGATGCGGGGCGGGCGGAGTACACCTCAGCCACCGACCAGGACGCTCTGGACGCGACCCTGCGGCTGGCCCGCACTGAGGGGATCATCCCGGCGCTCGAAAGTGCGCATGCGGTCGCGGAATGCATCCGCCTGGCGCCGACGCTCAGCCCGCGCGACATCCTGCTGGTGAACGTTTCCGGCCGCGGCGACAAGGACATGGGCATTCTAACGCGCGAACTTAGCCTGACGGGAGACAAGTAGCCGATGCCGTTACGCTTTGCCAGCAATCCAGGACTCGTGGCTTACCTCACCATCGGCGATCCCGATCTTGCCACCTCGCACGCCATCGCGCTGGCTGCGATCGATGCCGGCGCCGATGTCCTGGAGCTGGGCGTGCCCTTCAGCGATCCCGTGGCCGACGGCCCGGTGATCCAGCGGGCCAGCGAGCGTGCGCTCAAAAACGGCACCAGCTTACGCGATGTTCTCGCACTGGCCGCCGATCTCCGCCGCGAGCGTCCAGGCGTCGGGCTCGTCGTCTTCTCCTACTACAATCCCATCCTGCGCTTCGAACTTGAGGCTTTTTGCGCCGCAGCCGAGCAGGCCGGCGTCGATGGCGTGCTCCTCACCGACATGATTGTTGAAGAGGCCAGCGACTATCTGGCCGCGATGCGCCAACACCATCTCGCGCCGGTCTTCCTGGCTGCGCCCACCAGTCCTGACGCGCGCCTTGAACGAATCGCCGCCGCGTCGGAGGGTTTCATCTATGCCATCTCGCGCACCGGCATCACCGGCACGCAGAAATCGATGACCACCGACGCCGAGCAGCTTGTGAAGCGCCTGCGCCGGTATACGCAACTCCCCATCGCGGTCGGCTTTGGCATCTCGAACCCCGAGCACTTCGCGGCCGTGGGCGAATTCGCTGACGCCGCGGTCGTCGGCAGCGCAATTGTGGCGATCATCGAGCAGGCCGGCGCCGCAGACGCGCCCAGCTCCATCGCCCGATTTATCCAGGGCCTGAGGGGCGGGGCGCGTGAGCCCGCTCTCCCGGCCCGATAAACTCATTCGTAGACCTCAGCGAAACCCAGAACCCGTCCGCCTTTGCGCGGACTCCCGGGAACCGTATGGATATTGAAACCTGGCGACGCAAAATCGACGAACTTGACCGGCAGATTGTCGCGCTCATTTCCGAGCGCGCCGCCGCCGCGCAGGAGATCGGCCGTCTCAAGCGGACGACCTCGCTGCCCGTCTACGAACCCAATCGCGAGCGCGTCATCTTCGAGAATGTGCGCACGCATAATCCCGGCCCGCTGCCCGATGTCGAGCTGGTGCACATTTACGAGCGCATCGTTGACGTGATGCGCGCGCTGCAGCGGAACGAGCTTGCCTCGCGCGGCAATGCGCCGGTGACGGACGACCACAGGAAATCGACAGGAAGAGACCAATGATCGTTGCTATGCAGGAGCGCGCCACCGAAGAGCAGATTCAATCGGTCGTCGAGCGCATGATGGAAATCGGCTTCAACGTCCACCGCACCACCGGCGCTGTGCAGACCATCCTCGCCGGTGTGGGCACGCCTGGCGTCTTCGACCATGCTGAGTTCGAAGTTCTCGCTGGCGTTGCCGAAGTCATCCGCATCTCCTCGCCGTACAAGCTGGCCGGGCGCAGCTTCCGTCCCGAAGGGACTGTGGTTCGATTCCCCAACGGCGTCTCCGTCGGCGGCAAAGAAGTCGTTGTGATGGCCGGCCCCTGCTCCGTCGAGTCGCGCGAGCAGATCGTTGCCAGCGCGAAGCTGGTACGTGCAGCGGGCGGTAAGTTTCTTCGCGGCGGAGCGTTCAAGCCTCGCAGCTCGCCCTATTCCTTCCAGGGCCTCGGCCTCGACGCGCTCAAGCTGCTGCGCGAAGCCGGCGACGCGCACGGCCTGCTCGTCGTCACCGAGGTGATGGAGATTGCGCAAATCGAGCTGATGATGCCGTACGTCGATCTGTTCCAGGTGGGCGCGCGCAACATGCAGAACTTCAACCTGCTGCGCGAATTGGGCGCGGTGCGCAAGCCGGTGCTGCTCAAGCGCGGCATCGCCGCGACCATTGAGGAGTTGCTGCTCTCGGCGGAGTACTTGCTCGCCGGCGGCAACTACGACGTGATCCTCTGCGAGCGCGGCATCCGCACCTTCGAGACCTACACGCGCAACACCATGGACATCTCCGCGATCCCCGTCGTCCACAAGCTCTCCCACCTGCCGATCCTGGGCGATCCCTCCCACGGCACCGGCCGGCGCGACAAAGTGCCGGCGATGGCGCGCGCTACCATTGCCGCCGGCGGCGACGGTCTGCTCATCGAGGTCCATCCCAACCCCGACAAAGCGTTGTCCGATGGCGCGCAGTCGCTCTTCCCCGAGCAGTTTGCCGAGCTGATGAAATCGCTGAGCGTGATCGCTTCCGCAGTGGACCGGACGCTGTAGCATTCAGGCAGAATGCAAATCGAGCGAATCGCCATTCTCGGCACCGGATTGATCGGCGCCTCCGTCGGGCTCGCCCTGCGGGCCCACGGATTCACCGGGTCGATCACCGGCTGGGACCCGAATCCCGCCGAGCTTCACACCGCGCTGCGTCGCGAAGCCATCACGGTCGCAACGGACGACCCGCTCACAGCCGCGACGCAGGCAGATCTGATTCTTCTCGGCGGTCCCGTCTTCACGATTCTTGAATGGCTCGATCGCCTCGCGCCGGTGCTGCGCGAGGACCAGCTCGTCACCGACGTTGGAAGCGTGAAGGCCGCGCTTTGCCAGCGGGCCGTCGGCCGCTACAACGGCGACGGCCAGCCGGGATTTCTGCCCGGGCATCCGATGGCGGGCAAGGAGGTCGGCGGCGCGGAGAACGCCGACGCGGAGCTTTTCAACGGCGCAGTGTGGCTCTTCACTCCATGCGGTGAAGGTAAGGAGGGTCCGCTGAATGCGCAGCTCTGGCGGGGATGGGTCGAGCGCTTTGGCGCTCGCGTTATCGAGATGGATCCCGAGCGCCACGACGTTCTCTGCGCCTGGATCAGCCATCTGCCGCAGTTTGTTTCGACGGCGCTGGCGGCTCTGCTGGAAGACGAGTTTGCCGCGAACGCCGACCTGCTGCCCATCGGTGGCCGAGCGCTCCGCGAGATGACGCGGCTCGGCGCTAGTCCGTTCTCCATGTGGCGCGACATCGCCCACACCAACACTGATGCCATCGCTCATTCGCTTCACGTGCTCGAGCAGCGCCTCGCGCATCTCCGTGAGAACCTGAAGACGCCGGAGCTCCGCGACGAGTTCGACCGCGCCAACCGCTTCCGCCTGCGCGATCCGCGCCGGCCCTGAATCACAGCCGGCCCGCGTCCGCGCCTCCCGCGCCGATTTTGCGGATTACCATGGACTGCATGGTTCGCCGCGCCGCTCTCCTGATCGTTTCCGCCGCTCTCCTCGCCGCCCCCGCCTTTGCACAGTCCACAACACTCCTCGTGGATATCGATCATCGCCCGCAGATCTCGCTCGACGGACCCTGGCACTACGTCCCCGATCCCTATCGCGAGGGCTGGGGTTCACCTCTTCCCGACCAGGCCGGCCCTCACGGCTACGCGGCCAACGCGCACTATGTCCCCGGCGGACCGCTCGTTCAATATGACTTTGCGCCCTCGCCCACGCTCAACGTTCCCGGCGACTGGAACTCGCAGGAAAAATCTCTCTACTACTACGAGGGCCTGCTCTGGTACGAGCGTGACTTCACCGTCCACCCAAAGCCGCACACCCACCTCTTCCTGCATTTTGGCGCCGTCAGCTATGCAGCCTCGGTCTTTGTGGACGATCAGCGTGCCTGCGATCACGAAGGCGGCTTCACACCCTTCGACTGCGATATCACCAGCCTCGTCCATGATGGCGACAACTTCGTCGTCGTCGGCGTCGATAACACGCGCAAGGTCGATCGCGTGCCCACCGTGCGCAAGGACTGGTGGAACTACGGCGGTATCACCCGCCCGGTTTCCCTCGTCGAAGTTCCCGACACCTACATTGATGACGAATCGCTCCAGCTCCAGCGCGGCTCAACCGACCAGCTCAAAGGCTACGTCCACGTCACCGGCGCCCAGCAGGGAACCCAGGTCACGCTGCGGATTCCTGACCTTCACATTGAAAAAGTCGCCACCACGGATACAGATGGCCGCGCTGACTTTTCTTTTGCCGCGCCGGGCCTGGAGCTGTGGTCTCCGGAGCATCCGCGCCTGTACGACCTCGAGTTCCAGGCCGGACCCGACCGCCTTGCCGATTCCATCGGCTTCCGCACCGTCGAGGTCCAGGGCGACCAGATCCTTCTCAACGGCAAGCCCATCTTCCTCCGCGGCGTCAGCTATCACGACGAAGCGCCCTACCGATCCGGCCGCTCCTGGTCGGAGCAGGACGCGCAGACGCTCCTCGGCTGGGCGAAGGAGCTGCACTGCAACTTCGTCCGTATGGCCCACTATCCGCACACCGAGAACGAATACCGGCTCGCCGACAAGCTCGGCATCCTCGTCTGGTCCGAAATTCCCGTCTACTGGGACATCGACTGGACCAACCCGCGCACCCTCGAGATCGCGAAGCAGCAGCTGCATGAGCTGATCCGCCGCGACCATAACCATGCCTCCGTCATCCTCTGGTCGCTTTCGAATGAGACCCCGGAGAGCCCGGCCCGCGATGCGTTTCTCCACCAGCTCGCGGTGGCCGCTCGCGCCCAGGATCCGACCCGCCTGATTACTTCAGCCATTGTTACGCATTTCCACGGAACCACCGCCGTCCTCGACGACCCGCTCGGCAGGGACCTCGACGTTCTTGGCTATAACGAATATCTCGGCTGGTATCAGGGTTCGGCTGCCGACATCCCCAACTACACCTGGCAGGATCCGATGGGCAAACCCGTCATCCTCAGCGAATTCGGTGCGGGCGCCAAAGCCGGCCTGCATGGGCCTGACACGCAGAAGTTCACCGAGGAATATGAAGACAATGTGTACCGGCAACAGTTCCAAATGATCGCGAAGGTCCCGTTCCTCCGCGGCATGACGCCGTGGGTGCTGATGGATTTTCGCTCGCCGATGCGCCAGCTCCCCGGCATTCAGGATGACTACAACCGCAAAGGCCTCGTCTCCGACAAGGGCGAAAAGAAGAAGGCCTTCTTCACGCTGCAGGACTACTACGCTCGCCGGATGCAGGAACAACGAGAGCCTTGAGAGTGTGCGCAACTGCGGCCTTCGAACGCATTCATGCAGATGGCCGCCTCAATACGATGGCGGCGGCCCCGCAAACTCCAAACTCCAATTTCTAAATTCTGCGGCTAAACGCCCAGCCCGCGCAGTCCCAACCCGATCACATACGTCGCCACGCCTTCGACCGCGCCCACCAGCGTCATCTCCAGACCCGACGCCCACCAGCTGCGCACCGTGATCAGGGACTTCGCCGCGCCCACCGCGAAATGCGCCGCCAGCGACACGATCGCCGAGGCAATGACCGCCGGATAGCCGCTCATGAAGAAAAACGGCAGGATGGGAATGAACGCGCCCACCGCCGTCGACAGCGCCCCCGACCAGGCCGAGACAAAGGGCTGGCTCAGCCCCTCCTCGGTCATGTTCAGCCGCTCGCCGGCCAGCGCCCGCAGAAACTGATCTGGATTCTCCGCCAGGTGCTCCACCACGTGATCCGCATCGTCCCGCGGAATGCCCTTCACCTGGTAGTACAGCGACAGCAGCTCCCGCGCCTCCGGCCCGTTCATCTCGATGGCCTCGCGCTCCCGCGACACCTCCGCCTGATAGATCTCGCGCTCGCTCTTCGCCGCCAGATACGCGCCCGAGCCCATCGACAGCGCGCTCGCAATCATGCCCGCCAGCCCCGACAGCAGCACCCAGTGGCTGTTGCCCAGCGTGGCGCCGGAGACTCCGGAGACAATGCCGAAGATCGCGCCCAGTCCGTCGTTCACGCCGTAAATCGCGTCGCCGATCCATCCCGCCGCCTGCCGCCCCGGCCGATTCCGCCGCGTCAGCAGCTCATTCAGCTCCTGCCGGGCCACCTCTGAACTCGGAGCCATCTTCGGATACCGGTGCCGGATCAGCTCCGTCAGCTCGCGGTAGTGGTCCTGCTCGTCGGCAATCACCTTATGCAGAATCGCGATGCTGGGCTCGTCGCCCAGCTCCTTCAGCTGCTGCCCGTAGCGCGCAATGTCGCGGCTCTCGTCAATCTCCAGACGCCGCAGCGCCGCCTGCGGGCCGCCCAGCCGATTCGCCAGGGTGTCCGCGTCGCCTGTCGCCTTGCCTTCGTACCGCGGCAGCTCCGCGCCCATCTCGCGAATGCGCTTCGCCCACAAGGACGCGTGATGTGCCTCGGCCTCGGCCATATGGCGCAGCGTCTTTTTGCGAATCGGATCGTCATCGCGCTCGGAGAGCGTGTTATAGGTGTGATAGCCGCGCATCTCCGCCTGCCAGTTCTGGTACAGCGCGTCCAGCACCTTCTGCTCTTTTTGGCTCAAGGTCTGCGCCATCGCCGTCCTACCCCCCAATCTGATAACTAAAGCCGAAGCGGCCAATCTGGATCATATGACGGTCGCTCGGCGGCCAGATGCGAATCTCTTCCACGCGCGTGATGCCCGGAATCAGCGTCGCCGTCACCGTCCCCAGCAGCCTGCCGGTCGCGGCCTCATACAGGTGCACCGCCAGTCCATCCTCGCCGTGCGCGTATCCGATCAGGTAATTCCCCGGCGCCAGCCGTATGTCGTCGCCCAACTTGAGCGGCACCTGCGTCAGCAGAAAGTGCGAATACTTCCCCTCCGCGGAATACCCCGCCGTGATCAGCACCACGCCCGCGATGTACTTCCCCTGGCCGTTGGTAATGCCCGACGCCGACCGCATCTCCGTTTCGATCCGCTCCTGCACCACCGGAGCCCGCGCCGGTATCACCGACCGCAGCTCGGCATCGGTCGCCGCCTTCCACTCCCCCGCGCGCGTCTCCTGCGCCCACACGCATGACACTGCAACCAGAACCACAGCCGTTGCCAATACGCAAATTCTTTTCGTGCCTGCCCACAGCTTCATCAGTATCGACTCCCCTAAACCCTGACCCCTAAACCGTGTCCCTCAATCCAGATGCACAAGCCCGCGCTGCAGCGCCGTCGTCGCCGCCTGGGTGCGATCTTCCACGCCCATCTTGCTCAGCAGGCTGTTGACGTGCGTCTTCACCGTCGCTTCTGAGATGAACAGCGCGTTGCCGATATCCTTGTTGCTCTTGCCCGCAACAATCAGATGTAGAACTTCCAGCTCGCGTGCCGTCAGCGTGGCCGCGCTCATCCGTTCCGCCAGCTTTTCCGCCACGCGCGACGGGATCCGCGATTTCCCCGCATGCACGGTCCGCACCGCATCCGTCAGCTCCGTCAGATCCATCCCTTTCAGCAGATAACCCTTCGCCCCGGCCTGCATGGCGCGATAAATATCCTCGTCTCCGTCGAACGTCGTCAGCACGATAATCCGCGCTCCTGGGAACTCCTCCCGGATCCGCGCAATCGCCTCCACCCCGTTCATCTTCGGCAGCCGCAGATCCATCAGCGTCACATCCGGCCGATGCTGCCGATACAGCGCCACAGCTTCGTTGCCGTCCGAACCCTCCGCCACCACCGAGAACCCCGGCACCGTTTTCAGCAGCGCGGCCAGCCCCTGGCGCACAATCGCGTGATCGTCCACGATCATGATCTGAATCGTATCCGTCATGGTTCCATTTTCCTTCACCTCGGTCACTCTCCCGTCATTCCGCCCAGCGGCAGCAGCAGCCTCACCCGCGTGCCGACCCCCGGGCCGCTCTCCACGGTAAGGTTCGCGCCAATCGCCGCCGCGCGCTCCCGCATCCCCACAATGCCATAATGCCCGCTCGCGCCGTCCGCCGGAGCTCCCGTGAATCCCCGGCCATCGTCCCGAACCTCCATCGCGAACCACTTCCCTTCGAACTCCAGCCGCAGCGCAATTGTCTCCGGATTCCCGTGACGCACCGCGTTCACCACCGCCTCGCGCGCGATCCGCATCAGCTCCCGCTCCACATCGGCACCCAGCGGGTGATTCGTTCCGCTCACCTGCATGAAAACCCTGGCCTGCTTCCCGTCTTCCGGCCCAGTCGCTCCGTGCGCAGGCGCTCCCGCGTGCGTCCCCGATCGCGCCGCTACATCCTCGGCCATGCGCAGAACCCGCGCCGCCAGGTCCTCTCGCTCCGCGCTCTGCGAACGCAGCTCCCAGATCGAACTCCGCGCCTCCTCCAGACTGCTGCGCACCAGCGCCTGGGTACGCTCCAGCTGCTCCCGCGCCGCATCGGCCGAGGCCCGCATCAGCTGGCCCACAAGCTCCAGCTGCACTGACACAGCCACGAAGCCCTGTGCCAGCGTATCGTGAATCTCCCGCGCGATGCGGGCCCGCTCGCCCAGCACCGCCTGGAACTCCCGCTCGACACCCATCAGCCGCCTTCGCCACGCCGCGTATCCCAACCCGATCAGCGCCAGCGCCAGCAGCAGCCGGAACCACAGCGTCTGATACACGTGCGGCTCCACGGTCAGCGCCACGCTCGCCGCCTGCCGGCTCCAGACCCCGTCGTTGTTCCGCGCCATCACGCGGAACGTATAGCGCCCGTGCGGCAGATTCGTGTAGTACGCCGTGCGCCGCGTGCCCGCGTCCACCCAGCCCGGATCGAATCCCACCAGCTGGTAGCGATATTCCACCTTCTGCGGCGCCACATAGCTCAGCCCCGCATAGTCGAATTCATAGTGGCTGTGGCCGGGAGCAATCGTCAGCGTCGATCCGCTCTTCTGCTCCACGTCGTCCACGCTTACGGCTTCCAGCGCCACCTGCGGCGCCACCCGATTCACCGGCATGTGTTCGGGATCCACCGTCGCAATCCCCTTCAGCGTCGCGAACCACAGCGATCCGTCGCGCAGCGCAGCCACCGCCGGATGCCCCCCGCTGCTGCATTCGCTGATGCGCATCCCGTCGGCGACTCCGAACCGCATCACCTCCGGCGCCGGGCCGCCGCCTGCCATCGCGTTCAGGCCCGCACGGCTCACGCGATACACGCCGCTGCTCGAGCTGATCCACAGATATCCGATCCGGTCTTCCAATATCCCGATCACCCGCGGCGGCAGCAGCCCTTGAGCCACCGGCACGATTCTTCCGTCAGCCATCCGATTCAGCCCGCCATCGTTGGTCCCGATCCACAGCGTCCCATCGGCGTCCTCGTGCAGCGAGGTGACGATGTTGCTGGAGAGCCCATCCTTCCGGGTGAAGTTGGTGAACTGCCCGTCGTGCATCCGCGTCAGGCCTCCCAGGGTGCCGATCCATAATTCGCCGTCCCGGCCCTGCGTCATTGCGCCAATCAGATCGCTCCCCAGCCCATCAGCCGTCGTCCACGTCGTAAAAGCTCCCTTGTCATAACGCGACAAGCCATGCCGCGTGCCGATCCACAGCGCGCCGTCGCGCCCTACAAATAACGAGCGCACGAAGTCATCGGCAAGGCCATCGGCGGTCGTCAGCACCCGCACGTCCCCGTCGCGGATCAGGTTCAGCCCGTCCGGCGTCCCCGCCCACACGTCTCCGCTGGGAGCAGCCGCCACCGCGAAAACCACATCGCTGGCCATCCCCTGGGTGGTGGTCAGCGCACGAAAATGCCCGCCGCTTTCGACGTCGAGGCCGCCGCCGTTCGTTCCCGCCCACATCGCGCCGTCCGGTCCCTCGGCCAACGCCAGCACGTACTCGTTGCTGAGTCCGTCCTGCGCGGTCAGGCTGGAGAACTTCCGATCGCGCAGCACCGCCAGGCCGCCCGCTTCGGTCCCCAGCCACAGATTGCCCTCACGATCGTCGGCCGCGGTCAAATACACATCTCCGCCGTGCGGAAGCAACTCGGCCGCCCCGTCAAATGTGATCCGCATCAAACCCTTCGCGGTCCCCGCCCAGATCATTCCCTGGCGATAGCTCAGGAAACTCACGCGCCCCACATCCTGCGGAAACGCGCTCACCCGGCCGCCCTGCTCGGTCAGCAACCCCGCGTCCGTCCCAATCCAAACCCGCCCGGCCGCGTCCGCGACCAGCGCCTCCACCGCGCCTCCGCGCGGCAGCGCCACATTGCGGCACCCGGCCGGCGTACACGCCTCCAGCCCCGTTCGCAGCCCGGCCCACGCCGTGCCGCTGCCATCCGCCGCGAGCGTCAGCGCCAGCACCTCGCCTGCCGTTCCCAACGCGTGCGCTGCGCCTTCCGGACTCAACTGCACCAGGCCTTCCGCCGTGCCGACCCAGAGAGTCCTGTCCCGCCCCGCGATCATTCGGCTGTTCTCGGTCAGGTCCTCATCGAGCGGCACGCGTTCGGCGCGATCCTTGCCCGGCGACCCATCGATGCGAAATAGCCCCGCCGCCGACAGCACCCACACCTGTTCCCTGCCGCCGGGCAAAATCTGATCGAACGTGCGCCACACCTGCGTCGCCGGCATCCCGCGATCCGCACCGAAAGCCTCCACCGCGCCGCCGCGCATCCTCGCCAGGCCGCCCGACGTGCTGATCCAGATCGTGCCCGTCTGATCTTCCGTCAAATCGTCGATCAGATCGCTCGGCAGCGCGGGTGTCGTGGCATGGGTCATCACCGCAAACTGCGCGCCGTCAAAGCGCACCAGCCCGCCCTCGGTGCCGATCCACAGGTAGCCGCGCCGCCCCTGCACAATCGCGTGCACGGTGTTCTGCGGAAGGCCCGTATCCGTTTGCCACGATTGATAGCCGTACTGCGCCAGTGGCATATGCGGATCGAGCCCCCACGACGGCGCCGCCAGCCCGATCAGCGCCCCGCACACCACCGCTGTCGCCCGCAATTTGTCCATCACAGGAATACTGTCAGAATGCTAAATGCCGGGGCGGTCCGGCGCACCCACTTCCCTGCGCCCGTTCCCCTGAGCCCCGTTCCCTGAGCCTGTTCCCCGGTCCCGGCCATCCGCGGGACGCCCGTCAGCGGGCTCCGCCTTTGGTCTTCCGCGCGCCCTTCACCCGCACCCGCTCCGCAGCCGCCGGCCCAATGGTGAACTGTCCTGCCCCCGTCTCAATCGCCAGCGTCTGATCGTAATTCCGCTGCAGCACCCGCACTGAGCCCCCAGGCTCAATCCCTGTCTTGTGCAGAAACCGCAGCAGCTTCTCATCCCGCTCGTAGAGGCTCGTCACCGTACAGGTCGTCCCTTCCTCCGCCTCGGCCAGCGCTCGCACGCCCTGCCGCTTGCGCCGCTCTTCGCTCTCCGGCAGCACCGCGTTCCCGTGGGGACAGGTCCCCTTCTCCCCCAGCTTGCGCAGCAGCAGCGCTTCAAACTCGGGAGAAACCGCATGCTCCAGCCGCTCCGCCTCGTCGTGCACCTCGTACCACGGCATGCCGAAGATCTCCGACAGCATGCGCTCCACCAGGTGATGCCGCAGCGCCGTGCGATACGCCGTCTCGTGTCCCTTCGGCGTCAGCCGCACCACACCGTCTGCCTTCACCTCTACGTATCCATCGCGCTTCAGCCGCCGCAGCGCCATCGACACCGCCGGCGCCGACACCGCCAGCCAGTGCGCCAGCGTCGCCGAGATAACAGTCCGCCCCTCGCTCTCGGCTTCCAGAATCGCCTTGAGGTAGTCCTCTTTCGAAACGCTGAGGTCTGCTTTCACCGTGGTTCCTGGCATTAGCTTAACGCTTTGCACTTTTTGCTAAAGAGGACTGTTTTCGATGCCGGATATGAATTGAATGCCCGGCACAATCTGTCGGGTCAGTTGCCTGTCTCCAGTCAGGAACAAGTCGATTCCCTTCGCAGCCGCGCACGCAAGATGGATGGAGTCCGCTGTAGCGAGTTTTTGCACCGCGCGAAGCGAGGCGAATGTCTCAACCGCTTGCCGATCGAAGGGGAGGAGTTGGACGTTCAAAGCTGAGAAATCTTCGTTGATCGTCTTCAGTTTTTGAGGCGATTTCAATGCTCCTGCCAGCAATTCCCCAAAACTGAGATAGCTGGTGAACAAGGAATCGCCCCGCGTCAGCATTCGGTCATAGATTGCTTCAACGCGCGAGGCGTATTCCTCGTTGTCCTCCAGCAAGTAAATGAAAAGCATCGTGTCCCAATAGACCTTACTCATCGCCGGTCCTTCTCAGGATCCGTCCGCAGCCATTTCAGGAAAGCCTCACCACCTCCGTAGGCCGCCATCTCCTCCCGAAGCAAACCGCGCAGCCTGGCGAGTGGGGATCCTGGCTGCCTGCCACCGTCGTCCTGATGAGTTCCCGCACCTGCATCCGTGCGATTTCCCCCTGTCTCGTTCAGAAAGCGATAGTGAAAGACCACCGTCGGACTCATCTGCGAAGGAGGTCCGTCAATCTTTTCGATTTCAAGTCCAAGAGGTTCCAGAAACTTTCTCGGTGAGCGCAAAGCACTGCAGACCTGAGGGACGTTTTGTCGCGGGAGTCCTTCCCGTTCCACCATCGTGTTCAGAACATCACGAACGCGAATCTCGAATTTCCGGCGCCCCTCGCGCCTCGCGGGCAGCACATAACGATGCTCAGCGAGCGCCCTGATCTTGTTGCTGTAATCCGCAGCCATGGCAACGCCTCCACCAAACACTTTATTTAATTTAATGTATCTTGTCAAGACAGACATAGACAGATAATGTATGGCCGAGGACTTCTTAGCCTTTTGGCCGTGCCGTTACAATGTCCAGAGCCTTTTTCCAGGAATTCCCTATCGTGTCGAATCCCTCATCTCCTGGCCGCAAGCGCGTCCTCAGCGGCATGCGCCCCACCGGCAAGCTCCATCTCGGCAACTACATGGGCGCCCTCCACAACTGGGTCCGCCTCCAGGACTCGTACGAGTGCTACTTCTGCGTCGTCGACTGGCACGCCCTCACCACCGACTACGCCGACCCCTCCCAGATCGTCGCCAACCGCCGCGAAGTCATCCTCGACTACCTCGCCGCCGGCCTCGACCCCGAAAAGTCCGTTCTCTTCGTCCAGAGCGCCATCAAACAGCACGCCGAGCTGCACTTGCTCCTCTCCATGATCACCTCCATCGGCTGGCTCGAGCGCGTGCCCACCTACAAGGAGCAGCAGGAGAACCTCAGGGACCGCGACCTCTCCACCTACGGCTTCCTCGGCTACCCGCTGCTCCAGGCCGCCGACATTCTCATCTACCAGGCCGACTTCGTCCCCGTCGGCCAAGACCAGGTCGCCCACGTCGAGCTTACCCGCGAAATCGCGCGCCGCTTCAACCAGTTCTACAAGCGGCCTGACGGCTCCGAGATCCTCCCCGAGCCGCAGGTCCTGCTCACGCCCTCGCCCAAGCTCCCCGGCACCGACGGCCGCAAGATGTCCAAGAGCTACGGCAACACCATCCTGATGAGCGATCCCGAGCCGGAGATCCGCGCCAAGCTCAAGCCGATGGTGACGGACCCGGCGCGCATCCGCCGCAAAGATCCCGGCAATCCCGACAAATGCCCCGTCGGCGATCTGCACAAAATCTTCTCTTCCGAGGAAACGCTCGCGAAGGTCTACGACGGCTGCACCACCGCCGGCATCGGCTGCATCGAGTGCAAAGGCTGGGCCGCCGATGCCATCGTCCAGCACCTCGCCCCCATCCAGGCTCGCAGGACGCACTTTGAACAAAACCCCACGCTCGTCGCCGACATCCTTCACGACGGCGCCCGCCGCGCCGCCGCCCGCGCCGAAGAAACCATGCAGGACGTCCGCGCCGCAATGGGCCTCACAGAAATCTCCCCCCAATGACCGATCAACACCACGACCCCGAAAACCCGCCCGCCCAGCCGGACGAACCCTCGCCGGAATCACCACGGCCCACCTCAGTGCCTGCTCCAAAAACCGAGCCGCGCGAAGCGCAGTCCGCCGACCGCGCAGGTCCCGCTGGACGCGCAGTCCCTGAAGAGTCCGCCTCGCCCTTCTCCGTCACCGTCGACCAGGTGTACGACGGCCCTTATGATCTCCTCCTCGACCTCGTCCGCAAGCAGAACATCGACATCTACGACATCCCCATCGCCAAAATCACCGCGCAGTTCCTCGCCTACGTCGAGCACCTCAAGGCCTCCGACGTCGACACCGCCGGTGAGTTCATCTACATGTCGGCGCTGCTCATCCACATCAAGAGCAAAATGCTCCTCCCGCGCTCGCCCGCCGACACCGCTGAAGAAGCCGAGGATCCCCGCCGCGAGCTGGTCGAGCGCCTCCTCGAGCACGAGCGCTTCCGCAACGCCGCGCAAATGCTCCAGCAGAAGCGCCAGCTCGAAGAAGCCACCTGGACCAATCCCGGCATGCGCGACTTCCGCCAGGCCGCCGAGGACGATCAGGACATCGCCGCCGACACTCTCGACCTGGTCCGCGTCTTCCGCGAAGTCCTCGAGCGAGCCAAAGCCCGCCCCGTCCTCGACGTCTCCGAGGACGCCGTCACCGTCCGCCAGATGATCGACTACCTCCGCCGCCGCCTCATGATGGAGGACCGCCCCGTAGGCCTCTCGAAGATCCTCGCCCACACCCGCTCCACCAACGCCGTCGTCGCCATGTTCCTGGCCCTCCTCGAGCTGGTCCGTCTCCAGGCCATCCTCCTCCGCCAGGATCGCGGCTTCAGCGAGATTTACGTCAAGAAAAGCGGAAACTTCGAGCAGGTCATCAACGACCGCCTGTCCGTAAAGGATGACTGGAGCTGAGCGCAGCGAAGCTCCGGTCATCGAGCCCGCCCTGAGCGACCCGGAACCGAGTGACGGCGGAGTCGAACGGGACTGGAGCTGAGCGCAGCGAAGCTACAGTCATCGAGCCTGCCCTGAGCGACCCGGAACCGAGTGACGGCGGAGTCGAACGGGACTGGAGCTGAGCGCAGCGAAGCTCCGGTCATCGAGCCCGCCCTGAGCGACCCGGAACCGAGTGACGGCGGAGTCGAACGGGACTGGAGCTGAGCGCAGCGAAGCTCCGGTCATCGAGCCTGCCCTGAGCGACTCGGAACCGAGTGACGGCGGAGTCGAACGGGACTGGAGCTTAGCGCAGCGAAGCTACAGTGACCCCCTGCACATCGGAAGCACCTCCCTGGTCGTGCACCAATTCGTCTGGTTTCCAACAGAGCCGCCCCGCGCTTTTTCGGTACTATCGAGAAAGCGCCGTTTCCTCTTTTGCGGCGCGAGAACCCCCACGTCTCGATGAGCCTGAAAGCCCGCATTGAAGCCGTCATCTACGCCGCCGAAGAGCCGGTCACGCTCGCGCAGCTCACTACCCTTTTCCGCGAAGAAGCCCTCCTGAACCGCCCCGCCCGCGAGGCCTCCGAACCCGCCGCCCACGATTCCGCCGCCGCCACCCCCGACTTCGCCGGCGAGCCCCAGCCGGTCCCCGAACCCACGCCCTCCGCGCCCGATGTCGAAGCCGTGAACTCCGCTCCCGAATCCACGAGCGAAACGGCTGCAGGAAGCGAGGCCGAGGCGCAGGACGACGAAAAGAAAGCGGTCCGTGCCCGCGATCGCGAAGCCCGCGATGAAATCCGCCGCCTCATCGACCAGCTCATCGAGGACTACTCCTCCGACGATCACGGCCTCGAAATCCGCGAGGTGGCCGGCGGCTACCGCTTCGCCACCCGCCCCGAAGTTCACGACGCGGTCCGCGGATTCATCAGGAGCCTCAAGCCGCCGATGAAGCTTTCCCTCCAGGCACTCGAAACCCTGGCCGTCATCGCCTACAAGCAGCCCGTCACCGCTCCCGAAATCGGCGAAATCCGCGGCGTTGACTCTGGCGGGGTCCTCGGCTCCCTCGTCGCCCGCAAGCTCATCACCACCGCCGGCCGCAAGCAGGTCATCGGCCGCCCCATCCTCTACAAGACCACCAAGGAATTCCTCCTCCGCTTCGGCCTTAAAGATCTGAACGAGCTCCCCTCCATCGAGGAATTCGAGAAGATGGCCAGCGAGCTCGAAGAAGAGAGCCCAGCGCCGGAAGTCGAAGTCGATGCGTCCGCGGACGACTTAGCACAAAACGAAATCGCCGCCCTCGAAGAGAACGCCGAGGCCGTTGCTGAAGCCGAATCCGCCTCCAACGAAGCCCCCACCACCGAGCACGACGCCGCCCTCGATCAAGAAGCCGCGGAAACCTCGAATTAGCGTCACCATTTTCAGAAGCTGTCATCCCGGTCGCCGCAAAAAGCTCCCGGAAACCGTGCCTACCGGTTACTCGGTCCGAAGGGGGAGCTGCGCTGCTCTGGGTGCTGCGCAGCAGCACGACGGAGAAAGCCCCGGCCTTCAGGCCGGGGATACCATCTCGAAAAGACGTGGGCTTTAGCCCCGGGTCCGAAGTACCGCAAGGCCGGCCAAACGGCAACCATCGTCGCACCCGCACGAACCCCTCCCCGCCCGCGCTGTCATCCTGAGCGAACGGGGCCCCGAACGCACCAGGAGCCCCAAAGAGCATTGCTCTTTGGGGTAGGTTCGGGGGTGGTGAGCGAAGGATCCGCGGTTGCTCTTTTTGCCTCTCCCCGGCACTAATGTTCCGGAAAGCCGCAAGGCCGAGCCCACCCCACCCGCGAACCAGCCAGCCTTCCCCCCTGTGCCCTGTACCCTGCAACCTGACTGCACCCTGCACCCTGCCTGTAACCTGTAACCTGAAACCTGCACCCTGTACCCTCCCATGCCCGACAACCAGCGCCTGCAGAAAATCATCGCCGCCGCCGGCGTCGCCTCCCGCCGCAAAGCCGAAGAGCTCATCCTCGCGGGACGCGTCCAGGTCAACGGCCAGACCGTCACCCAGCTCGGCGCCAAAGCCGACCCCGCCCGCGACCACATCCGCGTCGACGGCAAGCTCCTCCACGGCCCCGAGCGCCCCCGCTACGTCGTCCTCAACAAGCCCAAAGGCTATGTCACCACCGCCAGCGATCCCGAAGGCCGCCCCACCGTCATGAGCCTGGTCAAGGACGGCCCCCGCCTCTTCCCCGTCGGCCGCCTCGACTACTCCAGCGAAGGCCTCCTGCTCATGACCAACGACGGCGCGCTCGCCAACGCCCTCACCCGCGCCTCCGCCGGCGTCGAAAAGACCTACCTGGTCAAGGTCAGCGGCCATCCGTCCGAGTCGGACCTGAACCAGCTCCGCCACGGCGTCATGATCGACCGCGGCACGCAAATCCGGGGCCCCCGCCACGCGATGCGCGGTGGGGTAGAGATCAAACCGGTGCACAAGGGCCACCGGGAGGAGGCTTCCGGGCGAAGCCCCGCGCAGCGTGACCGCGTCATGACCGCCCCCGCCCGCATCCGCCTCCTCCGCGAAGCCGACAACCCGTGGTACGAGATGATCCTCACCGAGGGCCGCAACCGCGAGATTCGCAAGATGTTTGAGGAAATCGGCCGCCATGTCGAGAAGATTCGCCGCGTCGGCTACGGCCCGCTGGTCCTCGATCTGGAGCCCGGCCGCTCCCGCGACCTGACGCTCGAAGAAATCGCCGCCCTCCAAAAAGCCGCCGCCGGGAAATCCCCCAAATCAGAGAAGCCGGCAAAGAAGCGAGCAAGCCGCGCCCCAAAGAAGGCCGCACCCCGCCGCGCAGGGTCACGCTCGAACACCCCCGGCAAGCGCCCCCGCAAATAGCCGCTATAGGCGGTCGCTATCGCTGCCCGCTGTAGCCTCCCTCCTCCCTAATTACGGTCCTTTCCCCGCTTCTGTGGAAATTCTGTCAAGCCCCGTCACCCAGGTACGAAGGTAACAGTGCCTGATACAAAAAGACTTCCACGCCAAAATACCCGCGCAAATTTGGCAGTAAATCCGTCTGGATTTGGTATTCTGAACTTAGAGAGTAAAAAAAGAAAAAAGCCCGCCCAGTGCGGGCTTTTCTGTTGTGGCGAGCTCAATGAAAGGAGCCTTTTCTGCGGCCCATAGACCATTCCCTGGTGCCTGTTGCCTGCCCTTCAAGAAGCCCCCAGCCAAGTGATCTCGTTTGAATCAGCTAGCGCCCAGAGGCCCCATAGGCAATTTGCAAGCTAAACAAACAGAAAGAGTTACGCAAAAATTTAACCCATTAAAAAAGGGAAACTCGGCGATCCTCACCGGCTCCTGGCCACTGGCGGCCCCAGCAATCTCACATCTTTCACAGATTTTTTCTTGCGGGATACCTCCCAGCTCCTGCCTCCCAGCTCCTGTCTTCGTGAACGGAACCGGACCACCGCTCAACGCGTAGGTTCCAACATGGCGCGCCGATTCGAGTGGGACTGGGTCGAAGCAGAAGTCGAGCGAACCTCCGCGGAATGGACAGCCTGCGCAGCCAGGCAAGCCCCGGAGGCGCGGCGATATTCGGCGTCGGAGCAGCGCGAACGAGAGCGCTCCTACGACCAGGCTCTCGAAGCCGTCGAACGCGAAGCGAAGCGGGTCCGACGCTCGCGCCGAGCCCGCGATGGCGCGCAGGAGCGCATCGTCGCCGCTTTCGCCCGCTTTTCCGCCGAAGCTCTCGGCCTGGGCGAGAACGCCATCAGCCTGCTGACCGACGATTTCCTCCCCGTCGGCACGCAGCTGGCGCGATGGGCGCGAGCCTTCGATCCCGGCCTCGCCATGGATGGAATCGTCCAGGCCTGCCGCAATGCCTGGACCGCCTGTGGCCTGCAGCCACTGCTCGGCGAACCGATCCGCCTCACGCCGGCCATTCTGGGATACAGCCTTCTCTATCCCTACAGCGACAACCACCTGGATCGAGTGGATCGGTCGCCCGAAGAGAAGCTGGCGGCAAGCCGCCGATTTCGCGAGCGCCTGCGCGGGACCTCAGTGAGCGCGGAGAACGCCTGGGAGCGAGCCGTCTGGGATCTGGTCGGCCTGGTCGAAGGTCAGTATCCGCGGGAGCAGTACCCGCAGATCTTCGATTGCCTGCTCGCCATCCATCGCGGCCAGGAAGAGAGTCTGCGCCAGCTGCGCGGCAACTGCTCCGGCGCGGAGTTGCTGCGCCTGAGTTGCACCAAGGGCGGAACTTCGGTACTGGCCGACGCCTGCCTGGCCCAACCCGACCTGACCGAGGCCGAGAGCCGCTTCGGCTTCGCCTGGGGCGTCCTGCTGCAGCTCGGCGACGATCTGCAGGACATCGAAGAAGACCTGCGGCGCGGCTCCTCAACCCTGTTTTCAACGGCGGCCCGGCAGGGCGAGTGCCTGGACGCGCGGGTGATCCAGCTGCTGCAGTTCGCTGAACGAGTCGGAGCGCAGATGGAAACCCTGCCGCGGGGCGACGCCATGCTCAAGGACCTGCTGCGCATGAGCTGGCGCTCGCTGATTCTGATGGCGGTAGCGCAGTCGCACCCGCACTTCTCGCCAGGATTTCTCGCGGAAGCGGAAAGCTGGTCGCCGTTCCGGTTCAGCTTTCTGCGCGAGCGTCGAAAGCGGCTCACGGGCCGGCAAGGGTTGTACACAACTCTGTTTGAGCTGTTTCTGGCCGGCGAAGACGAGGTCACGGCAAGCTTGCCGGCCGCACGTGCGCGCCTCGAGCTGGGGACCTGCTCAGCGCCCGCACAGGTCGCGTAAACTCCGTTCATGCAGTTCACCAGGAGGCTTCGCGAGGGCGTACGGCGGGGTGAAATCACCTGCAGCGTACGCATCTGGGCGTCTCCTCGCGTGCGGGCCGGCGGACACTACCGAATGGAGGAAGGCGAGATCGAAGTCGACTCGATCGAGCCGATCGGATCGCCCGACATTACCCCGGAGCTGGCGCGAGCCTCGGGATTCCTGGGCGTACTGGACCTGCTGAAAGTCGCACAGCACGGGCGCGGGCAGAACATCTATCTGGTCAGGTTCCACTACCTGCCGCCGAAGCGAAACAAACCCGCATCGCGGCGGGCGAAGCTATGAGATGGCTTGTTCCAGCCGGTCGATCAGCTGATCCTGCCCGCGGAAGATCTTCTTCCGGGCCGCGCGGAGATCAAACCAGGCGCCCCGGTCGGCTTCCGGGATTTCGATCTGGCGGTGCGAGCGCGGAGGCCACTCGATCAGGCAGGTGTTGGACACCAGCGTGGCAGGATCGAAGTCGCCTTCGAGGGCCCACGCGGTGACCTCCTTGCCCGAAGGCTGGCGGACGACGCCGAGAGGCAGGAAGTCGGTGGAGGGACGGTCGAGGGCGAGCGCAGAACCGGTTTCTTCCTGGAACTCGCGCCGAGCGGCGTCCAGCGGCGGCTCGCCGTCGTGGTATTCGCCTTTTGGGATGGACCAGGAATCCTTTTTCGCCCAGAAAGGGCCGCCGGGATGGATGAGAAAAACCTCGATTCCGGCGGAGACGCGGCGGTAGAGGAGAATGCCAGCGGAGGTTTTGGGCGGCATGATTCGATGGCAGATTACAGCGTACAGGTTACAGGTTGAAGGTTCCGGCGCACAGGGTACCGTTGATAGACTCTGGAAATCGATTCGATCAGGAGGAATCCAGTGGTGAAAAAGACAGCACGAGGCGTTGTGGTGATTGCGTTGGTGGCGGCGATGGGGTGTGCTGTGAGCTTTGCCAAAGACAAAAGCGAGAATCAGGCGCCGACCGCCTGGGGGATGCAGTCGGGCAACAAGGGCTGCGTCATCTTTAAGGAGTCGGAGGAGACGACGACCCAGATGCAGCAGGGGGGCGGCGGATTCACCACGCAGTCGGTGAAGGTGCTGGAAGTGCTGGACTCGATCCACGCCACGCTGCCGCACAAGAAGTACACCGAGACCGAGGACGAACTGGACGCGCTGCAGAAGCTGTCCGTGGCCAATGAATTGAAATACGTGAAGATTCCAAAGAAGTACTCGCCCCAGGAGCTGGACCAGGCCAAAACAATGTGCGGGGTACAGTAAGGCGGAGATCAGGGATTTGCAGGCGCGGGGATCGAACCTTCCCCGCGCTTTGCTTTGGGCTGCGAAGAATCATGGGGAGCAGCCAGCAGGAGACCGAGGCGCGGCCGCCTGCATCTTCCTCAGGGAGCCCGGTTTCCCGGCAGATTGGGGCCGCGCGGCAATGCCCCACAATGGTTACCTCGGACAGTCCCAGGAGGGTTGCGGGGTTGACCGGCACAGGCCTATACTCGGACCGTTTGGCCCGGGAGCGGGTCGCCTCTGGAGCGAACCGGCAAAGAGCCGACAGGAAGGCAGTGGAAAACCTTTTGTATGGCAACCATCTCGCTGGAACAGGAAATTAATCCCTGGGAAGCCCAGGCAGCTCGATTCGATTTTGCAGCGCGCAAGCTGAACCTGGATGAGGGTTTATGGCGCGTGCTGAGGTATCCGTCGCGGGAAATCATCGTGCATTTCCCCGTCACCATGGACGATGGGCGGATTGAGATGTTCACCGGCTATCGCGTGCTGCACTCGCAGGCGCGGGGACCGGGCAAGGGCGGGATTCGCTACGCGCCGGACGTGACTCTGGACGAGGTGCGGGCGCTGGCCAGCTGGATGACCTGGAAGTGCGCTGTAGTCAATATTCCCTTTGGCGGCGCCAAGGGCGGCGTGATCTGCGATCCGAAAAAAATGTCGCAGGGCGAGCTGGAGCGGATGACGCGGCGTTATACGTCGGAGATCATCGAGTTTATCGGGCCGGAGAAAGATGTGCCCGCGCCGGATGTGAACACCAACGAGCAGACCATGGCATGGATCATGGACACCTACTCGATGCATATGCGGCAAACGGTGACGTCGATTGTGACGGGCAAGCCGCTGACCATCGGCGGATCGCGCGGCCGCAAGGAGGCCACCGGGCGCGGCATTGCTCTGGTATGCGACGAGGCAATGAAGTATCTCGGCCTGCAGCGCGAAGGCTGCCGGGTGGTCGTTCAGGGCTTCGGCAATGTGGGATCCAACGCGGCGCGGCTGATGCAGGAGCGCGGCTACAAGATTATTGGGATCGGCGAATGGGACGGCGGTCTTTACAACCCGAACGGGATCGACATCTGCTCGCTCGAGGAACACAAGCTGCGCCAGGGAACGGTGCTGGGCTTCCGCGGCGCGGAACCAATGCCAACCGCGGACCTGCTGACGGCCGACTGCGAGATTCTCATTCCGGCAGCGACCGAGAACGTGATCACCAGCCGCAATGCGGAGCGGATCAAGGCGCGCATCGTGTGCGAGGGCGCCAACGGCCCGACAACTGCGGTCGCTGATGAAATCCTGGCGGACAAGAAGGTGTTCATCATTCCCGATATTCTGGCGAACTCGGGCGGGGTGACGGCGTCGTACTTCGAATGGGTGCAGGACCGCCAGGGCTACTTCTGGAAAGAATCGGAAGTGAACGAGCGGATGGAAGCGATCCTGGTGGAAAGCTTTGACGACGTGACCCGCTATGCCGAGGCGCACGCGGTGAACAACCGGATCGCGGCCTATATGCTGGCCATCGATCGCGTGGCGTACACGATCAAGCAGCGAGGAATCTACGCGTAGGTACAGAGTTTAGGGATTAGAGTCTAGAGTTTTGCGGTGTGCAAAGGCTGCGGCGTTTTCGTCGCGGCCTTTCCTTTTCCTGTGAGTGTGGCAAAGACACCGGCGAGGACGAGGACTGCTCCGGCAATCTCAAGCGGGGTGAGGCGCTCGCCGGCTACAGCCGCTCCCAGCAGCAACGCAAAGACGGGATTGATATAGGCGTAGCTGGAGACGCGCGTTGGGGAGTCGTGCGCGAGAAGCCAGACGTAAGCGGAGTAGCTGATGATGGAAGCCGCGATGATCAGATAGGCGAGGCTCACGAGCACTCGGGTGCCGAAAAGGATGGTTGCCGGAGGAAGGTGGTGGAACTCGCCGGCTGCGGCGGCGGCAAGAAGGAGGAAGACGCCGCCGGTGAACATCTGCAGGCCCGTGGTGGCGTGCTGCGGGCGCGGCAGCGGCAGGTAGCGAGACCAGAGGGTTCCGACGGACCAGCAGAGAGTCCCGCCGATCATGACGAGGACGGCGATTGTGGAGCTGTGATTGGGGCCGGAGCCTGAGCGCAGGGAAAGCAGGATGACGCCCGCGAATCCCAGAGCGATGCCGCCGGTTGCGACTGGCGTGGCGCGCTGGGTCCCGAGAAGGAGTTCTCCGGCAAAGATCCAGACCGGAATCATGGCGAAGACGACCGCGGCCAGGCCCGAGGCAACGCGCGTTTCGCCCCAGAAGAGGCTGGCGTAATCGCAGGCAAACATGAGGAAGCCGAGCACCGCGGCCGACAGCAACTGGCGCGCGTTGATCTGGATGGGGCCGGTGAGGCGGCTCCAGAGAAGCAGGGCAAGGCCGGCGATCGCGAAGCGGACCGCGGCGGCAAAGAAGGGCGGCACGACCGCAGTGAGCACGATCTCGCGAATGGCGAGGAAGGATCCGCCCCACAGAATGTAGATGGCTCCGTAGGCGAGAAGCTTGCGCATGAGACAGGTTACAGGAGGAGGTCGCTGGGGAAACCGCCAGGCGCAGAGAGACACAGTAGTCATCTCGCGACCCTGGCGTATTCGCTGATACACTCAGGCTTCCCCGAGAGTGTCCCGGAGGTCCCGCCGTGTCCGCCACGCCCGAAATCAAGCCCACCGCAACCAGTTTTCAGCCCTATGTTCCAGCCACGGAGACGCGGCCGGAGCTGACGTTTCGCGCCATTTTGCTGGGGTGCATCTTCGGGCTGATCTTCGGCGGGGTCACGGTGTACGTCGGCATCGAGGCCGGGCTGACGGTGGCGGCGTCGATTCCGATTGCGGTGCTCTCGATCAGCGTGCTGCGGGCGCTGGGGCGAGCGTCGATTCTCGAGAACAACATTGTCCAGACGACCGGGAACGCCGGCCAGTCCATCGCGGCGGGCGTCATCTTCACACTGCCGGCGCTGATCTTCCTGGGATTCGATCTGGAATACTTCCGCATCTTTGTGCTGGCCATGCTGGGTGGATGGCTCGGGCTGCTGTTCATGATCCCGCTGCGGCGCCAGCTCATTGTGGAGGAGCATGGCAACCTCACGTATCCCGAGGGCACCGCGTGCGCGGACGTGCTGCTGGCGGGAGAGCGCGGCGGATCGTTTGCCAGCCGCGTGTTTCTGGGCCTGGGGCTGGGCGCGCTGTACGCGCTCTTCCAGAACAGCGACCTGCTCGGCGCGTGGCCGGATCAGCCGGATTACCAGCCGAACTGGGGACGACAACACATCATGAAGGGCGCTTCGCTGCGCGTGGACGCGGTGCCGGAATATCTCGGCGTGGGCTACATCATCGGCGCGCGCGTTGCCGGAACCATGTTTGCCGGAGGCGTCTTCAGCTGGCTGGTGCTCATGCCGGCAATCTACTTCTTTGGTTCGCATCTGACCGGGCCGCTGTATCCCGCGGTGAAGCCGGTGGCGCAGATGTCTCCTGGCGAGATGTGGTCGGCGTACGTGCGACCGATGGGGGCCGGAGCGGTCGCTGCATCGGGCCTGATCACGTTGATGAAGACGGTGCCGACCATCGTAAACGCGCTCAAAGCCGGCCTGGGCAATCTGCGCAAGGGCAAGGGCGCGGCAGCTGGCAGCGAGCGCACCGATCGCGACATGCCCATGTCGGTTGTGCTGGGCGGCAGCGTGCTGCTGGTAGTGCTGATGTGGGTGTTTCTGACGCTGAAGCCCGTCCCGGGAGCGCAGACGGGCATGCTGGCAAACCTGGCGGCGTCGCTGCTGATTGTGGTCTTCGGGTTCCTGTTTGTCACCGTTTCGTCCCGGATCGTCGGACTGATTGGCAGCTCTGCCAATCCGATCAGCGGCATGACGATTGCCACGCTGATGGCCACCGCGGCGGTCTTCCTGGTGAAAGGCTGGACGGCTCCCGCGTTTGGCGCATTGGCGATCACGGTGGGCGGCGTCGTGTGCATCGCGTCGGCGAATGCGGGCGATACTTCGCAGGATTTGAAGACCGGCTTTCTGGTGGGCGCCACTCCGTGGAAGCAGCAGCTGGCGCTGATGATCGGCGTATGCGTCTCAACGTTCGCTGTGGGCGTGACGCTGAACGCGATGAACCGCGGCTTCGAGGAGTTCCACACCATGAACAAGGCGTGGGACATCTCCGCATCGCACGACGGCGTGCAGAACCAGGGGACGTTTACACGGAAAGAGTTTCGCGTGACGGCGCCGAGCAATGGCGGAGAAAAGACCGTCGCGACACTCCAGGGAGATCACTACATTCTGCTGAACGCGCTGGGCTCCCATGAGCTGGCGGACGGAAAATACCTCTACGATCCGCAGACCAAGACGATCGACGTGCAGTGGATTCAGGGCATCGGCAGCGAGAAAGCAGCGGCCCCACAGGCGCGTCTGATGGCCACGGTGATCAACGGAATTCTGAGGCAGCAGTTGCCATGGGGGCTGGTGCTGCTGGGCGTCTTTCTGGTGATTGCCATTGAGCTGATGGGCGTGCGGTCGCTAACCTTTGCCGTAGGCTCTTACCTTTCCATTGCGACAACGCTGGCGATCTTTGCCGGCGGCGTGGTGCGGTGGATGGTGGATCGCGCGATGGAAAAGGCCGGCCAGGGCGGCGAGTCGGAGAGCGAGATCAGCCCTGGATCGCTCTACGCCAGCGGCCTCATTGCGGCGGGCGGCATCGTCGGGCTGATGGGCGTGGGGATGAAGCTGTGGGAGAGCGTGAGCGGACGCAACAACCCGATCGGACTGCCGCAGACATTTATCTACAACCAGTGGGTTTCGGTGCTGATGTTCGTCCTGCTGGCCGGGTCGCTGTATTACTTCGCGCGGAAGCCCCTGGGCAAGTAGGACGGGGTACCGTGAACAGCGCGCGGGGTGCAGACCGATCGCTTTTCAGCGAAGGAAAGCTTCCGGTAAGCCTCCGTCCACCGGGATCAGATGGCCCGTCGTACAGCGGGTATTGGGACCGGCGAGGAAGAGAACGGCCCGTGCGCAGTCCGTGGGATCTATGGGCTGATGCGTCAGCGTGCGCTGCGCATAAAAGGCCGCCAGCTGGTTGCGCAGGTCGTCGTCGCTTGCGGCCGGATCGAATTCAATCTTGTACTTCGTGAGCGAGGCGATGACCCGGTCGCGCGGGAACATGGTCGATCCTTTGACCACCGTCGCCGGGCTGATGCCGTTGACGCGGACCTTCGGCGCGAGCGACACCGCCAGCTCGCGGACCAGGTGGCTGAGGGCGGCTTTGCTGACGTCATAGGCTTCGCTGCCGCGTTTGGGAACGACGGCATTAGCGGAGCTGGTAAAGACGACGGCGCCGTCGAGTTCCTGGGCAGCGAAGATCTTCTCGGCTTCGTCGGCGAGGATATAGTTCGCAGTCACATTGAGGTCCAACGTGGACGACCAGGCGGCATCGCCGATGGAGCCGCTGGGTGATGAAGGAAAAATGGCAGCGGTATTGATGAGGATGTCGAGCCCGCTGTAAAGAGCGACGGCAGCGCGCAGCGCGGCGACGATGCTGTCCCGGCTGCGGATATCGATGGCGGTGGCGGAGACGGCTTCTTTGCCGGCGATGGGGCGCAGTTCCTGCGCAACGGATTCGGCGCCGGCCAGATCGCGGTCGGCAACGACGATGTGCGCGCCACGCTCCGCGGCGAGGAGAGCCGCGGCGCGGCCGATCCCACTCGCTCCGCCAACGATGAGAGCGATGCGGCGGCTGAGTTCCTTTTCCGCTGGCTGGCGACGGAGCTTTGCGTCCTCGAGAAGCCAGTATTCGATGCGGAACGCCTCCGACGGCGGCAGCGCTACGTAATTGGCGTGGGACTGGAAGGCCGAGCTGGGCGCCGCGGCTCCGGCCTGGGGAAACTCCGTGATGGTCTGGTCGCCGGCGAGGGCCGTGGCGCCTTCCATCACGTGGATCGCGTTGGTGTAGAACTCGCCGACGATGCGGGCCTCAGTCTTGCTCTTGCCGAACGAGAACATGCCGAGGCCGGGAATGAGCAGGACCGCCGGATTGGGCTCGCGCATGGCTGGCGAGGTTGGCTCGACATGCTGCTGGTAGTAAGCGGCGTACTCGGTGCGGTAGTGTGCGAGCGCGGCGTCGATCTTCTGCTGGAGCGCCGTGACATCGTCCGTCGGCTCCGCCGCGACGAACAGCGGGCGGATCTTCGTGCGGATGAAGTGGTCGGGGCAGCTGGTGCCAAGGTGGGCGAGGGTCGCTGCATCTTTGGAGTTAACGAAGCGCAGCACCTCCGGCAGATCGCAGTAGCTGGCGAGCAGCCGCTTCTGCTGCGAGACACGGCCGCGGATGAACGGCAGCAGATCGGTGGCGAGGTCGCGCCGGTTGTCGCGTGGCTCGATGGCGGCGCCGCCGAAAAAGGCTCCTCCCCTCTTGTCCATATGCGCGTGAATGAACTGACCGAGGTGATCGATCATGGTGATCGTGTTCACGTAGGATTCCCGCTGGGTTTCGCCCCAGGTGAAAAGGCCGTGGCCGCCGAGTACGATGCCGTCGCAGTCGGGATTGTCGCGAACCGCCTGCCGGAGCATCAGGCCGAGCTCAAAGCCGGGCCGCTGCCACGGAACCCAGATCAGCCGGTGACCGAATTCGGGGTTGAACTGCTGCATCTTCTCTTTGCCATTGGCCGCCGCGGCCATGGCGATGGCCCAGTCGGGGTGCAGATGATCGACGTGGCGGAAGGGCAGGAATCCGTGCAGGGGCGTGTCAATGGAAGCGGCGACTCCGTTGAGGCCGAAGGTGCAGAGGGGATAGAGATCGACCATGGCGTCTTCTTCAGAGACGCCGCGGTAACGCGACTCAAGCGCGAGCAGTTTGTCGAGATACAGCGTGGCGAAGCCGCGGCGCTGGATGCTGCCGAGATCGCCGCCGCTTCCCTTCACCCAGAGGACCTCGGCGGGCTCACCGTTCAGCGGATCGGGCTCGTTCACTTTTGAGCTGGTGTTGCCGCCGCCGAAGTTGGTAATGCGCAGGTCGGCGCCGAACAGATTGGAGCGGTAACGGAGGAGCTCGGGCTCATCAAAGCCGGCGGCGAGTTTTTCGTCCCAAAGATCTTCGAGGAAGCGGAGGGTCGTCAGAGTCGTCATGGTTGTCCCAATCGATGATGGCACAGGCGGCAAACAGGGGGCGAGCGCTGGTCGCTGCGAACCCGAACCACTATGCTGGCAGGCATGGCAGGGCGGCAGAAGTTCAAGGCAGCGCTGGAACGCGATGGCACCAGCCTGGGCTGGACCATCACGCGCGTTCCCTTCGATCCGGCTGAGGTCTGGCCGAAGAGGAAAGGGCTGCGGGTAGAGGGGACAATCAACGGATACGCCTTCCGCACCTCATTGTTCCGGATGCAAAAGGGAGAATTCTTTCTCCTGGTCAACAAAGATATGCAGAAGGGCGGCGGGGTCGCCCTGGGCAGCGTGGCCGAGGTAGTGCTGGAACCGGACCTCGGCGAGCGGCCGACGCTGACGCCACCCGAGCTGGAGAAGCTTTTGCGAGAGGACCGGTCCCTGCGGAAGTGGTTCGATGCGCTGAATGCGTCGGGACGCAAATGGATTGGCGACTGGATCGCGCAGCCGAAAAGCGCGGACTCGCGAAAGAAGCGGGCCGAGCAGATGGCCGAGCGCATGCTGCTGACCATGGAAGGCGAGCGGGTGACGCCGCCCATTCTGGAGGCGGCCTTCCAGCGAGTTCCGAGGGCGCGGGCCGCGTGGGGTGAGCTAACCCCGATTCAGCGGAGGAATCATCTGCTGGGCATCTTCTATTACCAGAGCCCGGAGGCGCGGCAGAAACGGACGCAGAAAGCCATCGAGGAAGCTCTCCGAATTGTGGAAAAGAAAGCCGGGAGACGCTCGGGGCAGCCGTCAGGCAGCTGATCAATCCCCCGGAAGAAAACCCCAGACGAGATTCTGTCGCGCGCCAGCAGGCTTCCCATATCGGGCCTGACCTCAGTACTCACTCCATCTACTCAGTTCCAGGCGGGTTGCCTCGGCCCGGGACGGTGAAAAGGCGACCCCGTGCCTGCCAACTTATTGGGCAGGAGGTGTCCGGGAGGCTTTCGGAGCCGAGCGACCCCAGAGCGCCTGATTCGCCAATTCGTTTGTAAGTTATTTATTTACATATTCTTGCCGACGCAATAGCAGAGCAAGGCGAGCTTTCCGGGGAGAAAATCGAGGCAGGGGTGGCGGTGGGAAAAGTACGGCGGTAACGCACGCTGTTTAATACTTAAACAATATCATTCAGAGAATACAATCTGCCAATTTACCAAGTATATTGACCCCTGTAACAAGTTGTCTCTACCACTTTTGAGGAGTAAGACAGTCATGAAATTCGCCGTTAGAGCTCTCGTTCTCGGAATGTTCGCCGCTGGTTGTTCCGCCGCTGTTCTCTCGTCGCACGCGAAGACGACTTTCGTTCCGAACCACCAGGCGGTGAGCTCGGCTTATCCCATGCCGACCTGCGGCCCGGATCACTGTCAGACCGGCAAATAGCCTCGAGTACTACGGTCACTACCGTAGCACAGAAGTGGCAGAGCGCGGGGGCATTCCCTGCGCTTTTCCCGTTGCTGCAGATGGATCACTCCGGCTATCCTCGTATCACTAAGAGGAAGCGATGGCCCATCTGCAAGACATCCTCACGAGGCTTGAGCCTGCTTTTCTGCTGATAGCAGCGATCGCCTTCTTTCGTTCGGGCACTGCGCGTCGCCTTCCTGCACTGGCCACCTACTTCAGCGTGCGCGCGGCACAGACCTTCTTCTTCGAGATTGTTCTTCATGTGTGGGGCAACGGCATGCCCGTCTGCGACACGCTCCGCTACAAGGTTTATTTCTACGGCTACTGGATCTCGTACCTGATCAGCGCGGTCGCGATCTTCTTTGTCGTTCAGGAGGTTTTCAAGCGCGTGATGGAGCCGGTTCCCGGCCTCCGCCGGCTGGGACTGATGGCCTTCCGCTGGGTCAGCATCGTATCCGCGGTGGTTTGCGTGGGAGCGATCGCGCTGCCGGCAGCCTTTGCCAATACGAGCAGCGATCGCATTGGCCCGGTGGGAATCCAGACCGCGCGATGCGTGAGCGTCATGGAGCTTTGCCTGCTTGCCTTCCTGGCCATCTCGATCCACGCACTGGGACGCTCTTTCCGCAGCCGGTTATTCGGCATTGGCCTGGGCTTCGGTTTGCAGGCCGCGGCCGATCTGGTGTTCACGGCATTGTCCGCTCGCTATCCCGGCCTCACGTCCTCCGCAGCTCTGGGATTACAGGTTGCGACGACGCTGGTGCTGGTGACCTGGTCGGTCTACTTCCTCGTACCTGAGCCTGCTGTTGAACGCAAGATGGTGGTGCTGCCTCCGCAGTCGATGCTGGCGCGGTGGAACTCGCTGGCCAAAGGACTGGGACAGCTGTCGCAGCCCGCAGTTGCGGGAGCGCCGACAGGCTTCTTCCTCCAGGACATCGAAGGCGTGGTGGACCGCGTGCTGGCCAAGAACCCTGTAATCGTCTCTCACTGAGGAAGCCCTCAAAACAAAAGCCCCGGATCATCCGGGGCTTTTTTGTTTTGAGCAGGAGGACCGGGACGCTTCGCAGGGCGTGAAAAGGCCGGACTCAAAGAGTCCGGCCTGGAGAAACGAAGCTGCGCTATTCGGCGGCGACGGGTTCGACGGCTACGTAACGCCCGGTGCGTCCGCGATCGACAAACTTCACGCGCCCATCAATCTTGGCAAAGAGAGTATCGTCGCTGCCGCGTCCGACATTCAGGCCGGGCTTGAGCTTCGTGCCGCGCTGGCGAACGATGATCGAGCCGCCGGTGACCACCTGGCCGGCGAAGATCTTCACGCCGAGCCTCTGCGCGTTGGAGTCGCGGCCGTTTTTGGAGCTGCCTAATCCTTTTTTGTGTGCCATATCCTGCTCCTGTAAAGAAGGCGCCGCGGCCTTAGGCCGTGTAGCGGTTTCCGTCGATGTGAATTTCGCTGATGCGGATCTGGGTGAAGCCCTGGCGATGTCCCTGGAGCTTCTTGTACTGCTTCTTGCGCTTGAAGTGGAAGACCAGCACCTTGTCGCCGCGGCCCTCGCCGACGACCGTGCCGAGAACCTTCGCGGACTGGGGCTTGACCAGCGAGCCGGAGTCGCCGGAAAAGGCCAGGATATCGTTGAATTCGACCGAGCCGTCGTCGCCGGGGGTGAGGCTTTCGACCTTCACCACATCGCCGGGAGCGACCCGATACTGCTTACCACCAGTGCGGATGACCGCGTACATAATGCCTCCGGCATTCGCCGTAGCCCGGACAGAAGGAGACACCGGGCAGGACGAACGCGCCTGAAAATCTGAGCTGGGCGGAATCCCTTGCTTCTCGCCTGCGGGTCACCCCGCCGGGAGGTCCCGAGGACACACGGGACGGGCAGAATCGCCAAACCAACTTAGTTTATCGGGAACGCGGAGGGTGGTCAACCACGGAGCGGGCTCCCGGCAGACGGCAGCAGTCCGGCCCGGCGGCTATTCGGCGGGCTGCGCCGGCAGGGTTTGCGCCGCCTGGCGGAGGAGCTCGGCCTCGCGTTCGAGAGCCGCGGAGACGATGACGATCTGCTGGTTCGCCAGATCCCACTTTTTTGCCTCGATGGCTTCGCGGACGCCGGGGATGGTTTTCGGGTCGTAGCCGGTATACCAGCCGGGCGCGTAGAGCAGGTGCTCATACCAGGGGCGGTTAGGCAGGCCGCGGGGGTCGGTGAGCAGGCGCTCGGAGCGGATCATGTCGAGGTTGATGGCCGGCGGAGCCTCGCCCTGCGCGGCGGCGACGGCCCTGTCAAAAGCTTTGGCGCTTTCGGTCAGATCGTCGGAGGCCTGATCGAGCGGCGCGAAGTCCAGATAGGGCGGGATGGCTTCGGCGTGGGGCGGGACAATGAAGGGCTTCTTCGGATCGTAGAGAGCCCGATCGACACCGTCGCTGATCTCGCGATCGCGCTCCCGGGCGTCGGAGCGGGCTTTGGCGGCGAGCGCCTTCAGGTCGGTGACGTAGCCCTGGACGGTCGTCGCCAGATCGGAGAACTGGAAAGGCAGGATGTCGGCGTCCGCCATCCGCAGCACCATGGTACCGGCAGTCTGGGCGAGGGCGCGGCCGTAGGTGAAGTCGGTGTCGTCAAAATGCGTGTACCAGTAGAAGTCGTCGTAGATGGAGTGGTAAATGCCCTGGTCGGCTTCGCCATCGTAGCCGAGGTTGACGCTGGCGATGCCGAGGTGGTCGAGGAAGACGGTCCAGTCGGAGCCGGAACCGAGCGCGGGCAAGGGGATGTCGGCGCCGGAGCGCAGGCTCGCGCGCTCCTGCGGCGATGCCTGGGAGATTTCCGCCAGACGCAGCCGCTTCTCCACGGACATGTGCGTCTCGGGGTCGGTGATGTCTTTGGCTACACCGGTCATGAAATTTTCCAGGGACTGCGACCCGGTGGCGTCGAGGTAGCCGCGGTCGTTGGTGTCGGAATTGAAGTAAGCGACGGCGAAGCGACGGAGCTCATCGGCGTGAGTCTCAGCCCATTCGGTCGAACCGAGGAAGCCGGGCTCTTCGCCGTCCCAGAAGCAGTAGTAGATAGTACGGTCGGGCTTCCACCCCTGGCGAAGCAGCTCGCCGAGAGCGCGGGCCTCTTCCAGTTCAGCACTGGTGCCCGAGAGCGGATCCTGGGCGCCGTTCACCCAGGCGTCGTGGTGGTTCGCGCGGATGATCCACTGATCGGGGTATTTCGAGCCGGGGATGCGGACAATGACGTCGTACAGGGGCTTGCGATCCCAGTTGAAGGCAACGGCCAGATGCACTTTTGCGATGCTCGGGCCCGCGTGGTAGGTGAAGGGAAGGCTGCCGCGCCAGGCTTCCGGAACCAGCGGACCGGCAAGCGCCTGGAGCAGCGGCGTGGCGTCGGCATAGGAGATGGGGAGGACCGGAATTTTGGTCAGGGTCGGCACCTGATCCAGCGGGAGGAGCTTCGCGCCCTCGACCGCGCCAACGCCGGGCGTCTGCGGATCGCCGGGGTAGTTGGGGATATCCATGACGCTGCCGCGCTGCGCGCCTTCGGGCGGGCGCATGGGCCCCTGGGGATAGACGTCGCCGGCGAAGTAGCCGTCGTCGCGGGGGTCGGAGTAGATGATGCAGCCGACGGCGCCGTGCTCGGCGGCCACCTTGGGCTTGATTCCCCGCCAGTTCATCCCGTAGCGGGCAATGACAATGGCGCCTTTCACAGAGACACCCAGGTGCTCGAGGACGTCGTAGTCTTCCGGACGGCCGTAATTCACGTAGACGAGCGGGGCGGTGACATCGCCATCACGGGAATAGGCGTTGTATGTGGGCAGCTGCTCGGTGACCTGGTCGGACGTGGGATCGATGGCGAGGGCCGGCTCCTGGAGTTTCGCAGTGAAGGGCTTCGCCCCGAGTAATTCGAGCCGGCGGGATTTGGGCGTGGGAAACAGAGTCGAGAACGTCTCGATGTGGGCGTCGAGCCCGTAGGACCGGAGCTGAGCGAGAAGCCATTCGGCATTGTCTTTGTCGTAGGGAGAGCCGACGTGATGCGGACGCGCGGAGAGGCGCCGCATGTCCTCACGAAGGCGAGCCGGGTCGGGAATCGCGCGGAACTTTTGCTCCCAGCCGATTTCAGCAGTCGCGTGTTCGGGGGTATAGCCGCGGAGGGTGTCGCTGGTTCCTGCGGCATAGGCGGAAAAAGCGAACAGGCAGATGACAGCTATGGGCAGGCGCATCGGTCCGGAGTCCTTCCTGGAGATCGAGAGACACGGCTGGCGCGAACAGGGCGCGTGACGATTTCGACGCTGAGGGTGTTGCGCAACACTATAGCGCAGCCGGCCGGGTGGGGAGAGTCAGAAGCTGGCGCCGCCGGTATTGGGCTGGTTGCTGACGATCTCTTTCCCGCCGCTGCGGCCGATCACGTACGCCGGTCCAGGAAGGGTGGGCAGAGTTTTCACCGGAGACCAAAGCCAGACGCGCGCGGTTCCGCTCCAGCGGGTCCCGAGGTCGGCAGGACTGATAAAAACGGAAGGATTGGCGGAAACCCCGGTTCCCGGGGCAGGCGGGGCCGCACCGCTGCTCAGGATGAGCAGCTGGCGTTCGAGATAAAAAGCCAGCGAGGAGGCTCCCTCGAAAGGTCCGTTGACGATCACTTCGTCGGCGGGACGCAGTTCGGGCTTGATGGCCTCGGCGAGGATTTCTGAGGACAGCACGGGAGAAAACGTGTTCAGGGCGAGATGGGCGGCGATGAGAATGGCCACGATCATGCCGGCCAGGAAGCAGTTGGCCATGCGCGCGTTGTCGCGCAGGCGGAAGAGAAGGCCGCCGGAGACACCGACCAGGAGAGCGAGGAACGCGATCCAAAGCGGAACCTTAAACGCGCCCATGGCCGGCAGAGTGAGGTCGAAGAGATTGCCGAAGAAGACCGCATGGGATCCGGGATTCGGCCGGAGAAGGGTGGCGATATCCACACTGGGGGCGGGCCGCGGCGCGGCGAAGAGCAGATATGCGGTGAATGCGGCGGCCGCCATCCCGATGCAGAAGAGGATGACCGCGGCAATGCGGCCCTGATGGTGCGGCAGCGATTCGTCTTCGGCCAGCCATCCTCCTGCCAGCAGGGCCATGGGGGGCAGAGCGGAGAGCAGGTTGAATTCCTGGCGGGCCGTGAAGCTGAAGAAGGCGAGAACGGTGAAGATCCACAGGAGACAAAGAAGGCGGGCCTGCCGGCGGCTCTCAGCCTCAGGCGAGGCGCCGATGCGGAGAGCGCGCAGAGAGAAGGCGCACCATGGAACGATCCAGAGCAGGAGCAGAGGCCAGAAGACATACAGGGGAACGCGCCCGCCCTGCATGGCCGGCATCAGGGCGCCGAGCCGGATGTGACCGGAATCCATCCGCGCGGCAATATGCCAGGGCAGAACAATCAGCAGAAAGACAACGATCGCGGGGATGGGATACCAGCGGAGGAGATGGCCCGGCTGGCGGGTGATCAGCAGGTAAAGAAACGCGACCACCAGCGGGAAGAGAAGTCCCGGCACCCCCTGGGTGAGAACACCAAGCGCGCAGCAGGCGCCAAAACCGATTGCTGTGCTCAGGCGATGCTCCTTCTGCTGGAGTGAACGCCAGAAGCAGCTGATGGCGAGCGTGGTCCAGAGACAAAGAAAGACGTCGCGCAGAAGAAGGTGTCCGAAAAGGAAGACCCCATAGGAGGTCATCAACGCGAGAGTGGCGTAGAAAGCCGCCGCCGGAGAATGAAAGATGCGCCGGCCAAGGGAAAACGTGGCGGCGAAAAGGGCGAGCGTAGCAAGGACGACGGGCAGTCGAGCCGCCCAGTCGCTGACACCGAAGAGGCCAAAGCTCCAGGCGATGGTCCAGTAGAGAAGCGGTGCGTGGTGCGCGTAGCGAAAGCCATTGGCCCAGGGCGTAATCCAGTGTCCGGCGGTGAGCATTTCCCGGCCGATCTCGGCGCTGAGGGCATCGTCGCCGTCGAGCAGGGGAGGCTTGACCATCGAGAAAGAGGCGTAGAGAACCACCCATAACCCGAGCAGCGGAAACACGAAGCGTTTGGCCGTGCGCAGGCTGGTCATGCGAGTCGATTATAGAGAGGCAACCGCTGGCCTTGTCAGGAAAGTCTGCTGAGACAGATATCGGAGGGGCAAGGGGGCGGTCTACTGGGGAAACAACATCTCCCGCATGGTGACGGAAGCATCGCGCATGGCCTTCACGTAAGTCGATGCAATGAAGCCTTCTTCGAGTCCCAGCAGGCGCTGCGTTTCCTGGCATCGCTGCCAGTCACAGGCTTCCAGGCTGCGAACGAGGAGAAGAATTCGGGCCAGACCGCTGTCATCTCCACTCAGGGCTGCCTTCATTTCGGCGCTGATGGGCAGCGTTGCCAGGATGCGTGAGAGGGGGGTCTCGAGCAGAACGTCCAGCATGGAGATCATGCCCAGCAGATACATCCGGGCCGGCGGCTGATCCAGCGTTGGCGCAAGAAGTTCACAAAAGTGGGCGCGGGAAAGCGCCATCGAAACCAGCGTGGTGGAGCGATTTCCTGCCAGAGCGCCGGCGACCGCAACCGTGGCCATCCTGCGAATCGAGTCCTCGCCAACCATGAGCAGGGCTTCGCGGATGGTTGTGACCGGGCTGGCATGTCCCTGCATGGCGGAATTGGCCAGACGCAGCACTCGATAGCAAAGGGAGGCGTCGCCGGAGATGAGCTTTTCCACTTTGCGGAGATCCGCAGGCATCTCATGCAGCGCGCCAAGCAGGCGGAGATAGACGAGGTGGTTCTGGGGAACCGGCCGCGAGGCCACAAGAACCGGCTGCGAGAAGAAGTAGCCCTGAAAGAGGGTGCAGCCCTCGGCATGGGCAATGCGCATCTGGACGTCGGTTTCGATGTTGCGGGCCAGCAGTCGCACCGAGCCGGGCGCCGCGGCATAGATGGCATGTCGATCGTCAAAGTCGGTCGTCTGAAAATCGATCCGAATGAAATCGGCCAGTTGCAAGAGCGGCGTACGGCCAGGGATGAAGGAGTCGAGGGCAAAGCGATAGCCCAGCTGTTTCAAACTGAGACAGGCCTGAATGAAGTCGGAGCCCGGTTCTTCCCTGCCGTCGATCTCGAGGACGGTGTTCTCCGCAGGAAGGAGCGTAAACAAGCCCTCGGCAAGAGCCGCCGGCGCGGAGGGAATAAACGCACAACCCTGGCCCGGTTCCGGAGCGAGCATGAGCCAGGCATCCACGGCCTCGCGGCTCGCCAGTTCCGGATCGCAGCCGCCCGCTTCTCCGGGACGAGCGAACAATTCATACCCGAAGAGCCGCCGCTGACCATCGAGGATGGGCTGGCGGCTGAGAAAACGGCATGGTGACGAGAGGCCCTCGCCCATGCTGGTCGCCGAGAGGCCGGGACGGGTTTGGGCTGAGGGAGCGATTGCGCTCATTGAAGGCTCACAGTCGTCGGAGCCGCGCATCTGCTCCGGCCATCCACTGTCTCTATCGGCATCGGCACGGCGAGCTTCATGCGTGGATTGGGCGAAGAGTTCAGGGCAGACGGTCCCAACCGCCACGAAATCGCCTGGGGGGGCGATCCAGGCGCAAACCGGCTGACCAGGTTCGATACACTGCTGCAAAGCCCTTTGATGTCGTCCACGCGAACGAAGCACCGCCTGCGCAAATTCCGATTCGAGCGCCCGCAAAAGATCGCGGCGACCCTCCTGTTTCTTCTTCTCGTGCAATGCCTTTGGGTGAGCGTGCGTCGCCCGCTCTCGGAAACCGATTATCAGTTTGCTCGCTGCGGCCGGGAGATCTGGGAGCACCCGTCGCCCCTGGCCGGGTACTTCACCACCTGCGGCAACATTCACGACGGAACCCTGGCCTATCGGGCCGCCGGGCTGCCGCTCACCGTGGAGCGGATCTTTGCCGGGCAGGCCTCCACCACGTCCACCTGGGAGATGCGTCACGAAGTCGGCGCGATCAAATTCCTGCTGCGTCTTCCCTTCCTCCTCGCAGGCCTGGCCCTGGGCGCCTGTCTCTGGTGGGTCACGCGCCGGCTCTTCGGCAATGAAGGCGGCTATATCTCCCTGGCCCTCTACTGTTTTCTGCCCGCTGTGGTCCGCGCCTGCACCACGCCCAACAACGAAATTCTGGCGGCGTTCGGACTATTTTCCGTGATCTACACCGCTATTGGGGTGGCGCACGCGCTGCAGGGACCCAGGCGCAAGTGGCGGCCCCGCATCGTCCTGCTCACGGTCGCCCTTGGTTTCACCGCGGCGGCGCACATCGCGGCGTTTGTCCTGGCTCTGTTCTTTGTCGTTGTGTTCATGGCATGGGTCGCGGAGGGACGACGCGCGTTCATTCCCACGCTGGTGCTGATCTGGGTCGCGGGGGCATTCTTCCTGTTGTTCGCCTCCTATGCTTTCCGGCCCGACGCCTTCAGCTACGTCTTTCGCAGCGCGGCCGCCCGGATGTGGATCTCTATGGAACCGGCGCGGTGGTTCCTCTCCGATCCGGCCCACGCGGCATTCACCGGAGCGCTGCTGGGCGCTCTGGCCCTTTACGCCTTCTCGCGCCGGTCGCGCTACTTCGGCAATACAGCCCCTCTGCTGGTGGGCTTGCCGCTCCTGGTACTCGTCACCACGGGCGTTCAGTCGGAGCCGTGGCTCTGGGGTCTGCCGTTCCTGATTGCGTTTGTCGGCGGTGTCTTCGCGGACGCCCTGGAGACCCCTGGACGCAAAGCCTTCCTGTGGGCGACCGGTGTGGTGCTGGTGGCGCAGGCGGCGCTGTGCGTCATCAGCCTCGCGGGCATGCCGGGCTAGCCGGCTGCCTGAACGGATTCCTCGGGGCCAGGGGTTGCCGGCGATGCGATGCGCAGCTCGCGGACGCGTTCGCCTATGGCGTATTTCAGCTTTTCGACGCCCAGGCCTGTAACGGCGGAGATGGCATAAAAGGGCAGCTTGCGCCTTTTCGCCATCGTCTCCAGCTTTTTGAGCTTCTCGGGATTGGCCACGTCCGCTTTCGAGGCCACGACCATCATGGGCTTCTGGTCAAGGCCGTGTCCGAAGCTCTTCAGCTCCGCCACGATGACGCGGAAGTCTTCGACCGGATCGGGGCGACCGCTGCCGTCCGAGACATCCACCAGGTGCACGAGGATGCGGGTGCGCTCGATGTGGCGGAGGAACTGGGTCCCGAGGCCGGCGCCGAGGTGCGCCCCTTCGATAAGGCCGGGGATGTCCGCGACAACATAGCTCTCCTCGTAGGGCGCCTCGCCGATCGTGACCACGCCCAGCTGCGGTTCGAGGGTCGTGAACGGATAATCGGCGATTTTGGGCCGGGCGGCGGAGATGCGCGAGATCAGGGTGGACTTGCCGACGTTGGGGTAGCCCACAAGTCCCACATCGGCGAGGACGCGAAGTTCGAGGCGATAGGCGCGCTCCTCTCCGGCCCGGCCGAGTTCGTGCTCGCGCGGCGCCTGATGCGTCGAAGTGGCGAAGTGCTGATTGCCGCGGCCCCCGCGGCCCCCGCGCGCGATCACCAGGCGCTCATCGGGATGCGTGAAGTCGTGGACCAGCTCCCCGGTTTCGGCGTCGAAAAGCATGGCGCCCACAGGGACTTTCAGCACCAGATCGTTGCCGTCGCGGCCGGTGCAGTTGGAGCCCATGCCGTGTTCCCCGCGCTCCGCTTTGTGCTCGGGGTTGAAACGGAAATACACGAGGGTGTTGTGGCGCTGGCTGGCCTCGAGGATCACGTTACCTCCGTGTCCGCCGTCGCCGCCGGAGGGTCCGCCGCGGGGAACGAACTTTTCCCGGCGAAACGCCATGCATCCGTTACCCCCGTCACCGGCCTTTACCCGAATTTTGGCTTCATCGATAAACATTCGCTTTTCTCAGTTTAGCGAATCCGCGACGATGAACCTACCTGCCGGAAACACCTCGGAGCGGTCCGCGCTCCAGCCGCAAGAAGAGGCACCGTGCATTTCCCTCCCTCGGTCAAGGCGCTGCTGATCGCTTTCACGGTTGCGGTGGGGTGCCCGGCGGTAACCATCTGCGCGGGCCAGTCGGAAATCGGCGGCTCCGTCACCGGAAAAGTTGCCGGTCCCGGCGGCCGGGAAGTAGTGGGCGCCCAGGTTCGGATCGAGAACGCGGTCACCGGCGATGTCGCCGAGGGCGCATCGGACACCCGGGGAGAATTTCAATTCCCTGACCTGCCGCCGGGGGAGTACACGCTGCGCGTCCGCGTTCCCGGGTTGTCAAACTGGGAAGCCGATCACGTCCTTGTGGGATTGGGAACCGCCGCGCACCTGCGTCCGCTTCTCGCCCCGCTCACCGTGCACCGGACGATTCTGTTCGATGGCCAGCGATCGCCGTTCGGCCCAGCTGCAGCTGACGATGCTGCTGCGGGCATAGCGAGCGAGTTGCCCAATAACAGCCAGCACTGGTCGCGGCTGGCCGCTTTGTTTGCCGATGGAGCGACGAGCGACGGCGATGCGATCAGCTTTCATGGGTTGAGTCCCCTGCTCAACGCCATCACCGTCGATGGAGCCGATCACAATCTGGCCTTTCGGGCACAGGAGCGCGCTTCGGCCGGAAACGGATTTTCTACAGCGCAATCGGCCGTGGGCGAGTTTCAGACAGGTTCGCCCGGCTTCATGGACCAGCGCGGGCGGCCCGGCGGGATGACCACCGTGACGCGCGGCGGCGCCCGCCACATGCACGGAACGGCGACGTTCTACGACCGAGGGGCGGTGGGACAGGCGGCCAACGCGTTCACCAGGGTGATGCAAACGGAGCCGGCGGGGACAACCGGAACGGTGGATGGTGAGCCGGTTCTATATGTGGATGGTCAGCCCGTCACGTATCAGGAGCAGCCGTGGCATGCTCCCGACCGGCGGCAAAGCTGTGAAGTGGCCGCGGGCGGGCCTCTTCGGCGGGGCCGCGCGGACTGGTTTCTTGCATGGGAGCAGCACCAGCGGCACGACCCGGCCGTGGCCCGCGCGAATGAGCCGCAGGTGTTCTTTGCCGCGCCATCGGCGCCCACGCTGACTACATTGCAGGCGCGCATCGCCGGCAGCACATCACCGCTGCTCGACGGATGTCCATCCACCGCCGCTGGCTCAGGCTCGACAGCGCAGGCGGCCTGCGCGTACGCCGCGGTCCTGAGCCAGCTGAACGGCCTGCTGGGCAAGGTGCCCCGCGCGACCCGTCAGACAATTCTCTCTCCGCGGCTGGACCTCCATCTGAACGCCCGCAATCAGGTGACTCTGCAGTACAACTCCATGCGGCGCACCGCACCCTTCGGAGCGCTGAGCGGAGCGACAGAGACCGACAGCATCGCGAGCTTCGGCAGCAGTTCGACAAGCGACGACGCGGCGATCGCGCGGTGGGAGTTCTTTACGACCTCCCATCTCACCAGCAGCCTGCGATACCAGTTCAGCCGCGATGTTCTGTCGCAGGCGCCCGATGCCGGCAGCCCGTTTGAGAAATCCCTGGCCGTCAATTCCTACGGCCTGCCCCCTCAGGTTTCCATCGATCGAAGCGCCGGCTTTACCTTCGGGACCCGCACTACGGTCAACAAGGCCGAATACCCGGCCGAAACGCGCCAGCAACTCATGCAGTCCATCATGTGGCTTCGCCGGCGTCAGGCGATGCGCTTTGGTTACGACTACAACCACGTGGTGGACGCGGTCGAGGGACTGAATAACGAAAACGGCAGCTACTCTTACGCGAATCTCCTCGACTTTGTCTCCGACCTGTTGGCGCCCGGCCATTGCGATGGAACAACCACCGGCGCCGGGCGGTACCCCTGCTACTCGCAGTTTCGGCAAACAGTCGGGCTTCCGAACTGGAACCTGCAAACAGCGGATTATGCAGCTTACTGGATCGACGAATGGAAACCAGCGCCCCGGCTGAGCCTGACCGCCGGCGTCCGTTACGAAGACGAACGCCTGCCCGATACAAACGCCGCCCTGGTCAACGCAGCGATTCCGCAGACCGCGCATCTCCCGCACAACACAGCCGAATTCGGGCCGCGGGCCGGTCTTGCCTGGGACGTCCGCGGAATGGGCCGTACGGTTCTTCGCGCGGGCTTTGGGATTTCCGAGGGACGCGTTCCCAACGCGACCGTCTACAGCGCGCTCACCTCCACCGGCTCAGCACGTTCTCCGCGAAGCTACTCCTGGCGCCCGATGGATGTCGGCGCTCCGGCCTTTCCCTGGGTCTTTGCCAGCGGCGAGACGCCGTACACCGATCCGGGCGACCTGGATCAACAGACCACCGCCCCGGAGGTTGTCTACTTCGACTCTCACTTTCGCCGCCCGCAAATCAACACTTTCGATCTGTCTCTGCAGCAGGGGCTCGGACGCGGAATTCTGCTGACCCTGGCCGGCATTGCCTCTGACGGACACGACCTGACGCAATTCATGGATACGAACCTCGACCGCAGCGCCACGGCGTCGATCTTCTACAGCATCGCCGCCCCCGGCAATCAGGGCCAGATCGGCCCTCTGGGCAAAGCGGCGGCTGCCGCAGGCCAATTCACAAACCCGATCTACGCGCCTGCGCGCTTTTACTATCGCCGTGTGAATCCTGCCTATGGGGCGATCACGGACGTGATCAGCGAAACGAATTCCAGTTATCGCGGAGCGGTCGTGCGGCTCGTCCACCAGGGACGCCTATTTCAGATCAACGCCGGCTATACCTGGGCGCACGCCATCGACGACGGCCAGAACGAGGCGACCTTTGCCGATCGCAATGACCTCTATGATCCGGCCGACCCGGGCCTCGAGCACGGAACCTCCAGTTACGACGCGCGCCAGCGCGTGGCCGGCGGTGTGGTGATGCGGGAACCCTGGAGCCCGCGGGGAACCGAGGGGCTCTTTCTGGGCCGCTATTCCCTCTCGGCCGCCGGAGAGTGGCATACCGGACTTCCCTGGACGATGCGCGCCGCCGGAACCATCCCCGCGCCGTCCTGTTCCTATCAGGACTGGCTGAATGCGGGCGGCGCCACCGGGCGAGGATCGGACTGCCTGCAGGCCGTGCACCAGCCGGATGCGACCTTTGACGCAGGACTGGCCGGCGAGGCTGTGCCCATCCCCGCGCCGGGTCCGGGCCTCAACGGCTCGGGAGGCGAGAACCTGATTCCGCCGATCGGCCGCAACAGCTATCGCTATCCAGCCACCGTCGATCTCGACCTGCGCCTGACCAAACAGATTCGTCTCAGCGATCGTTGCTCTTTCGAGCTTCTGGCGGAAGCTTTCAATGCCCTGAACCATCGGAATGTAACCGATATGCAGACAATTGGGTATCGCCTGTCCAACGACGCTTCGCATCCGAACATGGCTACGCTCACCTGGCAGAGCGGGATGAAACCGGACACGAAGACGGTACTCGTGAACGGGACCACGCAGACGGAATATGCCTACGATCCGACCGCCGCGTTTGGCGGGGTGACGAATGCTGACAGCCGCGCGTTTTCCAGGGAACGGCAACTTCAGATCGGAATCCGTCTGCGGTTCTGAAAGAATTTGTCACTGTGGCGGCGAGTTTTCCACCGGATTTTCCTGGAACGGCTGCCGTCTTCTGCCACAAACCATGCTGTAATTAACGCTACATTCACGCCTCTGTGGAAACGTAAAAGGGCGATCCGCGCAGATCCCCCGGCGTGGAATGATCACTCGCTGAGCACACTGTCGTGCAGGCAGGCAATTTTACATTTTGAGGCCTTTCCATGAATAAATGCTTCCGCTTCCCCTTCGCCGGGGCCGTCTGTCTTTGCCTCGGCATGCTGTTGAGCCTTGCGCCTGTGTGGGCGCAGCAGACACTGGGCAGCATCAATGGCACGGTCACCGACACCTCTGGCGCTGCCATTCAGAACGCGACCGTGACGGTGCTGAGCGAACAAACCGGATTGAAGCGCACCAGCGCAGCCCAGAAGAGCGGCTATTGGGAGATTCTGGATCTCCCCATCGGCACCTATCACGTAACCGTGACCGCGCCCAACTTTCAGACCATCGATATTCCCGGGATGACGGTGCGCGCCGGCATGGCGACGACCGTCCCCAATATCACGCTGAAACCCGGACAAGTAACCGAGTCCATTACAGTCAATGCGAATCCGCTGCTGAACGCCACCGACACGACCAACGGCTACACGCTCGATAAGACGCAGATCGCGGAGACGCCTCTGGCGACCGGGAGCTTCACCCAGCTGGCCATTCTGGCCCCGGGCGTAAGCTCGCAGCTGCTGTCCGGCGTGGGCACCGATTCCGGGCTGGGCAATCAGCCCATCTGGGCGAATGGCCAGCGCGATACGAGCAATACCATCACGGTGAACGGCATCAGCGTTACCAACCTGTTCAACGGCAAGACTTCCAGCCAGGACGTATCCCAGCGGTATCAGTTCAACATCGGCGAAGGAAGCACGACCGGGGGACAGACCCAGGACAACGTTTCCGTTTACGGCTCGAACGGCAACGGCCTGGCCTCGCCGCCGCCTGAGTTCATGCAGGAAATCAACGTGGTCACATCCATGTACGGCGCGGAGCAGGGGCAGACCAGCGGTGCGCATGTCACGATCAGCACCAGCACCGGAACCAACCAGTTCCACGGGCAGCTCTATGGCCAACTGGGCAACAACCTCATCAACGCCGATCCTTTCTTCTACAAGCAGGATGTTGCTCTCGGAGAGTTGCCGACCTCTGAGGAAAACCCGCAGCTCCACCGGTGGCTGGCGGGTGGTACGGTCGGCGGCCCGATCGAAAAGAACAAGCTGTTTTTCTTTCTCGGCTACCAGCACCTGTACGATTCCGACCAGACGGGAGCATTGTCGCAGTTCGAAGTGCCCTACGGCCTGACCAGCGACCGCAGTCCGACAGGAATCGCAGCGGCATGCGCCAGCTATGTGGCGGCTTCGGGCTATGGCAGCTGCCCCGCGCAGGCCAAGTGGGATCCGGCCGCAGTGGCGCTGCTCAACGCCAAGCTGCCCAACGGAAACTACCTGATCCCCTCGGCCGATTCAACCGCACAGACACAGCTTGCCGATGGTCTGCCGGACGTGAATACCGTGGGCACCTCCATCTTTAAGGGGGACTGGGCTACCGGGTCACTGGACTACAACGCAACCAACAACGACCACCTGTCCGCGAAATACTTCTATCAGCACACACCCGCGGTGAGTCCTTTTGCCTCCTCGGATACGGTTGGGTTCCCGGAAAACGAAGACACCGGAGCGCAGACGGCATCCCTGACGAATTCCATTCTGCTCGGGTCGCGGATCAACTGGGTGCAGCAGATCGGTTTCTCGCGTCAGAAGGTGTACAGCGGATTTTCAAACGATAGCGGGCTCAGCGCTTCCGGGCTGGGCTTCAGCGTACCGGCCAATATCCTGCCGGGCGTCAACGCCGAATACTTCGGAGTGGATTCCTACTCCAACTTCAGCACAGCGCGAATCGGCCCCTCGAACTCCGATGGCTTTGTCGATCAGGGCTACTTCGAAAATCGGCTGTCTCCGTCTTCGACGGCGATTTTTTCCATGGGCAAGCACACCCTGAGCGTCGGGTTCGACTACAACTACAACCAGCTGAACATCAGGAACGGCGCTGAAAACCACTCGCAGCTGACAACCTCGGGGTTCAACAATTTCCTGCAGGGGAAGTTGCACGGGGGCACGGTGCTGCAGGGCAGCTCCAACCGCTATTACCGCTCCAACGAGGTGGGCGGCTTTGCTGCCGACAAGTGGCAGGTGCTGTCGAACGTGAGCATCACGGCGGGTGTGCGCTACGACTACACCGGACCGTTCTCTGAGAAGAACGGCGATCTGTTTAACTTCGATCCTTCTCTGTTTTCAGCCACCGACAGCGCGGTCACGAATACGGGCTTCATCGTGGCCGGCAATAACAAGCTGTATGGGACGCCGGGAGTGAGCGACTCGACGCTGAAGGGCCGGCAGTGGGGCATCGCGCCTCGCCTGGGCATAGCGTGGGCGCCAAAAGCCTTCGGCGGCAAGGTGGTCTGGCGCGCGGGCGCCGGGCTCTATTACGATCGCGGCGAATACTTTCAGTACCTGTCGCCGCCGGCCGGCTCGGGCATCAGCGGACCCTTCGGCGTAACCCAGGAGGCGCCGTTTGCCGCCTACACCAGCGCCAATGGAACCCTGAGCAGTCCGTTCAAGAGCTACGTCTCGCCGACCACGCCGTCCAACCTGGCGTCGTACATGCCGACCGTGGATTCCATCAGGGCCACCTGCACCGCAGGCAATGTCTACAGCGGCTACGACAGCAACGGCAACAGCATTCTCATTCCCTACAGCTGCAACGACGGCGCTCCGGATGGCCCGCTGGTGATCGGCAACTACGGCATCAACAATGTGCTGCCCTACACCGAGAACTGGACCATGGACTTCCAGTGGCAGCCGCGGAACGACCTCTCCATCGACATCGGCTATGTGGGGAATCGCGGCAAGCACGAGGTGATTCCGATTCCGTTCAACGAACCGGGCATCGCCACGCCCTCGCATCCGATTAACGGGGAGACCTACTCCTACGGTGTCCAGGTGCTCAGTAATACGACGGACGCGTACGGCAACCCCTATCCCATGGCGACCGAGCCGTATGACTCCTACAGCGGCGGCAACGTGGACCTGCGCGTGCCCTACGTGGGTTACGATCCCAACTCGGCCAGCTTCCAGACGGTCGGCATCTCCTCCTACGATGCCCTGCAGGCGCAGCTGACCAAGCGGATGAGCCACTTCATCCAGTTGGGCGCCTCGTACACCTGGTCGCACACCCTCGATGAGCAGAGCGATATCGGATTGTTCTTCACCGGCGATAATCCGAACGACCTGCGGTCCTCGTATGCCGACGCGGACTTTGACCAGACCAACACACTCACCTTCAACTACATCCTGAATCTGCCCAATGCGGTGAAAAACGAGCACAACTGGCTGGGCAAGCTGACCAATAACTGGTCCCTGCTGGGCATCACGGTGCTCACCAGCGGTGAGCCGTACAGCATTTACGACTACTCCGGTACGGTCGGCAGCGAATACTTCGGCGGAAACATCGAGCTGATGAATCCGATCCTTCCTATTAAGCCCGGGCTCTCCCCCAGGTCGGTCATGACCGGCCACTCCGGCGCGTATACCTACGCGTCGCCCGATGGCAACGGAGGGGTCACGGCCAACTACGTCCGGGCGCTGAAAGCGGACGATTTCTATGTTCCGCTCATCAACCCCGGGGAGAGCGGCGTTCCGCCCTGCGACACCACAACTGCTGGCGGAAATGCCGGTCCGGGAGGCGGGCCGTTGTGCGACGTGTACGAGACGACTTTCGTTCCCGGGCAGCGCAACATCTTCCGCCAGTCCCTGCAAAGGCGCGCGGATATGACTCTGCAGAAGGACGTTCACATCACCGAGCGCTATAACCTTCGCTATCAGTTCGAAGTCTTTAACGTGACGAACACGCCGAGCTTCGATGTGCCGACCAACGATATCCAGCTCAGCCCTAACTACGAGGAGCTCGCGAACCCTCCGGGCGGGTATGCGGACGGAACCCAGGCGCAGCCCTATTACTCGACGACGGTGGCAACGCCTTCGGCGCCGGGCGGGACTGCAACCTGCCAGGGACAATCAGTAAACTGCGCCTACGAAATGTATTCGCTGCCGCAGAACACGAACAACGAACTGGGAGTGGTTACCCATTCCATCGGGAGCCAGCGCCTGATCGAGATGTCGCTTCACCTGTTGTTCTGAATTTCCGGAGGCTGCTCTGCACGCGGCGGCTTTGGCCGCCGCGTTTTCATTGGGCTGCTCACCCGACCCGCTAAAATACCGGTAGATCAGTAGCCGCGCTTAGTCCCCAGACGTGAGCGGCGGCTCTCACTGCACCTTACCGTCATTTCTTCATGGTTTTTACCGAACAATACGATGTGGTCGTAGTCGGAGCCGGCCACGCTGGCTGCGAAGCGGCGATGGCTTCGGCGCGCATGGGCCTGCGCACCGCCCTGTTCACGCTGAACCTCGATCTGATTGCCCAGATGAGCTGCAATCCCGCCATTGGCGGTATCGCCAAGGGCCACCTCGTGCGCGAGGTCGACGCGCTGGGCGGCATCATGGGCGAAGTCGCCGACGCGGTCGGCATCCAGTTCCGTCTGCTCAACACCTCCCGCGGGCCGGCGGTGTGGTCCCCGCGCGCGCAGTGCGACAAGCAGCAGTACCGCGTGAAGATGCGGGAGGTTTTGGAATCGCAGCCAAATCTCTTCATCAAGCAGGCCGAGGTCTGCGACCTGGTGCTGGAAGACTCACGCGTTCGTGGGGTTCGGCTGCGCGATGGCCGCGTGATTGTCGCCGGTGCAACCGTCATCACCACAGGCACCTTTTTGAATGGGCTGATCCACTGCGGTGAGGAGAACTATCCTGCCGGCCGCAGCGGCGAGCCACCCTCAGTGCTTCTCGGCGAGGCCCTGAAGCGCCTGGGGCTGCGCGGATGCCGCCTGAAGACCGGCACGCCGCCCCGCCTCGACGGACGCACGATCGACTGGTCACGCTTCGCCGAACAGCCTGGCGATGCCGTTCCCACACCGTTCAGCTTTCGCACACGCTCTCTGCCGCAGCGGCAGGTTTCCTGTCATATCGCGTTTACCACGCCGGAGACGCTGCGCATCATCCGCGAGAACGTGCACCGCTCGCCGATGTACTCCGGCCAGATTCAGGCGATCGGGCCGCGCTACTGCCCGTCGATTGAAGACAAGGTGGTGAAGTTCCCCGACAAGGAGCAGCACCAGTTCTTTCTGGAGCCGGAAGGCCTGAACACGCACGAGGTCTACGTGAACGGCATGTCCACTTCCCTTCCCATGGAAGTCCAGTGGCAGATCGTGCGCTCCATCCCGGGCCTCGAGAATGCGGAAATGCTCCGGCCCGGCTATGCCATCGAGTACGACGCCATCGATCCAACGGAGCTGGATCGCGCCCTGCGGGTGAAGAAGTTTCACGGACTCTATCTGGCCGGCCAGATCAACGGCACCTCCGGCTACGAAGAGGCTGCCTGCCAGGGCATCATGGCCGGGATCAATGCAGCCCTCAGTGTTAAGAACGATGCGCCGTTCACCCTCGACCGAACGGAAGCCTACACCGGCATTCTCATCGATGATCTGATCTCGAAGGGCACCAACGAGCCCTACCGGATGTTTACGTCACGCGCGGAGTTTCGCCTCCACCTGCGCATCGATAACGCGGATCGACGCCTCACGCCCTACGGCCGGCGTCTGGGTCTCATCAGCGACGCCGCATGGGCAGAGTATGAATCTAAGCAGGCGCGGGCCGTGGCGCTCGAAAAGGTTCTGTCCACGGGAAAAGCCACCGGCGGCGACTGGCCGGCAGGCCAAACCTGGGCGCAGGTGCTGCGGCGGCCGGAGGTGACGATTGAGACGCTCTGGCCGGCGCTGCGGGAACGGCTCACGGACCCGGTGTTTGCTCCATGGCTGAGTGCGGCAGCCGACACACAACCCCTGGCGCAGCAGCACAACGAACTGAAGTCGGTGGAAACCGAAATTAAGTACTCCGGCTACCTCGACCAGCAGAAGAAGGCCATCGACAAACTGAAGAAGGCCGAAGAGCGCGGCATCCCCGTGTGGTTCGACTACACGCAGGTGAGCGGCCTCTCGCGGGAGATGCAGGAGAAGCTGACGCGCGTGCGCCCGGCGACGCTGGGCCAGGCCAGCCGCATCCCAGGCGTCACACCCGCCGCTCTCAGCCTCGTCAACATCTATATCGAGATTCAGGCGAAGCGCCAGACGGCCGGAGCCTAAGCGCCGAAGTCGTCTCCCCCATCGCCCGCGGCATCCGCAAACAGCGTAAATTCGGAAACCCATCCGACCTCAATCGATCCGGTCGGACCGTTGCGCTGCTTGGCGATGATGATCTCCGCTTTGTGCTCGTTGTCCGGATCCTCGCGGTTGTAGTAACTCTCGCGGTGGATAAACGCGACGACGTCGGCGTCCTGCTCGATGGAACCCGACTCGCGCAGGTCCGACAGCATAGGCTTCTTGTCCCCGCCCCGCTGCTCCGAGGCGCGGGAGAGCTGCGAGAGCGCGATGACCGGAATCTCCAGCTCTTTGGCCAGCGCTTTCAGCCCTCGCGAAATCGCGGATACTTCCTGGGTGCGATTCTCGTAGCGCTTCGCTCCCGGCCCCGTGGTGCTTGCGGTCATCAGCTGCAGGTAATCGATCACGATGAGGTCGAGCGCTCCGGTGGACTGGCGAAGACGCCGGGCTTTGGCGCGCATTTCCGTCAGCGACACGCCCGGGGTGTCATCCACATAAAGCTGTGCCTCCACCAGCCGCTCCAGCGCGTTGGTCAGCTTGTCGCGATCTTCTCGCGGCAGAAATCCGGTCTGAATCTTCTTTGCTCCCACATGCGCTTCAGAGGCCAGCATGCGGCGCAGCAGCGACTCCTTCGACATTTCCAGCGAGAAGATGGCCACCACCTTTCCGCCCCGGATCGCGGCGTTCTGCGCGATGTTGATGGCCAGCGCGGTTTTTCCCATCGACGGGCGAGCCGCAATAATCGTCAGCTCCGACTTCTGCAGCCCACTCGTCATCTCGTCGAACTTCGTCAGATACGTGCGCAGGCCCGTGACCTGGTGCTGCCCCTGCTTGTAGAGATTGTCGATGGTCTTGAACGAACCGGCGACGATCTCATGCACCGCGGAGAAGCTCCGCGTGATCCCTTTCTCGGTGACCTCGAGCAGAGAGCTTTCGGCCGCGTTCAGAACTTCCAGAGCTTCCTCGCTCTGATCGGCGGCGCGCGTGATCGCTGAGGAGCAGATGTTGATCAGCTGCCGGAGCAGCGACTTGTCCTTCACGATCCGGACGTACTCTTCGATCGAGAGGCGGCGCGGCAGACCTTCGGTGAGCGAAGCCAGCCACGCGACCCCGCCCACAGACTCGATCTCCTTGCGGCGGGCCAGTTCCTCGCTCAGCGTGACGATGTCCACCGCGTGGCTGCGATCGATCAGTTCGCCCATCCGGGCAAACACTCGCTGGTGGGCCGCCAGGGCAAAGTCCTCCGGACGCAGGGAGGTAGCGGCTTCGCTGTATGCGTGATTGTCGAGCAGGATCGCGCCCAGGATGGTACGCTCAGCGTCCGGCGATGCGGGCAGCCCGCGCTCGAATTCAATGTCGGGGGTAGTGGCCATGCGGATTTTACCAGTTTAGGGCGGGATGAGGTGAGCAACCGCAGAGATCGGCAGCCGAATGAAAGATTTCTGAGGAAGCCGTGTTGAAGGTGTGTAAAAACAGTCTGAAATTACGGAACTTGCGGGATTGCCAATGGCGTTCCCCCCAGGCAAACGTCTATCATGGAGTAAGGTTCCTTCCCCCAGTGAGTGAGTTGTTTTCTATGCGTTTGAAATACCTGTTGTCAGCTGTCTGTCTGTGCATGCTCGGGTCGCCCGTCGCTCTGTGCGCACAGCAGGCGGAGTCCGCGGCTCCCGGTCAGAAGGAGCCCCCGGAAGTGAAGGAGTTCCAGGGCTACGAGGATCAGTGGAGCAACGCGGTCGTCAAGAACGACCAGTACACGCTGGAGTTTCTGCTGTCGCCGATTTTCGTTAACATCTCGTCCACCGGCGACGTCACCACCCGCAATCAGCAGATCGCTCACCTCTTTGACAAGGGAGACGAGCCCATCAGCCTCGAACAGCGCGTGGTCAGCGTCCGCACCTTCGGCGACACCGCCGTCGTGAGCGGTACCTACATTGCCAAATGGCGGACCGACGGCAATGTCCACGAAGAGCGTGGCATCTTTACGCATGTATACGACCACGACCGCAGCCACTGGGCCTGCGTGAACGCGCAGCGTACCGCCGTGTTGGATCTCAAGCCGGGCAAGGCACAGAGAGCCTCGAAGAAAAGCGACGCCTCCGAGCCGTTCCACATCCCTCTGTTCTACAAAGGGGCGCAATCCAGGCCCAATGCGACCGCGGCCAGCTCCAACCCTCCGAATTGATGCGCGACCAGGAGCCAGGCACGAGAGTGTCGCAGCCTGCCCTCCGCCCCAACACGATGACCGGCACACGACCCACCTGGGCTGAAATCTCCCGCGGCAAGCTGGTTCACAATTACAGTCTGCTGCGCCGCCTCGCGGGCCCGCAGACCGACATCCTCGCCGTTGTGAAAGCAAATGCCTACGGCCACGGTCTCGCGGAATGCGCAACGATTCTGGCGCGAGCCGGCGCGCAGGCCCTGGGCGTCACATGCGTGGAAGAGGGCGTCGCTCTGCGGCGGGTCTGCGGGGACGCACGCATTGTGATCATGACCGGCCTGTGCGCTGATGAAGCGGATGCGATCATCGACGATCGCCTGACGCCGGTCGTCTGGGAGCTGACCCACCTCCACTGGCTCGAAGCTGCAGCGCAAAAGCGTGGTCTGCGACCTGGACAGGTCCCCGTTCATCTGGAGATCGATACCGGCATGTCCCGCCAGGGCGTAGCCCCGGAACAGGCTGACTCGCTGCTGGAACACTTCAAACCCGAGTCTCCGCTGCGTCTGGAAGCCCTGATGACCCACTTCCCCTCTCCGGACGACGCCGAAGCCACCCACCAGCAGCAACTTCGCCTGATCGCAGCCGCCGAACGCACCCTCGACCGCGGTGTCTCCTTTGACGCCCTGAGCGCAGGCAGCTCAGCCGCGGTACTGCAGCGCCACTCTCCCGATCGCCTCGACGCGTGGACCGCGCAAAACGGAATCCGCCGCATCGTTCGAACCGGCATCGCGCTTTATGGCTACTCGCCTCTGCGCTCACCTCTCGATCCAGCGATAACCCTGAATCCAGTTCTCAGCTGGAAGACCCGCGTCGTCTCCGTGCGGACAATCGAATCCGGCGCCGCCGTCGGCTACGATGCAACCTTCATCGCCCGTCGCGGAACCCGCCTGGCTCTGCTGCCCGTCGGCTATGGCGACGGCTTGAACCGGCTGCTGTCAAATCGCGGCGGCGTGCTCGTGCGCGGGCAACGCGCTCCCATCGCCGGGCGCATCTCCATGGACCATACGGTGGCAGACGTGACCGACATCCCCGGCGTGGCAAACGGCGATAAGGTGGTTTTGATCGGCGAACAGGATGGCAGCCGCATTACCGCCGACGACCTGGCATCCCTGACCGGAACGATCGCCTATGAGGTGCTCTGCGCGATCTCCGCGCGCGTGCCGCGAGTGATGGTGGATTAGCGCCGCATGATCCCCCACCTCTATCGCCGCTGGATGATTCGCTGGGAGACGGCGCTGACCACCCGCGACGAAAATCGCGTGGTGCGGCCCGTCGAGTGGGGCTTCGACTGGCTCGACTACTTCCTCAAAGAGAACCACCTGCGCGACGCCGTGCGGCGGGCCGAAAGCGATCCCACCGCGTCTGAGTCGGCGATGCTCGCCATCAATCAAGCGATCGTCCAGAACAGCGCGTCGTTTTACGGATACAAAACGCCCGACGACTTCCGCCTCGAAGTGCGCGCCCCGCAGCTCTTCCCCACCAACGTGCGGCCGGAGACGCTGCGCCGTGATGCCGAACTGAAGCGGCGGGCAAACCAGGGGCGGCTCCCAAAGGCGCGCTTCCTGCGGTTCACCTCCCCGGTGCGTACTCCCTATCCGGAGAACAACCTGGTCAATGCGCGCTGGTATCCCGCACCCGAAGAAAAAATGCAAGGCAAGCCGAAGCAGGCGATCGTCGTTATGCCGCAGTGGAACGCCGATGCCTTCAGCCATAATGTGCTGTGCTCGCTGTTCAACCGTTTCGGCATCTCCGCTCTCCGGCTCAGCAAACCCTTCCACGACATCCGCCGGCCGGCAGAGATCGAGCGCTCCGACTACGCTGTCAGCTCCAACATCGGGCGCACCATCGCCTCGGTCCGCCAGGCCGTCATCGACGTTCGCTGTTGCCTCGACTGGCTCGAATCGCAGGGCTATGAGCAGTTCGGCATCCTCGGCACCAGCCTCGGTTCCTGTTATGCCTTCCTCGCCAGCGCGTTCGATCCGCGGCTGCGGGTCAATGCCTTCAACCACGGCTCCTTGGCGTTTGGCGACGTCGTCTGGACCGGCCAGAGCACCCGCCATATTCGCGCCGCCTTCGAAGATGCCGGCATGACCCAGCAGCAACTGTACCGCCTGTGGAGCGGCATCAGCCCCGTGTCCTATATGGATCGCTTCGCGCAGCATCCCAAAAAGGTGCTGATGATCCACGCCCGCTACGATCTGACCTTCCTGCCCGAATACTCCGAGCAGGTTCTGGCCGCCTTCGCTGCGCATGGCGTCGACTTCGTTTCAAAGGTGCTCCCCTGTGGGCACTACACCACCGGCGAAACGCCTTACAAGTTCATCGACGGCTGGTATCTGGGATCCTTCGTCTACTCCGCATTTCGCGATCTGGCGCGCGAAGCTCCGCGCCCCCGGCCCGTCTCTCCCGCTGAAGAAGAAGAGCTCCTCCGCCCTTAGCTCTCCAGGTGCACAGTGGCCATGGCGAGCGCGGCCGTGTGAGTGAGCGAAAGTGAGACATGCCTGACGCCCAGTTGTCCGGCAATGACACGGGCTCGCCCGCTCAGATGCAGGGCGGGGCGCTGCCCCGGCAGCCGCCGCACCTCCAGCTCCTTCCAGGAGACTCCATGCTGAATGCCGGTCCCCAGCGCCTTGGCTCCCGCTTCTTTTGCGGCGAATCGGGCCGCAAAACTCTCGGCGGCCGTGGCGCGGGCGCGGCAGTATGCGATTTCCCCCTCGGTAAATACGCGATGCAAAAACCGCTCGCCAAAGCGCTCAATCGATCGGGCAATCCGCGGAACCTCAATCAGATCGATTCCCGTACCCACCAGCATGAGCCAACGGTAGCACAGCGCTCAGCCTTTAGTTCGGAGCAGAAAGAATCCCTGCTGAAGTCGCGGAGCCTGTCATCCGATGCAGCCAGTGTGGACGAGACTGCTGAACTGAGCCGAGGCATCCGGGCCGGATGGGAACTGCAGCTCACGGCCCTGTGCGCGGAAGACGCGCCACGGACGATTCGCTTCCTGACCGGGGCCATCCTTGCCTGCGGAGGCGACGTCGTCTCTCGTCGTTTCGGTGCGGCGGGCGAAGCGGCCATCGAGTTCGAATTTGTCCGTGCCGTTTGCGTTGAGATGTACAGCGTTCTCATCGCCGCCGGACTGGAACTCGGCGTCGATTCGCACCTGGCCCTCGCCAGCCTTTGCCAGTGTACCCGTGAAACCCTGGAGTCGACCGCGGGGGATCCGGTGCGCGCCCAGCTCTTCATCCGGGCGGCGACGGCTCAGGCTGAGATCGAGGGCGGACCGGCTCCGCCACGGGTGGCCTGACGTCCCCGCACAAATCACTTTTCGACTACCCCCTAACCGTCCCATACTAGGGCTGTCATGGAGCGCTGGGAGACCCTCATTGTCGGGGCGGGTCCCGCCGGATGCGCCGCGGCCTGGGACCTGGCCTCCGCCGGGCACGCGGTTCTCCTCCTGGACCGCGCCGAATTTCCCCGTCACAAAGCCTGCGCCGGCGGCCTCACCCGCAAATCGCTGCGCGCTCTGCGTTATTCCGTTGCGCCGATTGTCCGCGAAACCAGGTCCGCGATCGTTGTCGAGAGCCACCCCGGCCAGGCGGCGTCCCTCAACAGCCGCACGGCAATCTGCGCTCTGACGGTGCGTGAGGAACTGGACGCGTTCTGCCTCCAAAAGACGCTGGCTGCAGGCGCACAGTTCTCGAAGATCGGCCCGATCCTGGCCATTGAAGAAACCGACAACGAGGTCCAGCTCCGAACTGCGGATCGAACCTTCCGTGCACAGTTCCTCATCGGCGCCGACGGCGTGCACAGCCGGGTGCGCCAGCTCACGTGCGGCGACGCTCCTCCGTGGTTTCGCCGCGGCTTTGCTCTCGAAGCGCAGGTCTTTCCCTCTGCAGGCGACAATTCCGATCTGGTCTTCGATCTGGCTCCCGTCCGGCACGGCTACGGTTGGATCTTTCCCAAAGGCGACCACCTGAACGTTGGACTCTACAGCGAATCCACCAACGAGAGAATCGACCGCGTTCGCCTGGGTGACTACATCGCCATGCGTTTCGGTGGTGCCCGCTCCGAGTCGGCGACAGGACAGTTTCTGGGCTTCGGCGCCGACCGCGCGCCGGTTGTGCCGCTGCGAACCTTCCTCGTCGGAGACGCCGGCGGCTTTGCCGATCCCCTCACCGGCGAAGGGATTCATGGAGCCATCGCCAGCGGCCAGGCGGCTGCGGCCGCCATCCATGCAGCCCTGAAAAGCAGTCGGCCGGCGTACCGCGCCTTCGCCGCGCTGACCGCGCCGCTGCGCCAGGATCTGCGCCTATCGGCTTCCGGCGCGCGCTGGTTCTACGGCAATCCCGATCTCGGATTCCGCGCTCTCACGTCGCCTTTATTTCGCGGCGCCGTCATAAACGCTTATGCTAACGGGACAAAAATAGCGGCTCTCGCCAACGCCATCCGCCGTTTTGCGCGCGCCTTCGCTCCGGAAATGCCTGCCGGCGTCTGAGATTGTGCGCCGCCCTCCGCAGATCGAAATCCGCGCTCGTTTTGCTGCTAAGATTGTTCTTCGGACAGAGCCCGGATCATCCGCATTTCACGCGTGCCGCCGCTGAGCGAGCATGGGCCAGCCAACCACCAGGACGTTCTCCAGGCCATCTTCACATCGTCCTGATGACACTTACCAGTCGCCACCAGCATCCAATAAAGTTCTGATCCAAAGCAGATGATTTCCAGTATCAGGGAGCACAGTGCGCGAGCGATTCGGCGGTTAACTCCTCTGCTGATCGTCTGTGCGGCAAAGGCCTGGGGCGAAGTTCCCCAGAACCCTCCGAGCATCTTTGCTCCGGAATCCACACCCGCCAACAGCATTTTTCACCTGTCGCTTTTCGTGCTCGCCATTACCGGCGGCATCTTTGTCGTTGTGGGAGGCCTCCTCACCTGGGCCCTGATCCGCTATCGCGCGCGCGGCGACGACACCCGCGAGCCTCCTCAGATTTACGGCAGCACCCAGGTCGAGCTGGCGTGGACAGTAATTCCGGTTCTGATCGTCGTCGTGCTCTTCCTCACCACGGCGCGCATTATCTTTGCCATTCAGGACGCACCCAAGCCCAAATCCGCGCTCGACGTCACCGTCGTCGGACACCAGTTCTGGTGGGAGTTCCGCTATCCCAAACTCGGCATCGTCACCGCCAACGAGCTGCATGTTCCCGTGGGATCGGCGACCTTCCTGCATCTGCTCTCGGCCGACGTCATGCACAGCTTCTGGGTTCCCCAGCTCGCGGGAAAAACGGACCTGATTCCGAATCACCCCAACGAGACCTGGATACAGCCCGATCGTCCCGGCCTGTATCTCGGCCAGTGCGCCCAGTTCTGCGGCGTCGAACACGCCAAAATGTTGCTCCGCGTCTACGTGGACACGCCCCAGCAGTTTGCGGCCTGGGTGAAGAATCAGCAGCAGCCCGGCGTTCAGGACCCTGGCGTGGCCGCAGGCCGCCAGGTTTTTGAGACGCACGCCTGCACTAACTGCCACGCCGTTTCCGGCACGGCCGCCACCGGCCGCTTTGGTCCCGATCTCACCCACTTCGCCAGCCGCGCAACCTTCGCCTCCGGAGCCGTTCCGAACACTCCGGAAAACCTCCACGAATGGATCAAGGACCCGGATCACTTTAAAGAAGGCGTTCTTATGCCCGCCATGCAGCTCAACGACGCTGAGATCGACGAGCTGGTGGCGTACCTCGACTCATTGCACTAGCACCAGGATCACGAATGGCCGACCAGACTTTGCCCATCGCCGGAGCGCTTGACCTCACCCCGACCCAGCATCGGCCGCGGCCGCTGGTCGAGTGGCTGCATGAGTGGGTCATCACCGTCGACCACAAACGGCTGGGCATTCTCTATATCGTCTACTCGTTGTTCTTCCTGCTCGTGGCGGGAGCCGAAGCCATCTGCATCCGCATTCAGCTCGCGCTTCCGAATAATCACTTCCTCTCCCCCGAGGTCTTCAACCGGTTCTTCACCATGCACGGCACCACCATGGTTTTCCTGGTGGGCATGCCCATCCTTTTCGGATTTGCGAATTACCTGGTGCCGCTCATGATCGGCGCCCGCGACATGGCCTTTCCCCGGCTGAACGCCTTCAGCTTCTGGCTCACCGCCTTCGGCGGCATTCTCCTCTATTACAGCTTCATCGGTGGATTCGGCCTCTACGGCATGGGCAATGCCCCCGACGTCGCCTGGTTCGCCTACGCTCCGCTGACCGAGAAGCCCTTCTCCATCGGGCATTCCGTCGACTATTGGGCCATCGCTCTCATCCTCAGTGGCTTCGGCACGCTCGGCACGGCCATCAACATCATCGCCACCACGCTCTCTATGCGCTGCCGCGGCATGACCCTGCTGCGTATGCCGCTGTTCGTCTGGCTGATGCTGGTGGTCAGCGGCATGACCCTGGTCACCATCACGCCGCTCACGGCCGCGCAGGCGATGTTGCTCATCGATCGCTACCTCGGCGGCCACTTCTTCGACGCCCAGGCCGGAGGATCAGCCGTCATCTGGGCGCACTTCTTCTGGATCTTCGGCCACCCCGAGGTCTACATCCTGGTGCTGCCCGCTTTTGCCATCGAGAACGAGATCATCCCGGTCTTCTCGCGCAAAGCTATCTTCGGCTACCCGGCCATGGTGGCGGCTTCAGTCGGCATCGCCTTCGTCAGCATGGGCGTCTGGGCGCACCACATGTTCACCATCGGCATGACCTCGGTGGGCAACACCTTCTTCGTCCTCTCCACCATGCTGGTCGGCATTCCCACCGGCATCAAGATCTTCAACTGGCTCGCGACTCTTTGGGGCGGCAAGATTCGCTTTACCGTGCCGATGCTCTTCTCCGTCGCCTTTATCTTCCAGTTCCTCATCGCCGGCCTCACCGGCATCATGCTCGCTGTCGCTCCTTTTGACTGGCAGCTCCACAACTCCTACTTCCTCATCGCCCACTTCCATTACGTGCTGGTCGGCGCGATCGTCATGAACATCTTCGCGGCCATCTATTACTGGTATCCCAAAGCCACCGGCCGCATGCTGAGCGAAACCCTGGGCAAATGGCACTTCTGGCTCTTCGTCATCGGCTTCCACATCACCTTTGACACGATGCACTTCGTCGGCCTCCTCGGCATGCCCCGCCAGATCTATACCTACGAGCCCGACCGAGGATGGGGCCATCTCAACATGATCATCTCCATCGGCGGATTTATTCAGGCCATCGCCGTCCTCATCTTTGCGTGGAACCTGATCTACTCGTACCGCAAAGGCAAAGTGGCCGGCGACGATCCCTGGGACGCCTGGACGCTGGAATGGGCCACGCCCTCGCCGCCGCCGGTCTATAACTTCGCCACCGACCCCATCGTCAACAGCCGCCGTCCTCTCTGGGACCTGAAACATCCGGAAGATCCGGACTGGAAGTACGAGTCATGAGCGCCATCCCCATTTCTCCCGTTGCCGAACCCTGGCAGCTGCCCTCGCGCGGGCGGGTGGCGATGCTCTCGCTCATCATTGGCGAGTGCGGCATCTTCACCATCTTTGTCGTCGCCTACATCTACTACATCGGCAAGAGCCTCAGCGGCCCAACCCCGCAGCAGGTGCTCGAAATCCCCATCTTCAACACCGTCTGCCTGCTCTCGAGCAGCGTCACCATCTGGCTGGCCGAGCGTCAGATTGAACGCGGCAAAATGAAAAGCTTCGCCGCGCTGTGGGCTCTCACCATCGCCCTTGGAACCATCTTCATCGTCGGCACCGGCTTCGAGTGGCACAAGCTCATCATTATCGATGGTCTCACCATCCGCACCAACCTCTTCGGCACTACCTTCTACTCGCTGGTGGGACTCCACGCGACCCACGTCATCATCGGACTCATCGGGCTCATTCTCATTCTGCTGTTCACTCTCACCGGACACATCAACGAAACCCACTCCGAGCGCATCCAGGTCTGGGCGCTCTATTGGCATTTCGTCGACGCGGTCTGGATCGTAGTCTTCACCGTCGTGTACATCGTAGGGCGATAAGCGGAGAAACGGATGACCGAGACACTGCACAAGGCGGGTCCGGCGCACGGCGAGAGCGTTCATCTCCCCGCGCCCACCTCGTGGCCCATCATCCTCGCCTTCGGCTGCATGATGGCCTTCGCCGGCCTCGTCACCACATACTGGATCAGCGCCTTCGGCGGTGTGCTCATCATCGCCGGCTGCGTCGGATGGTTCCGACAGGTCCTGCCCCACGAGGCGCATGAGAATGTCCCCGTCGTCGTGCAGCCCGTCACCGTCTCCACCACGCGCCGCACCGTCGAGCGGCTGGAGATCGGCCCCGAGCATCGCACTCATCTCCCGGTCGAAACCTATCCGGTCCTCAGCGGCATCAAGGGCGGCATCGCCGGCGGCATCGCCATGGTCTTCCCCGCCATCCTCTACGGCCTCATCGCGCACCACAGCATCTGGTATCCGGTGAACCTGCTCGGCGGCGCCGGCGCCACACCCCGGCAAATCACTGAAGCGCAGATCGCCCTCTTCCACTGGGACTGGTTCGTCACCGCCATCGTGATCCAGACCGTCGTCTGCCTCCTCGTCGGCCTCCTTTACGGAGCCATGCTCCCGATGCTGCCGCGCCATCCTGTGATCCTCGGCGGCATCCTCGCCCCCTTTCTCTGGACCGGCCTCATCCACGCCAGCATGGGCATCATCAATCCCGCGCTCGACGCGCATATCTCCTGGCCCTGGTTCCTGGTCTCGCAGCTCACCTTCGGCATCGTCGCAGGACTCGTCGTCGCCCGCGAGGGCCGCATCCGCACCGGCCGAGGCCTGCCGTTCATCGCCCGCATGGGCATCGAGGCGCCCGGGCTCATGGAGTCCAACGTGAATGCCGGTCCGCCCCTGCCGCGCGAGAAGGAGAAGCACTGATGCGGCTGCGCTCCCTGGCCGCTGCGGCCGCCGTTCCCGTTCTCATCGCCCTCAGCGGGTGCGGCCAGCTGCCGGGCGCGACCGCCGAAGCGCATCCTCCCGTGCGCCCCGATCAGATTCTCGACTTCCATACCCTCTACAACCAGAACTGCCAGTCCTGTCATGGAACCGGCGGACAGAACGGTCCCGCGATGGACCTGGCGAATCCCGAGTATCTGGCCATGACCGACGACGCGACGCTGCGCCGGATCATCGACAACGGCATGCCCGGAACCCAGATGCCCGCGTGGGCGAAGTCAGCCGGTGGCATGCTCACCGATCAGCAGATCGACGCCATCATCGCCGGCATGCGGAAGGAATGGGCGCAGCCGGATGTCCTCGTCGGCGCGACGCCTCCGCCCCTCGAGCAGCCCACCGGTGGCAACGCGCAGCATGGCCAGCAGGCCTACCAAACCCATTGCGCAAGCTGCCACGCCGGTCACCAGCGCCAGGAACTCACCAGTCCGGTGTATCTCTCTCTGGTCAGCGACAACGCCCTGCGCAGCATCATCGTCGCCGGACGCCCCGACATCGGCCAGCCCGACTGGCGCCACGACGCCTCCAAAGGCGCGCCGGCCACGCCCCTCACCCCGCAGGAAGTCACCGACATTGTTACGTATCTGGGATCCCTGCGGAACCCCTCTGCGGTTTCCGCAACCCCCATTCCCCTTTCGCCCAGGAGATAGCCGTGGTTGAACAGAGCGACAGTCCCGAAAAAGCCAGCACCGGCCCCGATATCAGCACGGCCGCCGAGCAGGCCAGCGACCGCGACGGGCCGAAGGTCGTCACCCGCCGCTGGCTGCTGCTGGCCGCGGGCGCAGCGCTCAACGGCCTGGTCGGCATCGGCCTCGCGATTCCCATCGTGCGCTACCTCCTCGCGCCGGTTCGCAAGGACTCCGATTACAACTCCTGGGTTTCTCTCGGCTCTCTCGATCAGTTCCCCGTCGGCCAAACTCGCCTCACCACTTACAAAACTCCGTGGACGCGCCCATGGGACGGCGAGACCGACGAGGTCGCCTGCTATGTCCGCCGCGAAGGAACGCAGCAGTTCAAGGTCTTTGCCATCAATTGCGCTCACCTCGGCTGTCCGGTGCGCTGGTTCCCGCAGTCGCAGCTCTTCATGTGTCCCTGCCACGGCGGCGTCTACTACGCCGACGGATCCCGCGCCTCCGGTCCTCCCGAACGCGGCCTCTTTACCTACGACTACAAATTGTCAGCGGGACAGTTACATATTGACGCCGGCCAGATGCCCACCCTCTCCAACACGGCGGAGCTGGTGAAGATCAGCGTGCCTGGCCAAAGCGGGGATGGCTCATGTCGCGGTTGAAGCAGATTTACGACTGGTTCGAGCGGCGCCTGCAACTCGAAGGCCCCGTTAAGGACGCCATCCTGCACAAAGTGCCGCGCAACACGGCGAGCTGGTGGTACGTCTTCGGCAGCGCCGCCTTCACGCTGCTCATGCTGCAGGTCGTCACCGGCATCCTGCTCTCGCTGGTCTACGTTCCCTCCGGCGCTCAGGCCTGGCACAGCCTCAACATCCTCAACCACCAGGTCCCCCTCGGCTGGTTCCTGCGCGCGCTCCACGGCTGGGGCTCGAACTTCATGGTCGCCGTGGTCTTCATCCACATGGCCCAGGTCTTTCTCTTCGGGTCCTATAAATACCCTCGTGAGCTGACGTGGACCGTCGGCGTCTTCCTCCTCCTCATGACCCTCGGCATGGCCTTCACCGGCCAGGTGCTGCGCTTCGATCAGGACGCCTACTGGGGCCTCGGCATCGGCGTCTTCATCATGAGCCGCGTGCCGTGGGTCGGCGGCGATCTGGTGCATCTGCTGCTCGGCGGCCCGGTGATTGCCGGCGCGACCCTCTCGCGATTCTTTACGCTGCACGTCTTTATCATTCCTGGCCTGCTGCTGTTTCTGGTCGCCATGCACATCTGGATGGTGCTCAAGCTCGGCGTCAGCGAGTGGCCCATGCCCGGCCGCGTCGTTCGCCGTGCCACCTACACAGCGGAGTACAACAAGCTCGCGCATGAGGATGGCATTCCCTTCGTTCCCGGAGCGTTCTGGAAGGACCTGGTCTTCTCCGGCGCGGTGCTGGCAGCCGTGGCGGTCTGCGCGGCGGTCTTTGGGCCCTACGGTCCCGGCGGGCAGCCCGATCCGTCCATCATTCAAACCGTTCCCAAACCGGACTTCCCCTTTCTCTGGATCTACGCCGTTCTGTCGTTCCTGCCTCCATCGCTGGAGACGCCGTTCATCCTCATCGCACCGATCGCGATGATCGCCGGCCTGCTGGCCGTGCCGTTCGTCGCGCCGGAAGGCGAAAAGAGCTGGCATCGACGGCCGGTGGCCATCCTGGCCCTCACCACAGTCGCCGTGGTGTGGGGCGCGTTCACCGATCTGGGCACGTACACGCCCTGGAGCCCGCACATGACCGCGTGGAGCGCCGACCCCATCCCGGTGAAATACCTGCGCGAGGCCACGCCGCTGGTCCGACAGGGCGCCGTCATCTTCCAGGCCAAGCAGTGCCGCAACTGCCACTCCATTGGCGGCGAGGGCGGCCAGCGCGGTCCGGCTCTCGACGACGTCGCCACGCGCATGACTCCGGACCAGATGCGGTACAAGGTCCTCACCGGCGGCGGCAACATGCCGGCTTACGGCAAGAACCTTTCGCCGCCCGAGGTCGAGGCCCTGGTCAGCTTCCTCGAAACCCTGCACCCGGCCAACGAGCCTGCCGCGCGCGATGCCTCCATCAGGGAGATCGAGCAGAACCCGTCACCGCCGCCGGCCAACGGCAGCCAATGAATCCCGACGCGCTGTTCACCCGCTGGGATATTCCCTGGGCCGTCACCTCGGCTCTGGCGATCACGGCGCTGGTGTACCTGCGCGGATGGCGGCAGATTCGCCGCACCCGTCCGGAGAAGTTCCCCGTCTGGCGCCTGGCCACCTTCCTCGGCGGCATTCTCGCGCTCTTCGTCGCCGTCTCTTCGCCGCTCGATACCTTCAGCGATTCCCTCCTCTTCATGCATATGGGTCAGCATTTTGTGCTGATGTCCATTGCGCCTCCGCTGATCCTGTTTGGCGCGCCGGTGGTGCCGATGCTGCGCGGGCTGCCTCGGCCGCTGATTCGGCGCGTGCTGCAGCCGCTGTTCCGGACCGGCATCCTGCCCAAAATCGGCGGATTCCTCACCCGTCCGAAGGTCGCGTGGCTGGCCTTTGCCGTCGCCTACGTCGGCTGGCATATCCCAAAGGCCTATGAGTTTGCGCTGTCGTCAGAAAACATCCACAACTGCGAGCATGCCTGCTTCTTCTTTACGAGCCTCCTGTTCTGGTGGCCGGTGATCGAGCCGTGGCCGATGCGCTCGCCCTGGACGAGCTCCCGGAGCGGGGACAACGGGCGATGGCTGCTGCTGCCCTATCTTCTGCTGGCCGACGTGGTGAACACGGCGCTCTCGGCTTCGCTGTGTTTCTCCGGCAAGCTTCTCTATCCCAGCTACGGAGCCCAACCCCGCCTCTTCGGCCTGAGCGCGATGAACGACCAGATCGCCGCCGGAGCGTTCATGTGGGTGATGGGATCGATGATGTATCTGATCCCGGGAACGATCGTCACGCTCCAGCTGCTGTCGCCGCGGCGGATGGGGCGTCAGGGTGCGGGCTACGGCGTTCAGGGTGCGGCCCGGAGCCTGTAGCTGGCGCTCCGAAACCCAGGAGATTTCACACCCGAATCTCCCAATTTCGATTGTCAAGTATTACCAACGGACAAATTGCTGAAAACAAGCAGGATTCGCCCCGAAAACCGTGGCAGGAAACCGGTCTGGACCTGGTATTCTGATAATAGGGGGAAAGAAATTTTCCCTCAGAAAAGCGCGCCGAACGCGGGCTTTTTTGTTGCCATGCGCCGACTTCAAGGAAAGGATCCGACGCTACGGCACCCTGTTGCCTGGTGCCTGGTGCCTGTTGCCTGCACTGCCAGAAGCCCCTTATTGGCAATCAATTAGCGATCAAGCCCCGGGCAAGTGATTTCGTTTGACACACTTAGCGAAATGCGCTTTTATAAGCCGTTTCGTTTGATACACATGCACACTTTGCGAATTTTTTTTGAAGACCTACTTCCGGCACAGGCCCTTCGGGGTCCAGTTATGGATGACCGTGGTGGCCGGCTTCGCGGACTGATGCAGGATGAGCACGATGGCGCGGCGCTCTTCCGAGCCGGTCGCGGTCAGGTGCATCGCCAGCCCCATGGGAACGATGACGGGCGAGGCGCCGGCTCGGCCAATCTGCACCCGGCCGTCAGACGTCTCGAGACAGGTTTCGCCCGAGACGGCGTACCAGGCCTCCGGGCCGGAGTGAACGTGGGCCGGCGCCGTCATTCCCGGCGTGAAGATGGCTTCCATGAGCTGAGCCGAGTACTTCTCGCCTGCAAGGATGGGCAGCGGCCCGATCTCGTCCACGCGATGGCCGTGGGCGGATCTCCACTTCTCGCCGGCGATGGTCATGAGAAAGACCTTGCCCATGGACTCGACCACAACGCCTCGGGGTCCCTTATCGGCCTGGGCGGCGTCGCGGGTCGGGTACTGGTCGAGGTGCCAGAAGACGGGCGACTGGGCGAGCGGACCGAGGGGCTGGTCGGCGAGGATCCAGCAGCCGATCTCCTGGGTGCGCTGGCTGACCGGCTTGCAGGGATCGCCGGGAGCGGCAACGCCCTGCGCGAAGAGCCTTGCGGCGGGGAGGAGGGACAGGCAGGCGAAAATCGGAGCGATCCAGCGTTTGTGTCGGGTCATCGGTCTGGCCTCATGGATCAGGCTTTGGTGGCCAGGATGAGCGGCGAGGGCCCCGGAGACTGCAGGGCGCGAACGTGTTTGAAGCCCGTTTCCTCCAGCCAGGCGCCGATCTCCTCGAACGACCAGGTAGTGCCCTCCTGGGTGTTGACGAGCATGTTGACGGCGAAGAAGAGGCTGGGAACCGGTCCGGTGCGCTCCTTGTTGACGAGGAACTCCTGGATGGCGATGGTGCCTCCGCTGGCGAGCGCGTCGAAAATCTTTTTAAGAAGCTCGCGGCTGCGCTTCTCGCCTTCGCTGTGCAGGATGTGGCCGAGGGTCGCGACGTTGTGGCCGGAGCCGAAGTCGGCATCGTGGAGATCGCCTTCGACGAAGGTCCAGCGCTCGGCGAGGCCGAAGCGGGCGACGGTCTTCTTTGTGATGGGGATGACCTCCGGCCAGTCGACGGCGGTGACTTCAACCCGCGGCGAGGACTGCGCCTGGGCGATGCCCCACACGCCGGAGCCGGCGGCGAGGTCGAGGACGCGGACCGGCGAGCCGCCTGGACCGTAGTCCATTGCGGCAGCCAGCGCCTGGGCGGCGGGGTAGCTCATGGGGAAGATGTCGACGACGAAGCTGTGGAAGAATTCGCCGCCGGTGGATTCCTGATTGACCGGGGTGACGGGCTTGCCGGTTGCAACAACCTCGTTGATGTGCAGCCAGCGCGGGATGAGCTGCTCGCTGCAGTGCTTGATGAGCCCGCCCTGGAAGGAGGGTTTGGTGCTGACGAGGAAGAGCTCGCTTTCCGGGGTAAGGCCGAAGCGGCCCTGCTCGTCGCGGGCGAGGAAGTTGAGGCCGACGAGGGCGTCCATGATGGCGGTGAGGCCGCGGACGGAGGCGCCGGTGGCCTTCTGGACTTCCCAGATGTTGAGGGGTCCGTTGTCGAGGACGTCGAAGACCCGGTGGCGGATGGCGGCTTCGAGGATGAGCGGGGCGGCGTAGCCCCATGCCATCTGCATGATGCGTTCGGGGGTGACCTGCGCGTGCGTGCTGGCGGCCGCGGGATGGGCCATGGCTCTTTCTCCTGGTCCGGTGGGGGCGCCGGTGAATTTTTGAATGCCGATCTGGGGATCGGAATAGGGTGCCGCTGAGTGTAGCAGGCGCAGGGTTGGAAGGGGGAGGGGCAATCTCAGAGCGGGGCGGGCCCGAGGGGAACGATGTCACAGGTGGGCATGATTTTCCGGAACTCCGCCATGAACTCGGGAGTGCCCGGAGGGATGCGCTTCATGAGCGCGTCCACTGCGGGGAAGAGCTTGTCGAAGCCGGCTGGCGTGCCGGAGCCGATGAAGTGAACCGGCTTGTCAGAACGATTGCCCTGCGCGTGCGGTTTGCCGCGGGGCAGAACCCCGAGCGTCCCGGGGCCGAGCTGGTGCCACTGGTCGCCGAAGTAAATGGACAGGGCTCCTTCGAGGACGTAGACGGCTTCGTCGGTATGGGGATGGTAGTGGAGATTGGTCATGAATCCGGGATCCTCGCGGAATCGACCCATCCAGAAATGCCCGTTCGTGTTTTCCGTGGTGGCCAGGAGGTGAGCTTCTCCGCCGCCGAACATCTTGTAGACCTGCGCTTCTTCCGGGGTGACGAACATTGCGGACACGTCCGACGTGGGCATGGCGATGGCCTCCGTGAGGGGTGCGGCGAGGGCCGCGAGCGCGGACATCCTGACGAATTGCCTGCGGTCCATGCGGTTCCTCCCTGGCTCGCACCTTTATTGCACATATGTGCATTTATAGCACATGCGTATAATGGAGGGCAACGATGCCGAAAGTCAAGAAGAATTCTTCTGCGACCGAGGACGGCCCCGGTGCAGGGCGGGCGGCCCAGCGCAACCGGACACGCCGGGCGATTGTCGAGGCCGCGATACGGCTGCTCGATGCGGGAGGGACGCCGTCGCTGGCTGAGATCGCGACCGAGGCGGAGGTGTCGCGCCGCACCGTTTATATGTACTTTCCCACCGTGGAGCAGCTGCTGATCGACGCGACGCTGGGCGCTCTGAGCGCCAGGAAGATCGACGCGGCCGTCGTGGCGTCGGCGACGAAGGATCCCGTGGAACGCGTGGAGGAATTGTCCCGCGCGATGAGCCGGGACAGTGCGGAAACGATGCACCTGGGACGCGCGCTGATTCGACTGACCGTGGACGGACACACACCAGCGGCGGGCGGACCACGCCGCGGATATCGGCGGGTGCAGTGGATCGAAGAAGCGCTGGCGGAAGCCCGCGGCAAGCTGACGGAACGGGAATTCGAACGGCTGGTGTCCGCTCTGTGCGTGCTGCTGGGGTGGGAGCCGATGATCGCGCTGGAGGACGTTCGCGGGCTGGACGCAAAGGCTGCCGAAGAGGTGCTGGCGTTTGCGGTCCGGGCCGTTGTGGAGAAGGCGTTGCGTGACGCGCAGCAGCGCGGCCGGTAGCGGTGGGAGCCTGGCGATTGGGGGGCGAGCCAGGTACAATCGGCGGACGGAGAGGCGCATGGGGTCCGGGGTTCCGGGAGAGGACAATCGAGGGTCCAGAGACTGCCTGCGCGGCAATCCGGGGAGGCCGCGGAAGGCGTACTTCCAGTGTGGCCGAGGCGAGGCGCGATGACGGCGCCCCATCAGCAGGCGCCGGACGCGGCGCTGGTGGAGCAGATGACCGCGGGCGATGAGAGCGCGCTGGCGGCGCTCTACGACCGCTATTCCGGCGTGCTGTACGGCCTGCTGCTGCGGATCCTGAAGGACACGCACGCCGCCGAAGAGGTGCTGCAGGATCTTTTCATGCAGCTGTGGCGGACGGCGAGCCGGTTCGATGCGAATCGGGGCTCGATGACGGCCTGGCTGATGGTGATGGCGCGGAACCGGGCGATCTCGCGGCTGCGCCGGGGAGGCCGGCATGCAGTGGCTGACGATCCCGAGGGTTTTTTGCTGGAGAGCGCGCCCGATCCTGCCAATCTGGAGGACGAGGCGGCGCGGCGGCAGCTGGCCGGCCGGCTGCGGGCTGCGATGGCCAGCCTGCCGGGAGAGCAGCGCGAGGCGCTGGAGCTTGCGTATTTTGAGGGGATGACCCAAACGGAGATTGCCGAGCGGACGGGCGCGCCGCTGGGCACGGTGAAGTCAAGAGTGCGCGCCGCATTGCAGAGTTTGAAACAGCATTTCGATGAGCGAACGGCACGTCAATCCGGAAGATCCTGACCTCTACGCCCTGGGGGCGCTCGACGGTGAGGAGAAGCAGGCCTACGAGGCCCACGTGCGCGGCTGCGTGCTGTGCGCGGCGGAGCTGGCGGCGGCGCGGGAGCGCGTAGCGCTGCTGGGCCTGGCGGCGGATCCGGAAGCCCCGGGGCCGAAGGTGAAGGAGCGCCTGATGCGCCGGGTGCGGCGCGAGGCGGGGGGCGGGGCTCCGTGGGAGCAGCGGGATGCGCGGGCGGGGCGGAAGGAGAGCCCGATCCTGGCCGGCTGGGGCTGGCTGACTCCGGCGCTGGCGCTGACGACGGTGTTCTTTGCGGCGGTGGCGGGTTGGATGGGCGTGCAGGACGCGCGGGACCTGCAGCGGCTGCATGGCGTGGAGGGGCAGCTGGCCCAGGCGCAGCAGCACTCCTTTGAAATTGCGCGGACGGCGACCGAGACGGAGAATCTGCTGGGCATGCCGGGGACGGTGCGCGTGGGCCTGAAGCCGATGCCGGGGATGCCGGATGGGCGCGTGGGCGTGCTGTACAACGCGAAGATGGGGATGGTGACGTGCGCCGGATGGCTGCCCGCTCCGCCGGCGCAGAAGAATTATCAGCTGTGGCTGATGCCGATGAAGGGCAAGCCGATGAGCCTGCGCGTCTTCAAAGGCGAGTGGAATGAGCCGATGATGATGAAGGTCCCGGTGGGGATGGAAGCGAAGGCCTTCGCCGTGACCGTGGAACCGATGGGCGGCATGCCGTGGCCGACGGGCCCGATGGTGATGCAGGGGGCGGGGGAGTAGACAGGGTACAGCGGACAGCGGGCAGAAGAAGCTTTACCGCTGAGAGTGCTGGCGACACAGAAGCAGGCAGGAGCTGGGAGCCAGGAGGAGAAAGAAAGCAGGTTCCTCCGCTTCGTCGGCTGACGTGGACTTCGGTCGGGATGACAGGCGGGGTCCGGTAAACTCAGGGCATATGCCTACGAACGACAAGCAGTGGACGGGCGCGGGAATCCGCGAGGCGTTCCTGCGTTTTTTTGAGACGAAGGGGCACCGCCGGGTGCACTCGGCGTCGCTGGTGCCGGCCAACGATCCCACGCTGCTGTTCACGAATGCGGGGATGAATCAGTTCAAAGACGTGTTTCTCGGCCTGGAGCGGCGCGACTACGCGCGCGCGACCACCTCGCAGAAATGCGTGCGCGCGGGCGGAAAGCACAACGACCTGGAAAATGTTGGGTTCACGCGGCGGCACCACACGTTCTTCGAGATGTTGGGGAACTTCAGCTTCGGCGACTACTTCAAAAAGGACGCGATCGCCTACGCGTGGGAGCTGGTGACTTCGCCGGAGTGGTACGGGATTCCGAAGGACCGGCTGTACGTGACGATCTTCAAGGGCGAGAACGGCGTGCCTCGCGACGAGGAAGCGTACAAGCTGTGGCTGGATCACGTGCCGGCGGAGCGCATCTTCGAGTACGGCATGAAAGACAACTTCTGGCAGATGGGCGACACGGGCCCGTGCGGTCCCTGCTCAGAGATTTTTTACGACATGGGGATGGAGGCCGCGGAGACGCCGGGCGTGGACAAGCCGTTCGGCCAGGACGAGGCCCGCTATGTGGAGATCTGGAACCTGGTCTTCATGCAGTTCGATCGGAATGCGCAGGGCGAGCTGAACCTCCTGCCGAAGCCCTCGATCGATACGGGGATGGGGCTGGAGCGTGTGGCGGCGGTGCTGGAAGGGGTGGTCTCGAACTTTGAGACGGATTTGTTTGTGCCGCTGATTGCGCGCGCCAGCGAGTTGACGCGCGGAGCCACAGGCCACAGGCGGCAAGCCACGGAACGCGATGCAGCATCGCTGCGGATCATTGCGGATCATGCCAGGGCTTCGACGTTTTTGATTTCGGATGGGGTGCTGCCTTCGAATGAGGGACGCGGGTATGTGCTCAGGAAGATTCTGCGGCGCGGGATTCGGCATGGGCGGCTGCTGGGACAGGAAGAGCCGTTCATGTTCCAGATGGTGTATGCGGTGCGAGATCAGATGCAGGGGGCGTATCCCGAACTGAAGGAGAGCGCGGACCGCGTGGCGAAGGTAGTGGAGGCGGAGGAGCGGCAGTTTGCTCGGGTGCTGGAAGCAGGATCAAGAGAGTTGGAGAATGCGATTCAAAATGCGATTTGGCCAGCAATACTCGAAGGCAGCAAGCGGCTAGAGGAAGAAAATCCAGTTGAGCCCGAATCAGAACCGGCCGGCGATATCGACCCTCATTGGGAGTGGTTTGCGCGGAAGCACCCCGCGAAATGGCGAGAAATGGGGATTAAGGACGCCCTTTCCCTGTACGGACTCATCATTCAGGAGTATCCAGAGCTGCGTGTCCAGTTAGATGGCAGAACTGCTTTTCACCTCTACGAGACGTATGGCCTGCCGCTGGATTTCATGCAGGATGCTTGCCGCGACGCCGGAATCGATCTCGAGCTGACTGGATTCGAAGAAGCGCGGGCGGAGGAACAGGCGCGGGCGCGGGCTTCGTGGAAGGGCGGAGGGAAGCAGACGGCGAGCCCGGCGTTTCGCGATCTGCCGAAGACGGCGTTTGAGGGGTACCGGCAGCTGCGGACCGATGGCGCCGAAGTGCTGGCCATCGTGAAGGACGGGCAGGGCGTGCCCGCGGCGAACGCCGGCGATGCGGTCGAGGTTGTGCTGGACCGGACGAGCTTCTACGCGGATTCGGGCGGACAAATCGGCGATCACGGCGTTCTGATGTCCGACGATCACAATTCTGTCCTCGCCGATGTGAGCGGGTGCACCAAGCCAGTGCAGGGAGTCTTCGCGCACAAGGCGATTCTGCGGCAGATGCTCAAAATCGGCGATCGCGTGGATACCGTTGTCGATGGGGACTTCCGCAACGCGACGCGGCGGAATCACACGGCGACGCATCTGTTGCATGCGGCGCTGCGCGAGGTGCTGGGGACCCATGTGAAGCAGGCGGGGTCCCTGGTCGAGCCGAATCGGCTGCGGTTTGATTTCTCGCATTTTGCCGGGATCGCCGATGAGGAGCTGCAGGACATCGAGGACATCATCAACCGGCAGACGCTGGGCAACACGAAGGTGGAGACGCTCGAAGACGTTCCCATCGATGTGGCAGTGAATGAGTATCACGCGATGGCACTTTTTGGCGAGAAGTACGGCGAGCGGGTGCGCGTGGTAAAGATCGGGGATTTTTCGACGGAGCTGTGCGGCGGCACGCACACCGGCGCGACCGGCGAGATCGGCGTGGTGAAGCTGCTGGGCGAGGGATCGGTTTCGAGCGGTGTCCGGCGCGTGGAGGCGGTGACCGGGCTGGGCGCGCTGAACGAGTTCCGGCGCGGCTTTGAGGTGGCGCAGATCGCCTCGCAGCTGGCGCCGGGCGAGTTGTCGCCGGCCGAGGCGCTGCGGCAGCGGCTTTCCTCGCAGGACGATGAGCTGAAGAAGCTGCGGCGGGAGCTGGACGAGGCGCGGATGAAGTCGGCGGCGTCGCGGGTGGCCGGCGCGACGGATCAGGCGGTCGAGGTGAAGGGTATCAAGGTGCTGGCGCAGCGGGTGGACGCGCTCGATCGCGGGCAGATGCGGACGCTGGTCGACAACCTGCGCAACAAGCTGGGATCCGGCGTGGTTGTGCTGGGGGGGTCGCAGGAGGACGGCAAGGTGGCGCTGATTGTCGGCGTCACGAAGGACCTGACCGGCAAGGTGCAGGCGGGCAAGATTGTCGGGGAGATCGCCAAAAGAGTGGGCGGATCCGGCGGCGGGCGTCCGGACATGGCAGAAGCCGGCGGCAAGGACGCGGGCGCTCTGGATGCGGCGCTGAAGAGCGCGCCGGAAGTGGTGGCGGGGCTTGTGGGGTGAGTTCCTCCGGGGCTGAAGCCCCCGACTTCGCAGAACCGGATTCCACGGGCTAAAGCCCGTGGCTTTCTCCGTCGCGCCACTGCGTGACGCCGCTTCGCGCAGGGGCCCAAGACCCGGACCTTCCAACGCTCTAACGGCGCGGCCCCGATCGGGTACGGCGTTTGAGAGTGTGGCTGGCCTGCTATCGTTGTTTTCGACTCGAAGTCCCCTTCAGATTCCTACATTCTCGCGGAGTGCTCGATGACCGTTCGCCGTTTGTCTCTTGCTGCTGTTGCGCTGCTGGCCTTCCCCGCTGCTGTCGTCGTCGCGCAGACTGCGCCGATGACGCCGGATATTCCGCCGCACTTCACCGCTCCGAACAACGACTTCGACTACACGAAGAAGGTCGTGATGATCCCGATGCGGGACGGGGTGAAGCTGTACACGGTGATCGTGATTCCGAAGGGCGCGCACAACGCGCCGATGCTGCTGACGCGAACGCCGTACAACGCGGCAGGGCGCGCGGATCGGGAGGATTCCCCCTACATGCTGGACGCGGAGCCCGAGGGCGATGACGTTTTCGTGAAGGCGGGGTACATCCGGGTGTGGCAGGACGTGCGCGGGAAGTACGGATCGGAGGGCGAGTATGTGATGACGCCGCCGCCGACCGGGCCGCTGAATCCCGACGGGCCGAACGACACAAAGGACGCGTGGGACACGATTGACTGGCTGGTGAAGAACGTGCCGGAGTCGAATGGGAAGGTGGGAATGCTCGGGTCGTCGTATGAGGGCTTCACGGTGGTGATGGCCCTGATCGATCCGCACCCCGCGCTGAAGGTGGCGGCGCCGGAGAGCCCAATGGTGGATGGGTGGATGGGCGACGACTGGTTCCACTATGGCGCGTTTCGGCAGTTCAACCTGGACTACATTGCCGGGCAGACGGAGGCGCGCGCGGGAGGACCGACGATTCCGCGGCTGAACTACGACGAGTACACGAATTTTCTGGAGATGGGGTCAGCGGGGGATTTCGCGCGGTACGGAGGCCTGGACCAGCTGCCCTTCTGGAAGAAGATCGAGGAGCATCCGGCGTACGACGCGTTCTGGCAGGAGCAGGCGCTGGACCGGATCATGGCGAAGGTTCCGCTGAAGGTGCCCACGATGTGGCTGCAGGGGCTGTGGGACCAGGAGGACATGTGGGGCGGGAACCATGCGTGGGCGGCGGTGGAGCCGAAGGACACGCACAACGACATGAACTACCTGGTGATCGGGCCGTGGCGGCACAGCCAGGTGAACGGCGAAGGGTGGTCGCTGGGTCCGCTGAAGTGGAACGGGAATACCGTGCAGCAGTTTAAGGAACAGGTTCTGTTACCTTTCTTCAATCAATATCTGAAGGACGGGGCGGCGAAGGCCGATACGCCGCCGGTGCTGATCTATAACACGGGCGAGAACCACTGGGATCGTTTCCGGAAGTGGCCGCCGAGCTGCGATGAGGGCTGCGAAGGCAAGTCGCAGCCGCTGTATCTTGAGGCCGGCCACGGGCTGTCGTTCACGGCGCCGCAGGCCGGCGAACCACCCTACGACGAGTACGTGTCCGATCCGGCGAAGCCGGTTCCCTTCTATCCGCGGCCGTATTCGGGCGCGCACGACGAGTGGACGACGTGGCTGGTGCACGATCAGCGATTCGTGGACGGGCGGCCGGACGTGCTGACGTGGGAGACGCCGGTGCTGACCGAGCCGGTACGCGTGGCGGGGCGGCCGATCGTTCACCTGATGGCGTCGACCTCCGGGACGGACAGCGACTGGGCGGTGAAGCTGATCGACGTATATCCGGCGACGATGCCGAACGATGCGCCCATGGGCGGATACGAGCTGGCGATTGCGCTGGATATCTTCAGGGGACGGTATCGGACGAGCTTTGCCCATCCGGAAGCGATTACTCCGAACCAGCCGCTGCTGTATCAGTTCGGGCTGCCGCTGGTGGATCACGTATTCGAGCCGGGGCACCGGATCATGGTGCAGGTGCAGTCGACGCTGTTCCCGCTTTACGACCGGAATCCGCAGAAATTTGTGCCGAACATTTTCGATGCGAAGCCGGGGGACTATCAGAAGGCCACGCAGCGGGTGTGGCACGCGCCGGGGACCGAGAGCTATATCGATCTGCCGGTGGTCCAGGCGCAGCGGTAAGGCGGACCGCTGAAAAGCGGTGAGCGAAAAAGGCGCATGGGGAGGAACCGGCCGGTCGATCAGTTGACCGGGTCGGTGAGGGCCACAGTCTCGGCGATGCCGGGCTGGGCGAGGTCCTGGAAGGGACTGGACTCTTTGAGGGTCCGTCGTTTGGCTTCTTCGCGGAGCAGAGCGGCAGGATCGCTGGCGGGCAGCCCGAGAAGGTGACCCTGCGCCTGATCGGCGCCGAGGGTCTGGATGAGGCGCAGCTGTTCCTTCGTCTCAACCCCTTCGACGACGACTTTCATGCGGAGGTTGTGAGCCATGGTGATGATGGACTCGACGAAGGAACGGGTCTCGCGGCGGACCATGAGTCCGCTGACGAACGAACGGTCGAGCTTGAGGGTATCGAAGGCGAGTTTCGGCAGGTAGGTGAGGCAGGAGTAGCCGGTGCCGAAGTCGTCGACGGCGACGCTGACCCCGATGCGGTGGAAGCGGCGCATCATCTCAGTGGCGCGCTCGATGCCGGCAAGGGTCGCGGATTCGGTGAGCTCGATCTGGAGCAGGCTGGGGCGGAGGCCGGTGCGATGGAGCACGCCGGCGACCTCTTCAAAGAAGGAATCCTGGGAAAACTGCACGGTGGAGACGTTGACCGCGACCTGCACGGGGCGGTTGACGATCCGCTGCCAGGCGCGGGCTTCAGTGCAGGCGCGCTCGAGGATGTAGGCGCCGAGCGAGACGATGAGGCCGCTTTCCTCGGCGACGGGGATGAAGCTGACGGGACCGACGCGGCCGAGGGTGGGGTGGGTCCAGCGAGCAAGGGCTTCAAAGCGGGCGATGGAGTTGGTAGCAAGGTCGTACTCGGGCTGGTATTCGAGGGAGATTTCGCCGCGCGCGATGGCGTGCTGGAGAGCGCCCTCGAGGGTGAGGCGCTCGCGGGCGGCGCTGCCGAGGTCGTCACTGTAGAGAACGATGCGGTTTTTGCCGTTGCGCTTGGCGGCATACATGGCCACGCCGGCCTGTTGCAGCAGCTGGCCATATTCGGGGGCATCGGGAAAGATGCTGATGCCGACGCTGGCGCTGATATGGATTGTGTTGCCGTTGACTTCGAAGGAATCGCGGAGAGCGTCGAGGGCGAGTTCGGCGGCGCGCTGGGCGTCGCCGCGCTCCTGAATGCCGTCAAGGATGAGGGCGAACTCGTCGCCGCCGATGCGAGCCAGAGTGTCGGACTGACGATAACGGCCCTTGAGCCGCTGGGCTACCTTGCCCAGCAGAGCGTCGCCGGTATCGTGGCCGAAGCTGTCGTTGACGAGCTTGAAACCATCGAGGTCGATGTGCAGGAGGGCGAAGAGAGCCTGGTCGCGCTGGGCTTTGGTGATGCACTGGGAAAGACGGTCGGCGAGCAGGCGGCGATTGGGCAGGCCGGTGAGCTCGTCGATGAGGGCCATTTCCTTCAAGCGTTGCTCCGACTCCTCTCCGGCGCGGTCGCGGCGCTGGATCTCGGCCACCAGCCGGTTGACGCCGGCGCTGAGCGGGACGAGGCGGGGATCGGTCGGCTCCTCGATCCGGGTGTCGAAGGCGCCCTGCTGGGTGAGGGATTCGACGGCTTCGGAGAGAGCGGCGAGGGCGGTGCTGGATTCGGAAGCCTGGCGCAATTCTTCTGAGGCCTTGCGGAGGGCGGCGGTCTGATGCCGGATCCGGCGGTTCAGGAAGAAGAGCCAGACCAGGGCGAGCGCCGGAAGGGCGACCCAGCGGGTGTCGTGGGTCTGAATGGAGGCGACGAGGATTCCGGCCTGGCGAGGCGACGCTGGCGGCAGAGTTGTCCGGGCGGCGGTCCGGCGAGGAGCGGGTGCGGCGGTGACTGTGGGAACTGGTAGGCGGTCGATTCGGGTGCCCTGCAGCAGAACGGTATCGCCCAGGTGGAGGCCGAGACGGGTGGCATCCAGCGGAATGGGCAATGCGCCGGTGGAGTCCTCGAGGGTGAATCCGGCGGGACCGGCGGCAACGACGACGCCTTTGAGGCGGACAGATGTGTGGGGCGCAACGGACTGAAGCTGTTGAATCGGGGTGTATTCCACCCGGACGTACACCTGCGACAGCACGGCCGCGGCGATGGCTGCACCGAGGGCCCAAACCAGAATGGCACTGGCTGCCTGGATGGAACCAGGACGCTCCATTCAAAAATCATCGGCGTCAGAAATGATGCGGGCTATACCACTTTCGGCATTTTTGCCTTCCCCGTTTGGCAAAATGCCCTCCTGGGGCAGGGCAGAGGAGCCCGGATTTTGCGTTCGCGCTGTGATCCATCTCACCGGCCCTGGGCATCCACTGAGGGCTATCATGGGGGCGTTCGGGCGACCGCTGGCGCGGTGCGCCCGGCCATGGCTGGTTCCGGTGCAGGGGTGACGTATGTGTCTGGCGATTTCTGGAAAGGTCGCGGAGATTTTCACGCACGAAGGCATGCATATGGCGCGCGTGCAGTTTGGCGGCGTGACGCGGGAGGCCTGCCTCGACTATGTGCCCGAGACGCAGGTGGGCGACTATGTCCTGGTGCATGTGGGCTTCGCGATCAGCCGCGTGGATGAGGAAGAGGCGCGGCGAACCTACGAGGCGCTGGCGGAGATCGACGCGCTGGGCGAGCTGGAGATTCCTGAGGTGATGGGACCCGGCGGATCCGGCTCCGGGTCCGGCGGAGGCGCCGCATGAAGTACGTCGATGAGTATCGCGATGGGGATATTGCGGCGAAGCTGGTGGAGCGCATCCACAAAGTGCAGACCCGGCCGTGGGTGATCATGGAGGTCTGCGGCGGACAGACGCATTCGATTGTGAAGAACGGGATCGACCACCTGCTGCCGACGGGCGTGGAGTTGGTGCACGGGCCGGGGTGTCCGGTGTGCGTGACGCCGCTGGAGATGATCGATAAGGCGCATGCGATTGCGCGGCGGCCGGAAGCGATCTTCTGCTCGTTTGGCGACATGTTGCGCGTGCCGGGGTCGAATGGCGATCTGTTCAGCATCCGGTCGCAGGGCGGCGATGTGCGCGTGGTGTATTCGCCGCTGGACTGCCTGAAAATTGCGAAGGCGAATCCGGACAAACAGGTGGTCTTTTTCGCAATTGGGTTTGAGACGACGGCTCCCGCAAACGCGATGCTTGCCTGGCAGGCGCGGCAGATGGGGCTCAGGAATGTGTCGCTGCTGGTGTCGCACGTGCTGGTGCCTCCGGCAATTGAAGCGGTGCTGCGCTCGCCGGAGAATCGGGTGCAGGGATTTCTGGGGCCGGGGCATGTGTGCGCGGTTGTGGGCTACTCGGAGTACGAGCCGCTGGCCAGGCGCTTTCATGTGCCTATCGTGGTTACAGGTTTTGAGCCGCTGGACATTCTGGAAGGCGTACTGATGCTGGTGGAGCAGCTGGAGCAGGGTCGCGCGGAGGTGGAGAACCAGTATTCGCGGGTGCTGGAGCGGGGCGGCAATCGTCCGGCGCAGGAACTGATCGCGAAGGTATTCGAAGTAAGCGACCGCAAGTGGCGGGGCGTGGGGACGATTCCGCAGAGCGGGTTCCGCCTGAAGGAGGAGTTCCGGGAGCTCGACGCGGAGACGCGCTTCAGCGTGGAGGCGATTGCGACGAGCGAGCCGGAGATCTGCATTGCGGGGCAGATTCTGCAGGGAATCAAAAAGCCGCATGATTGTCCGGCGTTCGGAACAGAGTGCACGCCGCAGCATCCGCTGGGAGCGACGATGGTGTCAGCGGAGGGCGCGTGCGCGGCGTACTACGCGTATGGGCGGCATTTGAAGGATGCGGATTTGATAACGCTGGGGAAATAGGCGATGAGCGGCAAGGTGGATGAGCGCGAGGCGATGGGGACGGCGGGCCCGTTTGGGGCGTGTCCGCTGCCGATCTTTGAGCATCCGCAGATCGTGATGGGGCATGGCAGCGGCGGCAAGCTGTCGGCGGAGCTGATTGAGAAGGTTTTTGTCGCGCGGTTCCGGAATCCGACGCTCGAAAGGATGGATGACCAGGCGCTGCTGCAAATTGGCGGCGCACGGCTGGCGTTTACCACCGACTCGTTTGTGGTGACGCCGATCTTCTTTCCTGGCGGCGATATTGGATCGCTGGCGGTGAACGGGACGGTGAACGATCTGGCGGTGGGCGGGGCGCGGCCGCTGTATCTTGCGGCGGCGTTCATCCTGGAAGAAGGACTGGCGGCGGCCGATCTGGCGCGTGTGGTGGATTCGATGGCGTCGGCGGCGCAGAAGGCCGGCGTGCAGCTGGTGACGGGCGACACGAAGGTCGTGAATCGCGGCAAGGGCGATCAGGTGTTCATCACCACGACGGGGATTGGCGTGGTGGAGCGCGACACGCAGCTGTCGGCCGATCGCGCGCGGCCGGGAGACAAGATCCTGCTGAGCGGGTTCATCGGCGACCACGGGATCACGATCTTGTCACAGCGCGAGGGGCTGGAGTTTGAGTCGGCGCTCGAGAGCGACTGCGCCGCGCTCGACGGACTGGTGGCGGCCATGCTGGACGCGGCCGAGGCGGGCGGCAATGTGCTCGGAGTGCGGGTGATGCGGGATCCGACGCGGGGCGGCGTGGCCACCGTGCTGAACGAGATTGCAGACCGGTCGCGCGTGGGCATGATGCTGCGGGAGAGCGCGATTCCCGTACGCGAGGCCGTGAGAGGCGCGTGCGAGATGCTCGGGCTCGATCCGCTGTATGTAGCGAACGAGGGAAAACTGGTGGCCGTGGTCGCGCCGGAGATTGCGGATCGGGTATTGGCGGCGATGCAGGCGCATCCGCTGGGTGCGGAGAGCCGGATCATCGGCGAGGTGATTGAGCAGCCGGCGGGGATGGTGCTGATGAAGACAGGCGTGGGCGGCACGCGGGTGGTGGATGTGCTGTTCGGAGAACAGTTGCCGCGGATTTGCTAGTCCAGCGGCCAGTTCTCCGAAGTAAACGTCGAGGCGGGCAGTCCGGCGGCGTTGTAAAGGTTGTGGTCGACCACGCCCATCCAGCCATAGCGAACATAGACAGGATCCTTGAGTTCGGGCGAGGAAACGACGACCGTATCGCCGTCGATGTGGGCCTGCGCCGGGACGAAGTGGTGGTCGGCGCCGGCGATCTCAAAGGCGTCAATGGGCTGGCCATGCGAGGTGAGACCCTGGGCGTGGGTGAACCAGACGCGAATGGCGGTGCCGCCGTCGGGCTGGAGTTCCGTAGTGGCTTCGCGAAAGAGCGGCGAGGCGTAGGGCAGATCGGATTCGCCATAGACCATGTGGCGGGCGGCGAGGGCAAGGCGATGGGCGACGGTCTGCTTGTCGGGCGGGTGCACGTTGTCGGCCTCGCCGACGTCGAGCGTGACGGCCATGGCGGTGTTCGTCAACGCCAGGGTTCGGCGTTGGGCGTCGCGGACGCGGCCCCAGTCCTCCTGCGGCGAGTTGAAGCTGGAAATCTGGACGAACAGGAAGGGCAGGTTCCCCTCAGCGAAATGCATGCGCCAGTCGCCGATGAGGGATGAGAACAGAGAGTAGTAATACGGGGCGCGGTCGGGGGCGGAGTTCGTCTCGCCCTGGTACCAGAGGAATCCGCGAAGGCTGAGCGGAGTGAAGGGGGCGATCATGCCGTTGTAGAGGCCGGCGGGCAGCCAGGAGACTTCGTCCGGATGCCAGTCGAACTTCGGCAGCGGCTGGCCGGCGGCTTGGGCCGCGGCGGTTTCGGCCTTCTCGGCGGCGATGCGAGCCGCGGAATCGGTCTGCAGGTTCGCGAAACGTGCACGGCTGGCGAAAGCGGGCAGGAGTTCAGGATGCGAGCCGAGGGTGTCGAGGGAGACCCAGGAGTCGGCCGGGGTGCCACCCCAGGTGGAATCGATCAGGCCGATGGGAACGTTCTCTTTGGCGGCGATCTCACGCCCGAAGAAGTAGGCTACGGCGGAAAAGTGGGAGGCCGTTGCGGGGGTGCAAAGGGTCCAGGTGTCGGGCTCGTCGTTCAGCGGGTAGTCGGAGCTCTTCCTGTCGACCAGCAGGAGGCGGAGTTTGGGATTGGTGGCAGCGGCGATTTCCTTATCCGCGTCCTTGATGACAGCCGAGCCGGGAAAACCCAGCAGAGGAATCTCCATGTTGGACTGGCCTGAGGCAAACCAGACATCGCCGACGAGCAGGTCGGAGAGGGTGACGGCAGGACCGTCGCCGGAGACGGTAAGGGTGTAGGGGCCGCCGGCGGATTCGGGAGCCAGCCACAGGCTCCAGTCACCAAGGCGGTCAGCGACGGCAGGAACGGTCTGCGCATGGAAGCGCACCTGGAGGTGAGCGCCGGGCGTGGCCCAGCCCCAGATGTGAATGGGGCGATCCCGCTGCAGGACAGCGTGATCGCTGAGGACATGGGGCAGGCGAACGTCAGCCCGACCCACGGCGCAGAACGACAGGATGCAGAGAAAAGGAATGGCAAGACGGATGGATTTCACGGAACCCTCTATGGCCAGTCCCGGCGCGAGAGGGCACCAGAAAATCAGGCGTATCGAGTCTACAACCGTCAGAGCGCGCGGTCCCGAGGAAGCTCCGGGAGGTCAGTATCCGAGAAAGCGATAGCTGACGCCGAGACTGAAGCCGTTGGGGGTGAGACCGTTGTTGTGCTGGACGAGAGCTCCCGTGCTGCTGTAGGTGGGGGGACCGGTGAAGGCAGGCCAGAACTGGAATTCGTAGTCGCCGCGCAGAGAGATCCGGTCAGTCAGGCGCATCTGAAGCGTTCCACCCGGGGCGTATGCAAAATAACTCCCCTTCAGACTGCCCGCTACCGGAAAGTATGGAGTGGTAATGAGGCCGGCGCCGACGAGCATCTTGACCCAGCCATCGAGGCGGCCATATCGAAAAGCGCGATAGCGGCCTCCGGCAAGGTAGCTGGATTCGACTTCGCCGCCCGTTCCGTTCCAGTGCAGCCAGCGGGCTTCGCCTTCGGCTCCCCACTTCGGGGTCACGTTCAGATCGAAGAAGGCGCCGGGACCCACCAGCTGATCCTTGCAGTTGAATGGGACGTCGCTGGAGCAGCTGTAGTCGGGGTTGAAGGAGGAAACTTCGCCCCCCGCCCAAAGGCTGGCGTTTCCGCCCACAGCGGACCTGGGGACCTGAGCAAGGACAACGGTGGGGGCGATCAAAAGGACAAAAAATATTCCGGCCCGTTTGAGCAAAACTTAGCTCTCCTGAATCCTGAGAATTTGTTCAGACCCGGCTCGTTCTTTCTTAAGAACGCAGTTCCGCGCCAAAGGATGCGCCGGATTCCTGGGCGGGACTGCCCGATTTTACGTGCTTTTCGTAAAAGGAGAAGCAACCCATTTGGGGGACCCGGCGCACAATTTCGGGGGTGCGCCGGGCTGGCACGCGGCCAGAAGCCACGAGCGTGCCGTGAGATACGGTCAGGAACGGCCTGGGGGAACTCGCCGGAATGGGCGGTGGACGGGAGCGGAATCTGCCACGCCACCCGTCGGGGGACCTTATGGGTCGCAGGAGACCCTGAATCTTGCTATCCTGCCCTCCACGGGGGTAGGAGGGGTGGGAACCTCACGATTTGAGAATGCGCGGTATCTTTTCTGCAGGCGCTACAGCGCCCTGGAGAGAAAAGAATATGCGCATCCTTCGGAAAATCGTCATCGGTGTGGTTGCTCTCACTGCGTTTGGAGCCTTCGCGGCAAACCATCGCGATACCGTCGTCCTCGGTGCAGACCCAGTGCCGGTGTGCCCCACGCCTCACTGCGCGGGGAACTTGAAATAGGATCGGCGGTGCCATGCCGCATCTGAGTTTTTTCTCCTGGGCGGTGTGGATCGGGATCATCGCTCTTCAACCCGCTGTGCTCCTTCGCCTGGTGCGCAGCGGGTTGTGGAAGCGCTGGCTCTCGCTGACCGTGTTTCTTGCTGTGAAGTCGACGGGGTCTCTGCTGCTGCTGGCCATCTATCTGTGGCTCCCTCACCCGGATGATGGACCGTATTTCTACGTTTACTGGTGCTTCGCAGGCCTGGCCGCCGTTATTGAAATTTGGATGATCATTCAGGTGGGCTGTGCCATGGCGGGACTGTCGAAGTCGATGCGCACCTGGATTGCGCATTGGACGCTGGCCATTGCCGCGGCCACGCTTACTGTCTTTATCCCGGCCGCTCTTCATTCGCATAAACCCGTATGGGGCCTTCTGAGCCACTCCGTCCTGGGTTTGAACGAGGCAGTGAATCTCGCCTGGCTGGTGACATTCGGGATTGTGCTGTGCCTGTATGAGCTGTTCGACATCGAGTCGTTTGGCGCGGTGCGCGGCATCGCCTCAGGCTTTGCGCTCATGGCGCTTGGCGACAGTCTTTGCGGATGGCTTTTTGAGTTTACGGGAAATGTCACCGCGATCTCCAACCTGCAGAATTTGATTTACCTCGCCTCGCTGCTGGTTTGGGTGGTGGCGGTACGGCATCGCACGCGGCGGGAGTTCCAGCCGGATTTGCCGGCCCGTTTGCAGGTGGTCGTGCGCTCGAAGATCGTGGAAGCGCCGCGCGTGAAACAGTCGCGCGCATAATCCGACAGGGTGAATTTCAGATGGAGCCGACGACCGGACTTGAACCGGTGACCTGCCGATTACGAATCGGCTGCTCTACCAACTGAGCTACGTCGGCTTGATTGCGCCCCAGGCAGGAAGACGTTGAGGGCTCGTTTGATTTTATCGTTCCCGCCGGAGAGCGTAAAGGCGCCGAGCCGCCTATACTGCTGGCGATGCAGAACGATCCAGGCAAAGAATGGCAGCGGCTCACCGCGCTCTACCAGGACAAGAGCGATGAGGAGTTGCTGGAGCTGGCGGAAGACTTCGGCAACCTGACCGAGGTGGCGCGGCAGGTGCTCCGCGACGAGCTGCGGAAGCGCGGGCTGGCGATGCCGCAGGCGCCGGCGCCAGCGCAGGAGGATCGGCGTCCGGCGTTCGGCGCGTGGAGCCGGGCAATCGCGGAGCAGAACGCACAACGCGACGCAAGGAATACCTCCGCCGACGAAGACGGCGACGCTGTGCCGGTTGCATACACGTGGAAGACGCTGCTGTGCACGTGCGACACGCGCGAAGAAGCGTGGCAGATTTCCGAGGTGCTGAAGCGCGCGGGTATCGAGAGCTGGATTGAAGCGCCGGCTCAGGGCTCGCTCGACCTGACGGGGCCGCGCGTGATCGTCGCGGCGGATGAACTGGAAGAGGCACGCGCGATTGCGGAGCAGCCGATTCCGCAGGAGATCATCGACCAGTCAAAGGTGCGGGTGGAGGATTTTGTGCCGCCGGCGTGTCCGGAATGCGGCGCCGCGGATCCGTTGCTCGAGAGCGTCGAGCCCACGAATCGCTGGATCTGCGAGGTGTGCGGCGCGGAGTGGAACGAGCCTGGAAGCGCCGTGGAAAACGCGGGACAGAACTCCGGGTAATTTCTGTGCAAAAACGAGAAAAGGCCGCCCGGCAACAGGGCAGCCTTTCCTTCAGGGAGAATAGTTCCAACGGAGGCAAGCCATCAGAACTTTCTGGCGAAATACTATGGGCGCCTCGTGGGGGTGTCAAGGCAAAATCCGGCGCGGCCGTATTGTCTTGATATTCAACAGCTTGTAAAAGGGCGGTATTTTTTGGTGGGAGATTTACTGTTTTCGCCTTTTATTTGTCATTTGGGTCTATTTCAGCACTTTTTTATTCCACTATTCTACTGATAATAATAGCAATACTGTCCGTAGACGTAGCTAAACAGAGAGCCAGTTCAGGGCCCTAAGGACAGGACTTGAGGGCTCATCCGCCCAGATGCAGGGAGATGAATTCCTCTTCAGAAACACTGGAGACTGGTTTTCCACGGAGCACGCGATAGAGAGCGCGTCCGCCGCCGAGGAAAAGTCCTAGAAGAAGTGCTGCGCACACGAGGACGACGACGAGCACGGTGATGCCGGCGAGCAGGCGATAGAGCTTCACCGTCTCCGGCACATAGCCTTCAGGATGATTGATGGTGACGTAGTCGTTGAACCTGACCTGATGCAGGAGCGGCTCGGCCTGGGCGCGCGGGACGCCGCTGACAATCGCGAGCAGCGGTCCGGTGCGACCGGCGGTGAGGCCGAGAGATTTCGGCAACGCGTCGAGGGTCTTCAAGTGAGCGCCGGCAATCTGCGGCGTCGGATACATGATGAGCGTCAATTTGGCTGCGCCGTATCGTGCGGTGACGGCTTCCGCGTCCTGGCTGAAATCAACTGCGCTGGCCGGGATCGTGGAGCTGAGGCTCGCCCATGCAGCCGGACCGATGACATAGTGCACGGTCACCGCGTCCAGCTGCGCTTTGGGCAGATAATTCGGGAGCGATGGCGGCACACCCTGGGTTCCCGCGGCCTTTGGCAAAGCATCCGCGAGCCCGGAGAGTACGTCCTTCTCTTTGGGAACCGGGTGAGCGAAGGTGGCGTCGATGACGGTGACGCCGGTCCAGAAGAGGAAGTGATCGCCAGCGGCAGCGCCGCCAGAGCCGACGGCGTCGGCGTGCATCTCCGGCTGACGGAAATACGTGAACGCGCCAAAGGCTCCGGTGGCGTCCTGGAATTGCAACGCGCGGACGGTCAAACGGCGCGCCCCCGACGCGTAGGTGGCTGCAGTGGTCTGCGCGAGCCCATACTCCTGGAGGACGGCCGCGTCTGCAGGGGTGGGCGCGGGCGTTTGCGCGGGGCCGGATTCGGTCCAGCCGGCAAAGCTACGGGGCAGCACCGGTCCAGTCGGGGCGGGCGCGGCGAAGGCCAGCGTGGCGCAAAGCAAAAATCCGAGGGCGGGGATCCGGGGCATAGCTCTGCTTTCGATACTACTGAGACAGACACCGGCGCGGGAAGTTAGGTTTCTGCGAGGAGGACGGTCGGGCCTATTCGGAGGGCGTGGAGCGGCCGCCGGCCTGGGCCATGCGGAGTCCGTTGAGGCTGGTGACGTAACGGGCGACGCCGCGGTAGAGGGATTCGGCAATGCGCTCGCGATAACGAGGTTCCCGCAGCTCCCGGGCGTCATCGGGATTGGTGAGGAAGGAAATCTCCGCCAGGATCGACGGCATGTTGGCGCCGATGAGGACGACGAAGGGGGCCTTCTTGACGCCGCGATCTTTCAGGCCGGGGTTGCCGCGCTCAAGGCCGGAGTAGAGGCTCTCGTCCACGTCCTCGGCAAAGGTGCGTGACTCGCTGATCTTGTCCTGAAGCGCGATCTTTTTCACGAGGTCGGAGAGCTGATGGATCGACTCGTCGGAAGAGGCGTTTTCGCGAGCGGCCACTTCGAGCGCATCGGCAGAGGTGGTGAAGTTGAGGTAGTAGACTTCGACGCCGCGCGCGTCCGTGTCCGGGCTGGAGTTGGCGTGGATGGAGATGAAGAGGTCGGCCTGGGCCTGGTTTGCAATGGCGGTGCGGGTTTCGAGCGGGATGAAGGTGTCGTCGCTGCGGGTGTAGATGACGTCGGCTCCAAGGCGGTCCTTGAGCAGGCGACCGAGGCGAAGGGCCACGTCGAGGACGACGTCTTTTTCTTCAAGGCCGCCGGGGCCAAGCGTGCCGGAGTCGTGGCCGCCATGACCTGGATCGATGACGATGCGATTGATCTTGAGGCCGAGCGCGCGAACCATGGAACTGGGGACGCGGACGGGTTCAGAAGCGGGAACGCCGCGGGCTCCGGCTGCATCGGGAGGAACGTCGTCACTGGCGGGGATGTCGGGGGATGGCTTGCGCTGGGGCCGGCTCGGGGGCTGGGAGTCGTCAGGAACTGAGGCGACGACCGGTGCGGTGGTCGGATGGTGCGTGGCGCGAACCTGGTCAGGGCGGTGGCTCAGCGTGGCGACTTCGGTGAGGGCGGACTCGTTGTCGCCGGAATCAAAGCCGGCGGTGGCAGCGGCTCGGGTGGATGACACAGCCGTCGTTCGCGACCGTGCGGGTGAGGAAATCGGCGGCGGCGCGCGGCTGGCCACTTCGCGAGCGGCGGCCATCCGCTGCTTGTCGCCGTGAACATCGATAATGAGGCGCGGCGGATTGGAGAGGAAGAACGCAGAGTAGTCGCTGACGCTGGTCACGTCGAGGACGACGCGGGTGGTGTTATGCGCAGTCTGCGCGGCGCGGATGCGGGTGAGGAAGCCATCGTCAGTGACTTCGAGCGGGCGGCCGGTGAGCTCGGGCGACAGGCGCGTGCCGTAAAGATCGAAGAAGATACGGTCGGGGTTCGAGACCCGGGCGGCCTGGTAGCGGACTTCCTGCTGGAGATCGATGGCGACGCGGGTGTAGTCCGGCGTGGACCAGTGGCGAATGCCGGTGATGAGCGGAATCTTGCCACGGCGCGGCGGCGGCGGCGCGTTCATGGGGAGATCGTCGGAGACGGGCGAGGGGGCGGGATGAGACGCGGATCGCGGAATGTCAGCGGCGGCTGCAGTGTCGGCAGGCAGATCGCGCTCTTCGAATCCAGAGGCGGCGGTGGTCTCGGCCGTTGACATGGACTGACTTTTGCGGTGGGTCGACGGGGCCGTTTCCGGGTGCGAGGAACGGCTCACTTCCCTTTCGGCCGGATGATGGCCAGGTCTCTCTTCGTGCTCGATGGCTCGGAGCTCGGTGCGGGCTTCGGACGCGAGGGCATTGCGCGGATAGAGGCTCAGGAACGCCTTGTAGATGGCCTTCGCCTGAACTGTTTCGTTCAGGTCGCGCTGGAAGATTTCGCCTTCGGTGAGCAGAGCGCTGTAGCGCAGGCGGCTCGAGGGATATTCGCGGCGGAGAAAGTCATACTGGCCGATGGCGTCGTGGAGGGCCTTGTCGTCCTGAAAGACGCGGCCTTCTTCAGCGAGCAGGTCCGCGACGGCGGCGATGGAGTCGTCGGCTTTAGGCGAGGCGGGATCGCCATGGTAAATGGCGCGGTAGGCGTCGAGAACATGCTCGTATTGGGCGCGGGTGCGGTCGCGTTCGGGGCGGCCTTCGAGAGCTTCGCGCAGGCGCTCAGCGTGAGCAAAGGAGGCGGGATGCGCGGTACTGGCCAGAGCGAGCGGGGCGGGAACGAGCAGCGCCAGAAGCAGCGAGGCGCACAGCATGATCCGAATTCTCCGAGGGGGGCGGGAATCCATGGGGGAAAAGCTCGCGGATCGGAAGGCGCGTGGCATCGGATTGGAGTGACGCCCGGACCCTGTTGCCGCCGAAGACACTCCTCATTATAGGTACGCAACCACGGCCGTTTGCGGCGCAGCGAAGCGCCCAATGGTCACACGAACCCGATTCGTCACGTTGGGTTGCGGCTATGTTGCACGGCTGCGGGGTATCTGAAACACTGGCCTTGCTTTCCTATGGTTCGGCATTTCCTCGTGAAAGGGCGCGTGCAGGGAGTGGGCTTTCGCTGGTTCGTCCATCGCGAGGCGGCCGCTCTCGAACTGCACGGCTGGGTGCGCAACACCGAAGACGGGCACGTGGAAGTGCTCGCCAAAGGGGACGCCGAATCGCTGGCGGAACTGGCGGAGGCTCTCCACAAAGGTTCGCGCGGCAGCCGGGTGGATGCGGTGATTACTCACGAGCTGGATGCAAAGGAAGGCGAGAATCTTGGTCCGTTTCAGATTGAAGGAGCCTGGTAGACGATGACCCCATGCACGACTGACTGCGAGCCGCTCAAGGCGCTGATCCGCACCATCCCGGATTTTCCCAAGCCAGGGATTCTCTTTTACGACATCACCACGCTGCTGAAGGACCCGAAGGGGTTCGCGATGCTGATCGACGCGCTGGCGCAGTACTACATGGATAAAGATGTCGATCTGGTGCTGGGTATTGAGGCGCGCGGGTTCATCTTTGGGCCGGCGCTCGCCTATCGGCTGAACGCGGGATTCGTGCCGGTGCGCAAGCCGCGCAAGCTGCCCGGGCCGACCGCGCGCGTGACCTACGACCTGGAATACGGGACGGACACTCTGGAGATCCATCAGGACGCGATCGAGCCAGGACAGCGCGTGGTGCTGGTCGACGATCTGCTGGCAACGGGCGGCACGATGGAAGCAACGACGAAGCTGGTGCAGCAGCTGGGAGGCACCATCGCCGGGTTGGGGTTCGCCGTGGAACTGGACTTCCTGAAGGGGCGCGATCGGCTGCAGGAGTACGACGTGTTCAGCCTGCTGCATTACGACGAGTAACCCTTCGCTTCCGCTGAAATCTCGTCTCCGGATTGCGGTCAACGGCGGTTGCACGTAAAATAGTGCTGCACGGAAATGTGTGCTGCCATGAAGACCAATGTCACCCTCAAGATCGACACGGAACTGCTGAGGGAAGCTCGCATCCTTGCGGCTGAGGAGGGCACGTCGATCAGCGGTTTGCTGGCCGAACGCCTTGAGCAGGCGGTTCGCGAGCGGCGCGGTTATCAGCAGGCGCGCAAGCGGGCGCTCGCGCGCCTCCGGCGCGGCCTCGATCTACAGTGGTCTCCTCCGCGGTCTCGCGACGAGCTGCATGAGCGATAGGTACTTTGTCGACACCAATATCCTCGTCTACGCGCATGACCGCACTACTGGTTTGAAGCATGAGCGAGCGAAGGTGCTCATCGAGCGGCTTTGGGATTCAGGCGAAGGGGTCCTGAGCACCCAGGTGTTGCAGGAGCTGTGCATCAATCTGCGCCGAAGAATCAAAGAGCCGCTGCCGACGGCGCAGGTTCGTCAGCTTATTCGCGATTATTCCACCTGGCAGATGGTCGTCAACACTCCCGATTCGATCCTGCAGTCCCTGGAACTTGAGGCCCGTTACGTCATTTCCTTTTGGGACGCGCTGATTTTGCAGGCGGCCATTATCGGAGGCGCCTCTCTGCTCTATTCGGAAGATCTGGCGGCAAACCAGAAATACGGTCCGGTGCAGGTTGTGAACCCTCTGCTCCCACAACGCCACTAGTCGCCATCCTTCCGAACATCCGTCGCCGTATACTTCCTCTTTGCTTTTCTCTGGTCCGAAGGAGGCAATCGATGCGCAGGCGCGATTTCTGCAAGATGATTGCGGCGACAGCCGCGGCGACGGCGGTGCCGGAGGCGGCTCTCGGCGCGGCGACTCCCGCGGCATCGGTGAATGCGGCTTCGCAGGCAGCCGATTCGGGAGCTGCGGCGCCGGGGTTCGGCCAGGTCACGCAGGATTACGCACAGTTCTGCGCGACGCCGCAGGATCAGCGGACGTTCTACGCCCTGGTGGATGGGAAGATCGTCAGCGAGAAGCTCGATGAGAGCGACTGGAAGCCGACGGAGTGGGGCGATCCGCCGGAGCTGCCGGTCGAGGGCGGATCGTGGGACGGCGTGCCGATGGTGTCTCCGGTTGCGAGTCTCGCGGGCGACGGTCCTTTCCAGCCGACATGGGATTCGCTGCTGCAGTATGAGGCGCCGGAATGGTACCGCGACGCGAAATTCGGCATCTGGGCGCACTGGAGCCCGCAGTGTGTCGCCGAAGACGGTGACTGGTATGGGCGCAATCTCTACATCGAGGGCCAGAAGCAGTATCAATATCATCTCGACCACTACGGGCCGCAGTCTCGCTTCGGCTACAAAGACCTGTGCGCGCAGTGGACGCTGCTGAACTGGGAGCCGGAAGAGCTGATTGCGCGCTACAAGAAAGCCGGAGCCCGGATCTTTGTCGCGCTCGCGAACCATCACGACGGCTTTGACGCGTGGAATTCCAGGTACCAGCCGTGGAATGCGATGAACCTGGGGCCGCATCGGGATGTAATCGGCACATGGGCGAAGGCGGCGCGGGCCGCGGACATGCGCGTGGGCGTGACCGTGCATCAGGCGCGCAACTGGTGGTGGTTCCAGACATCGCACGGCGCGGACAAAGCGGGTCCCAATGCCGGCGTGCCCTACGACGGCCGGATGACCGAGGCCGAGGGCAAAAACATGTGGTGGCAGGGCTACGACCCGCAGAGGCTCTATGGGGCGAAGCACCCGTTCAACGCGCTGCCGGATCCTTCGTTTGTAAAGAACTTCTACGATCGCACCCGCGATCTGGTGGAGCAGCACAACCCCGACCTGCTGTATTTCGACAACCCACGCTTCCCGCTCGGCTGGGGCGGGATGAACATAGGCGCCTTCTACTACAACCACAATCTGCAGACACACGGCGGCAAGCAGCAGGGCGTGATCACCATTAAGGAAGTGCCGGAGCAGTGGCTGAAGTCCGTCGTTGCCGATGTGGAGCGCGGCATCACCAGCCAGATCGCCGAGTATCCCTGGCAGTCGGAAACCTGCATCGGCGACTGGCACTACAACCGCGCGCTCTACGACAAGCCCGGCGAGTATGGAGGATACCTGCCGCCGCGCGACGTCATCCACTGGATGATTGACACGGTTAGCAAGAACGGAACGTTCATCCTGAACATTCCCGGCATGCCGGACGGCACCATCGACAGCAAGGAGATTGCGGTGCTCGATCGCGTCACGGACTGGATGACGGTGAACGGCGAGGCCATCTATTCGACGCGGCCGTGGAAGATTTACGGCGAGGGTCCGAACGCGATCAAGGCTGGATCCTTCCAGGGTGACAGCATCTCGAAGCTGGGCGAGAAGGATATTCGCTTCACCCGCAGCAAGGATGGGAAGACGCTCTATGCAATCCCGCTGGGCTGGCCCGTGGGCGAGTTTACGATTGCGGCGCTGGGCACGGCGAGCGAACAGAAGCCGGGCAAGGTGGGGCGCGTCGAGCTGCTGGGGACAGGAGAGAAGGTCCGCTGGCATCAGGCGGCGGACGGCCTGCATGTAACATTGCCCGCGAATTACAAACCTGCGGTGGATTTTGCGGCGGCGCTGAAGGTGACTTTCGGCTAAGCCGAAAATCCGGTTACAGGTTGCAGGTTACAGATCGGCTGAGGCGCGATGGCCAGCAGACGACAAACGGCAAATCGGAAGAAAGAAGATCCGCGCCTGACAAGGGTCTCGGCGCTGGCCCTCGCGCTGCCCGAGGCCGCACGCGAAGACATGGGCGATCACGCCGCCTTTTCTGTGCGCGCGAAGAAGTTCGCGTACTTCCTCAACGATCATCATGGCGACGGCGTCGTCTCAGTGTGCGCGCGGGCGTTTCCAGGCGAGGCCGCAAAGCTGATCGCGGCGCATCCCAGGAAGTTTTATTCGCCGGCCTACATTGGGCCGCGCGGATGGGTGGGCCTCCGGCTCGACCGCGGCGCGCCGGACTGGGACGAAGTGCGCGATCTGCTGACCGCGAGCTATCTGCAGGTCGCGCCAAAGAAACTCCGCGAACAGGTGGAAGCCGCTCTGGAGTAGCAATCAGGGAGTGACCGGAGCCGGCGCCGAAATGGCCGCAGGCGGCGGTGGCGGATAGAGACGCTCGCCAAGCAGCTGATAGCGATTTCCGTAAAAAATGAGCGCGTAGTAGCGCACTGCGGTGTAAATCGGCCCGAAGGCCGCGATGAAGACGAGTATCGCCACAAGGCAAGCGATCACACCGACTGAAACGCCGAGGAAGATGCCCAGCACTCCGTGCCCGAAGGCGGCATGCAGGCCCACCTCGACGGCGACGACAGCCAGAACATAGACGACCGCCGGAATGATGAGCAGGATCACCAGTCCGATGGCGCCGGCAATCGGCAGCAGGACGCGCAGCAGCGCGTAGACGAAGAATCCACCCTTTTCGGCGCGGACGCGGGACCAGGCGGCGTGCCAGGCAGCGCCGGCGCTGGCATTCTCAAGCGCGAAGTGCGGCAGCATCAGGTCGCGCAGCAGAATCTGCACGGCGATGCCGGCGAGCACGAAGAGCAGGAAGATCGGGATCAGCGGCAGGAAAAGGGCGAAGATCGCCCCGAGGCTGGGACGGCCGCCGGCCTGCAGATTGCGGAAGAGTCCCACAAAGCCCGCGGCAAACGGCATGAGAACGACGGCCAGCGCTACGAGGAACCCAACGTAGACGGCGACGTTGAGCCAGAAGAAGCGCGCCGCCGGCTCGCGATAAAATCTCCACCCCGGACCGATCTCGCGGATGTTGTGGACCAGGCAGTGGAACCAGGCAAAGCGCAGGCGCGTGATCAGGTAGAAGATGAAGAGCCCGATGAGAGCCACCAGCGCGAGCATCGCGATGCCGGCGCCAATTTCGATCGGCGTGATGTGGAAGTGCGGCAACGAGGCGAGGTTCGTCGTGTGATGCGAGGAGCGGCTGCCGCGCGGGAATGAGTTGAAGCTGCCTCCCGTGGTGCCTTCAGTCAGCAAGGCCACCAGGCAGAGCTTGAGATACGTGCTGAGCCGAAAGGGGCGAAAGAGGAAGCTCCGGGTCCGCTGGATGGCGGGAGAGATGGCGTCGGCGGCTGAGATAGCAGGCATCGAAGGCCCCTTTCGGTGGGAAGTGTACTGGAAAACGGGTCAGCGGCAACGGGTTTTGCGCGGGCCGAGGCGCTGTGGACAACAGCGCCCCCGCCCATCCGCAGGCTCGGGCCGCAGGTTCCGATTTCCGATTTTCGGGTTCATGAAAACAGCCCCAAAATCATCGTCCTTGACTCTATCACAATTTGCGATATACTGATTGCGATTTGCAATAATCCTATGAAACTCGGTGAAAAACTCAGATATCTGCGGGAGACCGAGGGCGAGCTGCGGGGCTTCGGCCGCGCCATCACCCAGCAGGAGATGGTGCGGGCCCTGCGCAGTGAGACCGGTGCTGCCATCAGCCAGAGCTACCTGTCGCAGATCGAAAGCGGCGCGCGGCCGCACCTGACCAACACGACGCGCCAGGTGCTGGCGCGGTTCTTCAAGGTGCACCCTGGGTATCTGGTCGATGACCCGGAGGGGTACCACGCCGAGCTGCTGAGCGACGCGCGCACACTCGAGGACAAGCTGGACCTGTGGCTGGTGAGCGGGGCAGAGCGGTTCCGGCGCGATCCCGAGTTGCGGCATGCGCTGCTGGCGGTTTCGCGGCACGACGACTCGCGACGGTGCTTAGTTTTGCTGCGGCACGTCATTGAAACGCCGGGGCTGGTGGATCGGCTGTTTGAGGTGCTGGGGGCAGCGCCATCGGCGGTTCAGGAAAAGCAGGTCGCTCCGCTGCGCGGGTTCGCGCGAACCCGCTCCGGTCGGGATGACAACGATGGAAAGAAGGCAGCAAAATGACGACCTTCTATCTGATTTGCTTCACGCTGGGATTGTCGCTGACGGTGTTGTCGGCGCTGGGCGCGTTCACGCATCTGCATATCGGGCATGTGCACCTGCATCTGCATCCCGGCCACGGCGGCGGCCACACGCATATTCATGTTTCGGGCGGCCACGGCGCAGGGCACGGCGCGGGCAAGACGAGCGTCAGTCCGGTGAACGGATTCACGCTGGCGGCGTTTCTGTGCTGGTTTGGCGGATGCGGCTATCTGCTGGCGCGCAGCCACGACTTCGGCATGGGTGTGGTGCTGTCGCTGGCGACCATCACCGGGGTCGCCGGGGGCGCGCTGCTCTTCTGGTTTCTGGTGAAGGTGCTGCTGCCGCACGAGAAGGAGCTGACCGCGGCGGACACCGACATCCTGGGCATTCTTGGGCTGGTGACCGGGCCGATTCGCGAGGCCGGCACCGGCGAAATTCAGTTTTCGCAGAACGGCGTGCGCCGTTTTGCGCCCGCGCGCAGTGAGGCAGGCGTAGCGCTTCCGCGCGGCACAGAGGTGGTGGTCATGCGCTACGAGCAAGGCATCGCGTATGTGCGTCCCTGGGACGAGCTGTCGGGCGAGATCGCCGATGGACCCGCCGAACGCACTGCCTCCGAAGCCGAAAACCCCAACCCACAGCAGTCACGCACCTGATGGAAAGGATCAGGCGGTATGACGAACACAATCATCATTATTGTTGGACTGAGCCTGCTGGCCTTCATCATTCTCACCGGCATGCTGGCCAGGATGTTCCGCAAAGCCGGCCCGAACGAGGCGCTCATCGTCTTTGGGTTCCGCGGGCCACGGGTGATCAAGGGCCACGGAACCATCATCTTCCCCATGGTGGAGAACTGCCGCGAGCTGTCGCTGGAGCTGATGTCGTTCGACGTTGCTCCACAGCAGGACCTCTACACCAGGCAGGGTGTCGCGGTCACGGTCGAGGCCGTGGCGCAGATCAAAGTGCGCAGCGATCAGGAGTCGATTCTGACCGCGGCCGAGCAGTTCCTCACCAAGACGCCCCCGCAGCGGGAAGGGCTGATCCGTCTGGTGATGGAAGGCCATCTGCGCGGAATCATCGGCCAGCTCACCGTGGAGCAGATTGTGAAAGAGCCGGAAATGGTGGCCGATCGCATGCGCTCCACCTGCGCCGATGACATGAGCAAGATGGGCCTCGAGGTCGTGTCGTTCACCATCAAGGAAGTGCGCGACAAGAACGAGTACATCACCAACATGGGACGCCCGGACATCGTGCGCATCAAGCGCGACGCGGAGATTGCGGCGGCGGAAGCGGAACGCGATACAGCGATTCGCCGGGCGGTTGCGGCTCGCGAGGCGGCGGTGGCGAAGGCGGCGGCCGACCAGGAGCGCGTGATCGCTGAGACCGCTTCGCTCACCAAACAGGCGGGAGCGCAGCGCGATCTCGACATCCAGAGGGCGCAGTTCACCGAGCAGAGCAAGCGCCAGCAGGCGCAGGCCGACAAGTCCTACGAGCTGCAGACCAACATCACCCAGCAGCAGGTCATCGCCGAGCAGGTGAAGGTGCAGCAGGTGGAAAAAGAGCAGCAGATCAAGGTGCAGGAAGCCGAGATTCTGCGCCACGAGAAGGAGCTGATCGCCACCGTGCTGAAAGAGGCCGAGGTGAACCGGCAGCGCGTTGAGGTTCTGGCTGCCGCGGAAAAAGCTCGTCTCACGATGGAAGCGGAGGGCCACGCGTCGGCCATCAGGACGCAGGGCGAAGCGGAGGCCGCGATCATCTTCCAGAAAGGCGAGGCCGAGGCGAAGGCGATGAACGTGAAGGCTCAGGCCTATCAGGAGTTCAACCAGGCCGCGGTCGTCGATCGCCTGATCACCAACCTGCCCGAAGTGGTGCGCGCCATGTCGGAGCCGCTGGCGAAGGTGGACAGGGTCACCATCGTCTCCACCGGAGATGCCGCGGGAGCCAACAAGCTCACCGGCGACATGGCGAAGATCGCAGCTCAGGTGCCGGCATTGTTCGAAGCGCTCTCGGGCATGGACATGCGGGACCTGATGGCGAACATCACCAGCATTCGACCGCGCGGTAATGGGAACGGCAGCAACGGGACGCCGGTGGGGCCGATCGTGGATGCGAAGTAACGGAAGCGGGCGGGGAGGCAGGTCTCCCTGCCCGAAGTTTTCTGACGGAGGAAAAGGTTATGGCACTCCTGGAACGTGTGAGCACATTGCTTCGGGCCAATCTGAACGATCTGATCGACAAGGCCGAAGATCCGGAGAAACTTCTCAAGCAGCTGATCCTCGACATGGAGAACCAGCTTATGCAGGTGAAAACGCAGGTGGCCATCGCGCTGGCCGACGAGCATCTTCTGGAGAAGAAGCGGAAGGAACATGAAACGTCGGAATCCGACTGGAAGCGGAAGGCGGAACTGGCCGTGCGCAAAGGCGACGACGCGCTGGCGCGGGCCGCGCTGGAGCGCTCGCTGAGCGCGCAGCATATGTCCGGGGGCTTTGCGCAGCAGCTCGAGGATCAGAAGACGGAAGTGGAGACGCTGAAGCAGGCGCTGCGCAATCTGGAGCAAAAGCTGCAGGAAACGCGCAGCCGCTGCGAGCTGATGATCGCGGAGCACCGCCGCGCGCGCGTGGTGGGACGAGCGCAAAAGGCGCGCGAGGTCATCGCGAAGAAGGAAGGCGACTCGAGCATCGCGCGCATGAGGTCAAAAATTGCCGGCGCCGAGGCCGAGAACGCAGCTTCGCGCGAGCTGCTGCACGGCGATTCTCTCGACGATCGCTTTGCCGCGCTGGAGCGCGAAGAGCAGGTGGAGGCTCTGCTTCGCGGCCTGAAAGAGCAGCACGCGAAGACCGCGTAGCACGGCGGACGGGCGAGGCCCGTCACACGCGCATCACGGCGGCGAAATCAGGAGGGGGGAAAGCCCTGTCCTCAGGCGGCCTGGGCTTTCTCCCTAACCTGCATCCAGTGCTCGTATTCCGGATTCACCTGCCCCAGCTCGTAGATGGTGTTGCGGGTTTCCACGAGGCCGAGCCGCCGATCGACGTTCAGGATGGCGGAGGTAAAGATGAGCCCGTTGCGAAGCCGGGTATGGCCCAGCACATCGCCGGTGAGACGTCGTCCTGGCTCGAGCTCGCAATAGCCGTCATAGATCACGCTGCTGACGACCGACCAGTTCTCAATGCGCACAATTTTTTTCTGCATGGCCGTGACCTGTAGGGGTGCCCTCGGTCGCGATCTTCCGGGATCCGTGGCGAAATTGGACTCGCCTTTCTCTGATGCAGGTGCAATCAACATGCCAGGCGGAAGCGCTGTAAATCCGCGCCCTTATGCAGCCACGCATCCCCCAGGCAGCAGTTTTTACCCGTGACAGGCCACCTTTATCCAGTTCGTGGCCGTATTTGTCCATCGCACCGCGAGCAACCTCTCTCGCGCTCGCTGCATCAGGCAGTGCTTTTTATATACTGGCGCACATGCCTTCGCTGCGTGTTTTCCCTGCATTCTGCGCCTGCGGTGTGCTGACTCTGCTCGCTGCTTCCGCGGCAGCGTCGGCGCAAACGCCCGCTTCCACAACTACGACGCCGCATCCGGTCACGCTCAACGATCTGTTCCGCTTCCACGATGTCGGCAGTCCGGAGCTCTCTCCCGATGGCCAGTGGGTGGCCTACACGGTTTCGACGGTGGACACGAAAGCCGACAAACGCACCACCGACATCTGGATGGTTTCGTGGAACGGCCAGGAAAATATCCGGCTGACGTACGGATCCGATTCTGCCGAGGATGCGAATGGTCTCGGCTCTTCCGGTTCGCCGCGGTGGAGTCCTGACGGACGCTATCTGTCGTTTACGGCCGGCCGCCCCGGCCAGGCCAAGGGCACGCAGGTGTGGGTGCTCGACCGGCGAGGCGGCGAGGCGCACCAGCTTACAGACGTCAAGGGTCATCTCTCGTCGTATGCGTGGTCGCCGGATTCGAAGACGCTTCTGCTGGCGATCCAGCCGGATGAGAACGAGAACCAGGACAAGTCGAAAGAGACAGACAAGGAAAAAGAGAAGCCCAAACCGATCGTCATCGACCGCTATCACTTCAAGGAAGACGTCGAGGGCTACCTCCGCGACAATGAGCACACGCAGCTCTACTTGTGGAACGTCGCGACACGCAAGCTCGACAAGCTGACCACCGACACCAGGTTCGACGAAGAGAATGCCGTGTGGTCGCCGGACGGGACGCGGATCGCTTACGTCAGCAACCACGATGCCGATCCGGATCGATCCATCAATACGGATGTCTGGGTGGTGGATGCGAAGCCGAACTCCACGCCGCGCCGGCTCACGACCTACGACGGCCCGGATGGCGGGAGCATCCGGTGGAGTCCCGACGGCAAGTGGATCGCGTTTCTCCGCGGCGATCCGCTGAAGCTGTGGCAGTACAGCGAACCGCACCTGGGCATCGTTGCCGCCGATGGCGGCGCGGCGCCGCGCATGGTGACCGAGTCGCTCGACCGCGCCGTCTCCTCCCCATACTTCTCCACCGATGGCAGGTCCATCGACGTGCTGGATGAAGACGATCGCAATAACTATCCGGCGACAGTGGACGTAGCTACGGGACAGGTCCATCGCGATATCACGGAGCCAGGCACGGCGCGCGGGCTGAATGAAGCGGCGGGTCACGCGGTAGTGGTCTGGTCCACTGACAGTCACCCAGGCGAAGTGTACGCGCTGGAAGACGGGCATCTGCGCGCGCTCACGCATCAGAACGACGCGCTGATGGCCGAGCTGAAACTGGCGCCGACGCGCGACGTATCGGCGACCACGGCCGACGGCACCGATGTGCATGGCCTGCTGACGCTGCCGGTCGACGCTCAGCCGGGCGTGAAGTATCCCATGCTGCTCTTCATCCACGGCGGCCCCAACGGCCAGGACGCGCATGGATGGGATATTCACCGGCAGCTTTACGCCGGCCGCGGATGGGCCGAGCTGAATGTGAATTATCGCGGCAGCGCAGGACGAGGCAGCGCCTACCAGAAGATCATCGCCGATGACTGGGGCGACCACGAAATCCAGGACCTGATGGCCATGGTCGATCAGGTGGTGAAGGACAGCCAGGTCGATCCCGACAAGCTCGCGGTGGGCGGATGGAGCTACGGCGGCATCCTCACCGACTACACCATCGCCAGCACCAATCGCTTCAAAGCGGCCAGCACCGGCGCAGGCATGGGCAATCCGCTGGGCCTCTACGGCATCGACGAGTACATCAATCAGTACAACAACGAGCTCGGTCCGCCGTGGAAGGACCTGCAGACCTACATCAAGCTCGGCTATCCGCTCTTCCACGCGGACCGCATCCACACGCCCACGCTGTTCATGGGCGGAACCTCAGACTTCAACGTGCCGCTGAATGGCGGCGAGCAGATGTATGAAGCGCTGAAGACGCTCAATGTCCCGGCGGAACTGATCGTTTATCCGAACCAGTTCCACGGCTTCACGCGGCCCAGCTTTATCAAAGACCGCTACGAGCGCTGGTTTGCCTGGTATGACAAGTGGACGCTGGGTAAGACCGCGCCGCCCACGAAAGCGGCGGGCGACTAGCCTTTCGCCTTCTGCAGAAACACGAAAGCGCGCCGCCACTTGAGTGGGGCGCGCTTCGTCCTTCGAACGGCGTGCTGGTCAGCCCTGGGCCGCGATCGGTGCTGTCGATCCATACGCAGCCACCGGCTTCCGGCGATCCTGAATGAACGCGGCGAGAATGGCGTGGGGCAGAGACGTTTCTTTCTGCGCCGTCTCCCACCGCTCCCAGTCCTCATCCACCTGACCCAGCTGGTAGACCGTGCTGCCGGTCTCCACCAGTCCATTGTCGAGATCGACGGACTGGATGACCGAGGTGAAGATCATCCCCTTGGGAAGATCGGTCGTCGCGAGGATGGTCCCGGTCAAACGCTGCCCCGGCCTGAGTTCGCGGAAATCCTGGAAAATCAGGTCGTCGACAACTGCCCAGTTTTCGATGCGTACCAACGGTTTCTCCATTCCTGGTAGCCTGATCTTTCCGCCAGCGGGTCGCGGGGACGGCTCGTCGGCTGTTGGAATCTTGTTCTGATTGGTGGCAATCTGCATGCCATCGGCGGTGGATTCCATATGTCTCGGGAAGCAGATGACTTGCGCTTTTTCGTCCTAAAACGGGAAGGGTAATTCTTACCTTCGGATGGTTACTTTTGTGCGTATTTTCATCCCACTGCCCGCGAAGGCAGGACCTGGCAGGGCGCAGGAAATTCCCTTTCTGTTCGCCCATCTCGGGAGAACCGCTTTCAATTTTCGAGGGAGTCTTGCTGGGGGGTATGCGGGCCCACTGCCGAGATTCTGACCAACGCGTCATGAGCGAAGTTTCAGCGTTGCCGAATCAAGGGGCTCAGTGTAGCACGGCCCGGGATCGCGCAAAGTGCTGGCGGAGGGAGAGGGATTCGAACGGCTTCCAGCCCTTGAGTCTATTGTAAATTGCTCATTCCATTGATCCCAAGATTCCTAATGTTCCCCTCTTCACGGCTGGGCTAGCACAAATTAGCACAATCCACTAGTCAGCCTTCACTTCTCCATTTGGTAATGGGTGGCGACGTATCCGTGTTCTTTCAAGCTCGGCAAAATCCCCAGCAGTTTCTTGATGTCGCGGTGTCTGGCTGCCACCACCCGCGCTTCCTCCTCAATCTCCACCGGCTTTCCGCACTCCACACAAAAGTTCTGGTTCAAATCACCTTCGTGATATTCACGATGGCAACCGGGGCAACGACCCAGCGATGGCTTGGCGCTGTCAAAAGCAAGCGGACTTCCGCAAGAACCGCAGAAGCCTTCCGTAGTCGGGTGCCCTTGGTAAAGGCTCCGACATTTGATTTCAAGGTCCATGCTACGCGGCCCAGCGCCTCCACCTCCGGGCAAGGACTGACCACTAAACCACTGAGTGAAGGTCCAGTCGATTCCCTGTCCCCGAATATAGGACCGCGGACATGCGCCTGTGGGATCGGTGCAGACGCCGTGATGCAATTCTCCAAGCTTCTTTGAATCGGAGCCACTCATTAGAGATCACCTCCGCGCACAGGCTATCGCCTACGTGGGCGCATTTGAGGCGCAGAGTATCGATTTCTGTGGATAATCAGGGCCAGAGACCATTGTGAATCGACTTTCCCTGAATCCCTACACACCGATCCCGATGAACGTCTGTGGGGTATGTTGGAACCGTCTCGATGACAGAACCTCCTATTGTAGGAGGTGCGGACATGATGGATCACTGTTTCGGTACCGGGATGTAGTCGGGCAGAGTTGTACAGAACACAGAGATCGGCGGGCAACTGAATTCTGCAATTACTGCGGGCGTCCATTTTGCGAAGAGTGCTTGGCTGTGAACAAAAACACGGTGTTGAGCATGGGCACTTTCACATATCAGTGCGCCTTCTGCATTCTCGAAATCGACCGTCTTCAACAAGGATGGGCTGAGCGCGATAAGAGCTACTGTGAACATCATCCAGACGAACTCGCCGATGGTTCATGCGCGGGATGCGAGAAGGCGATTTGTCAGTTCTGCACCTACTATCCGATTAGGGGCATTCTCAAAAAACGAATTGATCGTGTGCCGCTTTGCTTCGCTTGTATCCGTGCGAAATTACGCAGAACCCGTTCCTGCATCGCTGCGCAGTACGCAAGTGAATCAGGTTGGCAATCGCGGATTTTCCGGTAGCGTCAAACCCGATTCCACATCGGATGCAAGCTGGCCTGGGGGCAGCCAGTGTAGCACGGCCCGGGATCGCGCAAAGTGCTGGCGGAGGGAGAGGGATTCGAACCCCCGGTACCCTTGCGGGCACAGCGGTTTTCAAGACCGCCTGTTTCAACCGCTCACACATCCCTCCGCGGGCCCCTGACCTGCGTTCATTGTACGACGCTCCCGGGCGACGCCGGACCGGCGGCGAGTCAGGAACCTGACCTGCAATTTACGATGAAGATGCCGGGCCCAAGCTGTTCGTACAGCCCGGCGCCGGGGCTTCGCATGTGTGGCCGCTACTACCGCCGATCGGACAAACAGCGCATCGCCGAAGCCTTCCGCATCGGCATCCCGCCATCGTTTGAAATCCTCCCCGACTACAACGTCGCGCCCCAGTCGATGCAGCCGGTGATCGTGGAAGATCGCGACACCGCGGAGCGCGCGCTGCGCGTGATGCGCTGGGGTCTGATCCCCTCCTGGTGCGAAGACCCGAAGACACTCGGCCTGAGCACCATCAACGCCCAGGCCGAAAGCCTGCTGAAGAAGCCGGTGTGGCGCGAGCCGTTTCTCCGCCACCGCTGCCTGGTTCCCGCGGACGGTTTCTACGAGTGGCAAAAGCTGGACGCGAAAACGAAGCAGCCCTGGGCCTACGCTCTGGCCAGCGGCGAGCCGCTTGCTTTTGCCGGATTGTGGGAGCGCTGGCGGAGTCCGGATCATCGTGAAGAGATCGAAACGTTCTCGATTGTCACGACAGAAGCGAACGAGCTGACGGCCCCGTCCCACAATCGCATGCCGGTGATTCTCGAGCCGCGCGATTACGACCGCTGGCTGCACCGGAGCGATCCGGAGCGGCCGCCGATCGATCTGCTGCGTCCCTACGATGCGGATCGCATGCGGGGGTGGAAGGTCAGAAACGCAGTCGGCAACGTGCGCAACAACGAGCCCGCGCTGCTGGAGCCGATCCCGGAAAAGCCGCCCGCGCCGGCGCAGACTTCGCTGTTTTAGAAAGTCATCACCACAGAGAACACAGAGAGCACAGAGGCTGAACGGTCCCCTCGACGTTCCGTCCGCGATGGCCTGCGCGGCAAATTCTAAAGACTACGGATTCTCCTCCTCCGTCAGCCCCGCAGTGATCATGGGCAGCCCCGTCGCCGGCCAGTGGCTCACCTGGGCGTCTATATTCGGCGCCAGCGCACAATCGGCGTTCGTCACCGGTGTGACGTCGACGTTCCATCCATCGACGACCACCAGTGGCGTGTCGCCTTTCAAATCCGCCTTTGCGGCGTCGATGGTGATGGTGCGGCTCTCACCCGGCGACAGCCAGATGTAGTTGTCGGAATAGAAGACCGGCAGGATCCGCTGGTTGTCGCCTTTGCGCCGCAGTTGCAGGTGCGCCATCAGCGCCAGAGCCGGACCGGGATTCTTCAGCGTCACCTCCAGCCGCAGGCGATCGCCTTCATCGTGGCGGGTGATCGCGCCATCCAGCGTGACCTTCGGCAGCGAATCGAGCGGCGTCAGGTCCTGTCCATTGGCGGGACCCGGCTTCCAGTAGAGATTGCGCGAGACGATCTTCCCATCGGCGTCGCGCAGTTCCAGCTTCACGAAGTACAGCCACGGCAGATGCTCCGGCAGCGGCATGAGTCCGAGATCGATGGCCGTGTCCGCCGGTCCGCTCACCGGAACGTCCTTCGTGAGCATCGGCTGGCTGGCTCCGCCCCAGATATTCAGGATCTCGACGTGCGCGGTATACCCGGACAGCGCCTCGGGCTTGTTGTTGATGACCTGCAGATGCTTGTTGGCCTCGTCCATCTGGATGTGGACCATCTCCGATGCGTGCATGACGGCGAAGAGCGAAGCGTTCGGCTCGAGATCGTAGTGGTAGAGCTGCCAGGTAAAGCTGGGCTGCGCGGGATTGCTCATCCAGGTGATCACGCCGGTGTCGGGCGCGAAGAGGGATGCGTTGCGCCCCTCGTACATCGCGCGATACGCCTCCCAGTTCATCATCTGGGCCTTACGCACAAAGTCGGCGAGGTTGACGATGCGCCCGTACCGCCCGGCCAATATATATGGATACACGTTGCCGTGCTGGGCGCCTTTCGCGAAGTCGTGCGCGGCCCAGTCATCGTTGATGACGTTCCAGTCCTTCTCGGGCATCATGCCGTGGATGGACTCCAGGGTCGGAACCGACATGCTGCCCGTTTCTGTCTTGAAGGGCGCGTCGGGCGTGTAGAACGCTTCCGGCTCCCGCCAATAGTAGGGCCCGCTCGACACCACGCCACGGCCGGCCGTTGAACTGGGCTGGTAGAGCCGCGCCGGATCGAGTTCCGGAATCATCTTCTCCAGCGCCGCATGAATCGCGGGCGGCGGATAGCCTTCGTTGCGCGCGCACCACAGGGCAATGGACGGATGATTGCGGAAGCGCAGGATCTTGTCGCGTACGTTGGCGAGGTAAATCGGCAGATCGTCCGGGTTCGGCCCATCGCTGGGATTGGGCTGGAAGAATTCGTCCCAGATGAGGATGCCGTATTTGTCGCAGAGATCGTAAAAGTCCTCGCTGGTGCTCTGCCCCACCCAGTTGCGAATCATGTTCATGTGCGCCAGCGCGTGATAGTGAATCTCCGCGTCCAGCCGCGCCCGCGGAATCCGCTTCATCGCTTCGTCGAGGCCCCAGTCGCCACCACGAATAAAGACCTTCACGCCGTTGACCGAGATGGTGAGTGCATCCATGCCGCCATACGTAATTTTGCGGATGCCGAAGGTCGTGTCCCGCGCGTCAGAGTCCTTGTCATGCTGGACAAAATGCAGATGCAGCGTGTAGAGATTTTGCGGACCATACCCGTTCGGCCACCACAGCTTCGGATTCTCGACATGCAGCGCCGCCGTCGTCTTCGGATTGAAGACGACCGTCTGCGATGCCTTCGGCTCCAGCGTCACCTTCTGCGAGAACTGCACGTCCCCAAAGCTGCCTTCGAGCGTGCCGGTCTGCTTTTTGTCCGAAGTGTTCTCGATTGCGGCCTTCACGGTCACATCGGCGGAGTCGGTTCTGGGCAGCGGCAGATCGGTGATCACCAGCGGATCGTCCACCAGCACCGGCCCGGAGGCCGAGAGCCAGACCTTCTGCCACAGCCCGGTGTCGCGGTCGCGCACCGCCTGCAGCCAGTCCCACCCGATGGTGCAGAGAAAGGTCGGCCCGTCGATGGCGGTGATCCCGCCGTTCTTCCCCACGCCATTCACAATGTTGTGCTCGTGCGGCACACCGGGATGCGGCTGCGGCGAAACGCGCACCGCCAGCACAGCTGTCTCGCCTGGCTTGACGTATTTTGTAATGTCGAAGCGCCCGCGAATGAACGCTCCCTGGATTGTCCCCACCTGATAGCCGTTCACCCACACGTCAGAGGTGAAGTTGGCGCCGTCGAAATGCACCCAAACCTGGCGGTGCGCATAGTCCTTCGGAACGGTAAATACGGTGCGATACCAGTACGAAGTCTTGTTCAGGCTCTCCGGGATGACGCTTTCGCGGTCATTCTCGCCGTAGAGCGGCTCCGGATAGACGCCGTCGTTCACCATACTGGTGAGCACCGTGCCCGGCACAGTGGCCGCCAGCCATCCCTGCGGCTGGTAATCCTTTGCGGAAACGGTCGCGCCCGCCTCGGGCACCTTGGCCACGTCCTGCAGCTGCCAGCCGGAGCTGAGCTCCATGCGCGCCGGCATAGTTTTCTGCGCGACCGCCGCCGCACCGCTCAGGAGCAGAATTGCAACCACCGTCAGCCGCTCGAATCGTCCGCCACTCAACACCGCTTCTCCTCGTTTCTGCTGCAGCCAGCAAGGCAAATGGGAAAATGCGCCCCGTCCAGTATTCACAATCGTCAGGGAAAGACAACCAGCCGCTCGCAGGCCATCTCTCCGCGGTAACCGCCGTCGAGCCGGCCTCGCGCAGACCGGCGCGAACCTCGATCATGATCGCGCCGGCGCCGAGCGCAAAAACTTCTCGAAGAAACCCGCACCGGCAGCGTATTCTGAGCCTTCCGGACTAAGGCGACGGGAACACCCATGCGAATCGTGATGGTGACGGAGACGTTTCTGCCCAAGATTGACGGGATCGTCACCATGATCTCCTCGACGGTGGAATGCCTGCGGGCGCGCGGCGATGAGGTTCTCCTGTTCGCTCCCGCCGGCGGCCCGGAAGAACTGCATGGGGCCCGTGTGATCGGGCTGCCTTCTTCGCCCTTCCCGTTCTATCCGGAGCTGCGCGTGGCCGTTCCCAGGGCCGCCATGCGCCGGCACATTGAGGAGTTCCAGCCGGACGTGCTGCACCTGTTCGAGCCTTCACTGCTCGGGATCGGCGGCATTTACTACGCCCAGGTGATGCACATTCCGCTGGTGATTTCGTACCACACCAATTTGCCGGCCTACCTGAGCTACTACCGGCTCGGTTTTCTGCAGAGCGCTACGTGGAAGCTGATGCGGATCCGTCACGGGCGAGCGGACCTGAACCTTTGCACCTCCACGCCGATGATGGAGGAGCTGGCCGAGCACAATATCGATCGTCTGGCGCTGTGGGAACGCGCCGTCGATGCCGACCGCTTTCATCCGTCGCGCCGCTCGGCGGAGATGCGCAGCACCCTCAGCCAGGGAGAGCCGCAGAAGCCGCTGTTGCTCTTCGTGGGCCGGCTCTGTGCCGAAAAGAACATCGGCAGCCTGCGCTCCGTTCTCCGCGCCATTCCCGATCTGCGCCTCGCCATTGTCGGCGACGGGCCCATGCGGCACGAGCTGGAAAAGCATTTCCGCGATACGCCGACTTACTTCGCGGGATATCTGCGCGGCGAGGCGCTCGCCGGCGCATTCGCGTCGTCCGATCTCTTTGTGATGCCCTCGGAGACCGAAACGCTGGGGCTGGTCCTGCTGGAGGCCATGGCTTCCGGTTGTCCGGTCGTCGCCTGCCGGGCCGGCGGCATCCCCGACGCGGTTGAAGACGGCGTCACCGGCTTCCTTTTCAATCCTGAAGAGAGCGACCTGATCGAGACGGTACGCCGCGTTCTGAACGATCCCGTCGAGCGCGCGTCAGTGCGGACCAGGGCGCGCGCCGAGACCGAGCGCCATAGCTGGCTGGAAGCGACTGACCTGCTGCGGAGCCAGTATCAGCAGGCTATCGATAATCCGCGCCCGCGCACCCAGTCCACCCGCTCCCCGCGCCAATACAGCCTGGCCCGGCGCACCACCATGGCCGCTCTGCGCAGGCTGCTCCCCTGAACGACTCAGTGCGTGTCCGAAGGGGGATTCGCATCGGCAATTGTGGTCTTGTAGGCGCCGTAGTCGATCGTCAGCACCGCGGATCCGCCAAATCTCACCCGGGTATCGCTCTCGTTGTGTTCCGGCAGCCAGAAGGGCCCGGTTTTGGCATAGAGATGATGGATTTCAGTGCCGCGAATCCAGAAGGAAGGGTTCTGCGCAGGCTGGGCTTCAATCTTGGTCACTGCATAGTCATCGGCATTGATCCAGATGGTGCCGCGGTAGAGCAGCTTGTTGTCGGTCTTCGGGACCACCGCCAGCAGGTAGCAGGGCCGGCCGTCGACCGATTCCTGTCCCACCAGGCTAAACGTGTAATTCGCCGGATCGAGCGCCGTCTCCTGTGGGTTATGCGCCGCCTCTTCTTCGGTGGCGAGCAGCCTCTTCAGCACCCTATCGGCAAGAAGCTTCGATCCCGTCAGAGAGAGAATCCTGAAGTGCTTTGTCTCCGGAGCCTCGTAGGTGGCTTCCACCACCATGGTGGCGCTCAGGCTGGCCGGGAACCCGTGATACGTAACCGAGTAGCGGCGTTCCTCCGTGTACCCCTTCAGATCGTCGGTCCGCCTTTTATTCGCCTCGATCATGCGGGTAACAATCTGGTCCAGACTCGGCGCGCGCGACAGATCGGCGCCCGCCGCGGACACCGGCGCGGGCCCTGACAGATTGTTCATCAGAAGGTTACTTTTCTGCGCGCAGGCCAGCGAGGGCAGGGTTGCCAGAGCTGCGGCGGCGAGCGCCAGTCGGGTCAGAAGATCCATGCGAAATCGTGTGGCCGGTCTGCTAAAGATTGCAGTGCTAACCTATTACGGTCAATGTGCCTTTGTTGAAATCTTCATCACAAATTCGGGTGGGTATACTGTAGGTTAATCGCACGTCGTCTTTTTCCTGTCCCCTGAAAGGCTACAGTCCGGCTTCGGGATTGTTGCGCTGTACGATTTGCCGGCTGCGGTCTGACGCGGAAAAGGTACGAACGGAATCTTGTCGATTCCTCAGTTCGAGTTGAGAAGACGGAGGCTGGGTGCACAATCAGGTTCGGCTGTTCGCGAAGGATCAGAACGAGCTTCTGCCCTTTCTCAGCGGTGTCTCCCTGCACGGGCACACCCGTCACTCTCAGGAGAGTCTCGGATTCATCGGCGATTTCCTCGATAGGCACGACCTCCTGAAGAAGTGGATCGACGGCCAGAAGACTTACTGCCAGCGCACCTCCGGCATTTCCGTCGACTTTCACCGCGCCTACTGGACTCCGCCGCTGTGCGAACGCATGGCGTACGAGCTCGAAGATCGCCAGATTCGCCAGCTCGGCCTGCGCCCGTTCGTCTCGCTCACCGATCACAACTCCATCGACGCCTGCATGCTGCTGCGCCGCGACCCGGAACGGGCTGCCGTCCCCATTTCCACGGAATGGACGGTTCCCTTCGGCCGCGCGGTTTTTCATATCGGCGTGCATAATCTGCCGGCTGCGAGCGCAGAGTCGTTCATGGCCGCCATGCACCAGGCTACCGCCGCAGCCGACGAGCGCCGGATCTTCGGCCTCTTTGCGGAGTTTTGCAGCATCCCCGAGGTGCTGCTGGTCTTCAATCACCCGCTCTGGAACTTCGACCACATTCCCCGGGAGGTCTTCCAGCATGAGCTCCATCGCTTCCTGACAGGCGCCAACCAGTATATGCACGCGTTCGAGCTGAACGGGATGCGCTGCCATGAAGAAAATCGCGGCGTGCTCCGCCTGGCCGGCGCCTGGGACCAGGTACTGATCTCGGGCGGCGACCGCCACGGCACTGAGCCCAATGCGCTGCTCAATCTCACCAACGCCGCCGATTTTCCGGAATTCGTGGATGAGATCCGGAAGGGACGGCAAAGCACAGTCCTCGTCATGCCGCAGTATGGCGAACCGTTCCACTGGCGGATGTACCAGAACTTTACCTGCGTCATCGCCGACTACCCCGATCATCCCGAAGGCCGGCGCCGGTGGGATCAGCGTACGTTTCATCCGGACCGCGCCGGAGCTGTGGTTCCCATGGCGCAGCTGTGGAAGGTCGACCCGCCCGCCTTCCTGCGGACCATCTTCTCTCTCGCTCTCGCCGCGGCGCATTTGCCGGCCGGCTCTCTGCTGCGCCGCTGGATGATCTCCCGCAATGAGAGTCTTGTGCTTCCGCAGGGGCGGCCCGAGGAAGATGCGGCAAACGAAGGGGCGCTACGGGCCGCTCTCATCGAGGGTCAGAACCGGTCCCGCCGCGACGACTACCGGCTGGGCCGCACCGAGACCGCGGCGGACTAGCGGGCGGATCCGGCCGCCGGATCGTTTCCTTCGATTTCGCAAAAAGAGTCCTCCGCCGCCTCAAACGTGGCTCAGGGCGCCGTCACCGGCCGCGCCCCCTCCAGTTCCCGGCGCAACAGAGCGAAGTGGTCGCGGTCGCTCTCGTACACGCCCACCGGAGGCAGCTCCTTCACCAGCGCATTGCCTCTCTCCCACGACTCCCATGCTTCTTCCATGCGCTGCTCGCTCCAGCACAGGGCGCTCCGGGCCAGCCAGTAATCGGCGTCGTGGCGCATGGGTTTTTTCGCTTCCATCCGGTCCCACCACTGGCGGGTGCCGGCGCCATCGCGCTGTACATACGCCTTGCCAAAGACAAAAGCCGTGCATAGCTCCGCGGGGATATCCGGCGCCGAGTGCTGGAAGACGGCTTCCGCCTCCTGCAGCGCCGTGGCTGCCTCCGCGAGGCGTCCGCAATCCAGATAGTAGGAGCTCGCCAGCAGCCGCAGGAGCAGGGCCTGCTGCCCCACCGTAATGGCTTCGGCCGCGCGATGGATCACCTCGATGTCAAAATCCCGCGGGCGCAGCGGAGTCACCGTTGTCGCGGCTGCGGCCGAAAACGCCCGATGCAGGTCCGCCCACGGGCCGTGGCTCAGCATCTGCCACATCCGCGCCCCATCCGAATAGAACGACCGTGTCCGGAATGGAATCAGATTCAGAATCGAAACCACCACCGACAGCGTTGCAAACACCGCCAGCGGCAGCCAGATCTGTTCCTGGCGGCTGCGCGAAGCCGAAAAGACCGCGGCCAGCGCAATGCCCGCGGTCACCAGCCCTGCGCACGAACCGGCCGCCACCATCACCACGTCGCGCCATACCGGCTGGGACGACTTCCCCGGCACCACCGTCGTCGCTCCGCCGGGCGTCAGAAACCCCGTGAGCACAAACCGGAAGCTCCACTGGCCTTCGCGCACGTGCCACTGCAGCGGCCCGACAATGAAGCCGCGAATCCGCATGCCCAGCGCTTTGCCCACCGCCGCGTGGCCAAACTCATGAACCGCCACCATGGCCAGCTGGGCCACCAGCAGCACCAGCAGCTTTGCAGTAAAGGACGTCTCTTCCGCGGGCAGGTGATGCATATGCGCCCACCGCCACCACCAGCTCATCCCCGCCAGAAAAGCTCCCGCCCCGGCGAGCCAGACCACCCGGTTCAGAATTGCGTTCGTACCGTCACCTGGAATCGGCTGCAGGCTCTCCTCGGCACTCGCGACATCGTCCCTGCGGAACGCCAGCAGGCCGCCCAGCCCGATGGCCAGCAGCACCGAGTCCGCATTGACCCAGGCGCCCGGCGACTCCAGCAGATAGCGGCGGTCCATATAGAGAAAGACGCCCCCCAGCGCCACATTGAGCATACTGGCGGCGATGCCCCATCCGCGCGCTGAGCTTTTGCCCCGCCAGAAGTTCCAGCAGGCCATGCCGTACACGAAACCGAGCAGCGGAGCCGCTGCTCCGGCCGCCGCGCCGGCGAGACTGGAGGGAAAATGGGCTCGTGGCCAGCCCACGATGTTCAGCAGGGCGGAAACCGACGAGCGCAGGAAGATGACCGCTCCCAAAGCGAACACCCAGCTCAGAAATGTCCTGACGGAGCGCATCGGAATCCTTGCTGATTCGGGAGATACCCTAGCCTAAGCACCTCCTGCACACGGAACAATGCAACTTAGGGGGCACCTCCGGCCCGGCGCGCTCACCCGCTGCGCAGCGATCTCAGGCCGGCCCCGCCCTCCCACCTCCGATCCCCCGTCTGCTCCTTTGGTGGAGTACCGTGGTAATCCCCCACGCCGGATCATGGAAGTTACGACCACGGATCGTCCGCCTCCTGTTCCTCAAAGGAGAGCCCCGATCCGGCTTCGGCGATGACAGTTCCAGCCCAATTCTCGGAGGCGCGCGTTCGATGAGTGCCGCGCCGCAGCTTCCCGCGGATCCCTCCTTCAGCTTTGCGTTTCAGCCCATCGTCGACGCGATCGCGCATGAGGTCTCCGGCTTCGAGGCTCTCATCCGCGGCAACTGGGACGAGCCTGCCTGGCAGGTTCTGCAGCGGGTTCCACCCGAGCGTCTCAGCCAGTTCGACCAGACGGCTCGCGGAGAGGCCATTACGCTGGCCGCGCGTCTCGGCGTCAGCGGCAACCTGCACCTGAATTTCCTGCCCAACGCTCTGCAGGACTCGCCGAAGACCATCCTCAGCACCATCGAACGCGCCCACCAGGTCGGCCTGCCCATCCACCGGATTGTTCTCGAAGTGCCCGAGCGCGACGTCTCGGAGAACCCCTCCGAATTTGGCGACCTGATGCGCGAAGTCCGTGGCCTCGGCATCCAGCTCGCCATCGACGACTACGGCGGCGGCGGCACCGGCCTCACCCTCCTCGCCGACCTCGATCCCGATCAGGTCAAGCTCGACATGGGCCTCATCCGCGGCATCGAGCGCCACGGCCCGCGCCAGTCCATCGTGCGCGCCATCGTCTCCCTCTGCGCCGAGCTCGACATCGCCGTGGTTGCCGAAGGCGTGGAAACCGTGCCGCAGTTTTCCTGGCTCGCCGCAAACCAGGTCCGCCTCTTCCAGGGTTATCTTTTCGCGCGGCCGGCCTTTGAAGCCTTCCCCGGCCCCAGCTTCCCACCGCTGCCCGCTGGCGTCGCCCTGCCGCCGGCGCTCCCCGTCGAGCCGGCCCGCCCGGAAACAGTCGCGCGGCGATCCATGAAGGGACGCGCTTAGAACCGGAAATAGAAATCCAGGTTCACCGTCCGGTTGGCCGATCCCTCTCCAAACGCCCCCGACAAAGCCGTCGACTTCCCGAACAGCGGCGACCCGAGCACGCCCACCGGCGGCGCCAGGTTCACATGGTTCAGCACGTTGTCGGCGGAAAGCGCCAACCCTATCGTGTACTTCTTCTCAATCTCGGGCTTCTTCTTCGGGGCCGCGCCCTTTGCCGCCGGCGCCGGCTTCTCCTGCGGCACCGGTGGACCGAAATGAAAATCCTTTGTCAACCGCATGTTCAGCATGAACACGCCAGGACCGTTGGCATAGTTGATCGGAATAATCGTCTGTCCCGGGATTGGCTGGGTGTCGAAGACACCCCACGTAGTATGCACCACGCTGGCCCGCGTCAAATCCGTGGCAAATGCTGGACGATCGTTGAACTGGGTGTCCCCGTTCAGATCCTGCCCGACCACAATATTGAACGGCGTGCTGGTCTGCCAGACCAGGAACGGAGTGGCGCCAAAGCCCTTCCAGAAATGCAGGAATCCGCCGAAGAACAACCGGCTGCGGATGTCGTTCGACGCCCGCCCCCAGTCCTGCCGCAGATCGTACTGGTTCGACGGGAAGTTCCCGATGCCGGATGTGTCGGCCTGCGCGTTGTTCAGCATGTAAAAGCCGAACATCCCCACACGCTTTGTCTGCAGATGTGCGTTGATCGTAAGCCGGTCGCGGATCGACGTTCCCTCCGACTCGTACTGGTAGATGTTCTCGTCGTTGCCCAGCGGCCGCACTCCGCTCGTCGGATCGTCGGGATTGTAGGTTCCTGGCAGCGGCGCATTGATGTTTTCCGTCAGGAACAAATGGTCGCCGCGATAGTGCAGATAGTTCAGCGAAACGGACGCGATTTTGCCCAGGGGCTTGTCCACGCTCACGCCGCTCACAATCTCGTACGGCGCACGCAGCGCCGGGCTCACGCGAAAGATCGTCGGCGATAACGCGGTCGCGCCACTGCAGTCTGCGGGTTCGGTCGAACACACAGCCGGGTAGAAATCCGGCGCGTTCACCACCTGGGTCTGCTCGGTGATTCCGTTCTCCCGTTGCGCCTCGAGCACGTTGAGCGAGGGAAAGCGCGTGTAGAACAATCCGAATCCCGAGCGAATCACAGCGATGGGCGGCTTGTTCTTCCCATGCGGGATGGCCCACGAAACGCCGAGCCGCGGCGCCCAGTCCGCATGATCCGGCATCCGGTTCTGCGACTCGAAGCGCAGCCCATAGCTGAGCGTCACATTGGGCCGCACCTTCCAGTTGTCCTCGGCGTAGAGGCCCGCATCGAAGACGTTCACTACGATGGCCGGCGTGCCGCTGGTCTGGCTGAACAGGCTCGCTCCTCCGCCCGCCGCGCGAATCTGCGCCGGCGTCATTCCCTGCGCCAGTCCCTGTTCGGTGATCTGATACGCGGCGATGGTCGCGAAGGTATATTGCCCGTTGAAGTTCGCCGTCGAGAAGTTCGAGTCGCGCGTGTCCCGCAGTCGCACTCCAAAATCCACCGTATGTTTGCCGCGCGTGCTCTGCACGTAGTTCTGCAGCTCGTAGTGGTCCTGCGCGTCGTTGTTCAGGCCCAGGTTGCTGCCTCCCCCGGTGAATCCGCCCTGCACCACGATGGTCGGCCCAGGCGTCTCCGGGGTCTGCCGATCGCGGTCGCGAATGTACTGGAAGCGCGTTTCGTTCAACAGATGCACGCCGTAAAGCTGGCTGTCGCTGATCTGCAGCGCCTGCTCGGTGTTGTTGCTGTTGAAGGCCTGCGACGCCAGCGCAAACTGCCCCACGCCGCCGTTCCCCTGCGTCTCCTGCTGCAGGTGGTAGCGCACCATGAACGTCTGCACCTTGCCCACTGACCAGTCAAAGCGGGTGGAGTAATCCGTGAAGCTGTTCGTCTTCGGCACGGTGTCGGTGAACGGCACCTGCGCGAAAGACGAGTTCAGCACCACTGCGTTCACAATCGATTCGTCTGTCGAGCTCTGCCGGTAAAGTTCGGTGAACTGCGACGATTTCTTCGTCACCGGACCATCCAGATCCCCTTCCAGCTCCAGCGCGTGGTATGGCGGCTGCGTCGTGACAAACGGATTCCGCGAATTAAAACTCGAATCGTTTCCCCTCATCCACCAGTCGCCGTGCCATTTGTCGGCGCCTGGCTTGGTGAAGATCTCAATCCGGCCCCAGCCGATCTCGTCGTACTGCGCCGAGTAGGGATTCGAGTTGATCCGAATCTCGCGGATCGCGGACTTCGGCGGCAGCTTGCCTCCGGAAAAGCCATCCACAAAGAATTGCGTGCCTGTATCCGGATCCGATCCTGCAATCGCCTGAATCTCCTGCTGCATCGTGTTCGGATCGTCGTCGAGCGCGTCCAGATCCGAACCCTTCAGCACGACCGCGCCGCCGTTCTTGTCCGGGCTGGAATCGAGCGTGTCGCCCGATACGGTCACCTGCTGCTGCTGCACCTGGATCGCCAGCGTCAGCGTCACCCGCTGCACGGCGTCGGCGCGCACCGTCACCCTCGCCACACGCACCGTCCGAAATCCCGTCGCCTGCGCCTCGACTTCGTAGACGCCCGGAACCAGGCCGGAGACCCGGTATCCGCCCTCCCCATTCGAGGTCACTGTCACCGGCGTCATCCCCGCGCGCCGCACCGTCACGGTCGCCTGCGGAATCACCGCGCCGGTCGGGTCCGCCACCACTCCGGCAATCGTGCCCTGCGCCGCGCCGCTGTCAGCCCTGCTTTCCGCCGATACGTGGCCGGGCGCAGTCTGCGCCGCCGCCGCTGCGCTCAGCAGCATTCCTGCGCACGCACAGAATCCCACCCAGTGCCTGCGGCCTCTCAACACCTGCACAACTCTCCTCCGAGCAACGCAAATGGAAAGTACGGCAATCCGGCCGGCAGTCGGGGGGAGGCCAGCCCGTCAAAATGGGGAACTACTGTGCTCTCTTAGACGAAGCAGCGATCCAAAATGTTCAATGAATATCGATACTCGCACGCCGCCGCCGTCCGTGCGGCAAAACCTTCCGCTGCTCTGCCGGTACTCCGTCCTTTGTGCTCAAAGCGACCGGCCGCAGGCCGCGGGCAATCCCCTCACCTCGGCATCAGTTCGAACTGCACGATGCCCACATGCGCGCCCGAAGTATCGCGAACCGGCGACGGGAAAAACAGCACCGTGATGGTGTCGAATTCCCGCGCCGCGGGATGCTGCGGAATGGTAAACGTGAGATCCTCTTCCACCGGGCTGGCCTTGTACGAGAACTCCGGCGGCTCCGACGACAGCATCGGCTTCACGCCCAGCATGAGCGTGGGTTTCTCCAGCGGCAGCAGCCCCGGCCCGCGCGAATCCGTCAGCAGCACGCCCACCTCGATCCGCCCTTCGCGATTGTCTCCGTTGCGCAGCGTCAGCTGGAACTGCTCCCCGCCGCGCACCGGAATCGGCTGCGGCAGGCTCTGGTGCGCCTGCATGGCCAGCGGCACCCAGCCGGTCGAGTAGATGTTCATCGCCACCGGATCGCCGTGCGCCAGGTGCGGATGCAGCCCCGGCCCGTGCTGCGGAGCCTGGAAATACCAGTACGATCCGTCGAAGGGAATCACCACCGGCCGGCTCGCGCCCGCGTGCAGCAGACTGCGCTCGACTGGCAGTGGCGGCAGCTGCTTCTTTTTATCCGTAACGGTGAAGAGCACAATTCCCCGGTAGGCGTCATCCACCGCGGCTCCCGGCTGCTTCCCCCGCTCCTGAGCGCTGGCGGTTGCCGGGCCGCCCCGGGCTCCGGGAATTCCCCGCACCAGCCGCATCGTGAGCAGCGCCACCACCAGCACCAGCGCGGCCGCCAGCGCCCCGCCCAGGCGTCTCCGCGGATCCATCGGCCGCCCGTCCGGCTTCGCCCGCGACGCCAGCGTCTTCCAGGTCAGCAGCACGACGCCGAATGCCAGCCAGAGCCCGGCCCAGAACAGGTCGCCTCGCAGCACGAGAACGAATGCCAGCTCCAGGCACACCGCGATCAGCGCCGACTGCTTCGCGCCCGACTTCGAAGGCGGCAGCTCCGCAAACCTGGGACCCGATTCGATCCAGCCCGGTCCCTCATCGTCGTCGGAATTGCGCGGCGCCGCGGCCCACAGGCATATCGCGAGCCCGGCAGCGATCGCGGCCACCAGCGCCAGCCACCATGGTGAAGCCTCAACAAAGAGCAGCAATAGCGGAGGAATCAGGACCCACACCGCAGCAGCGGTCATCGCCGCGCGCAGGATTCGCTGCCGGCCCTGCAGGCCCGCGAATCCTCCCGCCAGCGCCATGCCCAGTGTCCCCGCAGCCACCGTGGCCACCAGCCACAACATGCCGGTCGCCGCAGCCAGGGCCAGACGGACGCCCCGGGGATGCATCTCCGGCCGCGTCCACCACGCGATGATCACCGCCGCCATCAGACCCGCGGCGATCCCGCCCCAGTGCGCTGCCCGCGTTGTCTCCGGACCCTCGCGCTCCGCCATGCCCAGCTCCTAGCGATCGTTCCGCGCTTTCGAACTGATTTCTAAAGGGCTGCCGTCCTCGCCTGCTTTCGCCGCCCGCGCGGCAGAGCCGCCATGATGGCAATGCTCAGCGTGAACCAGCACGCCGCGTCGTAGGGAATGAACACCGGCTGCCGGATCAGCTGCACCCAGCTCATCTGCTCGATGTTGATCCAGGAGTGCGGCGTCAGCCCGACCAGCAGAGTCGCCGCGGCCAGAGCCACCGCATACAGCGGCACGCTCAGCCAGATGCCGCGCCACAGCCGGCGCGCGTCAAAACGCCACGTCGCCATCGAGTACAGGGCGATGCTGATCACCAGCCCGGTCCAGAGAAAGATCAGCGCGAGGCCCAGCGAATACCCCAGGTCGCAAATCGTTGACCAGGGCCAGCGCATCGTCCACAGCCGCGCTTCAAACGCCTCGTTCTGTCGCTGGATCAGCTCCAGCGCCGGCGCCGATACGCTCCACGCCAGGGCAAAGAGCAGCGCCGGCCAGTGCCGCCGAAGCATCCGCCCATAGGCTGCCGCCACGGCCAGCAGAACCTGTCCCCACAGCCACCGCGCCGACCGCTCCTCGGCCATCTCCAGCACGTCGCCGGTCAGCCCCGGATCCGAACCTCCCGGCGCCAGATGCTCCAGCACCCACACCGCCGCTGCAGGATTTCGGCTCATGCCTTGCCTCCCTCCTGTTCAGGTAGACTCCGCCACAGCGTCGTAAGTGCCCGGCGCGTCGCCTGCACCTGCCGCATCCCGTCTTTCGTCACGCGAAAGAACCGCCGCGCTCGCCCGCCGCGCTCCGGTGTCGGCTCGCCCAGGCTCGAGGTCACCAGCCCCTTCGCCTCCAGCCGCTCCAGCGCAGCGTAGATGCTGCCCAAAGCCACCTCGCGCCCGCGAATCGCGCGCAGCTCCCGCGCCACCGGCACGCCGTACGCCTCATCCCCCAGGCGAATCAGCGCCAGCAGCACCATCATCTCCATCTCGCCTAAAAACCCTCGGCCTTTCATTTGTTCGCTATTGTTGAGGAAATCATCCGCCCTGTCAAGCCACCCACCAATGCGAACGACCAGGTTCACCCCAATTCGGCTTTGCCGGTGGTGGTGAGGGTGATAGCGGCGGTGATGATGAGGGCGCCGCCGATCCAGGCGCCGGGCCGAGGCGGTCGTCGAGGACCTCCACCCCCCGATGCGAACCGCCAGGTTCACCCCATAGCAAGCAGCGAACGCCTCCCAGACCGGGGAGTCCACTGGCTTCTCCTGCTGTCTCCACAAGGAAGTCACCGGGTGATCCCAATTTGGCGCCCCACCCCGAATGCCCCCGGCCAGGTTCACCCCATAGCAAGTAGCGAACGCCTCCCAGACCGGTTCGTCCAACCCCTTCATCCGCTCCCGCGCCCCGAGGTAACGCCGCAGCTCCGATTTGAAACCTCATGCGTCCCGGCAGTCCTCCCCGCCCCGCTGTCCCATCCCGGACACCACGGTCCACCGGCGAACAATCTTCCCTGGCAGGCCTCCTTCCAACCCAATGCCGAATCAGCACACTACCGCCCAATCGCTTTGGACCACGACGTGCTTTTATCCCCTCACTCCGGTGACGCATCCGCCCCCGCTCCCGCGTCCCGAGCCCACATAATTTCTCCGGAGGAACCATGGTGGTCAGCCTGATGCAGGACGCGCGCTATGCTCTGCGGCAACTGAAGAAGACTCCCGGCTTCACCGCCACCGCCGTGCTCACCCTGGCTCTCGGCATCGGCGCCAACGCCGCCATCTTCACGCTGGTCAACGCCGTCCTCATGAAGAACCTCCCCGTCGCCGACCCCGCCACCCTCGTGCGCCTCGGCAACACCGACGACTGCTGCGTCAACAGCGGTGGAACTCCCGACAACGGCTCCTACTCCCTCTTCTCCACCAATACCTGGCAGCAGCTTCGGAAGAATCTCCCCGAGTTCGAGGACCTCGCCGCGATGGAATCCGGCTTTTCCTTCCGGCCCGTCACCGTTCGTCGTGACGGAAGCCAGGAGCCCGCTCGCTCGATGATGGGCGAATTCGTCTCCGGCAACTACTTCCGCACCTTCGGCCTTCGCGCCGATGCCGGCCGCCTGTTCACTGACTCCGACGACGCCCAGGGCGCGCCCATGGTGGCTGTCCTCAGCTACCAGAACTGGCATGACAACTACGCCAGCGACCCGTCCGTCGTCGGCTCCACGTTCTGGGTGAACACAAAGCCCGTCACCATCGTCGGCGTCGCGCCCCAGGGTTTCTTCGGCGACCGCCTCACCTCCACGCCGCCCGACTACTACCTGCCCATCCAGTCCCTGACCGTCATTCTCGGCGAGGATTACGTCACCGATCCTAAAACGCAGTGGCTCTATATCGTCGGCCGCCTGCGGCCTGGCGTCGCGCTGGGTCCGCTCCAGACGAAAATCAGCATCCTCTTCCGCCAGATCGTCGCCTCCGATCCCGTCTACTCCGGCGAGAAAGGCAAAGCCGCTCTGGCGCGCGCCCACATCGTTCTCACCCCCGCAGGCGGCGGCATTCAGACCCTCCAGGAGCAGTACCGCTCGAACCTCCACATGCTCATGTGGATCTCGGCCGTCGTCCTCCTCATCGCCTGCGCCAACATCGCCAACCTGCTCCTCGTCCGCGGCATGAACCGCAAAGCGGAAATGTCCATCCGCACCGCGCTCGGCGCCCAGCGCCGCCGCATCGTCCGCCAGCTGCTCACCGAGAGCCTCGTTCTCTCCGGCGTCGGCGGCCTTGCGGGACTCGGCCTCGCCTGGCTCGGCTCCCGCGCGTTGCTGGTCATGGCCTTTCCCGGCGATCAGAATGTGCCCATCCAGGCCAGCCCCTCCTGGCCCGTTCTTCTCTTTGCCTGCGGAGTCTGCCTCGTCACCGGTATCCTCTTCGGCATCGCCCCCGCGTGGATCAGCGCCCAGGCCCACCCCGCCGACGCCCTGCGCACCGGCGCGCGAACCACCGCGGCAGGTGCCTCCTGGCTCCAGCGCTCGCTCGTGGTTCTGCAGGCTGCGCTCTCCCTCGTGCTTCTCGTTGGAGCGGGCCTCTTCGCGCAAAGCCTCAACAAGCTGCAAAGCTCTGACCTCAAGCTCGACGCCCACAACCGCTACATCATCCACATCAATCCCCAGGCCGCCGGATACCTCGGCTCCCAGCTCGGGGCCTTGTATCAGGCGTTCCACGATCGCTTCCACGCCATCCCCGGTGTCGTCCACGTCGCCTGGGCCACGTACACGCCCATGGAAGACAACAACTGGAGCTCAGGATTCAAGGTCGATGCGCGCCCCGACAACACCTTCGGCGCCTCCCATATCCAGGTCTCGCCCGAGTACTTTGACGCAGTCGGCACGCGCCTCCTGCTCGGCCGCGCCTTTACCCAGCAGGACTCGCCCACCGCGCCCACCGTCGCCATCGTCAACGAGACCTTCGTGAAGGACGCGTTCCCCGCCGGCACGAATCCCGTCGGCCGGCGCATCGGCTTCGCCGGCCCCAAAGCGCCCTTCGAGTTTGAGATCGTCGGCGTCGTGGACGACACCACCTATACCGCCGTTCAGTGGAAAGACCATCGCATGGCCTTCTTCCCCTCCCTGCAGCGGCCTGCCAGCGACAAGGGTCCCATCGATACCGACACCTCGCTCTACGCCGGCGCCATCGTCGTCGAAACCGCCCACCCCATGCCCGACATGGAATCCATCGCGCGCAACACGCTCTCCAGCATCAATCCCAATCTGGCCATCGTGAAGTTCCAGACCTTCCAGCAGCAAATCGCCGACCGCTTCACAGAAGAGCGCATGATCGCGCGCCTCACCCAGCTCTTCGGCGCGCTGGCCCTCCTGCTCGCCACCATCGGTCTCTACGGAGTCACGGCGTACACCGTCGCCCGCCGCACCAATGAAATCGGCCTGCGCATGGCTCTTGGCGCGGACCGTACCGGAGTCATCGCGGCGGTCCTGCGCGGCGCCCTCGTTCAAACCGCTCTGGGTCTCGCCATCGGCATTCCCGCGGCCTTACTCTGCGTGCGCCTCATCAAAGCCCAGCTCTACGAGATCACCAGCGCAAGCCCTGCGGTTCTGGTTATCGCCATTCTCACGCTGGCTTTTGCCGCGCTGCTCGCGGGACTCATCCCCGCCCGTCGCGCCGCCTCCATCGACCCCGCCCAGGCCCTCCGCATCGAGTGATGCCGCCTTCATGTTGTCATCCCGAGCGAAGCCGAGGGACCTGCTTTTGTCTTTATAGTCCGCCCGAAACTCCTGCAACGCCTACCATTCAGGCAACACTCACCCCATCCGCCCACCCCCACCCGCGCTGTCATTCTGAGGCCCCGAAGCGAAGCAAGGGGCGGAAGAGCCTGGCCTGAGCGTAGTCGAACGGCACCCGCGGTTGCTTTTCCGCTTCCCCGTGAGTTGAAAGAACCTCTGTGCTCTCTGTGGCGAGTCTCTTTCATGTCGCCGCCAATACCAGCATCTCGCCCACCCAGGTCCCTTCCTGACCCGCAGACCGTAACCGGTAACCGCCTTTAGCCACTTTTCCCCAAACTGTGGAAATCCTGTCAAGCCCCCTCGCATCCTTACGAAAGTAACAGTTCCTGATACAAAACCACTTACAAGCCAAAATACCTTCCCAAATCTGGCAGTAAATCCGTCCGAACTTGGTATTCTGAACTTAGAGAGTAAAAAACGAAAAAAGCCGCCTTCCGGGCGGCTTTTTTCTGTTGAGGCGAACAGCGCGCGGGGCGAGTGAAACCTCTCGAAGGCTTTGCGCGTTTCCGTCAGCCCTGGAAAATCCTCACATCAGCAGCAAGGAGGCGTCGATGCCGACCACCATGAACTCACGCTTGCCATCGATCGCGCGCCTAACCCCTGCTCCATGTATTAAGTACAAGCAACTCCCGTGTTTGCCGCACATAGGCAAGAGGCCCCCTCGAACTGCTTTGTTTCTCACACATAACAAGTTTGAAGAGAAGATTTTTTTCAGCAGAAATCGAGGAGCAGACCCTGCCGTCGCCGCGCAACCAGCAACCAGCTACCAGCTACCAGCTACCGGCTACCGGCTTCTGGGCCGCAAGCCATTCCTCCCAGCTCCCAGCTTCCGGCTGCCCTCCGACCCCTGTGTTACTGTGGGGAAAGTCGTTTCGGGGCGTCGCTGCGTCCCGGCGCTCTGCGTCCTGCGCCCTATGCCGCCGCAATCGCCCAACGCTTTGTCCTCCGTGCCTACGCCCCCGCCCGCCGCATCGCCGGCTCCTCAGGAGCGATCCACCCACTGGGTCCAGCGCGCCGACCTCCTCCTCCGCATCGTCCTCCGCCTCTACCTCGGGTTCGCCCTGGTTTTCGCTCCCTGGACGCAGTTCTGGACGCTCAACCGCTTCCTCCTGTATTTCGCTCCGGTCGCCCATGTCGCCCAGAGCGGCGCCTTCCGCGGAATCGTCTCCGGCCTGGGCCTGCTCAACCTCTGGATCGCGGTCTCCGAAGCCATCCGCCACAAAGAGAACTAATCATGCCCCGCAAGCCGCCCAAGCCGCTCGAAAGCGCCTCCCTCGCCTACGAAAACGAGGCCTTCCTCAATAGTCCTGACGGACGCATCATCCGCATCCTCGCCGAGTACTCCGAGCCCCTGGCCCGCTTCCGCCGCGAGCGCATTCAGGACACCGTCGTCTTCTTCGGCTCGGCGCGCTTCCGCGCCCTCGATGAAGCCAGCCACGATCTCGAGCTGCTGGAGAACACCGGCTCCCGCGAGCCGGCGCCGGAAGAAGAGCAGCCCGCGCGCCCAGGCGACATCGAGCAGGGCACTTCAAGCGAGCTGCGCCTGCGCCGCGCTGAGGCTGCCGTCGAAATGGCCCATTACTATGAGGACGCGCGCCGGCTCGCATCCCTGCTCACCCAGTGGTCCAAGGATCTCAAGTCACGCCGCAACCGATTCGTCGTCACCTCCGGCGGCGGCCCGGGCATTATGGAAGCCGCCAACCGCGGCGCCTGGGAAGCCGGCGGCAAAACCATCGGCCTGAACATCAAGCTCCCCTTCGAGCAGGTTCCGAACCCCTACATCACCCCGGCGCTGAACTTCGAGTTCCACTACTTCTTCATGCGCAAGTACTGGTTCGCCTATCTGGCCAAGGCGCTGGTCGTCTTTCCCGGCGGCTTCGGCACCCTCGACGAAATGTTCGAGATTCTTACCCTCTCGCAAACCCAGAAGCTGGCCAAGAAGATTACCGTCCTGCTTTACGGATCGACGTACTGGCAGGAAGTGCTCAACCTGGATGTGCTGGTCGACAAGGGCACGATCTCCCCGCGCGATCGTGAGCTCTTCGATTTCGCCGACACGCCCGAGCGCGCCTTTGAGATTCTTCGCGACGGACTGACGAAAAACCATCTCGAGCGGGAGTCGGAAGGCGAGCTGCCGGATATCGCGCAAACGCGGCGCTAGAGACACGCTGCCCAGGAAGTTAACACCCGGAAATCCTGCTCAGCGACGGCCACCCCTCCGGCCTGCCACCTTAGTTGCAGACCACATTATCTTCAACAACTTAGCAGCATGAAAGCGGCCGCCGGTAACGTTACCTTCCGGGGTACTGGACCGCATTTGACCCTCCTTTGTTGAAGCCGTAATGCCTCATTCATGGTGCAGACCGAATACTGGGGGCAGGAGAACGACTCGGGAGGGATACCCATGACTAGTCTGCGCCGCATCTCCTGTCTGTGGAAAGAACCGGACGCCATCCGCGACTCTTCAACCGGCGTTTCACTGCACAGCCACACCAATCAATCCAAAGAGACTCTGGACTTCCTGGCCAACCTGGGAAATCAATACCCGCTTCTCCGCCCCATCCTGCGGCGGTACGAGCGGCAGTCCCGCCAGCGTCACAATGTCCCCATCGATTACGCAGCCGCCTACTGGACTCCGCCTCTGACGCCGCGCCTGGCGTTCGATCTGGAGAGCAGCCAGATCTCGCAGCTGGGGCTGATGCCTCTGGTTTCCATCACCGATCACGACACCATCGCCGCTCCCATGCTGCTGCGCACGGTCGCCTCCGCCCGCCACATCCCGGTTTCAGTCGAGTGGAGCGCGCCGTTCGGCGGCGACCAGTCTTTCCACCTCGGCATTCATAACCTGCCCAGCGATACCGGCGCCGCCTGGATGAAGACCTTTGCCGAGTACACGGCGCATCCGGACGAGAAGCGCCTGACCGAGATTCTCGCGGCACTCCACGACCTGCCCAACGTGCTGATCGTCTTCAACCACCCGATGTGGGACCTCTACCTGATCGGCGCCGAAAAGGCGGCGCAGCGGGTCCAGGAGTTCATGACTCAGAACCACGAGTTCATCCACGCTCTGGAGCTGAACGGTCTGCGCCACTGGGGCGAGAACCGCGCGGTCAAGCGCCTGGCCCAGCAGTGGAACAAGCTGCTGATCTCCGGCGGCGACCGCCACGGCCTCGAGCCGAACGCCAACGTGAACCTGTCCAGTGCGGCCACCTTCACCGAGTTCGTCCACGAGATCCGCTATCAGGACCGCAGCCACGTTCTTTTCATGCCGCAGTACGCGCAGCCCTGGAAGCACCGCATCCTCGAATCCACGCTGGACGCGATCCGCGACTATCCTGAGTTCCCGCTCGGCTCCCGCACCTGGGACGAGCGCGTGTGGCATCCGGATGGCTCCGGCGTGGTCCGGCCGCTGAGCGAACTGTGGCCGTCGGGCGCCGCACCCGCCTGGATGACGATGATCATCCGCGGCGTGCGCCTGATGGGCAGCCGCCCGGTTTCCGACGGGCTGCGCCTGGCATGGAGCGAATCCCGGGAGCTGCAACTGGCCCTGGGCGAGGAAACGGCGAACTAGATCGGTCCTTCTGCGTTGAACGCTCAAACCCACGCGCCGATCTCGGGTTCCACTCGCGTCGCCTTCTTTCCTGACTCTTTTCACGAAGTGAATGGCGTGGCGCACACCTCGCGCCACTTCGTGGATTTTGCCCGGCGGCGGGAGCTGCCTTTCCTGTGCGTGCGCGCCGGAAACCGCCGGGTGGCCCTCGAGAGCGAGGGCTCTCTTACCTCTCTTGAACTGCCGCGCGGCCTTTTGTCGATCCGACTCGACAAGGACCTGCATCTCGATCCGGCATGGATTCGCCACTTGCCTTTAGTGGCGCGAACCCTGCGCGCGTTCCGTCCGGACATCGTGCACATTACCGGGCCCAGCGAGATCGGCGTCGTGGGCGCGCTGATGGCGGAATATCTGAGGATTCCTCTGGCCGCCTCGTGGCACACAAACCTGCATGAGTATGCGGCGACCCGGTCGCAGTGGTTTCTGGAGCACCTGGCGGAACGGCAAGCGGCGCAGGCCAGCCACCTCATTGAAAAGATCGCTTTGAGTATCTCCACGATCCTGTACAAGCGCGCCCGCGTTCTCTTCGCTCCGAACCCGGACCTTTGCCAGTTGCTGGAAGAGGAGACGGGCACTCCCTGTCACCTGATGCAGCGCGGTGTGGATACCGAACTCTTCTCGCCAACGCGTCGCGACCGCTCGGCCAGCGACGGCGAGTTCGTGCTGGGCTTTGTGGGTCGCCTCAGCGTGGAGAAGAACGTGGCGCTGCTGGCTCGAATTCAGCGGGAACTGGAGGACTGCGGGATCCGCAACTTCCGCTTTCGCATCGTGGGTCAGGGAGCGCATCAGGCCTGGCTGAGGGAGCATCTGCCCCGCGCCGAGTTCACCGGCGTCCTGCGCGGAGAAGCCCTGGCGCGGGCGTATGCCGGGATGGATGTGTTTGTCTTCCCGTCGCACACCGACACGTTCGGGAATGTCGTGTTGGAGGCTCTCGCTTCAGGTGTTCCTGCCGTGGTCACTCCGGATGGCGGTCCTCGGTCGCTGGTGCAGGAAGGCCGGACCGGCTGCATCGCCCGCGACGAGGGATTTTCCGGCGCGATCGCCGGAATTCTGCGGAATGGCGGGCTGCATGAGGAGATGCGGCGCGCGGCGCGCAGCTTCGCGATGGCTGCGTCCTGGGACAGCGTCTTTGAAAAGGTCTATGCAGCGTACGAGCCGGTGCTGGTCCCGGCTGCGGCGGCTGCTCCCAGCTGGCGACCCTTCACGCGAAGAGAAGCCTCTCGCGGCTAAGCGGGCGGCGAGAAGTCCAGGCCTGCTTGTTGCGCAGCCTTTTCGGTGGCGGGCAGATTCAGCTCGTCGAGGGGAATCTGCTGCTGTCGGCCCGTCGAGGCCTGGTCCAGCACCACCAGATCGCTGGGAGTGAGCACGTAGTTGTGGATTGCCTGGGTGTGGCCATCCCTGAAGATCAGCGTCAGCTCCGGCTCAGGCGCAATGGGCGCTGACGGGGCCGACGGCGCTGCATATGCCTGCTGGTCCGGATACGGCGCTCCTTCATCGCCTGAATACTCCGGCCGGTAGCCGGAGTCCGGTGGGGGAACGCTCTCTGCGGGCTGCGCGCCGCTCTGTTGGGCCGCGGTTGGGTCGGTATCGTCGCCCATGAAGTCGGAGTAGCCGAGGTCGTACGGCAGCAGCTCCCACGAATTGGCATAGTAGCCGCCAGGGTAGCCATAACCGCCATACCCAAAGCCTCGATTGCGGTCGCGTTCGCGGCCTCCGTCGCGCCATCCTCCATTACGCCACCCGCCGTTGCGCCAGGCTGGCTGTGATCCCGTCCGGTTCGGCGCGAACCCCGGAGAAAAGGCGTGAGCCGGAGCCGGAAAGACAGCGCGTCCTGGCATGGCGATGGCGTGCGGCGCGAGGGTTGAAATCCGCCCTGGATAGCCGATGACGGAACCACCGAAGTTGTGTGAGGCGAAACCGCCATGCACACCGCCGCCGAAGCTCCCGTGCCCACCCGCGAAATTGCCGTGCTGTGCCCAGGCTGCGGAACCGGCGATGAGGAATCCCGCCACAACGGCGGAGGCCACCCAACCGGAAAGACGATTTGAGATTTGGGGCCGCATCGTAGCCTTCCTGTCTTCCAGTCATTTAGACGCCGCGGGACGAAGATCAGACTCCCGAAGGCCGTCAGATCAGTTCCGTGCCCCAGAGATCATGCAGATGGAGCACGCCTTCGATCCGGCGGTTGGCATCGACAACGACCAGCGAAGTGATCTTCTTCTGCTCCATCGTGTGCAGGCCGCGAACCGCTAACTCTCCTGCTGAGATGGTTTTGGGCGACGGATTCATGACGTCGCCGGCGGTCTTGCGCAGGCCTTCCGGCCCGTCGGACTCGAGGAGGCGGCGCAGGTCGCCGTCGCTGATGATGCCGGCCAGTTTGCCGTCGCACTCGACGGTCGTCATGCCCAGCTTTTTGCGGGACATCGTGTAGATGACGTCGGTCATCGGCGTGTCAATCTCGACGCGCGGGATGGCATCGCCCGAGTGCATGAGCTGGCGGACGGTGGCGAGGCGCTTGCCCAGCTTGCCGCCGGGATGAAGCGCGGCAAAGTCCTCGGCGCGGAAGCCTTTGCGCAGGGAGACGGCAATCGCAAGGGCGTCGCCGAGAGCCAGCATTGCGGTGGTCGAGGCCGTCGGCGCAAGGCCGAGGCCGCAGGCTTCGGCGGGAACGGAGCAGTCGAGAGCGACGTCGCTGGCAGAGGCGAGCGTGGACTTCACATCGCAGACGAAGGAGATGAGACCGTTGCCCATGCGCTGCAGGGTCGCCAGCAGACGCAGAATCTCCTCGGTTTCGCCGCTGGCTGAGAGGGCGATGACCACATCGCCTGCAGTGATCATGCCGAGGTCGCCGTGGACGGCTTCGGCGGGATGGAGGAAGAGCGCCGGACTGCCGGTGGAGCTGAGCGTGGCGGCGACTTTCTGGGCGACGATGCCGCTTTTGCCCATGCCGGTGACGACGACGCGGCCTCGCGCCTGTCCGCACTCGAGAACGCGGTCGACGGCGCGCTCGAAGGCGGCGGCCATGGAGCCGTCGAGGCGCTGGGCAAGAGCCAGCAGCGCTTCGGCTTCGATCCGAACCAGTTGCGCCGGCGTGTGAACGTCGCTCATAGTCTGAAACTCCTGATGCTATCACCGGTCCGACGCCTGATTCCCATAGAATAAGGACAGAGGGTACGAGTTTGCGGCGGAACATCCTGGTTCTTTCGGCGATGGTGATCGCGCTCGGGCTGATGATCGCGGCCGGCGTGATGAACTACGTCCAGCGCCGGCGGGCGGCCGAGGCGCGGGCGCAGATGATGAAGATGACGCTGGTTCCGGATGACGGCTCGGCGCAGGGCGCTTCGGACGGAACGGCCGCGGCGATGACTGAGACGCCCGACGAGGCTGCAGACGACACGACCGGGATGAACGGGAAGATCGCGCCGAACTTCACGCTGGCCGATGTCAATGGGAAGAAGGTCTCGCTGGCCAGCTTCCGCGGACATCCGATGGTGGTGGACTTCTGGGCGACGTGGTGCGGACCGTGCAAGGTCGAGATTCCCTGGTTTGAGAAGCTGCACGATCAGTACGCCAGCCAGGGGTTGGAGATTCTCGGCGTTTCAGCGGATGACCTGGACAAGGACGATCCGGCGAAGCTCTTCACCGAGAAGCGGGACATCGCGGATTTCGTTCAGAAGATGCACATGAACTATCCGGTGCTGATCGATGCCGACTCGATCGCCAATTCTTATGGCGGACTGGACGCGCTGCCGACCACGTTCTTTATTGATAAGAACGGCAAGATCGTGGCGTCGACGATCGGCCTTGCGCCGCGGGATGTGATCGTGGCCGATATTGAGAAGGCCATTCACAGCGGAGCGTCGTCGTGAAGCGGGCCGACCGGATCGCGGTACGGGCGTTGGCGGTCGCGGCATGCGTGGCGTGCGCGCTGCTGGCTTCGGGACAGAAGCTGCCGTGGCAGACGTCGGCGAGCATGAACCCGGGCGACAGTCAGCTGGTGCACTTCCTGTATCCGCAGCAGGTAACGCTGCCGGCGGGCAAGCCGCAGACCATCGAGCTGCATTTCCGAATCAATGCGGGGCTGCACATCAACTCACACGAGCCGCGGCAGAAGAGCCTGATCCGGACGGAGCTGATCGAAGCGGAGCCGACCGGAGTGACGATCAGCGCGGTGGATTTCCCGGCGGGGTCGGATTATGCCTTTCCGCTGGATCCGCAGGAGAAGCTGAGCGTCTACTCGGGGGAATTCGTGCTGAAGATGCACCTGACGACCCAAAAGGGAAATCATCTGGTGCAGGGCGCGCTGCGCTATCAGGCCTGCGACACCAATACGTGCTTTCCGCCGCGGAATGTTCCGGTGGCGGTGGATGTGATTGGGCGGTAGAGCAGGGTTTAGGGATACGTCCCTTCTCCGGTCCAGGCGCCGCGTTTCCAAAGGCGCGCAATCGTGTGCGAATCCAGCCCCGCATGATATGGCACACGGGTTCACCAAACGTGATCCCAACATGCACCTCTGCATGCACAGAAATCAGCTTCGCCGGACGGAGCGCCCGTTCTATGGTGGCTTGCGGGATAACAGGCGACTTCCCGCTACCAACCAGTTCAGTGCTGCCTATTGTTGCCGAACGGTGACGACTACTCGCTGGTACCGCGTCAGCGGAGGCGTGCCGTTATCCGTCGCTTCCAGGATGACATCAATCGTCTGTCCAGGCTTGGCATCGTCCGGCACGCGAAATGTCGTTATCAGAGCCGCCGGATCCGAGAACGAAATGTCGCCTGGATAAGTTCCTGCATCGTTGTACTGCCACCAGGTCACCTGTACCGTGTTGTGGTCCGGGTCCGAAACTTCTCCGCGCAGATGTACAGTGGCGCCGGGCCTTACGTCGATGGCGAGTGGTCCCCTGATTTTCACCACCGGCGGATGGTTTGCATCGCTGTAATTCGGCGTAACGGACCACTGCATCCGAGCCGCAAAGTCGTTCTGGGCCGCGGCAAAGAAGGCCGCGTTGATCGCAGCCGTACGCGGGGGCACCGCAGGAAAGTGGAAGTTCGATAGATCGATCGGGCGCTCTTTCTTCGGCGGGTCCGGTTTGTTTGCGTCGCTGCCCGCGGGTGCCAGTCCCCTGGCCACGCCCGAGGTATCCGCGGGCACAACCGGCGGGGGCGCTCCGAAAATCGAGAAGCCAGGCCCACCCGGGTGCGCCCGACCACCCCATCCTCCCCATTGCGGATTCTCATAGGCGCGCAGCCCATTGGCAACAAAATTGAGGATCGTCGGGGTGTCGCCTTCACCGAGAAACGCCCCTTTGGGTTCCGGAGGCATCCAGACCATGTATCCCATCTTTCTGAGCTGATCGCTCGAGTACCCCGACAATCCAAAGTAGTCAGTGCGGTCACCCTTTACCATCTGTTTGCCGTCGCCCCAGACCCGATAGAGAGCGCCGAGGGGTCCGCGGTCTGAGAGGTTTTCTTTTGTCCACTCCGGACTGAAATAGACCTTATCGGCAGGAGCAGCCCGATTCTGTGCACCGTAGCCGAAGTCGATTCCCGTAAAGTCATAGATTCGGACTCCCGGCCAGTTGGGACGAATGTAGCTGGCCTCGGTGCCATCCTGATCGCCAGAGGCAATAATGATGAGCTTCCGGGACACCTTATCGCGAATCGCGGCCCACTGGGATGTCTTTGCGTACTCTCCGTAAATGGACCTCAGGGCGCGTGCGATCGTGCTCTCCCCGCCCCCGGCGGTTACGTAGAGAGGGCCAGGTACGTTGTCGAGCAACAGCGACTTGATCAGGTCTGATCCTTCGGTGTCCTTCGAGAAGTCGCCGTCGAAATCAACATTACCCCACTTGATTTTCGATTTAAGTTCAGCGGGCGATGGATAATCCGGATCCTGAACCTTCAGGTTCGGGTAGACCTTCGCATAGGCATCCACGATGGTATCGATGAAGTGCTCGTCGGGAGAAAAGCGCCATGACGTGCAGGGGCACAGGCCCATCCGGGTATACTCGCGCCCCGCGATATACTGCGTCGTGCCTTTTCCGTCTCCTCGCCAGTGGAACTGGCTGCTGGCGTAGACCAAACCCTCAATTCTCATATCTGAGCTATAGAGAATCGCACGGATAATCGTATTGTTATCGTCGAGTTCAGGATCATCCGTGATGACGACCCGAGGTTTCATTGTCTGCGTGCTTTGCGGATGAGCCGCCGTTGCGATCGATGCAAGCGGAATCAATGCCAGTGCCCATCTCAGAATAGATTTCGACATAACGCGCTTGGCTCCCATCTCCGGTCGCAGACGTGCAGGCCTTTCGGTGACCTGAAAAGACGAAACTCTATTGGACGGAAAGGTATTCCGTCAATATTGTCTGTGCGTATATGCATAATCATGCAGATTAGAGTGTTGATATGCAATCACAGCATATCGATGCCGTCATTGACTTCGAGCCGTCTGCGCCGTGTAATGCTTCGCGGTACTGAAGGGGATACGACTCTCATGATTCATAGGCGCTTCCGTCTCAACCTGTGTCTTCTGCTTGCCGCGCTCTTCTCGGCCTCCTGCGTTGCAGAAACTCCGGCACTTCCGCGCGAGTGCGTGCCATATGGGACTCCGGCCGCCTGGCTCACCGCTGCCCCACCCCTGAAGTCTCCCGAGTTGTCTCCGGACGGCCGCGTGACCCTGCGCTTCTGTGCGCCGAAGGCCAGTTCTGTCCGTGTCCTTGGAGACTTGAACGCGAAAAACCCGATGGGCGACGCGCTGGACAAAAACGCGGAGGGAGTCTGGTCTATCTCGATTGGACCGCTAAAGCCGGACCTCTATACATATTCGTTTCTCGCGGATGGCGTGAAGGCGATCGATCCGAGCAATGTGCATTCAGCCAACGATGCGGCTCGCATTGCCAGCTACTTCATCATCGCGACGCCGGGTTCGGACAGCGAGCTTTATGAAGACAAGGATGTGCCGCATGGCGAAGTAACAGCTGTCTGGTACTCGTCCGCGCACGTCGCGAGCCCACGGCGGGCCCTGGTCTACATGCCGCCGGGCTACCGTGGGGGAAGCGAGCGATATCCGGTTCTGTATCTCCTTCACGGCTGGGGCGGTGATGAGAACGAGTGGATCGACCTGGGCCGGGCAGCCCAGATTATGGACAATCTGCTGGCTGAACACAAAATCGTCCCCATGATTTTAGTCATGCCCAATGGGCATGCCGACCGGCATGCCATTCCGGACATCTCTCCACCTCCCAGCATTACGGAACTGGCTCCGCTGCCGCCGAAGGGATACGACATTACACCCAGCATCACGGACATTGCGAAAAGCGTAGTCGACGATCTCGTACCCTATATCGATCAACATCTTCGCACCATCCCGGAGAGTTCCTCGCGCGCCATCGCCGGCCTCTCCATGGGTGGAGGTCAGGCGTCCTTCATCGGGCTGAATCACCCGGATCTGTTTGCATGGGTTGCATCGTTCAGTGGCGCCATCATCGCATGGCCCGGAGCGATGATGCCTGCTCCGGCGCCGGCTCCCACAGGAGCCGCAGGGCCGGCCATTCCCCGCTATCAGTTAAATCCCGAGGCAATCGCGAGAGACATTCCCGGTTTGAATGAGTCAATCAACGGCAAACTGCGCCTCCTGTACTTATCCTGCGGCCTGGATGATGGGCTCCTGACCTCGAACAGAGATTTCGAAGACTGGTTGACAGCGCAGAAGATTCACTTCACGCGCCGCGAGTATCCCGGCTATGCCCACGTCTGGAGTTTGTGGCGGAGGAACCTCGTCGAAGTAGCTCCATTGCTGTTTCGCTAGCTCGACCGTTGCGGGGAGAGCCGATCTTTTCCATCGCGCCGGCCTCCGACAACCTCAGCGTTCAGAACGGCTCCTTGAAAAGACGGCAGAAGGGTGCATATTCACTACTTATTATGCATACTTATGACGCTAGCAGCATATTTATGCTGCTAAGCACACACCTGTTGACAGCTATAGATCCATTTATTAATGTTTGCGACGCACTGAATGTTAGCTGCTCATCGGATCGTCCCCTGTTTCGGATCGCGATTGTGTCGTTTCCGTAAAGGGAAAGAGGGACGACCGAAGCTGCGGCGTTCTGTGCCATCCGCGCACACGCCAGAACTCGACGAACCACGAGCGCTCAGCCGGATGGAAGAGGCAAGACAAGGAGACATCGATGTTGACAAGGACGGCGAGTGACAAGGGTCCTTCCGGGCCACCCGATTGCAAAAACTTAATCCTGCAGAGGGCGAACAGCATCTGGGTGATGCGGCTCCTGTCCGTGCTCCCGATTGCTGTCGCCTTTCTCATCGCGGCCATTCCAATAACGCGGATTGCCGCTCAGACCATCACCGGCGACCTGGTTGGCACCGTCACGGATCCTAACGGCGCCGTCATCCCCGGCGCGACGGTAACGATCGTCAACACCGATACCCAGCTCCGTCGCTCGATGAACGCGACCAGCACGGGCGATTACGTCTTCACTTCGCTCCCTCCGGGGACTTACACAATCCGGACCGAAGAGAAGGGCTTCACCAGCCGACGAGAAGACGGGGTCAAACTCAGTGCGGGAGACAGATTGCGCGTCGATGTCCGTCTGACTCCGGGCGCTACGACTGAAACTGTCACGGTCAATGCCGGCGCGGTCTCGGCACTTCAAACCGACTCTTCGACGGTTCAGGACACAATCGACACCAAATCTGTCCAGGATCTTCCTCTGAATGGAAGAAACCTCGAGTCCGCCGTTCAGCAGGCTGCGGGCGTCAACCAGGGTTCGCCGGGCGCAATCTCCAGCGGCACTCGGCCCGACGACCGTCGGCCCGGTTTCACGTTCGTTGCCAACGGACAGTCGGACCTCTCCAACGACAATCTGGTCGACGGTCTCGATAACAATGAACGAGAGCAGGGGTTCAGTGGTATTCACCCCTCCATCGACGCCATCGCTGAAGTCAAAGTGCTGACGAACGACTATTCGGCCGATCTCGGTCGCACCGCCGGCGCGGTGGTGAACATCATCACCAAAGCCGGGACTAATGAGTTCCATGGCTCGATCTACGAATATCTGCGCAACGATACGTTCGACGCCGTTGATTTCTTTGCCAGTCCGTTGCTGCCCAGACCTGAATACCGCCAGAACATCTTCGGAGGTTCCATCGGCGGTCCGATCAAAAAGAACCGCACCTTCTTCTTCGGGGATGTCGAAGAAAACCGCCTGATACAGGGCCAGGTTTCAGTCAACACCATTCCCACTCTCTACGAGGAACAGAATCCCGGCGACTTCAGCGATATTGGAGGACCGATCGTACCGGCGAACGCGATCAGTCCGGTTGGACTCGCCTACTTCAAGATGTATCCGAAGCCCACCAGCACCGCCAGCGTCCTCAATTTCACCTCCGAGCCGAATGAGACACAATACTCCACCAGCACAGATGACCGAGTCGATCACCGCTTCAGTGACAATGACTCGCTCTTCGTACGCTTCGGCTATAACCCGGTTTCCACGGTCGTTCCTGGCCCGCTGCCTTCGACGCAGAGCATGGGAAGCACCGTCTATCCCGATGGCGCGAGCTTTGCTGGTCCGTCGGACACAACGTCGACCAATGCCCAGGCGGACTATACCCATATCTTTACCCCGAATCTTCTGTTGGAATTAAAGGCCGGCTTTACCAGGATCAACATCCACACCTACCCTCCGAATCACGGCGTAGACTGGGCATCGAAACTCGGCATGGGCAACAGCTACACGTCCTCCGACAGCACAGGGCTGCCATGGATGTGGATGCTGGATGGCGATTACACGTCGATCGGCGATGGGATCTTCATCCCGATCATCGACGTGAATAACACCTTCCAATACAACGGCGCTGTCACCTGGACACACGCAAGCCACAACATCAAGATGGGCGGCGCGCTCATTCGCCGGGAGCTGAACTACTTCCAGGATGAGTGGAGTCCGCAGGGTGGATTTGTCTTCATCCCCGGTGGCGCGTATTCGAATACCCTCGCGAACCTGCTGGCTGGAAGCCCGCTCTTCGCAGAGCGGGGCAACGATCTCGCTCATCAGGGGCTCCGCTCCTGGGAGCCGAGCCTCTACGTTCAGGATGACTGGCGCGCAACCCGTTGGTTGACACTCAATCTGGGCGCGCGCTGGGAGACCTTCTCGCCTATATCGGACGCCCACAACCAATACGCAAACTTCGATGTGAAGCAGCTTAAAGTACTGGTCGCCGGCAAGGATACCGACAGCAAAGGTGGCGTCGCCACGGATTACAGCGACTTCTCCCCACGGCTCGGCTTCGCCGCGACCATCGACCGAAAGACCGTGATCCGAGGCGGCTTTGGGTTCAGCTACTATCCGACGATCATGCAGACCCAGGTCGAAAACGTGAACCCGCCCTTCAGCTACGTCTGCTTCCCCTGCTTTGGTGCAACATTCCCGAATTTGCCCACACCATCTTCGGACGCGGCGAATCCTGTCGGAACGGTGAGCGCTGAAGCTATGGATCTGAAAAACGCCTACGTCCGGCAGTACAACCTGTTTGTGCAGAGGCAAATTGGCGGCAGCTCCATCAGCGTCGGGGGAGTGGGTATTCAGGGACGTCGGGCGCTGTACCTGCGTAACGACGATCTACCGTTGCCTCCAGGCGCCGGTAACCCAACGCCGGCATATGTCTATGCGACTCAATTGCCGAATGTCAGCAACATTCAATACGTCGATAATTCTGGCATCAGCAATTACTACGCACTGCAGACGACGTTTCTGAACCCGTCGGCCCACGGACTGACGACCAACATCAACTACACGTGGGCCCACGCCTTGTCGAACAGCGTACAGTCGGCAAGCAGTACCACGAATACCTATGCGCTCATCACCAACGACCCGATGTACGACTATGGGAATTCTCCCGTCGACGTTCGGCAACGAATTGCCGGATCGCTCATCTACGATATCCCGTTCGCCAAATCGCGCCACGACTGGGTTGGTGAAGTGGCAGGCGGTTGGGAGCCGGTTCTCATGGGATTCTGGCAGACCGGAATACCGTTCACGGTGGTGGATGCAACCGCAGCCATCAACCTGCCGGGAATTACAAGCGACCGGCCCAATCAGACAGGCTCGGCCTCGTTATCGAATCCGAGCAATAAGAAATGGTTCGATACCTCGGCATTTGCAACGCAAACCAGGGGAACTCCGGGTGACGAAGCCAGCGATGCAGTCTACGGGCCGCGTCAGCGGGAATTGAATGCATCTCTCCTGAAGGATTTTCCAATCGCAGAGACATGGAAAGTTCAGTTCCGAGCGGAGTTTTTCAACCTCACCAACACCCCGAATTTCGGTCAACCCGGGAACGGTCTCACCACGCCGACATTCGGAATCGTCTCATCGACGGCTGCCAATATGACGCCACGGCAAATGCAGTTTGCTGTGAAGCTCCTGTTCTAGGTTTGCCTCCCGGAGGTGAGGCGGCGGAAATCCGCCTCACCATTTTGTCAGAGCTTTGAGGCGATCGGGTCGCACGGGTTGTCCCGGATATACGGGAGCGTCGGTTTCAAGGGGACTTCGTTAGCCTTGGCTCAACCTCTCACCTGGTTGTTCCGCGCGTTGTTCATGAGGAGGAGTTTTGGCAGGCACCGAATCGGACCACATCGACCAAGTCGGCAGGAAGCAGCCGTTGGGCCGGAGGGAAATCCTCAAAGGCCTCGCTCTCGCTGGGATTGCCGGTGCAGGAAAGGTGTTGGCTGAACCTCGACTCGAGGAAACTACGGCGAGCCGGCCAGTTGGGACCTGCATACCCCGCGTGGAGCAGTGGGGCCTTCAGGAAATCGTTCTGCATTCGGATCACGAATATGAGAATGAGTTCAAAGCGGTACAGCTTCAGTGCACATTCACGACCACCGGGAAATCGGTCACCGCGGACGGGTTCTTTGATGACAATTCCCGGTGGTTGATTCGATTCATGCCCGACACCCAGGGCCATTGGACCTTCCGCACAAAGTCAAATGACAGCCTTCTCAGCGGAGTTACGGGCGAATTCGAAGTAACGGCCCCGAAGCAGGGAAATCGCGGCCCGGTCAGCGTTACCAATCAGTTTCACTTTAGCCTCGCAGACGGCACGCCTTTCTACCCGCTCGGGACTACCACTTACCTGTTGTTTCACCAGGATCGGGAAATCCAGCTCCGCACTTTCGCTACGCTTTCGCGAACCGCCTTCAATAAGGTGCGGATCTTTGTCATGCCATTTTCGTCGCTGCTCCCTGGCGAGGCCCCTTTTGCTCGAACGGCTGATGGCAAGTTTGATTACGATCGCTATAATCCCGGTTTCTTCGGGCGCTATGAATCCGGGCTGCGGGATCTCCAGGTCCTTGGCATCGAAGCCGACCTGATCCTGTTCCATCCATATGACATCAAAGGCGAGTTCTCACGGCTCTCCAGAGAGCAGGACGAAGGCTATATCCGATATGCTGTGGCGCGTCTGTCCGCATATCGAAATGTCTGGTGGACGTTGACCAACGAGTTCGACCTGTACCCCCAGTTCGGAATCCATAAGGATTGGCGAGCGCTTGGCGAACTGCTGGAGATGAGCGACCCGTATCGCCACCTGCGCGGTATTCACAACAGTTGCGTCGGCTTCTACGACAACTCAGAGAGCTGGATCACCCATGTGATCCTCCAGGACATTACTCTGCAGCGGCTCACTCCCGTCCCGCGCAACAACTCAGCCATGTCGCTCGATGCGCGAAAGGTCGGCAAACCGGTTGTCGTGGACGAATACGGGTATGAGGGCGACATCGCCATGACCTGGGGCAGCCTGGCTCCCCGCGAAGCTGTCGAAATGCACTGGAGCATTGTGATGGGAGGCGCCTATGGCTCGCATGGCGAGACGTATTTTGGCACGCCGCCGGGAGATTTTGTCGGCGAGGCGCCGGAACGCCTCGCATTTCTGAAAGGCATCATGACGCAAACGGATTTCCAAAAGCTGGTGCCGTTACCTGAGGTAATGTCCGGGCAGGATCCAGCCGTTACGGTCCTCGGCACTCCCGGTCTCTGCTACATCTTCCATTTCGATCAGCCGAAGGAAGTCGCATCGTGGAATCTGGGTTTCTTTGGTCCCGCAACGCCGTCGCATCCCCTTCCAATTAAGTCCGGTGCTGTCAATCCGAACACCTTCAGCAAGCCTGCGCCGCAATTCACGATTGCCGACGGCGTGTATAGGGTTGAAGTGATTGACACGTGGCAGATGAAAGTCCATCATGCTGGCTTCACCTCCGGTCCGTCTCAGCAGTTTCGCTCTCCTGTGGAACCCGGGATCGTCCGTCTGACCCGGGCCGAAGCTGCTCCGGCAGAGGAGAAGGTGTTGCCCATGAGTGAATTACTCAGGCGTCTCTCACCGTTCTAGTTCCATTACAGAAAGTGCATACATATGCATAGACGAACTAAAGTGAAAACGAATGGACGCCGGCATCGTATCGTGTCAGCAGGGCTGGGTGAATCCTGCCTCTGCAATGAGAGGGCTTCGTTCTTATTGCCGTCGTGGGGCAGGATCTGGCCCCGGCTTGCGCGATCCATATGACGGAAACTGGATCTCAATCACCGAACGGGTTCCGCGAGCGGGTCGTATGGCTCTCCGCGAAGGCGAACTGGATTCGCCTGAGCGCGATGACCATGACCCACCATGCGCGCCTCGGCCATACCGGCGGCGACCTGTCGGCGGCGGATATCCTGGCAACTTTGTATCTGGGTGAGGTCCTTCGCGTCGATCCGTCGAACCCCGGCTGGCCGCAGCGCGACCGCTTTGTTATGTCCAAGGGGCATTGCTCCGGTGCATTCTATTCGACGCTCGCGCAACGCGGGTTCTTCCCGCTCGCTCAGCTCCGGACCTTCATGGATCCGCTCTCCATGCTGAACGGACATCCCGACCGGAACAAGCTCCCCGGCGTCGAGGCCAACACCGGTCCTCTCGGGCACGGTCTCCCCATTGCGGTGGGGATGGCCCTCGCCGCACGCATACGCCATGAGACCTGGCGCGTTTTCGTTCTGGTCGGAGACGGCGAACTGCAGGAAGGTTCCAACTGGGAAGCGGCCATGGCGGCCCAGCAATACGGTCTCGACAACCTGACCGTCATCGTCGACCGCAATGGCATCCAGCAGGGCGACTTCACGGAAAACACGATCCGCATGGAACCGCTCGCCGACCGCTGGACTTCATTTGGATTTGCGGTGAAGGAAATCGATGGCCACGACCATACAGCCCTGCTCGAAGCATTCCAGTCCGTTCCGGTGATGAAGGGCAAGCCGACGTGCTTTATCGCCAGGACGATCAAGGGCAAAGGGGTCTCCTTCGCCGAGAAGAAGCCTGCATGGCATCATGGTGTGCCCACCCGGGAACAGCTGGAAATTGCCGGAAGAGAACTCGACGTGGAGGTGGAGTGGTGAGTCCGGCGACCATGGACGAGCAGCAGCGCAAAGCCCAGCTCTTCGACTGCCGAGAGGCATATGCCGCGGCGCTTGAGGAAATGGCGGAGAAAGATCAGCGAGTTTGTGTTGTCATCAATGACTCGTTGTCTTCGGCAAAGATGAAGGACTTCAAGGCGAAATTTCCTGACCGCTTCATCAATGTGGGCATCGCCGAACAGGATATGGTTGGCGTGGGTAATGGCCTGGCCAATGGAGGGATGATCCCCTACCTCTGCGGCGCGTCGTGTTTTCTCACCGCGCGTGCGATGGAGCAGATCAAGGTTGATCTGGCCTATTCGAACGCCAATGTACGCATCTGCGGCATGTCATCTGGCATGGCCTACGGCCAGCTCGGCCCTACGCACCACTCCATCGAGGATCTCGCCTGGGTGCGCGTCCTGCCGAACCTGACGACCATCGTGCCGGCAGACTCCGTGGAGACGGCCGCAGTCATGCAGTACTCCCTCCACCATGTCGGACCCATGTTCCTCCGCATCAGCCGCATCCCGGTGCGCAAAGTCCACCGGGACGATTACAAATTCTCCCCAGGTTCAGCCGTCACCCTCCGCGAGGGCGACGACGTGACGATCATCGCCAATGGGGTCGTTGTTTCCCGTGCGCTCGATGCAGCTGAGGTCCTTGCCGAAAAAGGCGTTCAGGCGCGTGTCCTCAATATGAGCACCTTAAAGCCTCTCGATCGCGAAAGCATCCTGCAGGCGGCCCGCGAGACCAGAGGCATTGTGACCGCAGAGGAGGCCTTCGTGGCCGGTGGACTGGGCGGAGCCGTCGCCGAAGTCCTGGCCCTCAATCATCCCGCCCCCATGCGCATGGTCGGCGTGCCCGACACCTTCGCTCCAACCGGAACCGCCGAGTTTCTGCTCGATCACTTTGGAATCTCCGCCGAGGGGATCGCAAAGGCTGCGCTCGAACTGGCGCGGCGCGAGGCTTAGATGTCCGGCGACTGCATTCTGGCTCTCGACCAGGGGACAACCAACACCAAGGCTCTGCTTTTCGACCGTGCAGGCAAAGCGATCTTTCGCACGGCTCACGGTGTTTCACTCCTGCAGCCCAAACCGGGCTACGTTGAGCAGGATCCTCTGGAGCTCTGGCAGTCCACCCGTTCCGTCCTCAATGACTGCGCCGCGCATGCCGCCGCCGAACGCCGGACAATCGCGGGGATTGCCATCTCGAATCAGCGTGAGACGGCCGTCGCGTGGCGTCCCGTACAACAACCCGCCGCGGCCGGAGCACCGGTTTCTAACGCCATCTCATGGCAGTGCCGGCGATCCGAACCAGAGTGCGAACAGTTGCGGTCTTCGGCAACTTTGCTGCAGGAGCGCACCGGATTGCCCCTCGATCCTCTCCTGACCGCGACCAAATGGAAATGGCTGCTCAACAACCAGCCCGCGCTGCGGGAAGAAATCAACCGCGGCGAAGTTCTGCTCGGGACCGTCGACAGCTGGCTCCTCTACAACCTGACCGGCGGACGAGTCCATGCGACCGATCTCACCAATGCCTCTCGCGTCGCGCTGCTCAATCTGAAACAACTCGACTGGGACGAGGATCTCCTGGCGCTCTTCGGCATCCCCCGCCCAGCCCTCCCTGCGCTCCACCCTTCCGCCATCGTTTTCGGCGAGTGCAGTTCCATACCCGAGTTAGCCGGTGTGCCCATTGTCGCGATGATCGGTGACTCGCATGCTGCGCTCGTGGGACACGGCTGCTATGACCCTGGCGCCGTCAAAGCGACCTACGGCACGGGTTCTTCGCTCATGATGCTGACCCGCGGCCTGGTGACTTCTCAGAAATCCCTGGCCCGCACCATCGCGTGGTCCCTTCCAGGAAGAGTGCAGTACGCGCTCGAAGGCAACATCGCGATGAGCGGCGCAGCCCTGCACTGGGTTGGCGATTTCCTTGGCCTTCCTCATCCTGCCGACGATGCCGCGGCGCTGGCAGAAACCGTGCCCAATGCTGCGGGAATGATTCTCGTCCCAGCCATGGTCGGCCTCGGCGCCCCTCATTGGGACTCCGCCGCCCGCGGTCTCATCACGAATCTCGAACGCGCTCATACCGCCGCGCACCTGGCCCGCGCCGCGCTCGACGCTATCGCGATGCAGGTCGCCGACGTGCTCGAGGCCATGGAGGCCGCTGCCGGAGTCGAGGTCCCCGTCCTGCTGGCCGATGGCGGGGCCACAAAGAACTCGACGCTCATGCAGACGCAGGCCAACCTTCTGAACCGAAAAGTGCGGCGCTCCGAAGAATCCGAGCTGTCCGCTCGTGGCGCGGCACTGCTGGGCGGAATCACTCTCGGATGGTGGCGAGACATGGATGAGATCTCGTCACTGCCGTCGGCTGGCGACTGGTTTGGTCCCGTGATGGACCCCGCCCAGCGTGCCACCCTGCGAGAACAATGGCGCATGGCCATCGCCCGGACGCGCCTCCATTCATCCGGAAAACACTGCAGCGATTAAGAACGGAGCAAGAAATGTTCACCGTCCACAATTACCCAATCGCCGTGGTGCTCTGCGGGCTCACCATGATCTGCTGGGGCTCCTGGGCCAATACCCAGAAACTCGCCGCCCGTTCGTGGCGCTTCGAGCTCTTTTACTGGGACTTCATTACCGGCCTCCTGCTCACCTCTTTGCTCTTTTCCCTGACTCTGGGCTCAACCGGCCAAACGGGCCGTACCTTCTTCGCGGACCTCGCCCAGGCCAACGCCTCCAGCATCTTCTGGGCCATGCTTGGCGGCGCTGTCTGGAATGCCGGCAATCTCCTCTTAGTCGCGGCCATTGCCGTCGCAGGAATGGCCATTGGATTCCCCATCGGCGGCGGCATCGCATGGGTCCTCGGCATTCTCGTCAACTTCGTGCTGGTCATCGTCGAAGGCGGCGTCAACCCGGGAAACTCTGTCCTGCTGTTCGTCGGCGTCGGCATCATCATCGTCGCCATCATCCTCAGCATGGTCGCCTACAAGCAGTTGGCCGGCGCCGTAAAAAACAGTGGAGCGAAGGGCATACTCCTCTCTGTAGCCGCAGGAATCTTCATCGCCTTCTTCTATGGCCTGGTCGTCCGCTCGTCTGACCCGGCCTTTGTCACCGGCGGCGCAGGAAAGCTCATGCCTCTCACCGCGGCTTTCTTCTTCACCCTGGGCGCCTTCCTCACGACATTCCTCTTCAACCCATTCTTCATGCGCAAGCCCATCGACGGTCCGCCCGTTTCCTTTGCTGACTACTTCAAAGGCAGCTTCCGCACCCACCTTACCGGAGTGCTCGGCGGAGCCATCTGGTCCATCGGCATCACCTCCAGCTTCATCGCGGTCGGCGCCGCCGGCCCCGCCGTTTCCTACGCGCTCAGCAACGCGGCGCCTGTGGTCGCTATCCTGTGGGGCGTGCTCATCTGGAAGGAATTTGCCGGCGCGCCCCGCAAAGTGAACGTCCAGCTCGCCGGCATGTTCCTTTGCTTTCTCGCAGGCCTTGTCCTGATCACATACTCGCGCCTTTAACCGAAGAACCTTTTATGACAGAAGGGACTTGATATGACGACAACGGCAACTTTGGGAGTCATCGTTGGCAACAGGGACTTCTTCCCCGACGTGCTCATCTCTGAGGCGCGCCGCGATCTGACAAAGCTGTTTGCCGAACTGGCCATCGAACCCGTGTGGCTCGGCCCGGAAGACAGCAAGCTCGGCGCCGTCGAAACCTGGAACGATGCCCGCAAATGCGGAGACCTGCTGCGTCGCGAGCGCGAACGCCTCGACGGCATCCTCGTCTCCCTGCCGAACTTCGGAGACGAGAAGGGTGTCGCCGATTCCATCCGCCTCGCTGACGTCGACGTTCCCATCCTGGTGCAGGCCTGTCCCGACGACCTCGACCAGTTCGGCCTCGATCGTCGCCGCGATGCCTTCTGCGGAAAGATCTCCGTCTGCAACAATCTCCGCCAGTTCGGCTTCAAATACAGCCTCACTCGGGACCATACCGTTGCCGTCCTCGACCCTCGCTTTCGCGACGATCTCATCCAGTTTGTCCAGACCTGCAAGGTCGTGCGCGGCCTCAAGCGCCTGCGTATCGGCGCGGTCGGCGCTCGCCCCAACGCCTTCAATACCACGCGCTACAGCGAAAAGCTCTTTGAGAACACGGGGATCTCCACCAACACCATTGACCTGTCTGAGATCTTCGGAGAAACAGCACGCCTCGCGGACGACGATCAGCGCGTCAGGGGCCGCATCGAGCAGATCCACGCCTACGTCGACACCTCCGCTGCTCCCGCCGAATCGTTACTCCGCATGGCAAAGTTCGCGATCGTTCTCGACGACTGGATGGACGCCCTCGGCATCTCCGCCACCGCCATCCAGTGCTGGAGCTCGCTGCAGAAGAACTTCGGCGTCAACGTCTGCACCATCATGTCGATGATGAGCCAGCGTATGATGCCTTCCGCCTGCGAGGTTGACATTGCCGGCGTCATCAGCATGGTCGCCCTGCAGCTGGCCAGCGGCCGCCCCAGCGCGCTCGTCGACTGGAACAACAACTACGGCGGAAATCCCGACAAGTGCGTCCTCTTCCACTGCGGCAACTGGCCCACGGAATTCCTTCCGGACGCAAAGGTCGGCACCGCTCCCATCCTTGGCACCACGCTGGGTGAGGAGAATACCGTCGGTGCTCTGAATGGCCGCACCACGGCGGGCCCGCTGACCGTCGGCCGCGTCAGCACCGACGACCTCACCGGTACGATCAGCGCTTACGTCGCCCAGGGCGAATTCACTGACGATCCGCTCAATACCTTCGGCACGCGCGCGGTCGTGGATGTCCCCTCCCTGCCTGCCCTGATGCATGTGATCTGTGAGAACGGATTCGAGCATCACGCCGCCATGAGCCGCAGCCACTGCGGTGACGCGGTCGCCGAGGCCCTGAGCCGTTACAAAGGATGGCGGACCTACCATCACAAGCGGTCTGCGGATCTCTCACCGATTCCGCATACGATTTAGCGGAGGTTTACTCGTTGCATTGAAATGCAAATCGCATTGAAAATGCTTGACTGTCTCATCCAATGTGAAAAGATGCCGACATGGCGCGCCTCGATGAACTTCGCCTGATGGCTAAAGTCGCCCGCATGTACTACCTGCAGGAGCTCAATCAGCAGGCCATTACCGACAAGCTCCAGATCCATCAGTCCACCATTTCCAGGATGCTGAAGCGGGCCAGGGCCATGAACCTGATCCGCTTCAGCATCGCCACGCCCCCCGGCACCTTCGCAGACCTCGAAGATGAGCTCACCTCCCGTTTCGACCTCCGAGACGCGGTTGTTGTCGATTGCCCTGCCGAGGGCGAAGCCATGGTTCGGGACCTGGGCGCCGCGCTAGCCTACTTTCTCGAGACGACCCTCAAACCTGGTCGTATCGTCGGCATCTCTTCCTGGAGCCGTTCGCTCTTTGCCATGGTTGAAGCTCTGCATCCAGGGACCTGGTGCGCCGATGGCAAAGTCGTCCAGATCCTCGGCGGCGTCGGCAATGTCGGCAGTGAATATCAGGCCATCCACCTGGCTCAAAGGCTGGCCGGCAGCATCGGTGCGCGAGCCGTGCTACTCCAGTCGCCCGCCGTCGTCCGATCCCCTGAGGCGCAGCGCGTCCTTTCCCGCGATCCCGCAGTCCAGGAAGCTTCCGCGCTGTTTGACAAACTCGACGTGGCCCTCGTCGGCATCGGCTCCATGGAGCCCTCGCGCATGCTGGCCGTCACCGGCAACGTGTTCTCGCGCGAAGAGCGCGCCCAGCTGCAGCGATCGGGCGCGGTCGGCGACATCTGCTTCCGCTTCTACAACGCCGACGGCGAGCCCATCAAATCTCCCCTGATGAAGCGCGTGATTGGCATCGACCTGGACACACTCCGCGCCTGCCGCCGCGTCGTCGGTGTCGCGGGAGGCGCCCAGAAGGTCCAGGCGATCCTCGGTGCCCTGCGTGGCGGTCTGCTCGACGTCCTCATCACCGATCAGCGCACCGCCGAAGCATTGGCTTCTGCCCAACGTTAGCTGCGCCCACGACGTGTTCAGTGTCCGGTTTGATCTTGACTGCGAGCTTGGCGATGAGGGTCTTCAGTCGTTTGGCGAGTCGTTATCTTTCCACCCCGAAAGCTAAACGCCCGCAGCGTGCACTTGTGCGACGAATAGAAAACAGATCCCGAGCCTTCTCTTCCTCTCTCTACGTCCCGTCGCACAGGCTCAAGTTGCTTCTCTGCCGCCGGGCCGCCCGCGGCGCCGCAGATCCACGAAGAGTCTCCTGATCCCCCAGTTCCTCCGCCCGGGCCAACTTGCCAGGCTCCATGGAGCGTTCCGTTCGGACTTCGCCGAGTGTCTCCAGCAGGGCGTTCTGTGGGCCTGTTACCTCGAAGTGTGATGGCGAGCACATACAAACGTCAGTGCCTTTCGCTTATCAATGACACAACGAATCGCCGCTGCCTGAGTTGATCTCGCTGCCGGGCGCGCGCGGCGCTCCGTAGAGGACACGGCTCCATGAGCATCTTCCGGGATGCGGGACATCTTTTTCGGCTGGCGGGCGTTTACCTGGCCGGAACGCTGATTTTCCTGGCCGCGCGCGCTGTGGTGGTCCCGCACAGTTTTGGGCAGTACGGACACTATCGCGGCGCAGCGATCGCCGAAATTGCCGCCAAACCGCTCCACTTCGCAGGACACCAGACCTGCGAAACCTGCCACAGCGACATCGCCCAGGCCAAAGCCGGCGGCATGCACGCGCATGTGAACTGCGAGGCCTGCCACGGTCCACTGGCGAATCACGCCGCCGATCCGTCCATCGATCCCGGCAAGCCCGACGTGGCCACGCTTTGCGTGCGCTGCCACGCCGCCAGCGCGGCGCGGCCGAAGAATTTCCCGCAGGTGGATGCCGCCCAGCACTCCGGCGGCGTGCCCTGCAACACCTGCCATCAGCCGCACAATCCGGCCGTTGCCGCGGGAGGCGCGAAATGAACATCACCCGTCGCCATATGCTCCTGCTGCTGCCCGCCGCCGCGATTGCGTGGGAGTCGGTGCTGGCTGGAACGCCGGAAGCCTCGCCCAACTACGCCATGGCGGAGCACTGGTGGAGCATGCTCATCGACATCCCCAAATGCATTGGCTGCGGCAATTGCGTGCGCGCCTGCCAGAAGGAGAACGATGTCCCCGATGGCTTCTTCCGCACCTGGGTTGAGCGCTACCACGTCGACGACTGGAACATGGCCAATCCTGAGGTGATCTCGCCCGACGGCGGCAAAGAAGGCTTTCCAGCCGTCGCCGAGGACGAGAAGGGCAAGTACTTCTTTGTGCCCAAGCTGTGCAATCACTGTGCAGATTCGCCCTGCACCCAGGTCTGTCCGGTTGGCGCCACCTTCGTTGCGCCCGACGGCGTGGTGCTGGTGGATCAGAAATACTGCATGGGCTGCGCCTATTGCGTGCAGGCCTGCCCGTACGGCTGCCGCTATATCCATCCGGAGAAGCGCGTCGCCGACAAGTGCACGCTCTGCTATCACCGCATCACCAAAGGCCTGACGACCGCCTGCTGCGAAGCCTGCCCCACCGGCGCGCGGCAACTGGCCGACCTGAAGAATCCCAGTGACCCGATCCATGCGTTCCTGAAGACTCACAGCGTGCAGGTGCTCAAGCCCCAGATGGCCACCGGCGCCAAAGTCTTCTACAACGACCTGGACGGTTCGGTGCGGTAGCGAAAAGGAGACGAGGGATGCCGGGCGTAGAAGGCTTCATGCATCCGAATGAGGTTTCGCTCTACTGGAGCGTACTCATCGTTCTTTATCCCTACATCACCGGCCTGGTTGCCGGAGCGTTCATCCTGGCTTCGCTCGTGCGTGTGTTTCGCGTGGAAGCCGTCGGTCCCACCTACCGCCTCGCGTTGCTCACCGCCCTGTCGTTCCTGATGGTGGCGCCGCTGCCGCTGCAACTGCACCTCGGTCATCCCGAGCGCTCGCTCGAGATGTACATGACGCCGCACCGCACGTCCGCCATGGCGATGTTCGGCTTCGTCTATCTCTGGTACCTCATGGCCGTGCTCACTGTCGAGATCTGGCTGGATTATCGCGCTGACATCGTCGCGCTTTCGCAGTCCACGCGCGGCGTGCGCCGCCTCTTCTACCAAATCCTCACCCTCGGCTCCAGCAATGTCAGTCCGCGCTCCCTCCACATCGATGAGCGCGTCGGCTGGTTCATCACCCTCATCGGCATCCCATCGGCCTTTCTGCTGCACGGCTATGTCGGATTCATCTTCGGCTCCATCAAAGCGAATCCCTGGTGGTCGTCGCCGCTGATGCCGGTGGTCTTCATCTTCTCGGCCATGGTTTCCGGCATTGCGGCGGTCATGCTCATCTACATGGCCGCGTCCCGCCTCCGCCGCCAGCTCATCGACATGCAATGCGTGGATACCATCGCCCAGTACATGCTCTACACCTTCATCATCGATTTCAGCCTCGAAATGCTCGATCTGATCCACCGTATCTACGAGGCCGACGAATCCTTCCGCAGTTTGAACTTCATGGTGCACACCAAACTGTGGTTCTCCCAGGTCATCCTTCAGATTTGCCTCGGCACGCTGGTGCCCATTCTGCTGCTGGCGCTCGTCCAGGTGACGAAACTCTCTGCTGCGGTTCGCAGGCGCCTGTACGGGATCTCCGGCTCGCTGGCTCTCATCGGCATTTTCGCCATGCGCTGGAATGTCGTGATCGGCGGCCAGCTCTTCTCGAAGAGCTTCCTCGGCTACACCACCTACAAGATGGCTCTGGCCACGCGCGAGGGCCTGCTGGTCGCCATCGGCCTCACCATCATGCCGCTGTTCATCCTGGCCGTGCTCGTAAAGCTGCTGCCTCCGTGGCCCAAGGAGCAGCCCGTCGCGCACACTGCAGTCGTTGCCGGCGATTAGCGCGCATTCTCCCGGCTGGTCTTCAGGAGGGTGGCCATGAACGATCTCTCCCAAACGCTCGAGCGGCTGATCGATCGGATCGAAACCCTGGAGTGCCGCGTCTCCGCGCTCGAACAAAATCGCCGCGCCGCAGCCGTGCCCGCATCGCCCGCGCTGCCCGTCGCAACCGCTCAGTCCGCGGCCCGCGCTCAGGAGTCCGGTGTCTTCTCCCTCGTCGGTAAAGCCATGCTCGCCATCGCCGGAGCCTATCTTCTGCGTGCCTTCGCTGAATCGAGCGCGATCCCGCACATCCCGGTCGTCGTTCTCGCCATCGTCTACGCCTTCGCCTGGCTTATTCCCGCGGTACGCACCAGGGCGCGGATGACGAGCATCGGCTGGGCCGTCACTTCGGCCATCATTCTGCTGCCCATGCTGTGGGAACTCAGCCTCCGCTTCGGATTTCTGAGGATCTCCGTCGCCGCCATAGTGCTTGCCACATACGTGATCGCCGCCTCGGCTCTTGCCTGGAAACGGCACTTTGCGGAAATCGCCTGGGTCGCCGAGACTGCGGCCAGTCTGGCTGCCGTCGCGCTGGCGCTTGCCTCGCAGAACATCGTCCCCTTTCTGGCTGCCCTGGTCATCGTCGCCACGACGGGCGAGATTGCGGCCGCCCGCCATCGCACCCTGCGCGTCCGGCCACTGGTCGCCGGCGCAGCCGATTTTCTCGTCTTCGCGCTTATCTGGATCTATTCGAGCCCAGCAGCCTCCCGCACGGAATATCCCTCAGTTGGCGCGTCCCTGCTCCTGGCCTTCGCTCCTCTGCTTCTTTTCATCTATGCCGGCAGCGCCAGCACGCAGACCCTGCTCTTCGGCCGCCGTATTTCTTTCTTTGAGACAGCGCAGACCCTCGTCGCCTTTCTCCTCACCGTGTGGGGACTGCTCGTCTTCTGGTCCGGCCCGGGAGCTCGCCTGCTCGGAATCCTCTGCCTCGCCGCCGCCGGCGCCGGTTACGCCGTGGCCTTTGCTGGATTCGATCGCGCTGCCTCCCAGCGCAATTTCCACGTCTACGCGACGGGCAGCGTCGCGCTGCTGCTGGCCGGCTGCTGGCTGTCTTTGCCCGGTGCATGGTTGCCGCTGGTCCTCACCGTGCTCGCGATTGCCGCTACGCTCTTCGGCGTACGCGCCGCGCGACGCACCCTCGAGTTCCACGGTCTGGTGTTCCTAATTGCGGCGACGTTCTCTTCCGGCCTGCTTCGCTGGAGCGCCCGCGTTCTGGCCGGCCGGTTCCCGGCGCCGCCCGGCTGGATCGTCTGCTTCGTCGCAGCGGCCTCCATGTTCGGTTATGCTGCTGTCTCCCGCACAGCCGGCGATGACGGCTGGCCTCCTCGCCTGCTCCGCCTGCTGCACGCCTCGCTGGCGCTTGGCGTCGCGGCGGCTCTGCTTGTCTGGGGACTCGTCAGCGTCACGGCAGGCTCCAATCCCGCTCCCGAACACCTGGCCGTTATCCGGACCGCTGCCTGCTGCGCTCTCACTGTCCTGCTCGCCTTCACTGGCTCCCGCCAACAGCGCCGCGAACTGGTGTGGCTCGCCTGGACCTCGCTTGCCTGCATCGCGGGTAAGCTGCTCTTCGAAGATCTCCGCCACGGCCACCTCGGATTCACTGCCGCATCGATCTTCGTCTACGCCGTCACGCTGCTCGCCGTGCCGCGCCTCGTGCGGACCAGGCAGGATGCACCACACCCCGGGTGAGCGAGGTCAGCCGAACCACACCCGGGCGGCGGTCGATCGCATCGCGGATACCCCGGAAAGTCCAACATGCACCTCTACGTGCACCAGGCATTGCGAGTTGCGCGGACCTTCAATTCCAGATCCAATTAATTAATCTCGCAAGAAGCTGTTTTTATTTAACTTCCATGGTGCCCGGAGGGGGACTTGAACCCCCACGGAGGGTAAGCTCCTGCGGATTTTAAGTCCGCTGCGTCTGCCAGTTTCGCCATCCGGGCGCCGTCCCTATCGTAGCCCACCGGGTCCGGCTTCAGATGCGCCTCTGCGCCTGCGCATCGGACTCGGCTGCGTCCGCCGCCGGGCCTCCGAATTCGTTTCTCACGCGGGTCAGCGTCATCACCGTGATGTCGTCCGCCTGTCCGAAGCGGCGCGCAGCACCGGCAATCGCGTCGGCGCCTTCCCGGCTCAGCGCCTGGGTCCGTTCGAATCCAAACAGTTCGCCCCCGGCGCTCTGCGCTTCGACGACGCCGTCTGACAGCAGTGTGAGCCGGTCGCCCGGCTGCAGGCGGAAGATCCCCTCTTCGTAGCGGGTCTCCGCCAGGATCCCCAGCGGCAATCCAGGTTCCAGCCTCAGCTCCTCGCCGTTATGGTATGGCGCCAGATGGCCGGCATTTGCCACTCGTAACTCGCCATCGCTGCCGATCCGCGCGCACAGGCAGGTCACGAATCCCTCATTGTTCGTCTCGGTCAGCTGCTCGTTCAGGCGTGTCAGCATGGCCGCCGGCTCCAGGCTATCCGTGGCCAGCGCGCGCAAGGCGCCCAGCGCGAGGGTCCCCGTCATCGCGGCTTTCAGTCCTTTGCCGCTTACGTCACCCACCACCAGGAGCGTCGCCTTGCCGGAGGCCTGCAGCACCTGGTAGAAGTCGCCGCCCACTTCCTCCGCGGGGAAGTATGCCGCTTCGATCGCATACCCGGGAACGGGTGGCAGCTGCGCCGGAACCAGCCGCGCCTGAATCACCCGCGCCGCCTCCAGCTCCGCCGCCGTGCGTGCCTGCTCGCGGCTGACCCGCGTGAAACGGAAGAACATCACCACGCCGATCGCCAGCAGAAACGCGAAATCTCCCACATCGGCCAGTTGCAGAGTGACTGAACCCAGCGGAATCGGAGAATCGAGAAAGTCTGCGAAACCCCATCCGAAATAAAGCGACGCGGTCCCAATGTTGACCATCGCCGCGGTAGCGAGCGGCAGAAGGCTCGGCAGAATCAGCCATCCCGCCTCCCGGTTGCCCCGCCGGTACCAAAGCAGCAGGAGCACCGGCAGCAGCACCGCTGCCGGCAGAACGATCAGCCCTTCCACAAGCAAATAGATGTTGCTGGGGATTTCCCCCGTCGACATCAGGACGTTCAGCAATATCGGTACCAGCAGCAGAATCTCGTAAGCGTGCCAGCTCCGCCCGATTGGCTTACCGGCGAAGCTGAAGGTAAACCGGATCTGCATGATCGTGAAGATGTAGACCAGCGGGTCAGCCAGGAAGTTATTGAGCGCCAGAGGAGTGACGCCTGTGCTTGTGCACCCTCCCACCAGATTCGAGATGCCCAGCAGCAGCAGATAGAGCCCCAGCCAGAAATATTCGGCATGATGGCGCTGGCTGCGATACAGCGCCAGGGTGCAGATCCCGGCCAGGATCACCATCAGGTTGATCCCAATTGCCGGCAGGGCCGAATACAGGCGCTGGCTCTGCATCGCCAGCTGCTCTCTCTCGATCGCGCCCGGCGTGCCCACCGCCGCAGTAAGGAAAAGCGGCAAATGCCAGGTGGTGTAGACCACCGGTGCGTGCGTGCGCAGCGCGATCTCCATCGCGCTGCCCACATCGCCGAGGGATATCACCTGCTCCGTCGGCCGCTTTACAGCGAACGTGGAGCGAATTTCCGGACCCGGCTGTTTCCGCCCGTTGATGTACAGCTCATAGGTGCCTGGGCCTCCCGCCAGCAGGAGATGCAGGTGTCCATGATTCGGCGGCAGCTGAACCCGCAGCCGGAACCAGTGCCATCCCGGCAGCGCCGCGCCCAGGTCGTCCAGCTCTACCGTCTTCCAGCCGCTGTCGTCGAAGTTCGTCTGCGCCCACTGGAGGTTGTCCCCGTCCTGCTCCTTCCATCCGGGGTCGATGTCCACGGTTCCCGACTGCCATTGCGTTGCATTGGCCTGGGCCCGCGCCGCGCGGGGCAGCATCGCCGCTGCGGCCAGCACGGCCAGCAGTGCCGTGCAAAGCAGCCGTGCCCTACGCATGCGCCACCATCCTGTCGATCTGCATCCCTGGGGAACCCGGTCTGTCCTCCGCTCTGTTTCCGCGGCGGCCGGAGAATTTGCTTCCGCGCCCGGCGCCCTCAGCGCCGCGCCGCGACCTGCTTCGTCTCCGCTGCCAGCGGAATCTCCAGCGTGCCGATCCGCCCGCTGAGCTTGTCCTGCACTCCCAGCCGCAGCCAAACATCGCGGGCGGGCGCGTCGATCTGCTGCCGAAAATGCAGTCCGTGGCGCCGCGCCTCTGTCTCCTGCTCCGGCGTCAGGTCCATTTCGCCGCCGAGATCGGTGAAGTTCAAACGACGCCCGCTGGCGTCATAGATCGCCTGGGTCACCTCGAATTCCAGCCGATGCCTGCCGTCCCGCAGTGTCCGGTAATCCAGGTTGCGCGGATCGATGTAATAGTCCACAGTCTCACGCCGCACCGGTCCTTTCAGATCCTTCGCCATCTCGCCGGCCCGCTGCTCCGCTCCCGGCGGCGGATCGCCCGCGGGCAGTACCCGCACGTCAAACACAATCTGTGACAGCGGCGGCGCTCCGTGCACCATGGCGGTTGTGATCGCGCTCAGGTTCGGAATCCCCCCCGCCGCGGGTTTGTTGGGGTCGTTGGCAAAATATCCGCGCCGGTAATCCAGCGTGTAATGCGCTTCCTCCATCCTGACGTCGATCTTCCGGTAGCTGCCGTTGTAATTCTTATCGGCCGGCACGTAGCCCAGCGTGTAGTAGTTCGATCCGTCGTCGATCGCCTTCACCACCGCTTTGCCAACCGCGTTCCCCACTCCATTCGCACCGACGAACGCCTCGCCGCCCGTATCGCGGGCAATCTCCCGCATCGTGATGTGCTCGTCTTCCCACTGTTGCGGGACAGTAAGGTCGTTCTGCACCGCCTCGCCCTGCGCCGTCTGCAGGTCGGTCTGCATGCCGACCTCGGCCTCGGGCTGAGCGTTCACCAGGCTGGCGTTCGGCAGCGTCATCGATCCCCGCGCGTCCACCGGATACACCGCGACCCGTCCCTGGGCGAAAATCGCCCCAATCTCGCGCACTTCGTCCTGGTAGCTCCGATACTCGGTTAAATCGAGGCCGCTCTCCGGGTTGACGTCGTTGCCGGTCGGATTCGCGCTGAACGTGATCGGAAACGCGCCGGAAAACCAGATCAGGTTTTTCCGTCCCGGAATCGTGCTCAGGTAGCGCCCCAGTTCTTCCAGTGCCGCCAGGGTGAAGCGCACCCGCGTATCCATCTCCAGCCCATGCGCCTCGGCGGTAAAGTCCATCATCCGCTGACCGATCGAAAGCCCTCCCACCAGCGTCTGATTGTTGGTCTCGTTCCCTGCATTGGCATTGGCCAGGTTGGCCGCATTCTGCTCGATCTGATCGTTCATCGACTCAGTTGTCTGGTCGAAGGTCGTATCCATCGTCCCGGTTTTTTGTGGCTGGGTCCGCGTCCCGCTCAGCGCCGCTTCGATCGTCCCCGCGTTCGTGGTGAATCCGGTCACCATCTGCAGCTTCGATCCCAGCGTGAACAGCGCAAGCTGCGTCCCCGCCGGAACGTCTCCCAGATACTTGTCGATCCGCTGCCTCACCCAGTTCTGCTGCTGCTGCTGCGTGTTCAGCGAATCCAGCAGCAGCACGTTGGCCGCGCTCGTCAGTTTGTAACGGGGATAGTTGCTGAACATGTGCGGCGGCAGATCCAGCGCCTTGTTGAACTCGGTCGCATCCGACGCCTTGTGCTCTTCAAAGACGGTCACCTTCTGCTCGTGCCCGTCTTCCATCACGTGAAAGTCCGACGCCTGGAGCCCTTCGACCGGCCTGCCCCTCTCCCGCACCACCACATCCACCAGCACCAGGTTGGCATTCGTCCGGATCGTCGCCGTCGGCTCCGCAGATGACGCCGTCTGCGCCGTTCCCGCGCGAAAAGGCGCCAGCGCCAGCAGCGTTCCGCACGCCAGCCAACGGCACAGAAACATCAGCGTACCCCCCTTGCCAACCGGAGACGCACCGTCGCTGATCCCGGTTGCCTCTCTCCGGAAGAGGCCTGGAAACGGTGTCCGACCATAGTATCGCGGCTCATGCGCCACGCGCCGTTTCTCCACGGGCCGATTCTTCCGTCCTCGTCGCCGCCTGCCTGATTTCCGCACCGGCGTCGCCGGATCCCGCGGCGCATCTCGTGCTTAGTGTGGGCGCGCCTCACCGTTGCGCCGCGATCTGCTTCGTCTCGGCTGCCAGCGGAATCTCCAGCGTCCCGATCCGCCCGCTCAGCTTGTCCTCCACGCCCAGCCGCAGCCACACCTGGCTGGCCGGCACATCGATCTCCTGATGGAAATGAAGTCCGTGCTCCTGGGCTGCCGCATCCTGCTCCGGCGTCAGGTCCATCTCTCCGCCCAGATCGGTGAAGTTCAAACGATGTCCGCCAGCGTCATAGACCGCCTGGGTCACCTCGAACTCCAGCTGATGCCTGCCGTCCGGCAGCGTCCGATAGTCCACGTTGCGCGGATCGATGTAGTAGTCCACCGTCTCCCGCCGAGCCGGCCCTTTCAGATCCTTCACCATTTCGCCCGCCGGCTGGGACGAGGGCTTCTCTGCGCCCAGCGCAGGATCGCCCGCAGGCAGCACCCGCACGTCAAACACAATCTGTGACAGCGGCGGTGCTCCATGCACCATGGCTGTGGTAATCGGGCTCAGATTGGGAACTCCCGTAGCGGGTTTGTTGGGATCGTCGGCAAAATACCCTCGCCGATACGAGAGGGAATCGTGCCCCTTATCCAGCTTCACGTCGATCTTCCGATAGTCGCCGTTGTAATTCTTATCGGTGGGGACATAGCCCACGGTGTAGTAATTCGATCCGTCGTCGATCGCCTTCGCCACCGCCTGGCCCACCGAGTTCGTGTCGATAAACGCCTCACCGCCCGTGTCGCGCGCAATGTCCCGCATCCCCAGATGCTCCCCGCCCGTCGACTCCATCATCGTCATATTGTTGTTGGTGGTGTCCGCCATGGTCGTGCCCACCGGCACCGTCGTTCCCGGCAGCACAGCGTCGGTCTGCGTGCTGTTTTCGGCAGGCATCAGATCGACCCCCCGGCCGTCCACCGGATACACCGCCACCCGGCCGCGCGCGAACATCGCTCCAATCTCCCGCACCTCGGTGTTGTAGTTTCGATATTCGCCCAGGTCGAGGCCGCTGGGATTGGGATCGAAGCTGATCGGAAAAGCTCCCGAGAACCAGATCAGGTTCTTGCGTCCCGGGATCGCGCCCAGATAGCGCCCCAGCTCCTCAAGTGCGGCCAGCGTGAAGCGCACCCGGGTATCCATCTCGAACCCCTGGGAATCCGCCGCGAAATCTTCCATCCGCTGCGCGACGGTAATCCCGGCAACCGGGGGCGTATTGTTGGTCATCGCTCCGGGAGTGCCGACGTCAAGATTGTTGTTGTTCTGCACTACCTGGTCGCTCATTGCCTGGGTTGCCCGATCGAAGGTGGTGTCCATCGCTCCCGTCATTTGCGGCTGGGTCTGCGAGCTGTTCAGAGCCCTTTCGATCATTCCCGCGTCGGCGGTGAATCCGGTCACCATCTGCAGCTTCGACCCCAGCGTGAACAGCGCAATCTGTGTTCCCGGGGGAACGTTGCCGAGATACTTGTCCATCCGTTGCCGTACCCAGTTTTGCTGTTGCTGCGGCGTATTGAGCGAATCCAGCAGCAGCACATTCGCGGCGCTTGTCAATTGGTAACGCGGAGAGTTGCTGTACATGTGCGGCGGCAGAGCCAGCGTCCTGCTTGCCTCTGTGGCATCCGAAGCCTTGTGTTCCTCGAAGATCGTCACCTTTTGTTCGTGCCCGTCTTCCTGCACGTGGAAGTCCGACTCCGTGAGTCCCAGGACCGGCTTGCCCTTGTCGCGCACCACCACATCGACCAGGACCAGATTGGCATTGGTGCGGAAGGTTGCCGTCGGCTCCGACCCCGCCTGCGCGCCGCCAGGGTTACCCGCCGCCCGCTGCGTCTGCGCGGTTCCCAGCGAAAAGGGGGCCAGCGCCAGCAACATACCGCTCGCTATCCAACGAGAGGAATTCATCAAAGTTCTCCCTTGTCGCTCAATCCTCATCGCCTCCACCCGGAAACCGGTAATTCCTCTGCGAATCCGGTCGTGCTGGCAGTGCGGCCATCGTAACTCGCGGACGCACCCCTCCGCAGCCTGAGCCCGGCATCAGGGCCCGTGATTCGAGGAGAGAATGTGAGCCTCGGCGTGAAAGAGGTGGTAGCCGACGAAACTAACGTCATTCAGGCAGGTCCGGAGCGGCGCCGCGACGGACTGCGCCTCTTCCGCCAGCGGCTCTCGCGAGAGCGCCACAGCATGCACCGGGCAGAGGAACGTCTTGTTGCCGAGGTGAACCGGCCCATACTCCACGACGATGCCGACCTGGACGAGTTCGTACGGGGGCTGCATGTCGGCGACGATGGTCAGCCGCTGCACCGCTCCGGTGCCGGGGTCGATCGCCAGCAGACCGTGATAGGCCGGCACGATGAGCTTCAGCCCCGATTCCGACGGGTAAGCCACCGTGTAGTGGGATCCCGATTGGGGAACCGTGTAGCGAAACACGGCCAGCGGGCCGCCCGCGCCTGCCTCCCAGTGATCCCAGTAGAGCTTGTTGTGCAGAGCGTCGCTCACCACTACGGCCAGAATTGGTCCGAACTCGCCTTTGGTCGTCAGGCCGATGCGCTGGACTTCCCGCTGGTTGGCGGCGGCGGTGGCCGCGACCTCGCGTCCGTCGCGATACGTCACCTGCACCGAGGTCGTGCCCGCGCTGTACATCGCCGTCCAGTTCGGCTCGCCGATCATGATGTGGGCGCTGCTGATCGATCGGGTTTGAATGCCGCCCTCCGAACGCGAGTTATCGATCTCCACCTGCCAGGGAGAATCCTCGAAATGCAGCGTCTCGCGGGTGGCGAGGAAGTTCGGCAGATTGGGCAGCGTCTTGCCGAGATACTGGATGATGCGATCGATCATGGTGTGGAATCCGGCGGCGTCCGGCGCCGGCTGGCCCAGCACCTCGGAGGCCGGAAGCGGCAGAAATGCCGAGGCGTCGGCCAGTTCCAGAAGAGCCTCATGGCTCCGGGGCCCGGGCGTCTCTGCATCCAGCTGCGCCAGGGTCGATGCGCTGATGCGCTCGGTGGGTTCAAGATCCGAGAGATCCCCGGCTACCCTGGTGTCCGAGTGACCCCGCGCGTCGGCCATGATTTGCCGCAGCTGTTTGACCGTCACAATCCGCGCCGCGCATGCCGGCAGCGGCAGCAGAACCAGCAGCACCGGGATGGCCCAGGAACGCATCGCGAGTGCCCTGCATCATACACTCCACGGCTGGCGCGCCTCCATAGCCACTTGCGCGCGGGGCGCCCTAGCGGGTGATTTCAATCACCGCCAGCCCCATCGGCGGCAGCGTCACCGTCAGCCTGTGGTTTCGAATCGCGACCGTTTCCGCCGCCCCCAAGTCCGCCACCTTCTGCAGCTCTGCCACCTGCGCCGCTGTTGGATACTTCGGGCTGCCCATCTTTTTCCACGCATCCAGCGTGTCGCCGTGTTCCGCGTCCACCCGCCGGATCTCCGCCCGCGCCGCCCTCATGTCCTTCAGCTCGAACATCTCCGTCTTCGTCGGACCGTCCTCACCGGACGCGCCCTCTCCAGGTTCGACCAGATTCCACGCCGCAATCACGATCGTCCCGTCTTTGCGCCGCGTCACCAGCGCCTCATTCTCCGGAGCCGGCAGCCGCTCGTCGCCCAGCTCGTGCAGCAGCTCGAAATCGTCGTAGGCCGGCTTCGGAATCCCGTCCTCCGCCATAATCCCGTATCCGCCATAAAACGGCGTTTTGATCACGCCCTGCTCTTCGAACACATCCGAGAAGCTCCAGTACGACATCATCAGGGTCTTGCCGTCGCATTGCGAAATCGTGTCCGCCAGCCACGGGCCCATGTAAATCGAGTCCGTGATCTCCTGCTGGTTCATGTACGTCGCGTTGAACTCGCTCCAGATCAGCGGAATATTCGGCCGCGACGAATGCTCGATCTCCTCGTGCACCTTGTCCACCGCCACGCACACCATCCCGTGCGGCGCAATCGTCCGGTTGTCGTGGAACACATTCTCCGCCGAATCGTTCCCGTACACATGCGTCGACACAAAATCCAGCGGCACATGGTCCTCGGTCGCATGCCGGATCATGTCCCCCACCCACGCCGCCTGCGCCGTCGCCGGACCGCCCACGCGAATCCGCTCGCTCACTGACTTCAGGTCCCGCGCCGTGTGGTCGTACAGCTCGAAGTAGGTAGCCTGCGCCGGCTTGCCCGCCCAGAAATCGAGGTTCGGCTCGTTCCACACCTCGAAGTACCAGCTCGCCACCTCGTCGATCCCGTACCGCTCCACCAGATGATTTGCAAACGCCTTCATCAGCGCGTCCCACTTTGCGTAGCTCGCCGGGGGCGAGGGAATCGGCTTGTACCAGAACGCCTGGTACTCCACCTTCGCCGCCAGCGCCTTCGGCATAAAGCTGATCTCCACGAACGGCTTGATCCCGTTCGCCAGCAGCCCATCGTAGATGTGGTCCACATACGACCAGTTGTAAACAGGGTTCCCCTGCGCGTCCTCGCTGTACACGCCATTCTCGTCATCCAGAATCGCGTGGAAGCGCACGTAGCGGAAATCCGTCACTTTGCGCACCCGCTGGATATCCTCGAGATAGCTCTGGCGCATCGCCAGATGCGCCCGCCCCGATCCGAACATCTCCTCCCAGAAATGCGGAAACGGCGTTCCCTTCGCGCGCGCATCCACTACGATCGTGGCCTGCGAAGCGCCGCTCTCCTGCTGCGCAACACACGTTCCGCCCGATGCCGCAATCAGCAGTACCGCACCTGTCGCTGAAATCAGTCTCATCTTCTTCTCCGAGGGAATTATCCCGCATCTGTCCATGCGCGGGGTGTCCCTGCAATCGCCGGTGCCGCGCGATGGGAAAAACTCCCGCTCCCCCACGCACCGCTCAAATGAAAAGGAGGATGCCATCGATCCGACATCCTCCCGAGGATTCGCCGCCCAGCCTTCAGCTTCCCGCTTCTCAGCCGCCCGGTTCTTAGCTGCCCGGTTCTTAGCTGCCCGCTTTTCAGCTTCCCGCTTCTCAGCTGCCTCTAAAAGCTGAACCGCGCCTGCAGCTGCACCGTGCGCCCGGCGAGCGCGGATCGCGCAACGCCGAAGTCGCTGTTCGGAGAAACGGTCCCGTCCGAAGCCACCGAACCCAGTGTGTTGTCGATCGATCCGGTGTTCAGATTGATCTTGTTGAAGAAGTTGTATGCGTCCGCCCGTACCTCAAAGACGGCATGCTCGCCCAGGATCCTGTTGTTGGGCAGGCCGAAGTCCTTGGCCAGACTGCCATCCAGGTCGTTGTAATCCGGCCCCGTCAGGCTGTCGCGATGAATCCCCGGCGCGGGACCCGGCACCGTTGCCGGAAACGCCGGCCCTGTCGTGTACGTTGGCGCCGCAAAGTAGGTCGTCGCATTGCCCCCGAAGTTCGGATTCACCGAGCTCATATAGGTTTGGTTGGACTGGTTCTTTCCATAGCCTCCAAGGTTCGCCGCCGGCCGCAGCGAGCTGTAAGGACTGCTCCCGTAATACAGATTTCCCGCCGTGTTGTACGTCGGATCCCAAGGGAAGCCCGTGTGCCAGTTCCAGATGCCGCTCACCGTCCATCCGCCCAGAACCTTTTCCGCCAGCGAGTGTCCGTGGAAGAACACCGGCTGCCACATCCCGAAGAGCTTCACCGCGTTCTGCACGTTGTACGCCGCGCGCCCGTACGCCGCATGCACGTCGTAAGGATACGGATCCTCGTAGTAGGGGCCGGAGAGCTCGTCCATCGCTTTGCCCCACGTGTACTGCGCCTCGGCCTGGAAGTGCTGCGCGAAGTTGTGGGTGAGTGTCGCCACCATCCCGTTGTAGTTGCTGTTGGCGGCGTTGTCGTAGTAGTCGATGAAGTTCACGCTCGGATTCAGCGGCAGACCGCGCTGCGCCGCCACCGCCAGCCAGTCGTACTGCGTCAGCAGATGCCGGGTCTGGGTCCCTTCGTAGCTCAGGGTTGCCACCGTGCTCCACGGCATCTGATAATCCGTTTCCAGCGAGTAGTGGTAGTTCGTAATGTTCTTCGGATTCGCCGGGAAGCCCGTCACGGACGTCGAACCGGTCAGCGGCAGGTTGGCGCTGCTGAATGTCGTGATCGCCGCCGGGTTTGGCGCATACCCGAAAATGGAATTGATGTTGCCCGCGGTCTCGTACAGAATGCCCGATCCCGAGCACGTTGGATTCGAGGTGTACGGATACGCGCAGGTGAAGTTCGGGCTCACCGCATTGGGTGGGTTGCCAAACCCGTTCGCGAGAATCGCAATCTCGTCCTGGTTGTAGTTGATCCCGAAGCCGCCCCGGATCACCGCTTTGCCGTTCAGGTTCATGGGCTGCCAGTCAAAGCCGATCTGCGGACCCCAGTCGTTCTTGCGCGGCGAATACAGCCCGCCGCCGACCTTGACGTTCAGACCATCCAGCGGATTCGACCCCGTCCCGAACCGCAGCACGTCCAGGTTGTCTTCTTTCGAGTAGAACGCGCCAAAGTACGACCACCGCAGTCCCGCGTTAATCGTGAAGTTCGGCCGCAACTTGATGTCGTCCTGCACGAAGAAGCCCCACAGGTTCTCACGCTGGTCCTGCCGGTTGGCAAACGGAATCCCCGTCGAGTAATCGAACGTTCCCGTCTCCTTGTAGGGCGCGTCGTTCGCGAAATCCCACAGGTTATGGAACGTGAATGTCGGGCGTGATCCGTAGATCACGTCGTTCAGGTAGTAGAGCCGGGTCAGCTCGCCGCCCGCCTTGATGTTCTGCTTGCCCCACACCTTCGTCAGCACGTCGTTATAGCTGTAGGTCCACTGGTTCAGATTGCTCGGCCCTGGCGCACCGAAGTACTGGAATCCGCCCTCGTTGCCGATTGTGCCGATGGCATCGACGTTGTCCTGCGGCAGTCCAAACGGCTCCTGTGGATTGCTCGCAACTTCGTTCCACCGCCAGCCCGCCGCGTTCGCCCGCGCCTGGTTCAGCAGCGTCGGCGAGAAGGTGTGGTTCCAGATCAGAGCAAAGGCGTCGTTCACCTGCGAGTGGTGCCACAGGTTCGCCGACCGCACCGGACCGTTGTAGTCCGTCGTGTCCACTGGCACCCAGTAAATCGTGAACGTCAGCCGGTCCTTCGATGTGAGGTTCGCGTCCAGTCGTCCGTTGTACTGCGCCTGCGACGTCGTGGTGGGATTTACCGTGTTGAAGTAGGCCAGGTCGGGAACCCCGTCCAGCCCGTTCCCCACGCCCGGGTTATCGGAGTTCCCCCCGTACGTCAGGTCCTGCGTGCCGGCCGCGCTGGTCAGCGGCGAGCCCACATCCAGGCCCCCGCTCGTCGCCGCGCAGTTCACCCCCTGCGTCAGGCCGATGGAGGCGCACGTCTCGGGAATGATGCTCGAAGCGGCGACCGCCTCGCCGGGAAACGCCAGGTACTTCCCGGCGATCGGCGCAACCCCGGTCAATGCGTCGAACTGCGATGTCTCATACCACCCCTGCGACGTCGACGTCGATTGCAGTGGGCTGGTCTCATAGTTGAAGAACCCAAAGATCCGGTTTTTCCAGAAAGGACCGCCCAGGCTTCCGCCGTACTGGTTGAACCGCGAATTATCCCGGTTAAGCCCGCGCGACGACGGCGTTCCAGGGTTTTCCGATCCCAGGCCGTTCCACCGCTGGTAAGCGTTCAGTCCCGGCCGCGACGCCTTGAAAAACGCGCTCCCGTGGATATGGTTCGTCCCGCTCTTGGTCGTCACCTCGATCTGCGCTCCGCTGAACCGCCCGTTCTCCGCGTCGTAGCTGTTCGAGACGACGTGCAGATCCTCCACCGAGTCTTCGCTCGGTGTAATCACCGAGGTCCCGCCCCACACCGCGCTCGTTGTGCTGATGCCGTCGATGCTGATCCCGTTCGTCTCATATTGCCCGCCCAGCGACTGCACCTGCGGCCCGTTCTCCGTCTCGAAGATGCCGCCCGATCCCGCTGCCGTTCCGCCGGGACCCTGGTTGCCGGGCAGCGTGTACGCGCCCCCCGACGCCCCCTGCGACGCATCGCCGAATACCCCCGGCGTCAGCTGCGCCAGCTGGAAGATGTCGCGGTTGAACGACGGCATGTGCTGGATCTGGTTGCTCGAAATCGTCGCGCTCAGCGTCGCCGTGTCCGTCGGCAGCCCGCGCGTGATCGAAGTCACCGTCACGGTCTGCGACGCCGCGCCCACTTCCATCGTCACGTTGATCGTGTTCGCCTGCTCCGGCGTAATTTGTACCTGCGCCAGTGTCTTGGCCCTGAAGCCCGTAGCCGTTACCGCCAGGCTGTAATTGGCCGGCGCCAGCGAGTTGAACGTGTAGATTCCGCTCGCATCCGTGGTCGCCGTCTGGCTCCGGTTGGTGTCCTTGTCGGTCAGGATGACCTTCGCCCCGGGAATCACGGCTCCCGAGGGATCGGCGACCGTCCCGCGCAGCGACGCATTGAACTGCGCCTGCGCCCCCGGCGCGAACAGAACAAAGAGTGTGGCAAACAAAAGCGCCGGCCCAAAGCCGACGCGCAGGAAGAACGAAGAAGAAAGACGACGGACGCTCCGCTCGGAGCGGGGCCCCTCAAACAAGGCAAACTGCATACTGGTCTCCTGAAGAAAAGCTGCAACCTTACAGTGATGGCGTTGTCGTTAATAGAGATGCCATAAACTTCATCCGGTTCTGCCAGATTTTTGGGTATTCAATGGCCAGAGCCTGGGTCGCCTCCGCCCTGGGGCCCGCCCAACCGCTATAGTTCTGAGGTGTGTCCGGCCACCCTGTCGTCATCCTCTTTTCGTGAGGCCAGCTCCGTGCCCCTGCGCATTTCCCGTTCCATCCCCGCCGCCGCTCTGTTCCTCGCCCTCGCAGCTATCGCCTCCGCCCAGACCTCCATCCCCGACGGCATCCCTCGCGCCCTCGCCCAGGCCCGCGACGCCCGCGTCTCCGACCTCCACTACGAGCTCCGGTACACCCTCGTTCCCCACGCCCCCACCACCGCCGCCACCGAGCACCTCACGTTCAACCTCATTGACGCAGCCGAACCCCTCATTCTCGACTTCCGCGACGGCTCCCTCGCCTCCCTCACCCTGAACGGCGCCTCGATCCCGGCCTCCATCGACCACGGCCACCTCGTTCTTCCCGCCGCCAGCCTCCGCTCCGGCGCCAATACCATCGACGCGAATTTCACCGCCAACATCGCCCCCGCCGGCAAAGCCATCACCCGCTTTGAAGACCACGACGACGGCAGCGAATACCTCTACACCCTCTTCGTCCCCATGGACGCCAGCATGGCCTTCCCCTGCTTCGATCAGCCCGACCTCAAAGGCCGCTTCACCCTCACCCTCGTCCACCCCACCGCCTGGTCCGTCATCTCCAACACCGCTCCATCCATGACCGAGGCCATGGGCGCCGCCTCCGAGACGCACTTCGCCGAGACCGAACCCATCCCCACCTACCTCTTCGCCTTCGCCGCCGGACCCTTCGTGAACGTCCACCCCACTCCCGGCCTCCCCAACGTCTGGGTCCGCAAATCCAAAGCCGCCGCCGCGGCCTCCGAAGTTCCCGAGGTCCAGACCACCGCCGCCGACGGCATCCGCTATCTCTCCGCCTACTTCGCGCAGCCCTTCCCCTTCCCGAAATACGAAATGGTCCTCATCCCCGGCTTCGCCTACGGCGGCATGGAGCACGCCGGCGCCACCTTCCTCCGCGAAGAGTCGGTCCTCTTCCGCACCGCGCCCACCGCCGACAACCGACTCGGCCGACAGATCCTCGTCCTCCACGAGCTCACCCACCAGTGGTTCGGCGACTTCACCACCATGCGCTGGTTCGACGACCTCTGGCTCAAGGAAGGCTTCGCGCAGTACATGGCCTACCACGCACTCGCCGACCTCCGCCCGAACGACAACATCTGGCAGCACTTTTATTTGTCGATTAAGCCCGGCGCCTACGCCATCGACGAAACCCAGGGCACCACGCCCATCTATCAGGACATCCCTAACCTCGACGACGCCAAATCCGCCTACGGCGCCATCGTCTATTCCAAGGCCCCCGCTGTCCTTCGCCAGCTCAACTACATCCTTGGCGAGCCCGCCTTCCGCCGCGGCCTCCAGCTCTATCTCGCCGGACACAAATACGGCAACGCCACCTGGGCTGACCTCATCGACGCCTTCCAGTCCGCCTCAGCGCAGCAGGGAACTCCGCGCAATCTTTCTTCCTGGGCCGACATGTGGATTCGCCACCGCGGTATGCCCCGCATCGACACCGCGTGGAGCTGTTCAGGCTCGCGTCTTACCAAACTCACGCTCACCCAGACCCCGGTGCTCGGCGGCGATGACGTCTGGCCCATCGCCACCGAGATCGCCCTCGGCTATCCCGACGGCTCCGTCGAAACCCTCCGCGCCGACCTCGACACCCGCTCCGCCTCCATCCCTCTCGGCGCGCCCCGCTCCTGCCCCAGCTATGTCTTCTCCAATCACGAAGACCACGCCTACGGCCTCTTCCCCCTTGACCCGAAATCCCGCGCTGCCGTCCTGCCCGAGCTTGCGAAGCACGGTCCCGCCGCCGCCGACCTCTTCCGCCGCACATTATTGTGGGGATCCCTCTGGGATTCCGTCCGCCTCACCGACCTCGATCCCGCCCTCTACACCCGCAACGCCCTCGCTGCTCTCCCCGACGAGCACGACGAGTCTCTAGCCGCCGCACTCCTCGCCCACACTGAGACGTCGCTGCACCGCTATCTCTCCGTGTCCGCTGAGCGCGAGCTCCTCCCGCGTGCCGCCGGCCTCGCAGCCGACCGCGCCGAGAATGACCCCGACCACGACCTCCGCATCGTCTGGTTCCGCGCCCTCGCCGGGCTCTCCACCGATCCCGCTGGCCGCGCCGTCCTCAAAGACCTCCTCGCCGGCACCCGCACCATCCCCGGCGTCACCCTCCGCCAGCAGGACCGGTGGTCCCTCGTCACGGCTCTGATCGCCTACAACGACCCCGACGCCGACGCCGTCTTCGCCGCCGAACAAAAACGCGACCCCTCCGGCGACGGCCTCAAATTTGCCTGGATCGCCCAGGCCGCCCGCCCCGACGCCGCCACCAAGCAGCACTACTTCAGCGAATATCTCCACAACCCCGACCGCAGCGAAGACTGGATCGAGTCCTCTCTGTTCGCCTTCAATGAGTGGAACCAGTCCGCCCTCACCTCCCCGTACATCGACCCCGCCCTCGCCGCGCTTCCCCAAATCAAGCGCGACCGCAAGATCTTCTTCCTCGTCGCCTGGCTCGACGCCTTCCTCGACAACCAGCAGTCCGCATCCTCGCTCGCCACCGTCGAGAAATATCTAAAGACCCAGAGCCTCGACCCCGACCTCCGCCTCAAAATCCTCCAGGCCGAAGACGAGCTCCAGCGCACCGTCCAAATCCGAGCCAAATACGAGTGACGTCGAACGGCATCGCGAAGCGGAGCCACGGAGCGAATCCGGGCTTCAGCCCCTGAGCGCAGCGGTCCTGCGCAGCAGGACAACGGAGAAAGCCACGGGTTTTAACCCGTGGAATTTAGGCTCTGGAGGAAGTGGGCTTCAGCCCCGGGCTTTGTACTAAGCAGCATCCCAGGCGCCCCACATCTGCATGTCTTTGGCAGACGGCGCGCTGAAAGCCGCCGTCGGGAATTCGCCGACATTTGGCCTGGCGTTGTAAGCCGCATGCCTCAATCGGTTTCGTATCAGGGCACGACCTTGGTCGTGCCGAATAACGCTCAGGAAAATCCGGGCTTCAGCCCCTGAGCGCAGCGGTCCTGCGCAGCAGGACAACGGAGAAAGCCACGGGTTTTAACCCGTGGAATTTAGGCTCTGGAGGAAGTGGGCTTCAGCCCCGGGGCATTGTGCATCTCTGCCCTGACCTCCGGTCATCCCTCAAAGACGACGATTCAGCCCCTCACCACAACAGCTTCGCCGCCACCTGCACCTGCCGCGATGTCGTCGACGTGCTCGTGATCACCCCCGCCGTCGGCGAAACCCCCGACGGTGTGAACACCACCAGGTTCGGCGTGTTGAAATTCGTGTGGTTCAGCAGATTGAACGCCTCGCCGCGCAGCTCCAGCCGCATCCGCTCGTGCAACTCAAAATCCTTCAGCAGCGAAAAATCCCACTCCGTCACGCCCGGCCCCGTCAGCGTATCCCGCCCCAGGTTTCCATAAAATCCGCTCCCAGACGGCGGAGCCAGAAACGCCGCAGGGTTGTACCACTCCTTCGCCGTCCCCACGATCGCCTTCCCGGTAAACGCCGGATTCGCGAACGGCCGCACCGGATTCTTCGTGTCCCCGTTGTTCGACGGGTTATAGCTCAGCTGCGGCGTAAACGGAAACCCCGACTGCAGCGTCACCACCGAGTTCGCCGTCCACCCTCCGGCCAGCGCATTCTCCGCTCGGTTCGCGCCGCCAAAGAATTCCCGCCCGTGCCCAAACGGCAGCTCCCACACCTCGCTGATCACGCCCACATTGCGCACATCGTACGTCGCCGGGCCCCAGTCTGCCCTCAGGTCAAATGGATTCGACACCAGCCCCGGCGCATTCCCCGCCGCCGTCGCATTCAGCGAATCGCCATCGTCCAGCGCCTTCGACCACGTGTAGATCGCGCGCAGCGCCAGCCCATGGCTCAGCCGATGGTTCAGATCCGCCTCGAGTGCGTTGTAGCTGCTGGTGCCTCGCGAAAACCACGCCCACGCTGCCCCCAGCGCCGGATTCGCCAGCGCTGTTCCCGGAGCAATGTAATACGTTCCCGCAGGAACGCTCCCGCCTGCCAGCCCCGCCGGAAACGTCCCTGGATACGTCGCAGGACAAGGCGCCCCCGGACACACCGTCGGCACCGGCTCGTTATCGTCCTCGCTCACAATCTCGTGGTAGCCGTGCGATCCCACGTACCCCAGCGTGAACGAAGTGTTCGGCGTCACCTCCTGCTCCACCCGCAGCGACCATGAGATCAGCGTCGGCGTATCGAAGTCCGGCTGCACGCCCGCGGGCGCTACCTTCGCCTTCGCTGGAACCGGCGTCACCGCCAGCGGAAAATCCGTCACCGGCAAATTCGCAATCGCATACGACGGATTGAACGGCGCGTTCTGATCCATGCGATATCCCAGCGCATCCTGCAGGTCGTCGAACATCCCAAAGCCCGCCTTCACCACCGTCTTCGAAGAGATCGGGCTCCACGCCAGCCCGAGTCGTGGCTCCGCCAGAAACTTCGCGTTGTTCTGCGTCAGCGCCGACCCGCCAATATGCGGAGCCGTCTGGATCACCCCGTTGCTGAACACGAAATTCGCCGCCCGTCCATGCGCTTCGTTCCACCCCGTCGTGAACTCGTCGCGAAACCCCGCCGACAGCGTCAGGTTCTGCCGCAGGCGCATCACGTCCTGCACGTACCAGGCGCCCAGCGTCGTCCGCCAGTTCATCTCCGTCGGCGCGGGATCCCACGCAAACGTCCCCACCGTCCCCTGCAAAAACTGCTCCAGTCCCGTGAACGTCGCCTGCCCAAACTGCGTCAGCGCCAGATCCTCATTCGGTTGCACCGGCTGGATCCACACTCCCGCGCTCAGATCGTTCCGCCCCCGCGTCCAGGTCGCGTGATCCTCATACGTATAAAGGTTGCGCGCAATGTGCAGATCGCTCCCCACGTTGCTCCCCGCCAAACTCACCTGGGCCGACGGATTCGCCGCCGCGCTCCCGCCCACCACCACCGCGCCCACCGGCTTGCCCGACACAAACCCGTCCACGCTCGCCGCCGGCGTTCCCGGAGTTGGCTCGCCCGTATAAAAATAGGTCGCCCGCGAATAGCCCACACGCGCCACGTTCAGCAATCGTGGTGAGAACACATGCGTCTCCTCCACGCTCAGCACCTGCTCCCGCAGGCTCTCCAGATCCGTGCTGTACAAATCGGCCGCCGTCGGCGTCACGTCGTCGCTGTCATCGATCGTGTACGAGGCGGTCAGAGAATCCTTCGGCGAGAAATCCGCGTCCACCCGCGTCGTCCCAAAATCGTCGCGAATGATCTGCAGCGGGCTGTTGAACACCTCAGCGATCCCTCCGAAATCCGGCGCTCCCGCCGGCGGCGTCGGCCACAAATTCAGCAGCGGAGCCACTCCCGGCGCCACGCCCACATCCGCCAGCCCGTTCGCCCCGCACGGAAGCGTCGGCGCCAGCTTGCACGGCAGAAATCCCGCCCGCGCGTTCGCGTCAGGAACCAGCGCCACCCCCGCCTGATGCAAATGCTGCCGGAACCCTTCGTAGTTGCCGAACGCAAACAGCCGATTCCGCGCGAGCGGCCCGCCCAGCGACCCGCCAAACTGGTTCCTCTGGAACGCCGGGATGCTCGCCTTATTGAAATAGTTTCGCGCATCCATCGCGCTGTTCCGCAGAAACTCATACGCCGACCCGTGCACCTGATTGGTTCCGCCCTGCGTCACAATCAGCACCTGCGCCCCGGGCCGCTTGCCATATTCAGCGCTGTAGTCGTCGCGCAGCACGTTGAACTCCCGCACCGCATCCACGCCCAGCAGCTCCTGGCTCGTCCCCCCCGGCTGCATGTTGTTCTCCGCCGCGCCCGTGAACTCCACCCCGTTCAGCAGATAAAGATTCTGCTGCGGCCGATTCCCTGACACGGAAAAGTTGTTCCCCACCGTCGAGTTCGACACGCCCACTCCACCCGTCTTCTCCGCGGTGAAATTCACCACCCCAGGATCGAGCGTCAGCAGCTCGTCAAAGCTCCGCCCGTTCAGCGGCAGGTCGCGAATCTGCTGCTCTCCCACCAGCCCCGAAATATCGGCCGTCGTCGTGTTCACGATCCCCGCATCGGCATGCACCGTCACCCGCTGCTCCACGCCCCCCACGCGCAGATGCAGATCCGCCGTCGCATCCTGTCCCACCGCTAGGTGGACGCCGGTCCGCACCTCATCCGTGAACCCCGTCTTCCGCGCCGTCACCTCGTAGTCGCCCACCGGCAGCGACAGCACCTCATACCGCCCGCTGCCATCGGTTGCCGTCTCGCGCTCCATCCCGGTGTTCACGTCGCGGACCGTCACCGCCGCCCCGCTCACCGCCGCCCCCGATGGATCGCTCACGATCCCCGACAGCGCGGATGCCGTTTGCGCGATCGCGGGCGAGCAGGATCCTGCCACCACCGCCAGAGCGGCAACAACAGTCAGAGATCTGAACTGCAGGAGGAAGAAGAAATTGTGGCGAGCAGGCAGAGTCAAGGGAAGCCTCCATCAGGTCCGGTTCCGCAGGAAAGGGGAATCAGTTCAGGGAAATACACGATTCAATACGACTCAATCCGTGAATCGTGCAGAAATATGATCGTATCAGATTCGGCCCTGCGATCCTGAATGCAGACGCCGCCCATTTGCGATGATGAGAAGAACTCCCGGCCCCAGCCCGCCGACGGACCCCAACGAATGAGCGACCTTATCCACGACATCCAGCACGGCCTCCGCGTGCTACTCAAGGCCCCGGGATTCACCCTCGCCGCCGTGGCCGCCCTCGCGCTCGGCATCGGCGCCAACACCGCCATCTTTTCTGTCGTCAACGCGGTCCTGCTCAAGCCGCTCAGCTACCCGCATGCCGACCGCATCGTTCAATTTGGATCGCGCTCGGTTACGATTGCCAGCTACCTGTCCTCTGTTCCCGAGTTCCACATCTACCGGCAGCAGTCCCAGGTCTTTCAGGAAGTCGCCGCCTACGACATGGCCGGCCCAGGTTTTAATCTCACCGGCGACCGTCCCCAGCAGGTCCGCGGCATTCACGTCACTGAAGCCTACTTCCGCCTCTTCGGCGCTCCCGTCATCCTCGGCCGCACCTTCACCCCCCGCGAAGACACCCCCAACGGCGGCCGGGTCGTCATCATCAGCTATGGCCTCTGGCAGCGCCGATTCGGCGGCGATCCCGCCATCGTTGGCAAAGCGCTCCTGCTCGGCAACGAGCCCTACACCATCGTCGGCGTCCTCGGAAAACGGTTTCGCTTCGATCCCGAAGCCGACATCTGGCTGCCCTTTCAGTTCCCGCCGGTCACCAGCGACATGAATAACTACTTCCGGGTCGACGGACTCCTTCGTCCCGGCGTCACCCTGGCGCAGGCCCGGGCGCAGCTCAAAGTGGCGGCCGTCGAGTTTCGCCGCGAGTACCCCGGCACCAATCCCCGTCTGGAATTCCACATCCAGCCCCTGCGTGACAGCATCGTCGGCGACGCGCGCAAGTCGCTCCTCGTCATGCTCGGAGCTGTAAGCCTGGTGCTCCTCATCGCCTGCGCGAACGTCGCCAATCTCCTGCTCGTCCGCGCTACCGCCCGCAAACGCGAGTTCGCCATCCGCTCCGCCCTCGGAGCCGGCCGCCTCCGCATCCTCCGTCAGCTCCTTACCGAAAGCCTGCTGCTCTCCGTCACCGGCGGAATCCTCGGCCTCGCCCTCGGCTTCATCGGCGTGCGCGCCCTGCTCGCCATCAGCCCCGCCGATCTCCCCCGCGTCGGCGAAAACGGCTCTGCCGTCGGCATCGACCTGCGCGTCCTCGCCTTTACCCTCGCCATCTCGCTCGTCACCGGCCTCCTCTTTGGCCTCGTCCCCGCCCTCTCTGCTACACGCGTCGATCTCAACTCCGCATTAAAAGAAGGCAGCAGCCGCTCCGGCACAGGATTTCGCCAGGGCCGAACCCGCTTCTTCCTCGTCGTCGCCGAAGTCTCTCTCTCGCTCGTCCTGCTCATCGCCTCCGTGCTTCTTATCCGCACCCTCGTCGCCCTGCACGCGGTCGCGCCTGGCTTCGACGCGCGCAACGTCCTCACCATGGAAATGTCCCTCACCGGCGATCGCTACGAGAAAACCGCGGGTGTCGCCGATCTCTCGCGCAAAGCCCGCGAGCGACTCAACGCGATTCCCGGCGTCGAGATTGCGGCAGCCGCCTACTGGCTGCCCATCGATGTCGGCGACGCCCTGCCCTTCCAGATTTCCGGCCAGCCCTTCGACAAAGACCACATGTACGGAAGCCGCTGGATGAGCATTTCCCCCGGCTACTTCAGCGTCTTCAAAATCCCCATCCTCCGCGGCCGCGCCTTCAACGAGAACGACACCGCCGACTCGCCCCATGTCGCTCTCATCAACGAAGCCATGGCCCGCCGCTACTGGCCCGGCAAAGACCCCATCGGCCAGCAGGTCTTCATCAGCCGCGGCATGGGCCCGGGCCTCGATGAATCGGTCCAGACCGTCATCGGCATTGTCGGCGACACCCACAACGCCGGCCTCGGACGCCCCGCCGACCCCGTCCTCATCGTCCCCATCACCCAGGTCACTGACGCCTACACCGCCTCTTACACCAACGTGCAGCCGCTGCTGTGGATGGTCCGCACCCGCGGCGACCCGTACAGCATTCTCCCCGCCGTTTCCGAGCAGCTGCGCCTCGCCAGCGGCGGATTTCCCATCGCCCACGTTCGCACCATGGAAGAAGTCATGGGCTCGTCAACCGCTCGCCAAAAATTCAACATGCTGCTGCTCACCATCTTTGGAGCCGTCGCGCTTCTCCTCGCGGCAGTGGGAATCTTCGGCCTCATGGCCTACACCGTCGCCCAGCGCAATCAGGAGATGGGCATCCGCATGGCTCTCGGCGCCGACCGCTCCGCGATTCGCAGCCTCGTCGTCTGGTCCGGCATGCGCCTCGCGCTCACCGGAGTCGCCCTCGGCCTCATCGCATCCTTTGCTCTCACCCGCCTCATGGTCGGCTTCCTCTTCGGCGTGCGCCCGTGGGACCCGATCGCGTTTCTCGCCGCCCCCGTCATTCTCTCCGCGGTCGCGCTGCTCGCCGTCTGGTTCCCCGGCCTGCGCGCCTGCCGCATCGATCCCGTCCAGGCCCTCCGCACCGAGTGATGCCGGGAGCTCCTGCTCCCGCATGTGACCGGTTGCAAGAGTTGAGAGACGGATACCTGACGGGATAAACACCACCGCTCTGTCGGGTCACCGCTCAGTGTTGCTACTCGGCACGCAGGGCGTCTACGGGGTTCACGCGCGCCGCTCGCCGCGCCGGCAAATAACTCGCCAGCAGGGCGAAGCTGCCGAGCACTGCCGCTACGCCTGCCAGCGTCGGCGCATCCCACGCTTCCACGCCAAACAGCAACGTTCGCATCAGCACCGCAGCGCCGATCGCGCATACCACCCCGGCTGCCAGTCCCATCGCGGTCAGCCGAGCGGCCTCTCGCAGCACCATCCAGTGCACGGTCCCGCGCTCGGCGCCCAGCGCCATCCGCACTCCGATTTCGCGCGTCCGCTGGCTCACCGAATAGGAGATCACTCCGTAGAGCCCCACGATTCCCAGCACCAGCGCCAGCGCCGCAAAGCCGCTCACCAGATACGCCGACGAGCGATGCAGGTAGGAAGCGGATGAATCATGAATCCGCTGTTGCATGGTGATCGGGTCGTAGGTCGCCAGCCCCGGATCGATCCCGTGCACCGCAGCCGTCATAACCGGCAGCATCGCAGCCGCATCCTGCCGCGTTCGCACCACCACCGCAAAATCCCCCGACGGATTCTGCCGAAACGGCAGATACACCGCCGGCCCCGGCACTGCATCCAGTTGTCCTTCCTGAATGTCGTTCACCACGCCGACGATCTCGATGTGGTGCTTCTCGTCGCCCTGCCCGTAAATCTGCTGCCCCAGCGGATTCTCTCCCGGAAAATACCGCTGCGCCATCCGCTCGTTGATCACCGCCACCAGCGGTTTGGATTGATCCTCGTCCTCGCGGAACGTCCGCCCTCGCAGCAGCTGCGCCTGGATCGTCGCAAAATACCCATCGCTCACATTGCGGTCGAGGATCTCGTTTTGCTCCCCGTGATACGGTCGCCCGACAATCCAGTAATTTCGTGCGTTATCTCCATCGCCCAGCGGCAGCGTGTCCGTAAAGGCCACCGACTGCACCCCCGGCAGCTCCGCCATTCTCGCCTGAATCTCCCGCTCGAGCTCGATCACCTGGGCGTCCTTTGCGTACGCCTGTCCCCTTGCGCTCACCTGCAGCGTCGCCAGATGGTCAGGCTCAATGCCGATCTTACTGTGCAGCAACCGGTAGAAGCTCTTGCCCAGCAGTCCGGCGCTCACCAGCAACACCACCGCAACGGTCAGCTCCACCACCACCAGGTTCGCGCCCAGCCGCCGCCACGCAAGCCCCGCGGAACCGCGCCCGCCGCTCGTCAGCCCCTCCCGCATATCGCCCGGGAAATGCCTCAGCACCGGCGTCAGCGAAAAGATCGCGCCCGCCCCCAGAAAGATCGCGCCGGCAAACAGCAGCACGTGCAGGTTCAGCCCGAGCCCTTCCAGAAACGGCATCTTCGCCATCATGTCTTTCGGGATGAATCGCGCGGGCAACTGCATCATGCCCGTCGCCCCCGCCACGCCTAGCACGCTCGCAACCGCCACCAGCGTCAAGCCTTCAGTCGCAAACTGGCGCACCAGGCGCGCCGGAGACGCCCCCAGCGCCCCGCGCACGGCCATCTCGCGCCTGCGGCTCTCTGACCGCACAAGCAGCAGGCTGGCCACATTCACCGTCGCAATCAGCAAAAGCAGCGCCGCCCCGCCCAGCAGCGTCAGCAATATCGGCCGCGTATCTCCCACGATGACGTCCGTCAGCGTCATCATGTAAGCCCCGCGATTCAGGTTGTCGTTGGGATACTCCCGCGCCAGTTGCGCCGCGATCGTCTGAACATCCGCAAACGCTGCCTGAAACGAAACACCCGGCTTCAACCGGGCCACGCCCACCAGGTTCTTGCACCCGCGAAGCTTCTCGCATTGGCGGGAAGCGCGGTCGGTCGCCCAAAACTCAGACGGCGCTGCGGGAACAAAATCAAAGTTCTTCGGGAGCACGCCCACTATCTCGCTGGGGGTGCCATCCAATACGACGGTTTGGCCAAGCACGTCTTTCCGTCCGCCATAGCGCGTCTGCCAGGCCGCATAACTCAGCAGGGCCACGCCGGGCGCGGAGTCCCGATCCTCGTCTGGCCGGAAATTGCGTCCGAGCACCGGAGTGACCCCGAGGTCCCGGAAGAACCCGGCGCTGACCCGCGTGCCGGTCACCGCCTGCAGCCCGTCCCGCGTCTTCAGCGTGAATCCATACGGCGCGTAAACATCCAGCGTCTGGAAGACCGTGTTCTCCCGCTTCAAGTCCAGGTAATCCAGCCACGAAAGATGAAACCGGTTCCCCATCGTCGTGGTCTCATACACCGCTACCAGCCGGTTCGGCTGCGCGTACGGCAACGGCCGGATCAGCGCCGCATCCACAAACCCAAAAATCGCCGTGCTCGCCCCGATGCCCAGCGTCAGCACCAGCACCGCCGTCACCGCGAAGCCCGGATTTCTCTTCATCTGCCGCAGCGCGAAGCGGACATCCTGCAGTACGGTCTCCAGACGCAGGCGTATCACCTCGTGGCTGCGCTCTTTCATCCGTGTCGCGTTCCCAAATCGCCGCGTGGCCGCGTAGCGCGCCTCTTCCGCGCTCATCCCCTGGTCGCGCATCTCCTCTTCAATCCGCTCCCGATGGAAGGCCATCTCCTCGTCCAGCTCCCCGGTGAACCGCGCCCGCCCCAGCAGCGCCGCCAGCTTCTTCAGTGATTTCGAAAACATGCTCATCCCACCTCCGCGGCGTCTTCCAGCACACGGCCGATCGCCGCCACCACATGCCGGAATTGCGACACTTCCAGGCCCAGCTGCTTTCGTCCCGCCTTTGTCAGCGTGTAGAAGCGCGCGCGCCGGTTGGTTTCCGTCCTTCTCCATTCCGCTTTTACCCAATCCTGCAGCAGCAGGCGCTGGAGCGCCGGATAGAGCGATCCCTCCTCCACGGTGAGCACATCATCCGATATGCGCCTGATCGACTGGGCGATGGCGTAGCCGTGCAGTGGACCACGCGTCAGCGTCGTGAGGATCAGCATGTCGAGGGTTCCCGGCATCAGCTCCGTCCTGGCCATGGCCGTACCGTAGACTATCTATGGATAGAATGTCAACGGCACTCCATCCAGGCAATCTCGCGGAGCCCGTCCGCTCTGAGTCCATCGCGGCCAGCGATCCGGTTCATTGAAAAAAGTTTGGGAGTGACATTCGCGCGCCAGCCGGTCCCGACCCGACAAACGCACAGTCTCCATCGCTCTTTGAAAGCGGATACAGATCGCGAAGTCTCTCCCGCCGACCCCCAGCTGCACGCGGCGTTGCGATGGAGCCACTCACCGCGAGAACGTCCCCTTACCTAAGTACCGCCGGCCCCGCCGATTCTTCTTGCACTCGCCTCAATCCCGCCCTAGCCTGAAACACAGTGGGGATGTTCCGCCCAGGCGGAACATCCCCATCGCCGTCTCAGGACGGCCGGGTCGCCCGTCCCGGCGACGCCACTTGCTCTTTGACATTTCTGACGATGCGCGGAGCCGGCGCCCACGCGGCGCATCCGGCTCCGATTTTGGAGACTCCAAAAACTACCGCTCTTCCGCCTTCAGCCGAAAAGCCGGAGTTTTGGAGTCGTCAAAGAGTACCCTGTTTCCCGGTAGATTCCGTTTGGCGTCGCCAAACGAAAACGCTTCCTAATACCAAACACGGTACTTAGCCAAAAACTTAACCCACCCCCCCGGGGGGTGACATGCGACAAAGACTGCTGTCTTTACCGGACAATCGGCATCCGAGTAAGCGGCCAAAATCAGACTTAAGAATCCGCAGGAGCTAATCCCTCCGTGGGGGTTCAGTTCCCCCTCCGGGCACCAGACGGCGGAGCCTCAGGCCAGCCGGTCTCAGTTCACACCGAGGCCGTCGTGCTGGTGGTGGTTCGGGTAAGGCGGAATCGGCGGATAGACCACCGGGTGCTCCTTCAGCTCCTGCATCACGATCGAGACCGCGCGCTCCAGCTGAAGATCGTGGCCGGCGGCAACGTCTTTGGGAAGCTCTTCGACTTCCACATCGGGCGGGATACCGTGGCCTTCGACTTCCCAGTCATTGTGCAGACCGAAGATCGCGTAGCGAGGCGCGGTCACGCTGCCGCCGTCGATGAGCGTGGGGTAGCCGCTGATGCCGACCAGCCCGCCCCAGGTGCGCGTGCCCACCAGAGTCCCCAGATGGGCCTTGCGGAAGTACCAGGGCATGGCATCGCCGCCGGAACCTGCTGACTGGTTGATGAGCATGGCCTTGGGCCCGAAGATCGCGCCCTCGGGATCGAAGACCGGCTTGCCGTCGCGCTCGATGGCTCCGGAGAGCATTTTGCGGCCAAGAACATCGACGATGTAATCGGCGATAAAGCCGCCCTCGTTGTAACGCTCGTCGAGCACGAGACCCTGTTTGTTCACCTGCGCGTAGAAGTAGCGATTGAAGTTGTCGTAGCCGGCGCCGCCGGTGTTCGGCATGTAGACGTAAGCGATTTTCCCGCTGGAGAGCTGATCGACCAGCTGAATGTTGTGGCTGATCCAGGCAAGGTTGCGCAGGCCGGCTTCGCTGCTGGTGGGGATGACCGTGACGTTGCGAGCGCCGGTGCCGTCCGGTTTGGCGCCCACTGTGATCACCGTCTGCTCGCCGGCGGTGCCATCGAAGAAGCTGTAGAGATTGTCGTCCGCGCGCAGCTCACGCCCGTTCACGGCGAGCAGATAGTCGCCCACGTGCACATCCACGCCCGGCAGCGTGAGCGGAGCCTTCAGGCCCGGCGTCCAGTTCTGGCCGTTGTAGATTCTGGAGAATTTGTAACGGCCGTTGTCCACTGTGTAGTCCGCGCCAAGCAGCCCGGTCTCCGGCGCGTCCGGCCGGTTGCGCGGCCCGCGAATGAACATGTGCCCCACTTCAATCTCCCCGAGCATTTCGTTGCACAGGTAAGTAAAGCCATCGCGCGAGGCAATGCCGGCTACGTACGGCTGATACTTCGCCTCGATCTTTGCAAGGTCCAGACCGTGCAGATGCGGGTCATAGAAGAAATCCCTCTCGATGCGCCAGGTCTCGCGGTACATCTGCGCATACTCCGCGCGAGGATCGATGGTGGCAAACATGCCGTGGTTATCGACCGGCTTGCCCTGCGATCCGCCTGGCTTCAGCTCGGCGGCGCCGATCGTGAACCAATGCTCGCCCTGCGTGTAGAACAGCTTCTCTCCGTTGAACGAGGCGCCAAAGCCCTCGATATGGGTGAGGACTTCTTCCGTCTTGCGATCTTTAACGGTAAAGCGCCACACGGCCGCAATCGGCGGCCCATCCATCTCAGAGGGGCGGCCGACGGCGGGACCCTCGGCGAGATAGAGCACACCGGTTTTGCCCATCTCGAGGTCGACGTAATTCCGCTGCGGGATGGGCAGCGCCAGAATGCGGTTGCCGATACCGTCCAGATCGACGACGGTCACAGCCGGCTTCTTTTCGGCATCCTTCTTGTCTTCGTCTTTCGGGTCGCCGCTTTTCGCGGCCTGGTCGGGCTTCTCTTCGCCCGCCGCCTTCTCATCCCCGGTCTCCGGAGGTACCGGCGAAGGGGTCGCCTTCGCCAGGACAACTACATAGACGCCGCTGGTGGTCCAGCGATCGAGCGACGAGAGATCGATGCCCGCGTCGGAAGGTCCGCCCGTCGTCGACGCCGTGAAGTAGAGGTATTTTCCGTCGGGATCGAAGACCGGATTGGCGGCATTGCTCATGCCGTCGGTGATCTGCGTGGACTGATGCGTCTCCAGTGAGTAGAGGAAGATCGCATGGTACTGGTTCAGCAGGTCGCGAGTGTAGACAATCCACTTCGAGTCCGGCGACCAGCCCACCTGCGATGGTGAGCCGAAGCCGCCACGCAGACCCGTGTCGATCAGAACGGGCTTGCCGGCGGCAACATCGACGTACCAGATGTGCAGATGCTTGTCGGTGTAGGCGATCGCTTTCGAGTCCGGAGACCAGCGCGGGCTGTAATAAAAGGATGGATGCGGTCCGAGGTCGATGACCTTCGGCGCCTTCAGCCCATCCTGATCGCGAATATCGAGCTGATATTCCCCTGAAGCGTCGCTGAAGTACGCGATGGACTTGCCGTCCGGCGACCAGGAGGGATCGCGCTCCTCAGCACCCGGGGTTTTGGTCAGATTCCGCGTGTCGCCCTTGTCGGTGGGCAGCGTGAAGATATCGCCGTGCGCTTCGGCCACCAGGCGCACTCCGGTGGGCGAGATGTTCAGGTTCTGCGTCTCATTCGGACGGATGTTGGCCAGATGCGGCTCCAGCTCCGGAAGATCGCCATCCATGGTGACGTCGACCGGATGTTGTTTGTGCGAGGCCAGATCGTAAAGATGCAGCGAACCAAACTGCTCATACACCAGCGCACCGGGACCCGCGGCGACCGTTTTCAGATCGTATCCGGTGTTCTCCAGGACCTGCGCGACCTGTTTCGAGTCTGTGTCATAGCTGAAAAGCGATACCGGCCCGTTGCGATCGGAGAGGAAATAAACCGTGTGGCCCTCCCAGACCGGGCTTGAATCGTTGGAGTTGTCGCGGGGAATCTTCACCAGATCCAGGGTCTTCAGGTCCACCAGCCAGATCGGCGTGGTTTGCCCGCCGCGATAGTGTTTCCACGCCTGCTCCCATTGCAGGATCGGCACGTAGGCAACGGTGCTGCCGTCCGGCGAGATGGCTCCATCCGCGGCACTGGGCAGCGGGAGAGCAGTGGGAGTGCCGGTGCCGTCCGCTTTGGCCTCAAAGAGCTGGTCGAAGTCTGAATAGCTGTAGCGCCTCGAATCGAAGAGAACGCCTTTGCCGTCCGGGGTCCAGCCCACGGCCAGGTTATGCCCGGCGTCTTCCCAGGTGAGCCGGCGCGGCACGCCGCCATTGGCCTGCATCACGTAAACGTTCACCGCTCCATTCCGGTTGGCGGAGTAAGCGATCCGGGAGCCGTCGGGCGAGTAAAAAGGGCCCGCGACAATGTCGTTTTGCGAAGTCAGCCGCTGCGCCTCGCCGCCGCTGCGCGGGACCGTCCAGATATCGTCGGCGTAGACAAACGCGATCCGGTCGCGCGAAAGCGAAGGGTTGCGCAGCAGCAGGGGCTCGGCCGCCCGCGCGCTGGCACACAGAGTAAAACCGGCGAGCAAGCCGAAACCAGCGAGGCCGGCGAGAAACCGAAGCAGTCCGTTTCGGGCACGATTCATTCGAGAAAACCTCAACAGGAGAAAAAGTATGCAGGCAGCGGAGTGGCGAGAAGCAGAAATCACCGCATTGGACGGGGGCGACGACTCGCGATCAGCGCAACCACGATAACACGAGAAACGGCCCCGACGACATTGCTGCAAAGCCAAAGCCGAATCTGCGATAAAGTCCACGAGACGCGGTTTTGCGGCCGTTCCGCACGGCTCTATCCGCGGCGGGCATTCCATTTCAGGAGGGTCTCTCCGGCGATGCAGACAAAACCAGAAGTGTGCCGCAACCGTTTCGCTTACTGTCTCTCGATCCTCGCCGTTCTCTCCTGCCTGTTTGCCGCGAACGCGCAGGCGCAGGAGGATTCGCTCGCGGGCCGGCCTCCCGAGCCCACCCCCTATACCGCTCCCCTTGACGGGCGTGCGCACGGAGAGCTGCAGCCGGTGGTCATCGAGGCCGGTACGGTCATCGATGGCAGGGGCAACGTGCTTCACGACACGAAAATCCTCATTGAGAACGGCCGGATCGTCAGCGTTGGCACGTCGGTCAGCGCGCCCGCGGATGCGGTCGTGTACGACCTGCGTCACGCGACGGTGCTGCCGGGGCTCATCGACGTGCATGTCCATCTCACCTTTAACTTTGGCGTCAACGGCCGCTACGACGACGCGAGAGAGACGCCCGAACAGCGCGACCTCATCTACGAACGCACCCTGTGGGAGATCCTGATGGGCGGCTTCACCACGGTGCAAAGCGTGGGCGCGCCCGAAGACGCGACCCTGCGCGACTTTGTCCAGCGCGACTGGATTCCCGGTCCTCGCATCCTCACAGCCTACGAGCCGATTGTGGGTTCGCCGGAGGTCGGATCCGATGACATTCTGCGCGCCAAAACTATCCTTCTGCAATACGAGCACGCCGACCTTGTCAAAATCTTCGCCTCGAAAAGCATCCGCGACGGCGCCGGCGAGACCCTGACGCTCGAGCAGCTGCAGACCATCTGCGGCGAGGCGAACAAGCTTGGCCTCCGCACCCTGGTCCACGCCTATCGCGGATCGGTCCGCAACGCCGCGCTGGCCGGCTGCACTGAGGTGGAGCACGGCACCTATGCCACGCCCGACGATCTGAAGCTGCTGGCCGAGAAAGGCACCTACTTCGATCCCCAGGTAGGCCTGGTGATCCAGAACTACCTTGCCCACATTCCCCAGTTCAGCGGCGCCGGCAATTTGAACGCCCAGGGATTCGACTACATGCGCCAGGCGCTCGCAGTGAATGACAAATTGTTTCAGGATGCCATCCACACGCCGGGCCTGAAAGTGGTGATGGGCACCGATGCCGTCGCAGGCGGCCATGGCCGCGAAGTGGAGGAGATCCTCGCGCGCATCAAGCTCGGCCAGTCTCCGATGGATGCGCTCGTCTCAGCCACCTCCCTGAATGCCGAATCGCTGCGCATCAGCAACGAGATCGGAAGCATCGCTCCCGGCCTCGAGGCCGATATCATCGCGGTAGACAAAGATCCGCTCGCCGATCCAACCACATTGCGGAAGATCGCATTTGTCATGAAGGGCGGTGTCGTCTACAGGGACGTGGTCTCCGCTGGAGCCGTCACGCCGCAGTGATCGGATCGAGTCCCGCATATGGAGTGAAAAGTGAATTCTGATTCATCCAGGAAGCTCACCAGGCGTGGCTTCGCGAAAACTCTGGCCGCTGCCGGAATCGCCGCGGGCACAACGCGGCTGACGCCGGAGACTGCGACCGCGTCGCCGGCGTCGACCGAAGGTCGCTGGGTGCAGGCTCACCCGGGCATCTGGCGAGCCAGGCTCGGCACGCCTGAAACCTTCACGCCCGTTGCCAGTCGCATCGTCCCGGCCAGTCAGCCCATGCTCAACCGTCTCCCGGCGGCGTCGGCGCCCTCGCTCGCAGTCAGCGGCAGTGCGAAAGCCCGCGGATACCAGCTGCAGCTTCCCCTGCAGCCCGCCGAACAGGTCTACGGTCTCGGTCTGCAGATGATGAGCTTTGCCCACCGCGGCCAAAAGCTGACCGCGCGCGTCAACGCCGATCCGCGATTCAATTCCGGCGATTCGCACGCGCCGGTTCCCTTTTACGCTTCCACCGAGGGCTACGCGATTCTGGTCGATACAGCGCGCTACACGACCTTCTACTTCGGCGACGCGCGACCGAAGCCCACGCAGCCGCTCGATCTGGCGGCTGACAACAGCCATCCCGCACCCGACTACACGCAGAAGCTGAAAGACCAGCAGCCCGGCCAGGTCATCATCGATATCCCGGCCGCAAAAGGCACCGATGTATATCTCTTTACCGGCCCTGACATGCTCACCGCCGTTCGCCGCTACATCGCGTTTTCCGGTGGCGGATGTCTGCCGCCGGAGTGGGGCCTGGGCTTCTGGTACCGCATGGACGCCAGCAGCACGCAGGCCTCGGCTCTGCAGCTGGCGAAGGAGTTTCGCGATCGCGGCATCCCCTGCGACGTCGCTGGCCTCGAGCCGGGCTGGCAGACGCACGCCTACCCGTGCACCTTCGTCTGGGATCCGAATCGCTTTCCCGACCCGTCCGCGTTCGTTCGCGATGCGGCCGGCATGGGTTACAAGGTGAATCTGTGGGAGCACGCCTTCACCCATCCCGCCTCGCCGTTGTTTCCGCAGCTCGAGCCGCACTCAGGCGACTATGGTGTCTGGGGTGGCCTCGTGCCCGACTTTGAGGGCGAGCCGGCGCGCCAGCTCTTTGGCGACTATCACGGCACGACCTTCATCGATCACGGAGTCAGCGGATTCAAACTCGACGAGTGCGATAACTCCGACTTCACCGGCGGATGGTCCTTCCCCGAGTGCAGCCAGTTCCCGTCCCGCATCGACGGCGAGCAAATGCATTCCGTTTTCGGACTGCGCTATCAGCAGACAATCCGGGAGCAGTACCGCAAGCGCAATCTCGAAACCTATGGCCTGGTCCGCTCCAGCGGAGCCCTGGCCGCGCCCTCTCCGTTTGTGCTTTACAGCGATCTGTACGACCACCGCGTCTTCATTCGCGCTCTCGTGAATTCAGGCTTCACCGGGCTGCTGTGGTGCCCGGAGGTCCGCGACGCCGTCGATGAAGAAGACCTGATCCGCCGTCTGCAGAGCGTCGTCTTCTCGCCGCTCGCCATGGTCAACGGCTGGTACATTAAAAACCCGCCGTGGAAGCAGCTCAATAAGGACAAGAACAACGCAGGCGACTTATTGCCTGATTGGGAGAAGCTCGAGGCTCGCTGCCGAGAAATCATCGGCTGGCGCATGCAGCTGGTTCCTTATCTCCGATCGGCCTTCGTCGCCTACGCAGGAAATGGCACGCCCCCGTTTCGCGCCCTGGTCCTCGACTCTCCCCACGATGCGCGCTTACAGCAGATCGACGATCAGTACCTGGTCGGCGATCGCCTGATGGTGGCTCCTTTATTTGCTGGCGAAGCGGACCGAAAGGTCATCCTGCCGCCGGGCGACTGGCGCGACTTCTGGAGTGGCGCGAAAATCGAAGGTCCTGACACTACAGTCCCGGCCCGCTTCGATCGCATTCCCGTCTATGTGAAAGCCGGCAGCCTTGTTCCCTGGGCCGATGTCGGCCAGCACGCCGGCAGCCCGGAGAGCCGCCAAATCACCGTCCGCATTTATGGAGACGGCTCTCTCCCGGCAACGCTGACCGACGGCCACCGCGAGGCTCGCCTGATCTGGTCGAACGGCGCAGGACGCGTCGACGGCCAACTCGGCGACTACGTTATTAAAGGATGGCAGCGGATCGGATCCTGAGCGCAGCCCCAGGCCCACAACCAGCGCGGGCTCCGAATCGCCCAAATCCGGAACCCGCCCACACCTCACATACCCGCTCCGTTGACCTCCGCATGCAGCGGCAAAGACCGCGACGAGCCGCCCACGCTGATCGTGCGCTCCCCGCTGGCCGTCACCCACTTCTGGTCCTTCGTGGACCAGTACTGCAGCTGCCGCATCGGCACATGCATCGTCACCATCTTCGTTTGCCCGGCCGGGATGTTCACGCGGTCGAACGCCACCAGCGCGCGCACCGGGAACTGCACTCCCTCCGGAATATCGCGCGGCGCGCCCAGATACACCTGCGGCACCTCATCGGAATCCATCCCGCCGGTGTTTTTGATGTCGACCGTCACGTCCACCCCGCCGTCTTCAGCCTTCGCCGTCTTCAGTCCCGAGTATTCGAACGTCGTATAGCTCAGGCCGTAGCCGAACGGGAAGAGCGGATCGATGTTCTCTTTGTCGAACCACCGATACCCCACGTTCACGCCTTCGCTGTAGGTCGTCTTGCCATCCACGCCCTTGTAGCTGCGCTCGGGGTGGTGCGGGTCGGTCGCTGGATAATCCGTCAGCTTCTTCCCCCACGTCACCGGCAGGCGTCCCGCCGGGCTCACCTTGCCCAGAAGGATGTTCGCCGTGGACCATCCACCCTCGTCGCCCGGCCACCACATCTCCAGCACGCCCTTCACCTTGTTCACCCAGGGCAGAGCTACAGGCTGGCTGGTGTTGAGCACCACAACCGTGTTGGGATTCACCGCGGCGATTTCATCCACGAGCTGGTCCTGATCGCCCGGCAGCCCGAAGACCGGCGTCAGCCGCGTCCACACAAACACCACCGCAACCTTCGCCTTCTTCGCCGCGGCAATCGCCGCTTCGTGATCCGCCGCTCGCTTTTCCGGTGTGTACCAGTTCAACCGCACCTGCACGGGCGCCCCTGAACTGTCCGGCGTCGTCGAGACTTCGATCGCGTGCGGCCCGGCGCTCAGCTGCACCGACCGCCGCAGATTATCCAGCCCATCCGGCGTCGGCACTACGTTGTCCTGGTTGGCCTGCAGAATATCGCCGTGCACGCCGCCCTGGAACGCACCCGTCCGCGCCAGAAACTTGCCGTCCAGACGAATGGTTGCATTCGTCCCCATCGCCTGCAGATAGATCCAGTAATCGCCTGCATGCGGCGGCGTCAGCGTGCCCTTCCACGTCACCGTGGAATTCGGCGGCAGGGCCTTGCCGTTCTTCTTCGTGAAGTTCAGCTCCGCATCGGTCTGCGTCGCGCCTCCGCCGATCCGTTCCAGTCCCGGCTGCCCATCGTGGCTCAGCGCGCTCGCCGGAATCGTCGTACCCGTGAAGTCATCCGCGACAGCAAACTGAATGTTCGCGTCGCCCGAAACCTTCTTCATCGCCGCCAGCGGACCCACTTCCCGCCACGGCAGCCCCACGCTGCGCTCGCCGTTGATCCCGATCGAATCCACCTGGCCTGCGGTCGGCCCGATCAGCACCACCGAGTTCAAATCTGCCGACTTCAGCGGAAGGATGGCATCGTCATTCTTCAGCAGCACCGCGGCATCTTCACCGGTCTTCTCGATGATCTTCGCGTTCGCATCCACATCCTGCGGCGTCACCGAGTGCTTCTGCATTCCGTTCATGTAGCCGAACTTCACGATCTCGTAGAGAACCCGTCCGGCCGCTCGGGTGATGGTCGCTTCGCTCACCGTTCCGTCTTTCAGCGCTTCGTCCATCCGCTCCGGGCTCAGCTTCACCCCGAAATCGCCCATCCCCCCGCGCTCCGGCGCCGGCTCTTCAGGAATGTGGCCGCCGAACATCGCCATCATGTCCGCAATGGCATGCGGCGGCGGAGGCGGCGGCGCAGGTCCCGGGCTGAAGAACGACGGGATTCCCAGTCCATTCCCCGGCATCTCCATGTCGAGCCCGGCGTTGATGAAGTTCACGGCGTGCACCGCGCCCCAGTCTGACGTCACAAATCCTTTAAACCCGATCTGGTCCCGCAGAATCGTGGTCAGCGTGTCCTTGTTCCCGCAGGCGAAGGTCCCGTTCACGCGGTTGTACGAACACATAATGGACGCCACACCCGCCTTCACCGCCGCGTCGAACGGCGCAACATACACCTCGTGCAGCGTCTGATCGTCGACCCAGATATTGCCGCTGTTCGAGTCGTACGCGACGTAGTGCTTCACCATCGCCATCTCGTGCTGCGACTGGATCCCCTTAATCTCCCCCACGCCCATCACGCTGGTCAGGTACGGATCTTCGCCGAACGTGTTGTATCCGCGCCCGAACTCCAGATCGCGGTCGATGTTCACAAAGGGCTGCAGGCTCACATCAATTCCGTTCGCGCGGTCTTCCCGCCCGATCACCAGCCCATTCTCTTCCGCGTCCTTCGCGCTGAAGGTCGCAGCCACACCCATCGTCGCCGTCTCGCCCTCGCTTGGCACGCGCGTCAGCACCCCAGGCGGTCCGTCCGCCATCCGCAGCCCGGGAATACCCAGCCGCGGAACCCCCGCCAGATACCCCGCCTGCCCCTGGTACACGCTCGGGTCTTCCTTGGTTCCATGGATCAGCGTGAGCTTCTCCTGGAGCGTCATCTTGCTCAGCAGCTGATCCACCCGCGCATCCCCGGTCACCACCGGTGCCGTCTGCGCTGCCGCAAATGTCCATGACAGAAATAAGGCCGCCCCCAGCAGGGTCAGCCGGCGCACGCCGTGTCGATTCATCAGTCCCCCTTGCCCTTTCGTTCCGGGCTGTCCGCCCATCCGCGCCTACCGCTGCGCGGAGAACGCCCCGAACCCGTCTCTCACACCGGCGAGAAGTCTACAGCATTTTCCCGGTTCCGTACGCATCCAGGACACGGCTCGCAAATCCGTTGGGACCCACGAGTGAATCGATTGCGCAGGCTCCTGCATTTTGGCCGCGACAGCCGGGGACGATTGCCCCCGGCCCTGGCCCACTTGCCCTCCGGCTGGCGCCTTTCCATTGAATTCGCTGTCCCCTGGCCGTAAAATTGCTATACGGCCGCCTTATGCTCAGGCTCACCAAAAAAGCCGATTACGGCCTGATGGCCCTCAAATACCTCGCTGAGCACCCCAACGAACCCTCGCTCAGCGCCAGGGACATCGCCCAGGCCTACCACATCCCGCCACAGTTGCTGGCCAAGATCCTTCAGCGCCTGGCGAAGGTCGGCATCCTGCGCTCCCACGCCGGCATGAGCGGCGGCTATTCGCTGCTCAAGAGCCCCCGCGACATCTCTGCCTTCGAGGTCATCCACGCCATCGACGGCCCGCTCTTCATCACCTCCTGCGGCACCAGCGACAGCGGCTGCGACCTGACCAGCAGCTGCACCATTAAGGAGCCGCTGGCCCGCGTCAACGACAGCATCTCCGACCTGCTCCGCCGCATCAGCATCTCCGACCTCGCCGAACCCGGCGACGCGGCGGCCAGGCCGCCTTCCGCCTCCGGTTCCGAACTGGTGACGATCCAAATCTGAAGGCTGCGGGTTCTGGTTTGTATTAGTGCGTGACTTCTGTTGATCGTTCAGATCGAGCGCTGCGGAGTTCCGGTTTTGTATCAGGGCATGACTTCAGTCGTGCCGAAAAGGTCGCATTCAAAAGGAGGGGCTTTCGCCCCTGAGGCTTTTGCCTCGAGAGTCCACGGCACCCGATGAACCTTCCCATCTATATGGATAACCAGGCCACCACGCGCCTGGACCCGCGCGTGCTCGAGGCCATGCTCCCCTTCCTCACTGAGGTATACGGAAACGCCGCCAGCCGCAGCCACTCCTTCGGCTGGGCCGCCGAGCAGGCCGTTGAAACCGCCCGGGGCCAGATCGCACGCCTCATCGGCGCCTCACCCAAAGAGATTGTCTTCACCTCCGGCGCCACTGAGAGCAACAACCTGGCCATCAAGGGCGCCGTTGAAGCTGCTCGTGCCGCCGACCCACGGCGCGCCGTTCACATCATCACGCAGGCCACCGAGCACAAAGCCGTGCTCGATCCCTGCGCCTGGCTCGCGAAGCAGGGTTGCCGCGTCACTGTCCTCCCCGTCGATTCCGAAGGACGCATCCGCCTCGACGACCTCCGCCATGCCATCGCCGGCGATAAGCCCCTGCTCGTCTCCATCATGGCGGCGAACAACGAGATCGGGACCCTCCAGCCCATCGAGGAAATCGGCGCCCTCTGCCGCGAGCACAGCATCCTCTTCCATACGGACGCAGCCCAGGCCGTTGGCAAGCTCCCCATCGACGTGACCCGCGGCGTCATCGATTTGCTGTCCATCTCCGGCCACAAAATCTACGGCCCCAAAGGCGTGGGCGTGCTTTACGTTCGCCGCAGCGCCCCCCGCATCTCGCTCACCGAGCAGATCCATGGCGGCGGCCATGAGCGGGGCCTCCGTTCCGGTACCCTCAACGTCCCTGCGATCGTCGGCCTCGGCAAGGCCTGCGAACTCGCCGCCGAAGAAATGGCCGCCGAAGGCCTCCGCCTCGCCACCCTCCGCGATCGTCTCCAGGCCAAACTCCTCGCCGGACTCGACCACGTGCGGGTGAATGGCTCGCAGGAGCATCGCCTGCCCGGCAATCTCAATATGACCTTTGCCCACGTCGACAGTGAATCGATCATGATGGGCCTGCGCGACGTAGCGCTCTCCAGCGGATCCGCCTGCACGTCCGCCTCCATCCAGCCCTCGCACGTGCTCCGCGCCCTCGGACTCAGCGACGAAGCCGCCCACAGCTCCCTGCGCTTCGGCCTGGGCCGCTTCACGACGGAAGAGGAAGTCGACTTCGTCGCCGAGCGCCTCACCGACGTGGTCCGCAAACTCCGCGAACTCTCTCCCGCCTACTCTGACTTCACCTGAGCGACGACTCAGATATAAGGGTCCATGGCCTTTTCATTTGCTGATCTTGGATTTTGGAGGCTAGCAGTTGCCTCGTTCGCCCTGGAGTTGCTTCACCTGGTTCTGGAGAGTCACTGGCCGGCAATTCGCGGATCGAGGCTGGGGCCGAGGCCGAGCGGCGCAACATATTTCATGCTGATCGAATTCCTGTTTCTCATCGCTGCCCTGGCGGCGGCCTTGGGATCGATGGCAAGGATGGTAAAAGCAATTCCTCGTCCGACGGGTCAAATAGCAGCGATCGCGCTGACAGCCCTCTGCCTGTTGGGTGCGTTCATTTTCGTGTGGCAGATGTAGTTGACTACCGGCTACCGGCTACCGGCTGCCTCCAAGACCACGCACTTCAGATACTCCGTCTCCGGAATATTCAGCACCACCGGGTGATCCGCCGCCGCGCCCCGCACCTCGAGAACCCGCACCCGCCGCCGCGCATCGCGCGCCGCCCCCCGCAGCGTCTCCATAAAGTCCCCCAGGCTCACGTGATGGGAGCAGGAGCAAGTCACCAGCCGTCCGCCCGGCCGCAACATCTTCAGCGCCCGCAAATTCAGCTCGCGATACCCGCGCAGCGCGCCCTCCACCGCGCGCTTCGTCTTCGCAAACGCCGGCGGATCCAGCACGATCGTCCCGTACTGAGCCCCGGCATCGCTCCAGTCGCGCAGCAGCGTGAAGGCGTCCGCTTCAATCCAGTCCACCTCCGCCGCGCCCAGCGCCCCGCGGTTTTGCTCCAGGTTCCGCTCCGCCACCTCAAGCGCCGCCCGCGAAACATCCACGCCCGTCACCCGCCCGCACGCCCGCGCCAGATGCAGCGCGAACCCGCCCTGGTAGGTGCACACATCCAGTGCTTCACCCTGCGCCCATCGCGCCGCCGCCGCATAGTTCTCCCGCTGATCGAGAAACGCCCCCGTCTTCTGCCCGCTGGTCGCGTCAAAATGAAACCGCAGCCCGTTCAGCCGGAAAACCGTGCTCGTCACCGGATGCTCCGCGTCCCGTGCATACAGGGTCGCCGATGCGGGCACGCTCAGCTGCTCCAGCTCCCGAATCCGCGGATCCTCACGCTCCAGAATCGTCTCGAGAGCCTTCTCTTCCCGCAGCGTTTCGGTCACCGCCGCCCGCACCGCGTCCGTATCCAGCGCCTTGTGCCGCAGCTGCACAATCGCCAGCCCCGCATATCGATCTACCGTGATCCCCGGCAGCGCATCCGCCTCGCTGAAGACCAGCCGGACCGCGTCGTTGTTCGCGTCGAGCATCCCATCTCGTCGCGCAACGGCCGCCCGCAGCCGCTCTCGCAGCAGTTCCAGCCACGCAGCCTCGTCCGCGACCCGCTCCTCGGAAATCAGCCGCAGCGCAATCTCCGATGCGGGACTATACAGCCCCGTGCCCAGCAACGCGCCTCTCCGATCCGTTACCGGAACCAGCCCCGCCGCCAGTTCACTGTCCGGCCATTCCTCAACGTCCGTCCGATACACCCATACGTGCCCGCCCCGCAGCCGGTCCGCCGCACGCCGCGAAACCCGCACCGCCCCCGCCACCCGGGGGGCTGTCGCCGGCTCGGATGCTCCGTTGTTCGATCCATACCCCGATTTCTCCTCCCGGCCCTGCTTTTCCGCAGCTTTCGCCGATTCAGGGCGTGCGCCGGCAGCCGCCTTTCTTGTAGCCTGCTTTTTTCGGGGAGAGTCGCGTCGGGAATGAGGGGACATCGCCATCGGCCAGGGCGCCGAAAAACAACTCGGGCTACCTGTATCCTCGCACAGCTCTCGCGGGCCGCTGGTTTTGCCGGGGTCTGCCTTCTTGTCCTCTCCTGGTTCACGTTCCCTGGCCTCGCGCAGGCCACGGCCCCTGCAGCGTCCCCATTGGCCGCGCCGACGCACTTCGCCGATACGCCCGCTCGCTCCTCCGGCCAGGCTGAACACGCCTCGCCGGCCACGATGGCTCCACCGGCCTCCGCGCAGAGTGGCCACGCCGCTGCATCGGCTCCTGGATCGTCCGCGCCCAACTCCGCGCCACCCGCGGCCGCTTCCACTTCCGCCGCCCCGTCACCCGCCTCGGCCGCCGTTCCCGTCCGCACTGAAACCGGCCGCCTCAACGGCGCCTCGTTCCGCATCGATATCCCGGCGAACTGGAACCGCGGACTGGTCCTCTATTTCCACGGCTATCAGCAGAACCCCCAGGTCTTCGATCCGAAATACCCGCCCACCCGCATCCTGCAGGAGATCCTCAATCGCGGCTACGCTGTCGCCCGCTCCGGCTACTCCGTCGGCGGCTGGGCCGTCCCCCAGGCTGCCTCCGAAACCGACGCCCTCCGCCGCTACTTCCGCAAAAAATACGGCGCTCCGCGCGAAACCTTCGTCATGGGCCACTCCATGGGCGGCCTGCTCACCCTCATGGACCTCGAAGCCAGCCCCAGAGACTACGCCGGCGGCCTCGCCCTCTGCGGCGTCCTTGCCCCCGCCGACCTCGTCATGCAGCGCGCCTTCGCCAACCGCGTTGCCTTCGACGCGTTCTTCCCCGGCGTCCTTCCCGATGTCGAACACATCCCCGCAACCTTTGCGATGAACGACATCCCCACCATCACCAAGGTCCAGAAGGCCCTGGACGCCAGCCCCGAGCCCGCCGCTCTCGTCCGCGGGCTGGCCAATATCCACACCAATCACGGCCTCGCCGACGTGCTGGTCTTCAACACCTTCGTCATCGAAGACCTGCGTCTCAAATCTGGCGGCAATCCCTTTGACAACCGCAACCTCGTCTACAACGGCACCGCCAACGACCCGCTGCTCAACGAGCGCGTCCACCGCTACGCCGCCGACCCTCTCGCCTACCGGTTCATCGCCACCTGGTATTCGCCCACCGGCAGCCTGCATCGCCCGCTGCTCGAGGTTCACACCATCTACGATCCGCTCGTCCCCGCCTTCACCACCGCCTGGTATGACGAGCTCACCCGCCGCCTCGGCAACAGCGATGACTTCGTTGAGCAGTACGTTGATCGCGACGGCCACTGCAACATCACTGCTGCCCAAACCGGCCTCGCCTTCGACGAACTCCTCGACTGGGTCCACAACGGCAAGCGCCCCACCTCCGGACTCCTCCCCGGCAGCCCACCCCCGCCCGTCAAAACGCCTCCCAAACCCAAGAACCCGGGCAAGCCTGAGTAGCCCTCAGCCCTTGTCCCCAACCTGTAACCCGTAACCTGTAACCTGCAACCTCAACAGGCACCGCCTATAATGGGTCATGGCGAGTGTCCAGTCCTCCGCGCTCCCCGTTGAGCGGGTCTCCGACCTGTTTCGGGACAAGTTCGGCCTCCTCGTGGACACGGTCAAACGCAATCGCCCCTCCGACGACATCAACATCATCCGCCAGGCCTGGCAGTTCTGCCTCGAGCACCACAAAGGCCAGCTCCGCGCCTCCGGCGAGCCCTACGTCCTCCATCCCCTCGAAGTCGCCATCGTCCTCGCGGAGATGAAGCTCGATTCCACCGCCATTGCCGCCGGCCTCCTCCACGACGCGGTCGAAGACACCCCGGTCACCACCGAGGACATCACCCAGCGCTTCGGCGAGCAGGTCGCCCACATCGTCGAAGGCGTCACCAAGATCGAAAAGATCCAGTTCGCCAACCGCGAAGACCGCCAGGCCGAGAACGTCCGCAAGATGCTTCTCGCCATGGTCAGCGACGTGCGCGTCGTCCTCATCAAGCTCGCCGACCGCCTCCACAACATGCGGACCCTCGAGCACCTTCCCGCCGACCGCCAGCGTGCCATCGCCCGCGAAACTCTCGACATCTACGCGCCCCTCGCCCACCGCCTCGGCATGGGCAAATTGCGCGGCGAGCTCGAAGACCTTGCCTTCCGCTGGGTCGACCCCATCACCTGGGAGCAGATCCACGAAGCTGTCGAAGCGCGCCGCTCCGAAGGCGAGCAGTTTCTCGCCGGCGTCGAAGGCCTGCTCTCCGAGCGCCTTCGCGAAAACAACATTCAGGCCCGCGTCGAATGGCGGATCAAGCGCCTCTACTCCATCAACCAGAAGCTCGTAAAATCCCGCACCTCCATCGACCAGGTCTACGATCTGCTGGCCCTGCGCGTCATCACCTCCAGCGTGCAGGACTGCTACGCCGTCTTCGGCATCATCCACAGCATCTGGCGTCCCGTCCCCGGCCGCATCAAGGACTTCATCGCCATGCCTCGCCCCAATCTGTATCAGTCGCTGCACACAACCGTCATGGGCGAGGGCGGCCACCAGTTCGAAGTCCAGATTCGCACCGAGGAAATGCACCGCATCGCCGAAGAAGGCATCGCCGCGCACTGGAAGTACAAAGCCGGCGGCTCGCCCGTCAGCGCCCGCGACGAGCAGCGCCTCGCCTGGGTCCGCCAGCTCGTCGAGTGGCAGCGCGACATGACCGACCCCAACGAGTTCCTGTCGACGCTCAAAATCGACCTGTATCCCGAGGAGGTCTACACCTTCACTCCCAAAGGCAAAGTCGTCGTCGTCCCCCGTGACGGCACCCCCGTGGACTTCGCCTACACCATCCATACCGAGGTCGGAAACACCTGCGTCGGCGCTCGCGTCAACGGCCGCATGGTCCCGCTCAGAACGAAGCTGCGCAACGGCGACATCGTCGAAGTCATCACCCAGAACGGCCACACCCCGAGCCGCGACTGGCTCACCTTCGTCAAAAGCCCGCGCGCCCGCAATAAAATTCGCCACTGGCTCAACGAGCACCAGCGCGAACGCGCTATCGAAATCGGCCGCAAGCTCCTCGAGCGCGAAGCCCGCAAATACAAAATCGGCCTCTCGCAGTTCGCGGAAGCCGACTACGCCCGCGTCGCCGCCGACTACAGCCTGGCGACTCCGAACGACCTGATGGCCGCCATCGGCTTCGGCAAGTACTCTTCACGCCAGGTCCTCAATCGTCTCGCTCCAGGCCTTCTCCACCAGCAGGAGCCCGAAGCCGCGCCCGCACCCACTACCCCCGGCAGTGAGGCCGTCCGCCGAGCCGCGGCCGCCAGTGGCGCCGAGTCCCTCGTCGTCGAAGGCCAGAACGAGCTGCTCGTCTACCGCGCGCGATGTTGCAATCCCATCCGCGGCGAAGAAATCATCGGCTACGTCACGCGCGGCAAAGGCGTCGCCGTCCACGCCCGCAACTGCCCCAACGTGCAGAACCTTCTCTACGAGGCCGATCGCCGCATCGCCGTCGAATGGGCCCGCAGCCCCGAAGAAAAGTCAGGCCGCCTCCAGACCTACCCCGTCAAATTCACCGTCAGTTGCGATGACCGCGCCGGCATGCTGAAGGAAATCACCGCCATCATCAGCGACGAGAACACCAACATCCGTTCCATGGAAACCCATCCCCGCGAAACCGGCGACGCCCTCATCGAATTCGTCGTCGATGCCGAGGACGTCAAACACCTCACCCGCCTCGTCCAGGCCCTCCGCCGCCTCCCCGGCGTCCGCGACGTCCAGCGCTCCCAGAAGCTCTAATCGCGCTCCTCGAACCCCTCGCCTTCTCCCGTGTTCTCTCTGCCCTCTGTGTCCTCTATGTCCTCTGTAGCGAACAAAGCAGTCCGTCATTCTGAGCAAAGCGAAGACTCCCGTGGATGTTCGTTCCGGAACGAACTCGTCAGGTTTCTCCCCGGCTCCCCCTCTGCCCTCTGTGTCCTCTGTAGCGGACAAAGCAGTCCGTCATTCTGAGCAAAGCGAAGAATCCCGTGGATGTTCGTTCCGGAACGAACTCGTCAGGTTTCTCCCCGGCTCCCCCTCTGCCCTCTGTGTCCTCTGTAGCGGACAAAGCAGTCCATCATTCTGAGCAAAGCGAAGAATCCCGTGGATGTTTGTTCCGGAAAGAACTCGTCAGGTTTCTCCCCGGCTCCCCTGTGCTCTCTGTGTCCTCTGTGGTGGACAAAGCAGTCCGTCATTCTGAGCAAAGCGAAGAATCCCGTGGATGTTTGTTCCGGAAAGAACTCGTCAGGTTTCTCCCCGGCTCCCCCTCTGCCCTCTGTGTCCTCTGTAGCGGACAAAGCAGTCCGCCATTCTGAGCAAAGCGAAGAATCCCGTGGATGTTTGTTCCGGAAAGAACTCGCCGAGTTTCTCTCCGATCCCTCTGTGCTCTCCGTGTCCTCTGTAGCGAGCAGTCCGTCATTCTGAGCAAAGCGAAGAATCCCGTGGATGTTCGTTCCGGAAAGAACTCGTCAGGTTTCTCCCCGGCTCCCCCTCTGCCCTCTGTGTCCTCTGTAGCGGACAAAGCAGTCCGTCATTCTGAGCAAAGCGAAGAATCCCGTGGATGTTTGTTCCGGAAAGAACTCGCGGGGTTTCTCCCCGATCCCTCCGTGCTCTCTCTGCCCTCTGTGGTGTGGGAGGAGAGATTGGGTGCCCCATTCAAGCCCGCTGTTGGGCTTGAGTGGGAAGAACGTCATGGTTCGACGCTAAACGCTCCCCTTCCCACTGTGCGCCCGCACCACCACCTCAATATTCCCCCGCGTCGCATTTGAATACGGACACGTCCGGTGCGCCGCCGCGACAATCTCCTCCGCGGTCTTCTGGTCCTGCTCCGGAATCGTCACATCCAGCTCCACCCGCAGGGTGAACCCCTCGCCTTTTCCCTCGTCGTACGGCCCCACGCCCACCTGCGCGCGCACCGTCACCACGCCCGTCTTCTTCCCCGCCTGCTGCGCCTGATACTCCACTGCGCCGCCAAAGCACGCCGCATACGCCGCGCCAAACAGCTGCTCGGGATTCGTCTTGTCCCCGCGCCCGCCCATCCCCGGCGGCAGCGCCAGATCCGCATCAATCAAACCATCCGAGCTCCGCACGTGTCCGTGCCGCGCCCCCTCCGCCGTCACATCCGCTGTGTACAAAACCTTCATCTCTGCTCCTCTCCTGCGTTTCTGTAACCCGCAACCTGCAACCTGTAACCTGATCTACTGTCCCGCCTCAATCTCTTTCAAAAGCCCCTCCAGCTCCGCCGGCAGCTTCGACTCCAGATGCACGGCCTTCCCCGTTCTGGGATGCGCAAATTCCAGCTCCGCCGCGTGCAGAAAATTCCGCCCCAGCTCCAGGCTCTCCAGCTCAGGATCCGTCCGCTGCCGCGACGGACCCATCACCAGCCGCGCCGGCGCTCCATACAGCGTATCGCCCACCACCGGGTGCCCAATCGACGCCAGATGCACCCTTATCTGATGCGTCCGCCCCGTCTCGATCCGCACCGACACCAGCGTAAACGGCCCAAACGGCGAGCTGATCCGCCGCAGCACCGTGGTGTGCGAAACCGCTGTCCGCGCGCCCACCTGCCGCTTCGTCGTCATCCGCGTCCGCCGCAGCAGATCCCGCGCAATCGGCGCGTCGATCGTCCCCCGATCCTGCTTCAGATGCCCGTGCACCAGCGCGATATACGTCTTTTTCACCGCCCGCTGCGCAAACATCGCCGCCAGCTTCGTATGCGCCGCATCGTTGCGCGCCACAACCATCAGCCCGCTGGTTTGCTTGTCCAGCCGATGCACAATCCCCGGCCGCGCCTCTCCCCCGATTTGCGACAGTGTCTGATACCGATGCAGCAGCGCATTCACCAGCGTGCCCGCCTCGCTCTCCGCGCCCGCACCCGCATGCACCGTCATCCCCGCCGGCTTGTCCACCACCGACAGATCCTCATCCTCATACACCACCGTCAGCGGAATCTCCTCTGCATACGCCCGCAGCGGCCGCGGCGTGGGATCCCCCAGCACCTCCACCGCTTCGCCGCCCCTCAGCCGGTGCGAAGCGCGCGGAGATTTGCCGTCCACGCGAACCTTCTCCTGCCCGATCAGCGCCTGCACCCGCTCCCGGCTCACGCCCTCCATCTGCGCCGCCAGCCAGGCATCCAGACGCTGCTTCGCCGCCTCCTCGGGAACTGTATACGTAACAATCATAGGAATGATTTATTTCGAATCGGGCTTCGGCTCCCCGGGCCCCTGCAGCCCAGGAATCCAGAACGGCAGGTTCGGCTGCGGCGGAGGAGGCGCGGGCGCCGTCGATGGCACCCAACCCCGCTGCACCAGCCAGTTCCGCAGCAGCATCGGCCACGTCGACAGCGGCTGGATCGACCCGCACAGCCCGCATCCGTGGTTTGCGTAGTCGTAGAGGTGCAATTCCGCCGGCACCTTCGCCCGCTCCAGCGCCCGATAGAAATCCAGCGAATTCTCCACCGGCACCACCGGATCCCGCGTCGTCGCGAACAGGAACGTCATTGGCGTCTCCGCCGTTACCGCGTACTGGTTCGAGTACCGCCTCTCCAGCTCCGGATTCACCTCCGGCCCCAGCAAATTCATCCGCGAACCCGCATGCGCCTCCGGCAGCGTCATGCTGATCACCGGATACGCCAGCACCATAAAATCCGGCCTGCAGCTCTCCTTATCTACGGCGTCCGGCTTTTCTATTCGGACAGCGTCCGCATCGCAGTGCGTCCCCAGCGTCGACGCCAGATGTCCACCCGCAGACGACCCCCACACACCCAGCCGATGCGGATCGATCCCATACTCCGCCGCATGCGCCCGAATCAGCCTCATCGCCCGCTCTCCATCCTCAATCTCCGCGGGATAGTGATACGGCGCCACCCGGTAATCCAGCACGAACGCCGGAATCCCCTGCGCGTTCAGCCAGTCGGCAATCTGCGCGCCCTCATAGCCCATGGCCACGTTCTCATACCCGCCGCCCGGAATCACCAGCACCGCCGTGCTCGTCGATCGCGTCTTCGGCAAAAATGCGTACATCCGGGGAATGTCCGGCTCCGCGTGCCCCAGCGCCCCCGGCACGCCGCTCGGCCACAGATAGATCGCCGGCGGCATCCCCGGCGGAACGGGCGCGGCAGGAATTGGCTCCCCGCTCGAAAAGCCACCCATCAGAATGATTCCCAACAGACAAAAAAACATCCGCATCCGCTCAGTATAGGGACCCGCCCGCCTCACGACTCCGCCGTGTTCTGCTGGAACACTCGTTGCATCACGAACTCCGGCGTCACCTGCTCGCCCGACAGCAGCATTGCCGTCAGCTCCCCGCCCAGCACCTGCGGCGCAATCACCACATCCGGCTGCACCAGCTTCACCCGGCCCAGATGCCGCGCGTCGTTCACCGCGGCCACCGTGCGCGTGCCCGATCCCAGCTCCCGCACCGCCAGCACGCAGAAGGCGTTCTCCGAGTCGTCCGCCATCATCGCCAGCACCGCCTCCGCCTTATCCGCGCCCGCCTCCTTCAGCGTGTCGGTCATGCTCGGATCGCCGATCACCAGGTCCACGTCCTCCTTCACCTGGCCCTCCTCCGGCGCCTCGCGCAGCACCCGCGTCACCGGCCGCCCCCGCCGCGCCAGCTCCCGCCAGGTATTCACCGCCAGCGGCGTGTTCCCAATCACCACAAAATGATTCTCGCGTTTCATCCTCGCTCCCTTCCGGCTGATGATGCGCTGCAGGCTCTGCCCCACCAGCGGCGCAATCACCGCTGTCAGTGACGTCGCAAATACCGCCACCCCCAGCACGATCACTGACACCGTGAACAGCCGCGCCTCCGTCGTCAGAGGCACAATGTCTCCATAGCCCACCGTGCTCATCGTCACCATCGCGTAGTAGAGCGCGGTCACCAGATCGTGAATCGGCGGCCGGAACTCCGTCCCCAGGTAGTAGCAGCCGAAGGTCGCATACAGCAGCAGCAAAAACACCGATGTCACCGCGAACAGCGTGCTGGCCGCCAGGCTCGACCGGTTAAAGTGCCGCCACGTCAGCAGCAGCGCCACAGCCGTGAAACTGAAATACGCCAGCAGCGTGTGGACTGCGTGGTGCGCCGTGAGCGCCGTATTCACCACGCCCAGCGCCGACAGCAGCAGCACCATCACCCACGCCAGACGCGAGCGCCACAGCAGCGCCACGCCCATCGTCAGCATGCCGCCGCCAATCAGCAGAGGCGGCAGCAGCGCGGGGCTCAGGTGGAACTCGCCGCGCATCAGGCTGTCGAGGTACTGCCGCCAGTACGCTCCAAAGCGCGCGTCCAGCAGCCACAGCCCGCCGCCCGAAACCAGAATCGCCAGCGGCAGATGCGGAAACCACACCTGCCCCCGCGCCGCATGATGCAGTTTTTGGAACCGCGCGCGCACTCGCTCGAGCAGGGTCATCGACGCTCAGAAAGCCAGCTTCTAGGATGCACGCTGGAGTGCCCTTTCGCCCAGCCGGTTTCCCTCGGCGCGAGATTTACCGCAGTCCCGGCGGCAGCATCTCCCGCAGAAATCCCGGCGCGCTGCCCCCCGCCTTGTCGTCTTTCCCCCACGTCCAGTACATCCCTGCGTACGCGTAGTTCTCGGTCTGCCCGGCTACCGAGTGCCCGTAGCAGAACAGAAACTGCTCGTTGGGATTGTGCTTGAAGTGGTAGTACCCGCCCAGGTCGACCATCGTCGAAGCCTGGGTCTGCGGCGCTGCCACGCCTTCGCCGCCGTGGCTGAAGACCTCGCCGCCAAACTCCACCCGATCGCCCGGGAAGGTGTACTTCAGCAGGAATCCCCCATACGGAAAATCCCGGTACCCCACCTGCGGCACCACCGTCTCGCCCGCGCCGCCGTCCAGCAGCCACGGTCCGATGTTCTTCTGCAGCCACAGCGGCAGCCGGTACCATACCTTCCCGATGCCCAGCCCTTTGTCGTAATTGCCCGTGGGCATCTCGAACATGGTAAATGTGCCGATCTGCGGCACATATTTGCTCTCTTTGATGTAGGCGATCTTCGCGCCCAGCTCCATGTCCGTCATCCCGAATTCCGTCGGCCCCTGCCCCTCGTCCGCCGCCGCGTACGCCGGATGATTCAGCGGCGCCGCCACACCCCACGGCAAAATCGCGTGCAGCTGCACCCGCGGAATCGCGCCCCAGTTGAACTCGAATGCCGGCCCCACCGAGTCCACCTCCACCGGCGTCCCGTCCGCTCCGCCAAAAATGTAGAACTCGTAGTGGTGCAGATCCACCGGCACCGGATCATCCGTCTGGTACGGCGGTCCCTGCGCATGCGCCGGCAACACCAGCGCGCCCATCGCCGCGATCAGGAGCCATCCGCCTCTGCAGAGCCGCCTCGGCATGCGGAACAGGCTACCATCTCAAACTGACTTTTCCATGAAGGCCCCTCGCCGATGGTCCGGGAACTCCACCCGTCGCGATTCAGTTCGCCGGAAAACTGTCTCCGGCGTCTGCACCATCGCCGGCTGCCGGCCGGTTGCCTGCTTTTGACAGCCACAGCGCTCCGCCCGCCAGCACCGCCAAAAACGCCAGCACCTGCCCGAACGTGAGCGCGCCGCCCAGCACCCGCTCGCCGGCCGTATCTCCCCGCAGAAACTCCAGGAAGAATCGCCCCACGCCATACAGAAACAGCCACGCCCCGGCCACCTCGCCCGCCCGCGTCTTCCCGCGGATCATCGCCAGCAGCAACCCAAGCAACAGCAGAGAAAGTCCCGCGTCATACACCTGCACCGGATGCAGCCTCACCCGCAGCGGCGTTTGATACCACAGGTACGCCTCCACATTGTGGTAAATCACGCCCCACGGCAGCCGCGTCCGCGTCCCCCACGCCGCGCCTCCGAAGAACGCTCCAACCCGGTTGATGGCAAACCCAAGCGCCGCCGCCGGAGCCAGCGCGTCCGCCGTGCGCCGCAGCGGCAGCCCCTCGGCCAGGGCATACAGCACCGCCCCCGCCGCGCCAATCGCCACCCCACCCAGCGGAATCCACGTGCCCGGCATGTTCGCCAGCCCCAGCATCCAGAACGGGTGCTCCCAAAACGTCCGCAGATGCGCCGTCACCAGCAGCAGCCGCGCCCCGAACAGCGCCGCCAGAATTGCGATCAGCCCCAGATTCCAGATCTTTTCGCTGCGCAGTTCCAGCCGCTCGGCCATCTGGACGCTCATCGCCAGCGCCGCCAGCAGCGCCGCGGCCGTGAAAACGCCGTACGTTGGAATGGCAACGTTTCCGAAATGGAAGAGAACGGGGAACACGTTCAGAGAAGGGAACTGCCCTGCGAAACCCTCGGGGCGCTCAGGACAAGGTAAAGACCGACCCGCTTGGCCGTGGGGCGATGCGCTGGTGAACCCGTCCTAAGACGGTGGGAACTCTCCGCGGCTCTTTAGGCATTCCGAACTGGCGGACACTGCACACCGAGCCGATTGTCGAGTCGAGCCCCCTGTTCGCATGAATGTAGGTTCATCCAGCGTTGACCGCCCTCACCTGCTTTGCAGGCCGGTCTCATGACTGGATGCTAACGATACTCGCCCAGCTTGGCAAGCCGCCCGCGCAACCTGCATCCACACCCGCGTTCCGAATTTGCATTGCGCAACCAATTCGGAACCTCTCCCCAGTCCGACCCATTGACGAGCCCTCGCTCCGGGACTACACTCGCCCGTCCCCTGAGAAAGGCACGCGCGATGGCACTCGCGATCCGCACCCTCGTCTACGCCACTCTCTTTATTGGATTCCTGCTCCTCTATCTGCCTGCCCGCGTGCTCGCCGCTTCCGGAATCCACCGCCCCGCGCCCTTCGCCGCCCTGGAATTTGGCGGCCTCCTCCTCGGAACCCTCGGCGCCCTGCTCGCTCTCTGGTGCGTCACCACCTTCATCGCCATCGGCAAAGGCACGCCTGCGCCCTTCGACCCGCCCCGCCGCCTCGTCGTCCGCGGGCCCTACCGCTTCCTGCGCAATCCCATGTACCTCGGCGCCGCCCTCGCGCTCGCCGGAGCCGCCCTCGTCTACCACTCCCTCGCGCTCCTCGCTTACGCGATTGCCTTCCTCGTCTGCTTCCACTTCTTCGTCATCTTCTACGAAGAGCCCCACCTCCGCCGCACCTTCGGCTCGGACTACTCCGCCTACTGCGCCCACATTCGCCGCTGGTGGCCCTCCCTGCACCCTCGAACCTGATCCAGCCTCGCCGCCGCAGGAGACGGGAGACTGGCAACTGGGGACTGGGGACTGGAACTCCCGCCGCCCCGCTACACTATCCCTTCCATGCTCCGCACCATCCAGGCCACGCGCTACGTCCTGCCCCTGCGGGAAGGCGGCTCGCTGCCCGCCATCGTCGAAGCCGACGACCTCGGCCTCTACGTCGTCAAATTTCGCGGAGCCGGCCAGGGCATCCTCGCCCTCATCGCTGAGCTCATCGCCGGCGAAATCGGCCGCGCCCTCGGCCTCGGCGTCCCCGAGCTCGTCTTCGCCCGGATTGACCCCGCCCTCGGCCGCAATGAGCCGGACTCCGAGATCCGCCATCTGCTCAAAGCCAGCGCCGGCCTCAACCTCGCCCTCGACTATCTTCCCGGATCCTCCATGTTCGACCCCGCCGCCCGCGACACCGCGCCCCCCGACGAAGCCTCGCTCCTCGTCTGGTTCGACGCCTTCGTCCAGAACCCCGACCGCACCCCGCGCAACGCCAACCTGCTCGTCTGGCACCGCAAGCTCTACCCCATCGACCACGGCGCCGCGCTCTTCTTCCACCACAACTGGCCGGCGACCCCCGATCTCCTCGAGCAAAAAGCCACATCGCCCTTCCCCGAAATTGCCCAGCACGTCCTGCTCCCCTGGGCCACCGAGATTGAGTCCGCCGCCGCCCTCGCCCACCAGCGCCTCACGCCCGATGTCCTCGCGTCCATCGTCGACCTCGTCCCCGACGAGTGGTTCGCCGCCATTCCCGACGCCCCCGACCCCCACGCCTTTGACATTTCTGCCCGCCGCGCCGGCTATCTCCACTTCCTCACCCGCCGCCTCGCGGCCTCATCCACCTTCGAACAGGAGGCGCTCCGTGCCCGCCTCGTTTGACTACGCCGTCCTCCGCGTCGTCCCCCGCGTCGAGCGCGAGGAGTTCATCAACGCCGCCGTTGTCGTCTTCTGTCTCGAAAAGCGCTACCTCGACGCCCGCGTCGCCCTCAACGCCGATCGCCTCCGCGCCCTCTGGCCCGACGCCGACCTCGACCTCATCCGCCAGCACCTCAACGCCATCCCCCGCATCTGCGCCGGCGACCCGTCCGCGGGACCCATCGCCCGCCTCTCCCAGCGCGAGCGCTTCCACTGGCTCACCTCGCCGCGAAGCACCATCCTCCAGCCCGGCCCCGTCCACACCGGCGTCTGCGACGAAACCGGCAACCTCCTCGACCGCCTGGCCAGACAGTTTCTCATCTCATGAACGCAGGGGTGCCGCAGAGCGGCAGGAGAGAGAAAACCACGTCTTCATCTCAGGAACGCAGGGGTGCCGCAGAGCGGCAGGAGAGAGAAAACCACGTCTTCATCTCAGGAGCGCAGGGGTGCCGCAGAGCGGCAGGAGAGAGAAAACCACGTCTTCATCTCAGGAGCGCAGGGGTGCCGCAGAGCGGCACGACGGAGAAAGCCACGGGCTTCAGCCCGTGGAAAACAGGCTTGGGAGATAAGGGCTTCAGCCCCGGAAGCTCCCTACTTCACCCCTTTGCTCGGATCCCACGCCCCTTCCAGCTTCCGCACATAAAGAATCTGCCCAATGTGATACGCGTTATGCGTCCCGATGTGCGCAATCAGCGACGCGTTCTTTTCCAGCGTCGCCTCGTCGCAGTTCGCCACCGCGCTCTCCCAGTCCTTCATCACCTGGTCCAGCTTCTTCTGCAAGTCCGCCCACTGCGCCGCGTTGAAATCGGTGAACGTCTCGTTGTTGTTCCCGTCGTAGGGCTCCAGCTTCTCGCCCCTGAACCGCTCCAGCGAGCGCGTGTCCCAGTACCAGATGTGATACGCCAGCTGTCCCACCGAATGGCCCCCTCCCGGCGGCGTCCACTTCGCCTGCTCCGCCGTCAGGTCCGCGACCGCCACGTTCACCGGCACAAACCAGTCTTCCTTGTCATGCGTCGTATGCAGTTGTTCCAGCAGCACGCCCCGCAGCGTCGTTGGCGGTTGTTGTTTCGTTTGCGCCGTCGCGCTTAGCGACATGGCCAGCAGCGGGAGCAGAAAAATCGCCACTCTCTTCATGGAATCGAATCCTCGCCCAGGGTTGGTTTCAGCTTCAGATTGCCGCCGAGGATACCATCCTTAGGAACTCCCGGCCCATATCCAGTTCCCGCTCGCCCGGCGCGCGCACCCGCGTATCATGCCCCCATGGATTTCCTCTACGGCCTGCTCCCCGCGCTGCTGCTGATTCTGGGAATCCTTATCGCCGGCCTCTGCCTGCGCCGGCTGCTCGCCCTCAACGAGCGGCCCTGGCCCACCGCGCGAAAGTTCTTCGAGCGCATCGCTCTCTCCCTCGTTGCCATCGGATTCCTCGCCGTCGGCCTCTCCAGCGGCATCAACGCGCTGCTCCTTCATCGCGAGCGCGCCCCCATGCCCGGCCGCCTCGTCAGCGTCAACGGCCACCGCATGCGCATCGAATGCACCGGCTCCGGCTCGCCCACCCTCGTTCTTGACGCGGGCCTCGGCAACGACGGCCTTATCTGGAGCGCCGTCCAGCCCGCGCTCTCCCAAACCACCCAGGTCTGCTCCTACGACCGCGCCGGCATGGGCTGGAGCGATCCAGTCCCTCCACCCCGCGACGCCGATCACATTGCCGCCCAGCTCCATGACCTGCTACAGGCCGCCGGCGTCACCGGCCCCATCATCCTCATGGGCCACTCCATTGCCGGCATCTATATCCGTGACTACGCCACGCACTACCCCGATCAGGTCCGCGGCCTCGTCTTCGTCGACGCCTCCACGCCCCTCCAGAACCGCGACCCCGCCTTCGCCCCGCACATGAGCCGCCCGCCGCGCCTGCAGATGTTCCTCACCCAGAGCCTCTTCGTCCTCGGTATTCCCCGCTGGATGGGCGGCTGCAAAAACAACTTTCCCCAACTCCCCGCGGACCGTGGCCGCCTCCAGTCGGAAGAGCGCTGCCACCTCGTCGTCTCCTCGCCCGCCGGGGAGTCCACCAACTTCGATCGCTCCGGCGAAGAAACCATCCACACCGGCCCGTACGGCGACCTGCCCATCCTGATTTTTACGTCCGATCCCGCCAAAGCCCGCGCTGAGCACGAGCCGCCCGACATGCTCGCCGCGTGGGACCGCATGCAGGCCAACCTGAAAAACCTCTCCACCCGCAGCAGCCAGATCATCGCCCGCAACAGCGGCCACTACATCCAGCTGCAGCGCCCCGATCTAATCGATCGAGAAGTCTCGCTTTTCATCCAGCAAATCCGCGGCTCCGCCCCACCGCCCGCCCAATACGGCAACACCACCACCGAGTAGCTCTGCTCGATTGAATTGTCAGTAGGAAAGAAACCAAGCCTCAGCCTACGTCGCCGGCCGCACCCCGCACCCTGTCACCTGTAACCTGCACCCCGCACCCTGTAACCCGCAACCTGTAACCTGTAACCTGTCTCAGTGCAGCCGCGCGTACTCCGCCTTCGCCTGCTGATCCACAGGAATATCCGAATCAGCGTCCTTCCACAGCGTCAGGAAATCCTTGTACGCCGCCAGCGCCCGCACCCGCGCCGCATCGGCATCCGCGCCGCTCGCGCTCTTCGCCTCCAGCGCATTCGCCCGCGCCACGCCCAGCTTCGCCAGCGCGCCCGTCCAGCAATTCCACACCAGCCCCGGATGATCGAGAATCTTCTGAAATTCCGCCTCCGCCTGCGGCCCCTGCCCCGCCGCCAGATATGCCTCGCCGCGAATGTAGGTGGGGTACAGGCAGGTGATATTCGTCATCCAGTTAATGGAACCGTACTCAATTGGAGGCAGCGCGCTTTGCAGGACGGCGATCGCCGTCGCCGGGTCCTTCCTGTTGATGGCAATCTGTCCGCGAATTGCGGCCAGCCACAGCGACTGCATCTGCGTATCGAGTGGAAACCTCTTGTTCAGATCGTCGGCCAGCGCCTGCGCTGCTGCATTGTCGCCCACCATGGCATCGGCCAGTGCGGCTTCCACATCCACGCCCTCACTCTTTGGCGTCATCTTCAGTCCCGCAGCCACCGCCTGCCGCGCCTCGGCCGCATTGCCGAAGGCAGCTTCCCGCACCGCCTCGTTTTCCCACCAGATCGCGCCGTTCTCCCGGCTGTCGTTCTCGACCGCCGAGTCCGCCGCCTGGCGGGTCAGCTCTCGCGCACGGATCAGATGTCCGCTGTACGCCTCTGTATCCGATGTGAGCGAGAGTCCGAAATTGGCAACCACGGGAACCCCCGCCAGCCATTGCTGCTGCTGCGCCATCGCCTGTCCATCGTGCTTCAGGAAACCCAGCGCATATCCCGCCATGTGGAAGATGAAGGCGTCCAGGTGCCGCGCGTGCGCCTCGTCGATCATCTGCCGTGACTGGTCGAATAGCCCCAGTGCCAGGTAATAGTTGGCGAGGTTGGCATACGATGTGAGAATCTCCGGCGCCATCTGCCGTTCCTCCACCGTCACCTGCACCGCTTTCCCGAATTCTCCCAGCAGAGAGTCGACGATGCCCAGATTGTTGTACGCCGCCGAGTAGCGCGGGTACTCGTTCACAGTCTCCTCAAGAGTCGCAGCGGCCTTTTCCAGCTGTCCGGTTACCGACTCGTAATAATTGCCGCTGATCGCCAGCTTTTCCCGTTCGCTCGCGTGATCGCGCAGCGCGAATGCCTTCTCGTAGTATTCCGCCGCCCGTCCTGGCTGCCCCAGATTGCCGTAATCGATGCCCAGTGCCCCGTAACCCATGGCAAAATTCGGATCCAACTGGACCGCCCGCTGAGCATAAGACAGGGAAGCCTCCGGCCCGTGCTCGGTCAGCATCTTTTCTCCCAGGCTGTACGCCTGCAGCGCCTCCAGCGACGACGTCGTCGCCTGCTCCAGCGGCACATCCAGCTTCTTCACCGTGCTGATGTTCTCGCCCAGCTCCCCACGCAGCTTCGCAGCAGCGCTGCCCACCGCGTTCAGAACCTGCTCCTTGCCATTCGCCGTCACCTGCTCCTCGACCAGCGGCTCGCCGCTCTGGCAGTTCACCGCCTTCAGCCCGATCACGTACTGATTTCCGAGGCTGCCTATCGATCCCCCGATCGTCGCCTGAGCCCCGGCCCGCTCGCACAGCTCCCGCGCCGCTTCCGGAGTCAGCTTCGCATCCGCCGGCAGCGTCATCAGTTTCAGCATCGCCTGCACCTGCGCGTCCGACATCACGTTCAGAAAAGGCGACTGGTCCAGCGCCACCGTCAGCGCCGTCTTCAGCGTGTCGTCAAATACCGGATCGCCCGTGCTGTTCTCGAAATCCGCCACCACCACTGTGTCTTTATCCGTCAGCCGGTGGCTCGGCCGCTCGAAAAACCGAATCGCCCCCAGCGACAGCAGCACCGCCGCCACCACTCCACCGGCAATCAGCGCCCATGGCCGCGTCGGCGTCACGGGACTCGCCGGCACAGAAGCCGCCGCCGCTGCAGGACTCGCCGCCGCGCTCGCGCTCGACGCGTGCGAGGCCGCGCTGTATCGCCCGCTCTCCGAATCCCGCTTCAGCCGCTGCAGGTCGGTGCGCATCTCTGAAGCATGCTGGTAGCGCAGCTCGCGATCCTTCTCCAGCGCCTTCCGGATCACCGGCTCCAGCCCCGGCAGCGCGTCCCGCTTCGCCGTCAGCAGCGGCTCCGGCTCCTGGTACAAAATCGCTCCGCAGATATCCCCCGGGCTGCTTCCGTCAAAGGCCATCCGCCCGGTCGCCATCTCGTACAGCACCGCGCCGAACGAAAACAAATCCGTCCGCCCGTCCAGATCCAGCGCCCGCACCTGCTCCGGCGACATGTATGCCACCGTCCCCAGCATCGCCCCGGGGCTGGTCAGATGCGCCGCGTCCGATGCTGCCGTCGCTGAATCCGATCCCGCGCCCTCGCCCGCCTGTTTTACCGGCACCTTGGCCAGCCCGAAGTCCAGAACCTTGGCATGTCCCCGCTGCGTCACGAACACGTTCGCCGGCTTGATATCCCGATGCACGATGCCCTTCCCGTGCGCCGCATCCAGCGCATCGGCGATCTCCACGCTCAGCGTCAGAATGTCGCCGGAATCCATCGGCCGGCCGGCGATGCGGTGCTTCAGCGTCATCCCGTCCAGGAACTCCATCACCATGAAGACGCGTCCGTCTTCTTCGCCGATGTCGTAAATCGTGCAGATGTTCGGGTGATTCAGCGCCGACGCCGCCCGCGCCTCCCGCCGAAACCGCTCCAGCGCTGCGGAGTCCCTCGCCATAGCCTCCGGCAGAAACTTCAGCGCCACGAATCGCCCCAGCCGTGTGTCTTCGGCCTTGTAGACGACGCCCATTCCGCCGCCGCCCAGTTTGGCGACGATCCGGTAGTGAGAGATTGTCGTGTCGATCATTTCCAGCGTTTTCCGGGGAGCGTCAAACGTGTGGCCCGATGATACGGACGCGCTTCAGGCGCGTCAACGAATTCGCGCTCGGTGCACCGTGCTCCTCTCGCGCCTTCTCCATCCCTTCCGGGTCGTTGTCCTCCTCGTCATCCGCCGCCTGTTACCGGTACTCCAAAGTACTCGGCGTCCGCGTGACCCCCAGTCCTCCGCCCCAACTTTCTGCATCCTCCCCCAGCCCCGCCGGCGTATACCAGGTTGAAGGCAGGGTTTTCACCTGAACGACGCTCGTGAGCAGTCCTTCCGCGCGCTCCTGCTGCAGCACCAGTCCATGGTCTTCAGCATCGCGCTCCGCATCCTGAACGATCGCTTCCTCGCCGAAGAGACCGCGCAGGACGTCTTCCTGGAGCTGCACGCGAAGTTCGACGCGCTCGCCTCAGACGCCCACGTCCTTCACTGGCTCCGCCGTACCACCGTCCACCGCGCTATCGACCGGATCCGCCACCGCGACCGTCACCCCGAGGTCGCGACCGATCCCGCGGAGTTCGGCCTCATGGATCTCCCCGCGCTGGCCATCAACGCCAGCCCCGGCGATCCGCTCCTCAACCGCCAGCTCCGGCAGCTGGTGGCCTCCCTGCCCGCCGGACCCCGCTCTGTCGTGGTCCTGCGATTCCAGGAAGACCTCACGCCGGAAGAAATTGCGGAGGCCCTCGGCATGCCCGTCGCCACCGTCAAAAGCCACCTGCGCCGCACCCTCGCTCTGCTGCGCGAAAAACTCACCCGGGCCCTCGCCGCCCGGCCCAAAACCGAACCCGGAGTTGAGGTCCAGCAGCCGTGACATTTCTCACAGCCCCGCGCCTCATTTCCAGTCAGCGTAGAAGAAGATGATCGAATCCGACGCCCAACTCGAACAGGCTCTCTCCGCCGCTCTCGCCCGCGAAGCCGCCCCGGCCTCCCTCGCCGACCGCGTCGAGCAGCGCCTAATGAGCACAGGATCCCAACCAAAAGTCCCGCGGGCCGCGCAGGCCGTCCCTACGTTCGCCTCTCTTCAGATCACCACCAAATCCCGCCTGACCAGCCTGTTCTCCCTCGGCGCGCACGCCCTCCTCTGCGCCCTCATCGCGCTCTTCGCAATCAGCCAGTGGCACATCCGCCAGATCCAGAAAAAACTCATCGCCACCACCGTGGACGTGGCCCCCTTCATCCCCTCCTCCCCGCTCAAAGACACGATGGGCGGCGGCGGAGGCGGCGGCAATCACGAGATCCTCGAAGCCTCCAAAGGCAAGCTCCCCAAATTCGCGAAGCAGCAGATCACCCCGCCACAGATCCTTCGCATCGACCACCCGAAGCTCGCCGTCGAGCCCGCCGTCGTCATGCCGCCCATCAAGCTGCCGGACGCTTCGAGCATGCCTGACCTCGGCATCCCGCAGTCGCAGCAGGTCACGCTCTCCCAGGGTGGAGGATCCGGCTCAGGCTTCGGCTCCGGTGAAGGCGGCGGCATCGGCTCCGGCCGCGGCAACGGCATCGGACCCGGCACCGGCGGTGGCTATGGCGGCGGCGTCTACCACGTCGGCGGAGGCGTCTCCAACCCCATCCTCGTCTACGCCCCCGATCCCGAATTCTCCGACGAAGCCCGACGCGCTAAGTACCAGGGCGTCTGCGTCGTCGGCCTCATCGTCGACGCGCAGGGCAATCCTCAGCGCGTCCACGTCGTTCAACCCCTCGGCATGGGCCTCGACGAAAAAGCCATGGAAGCCGTCCGCCAGTACAAATTCAAACCCGCCATCTATAAAGGCAAACCCGTCGCCGTCGAAGTCAACATCGAAGTCAACTTCCGCATCTACTAGCGCTCGCCCGCGTTACCGCAGCCGCCGCAGGCTGTCGACGGAAGGCACAAAGTAATACGAGCCCGTCAGCGGCTCGGTGTAGCGGGTCAGCGCGTCCCGTGTCCCGTCGATCCGCCCCGCCATGCTCTCCAGCATCCGCGCCAGCCGCTGCTGCTCCGCGCTGAATCCCACAAACACCGTGCCGTGATCGCTCACGCCGCCGTAGGGCATGTTGCGGCGAAAGATCTTTCCAAATTTGTCCTGATCGGTGCGTGCCACGTGCGAATCCGCCGGCTTGTTCTCCAGTTCCACGCTCCCCGGCTTCGTGCGCCCCATCATGCGCTCCTGCTGTTCCACCGGCACAGCCTCCCACGCAGTCACCTTGTGCTTCCACTTCTGCAGCAGCAGCACCGAACCGCCCGCGCCCGGCGTGCCTTCCGGGACCAGCGCCGCCGCCGGCGCGTCCAGCAGCGTGGGATTCTCCGACCCGTCGATGAATCCCGTCAGATCGCGATCGTGTCGGTACGGCCAGCTCGACGTCTCATCCGCGAGCGACGCCAGCCCCTCAAGATCCCGCACCACGCTGCGCGCCATATCAAACAGCACGTCATACGCGCTCCCCGACAGCCACACCAGCGCATCCTTCTGCGTCGCCGGCATCACGAATCCTTCCACCCCCCGGATTTCGCTGTTGAAGCCTTCCACCTCTGCCGGAATCTCGCCCGGCGCCAGGCTCCTCCACAGCTCCGGCCGAAATCCGATCACGAAGTTCACGCCCCCCGTCGTCGTCCGCGGTTCCCGGATCGCGGCAATCTTCGCGGCGAACTCTTCCCGATCGGTCGCTTCCAGAACCTCGAACTCAAGGTAAGCGTGCGACGACGTTCCCAGAGCGAAAATGCCCGCCTGCGGCGTATCCATGTGCGCATTATAGGAGCCGCTGCCCGCACGGCCCGGCGCCGACCTTCATCCATTGCCGTCGCCGGCCACGTTTCAGAATCGGCATGCTACACTTCCCGCCAATCCCTTTCCCTCGCACTGCTGCTCACCCGAAGAGAGGACCGCGCATGCAGCGTCGCCGTTTTCTCCACCTCATCATCGCCACCGCGTCGCTGGCCTTCCTCGTCACAATCTCCCTGCTCGCGCGCACGCCCACCGTCCGCGCCGCCCACGCGCCCGCTCCCGCGTGGAATCACTCCGCCGCCGCCCAATTCCTCGACAGCCGCGAGCTCTGGTGGCAGGCCTGGCCCCGCGCGCAGAAAGATCACGGCACCCTCTGCATCTCCTGCCACACCGTCGTCCCCTACGCGATGGTTCGCCCCGCCCTCAGCCGAGACCTCGGCGACGCCGCGCTCACCCCACCCGAACAGGTCCTGCTCGCCAGCGTCGAAAAACGCGTCACCGGCTGGTCCAGCATGACGCCCTTCTACCTCGACGCGAAATACGGCCCCGGCAAAACCGCAGAGTCCCACGCCACTGAAGCCGTCCTCAACGCCGTCATCCTCGCCAGCTACGACGCCGCCCAGGGCCGCATCCGCCCCGTCACCCGCGCCGCCTTCGATCACGCATGGGACCTCCAGGAATCCAGCGGTCCGCTCGCCGGCGCCTGGAAGTGGCAGGACTTCCACCTCGGTCCCTGGGAATCGTCCGAGTCCGGCTGCCAGGGCGCCGCGCTCCTCTGCCTCGAAGCCGAAAACCTCCCCGGTAACTTCGCCGACGATCCTGCCACCGCACCGCACATCGCTGCTCTGCGCGCCTGGCTCCGCAGCGACTACGCCGCGCAGCCGCTCCTCAATCAGATCTATATCCTCTGGGCCTCTGCCAAAGACCCTGGACTTCTGACCCGCGCCGAACGCCGTTCCCTTCTCGCCGCGCTGCAGGCCAACCGTCAGCCCGACGGCGGCTTCCGCACCGCCTCCCTCGATCCCCGCAATCGCATCGACCACTCCGCGCAACCTGCCGCTTCCGACGGCTACGCCACCGGTCTCGTCGCTCTCGCCCTCGAAGCCATCGGCACTCCGCGTCGCGATCCCACCCTTGCCGCCGCCCTCGCCTGGCTCGCCAGCCACCAGCAGCCCAACGGCTCCTGGACCGCGGCTTCCCTCAACAAGCAGCGCGATCCCGCCAGCGATCCCGCGCTCTTTATGACCGACGCCGCCACCGCCTACGCGGCGCTCGCCCTCGAACGCCAACCCTGACCTCCGCCACGAAAGAAGGTTCCCGCATGCAGCGCCGCCGCTTCGTCCAGTCCGCCGCCGCCCTTTTCCCCGCGGCCGTCATCGATCACGCTCTCGCCGCGGCAGCAACCGCCGGCCCCGAAGCCCATCCCCTCCCGCCAGGCCCTGTCCTCTCAGGGCAGGACCGCCTCCACGAACACCACTCCCTCGGCTTCAGCACCATCGCCTTCAAAGTCCTGCCCCGCGAAACCGCCGGCAACCTCTTCCTCATCGAGCACACCCACCTCCGCAAAGGAGGCGGCCCGCCGCTGCACCTCCATTACGCGCAGGAAGAATACTTCTATGTCATGGAAGGCGACTTCCTCTTCCAGGTCGGCGACCAGCGCATCGCGCTTCACCCAGGCGACTCCATCCTCGGCCCGCGCAAAATCCCGCACACCTTCACCGTCACCAGCGAAACGCCCGGCCACATGCTCATCGCCTTCACCCCCGCCGGACAGATGGAAGGCTTCTTCCGCGCCGCCGAAAAACCCGGCGTCTCCCTCAGCGACCCCGCCCTCTTCGCCAGCCACGGCTGCAAGCTGCTCGGCCCGCCGTTGAGCGCTAGTTGATTCTGGTCCGGCGGATCGGAATGCTGGGAGCCCCATCCTTGTCAGCTCGCGCCGTTCGAGGCGACAGGGTGGGAGGCTCACAATCTCACCGAGCCGCTCCCGACCCACGCCGCCATCGGGTGCGATCGCTGGGTGCCCCATCCATGTCGCCTCGCGCCGTTCGAGGCGACAGGGTGGGAGGCTCCGATGCTCCACCAGCCGCCCCCCATTCAACTGGGGGTAGGGCAGAGTGGTGGCCTGCGGCCTGCGGCCTCATTGCGAGTGCTCGATCGCGCGATAATGCGGCCATGCCCGACCCCACCCTCCGCCTCCGTCCCCTAAACCCCGACGACGCCCCCGCAGCCGCCGAACTCAGCACTCAGCTCGGCTACCCCGCCACAGCCGACGACCTCCGCCCCCGCATCGAGTCCCTCGCCTCAACCCCCGACCACATCGTTCTCGCCGCCGTTCTCAACGGCCGCCTCACCGGATGGATCGACGCCTCCATCGAGCGCCACCTCCAGGACCCCGACACCGTCAACATCGGCGGCCTTGTCGTCGACGACGCAGCCCGCGGCGCCGGCATCGGCAAGCGTCTCTGCGAAGCCGTCGAAGCCTGGGCCCGCTCGCGCAACATCCCCACCGTCCGCGTCCGCTCCCAGATCAAGCGCACCGACGCCCACCGCTTCTATCTCCGCGACGGCTACCGCCACGTCAAGACATCCTTAGTCTTCGAGAAATCCGTCCTCTGACCCGAAGCGCCCTCTCAACCAACACAAACTCTCGCCCAGGCATCTGCCTGTGGCCTGTGGCCTGTGGCCTGTGGCCTGTGGCCTGTGGCCTGTGGCCTGTGGCCTGTGGCCTGTGGCCTGTGGCCTGTGGCCCGTGGCCTGTTGGCCTGCAACCTGTAACCTGCACCCCGCTACAGCACTCCCCCCAACCCCCTCACCCCCTCCCGAATCTCCCGCTCGTTCAGCGTCGCGTAGCCCAGCACGAATCCCACCCGCCGCTCGCCCTTCCCGCCATCCAGGTAACAGTGGCTGATACTGTAAATCCCCACGCCTCGCTGTGCCGCTTTCCGGATCGCGCCAGCCTCGCTCACCCGCCCCCTGGGCCACAGCATCACCTGCGCGCCCGCTCCATCGCCCGTCACCTCCACGCGATCCCCTAAATATTTCCCAATCGCCTCCAGCAGCGCCGCCCGCCGCGCCGTGTTCCGTCTCCGCAGCCGCCGCAGATGCCGCTCGTACAACCCGCTCTCGATGAACTCCGCCAGCGTCTCCTGCTCCAGCGTGGACGAGTGCAGATCGCTCAGCCACTTCGCCGCCGCCAGCGTCGGCATCAGCGATCGCGGCGCTACCAGGTACCCGATCCGCAGCGACGGAAACACCGTCCGCGAAAATGTTCCCAGATACACGATGCGTCCATCCGTATCCAGCCCCTGCAGTGACTCGAGCGGCCGCCCGTCATAGCGAAACTCCCCGTCGTAGTCGTCTTCCAGGATCACCGCGTTCCGCTTTCGCGCCCACTTCAGCAGCGCCAGCCGCCGCTCCAGCGGCAAAATCGCCCCGGTAGGAAACTGGTGCGACGGCGTGACAAATGCCACCCGCGCCTCCTCCGGCAACTGCGCCGGATCCAGTCCGTCGCGATCCACCGGCACGCCCACCAGCCGCGCCCCCGCCGCGCGAAACGCCTCCCGCGCCCCGTTGTAATGCGGATCTTCGATCGCCACCGTATCGCCGCGCTCCACCAGTACCCGCGCCACCAGATCCAGCGCCTGCTGCGCGCCGTTCACGATGATCACGTCTTCCGGCTCGCACACCACCGCCCGCGCCCGCCGCAAATGCCCGCTGATCGCCCGCCGCAGCGCCATCGATCCCAGCGTCGATCCGTATTCGAACTGCCGCACGCTCGCTTCCCGCGCCTGATGCAGCAGCATCCGCCGCCACACCGCAAACGGAAACGTCCCCAGATCGCTGCGCCCGTTCGCAAAGTCGTAGCGCGGAACCGGCTCCTGGCGTCGCGGCGCATCCACCACACCCGTCGCCTCCCGCGCCGCATTCCCATAGCGTGAAAGCCGCAGCGTCGCCGGCCGTTGCCCTGAACCCTGCCGCTGCCCCGCTCGCCCTGTATGCCCTGTCACCTGCGGCGCAACAAAGGTCCCCGCGCCCACCCGCCCTGTCGCGAATCCCTCCGCCAGCAGCAGCTCGTAGGCCGCCACCACCACCGTCCGGCTGATCCCCAGCTGCTCTGCCAGATCCCGCGTCGACGGCAGCCGCTCCCCGCCCCGCAAAGTCCCGTGCAGAATCCCCTGCCGAATCCCCCGGTACACCTGCCGGAACAGCGGCTCGCCCTTGCGTGAAATTGGTATTGCCAATTGCATAAAAAGTGGTTCTGCCAAAGTACCACGCGCGGCCTCACTCTGAATACAACGACTCACCCCGGAGAGTCCCGCATGCGACCATCCCGCTTCCTCGCCCTCTCTGCCCTGCTCGCCTTCGCCCCCGCGTTTGCCCAGTCCATTCCCGCCGCCGTCCCCGCGCCACCGCCCCTCGCCGACGGCGCTCACGACTTCGATCCCCTCCTGGGCAATTTCACCTTCCACCTGCACTTCATGCTCCACCCCCTCACCAGCACTCCCGACTGGACTGACATGGACGGCACCGGCGCCTGCTACAAGGTCTGGAACGGCCGCGCCCAGCTCGACACAGTCGAACTGGACAGCGCCGCCGGCGGCCACATCGAAGGCCTCACCCTCCGCCTCTACGATCCTGCCCACCGCCAGTGGCGTCTCTACTGGGCCAACAGCCGCATCGGCCGCCTCGACCCGCCCCAGATCGGCGACTTTCGTAACGGCCACGGTGACTTTTACACCACCGACACCATCAACGGAAAAACCGTCCTCGTCCGCTACGACTGGACCCGCCTCTCCTCCGGCACACCCCACTTCGAGCAGGCCTTCTCCCCCGACGGCGGCCAGTCCTGGGAAGTCAACTGGATCACCAACCAGAAACGCACCGGCGACGCCCATTGGGGACAGCCCCAGCCTGGCCGCCCCAGCACTCAGCCCCTCGGCTCAACTCCTCCCGCATCCGCCGCCACCCGCGACGGCCAGCATGACTTCGACTTCGACACCGGCACCTGGAAGATCCACATCCGCCGCCTCGTCCATCCCCTCACCGGCTCCGCCGAATGGACCACCATGGAAGGCACCACCGTCACCCATCCCATCTGGAACGGCCGCGCCAACCTCGCCGAAGTAGAAGCCGACGGCGCCTCCGGCCACCTCGAACTCCTTGCCCTTCGCCTTTACGACCCCATCGCCCATCAGTGGAGCATCCACTTCGCCACCAGTGACAGCGGCGTCCTCAGCGAAGTTCCCGCCGTCGGCACATTCCGCAACGGCCAGGGCGAGTTCTACGACTCCGAGCTCTTCCACGGCCGCAACATCCTCGTCCGCTTCCGCATCGGCCCCGTCTCGGCCACCGAAGTCCACTCCGACCAGGCCTTCTCCGCCGACGGCGGCCAAACCTGGGAAACGAACTGGATCAACACCTACACCCGCATCAGCGAGAAAGACTCCCAATGACCCCCGACACGCCCCGCAAGCCTTACGAATTTCGCGCCTGCGACGGCTTCGGTCCGCTCGACTCCTCCTCGATCCTGCGCACCCCCGAAGCCATCCGCACCCCCTGCCTCGCAGGCCGCTGGTTCTCCCCGCGTCCTTCGCGCCGCAACGCCCAGCCCTACGTCCCTACCCTCGCCCCGCAACTCGTTAACGACTGACCCCGCCCGAAAGCCATGAAGCTTCCCCTCATCCACCTGCAGGCGGCCCTCCTCGCCGCCTGCTTTTTTCCCGCGCTCACGGCCCGCGCCGCCGCCATCGCCACCAACGACGCCAATCCCTGCGTCGAAAACCACTCCATGTCCGACGCCTGGTTTACCGGACCCATGCTCGCCAACACCGCCGCCACCGCGCCCCGCGGACACATGCTCCTCGAGCCCTACCTCTACGACGTCACCACCACCGGCGCCTACACCGCCCACGGCAAGCGCAACAGCGCACCCCACCAGAACAGCTACGGCTCCCTCACCTACCTCATCTACGCCCTCACTGATACGACGGGTATCGGCGTCATCCCCACCTTCGGATACACCACCGCCGCCGACGCCCCCTCCAGCGCCGGCCCGCGCTCCGGCGACCTCAGCCTCCTCCTCCAGCACCGCCTCACCCAGTCCCGCCCCTGTCGCTGGATGCCCACCGTCTCCCTCGCCGTCGAGCAGACCTTCCCCACCGGCCGCTACGACAACCTCGGCGACCGCCCAGCGAGCGCCACCGGCGCCGGAGCCTTCACCACCACCCCCGAACTCCTCACGCAATCCTGGTTCTGGCTCCCCCGCCACCGCATCGTCCGCATGCGCCTCAACCTCACCGACGCCTTCTCCAACGCCGTCCCCGTCACCAACGCCAGCGTCTACGGCACCGCCACAGGATTCCGCGGCACCGCGCAGCCCGGCCGCTCCCTCTACATCGACAACGCCTGGGAATACTCACTCACCCGCCGCCTCATCCTCGCCACCGACATCACCTGGCGCTCCAACGCCAACACCCGCGTCACCGGCACAACCGCCGCGACCCTCACCTCCCCCGCCCAGCCCACACTCCTCAACTCCGGATCCAGCACCACCTGGAACCTCGCCCCCGCCATCGAGTACAGCTGGAAGCCCACCATCGGCGTCCTCCTCGGCGTCCGCCTGACGCCAGCCGGCCGCAACACCTCCCAAACCCTAACCCCAGCCATAGCCATCAACATCGTCCACTAAACAAAGCCGTCACCCTGAGGAACGAAAAAATAAAGCTCGTCATCCTGAGGAGCGAAAAAATAAAAGCTCGTCACCCTGAGGAACGAAAAAATAAAAGCTCGTCATCCTGAGGAGCGAAAAAATAAAAGCTCGTCATCCTGAGGAGCAAAGCGACGAAGGACCCCGCGACCCCCAGCTCTTCCAAAACCCTCAAAAGTTTCTCCCCGGATCCCCCATAAGCTATCCGCTATACGCTGAACGCCGCCCCCCCCCCGTAACCCGCAACCTGTATCCTGAATCCAGCATGCTCATCACCCTGCTCGATCTCGAACGCGAGCCGGTCAGCTTCGACCTCCAGCTCCCCCCCGGCGCCATCGACTACGGCGAAGAAGCCACCCAGACCGGCCCCCTCGCCGTCCAGGGCAACGCCGAGCTCCTCCGCGAGCACCGCGGCCCCAAAGAAGTCATCGCCGACATCCGCACCCGCGCCCACTGGTCCGGCGACTTCGAAGCTCCCTGCGCCCGCTGCCTCGATCCCGTCCGCCACGCCCTCAGCGGCGACTTCGATCTCCTCTTCCGTCCCGTTGGCGCTGACGCCGGCCCCGCCGACCGCGCCCTCGGCGCGCCCGACACCGAAATCGGTTATTATCAGGATGGTGGTCTGGTGCTCGAAGACGTTCTGCGGGAGCAGGTGCTTCTCTCCCTCCCCGCGCGAACGCTCTGCAGCCCTGACTGCAAAGGACTTTGCCCGCACTGCGGCCACAATCTGAACACCGATCCGTGCACCTGCGAGGAAGCCTCCTCCGATCCGCGCTGGTCGGCCCTTTCAGACCTGCGCAGCCGGCTCAGCCCTGAAGCGGACAAGGCCAAAAAAGCCCCCCGCTAAGCTTCAACCCGAGAGCCCGCGTGCCTCAGGCCGCCTCCGGGAGTCGAAAGGAATCTGCAATGCCGAACCCAAAGCGCCGCCACTCCAAACGGCGCACCGCCCTCCGCCGTGCCCACGACGCCATCAGCGGTCCCGCGCTCTCCGAGTGCCCCAACTGCCACGAGCGCAAGCAGCCCCATCACGCCTGCCCCAAATGCGGCTACTATAAGGATCGCGAAGTTCTGGAAACCAACGAGGCTAAATAGTGCCACGCACTGCTGACCGCCGAGGAGCTTCCCGGTTCCTAACTTCCCGGGTTTCAGCTACCCGGCGTTTAGATGTCCGCTTTCTGGCTTCCCGGTTTTCAGCTGTCCGGTTCGTAGCTACCCGCTTCTTTGCTGACCGCTCCTTAGCTGTCCGGTTTTTAGCTGCCCGCTTCTTAGCTACCCGGTTTTTAGCTTCCCGGTTTTTAGCTGTCTTAGCTGCTCCCAATGCTGACTGACATCGCTCTCGACGCCATGGGCTCGGACAAAGCCCCCGAGCCTGAAATCCGAGGCGCGATTCTTGCCTGCCGCACCCTCCGCGTCCGCGTTCATCTCATCGGACCCGAGCAGATCCTCCGCCGCCATCTCAACCTCGCCCTCGAAGGCGAGCGCCTGCCCATTGAAATCATCCACACCGACGAGTTCATCTCCATGGACGAGAAGGCCGCCCACGCCGTCCGCACCAAGCGCAACAGCTCCATGCGCCTCGGCCTCAAAATGGTCAAGGACAAGCGCGCCGCCGGCTTCTTCACCGCCGGCAACACCGGCGCCGGCATGGCCACCGCCAAAATGGTCCTCGGCGCCCTCCCCGGCGTCGACCGCCCTGCGCTCGCCATCGTCATGCCCACCCTCGCCGGCTCGCCCTGCGTCGTCCTCGACGTCGGCGCCAACACCGACTGCAAGCCCCAGAACCTCGAACAGTTCGCCGTCATGGGCGAGCTCTACGCGCGCTCCGTCCTCCGCGTCCCCCGCCCCCGCGTTGGAATCCTCTCCGTCGGCGAAGAAGAAGGCAAGGGCAACGACCTCACCCGCGAGTCCACCGCCCTGATCAAAAAGCTCCCCATCAATTTCGTGGGCAACGTCGAAGGCCGCGACATCTACTCCGGCTCCTGCGACGTCATTGTCTGTGACGGATTCGTCGGCAATGTCGCCCTCAAAACCTCTGAAGGCATGAGCCGCCTGGTGCGCGAGATGCTCAAAGCCTCCCTCACCCAAACCGTCACCGCCCAGGTAGGAGCGCTCCTCTCCCGCAAAGCCTTCAACGCCTTCCGCCGCCGCCTCGACCCGTCCGAATACGGCGGAGCCCCGCTCTTAGGCGTCCGAGGAGTCTGCATCATCGGCCACGGATCGTCCAACGACCGCGCCATCATGAACGGCATAAGAGTAGCGGCAGAATTCGCGCAAGCCGGCATCAACGAACGCATCGAAAGAGAATTCGCCTCCCGCCCGGCAAGCACCGACACCCCCGACCCCGACCTCCAACTGCCGGTTCAGTAGGATTTGCCACCAGGCACCCGCGCTCCGCGCAAAGGCAAACACCAAACCACCCACAGATGTCATCCTGAGTTCGCGAAGCGCAGCGAGCGAGCGAAGGACCTGCGGTTGCCGTGTCTGCACCAGCGCAGCCCAGCCAAAGATCGGAGAGCGGCCCGGACTCAGAGGCGCATCCCTATAACCTTCCCGGAAAGCAAATCAACCGTCATCCTTAGCGACGTTCCCAAAACATTGCGACGGCGCGACAGACAAACAAGACACGCGTCGAATGGACCCGCATTCCGCTTTGGCTAGGCTACCCCGACCGTCGGGAGGGCCTGAGCCGCGGCGGTTGCTGACGCTTCAGTCCTCGAGATCCGTCCCACTCCAACGGCAGCGAATACGACCGACCGTATCAATTGGAGGCAGTGTGTATTCCGACTTGCTAATTAGCCCTTCTTTTTTCTTCTCTTCGTAAAAATCGCGGAGGCGGTTGAAATCAGGATTATCTGGCCCCCGATCCCGATTCTCCTCCAGAACATGTCTCATTCTCTCCTCTATCGACACCGAACCCTCCACTGTGGCTCAGAAAAACAGTCTCGTATGAATGAAGATCGGAGTTTTGATCTTGGCAATCCATTCAGTAATCAAATCGTTGTAGGAGCGGATAATCGGCTGCAACTTAGGCTCGTTCGAATAGTCTTCAATCTTCAGCCGGATGAAATTCTTTAGAGTTCCTATTCCAATCATCCTTCCATGCGAATGCCAGTACTGATTGTTTCCGAGCTTCTCCGCTACCTCTTCAGCTCTGTCCTTCTTTTGTTGTTCTGTTACCGGTTGTCCGATCATTGCCGGCGTGGTTTGATGCGTTGTCCAGTCTTTCCATTTGTATTCAACAAGCCATTTTTTGAGAAGTGTAACCGTGAGGTTCTTGGACTGTTCATATTGGCTGAGCATCGCCAAATCCTGATTTTGAAGAATCAAAAATTCAGCGTTCGATAGCGTCCCCACCGCCGCCTTTGCAAACATCTCCTCAACCTTGTCCAAATATCCACGGGCTGGAACCCATTGTTTGCCATTCCATACCTGGGGATCAATCGGGCCGAGAGATGAAGAGTAGTCCATGTAAATGCGGTTACCAGACATACAAAAGATCGTCCCAGCCGACATGGCAAAATCCGGCACTATAAAAGTGACGTCCTCATAATGGTGGCGAATAATATCCACCAGTTTTTCAACCGTTTCCGCCGAACCTCCAGGAGTATTGAGGACAATGACAAGTTTTGTTCGCGGTGTAGTTACGCCCTTCGGTAAATTGTCGGGCTTCTTCAAGTCTTCGATAAGATCGCGAAACGGCCTGACGATGCCGGTCTGTATTTCTCCGTAAAAGAAGACCACATCGGCCCCAAACTCAGTTTCTAGGGCAGCTAATTTTTGATTCATTAGCGCCTTAATCGCTTCGTCGTACAAGTTCATTCTTTACCACGGCTCCATCGTGATTGTGCAGCGTTCCTCGCGATCTCACTGCGCTGTTGAGCCGTCAGCGCCTGCGCTCTCGCTTTGCCGCCTTTTATACCACCCCGGCGCCCGATTATGGCTAGATACCGCGACACGGCATCTCTCTGCAGTAACGAGTCTTCCGCTTCCGGGAATTCCTGGGTTGCCGAATTCCCATTCAGAGCCATGGGCTGATCCGAGTCCTTCAGCGTCATGCTTAAGCGCCTCATGCATCCAGTATGCGCTCATCCGGTGAATCCCTGCAAACGTGTCATCGGCAGCCTGCAGGTCAAAATGAGTCACCAGCCGGCTTGTGCTTCTGCTTCTGACACCCAAGCTCCGCACTCGACCGTCTTCGGCCGTTACCCCCCGCTCCCTCCGTTTACAGGTCTTCCCCTGTGGAAAATCTGTCAACCCTTACAAAAGTCACGCCCCCTCATTCCAAACAACTTAACCCCCGATTTCCCTGGCAGGAAACCCGCCAAAAAATGTCATACTGGTCTTATAAGGTGAAAAAAGAAAAAGCCCGCCGCGAGCGGGCTTTTCTGCTGATTGGGGTCAATCCGGCCCACCCCGCGAGTCTCGGAGGTTGCCACTTTTGAAGCGCTCAAACAACTACCGCCTTTTCAACCTGAGCCTTTCGACCGAGCCGCTCTCCGCTGTTTTGACATCTCCAAAATCTACTCTGTCTTTGAATTACATAGCGTTTGGCGTCGTCAAACGAAAGCTGTACTTAATGGAAAACAGGGCACTTAGTCGAAAATTTACCACCCCCCGGGGGGGTGGGGTCTACCGCACCTGCGCCGGAAACAGCGGCTGCGCCTGCCCCGTCCCGATCACCACCGGGCAAGCCAGCAGCCGGTTGAACATCGCAGCGCTGTTCGACTCGACATGCCACGCCAGAATTTTCGCCGATCCGCCCTGGCCCTGCACCTCCGCCGCCACCGTCGCCGTCACCTCGGCCTCGCTCGACTGCACGGCCGTCGCCGTCACCGGCGTCCCCTGCGCTGAGGCAAAAAACGCATGGTGCCCCTCGAGCAGATACGGAGCCGGCTCGTCCAGCGGCGTCATGCCCAGCACCTCGTTCCCCTGGCTCGCCAGCCCCTGCAGCGTCTGGTCCATCAGCTTGCGGTTCTTCACCGCCTTGGGAGGCAGACAGCTCAGGTCAATCTCGATCAGCGCCACCCGTGCCATCACCGGCTGGCTCTCGCCCACCGCCAGCAGGATTCGCAGGCACCCGGCGCCGGCCTTCTTTGCTGAGTCGTCTGCATCCTCGCCATACAGGATGCGCTGCCCCAAAGCAGTCGCCGCCTTCGCATCCGTCGGCGTCAGCTCCGCCGGATACGAGAAGCTCAGCCCCAGCGCCGAATCGGTGAACGTCCTCATCGCCGGAGCCGCAGGCTTCCCCGGCGTCTGCCCCGCCGCAACCGCGGTCAGAAGGAAAACCAGGCCGAAGCGCATGGCGCTCAGCTCCATTCCATGGCGTACTGGCTGGTCATCGCCAGCGCCGCCGGCTTCGCCTCGCTGGCCAGATCCAGCACCAGCCGCTCCAGCACCAGCCGCTTGTCCGCGGGCTGCGACCGCAGCTCCAGATCGGCCCGCGCGATCAGCCGCAGCGCCCGCGTCAGTTCCCGCCGCGACTTGTACCGCCGCGCCTGCCGGATCACATCCTCCGCGGCAAACGGCGGCATGCGAAAGCCCTGCCACAGCGCCTGCCAGATCGCCCGCGAATCGCGCACGTTCTTTTCGAGAATCACCAGCATCTGCCGGAACGTCCTCGCCAGCATGTACAGGTGCCCGATCGCCGAATCCTCGCCGCCGTCGCTCGCGTTCAGCAAACCATGCAGCAGACTGATGGCCCGCGCCCGATCCTTAGCCGAGATCGCATCGGTCAGCTCGTACAGCGACCGCTGCTTCGCCGCCAGGACCATCGTCTCCACATCGCCCAGCGTGATGTGCCGCTTGGCGCCGGTGTACAGCACCAGCTTCTCCAGCTCCGACGCGATCAGCATCATGTCCGCGCCCAGCGCATCGGCCAGCTCGCGCGCCGCGTCGGGATCCATGGTCACCTCGCGCCGTTTCGTCTCGGCCCCGATCCACCGCAGCGCGTCGCCCTCGTCCACGCGAGCCAGCTCCACCAGCCCGCACCAGTCGCCCAGCGTCTCGCGGATCCGCTCGTACCGGTTCTTGTCGTCCAGGTCCATCCGCCGCGGATCGGAAGGAATCCGCAGATGATCGGCCACAAAGATCACCAGCGCCAGCGGATTCGGCGACTTGAAGTACGCGTCGATGGCCGCGAACTCGTCCTTCTTCGCCCCGCGCGTGTACAGCGCCTTCAGGTTCCGGATGAACAGCACCTGGAACGGCGCCATCAGCGACGGGGTTTGGGCGCGGTCGAGCGCCTCAAAGATGTTGATCTCGGCCAGGTCCAGATCGGAGAGGCAAAAGTCGCGCAATTCCGCCGGAACCAGGGCGGCCAGAACGGCTTTCCTGCACCGCTCGTAGAGGAAAACGTCATCGCCAACAAAGACATAGCCGGCACGAAGACGGTTCTCCTTGATTTCAGCCAGGAAGCGGTCGGTGGATGCGAAGCCGGCGCCCATCGGTTCTCAGTCTACGTGGATGCCGCCCCTGGCGGAAGCTTTTCCCGCATCACAGGGGTGACTCCAAAGTCACGCCGCCGGAATCGAATCGAACAGCAGCGCGAGTGATCTAGGTCACATTCCTCGCCCATGATGATTTTGATAATGGGTCCAGCGAGGCCGTGATCCGGGCGGTTTTTAATATACTTTTCTTTCCGGTCCCACGGCCTCCCCCAGAGCCCCAATGTTCATTCTTTGGCTTCGAGTTGCCGCTTCGCTGTACGGGGTCGCCAGCCTTCTGGCGATTCCCGCTGTGCTCGGCAACCGCCCGCGCGGGCATCGCTACTGCCTGCCGGTCACTCTGGGAGCCTGGTTTTTCCACCTGGTGGCGACCGTCGAGATGCTCGCCAGCGCCCACCACCTGATTCCGGTGCTGGCCACGGAGATCATCTCCACCCTCGCGCTGGCTATCGTCGCCGTCTTCCTGCTGATTTTCTTCATCTACCGCACCATCTCTTTTGGATTGTTCGCCTTGCCGCTGGCCTTCCTGCTGACCGTGATTCCCGCCATCGGCCCGGACCGCTACACCTTCACCTCGCCCATGGTCCGCAATGGCTGGATCGCCTTCCATGTGGTCATGCTCCTGGTCGCCTATGCAGCCCTGCTGTTCAGCATGCTGGCCAGCTTCCTCTACCTGGTGCAGGAGCGGCGTCTCAAAGGCAAACAGTGGTCGAAGGCCGGAGTGACCGAGCGTCCCAAAGGGGCTCGCGGCTTCCTGACCTGGCTGCCGCCGCTGGCAACGATGGACCAGATCGCCAATACCACTCTGATCCTCGGCTTCTGCTGCATGACGGCCGGCCTGTTCGCCGGCTCCCTCATCGCCCAGGAGCAGGTGGGCATCAGCTACTTTGGCGATCCCAAGGTCCTGTTGTCCTTCGTCATGTGGGGGCTGTATGTTGTGATCCTGTTCATCCGGCGCAACTCCGGCCTGCGCGGCCGGCGCGCCGCATGGCTGACCTCCGGTGTTTTTGTCCTGATGCTTTGCGTCTGGGCGGCGAACCTTCTCGGGTCCGTTCACAGCTCCGCTCACAGGTTCGGTCTCAAATGAGATTCCTGGTCACAGGCCTGAACCACAAAACGGCGCCCATCGAGCTGCGCGAGCGGCTGGCCATTGGACCGGAAGCGCTTGCCCTGACCACGCGCGCACTGCTGGCCGAGCCGGGCGTGCAGGAGGCTATGGTTCTCTCCACCTGCAATCGCGTTGAGCTGGTGGTTTCTCACAACGGACTCGAGCCGCAGCTGCCCGGATTCCTGGCCTCACACTTCTCGCTGAACCGTACGGAACTGGAGCCCCACCTCTACCGCTATCAGGACGACGATGCCGTCCGGCACATGTTCCGCGTCGCCGCCAGCCTCGACTCGATGGTCGTTGGCGAGGCGCAAATTCTCGGACAGGTGAAGCAGTCGTGGAACGTCGCCCGCGAGCTGGGCGCCGTCAAGGGCCCGCTGGACAAGCTGCTGCAGGGCGCCTTCTCCGCCGCCAAGCGCGTCCGCTCAGAAACGGAAATCGGATCATCGTCCGTTTCGATCGCCTCAGTCGCCGTGGATTTGGCGCGCCGCATCTTTGGCTCGCTCGACGGCAAGAAGATCCTGATCATCGGCGCGGGCAAAATGAGCGAGCTGGCCGCGCGGCATCTCATGCAGCATGGCGCCGACTCGCTGATCGTGGCCAACCGCACCTGGGACCGCGCGGTGAAACTGGCGGAGCAGTTTGTGGGTCAGGCGATCCGCTATGAGGACCTCGACGCCCGCGCCCATGAAGCGGACATCATTGTCACCTCCACGGGCGCCGCGCAGCACGTCATCGGCATGGAGCGGGCGCAGCAGATTCTGCATCGCCGGCGGAACCGGCCCGTCTTCATCATCGATATCGCCGTTCCCCGCGACGTCGACCCGAACGTCAACCGTCTTGAGGGCATGTTCCTGTACGACATTGATGACCTGCAGTCGGTCTCGGCCACCAACCAGGTCGATCGCGCCCGCGAAGCCGAGCGCGCCGAGGCCATCATCGCCGAGGAGACGGAGCGCTTCCGGCGCACGATTCGCACCCTCGATATCGCTCCCATTCTCCAGCACGTGCAGGGCAAGGTGGAGGAGATGCGCCAGACCGAGCTGCACCGTTCGCGCCAGTTGCTGCAATCGCTCACGCCGGAGCAGCAGGCGGCCGTGGACGCGATGACCCGCGGCCTGATGAACAAATTCCTGCACCTGCCGCTGCAGGCGATGAAGACTGCCGCTCGTGAAGGAAATGCCGTCGCGCTGGAGGCCATCGGCGGCGTCTTTGCCCGCGAGTGCATGACCCAGAAGGGCGAGCGCCAGGCCGCTGCCGATGCCGACCGCGAGAGCGCTCTGGACCCCGATCAGCAGGACTCCGACACCGGCCCGAGTAAGACGTAGCCGGCGCGAACACGATAGGCTGGTCACTGACTCCGCATGCCCTCACCCAACGACCACCGAACATCAGGCCCTCTGCGCATCGGCTCGCGCGGCTCGCAGCTCGCGCTCTGGCAGGCCAATCACATCGCGGACCGGCTGCGCGGCGCGGGACACGAAGTCTCCATCGAAATCATCAAAACACTCGGCGACGCGATGCAGCACGTGCCCTTTGCCGAAGTGGGCGGAGCGCAGGGCGACGGCAAGGGCATGTTCACCAAAGAGATTGAAGAGGCGCTCTTCGCCGGCCGCATCGATCTCGCCGTGCACAGCCTGAAGGATCTGCCAACCGAGCTTGCCGAACCGTTCACCATCGCGGCGATTCCCGAGCGAGTCGATCCGCGCGACGCCTTCGTTTCCGTGAACCACCCGAGCTTTGAGGCGCTGCCGCAGAACGCACGCATCGGCACCAGCAGTTTGCGGCGGCAGGCGCAGCTGAAAGCCCAGCGCTCTGACGTACAGTGCCTGGAATTTCGCGGCAATGTGGACACTCGCCTGCGCAAGCTCGCCGAAGGCCAGGTGGACGCGATCATCCTCGCCTCCGCCGGCCTCGAGCGGCTGGGGCTCACGCAGCATCGTCGCGAGTGCTTCTCGCCGCTCACCCTGTGCCCCGCTGCTGGACAGGGCGCGCTCGGCATCGAGGCCCGCGCCGGCGATGATCGAACGCTGGCGGCCCTTGCTTTTCTGAATCACGAGCCCACTCGCTACGCGGTGACCGCAGAGCGCGCGGCGCTGGCCGCTCTCGGCGGCGGATGCCAGGTCCCCATCGGCATTCACTGCTTCCCGGGCGATGAGGGCTACTCGATCGTCTCGGCGGTCGCCTCGCCGGATGGCTCCGAGGTTCTGCGCGTGATTCTGGATCGGCAGCTGGCTGTGCCGCCGGAAGTCCTGGGCAGCAGAGTCGCCCACGAGCTGCTGCGCCAGGGTGCCAAGCGGTTGCTGACGGCGGAGGGACCCGGTCCCTCTGAGCAGCCGGTGGCCGGCGCATGAGCGACTCCGCCAACGATCCCCCGCGAGATCCGGCAGATCGGCCTCTTGCCGGACGAACCATTCTCGTGACGCGGGCTCGGCATCAGGCCGGGGCGCTTGCCGGTCGGTTGCGCGATCTCGGCGCCAGCATCCTCGAAATTCCCGCCATTGAAATTGTGCCGCCGGATTCGTTCGCTCCTCTGGATGCGGCGCTCCGGGATTTGTCACGGTATCAGTGGCTGATCGTCACCAGCGCGAACGGCGCGCGAGCACTGGACGAGAGGATGCGCCTGCTCGGAGCTGAACCCGCGGCCTTCGCGCATCTCAAAATCGCTGCCGTCGGTTCGGCGACGGCCCGGGCTCTGCGGGAGATGAGCCTGGAAGTCGCCGTTACCCCGCGGGAATACGTCGCCGAATCGCTGGTGGAGACGCTTCGCGATCAGGTCAGGGGACAAAGAGTTTTGCTGGCGCGAGCGTCGGTGGCGCGCGACGTGATTCCCGAGGCCCTCCGCGCCAGGGGCGCAGCGGTGGATGTGGCAGACGCCTACAGGACCGTGATCCCCGTCGAATCTGTCGCCAGGATCCGCACAATTGCGGGCACGGATTCTCGGATGCCGGATGCCGCCACGTTTACAAGCTCATCCACGGTGACAAATTTCCTGGATCTGCTGGGGGAAGCCGGCGTTCCCACACCGAAGAGCATGCGCGCCATTTCCATTGGACCCGTCACCAGCCAGACCCTGCGCGATCATGGCTGGAATCCGGCCGCCGAGGCCGATCCCCACGATCTGGACGGGCTGGTTCAGGCCGTAGTTCGCGCGTTACCAGCCGCAACCTGATTCATCGCGCCCCTGAACAGGCTACCGGTCCGGTGCCGACTGTCTCCGCCGCGGCTGTGCCGGAACCGTAAAATGCCCGCCGCGAATCGAAGCCATTTCCGGGTCCGCCGGCTGGCCCGCATTCGCGGGCAACGGCTTCCCGCCCAGCGCATTGGGATCGGCGGGATTGGACCACAGCGCGCCCACCTGCACCGGCGTGGGTGTCTGCGCCACGACGAGGTTGTGGTGCAGCTTCCGCTGCTTGTCCACATAGGCCTCAATCACGCTGGCGGCAATGGGGGCGGCGGCATCGGCTCCCCAGCCGCCATGTTCGTTCAGGACGACGACGGCGATATCAGGATTCCGCCGTGGCGCGATGCCCACGAACCAGGCATTCGCTCGCTCGTTCCCCTTGCCCAGGCTCTTGACGCCGGCGCTGTGGTTCACAACTTCCGCGGTTCCGGTCTTTCCCGCGAAATCGATCCCCTGGAGACGCGAGGCAACGGCCGTGCCGCCACCGTTCACCGTGTTGTACATCCCTTCGGTGATGATCTGCCAGGTCTCGGGTGATTCCTGGATGGTAGCGTCTCCGGAACCGGGATAATTCTCCAGAATTTGCTGATACATCCCTCGGCTCAGTTCGCTGGGGAAGACAACATGCGGCCGCTTGAGCACGCCGCCGGAGGCGATGCCGGCGATGGCGCGCAAAAGCTGAATGGGCGTGACAGCGACGGCTCCCTGCCCGATGCCGACCGAGACGGTTTCCCCGGCGTACCACTTTTCGTGAAAGGTGCGCAGCTTCCACTCGGTGGAGGGCATCACGCCGGAGGCTTCGTCGGGAAGATCGATGCCGGTCTTCTCGCCGATGCCTACCGAGTGGGCGTATTTGGCGATGGTGTCGATGCCGAGGCGGGCCGCCAGCTCATAGAAATAGGTGTCGCAGGACCAGGGGATGGCATGCTCGATATCGACCTCCCCGTGGTGCTTGTCACAGGCGAAAAAGTGGCCGTAGAGCGTGGCTCCCCCGGTGCAGTCAACCTTGAACGTCTGGGCGACGTTCTCCTGCAGGCCGGCCAGCGACATGATGATCTTGAAGGTCGACCCGGGAGCGAGCTGCGCCTGAATGGCTTTGTCCATCAGCGGGTGGTTGGGATCGGTGACCAGCCGGCTCCACTCGTCGCGCGTGATGCGAACGGCGAACTCATTGGGGTCGAAAATGGGACGGCTGACCAGGGCCAGAATCTCGCCGGTATGAGGATCCATGGCGATGACCGCGCCGTTATGGTCGCCCAGGGCGTTTTCCGCCGCTCGCTGGATATCCAGGTCGATGGTCAGCCGCAGGTCCTTGCCGGGCTGCGCAGGCTCAATGCCCAGCCGCCCGATCTCCCGCCCATGGCTGTCCACGGCCACATCCTGGGAACCGTCCACGCCGCGCAGGATGCCGTCATAGGCGGCCTCCACCCCGGACCGGCCCACGACGTCGCCGGGCTCATAGACTGCATAGCGCGGGTCGTTGAGCATCTCTTCGCTCACCTCGCCCACGTAGCCGATCAGCTGCGCGGCAAATCCGTCGAGCGGATAAAGACGCCTTTCCTCCTGCACGGTGTCCAGTTCCGGCAACTCATCTTTGTGCGCCTCAATGAACTCCTCTTCGTCGGGCGTGATGTCCTGCTTCAGCGGCAGCGGCTGATATTTTGGGGCGGTGCGATATTTCTTCAGGATGGCCTCGATCTGATCGACGCCCATGTGCAGTCCGCGTGCGATCAGGGGCAGATCGGGCGTGATATCGTGGCCCTGCTCTCGCACCAGAAAACAGGAGACGGAAGGGTAGTTATCGACGATCAGCCGGCCTTCGCGATCGAAGATTTTGCCCCGCGGCGCCAGGATCGGCACCTTGCGGATGCGGTTGGCTTCCGCCATGGCGTGATAGTTCTGGCCGCCCACCACCTGCAGCCGCCAGAGTCCAAATACCAGGATGCCCAGGACAATGGCGATCACATACTGAAACGCGGCCAGGCGCATCGAGGGCAGTTTGTCGTCGCGGTTAAGCACGGTTGGATACGGCGCTTCCAGCCCGCAGCGTGCAGATCGGGCGATTCTCTCTCCCTGAGGGGTGATATAAGAATATCGCGATTCCGTGGGCGAAACATCACTCGGTTGTTGTAGAACATCTGCGGTTATCGGAGGGTGATTCATGGCCCAGGGCAAGAAACGGGCAAAGAAGAGCGCGGACGGAAAAGGCGAATTCCTGCCGCCCCGGCCGATCAGCCTGCGCACACTCGGCGACTATCTGGACCTCTCCCCGGCGACCATCTCGCTGGTTCTGAACAACGCGCCCGGCGTACGCTCCATTCCCCAGGAGACCCGCGATCGGGTCGTCGCTGCCGCCAAAAAGTTCGACTACCGGCCCAGTTTCTTCGCCCGCTCCCTGCGCCGCCGCCAGAGCTTCTCGATCGGGGTTCTGGTTCCTGAGCTCAGCGACGGCTATTCCGTCCTGGTCATGAATGGCATCGAGGAAGTCCTCATCGAGGAGGGCTATTTCTACCTCACGGCCAGCCACCGGCGCAAAGCCGACCTGATCGAGGAGTACCCCGGCCTCCTGATGGATCGTTCGGTCGAAGGCTTTATTGCCATCGACACCGCCCTGCAGCACAGTCTGCCCCTGCCAGTCGTGGCCGTTGCCGCCCACAAGCCTCTGCCGGGGGTCACGCGCATCGTTCTGGACCACCAGCGCGCCGCCGAGCTGATGCTGCGGCATCTTTACCAGCTGGGACACCGGCAAATGGCTTTCATGCGGGGACAGTCCTTCAGCTCAGACTCCGATGACCGATGGAAGAGCCTCATGACGGTGGCCAAAGACCTGGATCTGCAGATCTCCCCCGACCTGGTCGTCCAGCTGCAGCTCAATCTCTCTTCGCCGGAACTCGGTTATCCCGTGGTGCCGCAGCTGCTGGCCACCAGACGGCCCTTCACCGCACTGGTGGCCTACAACGACATCTCCGCCATCGGGGCGATCCGCGCGCTGCGCGATCACGGGCTGCGCGTCCCGGAGGACGTTTCCGTTATCGGCTTCGACGACATCCAGGGCGCGGCCTACCATACGCCCAGCCTTACTACCGTTCGCCAGCCGTTGAGCAGCATGGGCAATACCGCGGCCCGCATCCTGCTGCAGCGAATCCGCGGCGGACCCAACCAGGATTATCCCGAACAGCTGCCGATCGTCCCCGAACTCATCATCCGCGAATCGACGCTGCCGCCCAATCCCGGCCGTCTGAAGAAGAAATCGCCAACCGGGAAGTCTCCCGGCGCATAGAATCGGCTTTTCCATGGCCCCCGACGAAGCCCCCTCCCCGCGGTTTCCCCTGCTCTGTTTCGGCTTTGTCGTGTGCGGCATCCTCACCGTGCTGCCCGGGCCGCTGCTGCCCGTGATGGCAGCGCAATGGGGTCTGCCGGACGTGCAGTCCGGTGCTTTCTTTGCATCCATATTCGGCGCTTCCACGATCGGCGCCATCTTTTCGCCCCACCGCCTCCGCCGAAACCTGCCCACGGGCTACGCGCTGATGAGCGCGGGGGCGTTTCTGCTCACCATCGCCAGCCAAACCGCCAGGGCCACCCTGGGCCATGCGCTTGCTCTGATCGCCTTCGCCCTCATCGGCCTCGGCACGGGGCTCTCTGTGACCGCGACCAACCTTTATGTGGGCAGCGCGGCAGAAGAGACCCACCGCGGCGAACGGGGCCGCCGTCTGTCCATCGTCAATCTGTGGTGGGGCATCGGCGCTGTCGCCTGTCCCTGGCTGATTGCCGCCACTGAAGGCGGCGGCTGGCTCCGCGCCTTCCTGTTACTGGCGGCTTGTGGCGCCGCTTTCATGTTCTTCGTGCTGGCCCCCCAGCTTCGCGTCGCCGAGACGCCCTCCCTCATCCCCACCCGCGCCTCGCTGGCTCGGGATGCCGGCCTGCTCGCCTTCTTTGCGGTTTTGCTGTTCCTCTACGTCGGCGTGGAGAACACCGTCAGCGGCTGGATCACCACCTATGCGCACCGCTTCAGCGGCCTCACCGTGGAGAATGCCGGCCTGCTGGTTTCACTCTTCTGGATTGCGCTGCTGGCCGGCCGCGCCCTGGGGTCGGCGCTGCTCCGCCGCCTGCCCGAACGCGCCGTTCTTCTGCCCAGCCTGACCCTGGCTCTGCTGGCGGTGACGATCCTGCTCGAGCCGCACACCACCGGCGTCGTTCTGATTGCCGTGGGCCTGGCGGGAGCGGGCTTCGGTCCGGTCTTTCCCCTGGGCGTGGCTCGCCTGCTCGCCCGCGTGAGCGATCACCGCAATACGGGCTGGGTTTTTGCGATGTGCGCCGGGGGCGGGGCAGTGCTGCCCTGGCTCACCGGTCTCGTTTCCACGCGCACCGGCTCCCTGCGGCTGGGCTTCGCTGTGGCCGTGGGCTCGGTGGCCGCTATTATGGTTCTGGCTTTGCTGGAAAACGCGATTCTGCGAGGTCGAAAGACGCTTCCCAAAACTGTCTGATCAACCCTTCCCGAGAATGCAGGACGGGACGCGCATCAGCCACAGGCGAGCCGCTGCCGGGTCGTTACAGCTTTTCGTAAAAATCGCAGGCCGAGCAGGAGATGTACACGCCGCCGGGGATGCCGCGCTCGCGATCCTTCACGCGCTTCACAATGCGCGTCGGCTTGGAGCACTTGGGGCAATCCGTGCTCTTGGTCGTGTCCATCATCTTCTTGCGATCGGCTGTCTTGGCAATCTTGGCCATGGTGCTGCTCCTCTGAATCCTGTCTCTGCGCCCTGGCGCAGGCGCGCCGTCTCCGGAGCTTCGCGGGGTGTCACCTGATCTGTGCAGGGAGTGTCGGGAAGTGCGCCGGAAACGCGCTGCCTCTGATTTTACACGAGTTCGGGCGCGTGGCGGACCGTCCGTCTGCAGGTCCTGCGGTGGGTCGTCCCGGCCCCGTGATTCACGTCACAGCCACCGTAGCGGCGGCCCCAGAAACTGGAACGTTGCTCAGGAATCCGCTGATGAATCCCCAACTCACCGAGCCCGCCCTTCCCGTTCCGCCCCGGCCAAAGAAAAAGCTCATCCGCCGCTCCGCCCCGGACCCGTCGCAGCAAATCCGCCACATCGTCCAGGGCCTGTTTGTCGCTCTGAACGCCTGGATCGGGATCAAGTTCTTCCTCTGGGTGCGCCTCTTCGAGCTCGGCGGAAACGGCCTCGCGGTTGGCCGCCCCGCCGGCGTCGAAGGCTGGCTGCCCATCGCCGGCCTGATGAACCTGAAATACTTCGCCGTCACCGGCCACGTGCCACCCGTCCACCCCGCGGCTATGTTTCTCCTGATCGCTTTCCTGTTGATGAGCATTCTGCTGAAGAAGGCCTTCTGCTCCTGGCTCTGCCCGGTCGGCACGCTCTCTGAATATCTCTGGAAGATCGGCCGACGCCTCTTCGGCCGCAATCTCACCCCGACGCGCTGGCTCGATCTCACCCTCCGCAGCCTGAAATACATCCTGCTCGCCTTCTTCATCGGTGTCATTGCCTGGATGTCGGCCGACGCCCTCGCCGGCTTCATGATGACCCCCTACGGCCTGATCGCCGACGTCAAGATGCTGGACTTCTTCCGTACCCTGACGCTGACCGGCATCATCGTGCTCGGCGTCCTCGCCGGACTCTCGCTGCTTATCCGGAACTTCTGGTGCCGCTACCTTTGCCCCTACGGCGCGCTCATGGGACTCGTCTCCCTTGTCAGCCCCGCAAAAATCCGCCGCGACACAGAAGCCTGCATCGACTGCGGCAAGTGCAGTAAGGCTTGCCCGGCGCAGTTGAAGGTCGATCAGCTCGTCCAGATCCGTTCCGTCGAGTGCAGCGCCTGCCTGGCCTGCGTCGCCTCCTGCCCGGTGGAGAACGCGCTGCAGTTCGCGCTGCCGCCCAGGAAGGCTGCCACGCCTGCCGAGCGCTGGAGCGCTCGCCTCCTTCGCCCCGGAGCTGTCGCCGCCGTGATCGCCGTCCTCTTCTTCGGCCTGGTGCTCTTTGCCCGCATGACCGGCCACTGGCGCAGCTCGATCCCCAACGACGTCTACCAACAGCTGGTGCCGAATGCGGATTCCGTGACGCACCCGATGTGACGATGGTTCCGCCGCGTGTTTCGCTTCAACCCGATGCGTGACTAGCGGCGGTCCGGCCGCGCCGCCGCCTCATAGACGGCCTTCGCGATCTCCGCGATCACCCGCTCCCGCATCGCATACGGAGCCTTCGCATCGGCCACGAGGACAGCAAGCGCCAGCCGGCGCCCGTCAGGCAGCGTGATCAGCGCGATGTCGTTGGTTGCGTTGTCGGTGGTGCGGCTTTGTCCGGAGGTCCCCGTCTTGTCGGCGGAAACAGTCCCCGGAGGCAAGCCCGCGCGAACGCGTTCGTCCGCCGTGTGCGTGGAAGTCATCCACGAGAGCAGAAGCCGGGTGTGCTCCGATGGGATCGGCGAGCGGTCAGCAAGCCGCCTCAGCAGCGTGACCAGCACCCGCGGCGTCGCGGAGTCACGATACTGGAGCATCTCGTTGCGATTGAGTGCGCGTTCCGTATCGACGACCGCGACAGGGGCAATGCCCAGCGTGCGGATGTAAGCGGTGACGGCGGCCGGGCCGCTTCCCGGAGCGCCAGGGCGGTCGAGCAGACGCAGGAGGATGTCGCAGGCCACGTTGTCGCTCTGGGTCACGGCCCGCCGAAGCAGGTCCTCGAGCGGCACATCGACATTGCCGTGAGGATACTGATCGCGGAGAGGGCTGTAGACGTCGCGATCCGGCACGTCGGCGGGACGAAAACGGATCGGCTGGTCGAGCTTATAGCGCCCCTCTTCGATCTCATGCAGCATCGTTACCGCGATCGGCAGCTTGTAGACCGACTGCATCGGCAGCTTCTCATCCGCATGGAAGTCGCAGTCGAGCTTTGCGCCCGGCAGAGAACAGGCGACGCCGACCCGCCCATCGGCCTGCGCGGCAATGTGAGCAATTTCTTGCTGCAGCTGCGCGGAAGCAGCCTGCACAAAGACGAGCGACAACGCGAATACGATCGACAAACAGATTCCAAACCGGCGCATTCTGCCGATTCTATGCGGGCGCGGCACTCCGGAAACCCACAGGCTGTTGACCAGCCCGGTTCCCCAGCCAGCCCCGAATGCTCACACCCACCCGCCGTCCACAACATAGCTCTGGTTCGTGATCGCCGAGCTGTCGTCCGCTGCCAGAAACAGGATCAGCCGCGCCACTTCCTCGGGCTCAATCAGCCGCTGCAGCGCCTGCGCCGTCAGCACCTCGGCCTCGTATTCCGGTGTGAGCCACAGCCGCCGCTGCCGCTCCGTCGCAATCGCTCCCGGCAACACGCAGTTGACGCGGATATTCCACCTCCCCAGCTCATGCGCCAGCGTGCGCGTCATCCCCACAATCCCCGCCTTCGCCGTCACGTAAACCGGCACATTGGTCGACGGGATCATCCATGCAATCGAACTCATGTTGACGATCGACCCGCGCCCCGCCCGCCGCATCCCGGGAATCACCGCCTGCGCCATGAAAAACTGCTGCTTCAGATTGATGGCGATGGTCCGGTCCCAGAATTCCGGCGTCACCTCTTCGATCATGTGCCGCGTGTCGTTGCCCGCGTTGTTCACCAGCACATCGACCGCGTCGAATTCGCCGAGGATGCTCTCGACAGCGCCCTGCAAGGCCGACATATCCGTCAGATCGCAGCGAACGAACACCGGCGCATACGCATTCCCGTCCGTCAGCCGGACCACCAGCCGTTCCGCGGCCTCCGTCTGGATGTCGAGGAAGACGACGCGTGCTCCGTTCGCGGCAAACGCCTCAACAATGGCCTCACCAATGCCACTCGCTCCACCCGTCACCACCACTACCCGGTCGAGCAGACTGGGATACGTCGCAAATGGAGAGCCCTGTGCCATAGCGATTCGATCATAGCCGCACCTGCACTTACCGCCGCCGGATTTTCCGATCTTCGCCGCCCGTCCACGCACGCCGCCGCAAAAGCGATTATGTTGGCAGGGGCGGCTGCATACGGCCCCGGGGAGACACGCACGTGAATCGACGGAATTTTCTGAAAGCAGCAGGAACGGCCACCGCGGAAACCCTCATCGCCACCCGCCTGCATGCGTTGACCGCCGTTCAGGACGAGCCCGCCGGCCGCATCGCCGCCAACGACCACATCCAGATCGCGCTCATCGGCGCCGGCGGCCAGGGGCAGTACGACACGAAGATCGCCCTCCAGGTTCCCGGCGTGAAGCTCGTCGCCGTCGCCGACTGCTACGACGGGCGCCTCGAGCACAGCAAAGAGCTGTGGGGCGCCGACCTCTTCACGACGCGCAACTACGCCGAGATCCTCGACCGCAAAGATATCGACGCCGTCATCATCGGCACCCCCGACCACTGGCACATGCAGGCCTCCGTCGACGCCATGAACGCCGGCAAAGACGTTTATTGCGAGAAGCCGATGATCCACCTCTACAGCGACGGCCCCAAGATCATCGAGACCGCGCGCCAAACCAGGCGCATCATCCAGATCGGCAGCCAGCGCGTCAGCAACATGCTCTACGCCAAGGCCAAAGAGCTGCTCGCCTCCGGCGCCATCGGCGAGCTGAACATGGTCGAGGCCCACTGGGATCGCAACTCTGCCATCGGCGCGTGGGACTACACCGTCCCCCTCGACGCCTCGCCGGAGACCTGCGACTGGCCGCGCTTCCTCGGTACCGCCCCGAAGATTCCCTTCAACGCGGAGCAGTTTTTCCAGTGGCGCAAGTGGAAGGCCTACGGCAGCGGCGTCGCCGGCGACCTTTTCGTCCACCTCTTCAGCGGCACGCATTTCATCACCGGCGCCAAAGGCCCCACCCGCGCCATGGCCACCGGCGGCCTGCGCTTCTGGAAAGACGGCCGCAACGTGCCCGACGTGATGCTCGGCCTCTTTGACTATCCCGAAGGCTTCAATCTCGGCCTGCGCGTCAACTTCGTCTGTGGCGGCGAGGAGAACGAAGGCCTTACTTTCACCGGCTCCGAAGGCACCATGGAAATCGCCGGCAATTCCGTCAGCGTGACTCGCGTCCCGCGCTCGAAGGAGCCCGGTCTCATGATCGGTACCTTCACCAACGCGATGCAGGCAAAGATTGAGAAGCAATATCGGGAAAAGTATCCGGAGGTTCACCCCGCCGGGCCGCCGGCAGAAGGCTTCGAGCGCTTCGAGGCCCCGCAAGACTACAGCGACAGCTACGACCACCTGAAGAATTTCTTCGCGTCAGTCCGCTCCCGCCAGCCCGTCGTCGAAGACGCCGTCTTCGGATTCCGCGCCGCCGGCGCCGCCCTGCTCTCGAACCTCAGCTACGAGCAGGACAAAATCGTCCACTGGGACCCGGAGGGCATGAGAATCAGGGATTAGAGTTTAGGGATTAGGGATTAGGCGCGGCCCGCAAGGCGGTCTCGGTTTTTGCAAACCCTAAACTCTAATCCCTAATCCCTGCCTCTCAGGGCAATTCCCTCACCCAGATATTCCGAAAGCTGATCGGTGCGCTCTTGTCCCCGTGCGCCTGCAGCTTGATCGGCGCGCGATCGTACGCCTTATAGAACGGCTTCCCGATGTACAGCGTCTGCCCCTGCAGCGCGAAGTGATCATCCACCAGCACGCCGTTGAAGAATACCGTCGCATACGCCGGCGTCTTCAGCGAGCCGTCGCTGTTGAAGCGCGGCGCCGTCCACACCACGTCGTAGCTCTCCCACTCGCCCGGCGGCCGCGCGGGATTCACGAGCGGAATCGACTGCTTATACAGGCTCCCCGCCATGCCGTTCACGTAAGTCGAGTTCTTATACGAGTCGAGCACCTGCAGCTCGTACCCGGCATCGCCCGAACCCATCGACGCCAGAAATACCCCGCTGTTCCCGCGAGCCTGGCTGGTGCCCGTGATATTGGCCGGGATCCGGAACTCGACGTGAAGCTGGTAGTCCTGAAAGGTCTGCTTCGTCTCGATGTTCCCGGCTTCTTTATTCACAGTCAGGATGCCGTCGTGCACTACCCACTTCGCCGGCGTATGATCCTGCGCTGAAACCCACGCGTCCTCGTTGCTGCCGTCGAAGAGGCGAATCGCATCCGAAGGCGGAGCGCCGTTTGTCGCACCGGGCGTGACCACCGGCGGCACCGGCTGCCACACCTCCGTCTCTTCGGGCTTCATAGTTGAGTTCTGCTGCGCCACCAGCGGCACAGCCACAGTCAGCACAGCAGCGGCAGTAAAGAAACGAATCCAGGCAGGTTTCATGACCGGTCCAGGATATCGCAAACGAAGCGGCTACAACGAAGGCAGCCCTCGTCACTCAACTTTACGATCGAGGACAACACGAATGTCCTCCCAGACCATCCAGGACGGCCTCAGATCCTTCGCACCGTATTTCTTGTAAAACGCGCGAGCCTCGCTGTTTTCCGGCTCTACATCGACACACACCCGGAGCGATTCCCGCTCAACAAACCAGCCAGACATTGTCGCCAGCAGTTTGCCCCCAATGCCGGATCCCCGCCACGTCCATCCCACGTGAATCCACTGCAGTTCGCCCTCACATCCGTGCCGCGTGGTTCGATGCCCGGCAACAAGGCCCACTACCGTTCCTTCCAGCTCCGCGATGAAAGTCGCGCGTTCCGGCAGCGCCTGCTGTGCGCCGATCGTCCCCTCCAGATACCTTGTCAGCCGCTGCTGCCAATAATCCTGTGACTCCCACGCCTCGGCGCGAATCGACGCCATCGCCGGTACGTCGCGAACGTCCGCCAGCCGGATCGCAACCGTACTCATCGCGGCACGTACCCCTCGCCGCGCAGAACCTTGCCCGGCAACGCGCCCGTCATCTTCCCTTCGGCGATCACCGGCACGCCGTTCACCAGCACCCACTCCATCCCCTGCGACAGTTGGTTGGGATTCTCATACGTCGCCAGATCCCGAATCGTCGCCGGATCGAAAATCACCACATCCGCGGCCATCCCCTTCTTCAGCACGCCGCGATCGGTGAAGCGCATCCGCTGCGCCGGCAGCGCAGTGAACTTACGGATCGCATCCGGCAGCGTCAGCACATGCTCCTCGCGCACATACTTCCGCAGAATCCGCGGAAACGTCCCGTACGCCCGCGGATGCGGATGCTCCTGCCCCAGCAATCCCTCCGGCGATGTCCCCTGCGAGTCATTGTCGATTGACACCCACGGCTGCTTCAGCGCCAGTTCCACATCCGGCTCGCTCATTCCGAAGACCGCGACGCTGGTGAACGCATTGTCCTTGATCAGGAAATCGCACAGCGCATCAGTCGCATCCTCGTGCCAAAGCGCCGCCACATCCTTCAGCGTCTTGCCTTGCAGCGGCACCAGCGCAGGATTCTGCACCACCGCAATCTCCACCGCCTCCGGGCCGGGAATCTCCTGCCACTCGTTGTCCCAGTCTCCATGCGGATCGAGCATGTCGCGGCGAATCCGCGCCCGCGTCGCCGGATCCTTCAGCCGCCGGATCAGCGCCGCGTCCCCACCATCGTGCGCCCACGGCGGAATGAACGCTGAAAACGTGTTGAACCAGGCGGTGTATGCATAGGTATTCGCGCTGATGTCCACGCCCGAGGCCCGTGCCGCGTCAATCTGTGCGACGATCTGCGGCATCTTGCCCCAGTTGTTCTTGCCGGCGGTTTTCAGATGCCAGATCTCCACCGGAATATGCGCCTCGCGCCCAATGCGAATCGCCTCCGCAATCGCCGCCGGTTCAGCATCGCCCTCGCTGCGGATGTGCGACGCATAAATCCCGCCATACTGCGCCGCTACCCTGGCCAGCGCGATCAGCTCGTCCGTCTTCGCGTAGGGCGCGGGAGCATACTGCAGCGCCGTGGACACGCCGATCGCTCCCTCCTGCATCGCCTGCCGTACCAGAGCCTCCATCTGCTCCAGCTGCGCTGCATTTGGCTGCACGTCGGCATCGCCGAGCACCATGCGCCGCACGCTCGTCGCGCCCACATAGCTGGCCAGGTTGATGCCCATCCCCTGCTTCTCGATCCGCGCAAAGTACTGCCCCATCGTCCGCCAGTCCGGAGTGATCTTCAGATGCGCGTACTCCCCGCGGTCCGCCGCGATCATCCGCTCGTTCAGCGGCGCCACCGAGTCGCCCTCGCCCGTCACCTCGGTCGTGATGCCCTGATAGATCTTCGACGGCAGCTGCGGATCGACCAGCATCGTCAGCTCCGATTGCCCCAGCATGTCGATAAACCCCGGCGCCACCACGTCACCGTGCGCGTCGATCGTCCGCTTTCGCGCCGCCGCCGACAGATTGCCAATCGCTGCAATGTGCCCCGCGCGAATGCCAATATCGCCCGAGTACCAGGGCGACCCTGTGCCGTCGATGATGTGCCCGTGCACGATCACAACGTCGAAATGCTGGACAGGTCTCGCGGTCCCGGCGCCCGCCTGCGCGTTCATCGCAGAGGCCGCCGCACCCAGGAGGATTGCAACCACAGCAAGTCGAATGGAAGTCTTCATCGTCGTCATGAAATTGCGCCTGAACCGCAGGCGTGCCCGCCATGCTATCACGCGCTGTGTTTGAATCAGAATCATGGCCCCTTTGTGGAAGCCCGACAGCTGGGAAGAGCGTTTAGCCGAGCTGGAAGCTCGTTCCGGCGAACAGAAGGAAGCCCCGCTCCGCCGCGACGTCCGCTCCCTCGGCCTGCTGCTCGGCCGTGTCCTCCGCGAACAGGCCGGCGAAGCCCTCTACGACAAGGTCGAAGAGCTCCGCCAAAGCGCCATCCGCCGCCGTGAGGACCAGGCCCAGGGCCATCTTCGCGAAGCCGAAGACCGTATGCAGATGGCGGTGCTCGCCATCAGCGCTATGCCCGTCGAGCAGGCCGACCAGCTCAGCCGCGCCTTTGCCTTTTACTTCGAGCTCATCAATCTGGCCGAAACGAACCACCGCAAGCGCCGCCGCATTTCGCTCCGGATCAGCGGCGCCACGCGCCGCGAAGCCCAGCGTGGCGAACTCCGCGGCACCCTCCGCGCTATGCGCGAAGCCGGCATCTCCGCCGAGAAGGCCCTGGCCTGGCTTCGCCGCATCCTCGTCGTCCCCGTCTTTACCGCGCACCCTACCGAGATCGCCCGCCGCAGCGTGCTCATGAAGCGCCGCCGCATGGGCGAATTCCTCGAAAAGCTCGACCGCATTCCCGTCCCCGACGAAGAACTCGCCGATCTCGAAGACGCGCTCACCGCGGAGATCACCGCGCTCTGGCAGACCGACGAAGTCCGCAGCCGCCGTCCCGCCGTCTCTGACGAGGTGCGCATGGGCCTCGACTACTACGATGTCTCTCTTTTCGAAACCCTCCCCCGCCTCTACGAAGAAGTCTCCGCCGCCCTGCGGAGCGAATACGGCCTCGAACTGGAGCTCTCTGAGCTGCCCCTGCTCCTCTCCTTCGGCTCATGGATCGGCGGCGATCGCGACGGCAACCCCTTCGTCACCCCCGAGGTCACGCGCCAGGCCATCCTCGCCGCCCGCACGCGCCTCCTCGCCTACTACGACGAGCGCCTGCAGCACGCCATCAATCTGCTCACCACCTCCGCGCAGCAGCTTCCCATCAGCGAGGAGATGCAGAAGCGCCTGAAGGATTTTCAAACCGAGGCGCGCATCAGCGCCGACGCCGTCTTCGGCGCGCGCTTCGAATTCGAAACCTACCGTCGTTACCTCGTCTTTGTCCGAGCCCGCATCCAGCGCACCGCCGGGCGCTCCGATCACGAGCCCGAGCTGCTGGAATCCGAGCTGGCCGCCCTCTCCCCATACTGCTCCGCACAGGACTTCCTCGAAGATCTCGAGGTCGTCCGCCGTAGCCTCGCCGCCAACAAAGGACTCCGCCTCGCCGAGACCCTGATCGATCCGCTCATCCTCATGGTCCGCACCTTCGGCCTGCACCTCCACACACTCGATATCCGCCAGCATGCCCGCATCCACCGCAAGGCGCTCGAGGAAGCATCGGCGTGGGGTCCCGGATTCGGCCGTGCGCAAAATGGAGCGACCCTGCCCGCCGCGCTCAGCTCTGAGACCCGCGATGTCCTCGAAACCTTCCGCGCCATCGCCGAAATCAAGGCCAGCTGCAGCCCCGAGGCCATCCGCCATTACATCGTCAGCGGCGCTTCCTCGGTCGACGACATCACCGCCGTCATCTGGCTGGCTCGCCTGGGTGGCGTCGAAGTTGCGGGCAGCGGCTCCGAAGCCCATTGCGCCGACCCCGGCCTCATGCCCGTCCCCCTCTTCGAATCCATCGAAGACCTCCGCAACGCGCCGGCCATCTGCCGCGAGCTTTGGCGCTCGCCCGGCTACGGCAAGCTGCTCGCCTCCTGGAACAACACCCAGGAAATCATGCTGGGCTACTCCGACTCCAACAAAGATGGCGGCATGCTCACCAGCACGTGGGAAATCTTCCGCGCCCACCGCGCCCTGCACGAAGCCGCCCGCGAATGCAGTATCCGCCTGCGCCTCTTTCACGGCCGCGGCGGCACCGTGGGACGCGGCGGCGGCCCCACCCATCGCGCCATCTACGCCCAGCCCATCGGCGCCTTCGAAGGCCAGCTCCGCATCACCGAGCAGGGCGAAGTCCTCAATTTCAAATACTCCGACGTCGTCCTCGCCGAGCGCAGCCTCGAGCTGATGATCGCCGCCTCCCTCGATGCTCTCGCCCGCCCCAACGCGCTCATCCCCGGCGAGCACTACTCCGGCGTCCTGCGCCCCGAGTGGGAACGTGCATTCGAAGAAATTTCAGAGATTTCCTACCAGGCCTACCGCGAGCACATCCTCAACGACCCCGGCGTTCTCCAGTACTTCGAGCTGGCCACGCCCGTGGGCGAGCTGGAACATGCCCGCATCGGCTCGCGCCCCTCGCGCCGCCGCGGACAGATGAGCTTCGCCAACCTCCGTGCCATCCCCTGGGTCTTTGGCTGGACGCAGAGCCGCCTGCTCGTCCCCGCCTGGTTTGGCGTCGGCACCGCCTTCTCCGAATTCCTCAAGCGGCCATCTGGCCTCGTTCTCCTCCGCGAGATGATGGCCGAGTTCCCGCTCTTCATCGACGTGGTCCGCAACGTCGAAATGGCCCTGGCCAAAGCCGACCTCGGTATCGCCTCCCTTTACGCCTCCCTCGTGCCGGACGCCGCCCTGCGCGACCGCATCTTCACGATGCTGAAAGCGGAGTTCGAGCGCACCCGCGAGGCCATTCTTGCCATCACCGGCCAGCGCGACCTGCTGGAGTCGAATCCCGTCCTCGCCCGCTCCATCGTCCTGCGCAATCCCTACGTCGACCCCATGAGCCTCATTCAGGTCGATCTCCTCCGCCGCAAGCGCGCCGGTGAAGACACCGATGAAGTCAACCGCGCCATCGCCGGAACCATCAGCGGCATCGCCGCCGGCCTGCGCAACACTGGCTGAGTTCTCCAGACAAGCGGGAAAGCACCCCGAACCCCGTCTGCCAAGGGCAACCAGTCTCGCCCAGCCCCACTTCGCCCCGTCGCGGAGCCCGGCCAGGTTCACCCCACAGCAAGAAGCGAACTCCTCCGACCTCAGGCAGTCAACAGACTTCTCTTGCTGCCGTGAACCGAAGTCATGCGCGTGAGATTAATTTGAGAAAAACGAACCCAAGCCCTCCGCCCACCAGCGCTGGTCTTTTTCCCAATTTGGAACCACAGTTCCTCCGCCATCCGTTTCCGGAACTTTGGTGAGAAGATCCTCATCCTTCCCGCTTCCCTCTCCGCCTTTCCTCGCTACCCTCAACTGTGGAGGACGCCACATGCAGCCCGGCAGCGACCCTGAGGACCTTCAAACCATTCTGAGCCGGTTCCACACCTGGGCAGGAAAGAATCCCGGAACGAACAACGGCAAGCTCAGCGCTCCCGAAGCGGGCGCGGTGCGCGAGGTCAGCTATGAGGAGGCGATGCGCAGCAATCGCCAGCGGCATAAGGCCCAGACGCGGCGCGCCGCCGCGACGGCCGCCCCGGTTCGGCCGGATCCTCCAGTTGCACCTTCCGCCTCCATGGAAACGGAAATTACGGTTCACGAAGAAACGCGGCAGGCGCCGGTTGCGGCGACCCTCGCCCCGGATCTCGACGTGCACTTCGCACCGCCATCACAACCCAATGCGGAATCGACGGCCCTGACTCGCCGCCCGTCCGCATTGGCCACGAATTTGATCCCGGCACGGCCCCGCGAGAAGACACCCACCAGAAAGAAAGCCGCAAGCGCACCGAAACCAGCAGCCACCAGCCTCCCCGCTCCCCACCGGGAACAGCCAAAGCCCGTGCGCGTTCAGCCACAAGCCCCAGTACCACCCAAACCGAGATCCCGCCGCACCGCTGTTCCGAAGAAAAGCGTCGCGCTCGCCCTCCAGCCACCCATCGTTGCGCCAAGAAAGCCCGTCTTTAAGAAGGTGCTGGCGAAAACTGTCAGCAGCGCACAGGCGCACGCCACCGCCCCGAGCAAATCGGCGCCGCTCCCCGATCGCAACCGGCGCATCACCACCCGCTTCACCGCCGCCGAACAGCGCCGTCTGGAGCGCGCCGCGGCCCAGTCCGGCCTCACCCTCTCCGCATGGCTGCGCCAATGCGCTCTGCTCGCTGAAGGAGCGTACGCTCCGCCGCCCGCTCCCGCCCTGCCTGCGAGGACATCGAGGCGCGCGCTTCCCGCACCGCCGACCGAACCTGCGTTGTTCTCTGCGCCCGCGCCTTCAGGTCTCGGCAACTGGCTCTCGCTGCTGCGGCAGCGCTTCCTCTCCTCGCCAGCGCGCTTTTCGGAACGAGCCTGACCAGCCCTGGAAAGGGCCGCCTCGAGACCCATCCGTTCGCTCAGGCTCCGGCGGCCTTCGCTCCCGGCGGATTCACAGCCGTCGCCTTGTCATTCTCGAACGTCACCGACCAGTGCTGCCCGCCGGCGTCGTACTGCACCGTGCGGTTCCCGTAATTGGACGAGTCAGACTGCTGCATCACGCCCAGCGCCATGGCTACCTGCAGCTCGTTCATCCCCGGAATCGGATGGTGCTTGTCAATTGCCTGCCACACATCCTTCGGCCAGAAGTTGTACATCTGATGCGGATCGTCGTAGTACAAGATGTTGTCGCAGTACCACGTCGAGTCGCTTCCCTGAATCGTGCCAATGGCCGTGGCATATTCCTTCGCGTCGCCGCCCATCGTAAACACCGCGAACGCCTGCGCATTTCCTTTGGGTGCGCGCGTGGGCACGCTCGCCGGCACCTTCTGCTCCACGATGTCCTTAATGTTCAGCTTCTCCGCGCTCGGCAGCACGCCCGCCCGCTTCGCAAAGTCCACCCGGTGCCCCACGTATGAGTAGTAGTCCAGCTCATATCCCGCCTGGATCCACACCGGCTTTCCGATCAGGTCCTTCGCCGACTTCAGGTCGTCGATGAATAGCTTGCGCGGCTGCACCATCTGGTCCTGCGAGAGCGTCCCCTCCTGATACTTCGGCTGCGGCGCCACGCTCGGCTCATTGCGTTTGTGCTGGATGATCAGGATGCCGATGCCGATAATCACGATCGGCGGCACCACGACAGCAATAATCTTTTGCCAGGTCTTCATAGCTTTCCCGAATATTCAGATGCGTTGGGCGGGACCCAGGGGCCAAAATTCACCCGCGATTCCACTACGCCAGCGCCCGTCGCGCCAGATCCGCCAGTGCCAGCGTCAGCAGGCGCGACTCGTTCAGCGAAACGGGCCGGCGCATCGCCATGCCCAGCTTGTCCGCGTGATCCCGAAATCCAATGTCGATGTCGTACAGAATCTCCACGTGATCGCACAAAAACCCTATGGGCTGGATGATCACCTGCCGCACACCCTGCTCGTGCAGTGCCGTCAGCGTGTCCTCCACCGTCGGCCCCAGCCACGGACCGCCCGACATCCCCTGGCTCTGGAATGCGAAATACCAGTCCTTCTCCGTCAGCCCAGAAATTCGCTCCGCAACCAGTCGGGCCGTCTGCTTCGCCTCCACCGGATACGGATCCGGCGGATCGGGCGGCGCACCGCCATCCGTCTGCGGAGCCGAGATCACCGTCCGGCACGGCACGCTGTGCGCCGTAAACAGCACCGGCACCGCGCCGTTCTCCTCCGCGCTGAACGCATCCCGCACCGTCCGCAGCCGCTCCGCAAACGCATCCGCCAGCAGCGGATGATCCGCCCAGTCATCCAGAAACCGCAGCGCCAGCGCGCCCTCCGCGGCCGCAAACACCGTCCGCCGATACAGCCCCACGCTGGTGCGCGAATTCTGCGGCGCCAGACAGATCACCGCCGCGCGTGTCACGCCATCCTCGCGCATCGTCTTCACAACATCCGCAATATAGGGCTTCCAGTTCCGCATGCCCACGTAAACCGGCAGCCCCAGCTCCTCTCTCAGCAATCGCCCCTGCTCCAGCGTCAGCCGCGTCAATGGGCTGCCGCCGATCGCGGAAAACCGGTGCTGCACCTCTTCCACGACCGCGTCCGGCAACGCGCGGCCGCCCGTTACCCGCGACAGATACTCAGGGATCTCCTCCACCGCATCCGGTGTCCCGTGCGCGAGCAGCAGAACGGCGTCAGCCACGGTTCTTCCCCATCGCCGGCGGCGGCACATACTCGCGGACGAACTTCACCACTGCCTGCACGTTCTCCACCGGCGTCCCCGGCACGATGCCATGCCCCAGATTGAAAATGTGCCCCGGCCGTCCAGCCGCCTCATCCAGGATCTGCCGCACCCGCGTGTGCAACAACTCCTGATCCGCAAACAGCGTGATCGGATCAAGATTCCCCTGCACCGCGCACGCATAGTCGAGGCCCCGCCATGCCTGATCCAGCGGCGTTCGCCAGTCGAGGCCGAGCACATCCGCCCCCGTCTCCCGCATCGACGGCAGCAGGCTCGCTGTATCCACGCCAAAGTAGATCACCGGCACGCCCTGCGCCTGCACCTCGCGCACCAGCGTCTTCGTCGGCTCCAGAACAAACTCGCGATAATCCGCGATGCTCAGCGCGCCCGCCCAGCTGTCGAAAATCTGAATCACGTCCGCGCCGGCCTTCACCTGCTGCGCCGCGAATTCCCGCAGCACCGCCACCAGCTTGTCCAGCAGCATCCGCCACGCATCTGGCTCCCGGTACATCAGCTTCTTCGTCTCGATGTAATTCCGCGACCCGCCACCCTCGATCATGTAGCTGGCCAGCGTAAACGGCGCGCCGCAGAAGCCGATCATCCCCAGCCGCCCTTGAAAGTGCGCCGCCACGCGCTCGATCGCCTCGCCCACATACGCCAGCTCCGCCGCGCGCGTCGTCTCGAGAGCCGCAATATCCGCTGCCGACCGCAGCGGCTTGTGAATCACCGGCCCCTCACCCGCCTGGAATTCGAAATCCAGCCCCATGCATTCCAGAGGCAGCAGCAAATCGGCGAAGATAATCGCCGCATCCACGTCCAGCTTCTCCGCGGCGGTAATCGTCACCTCGGCGGCGAGTTCAGGCCGCTTGCAGATCTCCAGCAGCGAGTGGTGCCGGCGCACCTCCATATATTCGGCCATGTAGCGGCCCGCCTGGCGAAGAAACCAAACCGGCGGCCGGTCCACCGGCTGGCGCAGACAGGCGCGAACGAAGCGATGCGAAGGAAGAACCGGGCTGCTGTGGGCCATGAGGGGTACCAGAAAAAGGTAGCAGGAACCGGCCCTCCCCGGAAACAGCAACGCCCGGAACCTGGGGAAGATTCCGGGCGCGGTACCGAATCCACTGAAACTCTACTTCTTCTTTGAGGAAGACTTCTTCGCGCTGCTTTTCTTCGCGGAAGTCTTTTTCGCCGCCGACTTCTTCTTCGGCACCTTCGCGCCGGCTTTGCGCGCCTCCGACAACCCAATCGCGATCGCCTGCTTCCGGCTTGTGACCTTCTTGCCGCTCCGTCCGCTCTTCAGCGTGCCGCTCTTCTTCTCGCGCATCACGCGCGCTACTTTCTTCTGCGCCTTCGGACTGTACTTCCTGCCTCCCGAAGACTTCTTTGAGGAACTTTTCTTCGTTGCCATCAATCCTTCTCCCTTCTGCTGCTAAGAAGCAGCGCACGATGCGGAGGTTGCGCGAAGGAAGCCACCGACCCAACCTGATTCTCCGCGGCGTCCAGTCCCTCGCAAAGGGTCAGAAGCGCGCCGCCGCGGCATAGGTCGCATCCTCACGATCTCTGTGTCCTCTGTGTTCTCTGTGGTGGGTATTTCTAAGAAGCGCCGACAGTCGCCGGCAGAATATCCTCGACATCCACCCACTGCGTCGGATAGTCGCCCGTGTAGCAGGCAACGCAGTAATTGTTTCCCTCGCCGCCGTCGCAGGCTTTCCGTAAACCATCCAGTGACAAATACGCCAGCGAATCCGCCTCGATGAACTGCCGAATCTCTTCAATCGAGTTGTTCGCCGCAATCAGCTCTGCCTTGCGCGGCGTATCCACCCCGTAGAAGCACGGCGAAATCGTCGGCGGACAGCTGATCCGCAGATGCACCTCCGCCGCCCCGGCCTGCCGCACCATCCGCACGATCTTCCGGCTCGTCGTTCCCCGAATAATCGAGTCGTCGATCAGAATGATCCGCCGCCCGGCCAGCAGATTTCGCACCGGATTCAGCTTCAGCTTCACGCCAAAATCCCGCACCCGCTGCTCCGGCTGGATGAACGTTCGCCCCACATAATGGTTGCGGATCAGCCCGAAGCGGAACGGAATCCCGCTCTCGGCTGCATATCCAATCGCCGCCGTCACGCCCGAGTCCGGCACGGGCACAATCAAATCCGCCGGCACATGCGACTCCCGCGCCAGCTGCCGCCCCATCTCCTCGCGGCTCTCCTGCACCCAGCGGTTAAAAATCATGCTGTCCGGCCGCGCGAAATACACATGCTCGAAGATGCAGCTCGTCTGGGTTGGCGGCGCGTACTGCCGCGACGTCACCCCATCGGCGCTCACCATCACCAGTTCGCCCGGCAGCACATCGCGTTCAAACTTCGCCCGCAGCAGATCGAATGCGCAGGTCTCCGACGCAAACACAATCGTGTCCGGCCCGCCGGGATTCACGATCCGCCCCATCGACAGTGGCCGAAACCCATGCGGATCGCGCGCCGCAAACACCCGATCCCGCGTCATCATCACAATCGAAAACGCGCCCTCCACCTGCCGCAGCGAATCGGCGATGGCATCCACCAGCGTCGTCGCCTGCGAGTGCGCTATCAGCTGCACAATGATTTCCGAGTCCGACGTCGTCTGGAAGAACGCGCCCTTGCGCTCCAGATGCACTCGCAGATTGCCCAGGTTCACCAGGTTCCCGTTGTGCGCAATCGCAATGAGACCCTTCGTCGACTCGACACGGATCGGCTGCGCATTCAGCAGCGCCGAGTCGCCCGTCGTCGAGTAGCGCGTGTGCCCGATGGCCATGTCGCCCTTCAGCCGCGCCAGCACCTCGTCGGTAAAGATCTCCGAAACCAGCCCCATGCCCTTGATGTTCGAAAGATGCGTCCCGTCGGCAGTAGCAATCCCCGCCGACTCCTGCCCGCGATGCTGCAGCGCATACAGCGCCAGATAAGCCTGCCGCGAGGCATCCGGATGCCCATGAATGGCAACAACGCCACAATGCTCCCGGAGCTTCGGGTCTTCTACTTCGCTTGTCATCCTGAGGTCAGGCCGCAAAGCGGCCACAGCCGAAGGACCCGCGGTTGCTCTTTTCTCTGTATCAGGACACAAATCACGGGTGCCCCCTATCTGCGCGCCTTTCGCAGATATGGGGGAGCAAAAAACTGACTCGCGGCCATCTCCAGCTTTTCTATCGCGGCACGACTTGAGTCGTGCCGTATCGCCGTCCAATAAGGATTGGGCTTCAGTCCCTGCGCCTTCCTCGCGCGCAGCGCGTGCGGAGAAAGCCCCGGCCTTCAGGCCGGGGAATGACCCATCCTCAAATCCAGGAGCTTCAGCCCCGGAAAAAGCTGTGCTCGGTTCAATATCAGCGCCCGCTACCAGCTTCGTATCAGGGCACGACTTCAGTCGTGCCGCACGCTCGCCAGAAAAGGAGAGGGCTTCAGCCCCTGAGGCCCCTAACCCCTCCATCACCAGCCGCCTCACGCCACCACCTCGGCAGAGAGCTGGGCTTCGAGAGCGTCGGAGAAGATAGCGTTCAGCTCGCTGAGCGCCACATCGACTGCGTCGCATTCCTCCGCCGTGACCGACCAGGGATTCTTGTTTGAAATTGTCAGGCGTCCGGCATATAGCGCATCGAATTCGCCACATAGAAGATGCGGAATTCCCGCTTTTTGCGCGAGTTCAATCACGTTTCCGATATTTGGTCCTGAGCCACTCACGAGAACCATCGAACCATGCTCGCCAAACAGGGCGCTTTCGGTGCAGATTCCGTCCGATGGCTTATCAGGGCTTCCTGAGGACCCCTTCCCCTTCCACATAAGTCCGGACAGGTTCGCATGAATGCCGAGGTTCCTGTCAATACACGCCTTCGCAAGCGCGACAGCGATTCCCCCATCGGCCACGTCCTGGGCAGAACTGATGAGCCCTTGCTGAACGATCTCCGCCAGGAAACGCTGTAATTTCGCCTCACGATCCAGATCGAGCTGTGGCGGGCGGCCCCAAGTCTCGCCGAGGCAGATCTTCGCAAATTCAGAAGATCCAAGCTCCTCGTAAAGCTCATTCGCTTCTTTGCTGGATGACTCTCCCAAAATCAACACGAGCTCGTCTTTAACATCGAACCCACCAGCCACCGCCTTGGTCACATCCTCCAGCAGCCCCACCACCCCCACCACCGGAGTGGGATAAATCCCCTCACCCTTCGTCTCGTTGTACAGCGACACATTCCCGCCCGTAATCGGCGCGCCCAAAGCCGTGCACGCCTCGGCAATCCCATCGATCGCCGCCGAAAACTGCGCCATGATCTCCGGCTTCTCAGGATTCCCAAAGTTCAGGCAATTCGTCGCTGCCACCGGAGTGGCGCCCGTGCATGCCACCTTCCGCGCCGCCTCCGCCACCGCGTGCATCGCGCCCAGCTTTGGATCGAGATAGCACCAGCGCCCATTCCCCGCCAGCGCCATCGCCAGCCCGCGCTCGTGCCCCGGTGTCCCCGAGCCCTTAATCCGCATCACGCCCGCTTCACCGCCCGGCCCCTGCACCGTGTTCGTCTGCACCATCGAGTCGTACTGCTCGTACACCCAGCGCTTCGAACAGATATTCGCCGACGCCAGCAGCTTCTTCAAATCCGCCGTGTAATCCCGCGGCTTTTTGAGTTCCTCCAGCACATGCGCAGGCGGATCCAGCGGCGCCTTGATCTGCTCCGGCCGCGCCCACTGCCCCACCGGCCGGTTGTAGAGCGGGCACTCATCCGTCAGCGACCGGTTGGGAATATCCGCGACCAGCTCGCCGTGATGCAGAATCCGCAGCTGCGGCTCTTCGATCACGCGCCCCACGATCACGCCCTCGAGGCCCCACTTCTCAAAGACCTGCAGCACTTCCTGCTCGCGGCCCTTCTCGGCCACCAGCAGCATGCGCTCCTGGCTCTCGCTCAGCATCATCTCGTAAGCGGTCATGCCGGTTTCGCGCTGCGGCACGTGGTCCAGATTCATCTCGATCCCCACGCCGCCGCGCCCGCCCATCTCGCAGCTCGAGCTGGTCAGCCCCGCCGCGCCCATGTCCTGGATGCCCACCACCGCACCCGTCTGCATCGCCTCCAGGCACGCTTCGAGCAGCAGCTTCTCCATGAACGGATCGCCGACCTGCACGTTCGGCCGCTTCTGCTCCGAGCCTTCCTTAAATTCCTCCGAAGCCATCGTCGCGCCGTGGATCCCGTCCCGCCCCGTGCGCGCGCCAACATAAATCACCGGGTTCCCAATGCCCGAAGCCTTCGCATAAAAAATCTCGTCGCGCCGGACGAGACCGAGAGCAAAAGCATTCACCAGCGGATTTCCCGAGTAGCACAGCTCAAACTTCGTCTCGCCGCCCAGGTTCGGCACGCCAAAGCAGTTGCCGTACCCCGCGATCCCGTGCACCACGCCCTCGACCACAGAATGGTTCTTCCGCACCACCGCTTCCGGCGTGTCTTTATCGGCAGTCAGCGGTCCGAACCGCAGCGAGTCCATCACCGCCAGCGGCCGCGCGCCCATCGTAAAAATGTCCCGCAGAATCCCGCCCACGCCCGTCGCCGCGCCCTGAAACGGCTCAATGTACGACGGATGATTGTGGCTCTCGATCTTGAACGCGCATGCCCACCCATCGCCCACGTCGATAATGCCGGCATTCTCGCCCGGCCCCTGCACCACCAGCTCGCTGCGCGTCGGCAGCCGCCTCAAATGCACTTTGGAAGATTTGTACGAGCAGTGCTCGCTCCACATCACGCTGTAGATGCCCAGCTCCGTCAGGCTCGGCGTGCGCCCCAGCGCATCCTCAATGCGGCGGTACTCCTCCGCCGTGATCCCGTGCTGCGCCAGAAGTTCCGGCGTGATGGTGGCAGGTGGGGGGGCCACTGCGGCAGAAGATTTCATAAGCTTTTCAACTTTATTGTCGCACGCCTGGGAAGCCCCTCCGACCCCTTCAAAATCCCCGCTCAGGCCGGATTCGCCCTCATTATCCACCGATCGAAGCTGCGACGCTCACGTTCCTCTCAATGTCAACAGATCTTCCGGCCCATCCACATCGATCGCGCCCTCCGGCCACTCGACCGTTTGCACCCGCGTCGCATCCCTCCGAATCACCTCGCGCGCCCCCCGATCTCCGCTGCAATCGAGCAGTTCCGGAGCCAGCGCCGCAGCAAACACCGCGGGAACCCCCGCCCGTCCCGCATACTGCGAAGCCGTAATCGCCGACCCGCCCGTCGCATGCCGCGCCAGCAGTGCGCGCAAATGATCGGCCGTCAGCCGCGCCTGATCGCAAACCAGCAACAAAATATTGTCATCACCGCTTTCGCGCCTCGCCAGCCAAGAAACCCCGCATCGCAGCGACGACCCCATCCCCTCCCGCCACTCCGCATTCTCGACCGTCTCCACGCCTAGCCCCGCCAGTTCCGCGCGCATTCGCTCCGCCTCGTACCCCAGCACCACAACCACCGGCGCGCACCCCGCTTCCAGCGCCAGCCGCGCCGTCCGCCGCAGCAGCGACTCGCCTTCCACCTCGATCAGTTGTTTCGCTTGTCCCAGCCGCGTCGAAGCCCCGGCCGCCAGGATGACCGCCGCGCAGCGCGCCTCAGACATGAACCGCCGGCAGACCGGACAGTTTCCGCACCGGCCGTCCCGCAAACACCGATTGCAATTCCGCCACAATCGACAGCGCAATCGCCGCCGGCGCGTGTCCGCCCAGATCCAAACCCACCGGCGAATGCAGCCGCTCCCGGAACGCATCAGCCTCCAGACCCAGCTCGCGCGCCACTTCTCCCACCAGCCGCTCCGTGCGCGCCCGCGGTCCCAGCAGCCCGATGTACTTCAGCTCCTGCGACAGAAGCCCGCGCAGAATCTGCCCATCCTGCTCATAGCTGTGCGTCATCACAACAGCGGCGTCGTCTGGAGTCAGCGCAGCCAGCGCCCCCTCCAGCCCGCACACACGCGCCGCCTGCGGGAATCGCTCCGCCCGCGCAAGATTCGTCCGCCCATCGGCCACCGTCACATGCCAGTCCAGGGCATCGGCAAACTCCACCAGCGGCCGCGCGTCGTCGCCCGCGCCAAAAACCGTTACCGCCGGCGGAGGCGCAACGTTCTCTGCAAAAAAACCCGCCGCGCTCTGCGATTGGCGCACCGCCAGCGCCTCGCGCGCCAACCCCTCACTTTCAACAGCCGCATCCCGCGCGTACACCGCCTCGCCGGCCGAATCCAGAACCAGCTGCGTGCCCGCCGCAGTTCCGCCCGTCGCGACGACAAGCACAGACGGCGTCCGCTCTTCCACACTCCGCCGCACCGCCTCCAGGCATGCCGCCGCCGCCTCGCCCCGCTCCAGCAGAACGATCACCGTCCCGCCGCAGCCCAGCCCGTACGGCATATCGCCGTCATCGTCAAAAAAGCTGCTGTACCTCTGGATCGACGGACCCTTCTCCGTCAGCCACCAGGCCTTCTTCGCAATCTCCGCTTCCAGACACCCGCCGCTCACCGTGCCCGCGCGTTGTCCCCCGGCGGTCATCAGCATCCGCGCGCCCGGCCGCCGATACGCCGACCCTTCAACACCCACAACGGTCGCCAGGCACACATCCTCGCCCGCAGCGCTCACACGCTTCCACAGGTCGAGAATGTCCTTCAGCTCAGCCATACGTCTGCCGGCCCTATGCCCTCTGCTGCCCTGCCATCAGGTTCTCCATTCGAATCGGCAGCTTCCGCACCCGCACGCCCGTCGCGTGATACACCGCCATTGTCAGCGCCGACGCCACCCCCGTCAATCCAATCTCTCCCACGCCCCGCGCGCCATAGGAATTCAAATGCAGGTCCGGATGCTGCACAAAAATGCACTCCATCTGCTCGATGTCCGCGTTCGTCGGCACCAGGTAATCCGCATAGTTGTTGTTGATCGGCTTCCCCGTCCGCGGATCGTAGATCGTCTCCTCGAACATCCCCATGCTGATGCCCCACACCACGCCGCCCAGAATCTGATTCCGCGCCGTCTTCTCGTTAATGATCCGCCCCGCGTCCATCACCGTCACCGACCGCGTCACTCGCAGCCGCGCGATCCCCGGATCCCACACCACTTCCACGAACTGCGCGCCGAAGCAGTGGCTGGAGTACTTCCCTTCCTCCTCCGGCCCGCCCGTGTGCGCCTCCGCCTCCAGCGACGCCAGCTTCCGCAGCTGCAGCAGCTTTTCAAACGCAACGCCGCTCTCCGGCGACTGACCCTGCGCATGCACCCGCCCGTTCGTCAGCGCCAGCGTCGTCGCATCCGCCTTCTCAAACGGCGATCCCGCCGTTCGCGTCGCCAGCTCGAACAGCAGATTTGTAACATTGTCGGTTGCCTTATCGATCGCCGGCAGCACGCTCGCCGTCGCCGTCGATCCGCCCGACATCGGCCCCGGCGGCAGCGCCGTATCCCCCAGCGCTACATCCACGCGATCGATGGGAATCCCCAGCTTCTGCGCCACCACGATCGCAAACACGGTGTAGGTCCCCGTCCCGATATCCTGCGTCGCGCTCGACGCCCGCACCCGACCATCGGCCCCCAAACGCACGCGCACCGTTGCCGATCCGCGCCCCGCATGCCACGTCGATGTCGCCATTCCCCAGCCCAGAATCTCGTTCCCGCGCTTCATCGAGCCCACCTGCGGCGTCCGCTTCGACCACCCAAACCGCTCCGCCCCCACCTGGTAGCACTCCTTCAGGTGCTTGCTCGAAAACGGCAGCTTCTCCCCCTCGTCCATCTCCGCATAATTCTTCAGTCGCAGCGCCAGCGGATCCATGTTGAGCTTCAGCGCCAGATCGTCCATGGCTGCCTCCAGCGCATACAGCCCCGGTGTTGTTCCCGGCCCCCGCATCGGCGTCGGCGTCCCGATGTTCAACGACACCACCTCCTGCGTCGTCGCCACATTCGGGCAGCTGTACAGCATCCGCGTCACGCCCGTGCAGTTCTCGGTGAACGCATCGATCTTCGACGTCGGCTGCAGAACGTCCTGCACAATCGCCACCAGCGTGCCGTCCTGCTGCGCTCCCAGCCGCATTCGCTGCTGCGTTCGCGGACGATGCCCTACCGTCGTAAACATCAGATCCCGCGGCACCGTCACCTGCACCGGCCGCCCCACCTTTTTCGCCGCCATCGCCGCCAGCATCGACTGCGGCCACGGAAACAGCTTCCCGCCGAACCCGGAGCCGCAGAACGGCGAAATTACCTCGATCCGATCCAGCGGCACCCCCAGCATCTCCGACATCACGTTGCGATGGTTCACCACGCCCTGCGTCGTCTCATACAAACGCAGCCGGTCGCCGTTCCACTCCGCAATCGTCCCGTGCATCTCCATGGGATTGTGCGTCTCGGTCGGCGTCTCATACGTGTAGTCGATCTTCACCGGAGCGGCCGCAAACGCCCCCTCCGCATCGCCCCGCGAGTAATGCTGCTTCGGATCCCCCGGCGCCCGGTCCTCATCATCCAGCACCACCGCCGGCTTGTCCGTCGCGTACTCCACCTTCACCGCGGCCGCCGCAGAGTTCGCCTGCTCAAAGGTATTTGCCACCACCAGTGCGACAAATTGCCCGTAGTAGTAGACCGTGTCGTCTTCAAACGGCGGCCGGCTCTCCCCCGCGCGGCTCTCCGGTTCAAACGGGCCGCCCGGCCGATACAGCGGCTCGCTGTTGCCGTGGTAAAGCACCGCCAGCACACCCGGCAGCGCCTCGGCCGCCGACGCATCGATCCGCGTTACGCGCCCGTTGCCGATCGTGCTCGCCACCCCAACCCCGTACGCCAGGTTCTCCACCGGATGATCCACGGCATACGGAGCCGCCCCCGTAACCTTGCGCGGCCCATCGATCCGCGTAACCGGCGTCCCAATCAGCGTTGTGCTCATGCTTCTGCTCCTGTCCCGGTCACCACCGTCAGCGCCCGCACAATCGCCATCTTCGCCAGCTCAATTTTGAATCCGTTGTCCCGCAGCGCCTTCGCCCCGGCCATCGCCGTCTCCGCCGCCTTCCGGAAGTTCGCCTCCGTCGCCGGCTGCCCCTCCAGCACCTGCTCAGCCTCGCGCGACCGCCACGGCTTCGTCGCCACGCCGCCCAGCGCAATCCGCGCCTGCTCGATCCGCCCGCCGTTCGTCCGCACCAGCACCGCCGCCGACGCCAGCGCAAATTCATACTGCTGCCGATCACGCAGCTTCAGATAATGCGACTTCGTCCCAGCAGAAGCCGCCGGCAGCGTCGCATACGTGATCAGTTCCCCGGGCGCCAGCACATTTTCCTTGTCCGGCGTCGTCCCCGGCTCCAGATAAAACTGGTTCAGCGGAATTCGCCGCTCTCCCTTCGGCCCACTGGTCAGAATCACCGCCTCCAGCGCCATCATCGCCACCGCCATGTCCGACGGATGCGTCGCAACGCACTGCTCGCTCCCGCCCAGCACCGCGTGAATCCGGTTGTACCCGTCGATCGCCGAGCACCCCGACCCTGGCTTCCGCTTGTTGCAGGCGTAGTTCACATCGCGGTAGTAGTAGCAGCGCGTCTTCTGCAGCAGATTCCCGCCCGTCGTCGCCATGTTGCGCAGCTGCGGCGACGCCCCCGACAGCAGCGCCTCTGACAGCACCGCATACCGCGCCTTCACCGCCGGATGATTCGCCAGATCCGAATTCCGCACCAGCGCCCCAATCCGCAGCCCGCCGTCCTTCTCGTCCTCCACCTGACTCAACGGCAGCGCATTGATGTCCACCACCTGCTGCGGCTCGAGCACGTTCAGCTTCATCAGGTCGATCAGCGTCGTCCCGCCCGCCACAAACGTCCCACCCAACCGCGCCGCGCCTTCCACTGACCGCGCCTGACTATATCGAAATGCCTGCATCAGCTCTCCCCTCGCTCTTTCGCTCCCAGCTCCGAGCTCCCGGCTCGCTATACGCTTGCCTTCCGCGCCTGCTGCACCGCCGCCACAATGTTCACGTAAGCCCCGCACCGGCAGATGTTCCCGCTCATCCCCGCTCGCACCGCGTTGTCATCCGCCCCAATCGGCTCGTGCAGCAGCGCCGCCCCCGACATGATCTGCCCCGGCGTGCAGTACCCGCACTGGAATCCATCGTGTTCCAAAAACGCCTGCTGCACCGGATGCATCTCCCCGTTCTGCGCCAGCCCCTCGATCGTCGTGATCTTGTCCGCCTGATGCATGATGGCGAAGCTCAGGCACGAGTTCACCCGCCGCCCGTTCACGTGCACCGTGCACGCCCCGCACTGCCCGTGATCGCAACCCTTCTTCGTCCCGAACAACTGCAGATGATCCCGCAGCGCATCCAGCAGCGTCACCCGCGGCTCCAGCAGCACGCGATGCGTCTTCCCGTTCACGTTCAGCGTCACCGGTACCGCATCGGGAGGCGTGTTCGGCCCCCGATCCCGCTCGTCCTTCTTCTCATCGGACTGAGCCGCGTGCGCCAGCGGAGCCGCCGTCGCCGCCGCCGTGGCCGCAACGCCCGCCGCGCCCAGTTGCGTCAGAAATGACCGCCGCGAAAATCTCCCTGGCGGCATCTCGTTTTTCGTTTCGTTTTCTGGAGATTCAGTTGTCGTGCTGTCTGAACGAGGATCGAGGAGAGAGTTTTTCAAACGGTCCATCGAGACTCCTGCGTCGTTGGATGAGTTCCCATCCCGCCAGGAAGCAGAATAATCCGCCCCCTGCGAAATTTCACATCCCGCGTTCCCTGCCTCGACGGAAACAACTACTGTGTCGCATTGTGCGCGGCCGGGGCGGTGTTCTTCTTCCGCCGGCTCAGCACGTATTCGTTATCGCTGCGCCGCCGCGTCGCGGTCGCCTTTTCGATCTTGCGCCAGAAAGCCCAGAAATAATCCACCGCGGAGAGAATCGAGATCCCGGCCATGTAGTAGATCCCCACCACCGCGAACAGGTGCACCGGCACGATGAACCAGCCCCAGTGCCACGCATACCAGCCGCGATCCAGAATCGCCGCAACCACCGACACGATCTGGATCACCGTCTTCAGCTTGCCCACGTCGCTGGCTTCGATCGTGAAGCCCTCAGTCGACGCAATCGACCGCAGTCCGCTCACCAGGAATTCGCGCCCGATCACCACCACCACAATCCACGGCTTCACGACGTGGGGATTGAACTCCACCAGCGCCACATACGCCGAGGTGATGAGCAGCTTATCCGCAATCGGATCCAGCAGCATCCCCATCGTAGTGATCTGCCCGCGATGCCGCGCCAGGTATCCGTCAATGCCGTCGGAAATCGAAACAAGAATGAAGCACAGCGACGCGACAACTTCCTGCTCGCCATGCCACCCGCCGTGCGGGAAATGCGGGGAGAGCATCCAGATGAGCGCCGGCACGCAGACAATGCGGCCTAACGTTATGGAATTGGGGAGGTTCACACCCGGAGCGCCCCTGCAGTCATTATGCCACCAGCGCCAAAACGCTACCGGCTACAGGCCACCGGCTACACGCCGCCCTCTTCACCAGCGGAATCTCGCGCTCACCTGCATCAGCCGCGGCGGAGCCGCCGACACAATCTGCCCAAACGTCGCGCTCCCGATGTTCCCCTCCACCGACGCCGGCCCAAAGAACTGGCTGTGATTCAGCACGTTGAACGCCTCCGCCCGCAGCTCCAGCGTCCTCCCGTCGCCCAGTTCCGTCGCCTTCTCCAGCGCCACATCCGTGTCGTCCGACCCCGGCCCGTGGAAGAACCGCCGCCGAGCATCCCCAAATGTCCCCAAAGCCGGCAGGCTGAACAACCCCGTGTCGAATGCCGGCTCCGATCCCGGCCGCCCCCGCAATGCCAGCGCCCCTCCCGCATAATTCATCTGGTCCGCCCCGACAGAATTCACTCCATTCGGCTGCGTCCCCAGCAGCGACGTGTCATTGTTGTTCACCAGAGTCACCGGGAATCCCGTCGTCACCCGCGTCAGCCCCGACACCATCCACCCGCGTCCCAGCCACCCCGGCCCACCCCGCAGCGACGGCAGCCGATAGTGATAGTTCGCCACAAAATTGTGCGTCAGATCGAATGCCGACAGCCCCCGGCTCAACGACGGATCCACCGGATTCACCGGATCCGCCAAACTTGACCCCTGATCCAGACTCTGGCTCCACGTGTACGCCAGTGAATACCCCAGCGACCCACCCTCATGCTTCAGCGTCACTTCGAGAGCATTGTCGTGCGAGTTCGCAATTGTCTTCTGCCACGTCACGCTGCCAAACGCCGGTGAAAATCGCGTGCGCGTCCCCTGCACGACCGTCCCGTCCGCCCGCGTATACGTCCCGCTCTCCCCAAACGGCCCGCACGTCGCCGACCCCGGAGCCACCTCGCTCACCTCGCTCAAGCCAAGACACAAACCCGCATCTCCCGGGTTCGCCTCCATCAGCGCCAGCAGATGATGCGCCTGCGTGCCCACGTAGCTCACGTCCAGCACCGTTCCCCGGCCCAGCTCTCGCTCCACCCCCAGCGAATAATCCTCCGCATACGGCGTCGTGTTTCCCGGCGCCACCGCTGGAATCCCCGTGAACGGCTCAAACTCTGCCCAGTTCACGTCGCTCACCGGATCCTTCCGGCTCGCCCCATACGCTACGTGCGGGAGCGGAAACCGCGGCTGCCCATTCGCCTCCAGGCTCGATCCATCCGCCGCCGCCGTCCACGGCGTGTCGAACAGCGTCGGCACCGCGCTCGTGTACGTGTACCCATACGGCGGATTCGCGCTCATGATCGCCGGCGACAACCCCTCCACCGGCGTATAAAACTGCCCCCAACTCGCCCGCACGCTCGTCTTCCCCGCGCCGCCCATCCAGCGCCCCAGCGAGTCAGGCACCATCCACACCAGTCCCGCCCGCGGCCCAAAGTTCGTCTCCCGCGTTGCAGCCAGCGAACGCGGCATCCCCGGATCCCCCGGAAACACCAGTCCCTCCGGTGCATTCGGAAACACCACGCTCTGCTCCCCCGGAACCAGCGTCTGCAGCTGGTTGTATTTCTCGTACCAGAACGGCAGCCGGTCCCACCGCACTCCATAATTCAGGGTCAGCCCTTTACGCACCTGCCACGAATCCTGCCCGTACACCCCGGCCAGCAAATTCCGGTTGTAGAAGTACTGCGCATCCCCCTGCGTATAGTTCGAGTCGACCCCCAGCAGAAAGTCCGCAAAATCCACCCCCGTCTCATTCCCCGTGAACGCGAAACTTCCGTTGAAGTACACATCCGGGTGGCTGTTGATCTGGTCCGCATGCACATCCGCACCAAACTTCAGGTTGTGCTTGCCCATCACATGCGAGAAATCGTCGCTCGCCTCCACAATGTTTTCCGCCTGGAACATCGCCGTCACGTCCACGCCCATCGTGAAGCCATTGAAGATCACGTTCTCCACGCCCTCCGTCTGCGGCTTCAGCGGCACGATCCCGGAAAATCCCTGCGACGCAACCGACGGCCCCACCCCACCCTGCGGCCGCCCCACGTTGGCAGCATTCCGCATGTAACTCACCCGCGCCAGGTTCACCGTATTCGCCCCGAACGTCTTCGTATCGTTCAGCGCCAGCAGCTGCGCCCGCCCAAAATTCACCGCGTCAAAACCCGGCACATTCGCTCCGCCCGTCCCTGTGGGATACGGATCGTCCACCGAGTAATCGTCCAGAAAGTAGTAACCCGCCACCGAGCCGATCCGCGTATTCCAGTCCATCCGCACCGCGCCTTTATCGTCGCGAATCGTCTGTTCTGCCGCCGACGTCGAAAACGTCCCTGCACTCGCATTCGCCTGCGGAATCGACCCAATCAAATGCCCCGCAGCCTCCGACCACGCCGCCTGCGGAATCCGTCCGCCCGGCAGCACACACTGGCTTGCCGTCGTGCATCCCGGCGTGTAGTAAGGCTCGCCCTGCGTCACCGCGTACCCCAGCTTCTGCGAAAGCCGCTCTGCCAGATACGGCCCGCTCACCTTGCCCGTCAGCGCGCTCGTCTCTCCGGAAAAATCCCCCGCCCGCTCCGCGGCCGTCGGCACCGCAATCAGCCCTGTGTCGATCCCCTCCGCCACCCGCGTCCCCTGGTAATCCGAAAAGAAGAACAGCTTGTCCTTCACCACCGGCCCACCCAGCGTCGCCCCAAACTGGTTCTGGTGGAACCCCGCCCGCTCCTCTGAAAAATAATTCCGCGCATCCAGGTTCGTGTTCCGCAGATACTCAAACGCCGACCCGTGCCACGCGTTCGTCCCGCTCTTCGTCACGACGGCTACCTGTCCACCGCTCGCCGTTCCGTACTCCGGAGCATCGTTGCCCGTCAGCACGTTCAGCTCGGCAATCGCGTCCAGCACCGGCACAATCGCCACGCCCATGTTCACGTCTTCCTGCGCGTCCGCCCCGTTCACCCGAAAGCTGTTCGCCGTCTCCCGCTGCCCGCTGATCGAGAGCGCTCCCGAATCCAGCTCCCCCGACGGCGGCGTGCTCGCCACGCCGCTCATCACAATCGAGTTCGCCGACGACGAACTGGCCGGAGCCACCCCCGGTTCTACGGCAATCGCGTCCGTGAAGCTCCGCCCATTTAAAGGCAACGACTCCACTGCCTTCGCATCCAGCGTCCCGCCCGTCGATGTATCCGTCGTTGCCAGCGCCGCATCCGACGCGCTCACCGTCACCGTCTGGCTCATCGCCGCAACCGCCAGCGCCAGGTGCAGCGTCACCGCCTGGGCCGCCACCGTCACCCGCTGCTCTGCGGGAGCAAACCCCGGAGCGCTCGCCTTGACCACATACTCACCCGGCTGTAGCGCGGCAAAGTGAAAGCCCCCCTCCGCATCCGCGACAGCCTGCATCCCCGTTGCCCCGCCCGCGTCGGCATGGATCGAAACGGTCGCGCCCGGAATCACCGCCCCGGTCGCATCCGTCACCTGCCCGCAAACTGAAACCGTCTGCTGCGCCGAGGCCACGGCCGCCAGAAGCCCCAACCCAAGAACCACCAAAATCCACAAACCGTTGCTTCGAACCTCGCGCACCGCACCCTCCAATATCCGACCTCAACGGTCCTATTTAAATGCCGACCAATCCAGTCCGACTGTGACCCCGATCACACCCCCTACAAGTCCGCCCGTGCGCCCAAAGGCGCGAAGCGCGTCCGCCTGGACGGCCAGTCCGTCCGCCCATGCGGCCAGCACCCCTAGGCGTCGTCGTAGTCCTCGGTCAGCGACTTCAAAAACGCCACCAGCGCCGTCAGATCGCTCTGGCTGATCGACATCGCCGCAAACTCCGGCGGCGCATTCCGCAGCTGTCCCGCCCGCGCCAGCGCCGAGCTGTTCATGTAATGAGCCACAACGTCATCGAAGGTCAGCGCGCTTCCGTTATGGAAGTACGGCGCCGAATCTTCCAGGTCCCGTAGTGTTGGCGTCTTGAACTCGGCAATCGTCCGCTCCAGCCCCTCGTCCACGCTGCAGTCCATCCCCGCCGCGCACACCACGCTCTGCAGATTGGCCTGCGGTCCCGGCATGTCAGGATTCAGATACACGTTCCACATGCCCAGATCCGCATACTCCGGATGCGCCGCATCCGCCGCGCGCCGGAACCGCTCCGTCGCACTGGGGTGCGCCACCGTCACCGGCAAGTAAGCGTCGTAATCCCCATTGCGCTCCGCCAGCCCGGGAATGGTCAGCGCCACGAACGCTCCTGCTCCATGCGCGCCGTCATATTCCGCCTGCGCCACACCCGTGTTGTGGAACCGAAAATCGGTGAAGTCCGGCAGCGCATGGCACGCCACGCAATTCCCCGCATGCTGCGACCCGTCCGTCGCCCCCGGAGCCGACCGCAACAACACCTCCAGCCCCTGCATCTCCGTCGCGCCAAACTCGAACGCCTGATTGTGATACTTGAACGCCCCATCCGCCCCCGTCACATAGACCGGATTCTTCAGCGCCGTCACTTCCTGCAGCAGTTCCGCCGCATAGTCCGCCGCGCTTTGCCCCGCCCGCGGCTGCACCGGGAGATGGTTCACGCGCAAAAACACGTCATACGGCGACCCGATATACCGCCCATATTCGTCCTGCTGGAACTTCAGATCCTTCATGTAAGTCGCCACGCACATCCCGATCTCGCTCAGGATTTGCTGGTCCGTCGCCGTCGCCACGTTGAGCCGCTCGCTCGCCGGCAGCCGCAGATCGCTCGGAATCGCCGCATCCGTCCCCGCAAAAATCACCGCGTACGACAGCCCGTTCAGCCGATCCGCCGCCAGCTGCCCCGACCCATCGTCCTCGCGAATCACCTGCGCAATATGGGCAACCGCCTGCGCGTACTCCGTCGGTGCCCACCCAAAGTTCCGCCCCGTCATCGTTCCGATCACCAGATCAGGCGCCGTCGCGAACTCGCCGTCGAAATGGAAAAACTGCGGCCCGCTGTGCGGCTGCATCGTCCCCACCATCTGCATCGCGTTGCGCGGCGTGTGGTCGAAACCGCCCATGGTTCGTGGAATCGGGCTCCTCGTCGTGAAATCCGAATAGGTCCGGTTTCCCGCCCCCGCCACCCCTTCAAACTCCGTCACAAAGTGGCACGACCGGCAGTTGATCGACTGCCCTGCGAACGGCCCCGGCAGCGGCCCATTCGCCGTCTGTACCTGGCTCACCACGGGATCCCCCGCCGCCAGCGGCTCGTTCACCCCGGTCATGTGGGTCGCGAAATATTCGTTGAATCGCGTGTCCAGAAACAGCGCCTCTCCAATCGAGTCCGCCGCCGGCGTCGCATCCGCCTCAGCGGGAAAATTCGGCGCTTCGCTCGATCCGCACCCCGCCATCGCCCCCGCCAGACTCCCCAACAACACCACCCCACAAAGAATCCGTCCTGCCTTTCGCATCCTCATCCCAACTCGCTCCAGAATTTCGGCTCAAAGTTCCCTGAAACACCGGCCACCGGGCTAAAAGCGACCTACCAGGACCTACCGGCTCCCAGCTCCTTCCCCCTTCCTCCCCGCCTCCTTCAAAAACGCAACAATTTCCCACCGCTCCGGCTCCGGCAGCGTGCTCCACGACGGCATCCCGTACCGCACATCGCCGTTCTTCAGCAGCCAGAACAGCTCCCCGTCCGTCGCCTGCTCCAACACCGGCGTTCGCAGACTCGGCTTTCCCGCCGTTCCCTCCAGATCGCTGCCATGGCACGTGGCGCAGTGCTCCTCGAACAGCCGCTGCCCACCCGCAATCGCCGCAGCCTTCCCGGCATAGGGGTTCGCCCTCACCCGATCCTTTGCCGGAACCTTCCCCAGCCAGTCCTGATTCACTTCGGCGCCCGCGGCCACCACCAGCGCCAGCCCCAACCCACAGCAAAGCCATCTGCGCATCACAGCCGCCCCTTTCCCCCGCGGCGTAGCCCGCGAAATGCCTGCTGGATCTCGTACGAAACCGACACCCGCCACAAAACGCCCATGCTGTTGTCGTTCAGCCCAAAGTTTGGCGAGAACTGGAGCGTCGGTCCCTTCGGCAAGTTCCACTGCAGCGTCGGCCCCACATAATGCGAGGTCTGCTTCAGCCCGAACTGGTTCGTCGTCCCCAGCCCGCCGTAGATCTCCGCACCCGCCGCGAAATTCTCCCGGCAAAAAATGCACGGCTTCGCTCCGGCCAGCAGCGCCAGCGGCCGGCTCGCGCCAACCGCGTAGCCGAACTCCCACGGCTCGCTTTCGCTCGTGCTCAGGTTCTTTTCCGAGATGAAGTTTTCTGAGAAGTTCCAGCCCTTCGCATTGCTCGAGAGGATCGCCTTCAGCTCCAGCTCCCTCTCCACATCGCTCCGCGCCTGCGCATTCGTCAGCAGCAGATCCTGCACGCTGTCGTTGCCCGTCACCTCCAGAAAGCTCCGCGTGGCGTTATTGGTGTCCTCGTATTCCACGTACGCCACGGGATTCACCCGGTGCTCGCCAGGCAGCGGCCTGAAGCGGTTCTCCCAGCGAAACCCGGTAAACAGCGTGCTGTCCGCCGGGGTCGTCTGCCCCTCCAGATACAGCTCGGTCGTCCACCACGCCTTCGCCCCGTACTCCAGCTCCAGCGTCCCGCTGCCAAACGCGTTCACGTTCTTCGGAGAAGCCTGGGTCCCCTTGAATTCCACCTCCAGATTCCCCGGCTCTTCCAGTGCCTGCGAGTAGGTCACGAAATAGGACGCCTCCTGGGCAACGGCGGGCCGGGCACAACCGAACAACGCCGCAGCCATCCCCGCGGCGATGCTCCATCCCCTCCAAATCGTTCGCCTTTCAGTCTTTCCGTCACTGCCGCTCACATGGCCTCCAATATCCGATCAAATTGGTCCTAATTACGGACACATCTGTCCTCAATCCGGCACTTGCAGGTGCCAGGAGCAGGGTTTCAGCCTGGAGATGAACGAATCGTCATCTTCCTGGATCAATATACGACAAGATTGGTCCTATATAGAGGCGCATTTGTATGCTCTTCGTAAAAAAGATCGGCTGGTGCCAGAATCGGCCTTCAGCTTTTCACCCCGAAGGACGGCATCGCCTGCCGAATCCCGAGTCCTGAACTCGGTTAACCCCGCACTTCTTCAGCCGTGGGCTCAGTGCCCTGCGACCGGTCCCGCGCCGCCAGCTCCTGGAGCAGCCGCCGCACCTCCGCCAGCACGTCGTCCGGCTTTACCGCCGCGAGCGGGACTCGCAGCACTCCCTGCGGCGTGAACTGCGCACCCTTCTTCGCGTTCTTCGCCACCAGCTTCATCAGCCGGCCTGGATCGACGGCCGCCGACTCCGTAAACCGGATGTGCAGCTGATCCCGTTTGCGGTCCACCTGGGCCACGCCGATCCGCTCGCACTCCATGCGCAGCCGTGCCGCCTCCAGCAGATGCGCCACGCTCGCCGGCGGAGGCCCGTAGCGGTCCTCCAGCTCCGCCCGCACCTCGTCGAAAGCGTGGTCGTTCTCAACGCCCGCGATCCGCTTGTACATGCGCAGCCGCTGGTTCTCCTCGGCGATGTAGGTTTCGTCGATGCGCAGCGGAATCCCGAGGCTCAGCTGCACTGAAGGACGCTCCACGCGCTCCTCGCCTTTCAGCCGCCCGACAGCCTCTTCCAGCATCGACGTGTACATTTCAAAGCCGACCGCCTCGATGTGGCCGCTCTGCTCGCCGCCTAACAGATTGCCAGCGCCGCGCAATTCCAGATCTAGCGCCGCAATTTTGAACCCTGCGCCCAGATCAGAAAATTCCTTCAGCGCCGCCAGCCGCCGCCGCGCCACCTCGGTGAGCTCCTGCTCCGGAGGAATCAGCAGATACGCATAGGCCCGCCGGTTCGACCGCCCCACGCGACCGCGCAGCTGATACAGCTCCGAGAGCCCATGCCGGTCCGCGCGATTCACGATCATCGTGTTGGCCATCGGAATATCGAGCCCGTTTTCGATGATGGTCGTCGCCACCAGCACATCGTGCTCGTGATGCATGAACGAGAGCATCACCTTCTCCAGATCGTTCTCGCTCATCTGCCCGTGGCCGACCACGACACGCGCCGTCGGCACCATCTCCTGGATCTTCGCGGCGATCTCGTAAATCGTCTCAACGCGGTTGTGGACGAAGTAAATCTGCCCGCCTCGCTCCAGCTCCACCTCAATCGCGCTGCGGATCAGCTTCTCGTCGAACTTCGCCACCACCGTCTGAATCGCCATGCGGTCGCGCGGCGGCGTCTCGATCACGCTCATGTCCCGCAAGCCCACCAGCGACATGTGGAGTGTGCGCGGAATCGGCGTGGCCGACATGGCCAAAACGTCGATCTCCCGACGCATCTGCTTCAGCCGTTCCTTGTGCCGGACGCCGAAGCGCTGCTCCTCGTCCACGACAAGCAGCCCCAGGTCGTGAAACTTGATGTCCTTCGACAGCAGCCGGTGCGTGCCGATCAGGATGTCCACCCGCCCGGTCTCCACCTGCTCGAGGATGAGCTTCTGCTCCTTCGCGGTGCGGAAGCGCGAGATCATCTCGATGTTGATGGGGAACTGGCGGAACCGGTTCTTAAACGTCTCGAAGTGCTGGAAGCTCAGCACCGTGGTGGGCGTGAGCACCGCGACCTGCTTGCCGTCCTGCACGGCCTTGAAGGCTGCCCGCATGGCGACTTCCGTTTTGCCGTAGCCCACGTCGCCGCACAGCAAACGGTCCATGGGCAGCGTGGACTCCATATCCTTCTTAATGTCCGCAATCGCCCCCAGCTGGTCGTCGGTTTCGTTGTAGTCGAAGGCGTCCTCAAACTCCTTCTGAAATTCGTTGTCCGCCGGAAACGCGTGCCCCTGCGCCGCCTTGCGCTGCGCGTAGAGCTTGAGCAGCTCGTCGGCCATGTCTTCCATCGCCTTCTTCACGCGCGCCTTGGTCTTGGCCCACTGCTGCGAGCCCAGGCGATTCAGCACCGGCGCCGGCCCGGCCTCCGTCGAACGATATTTCTGGATCAGGTCCAACCGGGTGAGCGGCACATACAGCCGCGCGCCCTCGGCGAACTCCAGGATCATGAACTCGAGCGAGAGGCCGTCCTGCTCAATCTCCCGCAAGCCCTGGTAGCGCGCGATGCCGTGCTCGACGTGCACCACGTAATCGCCAACCGTCAGGTCGCGGAAGTCCGAGACAAACGCCGCTGTCTTTGATTTTTTCGGAGCCGGCCGCGCCGCCACATCCGCTTCGTCGAAGAAGTCCTGGGCTCCGAAGATGACGAGCCGCGCGTCGGGCAGGCTCACGCCGCTGGCCAGAGCCGTCCGCACAATCACCGGCGTCCGCAGATCGCCCGCGAGATAGCTGCTCTCGTCGTACATCGTCTCGCTGCCGGCGTGCTGGATGCGGCTTCCCAACCGGTAGGGCAGCTCGTATTCGCGCAGCAGGCTCGCCAGCCGCTCCACCTCGCCCTGATTCGGCGCGACCAGAAGCGTCCGCACCTCCTGCTGCATCAGCGTACGCATCTGCTCTACCAATGCCGGGATCGATCCATGGAAGCGCAGCGTGGGCCGCGAGGTGAACTCGATCTCGCCCAGCGTCTCATCCTCATCCAGCACATCCACCGCGCCCAGCTGATCTATATCGATGCCTGCATGCGAAGCCAGCCTCGCCTGCAGCAGCTCCGGCCGCATGTAGATGTCCTCCGGCCTGATGAGCGACCCGATGCTCGACCGCTCGTGCCGCTGCTCGACTTTGTTCCACCAGCGATCGATCTGGTTGCGGATCATCGCCGGCTCTTCCACGAACACGCTCACCTTCGGAAAGAGATCCAGCAGCGTGCCTGTCGCGCCGCTTACGCCGGCAAAGAACTCCCACCCTGGGAACACGCTCACGCCGCCGGCGGCAATCGCCGCCTCCACCAGCTCCGCGTCTTCCGAAGCTTCCATGCGCTCGCCGCTGAGCCGCGCATGAACAGCCGCCAGCAACCGCTCCGTCACCGGCGTCTCGGTCAGCGGCAGCAGGCGCGCTTCATCCAGCGGCGCCGCGGAGCGCTGCGTCTCGGGATCGAATTTTCGGATCGACTCAATCTCGTCGCCGAAAAATTCAAAGCGCACCGGCCTGTCGGCCTCCGGCGAGTAAATGTCGAGAATGCCGCCGCGCCGCGTGAACTGCCCGGGCATCTCCACGATGTCCATGCGGGTGTAGCCGATGCTGGTGAGGTGCGCGAGCAGCGTCTCGACATCGACTTCTTCGCCGCGCCGCAGAACCTGCGCCAGGCCCGCGTAGAACGGCGCGGGGAAGAGCTTCATCGCCGCCGCTTCCACCGGCGCAATCACGATCGAGGCCTCGCCGGTGGCAATCTTCCACAGCGTCTTGGCGCGCTGCTCCTGGATGTCAGGGTGGGGCGACAGATTCTCGAAAGGAAGCACATCGTGGGCTGGCAGGTGCAGCACGCGCTCAGGAGCGATGGCGCCGGTCAGTTCGCAGCCGGTGCGCACCGCCGACAGCGCGGCCTCGGCGGCTTTGTTGTCGGCCACCACCAGCACGACGGGCACGCCCGCGGCACGCGCAAACAATGGAATGTAGAGAGCCCGCGCGGTCGAGGTCAGGCCGGAGACACGGCGGCGCCCACGGGCAAGGGCGAGGTGCCTTCTTGCCTGTTCAAATGCGGGGGAGTGCTCCAGGTCCGCCAGCAACTCGCGGACAAAGGGGAGGATCATCCTGTTCTTAGTTTACCTGCTTTGGAAAAGCAGAAGGACGCGGCGCGAAACCCGACTCTATGGCGTTCGGCAGGGTCGGTCGCTTGTCCTAAAATCGAGCCATGTCTTATGCCGCGGCCCTCGATCGCCTGCATGCCCGAGCGGCCGAGCTGCATATAGTTCCGGGCCAGCCCCGCCGCAAGTTTCGGCTGGAGGAGATGCGGACCCTGGTCGCCGCTCTCGGCCACCCCGAGCAGCGCTTCCGCTCCGTTCTCATCGCCGGCACCAACGGCAAAGGATCCACTTCGGCCACGCTCTCCTCGATCCTGCTCGCCGCCGGCTATCGCTCCGGCCTCTACACCTCGCCGCATCTGGACCGCGTGAACGAGCGCATTCGCATCGCCGGCACGCCCATCTCCGACGCCGACTTTGCCCGCCATTACTTTCGCGTGGACGATTGCGCCGGCCAGTTGGTCAGCGAGGGCCAGCTGTCCGGCTACCCCAGCTTCTTTGAGACGCTCACGGCTCTGACCTTTTCCGCCTTTGCGGAGGCCGAAGTCGATCTGGCCGTTCTCGAAGTGGGCATGGGCGGCCGACTCGACGCCACCAACGTGGTCGAGCCGCTGGCCTCGGTAATCACCGACGTCTCGCTCGATCACATGGAGTGGCTCGGCAACACAGTCGCTGAGATTGCGCGCGAGAAGGCCGGCATCCTGCGGCCGAACGGGACGATGGTCACGCTGCCGCAGCACCCGGAAGCGAACCAGGCCATTGGCGAGATTGCCGTCGAACTCAACGTTCGCGGCATCAACGCCGCCGAGTACGTACCGGCGATCAGGGCCGATGGCCACCTCGACAGCTCGGCGCTGCGCAACCGCTACCCGCTGACGGTTCTGGGCGAGGCGATCGAGGTCGATTCGCCGCTAGCCGGCGCGCATCAGCGCCGCAACATCGCTCTGGCCATCGCGGCCGCGGTCGAGCTGGCCGAGCACCACGGCTTCAGCATCACTCCGGCGCAAATCGAAGCCGGGATCCGGCAGACGCGCTGGCCCGGCCGTCTGGAGCGCATCGTCATCGCCGGGAGAGCCGAGATCCTGCTCGACGTCGCCCACAACCCCGCGGGCGCCTGGGCTCTGCGTGCCGCTCTGTCGTCGCTGGAGGACGAGCAACCGCGCCGCAAAGTCCTGGTCTTCGGATGCATGCAGGACAAGGCTTACGAGGAGATGGCGCAGATCCTCTTCCCGCTCTTCGACCTGGTCGTTGCCACGCCGGTGATGTCGCCGCGCTCGGCCAGCGCCGAAGAGATCCTCGCCGCGGCCGCAAAGACGGGCGTCCGGGCCATCGCCGCGCGGGACGGCCACGATGCGCTCGAGAAGGCCTGGGCTAAGACTTCGGCGGCCGACCGGATTGTGATTGGCGGATCGGTCTACCTCGTCGGCGAGATACGGCCGCTGCTTGTGCCGGTGGAGACCGCTCCATGAAGCCGCTCGGGCCCAGACCCGATCCGCTGCCGTTCGGCGAGCGGCTGATGAGCTACGGCGTCCGGGCGCCGCTGTTCTTTCTGGCGACCGGCTTCTATGGCAGCCTGGCGCTGCTTGCGTCTCTGTTTGAAAAGGATGGGCGGCGGCAGCACCGCATCGCTCAGTCCTGGGCACGGGCCTGCGTAACGGCCAGCGGCGCCCGGGTGACGATCCTCAACCCGGAGCGGCTGAAGGCGCAGACCGCGGTTTACGTCTGCAATCACCTGTCGTATATGGACACGCCGGCGATCTTCAGCTCGCTGCCGTTCCAGTTCAGGATCGTGGCGCGGCACGATCTTTGGAGTCTGCCGTTTATCGGATGGTGGCTTCGGCGCTCGGGGCAGGTGCCCGTGGACGTGGCCAACCCGCGCGCGTCGATCGCCAGTTTGGTGAGCGCGGTGCGGACGCTCAAAAGCGGCATGCCACTGTTCATCTTCCCCGAAGGGGGGCGAACGGAGACCGGGCACCCGGAGAGGTTTCTCAATGGGCCGGCATTTATGGCGATTCGCGCGCAGCTGCCGCTGATCCCCATGGCGTTGATCGGGACGCACGAACTGCTGCCAATCCACTCCAGTGAATTTCACCCGGTTCCGGTGACGCTGGTGGTTGGCGAACCGATGGAAACGAAGGGCCTGACGATGAAGCAGGTGGACGAGGTAACGGCTGAACTGGAGGAACGGATCGCCGCGCTGTATTATGAGCACTCCTGGCGAAAACGGCCCGCAATCGGGACCGGGCAGGAGCGGAATCATGAGGGCGGGGCTTTGGAGGAGTTGACGGTTTCGCGGGACCTTGCGAATGATCGTAGTGAGGGAGCGCCCGAAGCATGAAGGCACCGCGCATCGCGATTCCGGATCCGAACTTCAGCGACCGGGAATACAGCGACCGAGCCTGGCCGCAGTACGCGCAGGCCATTGAGTGGGCGGGCGGCGTACCGGTCAAGGTGCCGCTGACGGATTCGCCCGCCAGGGTGGCACAGTTGGTCGCGTCATGTGAAGGTGTTCTGCTGCCGGGCAGTCCGGCCGATGTGAATCCGCAGAAATACGGCGAAGAGGCAGATGCTGACTGCAACGCCTGCGATCCAGCGCGGGAAGCGGTGGATGAGCTGCTGCTCCAGGACACGTCGAATCTCTACAAGCCGCTGCTGGGGATTTGCTATGGATTTCAGGCGCTGAATGTATGGCGTGGCGGGACGCTGGTGCAGCACCTGAAGACTGATGTGAACCATGCGGCGGGGCGCGAGGTTCTGGAGGCGCACGCGGTCGAGATCGATCAGCGGTCGCGGCTGCGGCGGATTCTCGGCCTTGGCTCGAAGACGGCCTTCGCGGTGAACAGCAGCCATCATCAGGCTGTGGGCGTTCTCGGAGACGGGCTGGTTCGCGCGGCATGGTGCCCGGCTGACGAGGTGATCGAAGCAGCCGAGGGGCACAGTGAATCGTTCCTGGTCGGCGTGCAGTGGCATCCTGAGCGCGTGCTGAAGGAAAGCAGATCGGCGCAATGTCTCTTCCAGGCCTTCGTCGATGCGGCGGCGGAGTGGGAGCCGCGAATGATCCGCGAGTCGGTCGCGGACTGACCCCGCCAACGAATTTCTGAGTCTCCACCATGAAGCTGGATCTCGAACCCGCGATGGCGGAGCGCTTCGGGCAATACCTCTCCCTTCTTCTGAAATGGAATGCGCGGACGAACCTGACGGCTGTGCGCGAGCCGGATGAGATTGAGCGGCGGCACTTTGCCGAGTCGATTTTCACGGCGCAGCAGGTTCCTGCTGAAGCGAAGACCTTACTGGATTTCGGGTCGGGGGCAGGACTGCCGGGGATTCCGATTGCGATCTGCCGACCGGAGATCACGGTCACGCTGGCCGAGTCGCAGGGAAAGAAGGCGGCGTTCCTCCGGGAAGCCGTCCGAACGCTCGGGCTCAGGGCCGAGGTATGGGCGGGACGGGTAGAGGCAATGCCGGAGGACCGGGTGTTCGACGCAGTGACGCTGCGGGCCGTGGACAAGATGCCGGCGGCGTGCCGGACGGCGGTCAAACGGCTGGCAGAGGGGGGATGGATCGGCGTCTTTGCCACGCGGTCGACCGAGGAGGCCCTGCGAGCGGTGCCCGGCATCCACTGGGGCGAGGCGGCGGCAATTCCCGGTGCGGAGCAGGCGGTGCTGCTGTGGGGCACACGGGAGACGGGCCGCAGGCAGCAGGCGACGGACTGATCCCGATCCCGCGACCTGAAACCGATGTCCCGGGCGGAAATTCCTCGATCCCTGCCGGCGGGTGGCCGCCTCGAAGATGTCAGGCGGCCGGTTTTCGCTCCGTCCACCAAAAGTGATACAACAAACCCTGACCCCCCCAATTGGTAGTCATTCCTATGCCCAGTCAGGAAAAAGTCCTCATCGTCGAAGACGAGCCCCACGCATTGTCCGGATTAGCTGAACTGGTTTCCGGCTGGGGCTATCGCACTGAAACCGCCCGGGATGGGCTGGAAGCGCTGGAAAAGGTGAGCGCCTGGCAGCCGGGTATCGTTGTGACAGATTTGAAGATGCCCCGCATGGACGGGCTGCAGCTGCTGGCCCGGCTGGGCGAAGCCAGCGAGAAGGTGGCGGTCGTGATGCTGACCGCCCAGGGCTCGATCGAAGCGGCCGTCGAGGCCATGAAAAACGGGGCCTACGACTTTATCCAGAAGCCCGTGGATCCGGCGCGTCTGCGGTCCATCCTGACCAACGCCAGCCGGCAGCGCGAGACCGAGCGCGAGCTGGAAGTGACCCGGCGCAAGCTGCGGGAAGCCGGCGTGCTGGGGTCGCTGGTCGGCGCCTCGAAGAAAATGCAGGAGATTTTCGCTCTGATCGAGCGGGTGGCGGCCAGCAACGTCTCGGTGCTCATCACTGGGGAGAGCGGGACCGGCAAGGAGCTGGTGGCGCGGACGCTGCACGATCTAAGTCCCAGGCGGAGCAAGCCGTTTGTCGCGGTCAACTGCGCGGCGATTCCGGAGACCCTGATCGAAAGCGAGATCTTCGGGCACGAGAAGGGCGCGTTCACCGGGGCGATCGAGCGCCGGGCCGGGTGCTTCGAGCTGGCCGAGGACGGAACGCTGCTGCTGGACGAAATTGGCGAGATGCCGGTAGCCACGCAGGCCAAGCTGCTGCGGGTGCTGGAGGATCGCAAGCTGCGCCGGCTGGGCAGCAAGGTGGAGTCGCCGGTGGACGTTCGGGTGCTGGCGGCGACGAACAAGGACCCGGATGCCGCCGTCTCAGACGGGCATCTGCGCGGTGACCTGTTTTACCGGCTGAATGTCTTCAACATCCACATGCCAGGGCTGCGCGAGCACAAAGAAGACATTCCCGCGATTGCCGAGGCGATGATCGTGGACATGAACCAGAAGCACCAAAAGCGGATCACCGGCATGGACAGCGAGATGCTGGCGCGGCTGATGGCGCATGAATGGCCGGGAAACGTCCGCGAGCTCCGCAACACGATCGAGCGAGCGGTGGTTCTGTGCGGAGAAGGACAGCTGCAGTCGCGGCATCTGCCACCGGGGTTCGGGACGCGGCCGACGCGGCCGACGAACGAACTGCCACCGAATGCGATTCAGCTGGAAGTGGGCGCGACGGTGGACGATGCGGAGCGGATGCTGATCTTCAAGACGCTGGAGTCGACGAACAATAACAAGACGAAGGCGGCGGAGATTCTGGGCATCAGCCTGAAGACGCTGCACAACAAGCTGCGCGAGTACGGGAGCGCCGCCAATGCCGCGGGAGCAGTGGAAGAATAAGGGTAGCCACCGAAGGGTAATGCCGGTATTCTCCCTTTACCGACTCCCTGAAGGCTAAGCGTCGTCCCCCCGACCCATGCGCCTGAAGACCAAACTCGTGGTCGCGATCACCGGACTGGTGTTTACAGTCGTGGTGATCTTCTCCTGGATCTGGCTGAGCCAGTCGCTCAATCAGTACATCGAGTATTCGTGGAGCGGCACGGACATCATCGCCCACCAGGTGCAATGGGAGGTGCGGCACGCTCTGGAAACCGGCCTGCGGGACCAGAAATTCAATCCCAACGATCCGGTAGCGGTGCGGGCAGCGGTCGCGGCTTCCTTGCGTCAGGATCCGGGGCTGATCTCGCTGCTGAACGCGACCATTAGCTACTCACCGACGATTCTGGACATCGTGGTCGCCGATCACAATGGGCGAGCGCTGGTTTCCGCGCCGGATCCGAGCCAGCAGGATCAGCCTGTGCCCAATCGGCCGAACTACTCGGTTCTGCGCAGAAAGACCCTGATCCGGACGCTGCGGGTCGTGTTTGGACCGCCGCAGGTGTACGACGTAACCGTCGGGCTGGACCGGGAGAACCAGCCGTTTCTGACGATCCGAGTCGGGATCAGCACGACGTTCCTCCGCAACGCCTTCCGCCCGTTCCTGTATGAGTCCGTGAGCTTCATGGTGCTGGCCATGATCATCTCCATCGTGGTGGCGGCGTTCGTGGCCAATCTGGCCCTGCAGCCGATTGAACAGATCAGCCAGACCCTCGATCTGTTGACGACGCAGGCGGCGAATGCGGAGGCTCGGGAAACGCGACGGCGAGAGGGCGAACCCGCGGCGGCCGGGGTGGTGGTGGCGGCCGAGCCGCCCGCGCGGCGCGGGAGCGACGATACGGTTGCGCAGGTTTCCGGCAAAATCGAGCGGCTCGGGCAGCGGATCAGGAATGTCGAGGAGGTCTTCTCTGCGCTGCGGGAGAATCTGGATCAGATTCTGTCGAACCTGCAGGACGGCGTGATGTTGTTCACGCGGGATTCGCGGGCGATTCTGGTCTCGAGCGCGGTCGAGCGCTTTCTGAACATCGGGCGCGATCGCATCTTCGGCGCGGACGTGCGGGAGATCTTCGACCGGAACACGCGACTGGGGCGGATGGTCCGGGATGCATTCGATGGGGGCATGTCGATCGTCCAGGAAGAGGTAACGACGGAGACGGGGCGGCGCGTCGAGGTGTCGCTGGACTTCATCCACGATACGCAGTCGCGCGACCGGCAGTCCCTGGGGGCGCTGCTGACGCTGCACGATCTCGAGTCGGTGCGGGAGATCGAGACCGAACTGGAGGTTTCGCGGCGCATGGCCTCGATCGGCCGTCTGACTGCCGGGGTCGGGCACGAGGTGAAGAACCCGATTAACGCCATCGTGGTGCACCTGGAGCTGCTGCGGAACAAGGTCCACGCGGGCGGGGACGCTCTGCGGCATCTGGACATTATCCAGAGCGAAATCCGGCGGCTGGACCGGGTGGTGCAGACGCTGGTGGATTTTTCGAGGCCGGTGGAGTTGCAGCTGAAAGATCAGGATCTGCGCGGCGTGGTTTCCAGCGTCCTGATGCTGGCCTCGGCGGAGCTGGAGACGCGCGGGGTGGTGGTTGAGAGCCAGATGCCGACGCGGGCCGTAGTGTCACGCGTGGATGCCGATTTGCTGGAGCAGGCGCTGCTGAACGTGGTTCTGAACGGAGCCCAGGCGATGAGTTCGGGGGGGACGCTGTCGGTGCGTCTGGCCGAGGATTCCCGGTGGGCCACGATCCGGATCAAAGATCAGGGAGAGGGGATCCCGGATGAAATCCGGGCGCGCATCTTCGACCTGTACTTTACGACCAAAAAAGAAGGCAGCGGGATCGGCCTCGCAATGACGTACCGGATCCTGCAGATGCATCACGGCCAGATTGACGTAGAATCGAAGAGCGGGAGCGGAACCACATTTGTACTGCGGCTCCCGGTTATTTCTGCCGGTTCGGGACAGCGCGTACTTCTGGAGGGAACGGGAGACGCGGTGTCCGGCGAGCTTGCTCGCCAGGTTGGTGAGACCCAGCCAGAAAGGTCCGGACCATGAGTTCCGGAAGGACGCTCGCTGCGCCGGCCTTGTTGCTGGTGCTGGTGACCGGATGCGCCGCGCGCCATCCCCGGCTTGCGCCGGCCCCTGTCGCTCAGATTCCGTCGCTGCCGCCTGTGCGGATGGCCGCCCTGATATCTCCGATGCCGCCCAACCTGCCGGAGATCACGCAGCACACGGTTAAGCTGGATCTGGCGCCGGAGGCGAAAGAGGAAGCGGAAGTAGTGGAAACACCGCATCCCACCCGGAGGCGACCGAAAGCGACGGCTCCGGAGATCGCGCCGCAGGAGGCGCCCAGGACACCGGCGCCGGCCACGACGCCGGCACAGAGCGCGGCGGTTGCGGCCGCGCAGCCGTCGGAGGACTCGCCCATCGGGCAGCTCTCGACGCCGAACGACACCAGCAATACGGGAGATCGCCACGCGATCAACGAGCAGATCGATACGACGGAAAACGGCGTGAATGCCATCAAACGGACGCTGAGCGCGGACGAGCAGAAAACAGTGGCCCAGATTCGGGCTTATCTGTCGAAGGCGCGAGACGCATTGAAGGCGGACGATCTGGATGCGGCACGCATCCAGTCAAATAAGGCCCACCAGCTCCTGGATCAGCTCAACAAGCAGTAGCGCACGACCACCGCGCGGGTTACCGCTCACCCCATTTCAGCTTGGAACGCAGCACATCGAAAAAGCTGTTGCCTTCGAGCCTCACGAGATTGACGGAAAAGTCGGAACGGCGGCAGCGCAGTTCGTCTCCGAGCCGAAGCTGAATGGCTTCCTGGCCATCGACGGTGAGGAACGTCTGATCGGGAATCCCCTCGACGCGGATCTGGATGTGGGATTCGCCGGAAACGACGATGGGCCGCAGGGTGAGCTGATGGGGGCAGATGGGCGTGACAACCAGGACGTCGACACCGGGAACGAGCACGGGGCCGCCCGCGGCGAGAGAGTAAGCGGTCGAGCCGGTGGGGGTGGCGACGATGACGCCGTCGGCGCGGAAGGAGGCCGCCAGGCGATTATCGATCGTCACCTGAAAGTGGCCCATTCGCGCGATGGCTCCTTTGGCCACCACGACGTCGTTCAGAGCTTCGTATTCACAGGACTTTTTATCGTCACGCCAGAGCTCGCTGTGGAGCATCGCACGGGATTCCAGAGTGCAGCAGTTTTTGCCCCACGCTTCGAGATGGGAGTAGAGATCGGCGAGACGGACTTCGGTGAGGAAGCCGAGGGCTCCAAGATTCACGCTGAGGATGGGCACGCCGCTGCGGGCGAAGACGCGGGCAGCCGCCAGCAGGGTTCCATCGCCGCCGAGCACAATGACAAGATCGGGATTGAGCGATGAGAGCTCGGCGCGAGGTGAGACGCGCTCGTCCATGACGTAGTTGGCGCTGACGGGATCGAGGAGAGGCTCGAAGCCGTGCGCCTTGAGCCACAGAATGAGCTCCGGCATAAGGTGGCGCAGCTCTTCCTTCTGAGGCTTGGAGATGATCGCGACCCTCGGCATGAGGTTCAGTGTACCGCCACAACGTGGCGCCTCCGTTGACGCACTCGGGCAGAAAGCAACGGCCGGCGGGACGCCGGCCGTTCGCTGAGCGGTGTGCGAGCCCCTAAGTCGTCGAGCGGCTCTGCACGGCAAGGAACTGCGGCGGTACCGGGTTACCTGATCCGTTGACCAGCTTGGGATCGATGGTGCCGGTGTCGGTAAGCGAAGTGGTATCGACCATGTGGACGAGATTATCGCCGCTGGTACTGGTGAAGAAGATCGAGCCGTCGGGACTGAAGATGCCGGCCAGGGGCGCCTGCGCTCCGGAGGATAGCTGAACGGATCCGAGTGTTCCGAAGGATCCGGGGGTAGCGGACGGCGTGTAATAAGGCAGCACGCCGGTGGCGCCGGAGGCGTTGTAGGTGACGAAAGCCACGCTGGAATCGGGCGAAGCGAGCACCTGATCGATCTCCGTTGGGGAGACGGGAAGGGTGCCGGTCGTCGCCGTCGTGTTCAAAGTGAGCGGTGCGGGACCGTTGTAGTCGGGACAGGCGTTGATGGGCGCCCCGGGAGTGGTCTTTCCAGAGTCCTGGAAGAGCCAGATATCGGAGAAGCTGGTTCCGCTGGCGCCGAGGACGTGATCGCCGTCGGGGGTGGCGGTCAGCTGCGAGGTTGAGACGCCGATATCGCCGGCGGGCGGGAAATACGGCGGCGTGGCGCTGACGTGCGGGCAGAAGCTGTGGGTGGTAGTGGTCGATCCAGTGATGAATGCGGCGACATGCGGAATGGTGATGGTCTGGTTGGGACCGCAGAAGGGATCGAAGGCCGAGTTGTAGCCCGGTACCGCGGCGGTGCCGCTGGCTTCCAGAGGGCAGGAGTACGTGGAGGAAGCCTGGTTGGAGAGGGCATACTCAGACCATCCGGTACTTGCGCTGTAGACAAACAGAGCATAGCTGCCCTTGGCGGGATCAAAGCCGGTGATGTAAACGGTGCCGCCATCGGGTGAGTATTGCGCGTGGTTGGCGAGTCCTCCGATGCTGGAGACCGCACCCGAGGTAGCGGTATAGACGTAAATCACCTGGCGAAGCTGGTCGTTGACCACCACGGTCGATCCCGTGGGAGACACGGCAATGACGACGCCTGGCACGGCCGGCACTTCTTTGGAAAGGGTGTTCGCGGCGGTGCCGTAGATCATCAGCTCGTGATAACTGCCGAAGAACAGCGAGTCGCCGGCCTGGTCCGCAATCATGGAATTAGGCGTATAGGGCATGCGGACGGGGGAAGCCGCGCCGCCAGTGAGCAGGTCAACTTCAGAAAAGTACGGGGACTGGGAAGACGCCATCCAGATACGGTTGCTGCTGCGACCGGGCGAGTTCACGGAGACAATGTTGCCGGCGACGGGCATACCGTTGCCGAGGGTTCCGATGAGATTCACCGGGGCCGGGTTACAGTCCGGAGGCTGGCAAACGCCGGTCACCGTCGCATGGCTGGGAAATTTGGCAGTCACCTGGCCGGTACTGCTGACGGTGAGGTTCTGGGGTTCTGTGGAGGCATAGGTGAGCGGGAGGCCGGTGATGATCGCTCCCTTGCTGTCCGTGACCGTGGAAACGATGGTCTGGGGCGAACTCGTGGTAACGGTGCCGGAGGTGCTGCCGTTAAGCGAGAGCGCGATCGTCTGAGGCGGACACGTCGAGAAGAAGCCGGCGGCCGAGGTCACCTCGGAGTTCGACGCGTTGATCACCGTCGAGCCGGGAAGGTTGGCGGTGGCGATGCCGTTGGGGTTCGAAGTGGAGGTCGGGCTCGTATTGTCGATGGTCACCACGCTGCCGGTGACGGGGGTATAGGTAATGGTGCCGACATTCGCATTGGGGCTGGTGCATGCGGGAACGGTGGCAGGGCAGGCGGTGCCGTCCTGCAGCGTCGATCCGGGCGGGCAACACAGGATGGCTCCTCCCGGTCCGCTCACCGCGGTTTGTGAAAGGAAGGAAGTGGTGAGGGTCTGCCCCTGGGAATAGCACGCACTTTGGGTAGGGATGGTGATCGATGTGATCGGAGGGTGCACATAGATGTTGACCGGGTTACTGGTCGCGCCGCCCCCCTGGGCCGTTACCTGGGCCGTACCGCAGGTGGAGGAAGTGCATCCGGAGAACGAAGAGAGAGAAGAACCGGAAGGCGGTGTGCAGATGGTGAAGTCGGGAACGCCTCCGGGGCTGTTGCGGTTCCACGTGCCGGCGCAGACCTGACCGGAGGGCGAAATATCGGCCAGCAGCAGGTTGGTGCTGCCGTAGGCCCAATGGCTCACCGATTCCGAGTCGTGGTTGCAGTTGAAGGCAGCCGGGGTGGCGAGGTTGGCCGTCTGTCCCCAGGCCAGCGAAAGGCCGGTGGTTTCCGGCTGCAGGGTGACGTAGACGACCTGGGAGGTAAGAACCCCGTAGGCGTGGCCGTTCTTGATGCAGTAATTGTTGGGATTGTGGCCACAACCCGAGATGGAAAGCCCAACCGGAACTGAACACGCAAAGAGGACTACAAAAGCAACGAACCGCCGCATGAAACCTCCCCGCCTGAGCAGTCAGGCCGCTCAGACGGTTGAAACACCAGAAAGGACCGGGTGCGATTCAGAATAACAAACGAGAGGGGGGGCAGCCCAGTAGCCGGAGATCGGCCCACGCGGTTCGGCCAGTCGGATTTGGGGCCGTCTGGCCGGGATCGAGAGCGGTCCAGCCAGGTCTTCAGGGCATATATTTCTGGAACCAGCCCAGGGCGCGCTCGAGGACATCGATGCGGTGGGCCGGATTGACGAATCCGTGACCTTCGTCGGGGTAGACAACCAGCTCGGTCGGCACGCCCAGATCGCGCAGCGCATGCCAGAACTCAAAGGACTGGGGCGCGGGGCATTCTCCGTCGCGGTCGCCGACGACCATCAGGGTGGGCGTTTTCACGTTCTTGACGAAGTTGATGGCGGAACTTTTCGCGTAGACGGCCGGATCGTCGTAGACTGAGGCGCCGAAGAACGGGATCATCCACTGGTCGATGGAGTTCTCGCCGTAGTAGCTGAGCCAGTCGGAGAGGCCTGCCCCGGAGACGGCAGCCGCGAAGCGGTGGGTCTGCGTGACGCCGAACATGGTCATGAATCCGCCGTAGCTCCAGCCGGTGAGGCCGAGGCGGTGATCGTCTATGGGATATTTCTTCTCCACGGCGTCGACGCCGGCCAGAATGTCGCGGAAATCCCCATAGCCGAAGTCTTTGCGATTGGCCTGGGTGAATGTCTCGCCCTGGCCGTAGGATCCGCGGGGATTGGGCATGAGGACGAAGTAGTCGAGAGCGGAAAAGGGTACCGATCCGTAACCGGCGCCGGGCCAGCGGGGAACGACGGCGGAGGAGGGGCCGCCGTGGACGTACACGATGAGTGGGTATTTTTTCGAGGGATCGTAGTGAGCGGGGAGCAGCAGCCAGCCCTGGACGTGGAAGCCTTCGTTGTCCCACTCGACGGATTCGGATTTGCCCCACATCGGCTTCGCCGTGTCGTTGACATGGGTGATCTGGTGCAGGTCCATCAGATCGCCGGCCCAGACCTCGGGGGGATTCTCAAAGGACGACCGAATGAAGGCGATGTGGTTGGTGCTCGAGAGGGAGACGCTCATCTCCAGGCCGCCAGCGCCGACTGAACCGGGGAGCGTGAGGTTGTAATCCGGCGAATCCTCGTGGGTTTGCGTGTTGTAAACAAACAGATGCGAGGAACCGTTGCGAAACTCTGAGACACCCATCTGCTCGTTGTCCAGCCAGGTGATCCACGAGGGGCTGCCATGACGGTCGGGGGTGACGTCTTCTGGCTGGCCACCCGTCGCCGGCATCACGTAGATGTCGCCCCCGGTTGAACCTTGGTCGGACATGAGGCCGCCAATGAAGGCAATGCGCTGGCCGTCGGGGGACCAGCGGGGCACGGCGATCTGGAGGCCGTGGAGCGATCCGGAGACGGTTTGCGGATCGAGGATGGCGGTGGGGTCCTGGCCGGGCTGCTCGGTATAGAGCTTCGCGATCCACCAGTTGTTTTCGCCGGGCGGAGGAGCCGCAATGTAGGCGAGGCGAGAGGAATCCGGCGACCAGTCGAATTCGAAGACATGCAGATGCGGCGGGGTGATCTGGGTAAGCTGGCCGGTGGCTACGTCGACATTGGCGACGCGCTGGACTTCGAGGCCCTCGACTCCGATGACGCCAGAGGGCGGTTTCTCAGCGGCGAGCGCGCCGGAGGGCCGGGTGGCTCCTTCGACATACAGGAAAGTCAGGTGCTTGCCGTCGGGCGACCACTGCATTTCCTTCGCATAGCCATTTAGCTGCACCAGTTGATGCGGCGCGGAGGAACCAGAGGCATCTGCCAGGTAGATGGCGGTTTTGTGGTCGGCATTGCAGCTGGAGAAGAAGGCGAGTTGCTGCGAATTGGGCGAAAAGACGGCGTTGCTCTCCTGTCCGTGACTGCCGGAGGCGCAGGCGGTGACCTGGCGAGCCGCCGAGGGATTGTCGAAGGGGGCGACTTCGATGTCGGAGCCTCCATGGCCGGCGACGTCCCACTCGATGAGCTTGCCGTCCGGCGAGAGCGCCGTTTCCCGGATCATTTTGACCTGACCGAGGGAGTCGATGAGCTGCGTAATGCGCGGATCATGCACGGGACCCGCGAGCGTGCTCTGCGCCGAAGCCGCGGCGATGAGGCAGAAGACAGAGAGACCCGCCAGGGCGGAAAAGCAGGAGCGGTGTTTCGTCATGCGCGCCTTTATATCAGGTTGCCGTGGCGCGACGCAGCCGGGCCTGGTCATCGGCACAATCACCGGCAGCCAGGCCGGTATTATGGCGGGTATGCATTCCATCCGCGCCGCACGATGGGAAGACGCGCGCGACACCGAGTTGTGCCGCACGCTGATGCGCGAGTATGCCGGATATCTGAACGCTTCAGTGGGCGGGGAGCACATCTGCGTGGAGAGCCTGGAAGAGGAACTGGCTGGGCTGCCCGGCGCGTATGCCGAGCCGGGCGGAGCCGTGCTGCTGGCGTTTGCGGAGGAGGATCCGGCGGGGTGCGTGGCGCTGAAGCCGCTGACCATTGCCGCGAGCAGGCCGGAGGAGCATGCCTGCGAGATGAAGCGGCTGTGGGTGCGGCCGGAGCATCAGGGAACGGGGCTGGGACGAAAACTGGCCGATGAAGTGGTAGAGGCAGCCCGCAGGCGTGGCTATACCGGGATGTACCTGGACACGATGCCGGGGAGCATGCAGGCCGCTTATGGGCTCTATCGCTCGATGGGGTTCGTGCCTGTCGAGCGCTACAACGACAATCCGACGCTGCGGCAGACGGAAACGCTGGAAATTGCCTGGCTGCGCAGGGAGCTGTGAATGGGAGTGGAACTGCCGGTTCTACAAACCTCGCCACGCCGGCATGAGCAATTCGACGCGGCACGGGAACTTGAAGCAAAACTGCGGGGGAGCGTGAGGGGCGAGGTCCGCTTCGATGCGCCTTCGCGTGCCCTGTACGCGACCGACGCGTCGAACTACCGGCAGACCCCGATTGGGTTAGTGATTCCCTATGATGCGGCCGATGTGGAGGCGACACTGGCCGCGTGTCGCGCCCTGGGAGCAGCGGTGCTGCCGCGCGGGGCGGGAACGAGTTTGGCTGGGCAGTGCTGCAACGTCGCAGTGGTGCTGGATTTTTCAAAGACACTGCGGCGGCTTGTCGCGCTTGACCCGCAGCAGAAGACGGCGGTGGTGGAACCGGGCATTGTGCTCGATCGGGTGCGCGAGGCCGCGGAAGAACATCACCTGACGTTTGCGCCCGATCCGGCGACGCATAGCCGCTGCACGATCGGCGGGATGATCGGCAACAACTCCTGCGGGACGCACAGCGTGATGGGTGGGCTGACCGCGAACAACATTCGGTCGCTCGACGTGGTGCTGTACGACGGTACGCGCATGACGGTGGGGGCAACGACCGAGCAGGAGATCGAGGCGGTCGTCGCGCGGGGCGGACGCGCGGGCGCGATCTACGCGGGCATGCGGCGGATACGCGACCGATACGCGGAGGAGATTCGACGGCGCTTCCCGCGAATTCCGCGGCGCGTCTCGGGCTACAACCTGGATGAACTGCTGCCGGAGCGCGGCTTTCAGGTGGCGCGTGCGTTGGTCGGCGCCGAGGGCACTCTGGCCACGGTAGTGAGCGCGACGCTGGACCTGATGCATAGCCCGCCATGCCGGCGCCTGGCGGTGCTGGGATTCCCGGATGCCTTTCTTGCCGCCGATGCCGTGCCGGAGGTCATCCGGCACGAGCCGATTGGCCTCGAAGGGATCGACGCGATGCTGCTGGATTTTATGCAGCGGAAGCATCTGGCAGTCGAAGAGGTGAAGCTGCTGCCGCCGGGCGGCGCGTTTCTGCTGGCGGAGTTTGGTGCGGAAAGCGATATCGAGGCCGAGGCGAAGGCGCGCGAGTTGATTGCGGTGGCTTCGAAGTTGCCCGGGTCGCCCGTGGGGCGGCTTTGCTCGCCCGAGGAAGCGGCACGCATCTGGCGCGTGCGCGAGTCGGCGCTGGGGGCCACGGTGTTTGTCCCTGGCGAGCCGCATGGGTGGGAAGGCTGGGAAGACGCTGCCGTCGCGCCGGAGCGGTTGGGCTCGTATCTGCGGCAACTGTTTGCGCTAATGGCGGAGTTCGGCTACCGCAGCCCGATGTATGGCCACTTCGGACAGGGATGCGTACACACGCGGATCAACTTCGACCTGGAGAGCGAAGCCGGGATTCGCAAGTTCCGTGAGTTTCTGGATCGCGCCACGGATATCGTGATTGCGCATGGCGGTTCTATCTCCGGCGAGCATGGCGACGGTCAGGCACGCGGAGCGCTTCTGCCAAAGATGTTTGGGCCCGAGTTGATGCAGGCGTTCCGCGAATTCAAGGCGCTGTGGGACCCCGATAATCGGATGAACCCGGACAAGATGATTGCTCCGGAGGGGGTCTATCAGCCGGAAGAGAACCTGCGCCTCGGGGCGGGCTACCAGTCGAAGCAGCCGGAGACGTTCTTTCGGTTCCCCGAAGATCACGGCTCGTTCCAGGAGGCGACGCTGCGATGCGTGGGTGTGGGGGCATGCCGCAAAGCGAGCGGCGGAACGATGTGCCCCAGCTATATGGCTACGCGCGAGGAGCAGCACTCCACGCGGGGACGCGCGCACCTGCTGTGGGAGCTGATGCAGGGCGAAGTGCTGGATCCTGACTGGCATAACGAAGGGGTGCGGGAGGCGCTGGATCTTTGCCTGAGCTGCAAGGCTTGTAAGAGCGAGTGCCCGGTGAATGTGGACGTCGCGACGTACAAAGCTGAGTTCCTGGCGCACTACTACGGGGATCGTCTGCGTCCTCTGCAGCATTATGCGTTTGGGTTCATGGACCGGCTGGCGCACGCGGCGTCGTTGATCCCCGGCATCACGCCCGGCCTTGCGAACCTGCCGCTGAGCGTTCCAGGCGTTGCGCATGCTGTGAAAGCGATTTTGGGGGTGGCTCCGCGGCGGCGATTGCCCCAGTTTGCGCCGCGAAGCTTTCAGGCGCAGTGGCGGACGCGAGAGCGGGGACGGGATGCGAGTGGACGCGGCGTGCTGCTGTGGCCGGATACGTGGAACAACTACTACCATCCGCAGTCGCTGCAGGCGGCGGCACGCGTGCTGCAGGGTGCGGGATTTGCTGTGGAGGTGCCTCGCCAGCATGTCTGCTGCGGCCGGCCGTTGTACGACTTCGGCTTTCTGCGGCAGGCGCGTGGATATCTCGAAAAGGTTCTCCACAAATTTGCGCCGCAGATCGATGCCGGACTGCCTTTTGTTTTTCTGGAGCCCAGCTGCGCAAGCGTCTTCCGCGATGAGCTGGCGAACTTTTTTCCGGCAGACGAGCGGGCCGGGCGGCTTCGCGATCAAACACTGCTGCTCAGCGAGCTTCTGGCTCGCGATGCCCCCGGATATCGGCCGCCGAATCTTACGGGGCGGAAGATCCTGGTGCAGGGGCATTGCCACCATAAGTCGGTGCTGAAGATCACCGCGGAAATTGATCTTCTGCAGAGAACCGGGGCGAGCGTGGAGCTGCTCGATTCCGGATGCTGCGGCATGGCGGGGCCCTTCGGCTTCGAGCGCGAGAAGTTCGAGGTCTCTCAGGCGCTCGGAGAGCGGGTTCTATTGCCGGCGGTGCGGGCGGCCGCGCCGGAGACCCTCTTGTTAGCGAACGGCTTCAGCTGCCGCGAGCAGATTGCTCAGAACCTGCCTCGCCGGGCCGTCCATTTGGCGGAAATTCTCGATCCTGAAACGTTGGAGAGTTGACACCGCGCCGGATTGCATCCTAAGCTGGAAGCAGATGCAGATTCATCGCCATCATCGTCATCACCATCATCACGTGACGAGCGTGCCGGCGAACTGCATTCCACGGTTGAGTTAAGCAGACCAACCACCAGGATTGAAGAGCCCGCCGGCGCCAAGAGCGCCGGCGGGCTTTTGACTTTTGCCCGAAAAAGGATGAGCGAATGACGGAAGCGACAATTGATTTTGCGAAGATGGATGGTCTGGCGCCAGGGATCGTGCAGGATGCGCGCACCGGCCAGGTGCTGATGCTGGGTTTTCTGAATGAAGAGAGCTGGCGGAAGACACAGGAAACCGGCTTTGTTACGTTTTGGAGCCGCACGCGGCAGAAGCTGTGGGTGAAGGGTGAGACCAGCGGCAATCGGCTGCGAATTGTCGAGGTTTCAACCGACTGCGATCAGGATGCGCTGCTGTTCCGCGTGGAGGTGGAAGGCGATGGCCTCGTTTGCCACGAGGGAACGGTGAGCTGCTTCACGCGGCCGCTGACGGCCCGTGCGGGGGTGCGGGCATGAGCAACAAGCTGCGTCTCGGCATTCCCAAAGGCAGCCTGCAGGAAGCAACGATCGCGCTGTTCGGGCGCGCAGGGTGGAACATCTACGCGGACGGGCGCTCGTATTTCCCGAGCATCGACGATCCGGAGATCGAATGCATGCTGATTCGCGCCCAGGAGATGGCGCGCTACGTCGACCATGGCGTGCTGGACGCCGGCCTGACCGGGATCGACTGGGTGGTGGAAAGCGGGCTGGAGGTGGAGAGTATCACGAGCCTGGTCTACGCGAAGCAGAGCCGGCGGCGGGTGCGATGGGTGCTGGCGGTTCCGGAGAACTCGGCATGGCAGCGCGCGGAGGATCTGGCGGGGAAGATCATCGCCACGGAACTGGTCGAGGTGACGAAGCGGTATTTCGCGGAGAAGAAAGTCCCGGTCAAAGTGGAGTTCAGCTGGGGCGCGACGGAGGTGAAGCCGCCCACTCTTGCCGATGCCATCGTCGAAGTCACGGAGACGGGTAGTTCTCTGCGGGCCAACAGGCTGCGCATCATCGACACGGTGATGGAGAGCGAGACGCGCCTGATCGCGAATCGCAGCGCGTGTGCTGATCCCTGGAAGAAGCAGAAGATCGATAATCTGGCGCTGATGCTGCGGGGCGCAATCGACGCGCAAGGGCAGGTGGGACTGATGCTGAACGTGGAGAAGGTGAATCTTGCTACGGTCCTGGGTGTTCTGCCAGCGCTCAATGCGCCGACGATTTCGGAGCTGAGCGATGCAAAGTGGGTGGCGGTGAACACGATTCTGGAAGAGAGAACTGTGCGCGAAGTCATTCCGAAACTGAAAGCGGCAAAGGCGACGGGAATTGTGGAATACCCGCTGAACAAAGTGGTGCTGTGAGACTGATTCGCACGACAGGACGCGGGCGGGAGGCGATCGCGGCGCTGACGGAGCGTCGCGTGAACTCGTGGGATCGCGTTCTGCCGCAGGCGCGCCGCATCGTCGAATCTGTCCGCCGGGGCGGCGACGACACTCTGCTGCGGCTGCGCTCGAAGCTGGACGGTGTCTCGTCGCAGGCGCCGCTACGCATTCCCCAGGTGGAGATGCGGCTGGCCTGGGAAAATACTCCCCAGCCGATGCGACAGGCACTGAAAACTGCGGCGCGGAATATTCGTGCCTTTGCGGAGAAGCAGCGGCCGAAGGACTTTACCGTGAAGATGACGCGTGGCGTGAAGACAGGCCAGCGCGTGATGGCTCTGGATTCAGTGGGATGCTATGTGCCCAGCGGGCGCTATCCGCTGCCGTCGACCCTGCTGATGACGGTAATCCCGGCGCAGGTGGCTGGGGTTCAGCGCATCGTTGTGGTGTCGGCGCATCCCGCGAAAGAAACTCTGGCGGCCGCAGCGATGCTGGGAGTCACCGAGTTCTACCGGATAGGCGGTGCGCACGCGATAGCGGCGTTGGCTTGTGGCACGGCGAGCTTGCCGCGCGTGGACAAGATCGTTGGTCCTGGCAACGCGTGGGTGACGGCGGCAAAGAAGTTGGTGGCGTTTGACTGCGCGATCGACATGCTGGCCGGCCCGACGGAGATCGTGGTGACCAGCGAGAAAGGTGATCCGTCGGCGATCGCGGCTGACCTGGTGGCGCAGGCCGAGCATGATCCGGAAGCGTTGGCGGTTCTGATCACGACCCGAGTCGAGCTGGCGCGGGCGGTTTTGGCGGAGGTAAAGAACCGCGCACGCAACAACAAAGTGGCCGCGCAGTCGCTGGCGAAGTACGGGGTGGCCGTGATTGCGCGTTCGGTGGAAGAGGCGCGGGATCTGACGAATCGGATGGCTCCGGAACATCTGACCGTGGACAGCGACGTCGATCTGGCGTGGGTACATAATGCCGGGTCGGTGTTTGTGGGGCAATGGTCGGCGCAGCCGCTGGGCGATTACGTCTCGGGCCCGAATCACACGCTGCCAACGGGCGGTCAGGCGCGGACGCGCGGCGGTCTGAGCGTAATGGATTTTCTGAAGATGATCACCGTGCAGGAATATTCCCGGGAAGGCGTGCTGCAGCTGGGACCGGCGGGCATTCGGCTGGCGAAGGCCGAGGGTTTGGCAGGTCACGCAGAGGCGATCCGGGTGCGGGGCGCGCATGACTGAGAAGACTCAGAGCCCGCAGCCGTCGTCGACCGTGCGGAGGATGAAGGAGTATCACCCTCCGCTGGGCGATCGGAGCGGATTGCGGCTGGATTTCAATGAAAACACGATTGCCTGTTCGCCGCGGGTTCTGGAGGCGCTGGGAACGATCTCGCGCGGCGATCTGACGCGCTATCCCGAGCGCGAGCCGTTGGAGCGCCGAGTGGCGGAGCACCTGGGGCTGCAGCCTGCGCAGGTTTTGCTGACGAACGGGGTGGATGAAGCGATTCATGTCCTGTGCCAGACGTATTTGGACGCCGGGACAGAAATGCTTTTACCGGTGCCGACGTATTCCATGTACGAGGTTTACGCGTCGGGGACGGCGGCCCGGGTTGTGGGGGTGCCGGCCGGGGACGGATTCCGGTTTTCGCTGGCTCGTTTGCTGGAGGCCATTACACCGGCCACGCGACTCATCGCGATCGCCAATCCCAACAGCCCTACGGGGCAGGCGGCGCGGCGCGACGATCTCTTGCGGGTGATCGAAGCCGCTCCGCAGGCGGCGGTGCTCGTGGATGAGGCGTACTTTCATTTCTTTGGCGAGACGGTCATCGACCTCGTTGGCCGCGTTCCAAATGTGATCGTCGCACGCACGTTTTCGAAGGCTTATGGGCTGGCGGGGCTGCGTTTGGGTGTTCTGGCGGCCAGCGAGAATGCAATGCGGTGGATGCGGCGGGCCATTTCCCCTTACAGTGTGAACTCGGTGGCGCTCGCCTGCCTGGAGGCGGCGCTGGACGATGAGGACTATTTGCGCTGGTATAGCGGTGAGGTGCTTGCGTCACGCCGAATGTTCGAAGCGGAGCTGCACCGGATCGGCCTGTCGTTCTGGCCCTCGCAGGCAAACTTCGTCCTCGTGGACATTGGTCCAAAGCATCAAGGTTTCGTGGAGGCAATGCGTGCCCGAGGCATTCTGGTGCGGGACCGCTCGAATGATCCTGGCTGCGATGGATGTGTGCGAATCACGCTGGGTACTCAGGAGCAAACGCGAGAGGCCATAGGAGCGCTGGAAACTGCTCTTGCGGAAATTGGCTGGGAGAAAAAGCGATGAAAAGTAAAAGGTCGGCAGCGATCGATCGCAAAACGTCGGAGACGGAGATTCGCCTGCGGCTGACGATTGAAGGCTCTGGGCGCTATACCGTTTCGACCGGCATTCGCTTTTTCGATCACATGCTGGAGCTGTTTGCGCGCCACGGTGCGTTCGACCTGGAACTGGGATGCCAGGGCGATCTGGATGTGGATCAGCACCACACGGTCGAGGACGTGGGCATTGCTCTGGGTGAGGCATTCGATAAGGCGCTCGGCGACAAGCGAGGCATCCTGCGCGCCGGCTATTTTCTGATGACGATGGACGAGACTCTGGGGCTGGCGGCGGTGGACCTGAGCGGGCGGGCTGCGCACGTCGTTGAGACGAGGGTGAGAGCGCGGCTGGTGGGCGACCTGCAGTCGGAGTTGGTTGAAGACTTTTTTGAAGGCTTTGCCCGGGGAGCTCGCGCCAACGTGCACGTGAAGACGATGTACGGGCGCTCGAATCACCACAAGATTGAGGCGCTGTTCAAAGCGTTTGCGCGGGCGCTGCGCTTTGCCTGCTCCCGCGATCCGCAGCTGAAGGCCATGTTGCCCAGCACGAAGGGGCTGCTCTAATGCGCGTGACGGTGATTGACTATCGCGCGGGGAACCTCACGTCGGTGGTGAAGGCGCTGTGTTCGCTGGGGGCGGAGGTCGTGGTCACCGAAGATCCGGAATCCGTGCGAGGAGCCGAACGGATCGTGCTGCCTGGCGTGGGTCACTTTGCGGCAACGCGGCGGCTGGAAGAGACGGGACTCAAAACAGCGGTCGTTGAGGCGATCAGCCGGCAAGTGCCATTTCTGGGCATCTGCGTCGGGCTACAGTGGTTGTTTGCGGGAAGTACAGAGGCCGCTGAGTGCAAGGGACTCGGCGTACTGCCTGGGAGCTGCCGGCGATTCACTCCGGGGCAGAAGGTTCCGCACGTGGGATGGAATTCCTTGTCGGTCCGACCCGGCTCCCGTCTGCTTACCGGCGTTGCGGACGGCAGCTTCGCCTACTTCACCCACTCCTACTGGGCTCCCGTCGGCGAGGCCACGGTGGCTGTGACAAGTTATGGTGAGCCTTTCAGCGCCGCCGTCGAGCTCGGCAACGTGATGGGCGTGCAGTTCCACCCAGAGAAGTCCGGGGAGACCGGGCTGAAGGTTCTGCGCAATTTTCTGGAGCTTTCCGCATGCTGACCAGGCGCATCATTGCCTGCCTCGACGTTCGCGATGGACGTGTGGTCAAAGGCGTGCAATTCATCGACCTCGCCGATGCGGGGGATCCTGCGGAGCTTGCCGCGCGCCACGCCGCGTCGGGAGCCGATGAGATCGTCCTGCTGGACATCACAGCGACGCACGAAGGGCGCGGGACGCTGCTGGAGACGGTTCGGCGGACGGCGCAGCGGCTCTTTATCCCGTGTACCGTGGGCGGCGGTATTCGGACGGCTGACGAAGCGGCGGCGGTGTTCAACGCCGGGGCGGATAAGATCAGCATCAACTCGGCGGCGCTGAGCCGGCCGGAACTGATCGGCGAGATCGGTGCTAGATTTGGCGCGCAGGCCGTCGTGGTGGCCATCGACGCCCGTCGCGCGACGGAGGGGGATCCGGTTGGGGAGGCGCAGGTCTATATCGCAGGAGGCCGGAAGCCGACGGGACGCCGAGCGATGGAGTGGGCGCGGGAGGCGGAATCCAGGGGGGCCGGGGAGATTCTGCTTACCTCGATGGACTCCGACGGGACCCGGGCGGGCTTTGACTGCGACCTGACAGCTGCGATCAGTGAGGCCGTGCAGATTCCGGTCATCGCATCGGGGGGCGCTGGCACGGCGGCGCACTTTACGCAGGTATTTCGCGAAGGCAAAGCGGATGCGGCTCTTGCGGCCGGCATCTTTCATTTTGGAATTGACGATGTGCGGACGCTGAAAGAGGAGCTGCGGGGCGACGGAATCCCGGTGAGGTTGCCATGCTGATTCCGTCGATTGACCTGATGGGCGGCCGCATCGTTCAGCTGGAGCGCGGCGAGCAGCTTCGGCTAGCCTATGACGATTTCGAGCCGTGGATCGAGCGCTTCTCCCGCTATCCCCTGGTACAGCTGATCGACCTGGATGCGGCGAAACGCGTCGGGGACAACCGCAAAGTCGTCGAGCAGATTGCCCGGCGGCTGCCGGTCCAGGTCGGCGGGGGCGTGCGAACGGCCGAGCAGGCTCGGGCCCTACTCGACGCCGGGGCGCGGCGGGTGATCTTTGGCTCGGTTCTGTTTCGTGAGGAGGGAGTCGATACGGAAACAGCGGCTTCTCTGTCAGCTGCCATCGGGGCGCCGGCGTTTGTTGCCGGGATTGATACGAAAGCTGGGCGGATCGCGGTGCGCGGTTGGCGAGAGCAGGTCGAGGTCACGCCGGGGGAGGCCATTGCCGCCCTCGAGCCATGGTGCGGAGCCTTTCTCTACACGCACGTCGATACAGAAGGCACGCTCGGCGGTTTCCCCATGGACGCGGCGCGCAGCCTCCGCCCACTGACCCAGCGGCAATTGATCGTCGCGGGAGGGATTCGCAGCCGGGAAGAACTTGACACGCTGGAAACCATGGGCGTGGATGCTGTGGTGGGGATGGCGGTCTATTCCGGGCGCATTGAAGCCTGAATTCGCGGGGATTTCCATCCCTTGCGGCCTGGAAATGCTCTAAGCTGTAACGTCCGGTCTGGCGGGCGGACCTACATGATCATCCGAAGGAAAGAGATGCATCTGGCCAAGCGGCTTGAGGAAGTGGGTTTTTCTGACATCGTGCAGATCCGCAATAAGGTCATGGAGCTGCGAGCCGCCGGCGAGCCCGTCCACGCCTTTCACGGAGGCGAGCCTTTTTTCGAAACGCCTGAGTCCATCAAGGAAGCGATGACGCAGGCGCTGGCTGAGAACCGGACGCGCTACGCTCCGTCGTCGGGAATAGAGCCGTTGCGGACGGCCCTGGTGCGGAAGTTGCAGGAGCGAAACGGCCTCTCCGCCGCCATCGAAGACGTGATCGTCACAGAGGGAGGCGCGCATGCGCTGTACGTGGCGTTCCAGGCCATCCTCGACCCAGGCGACGACATGATGCTGTTCGCCCCGTACTGGACGCCGATTCGGGACATGATTACCATGGCGCAGGCGCGGCCGGTGATGATCCCCTCGTCCGGGGCGCGGCGAAACGGGATTACGGCGACGCTGGAGCACTATTCGACGCCGCAGACGCGAGCCATCTACTACAACACGCCACAGAACCCGTCGGGGCTGGTGTTTACGCGCGAGGAAGCGGAAGAGGTAGCAGGGTTCGCGAAGAAGCATAACCTCGTGGTTGTTGCCGACGAGGCATATGAGGATCTGGTCTACGAAGGTGAACATGTCTCGATCGCGTCGCTGCCCGGCATGGCTGAGCGCACTATCACCTGCTACACCTTCTCCAAGACCTACGCCATGACCGGATGGCGCATCGGCTATGCCGTGGCGAAGGAGCCGTTCATGACGGGGCTGCGCAAGCTGGTGCTGTATTCGACGAATGGCGTGTCTACGCCCACGCAATGGGCAGCGCTTGAGGCGCTGGCCGTTCCGCAGAGCGCCATTGCCGCCCGACGCGAAGATTACCGGAAGCGGCGAGATCTGCTGGTTGCGGGGCTGAACGAGCTGGGGCTGGAGTGCGATCTGCCTGCGGGAGCTTTCTATGCGTTCCCGAAGGTTGGGAAGATCCACAAGGACAGCCGCAAGGTGGCGGCCATGCTGCTCGAAAAGGCGCATGTGGCGACCATTCCTGGGGTGGTTTTTGGCGCGCAGGGGGAGGGCCATGTGCGGTTCAGCTACGCCGTCTCTCCTGAGGCGATTCAGGAGGGCCTGAAGGCCCTGCGGAAGGCGCTGGCGTAACGCCCGGCCGCCCATCCGGCAGAAAACTGACCTGCTCAATGCGGAGCATCGCGCCCGCGCGCGCCACGTTTCATTTCCTCCGTTCCCGAGCGTGATCGCCGAAGGCGATAGCATCGATGTATCTACCTGAAGCGGAGCTACGCGCATCATGCTGAAAGTTGGAATTCCTGAGGCTGTCCAGCCGGACCTCCATCGCCTGTTCCCGACGGACATCGCGCTGGAGGTGATTCCCTTCCAGCCGAATCGGCCTTATGAGATCGACTTCTGGATCGCTCCGCCGTGGACCCATCAGGCGCATCAGGTCTGGCCGTGGCTGCGCGGGGTTCGCGTGGTTCAGGCGACCGTTGCCGGCGTGGACGGGATCCTGTCGCTGATTCCGAAAGACGTCTTGCTGTGCGATGCGCGGGGCGCGCACACCATCTCGACGGCGGAATGGACGGTTGCGGCGGTTCTGAGCGCACTGAAGTATTTCCCGCTGTACGCCGATGTGCAGCGGGCGACGATTTGGTCGCGGCGCAAGGAGGGGGAGGCTCGCTACCAGGCCCTGCATCCCTCGCAGCCGAAGCTGTATCCGACGGTGCTGTGCGAGGAACTGCATGCACGGCAGGTGCTGATTGTTGGTTACGGGGACATTGGCCGGGCGATTGAGGCGCGGCTGCTTCCGTTTGGAGTGGAGATCGTCCGGGTTGCGCGGACGGCCCGGGAGGGCGTCTACGGTGTCGAGAAGCTGATGGAGCTGTTGCCTGCGGCGGACGTCGTTATTCTGATCGTCCCGTTCACAAGCGAGACAACAGGCATGATCGGCGCGGAGCAGATGGCCAGGATGAAACAAGGAGCGCTGCTGGTAAATGCGGCCCGCGGGCCGGTCGTCGACACGAATGCTCTTTTGGCGGCTCTGAACGCAGGGCGAATCCAGGCGGCAATCGATGTCACCGATCCGGAACCTCTGCCGGATGGGCATCCGCTGTGGAGCGCTCCGAACCTGCTGATCACGCCGCACATTGCCGGATCGACGCCCATGTTCATGCGGCGCGCCATGGAGTTTGCCGCAGCTCAGGTCGGCCGCTATCTGCGGGGTGAGCCGCTGGAAAACCAGGTGATCGGCGAGTACTGAAGAAGCCAAATATCGAAGCGGAAGACGCCCTCAACCGCGCGTGTCGTCTGCCCTGGCCGCTTCCGACCCTTTCTTGACCCACCTTTTTTGCAAACCTACAATCTATAGAGGAGAGTTGTGATCAGGGTAAAGGTTTCGGGTGGGTTGAATGGCGTTTGAGCCGCGGCTAAGTCCTCGAGAAAGAACTGTGTTGACCGCGATCGTAGAGACCTACATCGCGACCGGGGAGCCGGTGGCCTCGCAGGCCCTTGCACGCCATTTCGGCAACCAGGAGGGGATGAGTTCGGCGACGATCCGCAACGTGATGGTGACCCTGGCCGACGCCGGTCTGCTGGATCAGCCGCACACCTCCGCGGGCCGTATTCCGACGCCCCAGGCGTTCCGCTTCTATGTCGAACACCTGGGCGCGCCGCAGATGGCGATCCTCGCTCCCGAGCGGCTGGGGCAGATTGAGGAGAGCTTTGCTGGGATCGGTACCAGCGAGCAGTATCTGGAGCGCACGTCGCACGTGCTGGCCCTGATCTCCAGCGGCCTTGGCGTTGCCCTGGGCGCGACGCAGGAGATGCATACGCTGGAGCACATCCACTTTTCGCGGCTGGCAGCCGGACGGGTGCTGGCAGTGCTGATTACGAAGGCCGGGACCGTCCTCGACCGCGTGCTGCTGCTCGACCACGATCTGACGATGATGGAGCTGGAGACGGCCGCGCGGTTTTTGAATGAGAACTTTCACGGTTGGTCGATCGAGCGCATTCGCACCGAAGTAGCGAAGCGGCTGGAAGCTGAGCGCAGCGAATACGACCGGCTGATGCATTCGCTGGAAGAGCTGTACCGGAAAGGCGCGCTGGAGGCTGAAGGGGCCGCCGCTCCCGTGATCTTTATGGAAGGTGTGGCCAATCTGCTGGCTGGCGAAACGGATCGTGAGCGCCTGCGCACAATGCTGCACGCCCTCGAGGCGAAGGAGCGGCTGATCGAGCTGCTGAATGCGTATGTCGATGCCCGGCAGCGCACCGTACGTGTTGTGGTGGGGCTCGAAGAGGCGATTCCGGAACTGCGCGATTTTGTTCTGATCGGTACCACGGCGCGGCTGGGCTCCGAGAACCTGGGCACCGTTGCCGTCATTGGCCCCACGCGAATTCAGTATCAGGAAACCATCCATGCGGTGTCGTTTATTGCCCAGCTGTCCGGCCGGCTATTCCAGCCGCCGCACTGAGACACCCGGTATCAAAGGGAAAGCAGAAGGCAGGGGATTCTCCCCGGAATTGAGTCAGAGGTATGCGTCGAATCATGGTGGAAAAGAAGCACAACGCTGCGAGCGCGCAGGCGGCAACGGAAGGCGATGGAGTGGATCGCGCGACTGAGGCCACGACAGCGACAGGCGTCGAAAATGACGAAGCGAAGGAGCCCCTTGCGGTGGTGGAGACCGCGACCGTGCCGCAGGAGGAATACGATCGGCTGAAGGCCGAGAGGGATCTCCTGTTCGACCGGCTGGCGCGCCTGCAGGCGGAATTCGACAACGCGCGCAAACGCGAGTCAAAAGAGCGGGCGGAGTTTCGCGACTATGCCACCGCCAATGCAGTGGAACAGTTCCTTCCCGTCCTGGACAACTTCCAGCTGGCTCTGAAGTCTACCGGCTCTGCCGAGCAACTGCGCACCGGCGTAGAACTGATTGTGAAGCAGATGGAAGAGGCTCTCCGTTCGCTGAACGTGCAGCCAGTTGAGGCGGTGGGCGCGGTTTTCGATCCCCGCGTGCACGAGGCGCTGGAAATGGTGGAGCGGAACGACGTCCCCGATCATCAGGTAATCGAGGAAGTGCGCCGTGGTTACCGCATTCGGGAGCGTTTGCTGCGCCCCGCGCTGGTTCGCGTGGCCAGTAACGCAGAGCAAAAGGAAGCATGAGCAGAACTGAAAACGTGATTAAAGCTGACTACTACGAAGTTCTTGGCGTCTCCCGCACAGCGTCCGATCAGGAGCTGAAGGCCGCGTACCGGAAGCAGGCCCTGCAGCATCACCCTGACCGCAATCCCGGCAACGTGGAGGCCGAGGAGCGCTTCAAGGCGTGCAGCGAGGCTTACCAGGTGCTGAGCGATCCGCAGAAGCGCGCCGCCTACGATCGCTACGGCCATGCGGGTCTGGGAGGCGCAGGCGGGTTCGACGGCAATCCGTTCGGTGCCCAGGACATCGGCGACATCTTCGGGGACCTTTTCGGCGAAATGTTCAACATGGGCGGCGGCAGCCGGCGTGCCTCGCGCGTGCAGAAGGGGCGCGACGTCCGGCACGACCTCACCATGGAGTTTGAAGAAGCCGTCTTCGGCAAAGAGACTAAGGTCACGATCCGCCGCATGGAAGCCTGCAAGGATTGCCGCGGGACGGGCACGGCGACGGGCCGGGGACCCTCCATGTGTCCGCACTGCCAAGGGCGGGGGCAGGTTCGCTACCAGCAGGGCTTCTTCTCGATTGCCCGCACGTGCAGCGCCTGTGGCGGCGCCGGGACGGTGATTACCGACCCCTGCAGCACCTGCCGCGGCGAGGGACGCGTCGAGCGGCAGCACGAGATCTCCGTCAGCATTCCGGCCGGCGTGGAGGATGGCACGCGTATCCGCTACCAGGGCGAGGGTGACACGGGCCGATTCGGTGGACCGGCGGGTGATCTCTACATCGTGCTGAAGGTGAAATCGCACAAGGTCTTCGATCGCGACGGCAACGACCTGCATTGCGTGGTTCCGGTTTCTTACTCGCAGGCGGCACTCGGCGCGGAGATCAGCCTGACTACCCTCGACGGCGTGACCAGGCTCAAGGTACCCGAGGGTACGCAGAGCGGGCAGGAGTTTCGCATTCGCGGCAAGGGCGTTCCCCACCTGAACGAATACGGCCGGGGCGACCTGATCGCGGAAGTCGTGGTGCGCACGCCCACGAAGCTCACCAAGGCGCAGAAGGAACTGCTGCGGGAGCTGGGCGAGACGGTGACGGTGGAGAATAGTCCGGCATCGCGCGGGCTCTTTGACAAAGTGAAGGAAATCTTCTCGTAGCCGGTCCCGCGCCTCTATTCCAGGAGCGCTGCCGCTACGGCCATCGCCGTGATGGCCGCGGTTTCTACACGCAGGATACGCGGTCCCAGACTCACCGGCTTCCATCTCTCCGCGTCGAACATCGCTTCTTCCTCCGATGTCCAACCGCCTTCCGGCCCGATGGCCATGCGCAGGACGGGAGTCTCATCGCCATTCGTCGCCAGGGCGTCGGTCACGGCCTGATGCAGCGTTGTCGATCGCTCCTGCTCGGCCAGCACCAGACGTATCGCACTCTCGCCCAGCCGCAGCGCTTCTTTCAGGGGCAGAGGATCGTCGATCTGCAGCACGTCGGACCGACGCGCCTGCTTCGAAGCCTCCAGGGCGATACGCCTCCAGCGCTCCACGCGCCCGGCCGCTGCCTGGACCAGATGCTTCTCGCTGCGGCGGGAGATGACAGGAACGATCCGCTCCGCCCCCAGCTCGGTGACTTTCTCGATGGCCCATTCCATGCGATCGAACTTGACGACTGAGAGGAGCAGGGTAATGGGAAGCGCGGGATCCGCCTCGACTTCGGCCACGAGGTTGAAGCGCACGCTGCTGCCGGTCACTCCGGCGATGACCGCGTGCCAGACATGGCCTCCCGCGACAACCTCGAATTCCATACCGGGCTGGGCGCGAAGCACGCGCATTAGATGATCGGCCTGCGCGCCGCTCAGCGAGGCAGTGGCTTCATCCCAGGTGTCGGCAATCCAGCGGCGGCGTGTCACTCTTCCAGCCTACAGCGAGTGCGCATGCATGCTGCGAACCCATCGCGCGAGGAGGTCCGCATTTCGACCGCCTGAAAACTCCACCCAAAAGCATCGGGGGGACGCTTATCGCGTCCCCCCGAGCGGTTGCCCTCGACCTCTTACTTTTTCTTCGAGGTCTTCTTGGCTGCCTTCTTGGCCGTTTTCTTAGCTGCCTTTTTCGTTGCCATGTGTTCTATTCTCCCTTTTCGATGTTTACATCGAAGTCTGCAACATAAATGCTGCAGTTAACGAATGTATAGAGTTCCGCGCATGGAGTGTCAAGAAAAAAATTCAAAATTCGCACTCCCCAATCGCCCTCGCGCGACGTCTTCGTATCCCCCAAACGAGGGATGCGTCTCACAGAGGATGTACATGCCGCAGCAGAACGAGCATCACGCCGCTGAAAATGTCGTGCCACGCATGCGCCATCATCCCCGGACGCAAACTACGACGCACATAGACGAGTGCGCAGAAGAGCGCTCCATACGCGGTGATGGCGATCATGCCTGCTGGGCCTTCGTATCCGTGGCTCATGCCGAACAACACTGAGGAGGCGATGACGCCGAGCGCTGCGCCTCCGCCCACCGACGAGAACTGGCGTAGAAAATATCCGCGGAAGACGAACTCTTCGCAGAAGCCAGCCGTGAGGCTGAGAACAATCCATAACAACAGTTCGAGCCCGGTGCGGGGCGCGAGAGCCATGATGGCCTTCTGCGGTGTTGCCAGATGCGCGACGCGCAGCAGCAGTCCAATGACCACGAGAATCGCCGCGGACGTCAGCCAGAACACGGCGGCGGCAACCAGATCCTCACCCCACGCGCGCCAGCCGCGGCGGAACTGCAGTAACTCCGCCATGGGCATGCCGCGCATACGCAGGCCCCACCACGCCAGCAGGAGCAGGACCAGCTCAGAAAGAATCGTCAGGCCGTACCGCGCGACGTGATGACCGCCGAAGGCCATGCGGTGCGCCTGGCGCGCGCTGAGTATCGATCCGCCCACGAGAATCGCCATCAGGAGAGCTGTGTGCCACCACGGCGCGACGGCTTCGACCTTGACGGGGCGAGGTGTGGGCGACTCAGGCTGTGGCTCGTGCATGCGCTCCTTTCCCTCTGTTATCTTCCCTCAGGATTCTAATGGCTCGCAGCCGCATCGAATAAAGCAGGAAGGTTTATGGAAGAGATGGTAATTGTCGCCGGTGTGCGTACGCCGGTTGGAAAATTTCAGGGCTCGCTCGCTGACATTCCCGCGACGCGGCTGGGCGCGATCGTCGTGCGCGAAGCCGTGCAGCGCGCCGGCCTCAAGCCGGAACAAATCGACGAATGCATTATGGGCAACGTGCTCCCGGCCGGTCTGGGCCAGAACCCAGCTCGCCAGGCTGCCATCTACGCCGGCCTGCCGCCGGAGGTGAGTGCCCTCACCATCAACATGGTCTGCGGCTCGGGGCTGCGCGCCGTCTCGCTGGCCGCACAATCGGTCGAGACCGGGAATTCTGACATCGTCGTTGCGGGTGGCATGGAGTCGATGACGAATGCACCGTATCTGCTGCCGCAGGCGCGCAGCGGATTGCGCATGGGCAATGCAACGGTCGTCGACTCGATGGTGCACGACGGCCTGTGGGATGCGTACAACGACTTCCACATGGGGCAAACGGCGGAGCTCGTCGCGGAGAAGTATGGCATCAGCCGCGAGGAGCAGGATGTTTACGCTCTCGGTTCTCACCAGAAAGCCGCAGCCGCCTGGCGAGCCGGTCGATTTGCCGCCGAGATCATTCCCGTGGAGATTCCGTCCAAAAAGAAAGGCCAGCCACCAACGCTCTTTGCTCGTGACGAGTCAGTGCGCGAAGACGCGAGCCTCGAGGCGCTGCGATCTCTGAAGCCCGCTTTTAAAAAAGATGGCACAGTGACGGCCGGCAATGCTCCAGGCGTCAATGATGCCGCCGCAGCCGTTGTGGTGACCACCGCGCGTAAGGCGCGCGAACTGGGCGTGAAGCCCATGGTTCGCATCGTGGCCCACGCCACCAGCGGTGTCGATCCCAAATGGGTGATGATGGCGCCCGTCACTGGCGTCCGCAAAGTATTAAGCCGCGCCGGCTGGTCGGCAGGCGACGTCGATCTCTTTGAGCTGAACGAAGCGTTCTCGGTCCAGGCTATTGCCATTACGAGAGAACTTGGCGTGCCTCTCGAGAAGGTCAATGTCAGCGGAGGGTCGGTAGCGATTGGGCATCCCATCGGTGCCAGCGGCGCCCGCGTGCTGGTGACGTTGCTCTACGAGATGATCCAGCGCAATGCGCGGCGCGGGGTGGTGGCCCTGTGCCTGGGAGGCGGCAACTCCGTGGCCATGGCTCTCGAGCTGGCGCTGTGATTCCGAACCCCACGCAGCGATTCACAGGCCGCGTCGAGAGCTATCGGCGCTACCGGCCCGGCTATCCACCGGAGCTGGTGGAACGGCTCCGCCGCGCGTGCCACTTGAATCGCGATTCCGTCGTTGCCGATATCGCTGCGGGCACGGGATTGCTGACCGAAATCGTCCTTGCCGCGGGCTTTCGTGTCACAGCTGTGGAACCGAATGCTGAGATGCGAACCGCCTGCGACAGGCTGACGGCGGACTTTCCTAACTTAGAGATCGTCGAGGGAACAGCCGAGGAGACTGGCCTGCCGGATCATTCGATCGATCTGATCACCGTTGCGCAGGCCATGCACTGGTTCGATCTGGTGAGGACGCGCGCCGAGTTTCGCCGCATTCTGAAACCGGGCGGGTGGTGCGCGGTACTGTACAACAACCGGCCTCCTGCCGGAGATGCCTTCCATGAGGGCTACGAACGCCTGCTGCACGAGTTCGGCATCGACTACTCGGCGGTGAAGGGGCAGCATATGGGGCGAAAGCAGCTTGCAGCATTCTTCGCGCCGTCGCCGATGGAGTGCGCGACGTTTCCCAACGAGCAGTCATTCGGTCTGGAAGGCCTCGAAGGCAGAGTCCTGTCCTCTTCCTACATGCCGCAGCCCGGACATCCGCGGTTCGAAGCAATGCGCGAGGCCATTCGACGGCTCTTTGACCAGACACGAACAGGCGGCCGAGTGACGATGAAGCACGACTGCGTTGTCTGCTGGGGTCAGATGGGTTGAGGCTTTGTGACTACGCGAAGCGCGGATGGCTGGACGGCCAGTCCTCAGCACTCGATTACGTTCAGGGCAAGCCCGGCGAGAGATGTTTCCTTGTAGCGCGACTGCATATCGAGGCCGGTGAGATACATCGTCCGGATCACCTGGTCGAGCGAAATCTTGTGCCCCTCGGTTTCGTTCATCGCTATCCGGCAGGCCTGCACCGCTTTCACAGCGCCCATCGCGTTCCGCTCGATGCACGGAATCTGCACCAGGCCGCCAATGGGATCGCAGGTCATGCCCAGATTGTGCTCCATGCCTACTTCCGCTGCATGCTCTACTTCCTCGTTGCTGGCGCCCAGAGCGGCCGCCAGCCCGCCCGCGGCCATGGAGCAGGCCACGCCCACCTCGCCCTGGCAGCCCACTTCCGCGCCGCTGATCGAAGCGTTCTCCTTGTAGAGGACGCCGATGGCTGCCGAAGTGAGGAAGTACCGCAGGATGCCCTCTTCGTCGGCTCCGGGAATGAAATCACGATAGTAGCGGCCCACTGCAGGGATGACCCCGGCGGCGCCATTGGTGGGAGCGGTCACCACTCTGCCTCCCGCGGCATTCTCCTCGTTGACGGCCATCGCGTAGACCGTCACCCAGTCCAGCGGCGCCAGCGGATCGACGGAGCCCTTGTCGCGCAGCCGCGACGCCAGACGCGCAGCGCGACGCCGGACGGCCAGGCCACCGGGAAGAATTCCTTCGGTGGTCATGCCGCGATCGATGCAGCCGAGCATCACGCTCCAGATGTGCAGGATTCCGGCTCGCACCTCTTCAGCCGGGCGCAGCGCGCCTTCGTTGGCCAGCATGATCGCCCAGATCGGCTTGCGCGCCTCGGCCGCCATTTGCAGCATCTCCGCCGCGCTCACGAACGGATACGGCAGCGGCGCGCCGGCGATGGCTGCCTTCGGTGTTGCGTCCTCACCGTCCTCGATGATGAATCCGCCACCAATGGAGAAATAGGTCCGCATCATCAACTGGCGGCCCGCTCCATCGCGGGCAATGAACCGAACGCCGTTTGGGTGCTGCGTCCGGGCTCCTGGCGGGACCATCTGGTCGCCGTTGACGATCAGGTGCTGTATCTCCCGGAAGCGAATCGGGCGCAGCCCCAGCAGAGACAGTGTGCCCGAAGAACGAATCTCCGCCAGCCGAGGCTCAATCGTGGCCGGATCGATCGTGGCTGCCTCCTCGCCGCTCAGACCCAGCAGCACGGCACGATCGGTTCCATGCCCTCGCCCGGTCAGAGCCAGCGAACCATACAGCTCGACCCGCACCTCAGCAACCTGCGACAAGAGGCCCGCCGTATCAAGCTCGGTAGCGAACCGGCGTGCGGCCCGCATCGGTCCCATGGTGTGGGAGCTGGAAGGCCCGATCCCGACCTTGTAGAGATCGAAGAGGCTCGTCTTCATTCGGTCGATTCTATTCCTTCCCTGGAAGCGCACGGTAGGCGCACTGAGCGGCGTGTACGGACAAATCGCGCGGACCGCGGCCCTTATCTCTCGCGAAAGCCAGGCGCCGCTTGATATCCTGATCCTGCAAAGAATCGTGAAAACCCTGACGAAAACCGCGACTAGCGGGCTGCTGCTGACCCTTCTCACGGCAGGCTGTTCCAGGTCCGCTCGCCATCCCGTGGCGACGGTCGCTGCTGCCGCTGCTGCCAAAGAGCAGGCATTGCAACAGGAGCGCGCTACCGCTGCTGCCGAAGATGAGGACCGTCAGGAACTGGACGGCATTCCACTGCCCTCCAGGAACGTCTACACCGCAATCCACACTCGCCAGAGCTGGGTGAATCCATTTCTGATCGTCACGAAATCCACGGTGAGCCTCAGCATCCTGTACCCGGACGATGGTCCCGCCAACAGCCCGGGCAGCGAATTCCTGCGGCCGGTGGCTGCGCGACGCCGTTTGCTTGAGCTGCGGCTGTCGGACCTGCCGCGCGCCCTGGCGGCCACACCGGAGAACGTCTGGCCCTATGGCCGTGTGATTGCGGTCGAAGAGGATCCCAGCGCGACGCGCGACGATCGCGCGCAGATCCGGCGCAACGTGGAGTCCACCATGCAGATACTCAGCGATCTGGGCGTCGTGGTGTATGAGTGGCCACCGAACGGATCTCGCTGAGCAAGTCACTATGCATCCTCTTCGCTGACAACCTTGAGCTCGAAAGGAAAATCAATCTCTGGATCTACGTCTGCGCCCCGCATCCAGACTATTTTCCCGCTCCATTCCAGCAGCGGCCAGATCCTGCGCTGCTCCGCCTCGACACGCATCTTCTCAAAGATCTCTTTCAGGGGCCTCGCGTTCCGCGAGTGACGCAGCCGCACCCGATCCCCAGGCCGCGGCGGCCGAAGGCGGGCGGGAGCGAGATGCAGGCCCGGTTCTGCTCGACGTACGATCGCCCGCAGGCGCACTCCAAAGCCGGCTGCTTCGCCCGGGATGGGCAGCTCGACAGGATCCGGCGTCGACGGGTTCTGCGTTGCGGAAGCATCCCGCGCCAGGCGTAGCTCCCGTGCCGTCCGTTCCGCGACCAGGTCTGCGCTAAGCTGCTGCCTGCGCGGAGCCGCCGGATCGCTCAGATGCAACAATCGATCGGTTTGCTCGAAGTTCAGTTCGCAGCCCAGCTGCTGCGCTGCTGCCCGCAGCACACGTCGTCGCACGGCTGGCGCCAGCTCGCGCAGCCGCTCCAGCTCGATCCCCACACTGCCTTCGTCGGGGTGCGTAGAGACCGCACGGCCTCCGCCGCGCACCGGGCGGCCCGGCAGAAGGAGCGACGGCAGCAGTTTGCGCAGCTCCGTTTCCCACCACGATTCCTCGTCGCGGGCCAGCGTCGCCAGCCGAGCCAGCTGTTGCTCGACGCACGGGTTGTACTCGGCCAATTGCGGCAGCAGGTCGTGGCGAATGCGGTTCCGCGTGAAGCTCCGATCTTCGTTGGAGGCGTCTTCGCGCCACGGCTGCCCGATCTGGCGCAGCCACGCGACGATTTCCGCATGCCTCGTTTCGAGGAAAGGCCGCAGAATCTCGCCCCCTGGGCACACGATCACAGGATGAATCCCGCCCAGGCCCTCCGTCCACGCTCCTCGCAGCAGGCGGTGCAGGACGGTCTCAGCCTGATCGTCGAGGGTATGCGCCGTCGCTACCGCATCGATTCCGCCCTGCGCCAGCAGTTCACGGAACCAGGTATATCGGTCGTGGCGTCCGGCTTCTTCGAGGGTCTGTCCCTCACTGCGTGCGCGCGCCGTCGTATCGACGCGGTGCAGAAGAAATGGGAGCTGCAGTTGCGCCGCCAGCCCTGCGGCGAAATCAGCATCCTCATCAGCCGCCGCGCCACGAATGCCGTGGTGGACATGCGCCACCGAGAGCACCAGGCCGATCTCCGGCGCAGCCAGCGCCAGGACGCGCAGCAGTCCCACAGAGTCCGCGCCACCCGACACAGCCACGAGGACCCGCATACCCGCGCGCAAAGGCCGCTGGTCGATTTTGAGCGGTGGTGTCACGACTCCTATGCTAGACGGTTCCCAGCGGAAGGCTGGTCCGGGGAGCGCTCGGCGCACCTGGGGCGGCAGCGCTGGCTAAGCTCGTCTTATACTTCTCACCATGCTGAGAACCAGGCTGGCGATTGCCGCCGATGCTGCCCTCATCACCCGTCATCGTCGCCGTATGTTTGTCGATGCCGGGCGTCGCGACGACCAGGTCCTGCAGGTGATGGCGCAAATGCATGAGCCGTGGGTCGCCAAAGCCATTGCCGACGGCCTGTACATTGGCTGGATCATGGAAGACGAAGGCGTGCCCGTGGCCGGAGCGGGGCTGCTGCTGCTCGACTGGCCGCCGCACCCGCTCGATCCGCGCTCGACGAAGCGCGGCTACCTGCTGAACGTCTACGTGGAGCCGGAGTACCGCCGCCGGCGTCTCGCCAGCCAGCTGATTGAGCTCGCGCTCGCCGAGGCCCGCCGCCGCGGCATTCGCGTGGTGGCATTGCATTCCACTGACGAGGGCAGACGGCTCTACGAAGCGAATGGGTTTCGCGCGACCAACGAGATGTTCTACGTGGAACCGGTCGAGCCGTAGCGTCGGGGAATCGCCAGGTTTAACGCAGGATCGGAAACGTGCTGCCCGTGTTGCCGTAATCGAGGTCGAAGCCCAGCTGCAGCTTCGCCGCCTCTGACATGCGTCCCGGACCCCAGGGGGGGTCGAAGACCACCTGCACACGCACTTCCCGCACTTCGGGCAATCGGGCCAGCTTGCGCTCCACATCGGCCTTCAGCACGTCGGACATGCCGCATCCAGGAGCCGTGAGCGACATCGCTACGTCGATCTTCTTCCCACCCTCAGGATGCTCGCCGATCTCGCAGGAATAAATCAGGCCCAGGTCGACGATGTTCACTGGAATCTCGGGATCGTAAACCGTCTTCAGCTGATCCCACACCATGCGCTCGCTGAACGTCGACGGCGCCCGCGTTTCCGTGGAGGGCCCGCTTACCCCGAGCGCATTGGCGTCCTTCTCCTCAATCCGGAAGAGTGCGCCGCCAGCCGAGACCGTGTAGCTCGTCCCCGCGGCCTGCGTAATCCGCACCGTGGCTCCCGCCGGCAGAACCTGTGGCGTTCCCGCAGGCACGGCGATGGCCGGACAATCGCGCTTCAGCGTTACGGTTTGGTTGGTGATAATCATGAGCGGTCGGCGTGCGCGCAGCTACCTATTCCGTCGAGATCTTGTCCTGCTTGCCTTCCAGAGCCGCCTGCAGCGTGTGCCAGGCCAGCGTGGCGCACTTCACCCGCACGGGAAACTCCGAAACGCCGGAGAAGACTGCCAGCTTGCCCAGATCGGCCTCATGCTGGTGCGAGTGCCCGGTCACCAGGTCGTGAAACTGCTCAAAGATGTGCTGTGCCTGAGCCTTCGTTTTGCCCTTCACACTTTGCGTCATCATCGACGCGGAAGCCTTGGAGATCGCGCACCCCGCCCCCTGAAAGCCGATGTCGCGGATGGTATCTCCATCCATCTCCAGATAGACCGTGAAGCGGTCGCCACACAGCGGGTTGTACCCCTCGGCCTTGTGATTCGATCCTGCCGGCTCCTTGTAGTTGCGCGGCGCCTTGCTGTGCTCCAGAATCACTTCCTGATACAGATCCCTCAGCTCAGGCATCAGGCAAAGACCTCCCGCACCTTCCGCAGTGCGCGTGCCAGAGCGTCCACTTCCTCCCGCGTGTTGTACATCGCGAAAGAGGCACGTACCGTGGCCGGAATGCAGAAACGCTCCATCACCGGCTGCGCGCAGTGGTGTCCGGTCCGTACGGCGACGCCTTCCTGGTCAAGGATCGTCCCAATGTCGTGGGGATGCACATCCTCGAGCACGAAGGACAGCACGCTGGCCTTCTCCCGCGCCGTTCCGATCAGCCGCACGCCCGGCAGGCTGCCGATGACTTCCGTCGCGTACTCCAGAAGATCGTGCTCGTGCGCGGCGATCTCCGCCACGTCCACGCTGTTCATGTATTCAATGGCCGCCTTCAGGCCCGCAACGCCCGCCATATCCGGCGTGCCGGCTTCAAACTTGTGCGGCACCTTGTTGTACGTGGTCTTCTCGAAGGTGACGGAGCTGATCATGTCTCCGCCGCCCTGATACGGTGGCATCGCGTCTAGCAGAGCGGCCTTGCCATAGAGCACACCAATGCCGGTCGGTCCATACATCTTGTGGCCAGAGAGCGCATAGAAATCACAGTCCAGGTCCTGGACATCAATGGCCAGATGCGGCGCAGCCTGCGCACCATCGACCAGCACCGGAATGCCCCGAGCGTGGGCTGCGGGAATCATCCGCTTCACCGGATTGATGGTGCCGAGCGCATTAGACACGTGCGCCAGCCCGACGATGCGCGTCCGCGGCCCGAGCAGCTTCTCGTATTCGTCCAGCAGCAGCTCGCCGGCGTCATTCATAGGAACCACCCGCAGCCGGGCGCCCTTTTCCTCGCACAGCATCTGCCACGGCACGATGTTCGAGTGGTGTTCCATGGCGGTGATCAGCACTTCGTCGCCGGCGCCCAAATGGGCGCGCCCGTAAGTCTGCGCTACCAGGTTGATCGCTTCCGTCGTCCCGCGGGTGAAGATGATCTCGCTCGCGTCGGGGGCGTTCATAAAACGCTGTACCGTGCTGCGTCCCGCTTCGAACTCCTCAGTGGCAATCTGCGACAGGTAATGCACGCCGCGATGGATGTTCGCGTTCTCGCCCTCGTAATAGCGAATGATCGCGTCGATGACGCTCTGCGGCTTCTGCGAAGTCGCCGCATTGTCCAGATAGACCAGTTCGTGCCCGTGCACCTTCCGTTGCAGAATGGGGAAGTCGGTGCGGATCTTCTCCACGTCGTATGCGGACGTTGTTTTCCTTATCGGTACAGCCGTCGCGGCGCTCATCCCACCTCCTCCATCGCCCGCTCGCTCACCCGCCCCAGGCTCGCCTGCGGCGCATTCTCAACGAAAAGCAGATGCTGGCGGATCAGACCTTCAATGTGCTCGCGGGCCACAACCGAGTGCATCCGCTCCACGCACTCTTCCGCAAACGCCAGCAGCAGTAGCTTGCGCGCCTCCGCTTCGCTGATGCCCCGCGATTGCAGATAGAACAGTGCGTTTTCCTCGATCTGCCCAATCGTTGCGCCGTGCGTGCATTTCACGTCATCGGCGTAGATCTCCAGCTGCGGCTTGGTGTCGATCTGGGCATCGTCGCTCAGCAGCAGATTCCGATTCGTCTGCTTCGCGTCGGTCTTCTGCGCGACCTTGTGAACCACAATGCGCCCGTGAAAGACGCCGTGGGCGTTGCCATCCAGAATCCCGTTGTAAAACTGCCGGCTGCCGCAGTGGGGGCTCGCATGCTCCACGTGCATGAAATTATCCAGATGCTGTCGCCCCGTGCCCAGATACAAACCGTTGATGAGGCACTCGCCGCCTTCGCCGGCCAGGACAGGATGCACGTTGTTGCGCACCAGGCCGCCCCCCAGAAGCAGCGAATGCGAGGCCACATTGGCGCTGCGCCCCTGCTGAATCCGCAGCGTGGACACGTTGAAGGCCTTCAGGTGCTCCCGCTCGATCAGGTAGTGCTGCGCGACTGTGCTTTCGCCTGCGATTAGTTCCGTGACCGCGTTGGAGAAGGCGACCGACTCGCCACCGATGGACACGTAATCCTCGATGACCGAAACCTGACTTTCGTCGTCGGCGACGATCAGATTCCGCGGATGCGTCACCGTCGCGGCCGCTTCTTCCGTCGCCAGATAGAGCAGATAAATGGGCGCGTCAACCACGATCCCGCGCGGCACATGCAGGTACGCGCCATCGGCCAGAAACGCCGTGTTCAGCGCGACAAAGGCATCGCGCTGCTTGTCCGCATAGCGTCCCAGGTGCTTCTCCAGCGTCTCGGGATGGGTTTCAATCCGCGCCCGCAGGCTGGTGGCCGTGACACCTTTTGGCACGCCGCTCGCTTCTGAAAGCTCCGGCGCGTATCGGCCGTTCACGAAGACCAGGGTGGCCGCAGTTTTTCCCTGCGGCTGAAAAACGGTTCCCTGGTCCGCAGTCAGCTTCGCCGCGCGTGCCGGCCGGAAGACCGTCCGCGCAATCGGCGCCACATTCGTGAAGCGCCAGTCCTCATCCTTTGTCGTCGGAAACCCCGCCTCGCAAAACCGCGCAAAGGCGTCTTCGCGCAGGCGCTTCAGCCATGCGAGCTTCGCCCCGGGAGCGGTCTTCTCAAACTCGGTAAAGTTCTCCAGCCAGCTCTGGACCTGCTCTGTCGCTGTCACCGCTGTCTCCCTCACGCCCGCGCTCCAACCGCCTGCGGGGCATCCTTCTCGGTCCAGCCGTAGCCCTTTTCTTCAAGCTCCAGCGCGAGTTCCTTGCCGCCCGAGCGCACAATGCGCCCGTCGACGAGCACATGCACAAAATCCGGCACGATGTAGTTCAGCAGCCGCTGGTAGTGCGTCACCACCAGCATGGCCCGCTCGGGGCTGCGCAGTGAATTGACGCCGCCGGCGACAATGCGCAGCGCGTCGATGTCCAAACCGGAATCCGTCTCGTCCAGAATGGCGAGCTTCGGCTCAAGCACGGCCATCTGCAGGATCTCGTTTCGTTTCTTCTCGCCGCCGGAAAAGCCCTCGTTCAGCGAGCGGTTCATCAGCTTGTCATCCATTTCGAGAAGGGCCAGCTTCTCCCGAAACATGGGCAGAAAATCCATCGCATCCATCTCGTCAAGCCCGCGATACTTCCGGATGGCATTCAGCGCCGAGCGCAGAAAGTAGGTGTTGCCGATGCCCGGAATCTCTACTGGATACTGGAAGGCCAGAAACACGCCCTCGCACGCGGCCGTCTCCGGCTTCATCCCCAGCAGATCTTTTCCGTCGAAGGTGATCGACCCTTCCGTCACGTTGTAGGCATCGCGCCGCGCCAGCACCTGGGCCAGCGTGCTCTTGCCCGATCCGTTCGGGCCCATAATCGAGTGCACTTCGCCGGCATTCACCGTCAGGTCGATGCCCTTCAATATCTCCTGACCGTTCACGGTCACATGCAGATTCCTGATTTCCAGCAAACTCATTCTTCCCCTCTCAAATCCCTAAGCACTAAATCGTGGCCCTGTCTTTACCCAACGCTGCCTTCGAGGCTCACGCTCAGCAGCTTCTGCGCTTCCACGGCAAACTCCATCGGCAGCTCTTTGAATACCTGCTTGCAGAAGCCGTTCACGATCATCGATACCGCGTCTTCCGTCTTCAGGCCCCGCTGCTGCAGATAAAACAGCTGGTCCTCGCCGATCTTCGAGGTAGCCGCCTCGTGCTCCATCCGCGCCGACGAGTTCTTCACCTCGATGTACGGGAAGGTATGAGCGCCACACTTGTCGCCGATCAGCAGCGAGTCGCACTGGGTGTAGTTCCGGGCGCCCTCGGCACCCTTCATAATCTTCACCATGCCGCGGTAAGTGTTCTGCCCGTGCCCGGCGCTGATGCCCTTCGAGACGATCGTGCTCTTCGTGTTCTTCCCGAGGTGAATCATCTTCGTCCCGGTGTCCGCCTGCTGATAGTTGTTGGTCAGCGCCACCGAATAGAACTCACCCACCGAGTTGTCGCCCTGGAGAATGCAGCTGGGATACTTCCAGGTAATCGCCGATCCCGTTTCCACCTGTGTCCAGGAGATCTTTGAATTCCTGCCCAGACATTTGCCGCGCTTGGTTACGAAGTTGTAGATCCCGCCCTTGCCGTTTTTATCTCCGGGATACCAGTTCTGCACTGTCGAGTAGCGGATCTGCGCGTTGTCCAGAGCGACCAGCTCCACTACCGCAGCGTGCAGCTGATTCTCATCGCGCACCGGCGCCGTGCAGCCTTCCAGATAGCTCACGTAGGCGCCCTCATCGGCGACGATCAACGTCCGCTCGAACTGTCCCGTTTCCTGCGCATTGATGCGGAAGTAGGTCGAGAGTTCCATAGGGCAGCGCACGCCTTTCGGCACATACACGAACGACCCGTCGCTGAAAACCGCGGCATTGAGCGCTGCGTAGAAGTTGTCGGTGTGCGGGACCACCGAGCCCAGGTACTTCTTTACCAGGTCCGGGTGCTTCTGCACCGCTTCTGAAAATGAGCAGAAGATGACGCCCGCTTCCGCCAGCTTCTCCTTGAAAGTGGTCGCCACGCTCACGCTGTCAAAGACCGCATCCACCGCCACATTGGCAAGCAGCTTTTGCTCGGCCAGCGGAATCCCCAGCTTCTCGTACGTCCGCAGAATCTCCGGATCGACTTCCTCCAGGCTGCTCAGCTGCTTCTTCTGCTTCGGCGCTGAGTAATAAACGATGTCCTGATAATTGATGGGCGGGAAATGCACGTTGGCCCACTGCGGCTCCGCCTGCGCCTTTTCCTGGCTCGCCCAGTAGCGGAAGGCGTTCAGGCGCCACTCCAGCATGAACTCCGGCTCGTTTTTCTTCTTTGAAATCAGTCGGATCACATCCTCGTTCAGGCCCTTGGGAATCCGGTCTTCCTCAATTTGGGTAACAAAGCCCCACTCGTATTCCCGGCTGGCCAGTTCGTGGACGACATTCATATCGGTGCTCATTCAAATCTCCTCGGTTCCCAGGCGGCGCGCCTGCCTCACCGGTGCTTCCGGGGGCAATATACGACTAAAGCGGTCCTATATCAGAGTGTACCGCCACACCCCGGAACCTTTCAACCGGGCCAATTGCTCCGAGGCTCCTCCCCAAGGGTTTAGATGCCGCGAGCCTTGCGCGGTTTCGAGGCAGGCGGCTGGCTGAAAAGAGCTGAGGAGATTCGTTGTGTGGCTCGTCCGCGTCGGGCAACGCAGCCGATTCGACTCAGGATTTCTGCTCGACCGGGTCGGTCACTTCAAGATTCCCTGCAGGATGAGGGTTCGCGATCTCGCGCGATTCATAGCGGGCACAGTTGCGGCCCGAGTTCTTGGCGACGTACAGGGCGGTGTCGGCGCGGCTCAGGACCTCTCGCAGCGACGGCGCATCGAGGCCCGGCCGGAAGGTCGCCACGCCGATACTGCAAGTGAGGTGGATCTCCGCCTCGCACGCCTCGAATGCCCTGGATCGGATCGCGTCGAGCAGGTCGTCGATCCGGCCTGAGGCGGCCGTCGGATCCCAGCCTGGGAACAGGACAAGGAATTCCTCTCCGCCGTAGCGGCCCACGACGTCGTAGGCACGCATCGCATCGCGGAAGCGCTGGGCCGCCTCGCGAATGACGTCGTCTCCGCACAGGTGCCCGTAACTGTCGTTCAGATTCTTGAAGTGATCGAGATCGGCAATCAGGACACCCAGCGGCTCCTGATCCCGGGTGGCACGGGCAATCTCGCGCTCCAGGTGTTCCAGCATCGCCGCACGATTGAAAATGCCCGTGAGCGAATCATGCGTTGCCTGGATCTGCAGCGCGCACCTGGCCTCTTCCAGTGCCGCCTTCTCCTCCACCAGCTGCGCCGTTCGCTCGGCCACCAGCCGTGTCAGCTCCTCCTGCCGGCGGGTTAGCCTCCTGGTCCGGAACGCTATGATGCCCCAGGTGAGCAACAGCCCGGCGAGGGCATACAGCAAATAAGCCAGCGGCGTCTGCGTGGGCGGCGCCCGCAGGACAAAACGGAACGATGCGCCCGTCTGATTGACCACCAGGTCATCGTTCTCAGCCTGCACAATGAAGGTGTACTTCCCGGGCGGCAAATTGGTGTACCAGGCGTTCCGCCGCGTCCCGGAGTAGATCCAGCCAGGATCGAAGCCCACGAGGCGATAGCGGAAGCGCACTCTCTGTGGCGCGACAAAGCTCGGGGCGGTAAAGGACACCTCCAGATTGCCTGAGCCATGCTTCAGCTCGATGCCGTCCTGCAGCGGAATCGAATGGCCATCGAACGTGACGTGCTCAATCCACACCGGCGGCACAATCCTGTTGATCGGAATGTGAGACGGATCGATCACCGCAACCCCATCGATGGTCCCGAACCACAGCCGCCCGTCGCGGCTCTTCCAGGCGCACGGCATGCTGCCGTAGAGCGTCTCCCGCGATCGCAGGCCGTCCGAAGTTCCATACAGGACAGGGTGCAGCTTGTCGGCGGGCTTTCCTGCCGTCTTAGCGAACTCGGACTTCGCGATCCGGAAAATCCCGGTATCGCCGCCGAACCAGAGATTGCCGCGGTTGTCCTCCAGAATCGACCCAATCGATGTATCGGGCACGTCCTGGTCCGGCGTCCAGGTATCCACGCGTCCTTCGTGAATATGGCTCACGCCGCCACCCGACGTTCCGACCCACACGCTGCCGTCCGGGTCGGCATACAGGCTCATTACGTGGTTGCTGTGCAGGCCGGTGGCTGTCGTCCAGTGGGTGACCGTCCCCTGCTGCAGGCGCTCTACGCCGTCCCCGTCCAGGCCCATCCACAGGGCGCCGTCGCGGGTCTGCACGATGCCGGAAATGCGCCCGGAGTCAGTGACGTGGCGAAAGACGCCGCGCTCGAACTGCGCCAGCCCCCGCCCGAAGGAACCGACCCAGAGACGGCCACCGCGATCTTCATAAAGTGCGTTGATGGAAGTGTCGCTCGCCTGTGGATCGCGCCAGACCGAAACATGCCCGTTGCGGATCTCGGCGATTGTGCCCCGCTGGAAGCCCACCCACAGGCTTCCGTCGCGCCGCTGGAGAATCGAATACACCGCCTGATTCGGCAAGCCCTGGCGCTGGTTCCAGACCTCTACGCGCCCGTCCGTGAGCAGATGATCGAGCCCGTTGTTGTCGGCGCCGATCCACATCGTGCCGTCCTGCGCCTGCAGGACGTTGCCTGTGTAATTGCCCGACAGGCCTTCCGGCGTGCCGAAGACGGAGAACTTCCCGTCCCGCAGCTGCACCGCCCCGGCATCCAGCAGACCCACCCACAAACTGCCCTCGCGGTCTTCCATCAGGGCTTTGGCGCAGCGGTCGCTGGGCAATCCTCGGGACGCCCCATAAAAGCTCAGCTTGCCGTGGTAGAGCCGCGCAATGCCATGCCGGACAAAGGAAATCCAGACCGCTCCGTCGTGATCGGCCAGCAGGGCCGCAATTTCTCCGGGGAGGAGCGGCAACACCGAAACGACCTTCTGCTGGCGAATCTGCACCAGATGATTGGAGGCGGTCCCGGCCCACAGAGACCCGTCCGGCGCGGCCGCCAGGGCGACGACCGGATCACCGGCGGCGAGCCCGCCGCGCGCTGTGAACGCGACGAACTGTCCGTGGTCGAAGCGCGCCAGCCCCTGCTGGGTGCCTACCCACAGCATCCCTTCTTTATCCAGCACTACGGCGTTGATGGTCGGATCGCCGACGCCACGCGTGAGAGTCCAGTTTTCGATCTTGCCGTTCACGATGCGATTCAGGCCCTGCGAGCTGCCCACCCACAGTCCGTCCTCGTGATCCTCAAGCAGAGCCGTAATGTTATCCCCGGCAAGTCCATTCCGCGTCGTCAGCACGGTAAACGTACCGGTATCGCCTGGCATCGCTGCCGGGATGTAATGGCTGAGTCCGCTGTCAGTGCCAACCCAAAGGCTTCCATCCTGGCTCGCGGCGAGCGCCTGAATATTGCTGGAGGCCAGCCCCGGAGCGTTGTGGCGCGTGTAGGTCACAAAGTGCACGCCATCGAATCGCGTCAGGCCCTCCTGCGTCCCGAACCAGAGGTAGCCGTCCTTCGTCTGCGCGATCGCCTGCACCGAGTTCTGCGGCAGCCCCGACTCGCTGGTCCACGAGGTCTGCATGTACTGCGTGATGGCCTTCGCCGGGTTGAGACCCCAGGCCGCCGGCGCCGCAGTCGCGATCAGGAGCGTGACCAACCACAGTGCGCCTCTGCTTTTTCCGAAGAGAGACTTCCGGCCCTCCGGCGCAACGCCGCCTGAGCACGCTGACGAGCGCCACCTCCGTGTCCCTGGAATGCCCGCGAGGCGTGCCATCAGCGCACCGTCTCCAGATCTTCCGTCGGGGTCTCCGGCGAAGTTCCGGTGAGGGCAAGCGGTTTCCGCAGGTGTTCCAGCGGATTCGCCGAGGGACGCCCCAGAAAGTAGCCCTGCGCTTCATTCGTTCCCAGAGCGCGGATCAGCTCCAGCTGCTCCCGGGTCTCGATTCCCTCCACAATCACCTTCATATTGAGGTTGTGGGCCAGCATCAGAATCGATTTCACAAAGCCGCGCGTCTCCGGACGCACGATCAGCTCGTTCACAAACGAGCGATCCAGCTTCAGCGCATCAAACGCCAGCTTCGGCAGGTAGCTCAGGCAGGAGTAGCCGGTTCCGAAATCGTCCATGGCGACGCTGATGCCTTTGCTCTTCAGCCGCCGCATCATTTCCGCCGCCCGCTCCACCCCTGTCAGCGTCGCCGATTCGGTCAGCTCGATCTGCAGCAGAGACGGGTGCAGCCCGGTGCGCTGAAGAATGTCCTCAACCTCGCCGACAAAGGAATCGCGGGCAAACTGCACGCTGGATACGTTCACCGCCACCTGAATGGGGCGACCGGCGTACTGCTGCCATTGCACAGCCTCGATGCAGGCCTGCTCCATGATGTACGCGCCGAGCGGAACGATCAGCCCGCTTTCCTCGGCCACCGGAATGAAGCTCAGGGGCGGAATGTTCCCCATCCTCGGGTGCATCCAGCGGGCCAGCGCCTCAAAGCGCACAATCGTGTGGCTGGCCAGGTCGAATTCCGGCTGATAGTGGACGTGAATGTCTTTGTCCACGAGAGCCCGTCGCAGCTCGCCCTCCAGCATCAGGCGCTCGCGCGCCGCATTGCCCAGATGGTCTCCGAACTGCACCACGCGATTCTTGCCGTTGCGTTTGGCCGCGTACATCGCGCAATCGGCCTGCTGCAGGAGTTGCCCCCCTTCGTTGCCGTGATGCGGGAACAGGCTGATTCCCACGCTGGCCGTAATCCGGATGGAATGACCTTCGATCTCAAACGGCGGCGCCAGCACGCTCAGCAGGCTCTCCGCCGCCCGCTCCGCATCCCCCTCCTGGCGAATCCCATCCAGAATCAGCGTGAACTCATCGCCGCCCAGGCGCGCCAGCGTATCCGATTCGCGGAACCGCGCCCGCAGTCTCTGCGATACCTGGCTCAGCAGTGCGTCCCCGATCGCGTGTCCCAGACTGTCGTTGACCAGCTTGAAACCATCGAGGTCGATATACAGCAGTGCCAGCAGTTTCTGATCGCGCCGCGCCCGCGCCAGGCAGTACGACAAACGCTCGGTCAGAAGACGCCGGTTCGGCAAACCCGTCAGGTCATCGATCAGCGCCATGTGCTGAAGCCGGGCTTCTGCTTCCTGCTTCGCCCTCTCCCGCTGCTGCAGTTCCACCAGCATGCGATTGAAGCCGACCACCAGCTGCGCGATGGCCTCACTGCCGCGCACCGACACTTCCGAGTCGAAGCGCTGCTCCCGCGAGACATTCTGCATGGCAGCGGAGAGATCCCGAATCGCCCGAGCGGTGTCCGCCGCCCTTCGCAGATCGGCCATCTGCCTCTGCAACCGCCGCCGCAGCAGGATGACCCACACGAGCACGCCGAAGATTACCGGCGACAGGAACGTGAGCAGCGACAGGAACGTTTCCATTGTCCAGATCGGGGCGCCGTGGAGAACCTTCACGTCCACCGGGGATCGCAGGAGAATCTGGAATCCCGTCGGATCCTCTTCGAGGATCCGATACAGCCGGCTGGGATCCACCTGCGTCGAAACGACTCCGGTCAGCCGCAGCACGCTGCCCTGGCGCAGGGGCAGCGGATTCACTCCCTGATCGGAAGTGTCCAGCTGCGCCGTGAACGTGCGCATTCCCGACTGCAGGACCAGACTCTCGCGGGACGGTGTTTTCAGCGATGTCAGCAACCGCCCCTCCAGGGTCACCAGCATCGAGTCCTGATGTCCCTGCAGAACCGAATCCGCCGTCAGGCTCCTGGGCACGAGGCCGTTCGTATGCCCGATCAACCGGAACTCCGCATCCGTGATCACCGGCGAATAGCGTCCAGCCAGCGTCGGATAGCCGATCGCGTCGACTCGATCGCCCAGCCGGAACGCGGAAGCATCGCCCCGGATCTCCACCCCATCGGTCGCGTCCTGAAGATAGAGAAAATCCCGTCCGGCCAGCGTCACGGTCCCTTCCACCTTCACGCGATGGCCAAACCGGGCATGCGGCGAAAACCGCAGGAGGGATCCGATGGGCGTCGCCGTGGCCGCAAACGGGTTGGGTGTGCCCGGTTCCAGTACCTCAATATCGTTTCGCTGCTCCACCAGCAGCTGGTACCCCACAAGCTGACGGCGGGAATTGAATACCGTCCCGAAGACTCCGTGAATCCGCACTTTGGCGTCTTCCAGATTGCGCGACTCTTCCAGCCCTGGAAACAACGCCGACGTGTAGACGTGCACCTGCCCAACCGGCGTGAAAATGTCGAAAGCCAGAGCCGGATGATCCGATTCCGCGCGCAGCCGCATCGGGTGCACCACACCCTCGATGGCGACGTAGCGCGAATCCAGCGATCCTGACTCCGACTGCTCCAGAGTGACGGGCTCCGGCGCCGGCAGCGGCGCATCCCCGTTTATCCGGATTCTGGGCGCCACAATGACGGGCGCATAGTCACCGGCGTTTGTGATTCCCGTCAGGGTCGCGCGTTTGCCGACCTCCAGTTCCGGATAGTCACCGGAATACTTCACGTAAATCCCGCCCGTCGCGTCCTGCAGAAACATCTGCTGCCGCTCGCTGTCAACGTAGGTTACGACCCCCGTCACGCTTACCGGCAGAGCCTGGGCCGCCTGGACCGGAGAAAGATCGCGCACCTCCGCAACCGTCGTCAGCGGCGCTTGCTGAGGCTTCGCCGCCGTGGGGATTGCGGATTGCGCCACCAGCTGCGTCGCCTCGGCGTGCACCAGAATCATGCCCAAACCATCGAGGCTGGGGAAGCCCGTTACTTCGGCCTCGCTTCCGGGTGTAAGCGCGCCGGTTTTCGCCACGTCGCACTGGATGGCTCCCCATGGATCTTCCAGGAGAATCGAATCGGGGTACACAGCGGCTACCCGTCCCCGGATTTGCACCCGATGTCCGTCTCCCGTGTGACTCTCCAGATAGATCGTCCGGATGTCGGCCACCGGAAGCGCCGCGGGTGCGGGTTCCTCTACCTGCAGATCGCTCCCCGACGGGGCCCAGAGCCGGTTCAGGACCAGTGCGCCCTGAGCGTTCCGAATCTGCTCCGGCAGACCGATGATCCGAACCTGGCTGTCGATGAGCTTTGAGTAGTCGCGATCCGGCTGTGCAATAACCAGTTCGACATCCCGCCCGCGGTCGGCGATGAAAAGATGCGCCTGCCCCTGGCTGTCCCGGCGCGCAGCTCGAAGCACAGCCGTGATCTGCACGCGAATGCCGTTCTTCTCAGGATGAGGAAACTCAGACAATGAAATCGGAATCGGAGCCGGCAGATGCACCGCCTCCGGAGACGGTGCGACCCGGATCTTTCGCAGTTCGACGCTCGCCAGGCCCTGGTTTGGGTCATAGCGCGCGGTTTTCACAGCATCCACCTGGACGGTGGAACCAACGAGAATTCCGGCCTGAACAGGATCGCCAGGCAGCGGCAGCGGAATCGCCGCTGTCTCATCCTCGATCCAGAATCTCTTACCCGGCTGATCGATATACGTGACGACGCCGGTCAGATGCACAACGGAATCAACCGGCAGTTCCTGGAGTACCTGCACAGCATCGTGCCGATTGGCGGCAGACCATCCCCAGAAGGCCACTATGAGAAGGGCCGCACCAAACAGGGATCCCAGTACCGCCCCAAGGCGGATCCTGGCGCCGCGTCGCTCCATCTCATGATGATGGGTCTTTGAACACGCCCTCCGCCATACAACTTTTAGCGGCTTGTCACCCCCAAATCAGCCACTTACGGGCCTGCTCCCCGCCCGGCCCATATCTCTTTTGCCCTTCTGCGGCTAAGAATGTCGTTCCCTCCCGGTCCGGGGCCCGGTTTCCTCACCTGTCCACTATTTTGAAACCCTTTTCATATCCACTTAACTGACTGGTAATATTCGCCGTGAAGATTGGAAGAGGCGAGGCTCGCGTCGAGCCACAATCGGCTCCGGCCACACCGGCTTCCCTGTATAACCTCCAACGCACACAAGAAAACGAGAGGAATCCCCACGATGCGGTCATCGTTCCGAGTTGCCTGTCTGCTCCTGCTGTTCTCCGCCCCGACGCTGCTGCTGGCCCAGATCAATACCGCCAGTCTCTCCGGACTAGCCACGGATCCGGGCGGCGCCGCCCTGCCCCACGTCACGGTCACCGCCACCGATACCGAGACCGGATACGCGCGCACCGTCCAAACCGACTCTGCCGGAGCGTATTCCCTCCAGGAACTCCCGATTGGCGACTACGAGCTGACCGTGACCGCATCCGGCTTCAGCTCTGTGAAGGAGCACATTACCCTCACCGTCGGCCAGCGCGCCCGTGAGGACTTCCATCTCAAGGTCGGCTCCACGCAGCAAACCGTCCAGGTACAAGGCACAGCCCCGCTGCTTTCGCCCGACGACGCCTCCGTGAGCACCGAAATCGGATCCACCACCATCGAGCAGACGCCCCTGTCTCTGCGTAACTGGGATGACCTGCTGCGCATCGTTCCCGGCGTGCAGGATCCCCGCTATACGCAGCAGAGCGGCGCCACCTCGGCCGGCCGCGTCGGCGACTTCAACGTCAACGGCATCCACTCGCTGCAGAATGACTTCATCCTCGACGGCATCGACAACAACACCTTCAGCGAGAACGTCCAGGAGCTCAGCACCGAAGCGGCTCATCCGTCCGTCGATACGATCTCTGAATTCAACGTCATCACCAACCCCTACTCCGCCGAATATGGCCGCAGCCCCGGAGCTGTCGTCTCGGTGAACACCAAGAGCGGCACCAACCAGTTCCACGGCCTCGGCTACGAATACGTCCGCAACAATTACTTCGATTCCAACGACTTCTTCTCCGATCGCCACGGTCTCGCCAAGCCGAAGTACAACCAGAACCAGTTCGGCGGCAACCTCGGCGGTCCCGTGATCAAGAACAAACTGTTCTTCTTCTTCGATTACGAAGGTACTCGCGTTAAGCAGGGCGTTCTCCGGACCGCCACCGTCCCGCTGCCCAACGAGCGCATCGGCGACTTCAGCCCCGCCACCGCCGCCGCGGTCGGCGTGAAATACCCGACGATCTACGATCCCACCACGTGCTCGCCGGCCTTCTCCGGATCGAATTGCCAGCCCTTCACCAACAACAGCATCCCCAGCGGCAGCCTCGATTCCGCCATGCAGAAGCTGATGGCGCTGTTCCCCCTGCCGAACACCACCACCGCCGGCAGCCCGCCCGACATCAACAACTACATTCGCAACGCGCTGCTGACCGACTTTGAAAGCAACTACGACGCCCGCGTGGACTGGACGCCCTCCAGCAGGGACACCGTGTTCATGCGCTTTAACTACTCCACCCGCAACCGCGACATCCCCGGCTACCTCGGCGGGCTCGCCGACGGCACCTCGACCTCCGCCTGGGGCAATCAGATTCTCAAGTCCTACGGCGATGTCCTCGGCTGGACCCACATCCTCAGCCAGAGCATGGTCAACGAATTCCGCTTCGGCTGGGTCCGCGATTATTCCTACGCGCAGCAGCAGCCGTTCACTCTTTCGCAGACGGCGGGCAGCTTCGTTCCGGGCATTCCCAACAATCCCGCTCTGGGCGGCGGCATCCCGCTCACCCAGTTCTCCAACTACGCCTTCGAGGGCTCACCGGACTTCCTGCCCAAGCAGCAGGTCCCCATGCAGTATCAGTACAACGACACGCTCTCGATGGTGCGCGGCCGCCAGACCTGGAAGTTCGGCGTCAGCATTTACGCTCCTATGCGCAACCTCTTCCAGGATGAGCCCAGCACTCGCGGTGACCTGGACTACACCGGCGTCTTCACCTGCCAGCACAGCGCGCCCGGCAAATGCGTCTCCGGCACTGGCCTGTCTTACGCCGACGGCCTCCTCGGCTACACCCAAACCACATCGCTCACCAATGTCTTCTTCGTCGATCAGCGCCTCTGGATGGCCTCCGGCTTCTTTGAGGATGACTGGAAGGTCACACCGAAACTGACTCTCAATCTCGGCCTCCGTTACGACTTCGCGACGCCGGCCCAGGAAGGTCAGAACCGGATGGCGGACTTCGACCCCACGTCCGGCTCCCTCGTTTTCGCCAAGGGTGGCTCCCTGCAGGACCGCACCATCGTGCAGCCCAACACGAAGAACTTCGGCCCCCGCTTCGGCTTCGCCTATTCGCCCGACACCAAAACCGTCTTTCGCGGCGGGTACGGCATCTACTACACCCTCTTTGAGCGCATCGGCAGCGAAGATGAACTCGCTCTGAACCCGCCCTATCTGATCAACAAACAGCTGGTCAGCAACACGGCGCCGGTTCTCAGCCCGTCCACCGGCTTCCCCTCCAACTTCCTCGATCCTTCCACGGTGGACTTCAGCAACCTCACCGCATTCCACATCCGCTCACAGCCGGTTTCCGATCCTGATCCGTACGTCCAGCAGTGGAGCCTCGGTATTCAGCGCCAGATTGGCCAAAGCTGGGGCGCTGAGGTCGACTATGTCGGCACCAAATCCACGCACCTCGATGTGATCCGCAACTACAACCAGCCTCTCATCTCCGGCAACGTGAGCACCGGCGTGGTCCCCTACTCGAACTTCGGCCAGATCGAGTGGACTTCGCCCATCGGCTCCGGCAGATACAACGGCCTGCAGGCCAGCCTCACCCATCGCATGACTTCCGGACTCGAGCTGCGCGCCGCCTTTACTCACTCCCGCAGCATCGACAACACTCCTGAGGAACTGGAGTCAAACTCCGGCGATGCGCCCAACGGCCGTGACTACGCCGCCTGGTTCGGCCCCAGCGACTTCGACGTTCCCAACCGCGTCGCCGTCAGTTATGTCTACAATCTCCCCTTCGGCAAGGGTCAGACCATGCTCCAGCACGGTCCGGCTTCATGGATCCTCGGAGACTGGGAGACCTCCGGCGTCTACACCTACTACAGCGGGCATCCCTTCCAGATCAACGAGAACGACGGCAACCACAACTCCATCCTCGATCCCTACGGCTACACTACGGCGACGCCGAACGAGGTTGGAAAGCCGCGTGTCGTCGGCGATCCCGACTGCTGGTTTTTCGCCAGCAAAGACTCCGCCTGCGGCGCGAAGGCTCCCTCCGGCTCAACCGATGCCTATGCCACGACTGCGGTCGGAACCATCGGCAACGTTGGTCGTAACACTCTCCGCGGTCCCGGCGTCGATGTCCTCGATGCTGCCCTGCTCCGTAACTTCCCCATCGCCGAAGGCTGGAACGTGCAGGCTCGCTGGGAAGTCTTCAACCTCACCAACACACCAGAGTTCGGACAGCCCAACGGCAATATCACCAGCGGCGGAGTCGGAAGCATCACGAGTTTGGCCGGCGATCCACGGGTGATGCAGTTCGCTCTCCGCCTCTCGTTTTAAATCTCGTGCAGGGCGGAGCCAGTCGCAATTGAGACCTGGCTCCGCCCTAATCTGTAGGGAGTCATGAAATCTTCCCCGCGGATCCTGCTCTTTCTCGTCCCTTTCTGCCTTCTTCTCTCGTCCGTTATCGCGTCAGCGCAGGTGAGCCCGCATCCCAGTCTTGTCCTGCAGGGCACGGTCCGTCCCTCGCAAAACCAAACTTACTTTGGGATTCCTTTCACCGTCCCTCCGGGCACGCACCGCATCACCATCACCTTCCACAATCTCGGCCGCGACCAGCACACCGTTCTCGATCTTGGCCTCGCAGATCCCTTTCGCTTCCGCGGCCAAAGTGGAGGCAACAAGGACCACTTCACCATCAGCGACACCGACGCCACGCCCTCCTACCTGCCCGGAGCGATTCCACCCGGCCGCTGGAGAATCCTCGTCTCCGTCCCTAACATTCGCGCAGGCGTGACCTCTCGCTATCGTGCCGAGATATGGTTCAACTCCGCGCTCGACGACTCCTCGTTTACCGAGCTGCCCCTGAACACAAATCCCGGCTGGTACCGTGGCGATCTCCACATGCACGATGCTCACAGCGACGGCAGCTGCCCCAGCCAGTCCGGGAAGTCCGTGCCATGCCCGCTCTTTCTCACCATCCAGGCCGCCGTGCGCCGCGGTCTGGACTTCATTGCCATCACCGACCACAACGCGATGTCACAGTATGACGACGAGCGCGAGCTCCAGCCATACTTCGACAAAACCCTCCTCATTCCCGGCCGAGAGCTGACCACCTTCCACGGCCACGCCAATGAGTGGGGAACTACCCGCTTCATCGATTACCGCGTCGGGACTCCGCCGGTCCCCAACGTCAACGCCATGTTCCGCGCCGCCCGCGCCCTCGGCGCCATCGTCTCCATCAACCACCCTGAAGCGCCCACCGGCGAAATCTGTATGGGATGCGGATGGAACCCCTCCCCGCCGGCCGACATGAGCCTCGTCACCTCCATCGAGGTCGTCAACGGAGCCGGCCGCCCGGCCACGCGCTTCTGGGAAGATCAGCTCCGTAAGGGATACCGCCTAACCGCCGTCGGCGGCAGTGACAATCACCACGCCACCTGGCCGCCCGATCACCCCGGCTCGGTCGGCGACCCCACCACTGTGATCTACGCGCAGAACCTCTCCGTCGCCGCGCTGCTCGATGGCATCCGCTCGGGCCGCGTCTTCATCGACGTCACCGGCTCCCGCAACCGGCTTCTCGATTTCGAGGCCCATGCCGGCGACGCCTCCGCGGAGATGGGCACCGTTCTTGCCGCTGGCGCCGATACTCCGGTCTCTCTTGACCTCCACGTCGCCAACTGCCCGGGCACCACCGTCCACTGGTTCCTCGACGGAGTCGAGACCTCGTCCCTCCCCGCTCAACCCATCGCCTCAGCAGACCAAACTCTCCACGCGCAGTGGACCTCCGATGGCGCCCGTCACTGGATTCGCGCCGAAGTCCGCGACAGCGATAACCGTCTGCTTCTTCTCGGCAATCCCATCTACCTCAACTGGCCGGACCACCCGAAATCCGCCACCGCTCACCACTCCTGATCGAAAGGACCCCATGCGCCGCGCTCTCTGCCTGATCCTTCTCGCCTCCACCTCCCTTGCGCTCGCCGCTCCGCCGAGCCCGCGCGACCAGTCGCACCCCGGCAGCCGCTCCATCATGGACGCGCACAACTGCTACCCCTACTACGAGTGGTGGTACGACCGCATCGACCGTGCCCTTTCTGCGGGAACGCCGCTCGCCATAGAACAGGATCTTTACTGGTTCACCGACCCGAAGACCGGCAAATCCTGGTCCGTCGCCGCTCATGGCGACCCGGTGAGCGGCCATGAACCGACCATGGAGCATTACTTCTTCGACCGCGTTCGCCCCATCGTCGAGCAGGCCTTGAAAGACGGCAACCACGGCAACTGGCCACTGATCACGCTGAATCTCGACCTCAAGACGGAAGAGCCGGCGCACCTGCATGCCATCTGGGCGCTGCTCTCCAAATACCAGGACTGGCTCTCGACAGCGCCCAAAACCAGAGATCCCTCTCGCGTCGAACCGCTGACCATTCGCCCGATCCTTGTCCTCACCGGCGAATCCGATGCCCAGCAGGCCGTCTTCTATGACGAGGTCTCCGTCGGCGACCGTCTCCTCGTCTTCGGTGCTGTCCACACCCACACTGAGAATCCAATGGCCCCGCCCGACGTTCTCGAGCCCGAGCGCGCCTCGAATTACCGCCGCTGGTGGAATAATCCCTGGCGCGTCGTCGAGGCCGGCGGCCAGCAGCATGCCGGCGCCTGGACGGAGGCTGACGATCAGCGACTCCGCGCCCTCGTCCAGCACGCCCATCAGAACGATCTCTGGATCCGCTTCTACACGCTCGATGGCGCGACGGAGCAGGAAGAAAGCTGCAATGGCTGGTTCCACGGCTACAACTTCGGCTCTTTGCCTGCCGCGGAAACTCGCTGGCGCGCCGCCCAGCAGGCCGGCGTGGACTACATCGCCAGCGATCAGTACGAGTTGCTCGGCGCCTTCCTGCGCCGCAACGAGAGCGCGGCGCCACAAACCGCCGCCCTGACCGACCCACTTGCGGCCAGCTGTTCCGCCACCTCGGCCTCGTCGGCCGCCGCCCGCTAAATGAAAAAGGGATCCGGACCTCGCCCGAATCCCTTTTCGTTTTTCTAAACCCTAACCCCTAAACCCTATCCCCTGCTCTCCCCCAGATAGATCTTCACGTAATCCAGATAATTGCGCGCGTACTGCAGGATCTCCTCCCGATCGTCCGACGTCAGGTCGCGCCGCACCTTGCCCGGAACCCCGGCCACCAGCGACCGCGGCGGCACAATCATTCCCTCCGGAATCACCGCCCCCGCTGCCACGATCGATCCTTCACCAATCCGCGCTCCGTTCAGAATCGTCGCACCCATCCCGATCAGGCACGCATCGTCGACCACGCATCCATGCACCGTCGCGTTGTGCCCAATCGTCACCCAGTCACCCACGATCACCGGCCACTTGTAGCGCATCCCGTGCAGCACCGCGCAATCCTGCACGTTCGAATGGGCCCCGATCCGGATCTCATGCACGTCGCCGCGCACCACGGCGTTCATCCACACGCTCGCGTGCTCGCCAAGCACCACGTCGCCGATCACCTGCGCCGACACATCGACATAGCAGGTCGCGGGGATCACCGGCGTTTTCCCCTGATAAGAGCGAATCATACGGATAGTGTACCCGCCACTTTGTTGCGAGTTTCAGTGCTTCTTCAAGTGTTTTATCCTCACAAAAGACCATGTCCGATCAGTCCGTTCCACCCCTTTCCGGCTGGACCGAGCCGGAGCTCGACCAGGCCTTCGCCGCCCTCGCCGCCGAGGTTGAGACATCCGCGCGTTTGTTGGCTTCGCCCGACGACGTCGAGCAGTTCCGCCTACGGTGGCTCGGCCGCAAGCAGGGCCGCCTCAAGGCCATCAGCGACGCGTGGCTCAAAGCCGCGCCTCCCGCCGCCAAAAAGCCTCTCGGACAGCGATTCAATACCCTGAAGGCCCGCATCGAGCAGCGCCTCGACCAGGCGGCCGAGGCTGGTACCCCCGACGCCGCCCTCGAAGCCGAAGCCGTCGACATCACCCTGCCCGGCACTATGCGCAAACTCGGCGCCGAGCACCCCATCCTCCGCACCTGGAACGAGATTGTCTCCGTCTTCCAGCGCATGGGCTACTCCGTCGGAGTCGGCCCCGAGGTTGAAACCGACTACTACAACTTCGAATCCCTCAACTTTCCCCCTGGCCACCCCGCCCGCGACACCCAGGACACCCTCGTCGTCGCCAACCAGGAACGCAAGCCCCTTCGCGACCGCCTGCTCATGCGCACCCACACCTCGCCGGTGCAGATCCGAACCATGGAGCAGCAGCCTCCCCCGGTTCGCATCATCATCCCCGGCAAAGTCCACCGCAACGACGCTGCCGACGCGACCCACTTCCCCATCTTTCACCAGGTCGAAGGCCTTTGCGTCGATACCAACATCACCTTCGCCGACCTCAAGGGCACCCTCGACTATGCGATGAAGGCCTTCTTCGGCTCCAGCGTGAAGACGCGCTTCTTCCCGTCGTTCTTCCCCTTCACCGAGCCCTCGGCCGACGTGCAGATCAGCTGCCCCTTCTGCGGACAGGCCGGCTGTCGCAAGTGCAAACACTCCGGCTGGATCGAGCTCCTCGGCTGCGGCATGGTCGACCCCGCCGTCTTCGAATTCGCGCGCCTCAAGCAGCCCGCCTACGATCCACAAAAGATCAGCGGCTTCGCCTTCGGCATGGGCATCGACCGCATCGCCATGATGAAGTACGGCATCAGCGACATCGGCCTGCTCTTCTCCGGCGACCTCCGCTTCCTGGAGCAGTTCGCATGAAGATTCTCAGCTCCTGGTTGCGTTCTTACCTGCCCGAGCTTTCGGTCTCCGACCGCCATCTCGCCGACGATCTCACCCTTCGCGGCATCGCCGTTGAAGGCGTCTTCGACCTCGGCGCCCACGGCTCTCTGTTCGAGATGGACATCACCACCAACCGCGTCGATGCCATGAATCACTACGGCATCGCCCGCGAAGCCGCGACGATTTATGGATTGACGCTGCCGCCGCTGGATGCTTCGCTTCCGGTCGCGAAGCTCGCCGAACAGCCTTTTCGCGTCTCCATCGAGGAGCCCAAACTTTGCGGCCGCTTCACCGCCCGCGTCCTCCGCAACGTTCACATTGCGCCGTCCACGGGAGTGGTCGCCGAGCGCTTCCGCCTCCTTGAGCAGAAGCCGATCTCCAATGCCGTCGACGCAACGAACTACTGCACCCTCGCCATCGGCCAGCCCACTCACGTCTTCGACCTCGACAAGCTCGAAGGCGGCATCATCGTCCGCCGCGCCCGCAAAGGCGAGAAGCTTGTCACCCTCGATGGCGTCGAGCGCACGCTCGATCCCGACGACCTCGTCGTCGCCGATGAGAAGAAAGCCGTGGGCCTCGCCGGTGTCATGGGCGGCCTCGAAACTGCGATCTCTGCCACGACCAAAAACATCCTCGTCGAAGCGGCCTGGTTTGATCCCGGCACGGTGCGCCGCTCCTCGAAGCGCCACCTCCTTCACACCGACGCCTCGCATCGCTTCGAACGCGGCGCCGATTTCAACGCGCCCCCCGTCGCCTCCGCCCTCGTCAGCCGCATTGTCGTCGAAGCGGGAGGCCGCATCGAAGGCGAACTCGTCGATGTCATCGTCCCCGAAGCCCAGGCGCGCACCGCCGACCGCGCACCGATCCGCTTCCGTCATTCAGAAATCCAGCGCATCCTCGGTCCCACAGAAGATCCCGCCGGCATCAGCTCCGGCATGGCCGAGTCCATCATCACCGGCCTCGGTTGCAGGATCGTTTCCGTGCTTCAGCCGTCGACCGAGGCGTCCGCCCCCGCCGGCCAGGCGGCGCTCCCCAGCTGGCGTCTCGACCTCGAACGCGAGATCGACCTGATCGAAGAAGTCGCCCGAGTCTACGGCTACAACCGCTTCCGCAACACGCTGCCCGCCTTTGCCGGAAGCGTCGTCGAACTTCCGTGGGCCGAAAAGGAATCCGCCGTCCGCCAAACGGTTCTCGCCCTCGGCTGGAATGAAGCGATCTCTTCGACCTTCTGCTCCGCGGAAGATGCCGCGCTCTTCTCCCGCGAGCCCAATTCCTCGGTCGCTCTCGACAACCCGCTGAGCGCTGAAGCCGGCATGCTTCGCCCGTCGCTCCTCCCGGGCATGCTCGATATGCTCGCGCTCAACATCAGTCGCGACGTCGAAGGCACGGCGCTGTTCGAGATGGGCACAGCCTTCTCCGGCAATCCGGAAACCGGCTACCCTCGCGTCGAGGAGCGCCCTTCGCTCGCGATTGGGGCCACAGGCGCTGCTTTCAGCGCTCATCCGGTCGAATTTGCCGATCTGAAGGGCACCCCCGAACAACTCCTGGCGAAGTTCTCTTCCCGCTCGGTTTACTTCGATCGCTTCGGTGTCGCCTCCGGCCTGATGCCGGCCTGGCTCCATCCCGGGCGCAGCGCTCGCGCGGTGCTCGACGGAGCCACGGTCGGATGGTTCGGCCAGCTTCACCCGACAGAGGCCGACCGTCGCAAGCTCAAACAGCCCGTCTTTCTGGGCGAGTTCTGGCTCGACCGCCTTTACCGCCAGGATCTTCGCCAGCCTGTCGTCCGCGAGCTCTCCCGATACCAGCCCGTGCGCCGCGACTTCTCCGTCATCGTTCCCGATGACGTCACCTGGGCACGGCTGCGCTCCTCCATCGAGTCGCTCCCCATCGCCGAGCTGCAGAACCTCGCGCCCAAGGAAATCCTGCGCGATCCGAAAGGCAAGCTCGTCGCACCCGGTCACTATTCGCTTCTGCTCGGCGCAGTCTTCCAGTCCCACGAACGCACCCTGCGCGATGAGGAAGTCCAGTCGTGGTCACAGCAGATCGTCGCTGCATTGGAAGCGCTCGGCGGCAAACTGCGCGTGTGAACCCCGCGGTTTCAGCGCAGCCCGAATCGCAGAATGTTGGTGGAAAAACGGACAGGAAGCGGTCCGCGCGTCGAAAGACGACTTAAAGAACTTCCGCCAGCCGCGGATAGAGCCCTGCGTGGCTCGTCTGATACAGGGCGAGCAGCCTCTGCCGCATCAGATAATACGACGAGGCCGCCTCGTGCAGATGGAAGGGAATCAGCGTCGCGGAACGCCGCAACACCCGATGCAGCAGCAGAGCTGTCTCAATTTGACGCACTGCCACCTGCAGCCGCAGAGCATCGCGCCGGATTCGCTCCGTCACGATGACCCCTTCATCGAAATTCCATTGCTGCGCATGCGCGGCCAGCAGCAGCATCAGCTTTGCATTTTGCCGCATCCGCCGCAGGCCTTCCCGGCCTCCCAGCATCAGCCACATGTCGGTCGGCTCCAGCGAAATCTGCCCTTCCTGGGGATCCAGATAATCGCGAGCCACAGACTTAATGCGGTCGAATTCGATCCGCTCGATCGCCGAAACCAGGTCGGTCCAGCTTCGCCGGTCAACCCTGACTGCCGAGATTTGTGTCCGGATCGCAGCCACCAGAAGGCCGCCAACCACTGCACCCAGGAGGAGGTAGACTACCACCGCAGACCCTTTCCTTGCGAAGCCACGACACCCGCCGGCCGCCTCGCACAAAAGCCCGTTTATCGGGGCGCGTCAAGTCTCCGAAGATCGTACTCGACTCGCCGGTGAAGCGCAAGAATGTATTCCTGTAAATCTGCTGAGATCGGCTGCCTTGCCGGTTCCGGAATCCATAACTGCAGCGCTATCCATATGGTCGCGCCAAAGTATGCCAAATCCCGCACATAGTCCAGATCGGCATAAAAGTGCTGGTTCCCCAGCAGACTTTGCAGCGCAGTGGTAACCACCATGATGCTGGTCCAGCCTGTAAGTCCCTGACCTACCGCCATAACATGGTTCCGCCACCCCAGACCCAGCCGATTCGCCGTCAGGCTCATCACGACAAATAACTCGCAGATCACCAGGCTGGTGAACAGGTTGCCTCGATCCATCCATACGCGGGTCACCGTCGACTCGGGCGGCGAAACCCACCACGCCAGCAGCCCCGCAACCACGGCCCCCACCGCGCCGGCAATCGCAAACCGCACCCGCGCATCCTGCACCCAGGTCCCCGTCGGCCGCAGCAAAATCCGAGCAATCTCCAGGGCGACCCCCAGTTGAAGGGCAAATTCCAGCACCAGGCCAACGTAATAAACGTCACGGTACGCGGTCGTCCAGTGCGCTCGGTACAGAAGGAACAACAGGATCGTCCGCAGGTCCACAAAGCCGAACCACAGCGTGAGCACAGCGAACTCCTGCCGCCGTCCGCGCCCAATCAGCACGACGAACACGGCCAGCGTCGAAAGAAAGCAAGCCGCCCACCAGAAATTGGCCGCTGCCGAAACGTGCATGCGTTTGCCCGTTCCTACAATACGACATCCCCCCGCGTCCGTCCTGCGGACGCGGGGAGTTGATCGTTCCTACCGGGCAACGCTGCCGGTCTTACAGCCCCAGATACGCCAGAAGCGCCGACACGATACCGGTAGTCGTGGAGCTGTCGGTTCCCGACGTTACCGGGTTCTGGGTTGGCGGTGGCGGATCGCCTCCGCCCGGTCCGCCGGCAAACACCGGCGCTGCGGACAAGGCCAGCACTCCACACAACACTAGAGACCGCGTTGCCTTTTTCATGGGAGAGTATCCTTTTGGCGCAGAGCGCGCCTACTAAGAGTACTCCGAAAAGCTCAAAGGCTGCCTGCGCTTTCCACAACTTTCGTAACAGTACTTTGCGGCTCAATTCCCGAAATAGAACTACTTTCGTCTATCTCCCCGGGCTGTTTCTTTGCCCTGTTTCCGCTGCTTTATCATCCATAACTTGAAAGTAGTGCGGAACTTAGCTTCTTCCCAATCGAATGCTCTACCAAACTCGGCAACGTTTTGCCGGCGCCATCGGCTGCTCCTCCCTGCATTCAAAGGCCCTGGCGAACGCTGGCATGTTCACCAGCACCCCCTTCACCCGGATATTCACCGCCGGCGGCAACATCTGCCACTCGTCGCGATTCACCGGCTTGCCAATCTTGCTCAGCTCGGTCGCACTCTCAAACTCGCGCGCTCGCTCGGAGTTACGAGTAATCCCGCCACTTATTCGGATAGCCACCAACAGCGCACGAAATTGTATAGGCGTTCGAACTCAGGGTTTCTGAGGCTCGCTGGCAGGTATCTCCCGGACGCCGGCCGCGGCCCGCTCGCCCAGTCCCGCGCCTGCCGACGGCAGCTCTGGATCCGTACCCGGCTCGAACTCCAGCATCGGGTTGAAAACCGCCGCGGCTCGACTCGGATGGAAACGCCCATCCGTGATATACGCCGCGATCAGTGTCCCGGTGACATAAGGATTCAATACGGTCAGGGGCACCACGTACTTCTTTGACTTCACCAGCGACTCCACCACCCCATCCACCGGCGTGCTGCGCGGAATCGTCCCCGGCACCTGCGCAATCACGAAGGTCTCCAGATCCGTGTCGTCACGCAGCCGGCTGTAGTGCACCAGCGATTTCGCTGCCTGCTTCGGCGTCATCATCCCCAGATCGGCGATGAAATTCCGATGCACGGAATGCGGATAGTAGAAATTCAGCACGCTCTCGGAGAAATCCGCGCAGTTGTGAAAGAACAGATTGAAATGCGATACGTTCTTCCGATGATTGAACCGCCGGATCAGCGCCGCATCCTGTTCCGGCGTCGTCGTCACGGTAAAGCCCCAGATCTTCCGGTCGTAGGAGGCCCCCACCAGCTGGATCCAGTCGCCGCCCGGAATCTCATGCGTCGGGCTGTCCGGAACCAGCGCCTCCAGATGCTCCCTCCGGTATTCATCCCGCAGCTTCAGTTCCAGCCGGGGTGTTGCCGCCTTCGGAATCTCCGACACCTCATCGACGGCATACAGATAGGGAATCAGCGGGATTGCCAGCCAGTCATAACCGTCGATCCGGTGATACCGGCTCAGAACGACGCCGTGTTCCCCCTCGCGGCACAATCGCAGCCGTGTTGGGCTCTCCGCGCAAACACGGTTCAGATAAATGGCCGCGTGGCCGGTTGGATTCATCGCTCCGAAGGTGCCGAATGGCTCTTCCAGCAACAGCGATACGTCAGCAAAAGCCGAAGAACAGGCGAAAGTCGCCCCCAGCCAAACGAACAGGATCGGCACCAGGGATCGCAGCGACTTGTGCGGTCTCATCTTCATTCGATATGCGCTCGCGCCAGTTCATGGACCCGGGTCGGATACCCGTTGATAACCCGCGTCTTCGCAAAGTGTTGCGCGATATCCATGGCTTTGCATCATCCACAACTGCCGCACCGTTGGATGCTGTTAGCCTGCTGATACGTATGCCCGCAAACACCCATTTCCCCCCCGGTCAAACCCTCCTGATCGACGCCGACGACACGCTCTGGGAAAACAATGTCTACTTCGAGCGGGCGATCGCCGCGTTTATCTCCTGGGTCGATCACAAGGAGTACTCCCCGGAGCAGGTTCGCGAAAAACTCAACGAAGTCGAGCGCGAAAACGTCCGCCTCCACGGCTACGGCCTGATCAGCTTCCGCCTTGCCCTCGTCACCTGCTTTGAACGCCTCAGCGCCGAGCCCGTCGCCCCCGAAAAGCACGAGCGCATCCTTAGCTTTGCCCAGTCCATCGCCGATCAGGAGATCGAGCTTCTGGCCGGCGTCGCCGAAACCCTCCCGGCACTTGCCTTGCGGCACCGCCTCATTCTGATGACCAAAGGCAACGAGGCCGAACAGGCCGACAAGCTGGCCCGCTCAGGCCTGGCGCACCACTTCACCGCGGTCGAAATCCCCCGCGAGAAAGATCCCGGGGCCTACTCCCGCGTCTGCAAGAAATACGAGCTTGTCCCCCACACCACCTGGATGATCGGCAACAGCCCGCGCTCCGACATCAATCCCGCGCTCGCATCGGGCCTTCATGCTGTGTACATCCACCACCCCAGCACCTGGGTGCTCGAGCACGAGCACATCGACGCGGCGCCCGAGGGCCTCCATCTCCTGGAGCTGCCCACCTTCGCCGCGCTTCTCGAGCACTTCTGAGCTATTGGGCTGGCGCGATCGCCGTAACCAGATTGGCCTTCTGGTCGATGTGACTCAGCCGGTACATGAGCAGGGCGTCGCGCTTGGTGTTGATGGGTTGCGCCGACAAATCCACCGTCTCACCCGGAGCATGCGCGCCCTCCCCTGTAGCTCCAATCCCCGCTAGCCCGGGGATTTGGTCTGCCACGAAAGAGATGTCCCCTGCGCCCCGGCGCATTGGATCCAGCTCCGGCATCTGCCCGAACCCCAGGCTGGCATTGCACTGGTTCAGCAGCCGGAGCAGAGCGCGGCTCGCCGCCGTCGGCGCCATCGCCGGATAGCCTTCTCCAAAGCTGATCTCCGCTCCCGTCTTCGGCAGATGCTCGGCAACAATCGCCTGCATCTTCTTCTCCACCTCTTCGGTCTGCTGATTGGAGATCGTCCGAATGTCTCCGCTGGCATACGCCGTCGGCGGAATCACATTGTCCTTGCCATTCACCGTGCCGGCATCGCCCGCGTCATTGACGGTCAGGCTCGAGCCACCGAGGATCATCCCCACGTTGTACGTGAGGTACCGCTCGGGCAGTTGCGTGCGGAAGCCATTGAGGATGCGCACCAGCTCATAGATGGCGCCGTAGCCCATCTGCTCGTTGAAAATCCCGGAGGAGTGCCCGGTCTGTCCCGTGGTCTTCAGGTGCCAGGTAATGGAGCTGCGCCGGCTGACGCTGCCGTAGAAAACGCCGTTCATCCGCGGCGTTCCTTCAAACTCCAGCGCGACGTCGCTGTGATGCGCCGCCGCAATCATGTCCCGACGCGAGACATTGGTCGGCTCGCCGTGATCCTCTTCGTCGCCGCTCAGGACGGCTGTGATCTCAGTGTGGTCCAGCGCATGCGCCGCCTGCAGCGCCTTGAGGGCGTAGAGCATATCGACGAGTCCGCCCTTCATATCGCTGGTCCCGGGACCTTCGGCAATATGCCCCTGAACGGAATACTTCTGGAAAGGGCTGGTCTTCTCAAAAACCGTGTCCATATGCCCGATCAGGAGAATGCGCTTGCCGCACTGCCCCGGCTGCGGGCAGGGATGCGTCGCAATCAGGTCGCCGGCGCGCTGGATCGCGTCCATCGGCACCCACTCGACGTGGAAGCCGAGAGCGGAAAACTGAGCCTCCATGATTTTGGCCACATCGCGCACGCCCTCGAGATTGTGCGTGCCCGAGTTGATGTCGACCAGCTTCTCCAGCAGATCGTTCGACGCCTGCTCATTCGCGTCGATGTAGCCGACGATCGTCTTTTCCTGCGGTGAAAGCGGCCGAGTTGTTTGTGCGGCGGTCGAAAGCGTCAGAACGGCGAGGAAAGCGGGCAGACAGTAGCGAGCAGACATTTGCTGGGAAGGATAACAGGCGGCGCCACGATTAGCGGATTAGAGCGCGAAGGTCCTTCATCAGAAGCATAAGGTGAAGATCGCTCACGGGGGACGGCTCGAAGTCGAAGCGGTGGTAGAACGCGGCGGCGCTGGCATCGATGGCATGAACGAGAACGGCTCGGGCTCCCACAATATCTGCTGCTTTGGCGATGCGAATCAATGCGTCCTTGAGCAGGGCCGCCCCGAGTCCCTTCCCCTGTTCGGAGCGATCGACAGCCAGCCGGGTAAGCAAAATGACCGGCACCGGATGGCTGGCCAGCCCCTTCGCAATGCGTGGAGGCACAGCGTCGCGGGCGACGCTGCCTGTGGCAATCGAGTAATAGCCCACCACGCCGCCGGCACGATGAATCACATAGGTCCTCGACGTTTCGCTCTGGTGGCTGCTCCACGCGTAGCGTCTGAGCCAGTCATTGAGAGAAACGTGAGCGCCGCAATCGAAGCGGCTCACATCGTGTGCCCGGGAGAGCGGTTCAACGCCCGACAGTTTACCGGAGCCCGTCTCACTGCCGTTCAAGGACTGAGGGCTCCCGCAGCAGTTTTCCAAGACGCGGCAGACTGCGCGTGGGCCGGTCCAGGGCCTCGCTGAATGTCTGCCAGGTTCGCGCGTCCAGATCAAAGTGACGCTGATCCGCCAGGGTGCGTTGGGCGCGTTCCGAGGCACTTTCCAGGATGAATGCGCTGACGCTCACGCCAGCGGTGGCCGCGGCACGGGTGATCGCGGTCACCTCGCGCTTCGAAGCTCGTACCTGGATTCTCTGCTCTTTACGGACCTTGGCCGGCATATCCAACCTCCGTACTGCCATTGTACTCCAGTGTCAGAGAAGCAGTGACCGCGCTTCCTCCCACAACCTCCCCGTAAGCTCTCCCGCCGGCAACGCCTGCGCCAACCGCGCCGACTGCCCGGCCCACATCTGCAGCCGCTCGGCGTCATTCGCCCTCGCTGCCTCCTCGCGCATCAGCCGCGTGAATCCCCGCTGAATGGGATAGGGCGCGGTCGGGGGAGCGTCGTCAGCCGCAGCCGCCTGCGTGTAGCGCGTGGTCACGCTGCGCCCCGCGCGTCCGGAGAAAGCTCGTGTCAGCCCGGTCTGGTGCGCCTCAGTACCACCGATCCGATCCGCCCATGCCTGATGAGTCTTCGCCTCCGGGCAGCGCAGAAAACCCGTGCCGACCATGAGGGCGCTCGCGCCCAGAGTGAGCGCTGCAGCGACGGTCCGGCCATCCGCGATGCCGCCGGCAGCGATCACCGGAACGCGAACCGCATCGGCAATCTGCGGTACCAGCGAGAACAGACCTACCAGGGAACGCTCAGCCTCCTCTGGATCGAACGACCCGCGATGCCCGCCGGCTTCCATGCCCTGGGCGATGATCGCGTCCGCCCCGGCATCGGCGGCAGCGCGAGCTTCCGTCACCGTCGTAGCAGTGGCGAACCAGAGAATGCCGCGAGACTTCATAGCGGAAACAAACTCCGGCGCGTAAATACCCATGATCGACGAGATCGCCGTCGGCTGCGCATTAAGCATGGCAACGCACTGCGCCTCAAAGTCCGGCAGCACCGATTCGGCCGCTTCCCGTGGAACAGCCGGTCCCCAGGAGGAGAGAAAATCCAGCACACGCTGTTCAGCCTCCGGATCGCGCGGCGGCGTCGCGCCGGGAATCCAAAGGTTGATCTGGAACACGCCCTGGCTCTGGCTGCGAAACTCCTCGACCCACGAACGGATCGCCTCAGGCTGCATCAGCAATGCGCCGCACGCGCCCATACCGCCCGCGTTGGCCACGGCGATCGACAGAGAAGGCGGGCACGCTCCCGCCATCGGCGCCAGCAGAATCGGCACCCGCAAACCAAGCCGCTCAGCGAAGGCCTCGGCGCGAGCAAGAGGCCCGGTGGATTCCGGATGAGCCATATCGAAAACTCCTGGGGACAGGGGGCCTGTCACTGCGGTTTGGATTCGCCCATTCTGCCCAGGGATTCGCTGCGTATTCCGCCGTATACTTTCCTGTTTGCTTTCGTTCGTGGAGGTGAGGTCGATGAGCTCGGCGGCGGTTGGATATGCAAAAGAGAATGCAGCGCGGTTTCTCGAAGAACTGAAAACGCTCCTTCGGATTCCGTCGGTCTCGACGACGCCGGAGCACAAGGGCGACGTGGAAAAGGCTGCAGAGTGGGTAGCGGCCGAGCTGCGCCGCATCGGCATGGAGCACGTAGAAATCATCCGCGCAAAAGAGGGTCACCCTCTGGTCTACGCGGACTGGCTCCACGCCGCGGGCAAGCCCACCGTCCTCTGCTATGCCCATTACGATGTCCAGCCACCCGACCCTCTTGACGAATGGGTCACGCCGCCCTTTGAGCCGACCGAACGCAACGGCAACCTCTACGCGCGTGGCGCGGTCGACGACAAGGGCCAGCTGGTTTCTCAGGTCAAAGCCCTCGAAAGCCTTTTTGCGAAGAACAGCGGCAAGCTTCCCATCAACGTGCGCGTCATTTACGAGGGCGAAGAAGAAGTCGGCGGCGAGCGCATCGCCGCCTTTGTGCGCGAGCATCCCGATCGCCTGAAAGCCGACTTCGCCCTCATCTCCGACACCGAGATGTTTGCGCCAGAGCTGCCCACACTCTGCGTCGGCCTGCGCGGCATGATCTACACCGAACTCGAAGTGCGCGGCGCCAAGAGCGATCTGCACTCCGGCATGTATGGCGGAGCCGCTCCCAATCCCTTCGTCGCGCTGGCGCAGATCATCGCAGGCCTCAAGGATCGCGACGGGAAAATTCTCATCCCCGGCTTCTACGATGACGTGCAGAAGCCGAGCGCCGACGAGTTGAAAGCGTGGAAGGCTCTGCCCTTCGACGAAGAGGAATATCGCGAGAAGGAGATGGGCGCGTCGGCCCTGGTCGGCGAAAAGGGCTACTCCGCCCTGGAGCGGACGTGGTCGCGTCCCACGCTCGACGTCCACGGCATCGTCGGCGGATTCACCGGCGCCGGCGCAAAGACCGTCATCCCGGCAAAGGCGACGGCAAAGATCTCGATGCGCCTGGTCCCCGACATGACGCCCGACAAAGCCTTCCAGCAGTACAAGGCCTACGTTGAGAAGATCAAACCCGAAGGCGTCAGCGTCGAAGTGCGAATGATCCACTCCGGCGACCCCATCGTGATCGGGACCGACAACCCCTACATCCAGGCTGCAACGCGCGCGCTCAAAGACGTCTGGAACAAAGACACCGTCTTCATTCGCTCCGGTGGATCGATCCCCATCGTCGGCGACTTCGAGCGCCACTTGAAAATCCCATCCGTGATGATGGGCTTCGGTCTGCCCGACGACGGCCTGCACGCCCCCAACGAGAAGTTCCACATCGCAAATTTCCACCGCGGCATCGAGAGCCTGATCGTCTTCTTCGAAGAGCTGGGGAAGTAGCGACCCGCTTAGCTGCCGTACAGATCCTGCTCCGACACCACCGGATCGAGGTTCCCGCTGCCAGCCGCGCGGTGCGAAGCCGTGAACATCGATCCGCGCGCCGCAATCACCGGGGCGAACCCGGAGAATTCGAGCGGCATAGCAATATCGTCGTAGATCGCTTCCATCCCGCCGCGCATCGTGTACGTCTCATGCCAGAAACCCGTGCCGCCCGAATCGCGAAGGAAGTTTTTCCACCACAGTCGATGGGGCTCGGAGCGCGTCCACGCCAGCAGCGAGTCCATGTCACGCCAGTACTGGCGCATGCCGGCGTGCATCGGGAACAGCGAGAAGACGAAATTCTCGTGCCGCAGCAGCCCGTCTGGACGCGCTTCAACGGACCTGGAAATCTGCGGACCAAATCCGATCAGCGTCTTCAGGCCGGTCAGGCGATTCACGCGCATACCGAGGTAGACCACGACCAGGTCGGGATACTGCGACAGATCCACAGTCCGGCGCTCCACCCGGGTTAGCTTTGGGGTAGCGGGCATTGGCTCAGCCTCCGGGTCTCAGACTGGCACAGACCGCAAAAACCCGTCTACCGCCGGGTTCCCAGGCAGATTCCGAACCCCGGAAGCAGAAGTCGCGCCGTTTCCATACCTTCCCGCATCTGCTAATGTGGTGAGTTCAGTCGAAATCTCAAGGAATTCGGAACGATGGCAAAGGCAGTTTGGAACGGCAAAGTAATTGCAGAAAGTGATAGTTACGAGACGGTCGAGGGAAATGTCTACTTCCCGGAGAGCGCCGTCAGCCGCGAATACCTGCGGCCCAGCTCCACGACCTCGACCTGTCCCTGGAAGGGGCAAGCGCGTTACTACAGTCTGCTCGTCGATGGGCAGGAGAATCAGGACGCTGCCTGGTACTACCCCAATCCAAAACCAGCAGCCCGTAACATCAAGAACCACATCGCTTTCTGGCGTGGTGTCGAGGTGGAGAAGTAGCCGCAACCGCCGCCCTTCGGCGGAATGCACCTTGCCGAGGGGAGCTCAGCCCCCTTCTTTCCTGTACCGGATCTGCTGCCATTTCCAGGCGCTTTCCATCATCGAGTCCAGCGTCGTGTGGCTGGGCTTCCATCCCAGTTCCCGCCCAATCTTCTCGGAGCTGGCAATCAGAATTGCCGGATCCCCGGCCCGCCGCGGACAGACCTCCACCGGAATCGGATGCCCTGTCACCCTTCGAGCTGATTCGATGACCTCGCGCACCGAGAACCCGCTGCCGTTCCCCAGGTTGTAAACCAGCTGCATCGGCCCGGTCAGCGCCTCCAGCGCGAGTCGGTGGGCGTGCGCAAGATCCTCCACGTGGATGTAGTCGCGGATGCAGGTGCCGTCGGGCGTGGGATAGTCCTCGCCGTAGATCCTGATCTTCTCCCGCCGCCCCAAAGCCACATCGAGGACAAGTGGGATCAGGTGCGATTCGGGCTCATGCGCTTCGCCCCGCCCTTCCAGTGCTCCCGCCACGTTGAAATAGCGAAGACTGGCGCAGGAGAAACCGTGTACCCGATACATCCAGGTGAGCATTTTTTCCACCAGCAGCTTCGATTCTCCGTAGGCATTCGTCGGGCGCAGAGGCGCGTCTTCGCGAATCGGAGTACTGTCCGGCTCGCCGTAAACGGCCGCAGTAGAAGAAAACACCAGGCGCCGAACGCCTGTGGAAATCATCGCCTCGAACAGGCTCAGGGTCGCAGCTGTGTTGTTGCGGAAATAGAGCTCGGGCTTCGCCATGCTTTCGCCGGCTTCGATGAGCGCAGCAAAGTGCAGGACCCCATCGATGCCAGAGCCGAGAACCTCTTCAAGCCGTGAACGATCAGCGAGCTCACCCTGAACAAATTCCGCCTCCGCCGGAACCATGCGGCGTTCCGCGTGGCAGAGATTGTCGTAGATGACGACAGAGGCTCCGGAGCGCCCCAAAATGCGGGCGACCGTACCACCAATGTACCCAGCTCCACCAGTGACTAAAATTCTCAATCTGTCCCTTCGCCTCTCCACTATGCTAATGAACGCCCTGTGTGCCGTCCGGTTTACTTATAATGCATGGATGCGGGCTTTTCGACAGACAAGCGGGTCGTAGGTTCGCTTTCTTCTTCTCATTTCTAAGCATTTAGCGGAGACAGCAGGTCCGGGAGCCAAATCGGTCGGGGCTTCGTATTCCCCGGCGCATTCTAAGCCGGCCGGAATCGACTTGAAATCGGACGAACATCGCCGATTGAACGAGAGGGCAGCACAGCACGTCCTGTGAAAGTAGGCTGTCCCCAGAACGGTTTAGGAATCTGCCTCGTTCGTGTGACTGCTCGCAGGCATCTCTTGCGCTACGCTTAGGTAACCGCCTGCGAAAACGTTGGTACCTCTCGGAAGGCCGAATGGTAATCGGGCTGTGCAAGAATAGGGACATCGAAATCTCCATTCGAATGCAGGCGGTGTTCCGGGGTCGGGCCACGCCACTGGGCAGTCATCAGGGGAATTTTGGTCCTCCAAGTGCATTGAGGACTTTTTACTTCGCGTGATGCTTCGCAACTTCTTTTCTCAAGTCATGTTGGAGATACAGGGCAATGGCTACGGACAACTCACTTAAGCGCGGTACGTTTGGACTGCTCCCCGAACCTGAAGGCCGGATGGGTTCGTTCGGGATGAGCATGATCATCAACGTGAGCATCGCGGCGCTGACGCTGCTGCTTACGATCGCGCAGGTGCACCAGGTGCAGGAGCACCGCTATGAGACGACCCAGCTGATCTTCCCCGTCGAGCAGCCAAAGCCGTACACGCCTCCGGTGCCGAAAATCCATGTCATTCCTCCGCCGCCGGTCGTTGAGGACAGGCCGAAGATCGAGCTGCCCAAACCTCAGGTCGAGCCGCCGAAGGTGGCCGAGGTAAAGCTGCCGACGCCGGAGATGCCGAGGATGGAAGCGGCGCCTCCCAAACGGTTCACGCCTCCCCCGCAACCCAAGGTTGGCTTGTTTAAGAGCGAGCTGCCCACTCAGGTCGCCAACAATATGGCCGCGCCCTCTGTGAAGACGGGTGGGTTCGGCGATCCGGAGGGTGTCCACCCGAATCCCAATGCCAATCGGCAGCCCACCGTGGCTGCGGTCGGTGCGTTTAACGCCGCGCCCGGCGCGGGCGCACCGGGTGCCGGCGCGGCTCGCGCGGGTTCTGTACACGGCGTCGATTTTGGCGCCGGCGTGGCCAATGGGGTTCCCGGAGGAAAGGATCGCGGCGCGATTGCCTCTGCCGGTTTCAATGACGGAGTGGTCGGCGGCACCGGGCGTCCCGGCAGCCACGGCACTGTCGCCCGAAGCAGTTTCGGGGATAACATGTATGGATCGGCTGCAGCTCCGGCGGTTCGGGCAAAGGACCCGGCAACCACGCCGATTATTGTGCTGGCCAAGCCCTTGCCGGCCTATACCGCCGAAGCCCGGCAGCTCAAGATCCAGGGAGATGTCACGCTGCAGGTCCGCTTTGCCGCCAGCGGCCAGGTTGAAGTGCTGCGGGTGATCAGTGGATTAGGCCACGGGCTGGATGAGCAGGCAAAGATCGCGGCCGAGCGTATCCGCTTCAAGCCCGCCACCCGGGACGGTCGTGCCGTCGATGAAGTAAGCATCATTCATGTCACCTTCCAGATGGCGTAATCGGGGATAACGGCGCGCAGCGCAGGGAAGTTACGAGCAGAAGCGCTGCCGACAACGCACCAGAAAGTAATCCGGGACAGAAAGTTTTCAGGAGTTGCACAATGGTTCGGAAGTTTATGATGCTGGGCATTATTCTGCTGCTGGGCGTACCGGCATCCCAGGCAAAAGATCACCGCGTTTCCACGCAACCCATGGTTCCCCTTACCCCGCAGCAGCATCGTCTGGTGCAGGAGGCGATCGCCCGCGAAAAAGTGATTGTTAAGGAGATCCAGAAGAGCACTCCGGTGGTGCAGTCCTACATCCAGGACATGCGCGCCGACCAGAAGCTCTATCAGATTCCGGTTGCCGATCAGTACATGATCGGGCGCGTGGATTTCAGCAAGGCGTTCGTCGCCGACGAATACGCCTCCCGAAGCCAGTCACACGGCTTCTTCTCCGGCTCCTTCCGCTTCATGTCCGACCTGACTCGGGCCTTCCACCTCGAGAATTCGCCGACCGGTTTCATGGCGATGATGTTCATCGATCCCTCCGGGTTCGACGAACAGCACTACAGTTTCCAGTTTGTGCGTCGCGAGTTTCTGGGTACCGTGCGTACCTGGGTCTTCGACGTGCGCCCGAAGGAAAAAGGTCCCGGCCGGTTCTTCGGACGGATCTGGGTTGAGGATCAGGAGGGCAACGTCGTCCGCTTCAACGGCACTTACATCGCCAACCCCAACGACGACATCTCACACTATTTCCATTTCGACAGCTGGCGCATGAACGTGCAGCCGGGCGTGTGGGCTCCTGCGGCGGTTTATGTGGAAGATACCCTGCATGAGCCGGTGAACCATGCACAGAGCTTCCGCGGCCAGACGACCTACTGGGGTTATTCCCTCAAGCTGCCCACCAGCGAGTCCGACGCCGAATCGATGGAAATCGAGAACGCGCAGGACCAGAGCGAAAACAACGCCGATGTCAGCCCCCTGCAGGCCGAGCGCGAGTGGGTTTCGCAGGCCGAGCAGAACGTGCTCGATCGCCTCACCCAGGCCGGTCTGGTGGCGCCGCCCAGCGACTTCGACAAACTGCTGGAACAGGTGACGAACAACATCATCATCGGCAACAATCTCCAGCTGCCCAGCGACATCCACTGCCGCGTAATCTTGACCGAGCCGCTCGAATCGCTGGCGGTCGGCAATACCATCCTCCTGAGTAAGGGCCTGGTCGACGTGCTGCCCACCGAAGAAGATCTGGCGGCGGTCATCAGCTTCCAGCTCGCGCAGATCGTCGAAGGCCATCACATTGACACTCGCTACGCCTTCAACGACCGCCTGCTCTTCCCCGACACCTCGACCTTCCAGCGCATCACGATGAACCATTCCAACGTCGATAACGAGGAAGCCGCAAAGAAGGCGGTGGAGCTGTTCGATCACTCCATCTACAAGGATAAAAAGGCCAGCGTCGGCCTGTTCTTCGAACAGCTGGAAGCACGCTCGAAGGATCTGACCGCCCTGCTGACCCCGCGGCTCGGCGATTCGCTGCTGCGCCCCGACGGCCAGCCCTGGCTGGCTGCGCTCATGCAGGGCGCGCCGAAGCTGGACATGGATAACCTCACCCAGGTGGCCGCTCTGCCGCTCAACAGCCGCCTCAAAATCGACCCCTGGGATGACAAGGTCTTCATGCTGCATGTCAAGCCGGCGCCGCTGCTGAACGCCCGCGACAAAATGCCGCTGGAGATCACGCCCGTCTATTTCCGGCTGGAGCGTTATCAGGACACGGCGCTCCAGGCAACACCGGCTGGAGCAGCGCCGGCCGCAGGTACTGCCGTGCCCCCTTCGGCCGGCACGAACCCGCAGCAGCCCTCGACCAGCGCACAGACGCAGCCGCAGTCGCAGGCGTCACCACAGTAATCGGAGGAGAAGGTTCTCCTTCCCGGCGGAGCGGTTCAGACGACCGAACCGCACGCCACGTTTGTTGCGGGTTGAACAGAGACTCAGGAATACCGCTGGAAACTGGCTGAGGCTCGCACGTGTTTGACCGGAGATTTAACGTGGTCAGAAAGATAGGACTTCTCGCGTTATTGTTGATTCCTGCTGTAGTCGTCGCCCAGAATCCAAAGTCGGCTGTCGGTGGTGAGGCTGGCATTTGGGCTGGAGGTGGCATGTCCACCTTCAATCCCGACTGGGGTTGTGCCACCACCTCGCCCTTCTGCGGCAATCAGCTCATTGGTCCCGCCGTCTTCGGCGACTTCAACCTGCACGGCCAGTACGGCGTCGAGGCCGAAGCGCGCTGGCTGCGCTGGCACGGCAGTTCTGGCTTCTACGAAGATAACTATCTCGCCGGGCCGCGGGATCGCGTGCTCCGCTGGCACGGACTGCTGACCTGGATCAAGCTCGAGCTGGGCGGCGGATGGATTGAGACTCCAGGCTATCCGGCCGCGGGCAGCCTGAAAGGGAGCTATTTTGCCTTCGTCCCGGGCGTCACGTTCGAATATCGCCTGTCGCGCAAGCTTTCGCTGCGGGGCGATTATGAATATCAGATTTGGCCTTCGTTCGCGGGTCCCCCGACCTACAGTTCTACCGGCACGCTCCTCGAGCACAAGAGCGGACTAACGCCGAACGGCTTCACCTTCGGCGTCTCCTATCGCGTTCTCGGACACTAAAGGCGGAAAGCTTCCCGTAACAGCGAAAGGGCCGGGCGCAATGCGTCCGGCCCTTTTGTTGTTCTGCTCTTCCACGCCTCAGAAATGATAGGCGATGCCGATCACCGGGTCGTAGATGTTGTAATACACGTTCGTCCGCCAGTCGTTGTTCTTATAGTTAAACGTCGGCGTCTTCACCACCAATCCGCGATATTCGGCGCGAATATCGAAGCTGGGGCTGATCTCGTAAGCAAAGCCGGCCCCATACATCAGACCCACGTTGGTGTTGCGGCTGATGTCGAACGTCGTCGTTTTGGCGTCGTCAATGGGCGAGAACATTAGCGCCGCAGGGCCGGCTTCCAGAAACGGGTTCCAGTTCCGGAAATAGAAGCTGCGCACGTAAGCGCCGGAGATTTCCTGGATGCGATCATGCACCAGGTAGCTGCCGGCGGGAAAGGCGAACCGCTGCTGATTCTGATCGTACTGATAGTTCAGTTCGAGCGCGCTGTGCGGAGTAAGGTCGTACCGGTAGCTGACCAGGGCTCCGTACCCAGGGGTCGAATGCAGCTGAACAGCGTTGCCGGAGGCGTAAGGCGCGTTGATCATGGAGCCGCTGACGCTGATGTCCTGACGGCTTTCCTGCGCGAACATCGGAGCTGCCATCAGGGGCAGCAGGAAAAAAACCACAAACAGCGATTTCTTCATTCGTCGGTCAACCTCTTTACAGCGCCCATCGGAGCTTCCGGCCGGCGCAGGGATTGCCCGCGCCCCGAAAATCCGGGTTCCGTGAAATTGCAAACATCGTGGGGATGTCCACCTGGTCATTGTACCTGCCAGGAGGCTTTTCGACAGCCTGCCGAGCTACTCTAATGCCTCCTGGAGCGGCCCGCGTGCGCGGGCGCCGGTTCCGCACGAAACGAGAACGGGTGCCCATGCTCGGCCGCCAGTGCTTTGACGTTTCCCAGGAACGCAAGGGCAGCATGCGACAGACTGGCCCGGGCCCGCTGTACCAGCCACAGGCGTCGCGCAATCCGCAGCTCCGGTACCTGCACCTGGACCAGTTCTCCGCGCTCGATCTCCGGCTGCACCGTTAGCCCGGGAACAAGAGCAACTCCATTGCCCAGCGCCACAAAACGCTTGATGGCCTCCAGGCTGGGCAGCTCCACCCCCATATTCAGCGGAGTCTGGTGCCGCGCAAACGTCTCAATTACTCGCTGGCGCAGCGGGGAAGCCACCGTATGAGCAATGAAATTCTGCGCGCCCAGGTCGCGGATGGACACCTGTTTCTGTTTCGCCAGGGGGTGCTTCGGATCGACAACAAACGTCACCAGATCGGTGTAGACCGCGATCGCGTGAAGCCGCTCGTCCTCCGGCCGAAAAGAGAGGATGCCAAACTCCACCGCGCGCTCCAGCAACTGATCCGGGATCTGGCTGGCCAGCGACCGCTGCACGGTCACCCCGATATGGGGATACAGCCGGCGAAAGCTGTCCAGCACCGGCAGCAGCCACAGGCACGTGTATTCGTTGGCCATCATGGTCAGGCGCCCGCGTTCGAGGGCCCGGAGCTCTTCGAGCGCCGCCACGGTCTCGCCGCGCAGCCGTAAGAGTCGCTCGGCGTATCCGCGAAGTAACCTCCCCGCGGCGGTCAGCGTGCCGTCCCGTGAGGCTCGCTCAAACAAAGGCTCGCCGATCTCTTCTTCGAGCCGTCGAATCGTGTGGCTGATCGCCGGCTGCGTGCGATGCATCCGCACCGCGGCGCGCGAGAAGCCCTTCTCTTCGACAATTGCCAGAAACGTTTCCAGAGAGGATAGATCCATAAACAATAAGCGGACCGAACCGCCTGTTCTGATTAACTATGCACCAAATTTATGGAAAAGCAAAGAATTACAAATTTGCCTTATGGGCAGCGATTTGTAAGACTAGCCTTACGACGAGCTCAATCCCTTCGGGCTGGCTTCCCCGATTCACAGAAGGCGCCAAACGGAGACAATCACGATGCCGCAAAACCGTATTCATTTTTTTGATACGACCCTGCGCGACGGCGAGCAGTCCCCCGGCTGCAGCATGACCCACCACGAGAAGCTGGCGCTGGCGCACTCTCTGGCCGATTTGGGCGTCGACATTCTCGAAGCCGGCTTTGCCATTGCCTCTGACGGCGATTTCGCCGCGATTTCGGCTGTGGCCCGCGAAGTACGTGGCCCGAAAATCGCTTCCCTGGCCCGTGCCCGGCGCGAAGATGTCGAGCGGGCCGCCAGCTCCGTAGAAAAAGCAGCCCGCCCCCGCATCCACGTCTTCCTCGCCAGCTCCGACATTCATCTCGAATACAAGCTGAAGATCACCCGCGAAGCCGCCCTCGATCAGGCCTCCGCAATGGTCGCTCTGGCCCGCACCTATGTGGACGACGTTGAGTTCTCTCCCGAAGACGCCACTCGTACCGACCCCGAATTCCTCTGCCAGTTCGTCGGAGCCGCCATCGCCGCAGGTGCCGGCACCATCAACCTGCCCGATACGGTCGGCTATTCCACCCCGGAAGACTACGCCGCCATGTTCCGGCTGATCCTCGACAAGGTTCCCGGCGCGGATCGTGTCATCCTCTCGACCCACTGCCACAATGACCTCGGCCTTGCGGTGGCTAACACCCTGGCGGCCATTCGCGCGGGCGCGCGTCAGGTGGAGTGCACCATCAACGGCATCGGAGAGCGGGCCGGCAACGCGGCGCTGGAAGAGATTGCCGCGTCGCTCCATGTGCGCGCGGACGCCTATCCGTATGAGACCGGACTCAAACTGGAAAAGCTCTATCCGGTCAGCCGCCAGTTGTCAGAAACCATCAGCTTTGGTCCTGCGCCGAACAAGGCCATCGTCGGCACCAACGCCTTTGCCCACGAGGCCGGCATTCATCAGCATGGCGTGCTCTCCAATCCGCTCACCTACGAGATCATGACGCCGCAATCGATGGGCGTTCCCGCCAACCGCATGGTGCTGGGCAAGCATTCAGGACGCCACGCGCTCCGCTCGCGTCTCGAACAACTCGGCTACCGCCTCAGCGCCGAAGACATCGACATCGCTTACCGCGCCTTCACCGAGCTGGCCGACCGCAAGAAGGCCATCTACGACCAGGACCTGATCAATCTCGTCGCCCATCACCAGCGCCACGAAGACCTGATCAGCGACGACGGGGTCCGCGAGAAAACGGCCAGCTAAGCGCCGGCCAAACCAGACATTGCCGAAGGGCCCCGAGCCCGAACCCAGGGGAGTTCATGGCGAAGAAGCTGAAGATTCTGATTGTGGCCGGCGACGGCATCGGCCCGGAAGTCACCGGCGAAGCCGTCCGCATCCTGAAGTCGGTCGCCGAACAGGGCGGCCACGACTTCCAGTTCCGCGAAGAGCGCATCGGCGGCGTGGCCATCAAGGCCGACGGCTCGCCGCTGCCACAACGCACTCTCGACGCCGCCCTCTCGAGCGATGCCGTGCTGCTCGGCGCGGTCGGAAGCAACGAATTCAACGCCCTCCCTCCCAGTGAACGCCCTGAAGCCGGCCTCCTGAAGATTCGCGCCGCCCTCGGCGGATTTGCCAATCTGCGGCCCTCCTTCGCATGGCCGGGTCTCTCTCAGAATTCCCCCCTTCGCCCCGAAGTCGTCGAAGGCTCCGACATCCTCTTCGTGCGCGAGCTCCTCGGCGGCCTGTACTTCGGCCAGCCCCGCCAGTGGGATAAAGCAAAGAACGAAGCCTGGAACACCATGCGCTACACCCGCGACGAAGTCGTCCGCGTCGCGAAGGTCGCCTTCGACCTCGCGTCGAAGCGGCGAAAAAAAGTCACCTCCGTCGACAAGGCCAATGTTCTCGAAGTCTCGCAGCTCTGGCGCGCCACCGTGACCGAGGTCGCGAAAGATTATCCCGGCGTCAGCCTGGAACATCAGTATGTTGACGCGATGGCCATGCACCTGATGAATCAACCGAAAAATTACGACGTGGTTCTCACCGAGAATCTCTTCGGCGACATCCTCTCTGACGAGGCCGGCGTCATCACCGGCTCGCTCGGCATGCTCCCCTCGGCCACCATCGGCGGCAAGGTCAATCTCTACGAGCCGGTCCACGGATCGGCGCCGGACATCGCGGGCAAGGGAATCGCCAATCCTCTCGGCGCCATCCTCACCGCCGCCATGCTCCTGCGGTACTCCGCCGGCCTCGACGAAGAAGCATCGGCGATCGAGTCGGCGGTGAAGCAGATTGTCGCCGAAGGCTGGCGCACTGCAGATCTCGCGCGCGGCGAGAAATCCCCAAAGCTGCTTTCCACCGGCGACATGGGCAACCGAGTCCACGATGCCGTCCTGAAAACAGCGGCAACACGATAGAAACACCCAACCGGCAGAATTGAGATCTATGGCAGACAAAGCGAAAACACTCTTCGAGAAAGTCTGGGAGCAGCACATCGTGGCGGAGCCCAAAGGCGAGCCCACGCTGCTCTACATCGATCTGCACCTGATCCACGAAGTCACCTCACCCCAGGCCTTCGACGGTCTGCGCATGGCCGGCCGCAAAGTCCGTCGCACCGACCGTTCCATCGCGACGGTGGACCATAACGTCCCCACCACCGCCAACCGCACCGTCATCGAAGATCCCATCGCCGCAAAGCAAATCGAGGCGCTGCGGAAGAACTGCGAAGAATTCGGCATCACCCTCTACGACATCGAATCGCCCCGCCAGGGCATCGTGCACGTCATCGGGCCGGAACTCGGCCTCACCAAGCCCGGCATGACCATCGTCTGCGGCGACTCGCACACTTCCACGCACGGCGCGCTCGGCGCGCTGGCCTTCGGCATCGGCACCTCGGAAGTCGAGCACGTCCTCGCCACGCAGTGCTTGCCCCAGTCGAAGCCGAAGACCTTCCGCATCGCGGTCGAAGGCGAGCTGCCCGAAGGCGTCACCGCCAAGGACATTGTGCTCGCCATCATCGGCCGCATCGGCACTGACGGCGCCACCGGCTGTGTCATCGAGTACGCCGGCTCCGCCATCCGATCGCTCAGCATGGAAGGCCGCATGACCGTCTGCAACATGAGCATCGAAGCGGGCGCGCGCGCCGGCATGATCGCTCCCGACGAGACGACCTTCGCCTGGCTCAAAGGCCGCCCCTTCGCCTCGCAGGGCCCCGCGTGGGATCAGGCTGTCGCCGAATGGAGCAAGCTCGCCTCCGATCCCGGCGCGCAGTACGACCGCGAACTGGTCATTCCCGCCGTTGAGACCGAGCCGTGCGTCACCTGGGGCACCAACCCCGGCATGGTCGTCTCCATCACCGGCCAGGTTCCCGATCCCGCCGCCGCGCAGTCCGACGCCGATCGCCGCGCCTGGACCCGCGCCCTCGAATATATGGATCTGAAAGCCGGCACGCCCATCGAAGAAATCGCCATCGACCGCGTCTTCATTGGATCGTGCACGAACTCGCGCATCGAAGATCTCCGCGCCGCGGCAAAAGTCGCCGCCGGCCACCGCGTCCACGCAAACGTCCGCGCCATGGTCGTCCCCGGCTCGCAGCTGGTGAAAGCCCAGGCCGAAAAAGAAGGCCTGCACGATATCTTTCGCGAAGCGGGCTTCGAGTGGCGTGAGCCTGGCTGCTCCATGTGCCTCGGCATGAACCCCGACATCCTGCAGCCCGGTGAGCGCTGCGCCTCCACCAGCAATCGCAACTTCGAAGGCCGCCAGGGACGCGGCGGGCGCACCCATCTGGTGAGCCCCATGATGGCCGCGGCAGCCGCAATCCAGGGACACTTCACCGACGTCCGAACCTGGGAATTCAAGACGTCCTCGAAGAACCAGGAGGTGTCTGCCTAATGGAAAAGTTCCGCACACTCACTGCAAAAGTCCTTCCGCTCGACCGCGTCAACGTCGATACGGATCAGATCATCCCCAAGCAGTTCCTGAAACGCATCGAGCGCACCGGCTACGGCGAGTTCCTCTTCTACGACTGGCGCCAGGACCCCGCCTTCGAGCTGAACAATCCTCGCTACAAAGACGCGCACATTCTGGTAGCCGCCCGTAACTTCGGCTGCGGATCGTCCCGTGAGCATGCGGCCTGGGCCCTCGGCGACTACGGCTTCCGCTGCGTCATCGCGCCCAGCTTCGCCGACATCTTCCACTCCAACGCCGGCAAGAACGGCATCCTGCTCGTCACGCTTCCCGAAGAGCAGGTGCAGACGTTGCTCGACCGCGCGGCAAAGTCTGACAACTACCAAATGACCGTCTCGCTCGAAGAAAACACGATTCGCGACAATCAGGGATTCACCGCCTCCTTCGCTATCGATCCCTTCCGCCGCGATTGCCTGTTGGAAGGCCTTGACGATATCGGCCTTACGCTGCGTCACGCGGCCGATCTGGACCAATTCGAACAGCAGCACGACGCGGCCTTCTGGGTCGCGCCTCAACCGGCCGCCCCCGCAAAGGGCGCAGGAGAATCAGCGAACGCATGAGCAGCAACGGCCCGAACGGCAAAACGCCCGGCAAAACGGCACCCGGCAAACTCTACTCCATCGCTCTCACCGAAGGCCCGAACCGCGCGCCCGCGCGCGCCATGCTGCGTGCCGTGGGCTTCACCCCCGAAGATCTCCGCAAGCCCATCATCGGCATCGCCAATACGTGGACCGAAATCGGCCCCTGCAATTTTCATCTCCGTTCCATCGCCGAGGCCGTCAAGCAGGGCATTCGCGAAGCCGGCGGCACGCCCATGGAATTCAACACCGTCACCATCTCCGACGGCATCACCATGGGCACTGAGGGCATGAAGGCCTCCCTTATCAGCCGCGAGGTCATCGCCGACTCGGTTGAGCTGATGGCGCGCGGCAATCAGTTCGACGGCCTCGTGGCCATCGCCGGCTGCGACAAAAACATGCCCGGCACCGTCATGGCCCTCGCCCGTCTCGACATCCCCGGCCTCATGCTCTACGGCGGATCTATCGCTCCCGGCCACCTGAACGGCAAAGACCTCACCGTCCAGGATGTCTTCGAAGCCGTCGGCGCGCATGCCGCCGGCAAGCTCGACGATGCCGGCCTCGAAGCCGTCGAAGCGAATGCCTGCCCCGGCGTCGGCGCCTGCGGCGGTCAGTTCACCGCCAACACCATGGCCATGGCCTGCGAGTTCCTCGGCATCTCGCCCATCGGCCTCTCCGGCGTCCCTGCGTTTCTTGAAGAGAAGCTCGAAGCCTCCCGCGAAGCTGGCCGCATGGTCATGGACCTGGTCCGTCGCGGCACGAAGCCCAGCCAGCTCATCACGCCCACAGCCATCGAGAACGCCATCGCCAGCGTCGCCGCTTCCGGCGGATCGACCAACGCCGTCCTGCACTTTCTCGCCATCGCCAACGAAGCCGGCATCCCGCTCACCGTCGATGACTTCGACCGCATCAGCAACCGTACGCCTCTGCTCTGCGACCTCAAGCCCGGCGGAAAATATGTCGCCGTCGATTATCAGGCTGCCGGCGGCAGCCGCCTGCTCGCAAAGCGCCTCATTGAAGCCGGCCTGATCGACGGCTCTTCTCTTAACGCATCCGGCCAAACCCTGGCCGAAGAAGCCGCTCTTGCGAAGGAGACCCCCGGTCAGGACGTGATCCACCCACTCGATAAGGCCCTAAAGCCCACCGGCGGACTCGTCATCCTCAAAGGCAATCTTGCGCCGGATGGCTGCGTGATCAAAGTCGCCGGCCACAAGCGCCTCGAGCATCGCGGCCCCGCGCGCGTCTTCGACACCGAAGACGCAGCCTTCCACGCTGTCGAGTCCGGACAGATCAAGCCCGGCGACGTCATGGTCATCCGCTACGAAGGCCCAAAGGGCGGCCCCGGCATGCGCGAGATGCTCGCCGTCACCGCCGCCGTCGCAGGCATTTCCGAGCTGACTGACACCGTCGCTCTGCTCACTGACGGACGCTTCTCCGGCGCCACCCGCGGCCTCATGGCCGGCCACGTCGCACCCGAAGCCGCCGTCGGCGGCCCCATCGCCGCCGTTCGCGAAGGCGACACGATTCACTTCGATATCCCCAACCGCAGGCTGTCCGTCGAGATCTCCGATGCGGAGCTCTCGAAGCGCATGGCCACCTGGAAGACGCCCGAGCCTCGTTTTGCTCGCGGCGTCTTCCGCAAATACGCCGACAGCGTTTCGTCGGCGTCTCAGGGAGCAGTCACCCACTAGCAAAGGGGGATGGGATGAGTACCGGAAAAAAGAGCACCAGCCACGCCACGCGAGCGTCGGCGGCATCAACACCAGCGCGCCTTACGGGATCGGAAATTCTGTGGGCCACACTTGAGGGCGAAGGCGTTGACGTCGTCTTCGGCTATCCCGGCGGAGCTATTCTGCCCGCCTACGATGCACTGAAGAAGTTTCCCATCCGCCACGTGCTGGTCCGCCACGAGCAGGGCGCATCCCACGCAGCCGATGGCTACGCGCGCGCCTCGGGCAAGGTAGGAGTCGCCGTCGCAACCTCGGGCCCCGGCGCAACCAACCTCGTCACCGGCATCGCCACCGCCATGCTCGACTCCGTGCCCATGGTCTGCATCACTGGCCAGGTCTCGAGCAAAGTCCTTGGCACCGATGCCTTCCAGGAAGTGGACATCACCGGGATCACCCTGCCCGTCACCAAGCACAACTACGTCGTCACCCGCGCGGACGACGTAGCGAAGACGATTCGCGAAGCCTTCCTCGTCGCAAAGTCCGGCCGTCCCGGCCCCGTCCTCGTCGACATCACGAAAGACGCGCAGCAGGGCCAGGCCGAGTTTGACTTTGCCGCCGCCGCGCCGAAGCCGCATCGTCCGCACCCGATGCTGAAGACCGAGTCGGCCTCGATCCTGCAGGCCGCCGAACTGATCCGCAGCGCAAAGAAGCCGGTCATCCTCGCCGGCCACGGCATCCTGCAGTCCGGAGCCGGCGCGCAGGTGCGCACTCTGGCCGAGCGTATGCGCATCCCCGTAGCCTCCACGCTCCTCGGCCTCGGAGCTTTCCCGGCCTCGCACCCGCTCTCCCTCGGCATGATGGGCATGCATGGCGAAGCCTGGGTCAACCACGCCATCCAGCAGGCTGACCTGCTCATTGCCTGCGGCATGCGCTTCGACGATCGCGTCACCGGCACGCTTGCCACCTACGCGCCCAACGCGAAGAAGATCCACATCGAAGTCGATCCCGCCGAGATCAACAAGAACGTCAAGGTCGACGTCGCCCTTATCGGCGATCTCAAGGAAGCCCTCGAAGCCCTGCTCCCCCATCTCGCTCCGCGTGAAAAAGCCGAGAGCCCCTGGGTGAAGGAGATCGAAGCCAGCAAGGGTGAGTGCGCCGTCCGCGACATCAAAAACCTGCCTGACAGCGGACATCTCTACGCCGCACACGTCATCCACGACCTCTGGCGCGCCACCGAAGGCAAAGCCATCGTCGTCACCGACGTCGGCCAGCACCAGATGTGGGAGGCGCAGTACTACAAGCACGAAGCGCCGCGCACCCTCATCACCTCCGGCGGCCTCGGCACCATGGGCTTTGCGCTGCCCGCCGCCATCGGCGCCAAAATCGCCTGCCCCGACAAGGAAGTCTGGGTCATCGCTGGCGACGGCGGCTTCCAGATGACCGCTGCCGAGCTCTCCACCGCCGCCCAGGAAGAGCTCGACCTCAACATCGCGGTCGTCAACAATGGCTACCTCGGCATGGTCCGCCAGTGGCAGGAGTTCTTCTACGAGAAGAATTACCAGTCCTCGCCCCTGCGCAGCCCCGACTTCGTCAAGCTCGCCGACGCGCACGGCATCGCCGGCCGTACCGTGAAGCAGCGCTCCGACGTTCTGCCCGCAGTCAACGCCGCTCGTGGACACAAGGGCCCGTTCCTCATCAATTTCCTGGTCGAAAAAGAAGACTCGGTCTACCCCATGATCCCCGCCGGCTCAGCCCTGCACGAAATGATAAGGAGACCGAATACCCCGTTGGTGGAGACGGCCACGGATAAGTGAGGATCCCGCTGACCGTTCCTGAGCTACCCGGTTTTTAGCTGACCGGACTTTAGCTACCCGCTTCTTAGCTACCCGCTTTTTAGCTCGAGGTAAGTATGCTGCACACATTCGTCGCACTCGTCGAAGACAAGCCAGGCGTGCTCACCCGCGTCGCGTCGCTCTTCCGCCGGCTCAACATCAACATCGTCTCCCTCACCGTCGGCCACTCGGAGAAGCCCGGCGTCTCCCGCATGACCATCGTCTGCGAAGCCTCACCCACCTCCAGCCACCGCATCGCCGCCAGCCTCTATAAACTGGAAAATGTCCTGCAGGTGGACGACATCAGCCAGCTCTCGCATGTCGCGCGCGAGCTGGCCCTGATCAAAGTAGCGGCCACGCCGAAGACCCGTTCCCAGGTCTTCGAGCTGGCCGAAGTCTTCCGCGCACGCATTGTCGATCTTGCTCCCGAGTCGCTGATGATCGAAATCACCGGCGTCGAAAGCAAGATCGAGGGCCTCATCCAGGTATTGAATGAAAACGGCGACCGCATCCTCGAAATTTCGCGCACCGGACGCATGGTCATGCGCCGCGGCCAGCACACCAGCCGGGTGCTGGAGGCGATGCGCGTCCCCGGCCTCGAAACACCCGAAGAACTCCGCGCCGAAGAGGGCAGCGACAGCGACGTTCTGATGGCGGAAGAAACAGGATTCTAGAAGTCCCCAGTTCCCGGTCCCCGGTCTCCAGTTTCTTTTTGGTAAGAACCAATCACGTCTCCCAGCGGGGACTGGAGACTGGCAACCGGGGACTGGCAACTGGAGACCGATCACTCTCGTTCGCTACACTGACATTCGAAAAGGAAAACAATGGCAAAGACCTATCACGATCACGACGCCGACCTTTCGCTCATCCAGCAGAAAAAAGTAGCCGTCATCGGCTACGGCTCGCAGGGCCATGCCCACGCCCTCAATCTCAAGGACTCCGGCGTCGACGTCCGCGTCGGTCTCCCCGCCACCAGCAAATCCGTCGAAAAGGCAAAGAAGGCCGGCCTCCAGGTCACTTCGGTTGGCGACGCGGCCGCCTGGGCCGACGTCATCATGATCCTCACTCCCGACCATTCCCAGGGCGAAACCTACGCCAAAGAAATTGCCCAGCATATGAAGAAGGGCAAGACCATCATGTTCGGCCACGGATTCAACATCCGCTTCGGCGCTATCGTACCGCCCGCGGAAATTGACGTCTCCATGGTCGCGCCCAAAGGTCCTGGCCACCGCGTCCGCGAAGTCTTCATCGAAGGCGGCGGCGTGCCCTGCCTCATCGCCGTCCACCAGAACGCCTCCGGCCAGGCGAAAGAGCTGGCGCTCTCCTATGCCAAAGCCATCGGCGGCACGCGCGGCGGCGTTCTCGAAACCACCTTTGCCGAAGAAACCGAAACTGACCTCTTCGGCGAGCAGGCCGTGCTCTGCGGCGGCACTGCGGCCCTGGTCAAGGCCGGTTTCCAGACCCTGGTCGATGCCGGCTATCAGCCGGAGATCGCCTACTTCGAGTGCCTCCACGAGCTCAAGCTCATCGTCGACCTCATGTATCGCGGCGGCCTTGCCTACATGCGCTACTCCATCAGCGACACTGCCGAGTACGGCGACTACACCGCCGGCCCGCGCATCGTCACTGACGCTACCCGCGCCGAAATGAAGAAGCTCCTCACCGAAATCCAGAACGGCACCTTCGCCAAGAACTGGATCGAAGAAAACAAGACCGGCCGGAAGAAATTCACCGACATGCGGAAGAACGAAGCCGGTCTCCAGGTGGAAAAGGTCGGCGCCGAGCTCCGCGCCGCCATGCCCTTCCTCGATCCCGTTGAAGTGAAAGACGGAACCCCCCAGCCGGCGGGCCGCAAGGAACAGGTGAACGCGTAGTTAAAAATTGTGGGGAAGACGCATCGCCGGTCTTCCCCCGCCGTCCAATCCTCATCCCGCGCCGTTCGCTGCCATCCGCACGCCCGGGCGCAGCGGTTCGGATACCATTCTGGCAAGGGGGTTCCCCATGGATGTCGCAACATCCCCGGCTCCCGTAGCCGCCGTTCCGGCGCTCACTCCGGTGCCTGCGATTGTCGATTCCCTGCGCCGCGTCTCGGCCCTGCACGGCCTCTCCGACGCCGAACTGCAGTGGCTGGCCACCCACGGCGAAGAAGTGTTCTATCCCGCCGGTGGGCAGATGTTCCGCGAAGGCGACCCGGCCACGAAGATGTATTTCCTGCTCCGCGGCGAGGTCCATTTCCGCCGACAGCAGGGCGGCGCCGGACTCTTTATCGGCCGCGCCGGGCAAATCACCGGTCTGCTGCCCTTCTCACGCATGAAGACCTTCGGCGGCTACGGATTCGCCGCCAACGACGTCTGGGGCCTGCAGTTGGATCGCGAGAAGTTTCCCGAGATGCTGGCCGCCATCCCCTCCATGGCCCAGCGCTGCGTCTCCGTCCTGCTCGACCGCGTCCGCGAGATGACCCGCCTCGAGCAGCAGACGGAAAAACTGAACGCCCTCGGCAAACTGGCAGGCAACCTCGCACACGAGCTGAACAACCCCGCCTCCGCGGCCCAGCGCGCTGCCGGCGGCATGATCGAGGAATTGACCACTTACGGCCATCAGAAATTCATGCTCGGCAGCCTTTGTCTCGACAACGCGCACCTCGAGCGTGTGCGCGCATGGCGCAATCGCATGGAAGAGCAGGCGAAAGCCCGCCCCGCGGATTCGATCACCCAGGCGCAGCGCGAGGACCAGCTCCAGGGCTGGCTCCGCGATCACAACGTCGGCAACAGCTGGCAGATCGTCCCCGATTTGGCCGAACTGGGCATCACCCCGGAGAACCTCAACGAGCTCTCCGACCTCCTCGGCGGCGAGCATCTCGAGATCGTCCTCTCCCAGTTCGCTTCGTCGGCCCGCACCGAGCGCATGGCCCAGGCTATGCTCGACGCCACCAGCCGCATCTTCGACATCATCGCGGCCGTCAAGGACTATTCCTGGATGGATCAGGCTCCCATCCAGCAGGTTGACATTCCCCAGTCCCTCGAAACCACTCTCACCATGCTGCAGGCGCGCCTGGCAAACGTGGAGATCGAGCGCCGTTACGAGCCCGGTCTGCCGCGCATCGCGGCCTACGCGAGCGAGCTGAACCAGGTCTGGATGGCGCTCCTCGAAAACGCTGTCGATGCCATGCGCGACCAGGGCAAGCTCACCCTCGGCGTCCACCTCTCCGGCGACTTTGTCGTCGTTGAGATCTGGGACAACGGCCCGGGCATCCCCACCGACATTCAGGCGCGCATCTTCGAGCCGTTCTTCACCACCAAGGCGCCCGGCAGCGGTCTCGGCCTTGGCCTCGACACCGCCCAGCGCATCGTCCGCCAGCACCGCGGCTATATCCACGTGCAGTCGGAGCCGGGCAACACCTGCTTCGAGGTGCGTCTCCCCATCGAACCCCTGCAGGCCTACTGACTTCGGCGCAAAAACAAAAAGACCCGCGACACGTCGCGGGTCTTTTCTTTTTGCGATATCTACAGAGAGTTCATCGTGGCCAGGAATTCCGCGTTGTTCCGCGTCTTCTCCAGCCGGCTCACGATCAATTCCATCGCCTCCACCGGCGACAGCGGGTTCAGCACCTTACGCAGAACCCAGGTCCGCTGCAGCTCATCCTTGGGAATCAGCAGCTCTTCTTTACGGGTGCCCGAGCGCTGGATATCGATCGCCGGGAAGACGCGCTTGTCCACGAGCTTCCGGTCGAGAATGATTTCCATGTTGCCCGTGCCCTTGAACTCTTCGAAGATGACCTCGTCCATGCGCGACCCGGTATCCACCAGCGCCGTCGCGATGATCGTCAGCGACCCGCCCTCTTCGATGTTTCTCGCCGCGCCGAAGAACCGCTTCGGCCGCTGCAGAGCATTGGAATCCACGCCGCCCGAGAGCACCTTGCCCGACGGCGGCACGATCGTGTTGTAAGCGCGCGCCAGGCGCGTGATCGAATCCAGCAGGATCACCACGTCGCGCTTGTGCTCCACCAGCCGCTTGGCCTTTTCGATCACCATTTCCGCCACCTGCACGTGCCGCGCGGCGGGCTCGTCAAACGTCGAGCTGATCACCTCGCCCTTCACCGACCGCTGCATGTCCGTCACTTCTTCCGGACGCTCGTCGATCAGCAGCACGATCAGCACAACCTCAGGATGGTTCGTCGTAACCGAGTTGGCGATCGCCTGCAGCAGCATCGTCTTGCCGGTGCGCGGCGGCGCAACGATCAGCCCGCGCTGCCCCTTGCCGATCGGTGTCATCAGGTCCATCACCCGCCCGCTGATGTTCTCGCGAACGGTCTCCATCTTCACCCGCTCCTGCGGATACAGCGGCGTCAGGTTGTCGAACAGGATCTTGTTGCGCGTCTCTTCCGGCGACTCGAAGTTGATCGCCTCAATCTTCACCAGCGCGAAGTATTTCTCGCCTTCATGCGGCGGCCGCACGTTGCCGCTGATCGTGTCGCCGGTTTTCAGATCGAATTTGCGAATCTGCGAGGGCGAAACGTAGATGTCGTCGGGCCCGGGAAGATAGTTGTAATCCGGAGAGCGAAGAAAACCGTAGCCGTCAGGCAGAATTTCCAGCACGCCTTCGGCAAAAATGTGCCCTTCTTTTTCGCTTTGCGCCTGGAGAATTTTGAAAATCAAATCCTGTTTGCGGAGCCCGCTGGCGCCCGGAATCTCGAGCGTGCGCGCAATGCGGCTCAGCTCGGTGATGTTCTTCTCTTTCAGTTCTGCGATTGTCATGAATCACCTGCGGTGAATTTTTGAGGAGGGGATGTTCGGATCGGGAGGGTGCAACGGGTGGTGCGGGGAACGGTCTTGACTAACGGGGAAGGGCCGGGCGCGAGAGCCGCGCGGCCCGGGGGAATCTAGGCAGCGCGGCGATGGGTTTGCTGTGGCAGCGTCATGGTTTCCGTGCGAGCTGCGGCGGCCGCCGCTGCCGGGCTCGTGTCCCGGAAGCGGAGCAGCACGTCGTTCATCGTGTCCTGCAGCCGCGTGTTCGGCTTGTGCAGCTTGCGAGTTGCCTTTGAAGCCAGCTGGCAGAGTTGGTAGCGATTGCTCACATGCGTGAGCGCACCAAAAATCAGTTCAGAGCGCATGGTGGAGTCTCCTTGCTTTCAACTAGTAAAATGTCCGACTGCTTTCGATCACAGAAACACCGCTGAACCACTGAGGCCCGAAGCAGGCTGGGATAAATATTGATGCCGAAAGCTCTGTCCCTTTAGACGCGCCAACGCGAGCTTTTGGTCAACTTTTTTCCCTTCTGAAAAATCTCTGCAATGTACGGATCGCGTCGCTTGACTCCAGCGCCTCACTGCTTCTGCAGACAAAAAATGAGCGCTCGCTCCCGCTCGGGAGCAACTTCTCTTCTGCCTGACCGGATTGGATGAAGCAGAGCGGCGAGTACCAGAGGTCAATTTCGACAGTTTTGAAAATAACTCCGGGTTGACGCTGGGTCAACTGCTTTTTTCATAGCCGTCTGTGACCGTGGTTACCGAAAATGGGAGTCTTGCGCTAAACCATTGATCATTCAGTCATTACCTTGCCATCGGGAGAATCAATGTCGATACATGTCCCCTCGCGTCAATCCCGAAAACCATAGAGGGAAATCCAGCAGACCGGGTTCCATCAAAATAAACCTATTTTTATCAATAAGATGGAAGAATAGGTCAGCCTCACTCCACGAGGCCCCCAGCGTGTCTCCTGTGTAAAAGCGACCGTTTTGCGCGACCCTTGCCTCTGCGCAACAAAAGGCCCGGCATCGCGCCTGTCGATTCAAGCGCGCGTTAGCCGGCCGCGCGTTACCAGCGTCATTGCTCTTCCGGGATCCCACGCACAAGCAGCGACTCGCTCAGCCGGCTGCCTGGACCAACCGTTGGTTGATCGATCGAACAACCGTGAAACAATGCCCGCCGGAGTCTATTTCGGGTTCGAGAGCGCCTGTTGCACCGTCTCGGAGCTCGGCTCCAGGTTCTTCAGATACTCGCTCACCCGCTTGCGCTCTTCGGGAGCCAGCGTCGGGACCAGAGCGAGAAGACGGCGCATGGTCGTCCCCATGTCGTCTACCAGGTTCATCATGCGAATGGCTTCGCCGGAAAGGGGCATAAGTCCGTTGACCTCTCTTCCTATTTTCCGCGATGCGGCGATTCCGGTAAAGGTCGGCGCCGCCCCTTCCTCTGAGCGGCCCTTCGCCTTATGAAAATCTTTCCGGCGCCGGTCCTCAGGCGCCGGGCTGTTTCAGGTCAGTCCTGCTCTTCCTTCGGCTGCTGCAGGCTCACTGCCGGAATGTTCTGATCGCGCACCAGTTTGTTGAACTGCTCGATCCCCGAAGTCTCTACCTTGTGCAGGTGATCGAGTTGCGTCTGCAGCTGCGCGCTCAGCTCCTGGAACACGTCGTACGACTGCTGCGTCGGAGCCACATCCGAGTCCTCCACCACGCCTTCCACTGAGGCCAGCTTGTTGTTCAGCTTGATCGGATAATTCAGCGCATCTTCATCCGCCTTCAGCTTCGTCTGGTAGATCGCCTCTTCAATCCCGGTCAGCTCATCGGTCAGCTGCTTTGCATCCGTCTTCACCTTCTCATTCGAGTTGGCCAGGTACGGCTTCAGCTGATCCTTCGCCGCGCGGATCGCCACCACGCTCTGGTTCGCCTCCGCTACGCGGTCGCGAATCTTCAGCGCCAGATCCAACTGCTTCTGGAAGTCCTCCTGCGTTGTGGGCGCCCGCGGATCCTTCACCACCGTGAAGTTCTCCGAGGTCGTCTTGCCGTCCACCACCAGCTCCACTTTGTACTCGCCCGGAATTGCCTCCGGTCCCCGCAGCGAGCCGTCCCACATCAGCAGCCCCGGAAATCCCGGCGTATCGCTGTAGCGCATGTCCCACACGAACTTGTTCAGCCCTTCCTTCGCCGGAGCCAGCCTGCCGCCGCGGCGTTCGTAAGGATTATCCGGCTCCCCTTCCGCCCCCTTCTTCGGCTTGCTCGAAATCTCGCGCACCAGCTTCCCATCCGCGGTCAGGAACCGCAGCTTTACTTCATCCTTCGGCTTGTCTTTCAGGAAGTAGTAGATGACCGCGCCGTCCGGCGGATTCTCTCCTACCCCCGCCTCGCGCCCGAATCCAAATCCGCCGCCATCGATGCGGATCGTCTTCTTCACCGGGAACAACTCCACCGCCGTGCTGCGGTTGAAGTGCGCCGGGTTCAGCGCCCGCACCAGCGGCATGTCGTCCATCACGTAGAAGCCGCGCCCCTGCGTCGCAAGAACCATAGCGTCCTGCTGTTTCTGGAACGCGATGTCGGTCACCGGAACCTCCGGCAGGTTCAGCTGGAACGGCAGCCAGTTGTCTCCATCGTCGTACGAGATATAAAGATGCGACTCCGTCCCCGCGAACAGCAGCCCCTTCTCGTTGGGATCCGGCCGAATCGCCCGCGTAAAGTCATCGTCAGGAATCCCGCTGACGATCTTCTTCCAGGTCTTCCCGTAGTCGTTGGTCTTATAGAGGAACGGATGAAAATCATCCGACAGATACATCGTCGCCGCCACATACGCCGTCCCAGGATCGAACGGCGATGCCGCGATGCAGTTGATGCGGATCCACTCCGGCATATCCTTCGGCGTCACGTTCTGCCAGGTCTTCCCATCGTCCTGCGTCACATGGATCAGCCCGTCATCCGACCCCACCCAGATCACGCCCGCCTTCACCGGCGATTCGTCGACGGTGAAGATCGTGTCGTAATACTCCACCGCCGTGTTGTCCTTCGTGATCGGTCCGCCCGACGGCCCCTGCTTCGATTTGTCGTTCCGCGTCAGATCCGGGCTCATCGCCTTCCAGCTCTGCCCCTCATCGTCCGACGCCAGCAAAACCTGCGCCCCCGCATACAGCCGATGCGGATTGTTCGGCGAAAACAGCAGCGGGAAGCTCCACTGCATCCGGTACTTCATCGCCTCCACGCCCGACCCCATCGGGTTGTCCGGCCAGGGGTTGATGTTCCGCAGTGACCCGGTCTTGTTGTCGTACCGCGTCAGCAGCCCGTCATACGATCCCGCATACACAAAATTCGAATTCAGCGGATCAGGCGCAATCCACCCGCTCTCGCCGCCGCCCACATCGTGCCAGTCGCTGTCCGTGATCGCCCCGTTGTTGCTCCGGCTCACGATCTCCACGGTCGAGTTGTCCTGCTGCGCCCCGTAAATGTGATACGGAAAATCGTTGTCCAGCGCCACCCGGTAGAACTGCCCTGTGGGCTCGTTGCCCTCGGTGCTCCAGCTCTTGCCGCCGTCGAAGCTGATCTGCGCCCCGCCGTCGTCCGACTCGATAAACCGGTTCGGATCCTCCGGCGCAATCCACATATCGTGATTGTCGCCGTGCTGGTTACGAATCGTCGTAAACGTCTTCCCGCCGTCCGTGGACCGGAACAGCGCCGTGTTCACCGCGTACACCGTGTTCTCGCTCTTCGGATCGGCAAATACCTGGGAGTAGTACCACGCGCGCTGCTTGATTTCGTTCTGCCCGTTCAGCTTCGCCCACGTCTTGCCCGCGTCGTCTGACCGGTAAATGCCGCCGTCCTGCGCCTCGATCAGCGCCCACACCCGCTCGGGGTTCACCGGCGACACCGCCAGTCCAATCCGCCCCAGCACCCCCTTCGGCATTCCAGGATTGTGCGTCAGCTCCGTCCAGGTGTCGCCCCCATCGGTCGACTTCCAGACCCCGCTGTCCGGGCCGCCGCTCTCAAACGTCCAGGGATGCCGGACCACCTGCCAGAACGCCGCATACAGCACCCGCGAGTTCGTCGGATCCATCGCCAGATCCACCGCTCCGGCCTTGTCGCTCTTGAACAACAGCTTCTGCCAGGTCTTCCCGCCGTCCTTCGACCGGAAGACGCCCCGATCGGCATTCGGTCCCGCCATATGACCCATCGCCGCCACATACACCAGGTTCGGATCGCGCGGATCGATGCGAATCGCCCCGATCTGCTGCGTGTCCTCAAGCCCTACATGCTTCCACGTCTTGCCCGCATCCATTGACTTGTACACGCCGTCGCCGTGCGACGCATTCCCGCGGATCGCGCTCTCGCCCGTTCCCACGTAAATCACGTTGTGGTCGGAATCCGCGACCGCGATCGCCCCAATCGACCCAAAGTTGATCTGACCATCGGTGATCGGCTTCCACGTATGCCCGCCGTCGGTGGTCTTGAAGACTCCGCCGCCGGTTCCGCCGAAGTAGTACACCAGCGGTTCGCCCGGAACGCCCTCCACCGCATCCACGCGGCCGCCCCGGAAAGGGCCAATCTGTCGCAGCGCCAGAGCCTTGAATCCGGCCGCCGGACCCTTGTCCTGGCTCGCGCCCGGATTCTGGTCCGAATCCGTATCCTGCGCCATACCGGCCACGGCCACTCCGCCCAGCACGACGGCCAACCCGGCCATCCGCACGACGGAACGCCACGAAAAAGCAAAACTCCTCTGGAAAATGCGCACGACGAGACTCTCCTTTTGATGGAACCGGGCCTCACTGCGCCCCTTTTTGAGTTTGGGGAGAACGGATTGTGTCGTTGACGTTTGAGCGCGCCCTCAGGACGCAGGCCATCGGCGCCTGCCCGTCCAAACTACGCTGCCGCCACTGCCTGGGCAAAAGTGACTTCGCAGAATACCGGCACACGCCGCCCCGCGCAATAGTTTCCTCGCACTGGGAAAAAATCCTGCCCCCGCCCGTCTAACCCTGCAAGCGGCGCTTGTCGGCTACCCGTCCGCGTGTTTCCATAGTCGAGCAGCCTTTCGAATGACCTTACTGGACCTCTGTGCGTACCTCGGCCTCGGCGCTGCCGGAGCGGCTACCGTCAACCTGCTCCTCGGCCTCCTCATCGCCCTGCGCTACAGCCCCAAACGTCATTGGCCCCACCGGCACATCAACGTCTTCCTGCTGCATCAGTGGACGGCCTACCTGGCCGTCTTCTTCACTCTCACTCACCCGGTGGTCCTGCTCTTTCTCCGCGCCCCCGCCCCGCACTTCCGCCTCATCGACATCCTCTGGCCCATCCACTCGCCCCTGCAGCCCAAGCTGAACCTCGCCGGAGCTGGCGCCCTCTATCTGCTGCTCCTGGTCTTCGTCTCTTCGCTGCTGCGCACCCGCATCGGCCGTCCGCTCTGGCGTAATCTGCATTACCTCGTCTATCCCGCCGCGGCCTTGCTCCTGCTGCACAGCATCCTTACCGACCCAAATTTGAAAGACGGCCATCCCGACCTGCTCGACGGCGGCAAAATCTTCGTGGAAATCGCCGCCCTCATCAGCTTCCTCGCCATCGCCGCCCGCGTATGGCTCCGCGGCCGCGGCCTGCGCCCCGCTCGCGCCACGCCGGCCCCGCGACCCGAGCCCGTCCTCGAAGACGAAATCGCCTGATATCCCGAACCGCCCTGGCAAGGCAAGACTGCAGAAAGAGCCGCGGCTTTGAAAGGGCACGGATTCAGCCGTGCCGCAAGACATCGCTAGATGGACCCGGCTTCTCCGGCCTGCAGGCTTTCGCTCTCCGCGCGATTCCCCTGTGTTCTCTGTGTCCTCTGTGGTGAGTCGCCGGTCGTGCGTCCCGGACATTCCATTCGTTTCGGCAAAAAATCCGATCCGCCGTCACGGATTCGGCAGCGCCGAACACGTGCTCCGCAGCAGCGATGATTCCGCCGGACCCCTCTTCGGCTCCTCATCGTACTTCTTATCCAGATCCTGCAGCCGTACCGGACTCTGAAAGCTGTACACGTTCCCCGAGCACACTACCTCCCCGTCCAGCCTGAACATCGCGAACGTATCCACCGCGCCCCCGCCAAACCGCACCTTCGTCCCAAACAGATTGGTCGTCCGCGTCACAGAGCCCCCCGATTCCAGCGCCTTCAACCAGATCAGGTGCTGCCACGTTCGGTTGCCCGACGTCGCCGGGTCGTCGCCGATGTTCAGCTTCCGCGCCACCGCATCCGCCGCCAGCACCGCGGCCAGATGCGGTTCGGTATTCGCTGCCGGTGCCGAGCCGCTGCTGCTGCCCGAGCCGCCGCCGCTCTTCGCCTCTGGCGCCGAACTCGTGATCGCCGTCAGAAACTGCTTAATCGCGTCGTTCACACTGGCGACATCGTCTCCCTTCAGCTTCAGGCAGCCGTCATACGCCGTCACCAGCTGGTTCAGATTTTCAAGATACGGCGAATGCGCTGGGTCCGGACTCGAAAGCCCGTTGGGGCTGTATAACTCCGGGATCAGCACCTGAATGTTCAGCGCCCGCAGCTGCCGTGCCACCTCGTTCATCAGCGCCGGATCGTGCACCGTCCCCACCACCGAGCTCACCGACTGGCTGCTGCTGAACATTCCCATCACCGCGCCCGCGCCCGAAACCATCTGCCCCGGCGCCGTGGAATTGATCAGCCCCAGCACCGTGCTGCCCAGCCCCCGCGCACTCGCGCCGCCTGCCGGTTCCTGGCTCTTCGCCTCTCCCGGTCCCTTTTCTTCTGCGGCGTTTGGACTGGCCACGCATACCGCCGCCGCCCGCGCTCGCAGGCTGTCGATCGCCGCCATATCCGACCGCCAGATCTGAAAATCCTGCACCAGCGTGCTGCCGCCCGAAACCAGCACCACTCCCTGCGGAGCCTGCCCCTCGTTGTTCACCACGCACGGCACATGCGCCCCCTTCGGCGCATCCTGCACCGCGCCCCCATACAGATAGCGCGCGATGTCGCATGCGATAGCCTCGCTGTTCTCCGCCACCGCCCGGTAGGTGAACATCTCCGTCTCAATCGAAAACCCCGGCGCGTTCGAGCTGCTTCCGCTGCTGTCGCCCGAAGACGAGCTCCCGCCGCTGCCCTTTTGTCCGGCCGCCGTGAGACAGCAGAGGCACAGCGCCCCAGCCACTGCGATGCGCGACGAGATCAGCATGGACCCTCCCGTGAGACTGACACTTCCTTCCGCCCCCGCTCCGCGGCCACATCGCCCTGGGGATACAACCACCCCAACATTTGTGTCGTTTTTCTGCGCGATGTTCCTGGGAAAATGCCCGGCCAGTCTGAGGGAGAGGCCCCGAGTGTACCCCAATTCCCGCACCCTCAGCATCCGAATTTTCGCACCGGTTCGCTGCTCCGGCGCCCTGCGCCACGGCACCCGCCTCACCCCAGCGCGCAGCGAAGAAAGCGCCGGAGGCCAGCGATTATCATGGCCCCCATGCCCTCGCGCGCCACTCTCCTGGCCACCCTGCTGCTCCTCGCCACCGCCGCAGCCTCCGCCCAAACGCAACCTCTCTGCCCCACCTTCAACCAGGTCCTCACCCAGCACCGGATCATCGGCGGAGCCATCGCCGTCGTGCGTGAATCAGCCCCACCCCAAACCTGTTTCTACGGCGACGCGCGCCAGTCCACCCATCAGCCCATCGACGCCGCCACCGCGTACAACTGGGCCTCCATCACCAAGACCATGACCGCCATCGCCATCCTCCAGCTCCGCGATCGCGGCAAGCTCTCCCTCGACGACCCCGCCGTCCGCTACATTCCCGAGCTCCGCCAGGTCCACGACCCGTACGGCTCCATCGACGCCGTCACCATCCGCACCCTCCTCACCCACAGCGCCGGCTTCCGCAATCCCACATGGCCCTGGGACTGCGACGACTCCGCCAATTGCGACTGGCAGCCCTTCGAGCCCACCCACTGGTCCCAGATCGTCGCCATGCTCCCCTACACCCACGTCGCCTTCGCCCCCGGCTCGCGCTGGAGCTACTCCAACCTCGGCTACGTCTTCCTCGGCCAGATCATCGAGCGCCTCACCGGCGACGACTTCGAGGTCTACATCACCAAAAACATCCTCATGCCCCTCGGCATGACCCAGAGCTACTTCGATATGTCCCCGTACTTCCTCGAGTCGCACGTCTCCTCGAGCTATCTCCGCGCCGGCGACAAGCTCACCCCGCAGCCCTTCAACTTCGATACCGGCATCACCACTTCAAACAGCGGCCTAAAATCCCCCATCACCGACATGGAGAAGTACGTTGCGTTCCTGCTGGGGACCCAAACCGAAGGTCCGCTCCATGCAATGGTCTTGAAGCGTAGCTCACTGGAAGAAGCCTGGCACGGCATCCTCCCCGTCACCGACCCAGGCCGGCCCGCCACCCCCTACACCACCGGCGCGCCCCAAATGGGCCTGGGCTTTTTCACCACCGAGATCGGCGGCCACCGCTACGTCTACCACGACGGCGACCAGGGCGGCTTCTCCTCCGAAATGTTCCTCGACCCCGCCCGCCACACTGCCAGCCTGCTCGTCGTCAACACGACAGATACCGGCGCACCACCCCCGACCCCCGCCACCCACGCCGAATCCAACACCGAACCCAACCCCGAAACCGACCTCCGCCTCACCCTCCGCCGCTACCTCCTCGACCACGTCTTCCCGCAAGAGAGCAGCAACCCGGCGGGCAACCCGTCACATTGAACCGTCTTCCAATGCTCGGCTTTCTGAGCAAGGAGCGAATTTGAGCACACCCAGGGTCCCGAATCCAAAGCCCGCCAAAGACAGAGTCAGCAAACTCTCCACCGAGATTGCAGCTCAAAACCGCGGTGACGCCTTTGGAAAATTTGCCGCCGCCGCTTCTTCCTGGCTGGGTTCGAAGTGGGCCTTCTCGGCCGCCATCGCCATCATCCTCGGGTGGGCCGTCACCGGGCCCGTCTTTCATTTCTCCGATACCTGGCAGCTCATCATCAATACCGGCACTACGATCGTCACCTTCCTGATGGTCTTTCTCATCCAGAACACCCAGAACCGCGACGCCCGCGCCATCAATCTCAAGCTCAACGAGCTGATCCACGCCATCGACGCGGCAGGCGACCAGATGATGGACATCGAGAAACTGAGCGACCAGGAACTGGACGTGCTCCAGGCGCGCTACGAAAAGATCCGAGCGGCGTGCATGGCGCGAACACAGCGCCAGGTGAAATCCGGCAGGAATTAATCCCTCTAATTCAATTCCGGCCCATCCCCCGCTCCCCCAAAATCTCCCCCACCGCCGCCACCGCCGCATCCAGTTCCGCATCCGCCGTGTAAAAGTGCGGAGACATCCGCACCCCCGCCCGCGGCCGCCAGTCCACCAGAATCTCCCGGTTCAGCAGCTCCTGGCACACCTCCTGCGAATGCGGCATGTCGATCGACACCGTCCCGCCCCGCTCCTCAGGATTCCCCGGCGTGTTCACCCTCCACCCATGCTGCAATGCCAGCTCGATCAGCCGCGCCGTCTGCCGCTTCGACTTCGCACGAATCCGCTCCACGCCCACTTCCGCGAGTATCCGCAGCCCCGGCCGCGCCGCCTCCAGCGCCGGTATATTCGACGTCCCGTTCATGAACCGGTACGGCGGCTCCGTGTACCGAATCGCCCCCGTCTCAAACGCAAACGAATTCTGGTGCGCGAACCACCCCGTAAACTTCGGCTCCAGCTTCTTTCCCAGATCCGGACGCACGTACAAATACGCGGTGCCCGGCCCCCCGCACAGCCACTTCAAAACCCCTCCGCACGCAAAGTCCACATTTAAATCTGTCACATCCACCGGCACATTTCCCAGCGACTGGAACGTGTCCAGCAACACATGCGCCCCCACCCGGTGCGCCTTCTCCACAATCGCCTTCGCATCCTGGATGTACGAACTCCGGAAGATCACGTGCGACACCGGCACCAGCAGCGTCGTCTCGTCAATCGCGTCCAGCAGCCGATCGATCGGCACCCGAATCCCGTCGTCGGTCTTCACCATCTCCACCCGCGCGCCCAGCCCCCGCTGCGCCTCCCAGAAATACATCACCGAGGGAAAATTCAGATCCGAGTACACCACCTTGTTCCGCTTCCCCGAAAAATCAAAGCACGAAGCCACCACCGCCTGGCAGCTCGTCACGTTGGGATGCGTCGATACCGACCCCTTTGCCGCATGCATCAGCGCGCCAATCTCCGCGCCCACCTCCGCCGCCAGCATCCACCAGCTCTCTTCCCACGCACGCACGCCGCGGCTCGCCCACGCATCGGCATAGCCCTTCATCGCCCCGTACACCTCGCGCGGCATCGCCCCCAGCGAGTTGCTGATCAGATAATTCGTCCGTTCAAGAATCGGAAACTCCGCCCGATAGCGAAGCAGTTCATCCTTGCTCTCATGCGTCATGCAGATTCCCACCCTCGTCCCTTGTCCCCGTTCTCCACCGATTCCGCAGCACCAGCCACCCCAAGCTCAGCAGCGCCAGATACGGCAACCCGCTCACAATCGTAATCCGCGACTGCGGCACCCACCACGTCGACGTAACCGCCAGCAAAATCCCCACCAGCCCAATCGCGGAAAACACCGCCCCGCCCGGCGCCCGCATCGGCAGCGCCGCCACCTCCGCCCGCGTCAGCCTCCGCCGAAACGCAATATGCGCCGCCAGCCCCACGCACCACGCCAGCATCCCGCCCGCCAGCGAGCACCCAATCAGCCACAAAAATGCCGACCGCGGCGCCCAGTGCTCTGCCATCAGCGCCATCGGCACGCCGATCCCCGATACCAGCAGCGCCAGCTGCGGCGATCCCGCCCCGTTCAGCCGCCCCAGCGCCGGCGGAGCGTGCCCGCTCCGCGCCAGCGAAAACATCATGCGGCTGCACGCGTACATGTTTGCGTTCGCTCCCGAAAGTGCCGCCGTCAGCACCACAAAATTCATCACCGTAGACGCGGCAGGAATCCCCGCCACCACAAACACGCTCACAAACGGGCTCTGCGTCACCCCCGCGCGATTCCACGGCAAAAATCCCACCAGCACCACCGTCGCGCCCACATACAAAAACGTCAGCATCGCGAACATGATTTTCGTCGCCCGCGCAATCGCGCGCGTATCCCGCGCCTCTCCCGACGAAATCGAAACCATCTCCAGCCCCAGAAAGCTGAACAACGCAAACGACACCGCCAGCAGCGGCGATACCATCCCCGTCGGAAAAAATCCGCCGTGAGCCACGTACTGCGGCGTCGCCCGCCCGCCCAGCAGCAGAAAAGCCCCCGCCAGCACAAACACCACGATGGTCACCACCTTCACCATCGCAAACCAAAATTCAAAGCTCCCGTAATCGCCCACCGGCCGCAGATTGATCGCCAGCAGCAGCGCCGAATAGACCACAATCCACACAAGCCCCGGCACGTGCGGAAACCAATACTGCGAGTAAGTCGCCGCCGCCACCAGCTCTCCGCCCACCGCGGCAGCAATGGCGAACCAGTATCCGTAGCGCGCCACGAACCCCGCCCAGTCGTTCAGGTACAACTCCGCGTACAACCCAAACGACCCCGCCCCCGGATGCGCGCTCGCCAGCTCGCCCAATGCGTTCGTCACCGTCCACGCCAGAAACGCGCCCACAAGGTACGTCAGAATCAGCGCCGGCCCCGCAATCTCAATCGCCGCCCCCGACCCCAGCAGCAGCCCCGTCCCAATCGACCCGCCCACGCCCACCATCGCCATCTGAGCCGCGCTCAGCTGGTGCCGCAACCCCTTCTCTTCACCGGCGCGCTGCTCCAAAGGCATGCGGGCCTTATACCAGACCGCCCGCCCCTTGCCCAGAAAATGTCGACCATCGGCGAGTCAACCCGGCCACACGCGTCCCTGCCAATCGCAGCCCCCGACTTCTTCGCCCGCCACGGTCGGCGGAACTTTTTCGCCCTTTCCCGCGTAAACCGCACTAACATCCTTCTCCCATCGAGGTACTCATGGAGAACCTGGCGCAGGACGTTCGCTACACGATTCGAACGCTCCTTCGGGCCCCCGGCTTTTCCTTCATCGTCATCCTCTCCATCGCGCTCGCCGTCGCTGCCAATGCCACCGTCTTCAGCGTGGCCAATGGACTTCTCTGGGGCGTCCTCCCCGTCCGCGATCCCGGCCGCATGGTCATGTTCTCTGAAGGCGACTCCTTCTCCTACCCCGACTACCTCGACTATCGCGACCAGACCGCCGCCGTCTTTCAGGGCGGCGTCGCCGCGCACTTTCCCCTCGTCCCCGCCAGCATCGGCGGTAAAGGAGCACCCGAGCGCGTCTGGGGCCAGGCCGTCAGCGGCAACTTCTTCCCCGTTCTTGAGACGCCCATGGCCCTCGGTCGCGCCATCCTGCCCACCGACGACACCGTCGCCCAGGGACACGTCATCGTCCTCAGCAATGGTCTCTGGCGCCGCCGCTTTGCCGCCGACCCCGGCGTTCTCAACCAGGACATCGCTCTCAACGGACAACACTTCACCGTCGTCGGCGTAGCCCCGCCTGGCTTTTACGGAGTCGACCACGGCATCAATTCCGATTTCTGGGTGCCCCTCTCCGTTGCTGGAAAAATTCTGCCCGATCTGACGGCCGACGGCGGCGACCTTTACTCCACGCGCGGCAACCAGTGGGTCATGCTCGACGCCCGCCTCAGCCCCGGCGTCTCCCGCTCCCAGGCTCTGGTCGCCGTCAACCTCGTCAAGCAGCGACTCGACGACGCCTGGCACAAGAGCGACAAGACCCACGAGAAAGTCACGCTCCAGCCGGCCGGCGCGCTTATCGCCGGCTCCGCTACCCCTGCCTTCCTGCTCATGACCGTCCTCTCCGTCGTGGTTGGCCTGGTCCTGCTCGTCGCCTGCGCCAATGTCGCCAACCTCCTGCTCGTCCGCGCGGCCGGCCGTCAGAAGGAAATCGCGATCCGCCTCGCCATCGGAGCCGGTCGCCGCCAGCTCATCCGGCAATTCCTCATCGAAAGCCTGCTCCTCTCCCTCACCGGCGCCCTCTTTGGATTTCTTCTTGCCGCCGTCGCCGCTCGCGCCATCTCCAGCTTCCGTCTCCCGCTGCCCATGCCCATTTCGTTCAACTTCAACGTGGACACGCGCGTGGCCCTCTTCACCCTCGCCCTCTCCGTCCTCACCGCCGTTCTCTTTGGACTGCTCCCCGCCCTCCGCGCCTCGCGTCCCGATCTCGTTGGATCGCTTAAGGACAATCCCGGCGGTTTCCTCAGCGGCGGCCGCTCCCGCATGCGCAACGCCCTCGTCATCGTGCAGGTCTCGCTCTCTCTCGTTCTCCTCACCACCGCCGGACTTTTCCTGCGCAGCCTCGGCAATGCCTCCTCCATCGACATCGGCTTCCAGCCCTCCCACCTCCTCGTTATGTCGGTCGATCCCAAGCTCGAGAATTTCTCGAAGCAGAAGACCCGGCAGTTCCTCGCCCAGCTGCATGACCGCGTTGCCGCGCTCCCCGGCGTTCGCTCCGTCAGCTATGTCGGCGACGTCCCCCTCAGCCTCGGCGCTACCAATAATGACTTCGACGTCGACGCCACGAAGGGGCATCCCGCCCGGAAGGTCCTCGCCATCGTCGACTCCATCGGCGACAGCTATTTCCAGACCATGGGCATTCCTCTTCTGCGCGGCCGCGCCTTCACCCCCACTGACACTGCATCAGCCGCCATCGTCAACGAAACCATGGCCGCCCATCTCTTTCCTGGACAGGACCCCATCGGCCGCTCCATCCGTCAGGACAAGGACACCTACACCATCGTCGGTATCGCCCGTGATTCCAAACTCCGCACCATCGGCGAAAAACCCTCCGACGCCATCTACTTCTTCCTCAATGCCGCGCCAGAAAAAGCCAACAGCTTTTTCGGAACCTCCATCCTGGTGAAGACGACGGTCGATCCCCGCACCCTCGCCTCGGCCGTCCGCCAGCAGATCGCCGCGCTCGACCCCAACATGGCTGTCTTCAACACCCAAACCATGCAGGAGCACGTTGACGAATCTCTGCTCCTCCCCCGCATCTCCGCGATTCTGCTCGGCATCTTCGGAGCCATTGGACTCAGCCTCGCCTCCATCGGCCTCTACGGCGTCATGAGCTATTCGGTGCGGCGGCGGACCCGCGAAATCGGCATCCGCATGGCGCTGGGAGCCAAACGCCCCACCGTCCTCGGCATGATCCTCCGCCAGGGCCTCGTCCTCACGTCCATTGGACTGGCCATCGGCCTCGCACTCGCCCTGGTCCTCGGCCGATTTACCGCGAGCCTCCTCTACGGCGTCAGCGGAACCGATCTGCTGACCTTCGCGGCGGTGTCGTTCGTCCTCATCCTCACCGCAATCGTCGCAGTCCTGGTCCCAGCCCTGCGCGCCGCCCACGTGGAACCCTCAACCGCCCTGCGCTACGAGTAGCCCCCGAGGACCCCACGTCCAACGAGTTGTCATCCTGACGACTCGCACAGCGAGTCTGAAGGACCCGCGGTTGCTCTTCTATTCGCGAGGCTCCGACAAAACAGGGCGAGTGGCCGGCGGAATGGCGATCTCCTGATCTCTCCTGAACCGAGACCCGTTTACCGAATTCCCCGTCCTTCTGTGGAAATCCTGTCAAGCCCCCCGCTTCCGAACGAAAGTAACGACCATTGATACATAAAGAGTTCCACGCCAAAATACCCTGGAATATTTGGCAGTAAATCCAGCCAAACTTGGTATTCTGAACTTATAGAGTAAAAAAGAAAAAGCCCGCGCCGCGCGGGCTTTTCCGTTGTCCTAAACCGTAAAACGTGACCCGAGGCCCTCGACCAGGGCCCAAAATAGGAGCCCCCTGCCAAGTGATCGGTTATCAATCAAATAGAAGCCAGAGGCCCCATACGCCTGCCTTCAACATGCAGAATAAAAAAGACTTAGGAGAAATTTTGACCCATCAAAAAAAGAACTGTTTTTTCGATGAAGATCGACCGTCCTCCAGTACCCCAGAGCAGAACCACCTGCTTTCACACACTTACGCAAGCGCGAAATAACATCCTCTTCGCATTCACATACTTACATAAGTTGCGCGAATTTTCCGACCCAGGAATGGCGGCGAAGCCGCGCCGGCCCGTGCAGCCAGCACCTACTCGCGACGCTCCTGCAGGAAGTCCGGCGCCACTGGGTTCTCGTACAGCGAGTAATCTCGCGTCACCACCGTCAGCCCGCTCGGCGTCACGAAGTAGTTCTTCCGGTCCTCGTTTGGGTCGTAGCCGATCACGGTTCCTTCCGGCAGATGCACATCGCGATCGATGATCGCCCGCTTGATCCGGCAGTGCCGCCCGATGTTCACGTGGGTAAACACGATGGCCGAATCCACTTCCGAATACGAGTTGACCCGAACGTCCTGGCTCAGCACGCTGTTCCGCACCACCGCTCCGGAGACGATGCACCCTCCGGAAACAATGGAGTTAATCGACATGCCTGTTCGCCCCGGCTCGCCAAACACAAACTTAGCCGGGGGATACTGCCGCGCCCGCGTCCGGATCGGCCAGCTGTTGTCGTACAGGTTGAAGATCGGAGAAACCGAAGCCACATCCATATTCGCGTCGAAGTAGGCTTCCAGCGTTCCCACATCGCGCCAGTAGAGAGCTTCCTTCCGGTTCTCGTCCACGAAGTTGTACGCGTACATCTTGTACTTGCCCAGAATCGCCGGCAGGATGTTGTGCCCGAAGTCGTGCTGCGAATCCGGATCCTCGGCGTCGCGAATCAGCGCCGGCAGCAGCACGTCGGTATTGAAGATATAGATGCCCATCGAGGCATCGACCATGTTGGGATTGAACGGCGACCGCACATCGGTCTGCTTCGGCTTTTCGAGGAACCCGGTGACCTCGCCGTTGTGCGCGACCTCGACCACGCCAAAGCGGCCCACATCCGCCGGCTCGATCGGCAGCGTCGCGATTGTCACATCCGCGCCCGAGTCTTTGTGCTGCCGCAGCATCTTGCCGTAATTCATCTTGTAGATCTGGTCGCCGGAGAGGATCAGCACATGCTTCGGCTGCTCGGATCCGATCGAGTAGATGTTCTGGTAAACGGCGTCGGCGGTGCCCACATACCAGTTCGAGCTCACCCGCTGCATCGGCGGCAGAATCTCGATGAACTCGCCCAGCTCCTGGGCCACAACGCTGGTCCAGCCCTCGCGGATGTGCCGGTTCAGCGAAAGGGCTTTGTATTGAGTGAGGATGTAGACCCGGCGCAGGTCGGAGTTGATGCAGTTGGAGAGGGTAATGTCGATGATGCGGTACTGGCCGCCAAAGGGAACCGCCGGCTTCGCCCGATCCCGCGTCAGCGGAAACAGCCGCTCCCCCGCGCCGCCCGCCAAAAGTACGCCAAGAGTGTCCTTCATCGGCATGTTCGCCTCTCACCGCTGCTGATTGGCTCCCTCGCGCGATCTTTCTGCGGCCGGACCCGGCGCTCCCACCCCTGCCGCCGCAACTTGGGGGAGCGAAGGCCAGATATATCACAAGTTTGGCGAAATGTGCGTCCCCCGGCGAACTCAGGAGTCTTCCGGCTCCCCGGAGTCGCCGGTCACGGAAATCCGCAGCGATTTCAGGAAATGCAGGTCCTGGGCCGTAAATGTCCCCTCTTCGCCCGACTCGGCCTCCGCACCGCTCTGGCCAGCCTCCAGCGCGCCCGCTGGCTGCTCCTCCACCTCGTTCAGCCCGATGGTCGCTTCCAGCATCAGCAGGACTTCAAAGCCCTGCCGGCGAATATCGGCGACCACGCCGGCGATTTGCGAGGACTCGGAGACGCTCTCGTGAATGGCCTCGCCCAGTTGCTGAACCAGCTTGCGGAGTTTTTGATTCAAGTCAGAACCTCGATTTCCCGGCTTGCGGCATGGGCCCGCAACATCCGCTTCTTCTTACCTTATCTTCTGATGTTCCCGCGCCGCAATGCGCCGTCGCAACCCGGCCTTTGGCCCGCTGCTAGACTTTTTTCATGCAGCCGAATCGCATCGGCCGGCTTTTTGGAATCGGCACCCGCGTCGCCGTGGGCAAGCTGCGCGACGGCGCCGCAGGCGCGGCCGCTGCCACCCAGCGATCCGCCGAGACCCGGGCGGCCACGGCCCCGTCGCCCTCCGGAACCCGCCCGGCTGCCCGCATCGACTACGCCGAAGGCGGCCGTCGCGTGGCCCGCGGCGCCGGACGATTTGGATCAGCGCTGGTACGCCCCTTCGCGCACGCCACCGGCGTGCTCACGCTGCAGATCAGCGGCGTCTTCTTCGCCTTGTTCACGGCCTTCTTTGCCCTCCACGCCTGGCAGGCGTTCAGGACGCTCGGCATTCACGACCGGCATGTCCTCGTCTACGCGGTCTTTGCACTCCTCTTTGCCTGGTTCACTGCCACGTCATTCTGGCGCGCGCGGAAGAGGCAAAAGCAGCGCTAAGGCAAGCGCGGGCTCTCGTCGCTTACAATGTCGGGTTCCCATGCCTGACCAGGATAAATCGAAGCCGCTCTACACTTCCGAAGATCTTGCGTCGGCTGACCCGGATCGCGATCTCGGATTCCCCGGGCAATTCCCCTTCACGCGCGGCATTCAGCCCACCATGTATCGCGGCCGGCTCTGGACCATGCGCCAGTACGCCGGCATGGGCGACGCGGAGGAAAGCAATCGGCGCTACCGATTCCTGCTGGAACAGGGAACCGCAGGCCTTTCCGTCGCCTTCGATCTGCCCACCCAGATTGGCTACGACTCCGACTCCCCGATGGCGCTCGGCGAGGTCGGCAAAGTCGGCGTGGCCATCGACTCGATCGAAGACATGGAGCAGCTCTTTTCCGGCATTCCTCTCGATCGCATCTCGACCTCGATGACCATCAATGCCACGGCCAGCATCCTGCTGGCGCTCTACGTGGCCGTCGCCCGCCGCACCGGTGCGGATGTGAAGAAGCTCTCCGGCACCATCCAGAACGACATTCTCAAGGAGTACATCGCCCGCGGCACTTACATTTATCCGGTCCGCCATGCGATGCGCGTCGTGACGGATGTCTTTGCGTGGGCGGGCGAGCATGTGCCGGAGTGGAACACCATTTCCATCTCCGGCTATCACATGCGCGAGGCTGGATCGACGGCGGCCCAGGAAGTCGCCTTCACCCTCGCCAACGGCCGGACTTACGTGCAGGCGGCGATCGATGCGGGACTCGACATCGACCGATTCGCGCCCCGGCTCTCCTTCTTCTTTAACGCGCACAACAATTTTCTCGAAGAGATCGCGAAATTCCGGGCTGCGCGGCGCATCTGGGCCGGTATCATGCGCGATCATTTCGGCGCAAAAAACCCGCGCTCGTGGATGCTGCGCTTTCACACGCAGACCGCGGGATCGACGCTAACCGCGCAGCAGCCCGAGAACAACATCGTCCGCACCGCCATCCAGGCCCTCGCCGCCGTTCTGGGCGGAACGCAGTCGCTCCACACCAACGGATACGACGAAGCTCTGGCGCTGCCCACGGAAGAAGCCGCCCGCATCGCCCTGCGCACGCAGCAGATCATCGCCACCGAATCCGGCGTGGCTAATACCATCGATCCGTTTGCCGGATCGTATGCGATCGAATCGCAGACGAACGAGATCGAGCGCCAGGTGAAGGCGTACTTCGAGCGCATCGAGACCGTGGGCGGCATGCTGGCCGCTATCGAAAGCGGCTGGGTGCAGCAGGAGATCCAGAACGCGGCCTACGATCACCAGCGAGCTGTTGATGCTGAAGAAGCCATTGTCGTGGGCGTGAATCGCTTCGCGCGGGACAAAGAGCCGGCCATCCCAACGCTGCGAATCGATGAGGAACTGGAGCGGAAACAGGTGGAGCGGGTGCGCACTCTGCGCTCACGGCGCGACGCCAAAGCCTGGCAGGCGTCGCTGAACAGGGTGCGGGAGAATGCCCGTTCCGGAGCGAACCTGATGCCGGCCATTCTCGATGCCGTGGAAGCCAGCGCGACCGTCGGAGAAATCGCATCGTCGCTCCGTGAAGTCTTCGGCGAGTATCGGGAGAGCGTGACGGTTTAAGACCGCCGGCGCTCCGAAGGCCTCCGCGCGCTTTGCCCTGACGTACACTCAATTTTGATCCAGTGGCTCTGCTTCATTCGGAGACTTATGAAACGTGTGCTCTTTCTGCTTATCGTCTTCATCGCGCCGAGCGCTTTCGCGGCGAGTCATCCCGTGGCGTTGTTCTACCTGACCAGCGACCCCACCTCGATTCGGGACTTCTTCGCCCACTCCTCGCAGATCGACCTCCTCGTGCCCACCTGGTATCAGGTGGATGAAAACGGCCTGGTGACAGGCGCACCGGAGCCGGCCGTTCTCGAGAAGGCACAGAGCGAGAAGCTGCCGGTGATGCCGATTGTCGCGCTGTTCAACAAGACGAAGTTCCATCTGCTGGCTACGAACCCGGCGGCGCAGGCGGAAATGAACCAGGCGCTCATCCGCGAATGCAAACTGCACGGCTATATCGGCTTCCAGTTCGACCTGGAAAACGTGTCGTGGACCGATCGTGACGCCTTATCCGCGCTGGTAAAAACGACGGCGGACGCGCTGCACGGCGCCGGCCTCAAGCTCAGCATCGCGACTGTGCCGAATGCGCCGGGCTATCCGGGCGAGGGCGGCTTCGCAAAATGGATCTACACCGACTGGCGCGGCGCTTACGATCTGGCGGCTCTTTCCAAATCCGTCGATCTGATCTGTCTGATGACCTACGACCAGAACACCCGCTGGACAGAGCCCGGACCGGTGGCCGGATGGCAATGGACGCTGGAGAACATGAAGTACGCGCTCCAATTCGTTCCCAAAGACAAGCTGTCGCTCGGCATTCCCGTTTACGGATACCACTGGTTCGCCGGCGCCCCGATCGTCGAGCCACCAGCGAAGCCAGGCGAGCCCCCGATCGAAAAGCCGAATCCCACCGCCGACTACATCGGCGCTCCCGACGCCGAGCTGCTGGCCCGCGACTGGGGCGGGAAGATCCAGTGGGACGCTGACGATCACACAGCCTGGTTCTACATCAATCGCGACCAGATGCGGGAGTGGGTTTTCTTCACCGACCTGCGCACGTTTAAGGATCGCTACGATCTGGCGCAGCAAAACGGGCTTGAAGGATTCTGCTCCTGGGTTCTGGGCCAGGAGGATCCGCAGATCTGGACGATTCTGCCGCAGCGCCAGGCGATCACAATGGGCGGAGGGAGCGGCCGGTGAGCGCAGCTCGATGGTGCTTCGCGGGCGCCCTGCTGTTGGCCTGTGGAGCAATCCTCGCACCGGCGCAGCAGAATTTTGTCGATGTAAAGCCGTCGCCCCAGCAGGTCGCGTGGCAGGATCTGCAATTCGGCGTGATCATCCATTTCTCCACCAACACGTATCTGGATCGCGAGTGGGGCGACGGCACCGCCAGCCCTTCGGTCTTCAATCCCACCGACTTCAATCCCGACCAGTGGATGCAGGCCATTCGCGCGGCAGGAGCGAAGTACGTCGTCCTGGTGGCCAAGCATCACGACGGCTTCTGCCTCTGGCCAACGGCGCAGACCGACTACAGCGTGAAGTCCAGTGCCTGGGAAGACGGTCACGGCGACGTGGTCGGCGATGTGGCGAAGGCAGCCCGCAAGTACGGTCTGAAGTTCGGCGTGTATCTCTCGCCCTGGGATCGCCACGACCCGCGCTACAAAGACAACGCCGCCTACGATCGCTACTACGAAGCGGAGATGACCGAGTTAGCGTCGAACTACGGCAATCTCGTCGAGTGGTGGCTCGATGGGGCCGGCAGCGCCGGTCATGTCTACGATTTTCCGAAATACATCGAGACCCTGCGCACCTATCAGCCGAACACGGTGGTCTTTGCCGACACCGGCCTCTTCGAATATGGCGATGCGCGATGGGTCGGCAATGAGGACGGCTTCGTTCCGTACGAGGACTGGGATGTCATTGACCGGCACGGGTTCGTGCGCTGGCGTCCGGTGGAAGCGGACACGCCGCTGCACAAAGGACACTGGTTCTGGCATCCGAATGACGAAGCTACGCTGAAGACGGTGCCCGAGCTGCTGACCACCTGGGACGACACAGTAGGCCGCGGCGCTCAGCTGATGCTGGGCCTGGCGCCGGATCGCCGCGGCTTGCTGCCTGACGCGGATGTGGCTCGCCTCGAAGCGTTCGGCAAGGCTCTGCGCGCTCGCTATGCGCACAACCTTGCCCTCGAGCATGCGCCGATGACTTCCGATCAGGGAGCGGCTGTTGACGGCAATCCCGACACCTTCTGGTCGGCGCCGGCCGGCTCGCATCACGCCGTGCTGGAGCTGCGCTTCCCAAAGTCGATCACCTTCAATCGCGCGCTCACGATGGAATGGCTCAATGACGGCCAGCGGATTGAAAAGTATTCGATCGATGTCTGGACAGGTTCAGGCTGGAAGAGCGTCGCGGCGGCTCAGGCGATCGGCCACGAGAAGATCGACATCTTCCCGGAGGTGACGGCCAGCCGCGTGCGGCTCAATATCCTCTCGAGCACCGGCGCGGCCGAGATTCGCGAATTTCAACTGTCCTTTGTGCCGGAATCTTCGGGCGCGCCGAGCCGGTAGCCGCGACCAGGAATGCTACCGTGGAGCAGCCATGCGTGCCGTTGTTCAGCGAGTCTCGAAGGCTTCCGTCTCGGTCGAGGGCCGGATCGTCGGCGAGATCGGACAGGGCCTGCTCGTGCTGCTCGGCGTTTCCCGAGCCGACGCCAAAGCCGATGCGGAGTACCTCGCCGAGAAGATCGCCGGCCTGCGCATTTTTGAGGATGCCGGCGGGAAGATGAACCTGAGCGTTGCCGACATCGGTGGAGCGGCGCTTGTCGTGTCGCAATTCACCCTCTATGGCGACGCGCGTCGCGGCAGGCGGCCCTCCTTTGACGAAGCCGCGCGCCCCGAGTCCGCACGTGAGCTCTGCGACTCATTCGTTGCCGAGATTCGCAGTCGCGGCTTGCGCTGCGAAACAGGCCAGTTCCGGGCCACGATGTCGGTGTCTCTCACCAACGAGGGGCCTGTGACGATCCTGCTCGACAGCGCAAAAGCGTTCTAACGGCGCCCAACCGCGGAGTGGCGGAAACGCGGCGAATGCTGGCACGCTCAAGCGGAAGGAGCCACCTGAAGGTGGCTGATTTCAGATGATTTGCAGTATCTGGTGCCGAAGAAGGGACTCTTGTCGCCGGTGATAGGTCAAGTAATTGAAATCAGTACAACTTACTGATCTCGCATTCGTTGCTGCACAGTTCGCGGTTTTCCATTGAGTCCACGGTTTCCACGAAACTATACCCTTTCCGCGATTTCACCGTGCTATATCGTGCTACAGAATTCGAGCTGAATTCGTCAGCGAAAGTATGCGCCTGATTCGGCGAACCCGCAAGTGCGAGCAAGATCCGGTAGTGGGTCAATTGACCCGCTACCCAAGATTCTTCGGCCCACGCGCACCGGAATGCGACTCTGCCCTTCAGTCCCGGCATTGTCGCAGTCTTCCGCTGCTTCTCTGCAGGGGGCACGTTCTATGGAACAGGAACTGACTGCATCACGGGAACCCCGCAGAACCCGCCATTATTTCCGATGCAGAAAGTAATTTTACGTCCTGGACCCAGTATTTATGCGGGTACTGACAAACTTGCCGTTGTCTGGAGACGCTGGAGACACCTTTGCCCGTGCCTGACGCTGCCAAATGTGGCCGATCGTATACATTAGGGCGATGCCACCGATCGAACGCATCAACTTATAAAAGTAACCGATCGACCACCTCTCGAAATGTCACCGATCATATACGTTAGGTCTCGAGGTTTGCCATGATCATCAGAACTCCAGCCGATTTGGGAGCACTCATTCGCGACCGGCGAAGCCATCTCGGAATGGACCAGGCGTCCCTTGCCAAGTCCGTCGGAACCAGCCGCAAATGGCTGATTGAGGTTGAGAAGGGAAAACCCACGGCGCAAATTGGACTGATTCTGCGTACGCTTCGCGTCCTCAAGATCTCCCTCAGCGACAGTCAGCAAGCCGCCGGAACCGTTGCAACTCTACACACTTCTGAACCCATCGACATCGGCAGTATTATCGACACGCTCAAGCGCCCAAAGAAATGGACGAGTTGATCGCACTGGCGATCGGCCGGACCATGGGAATGCTTCACTACCAGAGTGGCTATGTGTCCTTTGAATACGACCAGCTTTGGCGCGAAGATGCCAACAGCTTCCCCTTGTCGCTCTCGATGCCACTGGCTATGCGCGAGCACAGCCATGCACGAGTCGACCCATTCCTATGGGGGCTTTTGCCGGACAATGAGCAGGTTCTTCAGCGCTGGGCCAGCCGCTATCAGGTGCCCATATCGCGCTGCGGCGTGATCGCGGCGAAACGCGTGACGTGATGCCGTGAGCACAGAAGAACTGAACCTCGCCGCCGACTACAGAGCCCGATCGCGGCGGAGAAAGCAGAGCAAGACGATGAAAATGATGGACAACATCCCCGTATGGGGAGAGCACGAAGAAAGGACGCTGGGTCAGATCCGCACTTGCGCGGCGCTGGCTGATCGCGCTGCGCTGATGGCAGACGGGCACCTCTGCTACGCGGTTCCGATTGGCGGCGTCATTGCCTGGAAGGACGCGATCAGCCCCTCGGGCGTGGACTTCGACATCGCCTGCGGCAACAAGGCCGTGCGCCTCGACATGCCCGGCGAGGAACTGCGCGCCAGGATCGATCTCATCATGGACGAGGTTTGGGCGACGCTCAGCTTCGGCGTGGGCCGTAGGAACGCCGAGAAGGTCGAGCACGCGATCTTAGAACGGGATCATGATGGCTGGGAACTCGACGCGACGCGTCCCCTGCGCCAGAAAGTTGAGAATCAGCTAGGCACTATCGGCTCCGGCAACCACTACGTCGATCTCTTTACCAACGAGGAGGACCGCGTGTGGATTGGCGTGCACTTCGGCTCGCGCGGCTTCGGCCACGGTGTCGCCACCTGGTTTCTGAAGGCTGCCGGCGCGAAGGACAGTATGGAAGCGAGCCCTGCGTCCTTTCTGCGTCGAGCGACCTCGGAGAACAGTACATTCGCGCCATGACTCTGGCAGGCGAATACGCTTACGCCGGACGCGACTGGGTGTGCGATCGCGTGGCACGCATCCTGGGCGCGACCGTCGTCGAGTCAGTGCACGTCCGTCGATTGAAGATACGCGAGATTTAACAGCTCGCCGCACATGCAGACCAACCCGAATTGGCTGCGTCCTGCTTCGCAATATCCAGTGAGGATCAGGACCATGTCTTCTATTCGCTCTTTCGATTCTATGAGCGCCAGCTGCGGACGAAATTGGCCAGGACGCGAGTTTCAGGCGGCTTCCTTTTGATCCGATTGCGCTGAGCAGACTGCGCCACGATTCATCGAAAGACTTTGCCCCGTTGGCCTTCAGCTCAGCAACCAGTTATTCGAGATCAAGGCCAGCCTTTTCGAAGTCCTCGATAACAGCTTCGCAGTCTCCACCGTCTCGCGGAAGCGTTCTGGTCAGCTGGCCGTGATTAGCGAAGGCCAGCAGCGTCTTTTCGGGCATCGGACGATGATATCGATCCATATCTTGATGTGACTCGGAGCATGCGCAACACCGGCGGCGGGGGCGCGCTGCAGCGTTCCGCCACACGAAAGTATTAATCGGTACCTTCGTCTGATTGTTGCAAATCTGCTGCTCTGGCCTAATCGCCACATGAAGCTCGCGACGATGCCGGCGCTCGCGGGGCGTAAGAATGTCTGCTGTGACGTGAACATTCGCTCCGGGCGCGCTTTGCTCTTCGGAGTGAACGGTGAAGAAGGAAGAGCCCATGCGCTCGATCAGCCATTTCATTAACGGCCGCAGGGTGGCGTGCAACAACGCCTTCACCAGCCCGGTCTACGATCCGAGCACCGGGCAGGTGCAGGCGCGGCTGGAGCACGGCAACGCCGCCCTCGTCGCGAAGGCTGTCGCCGCCGCCAAGGCAGCCCAGCCGGCATGGGCCGAGATCGCCCCGCAGAGCCGCGCCCGGGTGATATTCAGGTTCAAGGCATTGATCGAAGAGCGCAGAGAGGAACTCGTCCACCTGATGTCCTCCGAACACGGCAAATTGCTGAACGACGCGGCAGGCGAGCTGCAGCGCGGCCTGGACGTAGTCGAATTCGTCTGCGGTGTTCCTCATCTGCAGAAGGGTGAATTCACCCAGGGCGCCGGGCCTGGGGTGAATGTGTATTCGATCCGCGAACCATTAGGCGTGGTCGCGGGAATTACGCCCTTCAATTTTCCCGCCATGATCCCGCTCTGGATGATGGCGCCGGCCATCGCCGTTGGCAACGCGTTCATACTGAAGCCGCCGGAGCACACTCCTTCGGTGGCCGTCCGGCTCGCGGAACTCGCCCTCGAAGCCGGTCTGCCGCCGGGGATTCTCAACGTCGTCCATGGCGACAAGGCCGTCGGAGAAGCCATCACAGATCACCCGGACATCAGAGCCGTGAGCTTTATCGGCTCGACCGCGGTGGCGAAGCTGGTCTACGCAAGGGGGGCGAACAATGGGAAGCGCGTGCAATGCATGGGGGGCGCGAAGAACCACGGCGTCATCCTTCCGGACGCGGATCTCGACCGGGTTGTCGCGGACGTGCTCGCCGGGGCCTTTGGCTCCGCCGGCGAGCGGTGCATGTCGATGCCAGTGATCGTTCCGGTTGGGCGGAAGACGGCCGACGCGGTCTGCGAGCTTCTGCTCAGAGAGATTCCGAAACTGCGGATCGGCGTTTCCACCGATTCCGACGCGCACATGGGGCCGGTCGTCACCGCCGAACACAAGAGGAAGATCGAGGGCTATATCCAGCTGTCCGTGGACGAGGGGGCTCAACTGGTCATCGACGGGCGGGGCAGGACCCTGCCCGGTCATGAGCAGGGATTCTTCCTGTGGCCGACGCTGATCGATTACGCGGCGCCTCGAATGAGGAGCTACCAGGAGGAAATTTTCGGTCCCGTGCTGCAGGTCGTTCGTGCGGAGACGTTCGAGGAGGCACTGAGTTATCCCACCGTCCACCATCAGGGCAACGCGGTCACGATCTTCACGCGCAATGGGGAGGCGGCCCAGCGTTTCGTTGCCGAGGTCGCGGTCGGCATGGTCGGCGTCAATTATCCGATGCCGACGCCAGTCGGGTATTACAGCCACGGTGGCTGGAAGGACTCGGCGTTTGGCGATCTGAACCAATACGGAGAAGACAGCATCCGCTTCTTCACACGCACTAAGGTTGTAACTCAGCGCTGGCCCCGATGCGGACCGGCCACTGAGCTTTGCTGAAGGCTGCGGAGTCCGCACGAAATGGGTCGGATCCGCATAAACACATCCGCTAGCCATGCGTTGCCGCAAACCGCATGCGGTTCTGCAACGCAATTCAGGAGAATCAAATGAGCTTGATCGAACGCGCCATTGCAGTGAACCGCAAGAGGACCTGGCACAATGAACCGTGGCTGACCAACAAACCAGCCCCGAAGGTTGCGATCCTCACCTGTATGGACCCTCGCCTGAACCAGCTGCTCCAATGGCTCGACATCAATCCCGCCGCTGCGGACCTGATTCGGAACGTTGGAACCGCGGTAACAGAAGATGTTGTGCGGTCGCTCATGTTTTCGATTCACGTTCTCGGCGTGCGCGAGGTCATGGTCGTTGGGCACACCGGTTGCGGCATGGAGCTGTTTTCGGAAGAAAACTTCGAGAAGCATCTTCACGCGCAAACCGGCGTCTGGGCAGTGGCTCCGGACAAGTTTCACTGCTATACCGACGTGAACGGGCAAACGCGAAAGCAGGTGCTGAAGCTCAGGTCGCACCCCTGGATTCCTTCGAACGTAGTGATTCGCGGCTTTGTTTTCGATCTGGCGACGGGGGAGCTGAAGGAAGTTACGCCGAAAGAGGCAAATAACGAATTGGCTGCATGAGTAGCGGCGACATGCGATGAAAACGCGTAGCGCGGGGATGAGGATATTCCCCGCTACGTGTGATCGTCGTCTTGCTAGGAAAAAGTCAGTCCAATGAGGGAGCCTGTCATGTTTTCCGGAATGCTCGAAGTCAACCCGAAGTCCGATCAGTTTGATATCTATTTCGGTATGGCGAAGATGCTGCGGCCCGAACTCGAGAAGATCGATGGATTCATCGAAAACCACCGTTACTCCAGCCTGACACGTCCGGGATGGATCCTCTCATTGTCGAGCTGGCGCGACGAGAAGGCTCTGGTGCGCTGGAGCATCGAGGCGCAGCACCACAAGATCATGCAGGCGGCGCGTGACCGGGTTTTCGCTGACTATCGTATGCACATCGGAGAGTTCGTTGCAGACACGCACCTGCCGGCGGGGCACACGCTGGTTCAGCAACGCCTGGATGTAACAGAGGCCGGAATTGGCAAGGCGATCACACTGCTCAACGCAAAGCGCGATCCGGGGTGGGTCAGGCAGATTGGCGGAGAGGCAGTCGCGAGGTCGCTCGGATTTGATCCTGATACAGCGGAAGTTGTCTCGTGGGACGTCTTCGATGCGGTAGCGGCACCGGGGGACGTGATTGCGCTCGTGAAGTGGGACGATCAGGCAAAGGGCGAAGCCTTTCGACGACGAGCGACACTACCAGAAGGAGTGCGCCTGCGGAATGTCCGGGTCGTCCGCGACTACGGGATGTTCGATCGCCGCGAGGCACCACAGTATTTTCCCGAGGCGCACGCAGCGGGATGAAGGGGCGGTAACGCCACAGCATCGGGCATGGCATCAACCAAAAGGGGTCGGCTCTAAACTCAATTGAAAAGCAGGAGCCTTGTGCCTTCAGTTATCTCCGTGAACGTAGGCCTTCCACGCGACATTGAATGGAAGGGCAAGATCGTCCACACCGCGGTCTGGAAACGGCCGGTGACGGGGAGGGTGATGGCGCGCCAGTTGAATCTCGACGGCGACGGGCAGGGCGATCTCGCGGGGCACGGCGGAGAGCATCGCGCCGTGATGGTCTATCAGATCGAGTCTTATCGCTATTGGGAAGCCGTCCTTCAGCGACACGACTTTGAATACGGTCAGTTTGGCGAGAACCTGACGGTCGACGGCCTGCCGGATGAGGAGGTTTGTATCGGCGACCGCTACAGGATCGGTGGCGCCCTGTTTGAAGTGACCCAGCCCCGCGTCACCTGCTATCGGGTCGGCATACGGATGAACAACGCAGCCATGCCGGCGCTGCTGGTTTCACACCGGAGGCCGGGCTTTTATTTCCGGGTCATCGAAGAGGGGGAGATTGGCATGGGAGACGGCATCGTGAAGGTTGCCGACGGTCCGGAGCACGTCACCGTCCAGGAAACAGACGGACTGCTTTACCTGCCCGCTCACCCGCTGGATCGGCTGCAACGTGCCCTGCGCATCCCGGCACTCAGCACCGGGTGGAAGGAATCGTTCAGGTCCCTGATCGACGCCGAAGAGAAGCACGACAGAAATGGAAATGCCGGTCTTGCCCTCTCTGCCGCTCCGCCTCCGTTGTGGCGCGGGTTCCGCTCTCTGCGGATCGTAGCCGTGCAACGGGAGAGTGCCGATGTACTCTCGTTCGTTCTGGAAGCAGAGGACCACAGCCCGCTGCCGACCCCTCTGCCGGGTCAATTTCTGGTTTTCCGGCTCGCGCTGGACAAAGATTCAGAACCGATCCTTCGAAATTATTCGATGTCCGGTTCTCCGGATAGCGGAAAGTATCGCATCAGCGTGAAGCGTGCAGACGGGCCAGGAAGCCGTCACCTCCATGACGCCGTTCGAGCCGGCGACCTGCTTCAGGTGAGCGCGCCCAGAGGCAGTTTCACACTCGCTTCGGGTAGCAAGCCTGTTGTTTTGCTGAGCGCCGGTATCGGAGCGACTCCGGTTCTATCTATGCTTCACTCGCTCGCGGGCGACGCGGCCAACCCGATGCGGGAGGTCTGGTGGTGCTACGGCGCTCGAAACGGTGCGGAGCATCCATTTGCGGCCGAGGCGCGATGCCTTCTCAGCAGCCTTCCTCAAAGTCATTCCCTGGTCGCGTACAGCAGGCCGGAAGATGGCGATCGACTGGGCAGGGATTACGACTTCGCCGGGCATCTCAACCTCGCATCCCTGCAGGAGCGCGGGCTGCCGAAGGACGCGGATTTCTATCTTTGCGGGCCGCCTGGTTTTCTTGCCGGCTTTACTGCTGATCTCAAGTCGTGGGGTGTCGCTGACACCTGCATTCACTCCGAGGTATTTGGCGCCGGGCCCTCGATCACCCCCGGAATCGCCAGCAGCAGACCAGTTCCCCCGCACGCACCCGTTGAAAGCAGTGGTACCGGCCCCAGGGTTTCCTTTGCGCGCAGCGGTCTTGCGGTACCCTGGGACTCGCGGTATGGAAGCCTTCTCGAACTCGCGGAAGCATGCGATGTTCCCGTCAAGTGGTCCTGCAGAATGGGTGTCTGCCACACCTGCGAATGCGGTCTGATTGATGGAAGCGTCCGCTATGAGTTCGAGCCGCTCGATCCCCCCGGCGACGGCAACGTTTTGATCTGTTGCTCGATTCCGCGAACAGCGATTGAATTGGATCTTTGATCGCTGGGCTCATCGACCAGGGCTCATTTAATCTGCGAACGCAGTCGCGCTGGCCCCGAAAGGAAAGTATGGTCCTATCCTCACGCCCCCCCGTACCTCCCTTCACGCATGAGACGGCCGTTGTGAAGGTTCGCCTGGCCGAAGACGGCTGGAATTCGCGCGACCCTGAGAAGGTGTCGCTGGCCTACACCACGGATTCGCGCTGGCGGAACCGCGCCGAATTTCCAATTGGCCGGGAACAGATCATCGCGTTTCTCTCCCGAAAGTGGACCAGAGAGCTGGACTACCGGCTCATCAAGGAGCTGTGGGCATTCCACGACAATCGCATCGCCGTGCGATTTGCCTACGAATACCACGATGACTCAGGAAACTGGTTTCGCGCCTACGGAAACGAGAATTGGGAATTCGACCAGCAGGGATTGATGCGCGCACGGTATGCCAGCATCAATGAATTGCCTATCACAGAAGCCGGCCGGAAGTTCCGCTGGCCTCTGGGAAGACGGCCCGATGACCATCCGGGATTGAGCGATCTGGGCCTCTAGCAGCGGAGAACCGTGCGGCGCCGAGCGAAACATCGGCCAGCTGCCACAAGACTCCTGGCCAGGGACCACAAACAGCCGTGGCTCTCCCGTGGGGCGACGATCAGCGAGTTCTCGATGCCGTTTGTGTTGTTCCGTGCCAGTGAATCCTGTCCGGGGCATTCTCGATCGGGTAGCCCATTTGCTTCCACGTTGCAAGGCCGCCGAGCAGCCACTGAACGCGCCCGACCCCTTTGGCCTCGATCTCGTGCGCCATCCGGGCGCTCGATTCATCGTTGGGGCAGGTACAGTAGACGACGATTTGGCCTACCTCGAAAAGGTCCCGATGAACTCCGGAGAGTTCCTCCGGGGTCAGACGGATCGCCCCCGGAATCATTTCAGGATCCGTCAGCATGTCGAGTGGGTGGCGCAGGTCGACAATGACTGGGGTTTGGCTTTGCTCGATCAGCTCATAGAGTTCCTGACAAGTGATACGCGAGGACAGGATCCGGCCGCGCCATTCGCGACGCGCCCTGGAGCGGAAGGCAAGCGCTACCGCAAGGGCGATGAGCGCAAGAGCCAAAGTCGCCGTGGTTGCGCCGTGCAGCAACGAAGGAAGATGTTCGCATCGGTCGCCGAGGAGCCTGCCGGCGACCAGCCAGGCGCCGATATAGATCATGCTGCCTGGAATCTCCCAGGTCAGGTAAACGGAGACGGGCACTCCCGTCCCTGCCAGCGGAGCTGAAATCATGTTGATGCCTGGCAGAAACTTCGCAACAAGCATTGCTTCTCCGCCGAAGCGGGCCGTTAATCCGAAAACGCGGCTTCTGCGTTTCTCCGGGTGCTTGTTCCAAATGGCATGCAGCCAGCCCAGAACCCTGGGCCCCCACCGTCGGCCGACGCTGTACCAGAGGAGATCGGCCGCAACGCAGGCCGCAACGCCTGCAAGCCACGAAGATCCCAGCGAGAGGCGCCCGGATGCGGAAAGGGCGCCCGCAGCCAACAGAAGAGGCGCAGCCGGCAGCGGAACGCCAAGGATCTCAACCAAGACCGCGAGGAAGAGGACGAGACAACCATGCTCGGTCAGCTGCGCCAGAATCTCCCGGATGATAGGCAAGGTAATTTTCTCCCGTAGGGGCCATCCCCGGAATCGTCTGATGTTCAGCACATGCCGCAATGCAGATGGATGAGGGCTGTAACTCCCGGCAGCGAGTCGCAATCCGGCCAGAGATCATCTCCAATCTCGATGGCAGAAGTTAGTCGATCGGCGAGATCCCGGCTGCACCTGACGTCGGCGGGGTTGCACTCAAGCAGGGAGGCACATTCTTCTTCCGAATAGCCCTCGAGCACGGAAAGGAAGAACACGAACCTTTCGAAGGCGCTAAGGGAGGTGATTTCCGAAAGCGGCTGATGGGCCGGGGAAAGTAGCGGTCGAAGGCCGGACACGTGCGACCAGCTGTGTACGGATTTCGGCGCGGGGCGGATCAGCTGAACTGCACGTTTGATGACCCCGGCTCTTCCCGGTCCGCGCGCCCAGGCAGCGGCCCCGGGACTGCCTACATAATCGTCCATAGCGCCAGAAAAGCACCGGTCGGCGAGCAGCTTATCCGCTGTGAGGAGAAACGAGAGCAGGTAGAGCTTGATCATCTGATCGAGCCATGTATCGGAGAATTCGGCGGAGATGGTGACAATGGGGCACAAGGAGTCGATCTCACAGGTAACTTGTGGGGCGGTGGACATAACTCCTCCTCGCTGCTGAAACGTCTTCTGCCGTCGTCGCCAAGGACTGCAGAGCGCTTGGTCTCGTTCGTCATGACAGCAATCCGCCTGCCAGTTGCGAGCGCCCGATTGCAGCGACGAGGAGCGCTGAAAACTGCTGAAAATTCAGAGCCGGCGCTCGCGCCGCCATATTCCAGCAGCTCTCTCAAAAGAAAAACTGTCAAAGATGACAACTCTTACTGTCATCGTCGACAGTGACTATGACCTATTAGTCGACTTCTCACTCAGATGGAATGGTTTGCCTGAACGCTGGAGTCGGCTCGGTGGAGAGTTCGGGCGTCGCTGCAGTCGCAAAATGATAGTCACCGTATTCGATGGTCAGAACAGCCGTGCCGCCGAGCCGGACTTTTGTCTCGCTTCGATCGCTCCGAGGCAGCCAGAAGTCGCCGGCCTTCTCGTATTGGCGGTTGATCTGCGTATTGCGGATCCAGAAGGAAGGACTCCTTGCTGGCTGGGCTTCGATCTTCACGACTGCGTAATCCTGCGCGTCCACCCAAATTCTTCCGCGATAGAGAAGCGCACCTGACAGTATCGGTTCAACAGTGAGGACGTACAGGAGGCGCCCCCCCTCCTGCTCGGCACCCACCAGGTTGAACGTGTAGTTTTCCGGTGTCAAAGCGCTCTCTGCCCGGTGGGCCGCGTCCTTTTGCTCTGTCTTCAGCAGTTTCTTCAGCACGTGGTCCAGCAACAGATGAGAGCCTGATTCGGAGACCACGTCAAATTGCTTCGAGCTTGCGCCGTTGCAAACTGCGTCTACGATCATGTCTGCTTCAGCAGGATGCGGGAACCCCACATAGGCGACGTGATAATGGCGACGAGCAGTGTACGTTCCAAGTTCTCGGGATCGCTGCTCATTTTGAGCCACCAGCCGCTGAACAATTTCGGATGTTATGGGTCGTGCGGCCGCGGCGCCGTCCTGGGGTAGCGCCTCGGGATGGCAGAGGAGCAGAAGACAGAGCCCGATGCAGAAGCGAAGGGAAAAGAGGCACCGTGTCCGCATTCCCCCAGTCCTCGCGGGTGCAGGCAGCCGGTTCAGGGAGGGAGACGGCTTAGTCGCCAGCAGCAGCGAGTTCATAGACTTCCTCCCTCTGATTCTGTTTGCGCAGCGAGCGCTCGAAGACAGCCATTTGCTCCTCGATGAGTTGCTCTTTGCTGTGCCGCGCGATGATGTCTTCGCGATACCGGCGCAGGAAATAGTCGATCGTCTCGACGCGAATACGGATCGAGCCGGAGGGCTTGTTTTCGTCGAGATCTTTGAAAGAGAAGTATGGCGTGCCGGAACGCTCGATGATGCCTTCGATGACTCCGTAGATCGGCGCATCATGACCACACTTGAAGCTCGAGACCTCAAGCGCTACGAGGTTCGGGTGCCGCGCGGTGAACTTGGCAGCCCATACCTTGTGATTCGTGCTGGTCGAGTAGCGGTTCTTCCAGACGTCGCTGATGTCAAGCGGATGGGTGATGAGGCCGGCGCGAACCTCATCGCCGAAGAGGCGCTCGAGCAGGTCGTCATCGATGGGCAGCGTGCTCTGGGAAAAGACGGGATAGCCCAGCTTCTGGAATTCCTCCATGATCTCGTGGTTGAGGCCAGGATCGTGGTGGTAGACGCGCCCCAGCATCACGATGCCGATACGCTTTTCGCGCTCCAGCTGATCGAGCACTTTACGCGCCTCGCGGCGGATCTCGTTCTCGCACTCGGCCAGAGCCTCGAAGCCCACTTCGATGGCACGGTCGTTCTCTTCGCGCGACAAGCCGAGGATGGACGACCAGGCTTTATACATCTGATCGGCGCAGATCTTTCGGTCCTGCAGATTCAGGATCGGATCGAGATAGACGACCCCATTCTCCGAGAAAATGTCGCTCTCCTTGGTGAAGGCTGCTTTGACGGCGTTCGGAGTAGCGGTCACGGTCGGGCAGGCATTCGATCCAGTAAGGTTCACCAGAGGCGTGTGGAGCACGTCGTACATAGGGAACCAGATGGCATGAAGCGGTGCTTTGGTGTGTTTCACCGCAAGCAGGTTGTAAACGTGCGCGATACCGATCTTCGACGGGTAGCACGGGTCGACGGCGCCGCGGCTGGCTCCGGCGCGGTAGAGCTCGGGGGTAGTGTAGTCGGAGTAGACGATGTTCTCCGACTTGAGCCCAAGGCTTGCGAAATAGGCATTGAACAGGGGCGCGTAGGTATACGTGTTCAGCAGGCGCGGAATGCCGACGCGAAAATCTCTGCGCCGCTCCATGAGCGCGGTCCTTTCTTTCGTCTGCTTTGAGACGAACAGACCTTTCGTGCTCGGGAAGGGATCGGCGACGTTCGCGACCTCGCGATGACGAAAAACATCCCGCGCGGCGATGTCCACGAAGTTGGGATTGCCTGCTTTGACCTTGTCGATATCGGCTTTGATCCCCTTCATGTCGTTCAGGTCCTCGACCGTTCCCTTCTCGCAGGTCGCGATGATGAGGCGTTGTTCGCCGATACGGAGCGGGACCTTCGTCTTGCGCGGCTGGAATTCGCCGGTCGGTTTGGGCAGCTCAACGGGTTTCTTCGCGCCGGGCGCCGCCTGGATCTGGACGAGCGGCTCGATTTTGGCGCGGAGCGATGTTTTCGGAGAGGATTCGCAACCGCAGCCGCCGCCACTGTGATCGTGCCCATGTCCTGTGCTGCAGGAAGATCCGTGTGCGGGCAGGTTCGCCTCGATCTTCTCAAGGCTGGGCAGGTTCACAGCAACGGCGGCGACTTCTTCGGCGGTTGCGGCCGGGTCTTCGGCCGGAAGCGGCGGAGCAACAGCATCAGCCGTGGTCCCGCCGGTCACATCGACGTCGATAAAAGTGCGCAGGCAGTTGTTCTTGCAGAAGTAGCAGCGGGTATCCTCATTGCGGGTGGTGCGATAGCGAATGTTGCGTACCGCATCGAGTCCAATAAAACTCGTCTCCTTCCCATTCTTCCAGAGGCGCAACGCCTCCTGCGCCGCGCCAATGGCGCCCGACTCGCCGCAGTGCTCGTGCACGATGATCTCGGGTTCTTTGCCATTCGCGCGGAAGCTGGAGCGGATGAAATCGACCTCCGCCTTCACGACGGCCAGATTGTTCTGGGTTCCGCCCTGCAGCACGAACCGAGTCCCAAGGGCAGCCAGGTTCGGGATACTCGCAACGTAAAGGAAGACGTTTTTAGGAAGAACATCAGCGAGACCGGCGAGGATTTCCTCCGATCGCCAACCCTGACGCTGGAAGTTGACGATGTCGGACTGCATGAAGACCGCGCAGCCGTAGCCGAACGAAGGCATTGACTTCGCCGAGAAGGCGATATCGGCGAACTCCTCGACCTTCATGCCGAAGCCTTCGGCGGTGGACTGCAGGAAATATCCATTGCCCGCGGAGCACTGCGTGTTCAGCTTGAAGTCCTTGACACGGCCGTCTTTGAGAACGATCAGCTTGATATCCTGCCCGCCGACGTCGACGATGACATGCGGGTCGTCGTAGAACTTGAGGGCCGACTCGGTGTGGGCGACGGTTTCAACCAGGGCGACATCTGCGTCAAGGACGTCGCGGAGAATGTCCTTGGCGTACCCGGTGGTTCCGACGCCAAGCACTTCCATCCTGGCGCCCTTTGACTCCACCTGTTCGCGGAGCTTGTCGAACATCTCGATGGTGTCCTGAATGGGATTGCCATTGGATAGCTGATAAGCCTTGCAGAGAATCTCGCCGTCCTTATCGAGCAACACCGCTTTGGTGGATGTGGAGCCTCCGTCGACGCCCACGAAACCCGAGACGATCTGGCCGGCGGCGAACTGAGCGGGAACGAACTTCTTACGCCGGTAGGCGGCCCGGAACTCCTCCAGTTCGTCGTTGCCGGTGACGAGCCCCTTGCCCCCGGACGCGGCCTTTTCCTCGGCGCGTCCGTACTCGATATACCAGCGCAGCTTCTCGGTGCCGAGATACCGACCCACCTCGGACTCCTCGTCCTTGCCGAACTCGACCGATCCAAGCGCTGCGAAGTACTGAGCATTCTCCGGAACCTTGATCAGATCCTCCGGCGTCGCGCCGTCCGGGATCTCAACCTTGCGCTCTTTCCACATGCGCGGGATGTTCGCCTGCCAGGCTTCGCGCATACCGCGGATGAACCCGTTTGGGCCTCCCAGCAGCAACACGTGCGGGCGCAGCGTATTGCCGCGCGTGAGGACACTCAGATTCTGCAGCACGATCGCTTCGAACAGAGAAGCCATCAATTCGTTCGGAGGCGTGCCGGTCTTCTGCAGGCTGTTGATGTCAGTCTCGGCGAAGACGCCGCACTTGCCGGCAACTCTGTGTAACTTGATTCCGTGATAGCCCTGGTTAGCTAATTCGGCCACGGGGATTTTCAGTTTTGCATTGATCTTGTCGATTACCGCGCCGGTCCCGCCAGCGCACTTGTCGTTCATTGACGGGATCTTTTTCTTGCGTCCGGTTTCCTCGTCGTCCTTGAAGACGATGATCTTGGCGTCCTGCCCACCGAGTTCGATAACGGAATACACCTCGGGGTGCAGCTTCTCAACGGCAAGCGCCACGGCGTGGACTTCCTGAACGAACTTGGCACCGAGCATCTCAGCCAGTGTGCCGCCGCCCGAGCCCGTGATAAAGATCCGGGTATTCTCCCGCGCCACGCCGGCTTCAGTTTCCATCCGTTCGAGAAACTCGAGCACCTTTTCAGGCTGGCGCGTCTCGTGGCGCTGGTAATCCTGCCAAAGGATGGCATCCATGCCTGGATCGACGACGACAGCTTTGACGGTCGTGGAGCCGACGTCGAGACCTACCATAAACTGCTGCATCGCTCTTTTCTCCGTATTTGCAGGACGGCTTGAGACCGACGCCGTCAGTTGTCCGAGAAGATGTCTTTCCCCGGCGGAAGAAGCTGAGGAGAGAGCGGCGGCGCCAGGTACTTCGCCGTCCGGCGGATCGCGAGGCCGAGCGCCACGACCAGCAGAAGCTGCAGCACCCCGCAAATTGCCTCTCCCAGCAATTCGGTCAGGTATAGCATCACGCCACCCGCGGTTCTCTGACCGCAACGCGTGCATGGCGCCGGCCGACCCGCTCGCGATTCATCAGATCGCTGACATGCATTGCGAATTGCGCGGCCGTTCCGGCGACACCGTCGCGGTGCGGGACTCTGTACAGAGCTCGCTTTAGCTCGGGGTGATCTGCGACGTATTCCCGCAGATCGTCGAGCGACTTGCCGGTTTTCTCGAGCACGTTCTCGAATTCAGCACGCGCCTTCGCCCTGGCTTCCGCCAGCGCCATCTGCACACGGCTGTGGGCGTTCACTTCGCCTTCGCCCGAGGTTTCGATGGGCAGGAAGATCATGTCTTTGTACTTGCTGACAACGCGGGACTGCACGGCATCGGATTGCGTCGATGGCATGCAGCCGAAGGGTTTGAGCGCCAGCACCATGTGGCAGAGATGGTTGACCGTGTAGTAAACATTCTTCCCTACTTCCATGTGGCCCTCGCCGCCGCGCGCCAACTGGTGATAGAAAGGGTGCGCCAGCCGTGCCAGTTCCTTCTGTGGAACCAGGCGATGCACGCTATCACCCATGTGCCGGATCGTCCGGTGATAGAAGTAGGTCCACATCGCGCTGCCGACATTGAGTCCAGCCGTCTTCCTGAACAGCGCCAGCCCATTGGCCGCACGCTTCTTTGCTTCAAACCATTTAGGATCGCGATACGGAGCCTGGGCGTCGGCGCGAGCTTTGGCGCCTTCCTTTGCGACGTACATCATGTAGGCGATCCAGGTGGCGATGGGCTCGACGAGCACCTGCGCGCCCTCCCTTTCGAGGAAGGCAAACATATTGAAGTTGCCATCTCCTTCCGTCGTCTGTGCCCAGAATTCCCCGGTGATCTTGATCACCGGCTTCACGCGAAGGCGGTCCACCTCGATCGCATCGATGCGGTCGCGGCACGCATGCAGCGCGTCCACGTACTCTTTCCCGTACAGGTTGTCTGCGATCTTACCCAGCGTGCAGGTGATCCCCTTAACCTTGTCGTTCTTTGACAGGAGCGGAAGAAGCCATTTCGGCGCCGCATCGTCGATGTGCCAGCGTTTACGGTCGCGCAGCGTGTCAGTGAGTGTCTTTGCCGCGTCCTGAATCACCCGGTCGGTTTCGCCCTTGTTCATCTCAAAAGGACGGACCTGGTAGACCAGTTCGTTCATGACATCGCCGAGGTTCAGCGCATTCAGCATGCCCATGCCGAAGTCGACGGTGAACTTCAACCCTGGCTCGCCGCTGGCAGCTTTGATGCCGTCGGTCTGCTGGAACAGCAGTACCCGGAACCCATCGAACCCGGCATTCTGCAGGGCAAAGCGGTACTCCGCTTCGTACATGCCGAAGCGGCAGGGGCCGCAGGAGCCGGCGGTGAAAAAGACGTAGTTATCGATGATTTCTCTTCGAGTGAGGCCCTGAGACTCCAGCTTCTGAAGATGCCGAACTAAATTGCCCACTGTGAAATAGGTCGGATTGCACTGTCCGTTGTTACCAAACTCCTTGCCCGCCTGGAAATCGGCGACGACCGGCGTTGGAATGTTCTCACATCGGTAACCGCTTCCATGGAAAACAGCTTTGATCATCTCCTCGTGCTTCCAAGTGAGCCCGCCAAAGAGGATGGTGACGCGATCCCGTTCCGCGGCCGTGAACCCGCGTTCCACGGGCTTGCTGAACTCCTTCATTCGGGCCAGTCCGGCCTCGGCCCGGAGACGGGCGCGCTCGGCGTCGATGCGAGCCTGGATTTCCATCTCAAAATCGGTCTGGACGACTTCCACTGTTGTCGGCATAGAGTTCTCCTCTGGGTAGGATCGTTACCGATGAACTTGTCAGGGCCCTGGGGATCGAACCTGCTTACATCTGGCCGTGGACTCCCTGGAATCCATGCGCCAGCTGCTTGAAGAAGTACTTGATCACGCGCTGGTCGTTGTAGCACCAGCCGAGGATATGGTTAAGAGTGGAGAAGCAGTGCGTCTGGCAGCTTTCCTTCTGGTGGTCGAGTTGTTTGGTGTCGAACTTGTGGGCACCGACCACACCCCAGTCGTAATTGGCCATGTACATCGGGAAACACGGCGCCAGCGATCCGTCGACGCGGATGATCATGGAGTTCTGCCCAGCCCGGCAATTCCACGGGAAGTGATTGCCCTTCATGAAGCTGACCATCTGCCAGAGCCGGGTATTCGAGTTGACCATCTTGTAGCCGGAGTCCTGTTTCTCCGTCAGCCACTGAATGGTTTCTTCGACTGCCGGCCAGTCGTCCTTCGTGATGTAAGTGACGTTGTGCTCGGCATGCTTAAAGTGCTCGTCCTGCTCAATCAGCGGAGATTCGTTGATGTGGTAGTCGGTGGCGATGCCGAGACCGTGCGCGATCTCGGTCAGTTCGCGAACATCGTCGAGATTGTTGCGGCAGATGTTGATGTTCAGGAAAACGGAATAGCCGTAGTCGTACTGTTTCCGGATCAGGTAATCGAACTGCTTCCGAATAGGCGCAAGCGCCTTGGGCAGTCCCGGTTTGACGTTGACCGCGTCGACCGCAATGTTGAAGGTTGCGAGACCCGCGTCGGCAAGCTTGTCGATGACGTCGGTACGCAACAGCCGCGCATTGGTGGGCAAGTAGATCCAGAAACCCCTCTTCGCGGCATAGTGAGTGATTCGGTGAATCAGATCCGGCCGCAGCAGCGGTTCACCGCCCATGAAGGCCAGCACCCGGCACCCCGTACCCAGCAGCCAGTCAACCGAGCGCTTCGCGGTGTCCTCGGTCATTCCCTTGATCTTGTTGTCAAAAGCCCAGCAATAATGACAGTCGAGGTTGCATTTGAATTCCGTGAAGAGATACGCAATGAGCGGATGAAAGTCCCCGGTCGTCACCCGTGAGCGAATGTATGGAAAGAGCCAGCCGCGCATCGATCTGTAGATCTCGCTCGAGGTCCAGTGCCGCTTCTGTGGCGGCCGCCAGCCATCGCCTTCGAGGACAGGCCCGAGCAGTGCGGGGTGTTGTGGGAATGCGGGATCGGGAAATCTCTGCGGTTTACCCAACGGCGGGAGCGTGAGGCTGACCGACTCCGCCGGCCGCGTTAAGAGTTGATGCAATTCAACATCGAGTCGAAAAGCAGGTACGGACGCGCTCTCCTGTTGTGTGTCCATAGCAGATCACCCTGTTGCGACGGAAATATTTGCCCTGGGGAAGGGGCCGGTGCGTTTGAGCTGCCCCGTTTCCCACTACGATTCCCCGAACGACAGCTCGGTCGCTTGTTTTTCGCAGCTGTCCGCTTTTCGCTGACAGCCGACCAACGAGAATGCACGCAGAAGACCACGGATTAAGCGGGGACTTACTAACCACGGTTCCTGTGCCCGCGATCTATCGTCGTTCCGTCGTGTGCCACAATCTTCCTATTTCCAGCGGAAACATTGGGTTTTCGGGGTGGCAGAATCGGGGAGTGAATGCGAGCGGACGAGGATTCTTATGAGCCTGCGAATCACGAGCTCAGTCTTCTGAACTGTCAATCGTGTCATTCCGGTTGACACACATGACACTGCCGCACAGGATGCCGTTTCTGGCGTCGGCGAACGGCTGACAACGACTCTCTGCTGTCGGAGTTGTTGGCCTCTCGGCAATTCACGGGGTATGATCTCCGCTCTTATTGCTGACGAAGACTGAGGGCCCGCAGACCAGGCAAATGGTTTTTCCTTCGCGTTTTAGCGTGAATACGCATGAGCAGCTGCCACAGAGCCAGTAATGCTCGACTCTCCGCGGAATGCCAGGCGCTCCCCCCTGAGGCTCGGTAAGATTCGTCCTTCACGCAGATAATGAAGGCGTTTGCCACATTGCGGATTCGCGCAGCTCTCAATCACTCTGCTTTGCCAGCTTCTTGACCAGCTCCGACTACGGTAAGCAAGAGAGATGCCATCCGCGAGAGGGGGCACTCTGGAGAAGCGTACGAGGTGTTTCGCGCCGCAATTTGTGCCCCTGTCGGCGCACTTGCCGTCCTGCCGCTGGCCTGCTACGTGGCGTGCTCCCTAAGGCACCAAACGCGAGGCTGCCGTGGCATTCCTCCCGACTTAGTGCCCGCCTCAGGCGGGAGTACGTGCGAGGAACTGACCATGCCTCGCACATGCCGAAAAACACTTAGGTATTGATCAACACGTTGGTCCAATGGATACCGCGCCGTTACTGCCACAGAGTAGAGACAGCAATGTCTCTGGCGAATCTGCAGTAACTCCGCTGACGCCGCAGAAGAGGATAGATGAGCGACATGCATCGGGAAGGCATGATAGGGCTGGAACGAGTCACGGCTGCCTACTGGCGAGTCACGTTCGATCTTCCGCCTCTCAACATCTTTGGACCGGCGAATCTCCCGCAGCTGGAGTCGATCGTGTCATCGATCGAATCGGATGAGCGCGTCAAGGTCGTGGTCTTTGACAGCGCGGTGGATGGCTTCTTCCTGACCGATTATGACTATCTGGCCAAACCGGAGGATTCCGCTGCACTTCCCCCCGGAAGGACCAGCCTGCAGCCTCTGCCCGACATGCTTGCCCGACTGAGCCGCGCGGACGTCGTGTCGATTTCCTCCATCCGGGGACGGGCTACCGACGTTGGCAGCGAACTGGGGATGTCGTTGTCAGGGCTCTGAGATTCCTCAGGAGGAAGTGGCAGTGATGACTTTATACCGGTTACCTCGAATCATCGTACTTCTGATTGCGACAGGACTGTTCGCCTGCAGGTTCGCCGCGGCGCAGGAGCTTTCCGCGCTGGCACCCGAGCCCGCTACCGTGGTCGGCACGGTGGTCGACGTCAATGGCGGGGTGGTCCCCGGCGCGACGGTGATCCTGAGCAGGTCCAACCCCGATCAGCACCTCGTAACCAGAAGCGATGGCAACGGCTTCTTTCAGTTGCCGAACGTGCCCCCCGCAGAGGACTGGCATGTGACGATCCGTATGCAGGATTTTGCGGACTGGATATCAAAGACGATCGCGCTTACTCCGGGCCAGTATTGTTTGCTGACAGGAGTTCAGTTGCACCTTGCCGTGGTCGAAGTCTCGGTCACCGCTCTGACTCCGGAGCAGGTGGCGACCGAGCAGGTCCGGACGGAGGAAAAGCAGCGTATTCTGGGGGTCATTCCCAATTTTTATGTAGTCTATGACCGCAAGCCCATGCCGATGACAGCGAGGCTCAAGTTCCAGCTCGCCTGGAAGGCTCTCACCGATCCGGTCACCATCGCAGGCTTCGTTCTGAATGCCTCAATCTATCAGGCGGTGCATTATCCCGATTATCAGGAGGGGATGACCGGCTATGGTCAGCGGCTGGGATCGACATTCGCCGGCGGTTATACGAATGTTCTGATTGGAGACGCACTCCTCCCCTCGATTCTGCACCAGGACCCGCGATACTACTATGACGGAACCGGCACCACACGCTCCCGCCTGCTCCATGCTATTTCCAACCCGATCCTCACTTACGGCGACAACGGCCGGCACCAGATCAACTTTTCTGGAATCGGTGGCGACCTCGCCTCCGGAGCAGTCGCGTATGCGTATTACCCGTCCCAGGAACGCGACGGCAGTCTTATCTATAAAAGCGCCCTGATCGGCGCTGGCGGCCGAATCGCCAATGGGTTACTGCAGGAATTCGTCCTGAAGCGTATTCGATCCCACGGCAGAACAAAATAGAGAGCGATCTCGCGATGACGTGTTCGAACGGCCGAGAGGAGGGCGTGCGGACGAGGCTTATGTCGTCTCTTCGAGAGTTCTGCTGTGAGATCTGCGGCATTGTGGCTACGAACCCGCTCCACTGGTTTCTGGTTGAGTGTGGTCCATCCCGGCTGACAGTCTTACGGTGGGAACTCGATTCGGCCGGCAAGCCCGATGCGCGACACCTGTGCGGAGAGGCGCACGCTCAGGTTTATATGAGCCGCTGGTTTGAGTCGGTGTGTTCACCGCCCCGGCCTGATTACTCGGCAATAGCCAGTGGATAAGGCCGCTCTCGGGACCCATCTGAACCTGATCAGTTGAGAGTGGCTGCCTCGTTTTCTCCCGGCCGGATGGGGGTGGGAAGCAGAGTCATTGCAGGGTTAGCTATACCTCGGCCTCCCGCGAATTCTGCACGCAACTCTGAACCCCTCGGCCACCTTTCGCACTCAATCCCGAACTTCTTCATTCTCGCGATCAGCGTGGTTCGCTTAAGACCCAGCTTGACAGCAGCTCCTCTGGAACCCCCAACGATCCCATTCGTTTCCCGCAGTGTCTTCACGATCGTATCGCGTTCGTAATATCTGCGGCCTGGCCGCGCGACGGTGTCGGCGATCCCGTCGTTGCGGATCTGATCTCCCAGATCGGGGAAAACGCCGTCCTGGGACAGGATGACTGCGCGTTCCACGATATTCTGAAGCTCACGGATATTTCCTGGCCAGTCATATGCGAGCATGCAGAACAGACTTTCCTGCGGAACTGAGGTGATTTCCTTTCCCAGCCTGCGGGAGAACAGCCCGATGAAATGCCGGATGAGCTGGACGATATCGTCGCGCCGTTCGCGCAGCGGTGGTAGCGTCACAGGAAAGACATTGAGGCGATAGTACAGGGCGCTGCGGAATTCACTATTCCAGGCCATTGCTCGCAGATCCCGATGAGTGGCGGCCAGCAGTCGCACACCCACATGCTGCGTGCGGCTGCTTCCCACGCGTTCGAACTCCCCTTCCTGGAGCACTCGGAGCAGCTTGGGCTGCGACGCCAGAGGCATGTCACCGATCTCGTCGAGAAACAGCGTTCCGCCGTTGGCGACCTCAAAGCGGCCTGGCCTTTGTGCGACGGCGCCGGTAAAAGCTCCTCTCTCGTGGCCGAACAGTCCGCTCTCCAGCAGATCGAACGGCATCGCAGCGCAGTTCACTTTGACAAATGGACGACCGGCGCGGTCGCTCATCGAGTGGATCCTGCGTGCGATCAACTCCTTGCCGGTGCCCGTTTCGCCGAGAATCAATACGGTCGAATCCGTTTTGGCCACCAGGCGAATCTGTTCGAGCACGGTCCGTAGCGCGAAACTCTGCCCGATCAACTCGTCACCCCTAGCTTCCGTGCCGAGGCTTTGCATCAGAGGAGCCGCCAAAGCGCACATATCTCAATCTCTCCCATCAGAGGCCTGCCCTGATTACGCCCGGACCACTCTTTCTCCCGAGCCGGATCAAAAGCGATACGGAGACAGCGCCCTGCGCAGAATGGCTCGGCCCCGATGCCTCCGGGACTTTACCGCGGATGCAGTTATTCCCAGCAGCAATGCCGCGGCCTGGGTCGACTCCTCTCCCAGATCGCAAACTTCCACGGCGCTGCGGAGAGTGGGATTCAAGTGCGTGATCCTGCCAAACAGGACAGCGCGACGCTCCTTTTCCGAGCAGGATGTTTCCGGGTTCGGCCGGGAGTCTGCGACGTCCAAAGCGGGTGCGGCGGCTTCTTCGTTGCTCTCGCCGCACGGTGAGACCTCCCGGAGCCGTGACTGTTTCCTCTTCCACATCCGAGCTTCGTTGATTGCGATAGAGGTCAGCCACGTGGAAAACGAACTCCTTCGCTCAAACCCAGGAAGCCTGAGAAATGCCTTCATGAAAGTTTGCTGTGCTATGTCCTCGGCATCTGCTCCATTTCCCGTCATTCGCCGGCCGAGACCTATGATCCGCTGCTGATAACGCCGAACGAGTATTTCAAACGACTGAGAGTTGCCGCCGATGGCCTCGATTACAAGGATGTCATCGGACTCGCTACACCTCATTGCCGAGGCGATGTGTGTGTCTATTCTCTGCACCGATGCGGCCATTGCCCTCTTCCTTTCACACGTCGGTAATCGAGCTCGTGTCTGCAGGGATTAGGCCACAGCAAATATGGGCAGGCTATTGAGCAAACGTATCGGTCACTACCTTCGTATCGGGGCATCGGTTCGGGGACAACTACCCGAAGCCGCGCAAATCCATACCAAAGTGTCGCAATACCATTGTCCAATTGTTTTCCTCCCGCTGGCTCTGGTGAGATTGTGATCGCGGCCTGGCGGGTCACAACATTTCCGCCGAAGAACGGCGGCGCAGTGCGGATCGGCAATGGCAATGGACAGGTCCCAGGACAAAAAGGCCAAAGGATCGACCCAGAAGTCCAGGAAAGGAGATGGAATGAGTTTGCGAGGCTGTGTGAAAAGCATACTGATCGGAGCTCTGTTCTGCTCTTCTGCGCCTGCACAGAATAGTTCGCCAGCCACGCCGGCGCCGTACAACCCCATCGCTCTCGCCCAGATCACCGGGGCGCCCCGAGCGGCGGTCCAGACGGGGCAGGCGAACGATCGCGCGCTTGCGCAGAACCCCTATCTTGGAGGAATTCCTTCGGGAACGCTCAGCAGAACAGCGGTTGAGCTCTCACTCGAGGACGCGGTTAATCTTGGGCTCAGACACAATCTCGGCGGAGTGCTGGCCACCGACGCCGTCACCAGCGTGCGCGGGCAGCGCTGGGAGGCGCTGAGCGAGTTGCTTCCCAATGTCGTTACGAATACCGGCATTGGGGTTCATCAGATCGACCTGAAGTCCGCCTTCGGTCTCTCGATTCCTGGAGTCCCTCCGATCATTGGACCGTTCGGCGTTTTTGACTCGCGTGCTGATCTCACGCAGTCGGTTTTCGATTGGGAAGCAATCGAGCAGATGCGATCTTCGCAGGCACAGCTGGACGCAGCAGAACTCGGCACAAAGGATGCGCGGGAGCTTGTCGTCCTCGTGATTGTCTCCAATTACCTGCTGGTCATCGCTGACGAAGCAGAAGTCCAATCGGCAATATCACAACGGGACACCGCGAAAACACTCTTTCAGCAGGCATCCGATCAGAAGATCGCAGGCCTTGCTTCAGCTGTGGACGTCCTGCGCTCGCAGGTACAGCTCGAATCGCGCGAGCAGAAAGTCATCAGTGCGCAAAACGATCTGGCGAAAGAGAAGCTGGTCCTGGCGCGGGCGATCGGCCTGCCCCTGGGGCAACAGGTCGAGATAATCAACCACGTTCCCTTCCACGAACTGACACCGACGAGTCTTGACCGCGCCATCGAAGAGGCTTACCGATCCCGCCCGGATTTTCAGGGCCAGGTCAATCGTGTTCAATCCGCGGAGCTGGCAAGGCAGGCCGCCCTGGCGGAGCGATACCCATCAATCGGCGCGGAAGTGAACTATGGACTGGCCGGTGTTAACCCCGGCTCATCGCACGGCACCGTTGATGCGGCCGTTACCCTCCACATCCCCATTTTTCAGGGTGGGAGAGTCCATGGAGACGTACTTCGAGCTGATGCTGCGCTGATGGAAGAGAAACAGCGGCTGGAGGACATGCGAGCCAGGATCGATCAGGAGGTTCGCGATGCATATCTTGATCTGGCCTCCTCCGCGCAGGAGGTCTCCGTCGAGCATAGCGCCATCACGCTCGCCACGGAGAACCTCAATCAGTCTCGCGATCGATTCAGTTCGGGTGTTACCGACAATGTTGAAGTAGTTCAGGCACAGGATGCGCTGGCAATCGCAAACGATGCCTACATTGCGAGTCTCTACAGCTACAACCTCGCCAAGATTTCTCTGGCGAGAGCCACGGGAGTCGCGGAATCCCGGTACGCACAGTATCTGGAGGGGAATTGAGCATGACAGAGGAAAAGCAAACGTCCGCTTCAGCGGAAGCAACCACGCCAGCCGGCAGCGCCGCGGGCGATGACCTCGTCTCCGCCTACCCTCGCAGGCGCTCGCGAAGGCCCTGGTTCGTACTGGCTTCGACCGTTGTTCTTGTCGCAGGCGGGGCGTTTCTATGGCACTATTTGTCCGGCTTCGAATCCACCGACGATGCTCAGGTGGACGTTCATCTTTACCCGGTCAGCGCCCGCATCCCCGGATATATCCAGAAAGTTGAAGCAGCCGACAATCAGTGGGTTGACAAAGGATCCACACTCGTCGAAATCGATCCGAAAGACTATGAAGTCGCTCTGGCGCGAGCCGAGGGAGCCCTTGAATCGGCTGTAGCGACCGCGAAGGGCCTGAACATCGATGTGCCGGTCTCCTCCGTCGATACATCGAGCCAGTTGAAGTTTACGTCCTCGGATATCAGGGATACTGAAGCGGCCATTCAGGCAGCCGAGAAGGAGGCCGCTGCCGCACATGCGCGGGTTCTCGAGGCATTGGCGGAAAATGTCAAAGACCAGGATGACGTTACCCGATATCGTCTGCTGCTCGTGAAGCAGGAGGTGCCGAAGCAGATCTACGACCATGCTTATGCTGCGGCAGCGACCGATGTCGCCGCCATAGCCGCGGCAGAAGCAGACGAGGCCGCGGCCCAGCAGGCGGTAGAAGAAGCGCACAGCCGCCTCAACCAGGCGGAGGCACACTATGAAGATGCGCAAGCCGGCCCGCAGCGGGTGGCCTCAACGCGCGCCCGAGCGCGGGCCGCCGTGGCGGATGTGAGCCAGAAGCGGGCGGCGGTAGAGCAGGCGCAACTGAATCTCAGCTATACGAAAATTATCGCTCCTGTAACCGGCGAAGTGACGAAGAAGGTTGTCGTCGGATTGAACGTCGACCCGGGAGAGCAGTTGCTCACCGTGGTTCCCCTCGACCGGGTGTGGATCACAGCAAATTTTAAGGAAACACAACTGAAGCACATGCGGATCGGCCAGAAGGCGACCATCGAGCTCGACTCGAACGGCCGCACCTATAACGGCCATGTAGACAGCATCGCCGGGGGGACGGGCCCGATCTTCAGCTTGCTGCCTCCCGAAAACGCAACGGGCAATTACGTCAAAATCGTTCAGCGCGTGCCTGTAAAGATCGTTCTCGATCCAGGCGAAACCCGTGATCACCAGCTGCGGCCCGGCGAAAATGTTGAAGTCAAGGTCTATCTGCGATGAGTGCCGCCGCGGCCAGTCTCTCGGCGGAGGGGGCCGTACCTCGCCCGCGAGTGAACCCGTGGCTCATCGGCATTACGGTGTCCATGGCCGCATTCCTGGAGGTTCTGGACACCAGCGTAGCCAACGTCGCCCTGCCCTACATCGCCGGCGATTTGGGCGCCAGCTACGATGACAGCACCTGGGTCCTGACCTCTTATCTTGCGGCAAATGCGATTGTGCTTCCGGTGAGCGGCTGGCTCGCGGAAGTATTTGGCCGCAAACGCTACTTCCTGCTCTCGTTGATCGTCTTCACGGTGAGTTCGCTCCTCTGCGGCTTCGCGCCCAATCTCCCGCTTCTGCTGCTTTTTCGCGCGCTACAGGGAATCGGGGGGGGCGGGCTCCAGCCGATGGCGCAGGCCATTCTCAACGATACGTTTCCTCCCGAACAACGTGGCTCGGCTTTCGCCCTCTATGGCATTACCGCGGTGCTCGCTCCGACGGTCGGGCCGATGCTGGGTGGCTGGATTACCGACAATTACTCGTGGCGCTGGATCTTTTTCATCAAGCTGCCGATCGCACTTCTGGCTCTTTATCTGACGTATACGCTGGTGCACGACCCGGCTCCGGCCCGCCGCCAGAAGAAGGGTGGAATTCGAGTGGATTACATCGGGATCGCATTTCTGACGCTCGGGGTCGCATCCCTCCAGGTCGTGCTGGACAAGGGTCAGGAGGACGACTGGTTCGGATCCCATTTCATCCTTACGCTTGCCATCACTGCGGCAGTCTGCCTGTCGGCGCTGGTGGTCTGGGAGTGGTACCGCAAAGAACCCATCATCGATATCCGCATGTTCCGGAGCTTCAACTTTGCCGCGGCCAATCTCATGATGTTCATGATGGGCGTCATGCTTTTCAGCACGCTGGTCCTGATTCCGGAATTCCTGCAAACGCTGCTCGGCTACACCGCTGAGCTTGCAGGTCTCGTATTGTCCGCGAGCGGCCTCGTCCTGCTGCTGATGATGCCGGTCGTGGGGCGCCTCACCTCGAAGGTTCAGGCAAGGTTTCTCATTGCAGCAGGCTGGTTGTGTCTTGCGGGCGGCTTAATCTACTCCGCTTATCGCATCGATCTCAATATCAGCTTTGACTTTGCCATGTGGCTGCGCTGCGCGCAGGTGGTGGGTATCGGCTTTCTGTTCGTCCCGATCACAGCGGCCGGCTACATCGGAGTACCGACAGAGAAGGGCAACAGCGTCTCCGGCATGGTCAACTTCATGCGCAACATTGGCAGCAGCATCGGGACTTCCATCGTAACAACCATGATCGCCCGGCGCTCCCAGTATCATCAGCAAATCCTGGTCGGTCATATTGCGCCCGACGAACCGGCGTATCGCGCAGCACTTCACGGCCTAACCAGTGGCATCAGACACTCCGGACTCGGTGCGGCAGACGCGCGCGACCAGGCGGTTGCGCGTTTTTATGGTCTGGTCAATCAACAGGCTCATGTTCTCTCTTTCATGGACACATTTTGGGTGCTGGGCCTTCTGTGCGCCGTTATGTTCGTGCTCGCCTTCTTCCTCAAGAAGAATGATCCAGGAGCGGGCGGAGATGTCGCGGTGGGCTGAGGAATATACCACTATGATTCAAGCCATCACAATTGAGCGCGAGTTCGGCTGCGGAGCATCTGAGGTTGCCGATTTGGTTGCCAGGCATCTTGGGTGGAGCCTCTGGGACGAACGACTGACACAGGAGATCGCACGGTTGACTCAGAGTGCGCCGCAGGCGGTCAAGCAGCGGGAATGGCGAAGTGATCCTGTCGTGTATCGGATTTTCAAGGACTTTCTTCGAGGTGCCTTTGAGGGCGGCCTGCCGCCCACCAACCGGCTGCGTCTGCTGGATGCACGTCGAATCGCCCTCACCTCTCAAACGGTGGTCAAGGCAGCTTTTTCCAGCGGCCCCTCGGTGATTGTCGGGCGCGGCGCACAGTACTTTCTTCGTAATCGCGACGATGTCTTCCATGCTTTTCTCTATGCACCCCGCGATCATAAGATCCGCCGGCTGATCACGGCAGGAGCAACCGAGAAGAAGGCAATCGAACAGATCGACACAACCGACCAGGCACGAGCCGCGTTCGTCCGGCAGTACCTTGGCTTGAAATGGCCGGAACCGCACCTCTATCACGCAATGTTCAACACTGAGGCGGGAGAACTGCGCACCGCGGCAATGCTGATTCAGTGCGTGAAGCAGTTTGCGAACGGTGAATGAGAGTCCGGACTCCCGATGGCCGCGTGAGGTGGGGCCTCCGCGTGTCGTGTGATAAAGCCCCGTGTTCACGTGTAGGGAGCAGAATGACAGTAATAAACACGCTTCCCGGAGTCAGTCGGTTGCCCCGGTCCTACACAGCTCAGTTTTCGGAATGAGCGCATGCCACAGATCCCGAATCGAGACCGCTCGCGCCGATGTCAGTCAATGGAATTGGTTGGACGATGGTATAAGACCATACCTTCGTCCAATGGATTCGTCTCCGCAATCGTGGCCTAATCACACGTATCAGGCTGGCACTAAACCGATCCACAATTACCGGAAGTTACCCTTGCCGGCGCTCCTCAGGGGGGAAGACATGCGCTCTGAACTGGTTTTTGGTGTGACAAAGCATCTGAACAACCGCTACCTGCTGGTACGTGCTGCCGCACAAGCGATCAGGAAGGTCCACCGGCCTAACACGCGGATCGCAGATACCACCAATGAAGTGCTTGAGCGGTTTGGTCACAGGAACCCGCTCGCACCGCCAGCGAGCAATGTGAGGAATTTGCGGCGAGCGGCCTGATACGAATTCCCGGGGTCTGCCATGACGCTCACTTCCTAAGTTCTTCAAGAGTGACTCAGGGAAGAGGCAATCAACCCATTTGGAACGGAGTGCACATGCTGTCGAATCCTACTGTCTCAGCAAAGACGTCAGCAGTCGATCAGTCTCTCGGATCTCTGGACGATAAAACGCTCGTCGACGCGGCTCAGTCCGGCAATTCGCTCGCCTTCATTGAACTCTGCCAGCGGCATTCAAAGAGGCTGATCTGGAGGATCAACCGAATCACAAGGAACTGGGAAGATGCTGAGGATGCGCTGCAGGATACGCTCCTCAGAGCTTACAGAAACCTCGATCGATTCGAGAATCGTTGTGCATTCTCTTCCTGGCTGACGAGTATCGGAGTCAATTCGGCGCTGATGCTGTTGCGCCGACGTCGCGGAGTCGGGGTCTCTCTGGATGACAATTATGAGTTTTTTGAGCTCTCCGAATGCCAGTGCAGCGGCAGTGGGCAGCGCAGCGTCGATCCTGAAAGTCACTACGTGCGGCGGGAGCAGGAGGTCCTCCTGGGCACTGCGATTCGTGGCCTGCCCCATCTGCTCAGGACAGTGACCGAACTGAGAGTTGATCGCGAGTACTCGGTTGGCGAGATTGCTCGTGCTTTAGGAATCTCCGAATCCGCAGTCAAGTCCAGGCTCGCGCGTGCACGGTTCAGGCTTCGCGAAGCGCTGGCTGGGACGAATCAGGAGTTGCGTTCCAGGCGCCGCGGGCCGGGGATGTTGTTCGGTCCGACGCAATCGCGGCTGGATACGGCAATGCCCCCCCCCGGCTTCGATGCAGTCGCCTGATTGCGTGTTAACTCCGCGGCAGGCGGAAAAGAGAAGAGCTTCCGGGGTAAGGAGCTGGAGGGGCTGCTTCGGTGGTTGGAATTTCATCACGATGAACAGGGCTTCCCAAATCACGCGCGAGTTATCGGCCGTCAGCCGAAGGCGGATTGCGCTGCTTTCAGTGGTGGGGTGGTTGCTCGTGGCGGCTGGGATCCACCCCGCGGCCGGGCAGATTCGTCAGATACCCCACCGCACTTCTGTCGAACCTCCCGTCATCGTCGTGGGTTTTCTCGGCGGGTTTGTGCGGAACGACGATGATCGCCATCCGGAAGTACGTATCATTCAGCGTCTGGACGAGGAGAGAGGGCCACAGTTCCACGCAATCGTTTTTGAAAACAGGCGAAGAACCAGGGCTCTGAAAGAAATTCAGCACTGGCTAGACACAGATGGAGACGGTCGACTCTCGACAGAAGAGAAGCAAAATGCCCGTATCGTTCTTTTCGGTCACAGCTGGGGTGGGTCGGCCGTCAACAAGCTTGCCCGTGAACTGGATCGGCGCGGAATCCCGGTCCTGCTGACCATCCAGATCGACAGTATTAACAAAGGATGGGACCATGATTGCGTCGTTCCGGCGAATGTCGCGAGGGCGGAAAATTTCTACCAGACCGGTGGCTTGGTCCATGGCTGCAGGAGCCTCCGGGCCGCGGACCCGGGAAAAACCGAGATCATCGGAAATTTTGAGTTCGAATATACGGCGCAGCCAGCGGGGTGCCGTTCCTTCTCCTGGTTTAATCGCCATTTCTTCGAAACGCACAATGCAATGGAATGCGACCCGCGCGTCTGGTCGCGGATCGAATTGCAGATCCGCTCGCAATGGCGCGAGGCGGGCCCGTTCCATGTGGCCGCACAGCCCGTCGCTGAATACGGTGCGGCGTCACCCCGCGATATAATTCGGCATCACGCGGAGCGTGATCGTCGGTTTGAGCCGGCTCGCAGGTTTTCTCCGAAAGATTCCCCTGGGAGCCACTCTGCTGCTCCATGCTGAAGTATCTTTTCTCAGCAATGAGGGGTCCCACAATCGCAGTTCATTCGAGTCCGTGTTCGCCGGAAGTGGCGAGAGCGGGGGCCTTATGCGGCGGTTCAATTGGTTCAACGTGACGAGGGCGTGCTCCCTCCTGCTTCTGTCATTTTCCCTGCTCGGAGGATGCGCCTGGTCGCAGAGCGAGTTGGCGACTATGTTCGGCACGGTCATGGATCCGAGTGGTGCAGTCATTCCCGGCGCAAAAATATCGATCATTGACCAGGACACTGGACTCACGCTGAGCACTGTTACTGACATAGCGGGGAAATATCACGTGGCGGGCCTACCGGCGGGAAACTATGTTGTGCGCGCCGCGAAAGAAGGCTTCAGAAGGGAGCTTCGGGACGGGGTAGCGCTCCCCTCCGGGTCCGGAGTGATGATTAACTTTTCGATGGTGGTGGGCAGTCAGCTACAGCAGGTGACGGTAAACGGAGACGTCAGCCAGCTCGACAGTACAAGCTCAACGGTCAGCGCGGTCGTTGCAGAGCGGAGCCTGAAGGAGCTACCCCTCGACAACCGCGATCTGTTCAGCGCCGTGGCGCTTGAACCTGGAGTCGCTCTTGATCCCGGCGGTGCGCCTTCGCTGCTCTCAAGCGGCAAGACAGCGCAAGTGGCGATTGATGGTGTCCGTCCCAGTATGACGAACGTCCTGATCGACGGTATGGATGCGACCGATCCGGTCTGGGGCTTCTCGCCCGCGGGCGCTTCAGGGTTTTTTCTCGGCCTGAATGAATTGTCGGAGGTCCGCGTTCTGACGCAGACCTTCAACGCGGAGTACGGCGGCCATGGTGGCGCCGTGATCGACATGATAACGAAGTCGGGCGGTAACCAATTTCACGGATCGTTGTGGGAATTGCATCGGGATGCGGCGCTCGACGCGAAGAACTATTTTGACCTGGGCGCCAACCCGATCCCCCCGTTCGTCCGCAATCAGTTCGGTGCCGGAATCGGCGGCCCACTCACGCGGGATCGCACATTCTTCTTTGTCAACTATGAGGGGTTTCGCCAGGTCGAGGCATCTACGGCAATTGCCACGGCGCCGGATGCGCTTGCTCATCAAGGTTTCTTGCCCTCTTCGAGTAACTCTGCGGGCTGCACCAGCGCGAGTTCCAGCGGATGTGCCGCCATCCCGATCAATCCTGAGATAGAACCGCTCCTCAATCTGATGCCCCCTTCCAACGGACCGGACAATGGAGATGGCACCGGCCAACTGATCACGGCGGATAAAGGCGCTACCCGCGAGGACCACGGCATGGCGCGAGTCGACCACAACTTCTCCAATACACATTCGGTCTTCGCGCGTTACACCGTCGATGACAGTTCTTCCGTAGTGCCATACGTTGGAACACCGCCGGGCACCTACATGCCGGGATTTCCGACTCTTCATTTGGCGCGCAATCAGTATGGGACGATTCAGGACCGTGCGGCATTCGGGCCGGAATGGCTCAATGAGTTGCGCTTTGGTGTCAACCGGACCACTGCGTCTTCTGCAAGCGATAATATGCATCCGGGCCTGTCGATTTCGTTGCTTCCTGATCGGGCGTTCGGAATGATCGACATTACCGGTATCAGTTTGCTGGGTAATAGCCCCGCATTTCCTCTGGGCGATTATTCGACCGTTTATCAGGTTCAGGACCAACTGTCGCGTATCATTGGCCGCCACAACTTGAAACTCGGCGCCGAGTTCCGAAAGCTCGATCTGAACTCAACGCTGGATTTCGGAGTGAACGGACTTTACGAATTCGAAGATCTGACCGCCTTCGGTCTGCCCGCAATCAGTAACAATCCTGCCCTCGAGTCTTTCCTTGAGGGAGCGCCGCTTGCGTACATTGGCGTCAATCCATCGAACGCCGATTCGGATCGCGGATACCGAGAAATTGTCGCGTCAGGTTTTGCCCAGGACTTCGTGCGCGTCGACAACCGCTTCACCGCAAACATTGGATTGCGCTACGATTTCTACTCCAATCCGACCGAAGTACAAGGCCGGCTCTCCGCTTTGCCAAACCCCGCGATGGATTCCGCGCCAACCGTCGGCAAGCTATTTGCCGGCACACCGCTGGATCTTCTGTCACCTCAGGCAGGCTTTGCATGGAATGTTCTGGGCAATGACAAAACTGTGACGCGAAGCGGATTCGGCATCTATCGCGATCAGATCCCGGCAATGGCCTATGGTCTCGACCGATTACTGCCGCCGTTCTTCGATCTGGACGAGTTCGTCTTCCCTCAGTTTCTTAATCCGCAGAACGCTCAAGTGACTCAGCCGCTTGATCCTTTCGCGATGACTTACTATCCGAAGTTCCCTTACGTGATGCAATACGACCTCAACGTGGAGCGCGAACTGGCACACGGTATGGCCCTCACTGCGGGATACTTTGGGACGCGAGGCAACCACCTCACCCGCCAGGGCGAGCAGAACCCCTTTGAGCCGGCGTTAGGCCACCGCTACAATCCAAACCTGCCATCACCTGTGACAACGATTTTGACAGACGCGCAATCGTTCTATAACTCCGGTGAGGTCTCCGTTTCAAAGCGCTATACGCATAACCTTTTCTGGCAGGCTTCGTATACATTCGCCCATTCCGTGGACGATGCATCTGTGGATTTTTTCGTGGATTCTGTAAACGGTCCACCCGAATCCCAGAACCTTTTCGACCGCAAAGGGAGCCGGGGCCGGTCAGACTTCGACATCCGCCACACTTTCGCCGCTAATGCCGCTTACCAGCTACCTGGATCGGGACCCCTCCTGAGTGGCTGGCAGATCGCGATCATTGCCAGCGTTGACAGCGGCGCTCCATTCACCCCGATGCTCTCCTTTGACAATGCCGACGTACAGTCGCTCCTCATTGCGGAACGCCCCAACCTTGTCGGCCACCCCTATGTGGGCATTTGCCCGAATGGGGCCAGGGTGGGTACGGTGGCCTGCTGGTTTGATCCAAGCGCTTTTGCTGTTCCGCCTGCAGGCCAGTTTGGCGATGCGGGGCGCAATATGCTGCGCGGGCCGGGGTTCGCGGAGGTCGACCCAGCGCTGCACAAAGACTTTGCAATCAATCAAGAACGGAAGCTTGCGGTTGGAGTGGAAGCATATAACCTGTTCAACCGTCCGAATTTTGGAGTTCCGAGCAACACACAAAGTGCGCTTTCCCTCGGAGGTAACGGGGATGCGGTCTTCAAGGATGCGGCGGGTGATCTCGCCGATGACGCAGGTCAAATTCTGACCACCGCCGGCACCGCGCGCCAAATTCAGCTGACCGGCCGATTTACCTTCTGAACGGTACCGAAAACTTGCCAAACAGACGCCTGTTCGCCGCTGACCCTTCAGTTTCAGCGCAGGGTATAATTCGTCATCGCTCTCCAGCAGCATGTTCGAGGCGACTGGGCCCATAGGTTTCCCCTGAACTCCTCAGAGCCATAGTCCTGACCCGTTGGTACCGCGTTCTTTCAGGAATCGCGTTCCAACGCCGGCCTGATCCGGCTTGCCGGGTGGCTCCCTGGATTCATCAGCCCATGGAACGCAGGCCTTTTCCGCGTAGCCGGGGCGAGGGATTTTGGATGAACCCCAGCGACAGGCAACTGACCGAATCAGTGTTCGCCGGCAGCGGCCAGATGGCCACGCTGATGCGCGCGCTCGACTGGTCGTCTACGCAGCTCGGTCCGGTGGAACAATGGCCGCAGGCCCTGCGAACCTGCGTGCGAATCGTGCTGGGCTCTCCCTATCCGATGAACATCTGCTGGGGGCCAGACTACATCAATCTGTACAACGATGCCTATCTGCCGTCTTTGGGGGCGAAGCACCCCTGGGCGCTCGGCCGAAGCTCACGCGTAGTGGTTTCCGAACTATGGGAGTTCACCAAGCAGCTGTTCGACACGGTCGTGGCGCAGGGTCAGCCATTCAGTGCCCAGGCCGACCAATTGTTCCCTCTCAATCGCAACAATTACCTCGAAGAGGTCTACTTCGCATTTTCGATCGGCCCGATTCCGGATGACAACGGCAAAGTGGGAGGGGTTTTAGCCACACTTCTGGAAACGACGGAACGGGTGCTCGAAGATCGACGCCGGGATTTGTTAAGCGACTTAGCTGTGCGGATGGGGGCAGCGCGATCCGAAGACCAAGTGTGGCGCGTCTGCGCTGAGACCTTCGGCAAGAATTGCCTGAGCCTTCCTTTTGCATTTCTTTATGAATATCGGCCTTCAGAACATCAAGCGTACCTGGCAGGCGCGAGCATCGAAACCGACGAAGTGCTGCGTCCTCCGGCCATCAACTGCCGCACCGAAAACCTTTGGCAGCTCGACCCTCTACTGGTGAAGGATGGAGTTCTGGTTGAACTAGGGGATCGGTCTGCGGGCGTGCCGGTGCCCAATTGGGCATTCCCTCCCAAAGAAGCATGTGTGGTGCCGATCCGGCTGGGCAAATATGGCGAACCGCTGGGTTTCCTTGTCGCTGGACTCCATCCCGGCCGGCCCTTTGACGACGCGTACCGCCAATTCGTCTATCGCATTACGGAACAGATTACGATCGGGCTGACCAGCGCCCGCGCCTATGAGCAGGAACGCCAGCGGGCTGAAGCGCTGGCCGAGATTGACCGCGCCAAGACCGCATTTTTCAGCAACATCAGCCACGAATTTCGCACGCCGCTGACGCTGATGCTCGGTCCGCTGGAAGAAGTGCAGAAGGAAGCGAGGGAGCGTCTCAGTCCCGAGCGCAGGGAGTTGTTGCTCACGGTCCATCGGAACGGCCTAAGATTACTTAAGCTCGTCAACACACTTCTGGACTTCTCGCGGATTGAAGCCGGACGCGTGCAAGCGTCGTATCAGCCGACTGACTTAGCCACTTACACAGCGGAAATCGCCAGCGCCTTCGACTCGGCGATGGAGTACGCCGGACTACGCTTCACGGTGAAATGCGAGCCGGATACCGAGCCGGTTTATGTTGATCGCGACATGTGGGAGAAGATCGTCTTGAATCTGCTCTCCAACGCTTATAAGTTCACGTTCGAAGGCGAGGTTGCGGTTTCGCTCAAGCAAGTGGACGGCGCGGTGCAATTGAAGGTCCGCGACACCGGCATCGGTATACCCGAAGAGCATCGCGAACACGTGTTCGAACGCTTTCACCGCATCGAGAGCACCCAGGCCAGAACCTACGAAGGCACAGGCATCGGTCTGGCGCTGGTTCAGGAGCTGGTGACACTACACGGCGGCACGGTTCGAGTGGAGAGCGCCGTGGGCACCGGCAGTACATTCACCGTGACCATCCCGTGCGGCACAGAGCATCTGCCGGCGGAGCGCCTTCAGGCCGCACACCCCCTCGGCTCCACCACTATTCGAGCCGAGGCCTATATGGACGAGGTGCGACAGTGGTTGGGAGATCAGGCGGGTGCGGCGGCCGATACGGCAAGGCTTCCCAAACAAGCTTCACTCACTCCCAGTCCGGAATCCCCGCCCACGGGGCAGCGCGAACTGATCGTCCTGGCAGATGACAATGCGGACATGCGCCAATACATCGCACGCCTGCTGAGCGAGCGATATGAGGTGCACGCAGCTGCTGACGGCCGCCAGGCCCTGGAAGCGACGCAAGAGATGCGACCCGCTCTTGTGCTGGCGGACGTGATGATGCCGCATCTCGATGGGTTTGGCCTGCTCCGGGCGATTCGCGAGGACTCCTCCCTTGCAAGTACCCCGGTGATTCTGCTGTCGGCGCGGGCGGGTGAAGAGTCGCGCGTGGAAGGACTGGAGGCCGACGCCGACGACTACCTCATCAAGCCATTCGCTGCGCGGGAATTGCTGGCGCGTGTGGCGGCACATGTCAACATGGCCACGGTTCGCCGGGAAACCGCGGAACGCGAAGAACGGATGCGCAGCGAGGCCGAACTCGAACGCGAGAAACTCCGCGCCAGCGAAGAAAGACTGGCCGAGACGAGCCGTCTCTACCTCGAACTGCAGCGGACAGATGCAGAGCTGCAACTACAAGTGGCGCTGCTGCAGCAGCTTCCTGTGTCCGCCTGGACGCTGAAGCCCGATGGGACGCCAGATTTCGTGAATCAGGTTTGGCTTGAATTCGCCGGTCAGACCCTCGATTTCGTCCGGTCACATCCGGAGGCATGGATGACCGCAGTCCACCCTGAGGATCGCGAAACAGCATCGAGCGTGTTTTGGGAGGGAATACGTTCGGGAATGGGTTTTGCATTCGAAACCAGATCTCTGCGCGCCAAAGACGGGGTCTATCGCTGGCATCTTCAGCAAGCCGTGGTCTTGCGCGATTCCGAAGGACGAGTTCTCAGATTTGTCGGGACGACGACCGACATTGACGACCAGAAGCGTACCGAGGAGGCGTTGCGCCAGGCGCAGGGCGAGCTCGCACGCATCAACCGGGTGACAACGATGGGAGAGTTAACTGCATCGCTGGCTCATGAACTCAGTCAACCGATCAGCGGTGCTATCCTCAACGCCAAAACCTGCCTGCGAAGCTTCGGGAGCGACAGACCCGATCTCGATCTGATACGCGCGGCCGTCAGCAGACTTGAAAGAGATGCGGAACGTGCGGCCGAGATTATCGCCAGGATCCGCTCACAATTCGAGAAGGGCACCCTGAATCAACAGACTCTCGATCTAAATGAAATCATCCGAGAAACCATCGCCCTCCTGCGCGACCAGGCAATGCGAAACAACATATCGATCCGCACGGAACTGGCAGCCGATCTATCTTCGATCGTCGGAGATCGCGTGCAATTGCAGCAGGTCATGATGAATCTGATTGTCAACAGTATTGAGGCGATGAGAGACGTAGAGGGAGCACGAGAATTGGTCATCCGGTCGGAGCGAGCGGAAGACGAACAGATTCTCCTTTCGATCAGCGATACCGGTATAGGGCTCCCTCCGCAACTGGCGGAAAAGATATTCGACCCGTTCTTTTCAACCAAGCCTCACGGCACCGGCATGGGGCTTCGGATTAGCCGGACCATCATTGAGTCGCATGGTGGGCGCCTGTGGGCCGACGGCTCCCCAGGGCGCGGTGCAATTTTTCACCTGAACCTGCCCGCCACGATGGCAAAGCATAGCTAATTACGTGGCCGTCAAACCGCTCCTGCTATTTATCGGCCCGCATCCTCCCTTAGAAATCCCGCGCCGTCAGACGAAAAACGATCTTACATTACTCACTCGCGGAGACGATGGCTCGAGCGATGGGAATGGCCGGAGAGCTATAAGGCTCCTCAACAATCCTTGACACGTCCTGGTCCGATGTTCTTCCTTTGAGTTCAGAGCCAACTGCACGGGAGAAATAATCGTGATGCACCTCCTTATGCCGACTTGGCCTGTTCCATGGGAACAAATCTCATGACGGAGCTGAGGAATTCTCACCAGATCCGGAAGAGAATCAGCCCGCAGTTTGCGCATCACCTGGCTTCCGGATCGGACAGGCTTATCGCCGAATACCGAATCGTCACACTCGAGGTGCGGGCCGGAAAGGTCAGCGACGAGGTCACGCCATAGGCCTTATCGTCGCCGTGCATGGGCTGGATCGAGCCACACCAAACCGGATGACTCAGAAAACCACCGTCGCCCATCACTCCCTTCGATAGCGGTTGGCAGCGGCCGGAGTTGGGCAGCAAAGCCTGACAGCCCCTCCCGATCTCCAATGTGCTCTCCTCGATGCGATAGGAAGGGTTCCTGAGGGCTTCCGCGATCGTGGTTCGGCTGATGTGAAAGATGCCGTTAAGGCCGTTAAGCCACAGATCTCCATCGGTCGTCTCGACGATGCCAGAGAGACCGAGGAACCACCAACCAAGTGTTCGTTCGCCGGACAAATAGGCCATGAAAGCAAGGAGCGCGACGAAAGACAATTAGACGAACGTATCGGCCATGCTCTCGATCCGCCGCCCGCGAAGCAGGCCCGGCGGTTCGAAATCAATACCAAGGTATTGCCTAATACCATTCGCTAATTGTGTTCATGATTCTCTTCTGGCTCAATCAGGATGTTCGCAGTGCCACCGGACCGGAATGTTGTGTTGCGCGAAAGGGTCGAATACTCCATGAAGTTGTTCCGTTCCCTGGCTTTGATCTTCATCGACGTATTCGAGATCACGCATCCCTCGCCGGAAAGAACGTGATCGTGCGGTCCGATGTATCGCCCATCGGATGTTCGGGGTTCTGGTGACGTTTGTTTGGGAGTTCTTTCCGGGTTCGCACTTTCTGGCCAACGCGTTTCGGTAGGACGGTCACCCCGTCAGCTGCTCAGGAGAATGTATGACGTCCAGGGAAAACCTCAACACCCATCAGAAGGCGCTCGAGATTAATCTAGACAAAAGCAGTTACGGTTCCTTCGCTGAAATTGGCGCGGGCCAGGAAGTCGCGCGCTGGTTCCTCGTAGTTGGTGGTGCCTCCGGGACGGTTGCCAAGTCAATCTCCGCCTACGACAAGGAGGTCAGCGATGATTTGTACGGCGCCGGCGCACGGTACGTTTCCAGACAGCGGCTGGAAGCGATGCTGGACAGCGAGTGGACCCAGCTCATCAAGCAGCTAAAGGAAAGTCGCGGGTCGACCACCCGATTCTTTGCGTACGTTGATACGATCTCCGCCCGCAACTATGCCGGAACTAACGTGGCGCACGGTTGGGTCGGCCTGCGGTTCCAGCTACAGCCCGGCAGCGAGGCAAGCAAGATCATTCTCCATATCAACATGCTGGATCCTTCGGGCCTCCTTGAGCAGGAGGCGATTGGCATCCTCGGAGTGAATCTGATCTACGCCGTCCTCTATCAGTTAGGGGAGATGGAATCCTTCCTCACGGACGTTACTCAGGAGGTTGAGAAACGCGTTGAAATTGACCACGTAGAGCTGAGTGGAAGTGCATTCGAAGGTTGGGACCAGCGCGCAATGTTGGCGCAGCTGGTTTGCGCAGGTTTTGCCGAGGCGGTCTATTTCCCGTCGAATGGACCGCCTGTTCCTCCCATTGAAGTTCTGCACAAAAAAGCTGTCGTGCTCGCGCCGGGATCGTTCAAACGTCCTGAATCTACCCAGGCAGCCAGTCGGTTGTTGGCATCAGGACTGCAGCAACTCCGGGAAGAACTGGAAGAACAGGACCCTCCGATCATCGGTTTGTTCTGCCTTTCCGTGAAGCCGCTCTGGGACGCCGATACGCCTCCGCCGATCGCTGACGTGCTGGAGCGCATCAATGCGTTGCATGGGCAGGGTGGAAACGTCCTGCTGTTCCGCGAGCGAGAGCTTTACAGCATGACTGCACTCGTCAATCGCTACACAGATGAGCGGGTTCGCTTTGTGGTGGGCCTGTCGCTTCTGATTCGCACCTGGGATTATCGCTACACGAAGCTCGACGGCAGCTTCCTCGAAGCTATGTCCCACCTGCTGGCTCAAAACGTTCGCATCTACGGCTACCCAATGACAGCGTCGGATCTCCGCCAGGCGATCGAAAACATCTCAGCGACTGGCTGGGCGTGGACCGATGTGGATGGGTGGGTCTCCGCTCGCGATCTTCTTCCTCCGTCTCCCCTCAATCACCTTTATGACTATGTATTGTCCAGCAACTTTCTTGTCCCGATGCAGATTCCAGTGGTCACGGCAATCCACGAAAAAGTGCCCGTACAACCGTGAATGTCAGCTTTATGCAGATCAGCAAATGAACGACGACGCACAAAGTCGGTACCGATTTCGCGCTCATATCAGCGACGCTTTGCGCTCCAGAACGGAGACAGGAGACCGGGGGTGAAGTCGATCATTCTCCAGCAGCCTTGCCTGGTGCTGGTTGATAACGACGTCCGGCAACTCGAGAATCTTGCCGCCGTCTTCAGGATGTCCGGATTTTCCGTCCAGCCCTTCGGCTGCCCGGTGGCCGCGCTCTCGACCCTCGCAGATCGCCCCGCTCCTCCGCCCGACTTTGCGGTGCTGGATTATCAGATGCCCATGATGAATGGATGTGTTTTGGCTCAGTATCTGAGAGCCCGTTACCCGAAACTAAGAATCATCCTGTATTCCGGCTCACCGGTGGTGCCCGAAAGCGATCTGAATCATGTCGACAGCTTCGTGCGGAAAGGAACGGGAATGGTCCATCTGTTGCAGGAGATCTTGCAGCGCCGCGAGAGGTAGGCTCCGCGCGGGTCAGGTCAGCGCGTCAGGCAGTCAGATTTTTCAAGCACAGTTTTGATGCGCCGGTGAGGTCACACGGCGAGAGGCTCAGACTCTCAGAAGCTCGCCATAATGCGGAAACCGTACACAGTGACGTTTGGGCGGCGGCGGTTTGCTGAGGGGTTGACGATGAACTCGGCGACAGGCTGGAAGAGAAACCACGACGTAAGGTGGGCGAGGTAATTGAGCTCAACGAGATTTTCGGCAATCTCATCGCCCTGGCCGCGCAGGAGCAGCGACTCTCGGTACGCGGAGCCGTTGGAGGTGCGGACCCACCCAACGTCGATCATGTCATTGGCAAAATGAGCTCCACGTATGGCGCCGATGTAGCGAACGCCGACGTCCATTTGCTGGTTCTGCTGATTGACGTCGTCCGGTGACCAGTCGATCGTCGCGGTTGCGCCAAGACCGCGACGGCCGTCCGCTCCCTGATCCGGCTCACGATAGAGGACCTGGCTGGCCTGACCCCAAACGATATAGTTGCCGGGACTGGAGCGTCCTGTAAGGGAATTACGAAACATGCCGGGGTTATAGCTGCCACCAAACTTGAAAACGCCGGGCCAGGAGCCGGTGTCTGATGGAGTCAGGAAATCCTCGCGTCCAAGGGCGCCGGTCGATGCAGGCGGCAGCGGCGGATCGTGTAGATAGCCAATTTCGGCGGCTACCGCGGGCGGCCCAAAGTGAAAGCCAAAGCCGGTGCTGTCGATGATGTACGGGCTCTTCTCCTGCGAGAACACCACCGCCTTTGTGTACCAGTGATGATCGGGAAGGACCCGCATTTCAAACGCGGGTGTACCGCCCGGATCGTAGGTCATATAGGTGTTGATGAAGGTGTTGAACGCGTAGCCCATGGGCTCGTTGATGAAGGATTCGCCGTATTCCTGAACGCCGTAGCCATTCCACGTTGCGATCTTGCCGCCGCGGAACTCGAGGTGATCGTTGAAAAGGTATTGGCTGAGGGAATATTCAGCAGCACGGAAGACGTGCTGACTGGCGAGGCTCGACGGGTTGGCGTAACTGTTGACGTAATCCGTGCCGCCAATGTTGGTGCCGTATTGCCACAGGCTGGTGATGTGGGCGCCGAGGCCCTTATCGGGGGTGAATTTGCCCAAATCGGCGTCGATGGTGACGCGGATGCGCCCCCACCAGTTTTCAGGTGTGGGAGCAACTCCCGTTGGCGCAGCGAGCGCGTCCGCAACATATTGAACGTTCACTCTGAGGCCTCGTTGTTCGAATTGGGCGCGCTGGTTCTCCGCTGGGTCCTGCGTTGGCACACCGGGAGCAGTCGGGGTGGAAGAGGACTGGGCACCGGCTGGCGGATTCGCGTAAGGCGTGGAACTTTGCGGGCTCGCGGAACTCAGCGGCCTGGCCGCTCGCGCCGGTGCGACGGGCAAGTCGCTCTGCGCATGGATTCCAGGAAACACGAACAGACTCAGAGCAAACGATGAAGTGCGGATGGCCCTCACGACCTTAATGGAAATCGACATCGGATTTTGCCTCCAAATGCGTAACAGGAACGGGTGAAATTCGCAGGTGAGCGGGCGGAAACGCATGCGGTCCTCGTGCGAGACCTCGTGCTGCTACAACAGCGCACATCCGAACCCAGTAAAGATTCGCCTTGCCGGATGTGGGGCGCATCGATTCGTATGGAGTCAGACAATCGTATTGGTCCGTCGCGATCGCGGCAGGGCCGAATCTTGATCGCGGCCCGGAGAATCAAGCGGCCGAGGAAGTCGACACTGCGTGATACGAAGGTGTCCCCAATACCATTGGCCAATTGCGCCTGTTCTGCCAGCTATGGCCGAATAGTCGGGGGCGCAAAATGCACCGGCGACACGGCAGGAGTTCCCGATGAGCGTTCACAGTGGCCTGCCGGTCAACTCCGAATTGTCGGAGGGTGCGCTCGCATCAGGCGCAGGCCATCACCGCCGGTGGCACATCGGCGTGCTTCTCGGGATTGGCGTTCTGATCAATTACTTCGATCGAGTGAACATCTCGGTATCCCACGGCGCGCTGGTTCAGGAATTCCACATCAGCGAAGTCACTTTCGGTGTTCTGGCCAGCGCGTATTCCTGGACGTACGCTGCGCTGCAGATCCCGGTGGGCGTAATTCTGGACCGCATTGGAGTGAGAGTCATCGGAAGGATTTCGGCTCTTATCTGGAGCGTGGCGTCCTTCTTCGCGGCCTTTGGGTCAGGTGTGGGAACATTTCTCGCGGCGCGGCTGTTGCTGGGTATCGGCGAAGCGCCGACGTTTCCTGCCAATTCGAAGGCCACGGGATATTGGTTTCCGGAGAACGAGCGGAGCTTTGCGACATCGCTGTTCGACGCAGCAGCAAAATTTGCGTCGGCCATCGGAGTGCCGATACTCGGACTTCTGCTGATCCATTTCGGGTGGCGAGCGACCTTCGCCTTTACGGGAGCACTGAGTTTCGGGTTCTTTCTGGCGTTCTGGTGGCTATATCGAAATCCGAGCCAGGATCGCAAGCTGTCGCCTGACGAGTTGCGGTATATCCACGAGGGCCATGCGCAGCCGGAGGGAACAAAGAGCGAGGGAGGTAAGGGCGCGCCTTTGCTGTATCTCCTGCGCAACCGCCAGGTTCTGGGGGCAACCATTGGATTCGCTGCCTATAACTGGACCTTCTATCTTCTGCTGACGTGGCTGCCGGCTTACTTGACGGCGCGGCTTCACGTGGATCTGCTGCACTCGGTCCTGTACACGAGTGTGCCCTGGGCTACGGCCACGGTGACAGATCTTTGCGTTGGCGGACTGCTGGTGGACCGGCTCGTGTCACGCGGATGGACGCCCTGGAAGGTGCGACAGGGTGTGCTGGTGCTGGGCATGCTCTGTGGCGTGTCCATCTATGGTGCCGGCGTCGCAGACACACCCGGGAAGGTGCTCCTTTGGATGAGCATCTCGCTGGGCGGACTCGGGGCAATGGCCCCGGTTGGGTGGTCGGTGCCATCGCTGATTGCCCCGAGGGAAAGCGTGGGCCGTATTGGCGGGATCATGAATTTCGCAACCCAGCTGGCAGCTATCGCGGCGCCGATTGCCACGGGGTATTTTGCAGGTCAGCATGACTTCTCGGCGGCGTTTACCGTCGCGGCTGTCATCCTCTGCGTGGGGATTCTTGCGTATATCCTGCTGCTTGGCAGGATGCAGGTGATTCCGGAGCCGCAACGGGGCGTCTCATGAAACGGGACTTGTCCTGCGCATCGAGGTGCTGAGATCGCGGCTGCCAGCCAAATTGAAGCTGAAATTCGATTCGATCGGGATGAGCTCCGTTTGCGTGTTCGCGACGATGGCAAGGGGATTGACCTTGAGTGTATCTGAACATCCGTTACACTTTGGACCAAAGACCTGCATTACAAGTTCCGTGGGAATGTGGGAATCCAGAAGGGATTTCCAGGGAGTCTGCGAAGGGTGGGAAGCCGGCTTCTTGGCTTTCCACCCTTCCCAGACTCTGTCAATTCCATGGCCTGCTTTGGAAGCGCGTTTCACAAAGTCACAATTCGCCGCGAAGGCCTGTTTTAGGATGTGGCGGTAAATAGGCATAAATGTTGCATCCTCGCGCCGTGATGCGGCCGCTGTCCATCAACGCGCCTCCCCGCTGCATCTTCCACAACACGATGCGTCGAGCGATGAAGGGACCAGGCTCCAGGTGCTCTGCAGATCACTTAACCGGCGGTGTTGGCGATACTTTGTTCTTCGAAGTCTTCCAAAAGAGTACGCAACACTCTTTGCGGATAGATCGAATTCACACTGTGGTCTTGGTCGATACCTTCGTCCAATAGACTCGTAGTCGCACTTCTGGCACTCTCGGTTTGTATGGTCGCTCGCCCTGACATGGAAGCGACTAGCAGCTGGATAGCACAAGAAGACCGAGAGAGAACACACATGGGCGCACGCCTATTCGATTTGAGAGGAAAATAAAATGGCATCAAAAGGAAAAGTCTTAGTGCTGGTTTCGAGCGGATCCGGCTTACCGTTGAAAAATGGCGGGTGTTATCGCGGGGCCGGATATTACCTGAACGAGTTGACGGTTCCGGTCCGCGCCCTCATGCAGGAAGGCTACGAAATCACTTTCTCCAATCCGAAGGGCAACACGCCGCAACTGGATCTCCATTCCGCTGTCCCCGATTTCTTCGGCGGAGACGAGGCCAGGCTCCACGACTATTTCAATTTCCGCGATAGCCTGACCGGCCTCAGAAACCCAACCCGCATCTCGGATGTCGTTGCATCAGGTCTGGATCAGTATGACGCTGTTTTCGTCCCCGGCGGCCATGGCCCGATGATCGATCTTCTCGATGATCCCAACGCGGGCATCGTTTTGAGACATTTCCATGAAACATCCAAGCCCACCGCGGTGCTTTGCCATGGCCCGATTTCACTACTCTCCGCGCTTCCCGCATCGAAAGAATTTGTCGCCGCGCTGTCGGCGGGCGATACCGCTGGAGCACAGGCCAAAGCCAAAGAATGGATCTATGCCGGATATAAGATGACGATCTTTTCGACAGCGGAAGAGCAGCAGCGGGAACCAATTGAGATTGGCGGTAAGGTTCTCTTCTACCCGGATTTTGCCTTGCGCACCGCCGGCGGTGACGTGAGTGTGGCCCCGCCGTGGCAGAGCTATGTCCTTCAGGACCGCGAGTTGATCTCGGGTCAGAACCCGTTCTCGGACGAAGCACTTCTGAAGCTTCTTCTACCGGCACTCGAAGCGAAGAGGACAGTGACTGTGTAAAGGAGATGGCCCATCCTCCATTGGATCGAGTCTTCGCTACTTACGAGCGAGGCTGGGCCACTCATCGCTGTTCGACTCCTGCTGAGCAGACCCAAATTGCGAAGCAAGGGCTGTGTGCATGTGGAAAATCGCGGATGGGAGTCAGCGCACCGCGAGTTTTTCGATTTGCGCTTTTGGCCGGTGGTCTAAACGCTGATTGATTTTGGCGTGTGGGGGCTATGGCCAGGAATCGCGACGGGTAGGTTTAATTGAAAGCTTGCGCTGCGACCGGCGGCCGGCTCGGCCCACAAACGTCCACCATGAGATTCAATGATTGACCGCCTGATACGAAGCCCCACGCCGGTGCCGTGCGGTTTGGTTGTGAAGAACTGGTCGAAAATCTGTTTCACCAGTTCAGGTGGAACCCCTGGGCCGGCATCACTCACGGACACCGGAGTCTGCTCGTTTTCATCTCGCGGCGACCTGATGACCATCTCTCGTATTCCATCAACATCCTTCATGGCGTCACTGCTGTTGACGATTAGATTCATTGCGACCTGCAGCAATTGCACGCCATCTCCGACGATCTGAGGAAGATCGGATGCCACTTACGTCCGCGATTAGCGCAAAGCCTCTTCGATGCGCTTCTGGTCGTCGATGAATGAAGTGATCATAGATGGAGAGTCGGTACTCGACGAGAGCCGGAATGCGATCCAGATTCTGCATTCCGAGCCAACTGGAATGAGGTTCTCGCGGTAAAGCTCTTGACGCGATCTGAGCTGCGCTGAGAAAGGCAGCTTGCCAATTCCGTATGGAGCGATCCGATCGCGCGGGCGGAGGTCACCCGCGAGACAAATCGCGAGTCCCCGAGCGGCGGCTCCCCTGCACTAACGGTCGGCATCGGCTGACGTTGGAAGCCTTTTCGCGTCCACGGACGTCATGAATCTGCGTACCAGCGTGGCGATCTCATCCGGTTTTGTGTCGAGCGCGAAGTGCCCGGCATCCAGCACGTGGATCTCGGCGCTGGGCACGTCTCTCCGGTATCGTTCGGGCTCGCCCAAATCGAACGACAGGTCATGCTTCCCCCAGATGACCAACAGCTTCGGTTGCGTTTGGTGCATCCACGCCTGCCACCGGGGATAGGCCTCGACGTTGGTGCGGTAGTCATAGAACAGGTCGCTCTGGATCGGAGCCTGTCCGGGCGCATTCAGAAACGCGAATTCGTCAGTCCAGAGGTCTGGATCGTAGAGTTCTACGTTCGGATCGTCTCCGAGGTGGCGCGTCCTGGTTGTTGCCAGTGACAGCAGATTCGTCCGCAGCGCGTCTTCATATTTTGGCCGGTCCGCCCAGAACGCCCGCCTCGTCACCCAGTTTGCCCCAAGCCCTTCATTGTGGGCCACGGCATCCTGCACGATGAGTGCCTGGACACGCTCGGGGTGGGCCAATGCCATGCGAAAGCCGACGGGGCCGCCGTAGTCCTGCATGTAGAGGGAATAGCGGGATAAACCAAGAGCCTGGGTGAAATCGTCCATGATGGCTGCGATGTGGTCGAAGGTATAGGCGAAGTGTCGGGGATCCGGCCAGTCGCTGTGACCAAAGCCGGGATAGTCCGGCGCAATTAGGCGATAGCGGTCGGAGAGGCGTGTGAGCAAAGGCTGAAACATCCTTGACGATGAGGGCAGGCCATGGAGAAGGAGGATCGTTGGAGCATCCTTTGGACCGGCTTCCCGGTAGAAGATCGAAAGGCCGTCCGCCTGGACAGTTTGGTAATGGATCGACTGTTGCATTAAACCCTCCCTGATAGGAACCTGAGCCGTCGACTGGAAGCATAGGACCAGCGCAAAAAGCGCAGGCCACAAAATGAACCCCCGCCAGCGCGGCATCGATTCCACCTGAGCGCGCCGCCACATTGCGTTTGATTCCATGCCGGCAGGGTACGGATTCAAATTGGCTCCGCGTGTTCTTCGGTTGCGTGATTTCACATCGTGAGCACGACGCGGAATTCTGCGTTCCCGCTCATCATCCGCGCATAGGCCTCGGCGGCTTTCTCGAGGGGATAGGTTTCAATCATGGCGCGCACCCCCGAGAATTCAGCAAAGTTCAGGGTGTCCTCGGAATCAGCCGGAGTGCCCGATGCCCAGCCCTGGATGGCTTTGACGCCCATGATCAGCTGAATCGGAGTAACTTCGATCGGTTCGAAGGCAGCGCCAATCACCAGCAGCTTGCCGTTCGGCCCCAGGCCGTCGATCAGCTCCGACATTGCTTTGGAACTCGGCGCGGTCGCCAGGATGACCCGGGCACCGCCGAGTTTTTGCAGCTCCTCAGCAGCATGGCTCGCGTTGCTGTCGATATAGAGATTTGCGCCCAGCTTTTTCGCGAGGGGTTCGTTTTCAGAACCGCGGCCAACGGCCACCACCCGATAACCGAATTTGCTGGCAAACTGAATGCCAAGGTGACCCAGGCCGCCGATTCCCTGAACCGCCACCAGATCGCCGGGGAGCGCGCCGGCATGGCGCAGCGCGTTGTAGGTAGTAATGCCCGCACAGAGAAGCGGCGCCGCATCGACGTCACTGATACCCTCCGGGATGGACACGAGCGCTTCGGCCGGAGCCACCATGTACTCCTGGTATCCGCCGTCGTAGCTAATGCCGGCGATCTGCTGATTGCGGCAATTCCGGAAATCGCCGCGGCGGCACTCGCGGCATGTGCCGTCGTGGCCGCCATGCCAGCCCACACCCACGCGCTGGCCTTTGCGCCACTGCGATACGCCGGCTCCCACTTTGTCCACGATACCCGCGACTTCGTGACCCGGCACACGTGGATAAGGAATTCCCGCCCACGCTCCTTCGACGACCAGGGCGTCGCTGTGACACACCCCGCAGGCCTTCACTTCTATGCGGACCTGGCCGGCCCCAGGCTCCGGAATCTCCCGCTCGACAATTTGAATCCCGTTTCCCGCGCCCGCGACCTGAGCGGCCTTCATCGTTGAAACCGCGACTGCTGTTGGCATAACTCCTCCTCTGGATTTCGTGTTAGCGATGGCAAGGTTCTGTATGGCAGTTGTTCCGCGATTACCGTGGTGGGTAACCGGTGAAAATGTAATCGTGTACCTTGACCGTGCTGTGGCATCGATAGCAAACCGCATGTCCGAAGGTCGCGTCTTTACCATAGGGTTTGAACGTCCTGGCAGTTGGGTCGTACAGGAACTGGGCGTATCCCCAGCCACTGGTCTCGGGAAATCGTTTTAAATCCTTCTCGATGAAAGAGACCGACTGCAGAGTCGTCGGCACCTCCACGGCGTAAGGGGAGACAGAGTTGGGCGCTTTATTCCAGGCGATCTTCACAATCGCCGATCCATCAGGAAAAGAGCGGCCGTCGTTAGGAGTGCCGTCCCTGTAGGCCCGAATCATGATGGGATTGGCGAGGATGACCTTGATCGCGTTGTTAGTCCGGCTGACGGCCACGTCCTGCCATCCCTCGTATCCGCGGAATTCGGAAAAGGCGATCCCGTTGGGCGCTTTGATCTGGTAGCGATCCTGCGTGTCCTGCCCAGCGACCAGGGCCCCGCCCGTCAAAGCACACATTGAGAGCGTGATGATGACCGTGCGGCGTGTGCGGCTGCGGGTTATGCCAACATTCATCCGGAGTCTCTCCTGCATTTCAACAATGAGGATCTTCGTTTATTGCTCTGCTGCTGCGGCTGTTTCGAAAATGAGTTCCACTTCGATGGGCATGCCCAGTGGGAGACTCGCCACGCCAAGGACGAGGCGACCCGAGAGGCCCTCAGGCCCAAAAACGTCGTGCAGCAGGTCCGAGGCGCCGTCGGCGACACGCGGTTGATCGAAGAAATCTCCGCAGGTCGCCATATAGACTCCAAGGCGAACGACGCGCCTGATTCTGTCGAGCGATCCGAGGTGCTGACGCGCAGCCGCGAGGCCGCTCAGTGCAGCGGTACGCGCCGCGTCTCGCCCGGCTTCCACATCGAGTTCTTTGCCAAGCCGCCCCAGGTACTTTGGAATATGCCCCACGACCGGCAGCATCCCGCTGAGAAAGAGCAGATTGCCAGTTTCCAGAACCTCCACGTAATTGCCAAAGGGAGTGGGGGCAGGCGGCAGAACGATGCCCAGCTCTGCCATCCGGGCTTCGGCGCGCGATGGTGCAGGAGCCTGCACGCTTACCATCGGCCTGCGTGCGCACCGCCGTCCACGTGCAGCACCTCCCCAGTTACATAACGAGCTTCGGTAAGATAGACCACCGCGTCGGCGATGTCTTTCGCCTCGGAAACAATACCCATCGGTGTCAGCGCCTGCATCAGATCTCGCCGTGTCTCCTGGTGCATGGGCGTATCCACCACGCCGGGGGCGACCGCGTTGAACCGGATATTCTGCTTTGCAAACTCGTTGGCGAGGCTCAGAGTCACCGCATTCAGACCGCCTTTGGTAATCATCGGAATCGATCCTGGAACGCCGGCAATCGGGTTGTCAGCCAGGGCCGCGGTAATGGTTGTCACACTCCCTCCTGAACCTTGCGCCAGCATCTGCCTCACCGCCTGCTGCGTCATGAAGATGAAGCCTTCGAGGTTGATGGAGACAAAACGGCGGAACTCGTCGATGGTGTACTCCAGAAAGGGGCGGGCGGTAAAGACGCCAGCATTATTGACCACATGGTTGATCGAGCCGAACCGGCTCAACGCTGCCTCCACGGCTCGGCTTGTTGTCTCCGGTTTGCTGATGTCGCCGTCGACAAGGGCCAATGTCGGAGAGGCGTCAAGGTCGCTTTTCGAAAACGTTAACGAGTTGGCCACGACGTTATAGTCGCGATCGAGAAAAGCCTTCACCACGGCCCTTCCGATTCCTCTTCCCGCTCCAGTAACGATCACCGTTCCTCTTTCCGGCACAATCTTCCTCCTGTTTCGCACGGATTCAGCATTCTGCCGACATGTCTGGCATCGACGGGCCTGAAGGTCGGTCCGTAGGTCTACTGGATACCAGGATGCGTTCGCCGATAAGTTGCCACCGTGCGGACCTGGGTCAGCAGATCGATGAGTCGTGCGATGGGGTGTGAGTCCAGTTGCTGGACCGCCTGAATAATGTCATCCCGCAAACCCTGGTCGGCAAAACGTTCACTGAGCCAGTGAAATTTTTCGCCCACCCGGTCCCAGGACATTGGTTGGTCAAGGCCGCCTTCGTACCCCAGATGCTCCTTTTCGAGCATCCTCTGATCTTTGGTGCGAATCGTGATGCGAGCGGCCAGCTCATTCGGAAAGCGAGCCGTTAGCTGTGGATCGGGACGAACTTCCACGCGCGCTACCATGGCCTGGGCATCGGCAGCCCGTATGCGGCTCGGTTCGAGCTGATCCGGCCCCACCTCACCATCCAGAAGCGCGGCGGATATCAGGTACTTCAGGTTGTAGTCGCCCTGCTCCTTGTTCCAGACATGGTCTTTGCTGCCATAGGTTCCTCCACCGGCGAAATCGAAGCCGGCCGCGAAAATGTCGCATCGTACCTGTTCCACCGCGGATGCGTCGAGCTTGTAAGAGCGCTTCAGATCCAGCGTTGCTTCAAGTACCGGCTGCCCGTGAATCAGGGAAGCATATTTCTTCAGCACTGTCTGAGTAATGAACTCCAGCGACCTGTCTTCCCAGTCCACTTCGACACGTTGGCCAAGCAACTGCTCGAGCCCCTTTGGCCCTTCGAACAACCCATGTGGCCCTGTGAATCCACGTTTTGCCAGAGACGCCGCGTAAACTGCGCGCATGCCTGTCATTCCTGGCGAGAAGCCCTTCCATTGCGATACGGGCTCGACATGGACACAGGCCAGTGACACATTATCGGAGGTAGAGATAGCAACGGCGTTTGCGATTTCGTCGGCGGAAAGTCCGAACAGCCTGCCGGCAGCGGCGGCCGCTGACATGGCGAGTTGCATCGCATGGTTCAGGCCTTTCGCCATCACTGGAACCGCCGCAGTGAACCTGCATTGGATCTCATACGCAACTGCGAGTGCCAGCATGAACTCCTCTCCCGAGGCACCCGCATGCTCCGCTGCGGCGAGGACCGTTCCAAAGTTGTCGCTGGGGTGGCACAGGCCCCCGGGCGCCATGTAGCTGTCCAGCAGGTCTGGATATCGCACCAGTCCCGAGTTGAACAACGCGGCTTGATCCGGAGCGGTCTTACCGCCGCCAATCAGTGAGCAGGATCCCGATGCGCGATATTCTTCGAACTGCCGACGGAGCGCGGAAAACGGGGCTCCGGCCAAAGCGGAGATCGCGCAACCAATGCTGTCCAGAATATTGCGCTTGTAGAGCGACCGGAGCCGTGCTGTCAGGTCCTCCGGTCGAACGCTCACCGCAAATGAGCCAATACTTTCTACCGCCGGGCGTGTAGCTTGCTTCTGCAAAGGTGACGAAAATGTCGTCATGGAATCATTCCTCTCCTACCAGCCACCGCCGGAATCATCCGATCTTCAAGTTGGATTAAGCCAGAGCGCAGGTGGCGAAACAATTGCCCGATGGTATCGGCGATACCTTTGTATAAGTGTCTTTCGGATTCGGGCCTCAGTCTGGAGTGAAAAGCTTGGTCCTCACTCGAACCGACCTGGAGCCATTTGCTGGGGAAGCCGCGGGCGATGCGGAACCTGACTATTGGCCTTTGGTAACGTTCTGCCTGCTGAATCCCGCTCGGGAAGGGCGAACCAATACCAAAGTACAATGGCCCTCCCTCCGGTGGTCAGAGATGATCATGACTTGCACGCCCCGGGCAGCATGGGAGAACCTCAGGACTCGGCCTGCATCGGTTCGCCGTACTTCGAATTTGAGTTTTATTCTTTGCTGAGGATGGGGACGTGTGCGGTTAGCTATCGGGACATCCATGACAAATCGACGCGCGATCGTGGCCGTGATCGATGACGACCAATCTGTACGCGAATCACTCCCGGATCTGCTTGCTGAGCTGGGATTTGCGGTTCGAACTTTCTCATCCGCGGAAGAATTCCTGGTCTCCCTGAACCTTGCGGAGGCGGAGTGCGTAATCCTCGATGTCTCGATGCCGGGGATGTCCGGCCCTGAGCTGAGACGCAAGTTGCAGGTGCGCCGGCCGCAGCTGCCGGTTATTTTCATGACGGCTCAGCGGGACGAGAGGCTGCGCTTGCAGCTGCTCGAACAGAACGCTGTCGCCTGTCTCATTAAGCCGTTCAGCGAAACGGCACTCCTCGACGCGATGCGTGCGGCATTGCCGGACCCCTGAAGGAGCAAGACTTTCGTCTCTTGCTGGCCCCGGATTACAATCGGCTCCACAGATCGGAAAGAGGTGCGTTTTATGCTGCCGGCTTCATCCGTTGTGTTCATCGTCGATGACGACGTGTCGGTCCGCGAATCGCTGGAGTCTATGGTTCGGCAGGCAGGTTGGAACCCGAAAACCTACTCCACCGCCCAGGAATTCCTCGATCGACAGAAAGAGTCCGTTCCAAGTTGTTTGGTACTGGACGTTTCCTTGCCGGGCCTCAGTGGTCTGGATCTCCAAAAGCAAATCGTTGACGAGCGTTCTGCAATGCCCATCATCTTCATTACCGGATATGGCGATGTTCCCATGACTGTTCGCGCTATGAAGGCCGGAGCGATGGAATTCCTGACCAAGCCGTTCAGTGACGAAGTGCTGCTGAGCGCGATTGAACAAGCCCTGGAGCGGAGCCGGGTTGCTCTGATCCGCGATGTCGAGATCCGCGCCCTGCAGAAGGCGTACCTTTCTCTGACACCCCGCGAGCAACAGGTAATGTCTCTGGTCGTGTCAGGGATGTTGAACAAACAGATTGGCGCGGAACTCGGCATCAGCGAAGTTACCGTCAAAGCGCACCGCGGACGGGTGATGGAGAAGATGACGGCGGCCTCTCTAGCCGACCTGGTGAAAATGGCGACCCGCCTGCGCCTCGGAACTTCACCCAGGCGGAAAAGCCCGGCGGCGTAATCCCATCGGCTCCGAGTGCAAGCCGTTGCTCATCCTCAGATGTGTATCGCGTGCAGCAGCAGCCCCGCCAGCGCTCCTCCTGGGAGCGGTCCGAGAATCGGAACGATCGCGTAACCCCAGTCCGATTTTCCCTTTCCCGCAATCGGCAGCAAAGCATGTGCCAGGACAGTATGCACGATGAAGGGGGACCGAAATCCCCCGCCGGATTAATCGCATAGCCGGTTGTTCCGTCCAGAGACAGTCCGATGCCCCACACCAGGCCGGCCACCAGGTAAGCCCCGAAACCCGAAACCAGTAGTATGAGGAGACGCCGGTCCCCGATGGGCGACCTGTCACGCGCTTGCCCGCCCTCCAGAGAGAACCCAGACCTTGGTCGGATGAATATCCATCTTCCCTTTCGCTTACGAGTTGTTATGGGTACTGTCTTCCTTCGGGACGCACCTCTCGGCCGACGCTGTCATGATTAGCCCCACGCCCAACGCACCTCGTATCTCTGTTCCCTCAGAGTCGTGCCGCTATGTCGCCGGCGCGACAGAAGCATAAGCGGCATCAGCCACCAACCCACCGAGCCTCGATTGACAATAGCCCTGTCGTAGACTTTTCTAAGACGTAACACCAGAGGCCGCCAACGGATCCTCTGGCGAGCGGGACCGTTCCCGCATCGTTTAGTAAGGGTATGAGCACACAGACGGAACTCGAGCGCAGGAATGAGCGCCTTCAGTTGCTCCTGCACCTGACCAACAAGATCACCTCGAATCTCGACCTCCGCGATGTACTGTGCGCTGTCCTGGGAAATATTCGTGCCGTGATACATGGCGATCTGGTGAGCGTATCGCTCCTCGATACGTCAACAGGAAAATTCAGGGTTTACGCGCTCGATTTTCCGCAGGGCCAGGGAATCCTGAGAGAAGGTCTCCTGATCACGCCGATAGAGTCCACACAAAAGGCCATCGAGAGCCTGCAGCCGGTGGTGATCAACTCGACTGATTCACAGGTCTTCCCATCGGAGGTGCACGGTGAACTTGCCCTGGTCGACCATACCAGGAGCATTTGCTTCCTTCCCCTTGCGAACCGTGGCCGGGCTGTGGGAGTTCTCGTCATTGGCCGGACGACCGAAGTCCCCTTTGCTGAAGACGAAATCGGGTTTCTCGGCCAGGTGGCGGGTCAGATCGCTATTGCGATCGAAAATGCTCTGGCCTACGAAGAGATTTCAAGACTGAAGGACAAGCTTGCCCAGGAGAGGCTCTACCTCGAAGAAGAAATCCGCAGCGAGATGGGCTTCGAGGAGATCATCGGCAACAGTCCGGCGCTGAGGAACGTTCTCGAGCTGGTGGAAACCGTCGCGCCCAGCGACTCGACCGTTCTGCTGCTGGGTGAGACGGGCACCGGCAAGGAACTGGTCGCTCGCGCCATCCACGAGCGCAGCCGGCGTAAGGAGACCACATTTGTAAAACTGAATTGCGCGGCGATTCCCACGGGACTGCTCGAGAGTGAGCTGTTCGGGCACGAGAAGGGAGCGTTCACCGGCGCGATCTCCCAAAAGATCGGGCGGATGGAACTGGCTGATCAGGGCACGCTCTTTCTCGACGAAGTCGGAGACATTCCCCTTGAGATCCAGCCGAAGCTCCTGCGTGCGCTGCAGGAGCGCGAATTCGAGCGGCTGGGCAGCACGCACACGCGCAGGGTGAATGTTCGGCTGGTGGCGGCGACGAACCAGGAGCTCGAAAAGATGGTGGCCGACCGGGAGTTCCGCAGCGATCTCTACTACCGGCTCCATGTCTTTCCAATCCGAATCCCGCCGCTGCGCGAGCGAAAAGAGGACATTCCGCTGCTGGTCAGCTATTTCGTGCAGAAGTTCACCCGCCAGATGCAAAAGCGGATCGACTCCGTGCCGGCATCGGCCATGAAGGCACTGCGCGACTGGGACTGGCCAGGCAATGTGCGCGAATTGGAGAATTTCATCGAGCGCGCCGTAATTCTTTCGCGAGGCAGATCGCTGGACGCACCACTTGCAGAGCTTCGCAGAAAGAATGCTGAGAGCACCCCGGCAACCGGCAGCCGAACGAGGGCAGCCCTGGCGGCGACCCCGGCAGACAGAGTCATTGTTTCCGACGAGTACTCGAGGAAGCAGCGCGAAGAGATTGTGCGCGCCCTCACCCTGTGTGGAGGCCGCGTGGGCGGCGCGGATGGTGCGGCGGCTCAGCTGGGCATCAACCGCACCACCCTGCTTTCCCGCATGAAGAAGTTCGGTCTCTACGCCAAGCAGTTCTCCTGAGCCGCGGATTTCCGCTCTCCCGTTATCTCCGACAGTTTCAACACTTTCAACTTCAACACCGTCGACTTCAACAGTCCTCCGCGCTGTTCCTCACTGAAAAGGCAGGGGCTTAGCGCGCGTCGTGCTTTGGCACGAGTGTTGCCTTTTGTCCGGCGTGAGGGGAATAGCGGTGTTGAGAATTTCCATAATCGAGGGCAAAACACAGCGACAGCTCTTGCTGGAGGGCAAGCTGATCGCCCCCTGGTCCGCCGAACTCAGGATTGCGGGCCAGCGGGCGGCGAAGGCGCTTTTCGGCCGTGAGCTTGTGATCGATCTCAAGGGCCTCACGGCGATCGACGACGACGGAAAAACTGCGCTCGATGAACTGATGGGTCGAGGTGTCCGGTTCGTTCACTGTGGCCTGTTCACCCGACAGGTTCTAAAGCAGCTCGCCCGTGACGGTCGCGAAAGGGAGATCAGGGAATGACAAACCGACGGATGGAAACACATTGGCGCGTGGCAACTATGACTCTGGCCGTGCTCGCGGCCTGCTCGATGCCGGTAGCGGCCCAGTACAGCACCGGAGCGGCGAGCGCGAGTCCGCTGAGGGGAAGCGTCCCGAGCGGTCAGGTGGCGAACGGCGTGTTGCAACTGACTTTGCGAGACGCGATTCATAGGGCGATCCAATACAACCTGGGCGCGATTGAGACTGGAGAAGATGCTAGGACCGCTCGTGGGCAGCGACTGGTGGCCCTGAGCGCACTGCTTCCGCAGGTAAACGCGGGAGGATCAGCGAATGTGGAGCAGACCGATCTGGCGACCCTCGGCCTAAAGGTACCAGGCATTCCACGCGTCATCGGGCCGTATGGCTACAGTTCGGCTGATGTGAGCGCGAGCCAGACCCTGTTCAGCTTTGCCTCCATCCAGCGCCTCCGCGCGGCGAACAACGCAGAAGAGGCAGCGCAGCTCAATTACCGGGACACCCTGGACGCGATCACGCTGACGGTAGGCAATGCCTATCTCGAGGCGGTTGCAGATCGGTCCCGCATTGAGGCACAGGATGCGCAGGTACAGAATTCCAGGGCTCTTTACGACCAGGCGCAGGACGAGATGCAGGCTGGCACAGCGCCACGAATCGACGTTACCCGGACCGCAGTCGAGCTGCATTCGGAGGAGTACAACCTCAGCGTCACCCGGAACAACTTCGCGATTGCGAAGCTCGCTCTCGGGCGCACGATCGGGTTGCCGCTCGGTCAGCAGTTCGATCTTGCCGACACGCTTCCCTATTCCGATCTCGAATCGCTCAGCATCGACGTTGCGCTGAGGACGGCTGACGACTCGCGCAGCGATCTGCGCGCTGCGCTTGACGCCGAAAAGGCGGCGGCCCGGGCGCTGTCCGCAGCGAAGGGCGAACGCTTGCCCACGGTCGCCATAGCCGGAGACTACGGCGATGTGGGACAGACCTTCGGCCAGTCGCACGGAACATTCGCCTTCCAAGCGGGTGTCAGCGTTCCACTCTTTACCGGAGGCAGGATCAAAGGCGATATTACGGAGGCCGAAGCCGCATTCCAGCAGAGAAAGGCAGAAGCGGAGAACCTTCGCGGCCAGATCGACTATGACGTGCGAACAGCGCTCCTGGACCTGAGCGCCGCGCGCGAGCAGGTCGCGGTTGCGAAGCAGAACGTGGCTCTCGCCAACGAAAACCTGGCCCGGTCGAAAGATCGCTTTACTTCGGGTGTCACCGACAGCGTCGAAGTGGTGCAGGCTGAGCAGGCTTTGGCCAGCGCCAATGACCAGTACATCAACAGCCTCTACAGCCACAATTTCGCCAGGTTGTCCCTGGCACGCGCGCTCGGCGTGGCGCGCACGCAATACGAGCACTATCTCGGAGGAAAGTAATGTCGAATAACAGCAACGCTTCCCATAACAGTCACGGGGTCCTGCTCGAAGAGGGTCTGCCGGAGAACGTCGCAGACCGGATGCTGGATACACCGGGGACAGAGAAGAAGCTGGGGCGCCCAGGCCGTCGCACCAAATTGGTTGTGATTGCAGCTGCCGCGCTGCTGCTCGCCGCTGTCGGAGCCTGGTTCCTGCACAACGCATGGCTTCATGAAGACACCGATGACGCCCAGGTGGATGGCCACATCATGCCGCTGAGCACCCGCATTACCGGCCATGTGCAGCAGGTGAACGTGATCGAGGGCCAGATGGTCCATGCCGGCGATGTACTGGTGATCATCGATCCCAGCGATTACAAGGTCGCGGCCAAGCAGGCCAAAGCCAGCCTCGCGAATGCCGAAGCCATTGCCGCAGGCTCGCGTTGGAATTTACCCATCGCATCGGCCTCGGCGTGGAGCGATCTTGACTCAGCAAGAGCCGGCGTCCAAAACGCGGAGGCGGGCGTGGGCGCAGCGGGACAGGAACTGGAATCGGCTAAGGCGCAGCTGGCAGCAGCGGAGGCAAATGCGCAAAAGACGGATGCGGATCTGATCCGCTACACCCAGCTGGTGACCCGGCAGGATGTTTCGCGCCAGCAATACGACCAGGCGGTGGCGGCAGCCAAAGCGAATCGCGCTGCTGTGATCGCGGCTGGCGCTCTCGTCCGAGCTGATGAACAGACGCTCGAGCAGGCACACGGAAGACTGTTGCAAGCTAGGGCTGCGCTTGACAGCGCCCGCACAGCTCCCGACCAGGTTTCCCTGGCACACGCGAAGTACAACGCTGCCGATGCCCAGGTGGAGTGGCGTAAGGCAGAACTGGATCAGGCAGAGCTGAACCTGAGTTACACGATCATCCGTTCACCGGTCAGCGGAATCGTGGGAAAGCGAAGCGCCGAAGTAGGCGAGAACGTCAGCGTTGGTCAGGAACTGATTGACGTCGTTCCCCTCGACGATATCTGGATCACGGCCGACTTCAAAGAGACTCAGCTTGCCCGCATGCGGCCGGGCGATCCGGTCGAGATCAAAGTGGATGCTTACGGCCGCAGCTGGAGAGGTCATGTAACGAACCTAGGCGGAGGAACGGGCTCCGTCTTCAGTCTGCTGCCTCCGGAGAACGCAACCGGGAACTACGTGAAGGTGGTGCAGCGGGTGCCGGTGCGCATTGACTTCGATCGCTCGCAGGCAGTCGATTTCAACGCGGAAGGCCTGCTGAAGCCGGGATTGTCGGTCGATCCGGAGGTTACCGTCCGATGAGCGCCGCAGCTTCTGTCATCGCCGAGGAAGCGGCCTGGGCGCCGAAAGTCAATCCCTGGACCGTCGGGATCGTGGTTTCGCTGGCCGCCTTCATGGAAGTACTCGATACCAGCATCGCCAATGTGGCGCTCCCCTACATAGCAGGGAATCTGGGCGCCAGCAATGACGAGAGCACCTGGGTTCTCACCACCTATCTGGTCGCGAATGCCATCGTGCTGCCCATGAGCGGCTTCCTCGTTGGCGTGCTGGGGCGCAAGCGCTTCTTCATGATCTGCATCGTCTTCTTCACTCTGAGTTCCTTCTTATGTGGGATCGCGCCCAGTCTCGGCATGCTGCTTTTGTTTCGGGTCCTGCAGGGCGCCTTCGGGGGTGGATTGCAGCCCATGGTCCAGGCCATTCTCACCGATACATTTCCTCCGCGAAAACGTGGGATGGCATTTGCACTGTATGGAATCACCATGGTCTGCGCTCCCGCCATAGGTCCCACCTTGGGTGGGTGGATTACCGACAGCTACTCCTGGCGCTGGATCTTCTACATCAACATCCCTGTGGGCATTCTGGCGACTCTGCTGGTGTATCAGCTGCTCGAAGATCCCCCTTATCTCTCCAAAGTGAAAGCGAGTCTGGCAAAGTTCGACTCGATCGGCTTCGCTTTGCTCGTGCTCGGTGTCAGCGCACTGCAAATCACGCTCGACAAAGGACAGGAAGACGACTGGTTCGGTTCCCGTTTCATCACAACGCTGATCGTCACCGCCGCCGTAAGCCTGGTTTCCCTGGTGGTCTGGGAATGGTTTCACAAGGAACCGCTGGTGGATGTTCGCTTGTTCAGGATTTTCAATTTTGCGAGCTGCAACCTGATGTTCTTCGCGCTGGGCATCGCCATCCTGGGCGGCACCGTTCTCATTCCTCTGTACCTGCAGACCCTCATGGGTTATACGGCGGAGATTGCCGGGCTGGTGCTGTCGGGCTCCGCCGTCCTTCTTCTGTTCCTGATCCCTCTGGTTGGCCGGCTTACCTCGCGTTTCCAGGCGCGTCATCTGATTGCGTTTGGGTGGATCGCCATGGCTCTCGGAATGTACATCTCCTGCAGGCAAATGGATACCCTGATCAGCTTTCGCGCCGCTGCATGGCTGCGCGTCGTCCAATACCTCCCGGTCGCGTTCCTCATGGTGCCGATTACTGCGGGGGCGTATGTTGGCCTTCCCAGAAACAGAACGAATGCCGCGGCTGGCCTTATGAATTTCACTCGAAATATTGGCATGAGCGTGGGCACCTCGGCTGTCACGACGCTGGTTGAACGCAGAAGTCAGTACCATCAATCTGTTCTTGCCGTATATACGGGATCTGGTCATTTCAATGCTGCGGTTGAAGGGCTGGCGAACAGACTCACGCATGCCGGACTGAGCGCGCATTCGGCGCATCGCCAGGCGCTCGACAGAATGTACGCCGTGGTGGGAGCTCAGGCTCAGGCTCTCTCCTATATTGATGTTTATTGGCTGTTCGCCGTCATGTGCCTGCTGATGTTCTCGCTGTCATTTCTGCTTCAGAAAAACACTCCAGGAGGAGAGACTGGACCCATGCATTAACAATATTTCTCCCTCGCTGACGATGCGGCGATTTGCAGGCACTCAGGAATCTCTGCTTATCAATTGCAACCACGGATTGAAAAGGGGGCCGTGTAACGAGGGATATCGAATCGGTGCCTACCGAGAGGCGCAGCCGGCGTCAGGTCTGGCTCGCGGTCATCTGGCAGGGTCGGTTCAAGAGGGCTCATCACAAAAGGCGCACCCAGTGACGGCGGCGTGGCATCTACACAGCAGGTTGGTGGGTCGAAGCCCGATATCAGCGTGAGTGGGCGAACGCTTGCTGTCGAGACATCGGGCGACGGCGGGCCTGAAAGTCGACATGAATGATTCGCTTCCGCGGCACCACTCAGATCGATCGAGGGGAGACTGAAATGAGAAGTGAACCCGAAGACGAGCCCGGTGTCTATCTGTTCTACGCGCTCGTCATGTTTGTGGCGATCATCGCAGCGGCTGTGGTTGCGGCTGGCATTATGGTCCATGCCAGCCTCTAACAGGTCATTCGGGCGAGAGCCTGCCCCCTTTATACCCACGTTCTGTTCTGTGGCTGAGCTGTCGCTCTGCTGATGGAGTTGCGTCCAGAACGACGCTGGCCTGGGATCACCCGAGAACCCTTTTGTGATTGCTGCGACATTGACCGGGGTCATCCTGGTCCTCTATCACGGGCAGGCAGAGTGAACTGAATGGTCGCGCCGCGGCCTGAGGAAGCGAGCCCGGAAAAGCGCGCAACGACAGACTCAATGATCGACCGGCGGATGCGAAGCCCTATACCGGCGCCGCGGGTTTTTCGTCTTTGAAAACAGATCGACAATCCGCTCCGCAAGTTGCGCCGGGATGCATGCGTACTGGTGGTCGCGACTCATAAGCCCAACGGCAGATTTCGCCGCGTCAGATCTCAATCAGCGGAGCAAAACGACCGATTCATCTAACGGCAGGTGCGCCACTTCCATTCGTCTCAACAGAGGGATTGGCCCCTGCTTTTTACCCGCCCTGATTCACAAATTGGTCGCAATCCGAGCGGTGTAGATTGCAATTCCCGCCGAGGCGGCACGGGCCAAAGTGCAGAAAGGCCCGGACTGTGTTGAGCCACCGTGGGGGCAGCAGGTCGCGGAGAAGTGCGCAAGGCTGTGAACCGAAGGGTTGCCGGTTCAAGTGCCTCCGAGCCGCGGGGCTTTTGGCAGGGCGACAGCGCAGGCAAACGGAAGTTCCTAGTATCGCTCAAATATCTTCTCTAGGGCGACGGCATGCCGGAATGGTCCGACGGAAGGAGCAGGACGACAACTGAGGTGGGTAAACAGACATTTCCCCGCATCAGCTACTCTGTAGCAAGCGCCATCCCATTGACAGCCCGTGGCGGACCGCTGGTCAAGCGAGTTTGCCGATGCCTATTCCTGTCATTACTCTCGCAAACCATTCTCAATGATTGAGTTGCCCTGTTATCACCAGGTGAAGAGAAACCCACTTGTCCGATAAGCCCGACTATACGTCCGTGCGGATGACCGCGCAGTAGAATGCGCGCAATACGTACTCTAAGGGCCTGCCCCGACTGAATAGGCATAGGTGTCGACGGATGACTGCAAACCTCCATCCCGATTCAAACGATCCTATCGGAAATGCACGGAATCCCCTTTGGGTGTTCGCCATCTCGATAGGAACCTAACGTTTATGAAGACTTGTTGAGGGTTCCGTGATGACCCAAATCGATTGAAGGGATTTTGAACGAACTGGATTCAGGTAACTCATGATATGACTGCCCTCTCGGGTTTTCGATTGGGTCGCGGCAGACGGAGTCTTGCGGCTTGGTTCACCAGTTCCGCCAGAGAGCCAGCTTCCATCTTCTTCATCATGTTTCCGCGATGCCCTTTCACGGTGATCTCGCTTATGCCTAACTCATTCGCGACCTCCTTATTCGCCTTTCCAGCAACAACCAACGCCAGGACCTCACGTTCGCGAGAAGTCAAACGAGCATACCGCGCTTTGAGCGCGCGCAGCTCGGCATCGCGACCGATCAATGCTCTGCTCCGGTCGACGGCACCACGAATCACAGACAGAAGTTTGCTTTCACTGAAGGGTTTCGTCAGAAACTCCACTGCCCCGGCCTTGATAGCTTGTACCGTCTTTGGAATGTCGCCCTGAGCAGTGAGGAAAATAATTGGCATGTCCGGACGTTCCACCGCGAGTCGCTTCTGTAGTTCGAGCCCATTCAAGCCCGGCATCGAAATATCCAGGACCAGGCAGCTTGGGATGAACTCCCGGGGACGATTGAGGAATTCTTCCGCCGACGCGAATGTTGCTACATGCCATCCTTCGTCCTGAATCAGGAATTCAAGCGCTTCCCGGACCGAGATGTCGTCATCGACAACAAAAACAATCGGTAAGATACCTGGCACGAGGAAAGCTCCCCTCCACACAGATCCAGCTTGTTACTGTCATTGTAACCACCTGCTATGTGCGCCGGAGCATTTAGTCGCCGCCGACTGCCTTGTTCAACGCCTGCAACAAGGCTGTATCGCTGAAGGGTTTGAACAAACATTCGACTGCCCCGTCACCAAGCAATCGAGATCGCACAGCTTCGTCCTTCCGAGCGGTAATGAAGACAACCGGAATAATCAGGTTGCGGCTGCGAAGTTCACGGAAGAGCTCGGGGCCGGACATCACTGGCATCGCCACGTCGAGGACCAGGCAGTTCGAATGCAAGGGAGCATCGGACGCCAGAAACTCCCCTGCCGACGAGAACGTCCGCGAGTCGTATCCCAGCTCCGTCAGCAGTTCCGGCAGCGATTCGCGAACTGACTGGTCATCATCCACTACTGAAATTAGCAACTTTGCTTTCATCAGGAAACTCTCACGCCATGCCTGAGGCAAGATTCACAGACAACGCCGGAAGCACCTTCCAGAGACCAGCGTTGTCTGAAGAAGTCGATGCGTTCGCGTCTTGCGTAATGAGCTTTTGTCCGCGAGCAGCACATCAACGACGCGATTCATGGAGTCCCTTCCAGGCGACCAACATCGATGTAACGTTAACATGGTGGATGCGCCGCACGATTACCAACAATACTTTAGTATTGGTATTTCTCACTGGGGCCCCGGCACAAGGTTCCCACTGCACCGATCATCGAGCTTGCACGGAATCGCAAGGGCGACCGCGGCTCACGGTCCTCGTTAGCTGCGGCCAGCCGACCGTTATCGGCTTCCACAGTCGAGCGGCAAACTGAGCCCCCACGCACATCACTCAACGAAACCGATACCAAAGTACAATGGGCGTCCTGAATCGTCCTGGACTATGTTGATTGAAGCAGAGGAGTCGAACTAATGGAGATTTCGGCAGGAGAGTCCGGCCAGTTATGAAGGCCGCACTTGAACATTCTCTGCGCGGACGACGGTCTGTGACCATTGATGCCTTCGTGTGCTTCATCAGTTCGAGGGCGCGCATACTTCTCATCCTGTCACTTGCCTTCCTCCCTGCGTTGGCGTGGCCGCAATCCCAGCTGTCGGCGGTTTCCGGCGTCATTACCGATAAGAGCGGAGCGGTCATTTTTCAAGCCCGAGTTGTCATTGTCAACGAAGGCACCGGATTGAAGCAAAGCACCATCACTGACACCGCCGGCACGTATCGTTTTTCCGGCCTGCTGGCGGGCGACTACACCATCCGCGTCGAAGACCAGGGATTCCAGACACAGGTTCGCGAAGGTGTTTCGCTCGTTTCGTCTTCCGAATCTGTCGTCAACTTCTCACTGATCGTAGGAGATATACGGCAACAGGTAACGGTCATCGCGAACCCCAACGGCATCGACAGTACGACCTCAACCGTCAGCGGACTTGTGGGAGAGCAAAGTCTGACGAAACTGCCTCTCAACAATCGGGATCTGTTCAGTGCGGTTGCGCTGGAACCTGGAGTGGTTCCTAACCCCAACAGTGCTCCGTCGTTGCTTTCCAACGGCAAGGTTGGACAAGTTTCGATTGGTGGGACGCGTCCGAGTATGACCAACGTACTGATCGACGGTATGGATGCGACAGATCCGGTTTTCGGTTTTTCGCCCGCGGGCGCTTCCGGTTATTTTCTCGGTCTAAATGAGTTGAAGGAAGTCAATGTCTTGACCCAGGACTTCAACGTGGGGTACGGTGGCCATGGTTTTGCCGTCATCGACATGACAACCAAGTCGGGGGCCAACCGGTTTCATGGATCCTTGTGGGAATTGCACCGGGATGCGTCGCTGGACGCCAGGAACTACTTCGATTTGTCCGGTAATCCGAACCCTCCGTTCGTCCGTAATCAGTTCGGCGCTGGAATGGGGGGGCCGCTAAAACATGACCGCACGTTCTTCTTCGTCAACTATGAGGGCTTTCGAGAAGTGCAGGCGTCCACGGCAATTGCGACGGCGCCGGATGCCCTGGCGCATCAAGGTCTGCTGCCCTCCCCTGCTGATCCCACCGCCTGCACGAGCGCAACGCCAGGCGGATGTGTCGCTATTCCAATTGACCCTCTGATAGAACCGTTTCTCAACCTGGTGCCCCCTTCAAACGGACCCGACAATGGCGATGGAACCGGCGAACTGATCACGGCTAACAAAGGCGCCACCCGTGAGGACCACGGTATGGTTCGCATCGACCACAACTTGTCGAACACACATTCACTATTCGCGCGCTACACCATCGATGACAGTTTTGCGCAGGTTCCATACATCGGGACTCCACCGGGAACTTTCGACCCCGGCTTCCCAGCCTTCCATCAAGGTCGTAACCAGTACTTTACAATTCAGGACCGGAGCAATTTCGGAAACGATTGGATCAACGAACTGGGATTTGGGATCAATCGCACCACCGCGTCCACGTCAATTGATAATACCCATCCAGGTCTGTCTACTTCTTTGCTTCCTGACCAGCCGATGGGAACGATCGAAATCACCGGTATGAGCCTGTTGGGGAACAGCGCGACATTTCCTGTGGGAGATTTTTCGACCGTTTATCAGGTCCGGGACCAAATGTCGCGTAGCATTGGACGCCACAACCTAAACTTCGGCGCCGAGTTCCGAAGGCTCCAAAGCAACGGGACGCTGGATTTCACTGTCAGCGGACTGTATACCTTTGAGGATCTGACCCCCCTGGGCTATCAGGCGTTCAGCGATAACCCTGCTCTCGAGTTCTTCCTGAAAGGTTTGCCCGTGTCGTACGTTGGGGCTAATCCCTCCAACGCGGACTCTGAGCGGGGATACCGTCAGACGATAGCGTCTGGTTTTGCTCAGGACTTGGTGCGCCTGAACAGCCGGTTATCTCTAAATGCCGGCCTCCGCTACGACTTTTATTCGAATCCAGCCGAGGCGTCCGGGCGTCTTTCAGCTATCCGGAACCTGGCGACGGATTCCGCGCCCACCGTCGGCAAGGTCTTTGATGGGACACCGCTGGATCTACTGTCCCCCCAGGCAGGCTTTGCATGGGACGTCTTCGGCGACGGCAAAACCCTGCTCCGCAGCGCATTCGGCATTTATCGAGACGATCTTTCCGTGATCATGTATGGCGCCGACCGCTTTCTTCCCCCATTCTTCGAAATGGATTCCTTCGTGCTTCCGGAGTTCCTTGACCCGCAGAAGGCTGTTGCCGTTCAGGTGCTCGATCCCATTTCAGTTGCCTATTATCCGAAGTTCCCTTATGCGATGCAATATAACCTCAATCTGGAACGAGAGATTGCACGGGGAACGACCTTCAAAGTGGGATATCTCGGAGCTCGCGGCAATCATCTCACCCGCAGCGCGGAAGGGAATCCTTTCGAGCCAGCCCTCGGCCATCGGTACAATCCCAACCTGAATTCGCCTGTATTAACGATCTTGACCGACGGGCAGTCTTTCTATAATTCTTTTCAAGCTTCGGTTTCGGGGCGCAATGGGCATAATCTTTTGTGGCAGGCGTCATACACGTTGGCCCACTCCGTGGACGATGCTTCGGTGGATTTGTCCGTGGAGTCCGTGAATGATCCTCCCGGATCTCAAAACATCTTCGATCGCAAGGGAAGCCGAGGCCCGTCGGAGTTCGACATTCGAAATAATTTCGTGGCGGATCTCGCTTATCTGTTGCCTGGACGCGGACCCCTCCGCGGTGGTTGGGAGGTCTCGGCTGTTGCCAGTGTTCATAGCGGCCCCCCGTTTACCCCAATGCTCGACTTCGACAATGCCGATCTACAATCCCTGATAACTCCAGAGCGCCCAAACCTTATCGGGAATCCTTACACCGGCATCTGTCCGGATGGGGCCCGCGTGGGCACGCCATCGTGCTGGTTTAATCCGGCTGCTTTTGCGGTGCCGCCTGCCGGTCAGTTTGGCAATGCCGGGCGAAACATGCTGCGGGGTCCTGGGTTTGCGCAATTCGATCCGGCAATCCGCAAAGATTTCGCAATCACAGAGCGGAAAAAGATCACTGCTGGAGTGGAGGCTTATAACGTGTTCAACCGTCCGAACTTCAGCGTTCCGAGTAATACGCAAAGCGCGCTCTCCCTGGGAGGTAACGGGGACGCCGTTTTCAAGGACGCGGCGGGCAATCTCGCCCCCAACGTTGCCCGGATATTGAACACAGCAGGCGCCGCCCGTCAGATTGAACTGAATGCGCGTTTCGTCTTTTAGCACGCCATACGCTGAGTCTCTGCCCTCGTCACGGGTGTTCCCCTTATCGGCCTGCAATCGGGACTTTTTTATCGCGCGGAATCGCAGCGGGCAAGCTCAAATGAAATGTCGCGCCGCGCCCTGAGGAATTGACGGCCCACAAGCGGCCCCCATGGGCCTCGACGATTGATCGGCTGATGCGAAGACCCATGCCGGTGCCGCTGGGTTTGGTGGTAAAGAAAGGGTCGAAAATCTTCTCGACGATCTGCGGTGGAAGCCCTATACCGGTATCGGTGAAGGTAACAAGAATCCGCTCTTTCTCAACTTGCTGAGATTGGATGGCTATCTCTCGTATCCCGTCTACATCCTTCATCGCTTCGACGCTATTGACGATCAGATTCATCATTACCTGTTGCAATTGCACGCGATCTCCGAAGATCTGAGGCAGATCGCCTGCCAGCTCCGTCCGAACCGACACGCCGTATCGCATTGCCTGGTCCCGAAGGAGGGTGATGGTTTCAGTAATAATCTCGCGTAGATCAACAGTCTGTTGATCCAGGGTGCCTTTCTCGAATTGTGATCGGATTCTGTCGATGATCTCAGCAGCCCGATTTACATCTCTTCCAATTCTGGTTATGCCTACCCGTACCTCATCGAGGTTGGGTTCATCGCGTCCGAGCTTTCGCAGACAGGTGCTGACGTTGGTGATCGCCCCGCTGATCGGCTGTTTGATTTCATGTGCCAGAGATGCCGCTAATTCTCCCATGGTCGTCACCCGATTTATCCGTGCGAGATCTCCCTGCGCCTGGCGAAACGCGTCTTCAGCCCGCTTCTGTTCATCGATGTCGGTGGTTGTACCGACGAATTTGAGGGCTTTTCCTTCTGCGTCGCGCAGGACCACGGCTTGCTGGAGATGCCAGCGATAGGTCCCGTCCTGAGCACGCAGAGATCGGGTCTCGAACGTAAAACCCTGTCCCGAATGCACACCGTCCCAAAACTTCCTGGCTGCTAACTCTCGATCCTCAGGGTGAACCGCGGTCATCCAGGCCTCGGGATGAGAGCGGATGAAGTCAGAGGATTGGCCGGCGAACTCAAGCCAAACCTGATTCACGAAATCCGGTGTCCCATCCGGCTTGAGCGTCCAGGCGGACACAGGAAGATGCTGCAATATTCCAACCTGGAGTTGCAGATCCGAATAGAGGGTGGCATTCTCCAGTGAAATAGCCGCTTGCGCTGCCAGCAACTGCAGTGTCGTAACCCGGTTCGGCGTGAAGACGAACGGCGCGAGATTATTCTCGATATAAAGTACGCTGACAACCTTCGCTTGATGGACAATTGGCAGGCACAGAATCGACCTTGAGCGATTCAGTCGCACATATTCATCCTGCGAATAGATTGTTTCGGAAGAAGCATCATCGAGTAACACGTGCTCCTGGGTCCGGACTACATAATGCAGCACGGAAAGCGGAAGATCAGACGGCGCCACAGTTGACTGTCGAAAAGTAACTTCGACCCCGATGGGGCGCGTGGCAGCCTCCGCTTCAATAAACAAATCGCCGCCTCGAAGCAGGATGAGCAGGCCCCGCTCAGCCCCGGCATGCTCCATTGTGATTCGTATGAGCTTCTCGATCAGCCTGGGAAGGACGATCTCGCTGGAAATCGCCTGCGAGGCCTTAACCACGGTTTCGACATCTAACTGTCTCGCTTGTGCGCCAATAGCGGCTGCGGAAGCGGGAGTTCGTAACTCACGCAGGCGTGGGTAGCGTTCGTCGAGTTGCTTTACTTTTCCGTGGGCGCCCCAATGGGCGTAGCAGTTGCGCGCGTTGCGGAGATGAGCGTGGCCGGCCGTTTCGAGACCGCGCGCCAAATAGTGCCGCGCCGCAAACTCATGGGCCAGGGCTTCGTTTTGAATGAAGCCGTTGTCACGCGCCAGACGGATAGCGTCCTCGTACAAACACAAGGCGTCGGCGTCTCGGTTTCCAATGCGGGCGATCTCGGCCAGCACCAGTGTATGCTTGTCGGCGAAAGTCGAATGACAATTGTCGGCCCACTCGCGCAGCAGTTCCTGGTGCGCTGCCAGGAGTTCGTCCCACGCCTTTTGCTCATCGGTCGACGCTGTCTCGTACAGCGCCGATACCGTCAGCGCGGCGTAGTAAAAATAGTCGAACAGCGCAATCTGGCCGCCTGCAGCCTGAAGCAACTGCTTTGCCTTGCCTGAGGCTTCCAGTGCCTCGGCAAAGTGGCCCGAGAAGACCCGCGCCTTCATTTTGAGGATCCAATATCCGCAGACCACCGGAGGATTCCGGCTACCGCTGAACTGAGCCTCAAACGCTCCCTCGTCAAATTGCGCATCGCTGAATGTGGAAAGGTTTGCCGTCCGGCCCTGCATCGTCGCAATGAAGCGTTGCTGGCTCACGACACCGTCCGCGATATCGCCGTACTTCGCTTTCCGAACAAAGTCCAGTGCCGTCTCCGACTCGCGCCACACCAGGTCGAGTGGGTCGCCCCGCAGCAACAGATACATCTGCGACAGCCACAAACAAGAGCAAGCGAAAATGGGGCTTCCTGTCTCAATCGCGGCACGAATGGCAGTCCCATTCGCCTCAATCGCGGTCCCAATCGGCTGAGTCCAGGCGGCGACCACTCCATGGGCACAATAAACCGAGGCCCGATTGGCGATGAATTGGTGCTTCTCAACCACATCGCATGCAAGCTTGCTGAAACGATAACCTTCACTGTAGCGGTGAAAGACAAGCCCGAGCACAGAGCCCCAGACGGCGTAGGCGAACGCGGAATCTCCGCTTGTCCCGTGCCGGACGCTGAGGGTCACCATACAGCAGGGCAGCAGGCAGTTCAAAAGCGACTCGGTGGCCTGGGCGGCGGCAAAAAGGGCTGATAGCACCTTCATCGCAACCTGCATTTCCGGATCAGTCATCAGGGGCAGATCAATTAAGCTTTCGATCGGTCGGTCGCCGAGAGTTTGCGAGAGCGTCTGGCGTTCGCTCTGCACCTCCTCCAGGGTGGGGTACGCCGGAAGCTCGATGCCAAACCCGCGCAGGCACTTCAGTGCAGTGGCCACGGCCTCCTGGCTTTGCGACTTCATCACATGCAATTGGACCTTCAGACTGCAGACACTGGCTTCGTCGATCTTCGATGTGGCACGCTGCAATAACTCCGCAATCAGTTGCTCAGCCTCGTCGAAGTGGCTGGTTAGAAGCGCGCATTCCGTGAGTTCCAGACACAGGTCGAACATTAATCCGGGTATCCTGCTCCAGTCGCCCTCGCTCAACAGCGCCGCGCCGGCTGAAAAATACTCGCGCGCCGACGCGTACGCTCCAGACGCTTTGGCCTTACGCCCGGCTTCCAGGTCAAGCGCAGCCACCCGTGCCTTCTCGTCGCGATCCATCAGCAGTTCGGCGCCCCGATTCAGCTGGCTGGCGACATCGAACAGATGCGCGGCCAGCGCATCTGCCGTGAAGCTGGCCAGAAGTTTCCGTCCGATCTGGAGGTGCATTCCAGCGCGCGCTTTTTCGGGGATCAGCGTGTAGGCCGCTTCCTGAATCCGGTCGTGGGCGAAGGCGTAAGAACCCTCCAAACTGAGAATCAGCCCGGTCCGAATGGCGTCCCACAGAGGAGCTTGAATCTCCGCTTCGGAAAGCCCGAAAACCAGGCCCAGCAGCGTTACGTCGGCTGCGTTTCCGAGGCTGGCGAGTTGTTGGAGAGCAATCTGCGCAGCCGGCGGCAATCGTCGCAGTTTCCCCAGCATGAGATCCACCACGTTGTCGGAGTAGCCTTTGCCGCGAATCCGATCCAAATCCCAAGTCCAGTTCGATTTATTCCGGGCCGTCTCATCGCGAACGAACCGGAGCAGTCCTTCCTCAGCCAGCGAGGCGAGGAACTGGGTTGCAAAAAATGGATTGCCACCGGTCTTCTCATAGATCAACAGCGCCAGTGGACCTGCCAAGTCCGGTCCACAGTGCAGCGCGTCGGCGATGAGCCGCACAACGTCATCGAGATCGAGAGGCGGCAGCAAGATTTCCTGCGGTCTCGCCCCCCCGTCGCGGAGCGCCGTCAGCGTCCGCATCAACGGATGAGACGAACTGACTTCGTTGTTGCGGTAGGCTCCGATCAGCAGCAGGTGCCGCACGTCCGAATCGGCAACCAGCCGCTCCAGGAATTCCAAAGTCGCCGTGTCCAGCCATTGCAGGTCGTCAAGGAACAACGCAAGCGGATGTTCGGCGGTGGCAAAGGCGCCGAGAAACCGACGGAACACCAACTGGAAACGGCCTCGTGCCTCTTGCGGCGGCAGTTCCGCAACGGGTGGTTGTTTGCCAATGACGAATTCGACTTCGGGTATGAGGTCGACCATCAGTTGGCCATTTGGCCCCAGCGCTTCAAGAAGGACGCGCCGCCAATGGTCCACCTCGGCTTCGCTCTTCACCAGTATCTGACGGACAAGCATCTGGAATGCCTGCGCCAGCGTCGCGTATGGTATGTCGCGCTTGAACTGGTCGAACTTGCCTGCGGCGAACATCCCGCGCGGCGGAACGAGCGCCTTATGGAGCTCATTCACCACCGATGACTTCCCGACACCCGAATATCCGGACACCAACACCAATTCGGTAGCGCCCTGCGCCACCACCCGGTCGAATGCGGCAAGCAGAGTTTCGACCTCGTGCTCCCTGCCGTACAGCTTTTCGGGGATCAGCAATCTGTCCGGCGAGTCATCCTTGCCTAAAGGAAATGGATCGATGCGGCCATGCGTTTGCCATTCCGTCAAGCAGCGCCGAAGGTCGGCCTCCAGACCCGCGGCGGTCTGATAGCGCTCCTCCGCATTCTTGGCGAGGAGCTTAACGATCATGGCGGATAACGGCTCCGGGACCGCACTGCGGTCCGCCGGCGCTACCGCCTGACGGGCAATGTGACAGTGAACCCACTCCAGAGGATCGGCGGCGGCAAACGGAAGCGCGCCCGTCAGCATCTGGTACAGGGTGACGCCCAAAGAGTAGAGATCGCTGCGGGTGTCCACTGACCGATTCATGCGTCCCGTCTGTTCCGGGGCCATGTAGGCGAGTGTGCCCGCAATGATTTCCGGCGGCGCCGGCGCCTGACGCTCGCGTGGCAGTCGGGATGCGATACCAAAGCCGGTGAGCCACACATGGCCGGCGTCGTCGACGATCACATTCTCTGGCTTGACGTCTTTATGGATGAGGCCTTGCCGGTGGGCTTGGCCAATTGCTTCCGCCAAACCGATAGCGATGCGCAGGAAGCCAGCCAGATCGATCGGGGTTCCTTTTTGCTCCTCGACGATCCGATCCAGGGGTTCGCCACCTGGATCTTTAAGAATGAGGACCGCTCGCCCCTGGTGACGGGTGAGTGCGAGCGGCTGCGCTGCCCAAGCCGCATCGAGTTCGGCCGCCAGCGAGTATTCGTGTTCGAGCCGCCGAAGACTCTGGAGCGACGGCTGTTCAGCGGAAACCATCACCGCCAGGATCGGCGTGTGGTTGCCGCGCTCCCTGCCGCGGTAGAGAGTGAAGTCCGCCCCCTCGTGAAGAGGCTCCAATACATATTCAGAAAGCTCTGCCATTGAGAACACTCTTGTCCTCTGAACCGAGGGGCCGGAAATTCTCAAACAGGTCCAGGATATTCAAACAGCTGGGACTCGATGAGGATCGTCGGTCAGGCGCGCTTACAAGGGAAGGCAAAGATTCCGCACCGATAATCCGGAGGAAACCATTATATCTAAAGGCAATACCAAACCGCGCACTTGAACAAGCCGCCTTCCTTCCAGAGAGATGAATGGGCAAATGAAATCTCGCAATCGTTCGTGATCCCAATTGACCCGCTAGGCGATGCCGTAGTCGATGGGACTGAGGCCCTGAATGCCATCGAAACTGTAGAGCTTAGTGTGCAGGATGTCCTTCTGCGCTACGAAGCGGTATTCACCACGAGCGCATGCCGTCTGATGTCTTGTAAAACAGGTCGCCCGTCACGGTGTCTCTGACAGGGAAGGTCTTAAACGGATGCAGCGGCCACAGATTCAGGGGACGGTTCAGCAGGTCCCTCTCGATTTGTGCATAGCCGTTGCCCGGGTACGGTAGTGGGACTTCGCCGACAGTCTCCGACAGTCAAGGCAACGCCTACGCCCATATTCAGATTGAGAGCGGCGGTAGTGGTAGTGGTTCGGTCGTCTCAGACCGCAAGTGTCACCGTGATGGCATCCATCTCCGCCGTGCCTGTGGACACCACGATTTGCGCTGCGATTCTGCCACGGTTTATCGCATCCTAGACCCAGTTTGGCGGTAAAATTCATGCCATCCATATGGCGACACCGGCGGTCGCAACTTCGATAAACGGCTTTTATGCCGTCTACATGACCGGGGCGAAGGATCAGGGATTCGCCATTCTTGTTCTTCGTGATGGAGTCGCAGTCGGTATTGATTTGGGTGGTGTGAAGTTCGATGGAACTTATGCACAGGTGGAAGGCGGATTCGATCTGCGTCTGCGCATTGAGATTCCTCCGAATAGCGATCTAATCCAAGGGGTCCGTACAGGAGCGGAGACCGTTGTGTCGGATTTTCGCTTCACTCTCCCGGCGAACTTCCTCGCGCAACCATTCATGCGCATTGAGGCGCCTCACGGACCACTGAACGCCAGGATCACGAAGATGAGAGACCTCAATGACTGACGCGATTGCTCTCGGCGCGACGATCTCCGGCGCAGTCGCGGCAATGTTTGCAGCTTATGCGACGTGGGCGGCACCTCGTTCAGCGGCACATTTGGCAGAGTCACTCAGACGTGATGCAGAACGTGCGGATCAGCTCCAAAAGCGAAAAATGCATATTTTCATGGTGCTGATGCAGGAACGGGCGCGTATCTATTCGGAAAATGCTGTTCAGGCTCTCAACCTAATCGACACTGTATTCAGTGAATGCCGAGACGTGCGAGAAACCTGGTCCGAACTGTTTCTAGCGTTCTACATGGACCCATTAGTGCCTCATGTGATTGACGAGCGACTGCGCCGATTGCTTGCGGCAATTGCACGAGACTTGGGCATAGCGGAGAACCTTCGGACTGACGACCTCGGACGAGTCTATTATCCGAGAGCGTCTCAGCAGGAGCAGATGATTAAAGACTTGCAGCGCAACATGCTTCTGCAACAGCTCAACGCGCAGGCTCCCTCTGCTAACGCTGCTCCATTGTGGCCGCCCAAACCGTAGGAGATGTCGCACCCATCACGCGACCTCTTTTTTTGTCACACGTTCGAGGGAGCGTGGCAACAAAGATCGTCTGCAACCATGGCTGCAGCTACTCTCTCCAGAGTGCCGACCGACAGGGTGCCTGTGATTTCCCACCGGGCACCTTGGAATCCTCTCCCATCCCATTCACACGCTGCTTCCTCTTCCTATGTTATTTGGTTGTAGTCTGGTGGACCGTCCAGCCGCATTGGAACGTCTCCAGCCATTCCTGGAACTTGCTGCGACCGATAGCAAAAGCGGGTTTCGTGGCGGGTTCCAAACACGTCGCTGTACTTGATCACCCCATACGCCCAAAAGAACTTCCGGCCAGCAGCGAGTGGAAAGAAATCTGCCGGGGAGATATCAGAAAGGCGAACCGTATCTTTTGCGGGATCGGCATTTTGAGGGATGAGGTAAGGACTTACGAGGAAATCTTTTCCGCTGTAGATTTTGCCGTGGGGCGGGACGGTTCCGCTGTCGGCAATATCAAGGCGGCGTTCCAGAGAATGAACTAACGCAGGGGTTCTGCCGTAGTTCGTGATCGCATAGGAAAAAGAGGCGTCGCTGCTGCTGTTGTACGAAACCGCAATCTGTTCTACCAGAAGCCAAGCGCGGTCTCCCGCCATCTGGGCGTCGGCGCTGGTTTTCGCGGCGTTTGCTGCCGTCTCGGTGGCAATGGTTTGACGGCTGAGTTTGTTCAAAGTGCGATTAGCAACAATGACCCCGACCAGTCCAACCCCAAAGAGAAACCAGTTTGGGATATTCGCGGGCGAGATCAGATCCTGCCAGGGATATGGCTGCATGGCTGGCAATTGTACCTGCCACAAATCGCACGAACCATGCGACCAGTCATGTCAAGGATGAAGTAAACACTTCGGGCCATTTGCCGCCGTGCTGCTCTGCTCTATTCTCCGTCCATCAACACCAGCAGTTCAAACCGCGAACGGAGAAAGCAAAAATGTCTGCAACACTTGCCTTGGATAACGCAACCAGCACTGTCACGGAATATCAGACCTGCATCGAATGCGGCGCGGTTCGCGACCGCGAAGACATGATTCAATGCCTAATTTGCGGAGAGTTCATGTGCAGCCTGACCGGCGCAACGCATCTCTGCGGCTGCCCGGTAGACACGTCAGAAAGGTAGCAGTGACGCGGTACCAGGAGATTTCCTAAAGTTTCCAAGATTTCCAGCGTCAATTCCAACCATTTTAATGGGCTACATGTTGCACATTCTAAGCAACTTAGCCCATAATTTGGTGCCGAAGAAGGGACTCGAACCCCCACACCCTTGCGGGTACATGGACCTGAACCATGCGCGTCTGCCAATTCCGCCACTTCGGCAAGTGAAATCCGGCGCAGAACTGCGCTGGACGGGCAGCAATCCCTAGTGTTACAAAGGCATCCACTCGTGTCAAACCCTCATGCCAGAGAGCTTTGACGCGTTATTCTGGGCTCAGCAATCCCCCGCCTATGACCCCACAACCCCCATCCCGCCCCATCCCCGAATCGCAGGCCAAAGAAATCCGCCGCCTCTCCCACGATCTCAGCAACGCGCTCGAAATCGTCCTGCAGACCAGTTTTTTGCTCGGCACCGTTCCTCTCGACGAAGACGCGACGAAATGGCGGACCATGCTCGACAACGGAGTCCAGCAGGCGGCCGAGATCAACCGCCAGCTCCGCGAATACATCCGCGGCAACAGCTGACTGCGTTCAGCGGGGCCAAACCCGGGGCCTTTGCGGGCCTCGAAATGTCCGGGTGAGATAATAAGAACAGCCATCAGGAGTTCCCTTCCTGACCGGCGTCGCCATGGGGGCGTCACGGTTTCGACGGGATCGCTTGCGGTATAGAGGCATGCCGGGGTCTGGGCACCCGTAATCGCCTGGAAAACCATAATTGCCAACACCAATCAGCTGGCA